>Ga0207709_10000004_pt1 | contig 825156 bp, 720 predicted proteins | sample KBSM34metaG_FD_184397 | JGI IMG/M metagenome (GOLD analysis project Ga0207709, IMG submission 184397) | Miscanthus rhizosphere microbial communities from Kellogg Biological Station, Michigan, USA - KBS M3-4 metaG (SPAdes) (version 2) | ecosystem: Host-associated > Plants > Roots > Rhizosphere... | reverse complement strand
GACGGGCCGCCGAGGAGTTTTTTGCAGGGGGAGCGGGTGAGTCCTGGGGTGAAGTTGGTGGCGGTGGAGGGGGATGGGGTGGTGATTGAGCAGGGGGGGGAGAGAGTGCGGTTGGGGGTGGAGCGGTTGGGGGAGGGGGTGGAGATGCCTAGGTTGGTTAGGCCGTGATTTGTTAGCTACTACGGCTCCACTGAAAAGGCTGATTGCTGTAATTCGCCGCTGATGCCTCAACTAGTTGACGTTGAGCGGTAGCCACATTAGTAACGACTCACGAACTCGGAAAACTGTGAGAAACCGAGAGCGATAAATGACCCTCTGGCCCCTGCTGATCAGAGTCGTTGCGAAATCTTCGATACGTTGGCTGCGCGCAGCTGAGCATTTCTCTGCCTAGACTGGCTTTAGTTCGTCCTTGTTGACTTAACTTCAGATAGGGAAATCACGATGCGCCTCAAGTCCGTCAAGCTAACGCACTTTCGCGGTTATCGCACCGTTACGGTGATCCCTGCCAACGAAGCCATGACTGGCATCGTCGGTCGTAACGACTATGGCAAATCCAGCATTCTCGAAGCCTTGGCCGTCTTTCTTTGAGGCGGAAGGGTTTAAGCCTGATAAAAGCGACATGAACTGCTTCAGCCTGGCGGAAGGCACCGACCAATTTGAAATCGCGTGCGAGTTCGATGGGCTTCCCGAGCGTATGGTTTTGGACGAGGTTGCTGAGACGACTTTGGCAGATGAGTACCTTCTGAATGCAGAGGACGCGCTGGAGATTGTCAAAACTTACAAGGCAAGTACCGGAAAACTCGAGCGGATAGCCCTTCGTTGCCAGCATCCTGCGGACCCGGAATTGGCAACCCTACTCAGTCTGAAGATGGCTGATCTTAAAAAGCTTGGGGAGCAGCGCGGGATAGCCGAACAGGTTGCCGACAAGCGAGTAGCCTCACTGTGGCGCCAGGCCATTCGCCGTGCGGCCGGGCAGATAGCCTGTCAGGACACAATTCTAGATATCAGCAAAGCGCTTTCGACTGACAACAAATCCATCTGGGAAAAGATCGAGGCACAGTTACCTGTCTTTGCTCTGTTCAAGGCGGACAGGGAGAGCAGTGATGGCGATGCCGAAGCAAAAAATCCGCTGCAGCAAGCGGTCAAGGAGGCTCAGGCCGAACTTCAGGGCCAAATCACTGAATTGGAGCGTCAAATTGAAGCCAGCGTATTAGAAGTGGCTGCTCGCACCCTCGACAAGTTGCGAGAGATGGCACCTGAGCTTGCCAACGAGTTGACACCGCGCTTCAAGGATAAGCCGAAGTGGGTATTCAACTTCACCTTGGATGGTGAGAACGGCATACCGATCAACAAACGCGGGAGCGGCGTACGTCGCCTCATTCTTCTCAACTTCTTCCGCGCTGAGGCGGAGAAAACCGTAGTGGGCACCCAGCGCGACGTCATCTACGCCATTGAGGAACCAGAAACCTCTCAGCATCCGAACTATCAAGTGATGTTGATGCGGGCGCTACTTGAACTGTCTCTGCATCCCAGCCGGCAGATCATCGTTACCACTCACGTGCCAGCCCTGGCTGGTCTTATGCCCATAGAGGGAATCCGTTATGTAACCAAGGGCGAAAACGGTTACCCGATCGTCAAAATGCCTAGTAACGACGTACTGAAGGAAGCTGCTGAAAGCCTCGGTGTGCTTCCTGAGACAGGTCTCGAGCGCGCGCGTGCGGTCGTATTGGTAGAGGGTAAGTCAGACGTGATCTTCCTTAGGCATGCAGCCAACACGCTCAAAGCTGCTGGGCAGCTTGCCTCTAGCTTGGAGGATCTTGGAATCGTCCCAATTCTGATAGGTGGCTGCGGCAGCGTAAAACATTGGGTCACCCTCAATCTCGCAGATGATCTTGGACTTCCATGGTGCGTTTTTTTGGATTCGGACATCGGGGGTACTGCCGAGCAAATGGCTGCGATTGCCAAGCGCAAGGGAGAGGTCGAGGCGCGAGGCCGATCGTTCTACTCCACGCGCAAACGAGAAATCGAAAACTACCTTTGCCCCGATTTGATCGAGGCCCAACTCGGAGTCAGAGTGGTTTTCTCCGATACCTGCGACGCCAAGAAGTTAATCGGATCAGCAGCGCGTATTAACCCTAATGACGTCATTGACCGATTCTGGCCGTTGATGAGTGCTGATCAAATCCTCCAGCGTTCCAGTTATCGAGAGAACGATGTTGATCGCTCCGAGCTTAAAGAGTTAATTGAGGGCTTGCAGACCTTAATCGCTTGAAGATCGTGCGCCAGAAGCAGCATATTTGGGGCCATTACTTTTACCGAAGCCTAGCTGATCTGTTTCGCGGCTGGCCGCTATCGGCCAAAAGCGGTCATTCCGCCTGTTTGACTTTGGATGACCCAAGTATTCCGAATCTCGCATCTCCGATGTAGGCGCTCATACGCGATTCGATGCCAAGTGCAGCGACGTACGACGTGACTACTGACGAACTCGCATGCTTGGTGGACGGAGCTGCTGCCCGGCTATGCAAACGCGAACACCAGATGTGCGACAGGACCTGGCTCTATTACGGAGCTTGGCATCCAGCGGTTCGCATTGGAAAGCAGTGGGGTGTTATCGAAGGAAAGGACGCGAGGTAATCAAGACACGGCTCCTTGGATCGATTTTGTTCTAGAACTGATGAAAAAACTGAGAAAAGGGGACTGATTTATTTATTAGAAAATAAATCAGTCCCCTTGTGGTTCTGCATCTTTTGGTCAAGAGGAACCTATAAATGATTCTGCTCGTAATCGATTAATTGGAAGAAATAGAACGGCGAGTGGAACTCTCATACGCCAGTAAGATTGCACGCCCAGATTCGTAAAACTGTCTTAGAACTGTGGCCAACGCTTCGCTTTTTACGCCCCTTGTACCAATCCATCCAGCATTAACACTTTCTGAGAATTGGGAGTTTGTCAGGTAGCGAGGGGAGTTTGAAAAAGTAATATTTGAACCTCCCTGCGAGCCCTTTGGCCCGTTGGGACCAATGAGAAAATTCATGTATTCACGGGTTACATACATTCCTTTTATCAGTTCTCCAGATGCAGGTTTTAATCCTGTCGAGGGCACTAGTTTCAAAAAAAAGCCATCTTCATTTAGGCGAAATTCTTCGTGAGACTGAATCTGTCCACTAGATTTGAATAAGGTGTTTACGCTGTCCATGCGTGCCAGCTCAATAGAAAGTTGATTGTCCGGTCTGTATGAAACGGTTCCGGCTTCATCGCGCATTAACTTATATTGAATTAAAACAAACAGTCCGTAAGCCTCGCTGTAATAAATAAGATCAACTCCTAGTGTGTGCTCAAGAGCATTCCGGTTCGCGTAATGAATCTCGAGTTTTCTGCCTCCCTGTTCAAATATCGAAACGCCAGATTCATGTAGCGGAGTCATTCCTTGCCAGTTGAATAAATCATGTTGTATTGCTGCTTCTTCAAGGAGGTAACGTTGCGAGATACCTTTCATGAACGAAGATCTGCCGGGTTGAAGATTTGCCAATGTGGCCGTCTCGTGCTCGTCATTTACTTCATAGACAGTATCATCTTGCGGTGCCCATTCACTCAATACACGGTTGCGGAGTTGATTGTTTCCAGAAAAAATATCCAAAGCAATTCCCAGTGCTTCACGTTCTTGAAGAAGAATGTCTGCTGAATCACCGTATAAGTGGTAGCCAGAAAATCGCTGTAAAGATAAAAGTCGATCTATTTCTCCAGCTAAACTAGGGCGCACCTCTTTAATTGCATTAATGAGAGAATGCCACGTAGCTAGCGGAATGATTCCGCCGGTCCCCTGTGATGCTTTAATAAAGTAACGTTTTAGCTGGTTGTTAATTCGGGCTTCAAGTTCTTGGATAGGAATTGAATGGAGATTAACTAACCCGGAAAAATTTATCCGATTCTTTGATGTAACTACTCTTTTGTCCTTTTTTGCCAGGCAAATATAATCAATTGTGAGTTCGCTGAAGCTCAGGAGTGCAATGTTAAGTTGTCCAAGAGGCCAGTCAGTTACGCTAAGTGCGTCCGAAAATTCGCCGTAACCACCCTCGATGCTTTCCTGGATTAAATAGCTGCGCCGCTCTTCGTCGAAATGCAGTAGCAATCCTGTTGTTTTCATATTTGATAACTCACCTTTAATTGAGCGCGCTCGCTATATTTAACCGTAAATTAGGATTCAAAAGGGGAGGGTCTATTTTCTGAGAAATAAATCCATGCCGATTATCGCAAAGTGAAGTGACTGAGCAAAAAAACGCATAGCCTTTCAGATTTGGAGTTTTGAACATGCTGCGGGTTTATCAAGAGCATAGGTAAGCTCACTTATTATGCTTGGAAATATAGATCCTCGGTGTGAGGCCAAAGCTTCTTACCATTTTCTGCCACGACTCGACGGCGAGCAGAAATTGAATCGAATTGAACTCAGTAATTCTCTGGATCTCGTTTTCAAACACAAACCAGATTGCTGCTGCGTCGAACTCCTGATCAAAATCAATTGCACCTCGCTTGATTAGCTCAACGGCATCGCGTGACTGCTCAATATTGTAAATTAGCTCGGAGCTCGTTTCCGATATCTTGACAGATATTATTTCCCTATCCTTAAAGAGGTCGGCTACCTCTATACGGTACTTCTTCTTACCTCTCTCCATCGACTGCAGTTGTGTGAGTTGTCGATCTAGAAGGGTGTATCCTTGCTCTGCACATTGTTTTTTATTGAAGTAAGATTCGCGATAAGTAAGCTTGTCATCGACAGGCTCCTCGGCATCAATCTTACGTTGCTTTTCATCGCGCCATTGTATGTAGTCTGTCTCATCGAGTGGTTCCATTAAAATGGTCTCGATTGTATCTAGTGAGTGCTTTAAGTAATCCATGAACGTCTGGTTGAATTTATACCAATCACCATTCCTTAAAAAATAGTGATAGCCGTCGTAAGCAATCGGTAGGTCGAGTATTTCTTTTAGATCCTGTGTGAATACCCCATGGTCACCGCTCTTAAATTGGACGCTCACAGAATTAATGTCGTCGATGTCCTCATGTTCAATAAGGAAGTCGCTGATTTTGTCAACTGTCAGAGAGTTGCCAATATGTTTGCGGTGCACTCCTGCTTCACTGGACTTCTTGGCAGAGAGACGATAGTCGTAATCATGGAAGCTAAAACAAATCGCGACTCCATACACTTGAAACTCGTCAATTTGAACGTCACCCTGTCGATTTTTGAGCGATGTGAACAGTAGTTCATCAAGTTCATCACGTAACTCATCGGCAACAGCTTCCAGCTTTGGAAGGTGGATGATTTCTTCACCTCTCAGACCGGCTTCTATGCGATCAAATATTTCTGAAAGATCAAGTGGATTTCGATCCATATCCATCTGGATTGAGTCAGCAAAAATGATGTTGCGCTCACCCCACAACTCTCTGTCCGATGCCCTGAGTTTTAGATGGTCGACCGACTCGCCAGGCTCGTAGCCATTGGGTTGGAATCGTTGGTAGGAGGATACGTCCTGCCTTTTAGTACCCGTAAAGTAGCGGCTCTTTTTAAGCAAGATCGTGTTTTCATCTGCCATACGCACGGCTAGATCGATTCCGAAATCGTACTGAATTAACTTGGATAGATAAAAATGAGCTTTTCCTAGACTCACCACGTAGATTCGTTCTGGTTTTTCAATGTGGTAACTCAGCAATATCCCAAAATGGAAGGTATTGGTCGGTTTCACGACATCGTCATTGAAAAATTCCTTGTAAGTATCCCACCACCAAATGTCATTTCCTTTCACTTTCTCGGAAAAATAGAAAGTCATCGAATAGCCATTTGAGATGTGGGTTTTCTGCCGGTGAAGCCCGACGCCTGCTATTTTTTCTATTAGCTGAGCGAGCTTGGAGTGCTTGACCTTATAGATATTGTAGGTGTTATTCATGGCAAGTCCCTTTGGGCGCTGGGCGCGAGCACAGTCAAAATGCCATCCCGCAACAACTCGCGCAACTCGATCCGGAATAGTTTGGTCGGTTTTGTCGCTTGGTTACAAAATCGCATCGCTTCAGGATAGCCATGGATGGCATTTTTTTCCGCCATTGACTCGGCTTTACCTGAACTTCACTTGTAGATGTAGGGCCGTCACGCAATGAGGTCTTGATAAACACAAATGTTTAAAAAGACATCTCTAAACACTCTTCCAGGCTACACATCCTTGCGTCTTTGCCTACAGCTACGCCAGAATCCGCCGGCTTGTGCGCCTTGGGGTCGGGTTCTATTGTGGTCTGGTCGCTGACGAGTCAGCGATCGGGTTTGGTAGCCCGGCTTAGACTTGGCGCATAGCGTCACCCGATACAGGCCTTTTTGGGGCTGTGTATTTATGGTGGCCATGCGCAGGGCGTCTTCGGGCGCGCCGGTTCTCCAAGTCACCGGTCTACCAACCTTCGTATGGCCACCACCCCTTCGTTTGGTAGCGAAAGATGATGGCTCCTTTTCTATGATTTGGAGATTCACTCATGATCAAACCAACACCCAACCCGCCCGAAACCGAATCGGTTTCCCCCTACGAATCCATCGATTCCAAAAAACTCCACGAAGCCGCCGACCGCGCGCTCGACCATTACCTCTGTCCGCCCGGCTCCACGCCGCCCCCACGTAGAACCCGCGGGATGTATGCCGTGACGGCGGACAACAAAAACGAAGAACTGCTGATTGATGCCAGTGAAACACTCGCTTCGGCCCAAACCATTGCCCAGAACATCGCCAGTCTGGTGCCGGCTTCTCAGCGTCGGGCATTGGTTGGGATTGCGCAGTTGATCATGCTCGGAGAGTTGGCGGTGAATCGGGCGTTGGATAATTTGCAATTGCCGGTGAAGCAGCCCTCGGGATCACCTGCTGATTAAGCTGGTGCCAATTCTGGCGCCTTCGCGAGCAAGCCCGCTGCCACAGAGATTTAGGGGGGAGGGGACTGAATTATTTCATTCAGTCCCCTTTGTTTCCTTTTTCATCTAACGGTGCAACCTCTCACGGGGCGCCGTATCAAGATCTGCCTAGTCGCCCAAATCAACGGCATTACCGTTAGCCCGGACATAATAATTATCGAATTCACCGCTTTCGACGAACACGAAGCCATGGCGAGTGTAAAAACGATTTGAAGCGCTTTCCTTCAGAACACCGACCTTGATAGGGCGCCCGATCTCATCAGCTTCTCTGAAAATCTGAGTAAGAACTTCAGTGCCGATTCCTGCTCCCTGAGCACTGGGTATCACATACAAGTGGTCAAGCAAAAGCTCGCTCGGGTGGTCTTTGATTACGACAAAACCGACCAGATCACCTGATACTTCTATGCGGCGAGTGCTGTTAACGTCGAACCCAGCAACAAATCGTTCGCGCGCACGATCTGGGTTAAATCGTCCAAGCCGTTCAAGGCTCTCGCGCATGGCCTCAATCCTGATGGCCACCAGATCTTCCAGGTCGTTAATGGAAGCTGCGCATAAAACGACAGCGGAGTTTTGATCAGCGGAGGCTGGCATAACAAGCACCCTAAACATGGCGGTTAGTCATTATGCAGAGAACAGATTTCGCATAACCACTACTGCTTCGGTTCAATGGAGGCGATGGCTCCATATCAGCTTCAGGGGGATGTGTTCGCCGGACGCTTACATTCGTTGGGGCAAGGGGAAGGATCTGTCGTGGGATCCGAGACGCAATGAAAATTCCGATAAACACCAACGTTTAAAAAGACATCTCCAGACACTCTCTCAGGCTACATATCCTTGCGCCGTTGCCTACAGCTACGCCAGAATCCGCCGGCTTGTGCGCCTTGGGGACGGGTTCTATTGTGGTGCGGTCGCTGACGAATCAGTGATCGGATTTGACCGTCCGCCCAACATCAAGGCGCACCAGCGTTCTGCACGTGTTCAGGCATTGTCTGAAATCATGTCGCGGTGGCTGTGCGTGGGACACCTTCGGGTGTGCCGGATTCCTTGATGTCCGGTCGGTCAACCCGCGTACAGCTGCCACCCTGTTTGTTTGACCGCGAACGGTGGCGGCTTCACTCATCAAGGAGCTTCACCATGATCAAACCAACACCCAACCCGCCCGAAACCGAATCGGTTTCCCCCTACGAATCCATCGATTCCAAAAAACTCCACGAAGCCGCCGACCGCGCGCTCGACCATTACCTCTGTCCGCCTGGCTCGACGCCACCCCCACGTAGAACGCGTGGGATGTATGCCGTGACGGCGGACAACAAAAACGAAGAACTGCTGATTGATGCCAGTGAAACGCTCGCTTCGGCCCAAACCATTGCCCAGAACATCGCCAGTCTGGTACCGGCTTCTCAGCGTCGGGCGTTGGTTGGAATTGCGCAGTTGATCATGCTAGGGGAGTTGGCGGTGAATCGGGCGTTGGATAATTTGCAATTGCCGGTGAAGCAGCCCTCGGGATCACCTGCTGATTAGGCGGGTGTAAATTCTGACGCCTTCGCGAGCAAGCTCGCTCCCACAGGGATTTAGGGGGGAGGAGGGGACTGAATTATTTCATTCAGTCCCCTTTGTTTCTTAACCCGCGTCGCCGCGATCTGGCTCTGAAGGCGCATCCGGACACTCATCGGCCCATCGCGTAACCGTCATGTCGTTGAGCTGCTCACCCATGGTGTCGACGCGCAAGCAGGCGCCTTTCTTTGAATAGAACAGGATGCAGCGCGAGCTATCAACAGAGCAGGTATCGAGCTCCAGGAAATTGCGTGCAGCCACTTTCGGCCGATTCTGTTGAATAAGTCGGCCATGGTTTGCACATCAAAAAAGTACGCGTCCGAGATTGAAATCTTTACTTTTGGCAGAGGCTTCCGGACTCGGATTTCACGTAGCGGCGTGCAAAAAGGCGTTTTCACCAGTCAATGATCTGGCAGTTTGGGCAGACCGACTGTTTCAACAGAATTGGCCAATAGCAGCCGCTCGCTTTGAAGGCAAATCAACGACTTTCAGACAAATTTGCGCGTCTGAGTTTCGTAAGTAACTTTTACGCCTTACATCAACGGAATTGTATAGCTCACGATCAGGCGATTCTGGTCTTGGTCGCGGGCGATATCACTTCGAGACATCGCGTTCCGCCAGCCAAAACCGACGTTCTTCAACGCACCGCTCTGGATCACATAGTCCAGAGAGATATCGCGCTCCCATTCGCCTGCGTCCTTGCCGCTGGCAGTCTGAATATTGTCGCCCTTGAGGTACATCACCGATGCCTTCAAGCCAGGAGCACCCAGTGCAGCGAAGTCGTAGGCATACTGCGCGAATGCGGTCCGCTCCCCCGCCTGGATGAAGGTCTGAATGGTGCGGTCGGTGTAAAGATAAAGACTGGCACCCGCTTCGCCTTTATCGACCAGACCACCCTGATTGAGTTGCGCAAAATTGCTGTCATCGGAAACACTTTGATAGCCCGCCGTAATTGCATGGCCGCCCAACGAATAAATGAACGCCGCGCTCCAGGTATCGTTGTCGATTTCACCGGTACCGCCTTTGGTGTAACCCCCGAACTTGTAACCGTTGGCGCGACCGGCCGCACTGCTGTTTTTGCCATCGGACGTGGTCTTGAAATAACGCAGATCGGTTTTCAGCGAACCGTATTCACCGAGCGGCAACACATGCAGCAAACCAGCGAAGTGCTGCTGGTAATAGTCTTCCAGATTGGCGTAGTAATACTGAACGGTCAGATCCTTCGTCAGTTTGTAATCGCCACCGGCAAAGGTAAATTTATTGCTTTCCTTTGTGCCGCCCGCAACGGCCAGACCTGCGCTATCGCTGGAAGCACGCCCGGTGGCGTGTTCAAGTTGGCCGGCAGTGAAGGTCAGGTTATCGATTTCATTGCTGATGACTTGTCCGCCCTCGAAGGTTTGAGGCAACAGCCGGCCATCATTGGAGACCACTACCGGCAACTTCGGCTGTAAGGTGCCGTAACGCAGCTCTGTCTTCGAGAAACGCATCTTGGCAGTCGCACCGACACGGCCCCATTGGTCCGCAGCCTTGTCGCCGTCATTGGGGAACATCGAACCACCGACATGACGACCCGCACCGCTGTCGAGCTTCAAACCCAGCAGGCCAATGGCATCCAGGCCGAACCCCACAGTGCCGTCGGTAAAACCGGATTGATAATTGAGCATGAAGGCCTGCCCCCACTCTTCGGTCTTCGAAGGAGCGGCGGCCCCATCGCGGTTATCGTTGTTGAAGTAGAAGTTGCGTAAGTTCAAATTGGCTTTGCTGTCTTTAATGAAATCAGCAGAGGCGAACGGACTCATGGCAATACTCAGGCCGCCGGTCAAAAAACTTAATACTTGAAGCGTGGCTTTCATCAGGACGAACTCCAGCGCAGAACCTATGTTCCGGGCACATTAAAAGGACAGCGGGAAGCACTCAGTCAATCAGGCGATTGACCAATGCGTTAACTAATCATCAGGAAAAGTCTGAACCGTGCGCAGAGAATGATATGGGTTAAAACCTCCGAAGAACTTCGTCAAAAAACGCCTTGAAAAATCTCTGTGCCATCAGTCGATCAATCCATGTGCGTCGTAAAACGGATACGGTCCGGGATACTCACCAAACACGGCGTTATGGGTCACCAGCCCCTGCTGCGCTTGCCAGCGATGCAGCAAATACCCGGCCGGTTCCAGATTGAAATGCGCCGGGGCGGTTTGCTGTAGATCCAGCACGATTTGATGTGAGGTACCGGGACACACACAACTCAGGCTGCCACCGAAACGCCGCTGCATCGGTCGGTGTAAATGTCCGCATAGCAAGCGTTCCACCTGCGGGTGACGGGCGATGACCTGCTCAAGCGCCGACGCATTGATGAACGGCTCGCGGTCCATATGACCAATACCGCTGATAAATGGCGGGTGATGCAGAATCAATAACGTCGGTGCATCGGGACGACCAGCCAGTTGCTCATCGAGCCAGAGCAACTGGCTGTCCAGCAATTGACCGCCATGAGCGCCGGGGATCGTCGTGTCCAGACCGATCAGGCGCACCGGGTGCTCTTCAACCACCCAATCCAGTGGTGCGCCGGCAGACATCGGCAGGTAGGCATGATCGGCAAATGCCGCCAGCAAATGCTCGCGATTGTCGTGGTTGCCAGGCACGAGGTAGCAAGGCATTTCCAGGCGCGCCAGTTCGGGATGCAGCACGGCATATTCATCAGGTCGACCGAAGTCCACCAAGTCGCCACTGATCACCACGATGTCGGGACGCGGATGGAGGCGATTCAAATGATCGACAGCACGCCGCAACGCGCCGAGGGTATCGACGACGCCGTAAGTCAGCCTTTGACCGGCTTTAAGGTGCAGATCGCTGATCTGCGCAATGAGAAACGGACGATTCAAGATAAGTTCTCTGAAAACTAAAGATCACGAATGCAGGGTAAACAGCATTTGCGGCTCGATGGCCAAGGCAATCAGCGTGCCGGGGGAGAGGATGACGCCATCGGCGCTGTCCACCAACAATGGCTGTGAAGCACCCACATCCACCAGCAGGCGGCTGTGGGCACCCTGGAAAAACTGCCCCACCAGGCGCCCGCGCAGATGACCCTGGTTGTCCGTCACCCGCAAATGCTCAGGGCGGCAGTACACGGTGGCGGGCAGACTCGCGCCACTCCACGGCAACTCGCCACCACTGACTCTCAAGCCATGGGACGTACGCTCGGTCACAGAAAAAGCATTGAGGTTGCCAACGAAACTGGCCACGAAAGCGTTGGCCGGCTGCTGATAGATTTCCCGCGGGCAAGCCAATTGCGCGACGCGGCCGTGCTCCATGACCAGGATGCGATCCCCCAACGCCATGGCTTCTCCCTGGTCGTGGGTGACGAACACCGCGGTGATTCCCAAACCACGTAGCAACTGATCCAGCTCGCTGCGCAAGCGCTCACGCAACTGCGCATCCAGCGCAGCCAAGGGTTCGTCGAGCAGTAACACCCGCGGCCGAGGTGCCAGTGCTCGGGCCAAGGCGACACGTTGGCGTTGACCGCCGGACAACTCGTGAATGCTGCGCTTGCCATGTTCTTGCAGACCGACCAATTCCAGCAATTCCGAACAACGCTTGTTGCGTTCGGCGGGGGTAAGACCGCGAATCTTCAGGCCGTAAACAATGTTGCCGGCCACATCCAGGTTCGGAAACAACGCATAGTTCTGGAACACCATGCCCACGTCGCGGCGCTCGATGGGCAGGCGTGTGACATCGCTGTCGCCAAAGAATATCTGCCCCACGTCCGGGCGTTCCAGACCGGCGATCAGGCGCAAGGTGGTGGTTTTACCGCAACCGGACGGGCCGAGAATCGCCAAGGTTTCCCCAGCCTCGATGGTCAGGTTTAAATCATGCACAGCAACGGTGCCGTCAGAGAACGCCTTGCGGCAACCCTCAAGGCGAATGGTGGTTCCGGTCATCGGCTCTCTCCTCGGGAAATACGGGCGCTGATGGCCTGCAACGCAATGAGCAGCGGCACGATCATCAACAGGAATATGAGGGTGTAGGCGCTGGCGACTTCCAGCCTGGCCGAGGCATAACTGTCGGCCAAGCCCACCGGCAATGTTTTGGTCATCGGGGTATGGAGCATCCAGGTCAGGTTGAACTCACCCAACGACAGGGTGACAACCATCAACACCCCGGCGAGAATCCCGGCCCGGCAGTTGGGCACCACCACACTGAAGAAACGCTGGATCGGCCCGGCACCAAGACTGGCCGCTGCGTCTTCCAGCGTCGGCAGGTGCTGACGTTGCATCACAGCCATCACCGGGCGAACCAGAAATGGCAGGGTGAACAGCACATGGCCGACGAGAATGAATAACCAGCTGCTGCGAAACCCACCGAACTGACCATAGGTGAGCAGCAACGCCAAGGCGCTGGCCAGGCCTGGCATCGCCACGGGCAACACCATCAGTTCTTCGAACGCGCGGCTGAAGCGATTGTTCATCCGCACCAACGCGTAAGCCGCCGGTACGCCAATCACGCAGACACACAGAGCACAGGCCACCGCCAGTTGCAGGGATAGCCAGACGGTCGGCGAATAGGTTTGCCAAACCTGTATCAACCAGTCGAATGTGAATCCGCTGGACAGGCCTGCGAAGTAATTGCGCGTCAGCCCCGCCAGCAGCGACATCAGCACGGGCACCAACATAAAGGCACAGACCAGCAAGGTAAAAATCAGTTGCCCGACAAACAGCGTTGAGCGTTTCACAATACAGTCCCCGATTGTTTGACCAGCCGCCGGGTCAGCAGCAGCGCGGCCCAGGTCACCACACCCAACACCACCGACAGCGCAGCCGCCACAGCGAAGTTGGCGTAATTGGTGAACACGTTGTAGATCGCCACAGGGGTCACGTTCAGCCGAGTGCCCAAGGTAAAGGCCGTACCGAATGCGCCCATGGAGGTCGCGAAACAGATCGCGCCACATGAGACCAATGCCGGCGCCAGGCCGGGCACAATGACATCGCAAACTACTCGCCAATGACCTGCCCCCAGTGAATGGGCGGCTTCTTCCAGGCTACGATCCAGGCTTTCGCAAGCGGCCATCACCGTGAGAATCACCCGCGGAATCGAGAAGTACAGATAGCCGATGAACAACCCCGTCAGCGAGTAGGCAAAAATCCAGCGCTCCCCCACCAGCTCAAGGCCGAGCGTGGCGAACAGCCCCTGACGACCGGACAGCAGAATCACCAGAAAGCCGACCACCACGCCGGGAAACGCCAGCGGAAAGGTCAATAAGGCGACCAGTGCCGAGCGGCCGAAGAAGCGCTGGCGAGCCAGAAACACGCCACTGATACCGCCCACCAACAGCGCCGCAAGGGTCACCACGAGAGCAAGAATGCAGGTCTGCGCCAGGCTGCCCAGGTATTGCGCGCTGCCAAGCACTTGCCAGTAACCGCTGTCGCTGCCGTCGCGGCTTTGCGCACCCAGCACTATCAGATGCGCCAGCGGCAATAACCAGAATGCGAACAGCACAGCTGCTGCTGGCGCTAGTGCCCAGGCAGCTGTCGGTCGCAAGCGCGGCACGATGGACCAACCCGACCGGACTTCCCGGGCTTTTACTACCGAAGCCGTCACTTACTTGACCTCACTCAGATAACGCGCCGAGAAGGCTTCCTGCACCGCCGCCATGTGTTCGTAATCAACTACGCCGGCCCGTGCATACTCGCTGTCCGGCAGGAACTGCGCGGCGACGTCGGCAGGCATCTTCACCGCGCGCACTGGTCGCAGGTACGCCTTAGCCCACAGCGCCTGACCTTGATCGGACAGGACGAAATCCAACACCTTCTCGGCGTTGGCACGATGCGGGGCGTTGGCGACCATGCTCATCACGTAAGGCACGCTGATGCTGCCTTCTTTGGGGATCACGAACGCTACGTTAGCGTTGTCCTTGTAACGCGCCCGATAGGCGTTGAAGTCGTAATCGACCAAAATTGGCAACTCGCCGGACAGTACCCGCGCGTAAGCCGTCTGCTTGGGCACAATGGGCGAGTTTTTCGCCAGTTTCCGGAAGTAATCGATGGCGGGGGCGAAGTTATCCAGGGTGCCACCCATTGCCTGATTGATGGCCACGGCAGATACGTAACCCACGAAAGCGCTGGACGGATCAAGATAACCAACCATGCCTTTGTATTCGGGCTTGAGGAGATCGGCCCAGCTTTGCGGAACCGGCAAACCACCCAGTGCATCGACATTAACCATGATGCCAAGGGTGCCGGAGTGAATCGCAAACCAATGACCTTCCGGATCTTTCAGACCGACTGGAATCTGATCCCAACCCTTGGGCTTATAAGTTCCAGTCACGCCTTTTTTTTGCGCCTGTAAACCGAACGTCACGCCGTAATACACCACGTCGGCCACCGGAGCGGCCTGTTCGGCCACTAGTTGCGCCAGTGACTGGCCGGAGTTCTTGTTGTCCAGTGGGACCTGCACGCCGGTGGTGTCGGCAATCGCCTTGAGCTGCACGCCCCAGTCCGCCCACTCCGGCGGGCAGTTGTAGCAAATCGCCGTTTCGGCGGCTTGTGCCAGGCTGGTCACACCGCATAGCAGCAACGCCGCCAGGGTTTTACTGAATCGGATCATCAAACATCTCCTCGTAGGGCTGAGTACTTTCGCCCGACCGGATATGGCAGGGCAGGCAATGGGAAACCGGTGCGGCGCCAGCGATCTGCGCCAACAGTTGATCGATCACGGTGCAAGCCAGCGCCGCGATGGGTTGAACGACGCTGCACAGCGTCGGGTGCATCTGAGTACCAAGGGAGATACCGTCAAAGCCAATGACCGAGAGCTGCCGGGGCACGTTCCAGCCGTTGCGCCGCAGTTCCGCGATCAGACTGATCGCCAGCAAGTCGTTGGAGCAGACCAGCGCACTGGGTGCCTGCGGGCTGCGCAATAAGGGCTCGATGACGGCGAAGTCTGCCTGGGTATGGGCAGGCATTTCGATCACCGGCAGGCTGTCGAGGCCGGCCTCACGCATAGCGTCGAGATAACCGGCGTAACGCAGTCGAGAGCGGTCTGACTGCAAGGCTGGACCGGCAACCATGCCGATCTGCGAGTGTCCCGTTTCCAGCAGATAACGGGTGGCGAGCGCCATACCGGCGCGATTATCCACCGACACAGCGCTGTAATCAGGATTGTCGGGCTGGTGATAGGCCAGCACAAAAGGCGTGTCTTCGTTGGCAAGGTTTTGCAGCACGCGACTGCTCTGGGCATCAGTCACGGTAAGGACCAGACCATCGACCCTTTGGCGCAACAAATCCTCGACCACCGCGCTTTCGCGCTCGCTGTTGTAGTCGGTAGTTGCCAGCAACAGGTTGTAACCGTGCAAGCGTGCAGCCTGCTCCATCGCCTGAAATTGCTCGGCGAACACAGGGTTAAGCAGATTGGGCACCACCACACCGATCAGGTTGGTGGTTTGCAAGCGTAGTTGGCGGCCGAGGCGATTAGGCCGAAAACCTAGCTGACGCGCAGCGGCGAATACTTGCTCTCGGGTCGCCGGACGCACAACTTCGGGGGAGGCAAAGGTTCGTGCGGCGGTCGCCCGCGAAACACCTGCCAGCCGTGCAACCTCTTTCAAATCTGTCATGTTCACTCGCTTGAGATCGATCTCATTGGCGATGACATTACTCGGGAAACATGGCACTCCTGCGATGAACAAATGACGTTTTGATGTCAGACGCTCACCCGTTATCCTGCGCATCCCGCCAAGAAAAAAGGTCTACCGTGGCGTGGAATCGACCTGCACGCCAAGCCCGGGCAGCTCATCGTGTTGAGCGATCCGAACAATCCCCAGTGCACACGTGAAGAAGTGTTGCTCATGGAAGCGGCTCAGAAAGTGGACGCGGCACTCAAGCCCATGTCCGACGAAGAAGCGAGCTTCATGGTCCGCTATCGGAGCCAGATAGAATCCGTTCTTTCGCAAGGCTCTACATCAATCGGTGTTGGAGAATCGATCTTCGTCAAGAACCTTGAAGACCTGAAAACGTTGCTAAAGCAAATCGAAACGCGGCATCAGAAAAGAAAACAGATCAGTCCCCATTGTTCTAAAGAAATGACCATTCATCTTGAAGTTCCACTCACCTGTCAGATATGACAGGTGACAGCCGCTGTGTTTCAAGCCTTCAATCATCCCGTGTATTCATGCCTGAACAGAAATGTTCGCCATGCACAACTAATGATTGCCTGACAGTGGACCGGGTTTACTCCTGGGCCCGTTCGAAGCTTGAGATCGAGGCGCAGCATCATGCAAATGGAATGGACGTGGATGAGGTCGTGGCTGCTGGTATTGCTACTGTTCAATAGCTTGGGTGAAGCCGCAACCGGCCCGGAAATCGCACAGTTGCTCAACAAGCGCTATCAAAACGTGCAAGCAGAGTGTGCGGGCGGCCACCCGGCGTATTTTTGCAGCGGCGTCATGTTGCATGGCAGCACTCCGATGATCGAGTTCTGGAAACACGATGATGTGGCTGCGCAATTGGGGGCGGAAAGTTTTGTCTATCTGCGTGCCGATTTGGGTACGCAGACATTGTCGTCAGCCAACGGCATGGTGTTCAGTGATTCATTCACGGCCATCGGCAAGGATCAGCCACTAGACGTTCTTTGCGCCTATCCTTTCGCGTTTGAACCTGTTGAGAGCCGTGCTGGTTTCGGTTGCGGCCTGTCAGCGGCAAGTCGACAGGCCGCCGACGCGAGCTCTTGCGCAAGCGAGGGAGTGAGTGATTCAGCGAGTTGGCTGGCGCACTTCGAGCAACAAGGCCGACAACCCACAAAGCAATGCTCGTTGAGCAGCCTCAATCCCATGCTATTCAAGGCCAGCCTGCTGGCGCATCAAGGCATCGACAGCGATTGGTCGGCCAGACCTACCCAGTTGCAGATACGTAACTGGGACGAAAGCACACCCCAAAAAATTCCGATGCAGGCGCTTTTTTACGATGCGAATAAATCAGGTTCGTTGCTCGCGGCACAGAAAGATCAGTATGACTACTTTGCAACTACCGGGAATTGGCTGCCAATTCTGCGAATGGATTTGGCTCAGGCAGAGCGTGCGGTATTCGGATTCAATCAGCAGGATCAGTTGTACATCGGTTATCAAGTGGCCGATAAGCTGAATGCACGTTATGCCGATACTACGCCTGCTTGTCGTGGTAACACGCCCGCCTACGACTGCAATGGCGTGTTGATCAGAGTGACAAGTGCTTCACCTAACTACCATGCGTGGAACCCAAGCCTCGGATCGGTAGAGCGGAATGGCGTGGCATTTTCCTATGTGCGTGAGGATGTCGGCACCAAGAGTTTTTTGTATTCGAAAAGCCAAGGTTTGATCCTCAAGGAAATGGCGGCACCCACAGGTTTTCCCCTTACCGTACGATGCGCCTATCCGTTTGATGCCGCTACCGATACTCGAAGCGACAGTTGTAACGAGTATATGGCGTTACCCATTAGCAAGCCCTGTTTGGAGCAAGGTGTTATCGATATCGCAACATGGCTCGTTTACTACGATCAGTTGAATGGGGTTTATGGGCACCATTGTAGTTTCGGTCCAAATCAATCCGAATTTGCGATGAGTGTTGATGTTAGATCTCACCTTCCTGATCCTGGTATGCGCAGGCTTCATAACGAGGTCATCATCGCCGCATGGCCCCAGAACATTCCGCGACAGCTCCCCATTCAAGCCTTTTTCTATACAAATGAAACGGCGTTAACGAGCGCTCGCTTTTTTCAGCGCGATTATTTTCAGCAGACGGGGCAGTTCATGCCCGTTGTCCGGGTGGACTTGAGCGCGTCTGATGGCCGCATCTTTGTTTATGATCCTCAGGCCCAAATTGCTCAAAGTCCGATACTGCAAGTGCCACACGCGCCAGATGTCAGCGCGAGTGTGAACCTGGCCGCTCTTGATGCCAAATCAGGTGTACAGGTGAGCGTTGCCTACCCCGGTATGAATAAGGAGCAAAGCATTCAGTTGATAATGTCCGGCACTCCGGGAGTCGGCTCCCCTACGATTCCACCCATGCAGGGCGCGGAGAGTGGGAGTGTGGAGTTTTCGATTGATTCTGAGGCCATTGCTGCCAACGTCGGCAACGCAGCTAAAACCTTCATACTCAAGTACGAAGTCACGGAGGGCGGCAGTAAAACCTCGTCGGGCACGCTGACTGTAAACCTCTCGCCGTTACCTGCCGCGGAGTTGGATAAACTCGGCATCGTACAGGCTGATGGCGATGAGCTGGATCTCAGCGACGTCACGGAGGGCGGTACTTTGCGTGCGGGGATCTGGGCATTCATGAAGGCTGGTCAGCCTGTTTGGCTGGAATTGAAAGGCAAGACTGCCACGGGTGAAAACCACAATCGTCAGGTTTGGAATGTCCCCGGCGCGTCGGTAAATCAGAAATGGATAAATGACGGGGAATATTTTCAGGAAGTGCCATACAGCTATCTCAAAGAGCTGGGAAACGATAGCGTGCTCGAGCTGCATTACAAGTTGGCTTTGACCATGAGCCAAGTCAAGGCGGACGCTATCGACGGGCCGGTGAAACGGTACAGGATCAAATCGGTGGGTGCTCTGAAAGCCTCTGTTTCCCGAACAGGGACCTATATAAAAATTCCCGGTACCGCATCGCGGCATCCTTAATAACGTCGTTGCTATTTGGCTCTGAAGGCGCATCCGGACATTCACCGCTCCATCGCGTCACCGTCATGTCTTTGAGCTGCTCACCCAGTGATCGAGCAGGGTGAAAAACGAATACAAGAGAAATGACCGTTGGTCGTAAACATCCGAATACCTGTCAGATCTGACAGGTGACGCTTCCTGCGGTCCACGATTGAATCACTCCGTCAAAACAATCTCACAAAACGGAGTTACTGATATGTCTACATCCAAATCCAATGCCACCGCACCCGTGATCGTTTCTATCAGGGATTCCAAGGGTGAAGTACCTCAAAACGGAAAAACCTCTGATACCAGTGTGACAGTCGCAGGTCACTCGGAACCAGGGACGAACGTCAAAGTGTTCGATGGAGCAATGTTGAAAGGTACTGTCCCTGCTGACACAGCAGGCCATTGGTTACTGGTTTTAAGTGAGCTTGCTCTGGGTGCACACATGATTGCGGCCGTTGCTGACGGTCCTTGGTCAGCTTCCAGAACATTTTCAGTGGTTCAACAGTAGAAAACAGATTCAATGGTTGTGAGTGAAGATCGGGAGATTTGAGGCGCGAGGTCCTCAAGGATCCCGATCTGTTCCTGATACATCGTGCCTGACGTATTTGAGCGGGCTAGGGGGTTTCCGGGCGACTGAGCAACGTTTCAAGCCGAGCCAAAGGGGGCCGCTCTTGTCCCCGATCAAAAACCTGCACCCCCACCTTCAACAACCGCCCATTCTCCGCCCCCCCAATCACCTGCTCACACCGCAACAACAACCGCCCCTGATCACACTCCATCGCCTTGAACCCCATCGGCAACCGCCCCTCCAGCCGCAATTCCGCCATCCGACTCTGCGCCGCAATCATCGCAATCGAGCGATCCCGCAAGATCCCGCTGCTCTGCGTCATCAACCCCGCCACGCGCACGGCGGCGGACATGGCCACGGCGATGATCGCCAGCGCGACGAGCACTTCAATCAGGGTGAATCCGGCTTGCGGAGAGGGGGTGCGCATCGGGGTCTCGGGCGGTTGGGCAGCCCTTGACGCTAACGCCCGTGCTTGACGGCTTGACGACGGAAACTCCCGAGGATTTTCAACATCCCTGACATATCTTCTTGCAACACTGCGCGTCGAATCGAATCAAGCCAGGGAATGACGAGATGGATATCGCGCAGTTCAAACAACCCGGTCGACCGAGCCGGATGCCCCGTGGGCAGCAGGGTTTTACGCTGATCGAGATCATGGTGGTCGTGGTGATTCTCGGGATTCTGGCGGCGATGGTGGTGCCCAAGGTGCTCGACCGGCCGGATCAGGCGCGGGCCACGGCGGCGAAGCAGGACATTGGCGGGTTGATGCAGGCGCTGAAGTTGTATCGCCTCGATCACGGCACTTACCCGAGCCAGAGCCAGGGCCTGAAAGTGTTGGTGGAGCGGCCGGCCGATGCGAAGAACACCAACTGGCGCTCATACCTGGAGCGCCTGCCGAATGACCCGTGGGGTCGTCCTTATCAATACCTCAATCCCGGTGCCAACGGCGAGATCGACATCTTTTCCCTCGGCGCCGACGGCCAGCCTGACGGCGAAGGCGTGAATGCCGACATCGGTTCCTGGCAGTTGTAAGGCCGGTCATGAACTACCAATCGAACCAGCAGGGGATGGCGATCATCAGTGCGCTGCTGATCGCGGCGGTGGTCGCGGTGATCGCCGCCGGGATGCTGACGCGTCAGAGCGTTTCGACCCGGGCGCTGGAAGCCGAACAATTGCGCGTGCAGGGCCGTTGGGTGCTGCACGGCGGGTTGGAGATCAGCCGGCAATTGTTGTGGGATGCGCGGCAACGCGATCCGCTGACCCGACTCGATCAACCCTGGGCGCAGCAGTTGAACACTCAAGGTTTCGAAGGGTGGCTGGAGGACGAGCAGGGCAAGTTCAACCTGCGCAATCTGGTGGCCAACGAACGGATCGACGACGCCCAGGTTCAGGCCTTTGAGCGCCTGTGTGGGTTGATCGGTATCAGCGACGCGTTGAGTCGTCGCATCAGTCAGCGGGTGATCGGCTCGTATCCGCATCTGCTCAATGCACAACTGACGGATAAACCTGTGACGAAAAACACCTTCGACAGCGGCCGCAGCACGTCGCCGTCTGCCTCGCGCAAACCGCAATCGCCAACCTTGCCGATGCTGCGCAATCTTGAAGACCTGCGCAGTGTCGACGGGGTCAACGATGCGGTGCTGATGAAACTGGCGCCGTACCTGACGGTGATTCCGGCGACCACCTGGCTCAACGGCAACACCGCCACGGCACCGGTGCTGGCGGCCTATGTACCGGGGCTGTCGCTGGAGCGGGCGCAGGCGTTGATCAATGAACGCGACGCCGGGCGCTGGTTCATCAATCGCGGGGATTTCGTCAATCGCCTGCGCTTGCCGCAACTGGAGATCACCAGCGTCAAGGTCGGGATCACCAGCGACTGGTTCCGTTTGCGTGGGCAGGCGCGACGCGATCAGCGGCGGGTCAGCCTCGATGCGTTGCTGCATCGCAGCGAGGATCGTTTGCCCCAGGTGATCTGGTCGCGGGTGGGCGTATGAACCACTTGCGCCTAAGTTTGCCGCCACTGGCGGAACTCAATCTCAACAGTGAGCTGGACTGCGCGTGGCTGGACCGCCACGGCAAGGTCACTCGCCAGGATCGTCAACGGCTGCGCAAACTGCCGAAGCTGCCGCTGGTGTGTTTCCTGCACCCGACCGACAGCCTGCTGGCGAGCATCAACCTGCCGCCGTTGACCACCGGCAAAACCGCCGCCGCCGTGCAGTGCGCCGCGCAGGCGCTGATGCTCAGCGACATCACCACGATGCACGTCGCCCATGGCCCGCGCGACGCTTCGGGGCAGGTGCAGATTGCCTGGTTGCCGCGCCGGGACTTGCAATACTTCGGGCAGTTGCTGCACGAGATCGGGTTGAACCTGAAAGGCCTGTACCCGGCGGCCTACAGCTTGCCGGTGATGGCCGGCGGCGTCGGGCAACTGCTCGGCGATCATTTGTTGTTGCGTCAGGGGTCGGACTCGGCGCAGGTGCAACCGTTGATCGATGAAGCGTGGTTGATGGAAATTGCCCTGCCTGCGCACTGGATCGGTGAGGGCGCGCCGCAGGCGGTGCAGTCGACATTGGCCGACGCACAACGCTGGTCCGGGCCATTACCGAGTTGGGGCCTGCACGGCGGCATTCAACAACCCGGTGCCGAAGGTCGGGGCTGGGGACGGGCGGTGGGTTTGTCTGCGCTGGCGCTGGTGGTCTGGGTGATCGGTTTGAACCTGTACGCCGCCCGCGAGGCCGGGGCAGGGCAACTGATCAAGGCGCAGATGGCGCAGCGGGTGAAGCAGGCGTTCCCTGAGTTGCCGGTGATCCTCAATCCGCTGCAACAGGCCCGTCAGCAAATCGCAGCGCGCCAGCAAGGCGCGCAGGACGCGCCGGGTCAGGATTTCAGTCGGCTGGTGTTGCAGGCGGGCAGCAGCATGCCGTTCATGGCGGGCACGGTGCAGCGTCTGGCGTTCGTCGACGGTGTGCTGCAACTGCGTCTGCTGCCTGAGGCCCGGCGCTCGGGTAACGACAAGGACTGGCAGGCGGCGCTGGCCCAGGCAGGAATCAGTGTCAGCGCCGATGAGGACGGCTGGGTCTTGCGCCCGGCCGGCGAGGTGGCCGCTGTCGCTGACAACGACGACAGCAGCGGAGCCGAAGATGAATAGCCCAGCGCTGGCGAAATACCGCGCCGGTTGGCAGCGCTTGAATGCTCAGTTGCAGGCCCGTTGGCAGCCGTTGGCCGTGCGGGAAAAACGCATGGTCGGCGGCATGGCGGCGCTGTTGCTGGGGCTGTTTGTGTGGGTGGCGCTGATTCAGCCGCCGCTGAAGAAGATCGCCGCCTCGCAAGTCGAAACCCCGAAGCTGCGCGCCCAGGCCGAAGCGCTGGAAGTGCTGTTGCGCGACGTCAGCGTACGTCCAGACGGTCAGAACCTGGAGCAGTCGCTGCAACAGACCTTGCAGGCTGGCGGACTGGGCGGCCATTACCAACTGGCGGCCGCGTCCGCAGGGTGGCAGTTGACCTTCGACGCAGCCCCCGCCGACGCCGTCCTCGACTGGTTGTTGATCCAGCCCCGCCGTTTTTCACTGCAAGTGGTCGAGGCGCGCCTGCAACGCACTGACGACACCGCAACCGATGACACCGCCGGCACTCTGTCGGGCACCGTACGCATGGATCAGGCGCTGGGCGCTAAGGAAGCTTCATGAAGGGGTCAGGATCCAAACGCATGGCGTTGCCGATGCTGTTGATGGCATTGAGCGCGTGCAGCAACACCACGCCACCGAATCAACCGCCGCTGCTGGTGGACAGCGAACTCGGCCGGCCGCTGGCCAACACCCAGCGCAGCGGCGACGCGGTGCTCGACCGCGAGCGGGCGCAGGCTCAGGTCAGACCGGCGCCCAAGCCATTGCACAACATCACCGAGCGCGCCCGCAGCGGCGGTTCGGCGCGGGGCACGACGTTGCCGGCCAATCCGTTGGGCGATCAACCGGTGACGCTGAATTTTGTCGATGCCGATATTCAAGCGGTGGTGCGGGCGTTGTCGCGCTCCACCGGTCAGCAGTTTCTGGTGGATCCTCGGGTCAAGGGCAACCTGACGCTGGTCTCCGAAGGCCAGGTGCCGGCGCATCAGGCTTACGACATGCTGCTGGCGGCGCTGCGCATGCAGGGTTTCAGTGTGGTCGATGTCGGCGGTGTGGCGCAGGTGGTGCCGGAGGCTGACGCCAAGTTGCTCGGCGGGCCGATCTACAGCGCCGACAAACCGGCGGGCAACGGCATGCTCACCCGCACGTTCCGCCTGCAATACGAGAACGCGGTGAACCTGATCCCGGTGCTGCGCCCGATCGTGTCGCCGAACAATCCGATCAATGCCTATCCGGGCAACAACACCATTGTCGTCACCGATTACGCCGAGAACCTCACGCGGGTCGCGCAACTGATTCAAGGCATCGATACGCCGAGCGCCATCGACACCGACGTGGTACAGATCCAGAACGGCATCGCCGCCGACATCGCGCCGATGGTCGCCGACCTGCTTGATGCACCGGGCAATGACCCGACCCAGAAAATCGCGGTGATCGGCGACCCGCGCTCCAACACCATCATCATCCGCGCCGGCAGCCCCGAGCGCACGGAGCTGGCGCGCAACCTGATCTACAAACTCGACAACGCCCAGAGCAACCCGAGCAACCTGCACGTGGTGTATCTGCGCAACGCCCAGGCCGGCAAACTGGCCCAGACCTTGCGCGGTTTGTTGACCGGCGAGAGCGACAGCGGCACCAGCGACAGTGCACGCTCAGTACTCAGTGCGATGGGCAGCTCCACCAACTCGGGCGGCGGGCAGAACGGCCAGAGCGGTACACAAACCAACGGCAGTACGTCGACCACCAACAACGGCAGCACCGGCGGCAGTTACGCTCAGGGCAGCAGCGCCACCAGCGGCAGCAGCAATGCGCAGAGCAGCGAACAGAACGTTGCCTTCAGCGCCGGCGGCGTGACCATTCAGGCGGACGCGACCACCAACACCTTGCTGATTTCCGCGCCGGAGCCGCTGTACCGCAACCTGCGCGAAGTCATCGATCTGCTCGACCAGCGCCGTGCGCAAGTGGTGATCGAAAGCCTGATCGTCGAAGTCGGCGAGGACGATGCCAGCGAGTTCGGCGTGCAATGGCAGACCGGCAATCTGGCCGGCAACGGCGTGATCGGTGGGGCCAACCTTGGTGGCTCGGGGATCAACGTCAACGGCAAGACCAGTGTCGACGTGTTGCCCAAAGGTTTGAACCTTGGCTACGTCAACGGCACCGTCGACATCCCCGGGATCGGCAAGATCCTCGACCTGAAAGTGCTGGCCCGGGCGCTGAAGAGCAAGGGTGGCACCAACGTGCTGTCGACACCGAACCTGCTGACCCTAGACAACGAAGCGGCGAGCATTTTTGTCGGCCAGACCATCCCCTTTGTCAGCGGCAGCTACGTCACCGGTGGCGGGGGCAACAGCAACAACCCGTTTCAGACCGTGACCCGGGAAGAAGTCGGCTTGAAGCTCAATGTGCGGCCGCAGATTTCCGAGGGCGGCACGGTGAAGCTCGATATCTATCAGGAAGTCAGCAGCATCGACGAACGCGCTTCGGCGGCGGCCAACTCGGCGGGGATCGTCACCAGCAAACGCGCACTCGACACCAGCATCCTGTTGGATGACGGGCAGATCATGGTGCTTGGCGGTCTGCTGCAGGACGGCTACAGCCAGAGCAATGACGCGGTGCCGTGGCTGTCGAGCATCCCGGGGATCGGCGCGCTGTTTCGCAACGAGCGCCGTTCGATCACCAAGACCAACCTGATGGTGTTCCTGCGCCCGTACATCATCCGCGACAGCGCGGCGGGGCGCAGCATCACGCTTAACCGCTACGACTTCATGCGCCGCGCCCAGGGCGGTCTGCAACCGGAGCGCAGCTGGGCGATGCCGGACATGCAGGCGCCGCAATTGCCCGCCACCGCCCAAGGCGTGCCGGCACCGGTGTCCGGGCCGCGCGCGACGATAGAAGCGGTGCCGCTGCAATGAGCGCATTGCCTTATGCCTGGGCCAAGGCGCAGCGGATTCTGCTGCGCGACGGCGTGCTGACGGTGTGCCCGTCGACGCCGGGCTGGTCGATCAGTGAGGTGCGCCGGCAGTTCGGCGCGGCCAGGCTTGAGCGGGTGCGCGATGACGAACTCGACGGCCTGCTGGCCACTGCCTACGCCGACACCGGCAGTGCGGCGGCGGTGGTCGGTGCGGCGGAAAACGAAGTCGACCTCGACCGCCTGATGCAGGACATGCCGGAAATCACTGACCTGCTCGACACCCAGGACGGCGCGCCGGTGATCCGCATGATCAACGCCTTGCTTACCCAGGCGGCGCGGGACGAGGCCAGCGACATTCATATCGAACCGTTCGAAACCCATTCGGTGGTGCGCTACCGGGTCGACGGCACCCTGCGCGACGTGGTCTCGCCGCGCAAGGCCTTGCACGGTGCACTGGTGTCGCGGATCAAGATCATGGCCCAGCTCGACATCGCCGAAAAACGCCTGCCGCAGGACGGGCGCATTGCGCTGCGCGTAGCGGGGCGACCGATCGACATTCGTGTTTCCACCGTGCCCACCGGCCATGGCGAGCGGGTGGTGATGCGTTTGCTCGACAAGCAGGCCGGGCGCCTGCATCTGGAGACCCTGGGCATGGACGCGCAGGTGCTGGCCAAACTCGATCACCTGATCCGCCAGCCCCACGGCATCGTGCTGGTCACCGGCCCGACCGGCAGCGGCAAGACCACCAGTCTCTACGCGGCGCTGGCGCGGCTGGATGCGAGCACCAGCAACATCCTCACCGTGGAAGACCCGGTGGAATACGATCTGCCGGGCATCAGCCAGATTCAGGTCAACGCCAAGATCGACATGACCTTCGCCCTCGCGTTGCGCGCCATTCTGCGGCAGGACCCGGACATCATCATGATCGGCGAGATCCGCGACCTCGAAACCGCACAGATCGCGGTGCAGGCTTCGCTGACCGGTCACCTGGTGCTCGCGACGTTGCACACCAACGACGCGGTGTCGGCGGTCAACCGCTTGGTCGACATGGGCGTCGAGCCGTTTCTGCTGGCTTCGTCGATGCTCGGTGTGTTGGCCCAGCGCTTGGTACGACGGTTGTGCAATCAGTGCAAACAGGAAGACCCGGCGACGCCCGGCACCTGGCGCCCGGTCGGTTGTGCGGCGTGCAATCACACCGGTTACAGCGGCCGGACCGGCATTCATGAATTGTTCTGCATCGATGACGACATCCGCACTCTGATTCACCAAGGGGCAGGGGAGCAGGCGTTGCGCGCGGCGGCGAGCAAGGCCGGGATGTTCAGCCTGCGTGAGGACGGCGAGCGCTGGATTCGCAGCGGTGCCACGGCCCCTGAAGAAATCCTTCGCGTGACACGGGACGCCTGATGAATCGCTATCGTTTTGAAGCCGCCGATGCCAGCGGCAAGATCGAATCCGGGCATCTGGAGGCGGAGAGTCAGGGCGCGGCGTTCGGCGTGTTGCGCGGTCGCGGCTTGACGGCGTTGTCGGTGGAGAAGGAAAGCAACGTCTCCCAGCACGGCGGCGGTGGATTGTTCAGCGCCAAGCTGTCGGATAACGATCTGGCATGGGCCACCCGGCAACTGTCGAGCCTGCTGGGTGCCAGCCTGCCGCTGGAAGCGGCGCTGAGTGCCACCGTCGAACAGGCCGAGAAAAAGCATATCGCCCACACCCTCAGCGCCGTGCGCGCCGATGTGCGCAGCGGCATGCGCCTGGCCGAAGCGCTGGCGGCGCGGCCTCGGGACTTTCCGGAGATTTACCGGGCGTTGATTGCGGCGGGCGAGGAGTCCGGGGATCTGTCTCAGGTGATGGAACGGCTGGCGGATTACATCGAGGAACGCAACAACCTGCGCGGCAAGATTCTCACCGCGTTCATCTATCCGGGTGTGGTCGGGCTGGTGTCGATTGGTATCGTGATTTTCCTGCTCAGTTATGTGGTGCCGCAGGTGGTCAGCGCGTTTTCCCAGGCCCGGCAGGATCTGCCGGGCCTGACGCTGGCGATGCTCAATGCCAGTGATTTCATCCGCGCCTGGGGCTGGTTGTGTGCAGGGGGCATGGCCGCTGCGTTCTGGAGTTGGCGTTTGTATCTGCGCAATCCGGCGGCGCGTTTGAGCTGGCATCATCGGGTGTTGAAGCTGCCGCTAATCGGGCGGTTTGTGCTGGGGTTGAACACCGCACGGTTCGCCTCGACGCTGGCGATTCTCGGTGGCGCCGGCGTGCCGTTGTTGCGGGCGCTGGAAGCGGCGCGGCAGACCTTGTCGAATGATCGTCTGAGCCTGAGCGTCAATGAGGCCACCGCCAAGGTGCGAGAGGGCGTCAACCTGGCGGCAGCGCTGAAAGTGGAGAACGTGTTCCCACCGGTGCTGATTCACCTGATCGCCAGCGGCGAGAAAACCGGCGCGCTGCCACCGATGCTCGAGCGTGCAGCGCAAACGCTGTCGCGGGATATCGAGCGCCGGGCGATGGGTATGACCGCGCTGCTTGAGCCGCTGATGATCGTGGTGATGGGCGGGGTGGTGTTGGTGATCGTGATGGCGGTGCTGCTGCCGATCATCGAGATCAACCAACTCGTGCAGTAGTTTTTTTATCGGCGCCAGCTCTCACCCGAGCGCCAAAAACAGCATCCTCGGGTTCTCCTTTCTGTCATCTGCAACGGCCCTTCAAGGGCTGTGGCCGATTCCCCCGAAAAGCTTGCCGCAGACACTCCGCACAACGGCGCAAACACCCGAGAAAATCCCTCGAAAATCAGCCTGCACCTCCCGAGGTTTTTTCCTTTATCTGTCACCGGAAACTGCGAATTTCTCAGTGCGACTTAACCACGGACCCCGCTTGCGAAGGTCGGCGGTGAGTCTTCCCAGTGTCATGCAAGTCCCCTGAAAACCTGTGTTCACAACCAACGTTGAAAAGGAGATTCTTCATGTTCAAGCGCACTCTGATCGCAGCTTCCCTGACCGTCGCTGCCCTGGCTTCCGCCCAGGCCATGGCCGCCAACGTAACCGGTGGTGGCGCGACTCTGCCTGCCGCTCTGTACAAAGGCTCTAGCAACAGCATCCTGCCAGCCAACTTCAGCTACGTCGGTACCGGTAGCGGCACCGGCAAGACCGCTTTCCTGACCAACAACTCGGCGCTGTTCAGCACCACCGGTTCGGTGCATTTCGCCGGCAGCGACTCGATCCTCAGCGCTTCGGAAATCAGCACCTACAACACCAACTTCGGTGCTTCGTACGGCCCGCTGATCCAACTGCCGTCGGTCGCCACTTCGGTTGCCATCCCATACAAAAAAGCCGGCCAGACGGCTCTGAACCTGACCAGCGCCCAGCTCTGCAATGTGTTCTCCGGTACTGCGACCACTTGGGGCCAATTGCTGGGCAACTCTGATGCCACGCCGATCCGCGTTGTGTATCGCAGCACTGCCAGCGGCACTTCGGAAATCCTCACCCGTCACCTGAACAACGTTTGCCCGGGCAAGTTCTCGGTCAACACCACGTTCGCCAACTCGTTGCTGCCAGCCGGTACTGCGCTGCCATCGACTTTCGTCGGTGTTGCCAACACTGCTGACGTCGCTGTTGCCGTGAACGCCGTTGACGGCTCCATCGGTTATGTCGGCCCGGACGGCGTGAACGCCAGCAGCAACGCCGTGGTTTCTCGCGTCAACGGCGTACAGCCGACTCCAGCCAACGTCACGACCGCGCTGTCTTCGGTCGCACTGCCAACCGCGCCAGCCAACCCGGCGCAATGGGCTCCAGTGGTTGCCAACCCAACCAGCGGTTACCCGATCGCTGCCTACACCAACTTCATCTTCGGCCAGTGCTACAAGGACGCCTCCGTGGCGGCTGACGTCAAAGCCTTCCTGACCACTCACTACAGCGTGCCGGGCAATGCCGCTGCAACCATCGCTCACGGCTTCAGCGTGGTTCCGACCAACTGGAAAAATGCTGTGACCGCCAACTTCATCACCAACTCCACCGGCAACAACCTGAACATCAACAACGCCAGCGTCTGCAACGGCATCGGCCGTCCTCTGTAAGGTTTCATCCGCAGTCCGCCGTTCGAATGGCAGCCCCTTCCGGGGCTGCCATTTTTTTTGCCTGCGGGCGCCGTTACTCGCAAAACATGAAGTTTGTGTGACATCCGTTCGGTCGCGGCCCCCGCCAACCGCCTATGTCGTAACAGCAGGTTGTTGCCGACCTGTGGCCATCAAAAGGATCTCGTAGTGATGCTTGCTCGCCCATCCCGCCGCCTTACCGACGTTCAATCTTCCCGACGTGATGCCGTGGACCCGGCGCTGTGGTTGCTCAAGCCTCTGGCGCAGGCCGTGGCGTTGTGCCTGGTGGCGGGCAGCGCGCACGCGCAGACAGCGTTCAGCTCGGGCTGGTTTGCCGCCAAGGGTGCCGCACAGCAATCCGCCGCACGTCCGGGTTCCGGCGCGGCTGGTCTGCCGGGGATGACGCCGCCTCTGGCGCAGCAACAGAAGGCCAGCCAGCAATTGCAGCGTTCGTTGCAGACACTCAATAACACCGTGGCGGCGATTGCTGCGCAGCAGGCCGCTCAGGCTGCCGGACGCGCCGTGGCATCCGGTTCCGTCCAATGGGTTCCGGACGGTCTGGGCGAAGGGGGCTTGAAGGTCGACAACAGCCTCACCCAGGGTTGGCAGAACGCCAAGGGGCCGCAGCAGACCCAGGTCGATGGCAAGACCCATGTGCGGATCGAGCAGACCGCCGACAAGGCGATCCTCAACTGGGAAACCTTCAACGTCGGACGCAACACCACGGTCGAGTTCGCCCAGCAGTCGAACTGGGCGGTGCTCAATCGGGTCAACGACCCCAACGGGCGGGCAAGCCAGATCCAGGGCCAGATCAAGGGTGACGGCACGGTGATGCTGATCAACCGCAACGGCATCGTGTTCAGTGGCACCAGCCAGGTCAATGTGCGCAACCTGGTGGCGGCGGCAGCCAATATCACCGATATCCAGTTCCGGGATCGCGGTCTGTACTTCGACAGCAGCGGCAGTCAGCCGACCTTCACTGAAGCCGCCGGCAAGGTCCTGGTGGAGCGCGGTGCATCGATTCAGACGCATGCTCCCGCCACATCCACCGATGCCGGCGGCTATGCGTTGCTGTTGGGCAGCGAGGTGCAGAACGACGGCCACATCGGCACCGCCAAGGGGCAGACCGTCCTCGGCGCTGGCGATCGTTTCTATATCCGCAAAGGCTCGGGTACCGAGGGCAATGGTTTTTCCACCACCTTCGGCAACGAAGTCGTCCCGGGCTTCAAGGCCGACAGCAGCGCCGGCAAGGTCAGCAACAACGGTTTGATCCAGGCGGCCACCGGTGACATCACCCTGACCGGCCACGATGTACAGCAGAACGGTGTGCTGCTGGCCAGCACCTCCGTGTCGACCCGCGGCACCCTTCACTTGCTCAATCCGGCCACTGATACCGGCGGCCGCGTGACGCTGGGGCAGGGCAGTGCCACGGCGATTCTGCTCGACAGCAGCGACCTGACGGCGCTGGACAGCCAGCACAAAGCCGCGCTGACCGGTGTCAACGCCAACAACAGGGTGCGTGGCGATCAGTCGCGCATCGACATCCAGAGTGGCGGCAGTGTCGAGTTCCAGAACGGCTCGATCACTCTGGCCACCGGCGGGCAGGTCGCTGTCACGGCGGGGCTTCGCAGCCTGGTACGCAACGGTGCGCTGATCGATGTGTCGGGGGCCATTGGCGTGAAGGTCGCCATGGAGTCCAACAACATCAAGATCAACGTGCAAGGCAACGAGCAGCGCGATTCGTCGGTCAACCGCGAGAAGGGCGCGCTCAACAGCAATGATGTGTGGGTCGATGTGCGCGAACTGGTGTACGTGCCGGCCGGCACCAACGGCTATGCAACCGACCGCTGGTACACCGCCGGCGGACTGCTGGAGGTCGGCGGCTATCTGGGCACCCAGGGCCACGGTATTGGTGAGTGGATGGCGCAGGGAGGCATGGTCAGTTTTGCCGGCAACGATGTGGTGACCGAAAAAGGCTCGTTGATCAACCTGTCCGGCGGCACCCTGGATGTGCAAAGCGGAGATATCCGCCAGAGCTGGCTGCGCGGTGCCGATGGGCGTCTGTACGAAGTCTCGCGGGCACCGGGGGATATTCTCTACACCGGGTTGTACAAGGGTTACGAAGACAGCAGCGAGCGCTGGGGGCAGACCGACTATTACTTCAACCCGCTGATTGCCCCGCCCCGTCGCCAGGAATCGGGTTACACCGTGGGCCGCGATGCCGGACAACTGGTGATCGCGACCCGCAATGCGCTGCTCGATGGGCAGATGCTCGGGGAGGTCTATCAGGGCGAACGCCAGACCCGGACGCCGCGTGCGGTACTCGACGGTTACGAGCAGAGCCAGACCGCACTGGCGCGGCGCGGACAACTGATCGTCGGCAGCTATGACCCGGCCTATGTCGCGTCGGCCGGAGGCTTGTTGTACGGTCTCAATCCATTGCTTGATCAAGTGCAGATCGGTGCTGACAAACCGGTCGGTGACGGCGTTCCGGATGTGCTCTCGGCGGTGTCCGAGAGCCGCAAGGGCAAGCTGTTCCTCGATGCCGATCAGCTCAATGGATGGCACCTGGGTGCATTGAAGGTTGCGGCCCGGGACCGTATCGACGTCAATCAGGCGCTGACGGTCGACACCGGAGGCGACATCACCCTGTATGGCCCGGATGTGCAGGTCAGTGCCGATCTGATCGCCCGGGGCGGCAGCCTGCACTTGGGCAACGTGCTCAATCAGTTGCAGACCAACTCCACGACCGATACCCGGATCACCGCTCCTGCGGGCCATCCGACCCGGGTGGCCGTGGCCAAGGGCGTGCAACTCGATACCCGTGGCGTGTGGAGCAACCTGTCCACCAACCCGGATGACGCTGCGGGCCTGGCCTACTTGAACGGGGGGCTGATTTCGATCCGCAGCAGCGGCGATATCGATGTCCAGGCCGGCAGTCTGCTGGACGTTTCGTCCGGCGGCGCGGTGCTGGCCAACGGCAAGACCCGGGACGGCAAGGGTGGCAGCCTGACGCTGGAGGCCAGCGCCAACACTGTTGCGGACGCGGCGACACTGCGTCTTGACGGCGACGTGCGCGGCTACGGTGTGAGCGGTGGCGGCACGCTATTGGTGCAAGCCGGCAAGGTGCTGATCGGCAAGACGGACGAAAAACTCGCCGATTCGACCCTGCAGTTGTCACCGAGCCTGTTCGAGAAAGGGTTTTCGGCTTACAACATCATCGGTCTGAACGGGCTGAGCGTGGTCGATGACACACGGATCGACGTCACGATGCCGGTCTATCGTTTCGGTGCTCAGGCGTCGGATCGGGTCAGCGGCGTCGATCCAGGCACGGCGCTGGAGTTGTGGACGCCGGCGCTGTTCCAGGAGAACCCGACCAAGGCTGTGTTGACTCAGCGCGGCGGCGCCAGCCTGTCGTTGCAGGCCGGATCGAGCAATCCCAATCTGCTCGATCCGGTCAAGTCCACGCTGGTTGTCGGCACCGGCTCACGGATCAGCGTCGATCCTGGCCAACGAATCGGCTTGCGCGGGCCCGGACAGATCACCGTTGACGGTGAGCTGAATGCCTGGGGCGGTACGATCGATATTCGCCAGCAGCAGTTCGGTTCGGTGGACCCTGCCGACAGCCAGCAAGAAGCTGCGCGACAGGCGCACAACCGTTCTATCTGGATCGGCGAGCATGCCGTACTGGACGTGGCCGCGCGTGCCGCTACGGCGGTGGATGCACTGGGGCGCGTCTACGGTCTGGTCGGCAAGGGTGGCAGCATCGTCATCGGCGGTGAGCTCGATGCGAAGAAAGCCACTGCCACCTCTGCCGATGCTTACGTCATCGTGCGCAATGGCGCCCGCCTGGACGCCTCCGGTGCCGCGGCGGTGCTGGATATCGCCGGGCAGGGGCCGACGACGGTTGCCACCGATGGCGGACGGATCTCCCTGAGTTCCTACAACGGCCTGTTCATCGACGGCCGGTTGCGGGCCGCTGCTGGTGGTGCCGGCGCCGCCGGCGGTCGACTGGACATTGCCCTGGAAACCCCGTTGTACCGCATCGGTGAAGCCGCTGACGAGGTGCGTCTGCCCCGGGAAATCGTGATCGGCCAGGGTGCGGTGGAATCGCCGTTGGCGGCCGGCCTGAAACCGGGAGACGCGGCACCGGGCCTGGTCTACGGACGCACACGATTGAGTGCCGATACCTTGATGAGCGGCGGTTTCGATAATCTCGGGCTGCTGAGCAACGGACTGATTTCATTCGACGGCGATGTCGACCTGCATTTCAACCAGAGCCTGAGCCTGTATGCCGGTGCCTTGTCTCTGGCCGAACACGCGAAAGACAATGCCCGGATCAACCTTTTCGCACCTTCTCTGCGCCTGTTGGGGCCCGGGGTCTATTACGGCTCCAACGCGTTCATTCGTCCAAGGGTCATGAACGCACCGACCCCGAATCTGTCGGCAGCGCAGTTCAGTGCGTCGGCCAACCTGCTGGATATCGGCAACAGCCTTTCGTTTGGCACTTTGGGTTCGATCGTGCAACTCAACGCGCCGGCGGTGCAGGTCGGTCGCCGAGGTTTTGCGCAGGTGTCGCTTGCCAGCCAGGGCGACATGCGTTTTCTGGCCTCGGCCACACAACCGCTGACCGAGCTGTGGGCGGCGGGCGATCTGAATTTGAGTGCGGCACAGATCTATCCGGTGTCCGGTGCCAGGGCCAGGGTCAGGGCCGGTTTCCAGCAGGAAACGGCGCCTTCCGACGGCACGTTGCGGATCCTCGCGCAGGGCGCGGCGCCGAGCGCATTGCCGTATTCGGTGTTCGGCGAACTGACGCTGGCCGCCAGCCGTATCGAGCAGGGCGGTGTACTGCGTGCGCCGCTGGGCCTGATCACGCTGGGCGAGAGCACCAGGTCGGTGCTGACCCGCGAAATCCATCTGCTGCCCGGCAGCCTTACGTCCGTCAGCGGCGCCGGGCTGGTCATGCCTTACGGTGGCACCACTGACGGCATCGACTACCGCTACAACGGCAGCTCCGTGCTGTTGAAAGGCATCGCCGGCCTCTCGGCCGGGGTGACCCTGCAGTCGCAATACGTGGATGTGGCACAAGGTGCAGTGATCGATCTTTCCGGCGGTGGTGATTTGCGCGGTGCCGGATTCATTTCGGGTCGCGGCGGCTCCACCGATGCGCGCTATAACCCGCTGGTGCGTAACGCCAGCGACGGCACGTTCAGCCTGCCGGGGCTGGCGAGCAACCCGGTCTACGCGATTGTGCCGGGCGATCAAAGCCTTTATGCACCAGTGCTCGCGGAAGCGGGGGCGGTCGATCCCCGTGTCGGCCAACGCATCACCCTCGGCGTCGGCGTGCCGGGCCTGGCGGCCGGAACCTATACCTTGCTGCCATCGACGTTCGCGCTGTTGCCCGGTGCGTTCCGGGTCGAGGTCAATGGTCAGGTCGCGGCGGCGCCGGGAAGCGGCGCATTGCCGATGCGCAACGGCTCATGGGCTGCCAGCGGCCGGATGTCGATTGCCAATACCGGACTGCGCGACAGCGTTGACAGTGCGATCATCCTGACGTCGGCCGATGTCTTGCGCCGTTATTCGCAATACAACGAAACCGGCTTCACCGCGTTCATCAAGAGCGATGCCGCACGTCGGGGGGTACCACGGGCATTGGCGCCGATGGATGGAAAAACCCTCGATCTGCGCTTTGAAAACGGTGCAGATCGAGAGGTGGCGCTGGACTTCAACGGCCAGGTGCTGTTCAAGCCTGCGGAGGGCGGCGTGACGGGAACCGCTGTCATTCGCGCCTCGGGCGGTGCCCTCGAAGTGCTGGGAGCGGGCCGGCCACGCACGAAGGATTTCAGCGGCGTTTCGCTGTATGCCGACAGTCTCAATAACCTGGAGGCCGGACGCCTGGCCATCGGTGCCGTGCCGACAGTGGATTATGGCTCTGGCGGCAATATCGTTTCTTTCGGCAGCAGCAATTCCAACCACATCGTCCTGCGTGAAGGCGCGGTGCTGTCCGCACCGGAGGTACTGCTGCGAACCCAGAAGATTGACGCAGGCATCACCCTGGAGGCGGGGGCAGGCATCAACACACTGGATCGCGGTGACGTGCCTTACGACGCCACCGCCGGATTTGTCTATCAACCCGGGGCGGGCAGCGTGTTGCTGGTGTCCAACGGCCGGACCACGATGCTGGCGCCGGCGAAGGCGGTCGGAACCGATGGCGCGGGCAGCATCCGCATCGGCACCTGCGCAGTCGAGCCGTGCACGGCGGCGACATCGCTGTATTCCAGAGGCAGCATCACCGCGGCCACCGACAATCGCTTCGAACTGGCGGATTCAGTGGGTTTCGGCACCCGACACCTGAGCCTGGCGGTCGGCGCGGTCAACGTCGGGAACGCTCAGGCACTGTCCGACAGTGCGGGACGTGTACCGGTCGGCCTGACACTCAGCCAGCGTGTGCTCGACCGTCTGCTTCAAGGCGATACCCGGTTGGGGGCGCCGGCACTGGAATCCCTCGGCCTGACGGCTCGGGACTCGTTCAATTTCTTTGGCAGCGTGACGCTCGATACGCTCGACCCACAGACGGGCAGCAGCAAGCTACAGAACCTGGTGCTGACGACGCCGGCGATCTACGGTCTGGGAGAGGCTGCGGATGTGGCAACTCTGCGCACCGCCAGTCTGATCTGGAACGGTGCGCCCCAGGCCCCGGGTGCGGTGGTCAGTGGCGGCGCCGGGACCGGTCGCGGCACGCTGGATATCCAGGCACAACGTATCGAATTCGGCTACGGCCCGAACCCGCAACCGAGCGGGCTGGACCAGAACAATCGTTTGGCACTGGGCTTCGCCAACGTGAATCTGACGGCCAGCGAACGCATTACCGCCAACCACAAAGGCAGCCTCGCGGTGTACCGGGAGCAGGGCGCCTACGATCCACTGAAGGGATACGCTTACACCGGCGGCAACCTCAATCTGCGCACACCGCTGTTGACCGGTGAAGCGGCTTCGGTCAACTCGCTCAAGGCCGGCGACAGCCTGACCCTGAAGGGCGCCGGTGCTAGCGCAGTGGCCAATGCATTGGGCGCGCAACTGACACTCGATGCCCATGACGTGGTGCTCGAGAGCCGTATCGCGCTGGCCAGCGGCAAGCTGGTAGTCAAGGCGGAAAATGACCTGACGCTGACCGCCGACGCACAACTGGATCTGGCCGGACGTACCTTGCCGTTCAACGATGTGAAGAAATACAGCTGGGGCGGCGACGTGTCGCTCTTCAGCCACAGCGGCAATATTCGCCAGGCGGCTGGCTCGCGGATCGATCTGTCGGCGCAGAACAATCAGGCCGGCCATCTCAGTGCGGTCGCCTTGGCCGAGAATGCGGGCGTGGTTGATCTGCAGGGAGAGATCCTCGGCGCCAGCAGCGGTTATTACGATGCTGGCGGCACGCTGGTGCCGTACAAGGCCGCCGGTGTGGATCTGCGCGCCCGCCATCTGGGAGGTGATCTGAACGGGCAATTCGCGGCGCTCAACCAGCGTCTGAACGCCGGGCACGTGTTCGGCAGCCGCAGTTTCCAGTTCAAAGAGGGCAGCCTGCTGATCGGCGACGGCCTCAAGGCCGGTGAAATCAATGTCTCGGTGGACAATGGCAGCCTTTCGGTTGCCGGTCTGATCGATGCCAGTGGCGAGCGGGTCGGCAGCATCCGACTGTCCGGCAAAAACGGTCTGACACTCGCCGGCAATGCCGTGCTGGACGCCCATGGCCGAATTCTGCGGGTCGACAGCTACGGCAAGATCATCGACGCACCGAACCGCGCCGTGGTCGAGCTCAATTCCGGCGAAGGATTGTTGACATTGGCCTCTGGCACCCGGTTCGACTTGCGTCACGGCACCGATGCGACCGTTGGCAAACTGCCGGGGCAGAACGACGGGGTGGCGCGCGGCACGCTGGAACTCAATGCGCCGCGCCTGGGCGTTGGCGACATTGCCATCGATGCCAGCGGAGCGCTGAGCATTCAGGGGGCACGCTCCATCGGCCTCAACGGCATGCGTCGTTATACCGATGCCCGTGACGGCGCCGATCCGGCGGCCAGCGGCCGCCCTTATCAAGTGATCGATCAGGCGCTGTTCGATCGCATCGATGGCGACAGCAGCACATTCATCAATACCGCGCTGAGCAACAGCGACTTGCTGCAACGCAAACTGGCGGGGCTGAACAACGCGACCTATGCCGACGTGTTTCACTTGCGTCCCGGGGTCGAGATTGCCAGCCAAACCGCCGATGGCGATCTGGTGGTGGAAGGCGATATCGACCTGTCGCGCTACCGATATGCCAGCCTCAATCGGCACACACAGAAAACCTCGGTCTATGGTTCCGGCGAGTCCGGCAGCCTGGTGATGCGTGCCGGTGGCAATCTCGATATTTACGGCAGCCTCAACGATGGCTTCGCACCAGCGCCGGAAACGGTCGACGATGCCGGTTGGAAGCTGTTACCGGGCGTGCAGCCGTTCGGCGGTGACCTGATCGTGCCGGGCACCGGCGTAACGCTGGCCGAGGGCACGCGGTTCCCGGCGGGCACCACGCTCAATTACGACTTGCCGATACAAGCCGTGACCCTGGTCAGCGGCACGTTGCTGCCGACGCAGGCGACGCTGGCTGGCCCCTATTCGCTCAATGCCGGCACGGTGTTGTCCGGCGCGGTGCATGACGCATCGGGCAATCTGCTGTACGCCGCCGGTACGCTGCTCAGCGACAGCGTGATCCTGCCTGCCGGCAGTCGTCTGGGGGCCGGTACCCGATTGAACGGTGCGGTCGCGTTGCAGGCCATGCTCTGGCCCAAGGGCGTGCCGTTGCCGGGTACGGTCGGTGCGGACAATCAGACGGCGGGTGTGACATTGAGCGGTGCACTGGCGCTGCAGCGCGGTTCGCTGATTCCGTCCATGACCGATGTCGTACTGGCCACCGGCACCGCATTCATCGAGCTGCGCGGCTATTCCGGCACCACGCAGCAAGGCAGCAACTGGGCCGTGGCGAGCATGCTGCCATCGGGCAGTACGTCCTGGTCGATGCGGGTGGTGGCCGGGTCTGACCTGGAGGCCGCCGACAGCCGTGCAGTGAAGCCGTTGACCCGTGAAGGCAACCTGCGCCTGGCCGATACCCATTACGGTTTGACAGTGGTGGAGAAAAAACTCGACACCACCTGGGCCGAGGGCAACCCGATGGGGTATCCGGCCGGGGAGGTCGTGAGCGATGACGAACTGTACCTGTGTGACATCCTGCCGGGTGCCTGCATCGCGCCCGCCAGGTTCCTGTGGGCGGTGGACAACATCGCCGGCATGCCGCCGGGAACACCGGTCACGGATGACGAGCTGTTCTGGTGCGATGCCGACCCCAACTCCTGCACACCGAACAAGGGCGGTATCACCGTTTCACCGCACACCCAGATGTTCAGCGTGTTGCGCACCGGCACCGGCGATCTGGACCTGATGGCCGCCGGTGACCTGAGCATGGATTCGCCCTTTGGCGTCTACACCGCGGGCACTCAGTCCCGGGATATCGATCCACGCTTCAATCAGCGCCGGGGTGCTCTCACGGATAACGGTTCAGTGCTCGGCAGCAAAGGCGCCGATTATGAGAAGTGGGTCAATGGCGGCAGCGACAGTCTTTATCAGGCCTGGTACCCGGAGCTGGGCGGTAACCTGACGATCAGTGCGGGTGGCTCGGTCTCGGGGGATACCCTGGGGCGTCGCGGATTCGTTCGGGATGCGAACCTGCGCGAACAGGTTTCCAGTGTCTCCGTGGGTAACTGGTTGTGGCGGCAGGGGACGGGCAACAACGACGTGCCGACTGCCTGGTGGATCAACTTCGGCAGCTATGCCACGCAGCCACTGCCCGACCCGGACTTTGACACCGGCCCCTATCTGGTGGGGTTCACCGGATTCGGCGCACTGGGCGGCGGCAACGTCAGCCTGCGCGCCGGAGGCGATGGCGGCATGCTCAAGCCATTGGGTGACAGCAGCCTGAATCCACGCAGCCAAGGGCTGATCGTGGCGGTGGGCAGCACCGGCAGTGTGGGCAGCGACGGCAGCCTGCAACTGACCGGTGGCGGCGACATGGACATTCGGATCGGCGGTACGTTGAACCCGTCATTACAGGCACGGGCAGGGGAAAGCGGTACGGGAGCACCGAATCATGATCTGCAGGGGGCATTGATCAACCTGCGCGGTGCGGCGCAACTGTCGGGCGGTGCGCTGGGCGGTATCAATCTGCAATACGGTGCCTACACTTCCCTCCAGGACCCTCGTGAAACCCGGGCCTTCGATCCGTTCACCTCGACCCTTGGCAGCGCGTCCGGTGGCCTGGTGCTGATCCCGGGCGACTCCGGCATGCGCCTGACTACCCGTGGCGATCTGGTGCTGGGCGGTGCGGTCGACCCGGCAAGGGTGCGCCTGCAGAACTCCACACCGTTCACCGATACCAGTGGCGTCGCCCATGACGGTGGCGGATTGGCCGGTTTCTCGTTGTGGACCGATCACACGGCCATCGATCTGTTCTCGGCGGGGGGCAACCTGACACCTGGCACACAGCTGGGTGAAACCGACACCCAGGGCCCATTGGCCAGCCGCAACACCTCGCCCACTGACGGACGTTTCGTGTACCCGTCGATCCTGCGCGCGGTGGCGGGGCAGGGCTCCATCTATGCCGGCCCTTCGGCCACTTACCGGGCAAGCGGGTTTTCCGCCGCGACGGCTTACTCGCTCGTGCTGGCCCCTTCCCGCGCCGGGCAACTGGAGTTGCTGGCCGCAAACTCGATCTACGCCGGCGGCTACGCGATCAACCAGTCTGGCGCCAGTCTGTCCGCCATCGCCACGCCGTTCGCGCCGGCGTTTACCGGTTATGCGCAATACGGTTCCAGCAGGCCGGTCACAAGCAACTACAGCAGCGACGGCATTGCCCCGAGCCTGAACGTGCGTTATCCGTTGTTTGCATTCGGTGCCGACAGTTACTCGGGAACCAGCGGCGTTCAGGCACCCGCGCGCTTCTACGCCCTGACAGGCGATCTGGTGGGCATTCGCAGCGGCGAAACCTTGCGTTTCGGCACCTCGCTGCGCACCTGGTACGAAAGCGCTGCACCTGTCTGGATGCTGGCCGGGCGCGATATCGTGGCGTCCGGCACCCACCTGGGCCAACCGGCAACGGCACCGTCGGAAATCGGCTGGAACAACGAAACCATTTCATCGTCAGGCAACCTGCTGATTCACACCAACCTGCATGATATTTCGCGGATCTCCGCCGGTCGCGACATCCTGTACAGCAGCTTCGATATCGCGGGGCCGGGTCTTCTGGATATCAACGCCGGGCGCAATATCCTGATGGAGGATCGCGCCGGCATCACCAGCATCGGACCGGTAGCCGCAGGCGATCATCGTTCGGGTGCAAGCATTGTGATGCAGACCGGCGCCGGCGCTCAGGGGCCGGATTATTCACGGTTCATCGCCCGTTATCTGAGCCCGCAGAACCTCGCCGACCCGAACGCACCGCTCAACGGCCAACCGGGCAAAGTGGTCAAGACCTATCTCGAGGAGTTGCAGAGCTGGCTGACCCTCGACTACGGCTTCAGCGGCAGCGCCGAGCAGGCGCAGTCCTTCTTCGCTGCACTGCCAGGTACCGAGCAGGCGATCTTCGCCCGTCAGGTGTACTTCGCCGAACTGCGTGCTGCAGGCCTGGAATACAACGACGCCGATGGTCCACGCAAAGGCAGTTACCTGCGCGGTCGCAACGCAATCGCTGCGTTGTTCCCGACTGCCGATGTGGCCGGTAACGCGATCCGTTATGACGGCGATATCACGCTCTACGGTGGCGCCGGGGTCAAGACGCTGTTCGGTGGTGATATCCAGATGCTCACGCCGGGCGGTGGTCAGGTGTTCGGCATCGAGGGCGCGGCGCCGCCATCGACGGCGGGGATCATCACTCAGGGTTCGGGCAACATTCAGCTCTATTCACAGGGCAGCATTCTGCTCGGACAGAGCCGAATCATGACCACGTTTGGCGGCTCGATCCTTGGCTGGTCCGCCGAAGGCGACATCAACGCCGGTCGCGGTTCGAAAACCACCGTGGTCTACACCCCGCCAAAGCGTGTGTACGACACCTGGGGCAACGTGACCCTGTCGCCATCGGTGCCGAGCACCGGCGCCGGTATCGCCACGCTCAACCCGATTGCCGAAGTGAAGCCGGGGGACATCGACCTGATCGCGCCGCTGGGCACCATCGATGCCGGCGAAGCGGGGATTCGCGTGTCGGGCAACGTCAACATCGCTGCGCTGACAGTGGTCAATGCCGCGAACATTTCGGTGCAGGGCAAGGCGACCGGCGTGCCGGTTGTGGCGGCGGTCAACACCGGGGCGATCACCTCGGCCAGCTCCGCCGCGTCATCCGCGACCCAGGCAGCGGAAGATGTCGCTCGTCAGCAACAAGCTGCGTCACGCCAGAATCAGGCTTCGGTGTTCACCGTACAGGTGCTCAGCTTCGGCAACGAACAACTGGCCCCGACCCGCGACGGCGCCAGCCGCGCACCAACACCGGGCTACAACCCCGACAGCCCGGTGCAGGTGCTGGGCGCCGGGGTGCTGGACGAACAGGCGAAACAGCAGTTGACCGAGGAGGAGCGGGGACAGCTGACGTTGTAAAAGGACTCTCGTGCAGTACGCTTCGGGCGGCCGTTTGGCCGCCCTTTTTTTGCGGTTCTTTTACTTAAAATGCATACGGAATACTCACCTTCGCCCACAACATATCCCCCTCCGGCCGGTTCTCCACGTCGAACTCCCTGGCCCAGCGAATCTCCGCACTGGCGTACTTGAGAAAGGTGAAATGCAGCGCCGGGCCGATGGCGAACACCTGGCCGCGTACGCCGTCATCAACGTCCTGGCCGGCGAACTGTACGGTGTGGCCGAACTGTTTGTCGTCGGTGGTCTGCTTGAGGTAATAGCCGTTGATGCCGAGCATCAGGTCGTCGGTGATCTTGTAACTGGCCGAGTAATCGAAGTGGAAGATTTGCCCGGACTTGTAGTCGGTGTCCTTGTTCTTCTCGTTGAAGCTGTAGGTGGTCTTCATCGAGATTTCGGTCTTGTCTGTCGGCAGCCAGGTGAAGGAGAACAGCGGTTTGTAGGTGTAGAAATTGTTGCTGGTGTTGGCCAGGCGATCGACGCTGTATTCACCGGTGGGCACGGTGATTTCCACGGCGGCGCCGAGGGTCAGGTTCTTGCCCATGTCCCACAGGATGATCGGGGCGATGGTGGTATCGCCCATGCCCTCGCGGGTGTCGCTCAGGCCGAACACCGAGACTTCCTGCTTGAGCCACGGCTGGGCGATGTAACCGGCCAGACGTCCACCGAACACCCGCACCGGGCTCAGGTAGTCGATACGCGGGATGACGGCGGTGGATTCGATCTCGACGTTCGGCACTTTGCCGCCGAGTGAGCTGATATTGAGCTTCGTCGACTTGTAGTGGTTGTAGTAGAGGTTGAAGGCGACCATGTTCTCCGGAAGGCTGTCGACTTCCAGCGGCAGCATGAAGAATCCGTCGGTGCCGGGGCCGATGTTGTCGACGCCGGCTTCGGTGGCCAGGGCCGGCAGGGCGGTGGCGCCGCCAAGCAGGCTCAGCGCCAGTCGCACAGGGAATGTCGCGCGGTTCGGGGTCATGTCCGTCCTCATTATTATTGTGTTTGGGCGCAACGCCGGCACGCAGGACGTCCGGCCACTATAGAAATAAGCCCTTGGCGCACGACGGGGCAGGGTATTGGCGGACACGGAAGGGGGCTTCTGCGGACAGTCCGCCAACCCTGTGCTAACTTCTTTCGACATAACCGGTTACAAAAATAACAATTCAGCGTGATCCGGAATGTCAGCCCCCATGAACGCAAAACTCCAAGACCCCACTTTCGATCTGGCGCTGGTGTCGCCATTTCTGCTGCAGACCCTGGCTGAAGTCGCCGCGAACAAGGGCATAGAGCCGCAAAGCCTGTGCCGTGGCCTGGGTTTTACTTTCGAGGATCTGCAGGACCCTTCGCAGCGCATTTCCTATCGCCAGGCCGTGGCCATGATCCAGCGTGCGCTGAAGGCCTTGCCCAATCAGGGATTGGGCCTGTGGGTCGGTGCGCAGAACGTGCTGGGCACACTCGGATTGCTCGGGCATGTGCTGTCGCTGTGCAAGAACCTGCGCGATGCGTTCGAACTGGGGATTCGTCATCAGCACACGTCTGGCGGGATCGTGGTGATCAGCGTGGATGTCGTGGGTGAGCAGGTGCACGTCGACGTGGAATGCCGCTTGCCGTTCGCTGAGGTGCAGATATTTGCCGTCGAAGAGTTTTACGCCAGCCTGCTGGTTTACGGCCGGGCACTGGTGGGCGAGACGTTCCAACCGATTGCCGTGGAGTTCGTCCACGCGGCGCCGGATTACGTCGATGAATACCGGCGGCTGCTGGGGCCGGACGTGCGCTTCGGCTGCCTGCACAACCGCATGCTGATCGACGTGAAGTGGCTGGATGTGAATTTGCCCAATCATCATTCGCTGGCGCTGCGTCAGGCGGTCAAGTTGCTGGAGCTGGAGGCGGCGCAGGTTCATCAGAAACTTGATCTGATCCAGGCTGTGGAGCGGGCGATTGCCCGGGACTTGAGCCGGGGCAGCCACATCGAAAAGATTGCTGGTGACCTGAACATGAGCAGCCGCACCTTGCGCCGGCGCCTGACCGAGCACTCGCTGACTTTCGAAGCGTTGCTGGAGCAAGTGCGCCAGGCGCGCACGATGAGTCTGCTGGCCAATCCGGACATGCCGATCGAGCGCATTACCGAGGAAGTCGGCTATAGCGATGTGCGCAGTTTTCGTCGGGCGTTCAAGCGTTGGACGGGGAAGAGTCCGAGTGCGTGGCGCAGTGCTTCGATTTGATCGGAAATCGCTGGCCTCACCAAAACGCCGCCCTCACCCCAGCCCTCTCCCGGAGGGAGAGGGGGCCGACCGAGTTGTCTTGTGCGATACATCGACCTGAAAGTTCTGTGTCGATTATGGATTCCCAGGCGTTTTTTCAGGTCGCAATCCATCTTCAATATTCCCGGATCGGCTCCCTCTCCCTCCGGGAGAGGGCTGGGGTGAGGGGGCTTTTGAATCTATCCAACCCATTTCAATCCCACACAAACCCTCCGGCTACAGTTAAACTCCGCGCTCTTTCCAAGGAGTCGACATGAGTTACTACCAGCCGGGCATCCTCGCCACCCCAGTTCCACCGCAAGCACGTCACCTGTTCTTCGCCCTCGAGTCGGTTGAAGCGCTGCCGCAGGCGATCGACAACCTGCTGAACCTGGTGGACGGCAAGTCGGCGGTGGTCGGTTTCGGTGAATCCCTGGTCAAGGCCCTGAATGTGAACATCGATGGCCTGCGCAGCTTCCCGGCGCTGACCGGCGTTGGCGTGGAAAACCCGTCGACCCAGCACGCACTGTGGGTGTGGCTGCATGGCGTCGACCGTGGCGAGCTGCTCAACCGCAGCACTGCGCTTGAGGCCGCCCTGGCCCCGGCGCTGCGTCTGGTGCAGATGCAGGAAGCCTTCCGCCACAAGGACGGCCATGACCTCACCGGTTATGAAGACGGCACCGAAAACCCTCACGACGAAGCCGCCATCGCCGCCGCACTGCAAAGTGAAGGCGCGGACGGTCTGGTCGGTGGCAGTTTTGCCGCGATCCAGCAGTGGCAGCACGACCTCAAGGGTTTCCATGCACTGTCCGCCGAGGACAAGGACAACATCATGGGACGTCGCCTGAGCGACAACGAAGAGATCGACGATGCCCCGGTGTCGGCCCACGTCAAGCGCACCGCCCAGGAAAGCTTCGCCCCGGAAGCGTTCGTCGTGCGTCGTTCGATGCCGTGGATCGAAGGCGACCGCGCCGGCCTGATGTTCCTCGCGTTCGGTTTCTCCCTCGACGCCTTTGAAGCGCAACTGCGCCGCATGAGCGGTCTGGAAGACGGCATCACCGACGGTCTGTACCGCATCAGCCGGCCGATCACTGGCGGCTACTACTGGTGCCCGCCGCTGCAAAACGGCCACCTCGATCTGCGCGCACTGCGTATCGTCTAAGACTCAAGCAATGGCGAGGCTCAAGGAATGGCGATGAACGTGGTGCGCTGGGGCATGATCGGTTGCGGCAGCGTCGCTGAACGCAAGAGCGGGCCGGCCTTCTACAAGGCCCCCGGCTCGGCGTTGGTGGCGGTGATGGGGCGACGTCTCGAAGCGGTGAGCGATTACGCCTCGCGCCACGGCATCGCCCGGACTTACACCGACGTCGATGCCCTGATCAACGATCCCGAGGTGGACGCGGTGTACATCGCCACGCCCCCCGACAGCCATCACGCCTACAGCCTGAAAGTTGCCGCCGCCGGCAAGCATTGCTGCGTGGAAAAACCCATGGCGCTCAACGTCGGGCAAAGCCGCGAAATGCAGCAGGTGTTTACCGACGCCGGTTTGCATCTGTTCGTTTCCTATTACCGCCGTTCGCTGCCGCGTTTCCAGCAGGTTCGGCAATGGTTGCAACAAGGGCGCATCGGTGAGGTGCGGCACCTGAGCTGGACGCTGACCAAGGCGCCATCGCCCAAGGATCTGGACGGCAGCGACAACTGGCGCACCGATCCGACGGTGGCCGGTGGCGGCTATTTCGCGGATCTGGCCAGTCACGGGTTCGACCTGTTTCAGTATCTGCTTGGCGACATCGTTGAAGTCGCCGGTTTCACGGCGCGTCAGGCCGGGTTGTACGCGGCGGAAGACGCGGTCAGTGCGAGTTGGCGATTCGCATCCGGCGCGTTGGGCATGGGCTGCTGGAGCTTTGTCGCGGACCGCCGTGAGGATCGGGTCGAGATCATCGGGAGTAAGGGGCGGATCGGCTTTTCGGTGTTCGACGAGCATCCGGTCGAGCTGCACGCCGATGAGAAGATCAGCCTGGAAATCCCTCATCACGAACACATACAGTGGCACCACGTACTGGGCATGAACGCGCAGATTCGCGGTGAGTCGCAGCATCCGGCCGTTGCCGCAGAGGCCCTGAAGACCGATTGGGTCATGGATCAAATCCTCAAACGCCACTGAACTTTCAAGCTTCACACCTTTCCTTGTGGGAGCGAGCCTGCTCGCGATAGCGGACTGTCAGCCGATGAAAGTGTTGACTGACCCGACGCTATCGCGAGCAGGCTCGCTCCCACAGTATTTTGTGCGCATCTAACCTTATGCTCATTCGGTATTTCTCAAGCTTGTCATAACGTCTCTAAGATCACGTCATAACTCGTTATAACAAGTGATCCCGTGATGACCGATAACGTTCTCTCCCTGGGCAGCGTCCCGCTGCACACCCAACTGCGCGACGTGCTGCGCGCCCGCATTCTCGACGGCGAATACCCGCAAGACAGCCAGATGCCGTCCGAAAGCGAGCTCGGCACGCTGTTCAAGGTCAGCCGCATCACCGTGCGCCAAGCCCTGGGCGATCTGCAGAAAGAAGGGCTGATCTTCAAGATCCACGGCAAAGGCACCTTCGTCGCCAAACCCAAGACCTTTCAAAACGTCAGCACCCTGCAAGGCCTCGCCGAGTCCATGACCGGTCGTGGCTACGAGGTGATCAACCGCCTGCGCAGCTTCAAATTCATCGCCGCCGACAAACTGGTTGCCGAGCGTTTGCAGGTCGCCGAAGGCGAAATCGTCGCGCAGATCAAACGTGTACGGCTGATCAACCGCGAGCCGATCTCGCTGGAAATCACCTACCTCCCCAAAGCCGTCGGCGAGCGGCTGGAGAAGGCCGATCTGGTGACCCGCGACATCTTCCTGATCCTCGAAAACGACTGCGGTATCGCCCTCGGCCACGCGGATCTGGCCATCGACGCAGTGCTGGCCGACAGCGACCTGACCCAGGCGCTGAACGTCGAGGCCGGCTCGCCGATCATGCGTATCGAACGTTTGACCCACGACGCCCACGGCCGGCCGCTGGACTTCGAACACCTTTACTACCGTGGCGATGCGTTCCAGTACCGCCTGCGGATCGACCGGCAAAAAGGGGCCTGACCATGACCCGCAACACCTTAGAGCAGGAATACGACATCGTCGTGATCGGCGGCGGCACGGCTGGCCCGATGGCGGCGATCAAGGCCAAGGAAAAGAACAAGGACCTGCGCGTGCTGCTGGTCGACAAGGCCAACGTCAAGCGCAGCGGCGCGATCAGCATGGGCATGGACGGCCTGAACAACGCGATCATTCCCGGCCACTCCACACCCGAGCAGTACACCAAGGAAATCACCATCGCCAACGACGGCATCGTCAATCAGGCAGCGGTGTACGCCTACGCGACGCACAGTTTCGAAACCATCGAGCAGCTCGACCGCTGGGGTGTGAAGTTCGAGAAGGACGAAACCGGCGATTACGCGGTGAAGAAAGTCCACCACATGGGCGCCTACGTGCTGCCGATGCCGGAAGGGCACGATATCAAAAAAGTCCTGTATCGCCAGTTGAAGCGTGCAAGGGTCAACATCACTAATCGCCTGGTCTGCACCCGTTTGCTGACCGACGAGGAGGGCGCGGTCAACGGCGTGATGGGGTTTGACTGCCGCACCGCCGACTTCCATGTGATCAAGGCCAAGGCAGTGATCCTCGCGTGTGGCGCGGCCGGGCGACTCGGTCTGCCGTCCTCGGGTTACCTGATGGGCACCTACGAAAACCCGACCAACGCCGGCGACGGTTACGCAATGGCGTATCACGCCGGGGCTGAACTGGCGAACCTCGAGTGCTTCCAGATCAACCCGCTGATCAAGGACTACAACGGCCCGGCCTGCGCCTACGTCACCGGTCCGTTGGGTGGCTACACCGCCAACAACAAGGGCGAACGCTTCATCGAGTGCGACTACTGGAGCGGGCAGATGATGTGGGAATTCCATCAGGAACTGGAAAGCGGCAACGGCCCGGTGTTCCTCAAGCTCGATCACCTGGCCGAGGAAACCATCCAGAACATCGAGGAAATCCTGCACAGCAACGAACGCCCGAGTCGCGGCCAGTTTCACGCCAATCGCGGCACCGACTACCGCACGCAGATGGTCGAGATGCACATCTCCGAAATCGGTTTTTGCAGCGGTCATTCGGCGTCCGGCGTGTGGGTGAACGAGCGGGCCGAGACCTCGGTGAAAGGTTTGTACTCGGCCGGTGACATGGCCGCCGTGCCGCACAACTACATGCTTGGCGCGTTCACCTACGGCTGGTTTGCGGGCAACAACGCGGCGGAGTTTGTCGCCGGGCGCGAGTTCTCCGCGCTGGATGCTGAGCAGATCGCGAAGGAGAAGGCCCGGGTCTACGCACCGCTGGATCGCGAAAACGGTCTGCCGCCGGCGCAGGTCGAGTACAAGCTGCGGCGCTTCGTCAACGATTACCTGCAGCCGCCGAAAGTGACGAAGAAGATGGAAATCGGCCTGCAACGCTTCAGCGACATCGAGCGCGATCTCAACGAGATGAAGGCCAACAACGCCCACGAACTGATGCGCGCCATGGAAACCAGCGTGATCCGCGACTGCGCCGAAATGGCTGCCCGCGCCTCGCTGTTCCGCGCCGAAAGCCGCTGGGGCCTGTACCACTATCGCGTTGATCACCCGCAACGGGACGATCGCGAATGGTTCTGCCACTGCCACCTGAAGAAGGGCGAGGACGGGCGCATGACCAGTTTCAAGAAAGCCGTCGAGCCTTACATCATCCCGCTCGATGCCGAGGAAATGCAGGCCTACGACCGCCTTCGGGTCGGCGCTTACGCCGCTTGAGGCATCACTAGAGAGAGTCCGAACCATGGCCTATCAAGCCCAGGAAATTTTCTTCCGCTCCAATGCCCCCGTCACCGTGGACGAGGACAAATGCATCGCCGAAAAGGGCTGCACCGTGTGCGTCGACGTCTGCCCGATGGACCTGCTGGCGATCAACCCGGCCACGCAAAAGGCCTACATGGCCTTCGATGAATGCTGGTACTGCATGCCGTGCGAAAAGGACTGCCCGACCGGTGCCGTCAAAGTCGACATCCCGTATCTCCTGCGGTGACCCCAAATCCATTGTGGGAGGGGGCTTGCTCCCGAAGAGGCCGGCATTGCTGGCATCACTATTGACTGAATCACCGCTTTCGCGAGCAAGCCCGCTCCCACAGGGGATTTGTAGCGAGCCGATAGCCATCCGTAAACCCCGGACGCTGGATTCACCCAACACCCCTCGTTTCCCACCGCGCCCTGATCGCGGCGGAGACGAACATCCTATAAATGATTCGAGGGGATTCAACCATGTTGCGTGCAGCAATCGCCGGTCTGGTACTGGCTTCGTTCACCCTGTCGGCCTCGGCTGAAACCATCCGCATCGCCATCGGCACCCAGGACACCACCATCAACTGCGCCGCCGGCGGCCTGTTGATTCGCGAGCTGGGTCTGCTCGACAAATACTTGCCTCACGACGGCGCTTACAAAGACGCCAAATACGACGTGCAGTGGAAGAACTTCAGCAGCGGCGCACCGCTGACCAACGAGATGGTCGCCGGCAAACTCGACTTCGGCGCCATGGCCGACTTCCCCGGTGCGTTCAACGGCGTGGCGTTCGAAACCGCCGGCAAACACAGCCTGTTCATCAGCGTGCTGTCGGGCAGCATCAAGGGCAGCGGCAATGGCATCGTGGTGCCGAGCGCGTCGGACGTGCAGTCGCTGAGTGAACTCAAGGGCAAGACCATTTCCGTGCCGTTCGCCTCCACCGCCCACGGCATGTTGCTGCGTGCCGTTGCAGAGCAGGGTTGGGATCCGCTCAAGGACGTGAACATCATCGCCCAGCCGCCGGAGGTCGCAGGTTCCGCGTTGCAGGCCGGCAAGATCGACGCTCACGCCGACTTCGTGCCGTTTGCCGAACTGTTCCCGAGCCGCGGCTTCGCCCGCAAGATCTACGACGGCGCCCAGGCCAATGCACCGACTTTCCACGGTGCGCTGGTCGATCAGGCCTACGCGAAAAAGTACCCGGAAATCGTCGTCGCTTACCTGCGCGCGAGCATCGAGGCCAATCAACTGCTGGCCGCCGAACCGGAGAAATACAGCGAACTGATTGCCAAGGTCACCGGCGTCGATGCCGAGGTCAATTACCTGTTCCACGGCCCGCTCGGCGTGCAGACCCGCGACCTGAGCTGGAAACCGGAATACCGCCAGGCCGTCGGCACGGCCATCGACACGCTGAAGTTGCTGAAGAAAGCCGATCGCGGGCTCGACCTGAACACCTTTATCGACGATCAGTACATCCGTGCGGCGTTCAAGGCTTCCGGTCTGGATTACACCGCGCAACTGGCCAACTACGCGCAGACGCCGTTGAAGGCTGTCGATGCGGTGACTGGAAAAACCATCAGCGATTTCAGTCATGTTGCGGAAATCTGGGTGCGGGGGGAGGACAAGGTCCGGCGCTATGCCTCGGCTGAAGAGGCGTTCACGGCGCTGGCCGGCCTGAAATCGGAGGGCAAGAACATCCGTGCGGTGTATGCGCAGGCGAGTGACAGCGGGATCAAGTTGCTGGCGGAGCAGGCGTGGTTTGCCAGTGATGCGAAGGGGCGCCTCAGCGCGTTTTTGTTGAAGGGGCAGGCGCAGCAATTTGCGTCGGCGCAGGGCGGGAAGGTTCTCGACTTCACCGATGCCACGACCCAAGCCGTGGCCACCCGTTAACTCAAGCGTAACCCGATCCACTGTGGGAGCGAGCCTGCTCGCGATGAGGCCAGTCCAGCCAACATTTGTATTGAATGTTCAATGGCTATCGCGAGCAGGCTCGCTCCCACAGGGTATTGGGGTGAGAGGAATTATTGTGTTCAGACCCTATCGACGCTGGATCCCCCGAGCCGCCTCATTGCTGCTCTGCCTGCTCTTCTGGCAACTAGCCGCCAGCCACCACTGGAACCTCGGCCTGGTCACTTTCGCCAACGTCCCAACCCCGCTGGCTGTGATCCAAGCCGCCCTCGGCCTGGGCGACTCCGGCAAGCTCATCCAGCACCTGAGCGCCAGCCTCGGCCGGGTGTTCGCCGGCTACCTCGCGGCGCTGGTGATCGGCATCGCCCTGGGCCTGGCCATCGGCCGGTCGAAATGGGCCGAAGACCTGCTGCTGCCGCCACTGGAAGTGCTGCGCCCGATCCCCGCCGTGGCGTGGATTCCACTGGCGATCCTGATGTTCCCGTCGTCGGAATTGTCGATGGTGTTCATCACCTTCACCGGCGCGCTGTTCCCGATCCTGCTCAACACCGTGCACGGCGTCGAAGGCGTCGACCCGCGCCTGATCGCCTCGGCCAAAAGCCTCGGGGCCGGGCGTCGGGCGATCCTGCTGGAAGTGATCCTGCCGGGCGCCGCACCGAGCATCATCACTGGGCTGGCGATCGGCATGGGCACCTCGTGGTTCTGTCTGGTGACCGCCGAAATGATCTCCGGCCAGTTCGGCATCGGTTACTACACCTGGGAGTCCTACACCATTCAGAACTACGCCGACATCGTGGTCGGCATGTTGCTGATCGGCGTGTTGGGGATGGGCAGCAGCCTGCTGATCAAACGCCTGGGCGGACTGTTCACGCCCTGGCACCGACCACGAGGAAAAGCCTGATGAGCGTGATGCAAACCCCGGAAGGGCGGATCGACATCCGCCAGTTGTCCATCGTCCTCGGTGAAGGCCGGCAAGCGTTCGAAGCGGTGCAGGGCCTGGACTGCCAGATCGAGCCGGGCCAGTTCGTGTGCATTCTCGGCCCGTCCGGTTGCGGCAAATCGACCTTGCTCGGCGCGCTGGCCGGGCATCTGCAACCTCACCGGGGGCAGTTGAAAGTCGACGGCGCCGAAGTGTCCGGCCCGTCACCGCAACGCGGCATGGTGTTCCAGCATCACACCTTGTTCCCGTGGCGCACGGTGCGCGACAACGTTGCCTTCGGCCTGAAAATGCGTGGCATCGGCAAGGCCGAGCGCCATCGCGCCGCTGATGAAATCCTCAAACTGGTCGGCCTCGAAGGGTTTGCCGAACGCTGGCCGGATCAACTGTCCGGCGGCATGCAGCAACGGGTGGAAATCGCCCGAGTGCTGGTCAATCGCCCCCGGCTGTTGCTGATGGACGAACCCTTCGGCGCACTGGACGCGCTGACCCGACTGAACATGCAGGAACTGCTGCTGGACATCTGGACGCGAATTCGCACCACCGTGGTGTTCGTTACCCATGACATCGACGAAGCGCTGTTCCTCGCCGATCGCTTGCTGGTGATGAGCGCGCGGCCGGGGCGGATCATCGAAGACCTGCGCCTGGACTTTCCGCGCCCCCGCACCACCGAACTGGTCACCAGCCACGCGTTCTCGCGCCTCAAGCGCCACTGCCTCGACCTGCTGCGCCACGACAACGACCGACCGCTGCCGCGCCTCAATCCGCTCGGTTTGCCTCCTGAAAACGCCTTGCCGAGATTTGCCCTGTGAGCTCATTTTTTGCTGTGACCGATAACGACGCCATTCTCGCCCTGCAACCGCGCCTGACCGCTGATGACGCCGGGGTGCGGCGGATTGCCCTGATCGACCTGGCTGACCTCGAAGAGCCGGACGGCTTGCTCTGGCTGGTCGAGCGACTGGCTGAAGACCCCGCCGAAGAAGTGCGTGCCGAAGCGGCGCGTCTATTAGAGGCCTGGGAAGACGAGTCGGTGGTTGAAGCGCTGTGCCAGGCGCTGACGGATCCGTCGCCTGCAGTGCAAGCCGCAGCGGCGCAGAGCCTGAGCCTGCTCAAGACCGAAGCGGCGGGCAGGGTGATTCTGCCGTGGACCGCCCATGCCGACACCGGCGTGCGGGTTGCCGCGTTCCGGGCCTTGCGCGAGTTGCGTTTCCCCGGCGCTGCGCCTGCCGCGATTCAGGCGTTGAACGATGCTGATGCGAGTGTGCGCCGCGAAGCCGTCGGCGTGCTCGGCTGGCTCAAGCAACTCGACGCGTTGCCAGCCTTGGCCCGACTGGCGAGTGACGACCCGGACACCGAAGTACGCCGCGCCGCCACCGGCGCCCTGGGTCTGGCAAGTGACGCTGAAGTGCTGCCCGCGTTGCGTCAGGCCTTGCAGGACCACGCTTGGCAAGTACGCGAAGAAGCCGCGACCACCCTCGGCAAGGTCGGCCACACCGACGCCGGGCCGGCGCTGATCGAAGCGTTGGCCGACGACTACTGGCAAGTGCGCCTGCGCGCCACTCGCAGCCTCGGCCGTTTGCGTTACGCTCCGGCCCTCGACGCCTTGATCGAAACCCTCGGTCATCGCATCAGCAACCTGCGCAAGGAAGCGGCGCTGGCGCTGGGCGAATTGAATGATCGCGGCGCCATGGCAGCGTTGCAGGCCGCGCAGGACGACGGCGACCCGGAAGTGCGAAAAGCCGTGCGGATTGCCTTGGGTCAGCTGCAATGAATCCGCTTGCGATCGGCAATTCTCAAAGTGAACACCGGATACGGCTGAACTGGCCGGATGGCCGCGAGCAGTTGCTCGACCATGCCGAACTGCGCCGCCAGTGCCCGTGCTCGCAGTGCCGGGCGTTTCGCCTGCGGGGTTCGCCGCCAATGGTTGACCCGCGTGTGCGGGTCATCGAATTGAACGCTCAGGGCTACGGCCTGCAACTGGTGTTCAGCGATGGTCATCAACGCGGGATCTATCCATGGCAGTACCTGGCGCAACTCAAACCTTAGGCTCACCGCAATCAACCGGGGCTCAGAAAGACTTACTGACACTGGCCACGACCGTCGCAGGGGGATCGCGTGGCTGCTCAAGGGCAGCAGGCTCAGGGGGCCGATCTGTTGCTCCCGGCCGATGGTCCGCGCCGCGTTGACGGTGTAGGCGTAGAACGGTTTGAGCTGACTGGCGGTGCTTGTCAGGAAATTCCCACAAGAGTACAAATGTACTCCATGAAGACTCTGACTCCCCGCCGTACCGCCATCCTGACCTTTATCCGCGAACGCATCGCCGAACACGGTCAGCCCCCAAGCCTCGCTGAAATCAGCGAGGCTTTTGGTTTTGCCTCCCGCAGCGTGGCGCGCAAGCATGTGCTGGCGCTCACCGAAGCCGGGTTCATCGAGGTCAATCCGCATCAGGCCCGGGGCATTCGCCTGCTTGGGCAGCCGCCGCGGCCGGAACTGCTCGACGTACCGGTGCTCGGCCGGGTAGCTGCCGGTGCCCCGATTGGCGCCGATGCCGACATCCACAATCGCCTGATGCTCGATCCCGCGCTGTTCTCCCGCACGCCCGACTACATGCTGCGAGTGCAGGGCGATTCGATGATCGAGGACGGCATTCTCGATGGCGATCTGGTCGGCGTGCGGCGCAATCCCGAAGCGCTCAACGGCCAGATCGTGGTGGCGCGACTCGACGGTGAAGTCACCATCAAACGCTTCGAGCGGGTCGGCGATGAGGTTCGCCTGCTGCCGCGCAACCCGGCGTACCAGCCGATTGTGGTACGTGACGATCAGGACCTGGCCATTGAAGGCGTGTTCTGCGGTCTGGTGAGGCAAGGCTGATGGGTGCCGTCGTTGCGCTGGATACGCTGTTCAATGGCGGCCAGGTCTGGAAGGGCCGGCCTGCGCCACCGGCCGCCAGCCCGCAACCCACCGGGCACGCGGCGCTGGACGCCGCCTTGCCCAGTGGCGGCTGGCCGGAAGCGGCGCTGAGCGAGATCCTCCTGGCCGGGCCCGGTGTCGGCGAGCTGCAACTGGTGTGGCCGACCCTGGCGCGGCTGTCGGCGGCGGGCGAGCGCATCGTGCTGGTGGCGCCACCGTTCGTGCCTTACCCGCAGGCCTGGGCCAATGCCGGGGTCGATCTGCGTCAGTTGTCGGTGATCCGGGCCAGCGAACGCGATGCCTTGTGGGCGGCGGAACAATGCCTGCGCTCGGGCAGTTGCGGCGCGGTGCTGTGCTGGCCGCACAAGGCCGATGACCGCGCCTTGCGCCGTTTGCAGGTGGCGGCGGAAACTGGCCAGACCCTGGCGTTCGCGTGGCGGCCCTTGAGCGAAGCGGTCAACCCGTCGCCAGCCGCGTTGCGCATCGCCATTGATGCGCGCCCGGCGCAATTGCGCGTGCTCAAGTGCCGGGGCGGACTGGCGCGCAGCGCACCGATTGCCTTCGCCGTGGGGCATTGAGGTCGCCATGCGCTGGGTTTGCATTCTGTTCCCGCAATTGGCCCTCGACGCCGTGCTGCGTCAGTGCCCCGATCCCGAGCAACCGTTGGCGCTGCTCAGCGGCCCGGCCCAGCGCCGCGTGCTGCAAGCGGTCAACCCGGCAGCGCGGGCATTGGGCTTGCGTCCGGGTCAGTCGATGACCGCCGCGCAAGCCATGAGCAAAGGGTTCGCCACCGTCGATTACGATTCGGCCGAGGTCGAGCACTGGCAGCAGTTTCTCGCCGCCTGGGCCTATCGTTTCAGCGCCCAGGTCAGCGTCCATTACCCGCGCACCGTGGTGTTCGAGATCGAATCGAGTCTCGGGCTGTTCGGTTCCTGGGCGCAGTTCGAGGCGCGATTGCGCACGGAACTGACGGAACTGGGCTTTCGGCACCGCATCGTTGCCGCGCCCAACCCGGTGGCGGCGCGGGTGTTGGCCAACGCCTACGACGGATTGGTGGTGCCCGACGGTGAAGCCCTGCGCCATCACCTCGGTCAACTGCCGGTCGACCGCGTCGGGCTTGAGTCGAGCGTGGCCACGGCGCTGTCGCGCATGGGCCTGCGCAACCTCCATCAGGTGCAGAGCCTGCCGCGTCAGGCCCTGGCCCGGCGTTTCGAGGCACCGATGCTCAAGCACCTGGACACGCTGTTCGGCGCACGGCCGCTGGCGTTGGCGTTCTACCTGCCGCCGGATCGTTTCGATGTGCGCATCGAACTCAACTTCGACGTGCAGTCCCATCAGGCGCTGTTGTTCCCGTTGCGCCGCCTGACATCCGATCTGGCGGCGTTTTTGTGCGGGCGCGACAGCGGCGTGCAGCGCTTCGATCTGCACCTTGAACACGCCGGGTTGCCGGACACGCTGATCAAGGTCGGCCTGCTCAGCGCCGAGCGGGATCCGGCGATGCTCTTTGAACTGGCCCGTGGCCGACTGGAGCAGGTGCAGGTCGAAGCCCCGGTGCGCGGTTTTCGTCTGCGCGCCGAAGACTTGCCGAGTTTCGTGCCGCAGTTTCAGGAACTGTTCGACGAGCGCCCGCAGCAGACCTTGCCCTGGGAGCAATTGCGCGAACGCCTGCGTGCGCGGCTGGGGGATGAGGCGGTGCAGGGCCTGCGCTTTCAGGCCGATCATCGCCCGGAGTGCGCGTGGCAGAACGCTGATGACAAACAGCGTTGCCCTGCATTGCCGGGCGTGCAGCGTCCGGGCTGGTTGCTGGGCGAGCCGCAGTCGGTGCCCGAAGGTTCGGCGCGGATTCTCATGGGCCCGGAGCGCATCGAGTCCGGCTGGTGGGACGGTGATGATGTGCGCCGCGACTATTACCTGATCCAGAACCGCGCTGGCCAGCAAGGCTGGGCGTACCGGGCAGTGGGTGAGGGCGGCCCGTTGTGGCTGCAGGGCTGGTTCGCGTGAATCTGGGTTATGCCGAGCTGCACTGTCTGTCGAACTTCAGTTTTCAGCGTGGTGCATCCAGTGCGCTGGAGCTGTTCCAGCGGGCGAAAAAACATGGCTATCAGGCGCTGGCGATCACCGATGAATGCACCCTGGCCGGGATCGTCCGTGCCTGGCAGGCGGCAAAATCTGTGGAGCTGCCGCTGATTATCGGCAGTGAGATGCGCATCGAAAACGGCCCGAAACTGGTGTTGCTGGTCGAAAACATTGAGGGTTATCAAACGCTGTGCGGCTTGATTACCCAGGCCCGACGGCGTTCCCAGAAAGGCCAGTATCAAATACTGCGCGAGGACTTCAGCGAACCGCTGCCGGGGCTATTGGTGCTGTGGGTGCCGGATTCGGTCGATGAGGTGGAAGAGGGCCGCTGGCTGAAGCAGACCTTCGGCGAGCGGCTGTGGCTGGCGGTGCAGTTGCATCGCGGGCAGAACGATCAGCAGCGGTTGACCGCGTTGCTGAGCCTGGCGGATGAACTGCAGATCCCCGCCGTGGCCAGTGGTGATGTGCACATGCACGCCCGTGGTCGGCGAGCCTTGCAGGACACCATGACTGCGATCCGCCATCACGTCCCAGTGGCCGAAGCCGGATTGCGCCTGCACCCCAACGGCGAGCGGCATTTGCGCTGCCTCGATGTGTTGCGCGAGTTGTATCCGCAGACCTTGCTGGAAGAGTCGGTGAAACTGGCCCGCCGCTGCACGTTCGATCTGGGCGAGTTGCGCTATCAATACCCCAAAGAGCTGGTGCCTGAAGAGCACAGCGCCAGTTCCTGGCTGCGCCACCTGACCGAGCAAGGCATCGCCTGGCGTTGGCCGAAAGGCGCACAGCCCAAGGTGCTCAAACAGATCGATGATGAACTGGAGCTGATCGCCGAACTCGGATACGAAAGCTACTTCCTCACCGTACACGACGTGGTGCGCTTCGCCCGGGAGCAGAAGATTCTCTGCCAGGGCCGGGGCTCGGCGGCCAACTCGGCGGTGTGTTTTGCCCTGGGCATCACCGAAATCGACCCGGATCGCACCACGCTGCTGTTCGAGCGCTTCATGTCGAGGGAGCGCAACGAACCGCCGGACATCGACGTGGATTTCGAGCACGAACGCCGGGAAGAAGTCCTGCAATACGTGTTTCGTCGTTATGGCCGTCGTCGTGCGGCGCTGACGGCGGTGGTCAGCACCTATCACGCTTCCGGCGCGATCCGAGACGTGGCCAAGGCGCTGGGTTTGCCGCCGGACCAGATCAATGCGCTGGCCGACTGCTGCGGCCACTGGAGCGATGAAACGCCGCCCTTGGAGCGCCTGCGCGAAGGCGGTTTCGACCCCGAAAGTCCGCTGCTGCACCGGGTGCTGAGCCTGACCGGGCAACTGATCGGTTTTCCCCGGCATCTGTCGCAGCACCCCGGTGGTTTCGTGATTTCCGAGCAACCGCTGGACACCCTGGTGCCGGTGGAAAACGCCGCCATGGCCGACCGCACGATCATCCAGTGGGACAAGGACGATCTCGACGCGGTCGGGCTGCTCAAGGTGGATATCCTCGCCCTCGGCATGCTCAGCGCGATTCGCCGTTGCTTCGACCTGCTGCGCCGTCATCGCCATCAGGACCTGAGCCTGGCCACCATCCCGCCTGACGATCGCCCGACCTACGACATGATCAGCCGCGCCGACACCATCGGCGTGTTCCAGATCGAGTCCCGGGCACAGATGTCGATGCTGCCGCGCCTGCGCCCGCAAACCTTCTACGACCTGGTGATCGAAGTAGCCATTGTCCGGCCGGGGCCGATCCAGGGCGGGATGGTGCATCCGTACCTGCGCCGCCGGAACAAGGAAGAAAAGGAAACCTATCCGTCCCCGGAGCTGGAGGTGGTGCTCAAGCGCACCCTCGGCGTGCCGCTGTTTCAGGAACAGGTGATGCAGATCGCCATCGTCGCCGCCGACTACAGCCCCGGCGAGGCCGACCAGTTGCGCCGTTCCATGGCGGCGTGGAAACGCCACGGCGGGCTGGAACCGCACAAGGAACGGCTGGCGGCCGGCATGAAGAAAAACGGCTACAGCCCGGAATTCGCCGCGCAGATCTTCGAGCAGATCAAGGGCTTCGGCAGTTATGGTTTTCCCGAGTCCCACGCCGCCAGTTTTGCCTTGCTGACCTATGCCAGTTGCTGGCTCAAGTGCCATGAACCGGCGGCGTTCGCCTGTGCGCTGATCAACAGCTGGCCGATGGGTTTCTACAGCCCGGACCAGATTCTTCAGGATGCGCGCCGGCATCATTTGCAGATCCGCCCGGTGGACGTGCGCGCCAGCGACTGGGATTGCAGTCTGGAGCCGATTGTTGGCGCACAACCGGCGATCCGCATGGGCCTGCGGATGATCAAGGGTTTTCGCGAGGAAGATGCGCGCAGCATTGAAAGCGCTCGGATGAGGGGCGCGTTTGCCGATGTCGCCGACCTGGGCGAACGGGCCGGGCTCGACAGTCGGGCCCAGGCATTGCTGGCGGATGCCGGGGCGTTGCGTGGGCTGGCTGGGCATCGCCATCGGGCGCGCTGGGAGGTGGCCGGGGTGCAGAAACAGCTCGGGTTGTTTGCCGGATTGCCGAGTCAGGAAGAACCGGATGTGCGGTTGCCCACGCCGAGTGTCAGCGAAGACCTGTTCACCGACTACGCCACACTGGGCACCACGCTGGGGCCGCATCCGCTGACGCTGTTGCGCGACGAATTGCGGGCGCGGCGCTGTCGCAGTTCCCGGGAATTACTGGAGGTCGAGCACGGGCGACCGGTCAGCGTGGCGGGGCTGGTGACCGGCCGCCAGCGTCCGGGCACTGCCAGCGGCGTGACTTTCGTGACCCTGGAAGACGAGTTCGGCAACGTCAATGTGGTGGTCTGGCGCGATCTCGCCGAGCGCCAGCGTCAGGTGCTGGTCGGTTCGCAGCTGCTCAAGGTTGACGGCCGCTGGGAGCGCGAAGGCGAGGTGCGGCACCTGATCGCCGGACGCCTGAGTGATCTGACTCCGCTGCTCAACGGCATCCGTATACAGAGCCGCGACTTCCACTGATCAGCGCTGTGGCCAGAACCGCTCGCCACCCCCCGGTGCCTCCGTCCACGCCTGCAACGTGCGGGTTGGCAGATCGAAATAATCCCGGGTTCGCGCATAACCATGCCCGCCCATGCGACCGATCGCATCGAGCCCCAGTTGATTGATGTACAGGGTTTTCGGGTCGATCAACTCGTCGCGCACATGGGCCATCAACACCTCGCCAAAAATGATCTCCCGTGACTGGCCGATGTTCAGCGCCATCATTCGCCGACATTCCAGCGCCACCGGTGCTGCGGACGCTCATAAATGTCGGTCGGGGTGCCGATCTGCAGGATCTTGCCGGCAGACATCACCGCGATCCGGTCGGACAGGGTCAACGCTTCTTTCTGATCGTGGGTGACGAAGAAGACCCTGCATCTCGAGGCCGAAGGCGATATTCTGCGCGACACTCATGTGCGGAAACAGCGCGTAACTCTGGAACACCGTGTTGACCCCGACGCTTGAACGGCGGCAGGTGGTTCACGGTTTCGCCCGCCAGCCGGATCGCCAGGGTCATCAGAATACCTCTTGGATACGTTGCGCACTTCAATGGCTATTGGTTGACCTGTAATGGTGCAATCCTCTAATTATTGTATGCAATATATGAATGCAATTTAGAGGTGCCCGGATTAATCTGCTGGTGCAACCCCCCATTTACCTGACTGAGTCGTTCGTCGGGCAGCGTTGCCAGCATTGAAGGAGTTTTCAAATGACCGAGAAAAAAACGGAAACCACGGTCGACCGCGTCTACCAAGGGGTTTACGAGGCGATCAGCAAGCGTTCGCTGCGTCCGGGGATGAAGCTGGGCGAGGCGTCGCTGGCGGAATTGTTCAATGTCAGCCGCACGTCGGTTCGCGCGGCACTCAAGCAACTGGAGGCCGACGGACTGGTTACCACCGAGCCCAATAAAGGTGCGTCGGTGTCGTTGCCCAGTGATGAAGAAATCCGTTCGTTGTTCGAAACCCGGCGCCTGATCGAGATCGGCATCGTCACCGAGCTGTGCCGGCGCAAGGATTCTGCCGCGATGCAGGACCTGCGCGAACACCTGCTGCTGGAAGATGAGGCCCACGCGGCCGGAGACCACGAACGGCTGATTCACCTGCTCGGCGAGTTCCACCTCAAACTGGCCCGCAGCCTGAACAACCCGGTGCTGCTCGACTGGTTCCAGAAGCTGATTTCCCGCGCTTCGCTGTACGCCGCCGCGCTGGACGACGACAGCCACCAAGCCTGTCGCGACGATGAGCATCTGCGCCTGATCGAGTACATCGAGGCCGGTAATCAGAGCGCGGCCATCGAGCTGACCTGCATGCACCTGGACGGCATCCAGAAGGCGATTCTCGACGTCGCTGCGAAGATGAAGAGCGGCTACCACCCGCTCAAACACCTGATCGAAGTCTGAGTCTTGGCCGGGTCCGAAATCGGCTATACCTCTAATGAAACCAATGAGGCCTCTCGATGCTCGAAACACACGGGCGTGGCGTCAGAGGGCGTTGCGAAATCGGTCGAAAACCACAGGACATTGAGTCAATCGATGCAGTTTTTATCCGATAGTCACGGTTGTGACGGCTGGCAGGGCGAGATGGCCGGGCGAATCCGTGCGTTCGACTGGAGCGGGACCGATCTGGGCCCTCTCGAATCCTGGCCGGCCAGCCTGTGCAGCACGGTGCAGTTGATGCTCGCTTCTCCGTTGCCGATGGTCATGCTCTGGGGCCGTGCCGGCTACATGATCTACAACGATGCCTACTCGCGGTTCGCCGGCGGCCGCCACCCGTACCTGCTCGGCGTGCCGGTGGAGCTGGGCTGGCCGGAGGTCGCCGACTTCAATCGGCATGTGGTCGACACCTGCCTGGCGGGCGGCACCCTGGAGTACCGCAACAAGGTGCTGGTGCTGTTGCGCGATGGCGTGCCCGAAGATGTCTGGCTCGACCTTTATTACAGCCCGGTGGCCAACGATGCCGGGGTTCCGGCCGGCGTCATGGCGATGGTGGTGGAGACTACCGAGCTGGTGCTGTCCGAACGTCTGCGTCAGGCTGCCGAAGACGCCTACCGCGCCGACAATGAACGGGTTCGGCTGGCGCTGAATGCCGGGGCGCTGCTCGGCTCGTTTGTCTGGGACGTCAGAAACAACGTGCTGTCGGCCGACGAGCGATTCGCCCGGACATTTTCCTACCCGCCTGATCAAGACCTGACCAACCTGCCGCAGCATATCGCCGAAGCGCACATTCACCCGGACGATCGCAATTGGGTACGGGAGTGCGTGGAGAATTCGGTACGTACCGGCGAGCCCTACAACGCCGAATACCGAGTGGTGCGTGCCGATGGCAGTTGTCTGTGGGTACTCGCCAGCGGCGCCTGCGAATTTGACGAGCAGGGCCGGCCGTTCCGTTTCCCCGGCGTGCTGATCGACATTCACGAGCGCAAGACCGCCGAAGAATCCCTGCTCAAGTTCACCCGCAACCTCGAACAGCGTGTGGCGGATGAAGTCGAGGCGCGCCTCACCGCCGAAGAGCAATTGCGTCAGTCGCAGAAACTCGAAGCCATCGGCGGCCTCACGGGCGGCGTGGCCCACGACTTCAACAACCTGTTGCAAGTGATCGCCGGCAACCTGCACCTGCTGGCCCGTCATGAACCGGACAATGCCAACGTGCAACGCCGGGTCAGCGCCTCGCTGGCGGCGGTGGACCGCGGGGCCAAGCTGTCCTCGCAACTGCTGGCGTTTGCCCGGCGCCAGCCGCTGTCGCCGGCAGTGTGCGATCCACGGCAGATCTTCGAAGGTGTCGGCGAATTGCTGCAACGGGCACTGGGGGAAACCATTCAGATTGATGTGCAACTGCCCGAGGAACCGTGGCACATCAACGTCGACCGCAATCAACTGGAAAACGCCATTCTCAATCTGGCGATCAACGCCCGGGATGCCATGAAAGGCGAGGGCACCATCGTGCTCGGCGCCGCCAATACGTCACTGGATCGGACGTTCTGCGCCGGCAAGGGCATCGCGCCGGGGGATTTTGTGCGGGTTTCGGTCAGTGACAGCGGCGTCGGCATCGCCCCGCACATGCTGGAGCAGGTCTTCGAACCGTTCTTCACCACCAAGGCTGACGGCCAGGGCACGGGCCTGGGCTTGAGCATGGTGTTCGGTTTCGTCAAACAGAGCGGCGGGCATGTCGAGATCGACAGCCACGTCGGCGAGGGCACGCGGGTGCAGTTGTATTTTCCGCGCAGCTTGCGACCGATGCTCGATGAAACGCCAGGCGCGCAACGTCAGCAGGCGGGCGGCAACGAGACCATTCTGGTGGTCGAAGACAACGAAGCGGTGCGCACCTCCGCTGTCGAACTGTTGCGCGAGGAAGGTTACCGGGTGCTGATCGCCGGCAATGGCGACACGGCCATGCAAATGCTGCTGGAGGGGGCCCGGGTCGACCTGATCTTTACCGACGTGGTCATGCCCGGGCTGATCAAAAGTTCCGATCTCGCCGCCTGGGCCAAGGTGCAAATGCCGCCGGTGGCCGTGCTGTTCACCTCCGGCCACACCCGCGACATCATCTCGCGCAATCACCAGCTCAGCCCGGACACCCATTTGCTCGGCAAGCCCTACGGGCCCGAGGCGTTGTTGCAGATGATCCGTGCGGTGCTGAGTGCCTGAGCCATTTCTCTTCAGACCAAGGTTGGCCGATGACTTCCAAGCGCAGCTCCAGTTCCGCCGCCGGCATGGTCCGGGTGCGCGGTGCCCGCGAACACAATCTGCAGAACGTTGACGTCGATATTCCCCGGGATGCGCTGGTGGTGTTTACCGGGGTGTCCGGTTCGGGCAAGTCGTCGCTGGCGTTTTCTACCTTGTATGCCGAAGCGCAGCGCCGCTATTTCGAATCGGTGGCGCCATACGCGCGGCGGTTGATTGATCAGGTCGGCGTGCCGGACGTCGATTCCATTGAGGGCCTGCCGCCGGCCGTGGCCCTGCAGCAACAACGCGGCACGCCGAGCACGCGCTCGTCGGTGGGCAGCGTCACCACGCTGTCGAGCCTGATCCGCATGCTGTACTCCCGCGCCGGCAGTTACCCGCCGGGTCAGCCGATGCTGTACGCCGAGGACTTCTCGCCGAATACGCCACAAGGTGCCTGTCCGCAATGCCATGGACTGGGCCGGGTTTATGAAGTGACCGAAGCCTTGATGGTGCCGGATCCGAATCTGACCATCCGCCAGCGCGCCGTGGCCTCCTGGCCGTTGGCCTGGCAGGGTCAGAACCTGCGCGACATCCTGGTGACCATGGGCATCGACGTCGACATACCCTGGCGCAAGCTGCCGAAAAAGCAGCGCGACTGGATCCTCTTCACCGAGGAAACGCCAACGGTTCCGGTGTACGCCGGGCTGACGCCGGAAGAAACCCGCGTCGCCCTCGAACGCAAGATGGAGCCCAGTTATCAAGGCACGTTCACCGGTGCCCGGCGCTACATCCTGCACACCTTCACCCATTCGCAAAGTGCGCTGATGAAGAAGCGCGTGTCGCAATTCATGCTCGGCAGCCTGTGCCCGTTGTGCGATGGCAAGCGCCTCAAACGCGAGGCGCTGTCGGTGACGTTTGCCGGCCATGACATCGGCGAGTTGTCGCGTATGTCGCTGCTGCAAGTCGCTGAGGTCTTGAAGCCGGTAGCTGACGCGAACTGGCTGGAACAGGTCGATGAGCCCGGCGAAACCCTGACGCACAGCCAGACCCGCGAAGCCCGGCAACAGCGCGTAGCCCATGGCGCCAGCGGCCACACCCACGCACCGGACGTGCGTCACACCCCCAATCTGTCGCTGGAAAAACGCCTGGCGGCGCAGCGCATCGCCGAGGACCTGCTGGAGCGGGTCAGTACCCTGACCGATCTCGGCCTCGGTTATCTGGCGCTGGAGCGCAGCACGCCGACCCTGTCGTCAGGCGAGCTGCAACGCCTGCGACTGGCCACCCAACTGGGCTCGCAATTGTTCGGCGTGATCTATGTGCTCGACGAACCTTCCGCGGGCCTGCACCCGGCTGACGGCGAGGCGCTGTTCGAGGCGTTGCAGCGTCTGAAGGCCGACGGCAACAGCGTGTTTGTGGTCGAGCACGATCTGGACACCATGCGCCGCGCCGACTGGCTGATCGATGTCGGCCCGGCGGCGGGTGAAAAGGGCGGGCAGATTCTCTACAGCGGCCCGCCGCCGGGGCTGGCAGCGATCGAGCAGTCGCAGACCCGCGCCTATCTGTTCGCCGAACAGCAACGCACCACACGCGCCGCGCGCAAACCGTCGGGCTGGCTGAAGCTCGACGGCGTTACCCGCAACAATCTCGATAACCTCAGCGCCGAATTTCCGCTGGGTTGTTTCACCTCGGTCACCGGCGTCTCCGGTTCCGGCAAATCGAGTCTGGTCAGCCAGGCGCTGTTGGAACTGGTCGGCGCGCAGCTCGGGCGCAGCGTCAGTGATGCCGAGCCGGAGGAACTCAATCTGGAAGACGATACCCCGACTGCCAGCACCGGCCAGGTCAGCGCCGGGCTGGAGTCGATCAAACGTCTGGTGCAGGTCGATCAGAAACCCATCGGCCGTACCCCACGTTCGAATCTGGCGACCTACACCGGGCTGTTCGACAACGTGCGCAAGTTGTTCGCCGCGACCGACGAGGCGAAAGCGGCGGGTTACGACGCCGGGCAGTTTTCCTTCAACGTTGCCAAGGGCCGTTGCCCGACTTGCGAGGGCGAGGGTTTTGTCAGTGTCGAGTTGCTGTTCATGCCCAGCGTTTACGCGCCGTGCCCGACCTGCCATGGCGCACGTTACAACCCCGACACGTTGGCCATCCTCTGGCAGGGCTTGAGCATCGCGCAGGTGCTGCAATTGACCGTGGACGAGGCGGTAACGGTGTTTGCCGAGCAACCGGCGATTCGTCGTTCACTGGAAGTGCTGCGCGATATCGGCCTTGGTTATCTGCGCCTCGGGCAACCGGCGACCGAATTGTCCGGGGGGGAGGCACAGCGGATCAAACTGGCCACCGAGCTGCAGCGCAATCAGCGCGGCGCAACGTTGTATGTGCTGGATGAACCCACCACCGGCCTGCACCCGCGAGACGTCGACCGCTTGCTGGAACAACTGGATACGCTGGTGACGGCCGGGCACACGGTGATCGTGGTCGAGCATGAAATGCGCGTGGTGGCGCAGAGCGACTGGGTGATCGACATCGGCCCGGGCGCCGGAGACCAGGGCGGCAAGATCGTCGTGGCCGGGACACCGCAGAAAGTGGCGGCGAGCAAGAAGAGCCGGACTGCGCCGTTTCTCGCCCGTGCCTTGAACCGATAACTGCGTCGCCTGGGCGGGCCTCATCGCGGGCAAGCCCGCTCCCACAGAGTCTGATGTGTTCACGAAGTTGTGTACGGCACAAAAAAACTGTGGGGGCGGGCTTGCCCGCGATGGCGGTGTATCAGGTGCCGTCGAGCGTGCGGCGTACCTTGTCCAGCAATTCGCTGATCTGGAACGGCTTGACCAGCATGTCCATGCCGGCCCCGAGGAACACTTGCCGGTTGATCGCGGTTTCTGCGTAACCGGTCATGAACAGGATCGGCAACGCTTCGCGCCAGTCCCGTGCAACGTCCGCCAGTTCGCGGCCGGTCATGCGTGGCAGACCGACGTCGGTCAGCAGGAGGTCGATCGACGAGTCGTTCTGCAAGCGCTCCAGCGCCGTTTCGATATCGGCGGCCTGGGTGCAGCGGTAACCGGCGTCTTCCAGCACTTCGGTGACGAACAGGCGTACCGTCGGCATGTCTTCGACGATCAACACATGTTCGCCCGAGCCTTGCGGATCAATGGTCACCGGGGCCACATCGACAGCCGTCGGATCGCTGGTGGCCGGCAGCATGATCGTCACTTCGGTGCCACGTCGCGCCACGCTGCGGATGTGCGCATCGCCACCGGACTGACGGGCGAATCCGTAGATCGTCGACAGACCCAGCCCGGTGCCCTGGCCCAGCGGTTTGGTGGTGAAGAACGGCTCGAACACCTTGTCGATCACGTTGTGCTCGATGCCGGTACCGTCATCGCGCACCGATAGCGCCACATAGGAACCATCAGCGAGGTTCGGGTCGCCGTGGGAATACGCCGCGTAAGTGCTGACCCAGATATTGCCGCCCCGTGGCAATGCGTCCCGGGCATTGATCACCAGATTGAGCACTGCACTTTCGAGCTGGATCGGATCGACCAGCGCGATGGCAGATTTGGTGGTCAATTCGAGCTTGAGGGCGATGCGTTCGCCGATGGTACGCACCAGCAATTCTTCGAGCGAGCGGACGTGCTTGTTGATGTCTACCGGACGGGTGTCGAGCGGTTGCTGACGGGCAAACGCCAGCAGACGATGGGTGAGCGAGGCCGCGCTCCTCGCCGAGCTCAGGGCCGCTTCGGCGTAGAACTGCACCTTGTCCGTCCGGGCATCGGCAACACGTTTCTGAATCAGCTCGAGGCTGGTGATGATCCCGGTCAGGAGGTTGTTGAAGTCATGGGCGATGCCGCCGGTGAGCTTGCCCAGCGCATCCATTTTCTGTACTTGCAGCAGTTGCGATTCAACGCGAACCCGGTCGGCGACTTCCTTGGCCAGTTGCGTGGTGGTGTCGTCCAGTTGCGCCAGGTGCGAACGTTCGCGGTGACGGTGCTCGGTGACGTCTTCGACGAACACCAGGCTCAGTTTGGGGGTTCGATAGGGCGAAATCTGCCATTCGGTCTCGCGTATCTCGCCCTGAACGCGCATGTTCAGCGTGCCTTTCCAGCGCTCGCCATCCACCAGTCGCAGGCGCAGTTCGTCGAGGATCGCGCCCTGATCCTCGGCGAAGCACTCGCTGAGGGTCTGCGGGTCGCGGTTGTCCTGGATCAGTTGGGAGAAGGCGTGGTTGCACTCGTGGACTTTCAGGTCGGCGTCGAGCACCGCGATGGGCGCGGAGATGTTGACGAAAATCTCCCGGAAACGCGCCTCGCTTTCGCGCAAGGCGTTCTCCGTGTCGCGCACCCGCAGCAGGGTGCGCAACGTTGCCAGCAGCACATCGGGATCGACCGGGTGAATCAGATAAGCATCGGCCCCGGCGTCGAGGCCGGTGATGATGTCGCCGGTCTGGATCGACGCGGCCGACACGTGGATCACCGGGAGCAGGGCGGTGCCCGGGTCGGTGCGCAGTTTACGAACGATGTCGAACCCGCTCATGTCCGGCAGATTGACGTCGAGAATCAGCGCATCGAGCGACTGACTGGCGATCAGGGCCAGACCATCACCGCCGGTGCCGGCCTCGAGCACTACGTAACCGTGGCGCTCCAGTCGTCGGCGCAGGGCGTAGCGGGTGGCGACGTTGTCATCGACGATCAACAGACGGATGTCATGTTTCATCGACGTTCTCCTGGGCAATCGCCAACGGAATGATCACGAAAAAGCTCGAACCCACGCCCGGTGTACTTTCGACACCCACCTCTCCACCGAGCAATTCGGCGAAGCGCTTGCACAGCGACAAGCCGAGACCGGTGCCGCGCAGGCGTTTTTGCAGCGGTGAGTCGACCTGCGAAAAGTCTTCGAACAGGGTGCCGTGCAATTCAGGGGCGATGCCGATGCCGGTGTCGCTGACCGCAAATCGCACTTTGTCCTGACCTTCCAGGCGTGCCGAGACCCGGACTTCGCCACGGGTGGTGAATTTCAGCGAGTTGGAAATGAAGTTGCGCAGGATCTGCGCCAGTTTCTTGTCATCGGTGTACAGGCGCGGCAAGCCCACCGGTTCTTCGAAAATCAGGTCCACCGCCGTGGCGTCGACAATCGGCCGGAACATCCCGCGCAAAGCCGCGAACAGGTCGAACATGTCGAACCACGCCGGAGAAATGCTGATGCGACCGGCCTCGATCTTCGCCAGATCGAGCAAGTCGTCAACCATGTCGCTGAGCTCGCGGGCTGCGGTGCTGACGAAGGCCACCTGCTTGTGTTGCTCGGGGCTGAGCGGGCCGTCGAGCTCGTCGGCCAGCAGGCTGTTGATGCTCAGTATCGAGCCCAGCGGCGTGCGGAATTCGTGACTCATGTACGACAGGAAGCGGCTTTTCAGGTCCGAGGCCTGGCGCAGTTGTTCGGCCTGGGTGTCGAGTTCGGCGTAAAGGGCCAGCACGCCCTGATTGGTTTCGTCGAGCTCTTCACGCAGCGCTGCGGTTTCGCTCTGCAATCGTGCGATCAGTTCTGCCTGTTCGGCGTTGTTCAAGATCGGAGACTCAGTCATGGGCGGATTCCAGGGCAACGACCAGTACGGTGACATCGTCGCGCCCGCGGCAGAAGTCGCGGTGCAGGACGGTGGCAATCACGGCGGGATGGCGATGCACCAGACCGGGGTAATCCTGAAGGTTCCAGCGGGACTGCAAGCCGTCGCTATACATGATCAATAGATGTCCGTTCACGTGAGCATAGTCAAAAGGCTGGGCTTTTCGGTACTGGCCGCCGACGATGCCCGGATGCGAGGCCAGTCCGCGGGACTTGTCGGAGGCGATCAGACAGGCACCGATGTTGCCGACACCGGTGAATGCCAGACTGGCCCGATCGGCGTGAAACTGCGCGAATGCCACAGCGCCGCCACGGGTTCCGATCATCTCGCGGTGCATGTCTTCCATCAGGACCGTCGGCGCACCGAACGGATTCAGGGCAAAGGCTTTTTCTCCGGCCCGGGCCGCACACTCGGCGTCTTCGCCATGACCCAGACCGTCGACCACCAGAGCACTGACGTCAGCGCCGTGGAATGCCAGATGCCAGACATCACCGCAGGCCGGGTCGTTGTGCAGCGAGTGCTGGCTGACACCATACGGCATATCCACCTGCCGGTCGCTGCGCGGGTATAAACGAGCAAGCAGAACCGCGCCGCGATGGTCGGCAAAAACATCAAAGACATCGGCCTGGCGTGCCACGGCGCCCAGGCCGATGCCCTGAGTACCGCCGGTGGAAAAGCCATCGGCCATGCACGCATCCAGATCAAAGCCGTGCGCCCGGTCGACCGCGATCATCTCGATGCCGTCGTCACTGTGACGCGGCAACAGACGCAGGTGCAGTTCGCCGTGTCCGGCATGCTTGAGCACATTGCTCGCCAGCTCCGTGGCCACCAGCGCCACGCGGCCGGCATCGCTTTCGCCAAAACCGTGTTGCTCGGCCAGGCGCTGGGCCGTACGCCGGACATGGCCGATCTGGCTGCTGTCTTCGATCACCAACACCTGGGTCAATGACCCGCTGATGTTCATGTCCATCGGGTGATCGTTATGCGGGTGCCTTTGCCGGGCTCGGTGTCCAGTTCGAATTCGTCCACCAGTCGCTTGGCCCCGGTCAGGCCCAGGCCCAGACCGCTGCCGGAAGTCCAGCCATCGGTCATCGCCAGTTTGATGTCGGGAATGCCCGGGCCCTCATCGCGAAAGGTCAGGCGCAGGCCGACCTTGTGGTTGTCATCGAGGATCTGCCAGTCCATGTCGCCACCCCCTCCATACACCATGGTGTTGCGCGCCAGCTCGCTGACGGCGGTCACCAGTTTGGTCAGGTCGATCAGGCGCATGCCGCATTCGGTGGCGAGTTTGCGCGCCTGTTGCCGGGCCAGCACCACGTCCTGCTCGATGTTGATCGGTTGGGTACCGCTGCTGCGCACGGTCATTGCTGGCGTACTCGTTCCTGCAGCAGTTTCATGCCGCGCTCGACGTTCAGCGCGGTACTGACGCCTGGCAGGTACAGACCGAGCTCGACCAGGGTAATGGCGACCGCCGGCTGCATGCCGACGAGCATGGTTTCGGCATCCATGATTTTCGACAGGCCGGAAATGGTGCCGATCATCCGGCCGATGAACGAATCGACCATGTCCAGCGCCGAGATATCGATCAACACTCCCCGGGCGGAGGTCTTGCTGATACGCTCGGACAGGTCGTCTTGCAGGGTGAGGGCGAGCTGGTCGTGCATGTCGACCTGGATGGTCACCAGCAGGAAGTCACCCATCTGAAGAATCGGGATACGTTCCATTGTTCAGACCGTCTTGGTGAGGGTGATGCCCAGACGGGTCAAGGCCAGTTTCAGCGCATCGGCCAGATTGGCCTTGGTCACCACGCCTTGCAGGTCGAGGCCCAGGTGCACGATGGTCTGGGCTATCTGCGGACGCACGCCGCTGATGATGCAGTCGGCGCCCATCAGGCGGATCGCGGTGACGGTCTTGAGCAGGTGCTGGGCTACCAGCGTATCGACGGTCGGCACGCCGGTGATGTCGATGATGGCGATTTCCGAACCGGTGTCGACGATGCGTTGAAGCAGCGATTCCATGACGACCTGAGTGCGTTGCGAATCGAGGGTGCCGATCATCGGCAGCGCCAGTACGCCGTCCCACAATTTGACCACCGGCGTGGACAGCTCCAGCAGTTCTTCCTGCTGACGCTTGATCACCGCTTCACGGGACTTCTGGAACGTGCGGATCGTGTAAAGGCCGAAGGCATCGAACAGTTCGGAGATTTCCCAAAGCTGTTCGGCGAGCAGGGCGGGCTGGTCCTGATAATGGTTCTGCAGCAGGGCGAACAACGGGCCTTTGAGCGAGAAAATGAAATTGGCGGTTTGCTGCGAATCCTGACCGAGCAGGGCGCGGCTGTGGGAGAGCTTTTCGAGGAACTGGCGGATGGCCTCCCAACCGGGGGCGGCAATGTTGGTGCCGTTTCTGTTTTCCAGACCACTGAGCACCAGTTGCAGGAATTCGCTGGTCTGTTGCTGTATGTCATGTTCCTTGAGGTTGCGGGTGGTGCCGCCGGCCTGCAATCCGTTGACCCATTCGCTCAACAGTTGTGTCTGTTTGTTCTTCATCGCATCGAGTGTGCTGTTCTGCAGTGCTGCCATGTGCGTTGTGCTCCATTGCGAATTGGGGGCCGGCTCTTCGGAAAATGACCGGCGCGAAGTGAATGACCCTGGCCGTTCGAAATAGTTGTTCGTTTCTGTGAGGATATTTTTGATCCGGTGCAAGGAAAGCCCCGTTAACTCTAGTTGGCGTGGCCGGCAACGCCGATTTTTCGCACTTGTGGATGACCCAATAAAAAGAGGCCGCGTCCAGTGGAGGCGGCCTCTTTGCGTGTCTTGTGCTTATTTGGAGGGGTGTTTGGCCTGCAGTTCCTTGGCGGCTGCCAGGTGTTTTTCCAGGCCAGGCAGCATTTTCTGCGCGAAGCCCTTGAGCTCGGTGGCGCCCTTGACCTGGTCGTCGGTCACGGTGTTGGCTTCTTTCTTGAACAGCTCGATGGCTTCTTCGTGGGCTTTCACCTGATTGTTGGCGTAGGCGGCGTCGAAGGATTCATCGCGCATGTCGAGGATTTTTTCCTTGGCCTGTTTCACCAGGGTGGTGGAGTCCGGAACCTTAATGTCGTGGGACTTGGCAATGGTAGCCAGCTCATCGTTGGCCTTGCCGTGGTCAGTGATCATCATGTTGGCGAATGCCTTGATGTCCGCCGACTGGCTCTTTTCCAGGGCGAGACGAGCGGCTTCGATCTCGGCGATGCCGCCAGCTGTCGCGTTATCGACAAAGTCGTTGTCGGTCGCGGCGAAGGCTGAGCCCATGCCGGTACTCAAGGCAACTGCCAGAAAGAGATGACGCAGTTTGAATCCGTCCATTGGTGTTTCTCCACGCAGGTTTTTGTGAGCGTTATTCAATGGAGGGAATGTGCCGATCAAAGGTTTTATCGCATTTGTGCCCAAGGCGACGAACGGCCACCGCTGGTCTGACAGGTGGTCGACAGAAGGGTACAACCAAGGCCATTCTGATAACTGGCCAGCGCAATCGGTCGTGTTGGCTGCCGATCAACTGACGGAGGTGTTCCATGCCGGTGACCCATGATTTGTTACAGGACTTGAAACTCACAAAGGAAGAGATCCAGCAACGACGCACCGCGGATCCACATCTGGATGCACTGATCAACAAGTATTCCCAGGCGGACGCCGAAGTCGTCAAGGCCGAGACGGCGACCTCGGACGCCCCCAGCGATGACACACTGAAAAAACTCAAAGAGAAACGCCTGCAGGTCAAAGACAAGATCGTCGAGCAATTGCAGGCTCGATCCTGACCGTCAGTCGCACCATTGATTTTCGATGGTGCCCGACTGGAACGACAGCCACGACGGCACCTCGAATGTACAGAGTCTTCACGCAGCGACTCTTTGCGAGGTGCCTTATGAACAAACCCAAGCTCCCCAACGACAAGTTCCCCAGTGAAGAGCAGGGCGCTTTCGACCCGGTTCCCACGCATCCCGAACCCAACAGTCCGGCGCATACCGTTCGCCATCCTGAGGAGGAGCGCAAGATCACGGATGTGCCGGAAGATGAGGATCCGGAAAAATTTGATCGATCCAGCAACTGACCGTCTGCCATCGCTGGATTTTCAGCGATGGCACCCCTCGTTTCAGCACACATTCCAGAGCTTCATTCCAAGGCTGCATCCAGCGGCATCCGCGCCATGTGCGTGGCCTTCAGCGAGCCGAAATACAACCAGTCGCCATACTCGCGAGCGGTGGTAATCGGCGAGTAATTGCCGTTGCTGGCATCCTGCAGATTGGCGATGACCTTGCCGTTCAGATCCAGCCCGAGGACAAAGCCGCGTTTCTCCACCGGTTTGGGCAGAACCATCATCGCCCGCACGATCATCTTGCGTACGAACGGATGCCCGGCGGTGCCATCGAGCAGCGGATTGCGCGGCGTGTACAGCGCCACCCAGAAGCGGTCCCGGCCATTGAACGCGAGGTTGTCCGGCAGCCCCGGCAGGTTGTCGATGAACAGATCGTGGGTGCCGGCGTTGGGGCCGGTCAGCCAATAGCGGCTGATGCGGTAGGCACCGGTTTCGTTGACCAGCACATAGGCGTCATCCGGGCCGAGGGTGACGCCGTTGGCGAACTCCAGCTTGTCGAGCAGAACGCTGGTCTTGCCGGTCTGGAAGTCGTAACGCAGCAAGCGACCGTCACCGCCATGCTCGATGATCGCCTCGCCGTCATGGCCGTAACCCCAGCGACTGCTGGCATCGCTGAAGTAGGCGTAATGCCCGGACTTGTCGATGGCCACATCGTCGGTGAAGCCGAACTTCAGGCCGTTGGCTTCAGTGGTCAGCGCGGTCAGCCGTCCTTGGGCATCAAGGGACAGCAAACCCTTGACCCCATCGGCAATCACCAGCAAGCCGTTGGGGTGTCGCGCCAGACCCAGCGGACGCCCGCCGGTATCGGCGAGCACCTGGCGCTGCTGGCCGTCGAGACTGGTGCGCAGCAGGCGCCCGTCATGCAGGCCGGTGATCAGAAAGTCATCCTCCAGCAGCAGCGCTTCGGGGCCTTCGATACCGCCCGGGCCGACCTGTTTCGCGCTTTTGAGGCGTTGGTTGTCCGCGTAGGTCCCTTCAGTCAATGATGGGGCGGCTTGCGGCTTCCACGCCACAGGCTCGACGTTGGTCGGCATCAGCAACAGGAAGGCCAGAATCAAAATCACCAGCAGCAGGATCAGATGGCGCAGCTTCACACGTGAGCTCCTGCCAGTGCCAGATGTCGGGTGGCCATGTCGCGCAGGGCCAGCATCGAGGCCGCCGACTCGCGTTCGATGCGGCGTTTGAGCAACAGCCGATTGGCGATGCGCATGCCCAGACTGTCGAAGCGGTATTCCAGGGTGCGCACGAAGGCTGTGCCTTCGCCTGCGGCCGAGCATTCATAAGTCAGCAGCAGGGACAGTCCATGATCGCCCTGTGCCCGGGCACACCAGCGCCGTCCCGGCAGATACTCGGTGACTTCCCAGCTCAAATGGCCCTCGCGGCCGCCGGCATGAATGTCTTCCTCGAAACGCCCGCCGGCATGCAACGGGCCGGCGGGACCGTCGATTTTCAGCGAGGACGGATGCCACTCAGGCCAACGGCTGACCGTGGCGGCGTAGGCGAGTACGGCAATCGGGTCGCCGGTGATATCGATCGGATGCTGCATGCGGGTCATGGGCGTTCTCGAATCGGTGAGGGGGATGGGTTCCGGTTCCCGGTAGAGGGTGCCGAACAGGTAATCCATCAACGGCAGGACGATGTTGAAATTGCGCTCCTGCATGTGTTCACGCCGGTGATGCAATTCGTGCAGACGACGCATCTGGCGAATCCAGGGCAGGCGGCTCAGCGGATGTTTTTCCGGCAAGTGTTCGCAGGCGTGGAACACCTCGTAGGTCAGGTAACCCAGTACCATGCAGCCACCGAACAGCCCGGCCACGTTGGCGTTGACCTGCGCAAACAGCCACCACAAGGGCAGGGTGATCACCAGTGTGTGCACCACGATCAGCCACGCCGGAAACAGGATCACCCGCCAGTCGCGGGCGCTGTCCCAGGTCATGTGGCCGGGGGTGAAGAAACTGTGATGGTCGCCGGCATGGCGGGCGTAGAACATCTTGGCGAAGGCTTTCTTGTGATGCCCGAGATGGCGGTGCACCCCATATACGCCGAAGTTGAAGAACAGCAACGTCAGCGGCACCGTCAGCCATTCCAGCGGGTGAACCTGCTTCACGCTGCTCCAGAACGCGCCGATGGCCAGCATGCCGAACAGCAGCACGAACGCACCGTGCAGCCACGGGTTGTACAGCGGATGAATCGCCGCACGGTAGCGGCTGCGAAATGCCTCGGTGGTCTGCCTCACTGCGGTCACCTGCGGATATTGTCGTTATCCCGGCAGATTAGCCGATCCCGCCGTTTGTGCAGGGTCTACCTTGAGGTCACAACTGCCATGCTCCGGTGCATAGCGGTCGTCAGCTCAACGGGTTCCAGCGCTGCGACCAGTCGTCATCGGCCTTGATCACTTCGCGCAGCAGATCGAACGCCTGTTGCAGGATCGCCGAGTCGCGGTCGCGGGAGTACACGAGGTAGGTGGGATAGCCAAACTCCGGCGCTTTGGTGACGGTTTCCAGGGCGCCGCTTTCCAGGTAGGTGCGAACGACGCGGGTGCGGAAATAGCCGCTGCCGCCGTTCTCCAGAATGTATTGCAGTGCCAGCGGGCCGAGGTTGAAGCTCAGGGCCGCCTTGGCTTTTTCCGGCAGTGCGGCGTCGTGCTGGCGGCGGAAGTCTTCGCCCCAATCGATGTACACATAGGGGGCGGGGCGGTTGGGTGTCCGGACCAGAATCAGTTTCTCTTCCAGCACTTGCTCGACCTGCAGGCCCGGCCAGTATTCCGGTTGGTAGACGAGCGCGGCATCGAGCACGCCGAGTTCGAGCTGACGCAGCAGGTTCTCGCCGTCGCGGATGTCCATGCGCAGGGCATGGCTGGGGATTTTCTCGCGCAGTTCGGCGGCCCAGCTGAGCATCAACGGGTTGCACAGGCTGACCTCGCCACCGATGTGCAGCACGTTGTCGTAGCCCTCTGGCAGCGGCAGGTCGCGGCGGGCGGCTTCCCAGGTCTGCACCAGTTGATTGGCGTAGACCACGAAGGCCTCGCCATTGGCGGTCAGCCGCGCGCCGGCGCGGTTGCGCACGAACAGCGTGCTGCCTAACTGGCTTTCGAGTTTTTGCACACGGGCGGTGATGGCGGTCTGGGTGACGAACAGCTTCTCGGCCGCCGCCGCGAGGCTGCCGTGGCGGACGATTTCCAGAAAGGTGCGGGCGAGGTCGATGTCCATGGGCGGGCCGGAGATTGAGGTGCCGGCATTGTAAGTCAAAAGCGCCCTCACCCTAGCCCTCTCCCCGAGGGAGAGGGGACCGACCGAGTTGTCTTGCGCTATACATCGACCTGAAAGACCGAGTCGATTATGGATTCAAAGCAGATATTCCAAGTCGATGTATCTCGTCGATATCCCCGGATCAGTTCCCTCTCCTGGGGGAGAGGGCTAGGGTGAGGGGAAAAGCAGGCACCGCCGATCAACTGACCAGATCGGTCTCAACCACCCGCGCCCAATCCTCCACCAACCGCGCCGGCGTACAGCAAGTCTTGCGCTTGTACACGAAGTTGCGGCATTTCTCGGCAAACTGATTGCGGTTGTACAGCATGTCTTCCTGCATCTCTTGCAGCTCGCTTTCGCGGCACCGGCGAATCAACTCGTGATCGACCCGCAGCTTGCGCTCACGCACCGCCGCATACGTCGGATCGGTCAGTACCGAATTAGCCCGTTGCAGCAACCACAAACCAAACTCGTCCGGGCAGCGCGGGCCGATTTCCTGGACCATGCCCAGTTGCAACGCTTGAGCAGCGCTGACCGGCAGACAGGCCTGGGTCAATTGTTCGGCCATGGCCGGGCCGACGGCGCGGGGCAGGCTGTAGGTCCAGTATTCCGAGCCGTACAGGCCCATGCTCTTGTAATGCGGGTTGAGCACGATGTCAGCACGGGCGAACACGATGTCAGCCGCCAGGGCGAGCATCACACCGCCCGCGCCGGCATTGCCGGTGACGCCGCTGACCACCAGTTGCCGTGCGCTGAGCAATTCTTCGCACACATCATCGATGGCCTGGATATTGGCCCAGGCTTCGGCACCCGGATCTTCGGCGGCCTGAATCACGTTCAGGTGCACACCGTTGGAGAAGCTGCCGCGTCCGCCCTTGATCAGCAGCACGTGCGTATCGCGGGATTTGGCCCAGCGCAGGGCCTGGACCATGCGTTGGCACTGCTCGGTGCTCATGGCGCCGTTGTAGAACTCCAGGGTCAGCTCGCCGACCTGCCCGGATTCGCGGTAACGGATCGGTTGATACGCCTCATCGCTGAACGGAGCGTTGGCAATCGACCAGTCCAGCACCGGTACGTGCGCCAGTTGCCCGGCCAGCACATGCCGCGCCGGACGCTTGAAGGTTTCCTCGCCCGGTTGCGGTTTGCGTCGCAGCGAGCCGATCCACAGGCTGTGATCACCGGTGGCTACCAGCACGGCGTCGTCGTGTACCGCGAGGATCTCGCCGGGGATGCCGGTGCGTTGATCGAGGTGGGCGTCGTACACGTAATACTGCCCGCCGGCGAGGCTGGCGAGCACGCCGGGCTGGCCGTCCGCCGCGTCGATGCAGCGCTTGATGAAGCGCGAGCAGTCGTGCCAGCTGAAGGTGCGGTCATCCTGTTTCATGTTCGGCTGCAGACAGCCGCGAACCTTGGGATCGGCGTAATCCAGAGGCATCGGGACAAAGCCGTCGATGAATTTTTCCACCACTTCGCGGATGCAACGGATTGCTGCGTCGCTGACCCGGCCGTTGTACAGCTCGGATTTGCGCAGACCGGCCGGCAGGTTGAATTCGCAGGTGGCCCAGACCGGGCCGGCGTCCATTTCTTCCACCGCTTGCAGGGCGGTCACGCCCCAGGACGGCAGCTCGCGCATGATCGCCCAGTCCAGCGCGCTGGCGCCGCGATCGCCGACGATGCCGGGGTGAATGATCACCACGGGACGCTGCAGGTTGCTCCACAGCGCGTGGGGGACACGGTCCTTGAGGAACGGGCAGATCACCAGGTCAGCGCCGCTGTTTTCGATCTGTTCGCACACGGTGGTTTCGTCGGTGAACAGCACCACGCTGGGCGAATGGCCCGCCTGGCGCAGGTCCAGCCAGGCACGTTGGGTCAGACCATTGAACGCCGAAGACAAAAGAATGATGTTGAGTGATCGCATGATTGCTCTTCCTTGAAGGATCAGCCGCAGGCTCCCGGTGAGCCGTCCGTGGCTATCGATGGAGGCGCAAGGTTAGAGAGTGGCGTGGCGCGCGCCACTGATCGAGATCAACGTTGTGTCAGCCAATGTTGCCGGGGCGATAAAACGTCTTATGCTCAATGGTTTGCTTATCCTGTTTTTTTATTACTTCAAATGTCGGCGACGCTATTGCACAGTCGCAACCCTGATCAACGCCGGACGATCCCGGCGTATCCATGGATTTTCGCAGCGGGTGGAGCCCGTTTTCAGGGAGTAAGGCATGGGGAGTCACAACCCGCATTACCAGCTCATCGGGCAAATGTTCCAAAAGGACTACCGATGGTTGTGCGCCGCAGTCAGCCGTACCCTCGGCTGCCCGCACAGTGCACAGGACATTGCTTCGGAAACCTTTCTGCGAGTGCTGGCATTGCCCGATCCGCTGGCCATTCGCGAGCCCCGCGCGCTGTTGACCACGATTGCCCGGCGTCTGGTCTATGAAGGCTGGCGCCGGCAGGATCTGGAGCGTGCCTATCTGCAAAGCCTGGCGCTGGCACCGGAGCCGGTGCATCCGTCGCCTGAGGAAAGGGAGTTGGTGATCGAAACGCTGCTGGCGGTGGATCGCTTGCTCAACGGCTTGTCGGCCAAGGCCAAGGCTGCGTTTCTCTACCATCAGCTCGATGGCCTGACCTACAGCGAAATCGGCGAACGCCTCGGCGTGTCCACCAGCCGTGTGCAGCAATACATGGTCGAGGCGTTCAAGCGTTGCTATCAGGCGATGCAGGCATGAGGCCGGACGAAACATTGATCGATGAAGCGGCGCAATGGATGGCGCTGCTGCAGTCGGGGGACGTCAGCCTTCAGGAACGTGCAGCGTTCGAAGCCTGGCGTGCGGCGGATCCACGGCATCAGCAGATCATCGAGCAGATGGGCGGCGGGCTGAACCTTTTGCGCCATGCGAACCTGCGGGGTTTGCCCCGTGAAAGTGTGCTGCACAGCCTGAATGCTCCCTCCAGCAGTCGTCGCCGATTCATCAGCGGTAGCCTGAGCGTACTCGCCGTCGCGGTGCTGGCCGGGTTGCTCGGGCGACGTTATGGCTGGTTGCCCGAGGCTGGCGAGTTGTCGACGGGTACCGGCGAGCGACGTCAATTCACTCTCGAGGACGGCAGCGCCCTGACGTTGAACGCCCGCAGCCGCGTGGTGCCGCGCTTCAACAGTCTCGAGCGTTTGCTGGACCTGCGTAGCGGTGAGCTGCTGATCGATGTGGCGGAAAATCTGACCCGGCCGTTTGTGGTCGAAACCGGGCATGGGCGGATGCGTGCGCTCGGGACGAAATTCCTGGTGCAGCGCGCTGAGGATTCGACGCGGCTGGTGATGCTGCATTCGCAAGTCGAAGTGGTCACTGCCAGCGGTGCGCGGCAGGTGGTGGAGGCGGGCGAGAGTCTGCTGTTCAACGGCCGGGAAATCCTCGCGCTGGAACGCAGCAAGGGGCAGGAAAGTGCCTGGGTTCAGGGCCGACTCGAAGTGCGCGACCGCCCCTTGAGCGAAGTCATCGACAGCCTGCGCCGCTACCGTCGCGGCATCCTGCACCTGAGCTCCGACGTTGCTGGTCTGCACCTCAGCGGTCTCTATTCGCTGGACGACAGCGACCGGACGTTGCAGTTGCTCGAACGCTCGCTGCCGATTCGCGTGATCTGGCATAACCCGTACTGGGTGAGCATCGAAGCACGGTTATAAAACCATAACTTCCCGGTCTATCCGTCCCCCTATAAAAAGCGCCGGCCTGCTGCTCATTCCCTGCAGACGCCTTCAACAGGGAAGCCCCTCGATGTTCTCATTCAAACAACAATCAACCCGCCTGACGCTGGCCGCCGCGCTGGCGATGGGCATCGCTCCTTGCGCCGTTCTGGCGCAAGACGCCGCTCAGGTGTTCACTTTCGATATCGCCCCGGGTGCGCTCGACGAGGTACTGCTGGATATCTCGCGTCAGACCGGCGTGCCGATTTCCTTCAGCCAGAATCTGGTGCAGGGCAAGCGCAGCAGTGCGGTACGGGGTGCGTTGGGTGGCAGGCAAGCAGTTGAAAAGGCGTTATCCGGCAGCGGCCTGCAAGTCGAGCAGGGCACTCAGGGTTTGAGCATTCGTCAGGCCGAGGCGCCGAGCGCCGTGCCCGTGAAAGCCGCCGCCGAGCTGCCCGCCAGCAGCGCCGATTACCGCATGGAAAAAGTCACGGTCACCGGCTCGCGGATCGCCCGGGCGCAGTCCGACGGGGCGACGCCGGTCAACGTCATCACCCACGAAGAAATGGAAGCGCGGGGCTACAAGAACGTCTACGACGCGCTCGCCACGCAAACCCAGAACACCGGCATGACCCAGGGCGAAGACTACGGCAACACCTGGCAGCCGGCCGCCAGCGCCCTCAACCTGCGCGGCCTCGGCCCCAACCACACGCTGGTGCTGATCAACGGCCGGCGGGTCGCCGATTACCCGACGCCGTACGATGGCAAGGTCAACTTCACCAACCTTGCGAACATTCCGTCGGCGATCATCGACCGCATTGAAGTGCTCAGCAGCGGCGCCTCGGCGATCTACGGTTCGGACGCGATTGCCGGGGTGGTGAATATCATCCTCAAGGACAAGATGAATGGTGTCGATGTCAACCTCAAGGGCGGCACCAGTGAGCGCGGCGGCGGCGACAACCAGCGGTTGCAGATCAGCGGCGGCGGCAGTTGGGGCGACTTCGATGGCTTGTTCGGGCTTGAGCTGACCAACCGCGACCCGATCTGGGCCGATGATCGAGGCTTCATGCAGAGCGGGCCGCTGGCGGATGTCGGTTACCGTCGCGATCTGACCAACAACCGTTACCTGGGACCGGGCTGCGGCGCGTATCAGGGCACGTTCGACAACAAGCTGTTCAACAGCGCCGGGCGCTGCCGCACCGACCAGATGTACAACGATTACTGGACGATCCAGACGCAAAAGGAAAACTACGACGGCTACACCCGTGGCACCTGGCATTTCAGCGAAAGCGGCCAGGTATTCGCCGACCTGATGTACGGCCTCGATCACATCCAGAACAACACACGCGGCCCGAGCTTCACCTCGCCGGATTTCATCAACCAGAACAGCGGCAATCTGGAGCGCTGGTACCGGCGTTTCGGTGAAGAGGAAATCGGCGGGCGTACCAGCAACAACAGCAAGTGGCGCGACACCTCATGGACCGGCACCCTGGGGCTTTCAGACAAAATCGCCGACACCGACTGGCACTATGATCTGGCGGTCAATCGCTCGGAATACAAAAGCGTGCGCACCACACGCTATACGCCGCTGTCGTCGATCCAGGATTTCTACCTCGGACCGCAACTCGGTACCCGTGGCGGCTACCCGGTGTTCGCGCCGGATGCCTCGCGCCTCGACCGGCCACTGACAACCCAGGAGTGGGAGCAGTTTCGCGGCAATCTGACCCAGAGCAGCAAGTCGGTATCCACCAGTTACAACGCCTCGGTCAATGGCGATCTGTTTGACCTGCCGGCCGGCCCGGTGGGATTCGCCGGGGTGCTGGAGGCGGGCAAACAGGAATACCGCATCGACCCGGATGACAGCCTCAACGACGGCAGTTTCTACGGCGTGACCCCGGCACAAAGCTCTGGCGGTTCGCGCAAGCGATACGCGGCCGGTGGCGAATTCAGCATTCCGGTCACCGACACGGTGCTGGCGACAGCCGCAGGGCGCTGGGACCAATACAAATTCAGTGGCCGCACCGAACAACAGAAAACCTACAACCTCGGACTGGAATGGCGGCCGGTGACCAGCCTGCTGGTGCGCGGCAGTTACGGCACCAGTTTCCGCGCCCCGGACCTGAACTACATCTATCAGTCCGACAGCAACGGTTACTACCCGGCGCAGATCGACTATTACGGTTGCAGCCAGGGCGTGGAGGGCGCGTGTGATCGCGGGCGGGTCGATTACACCCAGAGCGGCACGGCGGATCTGCAATCCGAACGCGGCAAATCCTGGACCTACGGCTTCGTCTGGTCGCCGTCGCGCAACTTCGATTTCTCCACTGACTTCTGGCGGGTGGAGATCGATGACCTGCTGACCACCGTCGACGAAAACCGCCTGTTGCAGCAAGAGAACGAATGCCGCAATGGCACCCAGGACATCAACTCGGCCAACTGCCAATCGACTCTCGCTCGTGTCGATCGCAATCCCGGCAATGCCGCCATCGATCCCAATCAGTTGCAGCGGGTACGGGTGAATGCGATCAACGCGGCGAGCGAACGGGTCAGCGGCCTGGACTTCAAGAGCAACATCCGCTGGGGCGCCGGGCAGTACGGTGCGTTCAGTTCGGCGCTGGGCTACACCCTGGTGCTCTCGCATAACTACAAGGAGTCGGACGAAGCCCCGACCCAGGACTGGCGCACCTCGCGCACCAACTACGACTGGCGCAGCAAGGTCAACGCCAGCCTGACCTGGGATTACCAGAAGGCCACAGCGACCCTGATGGGCATTCGCTATGGCTCGGTCACCAACGGCGCGGGCGACGGGCGTCTGTCACCATGGACGGTGTTCAACGCCAGTGCGCGCTATCGCTTGAACGAGCGGGCGAGCGTCGGGCTGACCGTGAACAACGTGCTCAATCAGGTCAAGCATGACGACTCCGCAGGCTGGCCGTATTACCCGACCGGCAACTACGACCCGTACGGGCGACAGTGGTGGCTGGATGTGAGTTATCACTTTGGGGGATAAGCGGCCCTCCCTGGCGATTGCATGAAGCCTGTCATCACGCTGCTTTTGGCATAACGTCAGCATTCAACGGTCTAAATCGGGCTCTATAAATCCCCGACACTCGTCGCACATCCCTGCATAAACCAAAACGCAGGGATGGCTGTTCATGATCCATTTTTCACCCGTTAAATCCCCTTTGAGCCTGGCCTTGCTGCTGGCAATCAACACGTTACCGGCCGTGGCTGCAGACAGCACGGCAACCGAGCCGACCACCCAATTGCAGCGGGTCGAAGTCACAGGTACCGCGATCCGCCGGGTCGATGCCGAAACCGCTGTGCCTGTCACCATCCTGCGGGTCGAGGAATTGCAGAAGCAGGGCGTGACCACCACTGAAGAGCTGATCAACCGCATCTCGGCCAACCAGTCTTCCGTAGGTTCCGGGCGTTCGGTGGGGTCGAGCAGTGGCGGGGCGTCTTACGCCGACCTGCGCGGGATCGGCCCGAACAAGACCCTGGTGCTGCTCAACGGGCGACGCCTGAGCAATAACGCGACCAATGCGATCAATGGCTCCGGCGTCGATCTGAACACCATCCCGTTCGCCGCCATCGACCGGGTGGAAGTGCTGCGCGATGGCGCCTCGGCGCTATACGGCACCGATGCGATTGGCGGGGTGATCAACTTCATCACCAAGACCAGCCTCACCGAAGGTCAGATCAGCACCCACTACGACACGCCGACTCATGCCGGCGGCGGTGAAAGCCGCAACTTCAGCGGCAGCTGGGGTTTCGGTGATTTGCAGGACGATCGCTTCAACGTCTTCGGCGTCGTGAGCTACGACAAGCAGCAGCGCCTTGCGGCCGATGATCGCGCCTACACCTACAACTATCAGCCGGGGCGCGGTCTGGATTACACCTCGGGCACAGCGTCGCCCGCCAACTGGAGCCAGGGCAGCAACGCCACCAACCCATTGGCCGGTTCCGGTTGCAATGCGCCGGGGCTGTTGTCACGCAACGGCATCTGCCGCCAGAGCCTGTGGAATTACCTGGATCTGGTGCCGGAAACCGAGAAGACCTCCGCGTTCGCCAAGGCCACTGGCAAGCTGTCGGACGATCACAACGTCAGCCTCGAATACTTTTGGGCGCGCAACGAAAACCGGACGCAGATCGGCCCTGGCACTTTGATGGGCAATCAGGTCAATCCCGGCACTGCGTTCTATCCGGGTAACGGCATCACGCCAGGGCCGAGCGGTTTTGCCCTCGACCCGACGCAACCGGTGGACGTGAACTGGCGCGAAACGACGGTCGGCGCCCGTCAGCATGAGGATGACAACACCGGTCAGCGCCTGCTGTTGAGCTTCGACGGCACGCTGGTCGGATGGGATTACAACCTCGGCGCGTCGTACAACCAGAACAAAGTGGTCAACACGATCCGCAGCGGATACGTGAACGACCGTGCCGTCAGCCAGGGGATCGCCAACGGCGTGATCAACCCGTTCGGTCCGCAGACGGCTGCCGGTTCAGCATTGCTGGCGGCCAACGCTGTGGATGGTGATTACGCAACCGCCGTGGGCCGGGTGAAGGCGATTGATGGCCGAGTCAGCCGCGAGATCGGTGACTGGTTTGGCGCCGGTCCTTCGGCGCTGGCGCTGGGTGGCGAGTACCGCAAGGAAGATTTCCATCAGGACTTCGCCGCATTTGCCGGGGATGTGCAGAGCCTTGGCGTCGACCCGAACGGCAGTGTGTCAGGGGATCGCAGCGTCTCGGCACAATATGCCGAGGTCAATGTGCCGGTGTTCGACAGCCTGGAATTGTCCGCCGCCGTGCGACACGACAAGTACAGCGATTTCGGCAGCACCACCAATCCGAAATACTCGTTCCGCTTCCAGCCGTTCAAGGAACTGGTGGTGCGAGGCGCCTACAGCGAAGGCTTCCGGGCGCCGTCGCTGTACGAACTCTACAACCCGAACTTCACCACCTTCACCAACGCCAATTACAACGACCCGCGCCTGTGTGCCGGTGGCAATCCGAGCAACGGCGGGATTGCCAACCGCGACTGCGCCCAGCAGTTCAACCGCACCACGGGCGGCAATACTGACCTTAGCCCGGAAACCGCGCGCAACGTCACCGTCGGTTTTGTTTATCAGCCGTTTGATCGCCTGACCACCGGGCTGGACTTCTGGTGGATCAGCATCGCCAATCAGATCGCCGAATTCCCCGAATCCGCGGTGTTCGAGAACCCGGAACTGTATCCGGAGCGTTTGATCCGCAAGCCTGACGGCTCTATCGATCACGTGGTCACCGGTCTGGCCAACCTCGGCAAGATCAAGACCAACGGCGTCGACGTCAGTTTCGACTATCGCCTGCCGAGCACGTCCTTCGGTGATTTCGGCATCGGCCTGCAAGGGACTTATGTCAGCCGTTATGAGTATCAGCAGCAGCTCAAGGGCGATTTCATCGACAAGCTCGGGGATTTTCGCGGGGGTGACTTCGCGTCGGCCGGCGCGGTGGCCCGCTGGCGTCACAGCCTGACCGGCAGCTGGAGCCATGGCCCGTTCGGCGCGAGCCTGACCAACCGCTACACCAGCGGTTACCACGACTCGGATCGCGAGACTCACGACTACGTCGGTTCGTACAACGTCTGGGACGTGGCCGGCACCTACACCTGGCGCAAGACTCTGGCGGTGACCCTCGGGGTGAAAAACCTGTTCGACCGCGAGCCGCCCTTCAGCAATCAGACCTACACGTTCCAGAGCGGCTACGACCCGAAATATGGCGACCCGTTTGGCCGCACGTTGTACACGCGGGTCAATTACAAGTTCTGAGAGTGACCAGACATGGCCGGTTTTAGTAACTCATCGTTCTAAAACCGGCCCTATAAAAAATGCCGGCCTGTTGCACATCACAGACAGGCAGGCACGCGGTTAAAGGATCTGCCCATGTTTTCCAGACTCACTTTGCTGGGCGTATGTCTTCTGCTGAGCCCGGCGATATTTGCGCAGCCCCAACACGCCCTCACGGTCTACGGCGAAGCGCCGAAGTACGCCGCGGATTTCCAGCACCTGGCTTACGCCAACCCCGACGCGCCCAAGGGTGGAACCTTGCGCCGCTCTTCGCTGGAGAGCGGTCCGTTCGATCACCTGATTCCCTACATCGACAAAGGCACAGGTGTCGCGGATATCGACGGCTGGCTGTATGCGCCGCTGGCCTATCGCAGCAAGGACGAGCCTTACAGCGTCTACGGTCTGGTCGCGCAGAGGATGGAGCTGGACGCGGACCGGCGCTGGCTGCGCTTTTACCTCAACCCCAAGGCACGGTTCGAGGACGGCGCGCCGATCACTGCCGAAGACGTGCGCTACACCTTCGAACTGTTCACCACTCAGGGCAGCCTCAAATATCGCCAGCAGTTTCGTGATGTCGCCGAGGTGCAGGTCGAGTCGCCGACCCAGGTGCGTTTCATGTTCAAGAACAACGAGAGCCGAACCTTGCCGCTGGATCTGGCGACATTGCCGGTGTTGCCCGAGCATTGGTGGCGTACACGCAATTTCGCTGATGGCGGCGGCTTCGAGATTCCGCCGGGCAGCGGGCCGTACAGGGTCAGCGCGGTGGATGCCGGGCGCAGCGTGAAATTCCAGCGGGTCAAGGACTGGTGGGCCAGGGATCTGCCGATCACTCGCGGGCTTTATAACTTCGATCAATTGAGCGTGGAGTTCTTTGCCGACACTGACGTGTCACGACAAGTGCTCAAGGCCGGCGGCTTCGATTACAACCGCGAGTTCTCCGCCACCAGTTACACCATCGGTTATGCCGGCGCAGCGCTGGAGCAGGGCAAGTTGCTGCGCGAACACCTCGCACCCGGTGCTGCGCAAGGCGCCCAGGGGTTTGTGTTCAATCTGCAAAAACCGATGTTTCAGGATCGCCGGGTGCGGCAGGCGATCGCCATGCTCTGGGATTTCGAATGGAGCAACCGGCAGATGATGCGCAGTATGTACCTGCGTCAGCGCAGCTTCTTTTCCCAAAGTGCGTTGTCGGCCACCGAACTGCCGGATGCCGAAGAACTGAAAATCCTCGAACCGTGGCGCGGCAAGATTCCCGATGAAGTCTTCACTCAGGTGTTCGAGGCGCCGCGCACCGACGGCAGCGGCAACGTCCGCGCGCAACAGTTGCAGGCACTGAAACTGTTGGAGGCCGCCGGCTGGAAACCCCGTGGCGATCAATTGGTGAATGCCGCCGGCGAGCCGCTGCAATTCACCTTTCTCAACGGCCAGAAAGGATTCGAACGCCTGCTGCTGCCGTTCAAGCGCAACCTGGCGCAGATCGGCATCGGCTTCGATATCCGTCAGGTCGACACCGCGCAATACACCAACCGCGTGCGCAGCCGCGACTACGACATGATCGTCGTCGGTTACCCGGTCAGTCAGGCGCCGGGGCGCGAGCTGTTCAACTATTTCGGTTCCGACGGTGCCGATGATCCGGGCTCCAACAACTACATGGTGCTGCGCGACCCGGCGGTGGATGCGCTGCTCGAAGGCGTGGTGCAGGCCGACAATCGCGAAAGTCTTCTGCGCCATGCCCATGCTCTGGACCGGGTGTTGCAGTGGGGCTATTACTGGATTCCCAACTACTACCCGCCGGGGATTTCCACGGTCTGGTGGAACCGCTTCGGTCGCCCGGCGATTGCGCCGCTGTACGACGCCGGCCTCGACACCTGGTGGGAAATCAGCCCGACCGCGCTGACCTCAACGCAAATGCAGCAACAGCAAAAGGAGTACGCCCATGTGGGGTTATAGCCTGCGGCGTCTGCTGCTGATTGTGCCGACCCTGCTGGCGATTCTGCTGGTGAACTTCGTGATCGTGCAGGCTGCGCCCGGTGGCCCGGTCGAGCAGGCCATCGCTCGATTGCAGGGGATTGGTGTCGGTGCCGCGGTGGGTGCCAGTCATGTCGAAACCATTGGCGGCGAGTCCCGCGCGACCCGTGGCCTGGACCCGAAACTGGTGGCCGAGATCGAGCGCCAGTACGGGTTCGACAAAGGTGCCGGTGAGCGTCTGTGGCTGATGCTCAAGAACTACGCGCAACTGGACTTCGGCCAGAGTTTTTTTCGAGGCGCGTCGGTGACCGAACTGATCTGGCAGAAGCTGCCGGTGACCCTGTCGCTGGGTTTGTGGGCGACGCTGATCACTTATCTGGTGTCGATTCCGCTGGGCATCCGCAAGGCGGTGCACAACGGCTCGGCGTTCGATGTCTGGAGCAGCGCGGCGATCATCATCGGCTATGCGATGCCGGGTTTTCTGTTTGCGCTGCTGCTGATCGTGGTGTTCGCCGGCGGTACGGCGCTGGACTGGTTTCCGGTGCGCGGGCTGGTCTCGGATAACTTCGCCGAGCTGTCGCTGTGGGGCAAGGTGGCGGACTACTTCTGGCATCTGGTGCTGCCGGTCAGCGCGCTGGTAATCGGCGGTTTCGCGACGCTGACGATCCTGACCAAAAACAGTTTTCTCAACGAGATCTCGCGGCTGTACGTGGTCACGGCCCGGGCCAAGGGCCTGAGTGAGCGGCAGGTGCTGTACGGGCATGTGTTTCGCAACGCGATGCTGTTGGTGGTGGCTGGATTGCCTCAGGCATTGGTCACGGTGTTTTTCGGTGGTTCGCTCTTGATCGAAGTGATCTTCTCCCTCGACGGCCTCGGCCGCCTGAGCTACGAAGCGGCGGTGTCGCGGGATTACCCGGTGGTGTTCGGTTCGCTGTTCATCTTCACTCTGTTCGGGCTCTTGATAAAACTGCTGGGCGACCTGTGTTACACGCTGGTCGATCCGCGTATCGACTTTTCCGCGAGGGCAGCCTGATGCTGACACTTTCTCCCATCGGGCAGCGCCGCTGGGCGCGGTTCAAGGCTCATCGGCGCGGCTGGTGGTCGTTGTGGCTGTTTCTCGCACTGTTCGGCCTGAGCCTGGGCGGCGAGCTGGTCGCCAACGACAAACCGTTGCTGGTGACGTATCAGGGCGAGTGGTATTTCCCGGCGTTCAAACGCTACACCGAGCAGGATTTCGGCGGCGAGCTGCCGTTCCAGCCCGACTACCGCAGTGCCCAGGTGCGTGAACTGATCGAGGGGCAGGGCGGACGGATGTGGTTTGCGCCGATCCCGTTCGGTTTCGACACGGTCAATTACGACCTGACCCAACCGGCACCGAGCCCGCCTTCCGGCGAAAACTGGCTGGGCACCGACGATCAGGCGCGGGATGTGCTGGCACGGGTGATCTTTGGTACGCGGGTTTCGTTGCTGTTTGCCTTGTCATTGACCGCCGCGAGTGCGCTGATCGGTATCGCAGCCGGTGCCCTGCAAGGTTATTACGGCGCCTGGGTCGATCTGATCGGGCAGCGTTTGCTGGAGGTCTGGTCGGGGCTGCCGGTGTTGTATCTGCTGATCATTCTGTCCGGATTCGTCGAGCCGAATTTCTGGTGGCTGCTGGGGATCATGGCGCTGTTTTCCTGGCTGAACCTGGTGGACGTGGTGCGCGCCGAGTTCCTGCGCAGCCGGGGCCTGGAGTACGTGAAGGCAGCGCGGGCGCTGGGCGTCGGCGATGCGCAGGTGATCGTGCGACACATTCTGCCCAATGCCATGAGTGCGACGTTGACGTACTTGCCGTTCATTCTGACCGGGGCAATTGCCACGTTGTCAGCGCTGGATTTTCTCGGCTTCGGCATGCCCGCCGGCAGTGCTTCGCTGGGCGAACTGATCGGTCAGGGAAAGAACAATCTGCAAGCGCCGTGGCTGGGCCTGACGGCGTTCTTCGCCCTGGCGCTGATTCTTTCTCTACTCGTATTCATCGGCGAAGCCTGCCGTGATGCCTTCGACCCCAGGACTTGATATGCGTGAACATTTGATCGAAATACGCGACCTGCGAGTGGCGTTCAAAGGGCAGGAAGTGGTGCACGGCATCGACCTCGACATTTGCCCGGGAGAGTGCCTGGCGCTGGTGGGCGAGTCCGGTTCCGGCAAGTCGGTGACGGCCCACAGCATCCTGCAACTGCTGGACCCGAACATCACGCAGATCGACGGCAGCATTCGTTATGGCGGTGAAGAGTTGCTGGGTGTGCACGAGCGTTATTTGCGGCAACTGCGCGGCAACCGCATCGCGATGATTTTTCAGGAACCGATGAGTTCGCTCAACCCGTTGCACAGCATCGAGCGGCAACTCGGCGAAAGCCTGGCGCTGCACAAAGGCCTGGCGGGCGCGGCGGCGCGCAAACGGATTCTGGAACTGTTGGAACTGGTCGGCATTCAACGTCCGCTCGAACGGCTGAAGGCGTATCCGCATCAGCTCTCCGGCGGGCAGCGGCAGCGGGTGATGATCGCCATGGCGCTGGCGTGCGAACCGCAATTGCTGATCGCCGATGAGCCGACCACAGCCCTCGATGTCACGGTGCAACGCAAGATTCTGTTGCTGCTCAAGGAACTGCAACAGCGGTTGGGCATGGCACTGCTGATCATCAGTCACGACCTGAATCTGGTGCGCACCATCGCCCAGCGAGTGGCGGTGATGCGCGCGGGCGAAATCGTCGAACAGGCAAGCTGCGAGCAATTGTTCCGCGCACCGCAGCATCCCTACAGTATCGAGTTGCTCAATGCCGAACCCGGTGGCGCGGCGTTGTGCCGTGATGCAGCGGAGGATTTGCTTGAGGTTCGCAATCTGAATGTGCGTTTTCCACTGGGTGGCGGATGGCGGCGGGCCAAGGCGTATCTGCACGCGGTCAATGGCATCAATCTGAACCTGCAGCGGGGCAAGACGCTGGGCATTGTCGGTGAGTCCGGTTCGGGCAAGTCCACGCTGGGTCAGGCGATTCTGCGGCTGATCGACGCCCAGGGCAGCATCCGTTTCGCAGGCGAGGCGCTGGAGGGCTTGAGCGGCAAACAATTGCGGCCGTTGCGCAAGCGTCTGCAAGTGGTGTTTCAGGATCCGTTCGGCAGCCTCAGTCCGCGTTTGTGCGTGGAGCAGATCATCGCCGAGGGCTTGCAGGTGCACAGTGACTTGAACGTGCGGGAGCGCGAACAGGCCGTGATCGATGTCTTGCGCGACGTGGGCCTCGATCCGGCGACACGCCATCGCTATCCCCACGAGTTTTCCGGCGGGCAGCGGCAACGCATCGCTATCGCCCGGGCGCTGGTACTCAAGCCGGATCTGATCCTGCTGGACGAGCCGACCTCGGCGCTGGATCGCACGGTGCAGAAACAGATCGTCGCACTGTTGCGGCGATTGCAGGAGGAGCACGGCCTGACCTATCTGTTCATCAGTCATGACCTGGCGGTGGTGCGGGCACTGGCCCACGATCTGATCGTGATGAAGGACGGCGAGGTGGTGGAGCGAGGGGAAACGGACAAGTTGTTCGGCTCGGCGCGGCATCCGTATACACAGGAGTTGCTGGCAGCGTCGTTTGCCGGTTCGAGTGCCTGAAACGACAAATCCCGCCACAGGGGCGGGATTTGTTCGCAGTCTGGCTGCCGACTTACGCCGGGAACAGCTCGGACAGTTTCATCGACAGCATCATGTCGCCTTCAACGCGCAGCTTGCCGCCCATGAAGGCCTGCATGCCGTCGGTTTCACCGCTGACGATGCCTTTGAGGGTTTCGCTGTCCAGCACCAGCGTGCAGTTGGCGTCCGGGTTTTCGCCTTCCTGGATGTCGCAGGTGCCGTCTTTGACGATCAGGGCGTATTGCTTGTCTTCGTCAGTGATGTTGAAACCGAAGACCAGATCCAGACCGGCAGCGGCGGCTGGGTTGAACTTGGCTTGCATTGCTTTTACGGCATCAGCTACGGAGGTCATGGTTCGATCCTTTTTGGTTGATTGCAGCAGGGTCACAGTAATCCGGACTCAGCGGAAAGTGATGAGTTCCGGGGCCTTCAGCAGTTGCAGATGTGCATGACTGTTGAAGGAAGCCAGCGCCACCTCGCGACCGCGAAACTTCAGCTGGTTGAGCGAGGTGTTGACGATTTGCCAGTTCAGTTCAAAGGCCTGTCGCGCAGGTATTTGAGTGATGAGGTGGAGCAGGGCGGTGATTGTGCCACCGGAAGTGAACACCGCGATTTTCTGGGTGTTGTCGGCTTGTTCGAGTATTCGGTGCAGACCGGCCTGGACCCGCTCGACGAAACCCAGCCAGCTTTCCAGGCCGGGTGTGTCGTAGGTGCCGGCGAGCCAGCGCTCGATGATCAGGGCGAAGATGCGCTGGAACTCGCCACGGTTCTGTGCGGCGTTGCGCAGAATCTCCAGTGCTTCGGGTTCTTCGGGCAGCATGGCCGGCAGCAGGGCGCGGATCACGGCATCGGCGTCGAATTCGTTGAAGGCTGAATCGATTTCCAGAACCGGAACCGGCAGGCCGACAGCCGCGAACTGTTCCAGCGCGCTGTTGGCCGTGTGCTGCTGACGACGCAGATCGCCCGACAGGCAGCGGTCGAAGCTGATTCCGAGTTCGGCCAGGTGACGGCCGAGGATTTCTGCCTGGCGAACACCGGTCGGCGACAGGACGTCATAGTCGTCTGCACCAAAGGAGGCTTGGCCATGTCGAATCAAGTAGATGCTGCCCACGTCCGCGTCATCCCGGTACGTTGAAGGTTGTGGCGAGGTTATGGGGATGATGGTGAGCTGTCAATGAAAAAACATACGCTTGTTTGAAATGCCCGTTCCAGCCTTGTTGCCAGAGGTTTCACGGCTGGCCGACCGGCCGGTGCATGGGTATGCTGGAGCCAATTCCCGCGTGTGTTTCACGACCGCGCATCGTTTGAAGGAGTCACTGTGGAGTTTTTGACTGAATACGCCAGTTTCCTGGCCAAGACCGTCACACTGGTCATCGCCATCTTGGTGGTGCTGGCGAGTTTTGCAGCGTTGCGCAGCAAGGGCCGGCGCAAAGCCGCGGGCCAGTTGCAGGTCAGCAAGCTCAACGATTTCTATAAAGGCTTGCGTGAACGCCTGGAGCAAAGCCTGCTCGACAAGGATCAGCTCAAGGCCCTGCGCAAGGGCGAGGCCAAATCCGAGAAGAAACAGAAGAAGAATCCCGAAAGCAAATCCCGGGTGTTCGTGCTGGATTTCGACGGTGACATCAAGGCGTCCGCCACCGAGAGCCTGCGCCATGAAATCACCGCGTTGCTGACGCTTGCCACACCCAAGGACGAAGTGGTCCTGCGTCTGGAAAGCGGTGGCGGTATGGTGCACAGCTACGGCCTGGCGTCGTCGCAACTGGCGCGTATCCGCGAAGCCGGCGTGCCGTTGACCGTGTGCATCGACAAGGTGGCGGCCAGCGGCGGCTACATGATGGCGTGCATCGGCGAGAAGATCATCAGCGCACCGTTCGCCATTCTTGGTTCCATCGGCGTGGTTGCGCAGTTGCCGAATGTCAATCGCCTGCTGAAAAAGCATGATATCGATTTTGAAGTGCTGACAGCCGGCGAATACAAACGCACCCTGACCGTGTTTGGCGAAAACACCGAGAAGGGCCGGGAGAAATTCCAGGAAGACCTGGACATCACCCATCAGCTGTTCAAGAACTTCGTTGCCCGTTATCGCCCGCAGCTGGCGATCGACGAAGTCGCCACCGGTGAAGTCTGGCTCGGCCTCGCGGCACTGGACAAGCAACTTGTGGACGAGCTCAAGACCAGTGACGAGTACCTGGCGGACCGGGCGAAAAAGTCCGAGGTCTATCACCTGCACTACGCCGAGCGCAAAAGCCTGCAGGAGCGCATCGGCATGGCGGCCAGCGGTTCGCTGGATCGTGTGCTGTTGAACTGGTGGAGCCGGCTGACCCAGCAACGGTTCTGGTAAAGCGGGCATAAAAAACGCCGGTCGAATGACCGGCGTTTTTTTATGCCCCGGGGATTTACCGGCGACGGAACAGCGGCAGCGGTTCGTCAGTGGCGGCCTGATAGGTCACCGAGAAGTCCTTGAGGCTTTCAAGGGCATCGTACGGGTCTTTGTCCGCGCGCAGGGCGAAGGCGTCGAAACCGCAGCGGCGCATGTAGAACAACTGGTCGCGCAGCACGTCGCCAATCGCTCGCAGTTCGCCTTTGAAACCGTAACGGTCACGCAGCAGGCGGGCGTTGGAGTAGTTGCGGCCATCGGTGAACGCCGGGAAGTTCAGGGCAATGACCTGGAACTCATTCACGTCGTCACCGATTTCCTCGGCTTCTTCGTCGGCGTCCAGCCACACACCCAGACCACCGTCGCGGGCCTTGAGCATGCGGCTGTGTTCACGCCACAGCTGCAGCGGGACGATCAGGTCGTCGCAGTTGCTGATCTCGTCGATGTTGAAATCCTTGGGCAGCAGGTGCCAGGTTTCGTCGACGACCTCGTTGTTCTTAATGATTCGCTGCATAGACGCGTTCCTTGAAGAGGTCGATGCCAATACGCTGGTAGGTGTCGATGAAGCGCTCGTCTTCGGTGCGCTGTTCCACGTACACGTCGATCAGTTTGGAGATCACGTCCGGCATGTCTTCCTGGGCGAAAGACGGGCCGAGGATCTTGCCCAGGCTCGCATCACGGCTGGCGCTGCCGCCGAGGGAGACCTGATAGAACTCTTCACCTTTCTTGTCCACCCCGAGGATACCGATGTGGCCGACGTGGTGGTGACCGCAGGCGTTCATGCAGCCGGAGATGTTCAGGTCCAGTTCACCGATGTCGAACAGGTAGTCCAGATCGTCGAAACGGCGCTGGATCGATTCGGCGATCGGGATCGACTTGGCGTTGGCCAGGGAGCAGAAATCACCGCCAGGGCAGCAGATGATGTCGGTCAGCAGGCCGATGTTCGGCGTGGCGAAACCGCCTTCACGCAACTCGCCCCACAGGGTGAACAGCTGGCTTTGCTCGACATCGGCCAGAATGATGTTCTGCTCGTGGGAGGTGCGCAGTTGACCGAAGCTGTAGCGGTCCGCCAGATCGGCGACGGCATCGAGCTGCTTGTCGGTGATGTCGCCCGGTGCAACGCCGGTCGGCTTCAGGGACAGGGTCACGGCCACATAGCCCGGCTTCTTGTGGGCCAGGGTGTTGCGGGTGCGCCAGCGGGCGAAGCCCGGGTGTTCCTTGTCGAGGGCGGCCAGTTCGGCGTCATGATTGCTCAGCGCCTTGTAGTCCGGGTCGACGAAGTGTTTGGCGACGCGATGAACTTCGGCTTCGGTCAGCGTGGTCTGGCCGCCACGCAGGTGTTCCATCTCGGCATCGACTTTCTGCGCGAAGACTTCTGGAGTCAGCGCTTTTACGAGGATCTTGATCCGCGCCTTGTATTTGTTGTCGCGACGGCCGTAGCGGTTGTAGACCCGCAGGATCGCGTCGAGGTAGCTCAACAGGTCCTGCCATGGCAGAAACTCGTTGATGAACGCGCCAACGACCGGAGTACGGCCCAGACCGCCACCGACCAGAACGCGGAAGCCCAGCTCGCCAGCGGCGTTGTGGACCGGCTCAAGACCGATGTCGTGGACTTCGATGGCCGCACGGTCGGAGGTCGAGCCGTTGACGGCGATCTTGAATTTGCGCGGCAGGTAGGCGAATTCCGGGTGGAACGTGGTCCACTGACGAACGATTTCGCACCATGGCCGCGGGTCGATCAACTCATCGAACGCCACACCGGCGAACTGGTCGGTGGTGACGTTGCGCAGGCAGTTACCGCTGGTCTGGATCGCGTGCATCTGCACGGTGGCCAGTTCCGCAAGGATGTCCGGGATGTCTTCGACTGCCGGCCAGTTGAACTGCACGTTCTGGCGGGTACTGATGTGGGCGTAGCCCTTGTCGTAGTCGCGGGCAATCTTCGCCATCATACGCACCTGACGCGAGGTCAGTTGGCCGTAAGGCACCGCCACCCGCAGCATCGGCGCAAAACGCTGGATGTAAAGGCCATTTTGCAGGCGCAGGGGGCGGAATTCTTCTTCGCTCAGCTCACCTGCCAGATAGCGTCGGGTCTGATCACGGAACTGCTTGACGCGGTCCTCGATGATCCGCTGATCGTACTCGTCGTATACGTACATATAAGTCCTGTTCTCAGGCTTTGGGCTACTCGGAAAACGCTGCGTTTTCGCTTGCTGGAGTCCGATGGTGCCTCGGCAATTACGCGCGCACGGCCGCGCACTCCCTAATGGAGCCGGGGCAATATACCTGTTTGCAGTTATGCGCAAAAGTGATGTTTGAGTATATGTAAAGAACCAAATCGCCTAACAGGAACGAGTGTCAACTAACCCACATTTGTCGTGCGGACAATCATCGTCTTAACTGTGGTCGAGTCTTTCTGCAATCACCGATAAAACCGACAAGAGGCGATGCAATGAGCAATCCAACCAAGGCAAGGAAAAGCGATAGCAGTGTCGATGCGTGGGCCATTCTGTTCCTGATCATTCTGGTCGTGGGCACAGCGGTGTTCTGGGTCAGTCATCAATAAAACGACCTCTCCGGGCCCGTTTCCGACGATTGTCGGACAAAAAACGGGATCAGGCGCTAATGGCCGGCGATTGAATGGCTATAATGCGCGGCCATTTTTTCCGGGGCCCGGATGCTTCATGTTCAAGTTTCTCCACATCAGTCTGCTGTTGCTGAGCCTGGCCTTCGGGACCGGCGCGCGGGCGGAATCTGTGTTGTTTTTGAATCCGGGCTCCACCCATGAAGCGTTCTGGGTCAGCTATTCGCAATTCATGCAGGCTGCCGCCCGGGATCTGGGAGTCGACCTGCGCATCCTCTATTCAGAGCGCCAGCCCGAGCTGACCCTGGCCCAGGCGCGGACAGCCCTGCAGGGGCCCGATCGCCCCGATTACCTGATGTTCGCCAATGAGCAATACATCGCGCCACAGATCCTGCGCATGGCCAACCATAGCGGAGTGAAGCTGTTTATCGTCAATACCTCGCTGACCCCCAATCAGCAAGCGCTGGTCGGGGACCGGGCCGACCGGATCGGCAGCCTCGTGCCCAATGACGAGGAGGGCGGTTATCTGTTGATGAAGGAGTTGATTCGTCTGCATCCACCTGTCGCCCCCGGCAGCAGCATCGAATTGCTGGCGTTCTCCGGCCTGAAGATCACCCCTTCATCACAGTTGCGCGAGAAAGGCATGCAACGGGCGCTGGCCGAGCACCCTGAAGTCCGTTTGCGGCAACTGGTCTACGGCGGCTGGACGCAGCAGCGGGCCTATGAGCAGGCCCGTCAGTTGCTCGTTCGTTACCCCGGGATCTCATTGGTGTGGGCCGCGAACGACGAAATGGCCTTCGGTGCGATGCGAGCGGTCTCAGAAATTGGGAAAGTGCCTGGCAAAGACGTTCTGTTCAGCGCGGTCAATACGTCGCACGCAGCGTTGCAGGCCTTGGTCGACGGGCGTTTGAGCGCCTTGCTCGGCGGCCATTTCACTCTCGGTGGCTGGGCGTTGGTAGAGGTGCACGATCATGCGCAGGGTGTCGACTTGAACCAGTACGGTGGTCGCGACCGGCAGATTCCCTTGTTGCAATTGATCGACAAGGAGCATGCCCGCCGAATGCTGGCCATGGGCGCGTTGCCGGACTACGGCGTGCACTTTCGCAAGCTCTCGGCGAAAGGCCGCCCGGCCTCGTACCGCTACCCGTTCGATTTTCAAACCCTGATGCACTGAGCCCGGTCAAGCGCCTGCCAGATGCACCACCAGTTGCACGATGCCAAACAGCGTCAGGGCGAACACTGCCGTGAACGCAATGCCCAGAAAGATGAAGTGGCTGGGCTTTCCATGGGTGAAGTCCCTTGCCCGGTTCTTGCCACTTTGCACCCCGAACGCCGCCGCCATGACGCTGTGCAGCATCTGCCAGAAGGTGGGTGGCTTGTTGTCGACTGGATCGTCCATAAATCCCTCGTCTGCCGTGTGTGTCAGACAAGCATAGTCAACCCATGAAAAAAGACCGCAGCCTGCGGGGCAGGCTGCGGTCTTTTGATCAGGCTTCTGCTTAGTTGTCGTAACCCAGGTTAGGCGCCAGCCAGCGCTCGGTCAGGCTCAGTTCCTGGCCTTTGCGCGAGGTGTAGCTCTGCACCTGATCCTTGTCGACCTTGCCCACGGCGAAGTATTGCGCCTGCGGATGGGCGAAGTACCAGCCGCTGACCGCTGCCGCCGGGAACATCGCGTAGTGCTCGGTCAGGAACACGCCGCTGCGGCCGGCGCGCATTTCCTGGGCCTCAGGGTCGAGCAGGGCGAACAGCGTGGCCTTCTCGGTGTGATCCGGACACGCCGGGTAGCCTGGGGCCGGGCGGATGCCGGAGTATTGCTCTTTGATCAGCGCCTCGTTGTCGAGGGCTTCATCCTTGGCGTAACCCCAGTGCTCTTTACGCACCTGCTGGTGCAGCCACTCGGCGCAGGCTTCGGCCAGACGGTCGGCCAGGGCTTTGACCATGATCGAGTTGTAGTCGTCGCCAGCGTCCTGATAGGCCTTGGCCACTTCTTCGGCGCCGATCCCGGCGGTGGTGATGAAACCACCGACGTAGTCGGTCACTTCGCTGTCCTTCGGCGCAACGAAGTCGGCCAGGGAGAAGTTCGGCTTGCCGTCGGTCTTGATGATCTGCTGGCGCAGGTGGTGCAGGCGCGCCATTGGCTTGCCGTCATCGCCGTACAGTTCGATATCGTCGTCGTGCACCTGATTGGCCGGCCAGAAGCCGAACACGGCACGGGCGCTGATCAGCTTCTCGTCGATCAGCTTGGTCAGCATCTCGCGGGCGTCCTTGTACAGCGAGGTGGCGGCTTCACCGACCACTTCGTCTTCGAGGATGCGCGGGAACTTGCCGGCCAGGTCCCAGGAGATGAAGAACGGCGTCCAGTCGATGTACTCGGCGAGAACGTTGAGGTCGATGTTGTCCAGCACACGGGTGCCGGTGAAGGTTGGTTTGACCGGCGTGTAAGAGGCCCAGTCGAACTGCGGTTTCTTGGCGATCGCGGCGGCATAGCTCAAGCGCTCGGTGCGGGCGCTGCGGTTGGCGGTGCGTTCGCGGACGTCGATGTACTCTTCGCGGATCTTCTGGACGAAACCGGCTTTCAGTTCCTTGGACAGCAGCTGCGTCGCCACGCCCACGGCGCGGGAGGCGTCGGTGACATACACCACCGCGTCGTTGCTGTACTTGGGCTCGATCTTCACCGCCGTGTGCGCCTTGGAGGTGGTCGCGCCGCCGATCATCAGCGGCAGGTGGAAGTCCTGGCGCTGCATCTCGCGGGCCACGTGGACCATCTCATCCAGCGACGGAGTGATCAGGCCGGACAGCCCGATGATGTCGCACTTCTGCTCCTTGGCCACCTGCAGGATCTTCTCTGCCGGCACCATCACGCCAAGGTCGACGATGTCGTAGCCGTTGCAACCCAGCACCACGCCGACGATGTTCTTGCCGATGTCGTGTACGTCGCCTTTCACGGTGGCCATGAGGATCTTGCCCTTGGCTTCCGGCTTGTCGCCTTTTTCCAGTTCGATGAACGGGATCAGGTGGGCCACGGCCTGTTTCATCACGCGGGCGGATTTAACCACTTGCGGCAGGAACATTTTGCCGGCGCCGAACAGGTCGCCAACGATGTTCATGCCGGACATCAGCGGGCCTTCGATCACTTCGATCGGGCGGGCGAACGACTGACGAGATTCTTCGGTGTCTTCGACGATGTGGGTGGTGATGCCCTTGACCAGCGCATGCTCCAGACGCTTGTTGACGTCCCAGCCGCGCCATTCTTCGGTTTCGGCTTCCTTGACGCTGCCGTCGCCCTTGTACTTGTCGGCGATGGCGAGGAGGGCGTCGGTGCCTTCCGGGGTGCGGTTGAGGATCACGTCTTCAACGGCGTCGCGCAGTTCCTGCGGAATCTGGTCGTAGATTTCCAGCTGACCGGCGTTGACGATGCCCATGGTCAGGCCGGCGCGGATCGCGTACAGCAGGAACACCGAGTGGATCGCCTCGCGCACCGGGTTGTTGCCGCGGAACGAGAACGACACGTTGGACACGCCGCCGGAACTCAGGGCATACGGCAGCTCGTCACGGATGTAGGCACAGGCGTTGATGAAGTCCACAGCGTAGTTGTTGTGTTCTTCGATGCCGGTGGCCACGGCGAAGATGTTCGGGTCGAAGATGATGTCTTCCGGCGGGAAGCCGACTTCGTTGACCAGAATGTCGTAGGAGCGTTTGCAGATCTCTTTCTTGCGCGCTTCGGTGTCGGCCTGGCCGGCTTCGTCGAACGCCATCACCACCACGGCGGCGCCGTAGCGCTTGCACAGTTTGGCGTGGTGGATGAACTGCTCGACGCCTTCTTTCATGCTGATCGAGTTGACGATGCCCTTGCCCTGAATGCACTTGAGGCCGGCTTCGATCACGTCCCATTTCGAGGAGTCGATCATGATCGGTACGCGGGAAATGTCCGGCTCGCCGGCAATCAGATTGAGGAAGGTCACCATGGCCTTCTTCGAATCGAGCATCCCTTCGTCCATGTTGATGTCGATCACCTGGGCACCGGCCTCGACCTGCTGCAGGGCGACTTCCAGGGCCTCGGTGTAGTTGTCTTCACGGATCAGACGGGCGAATTTCGCGGAGCCGGTGATGTTGGTCCGCTCGCCGACGTTGACGAACAGCGAGCTGCGGTCGATGGTGAACGGCTCCAGGCCCGACAGGCGGCAAGCCTTGGGAATGTCCGGAATCTGCCGTGGCGCGTAGCCGGCGACGGCTTTGGCGATGGCTTCGATGTGGCCCGGGGTGGTGCCGCAGCAACCGCCGACGATATTGAGGAAACCGCTCTGGGCGAATTCTTCGATGACCTTGGCGGTGTCCACCGGGAGCTCGTCGTACTCGCCGAATTCGTTCGGCAGGCCGGCGTTCGGGTGGGCGGATACGTGGGTGCTGGCCTTGTCCGACAGCTCTTCCAGGTACGGACGCAGTTCGCGGGCGCCGAGGGCGCAGTTCAGGCCGACGGAAATCGGTTTGGCGTGAGCCACGGAGTTCCAGAACGCTTCGGTGGTCTGGCCCGACAGGGTACGGCCGGAGGCGTCGGTGATGGTGCCGGAAATCATGATCGGCAATTCGAAGCCCAGTTCTTCGAACACGCCTTGCACGGCGAAAATCGCGGCTTTGGCGTTGAGGGTGTCGAAGATGGTTTCGATCAGGATCAGGTCGGCGCCGCCCTCGATCAGGCCTTTGGTGGCCTCGGTGTAGTTTTCCACCAGCTCATCGAAGGTGACGTTGCGATAGCCCGGGTTGTTGACGTCCGGCGACAGCGAGCAGGTGCGGCTGGTCGGGCCGAGCACGCCGGCGACGAAACGCGGCTTGTCCGGGGTCTCGAGGGTTTTCGCGTCGGCGACCTTGCGCGCCAGACGGGCGCCCTCTACGTTGAGTTCGTAGACCAGTTCTTCCATGCCGTAGTCGGCCATGGAGATCTGGGTGGCGTTGAAGGTGTTGGTCTCGAGGATGTCGGCACCGGCATCCAGGTAGGCTTTCTCGATGCCGCCGATCACGTCGGGACGGGTAATGACCAGAAGGTCATTGTTGCCCTTGACGTCGCTCGGCCAGTCGGCGAAGCGTTTGCCGCGATAATCCTGCTCTTCGAGCTTGTAGCTCTGGATCATCGTGCCCATGCCGCCGTCGAGAATCAGGATGCGCTCTTTGAGAGCTTGCTTGAGAGCTTGAAGGCGGACGCTGCGATCGGACATTGGGGCTACTCGAAAAAGACCATGACTAAGGGGCCGGATCATAACAAACCTGCGCCGATTTAGAGCATGCGCGGCTTTTGCATGAATATCGCTCATGTTGGCACGGGCGTCATAACGGTAGAATCGCGGCGTTTTTCTTCAGGATCAGGATCAGGGACATGTCGTACCGCGTCATCAGCATTGCATTGCTGTTTTTAAGCTTTGGCGCGGCGGCGCAGAGTCCCGCTGTTTCTTCTTCTATCTCCTACACCCGAGACATCCAGCCGATCTTCACCGAGAAGTGCGTGGCCTGCCATGCGTGTTACGACTCTGCCTGTCAGTTGAACCTTGGCAGCGGCGAAGGCGCGGCCCGTGGCGCGAGCAAGATGCCGGTCTACGATGGCGAGCGCACCCAAGCTGCACCGACCACCCGGTTGTTCTATGACGCCTTCGGCAAACGCGCCTGGCAGCAAAAAGACTTTTATTCGGTGCTCGACGCCCAAGGCAGCCAGGCCGCTCTGATGGCACGCATGCTGGAGCTGGGGCACAAAACGCCGCTGACACCCAACGCCAAACTGCCGGAAGAAATCGTGCTGGGCCTCAACCGCGAGAACCTTTGCGCGATGCCTGCCGAATTCGACGGCTATGCCGGCGCCCATCCGAAAGAAGGCATGCCGCTGGCGGTGACCGGCCTGACCGACCAGCAATACCAGACGCTGCAACGCTGGCTGGCGTCCGGCGCGCCGATCGATGAGCAAGGCCTGTCGCCTAGCGCTAAAGAGGCGCTGCAGATCGTCCAGTGGGAAAACCTGCTGAATCAGCCCGGCGCGCGTGAAAGCATGGTCGGACGCTGGCTGTTCGAACACTGGTTCCTGGCGCACATCTACTTCAAGGACGGCGAGCCGGGGCATTTTTTCCAGTGGGTGCGTTCACGCACGCCGACCGGTCAGCCGATCGACCTGATTGCCACCCGTCGCCCGAACGACGATCCGGGCACCCAGGTGTATTACCGCCTGTGGCCGGTGCAGGGCGTGATCGTGCACAAGACCCACATCACCTATCCGCTGAGCGCGGCGAAGATGGCGCGGGTCAAGAGCCTGTTCTACAACGGCAACTGGCAGGTGCATGCGCTGCCGGGCTACGGGCCGCAGAGCCGGGCCAATCCGTTCGCCACCTTCGAGGCGATTCCGGCGCAGGCGCGTTATCAGTTCATGCTCGATAACGCCGAATATTTCGTGCGCACGTTCATTCGCGGCCCGGTGTGCCGTGGGCAAATCGCAACCGACGTGATCCGCGACAACTTCTGGGCGCTGTTCCAGGCCCCGGAACATGACCTGTACATCACCGATCCGAACTATCGCGGCCAGGCCACGCCATTGCTGGCCATGCCGGGGCAGAACGACGATGTCGGCAGCGTCCTGAGTCTGTGGCACGACTACCGCAACAAGCGCAACAAGTACGAAGCATTGCGCCGTGACAGCTACGCCGAACTGCCGGCGCCGAGCTGGTCGACCCTGTGGGCGGGCAACGACAACGCACTTTTGAGTATCTTCCGCCACTTCGACAGCGCTTCGGTGACCAAGGGCCTGATTGGTGAGGTGCCACAGACGATGTGGCTGTTCGACTATCCGTTGCTCGAACGCACCTATTACCAGTTGGCGGTGAATTTCGACGTGTTCGGCAACGTCTCTCATCAGGCGCAGACCCGCTTGTATTTCGACCTGATCCGCAACGGCGCCGAGCAGAACTTCCTGCGCCTGATGCCGGCCGATTCCCGCGAGGATTACCTCGACGATTGGTACCAGAGCAGCGGCCAGTTCAAGATGTGGCTCGATTACGAGTCTATCGACGACGACAAGCCGACCGCGCTGAAACTCGACGAGAAAGACCCGAAACACGATTTCGCCATGCAACTGCTTGCCCGTTACGGTGACCTCAACGCACGGCCCGATCCGATCAACCGCTGCGTGGATGCCTACTGTTCGCGGCCGAACATCGACCCGGCGCTGCAAAACGCCGAGCAGGCGCTGAGCCGCCTGACGGCGCGTCCGGCGGCGGGGCTGAAGGTGATCGATCAATTGCCGGAAGCCAGCATGCTGCGCATCGAAACCCGCAGCGGTCAGCGTGAGGTCTACAGCCTGCTGCGTAACCGGGCCCACAGCAACGTGGCGTTCCTGCTGGGCGAGTCGCTGCGCTATCAGCCGGGGCTCGACACCCTGACCATTTATCCGGGCGTGCTCAGCAGTTATCCGAATTTCATGTTCAACATCCCGGCAGATCAGGTGCCGGCGTTTGTCGATGCCATGGAAAGCGCCAAGGATGCGCCGCAGTTCGAGAAAATCGTCGAACGTTGGGGCATTCGCCGCAGTCATCCGCAGTTCTGGTTCTATTTTCACGATCTTAGCCAGTACATCCATGAAACCGACCCGGTGGAAGAGGGCGTGCTGGACATGAACCGGTACGAGAATCTTTGATCGTTTGAGCGATGGCGATTGTCCCAATCCTGTGAAGTAAGGGATCGGGAGCGCCATCGATGTTGATTTCAGTGCAGGCCCTGCGAGCGCTCGCCGCGTGGGCAGTGGTCTGCCATCACTTCATGCAGATTTTCTTCGACTTCGAGGCGCGCGGGCCGATAGGGCAGTTGTTCATCGACAAGGGTGCCGTGGGTGTCGATATCTTTTTCGTGATCAGTGGGCTGGTGATCTTCCTGTCCACTGAGGGCAGGTCGCTGCCGCCTGCGCGGTTTCTGCTGTATCGACTGTTCCGTATTGTCCCGGCGTATTGGCTCTACACCGTGCTGATGGCGCTGCTGGTGGTGTTTGCCCGGCCGCTGCTGCCGGATCAGACGGTGGACTGGCGTCATTTGCTGCTGTCGTTGCTGTTCATCCCGACCGAAAACCCCGGCGGCTACGGGATCTACCCAACCCTGAATGTCGGCTGGACGCTGAATTACGAAATGCTGTTCTACGTGTTGTTCGCCTGGGCACTGTTGTTTCGACTGCAAGTCCGTTTGCTGGTGGTCGCGGCGCTGCTGTTTGCGGTGTGCCAGACCTGGACCGGGTTTGGCTGGGTCAGCGAGTTTTATCGCTCGGATATCGTCTATGAATTTCTGCTCGGGATCGGCATCGGCATGCTGTATCGCAGGGGCTGGATCGCACAGGGCTTGTGGATGCCGCTGGCGGGGATCGGCGCGGCGTTACTGGCGATCTATTATTTGCCGCCATCGCCCCGGCTGCTGAACTGGGGGACGCCGAGCGCGGTGCTGGTCATGGCGTGTATGGCGCTGGAGCGGCATGTTGAACGCAACCGAGTGCTCAAGCTGCTGGGCGACTGTTCCTACTCGGTTTATCTGATGCATGTTCTGGTGCTGTCTGCTGGCGGATTTGTGGCCCATCGCTTCGGGATCAACCCCTATTTGATGTTCATCCTCTGTGCCGTGGCGATTGGCGTGGGTTCCTGGCTGAGTTATCACTGGGTGGAAAAGCGCAGTTATCAATGGCTTAGAGCGCGTATCGACGGCAAACCTGCGGATTAGGCGATTGTGAACTATTCCTACGAAAATACTGGGACTTTGTGCCGCGCGCCGATTGGCGTAAACTCCGCCTCAAGCCTGCGAGGAGTTTCCATGACCGCTATTACCATTACCGACGCCGCCCACGATTACCTGGCCGATCTGCTGTCCAAGCAGAACACCCCGGGCATCGGCATCCGCGTTTTTATCACCCAGCCTGGCACCCAGTACGCCGAAACCTGCATTGCCTATTGCAAGCCGGGCGAAGAGAAACCTGAGGACACCGCGCTGGGGCTGAAAAGCTTCACTGCCTACATCGACTCGTTCAGCGAAGCGTTCCTCGATGATGCTGTCGTCGACTACGCCACCGACCGCATGGGCGGCCAGCTGACCATCAAGGCGCCGAACGCCAAAGTCCCGATGGTCAACGCCGACAGCCCGATCAACGAGCGCATCAACTATTACCTGCAAACCGAAATCAACCCGGGGCTGGCCAGCCACGGCGGTCAGGTCAGCCTGATTGATGTGGTTGAAGACGGCATTGCCGTGCTGCAGTTCGGCGGCGGTTGCCAGGGCTGCGGCCAGGCGGACGTGACCCTGAAGGAAGGCATCGAGCGCACCTTGCTCGAGCGCATTCCGGAGCTCAAGGGCGTTCGCGACGTGACCGACCACACGCAGAAAGAAAACGCCTACTACTAAGGTGTTCGCTGCGAGACAAAAAAAACGGCGCCCCGTGAGCGCCGTTTTTTTATGCGTGAGATTCAATGACGCCTTCGCGGGCAAGCCCGCTCCCACATTGGATCGCATTCCAAATGTGGGAGCGGGCTTGCTCGCGAAAGAGCCGTCATGGGCGGTAAAGATGTGCATGCCCCGCGCGATACAGTGAAGATTCACTGAAATGATCGCTGCCCAGCACCCGACCCACCAAAATCAATGCCGTACGCCGAAACCCTTTGGCCGCCACCTTCTCGGCAATGTCCTCCAGCGTCCCGACCACCCAGTCCTGATCCGGCCACGTCGCCCGGTGAATCACCGCGATCGGGCAATCCGCGCCGTAATGCGGCAGCAGTTCAGCCAGGATTTTCTCCAGATGATTGACCCCCAGATGTATTGCCATGGTCGCCCCGTGCTGCGCCAGATTGCCGAGTTCCTCGCCGACAGGCATCGCGGTCTTGTCCGCGTAGCGGGTCAGGATCACGCTTTGCGAGATGTCCGGCAGGGTCAGTTCGGCGCCCAACAGTGCGGCGCACGCGGCGGTGGCGGTTACGCCGGGGATGATCTCGAACGGAATATCCAGCTCGCGCAGATAACGAATCTGCTCGCCAATGGCGCCATACAGGCTCGGGTCGCCCGAATGTACCCGCGCCACATCCTGACCGTTGGCGTGGGCTGTCTTGATCAGCTCGATGATCTGTTCCAGGTGCAGTTCGGCGCTGTTGACCACGGTTTCAGCGCAATGACCTTCCAGCACCGTCATCGGCACCAGCGAACCTGCGTAGATGATCACCGGGCAGCTGCGGATCAGCCGCTGGCCTTTGACAGTGATCAATTCCGGGTCGCCGGGGCCGGCGCCGATGAAGTAGACGGTCATCGTTGGATCCTGTGAAAGTAGGGCAGGCGGGGCTTCAGAAGCACTTCAGATGAAGAATGCTCATGATCGAAAGCGAGGATTATCGGGAATTTACGCCGCGCCGGCCAATGCGAGAGTTGCCTGAGCGTACTTTTGCCGGGAAATCAGCAGTTTCGCCGGTGCTTGAATCAGTTGTTCGGCGAGCGCCAGTGCAGCGCTTTCCGCCACGCCGTAGCAACCGGTGCGTTCGAAGGCGATCTGTGAATGGTGGCTCAAGCGTTGCTGATAACTGGCCAGTTCCTCGCTGCTGAAATACAGCAACGGCAGCGCCAGTTGGGCGGCGAGTTCTTGCAGGCCGGGTTCATCGCGCTTGAGGTCGATGCTGGCCAGCGCCTTGACCTTCTCAAGGTCAATCCGATGCGCCTGCAAGGCCTGGTCAAGCAAGGCGCGCAGCGTGCTGGCCGGGCAGCCGCGCTGGCAGCCCAGGCCGACCACGAAGGTCGGCGCTGCGCTGTCATCGGTCATGCGTGGTACTGACCTTCGCTTTTACGGCGGAACAACCAGGCGCTGATCAGGCCCAGAGCCAGCCAGAACGCGACGTTGGTCAGCTGCGAAGCGATTTTGAACTGGGTTTCCAGTGCTTCCGGGGCGAGCATCGAGTGCGCGTCCGGTTGCGGTGCGCCGATCACATGCGGCACGGCAAGGATCGCCACACCGAGGATCTTCAGCAGCCAGTTGCCGCCAAACGCGATCAACGCCAGGCCGACAGCGGTCGATGCTGCGGTGCCGATCCACCACATCTGGCGCGACGCCAGATCAGCTGCAGCAGTGCCCGGCAGTTCAGGCGGCAGGCCCATGGTCGGTGCAAGCACGAAAGTTGCGTAACCGGCCAGACCCCAGAGCAGACCTTGTGAGGTCTTGGTCGGCGCACGCAGGGTGTACAGACCGGCCAGCATCAGAGCGAAACCCACGGCTACGACCAGATTGCCACCGGTGGTGGACACCACACGCTGCCAGCCGTCTTCCGGTTCCCAGGCTTCGGCATCGTGGGTGTGAGCGGCGGTACCGGCGGCGTGTTCGTGGACTTCGGCCACCGGTTCGGATTTCTCGTAGGTTTCGGCTTGAAGAATCAGTGGCGAAACCCAGAAGCTTTGCAGCAAGGTCAACAGCAGGGCAGCCAGAAGTCCGGTGAAACCTGCGGTCTGCGCAATACGCTTGATCATGTCGTCAGGTCTCAGTGGCACGGGAACGCGGCGCTGTGGCGGGTATCGTGCGCGGCGTTGTGCACCGCTTCAATGTGCGAGAAACCGGCGAAGTAGACCAGGCTTGCGCCCAGGATCGACGCGAAGATCGCAGCGGTCAGGCGTTGGCTCAGGGTGGTGGTGCTGGAGATTTTGTCCGTATTGCTGCCGGTGCTGCTGATGATCGACATGGCGCTTCCCTCTGGAGTGTCAGCGGGTGAATGGAGCGCATGAAAACCCCTGCGAGTCGGGCACGCAGAGGTTCGAACAGCGCCCGCCCACCGCGGGTTTGTTATGTTCAGTGACGCAAGATGCGTACTGTGTGTTGCGGGCCGGTCTCCGGGCTCACGAGGGGTTGGCGTCTGGCCGACCTGCAAGCGTCACCTTCCCATGCCCTTGGGCACAGTGGATCTGACGCTTCGCTCGCTTACCGTTGCGGGGGCAGCACCGGACTGACATGGCTTTAGAGTAAAGCACATGATTCACCGGTTTCCCGTTTCACCCTGTGAAGGGCACCCGTAACAAGTTGTGTAGGAGACCATGGGTTGGGGAATATAGTCAATTTTTGGGCAGATCCGTTGCTGCGGTAACGGCCACTTAGGGTTCCGCCCTTACGGCGGGTCACTTTGGCAAACGCCGGAATGCCGGCCCAGCCCAAAGTAACCAAAGGTCTTGAGCCCTGACGTACGGCCCTCGCTGTGGCTCGGGTTCCTTCGCTCCGGGATTGATCCGGGGGTATCGCCTACGGTTTGCTTCGCTGCACCTCCTCTCGATGCATGCGGCTGCGCCGCACGGTCGCTGCGCTCCCACCCCCGGATCAATCCCTCCACTCAGCCTGCCGATGGGCCCTGAGATCAAAAGCTTTACTCGAGCTAACGCTCATCGTGTTGAGTGGTGAGGAGCACGGTGTGGTCGACTTTGGTTTTGTGGTGGATTCACCCCTCACCCCAGCCCTCTCCCCTAGGAGAGGGAGCCGATTGGTGTGCTTTTCAAAGCCTGAGTTCAACTCGGTAATTCATGTCGGCGTACCTCTCCCAAACACCCCGACCAGTCCCCTCTCCCTCCGGGAGAGGGCTAGGGTGAGGGGCTCTTGATCTGGTCTTTGCTCTGGCTCTGGCTCTGGCTTTTGATCTCAAGCCCCTTCGGCAGGCCGAGCGGAGGTGTCCATCAGGGGGTAGGCGCGCAGCGCCGTGCGGCGAAGCCGCATACATCGAGAGGAGGTGCAGCGAAGCAAACCGTAGGCGATGCCCCCTGATGGACACCGTAGCGAGGGGACACTGAGCCTAGGCGAAGTGCCGTACGCCGGGGCAAAAGCCTTTTGCTTACTTTTCGGCGTTTGGAAAAGTGAGTCGCTGTAAGAGTGAAACCATAAGAAGCCGTTACCGCAGCAACGGATAAGCCCCCAATCCAAACATTGACCGGTCAACACACGATGCGTAGCCTTGCGCTTTCGAGGTTCTTCGGCCCACGCCGAAGCTAAGAAGGGAACGCGGTCCAAGCCGCGGCTGCCCCCGCAACTGTGAACGGTGCTGTTCGCTGCCACGCCACTGCCAACTCAATCCAGAGCCAGCGGGAAGGCGCAGCGAATACCGGGCCAAGGCCCGAACACCGTCAGCCAGGAGACCTGCCTCGTCACAGATTCTCACTTTCAACCGGGCGGGGTGATCCGGTGGCGAACTCTCCAGGCACGCACCCGCGTTGCCGGTCTCGTCCCGTATGCCCGCCACCTTGCCAAAGGGCATCCGATGAAAACACTGGCCAAACTCCCCGTCACCATCGTCACCGGCTTCCTCGGCTCGGGCAAAACCACCTTGCTGCGGCACATGCTCGACAACGCCCAGGGCCGCCGCATCGCGGTGATTGTCAACGAGTTTGGCGAGCTGGGCATCGACGGTGAAATCCTCAAGCAATGCACCATCGGCTGCACCGAAGAAGAAGCCACCGGCCGCGTCTACGAACTGGCCAATGGCTGCCTGTGCTGCACGGTTCAGGAAGAGTTCTTCCCGGTGATGCGTGAACTGGTGGCCCGTCGCGGCGACCTTGACCACATCCTGATCGAAACCTCGGGCCTGGCCCTGCCAAAACCTTTGGTGCAAGCTTTCCAGTGGCCGGAAATCCGCAGCGCCTGCACCGTTGACGCGGTGATCACCGTGGTCGACAGCCCGGCCGTGGCCGCCGGCACCTTCGCCGCGTTCCCGGATCAGGTCGACGCCCAGCGCAAACTCGATCCGAACCTGGACCACGAATCGCCACTGCACGAACTGTTCGCCGATCAACTGGCCAGCGCCGACCTGGTGATCCTCAACAAGGCCGACCAGACCAGCCCTGAAGACCTCGCTCGTGTGCGTCTGGAAGTCGCCGAAGAACTGCCGCCAGCGGTGAAAATCATCGAAGCCAGCAACGGTCGCCTGCCGCTGGACGTGCTGATCGGCCTCGGTGCCGGTTCCGAAGAACACATCGACAGCCGCCACAGCCATCACGATCACCACCACGGTGAAGGCGATGACGATCACGATGACCACGATCACGACGCCTTCGACTCGATCTCCATCGAACTGCCGCAAGCCGACGAAAGCCTGCTGCTCGATGCGCTGACGCAACTGGTGGTCCAGCACGGCATCCTGCGGGTCAAAGGCTTCGCGGCGATTCCGAACAAGCCGATGCGTCTGTTGATTCAGGGCGTGGGAACGCGTTTCGACAAGCACTTCGACCGTCAGTGGGGCGCTGATGAGGCGCGGGTGACGCGTCTGGTGTTGATCGGTCAGGAATTGGATGCCGCTCAACTCGAAGCGCAACTGCGCGCCGCGCTCAGCGTTTAAGCCATGCACCTGCTCAGGACCCAGCCCGGCGGTTTCGTGTCGGACGACAACATTGCCGACCTGGGACAAACCCCCGCCGAGTTGGTGATCCTGTGCAGCGGCGATTCCAGCCTGGCGCTGCTCGCCGAAGCGGCGCAGCAACTGCCCGAGGATTACCCGAGCGTGCGCCTGGCCAATCCGATGCAGGTGCAGAATCATGCATCGGTCGACCTCTATGTCGATGAGGTGCTGCGCCACGCCAAGGTCATTCTGATCTCGCTGCACGGCGGCATTGCTTATTGGCGTTATGGCGTCGAGCGGCTGGTCGAGTTGTCCGAGCGCGGCGTGCAGGTGATTCTGGTGCCGGGCGATGACCGTCCCGACCCGGAGCTCAGTGACTTGAGCACCGTAGGCGCCGAGGATCGTGACCGGCTCTGGCAGTTCCTGCGTCAGGGCGGCATGGGCAATGCGCTGGATTTCTTCCGCTGTCTGGCCAATCGCTGGCTGTCGCGGGACTACGCTTGGGGCGAGCCGCAAACGCTGCCGCGCACGGCGATTTACCACCCGAACAAAAACACCGCCGCACTGAGTGACTGGCAAGCCGATTGGCGGCCTGGTCAACCGGTGGCGGCGGTGTTGTTTTATCGCTCGCATTTGCAAGCGGCGAACACGGCGTTTATCGACGTGTTCTGCCAACGGCTTCAGGCGGCCGGTCTCAATCCGCTGCCGATCGCCGTGGCCAGTTTGAAAGAGCCCGGCTGCCTGTCGGTGGTCGAGGACTGGCTGGATGAGGTCGAAGCCTCGGTGATTTTGAATACCACCGGTTTCGCCCAGTCCAGCCCGGAAGCGCCGCATCTGCGCCCGTTCCGTCGCAACATACCGGTGATTCAGGCGATCTGCGCCCAGGACAACGAGCCCGGCTGGCGCGACAGCGAGCAGGGCCTCGGTCCGCGGGATCTGGCGATGCACATCGCGTTGCCTGAGCTCGACGGTCGGATCATCAGCCGGCCGATCAGCTTCAAGGATCTGGCCTGGCGCAGCGAGCGCAGTCAGTCGGACGTGGTGTGTTATCGGGCCCAGTCCGAGCGCATGGATTTCGTGGCTGAACTGGCGCGGCGCTGGGTCGATCTGGCGCGGGTGCCGAACGCTGAAAAGCGCATCGCCCTGATCCTCGCCAACTACCCGACCCGGGACGGACGCATCGGCAATGGCGTCGGCCTCGACACGCCAGCCGCCGCGCTGAATATCCTGCGGGCGTTGCAAGCCGAAGGTTACCCGTTGCCGGCCGACCTGCCGGACAGCGGCACCGAACTGATCCGGCAACTGCTCGGCGGCGTCAGCAACGACCTCGATACCCTCGATCAGCGCCCGTGCCAGCAAAGCCTGGCGATGAATGATTACCTGGCGATGTTCAACGCACTGCCCGAAGTCAATCGAACAGCGGTGCTGGAGCGTTGGGGGCCGCCGCAAAATGATCCGATGTGCCGTGACGGGCGGATGATGATTGCCGGTCTGCGGTTTGGCCTGACTTTCGTCGGCATTCAACCGGCGCGGGGTTATCAGGTCGATCCGAGCGCGGTGTATCACGACCCTGATCTGGTGCCGCCGCACGCGTACCTCGCGTTCTATTTCTGGCTGCGCCAGACCTACGGCGCCCACGGCGTGATTCACGTCGGCAAGCACGGCAACCTCGAATGGCTGCCGGGCAAGGGCGTGGGTCTGTCGGAGAATTGCTGGCCGGACGCGCTGCTCGGGCCGCTGCCGAATATCTACCCGTTTATCGTCAACGACCCGGGCGAGGGTGCCCAGGCCAAGCGTCGCACTCAGGCGGTGATCATCGATCACCTGATGCCGCCGCTGACCCGTGCCGAAACCTACGGCCCGTTGCGCAATCTGGAACTGTTGGCGGACGAGTATTACGAAGCACAGTTGCTCGATCCGCGCCGCGCCCGGGAATTGCAGCGCGACATTCTGCAACTGGTGCGTGACACGCAGATCGATCGCGAACTGCAACTGGATGCCGCCCTCGACAGCGATGCCGACGCGGCGATCTGGCTGCCGCGCCTGGACACCTATCTGTGTGACTTGAAGGAGTCGCAGATCCGCGATGGTCTGCACATCTTCGGTGAGTCGCCGGCCGGGCGTTTGCGTATTGATACCTTGCTCGCGTTGCTGCGCATCCCGCGTGGCGATGGCAAAGGGGCGCAGTCGAGTCTGTTGCGGGCGTTGGCCAAGGCGTTTCAGTTGGGGTTCGATCCGCTGGATTGTGCACTGGCTGATCCCTGGGTTGGCCCGCGTCCAATGGAACTGCAATCGCTGAGCGATGAGGTCTGGCGCACGGCGGGGGATACTCGCGAACGTCTGGAGCTGTTCGCCACCCAACTGATCTCCCAGTCACTGCCATCCCCCTGTGGGAGCGAGCCTGCTCGCGATAGCGGTGTGTCATTCAAAACGGAATGGCCTGACCTGACGCCATCGCGAGCAGGCTCGCTCCCACAGGAGCCGCGCTGGGTTGAAGTCGGTGCAATCCTCGACAACCTGCGCGAAGTGATTGCCCCACGCCTCGATGCCTGCGGCCCGGCCGAAATGCACGGCTTGCTCGACGCGTTGAGCGGCCGATTCGTCCCGGCCGGTCCGAGCGGCGCACCGAGTCGCGGTCGCCTTGACGTGTTGCCCACTGGCCGCAATTTCTATTCGGTGGACGTGCGCAACCTGCCGACCACCACGGCCTGGCGAATCGGTTTCCAGTCGGCCACGCTGATTCTGGAGCGACACCTGCAGGATCACGGCGACCACCTGCGTCAGCTCGGTTTGTCGGTCTGGGGCACCGCGACCATGCGCACCGGCGGTGACGACATCGCACAGGCCATGGCGCTGATGGGCGTGCGCCCGGTGTGGGCCACGGGCAGTCAGCGGGTCGATGATTTCGAGATTCTGCCGCTGAGCCTGCTCGACCGGCCTCGGGTCGATGTCACGCTGCGGGTCTCCGGATTTTTCCGCGATGCGTTCGCCAACCTGATTCGTTTGTTCGACGCCGCCGTACAAGCCGTGGCGGAACTGGACGAGCCGGACGACCTTAATCCGCTGGCCGCCAAAGTCCGCGCCGAACGCGAGGCGTTGCGCCAGTCGGGGCTGGATGAAGACTCCGCCCGGCGTCAGGCCGGCTGGCGGATCTTCGGTGCCAAACCCGGCGCTTATGGCGCAGGTGTGCAGGGCGCTATCGATGGTCGCCTCTGGCAAACTCGCGAGGATCTGGCCGAGGTCTACCTGAACTGGGGCGCCTACGCTTACGGCGGTTCCGATGAAGGCACCGCCGCCCGCGAGCAATTTGTCCAGCGCCTGAGCCAGGTGCAGGCTGTGCTGCAGAACCAGGACAACCGCGAGCATGACCTGCTCGACTCCAACGACTATTACCAGTTCCAGGGCGGCATGCTCGCTGCCGTGGAAAGCCTGCGCGGCGAAGCGGCGGCCAGTTATCACGGCGACCACAGTCAGCCGGATCTGCCGAAGATCCGTACGCTGAAAGAAGAACTGAACCGTGTGATTCGCTCCCGAGCGGCGAATCCGAAATGGATCGACGGGGTCAAGCGTCACGGCTATAAAGGCGCGTTCGAATTGGCGGCGACGGTCGACAACCTGTTTGCCTTCGACGCCACCACGCAATTGATCGACGATCACCAGTACGCGTTGCTGGCCGATGCCTATCTGCTGGACCCGGCGACCCGCGAGTTCGTGCGCGAGCATAATCCCCACGCGCTGCGCGACATGACCGAGCGCATGCTCGAAGCGCAGCAGCGCGGGATGTGGCAGGAACCCGGTACTTACAAGGAAGCGCTGGAAAACCTGCTGCTGGACATAGAAGAAGAGAGCTGAGACTGAACATGACCGACACCCCGCATTTCCCGCTCTCCGCCGTGGTCGGCGCCGAGGATCTGAAGCTGGCGTTGTACCTGACGGCCATCGACCCGAAAATCGGCGGCGTGCTGATCGAAGGCCCCCGCGGCATGGCCAAGTCGACTCTGGCCCGGGGCCTGGCGGATTTGCTGGCCAGCGGTCAGTTCGTCACCTTGCCGTTGGGGGCGACGGAAGAGCGGCTGGTTGGCACGCTGGATCTGGACGCGGCGTTGAGCGACGGTCGTGCGCAGTTTTCTCCGGGCGTACTGGCCAAGGCTGACGGCGGTGTGTTGTATGTCGATGAAGTGAACCTGCTGCCGGATCATCTGGTGGACTTGTTGCTCGATGTAGCCGCCAGCGGCACCAACCTGATCGAGCGCGACGGAATTTCCCATCGGCATTCGGCGAAGTTCGTGCTGATCGGCACGATGAACCCGGAAGAAGGCGAACTGCGCCCGCAATTACTCGATCGCTTTGGTCTGAACGTCGCCCTGAGCGGTCACACGGCGCCGGTCGAGCGCGGGCAGATCATTCGCCGTCGGCTGGATTTCGACAGCGACCCGCGGGCTTTCTGCGGGCATTGGGAAACCGAGCAACACGCCCTGCGCGAGCGTTGCGAAGACGCTCGCAATGCGTTGGCAAACATTCCTCTTGACGATCAAGCGCTGGCACAGATTACCGAGCGCTGCTTTGCGGCAGGCGTCGACGGTTTGCGTGCCGATCTGGTCTGGCTGCGTGCCGCCCGGGCGCATGCGGCCTGGCGTGGGGCCGAAGCCATCGGCGAGCAGGACATCGATGCCGTGGCTGAATTTGCCTTGCGTCATCGTCGCCGGGAACAGTCTTCGTCCAATGCACAACCACCGGCTCAATCGCCATCCGGCACTCAGCTCGAGCCGAGTGAAGGGCAGGGGCAATGGGGTGAAATGCCGGCGCCGGCCCTCACCACCGGTGTGCGCCGCGAAGTCCCGACCTGGCCGCCACACCTACAAAAAAAGCCTTAGGCATTCGCCCCCGATCCGACGCGGGGGCGAATGCCAGACCTCGCGCCGGGCGCCTCGATAACGGCCGACAGGGCAAACGTCATGCCGCTCGCAGCGGTTCGGTGAACTGGCCGGGAACATTGCTCAATGGCCGCCCGAAAGTGCGCGCGGATCTGTTGTTTCAACTGCGCACCCGCACACCCCATGAGCTGTGGCTGGTGATCGTCGACGCCTCGGCCTCGACCCGACGTCATCAAGCATTGAGCGATGCCAAAGGCGTGCTCGCGCAATTGTTCGATGATGCTTACCGGCAACGGGCGCGACTCGCCTTGCTGACGGCCAGTGGCGCGGCGCCGAAATGGCAGGTGCAGGGTTTGAAAGCTTCCAGCGGACTGCGTGTGTGGCTCGATGACTTGGGAGCGGGAGGCGGCACGCCATTGCTGGCGGCGCTGAACGAGGCCGAGCACTGGCTGACGGTACGCCGCAAGCGGTTCCCGGCCGAGCAACAGCGTCTACTGGTATTGACCGATGGGCGCTTGAAAGAATGGTCGGGGTTGCCGGTGCTGGCCTGTCCGGGCCTGTTGATCGATATCGAACGCGGACCGATCAGGCTGGGCAGGGCGAAGCAGTTGGCGACTGCACTGGAGGCGGATTACCGGCATATCGACGACCTGCTGTCTGTCTGAGGTCTATGCTGCATCCAGCCCTCATCACAAGGAGTGAATCATGCGCGTACTGGTTGCCAATCCTCAGGACGATTTTCGCGTAAAGGCTTACGCCGGCACCAACGGCGTGCTGCTGGCAATGGATCTTGCCGAACCCCGCCGCAAAGGCCTGCTGGGGTTTGCCATCGAGAAGCAGCAGGGCGACAGGCCGTGGCAGTTTCTGTTCAACAGCCTGACCTTTCCCGGTAAGGAACACACCTTCGCGCAGTTTCACGCCACGCCCAGTGATATCGCGCCGCTGCAGAAATTTCGCTGGGCCGATTACGCGGTCAATCCGGGCACAACCATGCATTACCGCGTACATCTGGCCTATGGCACGGCCGATGCGCCGGTGCTGGGGGAGTCACTTGAGCTGAGCATCACCTCGGATGACGGACACCCGACCAACCAGAGCGTGATCTTCAACCGCGCCGTGGCTGCCAGTCAGGCGTTCCAGCGCAAGTTTCCCGATCTCGATGCACAGATCAGCGCCAACAAGAACATGCCCATCGAAGCCTGGCCCGATGCGGCACGGCAATGGCTGGAGAACGGTCTTCTCGGACGGCTGCAGGGTTTCATCGAACGTGCGACCGATGGCGAATGGGCACTGGACATCGCGATCTACGAGTATCAGTTGCAAGCCATCATCGATACGGTGAACGCGGCGTTTGATCGCGGTGTGCAGGTGCGGGTGCTGTATCACGCCAAGCCCGGTGACGAAGACACCACGATGAATGAGGCCAGCCTCGCCAAGCTGCCGGAAGCCAACAAGCGCGGCCGGGTGACCCACGACATTTTCCATGACAAGTTTATCGTCCTCAGTCGCATCGCTGGCGGTGAGCGGCAGCCGCAGGCCGTGCTGTGCGGCAGCACCAACTTCACCGCCAACGGTGTTTATCGTCAAGCCAACGTGGTGCATGTGCTGGACGACACCGTCGTCGCGGCCAGCTATCTGCAGACGTTCGAGCAGGTCTGGGCAACGCCGGCGGATGTCGGTGCCACCCGGGACTGGATCACCCAGCACAACCCGATGAACCCGGCGCAACCGCTGTTTGCCGGGTTCTCGCCGCGCAGTGGTGGTGCCGATCTGCGCGAGTTCGTCGACATCATTAACGCGGCGAGGAAGGACGTGCTGTTCGTCACGGCATTCGCCTTGCCCGACGCGATCCTCAACGCATTGCTCGGTCAGCCTCACGACGACATCCTGCGTTACGGCCTGCAAAACACGGTCAGCCGCATCACCGGGTTTCACGCTGACCGAACCGCTGAGTTCGCCGCCACCGCGCTGCTCAACACCGGGCTGGAAGGCTGGCTGAGAGAGAACATGAAAGGCCAGAAGGGCAACCTGCTGGTGCACACCAAGGCGATCGTCACCGACTTCACCAGCGACAGCCCGACCATCATCAGCGGCAGCCACAACCTCAGCACCTCGGCCAGCAACGGTAATGACGAGAACTACCTGATCATTCGCGGCGACACCGAACTGGCGGACCGTTACGGCCTTGAGCTGCTGCGCTTCTACGAGCATTACCGCTTCCGCTATTTCGCGAAAAAACTGGCGTTGAAGCAGGTGCAGCCGCTGGCGGCGAATGACAGCTGGACCAACGACTATTACGTCGAAAGGGATTTGCGTCAGCTGTCTCGTTTGCGGTTTGCCGGGCGCTAGGGTTTATACATCCATTGCCTGACGGTACTGCCGGGTGCGGCGACTGAGATACAACCGGTCGCGAATCAGCGCCCAGAGTGCCGACACTTCGGGATGCGGCTGGCGACCCCGGCTCAGGCGGGCCATCTGGAAACGCACCACGGCCATGTTCGCCAGTGCGGCCAGCGGTTTGCGTTTCCAGCGGATCGGCGGCAGTTGCGGTTCGCTGTGGCGACCTTCGCGCCAGTGTTTGACCAGACTCGGTTCGATGGCCAGCGCAGTGGCGATGCCGGCCATGGCGATACCGCTGTCGAGCACTTGTTCGACGATGGGCAGGCGCCGGATACCGCCGGTGACCATCACTGGCATGCGGGCCACACTGGCCAGTTCACTGGCCATCTCCAGAAAGAACGCCTCACGGGCCAGGGTGCGTCCGTCGCGGGCTTCGCCTTGCATCGCCGGCGATTCGTAGCTGCCACCGGACAGCTCGAGCAGGTCGATTGGCTGTTCGTTGAGCCATTCGATCACCTGACGGGCATCGTCCGTGTCGAAGCCGCCGCGCTGGAAATCCGCGGAGTTGAGTTTCACCGCCACGCAAAACTGTGGTGAAACGGCCTGCCGTACAGCCTCGATCACCGACAGCAGCAGGCGCGCACGGTTTTCCAGCGAACCGCCCCAGCGGTCGGTGCGGCGGTTGGTCAGCGGCGAGAGAAACTGACTGAGCAAATAGCCGTGGGCAGCGTGGATCTGGATACCGCTGAAACCGGCTTTCTCGGCAAGCGCGGCACTCCTGGCAAAACGTTGAATGACCTCTTCGATGTCGTCCTCGGTCATCGGTTTGGGCTCGGCGAACAGTTTCGAGAACGAACCCATTTCCAGCGCCACTGCCGATGGCGCCAGCGCTTGCTGGCCCATATTGGCGAAGGTCTGGCGGCCGGGATGGTTGAGCTGAACCCAGACTTGTGCGCCTCCACTGCGGGCGATTTCGGCCCATTGACGGAAACGGTCCAGATGCCGCTCGTCTTCGAGCACCACGCCACCAGGGCCGGTCATGGCGCGGCGGTCGATCATGACATTACCGGTCAGCAGCAACCCGGCGCCGCCGTCGGCCCAGGCTTGATACAGGCGAAACAGTTCGCGGGACGGCGCCTGGTCACGATCGGCGAGGTTTTCTTCCATGGCGGCTTTGGCGATACGGTTGCCGACGGTCTGACCGTTGGGCAGTTTCAAAATCTGGAAGGGCGACATTGCTTGACTCCTCATCAGTGATGGAGAAAGGCTAAGCTTAAAGTCAACTTTAATGTCAAGCAGGCAAATCGAGGCTGAAATGAAAATCGGTGAATTGGCGCAACGGAGCGGGCTGAGCGCTTCGAGCATTCGCTTCTACGAGGCCCAGGGCCTGATTCCGAAAGTGGAGCGGCTGGGCAATGGCTACCGGCGTTACCCGCCGCAAGTGCTGCAAACCCTGAACATTATCCGCAGTGCCCAGCAGGCCGGATTTTCCCTGGAAGAACTCAAGCAGTTGCTGCCAGCCGCCGGAACCGGCGAATTCAAGCACGAAGAATTGGTGGAAGGCCTGACGCGCAAGGTCGAGCAGATCGAAGTCATGCAGCAGCATCTGGCCCAAAGCAAGGCGCGGCTGCTGGAGGTGATCGACAGTATTCAATCCAGGCCCGAAGGCATGAGTTGCGGTGCGAATGCCGAACGGGTTCTCGCCGCGATCTACCCGGAGTCCTGAGGCGACGGCGAAGGCGTACAGATTTTGAAATGATTTCCAGCTGTAGGAAAAGTCATCTGAGCCTGTACGCTTCAAGGCCTTTTTTCATTCAGGATTTGCATGAATACCCTCTCGGAGCCTCCCAGTTCTACTCAAAGAACAACGTTCCCTTCGCGCCATGGCGCGGTCTTGACGCACTCGCAGCATCCAGTCTTCCGACTCCCGACTATCGTTGATGGCGCAGCCTTCGAGCTTTCGCGCCGCACTTTGCCGTGCCCGGCAGCCTGAAATCACTGAAGAGAGATAGAGACAGAATATGGAATGGTTAGCGGATCCCACGGCGTGGCTGGGCTTGTTGACACTGATCGTGCTGGAACTGGTGCTGGGTATCGACAACCTGGTGTTCATCGCGATCCTGGCGGACAAGCTGCCGCCGCATCAGCGCGATCGTGCGCGAATCATCGGCTTGAGCCTGGCGCTGATCATGCGTCTTGGCCTGCTGGCGAGTATTTCCTGGCTGGTCACCCTCACGGCACCGTTGTTCGAAGTGTTCGGCAAGAGCTTCTCCGGCCGTGACCTGATCATGCTGTTCGGTGGCGTGTTCCTGTTGTTCAAGGCGACCATGGAACTGCACGAACGGCTTGAGGGCCACGTCGGCGAGCGTTCGACCAACACCGCTTATGCGCTGTTCTGGCCCATCGTGGCGCAGATTGTCGTGCTCGATGCGGTGTTCTCCCTCGATGCGGTGATTACTGCCGTGGGCATGGTCGATGAACTGGCGGTGATGATGATTGCGGTGATCATTTCCATCGGCCTGATGATCGTTGCCAGCAAGCCGCTGACCCGCTTCGTCAACGCACACCCGACAGTGATCATGCTGTGCCTGGGCTTCCTGATGATGATCGGTTTCGCCCTGACTGCTGAAGGCCTGGGTTTCCACATCCCGAAAGGTTATCTGTACGCCGCGATTGGTTTCTCGATCCTGATCGAGGTGTTCAACCAGATCGCCCGTGCTCGCCGCAAGCGCTCAATGCAAGGCTTGCGCCCGATGCGTGAGCGTACGGCGCACGCGGTGATGCGTCTGTTGGGTGGCCGTAAACTGGCGGTGGAAGAGGTGGGCGAGGAGATTTCCGACTTGCTGGACGATGGTCAGGCGCCAAGCGCGGAGCTGTTCGACCGTCGCGAACGGGTGATGATCAGCGGCGTGCTGCAACTGGCCGAGCGGTCAATCCGCACACTGATGACCGTCCGTGCGGATGTCGATCACATTGATCTGGCGGACGACGCTGCGGCGATTCGTACGCGACTGATGCATTCGTCCTACTCTCGTCTGCCGCTGATTCGCAACGGTGCGGTGGATGAGCCGTTGGGCTTCGTTCACAAAAAGGAGCTGCTCAAGGAGTATCTGGCCGGCAACGAGCCGAATCTTGAACACCTGGTGCGCAAGACCGTCAATCTGCTGGACAGCTATTCGATCCTCAATGCGTTGGAGCAAATGCGTGCGGCGTCGACCCACATCGCGTTTGTGGTCAACGAATTCGGTGACTTCGTCGGCGTATTGACCATGACCGACATTCTCGAATCGATTGCCGGTGAACTGCCGGACGCCAGTGAAATCGCCGGCCCCGATGTGGTCGAGGAGCAGGGCGGGTTCGTCGTCAACGGCGCGTTGAACCTGACCCGCATCCGCGAACACACCGGTTTTTGCGCCGAGCCGACCGAGGATTACCAGACCTTGGCCGGGCTGGTGATGAGCCTGCTGGATCGCCTGCCGATGAAAGGTGATCGACTGGAGCATGAAGGCTGGGGCATGACCGTGATGGCGGTCGAAGAGCGTCGCGTGACGCGGGTGTTGCTGGTGCGTGAGGCCTGACGGCACTTTCAGGAAAGGTTCCACCGTTTTGCGCGGTACAGCGAAGTGTCGGGTTTTGCCGAGGAATTGGGTGAAGTCTTGAAGGAGGGATTCTTTCGAACCGATGCCTTTCAGTTTTTTGACCAGAACGCCTTCCTTGTAGAACAACACGGTCGGTGTGCCCGTGACATTCGGATGTCGACACGACTGTGCGGTATCGAGCATGAAGATATCCATCCAGGGCCGAAAGGGCTTGGCGATCTTGAGAAAAACCGGGCCGGAAGACACGCAGGCACCGCAGTGCTCGTTGAAGAAATACAGGACGACGAGGCGCCGGGCTTTCAAGACCTTCCGGTACGTCGGAGGCAATGCTGAATATCGAGTCGGTGTCGTCATCGGAACCTCCTTTATTCGATGTGCTGGACAGTACGACGTTAGGGGAGTCGCGACCGTTGCTGCAACTGTCAGAGTTGACAGGTGCAGCCCGCGCCCAATCGTGCATCGCGCACCAGGATGTGGCCCGGATACCCGCCATGTGTGGCGCAAAGTAGCGAAGTGATTAATCAATGTTCGTTGCAGCGTTTCGCAGGTTTCTTCCATCCCTTTGATTCAAAACACAATTCAATCCTTTGCAGATTCCCCTTGAATCCTGTGGCACACTTTCTGCTGTCTATTCCGTAGTAACAAACCTAGTTCCGGTATAGTGGAATAAACAACTTCCTGGAGTGCTTGCCATGCATCGCCGACCTTCCTTGTTCAAAGCGTGTGTTTTTGTTCTCGCGGCTTCGTCCGCTGTCATGGGTATGGCCCAGGCGGCCGACAGCAAGCTCGACAGCGTCCTGGCCCGTGGAAAACTGATTGTGGGCACCGGCAGCACCAATGCGCCGTGGCACTTCCAGGGCGCGGACGGCAAGTTGCAGGGCTTTGATATCGACATCGCCCGGATGGTGGCCAAAGGTCTGTTCAATGACCCGAGCAAGGTCGAGTTCGTGGTGCAGTCGTCCGATGCGCGGATTCCCAACCTGCTGACCGACAAGGTCGACATGAGCTGCCAGTTCATCACCGTCACCGCCAGCCGTGCGCAGCAAGTCGCGTTCACCCTGCCTTACTATCGCGAGGGCGTCGGTCTGCTGCTGCCGAACAACAGCAAGTACAAGGAAATCGAAGACCTGCAGGCCGCCGGCGACAGCGTGACCGTCGCGGTGCTGCAGAACGTGTACGCCGAAGAGCTGGTGCATCAGGCGCTGCCCAAGGCCAAGGTCGATCAGTACGACAGCGTCGATCTGATGTATCAGGCAGTGAATTCCGGCCGCGCCGATGCTGCCGCCACTGACCAGTCATCGGTCAAATACCTGATGGTGCAGAACCCTGGCCGCTACCGCAGCCCGACCTACGCCTGGAGCCCGCAAACCTACGCGTGCGCCGTCAAACGCGGCGATCAGGACTGGCTGAACTTCGTCAACACCACCCTGCATGAAGCCATGACCGGCGTTGAATTCCCGACCTACGCCGCGTCGTTCAAGCAATGGTTCGGCGTGGATCTGCCATCGCCCGCCATCGGTTTCCCTGTCGAATTCAAATGATCCCGTGAGAGCGGGGCGCCCTGATGCGCCCCGCTCAAGGTACTGCCGACCATGAACTATCAGTTGAACTTTGCCGCCGTGTGGCGCGATTTCGACACCTTGCTGGCGGGGCTCGGTCTGGGCCTGGAACTGGCGCTGGTGTCGATCGCCATCGGCTGCGTGATCGGCCTGCTGATGGCGTTTGCCTTGCTGTCCAGGCATCGCGCCTTGCGGGTGCTGGCATCGGTGTATGTGACGGTGATCCGTAACACGCCGATTCTAGTGTTGATTCTGTTGATCTACTTTGCGCTGCCGAGCCTGGGGATCCGGCTGGACAAGATCCCGTCGTTCATCATCACCCTGTCGCTGTATGCCGGGGCCTACCTGACCGAAGTGTTCCGCGGTGGCCTGTTGAGCATTCCCAAGGGCCAGCGTGAAGCGGGGCTGGCCATTGGTCTGGGCGAGTGGCAGGTGAAGGCCTACGTCACCGTGCCGGTGATGTTGCGCAACGTGCTGCCGGCGCTGTCGAACAACTTCATTTCGCTGTTCAAGGACACCTCGCTGGCCGCTGCGATTGCGGTGCCCGAGCTGACCTATTACGCGCGCAAGATCAACGTCGAAAGCTACCGGGTGATCGAAACCTGGCTGGTGACCACGGCGTTGTATGTCGCGGCCTGTTACCTCATTGCCATGCTGCTGCGTTACCTGGAGCAGCGTCTGGCAATTCGCCGATAGGAGGCTGCGATGTACGAATCCCCCAGTTGGTTGCATGAGTTGTGGATTGCCCGCGAAGCCTTGTGGCAAGGCTTTGTGACCAGCGTGCAAGTGTCGGCGCTGGCCATTCTGTTCGGCACGGTCATCGGTGTGTTTGCCGGTCTCGTACTGACTTACGGCAAGTTCTGGATGCGCGCCCCGTTCCGCTTTTACGTCGACCTGATTCGCGGCACGCCAGTGTTCGTGCTGGTGCTGGCCTGCTTCTACATGGCACCGGCGCTCGGTTGGCAGATCAGCGCATTTCAGGCGGGTGCCTTGGGTCTGACGCTGTTTTGCGGCTCGCACGTCGCCGAGATTGTGCGCGGCGCATTGCAGGCGTTGCCACGCGGGCAGATGGAAGCCAGCAAGGCCATCGGCCTGACGTTCTATCAGTCCCTCGGTTACGTGCTGTTGCCTCAAGCGCTGCGGCAGATCCTGCCGACCTGGGTCAACTCGTCCACGGAAATCGTCAAGGCCTCGACCTTGCTGTCGGTGATCGGCGTGGCCGAGCTGTTGCTCAGCACCCAGCAGATCATCGCCCGGACGTTCATGACCCTGGAGTTTTACCTGTTCGCCGGTTTTCTGTTCTTCGTCATCAACTACGGCATCGAATTACTCGGCCGGCACATTGAAAAGCGGGTGGCCCTGCCATGACTCAAGCTCAAGTTTCCAACGTCCAGAACGCTCAGCCCTTGCTGGACATCCGTGGCCTCCATAAACAATACGGCGCGGTCGAAGTGCTCAAGGGCGTCGATCTGAGCATGCAGCGCGGCAACGTGGTGACATTGATCGGCTCCAGCGGCTCGGGCAAGACCACGCTGCTGCGCTGCGTGAACATGCTCGAGGAGTTCCAGGGCGGGCAGATCCTGCTCGACGGTGAATCCATCGGCTATGACGAACTCAACGGCAAGCGCGTGCGCCACCCGGAAAAAGTCATCGCCCGTCATCGGGCAATGACCGGCATGGCGTTCCAGCAATTCAACCTGTTCCCGCACCTCACCGCGTTGCAAAACGTCACGCTCGGCCTGCTGAAAGTCAAAAAGATGCACAAGGACGAAGCCGTGGTCCTGGCCGAGAAATGGCTGGAGCGAGTCGGCCTGCTGGAGCGGCGCAATCACTTTCCCGGTCAGTTGTCCGGCGGTCAGCAGCAGCGCGTGGCGATTGCCCGAGCGATTGCGATGAACCCGAGCCTGATGCTGTTCGACGAAGTCACCTCGGCCCTCGACCCGGAGCTGGTCGGCGAAGTCCTGAACGTGATCAAGGGCCTGGCCGAGGACGGCATGACCATGTTGCTGGTGACCCACGAAATGCGTTTTGCCTTCGAGGTCTCGGACAAGATCGTTTTCATGAATCAGGGGCGCATCGAAGAGCAGGGGCCTCCCAAGGAGCTGTTCGAGCGTCCGCAATCGCCGCGGCTGGCCGAATTTCTCAAAAGCACGCGGTTCTGACTTTTCACTTTTTCAATCAGGAGAAACACCCATGAGCATTACTCGTTACGGCACCGGCAGCACCGCCGCTGGCGGCCAGCCGCGTCCATTCGCCCGCGCTGTCGAGGCCGATGGCTGGCTGCATGTTTCCGGGCAGGTGCCGGCGGTGGATGGCGAGATCATTGTGGGCGGTATCGTCGAGCAGACCCACCAGACCATGAAGAACCTGATCGCGATTCTCGAAGAGGCCGGTTATGGCCTGGAAGACGTGGTGCGCGCTGGCGTGTGGTTGGACGATCCGCGGGATTTCAGCAGTTTCAACAAGGTCTTCGGCGAGTACTTCAAGCCTGAACACGCGCCGGCCCGGGCCTGTGTGCAGGCGAGCATGATGGTCGACTGCAAGGTCGAGATCGACTGCATTGCGTACAAGAAAAAGGCTTGAGAGATGTGGCGTTGCTGAGGCCGTAGCCCCCTCACCCTAGCCCTCTCCCCCAGGAGAGGGACTGATCTCTATCGATGCAGAGTCCATCGTTTGTCAGCTAGTCATGCATCGATGCGGTCAGGCTCCCTCTCCCTCCGGGAGAGGGCGGGGGGTGAGGGCTGCGATCCAACTGACACAACGCCAAGGGCCAGTTACCATCCCGGCATCTTTTATGGGAACAACAGAAATGACCGAAGACACCATCAAGCGCCGGGCACGCGGTCTGGACCGGGCGTTCGATATCCTCGATTTCCTCAAGGAAATCGGCCAGCCACTGCGTCCGAACGACATCGCCAACGGTATCGGCAGCCCGAAATCCACGGTCTACGAACTGGTGGCCTCGTTGCTCGAACGACGAATTCTCGAGCCGGTGGGCAAGGACGGTCACGTCTATCTCGGTCGTCAGCTGTACTTCCTTGGCCAGGCACATTTGCGTCATTTCGACCTCAGTCGCGAGGCCGATCACGCCTTGCAGGAGATCGTCAGCCAGACCCGGGAAACCGCGCAAATGTGCCTGCTCAACGGGCGCAAATACACGGTGGCGCTGATGAAGGAGGGCGAGCGGCATTTCCGCATTTCTTCCGATATCGGCGAAAACGCGCCGATCCCGTGGACCGCCTCCGGACGTCTGCTGCTGGCGCACTTGAGCGATCAGCAGATCAGCGACCTGATCGACCCCGACGACTTCATCCTGCCCGGTGGCGAACGCCTGCCGATGGAAACGTTTCTGGCGGAAATCCGTCAGGCCGGCATCGACGGTTTCTTCTCCTTCGACAGTGTCGCCGACACCTTCACCCATTGCTTCGCCGCCCCGGTCAAAGACCCTCAAGGCGTTGCCATCTGCACCCTGTGCATCGTCGCCCCGCGCGCCGATGCCAAGTCCAATTACAACGACTATCGCCGGGTCTTGATCGAGAGCGCCAACAGCCTCGCCCGGCGAATCAACGAATAACCGCGCCTGCCTGCGGGCGCGACTGTGAGGAGAGTTCGACCATGACGACTGCCAACAACACTGCTGCCGTGGAAAAGGGCGATGCCGCCCTCGGCGCACAACTGGTGCGTGACATCAGCCTGCCGGCGCTGGTGCTGCACCGCGAAGCGCTGGAGCACAACATCCGCTGGATGCAGAAATTCGTCAGCGACAGCGGCGCCGAACTCGCGCCCCACGGCAAGACCAGCATGACCCCGGCGCTGTTTCGTCGTCAGCTCGACGCCGGCGCCTGGGGCATCACCCTGGCCAGCGCCACCCAGACCCGCGCCGCTTACGCTCACGGCGTACGCCGGGTGCTGATGGCCAACCAACTGGTCGGCACGCCGAACATGGCGTTGATTGCCGATCTGCTGGCGGCCGATTCGGGCTTCGATTTCTATTGCATGGTTGATCACCCGGACAACGTCGCCGATCTGGGCGCTTACTTTGCGTCCCGTGGCGTGCGGCTGAACGTGATGATCGAGTACGGCGTGGTCGGAGGCCGTTGCGGTTGCCGCAGCGAACAGGAAGTCATCGAACTGGCCAAGGCCATCGGCGCGCAACCGGCGCTGGCTCTGACCGGTATCGAAGGTTACGAAGGCGTGATCCACGGCGATCATGCGGTCAGCGGTATCCGTGAATTTGCGGCCTCTTTGGTGCGACTGGCGGTGCAGTTGCAGGACAGCGGCGCGTTCGCCATCGCCAAACCGATCATCACCGCATCGGGTTCGGCGTGGTACGACCTGATCGCCGAATCGTTCGAAGCGCAAAACGCGGGCGGTCGTTTCCTCAGCGTATTGCGGCCCGGCAGTTATGTGGCTCACGACCATGGCATCTATAAAGAGGCGCAGTGCTGCGTGCTCGACCGTCGCAGCGACCTGCACGAAGGCCTGCGCCCGGCGCTGGAAGTCTGGGCCCACGTGCAGTCGATGCCGGAGCCGGGCTTTGCGGTGATTGCCCTGGGCAAGCGTGACGTGGCGTTCGATGCGGGTATGCCGGTGCCGTTGCTGCGTTACAAGGCCGGCGTGCTGCCAGCAGTGGGCGACGATATCGGCGCCTGCAAGGTGACGGCGGTGATGGACCAGCACGCGTTCATGACCGTGGCCCCGGGCGTGGAATTGCACGTCGGCGACATCATTTCCTTCGGCACTTCGCACCCGTGCCTGACCTTCGACAAATGGCGCGTAGGGCTGCTGGTGGACGAGCAGCTGTCGGTGATCGAAACCATGGAAACCTGTTTCTGATGAACATGCTCAGTGCCTTGGGTCCGAACACCCCGCGCATCGCTTTGATCGGCGAATGCATGATCGAACTCCAGCAACGTGCCGATGGCAGCCTGCAACAGAGCTTCGGCGGTGACACGCTGAACACGGCGGTCTATCTGGCCCGCGCCATGGGCGACAAGGCGCAGGTCGATTACGTGACTGCGCTGGGCGACGACAGCTTCAGTGACGCCATGTGCCGCAGTTGGGCCGATGAAAACATTGGCCTGGATCTGGTTCAGCGCTTGCCCGGTCGCCTGCCGGGCCTGTATTGCATCCAGACCGACGCAGCCGGCGAACGTCGTTTCCTGTATTGGCGAAATGAAGCCGCCGTGCGCGACTGCTTCACCACGCCAGCGGCCGCACCGATTCTGGCGGCGCTGCCGGATTACGACGTGCTGTATTTCAGCGGCATCACGCTGGCGGTGCTCGGCGTTCAGGGGCGGGAGAAACTGATCGAGACGTTGATCGAAGCCCGTCAGCGTGATGCGCGAATCGTGTTCGACAACAACTATCGGCCGCGGCTGTGGGCTTCAGTGGAGGTGGCGCGAGCGGCGTATCGCAGCGTGTTGCCCCATGTCGATCTGGCGTTGCTGACGGTGGACGACGAGCAGGCGCTGTTCCATTTCGAGGACTGTGATGCGGTGTTTGAAGCGTACGCGCAGATCGGCACGCCGGAAGTGGTGCTCAAGCGCGGCGCCGAAGCCTGTCTGATCCGTTGTGACGGGGAAGCGTTCGAAGTGCCGGCGCAGAAGGTCGAGAAGGTGGTAGATACCACGGCGGCGGGGGATTCGTTCAGTGCGGCTTATCTGGCGAGTCGCTTGCTTGGGGGGAGTCCGATAGAAGCGGCGCAGGCCGGGCATCTGTTAGCGAGCCAGGTGATTCAAGTGCCTGGAGCGCTGATCCCGAGATAAGTGGCGGATGGCCGATCGCTGCGCAATCGGTTCGCGGGCAAGCCAGACCTTCAGTCGCGGTAAAACACCTGCACCAAGTGATAGCCGAACTTGCTCTTGATCGGCCCGTGCACGGTGCGCAGCGGCTTTTTGAAGATCACCGCGTCGATGGCGCCGACCATCTGCCCCGGCCGCACTTCACCCAGATCACCGCCGCGCTTGCCGGACGGGCAGGTGGAAAATTTCTTGGCCAGCACATCGAACGCTTCACCGTTGGCGATGCGTTGTTTGAGTTTTTCAGCCTCATCGGCAGTCTTGACCAGAATGTGGCGGGCTTGGGCTTTCATCGTGCAATACCTGTAGCGGGGTGACGGCGGGGCGCGGATTATGCCTCAAGTCACGGGGTTTGGCTGAGCATCGTGCGGATCTTGCCGGCCAGTTGCTCGATGGAAAACGGCTTGGCGACCATGTCCATACCGTCCTCGAGGAAGCCCTGACGCTCGGCGGCTTTCTGCGCGTAACCGGTCATGAACAACACTTTGAGCCCCGGACGATGCTGACGGGCGATCTCCGCCATTTGCCGGCCGTTCATGCCCGGCAGGCCGACATCCGTCACCAGCAGGTCAACCCGCAGGTCGGATTCGAGCAATGGCAAGGCACCCTTGGCGTCTTCGGCTTCATGGGCGCGATAACCCAGCTCCTTGAGCAGATCCATGACCAGCATGCGCACCGCCGGATCGTCCTCGACCACCACCACGGTTTCGCCGGTTGCGACAGCAGGGGCCCCGGTGACCGTTTCGATGACTGGCCGCTCCGGTTCCAGTGCATACAAACGAGGCAGGTAAAGGCGCACGCAGGTGCCCTGACCCGGCAGGCTGTCGAGGCTGACGTGCCCACCCGATTGCTGGGCAAAGCCGTAAATCATCGACAACCCGAGCCCGGTGCCCTGGCCGATCGGTTTGGTGGTGAAGAACGGATCGAACGCCTTGGAACGTACCGAGGGCGTCATGCCGGTGCCATTGTCGCTCACCGCGAGCATCAGGTAATCCCCGGCCTTGACCGGTTCGAGGGTGGTGATGTCGTTGCCGTCGAGGTAGACGTTGGCCGTTTCGATCAGCAGTTCGCCGCCGTCGGGCATGGCATCGCGGGCGTTGATCACCAGGTTGAGCAGGGCGTTTTCCAGTTGGCTGACATCGGTGCTGACCGGCCAGACGTTGTCGGCCAGGCGCAACCTGAGCTCGATCGGATCACCTTTGGTGCGGCGGATCAGGTCCTCCAGCGAATGGATCAGCTCGTTGACGTCGAGGGTCTTGCGATCCAGCGACTGACGCCGGGAGAACGCCAGCAGGCGGTGGGTCAGCGCCGCTGCGCGGTTGGCCGAGGACACGGCTGCGTCGGTGAAGCGGCCGATCTCATCGGCGCGGCCACTGGCGATGTAGCGCTGCATCAGGTCGAGGCTGCCGATGATCCCGGTCAGCATGTTGTTGAAGTCATGGGCGATGCCGCCGGTGAGCTGGCCGACCGCTTCCATTTTCTGCGCGTGGCGCAGGGCGTCCTCGGCGCGCTCGCGTTCGAACATCTCGTTCTGCAAACGCTGATTGGCCTGGGCCAGTTGCTCGGTGCGCGCACTCACGCGCTCCTCAAGGGTTTCATTGAGGTTGCGCAGGGCTTCTTCGGTCTTTTTACGCTCGGTCTCGTCGATCACGAAGATATAGAAACCGTTTACCGCGCCGTCCGCGCCGTGACGCGGCAGGTAATTCATCAGAGCATGGCGCTGGCTGCCGTCGCGGTGTGGGGTGTACAGGCTGAACGAGCAGGGGCGGCCGGCCAGGGCTTCGGCGATGTACGGCGCCCGCAGGAAATAGGCCTCCTCGCCGATCACTTCGCGGATCGTGCGACCGTACAGCTCCTGCGGGGTCAGCCCGTACCAGTCCAGGTACGCGGCGTTGTTCAGGCGAAAGCGTTCTTCGTGGTCGACGTAGCTGATCAGGATCGGCATGGCGTTGATGATCAGTTGCAGCTCGGTCTGGCTCTGTCGCAGCGCCTGCTCGGTGTGCTTGCGCTCGGTCAGGTCCAGCGCCGCGCCGAGGAAACGCATCGGCCGTCCGTGATGATCCTTGTAGCAGCGTCCCCGGGCGAACACCCAGCGCACTTCGCCATCGGCTTGCAGCAGGCGATATTCCTCGGCGTATTCGGTGCCATGGGTGATGCAGTGTTTGATGCTGCGGGCGATCAGTGCGCGGTCTTCAGGGTGCACGCCTTGCAGGTATTCACTGATCGGCAACTGACTGGCCATTGCCGGATCGACACCATGCGATTGGGCAAAATGCGCGTCGGCGATGAAACGGTCCTGGCCGATATCCCAGTCCCAGGTGCCAACCGCGTCGGTAGCCGCCAGTGCCAGTTGCAGCCGTTCTTCGGTCTGTTTTTGCGCCTTGAGGCTTTCTTCGGAACGCTGCTTGAGTTCCAGTGCGATGCGTCGGCGTTCGTTGGTTTCGATGGCGGTGACCAGAATGCCGGCCACTTGCGCGCTTTCATCGCGGATCGGGCTGTAGGTCAAGTCGAGCCAGAAATCGGAATCCTTGCCGTCCCGTTGCAGGGTGAAGCGGCGTTCGCTGTAGGTTCGTACCTGGCCTTGTAGGACGGCGCTGTAAATCGGGTCGGTAAAGTCTCGAAGTTCCGGCCATATCTGGTGCGCCGGCTGTCCGAAAGCGTGCGGATGCTTGTTGCCGGCCAGCACCGCGAAGCCGTTGTTGTAGATCTGGGTGAGCTGCGGGCCCCACAACAGCAGCATTGGCATCGGCGAGTGAATCACGATATCCACCGCGGTGCGCAGGCTCTGCGGCCAGGTATCGGCGCTGCCGAGCGGACTGCGGTTCCAGTCGGTTCGGGCGATCAAGGTCTGGGCGTCGTTGGTGTTCGGTACAGCGTTCATCACATCAATCCTGGGCGTCGGTCGGTGAGGCGGCGTCTACTATCCTAGTGCGGTAGACGCTGTAAGGCCCGTCGCGTCACGACGCACGGTCTTAAGTTCATTGAAAGCTTCGCAGGTGCTTTTGGCCATGGAAATCGACGCATTGCTCAAACAATTGGCGAGCCGTCACGGTTCGGATCTGTTCCTGTCCACGGGCGCACCGCCGAGTGCGCGGTTTGACGGCGTGCTGATGCCCCTGAGCGAACATCCGTTCAAGCCAGGCGAAGTGGCGACTGTAGCCGCTTCCCTGATGGACGCCGAGCAGCGCCGGGAGTTCGACCGGGATCTGGAAATGAACCTGGCGATTTCCCGTACCGGGATCGGCCGCTTTCGGGTCAACATCTTCAAGCAGCGCAACGACGTTTCGATCGTGATCCGCAACGTCAAACTCGACATTCCCCGGTTCGAAGACCTGAAGCTACCGTCGGTATTGCTCGAATCGGTGATGCTCAAGCAAGGCCTGATCCTGTTCGTCGGCGCTACCGACTCGGGAAAGTCCACGTCGCTGGCGGCGCTGATCGACCATCGTAATCGCCACAGCAGCGGGCACATCATCACCATCGAGGATCCGGTGGAATACATCCATCGCCACAAAAAATCGATCATCAACCAGCGAGAAGTCGGGGTCGATACCCGCAGCTTTCACGCTGCGCTCAAGAACACTCTGCGCCAGGCACCAGACGTGGTGCTGATTGGGGAGATCCGTGATCGCGAGACCATGGAGCATGCGCTGGCCTTCGCCGAAACCGGGCATCTGGTGTTGTCGACGTTGCACGCCAACAACGCCAATCAGGCGCTGGACCGGATCATCAATTTCTTCCCCGAAGAGCGTCGGCCGCAATTACTGCATGCCTTGGGCAACCACCTCAAGGCGTTCGTTTCCCAGCGTCTGGTGCGAACCCGGGACGGTCAGCGACGGGCCGCCGCCGAGGTGATGCTCGGTACGCCGACGATTGCCGACCTGATCCGGCGCAATGACTTTGGCGAGCTGAAAACCATCATGGAAAAATCGGCGGAACTTGGCATGCAGACCTTTGACGCTGCACTGTTCGCGCTGGTAGCAGAAGGGGTGATCGATGAAGACGAGGCCCTGAAAAACGCAGATTCGGTGAATAACCTGCGCCTGCGTCTGAAGCTGCATGCCGACACCATGCCGTCCCCACCGCCATCGACCGGCGAGTGGGGACTGATGGACTGACAGGCTTCAGTCGCGAAGTTCGACCCGATTGCGAAACTGTTCAAGCGCTTGCGGATTGGCCAGCGCATCGGTGTTTTTCACCGGCTCGCCGTGCACCACATTGCGCACGGCCAGCTCCACCACTTTGCCGCTGATGGTGCGCGGAATATCGGTGACCGCGACAATCTTCGCCGGTACATGGCGCGGTGTGGTGTTGGCGCGGATCACCTGGCGGATCTGCTGTTGCAGTGCCTCGTCCAGCGTTAAGCCGTCCTTGAGGCGCACGAACAGCACCACCCGGACGTCGTCCTGCCACTGCTGGCCGATGGCAACGCTGTCCAGCACTTGCGGGACTTTTTCCACCTGGCGGTAGATTTCCGCCGTGCCGATGCGCACGCCGCCGGGATTGAGCACAGCATCGGAGCGGCCGTGGATCAGCATTCCGCCGTGCGGCAGTTGCTCGGCATAGTCACCCTGGGCCCAGACGCCGGGGAACTGGCTGAAATAGGATTTGCGCAACTTTTCGCCGTCGGGATCGTTCCAGAGTCCGACAGGCATGGCGGGAAATGGCCGGGTGCACACCAGCTCGCCTTTTTCGCCAATCACCGATTGCCCGGCGTCGTTCCACACCTCGACCGCCATGCCCAGGCTCTTGCCCATGATTTCGCCCCGGCGGACTGCGGACATCGGGTTGCCGTTGACGAAGCAGGACACGATGTCTGTGCCGCCGGACATCGAGGACAGGCAAACGTCTGGTTTGAAGTCGCGATAGACGAAGTCATAACTCTGCGGCGACAGCGCGGAGCCGGTGCAGAGCAGGGTTTTCAGGCTGCTAAAGTCATGGCTTTCACGCGGTTTGATGCCGCTGCTTTCCAGGGTCGCAAGGAATTTCGGGCTGGTGCCGAATACGCTGACCTGCTCGTCGTCGAGCAGCTCCAGCAACCGCTCGTTGTCCGGGTAAAACGGTGAACCGTCATACAGCACCACCGCGCTGCCGACCGCCAGTGCCGAGACCAGCCAGTTCCACATCATCCAGCCGCAGGTGGTGTAGTAGAACAAGCGGTCGCCGGGGCCCAGGTCGACATGCAGCCCGTGTTCCTTGGCGTGTTGCAGCAACACGCCGCCGGTGCTGTGAACGATGCATTTCGGCACGCCGGTGGTGCCGCTGGAGTACAGCACGTACAGCGGATGATCGAAGGGCACCGGGACGAAGTGCGGTTCATCGCCCGGTTCGTAGAAGTCGTCCCACAGCGTGACGTTGGCGGGTGTCCGGTAATCCGTGGCATGGGCGTGAGGACGTGCGTAAGGCACGATGACCAGCTGTTGCAAGGACGGTAGTTGTTCGAGGATTTCGTTGATCTTGACGGTCTGGTCGATCTCTTTGCCGGCGTAACGGTAACCGGCGCAGGTGATGAGCACCTTCGGTTCGATCTGGCCGAAGCGGTCGATCACGCCGTGGGTGCCGAAGTCCGGTGAGGAGCATGACCAGATCGCTCCGAGGCTGGTGGTGGCGAGCATCGCCACCAGGGTTTGCCAAGTGTTGGGCATACAGGCCGCAACCCGGTCGCCGAGCACGACGCCGGCCGCTTGCAGGCTGGCCTGGAAGCCGGCGACTTGCTGGGCCAGTTCGGCCCAGGTCAGCAGTTCACGCTGGCCGTTTTCCCCGATAGCGATCACGGCGATGGCATCGTCGCGACGACTCAGCAGGTGTTCGGCAAAATTCAGGGTGGCGCCGGGAAACCACTCGGCACCTGGCATCTTGAGGCCTTCGCGCAAGACCGCGTCGGGTTGGGTGTGAAAACAGATACCGAAGAAATCCACGATCGCCTGCCAGAACGCTTCACGCTGGTCGATGGACCATTGATGCAGGGCGGGGTAATCGTCGAGCTTCAGGTGGTGGCGCTGATTGATGAAGCGCCGAAAACCGTCCATGCGGGACCGGGCAATGCGTTTGGCATCGGGTTGCCAGAGGATGTCGGACATGGTTTGCCTCTTATTGTTTGTCAGAAAGCTCCCACCGCAAAGTGGGAGCAATCAGTTGCAAGCTTACTGCGCCAGCCACCCGCCATCGATATTCCACGCCGCGCCACGCACCTGGCTGCCGGCCTCGCTGCACAGAAACAGCACCAGTTCACCCAGATGCGCCGGTGTGACGAATTCCAGCGATGGCTGTTTCTCGGCCAGCAGATCGTGCTGCGCCTGCTGCGGGTCGACACCCTTGGCCGCGCGATCGTCGATCTGTTTCTGCACCAGCGGCGTCAGCACCCAGCCCGGGCAGATCGCGTTGCAGGTGACGTTGCTGGCGGCGGTTTCCAGGCCGACCACTTTGGTCAGGCCGATCACCCCATGCTTGGCCGCCACATACGCCGCCTTGCCGGTGGAGCCAACCAGGCCGTGTACCGAGGCGATGTTGACGATCCGCCCCCAGCCCTTGGCACGCATGCCCGGCAGGCTCAGGCGAGTGCTGTGAAACACAGACGAGAGGTTGATGGCGATGATCGAGTCCCAGCGCTCCACCGGGAACTCTTCAACCGCCGCGACATGCTGGATGCCTGCGTTGTTGACCAGAATGTCCACGCCACCGAATTCGCGTTCGGCGTAGGCGATCATGTCGGCGATCTGCGCCGGGTCGCTGACGTCTGCCGGGTGATGGCCGACCTTGCCGCCGAACTGTTCGACTTCGGCGATCACCTTCGACGCGTCGCCAAAGCCGTTGAGGATCAGGTTGGCGCCGGCCTTGGCCAGCGTCAGGGCGATACCCAGCCCGATGCCGCTGGTGGAGCCGGTGACCAGTGCGGTCTTGCCAGAAAGAGTCGTCATCAATACCTCACACAATGCCGGTGGCGTAGAAAGTGCCGATCACCACGAAAACTGCCAGTGTCTTGATCAGCGTAATACAGAAAATGTCCTTGTAGGCCTCACGATGGGTCAGGCCGGTGACGGCGAGCAGGGTAATCACCGCGCCGTTGTGCGGCAGGGTGTCCATGCCGCCGCTGGCCATGGCGGCCACCCGGTGCAGCACTTCCAGCGGAATGTTGGCGGCGTGGGCGGCGCTGATGAATTGTTCGGACATCGCCGCGAGCGCGATGCTCATGCCCCCCGAGGCGGAGCCGGTGATACCGGCCAGCAGGGTCACGGTGATCGCTTCGTTGACCAGCGGATTGGGAATGCTCTTGAGCCAGTCAGCCAGCACCAGAAAACCCGGCAATGAGGCGATGACCGCACCGAAACCGTATTCGGACGCGGTGTTCATCGCTGCCAGTAATGCGCCGCTGACTGCACTTTTGCTGCCCTCGGCGAGCTTGCTTTTGATCGCTTTGAAACCGAATGCCAGCACCATCAGGATGCCCACCAGCAAAGCAGCCTGCACCGCCCAGATCGCCGTGAGTTTGGCGATTTCAGTGGTAACCGGTGCAGCCATGCCGGGTAGCGCGAGGCTGTGGGTCTTGCCGTACCACTGCGGAATCCACTGGGTAAACAACAGGTTCATGATGCCCACCGCCAGCAGCGGTGAGAGGGCGATCCACGGGTTGGGCAGTTTCAGGTCTTCGGCGGTTTCCGGTTCGTTGCGCAGTTCGGTGCCATAGCCTTCGCCGGCGCGCTGGGCCTTGTTGCGTTGGCGCTGGAGGAACAGCATGCCGGCGCAAAACACGAAAATCGTGCCGATCACACCCAGCCACGGCGCCGCCCACGCGGTGGTGTTGAAGAAGGTGCTGGGAATGATGTTCTGGATCTGTGGTGTACCGGGCAGGGCGTCCATGGTGAACGAAAACGCACCGAGGGCGATGGTCGCCGGGATCAGGCGCTTGGGGATGTTGCTCTGGCGGAACATCTCTGCAGCGAACGGATACACCGCAAACACCACCACGAACAGCGACACGCCGCCGTAGGTCAGCAGGGCGCAGACCAGCACGATCACCAGCATCGCCTGGCGCGTGCCAAGGAGACGAATCGCTGCGGCAACAATCGAGCGGGAGAAACCCGAGAGCTCGATCAACTTGCCGAACACGGCGCCGAGCAGGAAGACCGGGAAATACAGTTTGATGAAACCGACCATCTTCTCCATGAACACCCCGGTGAAGGCAGGGGCGACGGCGGACGGGTCGGTGAGCAGGACGGCGCCGAGGGCGGCGATCGGGGCAAAAAGGATAACGCTGTAGCCACGGTAGGCCGCGAGCATCAGCAGCGCGAGGGCTGCCAAGGCGATGATCACACTCATGGTGTGCTCCTTCGATTGTTATTTTTGTGGGTGGAACGGGTGCAGGAAGGGGCTTTAGCGAGAACTGTGCCAGATAATTAACTTATTGAAATAAAAGGAATTAGTTTGATTTGTGGCGGCGATTTTTGGGGTTTTGTCTCGGTTTGGAGACTTCTATGACTGAGAGGACGCTTTCGCGGGCAAGCCCGCTCCCACAGTTGAACGCATTTCTCTTTGGGAGCGGGCTTGCTCGCGAAGTTTTTGCTGCGGTCTTGATTTGGAGAATGCTGTCTCTCTATTGAGACTCGGCAATCCCCAGCGCAATCATCTTCTTGTATAGCGTGGAGCGCCCTAGCCCGAGCCGCTCAGCCGCCTCGATCACCTTGCCTCCGCATTGCGCGAGGGTGGATTGAATCAATTGCCGGTCAAACCGCTCGCGAGCCTGACTGAAGGTCTCGTTGATTGCCGGCGCTGACAGAGGCGCCACCGCTCGATCAACCGGTGTAAACGTGCCAATCGCTGCACGAATGTCATCCGCCGTCAGCATCAAGTCATCACTGAGCAATGCCGCACGCTCCAGCACATTGCGCAACTCACGGATATTTCCCGGCCAGGCATGCCGACCCAGCAGCTCCAGTGCTTCGTGGTTGAGTTCATGCTGGCTGCGCAACTCTTCAAGAATCGCTTCACTGAGGGCCGGCAGATCATCCAGCCGCTCTCGCAGAGGCGGTACCTGAATCGGCAGCACGTTGAGGCGGTAATACAAATCCGCGCGGAACTCGCCACGCTTGATCGCCGCCTCCAGATCCGTCGAGGTGGCGGCAATCACCCGCACATCGCTCTGGATCACGTCGTTGGAACCTACAGGCTCGAATTCCTTTTCCTGCAACACCCGCAGCAATTTGCTTTGCAGAGGCAGCGGCATATCGCCGATCTCGTCGAGAAACAACGTGCCGCCCTGAGCGATCTGCAACTTCCCGGTTCGACCCTTGCGGTCGGCGCCGGTGAAGGCACCGGGCGCGGTGCCGAAGAATTCGGCTTCGAGCAGTGCTTCGGGAATCGCCGCGCTGTTAATGCTGACGAACGCCTTGTGCGCCCGAGGCGAAGCGCCGTGGATGGCCTGCGCCAGCAACTCCTTGCCGCTGCCGGTTTCACCCAGTAGAAGAACCGGCGACTCGGCACTGGCGCTGCGCCGGGCACGGCGTTTGACCTCCAGACTCGCAGCACTGGTGCCGATGAAGTGGGCAAAGTTGTATTTGGTCTGCCGGGCGCGCAACAGCGAACGGGTCGAGGCCAGTTCTTCCTGCATGCTCAGGTAGCGCTTGAGCATCGGCGACAGCGTGCGCAGTTCGTCGAACAGGGCGAAGCCGATGGCGCCGATCACCGCTCCAGCGTCGTCGTGGATCGGCAGACGCATCACCACCAGCGGTTCTTTTGGCGTGTCCTGCATGTCCAGCAGAATCGGTCGCCCGGTGCGCACCACTTCACGCAGCAGACTGCCCGGAATTACGCTTTCGCAAGGCTTGCCGATGGCCCCGGCCGCAGAGTCGAGGCCAAAACGCCGGGCGTAGCGCTCGTTCATCCAGACGATGTTGGCGTCGCGGTCGACAATCACCGTGCCCTCACTGGATTGCTCGATGATCTCGAACAACGAACGGATCGCCAGGGTGCGGACCCGTTGGTAATCCTTGAGGCTGTCAGTGGTGTTCATGGCGGCGTCCATTGGCGGAAGTCAGGTGGCGCGATTATGCCTATCCTGGATGCGCCGCCGCCAACAGCTCTTTGGTATAGGGATGCTGCGGCGAGTCGAACACCTCATGGCTGGCGCCGCGTTCGACCACTTTGCCGTCCTTGATCACGATCATGTCGTGGGCCAGCGCCCGCACCACTGCCAGATCGTGGCTGATGAACAGGTAGGTCAGGCCGTGTTTTTCCTGAAGCTGGCGGAGCAGGGCGACGACCTGTTTCTGCACGGTGCGATCCAGTGCCGAGGTCGGCTCGTCGAGCAGGATCAGCGCCGGTTTGAGTACCAGCGCCCGGGCAATCGCAATGCGCTGACGCTGGCCGCCGGAAAACTCGTGGGGGTAGCGATGACGGCTTTCGGGGTCGAGGCCGACTTCCCTGAGCACACGGATCACCTGGTCATCGCACTCCTCAGCTGTTGACTGGCAATGCACCTCCAGCCCTTCGCTGATGATCTGCGCCACGGACATGCGCGGGCTGAGGCTGCCGAATGGATCCTGAAAGACGACCTGCATCTGTCGACGCCACGGGCGCAATTGTTTTTGATTGAGGCCATCGAGAGACTGGCCTTGAAAGCGGATGCTGCCTTCGGAATCGAGCAGGCGCAGGATGGCCTGGCCCAGTGTCGACTTGCCCGAGCCGGACTCGCCGACGATGCCCAGAGTCTTGCCTCGCTGGATATTCAAGCTGATTCCATCCACGGCGCGCAGCAATTGCTTGCGTTGGAACAGACCGCCGCCGACCGCGAAGTCGACCCGCAGATCTTCAACTTCCAGCACATTTTCACGCTCGTCCCGGGGCAAGGCTTCGCCTTCGGGCTCAGCGTTGAGCAACACGCAGCTGTACGGGTGTTTAGGCTCGGTGAACAAAGTTTCGCATGGCGCCTGCTCGACGATTTCCCCGGCCTTCATCACGCACACCCGCTGGGCGATGCTGCGCACCAGATTGAGGTCGTGGCTGATGAGCAGCAGCGACATGCCAAGGCGTTGTTGCAGGGATTTGAGCAGCACCAGGATCTTGCGCTGCACGGTGACGTCGAGGGCCGTGGTCGGCTCGTCGGCGATCAACAGTTCCGGTTCGCAGGCCAGGGCCATGGCGATCATGATCCGCTGTCGCTGGCCGCCGGACAATTGATGGGGGTAGGCCTTCAACCGTTCTTTCGGCTTCTGGATACCCACCAGTTCGAGCAGTTCGAGAATGCGTTTCCGGGCCTCTTTGCCGCCGAGACCTCGGTGCAGCAGCAGGGTTTCGCCGATCTGCTTTTCGATGGTGTGCAGCGGGTTGAGCGAGGTCATCGGCTCCTGGAAGATCATGGCGATGCGGTTGCCCCGCAAGTCACGCAAGGTCTTGGGATCAGCTCCCACCAGCTCCTGGCCGCGATAGCGAATACTGCCGGTGGTGGCGGCTTCGCTGTCGGGGAGCAGTTGCAGGATCGAGTGGGCTGTCACCGATTTGCCCGACCCTGACTCGCCGACCAGTGCCAGACACTCGCCGGGGCGGATGTCGAGACACAGATTGCGCACCACGGTCTGGCCATTGAAGGCGACGCTGAGGTCACGGATTTCGATCAGGTTGTCAGTCATGTCAAGTATCCGTTCATGAGCGCGGGTCAAAGGCATCGCGCAACGCTTCGCCGATGAATACCAGCAAGGACAGAATCAGCGCGAGGGTGAAAAACGCGGTCAATCCCAGCCATGGTGCTTGCAGGTTCTGTTTGCCCTGGCCGATCAACTCGCCCAGCGATGCGCTGCCGGCAGGCATGCCGAAACCCAGGAAATCCAGCGCCGTCAGGGTGGAAATCGCCCCGGTCAGAATGAACGGCAGGTAACTCAACGTGGCATTCATCGCATTGGGCAGGATGTGCCGGAAGATCACCTTGCGGTCGGTCAGGCCCAATGCCCGCGCAGCCTTGACGTATTCGAGGTTGCGCCCGCGCAGGAACTCGGCCCGTACCACGTCCACCAGCGCGAGCCAGGAAAACAGCGCCATGATCCCCAGCAGCCACCAGAAGTTCGGTTCGACAAACCCCGAAAGAATGATCAACAGATACAGCACCGGCAGTCCCGACCAGACTTCGAGCAGACGCTGACCGAGCAAGTCGATCCAGCCGCCGTAATAGCCTTGCAGGGCGCCGGCCGCGATGCCGATCAGGGCGCTGACGAAGGTCAGCATCAGGGCGAACAGTATCGACACCCGCGCACCGAAAATCACCCGTGCCAGCACGTCCCGCGCCTGATCGTCGGTGCCCAGCCAGTTGACCGAAGTCGGTGGGCTTGGCGCCGGTTTGTTGAGGTCGTAATTCGGTGTGTCGTCACTGAACGGGATCGGCGGAAACAGCAGCCAGCCACCGTCCTTGCGGATCAGGTTCTGGACATAGTCGCTGCGGTAATCGGCCTGGAAGGGCAGTTGGCCGCCGAACTCCTGTTCGGTGTGGCGCTTGAACACCGGGAAATACCATTGACCCTGATAGCTGACGACCAAGGGTTTGTCGTTGGCGATCAGTTCGCCACCGAGGCTGATCACGAACAGACCAATGAACAGCCACAGCGACCACCAGCCCCGACGGTTTTTCTTGAAACGTTCGAAGCGGCGACGGCCCAGAGGCGAGAGCTTGAACATCAGGCGTTCCTCGCGGCGAAGTCGATGCGTGGGTCGACCAGCGTGTAGCACAGGTCGCCGATCAGTTTTATCAGGAGGCCGAACAGGGTGAAAATGAACAGCGAGCCGAACACGACCGGGTAGTCGCGCGAGACCGCTGCTTCGTAGCTCATCCGCCCGAGGCCGTCGAGGGAGAAAATCACTTCGATCAGCAACGAACCGGCAAAAAACACGCTGATGAACGCCTGGGGAATACCCGATACCACCAGCAGCATTGCGTTTCGGAACACATGACCGTACAGCACCCGACGTTCGCTCAGGCCTTTGGCGCGAGCGGTGACCACGTACTGGCGGGTGATTTCATTGAGGAACGAGTTCTTGGTGAGGATGGTCAGGGTCGCGAAGCCACCGATCACCAATGCGGTCACTGGTAAAACAAGGTGCCAGAAATAGTCGGCAATCTTGCCCAGCGTCGACAGTGATTCGAAGTTGTCCGAGACGAGTCCGCGCACGGGAAACCAGTTCAGCGACGTGCCGCCGGCAAACACCACAATCAGGAACATCGCGAATAGAAACGCCGGCATCGCGTAACCGATGATGATCGCCGTACTGCTCCAGATATCGAAATGGCTGCCGTGGTGCACCGCTTTACGAATGCCCAGCGGGATCGACACCAGATAGGTGATCAGCGTCGCCCACAGCCCGAGGGAAATGGTCACCGGCATCTTTTGCAGGATCAGGTCGGTGACCGTGGCACCGCGGAAGAAACTCTTGCCGAAATCCAGCTGCGCGTAATTCTTGAGCATCAGCCACAGGCGTTCATGGGCGGGCTTGTCGAAGCCGTACTGTTTTTCGATGTCCTTGATCAGTTGCGGATCGAGGCCGCGGCTGGCGCGGGAAGTGCCGCTCATGGTCTCGCTCGCGCCGCCGCCGACACTGGCACCGCCAATGCCTTGCAAGTGGGCGATGGCCTGTTCCACCGGACCACCCGGTGCGGCCTGGATGATCACGAAGTTCACCAGCAGGATGATCACCAGCGTCGGGATGATCAGCAGCAGGCGCCGCAGTATGTAAGCCCACATCAGTGCGGCCCTCCGGGTCTGCCACGGCTGATTTTCTCGGCCGTCATCTGCTGGTTGGTCAGCGGCGTGCTGCTCATTTCCCACCAGCTCTCGATCGCTTCGTCATTGCTCGCCTGCACGGTCGGGATGCCGAAGCGGTTCCACCACACGGTCGAGGTGCCCGGCGGGTAATAATTGGGAATCCAGTAGTAGTTCCATTGCAGCACGCGATCCAGCGCGTGGGCGTAGTGCAGCATGTCCGTCTGGGTCGAGGCACGGATCAGGCCGTTGATCAAGGTATCGACCGCCGGGTTCTTCAGCACCATGTAATTGTTGGCGCCGGGATCGTTGGCCGAAGCGGACCCGAAGTAATTGAGCAACTCACCACCGGGAGACGTGGTGACCGGGTAACCGGTGACGATCATGTCGTAGTCGCGGCTCATCAGCCGATTGACGTATTGCGAGGAATCGATGCGGCGGATGTCGAGATTGATGCCGATCTGTTTCAAGGTGCGTTTGTAGGGCAGCAGCAATCGGTCCATGCCGTTCTGGCTGACCAGGAAGGTGAAGCTCAACGGCTCGCCCTGAGCATTGACCAATTGGTCGCCGTCGGGTTTCCAGCCCGCCTGTTCCAGCAATTCCAGTGCCTGCAGCTGCTTGTCACGGATCAGGCCGCTGCCGTCGGTTTTCGGCGCCTCGAAGACCTTCGTGAATACCTCGTCCGGGATTTGCCCGCGCAGCGGTTCAAGGATCTTCAGTTCGGCGGCGTCCGGCAGTTCACTGGCCGCGAGGGCGCTGTTGGAAAAATAACTCTGCTGGCGGATGTACATGTTGCGCATCATCTGCCGGTTGCTCCATTCGAAATCCCAGAGCATGGCCAGGGCCTGGCGTACGCGGCGGTCCTGGAACATCGGCTTTTGCAGGTTGAACACGAAGCCCTGGGCCGACTGCGGCGCTTCGGTGGCCAGATGAGCCTTCTGCAGACGACCGTCGCTCAGGGCCGGGCTGTCGTAGCCGATGGAGTAGCCAGTGGCGGAGAACTCACGGTTGTAGTCGTAGGCACCGCCGCGCAGGACCTGGCGGGCGACATCTGTGTCGCCGAAGTACTCGATGCTGAAGTGATCGAAGTTGTACAGACCACGGCTGACCGGCAGGTCCTTGCCCCACCAGTCGGGATTGCGTTCAAAGGTGATGCTGCGCCCGGAGTCGACCTTGCCGACCCGATACGGACCGCTGCCCAGCGGTGGTTCATAGCCGCCACCTCCGGCGAAATCCCGGGTCTTCCACCAGTGCTCGGGAAAGACCGGCAACGTGGCGATGTCCAGTGGCAGGGTGCGATTTTCGTTGCTCTTGAAATCGAAACGCACGGTCAGGGGCGCTTCTATTGCGACGCCTTTGACGTCGGCGAACTGAGTGCGATAACGCAGGCTGCCCTGGGTCATCAGCAATTCGTAGGTGTAGCGCACGTCTTCGGCAGTAATCGGCTTGCCGTCGGCGAAGCGTGCCTTGGGGTTGATGAAAAAGCGCAGGGACAGACCGTCCTCGGAGCGTTCCATTTTCTCCGCCACCAGTCCGTAAACGGTGTAGGGCTCGTCCATTGAACGCTGGGCCAGCGGGGAGTACAGCAGGCCGTCGATCTGGGTGACGCCGATGCCTTTGTCGATGTACGGCAGGAGATGGTCGAAGTGACCGATCTCGATCGCCGAACGGCGCATCGTACCGCCCTTTGGCGCGTGGGGATTGGTGTAGTCGAAATGGCTGAAATTCGCCGGGTACTTCGCCGGCTCGCCATACACGGTCAGTGCATGTTGCGGTGCAGCGTTCACCCCGGTGGCGCCCATCAGCAGAGCCACGGCGGTGAACATCAAGGTGGAGAAAGCCAGTCGCATTGTCAGCCTTAAAGCCGGGTGAACGATAAGCGCAATTTGTACGCGAGCGCAGTGCTGATCGCCAGCCGCGAGGTGTAACCAAAACACAACGGCCCGCCATCAGGCGGGCCGTTGCACAGCAGGACGGTGAGGGGTCAGTCCTGACGGCTGGTAACTTCCAGCAGGTGATAACCGAATTGAGTCTTGACCGGGCCTTGAACGACGTTGATCGGTGCGCTGAACACCACGGTATCGAACTCCTTGACCATCTGGCCCGGGCCGAAGGAGCCCAGGTCGCCGCCCTGGCGGCTGGATGGGCAAGTGGAGTTGGCCTTGGCAACTTCTGCGAAATCTGCACCGGCCTCGATCTGGGCCTTGAGTTCGTTGCACTTGTCTTCGCTGGAAACCAGGATGTGGCGGGCAGTGGCTTTAGCCATGGGAAAATCTCCAATCAAATCAGTAAAGGGTGGAGCCTACCGGATTCAGTGGCCGATTTCTCGGCAAAGTTCCGATTGGTTGTCGGATGCGTTCTCAGAGGTTAGCTGCCTGCAGACGCAAGGCGTGCTCGACATACAACTGGATCGAATCGATTGCTCCGGCTTGCTCGCCTGCGGTTCGACCCAGGCTGCGCAAGTGATCAAATGGATAGTCGGATCGGATCACGGTGCCCAGATGAGAGCTGTTGCGGCCGACGAAGCCGTCGTTCTGCAAAGGCTCGGTCATGAAGTACTGCGACAGGGCCCGGCAGATGTCCTGCACTGGATCGGGTTTGTGCAGGTTTATTGTCGGTACGACACCACTCCAGGAGTAGTAGCGCACATCATTGACCTGTTCGGCGCCTTGTCCGCCCCAACTCTGCGGCAGGCCTTGCGGGTACTTGTCATTGAAGTCGCCGACACCTTCGGTCGTCAGGGCACTCAATGCGGCCAATGCATGTTGCGGCAGCGCCGTGGTCCCGCTGAGCAAGCACAGGAAGTCGGAAAACACGGTGGCCACATTTTGTGCCACGGCTTCCGGCAGCTTTCCGGGTATCAGTGCCTTGCGCAGGAAATCCGCCAGTTCCGAACCGTGATTCGGCCCGCTGACCGACGTCACGGATGCGACCTTGTGTGGGGCAAGCGCTGCTGCGTAGCGAACAGCCAGTGCACCCTGGCTATGGCCAATCAGGTTGACTTTGGCCGCACCTGTGCCTTTGAGCACGGAGTCGATCTGGCAAAGCAGTTGTCTGCCTCGTACCTCATTGTCGTGAATGGCTGACAAGTGCGGCACGAAGACCTGTACGCCAATGGTCTGCAGAGCCTTTTTTACGTCGTGGAAGAGCTCAAAAGGGCCGATGCGCTCGAATCCGAACAAACCGTGCACCAGGAGGATGGGGTAAAGAGTGGTGGTATTTTGTCGCATTTTTCATCCTTGATCGCAGAAGTTCATCGATATTTGCAAGGCACCACTTTAAAGCAGTCGTTGAGCTCTCGATGTATGACCCATCCTCAACCGAAGTCGGAAACTGGATCAGCGTGCGCAGGAAATGTCCCTGAAATTTGAAATCCGGATCGGAATATCTGGACATCTTTTGCCTCACCCAATGATTTTTTCCTGCTATTGCCTACCTGCTGTGATGCGGTTGCTACCGCTACGCGGGATGGATGGACGACATCTTTTTTCTTGTAGGGCGGGTTGAATAGAGGTTCTTCGACGCAGCAAGCAAGCTGCAGGGGATTTCCATGGAATGGAGCTACGAATGAATATGCAGAACGCACAGGAACCCGCTAAGAGCGATATTGAAGTTATAACGATGATCGACTCACCGTTACACGACTGCTTGCAGGAGCGGCCGGGTTCGTTACCCGCACTCAACCTTGAATCGGTGGAAGGAGATGTTCTGGATCCTTCATTGAGCAGGGTTGTCATCCGGATTGCGCCCTATCCCGATATGGCATGCGGTGACAGAGTGACACTGAGTTGGCACGGTCTTGATATCGAGGGGCTTGCGTATCGACGTGAGTTTGTGCGATCGATCAGCGAGGCTCAGTTGGGGAGGGATACTGTTTTTGTCATCAGGAGCCCTCACATCGCCGCACTGGACGGTGGTTCACTGGAGGTGTTCTGGACATTGAACAGCGTAAAGTGGGGGTTACCCGTCAGCTCAGTCAGGACTCAACTGAATGTGGGAGACGTTCTATACAGTTTGCTGCCGCCCACGGTTGACGAGGCCGTTGGCGGGCATCTTGATCCGGCACGTGTAAACGAAGGCACCACAATCACTCTCCAGCCATATGCCGGGATGTCGGCCGGTGATCGAGTGGCATTGCTCTGGCAAGGCGCTGCAGAGCATGCCTCATTCCGGGACAGCTTGATCGTCGAACATTTTGCTGTTGGAGCACCGCTGGTGTTTGGTATCGATCCTCGATTCATCATCCCGCATTCTGGAAGCAAAGTGCTTGTTCGATATGTCATCGAACAAAAGACCGGCGCGTTGCGCGAATCGGGCTCCATGAACATCATCATTGCTCCGTTGGTGCGCGAAGAGCTGTCCGCACCACAAGTGCTTGAAGCACGGGAAGGGACGCTGGACGTACGCGATACCATTGATGGCGTCAGCGTCGTGATCAGCAATGCGCAGGTGGAGGTCGGTGAGCTGGTTTATCTCAAATGCGATGGCGAGTATTTCTTCCATCACGATGATCGGGAAATAACCAGGGCAATGGAGATCGAGCCTCTGGTCTTTATCGTTCCCTATCGCTTCTGGCGCGAACATGTCGGTACGGTTGTTCGAGTGTCCTTTTCGGTCGAGCGACTGGATGATGTCAGTCAAGTATCCGATACGACACTGTTGCGCGTGCAGGGTTGATCCAGCGGCCTTCCGGGCATTCACGCTCCGGAAGGCCGGTTTCATTTTCAGGCCCGGGACGGTTTCCGAAGACGCTCTGCAGCGTTGAGCAGCAGACGTTCCGTGGCAGAGAAACCCAGGCAGCCATCCGTTACCGAGACACCGTAGCGCAACGACTCACTCAGCGGTTGGCACCCTTCGAACAAATGTGACTCGATCATCATGCCGACCAGTGAGCGGTCTCCCTGGAGGCGCTGCTTCAGCACATCATTGAAAACGTCCGGCTGTCGCAGTGGGTCTTTGCCACTGTTGGCATGACTGCAGTCGACCATGATCCGGCCCGGAATCTTCAAGCGGCTCAGTTCCGTATGGATTCGGGCAACACTGGCGGAGTCGTAATTCGGTCCTTGATGGCCGCCGCGCAAGACCAGATGCGTGTCTGGATTGCCTGAGGTCGCGATGATTGCGGGATGTCCCTGGCTGTCCACTCCGAAATGACGATGAGGATGTGCGGCCGAGCGCATGGCGTCGACCGCGATGGCTACGCCGCCATCGGTGCCATTCTTGAAACCAACCGGCATGCCCAGCCCGCTGGCCATCTCTCGATGGATCTGTGACTCGGTGGTTCGCGCACCGATGGCCACCCAGCTGAGCAGGTCATCGAAGTAACCGGCAGCCATGGGCTGCAGCAGTTCGGTGGCAACAGGCAAGCCGAGGCGGATCATTTCCAGCATCAGCTCGCGTGACAGTGTCAGGCCGGCGGCCATGTCATCACTGCCATCGAGATGCGGATCGTAAGCCAGGCCTTTCCAGCCGACGGTGGTACGGGGTTTTTCGACGTAAGCGCGCATCACCAGCAGCATCTCGTGACGGACGTCATCGGCCAGTCGGGCGAGCTTGCTTGCGTATTCGAGGGCGGATTGCGGGTCGTGAATCGAGCAAGGGCCGACGACGACCAGCAAGCGAGGGTCTTCGCCGTTGAGAATGGCGCGGATCGCCTGGCGGTGACTGGCGACCTGCTGGCTCAAGGCGCTGGCCAGGGGCAATTGCTGTTTGAGTTGCAGCGAACTGGGCAGGCGCAGAGTCAATGCTTCGTTGGCTGGGTTCAGGGTGGACAGTGGCAGAGCAGAAGCGGACGAGTTCATATTCGATTTTCCTGGGCTGGTCGCGGGGCTTTCCCGCCGACTCGGCCCTATTGGGGTGTTCGACAGTTGGCCGGATTGGCTACTTTTGTTGGCTTGCCACCTGTGGGTGACCGATCGGAGGCGGCAGGCTGTCCCGAGCGGAGGCTGCTAAATCGCCAGGCGGTAAAGGTGTCGTAGCGGTAATAAGTGGCGTAGTTCATGTGGCAATTCCTCAATTTGTCTGGTGTGTCGCTGAAAATTCGGGGTCTGAAAAAACAAAACCCCCGGTCGGGAGGCCGACCGGGGGTTGAGATTTCTCTGGTAGGCGACCCGTTTGTATGGGCGCCGGTTGGGTATCAGGCGCGCCAGTGGCTAAACCAATACCCAAAATAAAAGCTGGCAGGAGCACAGGCGCCGTTCACGCGGGCAGCAGCAACCGAGCGCAGGGCGCGGGTGTCAGGCAGCTGTACGATGGCGTTGAACATGATGTGTCTCCGATGAATGCGCCGAGCTTACTAGAGCCCGGGGCGCGTCAGCAATCAGAAAATGCTATCGAAGTTCAAAGAGCGTTTCTATGGCTTGAGCCTTCGGTCATGTGTGACACACTCTGTCTCTTTTTCAGCGATTCAGGGCAGAGTCGCGTTGACGCCGACATCGCGGGAGAAGTCAGTTCATGAGTGAAGGGGACGAGCAGACAGGTTTTCATTTGCGGCAGTCAACGACCGATGACCTGTCATTTGCGCGAGAAATCACTTGCCGGAACATGCTCCGCTACTACATGAACTACGATTTGCTATGGCAGGACGATGCATTCGATATAGCCTGGGCCGGTCGCGAAAACTGGTTGATCGTGTGCGGTACTACTCCTGCAGGCTATTTCAGCCTGAGTCGTGATGCGCGAGCCTTGTATATTCGTGAGCTGCAGGTCTGTGAGGCGTTTCAAAGGCGAGGGGCAGGTTCCTGGGCGATCGATCAGGTTGTGGCAATGGCGTGCCGGGAGCGTCGTCCGGCAGTGCGCCTCACGGTGTTCAAGAACAACCCGGCGCAAAACCTGTATCGCAGAAAGGGATTGGTTGAGCAGGGCGGTGACGACTGTTTCCTGCGAATGCAGCTCGATTTAAGTACACGTGTGCTCTGAAACGCACGTCCGGCAAGCCTTGAATGATGAATTGAAACTTTTTATATGTCGCTTGCCGCTAGGTCTGCCGGGTACTTTTTGCTAAGGTGTCCGGCATCCCAATAAGACCATATCGCGAGGTGTCTGCTTGATTAGGGTGCTAGTGGTCGATGACCATGATCTCGTTCGTACAGGCATTACACGTATGCTGGCCGATATCGATGGCCTGCAAGTGGTTGGTCAGGCCGAGTCCGGGGAGGAATCCCTTATCAAGGCCCGTGAGTTGAAACCCGATGTGGTGCTGATGGACGTCAAGATGCCTGGCATCGGCGGCCTGGAAGCCACGCGCAAATTGCTGCGCAGCCATCCGGACATCAAGGTGGTTGCGGTCACCGTGTGCGAGGAAGATCCTTTTCCTACGCGTTTGTTGCAGGCCGGGGCTGCGGGTTACCTGACCAAGGGCGCCGGACTGCCGGAAATGGTACAAGCCATTCGCCTGGTGTTCGCCGGTCAGCGTTACATCAGCCCGCAGATTGCCCAGCAACTGGCGATCAAATCCTTTCAGCCAACCAATGATTCTCCGTTCGACGCCTTGTCGGAGCGGGAAATCCAGATTGCCCTGATGATTGTCGGCTGTCAGAAGGTACAGATCATTTCCGACAAATTGTGCCTGTCGCCAAAGACCGTCAACACTTACCGTTATCGTATTTTCGAGAAGCTTTCGATCAGTAGCGATGTCGAGCTGACGCTGCTTGCGGTACGCCACGGCATGGTCGATGCCAGCGCCTGACCATGACTGAGACATTTGATTCCGGCGCGTTTCTGTCGACGGTCAGCGGGCGCCCCGGCGTTTACCGCATGTTCGACAGTGATGCGCGTCTGTTGTACGTCGGCAAGGCCAAGAATCTCAAGAAACGTCTGGCCAGTTACTTTCGAAAGACCGGGCTGGCGCCTAAAACAGCTGCTCTGGTGGGGCGAATCGCCCAGGTCGAAACGACGATTACGGCCAACGAAACCGAGGCTCTGCTGCTTGAACAGACACTGATCAAGGAATGGCGGCCTCCTTACAACATTCTGCTGCGCGACGATAAGTCCTATCCGTACGTTTTTCTGTCTGACGGGCAGTTCCCGCGACTGAGCATTCACCGCGGCGCCAAGAAAGCCAAGGGCAAGTACTTCGGTCCTTACCCGAGTGCCGGGGCCATTCGTGAAAGCCTGAGTCTTCTGCAAAAGACGTTTTTCGTGCGTCAGTGTGAAGACAGCTATTACAAGAACCGGACCCGTCCGTGCCTGCAGTACCAGATCAAGCGATGCAAGGCTCCTTGTGTCGGACTGGTCGAACCTGAGGTCTATGCCGAAGACGTTCGCCACTCGGTGATGTTCCTTGAGGGGCGCAGCCATGCGTTGACCAACGAGCTGTCCGGTGCGATGGAGGAGGCTGCGATCAATCTTGAGTTTGAACGCGCCGCCGAACTGCGCGACCAGATCGCATTACTGCGTCGGGTCCAGGATCAGCAAAGTATGGAAGGTGGTACTGGCGATATCGATGTAATCGCCGCATTCGTCAACCCGGGCGGTGCCTGTGTGCATTTGATCAGTGTGCGAGGTGGACGGGTTCTGGGGAGCAAGAATTTCTTCCCGCAAGTCGGTATCGAAGAGGACGTCGCCGAAGTCATGGCTGCATTTCTCGGCCAGTATTTCATCAGTAGCCCTGAGCGCGACTTGCCGAGCGAACTGATCGTCAACGTGGTTCATGATGATTTCCCTGCATTGATTGACGCGATCCATGAACTGCGGGGGCGCGAGTTGACCATCAGCCATCGGGTCCGCGGAACCAGGGCGCGCTGGCAGCAACTGGCCGTGACCAACGCCGAACAGGCGCTGGGGGCAAGGCTGGCCAATCGTCAGCATGTCGCGGCGCGTTTCGAGGCGTTGGCTGAAGTGCTGAACCTGGATGAGCCGCCACAGCGCCTGGAGTGTTACGACATCAGCCACTCCAGTGGCGAGGCGACGGTGGCGTCCTGTGTGGTATTCGGTCCGGAAGGCGCTATCAAGTCGGATTACCGCCGCTACAACATTGAAGGTGTGACGGCGGGTGACGATTATGCCGCCATGCATCAGGCGCTGACCCGGCGCTTCAGCAAGTTGAAGGACGGGGAGGGCAAGTTGCCGGACATTCTGTTGGTGGATGGTGGCAAGGGCCAGTTGTCGATGGCCCGGGATGTGCTCAATGAACTGGCAGTGCCGGATCTAATTCTGCTGGGGGTTGCGAAAGGCGCGACGCGCAAGGCGGGGTTCGAGACTTTGTATCTGAATGATGCCGCGCACGAGTTCACCCTGCGCGGCGACTCCCCGGCGTTGCACCTGATTCAGCAGATCCGTGACGAAGCTCACCGATTTGCGATTACCGGACACCGTGCCCGTCGCGGTAAAACCCGGCGTACGTCAACGCTGGAAGGCGTGGCGGGGGTAGGCCCGACCCGTCGCAGGGATTTGTTGAAACATTTTGGTGGATTGCAGGAGCTGTCTCGTGCAAGCATCGAAGAGATCGCCAAAGCGCCGGGGATCAGCAAAAAGCTAGCAGAGTCGATTTATGCAAACCTGCATAGTGAGTAGAATGCCCATTCACCTCGTAGCCAGTTGTGCCGATGAATATCCCTAATCTGATTACCGTTCTCCGTGTCCTGCTCATCCCGATTTTCATTTTGCTGTTCTATCTGCCTTACCAGTGGAGTTATCTGGCCTCAAGTTCGGTATTTGCCTTCGCGGCAGCCACAGACTGGCTGGACGGTTACCTGGCGCGGCGCCTGGAGCAAAGCACCCCGTTTGGCGCGTTCCTGGATCCTGTCGCTGACAAACTGATGGTTGCCGTTGCACTGGTGTTGCTGGTGCAAGAACACGGTAACCTCTGGCTCACACTGCCGGCAGCCGTGATCATCGGTCGCGAGATCGTGGTTTCTGCATTGCGTGAGTGGATGGCCGAACTCGGTGCGCGGGCTCATGTTGCCGTATCGAACCTGGGTAAGTGGAAAACCGCTGCGCAAATGCTTGCGCTGGTGATTCTCCTGGCCAATCCCAAGGTTTTCAGCTTCTGGGTTTTTCTCGGTTATACGTTGCTGATGGTCTCGGCAGGCCTGACCCTGTGGTCGATGGTTCAATACCTCCGGGCTGCCTGGCCGCATCTGAAGACCGATGTTGAAAAGAAATAAAACTTTTTTGAATCAAAGGGTTGACGGCGCTTCTGATTTCTATAGAATGCGCCACACCAAGCGGGAATAGCTCAGTTGGTAGAGCACGACCTTGCCAAGGTCGGGGTCGCGAGTTCGAGTCTCGTTTCCCGCTCCAAGTTTGTACAACGTTTGTTGTTGCGCTACTGACGACAAATGTTTTGAGGCCGAGTAGCAAAATGGTTATGCAGCGGATTGCAAATCCGCCTACGCCGGTTCGATTCCGACCTCGGCCTCCACTATAAACAAGCTCCGTAGATCCATGATTTACGGAGCTTTTTTATTTGTATTACGCTGAAAGATTTAGTCTTTAAAACAGCCTTTGCAAACTTGCTTCACAGGGGACTGATGTATATATTTCCCCCTCTGCTGAACGGGGTAACGATCTGTCAGGATTGCTAACCGGCATCAGAGCAATGTAACACCGCGCTACCGCCCGAATGGCGAAACTGGTAGACGCATGGGACTTAAAATCCCCCGCTCGTAAGGGCGTGCCGGTTCGATTCCGGCTTCGGGCACCATGAATATCAAGGGCTTGCATGACATATCTCATGCAAGCCCTTAGTTCTTTTTTCCGCAATCAAAAAATCTTTTCCGCAATTCGTGATCGTCAGTCACTTTGTGGGGTATCCCGCGCTGTGCGCAGGACCAGCAAGTCGATGCTCTCCATCGGGTTCTCCTCTAACGCATCTGCAGAATGATCGGGCTGCTGCTGGCCGGGTCGGTGTGTTTCCGCAGTTTGCCAACCGTCTGTGCGTCGACAGCACTGCTCTGATTACCCCAGGTGCTGCGCATGAAGGTCAGTACTTCGGCGATCTGCTGATCCGACAGCTGCTCACGGAAGGCCGGCATGCGATAGGCATCCGGCACGCCGGCCGACACCACACGTTGCGCGCCATTGAGGGTAATGTTGATCGCCGAGGCGCTTTCCTTGGCCAGTGCAGAAGTCGCGCCGGCCAGCGGCGGCATCCATTGCGATTGACCCTTGCCGTCCAGACCGTGGCAAGACGCACAGCGTGTCACGTAGGTATGAGCACCGGGCGAGTCCAGACGTTGCGCTGCCGAAACCGCTTGGTACTGCCAGGGTGCGCCATCCCGTTCACGATCGCCGGGAAGCGACTTCAGGTAGTGGGCAATCGCGGTCAGATCGTTATCGCTCATGAACTGCGTGGAGTTGTTGAACGCCTCGGTCATCGAGCCGTAGACCACCGCATGTTGGTTGCGTCCGGTCTTGAGGAACTGCACGATTTCCGACTCGCTCCAACGGCCCAGGCCGGTGTTGTGATCATCACGCAGGCTCGGCGCGTACCAGCCATCGAGCAAGGCGCCGGCAAGGTAGGGCTTGCCGGACTCATCCAGTGCTTTTTCGTTGAACGCCAGGCTGCGCGGTGTATGACAACTGCCGCAGTGTCCGGCGCCCTGAACGAGGTAAGCGCCACGGTTCCACTGTTCATCCTGCGACGGTTTGGCTACGTAGGGCTCGGCATCGACAAACACACCGTTCCACAGTGCAATCGGCCAGCGCAGGTTCAACGGGAACGGAATCGCACTCGGGATGTTCGCCTGTTTGACCGGCGCCACGCCTTTCATGAAGAACGCATACAACGCACGCACGTCATCGTCACTGAGCTTGGCGTAGGACGGGTAGGGCATCGCCGGGTATAACCGGCGGCTGTCGGGAGCTACGCCGTGGCGCACGGCACGGTCGAAGTCCGCCAGGCTGTAGTAACCGATGCCGGTGTCCATGTCCGGGGTGATATTGGTCGCATGGATCGCGCCCAGCGGTGTGGCCATTTCCAGCCCACCGGCGAACGGCGCGCCACCCGGCACGCTGTGACAGGCTACGCAATCGCTGAGTCTGGCGACGTATTCGCCACGCGAGACCAGTGCCGGGTCGATATCGGCCACGGCGATCTGATGGTTTTCAAGGCGCGAGACGGGCTCGCGGGTGACATACCAGGCCAGCAGGCCTGCCGCGACCAGACATGGCACGGCCAACCAGCCAGCGGTTCTTGCGAATCGGCTGTTGTTCATAAAGGCTCCGGCGATGATCAGGTGAAGGTGTGTCGGCTCAGGGGCAGGCTGCGTACCCGCTGCCCGGTCAGCGTTGCCACCGCATTGGCGACGGCAGGCGCGACGGCAGGCAACGGCGGTTCACCGATGCCACCCATTTTTTCCCCGCTCTCGACCACACGCACATGAACCCGTGCCATCCGCGCAGGCGGCAGGATCGGATACAAGTCGTAGTTGCGCGCCCTAGGCTTGCCATCAATCCACACGGCTTCTTCCACCAGGGTTTGCGACAGTCCCAACGCCACGGCACCGTTCACCTGAGCCTCGACAATCGCCGGATTGACGATGCTGCCAGGGTCAATCGCCTGCCAGATGTCATGCACCTTGACCTGGCCGTTTTCGATGGAGACCTCGGCGATCACCGCAGTCTCCGTACCGAACGGCGAAGCCATGGCCACGCCTCTGGCCCGTCGGCTGCCGTCTTCGGCGGTAAACGGGCCACGCTTCCAGCCGCCCGACAATTCACCCACTGCTTGCAACAACGTGGTCAGCCGTTGGTTGTCACGCAGCAAATGCAGGCGCAGCTCGAACGGGTCTTTGCCGCCCTTGTCGGCCAGTTCATCGAGGAACGATTCATAGAAGAAGTCGTTGAGGGAATTACCCACCGAGCGCCAGTAACCGAGCATGGCCGGGCCTTTGACGTAGATCTGCGCGATGCGCTTGTTGGGTATCGCATAGGACTTGCCCGACAACCCTTCCAGCGCCGTCGGGTCGAGCTTTTCACCTTGCTTGCCGGCGAGGGCTTCGGTCGGACCTTCGGTGGCACTGATCGCTTCGATTGCCAGCGGCCAGCCGTCGGTGTCCAGTGCTGCACGGAAATTCACTGCGGCAACCGGGCGGAGCACGTCACGCAGAAACTCTTCCTCGCGACTCCAGATCAGCTTGACCGGGCGGCCTACTGCTTTGGACAGGGCGATTGCCTGAGGGTAGGGACTGGCCGAGTCGTAGAGAAAATGCCGGCCGAAGAACCCGCCCAGCAGTGGCGAATGCAAGGTGATGCGCGACGGATCCAGGCCTGTGCGTTTGGCGATGTCGGCGCGGAACATATCCGGCGCCTGATTCGGCAGCCAGACCTCCAGCGAACCATCCGGATTGAATCGGGCCAGTGCTGAAGGCGGCTCCAGTTGTCCGTGGTTCAGGTATTGGTTGTGGTAAGTGGCGTCGATCCGGGTCTTGGTCTCCTTGAGAATCGAAGCCACATCGCCTTCATGTTCATCATCTTTGGCGGGGCTTTTATCTTCAGCGAGGCGCTTGAACCACGCATCGCTGGAAAAGTCGGCGGGCATCGGCCGCACTTGGCTGTCGGCCGTCGGCTCTTGCCAGTCGACCTGAATCGCCTCGACGGCACGTTTGGCGTGCCACCAGCGCTCGGCGACCACCGCCACTGCGCCCGGCAGCCGGTGCACGGAATGCACGCCTTTCATTGCCTTGACCTGATCTTCGTTGCGCAGATTGCCCACCGTCATCCCCAGGCGCGGGGCATGTTGAACGGCGGCATGCAGCATGTCGTCGACTTTCAGATCGATGCTGTACAGCGCCTTGCCCGTGGACTTGTCGTAAGCGTCGAGACGCTTCACCGGTTTGCCGATCCAGCGGAACTGGCTCGGATCACGCAGCTTCACAGAGGCCGGATCAGGAACTGGCAGATCCATCGCACGCTCGGCCAGTTCACCGTAGGCCAGCGAGCGGCCCGACTTGGCGTGCACGACTTTGCCAGGCTCGGTGGTCAATTCACTTACCGGCACGCCGAGTTGCTGCGCGCCCGCCTGCAACAGCATGGCGCGGGCGAGGGCGCCGAGGCGGCGCATGACCGGGTAACTCATGCGCACCGACATACTGCCGCCGGTGATGCGCATGCCGTTCTCCATCACCACATAGGCTTCGCCAGGCGGGGCGGCTTCGACCAGGAAGGTCGCCGGGTCCGCATCCAGTTCTTCACCGACAATCTGCGCCATCGCAGTGAACGTGCCTTGTCCGCCTTCCATGAATGGGCAGAGCAGACGCACGCGGTTGTCCGGGCGGATCTCGAGAAACGCCGGGACCTGTGTGCCACGCTCGGCAGTTGCAGTTGCTGCAGCCGCCTGTACGCGTGTCACACCCAGCGGCAGGCCGAAGCCGAGGACCAGTGCGCCGACTGCGGTACCGGTCAGAAAACGTCTGCGCGAAACATTGATCGGTTCATGCAGATCCAGTGCTGAGGCTTGCAGTGAAGGATTGATTCGAACGTTCATCACGCTTCTCCCTTGCCGGCAAGCTCATGCACGGCGGCATGAATGGCGTTGTAAGTACCGCAGCGGCACAGATTGACCATCGCCGCCTCGATCTGTGCATCACTCGGTTTGGGGTTCTGCTTGAGCAGCGCGGTGGCGGCCATTACCTGCCCGGACTGGCAGTAACCGCACTGGGCGACCTGCAGATCGACCCAGGTCGAGACGACTCGTTTGCCCACGTCATCGGTTTCGATGGCTTCAATGGTGGTGACCTCGCGGCCAACTACACCGGCCACTGGCGTGACGCAGGAACGCACCACATTGCCGTCCACCAGCACCGAGCAGGCGCCGCATTGCGCCAGTCCGCAGCCGTACTTGGTTCCGGTCAAGCCCAGATCATCGCGGATCACCCACAGCAAGGGCGTATCGGCGTCGGCATCGACCTGATAGGTCTTCTGGTTGATTCGTAGTTCCATGGTTCACCCGCTTGATCATCGGTTGACGTGCATTGTTATGAGCGGTGACACGCGGCGGGGCGCATCACCGGTGAAGCTGGTTGTTCATTTAATTCGCTACGCTGCCGTGCGCTTCTGCCTCGCATGGTTGCCCGCGCAGGAGGGCGATGTCACGACTCGGCGCGGTGCCGAACAGGCGGCCATATTCGCGGCTGAACTGCGAAGGGCTTTCATAGCCGACCGCAAACGCCGCCCGCGACACATCGAGGCGCTCGATCAGCATCAGCCGCCGGGCTTCGTTGAGCCGCAGCCATTTCTGGTACTGCAGCGGACTCATGCCGGTGAGCTGGCGGAAATGATGGTGAAAGGTCGGCGCGCTCATCTGTACCCGCGCGGCCAAATCATCGATGCGCAGGGCATCGGTGTAGTTGACCTTGAGCCAGTCGATCGCCTTGGCGATGCGATAACCCTGACCGTCGACGGCAGTGATCTGCCGCAGCCGCGGGCCTTGGTCGGTGTGGAGCAGTCGATAGTGAATTTCTCGCAGAATCAGCGGTGCCAGGACCGGGATCGCCTCGGGTTCATCGAGCAATGCCAGCAGGCGATCGAGCGCGTCCTCCAGAGCAGGTGACAGGCTGCCAATCGCAGCGCCCGTACCCGTTGATGGCTGGCGTTTCGCGGGCAAGCCGCTCTTGGTAATGACCTCGGCAAGCATGCTGACATCCAGTTTCAGCACGAAGCCGACACAGGGCCGCTCGGGACTGGCGAGCATCACTTCGGAGTTGGCGGGCAGATCCAGCGACGTGACCAGAAACCGCGATGGGTCATAGCTGTAGCCCTCACCACCGACCCACAAGCGCTTTTCGCCGCGACCCACGAGAATCAGGCTGGGCTCGATCATGCACACAACGGGGGGCGCCGGCTGGTCGCGACGAAACAGCGTTAGCCCGGGTATGGCCGTGGCGAAGTCACCCGGCGTGCTCAGGCGCGGGTCGATGTGCAAGGCCAAAGGCGATTCCTGGGGCAGAGAGGGCTGGTTCATGTCGGGTCACTCCTGTTGTCCGAACTCTAATCCGCGCGCGAGACGTTTCCTATCCGTCAGCCTGCATCGCCAGAGGATCAGGCAAGCATTCAAGAGGAATGCACTAGGGGAGCACCGGATTGACCGGGAGAATGTGTCTATCTGTTACAGGGGCAGTGCCCGGACGGGCGACAAACTACTTGCCCCTGCGTTTCACACCCCACACGTTTTTCGCACCACAGGTAGTTCCCATGACGTTTCCTTCTACAGATCCTTCTAAAAGAACAGGCGGCTGGAGCGCCGTGCTGGCCATGTCGTTGGCCGCGTTCGCCCTGGTCGCTTCAGAGTTCATGCCCGTCAGCCTGCTGACGCCCATCGCGGCTGACCTTAACATCACCGAAGGTCAGGCCGGGCAGGGGATTTCCGTGTCCGGTGCCTTTGCCTTGATCACCAGTTTGTTGATCGCCTCGGTCGCCGCTCGCATCGAACGCAAGCAGCTTCTGCTGGGCCTGACCCTGCTGATGATCGTCTCCGGAACGGTCGTCGCACTCGCCCCGGGCTACCCGTCGTTCATGTTTGGACGTGCGCTGATCGGGATTGCGATCGGTGGTTTCTGGTCGTTGTCGGCGGCGACTGCCATGCGCCTGGTGAAGCCTGAACAGGTTTCCCGCGCGCTGGCCATCGTCAATGGCGGTAACGCATTGGCCACGGTCATCGCCGCTCCGGCGGGCAGCTTTCTCGGCTCGTTGATCGGCTGGCGCGGTGCATTTTTCTGTGTGGTTCCGGTCGCGGTGCTTGCCGCCGTGTGGCTGCTGATCAGCCTGCCGTCCTTCAAGGCCGAACGCCAGGCCGGTAGCGGCAACGTTCTGCGTCTGATGAAGCAATTGCCAGTGGCTTTGGGCATGGTCGCCGTGAGTGTCTTTTTCATGGGGCAGTTCATGCTGTTCACCTATCTACGGCCCTTTCTTGAAGGCGTGACTGGCGTCAGTGTCTCAACCTTGTCGTTCATGCTGCTGGGGCTGGGGCTGGCCGGTTTTATCGGCACCTTTCTGATCGAGCGGTTTATGAGCCTTGGCCTCTACCGCACGTTGACCGCCATTCCACTGATCATGGCGGTGATCGCGCTGGCGTTGGTCAGCTTCGGCAAATCGCCGGTGCTGACCGCCGTGTTGCTCGGAATCTGGGGGCTGGTCGCCACGGCCGCGCCGGTTGGCTGGTGGACGTGGCTGGCGCAGACGCTCCCGGATGATGCGGAAGCCGGAGGCGGCTTGCTGGTGGCCATCGTCCAACTGGCGATCGCCGGCGGCGCAATCATTGGCGGTCTGGCCTTTGATTTGAGCGGCTACAAAGCCACCTTCGAGCTTAGCGCCGCTGTCCTGGTCGCCGCGTCTGTGCTGGCCTGGCTGGCCGGGCGCAATACCACGGAAGTTCATCTTGTCGAGTCGAACGCGACAGCCTGACGAGATCACCTGCAACCGGTTTCGCCTTATGGCTCAAGCATCAAACTGCGCCAAACGATAACGGGCGGTTGAGCCTGCGCATCATGCGGTTGAGGCACTTGCTGCTTCTCTGGCGAAATCACCTCGGCTGATGAGCGCTCAAGCAGTAAAAGCGGTGCAGTGTCTACGGTCGACTCATGAGTAGGCGACGTGGTCATTTGAGCAAAACAACCACCTTGCCCTTGGCGCGTCCCTGCTCAACGTACTTCAATGCTTCAGCCGTTGATTCAAAGGGGAAGGAACGATCAACCACTGGTTTGATGATCCCGTCCTCCACGAGCGCGGTGATGCGTTGCAGTTGAGCGCCATTGGCCCGCATGAACACGAACGCGTAGCTGACATCCTGCTTGCGCGCTTTGCGACGAATGCCAAGGCTCAGCAGTCGCATGACTTGCTGCAATGGCCAGGACAATCCTTGCTCCCTCGCGAACTGCACAGTGGGTGGGCCCGAGATGGAAATGAGTTGACCACCGGGTTTCAGGACCACGAGTGATTTCTCCAACACGTCGGCGCCAAGGCTGTTCAGCACCACGTCGTAGTCACGCAGTACATTTTCGAAGTTCTGCTGTTTATAGTCGATGACTAGATCGGCCCCCAGCGCCTTGACCCATTCGACATTGGCGGTGCTGGTAGTTGTGGCGACAAACGCACCGAGGTGTTTGGCAAGCTGAATCGCAATGGTGCCGACGCCGCCAGAACCTGCGTGAATCAGCACTTTCTGGCCCTTTTGCAGCCGGGCGGTTTCAACCAGTACTTGCCAGGCGGTCAGTGCAACCAAGGGCAGGGATGCGGCTTGTGCCATGTCGGTATTGGCGGGTTTCAGGGCGACCGCATTTTCGTTCACGGCGATCAATTGGGCGAACGTCCCGATCCGCGCTTCGGGCGGGCGAGCGTATACCTCGTCTCCCGGTTTGAAGCGTGTCACCTGCGGGCCGACTTCAACCACAACCCCCGCCAGGTCATTACCCAATATCAACGGAAAGGCGTAGGGCAGAATCAGCTTGAAGTCGCCTTTGCTGATCTTCGAATCCAGCACGTTGACACTGCTCGCATGGACCTCGATCAAGACGTCGTGGGCACCGACGGCGGGGGCGGGCGCTTCGCCAATGCGTCCGGGATTCTTGCCATAGCCATCAATCAGAAATGCTTTCATCGTGGTGCGGCTCTTGCTGGTTATACGGAGGGTAGTCGGTGGGGTTGCGGTGTTGCTGCGTGACGTGGTCACGCATCGAGAAACGCCTGCGCCTTGGCCACAAAGTCGGCGTGATGCTGGAAAATCCCGCCGTGCCCGGCATCCTCATAAATCACCAACTGTGCGTTGGGGATAAGCCTGGCCAGCTCAAACGAGTTAACGCTGGGCACCATGAGGTCGTTGTCGCCGTTGACGATTAGCGTCGGCGTGCGTAAGTGCCCAAGCGCTTGCCGCTGTTGTCTGCCCCACGCGGTGATGGCTCTCAATTGCCGCAGGAAGGCGCGGGGCGTCGGGCCCTTGTCGCGATTTTTTTTGCGTGCCTTTAGGCGTCTTAAATACTGCGAGGCAGACCGTCGCCCATTGGCCGACGAGGTGAAGAAAAGGTAGAACTTGGGATCGCGCAGGGTCAGCAAGCCTTTGAGGATCAATGGCCATGACACTGTGCCGACCTTGTCGATGCCGGTGCCGCCCGCCGGTCCAGTACCGGTCAGAATCAATCGGCGTACCAAATCAGGCGCCTTGAGGGCAATGTCCTGAGCGACGAAACCTCCGAGGGAGAAACCGAGCACATCCACGGTTTTCAGCCCCAGCGCCCTGATCAGCTGGATGGCATCGTCGGCCATTTCGCTCACCGTCAGTGGCGCGGTTCCCCCCGAGTTGCCGATGCCGCGATAGTCGGTGGTGATGACGCGTCTGGTTTGCGCCAGGCCATCGATGATCGCGGGGTCGAAGTTGTCCAGTACTGCACCCCAATGGTTGAACAGTACCAAGGGCATGCCGGTCGCGGGCCCGGTGTCGCGGTAGGCGAAGGGAATGCCGTTGACCGTGATCGACTGGTTCGCCGCGTCAATAAATGGCGTCGGCAAACCCGAGCGGGAATTTGTCTGCATTGAACTCATTGTCACTCCGGCCAGCGGGCAGGATTCGATGCAATGCCGTGTGCCTGCATCGAATCTGCCGCGAATGCTCGCTAGCAAAAAATCACTGTGGCGTCTGGTAGCGTTGGGCGACCGCAGACTGGCGGATTTGCCCCAGCAGGCCCTGGCGTGCGCCCTGCAGGTCATCCCAGCGCTCAGCTTCGTGCAGCGGCGGGATGGTCACAGGTTCGCGACGATCGAAGCCGACCAGTGCGGCATCCACCAGATCACCCACTTCCATGATTTCGCTCAGGGTATTGATGTCGACGCCGGAGCGATCCCAGATTTCCGTGCGGGTGGCGGCGGGCAACACGGCTTGCACGTAGACGCCCTGAGGCGAAAGCTCCAGGCTCAGGCCTTGGGAAAGGAATAGCACGAAGGCTTTGGTCGCACCGTAGACCGTCATGCCGAACTCAGGCGCCAGACCCACCACCGAACCGATGTTGATGATTGCGCCGTCGCCGGCCTTGGCCAGGCGTGGGGCGATGGCGCTGGCGAGCCGCACCAGCGCTGTGGTGTTGAGGGCGACCAGTTGCGCAACGCTGTCGGTGCTTTGGTCGACGAAGTGGCCGGACAGCGCAGCGCCGGCGTTGTTGACGAGAACGCCGATGCGGGCGTCATCGCGCAGGCGGCTTTCAACGGTGTTGAGATCGCCGAGTTGGGTCAGGTCTGCGGGGATGACATCGACGGCGACGTCGTGCTCGCTGCGCAAACGCGCTGACAGTGTGTCTAGGCGAGCCTTGTCGCGGGCGACCAGTACCAGATCGTGGCCACGTTGCGCGAAGCGTTCGGCGTAGACGGCGCCAATGCCGGTGGAGGCGCCGGTGATGAGAACAGTAGGGCGAGTGCTCATGGGGTATCTCTCTTTCAGGAGGTGAGAAACAGAACGCGCTCAGCTTGCGCTGACGCTTGATTCAGCCAGCGTCGGGTAGTCGATGTAGCCCGCCGCGCCGCCGCCATAGAGGGTGGCGGGATTGAACGCGGACAGCGGCGCGCCCTGCTTGAGGCGCTCCACCAGATCCGGGTTGCCAATGAACGGGCGACCGAAGGCGATCAGGTCGGCCTGGTCTTCGGCGAGCCGCGCGTTCGCCAGGTCCAGGTCATAGCCGTTGTTGGCGATATAGGTGTTTTTGAAGCGCTGGCGCAGGGCACCGAAATCGAAAGGGGCCACGTCGCGCGGGCCGCCGGTCGCGCCTTCGACCATGTGCAGATAAACCACACCGAGGGCGTCGAGTTGCTCGACAACGTAATTGAATTGCGCCTGCGGATCGCTGCTAGACACGCCATTGGCCGGCGACACGGGAGACAGGCGCACGCCAGTGCGATCCGCGCCGATCTCGTTGATGACAGCCGCCGTCACTTCGAGCAACAGACGCGCACGATTTTCAATCGAGCCGCCGTAAGCGTCGGTGCGCAGATTGGCGTTGTCCTTGAGGAATTGATCCAGCAAGTAGCCGTTTGCACCGTGAATCTCCACGCCATCGAACCCGGCATCGATCGCGTTGGCCGCAGCCTGGCGGAAATCGGAGACGATCCCCGGCAGTTCGCTGGTTTCCAGGGCGCGGGGTTCGGAGACGTCTTCAAAGCGGTTGTTGACGAACACTTTGGTCGCGGCACGCAGCGCAGAAGGGGCCACCGGTGCGGCGCCGTTTTCTTGCAGGTCAACGTGTGAAACGCGGCCGACATGCCACAGCTGCAGGAAGATTTTTCCGCCCTTGGCGTGGACGGCATCAGTGACTGTGCGCCAACCGTCAATCTGTGCCTGGGTGTAGATCCCGGGGGTGTCCTGATAACCCTGACCCTGTCGGGAAATCTGAGTAGCTTCGCTGATCAGCAAGCCGGCGCTGGCGCGCTGGCTGTAATAGGTCGCCGCGAATTCGCTCGGGACAAAGCCCTGGCCCGCACGGTTGCGTGTCAGCGGTGCAAGAACGACGCGGTTCGACAGCGTGAGACTGCCTAGCGTGTAAGGGGTGAACAGAGTCTGTTTGGTCATCTGATGAATCTTCCGTGCCCGTGGATGGAGATCGGTGGGTGTGAAATTAGGATGATGATCGAAATCTAAACTGTCAACGGTTTTGATTATGGACGACATCTATGTATCATCGGACGCAGGAATTCCCGCTGAACACGAGGTATTGCACGTGAGAGTGACCAAGGCCCAGGCGCAGGCCAATCGAGAACACATCGTTGAAACGGCCTCAGAGCTGTTCCGTGTGCGTGGTTTTGACGGCGTCGGTGTAGCGGACCTCATGGCGGCTGCCGGTTTCACTCATGGAGGCTTCTACAAGCACTTCGGTTCGAAGGCCGACCTGATGGCCGAAGCCTCGGCCTGCAGTCTTGGCAAATCGTTAACAGGTGCCCAGGCGCTCGACGTGCCCGGTTTCATCAACGTCTATGTGAACAAAGAACATCGCGACGGACGCGGCAGCGGTTGCACTATGGCCGCACTGTGTGGCGACGCGGCGCGTCAGACGGACGATGTGAAAGCGACGTTTGCTGAAGGCATTGAACGCACCTTGCAAACCCTGGGGGGAAAATATCCGACAGGGCCGGATGCCGCAGAGGGTGAGGGGAGAAAGAAAATGATCGACCTGCTGTCGCGTGCGGTCGGCGCGATTATTTTGTCGCGTGCTTGCCCCGATGACTCCGCACTTGCTGATGAAATCCTTGAGGTGTGCCGGGCAGAAATGCTTGCTTCATTGCCGGTCGAGGACGTGGAGCCGGAGTAGATAGGGCGCTCACTCAAAGCGTAGTTTCAGTAGAAGTGCGATGTTGATGCAGGGAACAGAAAACCAATTTGAGTCCAAAACTATGGATCACGAATGACGGGTTGCGATCGTTCGTGGGCGGCTGCTATCGGCCGGCCCTTGATGATCTTCGTGATGGTCGTGGCGCACTTCCTTGCCCGGGTGAGCGGTGGTTTACGCAGTCAACAACCCTTTCGTCTCGGCTTCATTCCGACATTGCTTCCGGAGCTGACGGGCCGACTCGATGGATTCTTGCTTGGTAATGGTCAGTCGGCACCGGATTTAACGAACTCGCCGCGCAGCTTCCCGCACCGGTAGGTGACGATTTTTCGATTCTCGATCTGAGGAATCGGACCGGCCATGGCCTACCTCTTCAATTCCGCTGGCCGGCAATTGCGGCCAGGTCTGTCGGTGACCTCCAGTCGGGCGCTGTCCTCCGTTACCGGATGCGCCGCATTGGGTTATGGCAAAATGATGTCGGATCGGTTAACTTTTGCGGCTCGGCATGAGGCCGAAGGGAGATCAAAATGGCCGTTGTTCGTGAAAGTGCCTTACAAACTGCCCTCATATCTGTGCTGATCGCATCAGAAAGGTTTGGTGTAAATCTCGATGACTTGGTTGCTCACGCGCTTTCAATGACCAAGAGCTGCCCCCGTGAACCTTCGGTATCGGACTTTATTCCGACCCGTGCAAGCATCGAGTTGCAGAATGCCTATGATGCTGTTTTGAGGGGAAAGAGCGAGCCACTCAAGCAGGCATGAGTCCAGGCACGACAATTTTGTCGTCAGGCTCTGGCGGATCAGGCGGCCGGCGCAGAATCGTGAATCACGTCCATCTGTGCCGCACCGTCGAGCCATGCCGCCGCTATCCGCTGTTCGGTCATGGCTGCATAGTCCGGGTTTAGTTCGCACAGGATCGATTCTCGGCCTTCCTGTATAGCGACCACCGCCTTGATCCTGCCACGGGCGCTGTCTTGACTATAGGTGCCATGCCCCCAGCCAACGCCGTTTGGCTTCCTGGCCACCGCTTTCATATTTCCGTTGCTACTCGGCAGGGTTTCTTCCTGGCCTATCTGCCCGTCGACGCCGTCATCCCGCAACTCGAAGTAGGGCGGTCTGGTCAAACCAGCACTGCTCTGACTGGTCGGGCAGAGTCCACATCATGTCGATGCATTCACCGATCAATATAGGGTGGGAAGGGGCCATGGGCTGTTCCAGGTAGACCTATGAGGCTGGCGTATTGGGGTTTTATTCGGGAATGGTCTATTTGTTGATAGCTGGCATTAAGCTTGGATAAAGAGAAGTAAAAATGCTCGGGCGATGGACCAAGAGTTTGCGTGTGGACAGGGCGCCTGGCCGGCTGTTATATCAAGTCAGGGGTTTTTAGGGGGTAGACAGTTCTCATCATCTAAATTGATGGCGAACTGACGGAACCCGATCTATTTAATCTAGGTGTCTCGTCTTCCTGGAGGGCGATTTACTCAACCTGTGCGTTTGGATGAATCGTGTAACTTAAATGGAGTTTTCTATGAGATTAATAGGTTTTCACGCTACTAGATCTGGACATAGGGCATCTTTGACAAGCGGTCTGAGAGTCGTGCCAGGGGCTTGGGATCATGCATCAGGCGGGGAGTTGGGAAGTGGATTTTATGTAATAAAATCCTTTAAAAAAACACCGGCCCTTTATACTTATGGATATGGGATTGCTTCTACTGTTGTTCCTCGGGAGGGAGTTGATATATGGGCTGTATATTGCAATCGAGAGTTGGTCGATATGGAGAACTTTGCGGTTCCAGAAGCTCAGCAGTGGCAAAACATACCTGCGGACTATTGCAATAATTATGATTGGCTGTCGAATGCCAGTGAAAACCCAGCTGTGCAGATCAAATTCAACCCTAGGGCTTATCGTTATCTAAAGATTGAGTTGACTCAGGTGTTGACTCTTGAACAGGCTGAAGATTTAGTGTTTGGTCCGTGATCGGTTTTATATTTATATGCTGGTCTGTTTTGGGTATGTATTAGATCAATCAATACGTGTTTCAGTGCGTGGATGTTTCTGGCCTCGTTTTTGTTCCGTTATCCCACGTTGGGGACTTTGACCGAGGCGCCGCGCCTGGCGAAGACCACGGCGTCGGTTCTGGTCTCGCCGGGCTGGTGGCTGAATGCATTGTTCGTCGCGTCGTCCAGCCACGTGTGCCGGTGACCGACATTCTGGCCATGGCTCAGCAACCCAGAAATGTGCGGCGCCGCTCACATTTACGAAATATGGCGCCACTGTAACCGTGGGAAATTCGATCAGCGGGCCGCCCTGCGCCAGTCCGTGCAGGGTGGGCCGCGATTTTGGGGTTAGTTGTTACTCTCGATTGCCTTAACCAAATAGGGTGCAACATATCGAGATCCATCGAAATTTAGATGGCTGTTATCGCTATAGAGCAAGCGTCCATCCTTCGCCAGATAGCAGCGATTTTCATCGCAAAGCTTGGTGGAAAGATCGAGTATTTTAACTTGCGGGAAGTCATTGGTTGCCGCTTCTACAAGCGCTTTGTAATCTGCGAAAGGCTGGTTTTTGTCGAATTGCTCGCGCGGGAAGGAGCAGCGATCAGTGTTCTTTGTAAGCCTGAAAGGGCGTTCGGTACACGCTGAGGGCGCGTAGGGCAGGACTGGGTTATCCAGCAAAACAATGATTTTTTTGTTTGCTTGCGTCAGTGCCGAGAAAGTCCGCTTCATTCCTTCAGTGAGAGCTTTCTTATAGTCGCCATTGGAGGGATCTCTCATGTCAGTGGCATCTTGATAAGAGCAAATCGGAAGGTGAGCCAGAATAACGACTTTGATTTTCGGGTCGTCAATTATGTAGTCATACGCGCGGTTTATAAGCTTGTAGGCGCCTTTCCTGACTTTCTGAGCATTTTTGTCTTGCTGAGCAGTGGCGACATCAATATAGGGCGCCGCACAGCTGGCTGCAAATACCGCAACCCCTTCGCTTGGCTTCAGCAGCTCGCTAATACCCAGAAATAGGTGGCCAGCATGAGAGTCGCCAACAATGGCAACGGAGTTGTCTGCCTCTCTCTGGAAGCGGCAGGCATTGTCCGTGATGCTAGTCCAATCCGGGAACCGTTTTTCACAGTTTGCCTGTGACAGAGCCATGGTTTGATAACTCTTTGTCAAGGCCATGGTTTGAGTCTCGTCAGCACTGCTTTGGCTGACAAGGCCCTTATAGCCAATGACCCCCGCCACCAGCATGACTGAAACCAGTGCGACGACTTTGCCCAATCTGCGGTTGCTGCTGCGGAATGGGGGTTCAACAAACTTGTATGTGAGCCATGCAAGTCCGATTGCGAGCAGTACTGCAGCCAGTCGTATTTCTCGGCCAGGCTCGTCGCTCTGAACAATCCTTGCAAACGACAGCAGTGGCCAATGCCACAGGTACAGCGGGAAGCTGATCAGACCGATAAACACCGCTAGTTTATTCGAAAGCAGGAAACGGTTGACGCGTGCTTGCGGGCCCGCAGCAATCAACAGGACAGCTCCGGTAACCGGTGCAAGTGCAAACCAGCCGGGAAACGCGTCAGATTTATGGACAAAAAACATTGCCCAAACAACCAGGGCGAAACCAAGTACACCAGCCAGATCATCAAGCAATGCACGAAGTGGCGTCCGCGCTGTTGCCCCGCCGCCTTGAAGAGCGAGCCATGCCAGGATACTCCCTGCAAGCAGTTCCCATGCGCGACTCGGTAGCAGGAAGAATGTTGCAACAGGATTGCTGGTGACATGGGTGATATTGATGGCAAAGGACACAAGTGCGATCACGATGGTCACAGCCAACATGTTTGCGCGCAGTTTCCATGCTCCCCACAGCACCAGTGGCCAAATCAGGTAGAACTGCTCTTCAATAGCCAGAGACCAGAGATGTAACAGTGGTTTAAGTTCTGCGGCAGTGTCGAAATAACCACTTTCACTCCAGAATGCAAAGTTGGCGATGAACGTGGCGCCGGCAGTCACATGTTTGCCAAGTTGTCGATACTCATCATCGAGCAGTACGAGTTTGCCTATTATCAAACAAGATGCCAGAACAACGATTAGCGCGGGGAATATTCGACGTATCCGGCGAGAGTAGAAGTCGCTGAAGCTGAATGTGTCTTTTGCGAGACTTTTAAGTAGTATCGTACCGATCAGAAAACCGGATATCACGAAGAATACATCGACACCAACAAACCCACCGGGAAGTAAAGACGGGAAAGCATGGTAGATGACAACACCCAGAACGGCCAGGGCGCGCAGCCCATCAATATCCGGACGGTATTGGATGTTCGGATTACTCATAATTTTCCTATTGGTTTCAAAGCAGCTTGCCGTGATGGGGGGGAGATTCTAAAGAGTCGCTGCATGAATATTCAACTCTCCCAGCGTCTGGCTCGCTGATGATCCTTTCGAGGACTTGTCTCGTGGAATGGACTTGCACGCTATTTTTCATGCGAGCCCCTTTTGTCTCGCAATAATCATCCACCCCATTTTCTGCCGTTTGTTCACTTTAGAGTCTTCCAGACTTCGGTCGAAGCGGTGCGCTTGGCATATGCGCGGAAGTCGTTCGCCGGCCGCCCCAAAGCTTCGGGCCTGTCAGCTCATAGAGTTTTGCGGTGTGGCCCGCAGCTGTGAGGGCCTGCACGGCGACACTCTGCGGTTGAATGTGAGTTGCCCTCATAAAAATTGCGACGGGGTGACGGGGCGTTTCCGGTGCTGTCTGTAGATTCAAATGGTACTGGCACGATGAGTTTCCAATTGTGGCGTACAAAAACTCACCATAGCATCGGCAGATCTGCACAGGGGTAAACGCATCCGCAAAAAGGGCCGGGCAGGCCGGCCCGTTGTGGAGGGATGTCTAGACGAAGGCCTGGCCGGTAAAGCCCCTTGGCAAACGCTGAAGACCTGCCATGGCCGTCAGGCGGTCGATCCATTCAGAACGCCAATTTGATTCGTGGTGTGACGCCTTGGCATGACGCGCGGCCCGTCGTGCGGCATTGCGCTGGTCCTTGCGTGCATCCTTATAGGCTTCAGTATTGCGGCAGCTGCGGCATTTGACGCGATTGAGCTCGGAGCTCGCGCTGAGATTGTTGCCCTTGTGACCACAGGCAAGATGCCCGTCGACTTTGAAATGAGTGACCATGAGACGTCTCCTTGGTGACGTGTAAAGGGTTTGACCTTTCACCACCAGGGACGTTCTTTGTAACTGACCACACGCAAATCAGCGGATTACCGGAAACGTGGCAGCGGCCGATCGACAGGTTTTAGCGACGACAGGGTGCTGCGGATCAGGGGAGTGTCCTTTTCAATGTCGTTCAGACGGTCACGGATACGCAGGGCGGTCGGGTGCCCGCCTTGATGATCGACCCAGTCGGCGATCTCTTTGCAGGCCGCGGCGAGGCGCGCCTCCCGGGCCTCGAGCAAGGTAAGAAGCGTGGTGATGGACTCTCTTTCGGACATGAGACACCTCCGTTCGGTAAACCGCTCTGAGGCAGCAAAAAGCCCGCGAAGCGCGAGCTCTCTGCCGTTGGGGCGCTGCTCCTTCAGCTCGTTTGAGTATAGACCGTAAATGACAGCTATCAGCCGCAAGACTCATCGACGGTTACTCGGGCGCTGGCGGCATTGAGCCGCAGGCATTCTTGCCGGGCGTCTTCCTCGAGATCGTAGCCGTCGCCGATGAAGCCGCCGGTGCGGGTGTCGCTGATGCGATACCAGCCAATGGCTTCGGCAGGCTCATGAAGACTTTCTCCGGCGCGGCGACCGTGAATGATGATCTTGTTGCAATGCTTCACGACGAATATGTCTTCCATGGCGTCACCGCAGCTGATGCGTGTCAGATCAACTATAGAAGCCCTGACCGATCATGCAAAAAATACACAGCTCAATTTGTCGGCTGGAGCAACCAGCCTGAGGGGTGCCAGTGCAGGTTGTGCGTCGGGCACAACGCTTGTCGGAGTTTCTGGTCGTGTGAAACCACAACAATTGCTCCCGGAAATGTCTGCAAAGCCTGTTCAAAAGCTTCAACAGACGGCAGATCCAGATGATTGGTCGGCTCGTCGAGCAGCAACAGTTGTGCGGGCGTTTCCCTCCACAAGGCCAGCGCCAGTGCCGCTTTCAGTCGTTCGCCACCACTGAGTGAACCGCAAGGTTGCGTGGCGCGCCGGGCATCGAGCTGCAACTGAGCAAGGTAACTGCGCAGAGTGCCTTCACTCAGCGTCGAGCCTTGAGCTGTCAGCTGTTCAGTGATGGAGTGCTGCTCGTCCAGCAGATTCAGTTGCTGATCGAGAAATGCGCAAGGCACATGAGTCGTGCAATGTCCGGTGACAGCATGCAACTCCCCCGCGAGCATTTTCAGCAAGGTGGACTTGCCGCAGCCGTTTGGGCCACTGACAGCGATCCGCATCGGACCGCGCAACCAGAAGCTCAGTCTGCTTGTCGGCGCATCAGGCGGCAACCAGGGCAAACCTGCATCAATCACCGTACAGACCTGGCGCGCGGTCGGCACGCTGCTGCCCGGCAAGTTGACCAGCACACAATCCTCGGGGGTTACCTTGGCGTAGGCATCACGCACCTGAGCATTCAATTCGGATTTGCGCTGCTCATGTACAGAACGGACATGACCCATGATTTCGCGGGCGGCGCCCTTGATGGCGACGCGTTCGAAACTGGCGATGTTGGCCGTATCGGCATTGCGACTGGAGGTGGCCGCGTGTCGCTGTATGGTGTCGTGCTCGCGCCGCAACCTGATCTGTTCGCGATGGCGTTCGCTCCTGGCCTGATCGAGGCGAGCCTGCGCGGCCGCTTGATGAATTTTCTGCTGCTCTCGAAACGCCGAGTAGTTGCCACCAAACTCGTTCGCGCCTGCGGCGGTCAGCTCGACCGTGCGCTGCATGCAATCAAGCAATTGCCGATCATGACTGATGACGATCAACCCGCTTCGCCAACGTTCGAGCATGCCCAGTAGCCATTGCCGGCCGACAGCATCCAGGTGGTTACTCGGCTCATCGAGAATCAACAGAGATGTGTGGTTTAAAAAGGCGCCAATCAGAGCAATGCGGGCCTGCTGACCACCACTCAGATTGCCGACCCGGTCGTCAAAGCCAGTCTTTGCCAGCCCTGCGTCATCCAGCAACCGTCGCAGGCGCTCTGCGAAATCCCATTGTTCGCCGACAATGTCGAAATCCTCGATTGAACCCTTGCCCTCGCTCAGACGATCAAGTGCCAGAAGAATGGCTGTGCTGCCTGTTGCGTCGGCGACTGTCAGGTCGGCTGGTACGACGGGGTTTTGCTCCACGTAGGTGGTTGTCACAGAGCAGATCACGCTCCCGTTGGTTGGCTGTAAACGCCCGGCGATCAAGCGTCCCAGTACGCTTTTGCCGACGCCATTGCGCCCGACGATGGCGGTTGGGGTGTGGTCGAATTTCAGATTGAGTTCATTGAAAATCGTCTCGCCATTGGCGAACTGGAAACCCAGTTGATTCAGGGAGACGAGGGCAGGCGTACGCGAGACGTGAGTCATCGGCACCTCCAAAAAATGTCGTGAACACTGACAAGCGCCTTGAAAGGCGTGTCGCGATTACATTTTTGAAGGCTTAGTTGTTCACTTCTGCGGTCATCCCGAGGAGGAGAAAGCCGCAAGCCTAGCCGAGACGTCTGCAGGGTTCAAGGTGCGGTTGCCATGTCGGCCATTCGCTCAAGAAACATTGCCAGGGCGACTTCCTCTGCGCGCAAGCCCTTGCGCACCCGAGGCCTTGGAAGTTCAGCCAGCGCGCCCAGCATGAACTGCTCGACCACAGCCGGGTGGATGTAGCACTTGCGACAGACCGCTGGCGTATTGCCCAGTTGCCGGGCGACGCCCTTGACCATCTCCAACACATGGCGTTTGGCCTCGCTTTCCGACTCCCATTGCAGCTCTCGCAATACCGCCAACGCCAGAGCACTGCCGGCCCAGGTGCGGTAGTCCTTGGCGGTGAAGTCTGCGCCGGTGAGGGTTTTCAGGTACGAGTTGACGTCTTGTGAACTGACGGTGTGCCGCTCGCCATTTTCATCCAGATACTGAAACAGATTTTGCCCCGGAATCTCCAGGCAGCGCTTGATGATTCGCGCCAGTCGCCGATCCTTCACGGTGATCTGATGCTCGATACCGCTCTTGCCCCGGAACTGGAACAGAATCGCGCTGCCATTGATCTCGACGTGCCGACTGCGCAATGTGGTGAGGCCGTATGACCGGTTATCCCGTGCGTATTGAGTGTTGCCGACACGGATCAGCGTGGCGTCAAGCAGTGTGATGACCGTGGCCATGACTTTGTCGCGGCTGAACCCCGGTGCTGCCAGCAGCGCTTCCAGTTGTTTGCGCAGCTTTGGCAACGCCATGCCGAACTCGCGCAGGCGCGAGTATTTGTCGGCATCGCGCACTTCACGCCAGCGTGGGTGATAGCGGTATTGTTTGCGCCCTCGAGCATCGCGGCCGGTGGCTTGCAGATGACCGTGAGGATCGGCGCAGATCCACACATCGGTATAGGCCGGCGGCACGGCCAGCGCATTGAGGCGTTTGACTTCGTCGGTATCGACGATTCGCTGTCCATGGGGGTCGAAGTAACAGAACTTGCCACGCAGCTTCTTGCGTGTGATTCCGGGTTGGGTGTCATCGACGTAATGCAGGTCCGAAGGCAACACTTCGGTCAGCGTGGCATCGGGCATGGCGGATTCCTTTGCGGCGGTCAACTGTTACAGCGATTGACCGCATGCCCTGCCAGTCGTGCGAACCGATTCAGGCCAGAACCGCGACTGCCTTGATCTGCGCCCACAATGCCTGGCCCGGATGCACGCCCAGTTGATCCCGCGAGTACCGTGTAATCCGCGCCAGCAGCGGCGTGCCACCGGCGTCAAGGCGAATCAGCACGTGCGCGGCATTGTCGGCAGGCATCTCGCTGACCACCCTGACCGGCAGTCGATTGAGAATGCTGCTGTGTTCGGTGTCGTGCAGCGTCAGGCTGATATCGCGGGCCTGTACTTTGCAGCGCAGTGCCTGGCCGACGTCCATCGGTGCGTGGGTCACGCGAATGCCCAGCAATGTGTCGGGCAATTGCAGGCAGAGCAACTGGTACTCGTGATCGTAGGAGATGACGTGCCCCTCAATGATCACTCCGGCGTCATCGCCCATCGCCAGTGGCAGGTCCAGTCGGGCGAGGGTTTCCCCGATCGGGCCACTGGCCAATGCTTTGCCGTCTTCGAGCAACACCAGATGATCGGCCAGACGCGCCACTTCATCCTGAGCGTGGCTGACGTAAAGAACCGGTATGTCGAGCTCGTCGTGCAGGCGTTGCAGGTAAGGCAGGATTTCACGTTTGCGCTGACTGTCGAGGGCTGCCAGAGGTTCGTCCATCAACAGCAATTTCGGACTGGTCAGCAAGGCGCGGGCGATGCCGACTCGCTGACGTTCGCCGCCGGACAGGTGCTGCGGATGACGCTCCAGCAAATGGCCGATCCCCAGCAGTTCGGTGGCTTGCGCCATGTCGACCCGGCGCTGGGTTCTTGCGATGCGTTTGAGGCCGAATTGCAGATTGGCCAACACCGAAAGGTGCGCAAACAGGCTGGCTTCCTGAAAGACATAGCCGAGCGAACGCTTGTGGGGCGGGACGAAAATACCGTTATCGCTGTCCTGCCAGATTTCATCGTTGATTCTGATGAAGGCATGGGGAGCCCGTTCAAGTCCGGCAATACAGCGCAGGCAGGTGGTCTTGCCCGAACCGGACTGCCCGAACAGCGCGGTCACACCTCGCCCGGGCAGGCTTAGATCGACATCCAGGCCGAAGCCCGACCAGGCGAGTTTCAAGCGTGCTTCTATCATCGGTCAGCTCCAGCCTGAGCGCGACTTGCGGCTGGAATAGAGTGCCAGCAACACCAGGAACGAAAACACCAGCATGGCCCCGGCCAGCCAGTGTGCCTGCGAGTATTCCATGGCTTCGACGTGATCGTAGATCTGTACCGAAACCACGCGGGTCTTGTCAGGAATATTGCCGCCGATCATTAGCACCACGCCGAATTCGCCCACGGTATGGGCGAAACCGAGGATTGCCGCGGTAACGAAACCCGGACGCGCGAGTGGCAGGATCACGCTGAAAAAAGTGTCCCAGGGATTGGCACGCAAGGTGGCGGCCACTTCCAGTGGGCGAGTGCCGATGGCGGAAAAGGCGTTTTGCAACGGCTGCACCACAAAAGGCATGGAATAGAGCACCGAACCGATCACCAGCCCGGTGAAACTGAAGGTGAGCGTGCCAAGCCCCAGCCACTGGGTGAAATGGCCAAGAAAGCCATTCGGGCCCATTGCCAGCAACAGATAAAAACCGATGACGGTTGGCGGCAGCACCAAAGGCAAGGCGACGATGGCTCCGATGGGGCCGCGCAGCCAGGAACGGCTGCGCGACAACCACAGGGCAATCGGAGTGCCGACGACCAACAGGATCGCAGTGGTCAGAGACGCCAGTTTCAGGGTCAGCCAGATCGCCGCGAAATCGGCATTCGTCAGCGACATTTACAGCTGATAACCGTAGGACTTGATGACCGCAGCGGCTTTCGGGCCTTTGAGGTAATCAACCAGCGCCTTGGCAGCGGCGTTGTCCTTGCCTTTGTTCAGGATGACGGCGTCCTGCTTGATCGGGTCGTGCATGCTTGCCGGAACGATCCAGGCCGAGCCGCTGCTGACCTTGCCATCCTTGTAAATCTGCGAGAGGGCGACGAAGCCCAGTTCAGCGTTGCCAGTAGCAACGAACTGGTAGGCCTGGGTGATGTTCTGACCCTCGACGATCTTGGCTTTGGTCGCTTCAGTCAGTTTCAGCTTTTCCAGCACCTGAGTGGCAGCCAGGCCATAGGGCGCGGCTTTCGGGTTGGCAATGGACAGGTGCTGATACTCGTTTTTCTTCAGAACCTCGCCTTTTGCATCGACGTAACCTTCTTTAGCCGACCACAGCGCCAAGGTGCCAATGGCGTAGGTAAAGCGCGAGCCTTTGACGGTGTCGCCTTCTTTTTCCAGTTTTTCCGGCGTGGTGTCGTCAGCGGAGAGCAATACCTCGAATGGCGCGCCGTTCTTGATCTGGGTGTAGAACTGCCCGGTGGCACCATACGCGGCAACCAGTTTGTGCCCGGTGTCTTTTTCGAAATCGCCGGCGATTGCCTGGATCGGTGCAGTGAAGTTGGCCGCGACGGCGACCTGCACTTCTTCGGCCTGAACAGCGCCAACGGCGAATACCGCAAGCAGGGAGGCCAGGCAGGCAGGGGCAAAACGTGAGGCACGAATGGTCATGTAACAGCTCCGTTGTTGGCAGGTGCAGCGGGCAGTTGTTGTTAGAGGGGTAGACTGCGCCGATACGAGGGTCTGGCCCGCTATATATCTGAATATATAGCGAAATGCCGCTAAACGGAAAGTACTGGTTTCACATCAGGTGAGGGCGCGCAGCCTCTCACCCGATTGCACTGGTTATCGAGCCAGTTTCGCCAGCGCGCCTTCAGCCAGTTGCCGGGTCAGTTCGGCGCTGCTCAGTTCCTTGCCCAGCGTGAACGCCTGGCCCGCCCACAGGTTGCTGAAGTCGGCTTCATCCTTGGCGCGCAGAGGCATCAGGGCGCCGCCAGCCAAGGGAAATGCGGGTGCCTTGCCCGACATCGGCCCCAGTTCGCGCATCACCCGGTTCATGATCCCCCGTGCGGGACGCCCGGTGAACAGGTTGGTGACCGCTGTTTCGCTTTCTTTCGCTGTGCGCAACGCCTTGTGATGGGAAGCGCTGACTTTCGCCTCCGGAGTGAACAGGTAGGCCGTACCGACTTGCACCGCCGACGCGCCGAGCATGAAGGCGGCTGCAACCCCTCGTGCATCGGCGATCGCGCCGGCAGCGATCACCGGCACTTTGACCGCGTCGACGATTTGCGGAACGAGGGCAAAGGTTCCGACCTGGCTGCTCAGGTCATCGCTGAGAAACATGCCTCGATGCCCGCCGGCCTCATAGCCCATGGCGATGATTGCGTCGCAACCGTTCTGTTCCAGCCAGATGGCTTCGTCGACTGTAGTCGCCGACGACAGGATTTTTGCCCCGGTGGCCTTGACCCGATCCAGCAGGGATTTTTCCGGCAGGCCGAAATGGAAACTCACCACTTCAGGACGAAACTCTTCCAGCACTTCGCAGGCTGCTGCATCAAAAGGCGCACGATTGGAAACCGGTGTGGGAGCGTCGAAATCGGCACCGAGTTCGCGGTAGTAAGGTTCCAGCAGATTCTTCCAGTCCCGTGCCCGCTGTTCATCGGGAGCCGGCGGCTGGTGGCAGAAGAAATTGACGTTGAAGGGTTTGTCAGTGCCCTGGCGGATGGTCTTCAACTCTTCGCGCAGTTGCTCGATGCTCAACATTGCCGCCGGCATCGACCCCAGGCCACCTGCGTTGCACACGGCGATGACCATCGAAGACTGGGTGGCACCGGCCATCGGGCCCTGGATGATCGGCAGTTCGATGCCAAACAGGTCGAGAATGCGGGTATCTGGCCATTGGCTCATTGGAAAAGACTCCGAAAGACAAAACAGGGCTGGACGCTCGAGCCGGTTTTTTACCAGCAAAAGCGGGTCGAGGGCCAGCCGGGATTGTGGCTTCACGGTAATTCCGGTCAACGCCGACGCAATCCGCCACCTCCGCAGGAGTGGTTCATGAATCACCCGCCGGTTGCAGCGATTGGCGGAAAGTCGAGTGGGGCAAAATGTTGAGGTGTGCTATTTGAATGCCACAATCCCAGAATCCTTCCCCAGAGAGGCAGTCATGTTCAACGGCATTCTGATCGACAAAGACGACACCGGTTATCGCGCCAGCCTGCAGGAAATCGGCGAGCAGCAACTGCCCGAGGGCGATGTGACCGTGCGTGTGGCTTACAGCACGCTCAACTTCAAGGACGGACTGGCGATTACCGGCAGCAGTCCGGTGGTGCGCAAGTTCCCGATGGTGCCGGGAATCGATCTGGCCGGTACGGTAGACGTCAGCTCGCATCCGGACTACAAGGCTGGCGATCAAGTGTTGCTCAACGGCTGGGGCGTGGGAGAGAGCCACTGGGGCGGCCTGGCCCAGAAGGCGCGGCTCAACGGCGACTGGCTGATCCCGCTGCCCGAAGCGTTTTCACCGGCACAAGCCATGGCCGTTGGTACGGCCGGGTACACCGCGATGCTGTGCATCATGGCGCTGGAACGTAACGGCGTGACGCCGGAGCAGGGTGAAGTACTGGTCACCGGCGCCAATGGCGGAGTCGGCAGCTTTGCCATCGCGTTGTTGCACACGCTGGGCTATCGGGTGGTGGCCTCCACGGGGCGGATCTCGGAGCATGCGTATCTTCAACAATTGGGCGCCAGCGAAATCATCGATCGCGCAACCTTGTCCGAACCTGGCAAACCATTGGCCAAGGAGCGCTGGGCGGCTGTCATCGATTCGGTCGGCAGCCATACCCTGGCCAACGCCTGCGCCAGTACCCGCGCCGAAGGTACGGTAGCGGCCTGTGGTCTGGCTCAGGGTATGGATTTCCCGGCGTCGGTGGCGCCGTTCATTCTGCGCGGGGTGACGCTGGCCGGGATCAACAGCGTGACTCAGCCCAAGGCGCGACGGATCGAGGCCTGGGAGCGTCTGGCCAAGGATCTGGACTTTTCCTTGCTGCCTCTGATCAGTCACGAGATCGGCCTCGGCGAAGTGATTGAAGCAGCTCCGAAATTGCTCGCCGGTCAGTTGCGCGGACGGGTTGTCGTGGACGTCAATCGCTGACGGGGGCCGGATCTGGAAGCACTTCGAAACCCATCCGCAGGTTTCGCGCCGCTGCGCCACCGACTTCGAGGCCCATCCGGGCCCCGAGTCGGTGGCCATCTCTTCGTCAAGAGCGGGTTTCCCGGGACAACAACTCACGTTTGCGTTCCACGCCCCAGCGATAGCCCGAAAGGTTACCGTCGCTGCGGACCACGCGGTGGCAAGGGATTGCTACCGCGAGGCTGTTGGCGCCGCAAGCCTGGGCCACCGCCCGAACCGCTTTGGGTGAGCCAATGCGCTGGGCGATATCGGCGTAACTGGCGGTGCTGCCAACCGGTATTTCGCACAGCGCCTGCCAGACCCGCTCCTGAAACGCGGTGCCCCGCACATCCAGTGGCAGATCGAGTCCGATGGCCGGTGCTTCGATGAAACCGACGACATGGGCGATCAGTTGCTCGAACTCGGCATCAGCCCCGATCAGGTTTGCCCGGCGAAACTGATCCTGCAGGTCACAGACCAATTGATGCGGATCATCTCCCAGCAGAATCGCGCAGATTCCTCGCGCACTCTGGGCCACCAGAATGGCACCGAGCGAACACTGGCCCACCGCAAAACGAATGTCGTTGTTTTGCCCGGCAGCCCGGAAGTCGCCGGGTTTCATGCCCAGCAACTGGTCTGCTGCTTCATAGAAGCGGCTGTTGGAGTTGAAACCGGCGTCGTACAGCGCTTCGGTAACCGAGCTGCCATCCGCCAGGTGTTGCCGTACCCGACGAGACCGGTGCGCGGCAGCGTAGCCTTTGGGAGTCAGGCCGGTGGCGGCTTTGAAAACCCGATGGAAGTGAAACGAACTCAGGCCAGCGGCTTGCGCGAGTTCATTGAGCTGCGGCAGGTTTTCGGCTGCTTCGATCTGGCGGCAGGCTGCCGCTACGGTCGCGGCATGTTGCGCGGCGATTTCGCTCTGATCCCTGCTTGCCCGTTTGCTGGGGCGATAACCCGCCGCTTCAGCTGCTTCGGCCGTGTCGAAGAACTCGACATTCTGCGGTTTCGGCAAGCGCGCCAGGCTGCTCGGGCGGCAATAGACGCCCGTGGTTTTGACGGCGTAGACAAATTGTCCATCCGCCCTTGGATCCCGTGCGACGACAGCGGCCCAGCGTGGATCGTCTTGAGTGCTCAAAGTGGTCGAAAGCGTTTTCATGATGGAGAGTCCGTTGACCTGTTGAATGTCAGGTTAACCAGTGCCGCCAACCGTAACACTCCGGCCCTTGCGGTCAAATTCCGCGAGGTTATCCCGCGGTGCGAAACGTCAGGTTGAAACGCTGCTCGCCCAGTTGCGGATGCCGACCGTGTCTGATCGGCAGGACGCCGTGGTAGCGCAGCCGGTCGACACCACCCCAGATCACCATGTCACCGTGCAGCAGCGAAATGCGCTGACTCCTGTCGCTGCGATTGAAGCCGCCGAACAGGAATGTCGCGGGCAAACCCAATGACAGGGAAACGATGGGCGCTGTGTAGGAGCTTTCGTCCTTGTCCTGATGCAAAGACATTTTTGCGCCGGGAATATAGCGGTTGATCAGGCAGGAATCCGGGACGAAACCGCAGAAGCCTGCCTGCAAGGCTGCTGTTTGCGCCAGTTCGCGAAACACGTCAGGCATCTGCGGCCAGGGCCGGTGGCTGATCGGATCTTCGGCCGAGTAGCGGTAACCGCCACGATCGGTGATCCAGCCAAGTGCGCCGCAACTGCTGGTTGCCACCGACATGCTGAATCCGCCAGGCGTCATCATGTGTCGCAACGGTGCGCGTTCGATGATCGACTTCAGAGCTGGCAGTAATCGTTCGGTACAGGACAGCGCGAAGCCGCGCAGCACCCACGACTGCTCTCCAATCTGTTCAGAGCGGTGTGGCTGCTCGATGTCGGCGAAGAGGTCGAAATTGCTGTGCATGATGGTCAGGTTGCGTCGTGAAAGATGATGCCCAGAGTATGCCGTTTTCCGCTGTGCAAGCGACTTACGCCGTGACGCATGGTGACGCGATAGTCGCCGCGCAGGCCTTTGACCGGGCGCTGGTTGACGGCAAAGATCAACGCATCGCCTTTCTTCAGATTCATCACCAGTGGGCGAGACTGCATTCTTGGGCGCTGTTCGGTCAGGACGAATTCACCACCGCTGAAATCCTCGCCAGGTTCTGACAGAAGAATCGCCACTTGCAGCGGGAATACGTGTTCGCCGTACAAATCCTGATGCAGGCAGTTGTAGTCCTGAGGGCCGTATTGCAGCAAGAGCGGGGTAGGCCGCAGTTGACCGGCGGCATGGCAGCGCGCAAGAAAATCGCTGTGCAGGGGCGTAAACCGTTCCGGTATTCCCATTTGTTCATGCCAGCGGTTGGCCAAGGGGACCAGGCGCGCGTAAAGCGCGCTGCGCAGGTGCTCCACCAATGGCGGCAGCGGGTAGCGCAGATACTTGTATTCGCCGCGCCCGAAACCGTGGCGGGCCATGATCACCTGCGAGCGGAACGGTTCGCTTTGCGGGTAAAGCGCACTCAGGCGATCGCAGGTTTGCGGGCGTAACAAAGAACGGATGACGGTACAGCCGTCCTGATCCAGCAGTTGTTCCAGTGCGACCCAGTCGAGCGTATCGAGGGGAGAGTCGGGTGACATCGGCATACTGATTCCTTGGCTTGCGTCCAGGCGATCAGTCTAGGCAACCCGCGAGGCCGGAACACTCCGGCGCTTGCGGTCGAATTGTCATCCGCGTCTTACAACGCCTTGCTGACGCTGATGTCGCTGATCACGTCTTCGCTTTGGCCGTGCAGGGCGTCCAGCGCAGCCTTGGCTTCTTCCGGCGTGCCGTTCTCCAGCTGGGCGAATTCGAAGCGGCGCTCGCCGTTCAATTTGTACTTGATGACATATTTGGTCGTTTGGGCCACGGTCATGCTTACCTGATTGTATTGATGGGGTCGATCAGCTGAGCTTCGAGCTGGAACGGCGGATGATCTTGATCGAGTGCGTCAGGGTCGGCTTGCGAGTCACGCTGATTGCGCGGCGGCTGACGGTGTCGATAGTGATGTTCCAGAAACCGGTGCTCGGCGCGGTGATACGGGCAGGAAATGTGTCGAACGCGCCGCCGTGATAGGTGTGACGACCGCCGTTCTTGAAGCTGCGGAAGTTGGCGTCGTTCATCAGACGGATGTTGCAGGTTTGCGAGCACTGGATGACGACGATGTCGTCTTCGTTGAGATGCTCGCGCTGGTGAATAAATTTCATGGTCGCCTCCAGAAGGGCTTTTTCTACAAAATCAAAACGATAGCAAGGTCAATTGGCGGCAGTTTATCAGTCCGGACAGGTTATTATCCGGCCGTCGAGCGCTGCTTTGACAATTAAAAACAGTTATTCGCGATTCCATGTGCGTTAAATGCAATGGGCCTCGGAGAAAAACGGCATTCAGGCTGTCCGAGGGTCTTTATAGGAGATTCTGTATGAAGTGGGGTGTGGTCATTGTGCCGTTCGCATTGGCGATGGGTGGTTGCGCAAGTGTTTCGCAGATCAATGAAACGCTGCCGACCATGAACGTCATTTCCGGCAAAAAACCCCACGAGTACGCACAGTGTCTGGCCGACAAGCTGGCCCAAAGCCGCGGGGCCCTGCAAATGGAGCCGCACAAGGACGGCGTCAGGGTGATCGTGCCGGGGAAATTGTCGTCCGGCCCGGCGGCGGTGTTTGACATCGAGGATCGCTCTGGCGGTAGCAGCATCAAGTTGCATGAGCGCATGTCCAATGTGCCGATACGTCCACGGGATGTACGCAATGCCGCCACGGCGTGCATTTCCGGCTGATAAACTGTCAGTCACCGGTATCGATGCCGTCCAGGTCACGCCTGGACGGCATTTTCATTTCAGGAGACGTACATGAAGCGAGAACAGGTGCGCGAGCGCCATAGAGAGGGGCTGATTGAAGCCACCCATGTGATCCAGAATCCGGCGAACCCGGGTGAATGGATCGTATTTTTCAAGAAGAGCGCCGGACGCAGTTATTTTCTGGTGGATGAAAACGACGAAGTCGAATCCTTCGACCGGCTCGACGATCTGATCGAGGTGGTACGCGGACTGGGTATCAAGTTCGCCGAGATTCACATGTAGGCCCTTACTTGCAGACCACCACGACACTGCGATTCTTGTAATTGCCGACGTCGACACCCAGCGTCTTGTCACTTTCTTTTGGCGCCGGCGTGCCGTCGGTTCCGACGATGCGGTAGCCAGTGCCGGCGCAGGAAGCGTCGGCCTTTTCATAGCAGGCGGCCCAGGAATTGGCCTCACCGGAGCAGTCGATGCTCAGGCCTTGTTCACCATTGTTCAGATAAGTCGTTTCGGAAGTGGCGCAGCCGGCCAGGGCCAGAAGTGCAATCAGTGGCAGCATGCGGTGCAGGGTACGGGTGGTCATGGCGATGTCGTCTTCGGAAGGAGAGGGCTAGACGCTATGACAGCGCCGGTGTGAAAAGGTTATAGCGATTGGCCACGTCTTTGTGTGCGGGCCAAAAAAAGCCCTGCGCAGTGGCAGGGCCTGTTTGATCAGTCCTGATCCTTCCCGCGACGCTTCGGTGCAGGAGGTGTGTAATCAAGCACCGCGGCTACCTCAATTGCCATCGCTTCAGTGGGCAATGGGCCGGATACATCTTCGCCGTTGGCGGCGGTGATATGCCACTGGCCATCTTTTGCCTTGGCGACGGTGTACCCGTTGATGATTTTTGCTGCGGACATCTAGCGGCCTCGTTGGCTGGTTCAAAGGCTTCATGATAACGGGAAATGGGCGAACGGGCGCGGGTCGATGCGGTGTTCCTGAATCTTTGGGCTACGCTCATTGCGCAGCTTCTGCGTGCGGATTGAACTATCCGCCAGAATATTTCTCTATGTTGACATCGGTTAGCCAGTGCGGGGCATTGTAAGGTGCACGCCGCCTGATTAGACTGCGCCGAAACTCGTACACACAGCCCTTTCAAGGACTTATATGATCAAGAAATGCTTGTTCCCAGCAGCCGGTTACGGTACTCGCTTCCTTCCAGCGACTAAGGCCATGCCCAAAGAAATGCTGCCGGTGGTAAACAAGCCACTGATCCAGTACGGCGTCGAAGAAGCTCTGGATGCTGGTCTGACTGAGATCTCCATCGTGACCGGCCGTGGCAAGCGTGCTCTGGAAGACCACTTCGACATCAGCTACGAGCTGGAAAACCAGATCAAAGGCACCGACAAGGAAAAATACCTGGTTGGTATCCGCAAACTGTTGGACGAGTGCTCGTTCTCCTACACCCGTCAGACTGAAATGAAAGGCCTGGGTCATGCGATCCTGACCGGTCGTCCGCTGATCGGCGATGAGCCGTTCGCCGTAGTGCTGGCGGACGACCTGTGCGTCAACCTCGAAGGCGACGGCGTGCTGACCCAGATGGTCAAGCTGTACAAGCAGTTCCGCTGCTCGATCATTGCCATTCAGGAAGTCGATCCGCAAGAAACCAGCAAGTACGGCGTAATCGCCGGCGAGATGATCCGCGACGACATCTACCGCGTACACAGCATGGTCGAGAAGCCAAAGCCGGAAGATGCTCCGTCGAACCTGGCGATCATCGGTCGTTATATCCTGACCCCGGACATCTTCGACCTGATCGAACAGACCGAGCCAGGCAAGGGTGGTGAAATCCAGATCACCGACGCCCTGATGAAACAAGCCCAGAACGGTTGCGTAATGGCCTACAAGTTCAAGGGCAAGCGTTTCGACTGCGGTGGTGCTGAAGGCTACATCGAGGCAACCAACTTCTGCTTCGAAAACTTCTACAAGACTGGCAAGGCCTACTGATAGCGCCTGATCTGTCTGAAGGTGCGTCACACGGTCTGAATCGTGTGACGCTAAAAACAAACGCCCCGACATGTTCGGGGCGTTTGCGTTTGTGGGGAGAAATAGTGCATCTCGATTCGATACGCGATGCAACGTCAAACAAATGTTCGATTGTCAGCTGACATATTCGCTGTTGAACTGACTCGTCTTCGCCAGGGAGGTGCGAAGGAGAGCGTTTGACAGCTCACTACCGAGCAGACCTGCAGCTTCCAGCGTTTTTGAGCGATGTTCAGACGATGCTGGCAAGTGAAACGCTGGCTGGCGCTCATCATGTGGCGACGGGGTTGGCGGGGGATCAAGCGCAACAGTTGATGCAGCAGGCGGGAAGTGCATTTGAGGGCGGAATTGCATTGGCATCGTGGCTCGCTTTCGGCCTGGCGCTCGTAGCGATTCTGATCGCCTGGCATACGTTGCGGCTGCCAAAAATTCAACCGGCAGAAAGCCATTAATCAAATGCTAACGGTAGAACCTCCCGGTATTGCCCGTCCCCGTGCAGTAGAGACTTGCTCAATAAGCGTCTGCGGGTATGCTGATCGCCTGCCGAGGAGATAGAAATGGCCTACGATTTTGACCTTTATGTGATTGGTGCCGGTTCCGGCGGTGTGCGGGCTGCGCGTTTTGCTGCCGGGTTCGGTGCGAAAGTGGCGGTGGCCGAGAGCCGTTATCTGGGCGGTACCTGCGTCAACGTCGGTTGCGTACCGAAAAAACTGTTGGTGTACGGCGCCCATTTTGCCGAAGACTTCGAACAGTCCTCGGGTTTTGGCTGGAATCTGGGCGAGGCGGATTTCGATTGGGCCACGCTGATTGCCAACAAGGATCGCGAGATCAATCGCCTGAACGGCATTTATCGCAATCTGCTGGTCAACAGCGGCGTGACCCTGCATGAGGCTCACGCGAAAATCGTTGGTCCGCACGAAGTCGAGGTCAATGGCGAGCGATACACCGCGAAGAATATTCTGATCGCCACCGGTGGCTGGCCGCAGATCCCCGAGATTCCGGGGCATGAGCATGCGATCAGCTCGAACCAGGCGTTCTTCCTCAAAGAGCTGCCCAAGCGTGTACTGGTCGTCGGTGGCGGTTACATCGCCGTCGAATTTGCCGGAATCTTCCATGGTCTGGGCGCCAACACGACGTTGCTGTATCGCGGTGATCTGTTCCTGCGCGGTTTTGACGGTTCGGTACGTAACCATCTCAAGGAAGAGCTGACCAAGCGCGGCATGGATCTGCAGTTCAATGCCGATATCGAGCGGATCGACAAGCAGGCGGATGGCAGCCTGAAAGCGACCCTCAGGGATGGTCGCGTGCTGGAGGCCGATTGCGTGTTCTACGCCACCGGCCGACGTCCGATGCTGGACAACCTGGGGCTGGAAAACACGGATGTTCAGCTCGACGACAAAGGCTTCATCAAGGTCGATGAACAATATCAGACCACTGAGCCATCAATTATGGCGTTGGGCGATGTCATCGGTCGTGTGCAGTTGACGCCGGTGGCGCTGGCTGAAGGCATGGCGGTGGCGCGGCGTCTGTTCAAGCCTGAGCAATACCGCCCGGTGGACTACAAGATGATCCCGACGGCAGTGTTCAGTCTGCCGAATATCGGCACCGTCGGCCTGACCGAAGAAGAGGCCCGGGAAGCGGGTCACGACGTGGTGATCTACGAAAGCCGTTTCCGCCCGATGAAGCTGACCCTGACGGACTGCCAGGAGCGCACACTGATGAAGCTGGTGGTCGATGGCAAATCTGACAAGGTGCTGGGCTGTCACATGGTTGGTCCGGATGCCGGCGAGATCGTGCAGGGGCTGGCAATTGCGTTGAAGGCTGGCGCCACCAAGCGTGACTTCGACGACACCATCGGGGTGCACCCGACGGCGGCCGAAGAGTTTGTCACGATGCGTACGCCGGTCGGCGTTTAAGTCTTTTTCGGTTCTGCTGCGTCTGGCGCTGCCGCAATGGTGGTAGCCAGGCGCAGGCTGTCTTGCACCTTGGTCAATTCCTTTTCCAATGACTGATTGAGCTGCGACTGCTCGTCGACGCTCTGCTTGAGCGTCTGGCTCTCCAGCAGCGCCACGCGCAGGCGTTCCTGGAGGAGGGTGCGTTCGCTGTCGACACGCGTCGCTTGCTCCAGCAATTGATCCTGACGCTGATTGCTGTGCTTGAGCTGATCCTGCATCAGGCTCAGTTCGCGCACGGTGCCGCGATTCTCGGTCAGCAGGCGTTCGTTGTCGCGGTGCAGCTGGGTGATCTCGTCCTGGCGTACCAGCGCGCTTTGTTGCGCCTGGCGCAACTCCATCTGCAACTGCTGAACCTGAGTTTCGTGACGGCTTTGCTCCTGCTCGCGCTGTTCCTTGATGGCGTTGCGGTAGTGCTCAAGCGCATCACGGGCGTGCAGGTGTTTTTCTTCCAGCGAGCGGATCTGCTCGTCCTTGTCCTGCAAGCGCAATTCAAAATCGGCCAGCGCCTGATTCAGTCCGGCGTTGCGGGTCTGTTCGGTCTGCAGCATCGAGCGGGTATCGCTCAGGGCTTCGGATTCCTTGGTCAGCGCGGCAGTCTGGATGTCGTGCTTCTTCTCCAGTTGCGCATGGTCCTGACGAAGCTGATTCAGCTCGTCCTCCAGTGCCTGGCGCTGTTGCTCGTACTGCTCGCGAGCCTGGTCAATCGGCTCCTGTGCCTGTTCTTTCAGGCGTTGCGCCAAGCGCGTGACGAGGGCGAGGAGTTCGTCATCGACAGGTTCTGCCGACGGATCGGCCGGTTCGCTGCCGTCATCCAGTTCCTTCAGATAACGATGAATCGTGGTTTTGGAACCCGTATTGCCCAGCTCGATGCGTACTGCGTCGATGCTGGGGTGTTCGCCACGGGCGAGGATCGCTGCACGCGCGATCTGGACTACTGCTTTGTTAACGCCGCCACGGGCCATATGTGCTCCTACGATTACGTACTGTGGTACATGCCACCAAAGTACGCAGTGTACCATGCTGAAAATAAAGTTAAATGTTTCAAGATAAACGGGCGGGATATACTGGTATTACCCCGTGTGAAGCGCCAGAATCCGCTTTTCAATCTTCAAATCAGTACATCTGCGAGAAATCAGCCCATGAGCGATATCGATCGCTATCTGCAAGCCGCCACCCGTGACAACACCCGCCGCAGCTATCGTGCGGCCGTCGAGCACTTTGAAACGGTATGGGGCGGGTTTCTGCCCGCGACGGCTGACAGCGTCGCGCGCTACCTGGTGGCTCACGCGGGTGTGCTGTCGGTCAATACGCTGAAGCTGCGTTTGTCGGCACTCGCGCAGTGGCATAACAGTCAGGGGTTCGCTGATCCCACCAAGTCGCCGGTGGTGCGCAAAGTGTTCAAGGGCATCCGCGCGCTGCATCCCGCGCGGGAAAAACAGGCCGAGCCGTTACAACTGCAGGATCTTGAGCAGACCGTTGCCTGGCTAGAGCAGGAAATGAAAGAGGCGCGAGAAAATCAGGACCGGCCGTTGCTACTCAGAGCCTGTCGGGATCGAGCGTTGATTCTTCTGGGCTTCTGGCGCGGCTTTCGCAGTGATGAGTTGTGCCGGGTGCAAATCGAGCATGTCCAGGCCCACGCCGGTAGCGGCATCACCCTGTACTTGCCGCGCAGCAAGGGCGATCGGGAGAATCTCGGTCAGACCTATCAGGCGCCTGCATTGCTGAAGCTGTGCCCGGTGCAGGCCTACATCGACTGGATCACCGAAGCAGCATTGGTGCGGGGCCCGGTGTTTCGCGCCGTCGACCGCTGGGGCAATCTGAGCGAGGAGGGCTTGCACGCCAACAGTGTGATTCCGTTGTTGCGTCAGGCCCTGGAGCGCGCCGGGATCTCTGCCGAACGCTATAGCAGCCACTCACTGCGGCGCGGCTTTGCAACGTGGGCACATCAAAGTGGCTGGGACCTCAAATCGCTGATGAGTTACGTCGGCTGGAAGGATATGAAGTCCGCCATGCGCTATGTTGAAGCGAGCCCTTTTCACGGGATGGCCCGGATTACGGATAAGCCGCTGTCGCCATAGATATCGTTTTCTTCTATTAATAACCTCAGCTAATAGCGAAAACAAATCAGCAGCATCAGGTTTGCCAATGAGCCATCCGTCGAGTGAGTGGGTAGGATTCACCCATCGAATTCACAACCCTGACGGAGAGTCATCAATGCCTATCATCAACAGCCAAGTAAAACCGTTCAAAGCTACCGCGTTTAAAAACGGCGACTTCGTACAAGTCTCGGACGCTGACCTGAAAGGCAAATGGTCCGTAGTGTTCTTCTACCCGGCCGACTTCACCTTCGTTTGCCCAACCGAGCTGGAAGACCTGGCTGACAACTACGCTGCCTTCCAGAAACTGGGCGTAGAGATCTACAGCGTTTCGACCGACACCCACTTTGCCCATGCTGCCTGGCACAACACTTCGCCAGCCATCGGCAAAATCCAGTACACCATGATCGGCGACCCGACTCAGGTGATCTCCCGCAACTTCGACGTGCTGATCGAAGAAGCTGGTCTGGCGGATCGTGGCACCTTCGTGATCAACCCTGAAGGCCAGATCAAAATCGTTGAACTGAACGATGGCGGCGTTGGCCGTGACGCCTCCGAGCTGCTGCGCAAGATCAAGGCTGCTCAGTACGTTGCTGCTCACCCAGGCGAAGTTTGCCCGGCCAAGTGGAAAGAAGGCGAGGCCACTCTGGCTCCGTCCCTGGACCTGGTCGGCAAGATCTAAGTCTGTGACACGCAATGCAGGGCGGAACTCCGCACCTACCTAAGTAAGCTGCACCGCCCAATAGAAAAGCCCGGGCGAGATTCGCTCGGGCTTTTTTTCGCCTCAAATAAAGTCAGGAGATCGCCCGTATGTTGGACGCCAATCTTAAAGCCCAGTTGAAATCGTACCTGGAACGGGTCACCCAGCCGATCGAGATCGTTGCTTCACTCGACGACGGTGCGAAATCCCGTGAAATGCTCGACCTGCTGAAAGACGTTGCCAGTCTTTCGCATCAGATTACTTTGATTGACAGCGGCGACGATGCACGCAAACCGTCGTTCTCGATCAACCGTCCCGGTGCCGGCATTAGCCTGCGTTTCGCCGGCATCCCGATGGGCCATGAATTCACTTCGCTGGTGCTGGCCCTGCTGCAAGTCGGCGGCCACCCTTCGAAGGCCAGTGTCGAAGTGATCGAGCAGATCCGCTCGCTCAAGGGCGAGTTCAACTTCGAGACTTACTTCTCGCTGTCCTGCCAGAACTGCCCGGACGTGGTTCAGGCGCTGAACCTGATGGCCGTGCTGAACCCGAACATCCGCCACGTCGCCATCGACGGCGCGCTGTTCCAGGACGAAGTCAACGATCGCAAGATCATGGCCGTGCCAAGCATCTACCTCAACGGCGAAAACTTCGGCCAGGGCCGCATGGGCCTGGAAGAAATCCTCGCCAAACTCGACACCGGCGCCATCGAGCGTCAGGCCGAGAAAATCAGCGCCAAGCAAGCTTTTGATGTGCTGGTGGTCGGCGGTGGCCCGGCCGGTGCGTCGGCAGCGATCTATGCCGCACGTAAAGGCATTCGCACCGGTGTTGCAGCCGAGCGCTTTGGCGGTCAGGTGCTGGACACCATGGCCATCGAGAACTTCATTTCCGTGCAGGAAACCGAAGGCCCGAAACTGGCGACCGCGCTGGAAGAGCACGTCAAGCAGTACGACGTCGACATCATGAATCTGCAGCGCGCCGACAAGCTGATCCCGGGCAAGCATGGCGAGCTGCATGAAGTCCACTTCGCCAGCGGCGCGACCCTCAAGGCCAAGAGCGTAATTCTGGCGACGGGTGCGCGGTGGCGTGAAATGAACGTGCCGGGCGAGCAGGAATACCGCAACAAAGGCGTGGCGTACTGCCCGCACTGCGACGGTCCGCTGTTCAAAGGCAAGCGTGTGGCGGTGATTGGCGGCGGTAACTCCGGCGTCGAAGCGGCCATCGATCTGGCTGGCATCGTGTCCCACGTCACCTTGCTCGAGTTCGATGTACAACTGCGTGCCGACGCTGTGTTGCAACGCAAGCTGCACAGCCTGCCGAATGTCACCGTGATCACCAGTGCGTTGACCACTGAAGTCACTGGCGATGGCCAGAAGGTCAACGGTCTGCGCTACAAGGATCGCAATACTGACGAACTGCGCTCGGTCGAGCTGGAAGGGATCTTCGTGCAGATCGGTTTGCTGCCCAATACCGACTGGCTCAAAGGCACCATCGAGCTGTCGCCGCGCGGCGAGATCATCGTCGACAACCGCGGTGAAACCTCGATCCCCGGCATCTTTGCCGCCGGTGACGTGACCACCGTGCCGTACAAGCAGATCGTGATTGCGGTGGGCGAGGGCGCCAAGGCTTCCCTCAGCGCTTTCGATCACTTGATCCGCACTTCGGCCCCGGCATAAATCCCGGGCCTGAAAAAAGAAAAACCCCATCAGCGATGATGGGGTTTTTTCGTTGCGCGGTGCTTTCTAACCAGGTTCAGCTTTACAGCGGCGCTGGCTGGATGATCTCGACCCAGTAACCATCCGGATCCTTGATGAACGCCAGGCTTTTCATGCGGCCATCGGTCAGGCGCTTCTGGAAGTCGCAGCCCAGTTCTTCAAAGCGTGCACAAGCCGCGACGATGTCCGGGACCGAAATGCAGATGTGGCCGAAACCGCGCGGGTCAGTGTTGCCATTGTGGTAGGCGAAATCGGCATCGCTTTCGGTGCCGTGGTTGTGGGTCAGTTCCAGGATGCCGGGGATCGACTTCATCCACTCGGTACGCGCAGCGGCATCGGCCGGGATCTGCGACTTATCGACCAATGCGAGGAAGTACAGGCTGAATTCCGCTTCCGGGAAATCACGCTTCTCTACCAGCGAGAAGCCCAGTACACGGGTGTAGAAGTCCAGCGACTTGGTGATGTCCTTGACGCGCAGCATGGTGTGGTTGAACACAAAGTTGCGGGTTGCGCTGTCCGGGGTGGCGGTCACGCCAGGGAAGGTGTTCAGTTCTTGCAGGCTCATGAGCCCTCCGTAACAAATTGGGGCGAGTGAATGGGCGCAATGATACGCATGCGTTGCGGCATCGCCAAACCGAAAGCGCGGGCTTGCCCTGCGAGCGGGCGAGCCTCAGACTTTATGGTTCAATCTGCGAGTGCCTCTGGTAATGATCCGACCGTTCAAATCGCTGTTCGTTTTCTTCGGCTTGTCCCTCGTTGCCATCGCAGCCCTGGCGGACGCTCCGAGCATTACCTGGCCGTCCGGCTGGCAAGTTGAAGCGTTGCCCGACACAACGCCGGAAGTTACCCGTCAGCGGGCGGCGAAGACCGACGCCGATGGTAATCAGGTGATGGTGATGGAGTTGACGATGACGCGTGTGGAGACAGGTCATCAGGTCAATCTGCAAGGCGTGTTGCTGGAGATGCGCAAGTCGGTGCAGAAGGACTTTTTCCAAGGGGGCTACCAGAGTGTCTGCAACAAGGTTCATCCCAGTACGCTGGGTTCATTGGCAGCGCTTGAAACCACTTGTACTGTCACTGAGAACGGGCGTCATGTGTTGTCGCAAACACTGGTCGCCGCAGTAGAGGCGGACAAGGCGTATGTACTTTCGTATGCCGGGCAAGCCGACGTTTACAAGGCCAGCGCGGATGAAATTGCGAGCGCAAGAAACAGCCTGAAATTTTAATCGGCTGTTCGCTGGCCAACGGGTTTCCAGATACCGAAAGTAATTAAATACAAAGTTGTTCGCCTGGCAGGTGCGCAACATCCGGAAGCATAGTTTCAGCGTGCGACGGAGATTTTGCTGCCAACTTTTTCAACAAGAAAATGTTGCATTTGTTAAATATTGTCCAAAAAAAAGCCCTGCATTTGCAGGGCTTTTATGTTTGCCAGGGATTAACCGCGCAACCAGGAATCAACGGTGGCTGCACCGTATTGTTCCTTCCAGGCCTTCAGGCCGCGATGGTTGCCACCCTTGGTCTCGATCAGCTCGCCGGTGTGCGGGTTCTGATAGACCTTGACCACGCGAGCGCGGCGGGTTTTAGGTGCCGAGGCCTGTTGCAGGCCGGATTTTGCCGGATTCGGATCGAGGATGGCGATGATGTCTTTCAGGCCTTTGCCGTAGGTTTTCATCAGCCCCTGGAGCTTTTCTTCGAATTCGATTTCTTTCTTGAGCCCGGCATCGTTCTTCAGCGATTCCAGCTGCTTGAGCTGTTCCTGAAGGGCCTTTTCAGCTGCACGAAATTCAGCGAGTCTGGACAATATCTTTACTCCAATAGTGTGTTTGGCTGATACCAACCGCAAACAAAGCTATAAGCCAAGAGCCTTGAAGCGACTCGGTGATAGTGGCTCACCTGCCAGTCTTGCAACAGGTAAGAAAAATTGTAGTAGTTAATGCGACGAGAGTAAATCCTGACTTTTTCTTTATGTAAAAAACGGCGATGTCTTGAATCAATTTCGTGCGCGCTGTCGGCAAGCCCGGATTTATCAGGCCAAGTTAATGGTGAGTTAATGCGTCAATGAAGTCTATGGCAGAAACGGGCTTGCCGAACAGGTAGCCTTGCAGAAAGTTGACGTGATGCGCCGCCAGGTAATCGCACTGGGCTTGTGTCTCTACACCCTCGGCCACAGTTCCCAGATCCAGTTTGGCGCATAGCTCGATGATGCTGTCCAGAATGTGTCGTGACAGGGCATCTTTATCGATCATGGCGACGAACGTCTGGTCGATCTTGAGGAAGTCGACATTGAGTGTTCTCAGGTAACCCAGGCTCGAATGACCGGTGCCGAAGTCGTCGATGGCGATCTTTACGCCCATGGCGCGCAGTTGCTCAAACAGTTGATGAGTGATGTCGGTGGGCTCGATCAGTTCCCGCTCCGTCAACTCAAGTACCAGGCTGACACTATCGGGCGCGAATGCCGCCAGGAACTCCCGACAGTCTTCCACCAATTCAAGATCGTGGCAGTGGCTGGCTGTAATGTTGATTCCGATGTGGAAGGGGGCTTCGAAGGAAGAAGACAGCGGCCCGAGCACGACAGCGGTCTGCTGCATCAATGAACGGGTCATCGGCACGATCAGCCCGGAATGTTCGGCAAACGGTATGAACAGGTCCGGACGTACCAGGCCTTCTCTGGGATGATTCCAGCGCATCAGTACTTCGCAGCCCGACCAGCGTTTGCTGTCGCCATAGACCACCGGTTGAAAGTAGGGAATGAACTCTCCGGCCTCCAGCGCGCGCAGCATTTCGTGACTGGGGGATGTTGCGCGGTTCTGCACGACATAACCGATTGCTCCGGATACCGCCCCGAAGAAAATCAACAGACTGAACAGCGGCGGATATTCGTCGCTCATGTAGTTCCAGATTTCATCTTCAGGGAAACCGGCGCTCACCGTGTAGGCATAGTGTGGAGAGTTCAACGTACTCTGGGCCACCGGCAACTCGGGAAGGGCGCCTTGATGCACCTTGCCGTCGGCTGAAAGCCAGTTGTTGCCGACCTGCAGCAATAACAATGTCTGCCGGCCGATCAGGCGCAGGATATTGCTCAAGTGATAGCCGTCCAGCGTCGTCAGGGCGCCGCCCCGGCCATCGTTCAGTCGATACACCAGCAGCGCCGTATCCGGCGTAACCGGGTTGCCGTTCATGAGCCATAACTTGCCTTGGGTGTAGTCCCCCGGATTGACGGCTTCCTTGAAATCACCGAACAACGAACTGCAATAGAGGTTGTTGTCCCACACCAGATTGGTCGAGCGCACGAACGGGCGGCGGGTGACCTGTTCGCGCAGTGCCAGTTTGACGTTCTCGCAGGGCTGGCCAGCCAGCGGCAGCAATTCCCGGGCGGACTGGGCGGTGTTGTCGAGCATCAGATCAAACTGGCGCAAAGCTTCCTCGGCGGTTTGTCGGGAACTCTGCTCCAGCGTACGTTCGGCCTGTATATGAAGAATGACGGTGCCGATGAGGATCGGCAGCAAGCCGCACAACAGTGTCACGATGATTCGGGTACTGCGTTTGCGGCGGGGCCTGACGGTCAGAGGCATGGGCGCATCCTGTTGCGATGGTGTGGGGCTCTCGACTGCAGGCGGGGCAAGGGTGCACCTTCCGGAAAGCGATGGGGCTGTGCCCATGATAGTTGGCCGTTGGAACTCGTGCCGCTCAGCGGTAATCCAGCGTTGTTGCCAATTTGATGAATGCCAGGGTTGCGGGTGAAGCCTGGCGTTTATCGAGTACGGCCAGACCGATGTGTCGTTGCACGGCCGGTGACAATGGTTTCTTCACATAGCGCGGATCCGGCTCGTCCGGGAGGGAACCTTCGGCAACGATCGTGATGGCGTCGCCCCGGCTCACGGTATCGAGGGTGCTCAGCAGTTGCGAGCACCGGTAGCGGATATTCGGGCTCAGCCTTGCCGCGTTGAACAGTCGCGATACCAGTTCCGAAGAGCCGGCTTCGGTGAGTACGAACGGGTCGCTGCACAGATCGTTCAGGCTCAGTGCCGCCTGCGTGGCCAGAGGATGGTCGAGCGGGAGCAGGGCGACCATCCGATCTTCCATCAGGGCGAACGTATCGAAGCGTTCTTCGGGCAACACCACGAAACCGATATCGATCCGTCGCGCATCAAGCCACTGGAGCACCTGGCGGTCCGGCCCTTCGTCGATGTGAACCTCGATGCCCGGGTGCACCTGGCGGAAATGCCGGAGGATTCGCGGCAGCAACCTGATCGATGAGGTCGGGCCGAACGAGCCGATGCGCAAGGTGCCGCTTTTCAGCCCGCGCGCGTCGGCGGCTTCCTGGCGCAACGTGTTGGCCAGCCCGAGCATGGCCCGCGCGCGCAACAGCAACTGCTCGCCAATGTCGCTGAGTTCCACTTGCGATTGATGCCGGCGAAATAAATCGACACCCAGTTCCTGCTCCAGCGACTTCAAGGCGTGGGACACCGCCGATTGCGAGATCCCCAGGCGATGGGCCGCGAGGGTGAAGCCGCGCAGTTCGGCCACCAGCGAAAAGATTTCGAGCTGGGTCAAGGTCATGAGTAAAAGCTCATTTTACGATGATCAATAATGACTCGAATGATACGGCATCCGCCCGTTGAGTCGTTGAGAGCGTTATGAATAGTCATGAATCAATCCGTCCGGAGACCTCGGACATGCCCGTCTATCTGAATCTGGCCATGGTCACCATGATCTGGGGCGGGACCTGGGTCGCCGGGCGCATGCTGGCCGGCAGCCTGAGCCCGATCCTTGCGGCCAGCCTTCGATTCCTGCTGGCCAGCGTCGCGTTGCTCGGATTTCTGTGGCTGGCGCGAATTCCTTTTGCGCGACCCACCGGCCGGCAATGGCTGCAACTGGTGTCGCTGGGTTTCTTCGGGATCTTCTTCTACAACCTGTGCTTCTTTTACGGCTTGCAATACATCAATGCGTCGCGGGCATCGCTGATCGTCGCGTTGAATCCGGCGGTGATCGGTCTGGCGTCATGGCTCTTGTTCAAGGAGCAAATGAGCCGATCCAAAATCATCGGCATTCTGGTGTGTATCAGCGGCGCCGGTGTGGTGATCGTCAGCCGTGATCCACAATGGCTGACCACGCCGCCAGACGCCTGGCTGGGTGACCTGCTGATTTTCGGCTGCGTAATCGGCTGGGGCGTTTATTCGCTTTTTTCCCGCAGCCTTAATCACAGCATCGGCCCGTTGCAGACCGTTACGTTTTCGATCGTACTCGGTACGCTGATGCTTTGGGTGCTGGCTGCCATTCACGGTGAGGTGAGCGTGCAAGCGGTGGCCAATCTGGGCACGACGCAATGGCTGAGCCTGATCTACCTGGGCGTACTCGGCTCGGCGGTGGCCTACATCGGTTACTACGACGGTATCCGCAAATTGGGTGCAACTCGCTCTGGCGTGTTCATCGCGCTCAACCCGCTGACTGCCGTGCTGGCCGGTGCCATCCTGCTGGGTGAACCAGTGACGATCCCCATGGGGCTGGGCGGCGCACTGATCCTGACGGGCATTTACCTGTGCAACAAACCCCTTGCACCGGGCCGAAAAAAGCGGATTTTATAGAGAGGGCAGACAACCCTATTTACGCTGTGTAGAATCGGGTTACGCATACAATAATAATCGTCTTCTGGCAGCAGAAGCCTCGCCCGCAAGAGCCTTGGGTCGACAATGAAGATATTCGGGTTTCAACTGATCTACGGTGACTTCCTCGCCCGCAGTGTGCGTGGCATCTCCTGTGCGCCACCCACCGGTCTCAGCATTACTGACAAATAACTCTGGTTAATTGATAAGAATGATGAGGCGCCAACCATGGCAGATTTATACGAAAACCCAATGGGCCTGATGGGCTTCGAGTTCATCGAGTTCGCATCGCCGACGCCTGGCACCCTGGAGCCGATCTTCGAGATCATGGGCTTCACCAAGGTCGCGACCCACCGTTCCAAGAACGTGCATCTGTATCGCCAGGGCGCGATCAACCTGATCCTCAACAACGAACCCCACAGCGTTGCTTCGTACTTCGCGGCCGAACACGGCCCGTCCGTTTGCGGCATGGCGTTCCGGGTCAAGGATTCGCAAAAGGCCTACAACCGCGCACTGGAACTCGGCGCCCAGCCGATCCACATCGAAACCGGTCCGATGGAACTGAACCTGCCGGCGATCAAGGGCATTGGTGGCGCGCCGCTGTACCTGATCGACCGTTTCGGCGAAGGCAGCTCGATCTATGACATCGACTTCGTGTTCCTCGAAGGCGTTGACCGCAACCCGGTCGGTGCCGGCCTGAAAATCATCGACCACCTGACCCACAACGTGTATCGCGGCCGCATGGCCTACTGGGCCAACTTCTACGAGAAGCTGTTCAACTTCCGCGAGATCCGTTACTTCGACATCAAGGGCGAATACACCGGCCTGACCTCGAAAGCGATGACCGCTCCGGACGGCATGATCCGCATCCCGCTCAACGAAGAATCGTCGAAGGGCGCCGGGCAGATCGAAGAGTTCCTCATGCAGTTCAACGGCGAAGGCATCCAGCATGTGGCGTTCCTCACTGACGACCTGGTCAAGACCTGGGATCAGCTGAAGAAAATCGGCATGCGCTTCATGACCGCGCCGCCGGACACCTACTACGAAATGCTCGAAGGCCGTCTGCCGAACCACGGCGAACCGGTCGATCAGTTGCAATCGCGCGGCATCCTGCTCGATGGTGCGTCGGATAAAGAAGACAAGCGTCTGCTGCTGCAGATCTTCTCGGAAACCCTGATGGGCCCGGTGTTCTTCGAATTCATCCAGCGAAAGGGCGATGATGGTTTCGGCGAAGGCAACTTCAAGGCACTGTTCGAATCGATCGAGCGTGACCAGGTGCGTCGTGGCGTTCTCGCTACTGAATAATTAGCTGCACCGATAAAAAATGTGGGAGCGGGCTTGCTCGCGAAAGCAATCGTTCATTCAACACTTCAGTTGACTGATCCGACGCCTTCGCGAGCAAGCCCGCTCCCACATTTGTTTTGTGCTGCTTTTAAGGCCTGCGTTGGCGCATCAAATGCTTGAACCCTTCAAACACCAGTACTACCACCGCGAGCCAGATCGGGATGTAAGTCAGCCATTCACCGGGCTTGATGCTCTCGCCCAGCAGCAGCGCCACACCCAGCAGCAACACCGGCTCAACGTAACTCAACAAGCCAAACAGGCTGAACGGCAGCAAGCGGCTGGCGATGATGTACACCACCAGCGCCGACGCACTGATCACACCGAGCAACGGAATCAGCCACGTCAGCGCCGGGTACTGATCGAACACGCCAAAACCCTGTTCGCCGCCGCGCACAAACCAGTACGCCACCGGCAACATCAGCGTCATGTCGACCCACAAACCGCCGAGGTTGTCGGTCTTGAGGTATTTGCGCAGCACGAAATACAACGGGTAACCGACAACTACGACCAGCGTCGCCCAGGAAAACCCGCCGACCTGATACAGCTCGTTCAACACGCCGAGGCTGGCAAAAAACACCGCGACTTTTTGCAGGTATGACAGGTTTTCGCCATAAGCGATGCGTCCGGTCAGCACCATGGCCAACGGCAACAGGAAATAACCCAGCGACACATCGAGGCTGTAGCCGTTGAGCGGCGCCCACATGAACAGCCACAACTGCATGCCCAGCAATGCAGACGACAGGATCAGGCCACCGATCAGCTTCGGCAGCGCAGGGATCCGGCGCAGCAGCTCCAGCGCCCGCCGCCATTCGCCGGACAACATCATGAACACGGTCATGCAGGGCACGGTCAGCAGCATCCGCCAACCGAAAATTTCCACGCCGCTCAACGGAGTGAGCAACGAGGTGTAGTAATACATGACGGCAAACAGCGTCGAGGCTGTTACCGAAAGAGCGATACCTTTAGACAAACTGTCCTCGCGGGGGTGATGGTCAAACGGGGCGCGCAGGATACGTGGTTTTTGTGGTGAATATTGGTCGGAGTGGTCAATATTTTCTACATGAGTTCAAAAGCCCCTCATCGGAACGCCGCCCGCCTAACCCTCTCCCGGAGGGAGAGGGGACTGACCGAGGTGTCTCACGAGTTTCAGCGACGTGAAAGTCCGAGTCGATTACGGATTCAACACAACAGCTTCAGGCAAAAGCGTAGCTTCAATTTCCCCCAATCGGTTCCCTCTCCCCCCGGGAGAGGGCTAGGGCGAGGGCAGCGATCTCACGCCGAACGCGGTTTACGCCCAGACACAAAATGGCTCACATCATTAAACCCCGGCGTAGACGCATGCCCCGGCGTCACCAGCGAATCGATAAACGCTTCGTCTTCCGCCGTAATCTTCACCGCCTGCGCCTTGGTGTACGCATCCCACTGTTCTTCCGTACGCGGCCCGACAATCGCCGACGTCACCGCGCCGTTGTTCAGCACCCAGGCAATCGCAAACTCGACAATCCCGACCCCGCGCTCTTTGGTGTAGTGCTGGATCTGCTGGGCAATGCGCAACGACTCCACGCGCCATTCAGTCTCCAGAATCCGTTTGTCCTGACGCCCGGCGCGGCTGTTGGCGTCCGGGGTGACGTCCGGTGCGTATTTGCCGCTGAGCACGCCACGGGCCAGCGGGCTGTAAGGCACCACGCCGAGGCCGTAGGTCTGGGCGGCGGTGATCTGCTCGGTTTCGGCCTGACGGTTGACGATGTTGTACAGCGGCTGGCTGATCACCGGGCGATCGACACCCAGTTTGTCCGCCACACGAATCACCTCGGCAATCCGCCAGCCACGGTAGTTCGACAGGCCCCAATAACGGATCTTGCCCTGGCGAATCAGATCGCCAATCGCCGAGATCGTCACTTCCAGCGGCGTGTTGTGGTCTTCGCGGTGCAGGTAATAGATGTCGAGGTAGTCGGTGCCGAGCCGGGTCAGGCTGGCTTCCAGACCATTGAAAATGTGCTTGCGGCTCAGTCCGCTGCGATTCGGCACGCCGTCCACCGGGCCGAAACCGACCTTGGTCGCCAGCACCCATTCGTGACGATGACGGGCGATGGCTTCGCCGACGATCTCTTCCGAGCGGCCGTTGGTGTAGACGTCAGCCGTGTCGATGAAGTTGATGCCCTGATCCCACGCCTTGTCGATGATGCGCAGCGAATCCTCTGCGCTGGTCTGCTCGCCGAACATCATCGTGCCGAGGGTGAGGGTGGACACCTGCAACCCCGAATGACCCAGTGTGCGATAGCTCATGCCGAAATCCTTTTGTCGGTGGGAAAGCTTCCATCAAATACCAGAAGCGCCCGGCGCGGCAAAGTGAATTTATCGGCGCAACGCCTCGCAGCGCTCACGTAAAAACGCCTGCAACACCTTGACCCGTTCCGACACCTGCACCCGGTGCGGGCACAGCAGATTGAACGGCACGCTCTCACCATGCCAGTCATCGACCAGCGTCACCAGTCGTCCGGCGCGTACGTCTTCGGCCACGTCGAGCCAGGCCTTGTAAGCGATGCCGTGCCCGGCGAGTGCCCAGCGGCGGGCGACTTCGCCATCGTCGCTGAGGTAGTCGCCGCGTACTTCGACTTCAAGCGTTTCGTCTTCGCGATGGAAACGCCAGGTGTTGTAAGGTCGGCCGTTGCGCAGGTAGAGCAGGGCACTGTGATCGCTCAGCTCGGCGGGGTTCTGCGGTGTGCCGTGACGCTCCAGATACGCAGGGCTGGCACAGGCCACGCGACGATGCTCGGACAGAATCGGCAACGCCACCAGCGTCGAATCACTCGGCACGCCAAAGCGCAACGCCACATCCACCGTCTCGCGAAACAGGTCCGCGTGTCGGTCGTTGAGCAGCAATTGCAGCTGAATGTGCGGGTGCTCGCGCTTGAAATCGTCCAGCCACGGCAACAGCACATTGCGCCCGAAGTCCGACGGCGCCGCCAGTTGCAGCACGCCGCTCAGGCCTTCGGTCTGCTGCTTCAGCGCTTGTTCGCCCTCGGCCAGTGTGGCCAGTGCCAGACGCACGCTTTCCAGATAGCGCCGGCCTTCTTCGGTCAGGCGCATGCTGCGAGTCGAGCGGGCGAAGAGGCGGATGCCGAGGCGGGTTTCCAGGCGTTTCAAGGCGATGCTGGCGGCGGCCGGGGTCAGCTCCAGCGCCCGGGCGGCGGCGGAAATGCTGCCGGAGTCGGCGGTGCGGACGAAGATCTCAAGATCCAGAATCGAGCTCATTGGTAAAAATCCTTTAAAGATCCTTCCGATTTACCGGGATTTTTCTGCGATTGGCAACGGGGGAAGATGCAATCTCCTCAAGCCCACCGGAGAACTCCCATGAAACCATTCGACAATCAGACTGTTGTGGTCATCGGCGGCAGCAGCGGCATTGGCGCCGCCGTCGCGTCGAATGCCGCGGAACGTGGCGCCCGTGTTTACTCGGTCGGGCGCCGTGCTGAAACGTCCGAAACTCACGAAGGTATCCGCCACGAGTCAGCCGATGTCACCGATGAGGCCTCGTTGCGTCAACTGTTCGAACGCATCGGCGCGTTCGATCATCTGGTGATGACCGCCGGGCCGAGCGTCAGCGCCAAGCCGTTGGCCGACAGCGATCTGCTCCAGGCGCAGCAGGCGTTCGATGTGAAATTCTGGGGCACTTTGCGCGCGATTCAAGCGGCGCTGCCGTACCTGAGCGAGCGGGGCAGCATCACCCTGACGTCGGGTTTGTTGTCGCGCAAATTCCTAGCGGGGCAATTCATCAAGACCACGTTGAATGCCGCGCTGGAAGCTCTGGCCAAACAACTGGCCAAGGAGCTGGCGCCGCGTCGGGTCAACGTGATCAGCCCCGGCGTGACCGACACCGAAGCCTACGCCGGCATGGATGAAAGCCAGCGCCGCGCGATGTTCGCCCGCACCTCGGCGGCGCTGCCGGTGGGCCGTGTCGGCACGCCGCAGGACCTGGCCGCCGCGTTTATGCTGGTCATGAAAAACGGCTTTATCAGCGGCAGCATCATCGATGTCGACGGAGGTGGATTGTTATGACCTGGCACTTCGATCACATGGCGTTCAACGCGCCGGACGGGCAACCGATTCAGGATGCTTTCAACGCACTGCTGGGATTGACGCCGGGGCGTCGGCCGCCGTTTCCGTTTCCCGGGCGGTGGTTGTATCAGGATGGGCAGGCGTTGGTGCATGTGATTGAGCAAGCGGCGCTGGATGAGGCGGCGTTGAGTCATATCGCGTTTCGTACCGATGAAGACGCGGCGGTGGTTTTGAAGCAGGTGCAGGGCAGTGGGTTGCCGTATCAGGTGGCGCAGGTGCCGGAGGACGGAATCTGGCAGATTTTTGTGCAGATGCCGGGAGGCCTGGTGCTGGAACTGGATGCAAAAACGGGGATTTTGTGAGTGTTTAATCGTGGCGTTTAAAGGACACGTTCAGACACGCACCCCAGGCTACACAACCTTGCGCCGTTGCCTACGACTAAGCCAGAATCCGCCGGCTTGTGCGCCTTGGACGCGGGCTCTATCGTTTCCCGGTCGCTGACGAATCAGCGATCGGGTTTCGCAGCCCGGATCAATCAAGGCGCCCAGCGCGCCGTTTCCGTTCAGCATTGTTGCCTGATCGTGTAATGGCGGTTGTGCGCGGGATACCTTCGGGTATGCCGGGTTCCTTGATTCCCGGTCTGCGAACCCGCGTACAGCTGCCACCTCTATTCGTTTCGCAGCGAACCGTGGCAGCTCCATCAATCAGGGAGTTTCACCATGATCAAACCAACACCCAACCCACCCGAAGCCGATTCAACGTCCCCCTACGAAACCCTCGATTCAAAGAAATTCCACGAAGCCGCCGAACGCGCCCTCGATCATTACCTCAATCCGCTGCTCCCCCGAAAACCGTTGCTCAAACCCAACACCCGCTACCTCATCGCCCCCGGCATCCCGAGCGAAGAGCTACTGGCCGACGCCTGCGAAACCCTGACCTCGGCCAAAACCATGGCCAGCGATTTCGCCGCAATGCTCGATGCGCCGCAGCGGCATGTGCTGCTGGGCATTGGGCAACTGATCATGCTGGCGGAACTGGCGGTAAATCGGGTGCTGGATAATCTGGACACAGCGGCTGAAGCCCAGCCCTGACCGATCAAAGAGCAACAATAAAAAACGGCCCGAATCGGGCCGTTTTTGTGTACCTGCCAATAATCAGGCCCGCAACGTCCGCGTCATCCGCAACGCCAGCAGACTCCCGCCAACAATCACCCCCGCCAGCAGATAAAGCGCCGCATCGGTTGACCCGGTGCTGTCCTTGACCCAACCCACGAGGTAAGGGCTCAGGAACCCCGCCATCTGCCCCATCGAGTTGATCAACGCCAACCCACCCGCCGCAGCACCCGCGCTCAGCATGGCAGTCGGCACCGGCCAGAACATCGGCAAACCGGTCAGCGCGCCCATGGTCGCAATGGTCAGACCGAGAATCGCAATCGCCGGATTCGCCGCGAAGTTCACCGCGATCAGCAAGCCTACAGCGCCCATCAACATTGGCACCACCAAATGCCAGCGACGTTCTTTACGCAAGTCCGCCGAACGACCCACCACCAGCATGAATACCGCCGCCAGCAGATACGGAATCGCACTCAACCAGCCAATCACCAGGTTGTCGCTGAAGCCGAGGTTCTTGATGATCGACGGCAGCCAGAAGTTGATCGCGTACACGCCGCTCTGGATGCAGAAGTAGATCAGGCCGAAGGCCCAGATGGCCGGGTTCTTGAATACGGCGATCAGCGAGTCGGAGGTAGTTTTAGGTTTGTTCGCCAGGTCTTCCGCCTGATCGGCTTCCAGTACCGAACGCTCATGCGGGGTCAGCCACTTGGCGTTGGCGAAGTTGTCGCTCAGCAGGAAATACGCCAGCGCGCCGAGGATCACAGTCGGAATACCTTGCAGCAGGAACATCCACTGCCAACCGGCCAAACCGCCCTGGCCCGCAGCGAAGTGATTGAGGATCCAGCCGGAAAACGGGCTGCCCAGCAGGCCGGACACCGGGATCGCCGACATGAACAACGCCATGATCCGGCCACGGCGGAAGGTTGGGAACCACTGCGAGAGATAGAGCACAACGCCCGGGAAGAACCCGGCTTCGGCGGCACCGGTGAACAGGCGCAGGGTGTAGAACTGGGTCGGTGTGGTGACAAACAGCAGGCAAGTCGACAGCGTGCCCCAGGTGATCATCATCAGCGCGATCCAGCGCCGTGGGCCGAACTTGGTCAGCGCCAGGTTACTCGGTACGCCGCACAGCACGTAACCGATGAAGAAGATACCGGCCCCGAGGCCGTACACGGTTTCGCTGAATTTCAGCGCGTCGAGCATCTGCAGTTTGGCAAATCCAACGTTGACCCGGTCGAGGTAGTTGAACAGGTAGCAGATGAAGATGAAGGGGATCAAACGCAGCGTGATGCGTTTGTAGACGGCATTTTTATCGTCAGCGATGGTCTGGGCGGCAGCGGCGCTCTGCGACATGGCGGCTCTCTCTTTATTATGATTTTTTGCGATGCAAAGGGTAACGTTGATCGCCCTGAGAGTCTCGGTCACCTTTGGCCGGATTGTCTTTGTGCCTGAGCACAGGGTTTGCCGGCAGACCCTGTGCGGGTGAACAACCGTCCGCGCCTGTTTTCAAGGATTTCAGCCTTTATGTTCGAACTCGATCACGACCTCGCCCAGGACATCGTCGACCGGGCCATGGCCATTTTGCCGTACAACGTCAACGTCATGGACAGCCAGGGACTGATCCTCGGCAGCGGCGAGCCGGAGCGCATCAACACCCGTCACGAAGGTGCGCAATTGGTCCTGGCCAACGGGCGAGTGGTGGAGATCGACGCGCAGACGGCGGTGCATCTCAAAGGCGTGCAGCCGGGGATCAATCTGCCGCTGTTGCTCGATCAGCGCTTGATCGGTGTGCTCGGCATCACCGGCGAACCGGAGCAACTGCGCACTTACGCCGAGCTGGTGCGCATGACCGCCGAAATGCTGGTCGGCCAGCGCAACCAGCAATCCGAGCAGCAATGGCGGCGGCAACGTTGCGATGACTTGCTGGCGCTGCTGTTGAGCGAGGCGGGGGATTCGCCAAGGCTGGTCGACGAGGCCCAGCAACTGGGCCTCAAACCGCAAATGACGCGGGTGCCGTATCTGTTTGAGCTAGGACTGGAGCATGGGCCGGGGCAAACCGTCGAGGCGCTGAGTGCCTGGCTGACGACACGCTATCCGGACAGTTGGTGCGTGAGTTCGGCCAAGTCGTCGCTGCTCTGGTGCCGGCCGGCGAGTCAGAACGTCGAGCATGATCGCTTGCTGGAAAAACTCGATGGCCTGGGCTGGAACATCCTGCGCATTGCGGTCGGCGGGCAGGCCGATGGGCTGACTGGGTTGCGTCGTTGCTATCGACGGGTCGGCGATCTGCTCGCCTATGGCCGCGAAGTGTTGCCGCATTCTCGACTGCTGACCCTCAATCGCTATCGCCTGCCGGTCATGCTCTGGCGCCATCGCAACGATGATGCGCTGGATGAATTGCTCAAACCATTGCGCAAGGTGATCGCCAAGGACAGCAACGGCCAGTTGCTCGCGACCCTGCGCAGTTGGTGCGATCACGACGGGCAGAGCCAGGCCTGCGCCGATGCGTTGGGGATTCACCGCAACAGCCTGCGTTACCGGATGGAGCGGATCGCCGAGTTGAGCGGGGTCGATCCGTTGAAACTGGACGGGATGCTGGCGTTGTATCTGGGTGTGCAATTGCTGCCACAGACCGACGATTTGTCGAAATGAACAATAAACGCCTGCACGACTTGTGCAGCGGACAGGCGTCAACGTGCGAGGCGACTGGCAGCATGAGGGGCATTGGAACTGGAGAATTCGCATGAAAATCGTCATCGCCCCCGATTCGTTCAAGGACAGCCTGAGTGCCCAAGGCGTTGCAGAAGCCATTGCGCTGGGCCTGGCGCAGGTCTGGCCGCAGGCGACGCTGGTCAAGTGCCCGATGGCCGACGGTGGCGAAGGCACGGTGGAGTCGATTCTCGCTGCGTGTGAAGGCGAACTGCGCCGTACCCGCGTGCGCGGCCCGTTGGGCGAGGCGGTCGATGCGGCGTGGGGCTGGCTGCCGCACAACCACACCGCAATCATTGAAATGGCCGAGGCCAGCGGCTTGCAACTGGTGCCGCCGGGGCAGCGCGATGCCTGCATCAGCAGCACGTTCGGCACCGGTGAACTGATCCGTGCAGCGCTGGATGCCGGCGCACAGCGGGTCATTCTGGCCATCGGCGGCAGCGCCACCAATGACGGCGGCGCCGGCGCGATGCAGGCGTTGGGCGTGAAATTGCTGGATGCTCAAGGGCAATCGCTGGTGCCGGGCGGTCTGGCGCTGGCGCAACTCGCACGACTGGACTTGAGCGAATTCGACCCGCGTCTGGCGCAAGTGCGTTTCGACATCGCCGCCGACGTCAACAACCCGCTGTGTGGCCCTCACGGTGCCTCGGCAATCTTCGGTCCGCAGAAGGGCGCATCTCCTGCGCAAGTGCAGCAACTGGATCAAGCCCTCGGCCACTTCGCCGAACTCTGCGCGCAAGCGCTGGGCAAGGATGTCCGCGATGAGCCGGGCAGCGGTGCCGCGGGTGGATTGGGCTTTGCTGCCAAGGCATTTCTCGGCGCACGGTTCCAGGCCGGTGTCGAAGTCGTCGCGGAACTGGTCGGACTGGCCGAGGCCGTGAAGGGCGCACATCTGGTCATCACCGGCGAAGGACGCTTCGATGCCCAGACCCTGCGCGGCAAAACCCCGTTCGGCGTCGCGCGGATCGCCAAGCAGCACGGCGTGCCGGTGATTGTCATTGCCGGCACGCTGGGCGAGGGTTATCAGGCACTCTACGAGCACGGTATCGACGCAGCATTCGCCGTCACCAGCGGCCCGATGACGTTGGAACAAGCCTGCGCCGAGGCGCCACGCCTGCTGCGCGAACGTGCCACAGACATTGCTCGCGTATGGCGTGTGGCAACTGCGGCCTGACCTGTCAGTCATCATCTAAAACAATCGGGTGTTTCAGTATTGAAACACCCGCAACACTTTGAAAAATATTTCATCTTTCCCCGCAAACTTCCTCAAGCCTGGCCGATACAGAGATCAGGCGCGCACAAGAGTTCCTGAAACAGTGACGCCGGACTGAAGCCCGCACAAGGGCCAGTGAACAGGGCATGGACGCTAGTAGTTTCAACTATCCGAGAGTCCTCCTATGTCCTTGCGTAATCTGAATATCGCGCCCCGTGCCTTCCTCGGTTTTGCCTTTATTGCCCTGCTGGTGATCGTGCTCGGCGTGTTCGCCGTCAACCGCATGTCGATCATCCGTCAGGCTTCCCAGGAGATGGAATCGACGCAGTTGCCAAGCGTCACCCAACTCGCGGTGGTCACGGAAAACGTCCTGCGCCTGCGGATTCTCTCGTTCCGCGTTCTGGTCAACCGCGAGCCGGCTGGTTTGCAGGAGGCCCAGACCCGCATCGGTGTGCTGGTGGACAAGGTGCGCGCTGCGCAGGCCAGTTACGCAGTACTGCCGGCCGGCCCGGAGGAACGCGCGTTATATCAGGAGTTTTCGACAACTCTCGACAACTATGTGCAAGCGCAGAATCAGATGATGGAGCTGTCTCGTCAGGACAAGGTCGACGAGATGCGCGCCCTGATCAACACGAAGATCAAGGACGGCACCGACAAAATGGGTGAGCAGCTCAACAAGCTGATCGCGATCAACGTCGCCGACGCGAAGACCGCTTCCACTCAGGCGGGTGAGTCTTACAACAGTGCCATTACTGGCATCATCGCCGTGTCTGTGAGTGCCGCGTTGTTGACCGTATTGCTGGCCTGGCTGCTGACTCGCAGCATCGTCACCCCGCTGAACCGCGCCGTCGCTGCGGCACAGACCATCGCCGGCGGCAACCTGACCAAAGTCATCGAAATCGACGGCAAGGACGAACCGGCGCGTCTGCTCGAAGCCCTGTCTGCCATGCAGGCCAACCTGCGCAAGACCATCGAGCAGATTGCCGGCTCCGCCACGCAACTGGGCGCCGCCGCCGAAGAACTCAACGCCGTGACCGAAGAAGCCTCCCGTGGCCTGCAACAGCAGAACAACGAAATCGAACAGGCCGCCACCGCCGTCAACGAAATGACCGCCGCGGTGGAAGAGGTGGCACGCAACGCGGTGTCGACCTCCGAAGCCTCGAACCAGTCGACCCACGCCGCCCGCGAAGGTCGCGATCAGGTGGTGAAAACCGTTGATGCGATCCAGACCATGACCCACGACGTACAAAACACCGCGCAGATGATCGAAGGCCTGGCCGCTCAGGGTCGCGACATCGGCAAGGTGCTGGACGTGATCCGCGCCATCGCCGAACAGACCAACCTGCTGGCACTCAACGCTGCCATCGAAGCGGCCCGGGCCGGTGAAGCCGGGCGTGGTTTCGCCGTGGTAGCGGACGAGGTTCGCGCCCTGGCCCATCGCACCGCGCAATCGACCCAGGAAATCGAAAAAATGGTCGCCGGCATCCAGAACGGCACCGGCGAAGCGGTCGAGTCGATGCAGCAGAGCAACCAACGCACCCAGACCACCCTGGAAATGGCCCGCGCTGCCGGCGTCGCGCTGGAGCAGATCACCCAATCGATTCACCAGATCAACGAGCGCAACCTGGTGATCGCCAGCGCTTCGGAAGAGCAGGCGCAGGTGTCCCGCGAGGTCGACCGCAACCTGGTCAACATCCGCGACCTGGCCACGCAATCGGCCGCCGGGGCCAACCAGACCAGCGCCGCGACCCACGAACTGTCGCGCCTGGCGGTGGATTTGAATGCGATGGTGGCGCGGTTTGTGATTTGACCTAGGGTGTAGGCTGGAGACCGCGCAATCAGGAGACGTACATGCGCTATTCAGCCTTGACCCAACGAATCGCCGGGGAGGGAGCAGCGGCCTGGCGGATTCACGACCGAGCGCTGGAACTGCGCGCCGAAGGGGTCGATGTGTTGCTGCTGTCGGTGGGTGATCCGGATTTCGACACGCCGCTGCCGATCATCCACGGCGCCATCGACAGCCTGTTGGCGGGCGATACGCATTATTCCGAAGTGCGCGGCCGGCGGGAGCTGCGCACGTTGATCGCTGAGCGCCATCGACGCAACAGCGGCCAGGATGTCGATGCCGAGCATGTGATCGTGTTGCCCGGCGCACAATGCGCGGTGTATTCGGTGGCGCAATGCCTGCTTGATCCGGGCGATGAAGTGATCGTCGCCGAACCGATGTATGTGACTTATGAAGGTGTATTCGGTGCCTGTGGCGCAACCGTGGTGCCTGTTCCGGTTCGCCCTGAGAACGGTTTTCGCGTCGACCCGGTGGATGTCGCGGCGCGGATCACTCCGAAGACTCGGGCCATGTTGCTCAACAGCCCCAACAATCCTTCCGGCGCCAGTCTGTCGTTGCTGATCTGGCAGGCGCTGGCGGCGCTGTGCATTCGTCATGACTTGTGGCTGATCAGTGACGAGGTTTACAGCGAATTGTTATACGAAGGCGAGCACGTCAGCCCGGCGAGCCTGCCGGGCATGGCCGAGCGCACCGCGACCGTCAACAGCCTGTCAAAGTCCCACGCGATGACCGGTTGGCGGATCGGCTGGATGATCGGGCCCAAACCGTTGGCCGAGCATTTGGTGAATCTGTCGTTGAGCATGCTGTTCGGTCTGCCGGATTTCGTGCAGAAAGCGGCGCAGGTAGCGCTGGAGACAGACCTGCCGGAAGTGACGCAGATGCGCGAGGAATACCGGTTGCGTCGGGATCTGGTGTGCGAGCGGTTGCGCGGCTGTCCGGGGTTGTACCCGATCAAGCCGGATGGCGGGATGTTCGTGATGGTCGATGTGCGCCAGACCGGGATCGGGGCGCAGGATTTTGCAGAACGATTGCTGGAGGGGTATGGGGTTTCGGTGCTGGCCGGTGAAGCGTTCGGGCCCAGTGCGGCGGGGCATATTCGCATCGGGCTGGTGGTGGATCGGGTGAAGCTGGCGGATGCGTGTTCGCGGATTGCGCTGTGCGCTGCGCAGCTTTTGCAAGTGCGCAGCGCCTGAAGGTTCTGTGTTGTCTTTAATGGCCCCTTCGCGAGCAGGCTCGCTCCCACAGTGTACTGCGGTGTACACAAGACCTGTGGGAGCGAGCCTGCTCGCGAAGGGCCGGTACAAGCGCTGAAAGTTTCAGCTCTGCCAAGCTGATGAGTTCACCAGATTCACCGGCTTCTTCCCAGTTAACGCCGCCAACAGATTCTCCACCGCACACCGCGCCATCGCTTCGCGCGTTTCATGGGTCGCCGAACCCATGTGCGGCGTTGCCACCACATTATTCAGTTGCAACAACGGCGAGTCATGATTCAACGGCTCGCGCTCGAACACATCCAGCCCCGCCGCGCGAATCCGGTTATGGCGCAAGGTATCGATCAGCGCGGCCTCATCCACCACTTTGCCCCGTGAAATATTGATGAAGATGCTTTCCGGGCGCATCAACGCAAACTGTTCGGCGCCAATCAAACCTTCAGTCTGCGCCGTCAGCGGCAATGTCAGACAGATGAAATCCGCCTGCTGCAGCAAGTCTTCAAGGCTGCGGTACTGCGCATCGAAGCGTGCCTCGACCGCCGGTTTGCGCGACTGGCTGTGATAGATCACCGGCATCCCGAACCCGAAATGTCCACGCTGCGCCAACGCCTCGCCAATCCGCCCCATACCGATGATGCCCAGGGTCTTGCCGTGCACATCGGTGCCGAAATGCGCCGGGCCGATGCTGCGGTGCCAGTGACCGCCGCGCACCATGTTCGCCAGTTCCACCACTCGCCGGGCGGTGGCCAGGATCAGCGCGAAACCGGTGTCGGCAGTGGTTTCGGTGAGCACATCCGGGGTGTTGGTCAGCAGAATTCTGCGTCGGGTCAGGTAGTCGATGTCGTAGTTGTCGACGCCCACCGAGACGCTGGAAATCGCTTCGAGCTGCGGTGCCAGATCAAGCAATGCCGCATCCAGTTTCAGGCTCGCGCCGAGCAATCCGTGGGCGCCGGGCAGGGCGTCACGCAGTTTCATCAGGCCGTCGGCGTCGAGGCTGTCGATCAGCGTCACGTCGACCTGTTCCTCAAGGCGCGCCATCAGCGCCGCCGACAGTTTTTTGTACAGCACAACCTGCTTTTTCATCGCAGTCATCTCTCTATCAATTCAGGAATGGGCCGGCTGCGGACGCGGTGCGACGCGCTTGGCCGTCACCCGGTCGCTCGCGCCGGGCTTGAGAAAAATCGTCAGCACCACCGAGAGCATCAGTGCGCCGCTCATCAGCAGATACGAAGCGCCGGGCGAACCGGTGGAGCTGTTGAGGTAACCGACCAGATACGAACCGCCGAACGAACCGAGGGCGCCCATGCTGTTGATGAGTGCCATGGCGCCGCCAGCAACGTTGGCCGGCAGGATTTCCGGCACGATGGCGAAGAACGGCCCGTAAGGCGCGTACATGCAGGCGCCGGCAATCACCAGCAGCGTGTACGACCACCAGAAATGCTCGGCACCCAAGGCATACGAACCGTAGAACGCCACCGAGGCAATCAGCAGCGGCGGCCAGACGAAGCGTTTGCGCTTTTGCAGTTTGTCCGAGCCCCAGGACACCAGCAGCATCCCGATCACCGCCGCCAGATACGGCAGGGCCGAGAGCCAGCCGGCCTCGATCATGTCCATTTGCGCGCCGGCCTTGAGTATCGACGGCAGCCACAGCACAAAGCCGTAGACGCCAATGCTCCAGCAGAAAAACTGCAGCGCCAGAATGATCACCTTCGGCGAGCGGAAAGCTTCAGCGTAGTTCTTAACTGCTTTGATCCCGACCTGTTCGGCGGCGAGAGCGCTTTGCAGATCGTGCTTTTCCCGGTCGCTGAGCCACTTGGCCTGCGCCGGACGATCATCGGCCAGCTTCCACCAGATGAATGCCCAGAGCACCGCCGGCAAACCTTCGATGATGAACATCCAGCGCCAGCTGAAATGCTGCACCAGATACCCCGAAACCACCGACATCCACAGCATGGTCACCGGGTTGCCGAGGATCAGGAAGGTGTTGGCCCGCGAGCGTTCGGCACGGGTGAACCAGTGACAGAGATAGACCAGCATCGCCGGCATCACCGCCGCTTCGACCACGCCGAGCATGAAGCGGATGACGATCAACCAATAGGCGTTGGAAACCACGCCGGTCAGCGTGGCGAGCCCGCCCCAGAGGATCAGGCTGACGAAGATCAGCTTCTTGACGCTGTGCTTCTGCGCGTAGATCGCGCCGGGCACCTGGAAGAAAAAGTAACCGAGGAAAAACAGCGCGCCGAGCAGGGACGACAGGCCCGGTGTGATCATCAGGTCGGCGGCCATCCCGGAGGCGGCAGCGAATCCGTAATTGGCGCGGTCCAGGTACGCCAGGCTGTAGGTGATGAACACGATCGGCATGATGTACCACCAGCGGCGGGTGGCGAGGGTTGCGGTTTTCATGGTCTTGCTCCTGAGCTTGTTGTTTTTGTCGCAGCAGGTTCAATTAATCGGTTGTTTGTACTGGCCCTATCGCGAGCAGGCTCGCTCCCACAAGGGGGCTGAGTTGGAACCCGATCCAGTGTGGGAGCGAGCCTGCTCGCGATTGACGGCCTCCAGTTCAGCCGAAAGTTCGGATCGGGTCGGCAAACCCTCCATGTCGCCACGGCTCTGCACCGCCCGGCTGCCAATCCAGTTGGCGCGTCTGACGGCTTCGGGAAAGCTCTGGTGCTCCAGCAGGGCACTGATCATCCCGACTGCAAATCCATCTCCGGCACCGACCGTATCGACCACGGTTTCGACCGGCACCCCGGCAACAAACCCCTGATCCAGATGCGTGCGGTAATACGCACCCTGCGGGCCGAGTTTGATCGCCACGGCCTCGGCACCCTGATCCAGATAAAACGCGGCGATGTCCGCCGGATCTTCAAACCCGGTGAGCAAGCGACCTTCGCTCAGCCCCGGCAACACCCAATGGGCGAGGGCGGCGAGGCGGTTGATTTCGGTGATCATCTCCCGTTCGCTGGCCCACAGGCTCGGGCGCAGGTTCGGGTCGAATGACACGCTGCGCCCGGTGTTGCGCATGCGGGTCATCAGTTCACGGGACATTTCCCGGGCCGACGCCGACAGCGCTGGCGGAATGCCGGTGGCGTGCAGATGTCGCGCGCCCAGCAGCGTCGGGGTGATCGACTTCGATGACAGATGACTGGCCGCCGAGCCGCGCCGGAAATACTCGACCGTCGGATCGCTGCCGTCATCGTTGCGCGACTTGAGCTGGAAACCCGTCGGGTGCGCGTTGTCCACTTCGACATGGCTGCAATCCAGACCTTCACGGGCCAGGGTTTCGACGACAAATCGTCCCAGCGAATCGGCACCGACACGGCTCAGCCACGCAACGTTGAAACCCAACCGGGACAAACCGATGGCCACATTGCTGTCCGCCCCGGCAATCCGTCTGTGGAACTGATCGACGAATGCCAGATCACCGCTCTGTTCGGCAACAAACATGGCCATGGTTTCGCCGAACGACAGAATATCGATCTCAGACATGAGCAGGCTCCAGGCGGGATTGGCCGAGGCAGGCGAGGGCGGCAACGTGTTCGGTGGTCAATTGCACCAGGTCGTCGCCCTGCAACGGGTATTCGGCGGCGCGCATGACCCCTTGGGCCATGTGCCGCAGCAGTTGTTCCCACAGATGCAGGTCGGTGGCGGCCGGCGGAACCGCTACCAGTTTGCCGTCGGCGCGGCGGGCCACGGCTTTGCAGTGCACATAACCGACGTGGCGGCCCAGCAGTCGTGCGGCGCTGGTGGCGGACTGGTCTTGCCACTGCCAGTTGCCGATGTCGAAGGTCATCTTGATTGGCAAGTTGTGTTGCTCGACGGCGGCGAAAAAGCGCTGGAACGGTTCGATGCGCCCGCCGTGCAAGGTCTGGTCGTTCTCTACCAGCAGTTGCACCGGGCTCTGCGCGAGGATTTGCCCCAGCGTCTGCAAATCGTTGTTGTCGGTGAAAAAGCCAAGGGAAACCTTCAGCCACTTCGATCCGAACGCTTCAGCGTTTTGCAGCGCAGTGATGAGTTCGGGATTGGGCCGCGATTGGCCGGCGAGCCACAGTTCGGTGGGCGAGGAATAGATACTTTGCAGGCCTCGGGCTTGCGTGGCGGTGGAGAGTTGTTCGGGGACTTCGTTGGTCAGCAGTTCTTCGCGCCATTCGATGCGATGGGCACCGGCAGCGGCCAACACCTCGATGAAAGAGCCTTGACCACGGCGGCGCACAAGGTCGGCTCCGTAGCTGGAAAGGCTGATGGAAACGGCGGGTTTATTCATTGTTATCTACCTCTGAAACCGGTTTCATTTTTGTTCAAAAAAAATCATCAAGTTGTGCAGTGCTCTTTCGGGCCCCTTCGCGGGCTTGCCCGCGAAGAGGCCATGTCAGTCACCACAAAATCCACGGGTCGAACCGCGCTCAATGAGCAACGGTGCAAAATCCAGCGTCCGCGCCGCTTCATCATCCCCACGCAAGCGCTTGAGCAAGCATTCAAATGCCTGTGTCCCAATCTCGGCGGTTGGCTGGGCGAGGGCGGTGATCCCGCTGCCCACCAGCGGGTACCAGTCCAGATCATCCAGCGCGATCAGCCCGACATCCTCGAACAACCGGCAGCCGATCTCGCGCAAGGCCAAGGTGCAAGCCAGCGCCGCCACGCCATTGGCGCAGAACAGGGCTTTAGGGCCCGAATCAGGTGTGTTTAAAAAGGTTTGAAGGTCTTTGGCAAGACTCGGGCCGGTTTCCAGTACAGCGCCACAGATGTCCTCGCGCTGGCCAATCTGCTGCTGAAAACCGCTGACCCGCTCGACCCGCGAGCTGGTGCCGTCGTACGGTTCCGTCACCAGCAGTACATCGCGATAGCCGCGTTGCTGAAGATGTTCGAGCGCCATCTCGATGGCTTGCGGGTTATTCAGCCCGACCATGTCGCTGTCGAGCCCATCGACCTTGCGATCCACCAGCACCAGCGGCATTTCCCGCTTCAGCTCATCCAGTTCATCCCGGTGGTGGCCCAAGGTGTTCACGATCAGCCCTTCGATGTTGTACGAGCGCAACAGCGCCAGATGCTGGCGTTCCTGCTCGTCATCGCGATCGGTGTTGCACACCACCAGGCTGTAACCGTGCCGGCGGCAGGCGGTTTCCACGCCGTGCATCACGGCAATCGAATAGGGGTTGCGAATATCGGCCACCAGCATGCCGATCAGGCGGGTGCGCCCGCGTTTCAGGCCCCGGGCCATTTGATTGGGACGGTAGCCGAGTTCGGCAATCGCCTGCTCGATGCGCTGGGCAATGGCATCGGAGAGCAGGGCGCGGTCATCGCCGATAAAGCGCGAGACGCTGGCCTTGGACACGCCAGCGTGTTCGGCAACGTCGAGCATGGTGACGCGGCTGCGCTGGGCGGCGGAGAAATCGTTCACGGTCTGAAACCTTGTTATTGGATTTGTCAGGTCAGATTATCTGTATCTGAAACCGGTTTCAGGAAACACCAGAAGCGATTGGATCGTCAAGTGAATGATCGGAGGAAAACCCTAAGTCACCGACAAGTGGCGCTCGAGGATGAGCTAGACATCAGCCGAACAACCCGGCCGCAATGTTGATCGAGAACCCGAGAATGGCAGTGTTGAATACAAAGCCGATCAACGACTGTGCCAGCACGATCTTGCGTATTTCTCGGGTGGCCACGCCGACATCCGCCGTCTGCACAGCGACGCCGATGGTGAACGAGAAGTACAGAAAGTCCCAATAGTTGGGCGTTGTCAGGCCTTCGGCAAAACGCAGCGCCGGCTCCTTGCCGTCCCAGGTATAAAAAAGCCTGGCGTAGTGGACACTGAAAATGACCCCGATCAGCAACCATGAGCCAATCACCGTCAACGCGGTAAAGCCGTAGTGCAGGAGCTTGTGGGAAGTTTGCAGATCCTTGCTGCCGACCAGTTCCAGGGTGATGGCCGCCAGACTGGCCAGCGCCGCGATACACACCACGAACAACACCAGTCCGGCGTTCTCGTCCTCGACTTCGGCGATGCGTCTGACGTCCGGTGCTTTTGCGCGAGCTGTCAGCCAGAACATCAGGAGCAGATAGGTCCAGACGCCGGCGTTCCAGCCAATGAGGGTTTTGCTGATGACGGAGTCGGCAGGGACCAGCAGGCCGACGGCAAGACCGAACAATGCGGCGGCGGAAAGGCGAGGGTGGGTGCGGGCGAGGAAGCGCATGGGAACTCGATGGGCCAGGGTGTGCAGACACCTTAGCCCAGCGCGGCGACCTGTGGCCACCGCGCCGGAACCGTTCAATCAATCAGGCTTGGCGAACCTGCGCACAAGCTTGATCACCACCACAAAGAACACCGGCACGAAAATCACCGCCAGCGTCGCCGTAATCATCCCGCCAATCACCCCGGTACCGATGGCTTGCTGGCTCGCCGAACTCGCGCCCGTGGCAATCGCCAGGGGTACCACGCCCAGAATGAACGCCAGCGAAGTCATCACAATCGGCCGCAACCGCAGACGCGCCGCTTGCAATGTGGCATCAATCAGATCGTGACCTTCGTCATACAGGCTTTTGGCAAACTCGATGATCAGGATCGCGTTCTTCGCCGAAAGACCAATGATGGTGATCAGGCCGACCTTGAAGAACACATCGTTGGGCATCCCGCGCAACGTCACCGCCAGTACAGCGCCGAGTACGCCCAGCGGCACAACCAGCAACACCGAAGTCGGAATCGACCAGCTCTCGTACAACGCCGCCAGACACAGGAACACGATCAACAGCGACAGCCCGAGCAGAATCGGCGCCTGGCTGCCGGACAAACGTTCCTGCAACGACAGACCGGTCCATTCCTGCCCCATGCCTTTTGGCCCCTGGGCCACCAGCCGTTCGATTTCCGCCATGGCTTCGCCGGTGCTGTGGCCGGGTTTCGGTTCGCCGGAAATCGAGATTGCCGGGTAGCCGTTGTAGCGGGTCAACTGCGCCGGGCCTTGAGTCCAGGTGGCCCGGACAAACGCCGACAGTGGCACCATTTTCCCGGCGTCGTTGCGCACGTGCATTTTCAGCAGGTCATCGACCTGACTGCGGCGATCGCCTTCAGCCTGCACGACCACGCGTTGCATCCGCCCCTGATTGGGGAAGTCGTTGACGTACGAAGAACCGATGGCGGTGGACAGCACGTTGCCGACGTCGGCGAACGAGATGCCCAGTGCGTTGGCCTGCTTGCGGTCCACTTCCAGCTGCACTTGCGGCGCTTCGGCCAGGGCACTTTCACGCACGTTCATCAGGATCGGGCTTTTTCCGGCGGCGTCCAGCAGTTGGGTGCGCGCTTCCATCAAGGTCGCATGACCGAGGCCGCCACGATCCTGCAGGCGGAACTCAAAGCCGCTGGACGTGCCGAGGCCATCCACCGGCGGCGGCAGTACGGCGAAGGCCACCGCGTCCTTGATCTGGCTCAGGGCAATGTTGGCGCGGTCGGCAATCGAGCTCGCCGAGTCGTCGCTGCCGCGATGCGACCAGTCCTTGAGCGTAGTGAACGCGAGCGCGGCGTTCTGCCCGCTGCCAGAGAAACTGAATCCGAGAATCACGGTGCTGTCGCCCACGCCCGGTTCGCTGGCGTTGTGCGCTTCGATCTGCTCGACCACCTGCACTGTGCGGTTCTTGCTCGCACCGGGTGGCAGTTGAATGTCGGTGATGGTGTAACCCTGATCCTCGACCGGCAGGAACGAGGAGGGCAGGCGCGCAAAGCACAGGCCCAGACCCACCAGCAACACAACGTAGATCAGCAGATAACGACCGGTGCGTTTCAGCGCGTAACCGACCCAGCCCTGATAACGATCGGTCAGTTGCTCGAAGCGGCGGTTGAACCAGCCGAAGAAACCGGTTTTCTCGTGATGCTCACCCTTGGCAATCGGCTTGAGCAAAGTGGCGCACAGTGCCGGGGTCAAGGTCAGGGCGAGGAATGCCGAGAACAGGATCGAGGTGGCCATCGACAGCGAGAACTGCCGGTAAATGACACCCACCGAACCCTGCATGAAGGCCATCGGAATGAACACCGCCACCAGCACCAGCGTGATGCCGATGATCGCGCCGGTGATCTGGCTCATCGCCTTGCGTGTCGCCTCCTTGGGTGACAAGCCTTCGGTGGCCATGATCCGTTCGACGTTCTCCACCACCACGATGGCGTCGTCCACCAGAATGCCGATGGCCAGCACCATGCCGAACATGGTCAGCACGTTGATCGAGAAACCCAGCGCGAGCATGGTCGCGAAGGTGCCCATGAGCGCCACCGGCACCACCAGCGTCGGAATCAGGGTATAGCGGATGTTCTGCAGGAACAGGAACATCACCGCAAACACCAGCAACATCGCTTCGCCCAGGGTGTAGACCACTTTGGTGATCGAGACCTTCACGAACGGCGACGTGTCGTAGGGAATCTTGTATTCCACGCCCGCCGGGAAATAACGCGACAGTTCATCCATTTTCGCCCGGATCAAGGTCGCGGTGCTGAGGGCATTGGCGCCCGGCGACAGTTGCACGCCGACGGCGGTGGACGGCTTGCCGTTCAGGCGGGTGCCGAACTGATATTCCTGGCTGCCGATCTCGACCCGCGCCACATCCTTGATGCGTACGGTGGAGCCGTCCGGGTTGGCCTTGAGTACGATATCGGCGAACTCTTCCGGCGTCGAAAGCTGACCCTTGACCAGAATCGTCGCGGTGATTTCCTGACTGCTCGGATTTGGCAAATCACCGATGCTGCCCGCCGAGACCTGGGCGTTCTGCGCGACGATGGCGGCATTGACATCGGCAGGCGTCAGGTTGAAGCCGATCAGCTTCTGCGGATCGACCCAGATCCGCATCGCCCGCTCGGCCCCATACAACTGGGCCTTGCCGACACCGTCGATGCGCTTGATCTCGTTCATCACGTTACGCGCCAGATAATCGCTGAGCGCCACGTCGTCGAGCTTGCCGTCGCTGGAAGTCAGGGTGATGAGCAGCAGGAAACCGGCGGAGACTTTCTCTACCTGCAAGCCCTGTTGGTTTACCGCTTGCGGCAGGCGCGACTCGACCACCTTGAGGCGGTTCTGCACGTCGACCTGCGCCAGTTCCGGGTTGGTGCCCGGTTGGAACGTCGCCTTGATCGTGGCGCTGCCGAGGCTGCTTTGCGATTCGAAATACAGCAGGTGATCGGCGCCGTTGAGTTCTTCCTCGATCAGGCTGACCACGCTCTCATCGACGGTCTGCGCCGAGGCGCCCGGGTACACGGCATAGATTTCGATCTGCGGCGGCGCGACGTCGGGGTATTGAGCCACCGGCAATTGCGGGATGGCCAGCGCACCGGCCAACAGGATGAACAACGCGACGACCCAGGCGAACACCGGGCGGTCGATAAAGAACTGCGGCATAGAAGAGCGTCCTGCTTACTGACCAGAGGTCTGGGCAAGTGGAAGAGGGGTGTCGTCGATCTGCACCACTTCGCCCGGACGGGCGTGTTGCAGGCCTTCGATGACAATGCGGTCGCCGGGCTTGAGGCCGCCGGTGACGATCCAGCGGTCGTTCTGTACCGCGCCGAGCTGCACTGGCTGCTGCGCGACGCGCATCTGGTCGTCGACCGTCAGGACCTGCGCCACACCGGCGCTGTCACGTTGTACCGCGCGCTGCGGCACGGTCAGGCCATGCTGGATCACGCCTTGCTCCAGACGCACGCGAACGTAGCTGCCGGGCAACAGATCGAGGTCCGGGTTGGGGAATTCGCTGCGCAGGATAATCTGCCCGGTGCCCGGATCGACCGTGATGTCACTGAACAGCAGTTTGCCCGGCAGCGGATAGAGGCTGCCGTCGTCCTGGATCAGCGTGGCCTTGACCTGATCCTGGCCGACCTGTTGTAACTGGCCGGAACGGAACGCCCGGCGCAGCTCATTCAATTCACGGGTCGACTGGGTGAGGTCGGCGTGGATCGGGTTCAACTGCTGGATCAGCGCCATGGGCGTGGTTTCGTTCTGGCCGACCAGTGCGCCTTCAGTCACCAGCGCACGCCCGACGCGCCCGGAGATCGGCGCGGTGACGGTGGCGTAACCGAGATTCAGTTTGGCGCGCTCGACGGCAGCCTTGTTGGCGGCCACGTCGGCGGCGGTCTGCCGGGCGTTGGCGCGGGCGTTGTCGTAGTCCTGAGCGCTGATGGCCTTGTCGTCGATCAATTGGGCGTAGCGCTGCTCCTGCAACTTCGCCTGGAACGCGTTGGCCTCGGCCTTGCGCAGGGCCGCTTCGGCGCTATCGAGGTCAGCCTTGAACGGTGCCGGATCGATGCGAAACAGCACGTCGCCCTTTTTCACGTCGCTGCCTTCGCGGTAGGTGCGTTGCAGCACCACGCCGGCGACCCGGGCGCGGACTTCGGCGATGCGCGGGGCGGCAATCCGCCCGCTCAGTTCGCTGCTGATCGACAGGGGGCGCGCCTCAAGGGTTTCGATCCGCACGGTGGCCGGCGGCGCCTGTTCCTCGGCGTTCGAGGATTTATCACAGGCACTCAGCGTCAGCGCCAATGCGATCAGGCCGAGCCCGGCCAGCAGATTCTTCGACATGTACAACCCCCAATATTGATCTGCGCATCCTACGGACAGTCGCAGAGGGTAGCGGTGAAGCTTTGTAGGTGCTGTGTGAAATTGTGTAAGGGTTTTGCTCAGGGACGAGTGAGGGCGTATATCCTTTACGCCTTGAAATTTATTGCGACAGATATGCCGCCTTCGCGGGCAAGCCAGTCGCCACAGCACTTTCTGGATCATCAATGCCCAACATCCTCCTGGTCGAAGACGACACCGCCCTCGCCGAACTGATCTCCAGCTATCTCGAGCGCAACGGCTATTCCGTCAGCGTGATCGGCCGAGGCGACCATGTGCGCGAACGGGCGCGGCTCAATCCGCCGGACCTGGTGATTCTCGACCTGATGCTGCCGGGCCTCGACGGCTTGCAGGTCTGTCGCCTGTTGCGCGCAGACTCGGCAACGCTGCCGATTTTGATGCTGACCGCCCGCGACGACAGCCACGATCAGGTGCTGGGCCTGGAAATGGGCGCCGACGATTACGTGACCAAACCCTGCGAACCACGGGTTTTGCTGGCGCGGGTACGCACCTTGCTGCGTCGCAGCAGCCTGGGCGAGCCGATGACCGCCAACGACCGCATCCTGATGGGCAACCTGTGCATCGACCTGTCGGAGCGCACGGTGACCTGGCGCGAACAACCGGTCGAACTCTCCAGCGGCGAATACAACCTGCTGGTGGTGCTGGCCCGTCATGCCGGTGAAGTGCTGAGTCGCGACCAGATTCTGCAACGCCTGCGCGGAATCGAGTTCAACGGCACCGACCGCTCGGTGGATGTGGCGATTTCCAAGCTGCGACGCAAGTTCGACGACCACGCGGGCGAAGCGCGCAAGATCAAGACCGTGTGGGGCAAGGGTTATCTGTTCAGCCGTTCCGAGTGGGAATGCTGATTCGATGTTCAGAATCCTGTTTCGCCTCTATCTGGTGACGATCGTTTCCTACAGCGCGGCGATCTATCTGGTGCCGGATCTGGTGGTGATGGCGTTCAAGCAGCTGTTCGTCACCTACAACCTCGATTATTCCCGTGGCCTGCAATCGCTGATCACCAAGCAGTTTCGCGCCGTGCCGCAGGATCAGTGGCCGGCGGTTGCGGCGTCGATGGACAAGGATTTCCAGCCGCTGCACATCGTCCTCGCCCGTATCGATAACGCCGATTTCACCCCGATCGAACAAGAGCGCCTGCGTCGTGGCGAAAACGTGGTGCGCATCGGCGACTGGGGCTGGCGTACGCTGGCGGTGACGCCGCTGAACGACCAGGTGGCCGTGCAAATGGTGGTCCCGCCGGATCCGATGGACGTGAACCTGTTGTACTGGAGCATCAACGTGCTGATCGGCGCGAGTCTGCTGGCGTGCCTGTTGCTCTGGTTTCGTCCGCACTGGCGCGACCTGGAACGCCTCAAGGGCACGGCTGAACGTTTCGGCAAGGGCCATTTGAGCGAGCGCACGCAGATTGGCCCGAGCTCCAACATCGGCAGCCTGGCCAACGTGTTCGACACCATGGCCGGCGACATCGAAAACCTGCTCAACCAGCAGCGGGACCTGCTCAACGCCGTGTCCCACGAATTGCGCACGCCACTGACTCGATTGGACTTCGGACTGGCGCTGGCGCTGTCCGATGACTTGCCGCAAGCCAGCCGCGAACGCCTGCAAGGGCTGGTCGCGCACATCCGTGAACTGGATGAGCTGGTGCTGGAGTTGCTGTCCTACAGCCGCCTGCAGAATCCGGCGAAGTTGCCGGAGCAGGTCGAAGTGTCGCTGGACGAGTTCATCGACAGCATTCTGGGCAGCGTCGACGAAGAACTGGAATCTCCGGAAATCGTCATCGATGTGCTGCTGCATAATCAGCTGGAACGTTTTTCCCTTGATCCACGCCTGACCGCCCGTGCAATTCAGAACCTGTTGCGTAACGCCATGCGTTACTGCGAAAAGCGCATTCAGATCGGTGTGCAGGTTTGCCCGAAGGGTTGTGAGATCTGGGTGGATGACGACGGGATTGGCATTCCGGAAGACGAGCGGGAGCGGATATTCGAGCCGTTCTATCGGCTGGATCGCAGCCGGGATCGGGCGACCGGCGGGTTTGGCCTGGGGCTGGCAATCAGCCGTCGGGCGCTGGAAGCCCAGGGCGGGACGTTGACGGTGGAAGGTTCGCCGTTGGGCGGGGCGCGGTTCAGGCTGTGGCTACCAACCCCCGTTTAGCGCTCGTTGATGATCATTCCCACGCAAACGGTTCGAGGCCTCGACGTGGGAACGATCAGTGCACAGCGATCAGCGTGAGATAACAGGCGTCAGTCAAAGCAGTTCAGTGGAATGGATCAGGCCGACCCCCGCCACTTGCATCTGCTCGATCGCCGCCGTCAGCGAGCCGTTCAGATCAATCGCCCGGCATGCATCCAGCACCACAAACGCATTGAACCCCGCGGCCCGTGCATCCAGCGCGGAGAACATCACGCAGAAATCCAGCGCCAGGCCGACCATGTACACCGTGTCGATGCCGCGCTCCTTCAGATAACCCGCCAGACCTGTGGTTGTGACGCGGTCCGCTTCCAGAAACGCCGAATAGCTGTCGATGTCCGGGTTGCAGCCCTTGCGGATGATCAGTTGCGCATGGGGCAGGTTCAATTCCGGGTGGAGTTCGGCACCCCGGGTGGCCTGCACGCAATGATCCGGCCACAGGGTCTGTTCGCCGTAGGGCAGTTGAATCACGTCGTAGGGCTTGTGGCCGGGGTGACTGGAGGCGAACGACGCATGGCCGGCAGGGTGCCAGTCCTGTGCGATCACGACCTGTTTGAACTGGCGGGCGAGATCGTTGACCAACGGCACTATCCGATCTCCCTCGGGCACCGGCAATTGGCCGCCGGGAATGAAGTCGTTCTGTACATCGATGACCAGCAATGCACTACGAGGCGTGATAGACATCGGTAATCCTTACTTGGAAAGTCACTGGTCCAGCATAGTACAGCCTGCCTCGTGCGCCTGATCGGGCGAGCGCAATTCAACAGCAATTCTTGATCATTTTCTTCGAGAAAACACCTGTCAGATATGACAGTTGTGGCCTTCGCTGCATGGGTATCTGATGGCAGGCAACGCGATCCTGCAGTGATCAATCCCTTTCGATCCGCTGGCAAAGGACTGAAGACGATGGCCGTCCCTACACTCGTTCAACCTCGTATTCCCGGTATGAAACAACCGGTGTCCGCGCCGCAACCGGTCGATGCCGGACTGCCGTTGGCGCTGACTTATCTCTATCCCGAGGGGGTCAAGGTTTTCATCGATCCTTCGGCGGGTATGGTTGCGGATGACAGGCTTGTCTTGCGACTTGACGGTGTTGTAGTGGCAACTAAACCGATTTCCGCCGGAGAGGAAAACCAACGAGCGGACCTGTATGTTCCGGTGAAATTTTTGAAGGACGGGCTTAACACGCTGGACTACGGCCTGGAACAAGCCGGCGTCGAGATTGAAACTTCACACCCGTTGCGGGTCTGGTTCCACAGCAAGCGTCCGGGGCTGGTGGATCGTTTTCCCGAGGAGGAGGGGCATTCGGAGCTGAAGCTGAAAGTCGCGCAAGTGGTCCTCGATGAAGGCGTCAATCCCGAACGGGCACGGGAAGGCGTTGCTGTCACGCTTTCCTATCCGCTGATGAGAGCTTTCGACAACGTGCAACTTGATTGCAACGGCGTGATCCTGACGCGGCTTGTGACCCAGGCCGACGTCGATGGCGTAGAGCCTTTGGTGATCAGGATCGAGGAAGCGACGTTCATCGAAGCGGGCGACGCGGCGGATTTTTCGTTGAAGTTCACGGTGACCGATTGTGTTGGCAACGGTCCGGACACCGACAATCCGTACTCGGTCGCATTGCCTTTGTACGTCAATCTTTTGGGGCAATGGTACGACCCGCCGATTGTCAGTGAAGACCCTGCCGACGCCGAAGATGACCCCTATACGATCGACCTCGACAAGCTTGCCGGCGGGCCCGCGACTGCGCTGGTGTACGTGTCAGGCAACTGGATGAAAGGTGACGACATTTATCTGGACTGCCGCTTCCATGATGCGACCGGTGACGTGCAGTCATTGACGTTGATCGAGACGGTCAAGAACAAGCCGTTCATGTACACGTTCTCCGTACCGCACGAGTGTCTGGTTGCCGCTTCGGGCGGCAAGGCGACATTCCGATACACCCGGGTAAGTGGTGGTGTACCGCTGGATCGTTCCGCGACGTTGACCGTCCGCATCATTGGCGCCGCCACCAGTGATCTGTTGCCTCCAACCCTGGTCGGGACTGGCTACAAGTTTCATCCATTGGACTTTCCCAACGGTGTGACCGCTCGTGTCGAGTTCCTTGAGGCCCGGGACGGCGATCAGGCTCGTCTGGTGGTCAACGGGGCTCCAGGGCTTGGCTCACCGGTGTTCAAGGCGGTCAACTTCAACAAGAATCACCGTGCCAATTTTGTACTCAAGCCTGAAGTGCTTTTGGCCAATCACGGCCGAACGATGACACTGGGTTGGGAGTTGCTGGGGGCAGGAGGCTCGCAGCCATCGGGCGAGCGGGAGGTCACCGTCCACAGGATCGAAGACGCCGATTGGCACTTGCCAACCCCGGGGTTGCCACAGGCTCTGGATGAAGTGCTCGAACTGGGCGCATTCAAAGGGCACGCTCAGGCAACCTGCAAACCGTGGCCAGGGATGGCTGTGGGGCAGTTACGCTGGTTTCATCTGCGTGGGACCGGTCTCGATGACAAGGACTATGAGATCACGATTGCCAACGGCGCTCCAGTCACGGAGCCGGAAACAACGGCCGGTCTGGACAATGCGCTGATGCGGGATCTATTGCTGAAATTCAAGCCGGAAACCACGGTGGTCCTGGAGCTGAAGGTGGCATTTGACGGTCATAACGACGAGCGCTCCGCCGTGGTTTTCAAAACCCGCGAGTATCAGGTCCTGAACCTGCCGACCAATGTATTGGAGGACTTCACGCAGGCACCCGCGCAAGTGGTGACGAAGGGGGGCATCATGGAAACCGCCAACCTGCGAATCAGTTTTGTGTCGGGCAGTGGCGAGTGCGCGATCATGCCACGTGCCGATATCGGCCAATCGTTCGTCGGGCGGGTTGAAGGACAGGTGTTGAGTATCGGTCGCGACAGTAATCCTCCGGAGCCGGTGATCGTCGAGCTGGAGTTGAAAGATGCCTGTTCCTGCGCCAGTCTCTGGCATTTAAGCGTTAACTATGAAGACAGTTTCGTGGAGTATCTGTCTTCGGACAGAACCCTGCTTGCAAGCAAGTCTCTCGGCACGTCTTACAGCACGCCACAAAGCGTCTTGCATGAGGCATCGGGGATAAAGTTCATCCGGATTGTCTGTCCGAAGGCAGACTGGTTCTCCCTCGACACGATCAAAGTTAAATATTGATCAGGGTTCGGGCGAAACCATGAAGCTCGGGTGTCGGGTTGTATCCGATCAACATCCATGCATGTTCGTGAACGGTCCAGTACACCACATTCATTTTGTGTCGACGCTCCTGCTCCACGGGGAGACTGCCACTGTTCGAGCGCGTCACGCATAGCGCAAGCGGGCCGTATCTGGCGTCCTGATAAACGATTTGCGCAATGGGTACGCCGTCGTATTCGAGTATTTGTGCACGCTTGAACACGGCGCCGGGCAATTTCAGTTTCGCGGGCGACAGGCTCACGCCCAGTCGCGCATCGACGGTTCGCAGCTGCGCCAATTGCGAGGCTTCATCGGTGGGCAGATGTTCGAGGGTCTGGGGCACATACAGCGCCATGTAATCGCCCACCAGTTCGCGCCAGTTGTGCGATTGCTGCGCTTGCCAGGCCAGGAACAAGCGGTCCGCCGCGACACCTGCGAGCGCCACGCCCGCTGCCGCTGCGCCGATGAACCAGCGTCGGCTGAAACCCGGCTTCTGCGGTGACGGCGCGGCATCTAGCCGGGCCTGCAAGCGATCGAGCGGCGCCTGTTGCGCCAGTTCGTCATAGGCGGTCTTGAACGGCAGGTTGCTGCGGCTCAGCCATTGCACCCGCAGGCTCAGGAGCGGATCGTCGGCGATGAGACTGTCGAGGTGGCTGCGCTGTTCGCGGTCCAGTTCATCGTCCAGATACGCCACCAGTTGCTCGTCGGAAGGCGTATTCATTGCCGGTCTCCTGCGGGGGTGTTCGGTACCGCTTGCAGCGGCGGGTATTCGGCCAGTTTCAGGCGTGCAGTGGCCAGGCGGCTCATGACCGTGCCGATCGGCACTTGCAGAATCTCGGCGACTTCGCGGTAGGACAGGCCCTCGACGTACGCCAGATAAACCGTCTCGCGCTGGGTTTCCGGCAACGCATCGACCCGGCGGATCACCTGCGCCGCCATGACGTGGGTCTGCGCGGCGTATTCGCCATCGAATGTCAGCTGGCTGTCGGCGTCTGCCACGCCCTGGCCCTGGCGCACCCGGCGGGCGCGCACTTCGTTGAGCCAGATCGAATGCAGGATACTCAGCAGCCAGCGATCCATGCGCGTGCCGGCCACGTACTGGCTCGAACGCTCGAGCGCCCGTACGCAGGTGGCTTGCACCAGATCCTCGGCCACGTGCCGATTGCGCGACAGCAGCAAGCCATAACGCCACAGGCGCGCCAGGTGTTGCCCGAGTTCGGCTCTGAAGGCCTGATCGCTGAAAATGTTCGCCTCCGCGTGTCGTGTCAGGTTTTTGATGAATCGTTGATGGCTTCGGCCAGGTCTCGGTATTCCTCGCAGGTTGTGCCGCAAATCTTCTGGATGTGCTGCAACTGTTCCTGCGCCAGATCGACGCGACCCTTGATGACATAAGCCTCGCCCAAGTACTCGCGGACTTGCGCGTACTGCGGATCAAGCCTCACCGATTGCAGGTAATAGCCGATGCCTTCGTCGGTGCGACCCAGTTTGCGCGTGGCGTAGCCGCGATAGTTGAGGGCCTTGGCGGTGTTCGGTTGTTCCAGCGTATCGAGCAGGGCCAGGGCTTCTTCATAACGGCCGGCCTTGGCCAGACGGTAGGCGTAATCGGTCCGGTCGGCGTCGGGCACCAGATGGCTGGTCTGCATCACGCACTTCTGCGTTTTGGTGTCGAACACCTGGCCTTTGGGGCAGTTGGGTTTCTGAACGGGCGCCTCTTCATCGCCATTGGCGAAGGCGAGGGGGCTCACGAAAACGGCGGCCACCAGCAACGGGGCGGCGAACATAACGGAACGGATAGTCATGGGCAAGGCTCCATAGGGGGTCATGTTTCACTTTGAACACTGCAGGGTGAAAATTTATTCATTGCTTTGTCAGGCTTTGTTAAAGGAAAGCCCTTTTTCCGGCGCTATGCTGGTCAGCGTTCGTCGTCGATCTGCAGTTCTACCATGGGAGTTTGGCCATGAAAGATCAGGTTCACCATTCGGCCGCCAGCGGCTACAAAACCGCCGCCGACACCTACGTCAAAGGCCGGCCCGACTATCCGCCTGCCGTTACCGAATGGCTGACGGGCACACTGGGCCTCGATGGCCACAAGACCGTTATCGACCTCGGCGCCGGCACCGGCAAGTTCACCGGACGATTGGTGGCGACCGGTGCTCAGGTGATTGCCGTTGAGCCGGTGGCGCAGATGCTGGAGAAACTGTCGCTGGCCTGGCCGCAGGTGTTGGCCGTCAGCGGTACGGCGACGGATTTGCCGCTGCCCGATGCCTCCGTGGATGCGGTGGTGTGCGCGCAGGCCTTTCACTGGTTTGCCAGTCGCGAGGCGCTGGATGAAATCGCCCGGGTGCTCAAGCCGGGCGGCAAACTGGGCCTGATCTGGAACCTGCGCGACACCCGGATCGACTGGGTGCCCAAGCTGGACGCCATCGTCAATGCGTTGGAAGGCGACACGCCGCGCTTCTACACCGGCGAATGGCGCAAGGCCTTTCCACACCCGGCGTTCGGGCCGTTGCAGGCTCAGCACTTTCAGCATGGTCATACCGGCTCGCCGGAAGATGTGATTTTCAACCGGGTGCGATCCACCAGTTTCATTGCCGCGTTGAACGATCAACAGCGCGCGAAGATCGACGAGCAGATTGCTCAACTGATTGCCGGCGAGCCGCAGCTGCGGGGCAGAGAGGTGGTGACAGTGCCTTACGAGACCGCCGCTTTCGTCGCGGTGAAGAACGGCTAAAGTCCCGCATTTGGCCGAACCGCCGTGCTGATGCCTTGTTATAGTTCGGGCCTCATTTTCAGCCCGGTAAAGGATTTCTGCCATGACTCAATACACCGCCTTCAGCGTCGAACTGGCCGACAACATCGCCCATGTGCAGATCAACCGTCCGGAAAAGATCAACTCGATGAACGCTGCGTTCTGGAGCGAAATCGTCGAGGTGTTCCAGTGGATCGACGACACCGACGAAGTGCGGGTGGTGGTGCTCAGTGGTGCCGGCAAACACTTTTCCTCGGGTATCGACCTGATGATGCTGGCCGGCGTCGCCAACGAGCTGGGCAAGGACGTGGGCCGCAATGCGCGTCTGCTGCGCAAAAAGATCCTGACCCTGCAAGCCTCGTTCAACGCCGTCGACAATTGCCGTAAACCGGTGCTGGCGGCGATTCAGGGTTATTGCCTGGGCGGCGCCATCGATCTGATCGCGGCCTGCGACATGCGCTACGCCGCCGAAGATGCACAATTCTCCATTAAAGAAATCGATATCGGCATGGCGGCCGATGTAGGCACTTTGCAACGGTTGCCACGGATCATCGGTGACGGCATGCTGCGGGAACTGGCTTACACCGGTCGCACCTTTGGCGCCGAAGAAGCGCGCAGCATCGGCCTGGTCAATCGCGTCTACAGCGACAAGGACAGCCTGATCGAAGGCGTGATGGACATTGCCCGGGACATCGCCGGCAAGTCGCCGATCGCGGTCACCGGCACCAAGGAAATGATCAGCTACATGCGCGACCATCGTATCGACGATGGTCTGGAGTACGTTGCCACCTGGAACGCCGCCATGTTGCAATCCACCGACTTGCGCGTGGCCATGGCCGCCCATATGAGCAAACAGAAACCCGAATTTCTGGATTGAGAAACCATGACATCTCGCTGGACCACCGCAGTACTGGACACCGATCAACCCGGCGGCTGGGCCGTCGCGCGCAGCCCCGAGGGTTTTCTGTTCGATGACAACGGCGCGCTGTTCCCCCGGGAATGGCTCAAGCGCCAGGACTTGTCGATCCTTGCCGAGCACGGCATCGGCCACCTCGATGGCGAGCCGGTCTACCTGCTGGAATTGCGCAACACCAGCGAGGTGTCGGGTTGTAACTGGAAGGGGCTGCGGGCGTTCATGCTCGACGGCGATCACACGATCTACAAAGTGCTGGGCTATGCCGCACAGATCGGCACCTGGGCCCGTGAACACCGGTTCTGCGGCAACTGCGGTCAGGCCATGACTCAGGTGCCACGGGAGCGGGCGATGTATTGTCAGCCGTGCGAGCTGCGCAGTTATCCGCGCATTTCGCCGAGCATGATCGTGCTGGTGACCCGTGGCGATGAAGTCCTGCTGGCGCGCTCACCGCGTTTCGTCACCGGGGTCTACAGCACGCTGGCCGGGTTCGCGGAGCCTGGGGAATCCGCCGAGGATTGCCTGATCCGCGAAGTGCGCGAAGAGGTCAGCATCGAAGTGAAGAACATCCAGTACATGGGCAGCCAGTGCTGGCCATTCCCACACTCGATGATGCTCGGCTTCCATGCCGAATACGCCGGTGGCGAGATTGTCTGTCAGGAAGACGAGATCGAAGACGCCCAGTGGTTCAACGTACACGATCTGCCGCCGTTGCCGGCGTCAAAATCGATTGCCCGTTACCTGATCGACGTCTATGTAGCGCGGCGTTTAGGCCATGCTGAACCAGTGCTGCCAGGCTAGGCGCACGGTCAACCCCAGCACCACGGTGATGAACACCGGACGAATGAACTTGGCGCCGCCGCTGATCGCGGTGCGCGCCCCGAAGAATGCGCCGACCATCACCGACAGGCCCATGCTCAGGCCGATGATCCAGTCCACTTGCCCGGAAAACACGAACACCGACAGCGCTGCAATGTTGCTGACGAAGTTCATGCTGCGCGCCACGCCGCTGGCCTTGACCAGATCGATCGGGTACAGCAGCAGGCTGCTGACCGTCCAGAACGCGCCAGTGCCGGGACCCGCCACGCCGTCGTAGAAGCCGAGGCTGAAGCCCTGGGTCGATTGCCACTTTTTCTTGATCGGTGCGTCGCTGTCCAGCGGCGCTTTCGGCGTGCCGCCAAACAACAGGTACAGGCCGCAGGCGAAGACGATTACCGGCAGCATCTTGTTCAGCCATTCCGCCGGCAGATAGTGGGCGACGATGGCGCCGGTCAGGGCGCCGACCAGCGTGCCAATGATCGCGTGCATCCATTGCCTTGGGTGGAACAGCTTGCGCCGGTAGAAAGTAAAACTGGCGGTGGCCGAACCGAAGGTCGAACTCAACTTGTTGGTGCCCAGCACCAGGTGCGGCGGCAGGCCGGCGGTGAGCAGCGCAGGCGTGGTCAACAGACCGCCACCGCCGGCGATGGCGTCGATGAATCCGGCAATGAAAGCGACAAGGGCCAGAACGGCCAGGGTAGTGAGGTCAACGCTGAGATCGAAAGGCATGGAATCGGCTTATTTCGGCAGGGCAGGAGCGGGCGGTCATCATAGCCGTAACACCGGTTCATCGCGAATGGGATCCTCGATGATCCCGCGGCGCCTGAAGGGAGTTGTTACACCACCGAGAGCCAGACATTGCCGATGAAGTACGGCCCTTTGTTGCCAAAGGGATCGCTGGGAATGGCGAAGAAAATATCCAACCATTCGAAGCCAGGTCGAATCATGCCATTGAGCGTAATCGTTCTTGTTTTTGGATCGACATATTCCGACCCTGACCAGATTTCTGCTTCACCCGTGCTGCGGTTGGTCGCCCAAAGCGTGTAGACGATAAATGCGTGAACCAGTGGATTGGAAGCTTTGCCGCTATCGGTGATGTGAAACCGTCGATCCTTGGTGTCTTGCAGCGGGACAGCCTCGGGCGCCTGAACATTGAATTTTAAAGCGAATGCACCGGACTGAACGGGGAAGGGCTCGGTTGCCAGATTCTGCCCCTGGTTTCTACCGCCGACCAAACGTGCGACATAGTTACCGTTGTGGTGTACGACAGACATCGGCGTGTCGTAATTTCGTGGAATCCAGTGACTAAAGTCACCGGTGCCGAAATCACCGTTTGGGACCAGATTATTTTGCGTCATATCAGTTGCTCATTGTCATGAGGTAGAAGAGAGGGCGGTCGTCCAACCGGCCACGTTCGTTGCATGACAATGATTTGATGAATTTGCTGTTGTCGCTACTGTCATTACTGACAGTCCATAAGTACCTTTTGCGATAAAAACAATGGGCTATTGTTGTTTTGGGAAAAGCACGAAATGGAAGCATCCCTGCTTCCATCGTGAGTGGCGGGCTCCGTGATTACAGACCCAGCTCGGACAACCCCGGATGATCATCCGGGCGTCGGCCCAGCGGCCAGTGGAACTTGCGTTCGCTTTCCTTGATCGGCATGTCGTTGATGCAGGCGTAACGCTGGAACATCAGGCCGTGCTCGTCGAATTCCCAGTTCTCGTTGCCGTAGGAGCGGAACCAGTTGCCCGAGTCGTCGTGCCATTCGTAGGCGTAACGCACGGCGATGCGGGTGTCGGAGTAAGCCCAGAGCTCCTTGATCAGACGGTAATCCAGTTCCTTGGCCCATTTGCGGGTCAGGAACCCTTTGGCTTCTTCGCGGTTGTTGGCGAATTCGGCGCGGTTGCGCCATTTGGTGTCCAGGGTGTAGGCCAGCGACACGCGCTCCGGGTCGCGGGAGTTCCAGCCATCTTCGGCCAGACGAACTTTTTCAATGGCCGATTCACGGTTGAACGGTGGCAATGGCGGACGAACTTCGGCTGCAGTAGACATGTTTGTCTCCCGATCTAATAACAGTTAAACAACTTGTCAGGCTTATTAAGGCGTTACAGGTCCAATAACTTTCGCGCCATGCATTGCGCATTATCGGCGGCACTGTGATCACCCATCACAAGCGCTACGGTAATGGCGCCGTCAATCAGGATCAGCAGCTGCTTGGCCAACAGCTGCGGGTCCTCGGCACCATGTTCGGTACACAGCTCGCACAGGTAGTCGAGCAGCTTTTGTTTGTGGTCTTTGGCGACCAGGCGCACCGGATCCTCGGGATCGCCGGTTTCGCCACTGGTATTGATGAAGGCACAGCCGCGGAAGCCTTCCGAGGCGAACCAGCCCTTGAGTACGGTAAACAGGTTGAGCAGGCGGTCGGCCGGGGTTTCGGCCTGATCGACGGCGCTTCTGTACCAGTGCATCCAGCGCACGTCGCGGCGTTGCAGGGCGGCGACGGTCAACTCCTCCTTGTTGGCGAAGTAGCGGTAGATACTCTTTCTGGAAACACCGGCGGTTTTCACCAGAAGATCCATGCCGGTGGCCGCGATGCCACTTTTGTAGATCAACTTTTCGGTGACATCCAGAATGATGTCTCGGGTCGTGTCGTTGCGTGTGATTTCGTTCATGTGATGAACAGTAGAACGATCGTTCTCCTTGGTCAAGAAATTATTTTACGATCGTTCCCGTGCTCTGCATTCCCACGCAGAACGTGGAAACGATCAATCAGGCGTGAAGACCCGAAGGAGTTGATGGTGTAAGCTCTCGGGTTCTTCGGATTCGACCCATTGCGAGCCCTATGCCGTTGCTTTTCAAACGCTCTCTGCTGCCCAAGTTGCGCAGCTTTCCGCTGACCGCCGAGGCCGTGACCATTCTGTCCGGTGCCGCCGAGTTCCGCCGTTGCCTGCTGGAGAAAATCGCCCAGGCGACCCAGCGCATCTACCTCGTCGCGCTCTATCTGCAAAACGATGAGGCCGGCCAGGAAATTCTCGATGCCTTGCACGCCGCCAAACTCAAGCGTCCCGAGCTTGAAATCGCGGTGGTCGTCGACTGGCTGCGGGCCCAGCGCGGCTTGATCGGTGCCGGCAAGCAACCGGGCAACGCCGCCTGGTATCAGGAGATGACCCGCACCCACCAGAGCGTGGTGCCGGTTTATGGCGTGCCGGTGCAGACCCGCGAGCTGTTCGGCGTGCTGCACCTGAAGGGCTTCGTGATCGACGATTGCGTGGTCTACAGCGGCGCCAGCCTGAACAACGTCTACCTGCACAAGTTCGACAAGTATCGCTTTGACCGTTATCACGTGTTGCAGAACCGTGAATTGGCGGACTCCATGCACCACCTGGTCAAGCACGGCCTGATCGAATCCAAAGCGGTGCATCGCCTCGACTTGCCGAACCTGCCGACCACCCGCAGCCTGCGCAACGACATCGGCGACCTGCGCAGCCGTCTCAAATACGCCGCGTATGACACCAGTGCCGGCAGCACGGCGCATGCCGGCCTGTCGGTCAGCCCGTTGCTCGGTGTGGGCAAGAACAATCCGCTGAACCGGGTGATTCTGGAACTGATTGCCAGCGCCCAGAAGCAACTGACCATCTGCACACCGTACTTCAACCTGCCGCTGGGGGTGATCCGCGAGATCAACCGGGCGCTGGCCCGTGGTGTGAAGATCGATATCGTGGTCGGCGACAAGACCGCCAACGACTTCTACATTCCGCCGACCGAGCCGTTCAAGGTGATCGCCGCGCTGCCGTATCTCTACGAGATCAGCCTGCGCCGTTTCGCCAAGCGCCATCAGCGCAACATCGACAGCGGGCAGTTGAACCTGCATCTGTGGCGCGAGGGCGACAACAGCTATCACCTCAAGGGCATGTGGATCGACCAGCGCTACACGCTGCTGACCGGCAACAACCTCAACCCGCGGGCCTTCCGTCTCGACCTGGAAAACGCGTTGTTGATCGATGACCCGAAAGGCGAGTGGCTGGAACCGCGCCGCCTTGAGCTGGAAAACATCTTCGAACACACCACGCGGATCGAGCGATTCCAGGACCTGGAAGCCTTGGCGGACTACCCGGCCGGGGTGGCCAAGTTCCTCAAGCGCGTGAGCCGGGTGCGGGTCGAACGGTTGCTCTATCGCATCCTCTAACGCACAGAGTTTTCAGCGTCGCTAAAAATGCCTTCGCGAGCAAGCCCGCTCCCACACTGATCTTCGCTGAGCACAATTTTGTGTTCAACAAAGACCCTGTGTGGGAGCGGGCTTGCTCGCGAAGGCGGCAGAACAGGCGCTACACGTCTCAGTTCAGACCGAGCTTGCCACGCAGCGTCGACAGGTCTTCTGCCAGGGTATTGACCGGGCCCACCAGCGCCTTGCGGTCGTTGTCCTTCACCTTGTCGTAAGTCTCGAAACCACCGTCCCTGTTCTTGTACTTGGCCAGGATCTTGTCCACGGTTGCGAAGTTCTTGTCGACTTTGGCCACAAACGCCTTGTCCTGCTTCTCGATCTGCGGACGGAACAGGTCGACGATTTTCTTCGCGCCGTCGATGTTGCCCTGGAAGTCATAGAGATCGGTGTGGCTGTAACGGTCTTCCTCACCGGAGATCTTGGTGGCGGCGACTTCTTCCAGCAGTGCGGCAGCACCACCGACGACTTTCTCGGGCGGGAAGGTCAGGCCGGCGACGCGGGTCTGCAGGTCCTGGACGTCTTTATCCAGCTTGTCGGCCAGATCGTTCAGGCCCTGGGTGCTTTTTTCCGAGAACAACGAGTACTCGAGGCGGTGAAAACCGGTGAAGTCTTCAGCCTTCACGCCTTTTTCGTGGTCGTCGACGCGGGAGTCGATGGATGCATCGAGGTCACTGAACAGCTCGGCGATTGGCTCGATCGACTCGTAGTAGACGCGTGTTGGCGCATAGAGCTTTTGTGCGGTGGCCAGGTCGCCCTTTTTCACGGCATCGGTGAATTGCCTGGTGTGGGTGCCCAGTTGGTCCAGTTGCTCGGTGACGTAGATCTTGTAGTCCGAAACCGGCCCGACCAGATCCAGCGGCGCGGTCGCCGCGAACGCCGACAGCGGGGTGTTGAGTAGACCAAGGGTCAGCAATAACGCGATGGGCGTCTTTTTCATGGGGGCGGCTCCTGTTGAATGCTATGCAGTTGTTTTTGGTTGGGTAGCGTTGAGCAGCGAGCGACCGATGAAATCCTTGTCGCCCGTCACACCCGGCAGGGTGAAGAAGTAACCGCCGCCGACCGGCTTGAGGTATTCCTCCAGCGGCTCGCCATTGAGGCGGGTCTGAACGGTGATGAAGCCTTTTTCCAGATCGGCCTGATAGCAGATGAACAAAAGGCCCATGTCGAGCTGGCCGTTCTTGTTCACGCCGTTGGAATAGTTGAACGGCCGGCGCAGGATCAGATTGGCCTGGGTCGCGGCGGTGCGCGGGTTGGCCAGACGGATGTGCGCGTCGAGCTTGGTCAGCTTGCCTTCCGGGTCCTTGCTGTAGTCCGGGACTTCGGTTTCATGGCTGGCGCCCATCGGCGCGCCGGTGGTTTTCACCCGGCCGATGATACTTTCCTGCTCCTGTAACGGCGTGCGGTCCCAGCGTTCGACGAAGTTGCGGATGATCCGCACCGCCTGATAACTGCCGTGGACGGCCCAGGCCGGTTCGTCGCTGCCCGGTTGCACCCAGACGATACGGTCCATGGCTTTGTCGTCGTTGGAATCCGGGTTGGCCGAGCCGTCGCGAAAACCCAGGAAGTTACGCGCCGATTGCGCCGGCACACCGGGTTTGGCCGGGGCTTGCGGCGGCACGCTGCCTTCCTGTTTCCAGCGCACCAGCAGCAGGTCCGGCAGGTTTTTCACGATGTCGCGCAGGGCGTGGATGTTGGTGTCGGCGGTGTTGGAGCAGAACTGCAGGCTCAAGTCGCCGTGGCAGCAATCGGCTTCCAGTGCATCGTTGGGGAAGCCGACCATGCGGATCAGGCGCTTGGGCTTGGCAGCGGCGAGGCCGAAACGCTCGTCGAACAGCGATTCGCCCACCGACACGGTGATGGTCAGGTTGTCCGGGGTGACCACCGGGCCGAGGATGCCGGAATCCGGCGGCGGCAGCTTCGGATCGATCTGCGCCACCGGCCCGCCCTTCATCAGGAACGCGATGCGCTCGTTGAGGGTGCGGAACAGGCGTTCGAGGTCTTCACGGTCGCTGGCCAGTACATCGAATGACACCAGCATGCCGGACGCCGGACGCGGGGTGACAATGCCGGTCTGGTGTACGCCATGGAAGTCGTGATGATCCTGGGTCTTGTCGCTGCTCGGTGCTTCGGTGACTTGCGCGGGTACGGCGGCCATGGCCGGGCAGCTCAGGGCGGTGCCGGCCAGTGCGACGCCGGCGGCGCCCATCCCCATCAGTACGCGACGGCGTTGCAGGTTGAAGTGTTCGGAATCGTTCATCGGTATTCGTCTTCTATTTACAGGCCGGAGAGGCCGAGGGCGGGATCGATGCCGTCGAGGGCGTCGGCCAGGGTCTTGGCCTTGTCGGCAATCTGTTTGCGTTGTTCACCGCTGACGGTGTCGTAACTGGCGTAGCCATCCTTGACCTTGAAGCCGTTCAGGGTGTTGTCGAAATCAGTCAGCGCGCTGTCGATTTTCGGCAGCAGCTCGGCGGCGGATTTGCTCAGCAGCGGTCGCAGCAGTTCGACGACTTTGTGCGCGGTCTCCAGGTTGGCTGCGAAGCCGTTGAGATCGCTGTGGCTGTAGCGTTCCTCTTCGCCGCTGGCGGCGCGCACGTCGGCCAGGGTGTTGAGGTTGCGCACGAGGATTTCCACCAGTTGCTCCGGCGGCAGCGATTGGGCCAGCAACTGTTGTTTCAGCGTGTTGACGTCGCCCAACAGGCGTTCGGCAACCGGCGACAGGCCGTCGAGACTGCGTTGCTGGAACAGCGCGTACTCGATGCGATGGAAACCGACAAAGGCCGGATCCTGCTCGCGTTTTTCGAAGTAATCGGCGCGGGCGTTGATGCTGTTGTCCAGTTCCGCCAGGCGTTGTGCGGCCGGGGCCAGACGCTGATACGCGGCACGGGCCGGCAAATACGCCGCTTGGGCCTGGGCCAGATCACCGCGGGTGATTGCCTGGTTGAGCGCCGTGACAGCTCTGATCAGTGCGCTGCCCTGAGTGGCCAGATAAACCCGGAACTCCGACAGCGGCCCGACGAAAGCGACCATCGACGGCTTGGCCTTGGCGGCGGCGTCGGAAGCGGCGGTCGGCGTGACATGCAGCACGCCGCGCGGATTGCTCAGCAACCCGCAGGTGATGGCGTAGTCGCCGGGTTGCAGGTTGGCGTTGATCACCTGGCTCAGGCCCGGCGCGATGTTCTCGCGTTCCTCGATCACCAGCACGCCGTCGAGGATTTCCCATTCCACCGCCCGGTCGGAGCGGTTGACGATGCGGAAACTGGCGCGCCCGGCGGGTACGCTCAGCTCGTTCGGCTCGCAACTGCCGGGGTGGATGTTGACCACCACTTCGTCATGATTGTGCTGACGTTTGGCCGCGGCCATTTTCGAGGCGTAGTAGAACAGGCCGCCGGCGGCGATCATCACGACCACCGAACCGGCCACCGCCCAGCGCAAGGCGCGGGGAGGCGAGGCCTGAGGGATATTAGGCTTTGACATGGAGGCCCTTATTGGCTGGAAACGGAATTCGAGGCGGCGGCTTTGGGTGCAGGGGCGGGAGCCGGATAGAAGAACATCACCAGCGCCACCACCAGATAGATCAGATACGCACCGAGGGTGCTGACAGTCGGGGCATCCTGATAACCGAACATGCCGGCCAGCACCGAGCCCAGCGGGCCGTCCATCGGCAACGTCGCGCTGAAGTCGAAGAGCACGGTTTGCAGGTGATTCCAGACCCCGGCTTCGTGCAGCGCCTGCACCGAGTTGGAGAGAATCCCGGCAGCGACCACCAGGATGAACAGTCCGGTCCAGCGGAAGAACGCCGACAGGTTCAGGCGCATGCTGCCGCTGTAGATCAGGAAGCCGACGACGATGGCCAGGATCAGGCCGAGCAGGGCGCCAATCGGCGCGCCCGGGCCTTCGCTCTGCTGGAACACGGCGAGCAGGAAGAACACCGTTTCCAGTCCTTCCCGGGCGACGGCGAAAAACACCATGGCGATCAGGGCGATGACCTGATGCTTCGACGAAGTCAGTGCGTGATCGAGAGAGGCTTGCAGCGAATGTTTGATCGAGCGCGCCACCTTGCGCATCCAGAACACCATGGAGCTGAGAATCCCCACGGCGACAAGGCCGACCACGCCTTCAAAGAGTTCCTGCTGTTTTTGCGGGAATTCGGCGCTGACCAGTTCCAGGCCACCGCCGACCAGCAACGCCAGCGCAGCGGCGAGAAACACGCCGATCCATACCGCCGGCATCCACTGGCCACGACCGGTCTGTTGCAGGTAGCTGGCGATAATGCCAACGATCAGCGCGGCTTCAATGCCTTCACGCAGCATGATCAGAAAGGGAACGAGCATTCGGCATCCACTGTGTAACGAAATGAGGTTACAAGTTGTAACATAATGAAAGTCATTCTCACATGCCACTCATTGACATTTACCTGAACGATAGCTGAACAGGCCTGAAGAACAATCATTCTCATGTCAGCCAAAAGCATTTCAGAGCGTGAGCGAGCTGTGTCTCGATGGCTGCGTTAAGATGCCAGCCACTCGAACAACAACAGGATTTGCCTCGATCCATGTCGGAAAAAGACACCATCGCCATTCAACTGGTGCGTGAAGCACTGCAGCAAAGTTGTGCGCCGGGCGTGGCCACGGAGGAAGTCTTGAACAAGGTCGGCATCGATCCGGCGCTGCTGGGCACCGATGACGCCCGCGTGCCGGCCGGTCAATATGCGCGGTTGTGGCGGCTGCTGGCGCGGCGGGGAGACGACGAGTTCTTTGGCATGGACCCGCGCAAGCTGAAGTCCGGCAGCCTGGAGTTCCTCTGCCGCAGCGCGATGGCCCAACCGAATCTGGCGGCCGGGCTGAGCAGCGGTTTGAGTTTCCTGTCGCTGATGCTTGAACGCCTGCCGGCACAACTCGTGCACCAGCAAAGCCTGGCGGAGATCGTCCTGCTGGAGGACGACCCCAAGCCGCGCCGCGCCTTCACCTATTTCACTTACTGGATGATCGTCCACGGCGTGGCGTGCTGGCTGGCGGGGCGGCGGATTCCGATCCTGGCCATCGAGTTGCGCTGCCCGGCGCCGGATTTCTGTGATGACTATCGGGTGATGTTCTCCGAGAACCTGCGTTTCGACCGGCCGCGCACGCGGATGATTTTCGCCGCCGACGTGCTGGATCTGCCGATCAAGCGCAGTGCAGAGGAGTTAAAGCGTTTTCTGGCCCATGCCCCGGCGAACATTCTGGTGAAGTACCGCGACCCGGAAAGCCTTGCCAGCCGGATCAAGCAGGATCTGCGGCAGTTGCCCGCCGAACAGTGGCCGGAAACCGAAGCCCTGGCCCAGCAACTGTGCATGTCGGCCTCGACCCTGCGTCGGCGTCTGGCGGAAGAGGGGCAGACGTATCAAGGCCTCAAGGACAGCGTGCGCAAGGAATTGGCGATTACCTGGCTGGCGGAGCCTGCGATCAGTTTTGCCGAGATCGCCACGCGGCTGGGGTTTGCCGATGCGAGCTCGTTCTACAAGGCGTTTCGCAAGTGGTCGGGAACCAATCCGGGGCACTATCGCAGCTTGATCCTCAACGAAGCGTCCTGACCCACACTACCCGCCGCTGGTTCTCGTTCCCACACTCCGCGTGGGAACGATCATCGACGCGAATCTTGGCCAAACCAGTCATCCACTTTGAGGGCTTTGACCATTGCCGCAATCGGCGTGCGGCGCGAGTATTCCTCTGTTGTTTACGGTTCCCCAACCTAATAAGAACAGAGGGATTCTGGCAATGCGCGATTACTTGTCTGCCACCGCACAGTTTGATTATCAGCACACCGTGGACGCCGCACTCAGCGGCTCGCTCGAGGCGCTCAACGCCTGCGTCGAATGTTGTGACCGTCACGCCTTGCCGGGGCGCATCGCGCTGTTCTGGGAAGGTCGCGACGGCGCCAGTGCGACGTACACCTTCAGCGACCTGCAGGACAAAGCCGCGCGCTTCGCCAATTTCCTTCTCGCCCAGGGCGTGCAGAAGGGCGACAAGGTCGCCGGCCTGCTGCCGCGCAATATCGAATTGCTGATCACCGTGTTCGCCACCTGGCGCATCGGCGCGGTGTATCAACCGCTGTTCACCGCGTTCGGCCCCAAAGCCCTCGAACATCGCCTGAACAGTTCCGGCGCCAAAGTCGTGGTCACCGATGCCGTCAACCGGCCCAAGCTCAGTGAAGTCGCCGATTGCCCGACGCTGGTTACCGTCGGCGGCCCGAAAGGCCAGGGCATCGTCCGAGGCGATTTCAGTTTCTGGGCCGAGTTGCCCAACCATTCCAGTGTCTGCGAACCGGTGATGCTGACCGGCGAAGACCCGTTCCTGCTCATGTTCACTTCGGGCACCACCGGTCCGTCGAAAGCACTGTCGGTACCGCTCAAGGCCATCGTCGCGTTCCAGAGCTACACCCGCGACGCCGTGGATCTGCGCCCGGAAGATGCGTTCTGGAACGTCGCCGATCCGGGCTGGGCCTACGGCATTTATTTTGGTGTGACCGGCCCGTTGTCGATGGGCCATCCGATCACGTTCTACGATGGCCCCTTCACCCTCGAAAGCACTTGCCGGGTGATCAACAAGTACGGGATCACCAACCTCACCGGTTCGCCCACGGCGTATCGTCTGCTGATTGCCGGCGGCGATGAGTTTGCCAAATCGATCAAGGGCAAGTTGCGCATCGTCAGCAGTGCCGGCGAGCCGTTGAACCCGGAAGTGATCCGCTGGTTCGCCGACAACCTCGGCGTGGTCATTCACGACCACTACGGCCAGACCGAACTGGGCATGGTGCTGTGCAACCACCACGGCCTCGAACACCCGATCCACCTCGGCGCTGCCGGTTTCGCCTCGCCGGGCCATCGAATCGTGGTGCTCGACGATCAGTACAACGAACTCGGCGTCGGTCAGCCCGGCATTCTCGCCATCGACCGCACACAGTCGCCCATGTGCTGGTTCGCCGGTTACGAAGGTGCACCGACCAAGGCCTTCGTCGGCAATTACTACCTGAGCGGCGACACCGTGGAGTGGAACCCGGACGGCAGCATCAGCTTCGTTGGCCGCAGCGATGACGTGATCACCACGTCCGGCTACCGGGTTGGCCCGTTCGACGTGGAAAGCGCTCTGATCGAGCACCCGGCGGTGGTCGAAGCGGCGGTGGTCGGCAAGCCCGATCCCGAGCGCACCGAACTGGTCAAAGCCTTCGTCGTGCTCAACCCGCAATACCGCGCCGAACCGGCGCTGGCCGAAGAACTGCGGCAGCACGTGCGCAAGCGCCTGGCCGCGCACTCGTACCCCCGTGAAATCGAATTTGTCAGCGAGTTGCCGAAAACCCCGAGCGGCAAATTGCAGCGCTTTATCTTGCGCAACCAGGAAATCGCCAAGGCTCAAGAGGCCGCGGCGCACAAAGTTTCAGCTTGAATCAGGAAGTCAGTCATGCAGATCGAGAACAAGGTTTTTATCGTCACCGGCGGCGCATCCGGCCTGGGTGCCGCCACCGCTGAGTTGCTGGTGAGCGCCGGTGCCAAAGTGATGCTGGTGGACATGAACGCCGAAGCCGTCGCCGCCCAGGCACAGCGCCTCGGCGCGCAAAGTGTGGTGGCCGACATCAGCAACGAAGCCGCCGCCGAAGCCGCCGTGCAGGCCACGGTAAAAGCCTTCGGCAGCCTCAATGGCCTGGTGAACTGCGCCGGCATTGTTCGTGGCGAGAAGATCCTCGGCAAGAACGGTCCGCATGCGTTGGCGAGCTTCGCCCAGGTGATCAACGTCAACCTGATCGGCAGTTTCAACATGCTGCGTCTGGCGGCAGCCGCGATTGCCGAAAGCGAAGCCAACGCCGACGGCGAGCGCGGCGTGATCATCAACACCGCATCCGTCGCGGCGTTCGACGGCCAGATCGGCCAGGCGGCGTATTCCGCGTCCAAAGGCGCCATCGCCAGCCTGACTCTGCCTGCCGCTCGTGAACTGGCGCGCTTCGGCATCCGCGTGATGACCATTGCCCCGGGCATTTTCGAAACCCCGATGATGGCCGGCATGACCCCGGAAGTGCGCGACTCGCTGGCCGCCGGCGTACCGTTCCCGCCACGCCTGGGCAAACCTGCCGAGTACGCCGCGCTGGTGCGGCATATCATTGAAAACAGCATGCTCAACGGCGAGGTGATCCGTCTCGACGGTGCCTTGCGCATGGCCGCCAAGTAAGGAGTATTTTTTCATGACCATCTCCAACGATCCGATTGTCATCGTCAGCGCCGTCCGCACCCCGATGGGCGGTTTCCAGGGCGAACTGAAAAGCCTCACCGCACCGCAACTCGGCGCCGCTGCAATCAAGGCTGCGGTTGAACGTGCCGGTGTGGCCGCCGATGCGGTCGATGAAGTGCTGTTCGGCTGCGTATTGCCGGCCGGTCTTGGTCAGGCGCCTGCGCGTCAGGCTGCGCTGGGCGCCGGGCTGGATAAATCCACTCGCTGCACCACCGTCAACAAGATGTGCGGCTCGGGCATGGAAACCACCATTCTGGCTCACGACATGTTGCTGGCCGGCAGCGCCGATGTAGTGATCGCCGGCGGCATGGAAAGCATGTCCAACGCGCCGTACCTGCTGGACCGCGCCCGTGCCGGTTATCGCATGGGCCACGGCCGGGTGCTGGACTCGATGTTCCTCGACGGCCTCGAAGACGCTTACGACAAGGGCCGCCTGATGGGCACCTTCGCCGAGGATTGCGCCGAAACCAACGACTTCAGCCGCGAGGCTCAGGACGCTTTCGCCATCGCTTCGACCACCCGTGCCCAGCAGGCAATCAAGGACGGCAGCTTCAAGGCCGAGATCGTTCCGCTGACCGTGACCGTCGGCAAAGAACAGGTTGTGATCAGCAACGACGAGCAGCCGCCAAAAGCCAAGCTGGACAAGATCGCATCACTGAAACCGGCGTTCCGCGAGGGCGGCACTGTGACCGCCGCCAATTCCAGCTCGATCTCCGACGGCGCCGCCGCACTGGTGCTGATGCGCCAGTCGCAAGCGCAGAAGCAAGGTCTGAAACCATTGGCGGTGATTCACGGCCACGCCGCGTTTGCCGACACTCCGGGCCTGTTCCCGGTGGCTCCGATTGGCGCGATCAAGAAGCTGATGAAGAAGACCGGCTGGTCGCTGGATCAGGTCGACCTGTTTGAAGTCAACGAAGCTTTCGCCGTGGTCGGCATGGCGGCGATGACCCACCTGGAAATTCCTCACGACAAGCTCAACATCCACGGTGGCGCCTGCGCCCTGGGCCATCCGATCGGTGCCTCCGGTGCGCGGATTCTGGTGACCTTGCTCTCGGCTCTGCGCCAGAAAGGCCTGACACGCGGCGTCGCAGCGATCTGTATCGGTGGCGGTGAGGCCACGGCGATGGCTGTCGAGTGCCTCTACTAAAGCTCGCGCATCTCGAATTGGGGGAGCGGGCTTGCTCGCGAAAGCGTCCTGTCAGCCAACACTCACTGTGCTGATCCACCGCTTTCGCGAGCAAGCCCGCTCCCACAGGGGATAGACGGTGCCAATGAATAAGGATTTGCCATGATTCCCAATGACGACCAACAACAAATCCGCGACATGGCCCGGCAGTTTGCCGAGGAACGGCTCAAACCGTTTGCCGCCGAGTGGGATCGCGAACACCGCTTCCCGAAAGAAGCCATCGGCGAAATGGCCGGGCTGGGCTTCTTCGGCATGCTGGTGCCGGAGCAGTGGGGCGGTTGCGACACCGGTTATCTGGCCTACGCCATGGCGCTGGAAGAAATCGCCGCCGGCGACGGCGCCTGCTCGACCATCATGAGCGTGCACAACTCGGTGGGTTGCGTGCCGATCCTCAAGTTCGGTAACGACGACCAGCGTGAACGCTTCCTCAAACCGCTGGCCAGCGGCGAGATGCTCGGTGCGTTCGCGTTGACCGAACCCCAGGCCGGCTCCGACGCCAGCAGCCTGAAAACCCGTGCGCGGCTGGAAGGCGATCACTACGTGCTCAACGGCTGCAAACAGTTCATCACCTCCGGGCAGAACGCCGGGATTGTGATCGTGTTTGCGGTCACCGATCCGAGTGCCGGCAAGCGCGGGATCAGCGCCTTCATCGTGCCGACCGACTCGCCGGGCTACAAAGTCGCCCGCGTCGAAGACAAGCTCGGCCAGCACGCGTCGGACACCTGCCAGATTCTGTTCGAAGACGTGAAAGTGCCGGTGGCCAACCGGTTGGGCGAGGAGGGCGAGGGCTACAGGATTGCCCTGGCCAACCTCGAAGGCGGCCGTGTCGGCATCGCTTCGCAATCGGTGGGCATGGCCCGTGCCGCGTTCGAAGCCGCCCGTGATTACGCCCGCGAGCGTGACACCTTCGGCAAGCCGATCATCGAGCATCAGGCCGTGGCGTTCCGCCTGGCGGACATGGCCACCCAGATCGCCGTGGCGCGGCAGATGGTGCATTACGCCGCCGCCCTGCGTGACAGCGGTCAGCCGGCGCTGGTCGAGGCGTCGATGGCCAAGTTGTTCGCCTCGGAAATGGCCGAGAAGGTCTGCTCCATGGCCTTGCAAACCCTGGGCGGTTACGGTTACCTCAACGACTTCCCGCTGGAGCGCATCTACCGCGACGTGCGGGTCTGCCAGATCTACGAAGGCACCAGCGACATTCAGCGCATGGTCATTTCGCGCAATCTTTGAGAAGGAATCTGCACATGAGTTACGAAACGATTTTGCTGGAAACCCACGGCCGCGTCGGCCTGATCACCCTCAATCGCCCGCAGGCGCTCAATGCCCTCAACGCGCAACTGGTCAGCGAAGTGAACCGCGCCCTCGATGGCCTGGAAGCCGATGCGAACATCGGCTGCATCGTCATCACCGGCTCGAAAAAAGCCTTCGCCGCCGGCGCCGACATCAAGGAAATGGCCGAGCTGACCTATCCGCAGATCTACATGGACGATCTGTTCAGTGACAGCGACCGCGTGGCCAACCGCCGCAAGCCGATCATCGCGGCGGTCAACGGTTTTGCCCTCGGCGGTGGCTGCGAACTGGCGCTGATGTGCGACTTCATCCTGGCCGGCGACAACGCCAAATTCGGCCAGCCGGAAATCAACCTCGGCGTGCTGCCGGGCATGGGCGGCACCCAGCGCCTGACCCGCGCCGTGGGCAAGGCCAAGGCCATGGAAATGTGCCTGAGCGGGCGTTTGATCGACGCGGTGGAAGCCGAGCGCTGCGGCATCGTCGCTCGGATCGTGCCGAGTGATGAACTGCTGGACGAAGCGCTGAAAGTCGCGGCGGTGATCGCCAGCAAATCGCTGCCGATTGCGATGATGGTCAAGGAAAGCGTCAACCGCGCGTTCGAAGTGAACCTGACCGAAGGCGTGCGCTTCGAGCGCCGGGTGTTCCATGCGGCGTTTGCGACGCAGGATCAGAAGGAAGGGATGGCGGCGTTTGTGGCCAAGCGGCCTGCCGAGTTCCAGGGCAAATAACGCGGCGCCCTCAAGAGCCCCCTCACCCTAACCCTCTCCCGGAGGGAGAGGGGACTGACCGGGTTGTACTCGGGAGTTACGCCGACCTGAATTACCGAGTCGAACTCAGGCTGTAAAAAGCATGTAGTCCGCTATCCATAATCGACGCGATCTTTCAGGTCGATGTATGACGCCAGACACCTCGGTCAGCTCCCTCTCCTGGGGGAGAGGGCTGGGCGGGCGGCGTTCCGATGAGGGGGCAGGCGTTACTCGGTTACAACTGATAGTTCTTCAACTCCCGAGCAATCACCATCCGCTGTATCTCGCTCGACCCCTCATAAATCTGGGTAATCCGCGCATCCCGGTAGTACTTCTCAACCGGGTAATCCTCCAGATACCCATACCCGCCATGAATCTGAATCGCTGACGAACACACCTTCTCGGCCATTTCCGAAGCAAACAGCTTGGCCTGCGAAGCCTCCGACAGACAGGGTTTGCCCGCCGTGCGCAGCCGCGCCGCGTGCAGGATCATCAAGCGCGCCGCGTTGATCTGCATCTGCATGTCCGCCAGCAGGTTGGCGATGCTCTGGTGCTCGACGATGGCTTTGCCGAACTGCACCCGATCACGGGCGTAACCCAGCGCCGCTTCGAACGCTGCACGGGCGATGCCCAAGGCTTGTGCCGCGATGCCGATGCGTCCGCCTTCCAGGTTGGAGAGGGCGATCGCCAGGCCTTTGCCGCGTTCGCCCAGCAGGTTCGCTTCAGGAATGCTGCAGTTGTTCAGCGTTACGGCACAGGTGTCGGAAGCGCGGATGCCCATCTTGTGTTCGGTACGGTCAACGATGAAGCCCGGCGTATCGGTCGGCACGAGAAACGCCGAGATCCCACGCTTGCCCAGATCCGGATCGGTCACCGCAAACACGATCGCCAGTTTCGCCCGCTTGCCGTTGCTGACAAATTGCTTGGCGCCGTTGATCACCCATTGCCCGTCGCGCAGTTCGGCGCGGGTGCGCAGGTTGTGCGCTTCGGAGCCGGCCTGGGGCTCGGTCAGGCAGAAGCAGCCGATCACCGCGCCACTGGCCAGATCCGCGAGCCAGGTCTGTTTCTGTTCTTCGCTGCCGTAGTTGAGCACCGGGCCGCAGCCCACCGAGTTGTGAATGCTCATGAACGCGCCGGTGGCGCCGTCGCCGGCGGAAATCTCTTCCACTGCCAGCGCATAGGCTACGTAGTCGACATAGGTGCCGCCCCATTCCTCCGGTACCACCATGCCCAGCAGGCCAAGTTCGCCCATCTTCGCCACAAGACCGTCATCGATCCAGCCGGCCTTTTCCCAGGCTTGCGCGTGGGGGGCGATTTCGCCACGGGCAAAGTCCCGGGCCATGTCGCGGATCATGACCTGGTCTTCAGTCAATTCGAGATCGTGCATGACTCAGCTCCCGCTCTCTTCGAAACCGTGGAAGAAACTCGCGACCTGTTCTGCGTGCAACGCGGCGAGGGTCGGCGGGTTCCAGCGTGGTGATTTGTCTTTGTCGATCAGCAAGGCGCGCACGCCTTCGATCAGGTCGCCGCGCTCGAACCACTGGCGATCCAGATGCAGTTCGAGGGCGAAACAGTGTTCCAGTGTCAGGTGCCGGCCGCGACGCAGCATCTCCAGGGTCACACCCATGGCCAATGGCGAGCGGGTTTCCAGCAGGTCGGCCGTGGTGGTCGCCCATTCGTGGCTGTCGGCAACCGTCACGGCGCGCAGTTGCTCGACGATGCTCGGCACGTCAGGCAAGGCGAAGAAGTGGTCGATGGCCGGGCGCAAGGCTTCCAGCGGCGCATCCGGCAGGGTTTGCACGGCGTGACGGGCCAACAGGCTTTGCAGATCCTTCAATGGCGTGTCGTGCCACTCCAACTGATCGAGCTGTTCATCGAGGGTGCCGAGTTTGCTGCTGTCCAGATACCAGTCGGCCAGCCCGCAATACAGCGCATCCGCCGCACGAATCTGCACGCCGCTGACGCCCAGGTAAATCCCCAGCTCGCCAGGAATGCGCGGCAGGAAATAACTGCCGCCGACATCCGGGAAATAGCCGATCGCCACTTCCGGCATCGCCAGACGACTCTTTTCGGTGACCACCCGCAAATCGGCGCCTTGTACCAGGCCCATGCCGCCGCCGAGAACGAAACCGTCCATCAGCGCCAGCACGGGTTTGCGGTAGCGGTGGATCGTCAGGTCGAGGGCGTATTCCTCGACGAAGAAATCTTCGTGCAGCGTGTCGCCGCTTTTGTGGCTGTCGTACAGCGATCGAATGTCGCCACCGGCACAGAAGGCTTTCTCGCCGGCACCGCGCAGCGCGACCGCGTGGATATCGGCATCGGCGGCCCAGGCGTCCAGGTGTTGCTGGAGCTGGCGCACCATGTCGAGGGTCAGGGCATTGAGGCCGGCGGGGCGGTTGAGGGTCAGATGACCGATGTGATTGCGAACCTCGGCCAGCACTTCGTGTGGCGTGGCATCCATGGACGAAGTCCGCGGGGATGAAGCCTGAGCAGTCATCACTAACTCCCTGCTTTTATTGTCTTTATTCGAGAAGCCCGCGCGCGGGCGTTAGCGGATCGTAACAGTGCAAATTTGCCGTGTACAACGGGGATATGTGCATGGGGTGTCTGCATTTTTACCTTAGGCTAAATGCACGGGATCGCTGCTTCTTTTCAATCGACAATGCTGACAGGCGTGGGCTCCCGGCTCAGCTGAACACCTGGCCAATGCTCCGCCGTTTGGCATGCAGTTCACTGGCATGAATCAACTGTTCCAGATCCTCGGGCGTGACATCGATAAACGCCTCCATGTCCGCCAGTGCCAATTTCAGATCCTCGGCCGTGATTGCCTGAGAATCGACCGGCGCCAGGGCGGGCGCCGGTTCGGCGGGGCGTTTCGGGTAGCGGATGCGAGTCAGGTTGTTGTAGGCCAAAGCGGCCAGCAGCAGGCACGCGGCGCTGAGCATCACCGGTTCCAGGGCTTTCCAGTCCATGGCGATGGTCGTCGGATCGGCCAGCACCATGGTCAATGCCACCGCACCGGCCGGAGGGTGCAGGCAGCGCAGCCAGCACATCAGGATCAGGGCCATCCCGGCGGCGAGGCAGGCGCTGCCGAGGGTTCGACCGAGCACGTGGGCCACCAGCAACGCGACGACGCCCGCGCACAGGTAGCCGCCGATGATCGACCATGGCTGGGCGAGGGCGCCGGAGGACACGGCGAACAGCAGCACCGCCGAGGCGCCCAATGGGCCGATCAGGTGGTAGGCCACTTCGATGCCGAACACCTGACTGCACGCCCACACGCTGAACAGTGTGCCGAGTGCCATGCCGATGGCAGCGCGGCTCCATTCGGTGGGGCGGGTGTTGATGGCAGCGGGCAACCAGCGAGCGAGCATGAAGAAACGATCCTTTGACGAAAACCGAAGGCAAAAAAAAGGACTTGTCCGTCAACCCGGAAAGTCCTTCGAAGCGTTCCAACTATTGGGGGAGGAACGCGCACAGTGTGCCAAGCAATCTCGATGCTGACAAATTCATATAAATGCAGTTTCAATGCATTATTTGTGAAGTAAAGCCACTCGCCGACCGCTCATGAAGCACAGGAACCCGCCCATCGCGGTCAGTGCGCTGAGGGCGTAGAACATGGTCGGCGCCGGCGTATGCATCAACAGGAAGCCGCAAATCACCGGGCTCAGTGCGCCACCCAGGGCTGCGAGGTTCTGTGCGCCGTAATAACTGCCGCGCAGCTCTTCGGGGGCCAGGGTGTCGACGAACAGGAATTCCGACGGATAAATGATCATCTCGCCGAGGGTGAAGATGAACATCGCGATGCACCACGTCAGCAGGCTGTCGGCCAGGCTGAAACCGATCAGGCCGAGGATGAACAGGCTGGTGCCGGCGGCAATCCAGTAGCGCAGTTTTTCCCGGTTGAGGAAGCGACCGATCTGGTATTGCAACAGGATCACCGCGATGGCGTTGCAGGCGAGCAGGGCGGCCATGGTTTGCAGCGCCCGTTGCGAGTCTTCGACCACCAGCAGGTATTGCGACAGGTACAGCGTGAAACGTCCGTGAACGACGGTGCTGAGCAGGCAACCGCAGGTGAACATGATCAGCGTGCGGTCGTTTTTCAGGGTCACCAGGGTCTTCAGGAATCTTTGTGGCTGGCCGATGGCGGCGATCGGGCTGGCGTCCCTGGGAATCCCGACCATCAGGAAGATGCTGCCGAAGGCGATGCCAGCGGCAATCAGGAATGGCGCAATCGGGTACACCCCGGCGATCACTACACCGAGCATAGGTCCGGTGGCGTAGCCGATGTTGGTCAGGGTATAGCGCAGGGAAAACGCCTTGGCCCGCTGACCCATGGGCAGATTTTCGCTGAGGATCGCCTTGGAACCGATCAGGAACAGCGCCGAGGCGGTTTCGGTGATGACCAGCGTTGCCGTGGTCAGGTAGAGGTTCTGCGCGAACGTCAGCAACACGAAACCGATGGCGCTGGATAGCATGGCGAGGATCAGTAACCGGCGCTTTTCCAGCCGGTCGATGATGTAGCCGCCGTACAACGCAAGCAGGGTGGCGATGAACACCGCGATGCCCAGTAACAGCCCGACGTCCTGTTGGTTGAGGCCGAGCTTTTTGCTCAAAACAGGGTGAGCAAAGGACTGGTGATGGCGCGGCTGACAACGATGGTCAGCGAAACGATCATCAGGCGGCGGATAACGAGCGAGTAGGTGGCCACGGAAAATCAAATGTCCTTATTCGGTTAACAGGTGCCCGAGATCGCGCACGCAAGCCAGCGTTTGCAGTTGTCGCAACTGCGCCAATAACGGCTCGGCCTTGACCGGTGAAATGACCCGCAACGCCAGACTGAAAAATTTCTCCTCCAGCGCCGCTTCACTCAGCGGATTACCCGGCGCGCCCAGCGGCACCTCGACACACAGGCCCGCCTGACGCCCGTCGCGGGTTCGGACAATGACCACCGGCTCGCCATCCTCCGACAGTCGCTCATCCACTTCAAGGCGAATGCGCGTCAGCCATTGAGCAATGCGCGGATCGTTGCGCGGCTGTTCGTCGTAAGCCTCCAACCGGCAATGACCATGCACCAGTCGCGCGGCGAGGGCGTAAGGCAGACTCATCTGCGCGGCGGCCAGACTGCGGGTGTCGCGGCCGCCGCACATGTCGAGCAGAAAAACGCACAGGTTGACCTGCACGTCCTCCACCTGATCCGCGCCGATCTGCAATTGCTCCAGCAACAACCCGAGTGCATCGATGGCCGAATGGGTGCCACGGCACGCAGCGTAGGGTTTGATCGAACAGCGCGCGAGTTTCCAGACCTGGCCCAATTCAGCATCCAGCGCATCCGGTTGCGCGCTGCTCGGTGCCAAGGTCTTGAGAAACCCACCCCAGACATCATCGAACAATACCGATGGGCCACTGACACCTTCGCGAGCAAAACGCGCCGCGAGCAAACCACCCTCGGCAGCGCGTCCGCTGTGCAGTTTCTTGCTTTGCGAACCGTCATGAATGAACGCCCACAACCCGCCGCTGAAACTGCCGGCGATGCCCAGTGCCGACACGGTTTGCGCTGCATCCAGGGCAAAGATCCGCGCACAGGCCGCCGCCGCGCCGAACACACCGCAGGTGGCGGTGGAGTGCCAACCGGCGCCGTTATGCGCCGAATAACTGCCGCAGGCTTCCAGCACCCGCCGGCCGATTTCGTAGCCGATCACCACGGCGGTGATGAACTCGCGACCGTCCACCGGTCGATCCACCAGTGACAGCGCCGCCATCACTGCCGGCAGCACCACCGCACCGGAGTGATCGCAACCGCCGGTGTCGTCCAGTTCCAGCGCATGGGCGGCGATGCCGTTGAGCAACGCCGCATGCCCTGCGCCGACACGCAGTGATGAACCCCAGACCAGCGCGTTGCCCGGCTCGGCGCCGAACACCTGCCGCGCCTTAAGCGCCACCGCACTGTCGGCCCCGGCCAGCGCTGCGCCGAAGGTGTCGAGAATGTGTCGCTTGGCCTGTTCCACCAACGCCGGGGGCAGATCTTCAAACCGCGTTTCGACGCAAAACCGCGCCAGCCGCTGCATGCGTTCCGTCATACGAGGTAGTCCCGATAATGGCGTTCATACACCGAGGCCGGATGATCCTGCGCGACCGGCGATGCGGTTTGCATCCACCACTGCGCGACGTCAGCGCCGGGGGTGATCCACACGTCGTCATGCTGCTGAATGCCTTGCAGCAACTCACGCAGCACGCCGATGCGCCCCGGCGTGGCGATGATTTCCGGGTGCAGGCGCAGCACGTAGCACAGGCCGAAACGGTGGAATCCGGCGAAGTCCATTTGCAGGTTGCCGAGGGTGTGGCTGTAGGAGGCGATCCGTGATTGCGCCGGCGGCACGGCCGGGCTCAGGTTGAAGGCGAAATAGGGTTCGTCTTCCAGTTCGTAATGCAGCGGCAACTCGACCACTTCAGGGGCGGTCGGGTGCAAGAACGGCAGATCATCGCCGCGCCATGACGAAGACCAGTGAATGCCGTGATCTTTCAAGGCTTCGATGAATCCCGGCGCGCCGTTACCCGCAGGAATCCGGAAACCGGTCGGGCGCACGCCAGTCAATACTTCCAGCGCTGCACAACCCTTGGCGACTTCCGCACTTTGCGCCGCCAGATCCAGCGTGTCGTAATCCTGATGGCGGTAACCGGCGCAGGCGATTTCGTGGCCGGCGGCCAGAATTGCGGCGATGTGCTGCGGGTTTTCCTCGGCAACGATGCCGGGCACGAACCAGCTGCTGCGCACCCCGAATTCCGTGAACAGACCGAGCAAACGCTCGACACCCCGTTGCGTGCCGTAGCGCCACACCGACAGTGTCTTGTCGCGTCCGGCGACTTCCGGAGCCTGAGTGAGGATGCCGTGAATGTCGTTGTAATCGACAGTCAGCACCACCGCGCAGCGTTTGCCGGCGGGCCAGAGAGTGCTGGAGTCAGCCATGGTGATGCTCCTTCAGCCACCAGCGGGCGACGTTACGGCAGGTGGCGAACCACACGTCATCGCGCTGGCGCATGTGTTCGAAGAGTTTCTCCAGCAACAGGATACGCCCCGGCTTGCCGGTGATTTTCGGGTGGAACAGCGTGGTCAGGCACAGGCCTTCGTCCATCGCGCCGTCGTACTCTCGTTGCCAGTTGTCGAGGGTCAGCTCGTAGCTGGCGGTGCGGTCGAGGCCGGACGGGAAGTTCGGTGCGCGGGTGTAGGCGAGGGAGGCGTAGTCGTCCATTTCCCAGCGCCCCGGGATCTCCACCAGCGGCGTGTCGTGGCCGGGGACGTTGACCAGATACGGGCGGTCGTCGCCACGCATGCTGCTGGAATAGATGACGCCGTTGTCGGCCAGCATCGCCGGCGTCTCGGCGCGCCAGTCACCGGACGGGGTGCGAAAGCCCTCGGCGCGGATGTGCAGGTATTGCCAGAAAACGTCGCGGGATTTGTTCATCACGGCCTGCTGCTGGTCCAGCGTCAGGGCGTAGAAAGATTCGTGTTTGTAGCCGTGGTAGGCGACTTCATGGCCGCGCTCGACGATGGCCTGGCACTGTTTCGGCCAGTTTTCCACGACCCAGGCGGGGACGAAGAACGTGGTCGGGATCTTGAAGGTGTCGAGCAGATCCAGCAGGCGTGGCAGGGCGCGGTAGGGGCCGTAGCCGCCGAAGCCGAAGTACTCGGGTTTGTGCCAGATCGAGCCGTTGAGCATGGCGTCGCCAGTCGGGCCGTCGAGGTCGAAGGCCAGGGCGAGGCAGGCTTTGTGCTGGTCGGGCCAGGTGGGTTGCAAGGAGGACATCAAGGGTGCTCCAACTGTCTGAAGATGGGCACCTGACCTGTGGGAGCGAGCCTGCTCGCGATGACGGTATGACTGGCAGCATCAATGTTGAATGTGCCGGCCTCATCGCGAGCAGGCTCGCTCCCACATAGGGTCGCGGTGCCTGCAGCTTTACTTGCCGGCGTTGACGGTCACCGTCTTAATGGCACCCAACTCCAGATCCCACTTCTTCAGAATCGCGTTATAGCTGCCGTCATCCACCATGCTCTGCAGCGCCACCTTCACCGCCTCACTCAGCTCAGGCTTCTTCTTGCTCACACCCAACCCGGTGAACTGTACGGAGATCGGCTGGCCGACCGTCTTGTACATGTCCTTTTCCTGGGTCTTGAGGTACGACAGGGTTTCGCTGCCCTGCATCGCCGCATCAATTCGGCTCTGGCGCAGTTGCGCACGGGCGTCGGCCGAACCTTCGGTGCCGATCACGTTGATTGCAGGCTTGCCCGCGGCTTCACAGTGTTCCTTGCTCCACGCGGCGATTTCTGCCGGGAATGTGGTGCGGCGGCTGGTGCCGACTTTCTTGCCGCACAGGTCGATGATCTCGTTGGTCGCCGTGTTCTTCTGCAAGGTGTAGAACTGCGGGCCGCTGGTGAAGTAGTCGACGAAGGTCACGCTGGCCTGGCGCTCGGCGGTGTCGGTCATGCCCGACAGGACCATGTCCACGCGGTCGGTGGTCAGGGCGTTGATCATTTGCTCGAAGCCGGTTTCCTGCCACTTGATCTTGATCCCGAGGCGCTCGGCCAGGGCGTTGCCCAGGTCGTAGTCCAGGCCGGTGAGTTTGTTGGTGGCCGGATCCTTGAAGTCCATCGGCGGATAGTTGGGCATGATCGCGACGACGATCTCGCCTTTCTCCTTGATGCTCGCCGGCAATTCGGCGGCCATGGCGAAACCGCAAGACATGAGGGAGGTGAGTACTGCTGGAATGACGAAGTTCTTCATGGACGTTCTCTTATCAGTGTTGTGAAGGCCAAAGGGGCCTCAGGTTCGAACGGCAGAAATGAAGCTTTGGGTGCGCGGGTTTTGCGGACTTATTAGTATTTCTTCGGGGCTTCCAGCCTCCACGATCTGCCCGCCGTCCATGAACACCATGCGGTTGGAAACCTCCCGGGCGAAGCCCAGTTCATGGGTGACGACGATCATGGTCATGCCGGTCTGCGCCAGATCGCGCATCACCGACAGCACCTCACCGACCAGTTCCGGGTCGAGTGCCGAAGTGGGTTCATCGAACAGCATCAGCTTGGGGCGCATGGCCAGGGCGCGGGCAATGGCTACCCGTTGCTGCTGACCGCCCGACAGTTCGATCGGGTAACTGTCGCGCTTGTCAGCCAGGCCGACCCGGGCCAGCAGTTCCAGGGCTTCTTCGTGCGCCTCCTTGGGCGAACGTTTGAGCACCTGGCACGGGCCCTCGATGATGTTTTGCAGCACGGTCATGTGCGGGAACAGGTTGAAACGCTGGAACACCATACCGGTGGCCAGGCGCTGACGGGCGATCTGCGACTCGTTGAGTTCGTGCAGCTTGTGCCCGACCACGCGGTAGCCCACCAGTTCGCCGTCGACCCAGAGGCCGCCCTTGTCGATCTTTTCCAGCTGATTGACGCACCGCAGCAGGGTGCTCTTGCCCGAGCCGGACGGGCCGATGATGCACAGCACTTCGCCTTGCTCGACCTCGATGTTGATGTCCTTGAGCGCGTGGTACTGGTCGTAATATTTGTTCAGGCTCACGGCCTTGACGATGCTTCTCATGACGGATTCCTCAAGAACGCTTGCCGGCGCCGCGAGCGAAACGACGCTCCAGACGGCTTTGACCAAAGGACAGGACGGTGACGGTGGCCAGGTACCAGATACCGGCGACGATCAGCAGCTCCATGACCCGGGCGTTGGCGTAGTAGATGTTCTGGGCGTTGTAGAGCAGTTCGGAGTACTGGATCACGCTCGCCAGCGAGGTCATTTTCACCATGCCGATGAATTCGTTGCCCACCGGCGGAATGATGATGCGCATGGCCTGGGGCAGAATGATCCGGCGCAGCGCTTGCAGGCGCGGCATGCCGATCGACTTGGCGGCTTCGTACTGGCCGGTGTCCACCGACAGCAGGCCGGCGCGCACCACTTCAGCGGTGTAGGCGCCCTGGTTGATGCTCAAGCCGAGCAGGGCGGCCACGAACGGCGTCATCAGGCTGACGGTGTCGAGTTCGAACAGGCCGGGAATGCCGATGGTGGGGAAGATCAACGCCAGGTTGAACCACAACAGCAGTTGCAGAATCAGCGGCGTACCGCGAAACAGCCAGGTGTAGGTCACTGCCACGTAACGCAGGATCGGGTTGGCCGACATGCGCATGATCGCGGTGATCACCCCGAACACGATGCCCAGCGCCATGGCCAGAACGGCCATGATGATCGTGTTGAGCAGGCCCCACATGATCGCTTCGGAAGTCAGGAACTGGCCGATGTACGACCATTCGATCTTGCCTTCGGCGAAGGCCCGCACCAGGCCGATGATGGCGATGACGATCACGGTGGCGAAGAAGATCCGCCCGTAATAGCGCCGTGGCACGTGCTGGTACTGGGTAATGTCGAACTGGTTTTCCGCCAGTTTGCGCTCCGCCTGGAGTCGTTCTGCCTGAGTCTGGCTCATGGTGTTTCTCCGAACTGTACTTTCAAATCCACCGCATTCCACTGTGGGAGCGAGCCTGCTCGCGATTGCGGCAGCACGCTCGACATCTCTGCTCGCTGATCCATCGCCATCGCGAGCAGGCTCGCTCCTACAGGGTTTGCGTATTGGCCGTTAGAGGCGGAAGCCCTGGTAGTTTTCGGTCCACTGTTGCTGCGCGGCGAGGGCGGTTTTCAGGCGGCCGATCTGCTCGCGCACTTGTTGCGGCGCGGTGCCGCCCCATCCGCTGCGGGCAGCGATGGCGGCTTCCAGGGTCAGGCTGTCACGCACATCTGCCGTCAGGCGCGGGTCGATCTCGGCCAGCAGCGCCGGCGAGGCTTCCCACAATTCGAGGTCGTGTTTTTCACAGGCCTGCACCAGTGCGCCGGTGATTTCGTGGGCTTCCTTGAACGGCACGCCGCGCACCGCCAGCCAGTCGGCGACTTCGGTGGCGAGGGTGAAACCCAGCGGTGCCTGACGCCGCAGTTCCTCGACGTTGACGGTCATGGTCGCGACCATCCCGGCCATCGCTGGCAGCACCAGCAACAGGGTGTCGACGCTGTCGAGCACGCCGTTCTTGTCTTCGCTCAGGTCGCGGTTGTACGACAGCGGCAGGGATTTGAGCGTCGACAGCAGACCGGTCAGGTTGCCGATCAGGCGTCCAGCCTTGCCCCGGGCCAGTTCGGCGATGTCCGGGTTTTTCTTCTGCGGCATGATCGAACTGCCGGTGGCGTAGGCGTCGTCCAGATCGACCCAGCGGAACTGGCGCGACGACCACAGGCAGAACTCTTCGGCCAGACGCGAGATGTTGATCCCGAGCATGCTGGCGATGAACAGGAATTCGGCAACGTGATCGCGGCTGGCCACGGCGTCGATAGAGTTTTCACAGACCCCGGCGTAACCCATTTCCTTGGCCGATTGCTGCGGCTGGCGAGCAATGGCGGAACCGGCCATGGCTGCGGCACCGAGGGGCGACAGCGAAGTGCGGGCGTCCCAATCCACCAGGCGTTGCACGTCTCGCAACATCGATTGGGCATGGGCCAGCAAGTGATGGGCAAACACGATCGGTTGCGCCTGCTGCAAGTGAGTGAAGCCCGGGCAGATGCTATCGACGTGTTGCTCGGCCTGATCCACCAGCGCCGTTTGCAGGGCCAGCACTTCCACGGCCAGGGTGCGGACGTGGTCACGCAGGAACAGGCGCAGGTCATTGGCGGTCTGGTCGTTGCGTGAGCGGCCGGCGCGCAGTTTGCCGCCCAGTGCGCCGAGGCGCTCGGTCAACAGGCGCTCGATGAAGGTGTGAACGTCTTCGTCGTCCAGCGTCGGGGCGATGCGCCCGGCAGCGAAATCGGCACCGATGCCGTCCAGGGCTTCAATCATCGTGCGGGTTTCCTGCTCGTCCAGCAGACCGGCACGTTGCAGTTCCCCGGCGTGGGCCTTGGAGCCGGCCAGATCGTACGGCGTCAGGCGGAAATAGCGCTCGGGGCAACGGGACAGGGCCGCCAGGGCTGCGGACGGGCCGCTTTTGAAACGGGCACCCCAGAGACGGTCGGTGGTTTGAGACATTTGTTGTTTTCCTCGTCGGTAACGCGAACTGAAATCGGTGTGCCGGGCCCTGAAAATCACGCTGAAGAGTTAGCGGACAGAGTCAGGCCAAAGCAGTTTTCAAGAGGGCAGTTGCAAAGAGACAAGAGCTGATCGAAGTGTCAGCTTTTCATGTTTGGCGATCAGTGAGTTGGCACTGATGTTCGAGGTTTTTTGGCGGTTGCCAAGGCCTGTTTTCTGTGATCATTATTATTAGTCGGCGATGTTTTTGTTGTTGGACACAGATTGTTGAACATTGCGCCAGAGGTAAATCAGCATTATGGAAACCCCACTTTCCAATTCCGGAAACCCGCCGCTGAAAACGGCTCACCGAGCACCGCTGGCCCTCAGCGGACTGGATTTCAAACTGCTCAAGGTGTTCAAGGCCGTGGTCGAGGCAGGTGGCTTCAGCGCCGCGCAGAACGAGCTGAACGTGGGCCTTGCGGCCATCAGCAAGCAGACTCCGACCTGGAAATCCGTATCGGCATGCGCCTGTGTACCCGAGGTCGCGAGGGGTTTCACCTGACCGAAGAGGGGCGTCTGGTTTATCAGGCGTCGATTGATCTGTTTGCGTCGGTTGACAACTTTCGCGACCGGCTTAGTTCGGCGCAGAATGAACTTGTTGGTGACCTTGGTGTGGGGGTTATTGATAATACGATCACGGATGAAAGTTCACCGTTAGTTGCGGCGCTTAAAAGAATCAATGAGGAATCGCCAAAGGTCAGGTTTCAACTTCAATCCACGCAACTGGATGAGGTTGAAAGAGGCGTTGTAGAGGGGCGTCTGGTGGCCGGGATAGTACCTGTATATCAAAAGCGCGAAGAGTTCGATTACTACCCGTTATATGAAGAACGCTCGGAGGTTTACTGCGCTGTCGGCCATCCATTGTTCGACATGCCGGAGTCGCAGATGAACAGCAATGTGCTGCAGGATTACGAGTGCATCAACCACCGCTACGCGATCCATCGTGACAAGCTCAACTTTGCCCGCTACGACAGTTTTTCCGCTTCGGCGACCCAGGTCGAAGCCGTGGCGCTGCTGATCAAGACCGGGCGTTTCGTTGGCTTCCTGCCCCGGCATTACGCGGCCACGCTGGTGGCGGCAGGGCAGTTTCGTGCGGTGCTGCCGGAGCGCATCAACATTGCCACGCCGTTCAATCTGATCCTGCGTCACAACACCGTGCGCAGTCCGTTGGTGAAGGCGTTTGCCCGGGCGTTGGGTGTTGATCTGAAGGCACCGCTGTAATTCAGCCGAGCATCAATCGCATCGCGCAACGTCGCTCGCCGGGCAAACCGTGGGCGATTTCGTCGTTGAGTACCTCGATCAAACGGGGGCCGGCGTCCACTTCGTTCAAAGGCACAAAACCCATGCGTTGATAGAACGGCGCATTCCACGGCAGGTCGCGAAAAGTGGTCAGCGTGACGGCTTCAAGTTGCTGCCGTCGTGCGTGTTCAATCACGCCCGACAGTAACTTGCGGCCGATGCCCTGGCCCTGAAAGTGTTGGCCGACGGACAGTTCCTCGATATGCAACTGGCTGTCGGTTTCAACCGCCCTTAAAAAACCGGCAAGTTGCCCAACAGTATGCTCTGCAACCCATACACGTCCCTGTTCGATGGCCTGCAAATGTTGCGTCTCGTCAGGTACATCGCTGTCGGCCAGCCAGGCCAGCGCAGGGTCGAGGCGAAACAGTTCAGCGGCCGAGCGTTCGATGGCGGGGAGGGCGGCCGCGTCTGCGGGTCGGGCGGGGCGAATGAGGAGTGTCATGCAGGAACTGCCGATGGCTGCGATCTTGGGAAGCTCTGCAAGATCGCAGCCTTCAGCGAGGTCTACAAGGGTTTCAGGTACAACAACACGTAATCGTTCTTGTCGAAGCGACCGCTCAGTACCGGTTGCAGGCTGGCCAGCGGTGTGCCTTGCAGTGACTGCATATCCTTGCTGTCCATGATCAGCCAGGCCGCCCCCTGCAGTGCCTCCAGTTGCTGAACGGTCTCGGTGAACTGCGGTTGCAGGTCCTGCTCGACGTTGACCATGAACTTGATCGCCTTGGCGTCTTTGCCCATGCCATGCAACACCAGCGGCGCCGGGTTCTGTTGAACCTGTGCGAACGCCGCACGACTGAAAGAGCGGGTGTCGTAGAGTGCGCGCTCCACCGGCTCGAACACGGCTGCATAGACCGTCCACAACGCCAGGACGGCGCTCAGGGCCAACACTTCGGCACGCCAGCGCGCCTTCCACAGTCGGGACAATGCCAGCAGTTGCAGTGCGCCGAGCACGATCAGCACCGGCATGACACCGGTCAACAACTCCGGGAACTTGCGTCGCGCAACCAGCAGGGCAACGATCAGCAACAGTGGTGTCAGCATCCACACGCCCTGAACGATCCCGCGCAACCAGGCGAATACCCGTCCGTGAACCACCTGGAACGGATACGCCGCGATGATCGCTGCCATCGGCAGCATCGGCAGCAGGTAACGCGCTTTCTTTGCCTGTGGAATCGACAGACCGACCATGACGATCAACCCGGCTGCTGCGCAGTACTGCACCAGGCGCAACGCCGGCCCGCGCTGATGCGGTTTGCTCAACCACGCCGCCGCCAGCGCCACAATGGCCAGCGGATAAGCCAGCGCGTAGTTGCCCATTGAACTGGTGAAGTAATACAGCGAACCGCTGACACCTTCACTGCCATCCATGCGCCCCATGAACTGCATGCGGATCACGTCTTGCAGGAAAGCCTCGCCACCGCTGAGTTTGGCCAGCCACAACAACAGACCGACACACACCGCGAGCAGGATCGACGCCAGCACACCGAACACGAACAGCCGTGTCCACTGACGGTTGAGCAGGTAATAACTGCAGAGCATGCCGGTTGGCACCACAAGCCCGATCGGCCCACGGATGCCGAAACCCAGTAACAACAGGACGAAAATCAGCGGCCAGCGCCGGCCGGAGCCGAAATGGTCGTGTGCGTAGCCCAGGTAGAACACCGACAACGCAACGGCGGCCAGCATCAGGTCTTGCGACACTGCGCGGACTTCCGTGACGAAAGTGCTGGTGAGCATCAACAGCGCAATGCTGATCAATGCCCAGCGTTGCGAATGCACCGCCAGCAAGCGGTACATCAATGTCACGATCACACCGCCGGCGATGGCGCTGGGCAACCACGCGGTCAGGGTATTGACCGCGCCGAAGGGCAGCGACAACAGCCAGATGAACAGCGTCGAGACGGCCGAATAGTCAGCGTAAGGCTCGCCGTAGGTGGTCGGAAATACCGTCGGCCCGTGTCGCAGCATTTCCTGGGCAAACAGTACAAAGCGTGAATCAAAGCCAATGGGTGCCTGTCCATAAACCCCGGCGATAAACAACAACAGTGCCAGCAGCCCTGCGATCAGGGACTGCCGGCGGATGGCAGGCGACAACGTAATCAAGCGACGGCCGCAGTGTTGGGCCATTGTTGCAGCGGGATCGGCAATTTGCGCGAGTCCCCGCGACCGATCGGGAAGTACTTGAAGCCGTTGCGCGACAGGCGATCGGCGTCGTACAGGTTGCGGCCGTCGAAGATCACCGGATCCTTGAGGCGTTGCTGGATCAGGTCGAAATCCGGTGCCTTGAACTGTTGCCATTCGGTGCAGATGATCAGCGCGTCGGAACCGGCAAGCACCGATTCCGGGGTGCCCATCAGCATCAGTTTCTCTTCATTCGGGTACAGATGCTGGGTTTCCTGCATCGCTTCCGGGTCGAAGGCACGAACGCTGGCGCCGGCGGCGAACAGCGAGTCGAGCAGCACACGGCTTGGCGCATCGCGCATGTCGTCGGTGTTCGGCTTGAACGCCAGCCCCCACAGGGCAAAGGTCTTGCCGCGCAGATCGCCTTTGTAGAACGCGTTGATGCGGTCGAACAGCTTGTGCTTCTGACGCTCGTTGATCGCTTCGACCGCTTGCAGCAGGTCGCTGGAGCAATGGGCCTGTTCGGCACTGTGGATCAGCGCGCGCATGTCTTTGGGGAAGCACGAGCCGCCGTAGCCGCAGCCCGGATAGATGAAGTGGTAACCGATGCGCGTGTCGGCGCCGATGCCCTGGCGTACCGATTCGATGTCGGCGCCCAGGTGCTCGGCCAGTTCGGCGATCTGGTTGATGAAACTGATCTTGGTCGCCAGCATGCAGTTGGCGGCGTATTTGGTCAGCTCGGCGCTGCGCAGGTCCATGAACATGATGCGGTCATGGTTGCGGTTGAACGGCGAGTACAGATCGCGCATCACATCGCGTACTTCATCGCCTTCGCAGCCGATGACGATGCGATCCGGGCGACGGCAGTCGGAGACCGCCGAACCTTCCTTGAGGAATTCCGGGTTGGAGACGATATCGAACTGCAGCGCGCGACCGGCCTTGTCCAGCGCGGCCTGGATATGTGCGCGCAGGGTGTCGCCGGTGCCGACCGGTACGGTGGATTTTTCCACCAGGATCAGCGGTTGCTCGCGATGACGGGCGACGGCATCGCCTACCGACAGCACGTATTTCAAATCGGCCGAGCCATCCTCGCTGGACGGAGTACCCACGGCAATGAACGCCACGCGACCGTGAAGCACGGCGGCTTTCTCATCGGAAGTGAAGTGCAGGCGGCCGGAATCCAGGCCTTCACGGACCAGGCTCGACAGGCCCGGTTCGAAGATGCTGACGTGACCCTGGCTGAGCAGTTCGACCTTCTTCTGATCGATATCCATGCACACGACATCATGGCCGACCTCTGCCAGAACCGCGGCTTGCACCAGGCCGACGTAACCGCTTCCAAATACTGTGATTTTCATGGAGCACTCCTCAAATCGGGCGCTTGTGCCGGACGAGTGTTGATAGTGATGACACCGAGCATGACCAGTGCCACGCCCAGTGATTTGGTGAAACTGAAGGATTCGTTGAACAGCGGCAGACTGGCCGCCAACAGGTACACCAGCGCATAACTGATACTCAGCAGTGAATAGGCCCGGCCCAGCGGCAGGTCACGCAGGGCGGCGAGCCAGCAGAGCATCGACAGCGCATAGGCGACGATGGCCGTGAACACCACCGCCAGCGCCGTCAGGTCGACGTTGCCGGTGGTCAATGCGGACAACCATTGTTCAGGCTGCGGCAGGCGCGTCATGCTCCAGCGCATGCCCAGTTGGGCGCCGCTGACCAGCAGTACGCTGCCTAGCGCGAAGCCGATTCCGCGTTTCTGACTCATGACTGCTGCCCCAGCAGTGCCACGCCGCCGATCACCAGTGCGACGCCGATCCAGTGCCGCCGATCGATCGGTTCGCGAAACACGAAACGCGCGATCAGTGTGATCAGCACAAAGTTGAGGCTGAGCATCGGGTAAGCGATGCCCACTTCAAGGCGTTGCAACACCAACAGCCAGACCAGCAGGCCCGAGCCCAGTGCGAACAGGGCCAGCCACAGCCAGGGCGAGCGCAGTTTGCCGGCCCAGGACGAGTCGACACCGCGCCAGCTCTCTACGGCATATTTCTGTGCAACCTGGCCCAGGCACGTCAGCAGACATGCCGTCAGCAACAGCAACCCACTCATGACGGATCCTTGGGCAGGACGATGATCACCAGGTTGCCTTGCTCGTAACGGGTGCCGTCCTTGGGCAGCAGGTCGACTTCATGCAGCTCGTCGTCACCCTTGACCCGCATGACCACGCCGACCGAGCCGGTGCGGCGGGCATCGCGTACCCACTGCTGGACTTCATCGGTGGTGATGCGCTGTTCCGCGCCTTCTGGATAGCTCAGGCCGTACTTCAGCTCGCCCACGGTGTTGTACAACGCCACTTTGGGTTGCTTCAGGCGCCAGGCCAGTGCCGAAGCGGCACCGAGATCGTTGCTCAGCAGGTGAGCCGTGCCGGACAGTTCGTCGAGGTGATGCAGGATGAACTGGTCCGGAGTCTTGTTGGCTACCACCGACTTTGGCAGCGCGGCCGGCAGGACGCCGATCAGCAACAGACTGCCGAGCGCCGGAGCGGCCCAGCACTGCAGCGGTAGAAACGCTTGCGCCAGGTTGGCGATGATCCAGCCGATCAGGGCAATGAACACCAGCACCATGCTGTGCAGCTCATGGTCGTACACCGGTTTTTTCAGTTGCAGGTAAACCAGTGCGATCAGCGTGACGACACCCAGAACCAGGTTAAGCAAGCCGTTAATGCTCAGTGCCCGGCCCTGTTCCAGACGCAAACGGTCGGCCAGTGCATGACCCAGCAACAGTGCCAGCGGCAGCAGGCAGGGCAGGATGTAGGTCGGCAGTTTGCCGTTGGCGGTGCTGAAAAACGCCAGGGGCATCACCAGCCACAGCAGCAGGAAAGCAATGCCCGGTTGGGCACGGGTCTGCCAGGCCTGCTTGAAGGCCGGCGGCAGCATGCCGACCCACGGCAGGCTGAACGCGACCAGCAGCGGCAGGTAGAACCACCACGGTGCGTCGTGCTGGGCATCGTCACCGGCAAAGCGGCGGATGTGTTCGTGCCAGAAGAAGAACCGCCAGTAGTCCGGTTCCTGCGCGTGAACCGCGAGGACCCACGGCAGGCTGACGACGATCGCCACGGCAACCGCCACCGGACCGTAGATCAGCAGTTCACGCCAGCGCTTCTGCCAGAGCATCCAGGGCAGGGCGATCAACACCGGCAGCAGCCAGGCGAGAAAACCCTTGGTCATGAACCCCATGCCGCAGGCCAGCCCCAGGACCGCCCAACTGATCACACGTTGCCAGGTACTGCGGCTGTCAACGGCAAACCACAGGGCGACGAGGCTCAGGTTGACCCAGAAGGTGAACTGCGGATCGAGGTTGGCATAACCCGCCTGACCGGCAACCACCGTGAAGCTCATGTAGAGCAAGGCGCAGATGAAGCTCTTGCTCGGTTCGTTCCACAGGCGACGGGCGACCAGGAAGCACAACAGCACGCTCAAACCGGTGCTGAGGGCCGAGGCGAAGCGGACGCCGAACAGGTTTTGTCCGAACAGTTCCTGACCCAGCGCGATCATCCAGTAACCGGCAATCGGTTTCTCGAAATAACGCAGGCCCATGAAATGCGGGGACACCCAGTTGCCGCTCAGCAGCATGTCCTGGCTGATCTGGGCGTAACGGGTTTCGTCGGGAATCCACAGGCCATGGGTGCCGAGTGGCAGCAGGTAGGCAAGCAGAAACAGTCCGATCAGCAGCGGCAATGCCCAGCGTTTGCTCATGCCCCTTGCACTCCCAGCCAGCCTTCACGGCCTTCGAGGACGCCACGTTGCACACGGCCGACAGGCAATGTGTTGAGAAACTCGGGCAACAGGTCACCCAAGGGCTGGAAGTTGATTTCTCGCTGGCGTGCATCGGCCAGCAAACGGCGAAAATCTTCGGCCATCAGAATCCCTTCTACTTCGGCATGAATGGTGTAGTTATTGAGGTTGTCCGGGTGGAACCGGTCAAGAATGAAGGCGTTGAAATCCTTCGCCGCCACGGTCGGGCCGACCACCTCATCGAACGTCGGCATGTCCACCGGAATCTGCGGCGCGCCGGCTGAACCATCGGCCAGCAACGGTCGAAACAGCCGATTGCCGCGGCAATCGCTGTTATAGCGAAAACCGAAGGTCTCTTTGGCTTCGATCACGCGCTCGTCCGCGCGCCAGCCGGCGGCGGCCGAGCACTGGATCTTCTCGCCGATGATGTCGCTCAGGGTGTCGACGCCGCGACGGATCTGTTCGATCAGTTGCGCGTCGCTCCAGGTCCCGGCATTGGCCTGCCAGCCGTGGTGATCCCAGGCGTGCAGGCCGACTTCATGGCCGGCGTCCCGGGCCTGACGCATCAGGTGCCCGAGATCGCGACCGATCGGTTTGCCCGGCCAGGCGGTCCCGGCCAGCAGGATGTCCCAGCCATACAGGCCGGCGGCGTTGGAACGCAGCATTTTCCAGAGGAATTGCGGGCGGATCAGGCGCCACAGATGTCGACCCATGTTGTCCGGGCCGACACTGAAGAAAAACGTTGCCTTGACCTGCGCTTCGTCGAGGATTTCCAGCAACCGGGGCACCCCTTCACGGGTGCCTCGGTAGGTGTCGACATCGATACGAAGACCTGCCTGCATCAACGCTTGTCCGCGATTTCGAGCATGGCTTCACGCAGGAAGAAGTCCAGGGTGTTGCCGATGGTCTCGCGCATTTCCACGGTTGGCTCCCAGTTCAGCAGGCGCTTGGCGTTGGCGATGCTTGGCTTGCGGTGTTCCACGTCCTGGTAGCCGGCACCGTAGAACGCCTTGCTTTCCACGTCGCGGAACCCGGCGAACGGAGGGAAGTTGCTGCGCAGCGGGTGAGCTTCGAACTGACGCAGCAGTTCTTCGCCCAGCTGACGGATGCTGGCTTCGTTTTCCGGGTTGCCGATGTTGATGATCTGGCCGTTGCAGACATCGTTGTCGTTGTCGATGATGCGTGCCAGGGCTTCGACGCCGTCGGCAATGTCGGTGAAGCAGCGTTTCTGCTCGCCGCCGTCGAACAGGCGGATCGGGGTGCCTTCCACCAGGTTCAGGATCAGTTGGGTGATGGCGCGGGAGCTGCCTATACGGGCCGAATCCAGACGGTCCAGACGCGGGCCCATCCAGTTGAACGGACGGAACAGGGTGAAGTTCAGGCCTTTGGCGCCGTAAGCCCAGATCACGCGGTCCAGCAGTTGCTTGGACACCGAGTAGATCCAGCGCTGCTTGTTGATCGGACCGACGATCAGGTTCGAGTTGTCTTCGTCGAAGTTCTTGTCCTGGCACATGCCATAGACTTCCGAGGTCGACGGGAAGATCACGCGTTTGTTGTACTTGACGCAGTAGCGAACCAGTTTCAGGTTTTCTTCGAAGTCCAGCTCGAATACGCGCAGCGGGTTGCGGGTGTATTCGATCGGGGTGGCGATGGCCACCAGCGGCAGGACCACGTCGCACTTCTTGATGTGGTACTCGATCCACTCGGAGTGAATGCTGATGTCACCTTCGACGAAGTGGAAGTTCGGGTGGCTGCGCAGACGATCAATGGCGTCGGAACCGATGTCCAGACCATAGACTTCGTAGCGGTCGTCACGCAGCAGGCGCTCGGACAGGTGGTTACCGATGAAGCCGTTGACACCGAGGATCAGCACGCGGGTGCGGCGTGGTGCACGGCCGGACTCGGCACCGCGCAGCAGCGAACCGTCTACCAGACCGAGTTCGTTGGCCAGTTGCGGGCCGCTCAGGTACAGACCGTTGTCGTTGCGCTGACCGGCATTGATCACCAGCGAGTCTTCACCGCAGGCGATGCGCAGCGGATCGACGCTGATCACGCGCCCCGGAGCCTGACCTTCATTGCCCTTGACGACTTCGGCGCTCCAGACGATCAGCTTGTGCTCGCCCACGGCGCAGAAGGCGCCCGGGTACGGACGGGTCACGGCGCGAACCAGGTTGAACAGCTGCTCGGCCGGTCTGGCCCAGACCAGCTTGCCGTCAGCCGGCGTACGACGGCCGAATACGGTGGCCTTGGATTCGTCTTGCGGGGTTTCGGTGATCTTGCCTTGCAGCATGTTCGGCAGAGTGTCACGCAGCAGGTCGCTGGCGGCAGTGCGCAGTTTGGCGTGCAGGGTCAGACCGGTATCGCTGCGCTCGATGGCAACGCGTTGCTGGGCAACGATGGCGCCGGCATCGGCGCGCTTGACCATGCGGTGCAGGGTGACGCCGGTTTCGGTTTCGCCGTTGACCAGCACCCAGTTGGCCGGTGCGCGGCCACGGTAGCGTGGCAACAGCGAGCCGTGCAGGTTGAACGCGCCTTTTTTGGCCAGGGCCAGCAGTTGCTCGCTCAGCAGGTTGCGGTAGTAGAACGAGAAAATGTAATCAGGGTCGAGCTTGGCGATGCGCTCGATCCACAGCGGGTGGTTGGCGTCTTCCGGCGCGTGAACCGGGATGCCTTTGCTGGCGCACAGTTGCGCAACCGAGGCGTAGAAGGCGTTTTCTTTCGGATCGTCGGCGTGAGTGAACACTGCTGCAATGTCGTAGCCGCTGTTAAGCAGGGCTTCAATGCCGGCGCAGCCAATATCGTGGTAAGCGAAGACAACAGTTTTTGCACTCATGAGAGAACCTGATCGGAAGTGGAATTGGAAGTAAGGCCGTCAACGGTGACCGCAGGCGCCGGGGAGGCCGGCTGGCTGCGCAACACCTTTTCAATGAAGAAGCGCGGGCGGGCGCGCACGTCGCTGTACATGCGTCCCAGGTATTCACCCAGCAGACCCATGCCGATGAACTGGCCTCCGGTGAACACGAACAGCACCGCAAACAGTACGAACGTGCCGTCACCGGCCCAGACCGCGCCGAATGCCAGGCGCAGGACGATCAGCGCAACGGCGAACAGCGCACCCAGACCTGCCATCGCGAAGCCGACGATGCTCAGCAGACGCAGCGGCGTGGTGGTCATGCAGGTGACCAGATCGAACATCAGGTTGATCAGACGCATCGGGCTGTATTTCGAATCACCGTGTTCACGCTCGGCGTGGGCCACGACAATTTCGGTGGTGTGGCGGGCGAAGCTGTTGGCCAGGATCGGAATGAACGTGCTGCGTTCGCGGCAGGCGAGCATCGCGTCGATGATGGTGCGGCGGTAGGCGCGCAGCATGCAGCCGTAGTCGCTCATGGCCACGCCCGTGGAGCGTTGCACGGCGAGGTTGATCAGCTTTGACGGGTAGCGGCGCAGGGCCGAATCCTGACGGTTGCCGCGCACGGTACCGACGACGTCGTAACCCTTTTCGGCTTCGGCCACCAGGCGCGGAATTTCTTCCGGCGGGTTCTGCAGGTCAGCGTCGAGGGTAATGACCACGTCGCCCTTGCACTGCTCGAAACCGGCCATGATCGCAGCGTGCTGACCATAGTTGCGGTTGAGGATGACCGCCACGAACGGGCTGTTTTCGCGACCGGCGGCTTCTTCCAGCATGCTGGCCGACTCGTCGCGGCTGCCGTCGTCGACCAGCACGATTTCGTAGTCATGTCTGAGTTGGGCGCAGGCTGCCTCTGTGCGTCGAAGCAGCTCGGGCAAACTGTCCTGTTCGTTGTAGACCGGGATGACGATCGACACGCATTTAATCGGGTAAGGTCTCACGAGCGTTTGTCCATAAGAGTGGCGATGGCGCCGACAACACGATCCAGATCCTGGTCGGTCATGTCGGGGAAAAGCGGAATGGAGCACAGCCGCGCCGAGTTCCATTCGGTGTCGGGCAGGTACAGGTCAGGGTCACGCTGGCGGTACCAGGTGTGCAGGTGGGTGGCGATGAAATGGATACCGGTGCCGATGCCTTGGTCCTGCAGGCCCTTCATGAAGGCTTCGCGATCCATCCCGCAGCGCTCGCTGTCGATGCGCAGGATAAACAGGTGCCAGGCGTGTTGCTGGGCGTATTGCTGCGGCACGGCCAGCGGCTGTACGGGCAGGCCTTCGAGCTTTCGCAGGTATTGACCGGCCAGTTCGGTGCGGCGGGCGTTGATGGCGTCCAGACGCTCCAGTTGCACCAGGGCAATGGCGGCGTTGATGTCGGCCAGGTTGTACTTGAAGCCCGGCTCCATGACCTGGGCCTGCGGCTTGCGGCCACCGGTCAGGCGGTCGTAGGCATCGACGCCCAGACCGTGGAACTTGAGCATGCGCACACGGTTGGCCAGGGCTTCGTCGTCGGTGACGAACATCGCGCCTTCGGCGCAGGTCATGTTCTTGATCGCGTGGAACGAGAAGATCGCGGTGCCCCGGGAACCGACATGGCGGCCCTTGTAGCGGGTCCCGGCAGCATGGGCGGCGTCTTCGATCACGGCGATGCCGTGCTTGTCCGCCAGTGCATAGAGCGGATCCAGATCGAAGGCGGCACCGGCGTAGTGCACCGGAATGATGGCCTTGGTGCGTGGCGTGATGGCGGCTTCGATGCGGGCGGCGTCGGTCATCAGGGTGTCGCGGTCGACATCGACGAACACCGGCGTGGCGCCCAGCAGGGAAATCATGTTGGCGGTGGAGACCCAGGTCTGCGACGGCGTGATGACTTCATCGCCGGGGCCGATACCCAGGGCCAGCAGGGTGATGTGCATGCCGCCGGTGGCAGACGACAGTGCAACGGCGTGCTTGCATCCCACGTACTGCGCGAACTGTTCTTCAAGTGCCTGGTTTTTCGGCCCGGTGGTGATCCAGCCCGAGCGCAGAACCTGCTCGACAGCCGCAATTTCTTCATCGCCGATACTCGGGCGAGAGAAGGGGAGAAACGCCTGACTCATGGACACCTCATTGCAAAAAAAATGGACAGATCCATCTGTTCATCGGATCCAATCCCAGAGTAGACGCAAAAACAGGTTTTGCATCAACGAGTTGCTTGGTAAGCATGACGTCGGAGGTTGGTTGACTTTTCAGGCGATGCCCGGCAGGTTGGGCGTTACCGACTGAGGACCTATCTAGCTAAGGTTATTCCCGATTTTGTGAAAGGAATATGAAAAACCGGTCGGCGAATCGTTTATCTTAAATTCATACAGCCGCTGTTCAGATTTCCGCGGTTTTATCTGAAAAGTCCTACTAAAAGACTCTTCTTTACATCAAGTTCATTGCAGTTGTTAGTTGTTGTGCTGGACTGTTTTTACTCAAGGCCTTTCGTTTGAGCAGCTTACCCATTACCCCTTCAGAATCCATCGCAAGTAATCCTTTGTCCTTGTATCTGGCGCGTTTGGCACCTTCCAGCCAACTCACCATGCGGTACGTTTTACAAGATGCCGCCGATCGTCTCGGCTTCGAAGACATGAATGTCGAGGACATTGCATGGCACGCCTTACAACCCGAGGATGTTGTGGCGTTAGTGGCGGCATTGCGTGCAGACAACTATGCCCCCAACACCTCTTCACTTTATGTAAACGCCATTCGTGGTGTCATGAACGAAGCCTGGCGCATGAGCCTGATCAGCCAGGATCACCTGTTGAAAATGCGCTCGGTCAAGGGGATTGCCGGTACGCGGCTGTCTCAGGGGCGCAATCTGAAGCGCACGCTGATCCATGAGTTGATGGAAGTCTGTGCGGCGGATCCGCGTCCGCAGGGGCTGCGTGATGCGGCCGTGATTGCATTGCTGTACGGCACCGGCATGCGCAAGTCGGAATCGGTGGACCTGGACCTGAGCCAGGTGGATTTCGCCGAGCGCAGTCTTTGCGTCACCGCCAAGGGCAACAAACAACTGATCAAGTACGCGCCGGCCTGGGCCTTTGCCAAGCTCAACGCCTGGCTGGAATTTCGCCGTTCACAGCTCAACGAAGGCGAGAGCGACGATGTGTTTCTGTTCAATCGCATTCGCCGTGGCAGCCATATCACCCGAGAGCGCATCACCAAGCACGCGATCTATTACATTGCCCGCCAGCGTGGCACACAGGTCGGGGTGAAGATCATGCCGCACGATTTCCGGCGTTCCTTCATCACCCGGGTCATTGAAGAGCATGACCTGTCGATTGCCCAGAAACTGGCGCACCACAGCAATATCCAGACCACCGCCAACTACGACGTGCGCGACGACAATGAACGTCGCCGCGCCGTGGACCGTTTCGACCTGTAGAAAAGCGTCACCGCACCTCGAAGACGTGCGCGGCCCCGAGAACCGACAACTGCACCGCGCTGCCCGCCGGCGGCGCGTGCATCCCGGAGCTGCGCACCAGCAATGAACGGCCGCAGGCTTCTCTGGCTCCGGCAAGCAGTTCAACCGTCAACGTGCAGGTATTGCCGCCGAAATCGCGGTCGGTGACGACGGCATTGCAGCCTTGCGGATCGTCGGGGAGATCGGACAATTGCAGCTGCTCGGGGCGCAGCATGATCTGCGCCGGACCGGAAAAGCCGTTGATGTTCACCGCCACCCGTCCCAGATCGCAGTGAGCCCAGCCAGCCTCGATCCGCGCCGGCATGACCACCGCTTCCCCAAGAAACCGCGCAGTCTGCTCGTCGTCCGGGTAGCGGTACAGGTCCATCGGATGCCCCGACTGTACCAGTCGCCCGTCACGCATCACGGTCAACTGGTCGGCAAATGACAGCGCTTCGCTTTGATCGTGGGTGACCAGGATTGTGGTCACGCCGGCGGTCTCCAGCAGGCGGGCGACCATTTTGCGCATGTCGGCGCGCAGGCCGGTGTCGAGGGCGGAAAAGGGCTCGTCCAGCAGCATCAAGCGTGGTTGCTGGGCCAGGGCGCGGGCGAGGGCGACCCGTTGCTGCTGGCCGCCTGACAATTCATGGGGCCAGCGGCTGGCCATGCTGGCATTGAGGGCCACGCTGTCCATCAGCGTCTGAATGCGCTCGGTTCTGGCGCTGCCGGTGACGGCGAGCCCGAAGCCGATGTTGTCGGCCACGCTCATGTGCGGGAACAGCGCGCCATCCTGCGGAACGTAGCCAATCTGGCGCTGGTAGGCAGGCACGGCGTGGGTGCTGTCGACCAGCGTCTGGCCGTTGAGCGACAGGCTGCCGGCGTCGGGAAACTCGAAGCCGGCAATCATCCGCAACAGCGTGGTCTTGCCCGAGCCTGACGGGCCGACGATCACCGTGCGGCTGCCGGTCGGGACCGACAGATTGATGGTATCCAGCGCCGTTTGCGCGCCGAAGGATTTGCTGAGATTGATGATGTCGAGAGCGTTCATCGGCCGGCACTGCGCCTGGATTGGTGATAGAGGATGGCGGTGAGCGGCAGCGAAATCACGATCATCAGCAGCGCGTAAGGCGCTGCGGCGGCGTAGTCGATCTCGCTGGTCATGGCCCAGAAACCGGTGGCCAGGGTGCGCGTGCCGTTGGGCGCGAGCAACAGGGTCGCGGTCAGTTCATTGGTAATCGCCAGGAACACCAGTGCTGCACCCGCCGCCGCACCGGGCGCAGCCAGGCGCAGGGTGATCAGCCACAAGGCGCGCAACGGCGAGCGGCCGAGGCTTTGCGCGATGTTTTCCAGCTCCACGGGCGCCTGAGCGAAACCGGCACGCAGGCTGACCAGTGCCCGCGGCAGGAACATCAGCAGGTACGCCAGCAGCACGGTGATGGTGGTCTGATAGATCGGCCGGGCGAAGTGGATCGTCACGGTGACCAGCGCCAGCGCCACGACAATCCCCGGCAGAGAGCTGGTGATGTAGTTGCAGCCTTCGAGCAGCCGTTGCAGTTTGCCGGGTGCGCGGATCGACAGCCAGGCAATCGGGATCGCCGCAAGGCTGGTCAGTAATGCACCGGCCACGCCGAACGACAGGGTTTGAAGCAAGGCCGGCAACAGTTCTTCGCCCTGCCAGACTTCAGCGCCCCCGGCGATCAGCCATCTGCCCAGCGTGAGCATCGGGACACCGAGGGCCAGCAGGCAGGTCAGGGTTTGCAGGCACAGGCCCAATGTGGCGGTGCTGCGCTTCAGGCCCACGGTGCGCTGTTCCCGGGCGCTGCCGGAACCGACCCGGGCATATCGTGCATGGCCACGAGCGGCGGATTCCACGGTCAGCATCGCCAGACAACACAGCGCCAGAACACTGGCAAGCATGTTGGCGGCCGGGCCGTTAAAAGTGGATTTGAACTGATCGAAAATGGCCGTGGTGAAGGTGTCGAAGCGGATCATCGCGTACAGACCGTACTCGGCAAGCAAGTGCAAGCCCACCAACAGCGCACCGCCACAGATCGCCAGCCGCAATTGCGGCAGCACCACCCGGAAGAATACGGCCCACGGTTTTAGTCCGAGGGATTCGGCAACGTCTTCTATCGCCGGGTCGAGACGACGCAATGTCGCCGCGATCGGCAGATAAAGGAACGGGAAATAGGCGATCACCGACACCAGCACGCCAGCCGGCAGTCCATTGATCGATGGAACCAGACTGACCCACGCATAGCTGTGTACAAACGCCGGTACCGCCAGTGGCGCGACGGCCAGCACTGACCACAATCGCCGTCCCGGCAGGTCGGTACGTTCGGTGAGCCAGGCCAGAGTGATGCCGAGCACAATGCAGATCGGCAGGGTGATCAGTACCAGCAGCACGGTGTTGATCAACAGCTCTGCTACCCGTGGGCGAAAGATCATGGCTTCGATCGTCGCCCAGCCGGTGTACCACGACACCCCGATGACAAATGCGATCGGCAGAAGTGACAGCAGCGACACGCCGACCGCCAATACGACCACCCAGGGACTTCCGCGCCCGTTGAGGGCGCGGGGTCTGCGTGACCGTTTGGCGGGGGGCGCCACAGCGATCCCCGCCGGTAGAGTTTCAGGCATCAATTAAAGCAGTCCCGCCTGAGTCATCAGTTCGACGGCTTTCTTGCTGTCGAGCTTCGACGCATCGACTTTCGGCGCGTCCAGATCCTTCAACGGCACCAGTTTGGGGTTGGAAGTTGCGTCCTTGCCAACGGCGTACTCAAAGGAGTTGCCGGTGCGCAGCACGTCCTGGCCTTGTTTGCCGGTGATGTACTGGAGGAATTTCTGGGCCTCTTCCTGGTGTTTGCTGGACTTCAGCACGCCACCACCGGAGATGCTCACGAACGCGCCCGGATCCTGATGCTTGAAGTAGTGCAAAGCAGTGTTCTTGCTGTTCTCGCCAGTCTTGGACTGATCGACGAACGCGTAATAGTGATAGATCACGCCGCTGTCCACCTGGCCAGCGTTCACCGCTTTGAGCACGGAGCTGTTGCCACGGTAAGCGGTGGAGTTGGCTTTCATGCCCTTGAGCCATTCGAGCGTGGCGGCTTCGCCTTTCTGCTCCAGTACGGCGGCGACGATGGCCTGGAAGTCCGCACCGGCAGGGGATGCAGCCCAGCGACCTTTCCACGCCGGGGTCGCCAGATCCATCAGCGATTTTGGCAGGTCTTTCTCCGGCAGCTTGGCCGGGTTATAGACAAAGACTGTCGAGCGAGCGGCGATGCCGACCCACTGGCCATGGGCCGGGCGATAAGCCGAACCCACTTGCTCAAGGGTGGCCGGTGCCACCGGGGCGAACAACTTGGCATTGTCCACCAGCACCATGGCCGGGGAGTTTTCCGTCAGGAACACGTCCGCCGGAGAGGCTGCGCCTTCCTGCACGAGCTGGTTGCCCATTTCCGTGTCGTCACCGTTGCGGATCGTGACCGGGATCCCGGTTTCCTCGGTGAAACCGGCCACCCAGGCCTTGGTCAGGGTTTCGTGCTGGGCGTTGTAGACCACGATCCCGACGGAATCGGCCGCAAACACCTGTCCGGCTGCAAGCAGCGCGGTTGCCAGAGTAGCGTGCTTGAGAAAGGACGGAAGGGATGGACTCATGACGGAGCAGCTCCTGTTTTTCAGACGTTATGGGCAAGCATTCGCCGAAAATCTTCAATGCGAATGATTTGCATATGTTGGCTGGCTGGCAATGTAGAGCGGCAAATGAGAAAAAAACGTCAAAGAAACCATTAATACATGTAATTTTCATTCAGGTTAGCAGTCGCGGGGCGGGGACGCCGGGTGAACCCGGCGCTGTCTTTCAGGAGCCTTGGGGCAGATAGGCGACGCTTTGATCCTCGCGGCCATGGAACACTTGTTCGCCGCGAGTCGGGGTGGTCGTGATGACTTGATGGTCTCGACCGAGTTGAGAGAGCGGCACAGGATCGCCGGTGCGGTACTGGGCGACAAAGATCGTACGTTGCGGATCCCAGTGCCGGCCGCTGTTGCGTTCCAGCCATTGGAACATCGCGCCGGCATCGCCATCGCGAGGGAAGTCGCGGGTTTCCGGCACGTAGTAGAACGGCTCGCCGCCGGTCTGCAGGTACATCGGGACCTTGTTGTCCACCTCGACCATGACGAAGTGCCATTGATTCAACGGCGCCCGCTGGCTGGCCTGCAGGCGCACGGTCTCGCCGAAACGGATCGCGCCGCCACCGCTGTTGGTCCAGGGGTAGAGCACGCCGAGGATCCCCAGCAACAATACCGTGGCCACGGCAAAACCGATTTTCAGGCCACGCCCGCCGAACGGGCTTTCGGCATTGCGCGCGGCCATGCGCCGGGTGATCCACCAGGCCCCGAGCAACTGCGCGAACGGCACCAGTGGCAGCACGTAATAACTGCGTCGGCTGCCGCTGGCGGTGAAGAACAGCATCAACAACCCGAGGCCCTGAATCAGCCAGCGGGTATCCGGTTCGATGTGTTTCCAGTTCCGCGCCGCGACCCACAGGGCAATGATCCAGCACGGTGCCCAGGGCAGGGTGTAGATCGGCAGGTACAGCAAATAGGTGTAGATCGGGCCGATGTTGTCGAACGGCTGGAAAAACCGCACGACGTTTTCCCGCAGGACCAGTCCCAGGCCGCTTTCCCCGTAGTTCGGCGCACCGTAGAGGTGGGACAGCAGGAACGGCGTCATGTAGAACGCCCCGGCAATCACCAGCGCTGCGAGCAGGCGCAGGTTGAGATGACGCTTCCAGCGACCTTCATTCAGAAGGTGCGGCAGCAGCACCAGCCCGGGCAGGATGAAACCGATCAGGCCTTTGAACAACGAGGTCAGGGACAGCAACACGCAGAACACCAGATAGCGCGAAAACCGCGTGTCGTCCGGCCCCCGCCAGTACCACCAGACCGCTGCCAGAACACCACACACTGTCAGGATGTCAGCGGTGGCGACCCGCGCCCAGAACACGAAATAGAATGTGGTCGCCAGCATCCATCCGGCGATCAGGCCCGTGCCTTTGCGAAACAACTGCTCGCCCAGCAGATACACCAGCCAGACGCTGAACCACGCGGACACCACCGAAGACAGGCGCAGCGACCAGTGATCGAGACTGCCGGTCAACCAGGCGGTCGCGGTGATCAGCCAGTACGACAGCAACGGCTTGTCGTAGTAGGGATCACCTTTGAGGTACGGATCGAAGTAGTCGCCGCTTTGCATCATCTGCAAGGCGATGTTCGCCCAGCGGGTTTCTGCGCCCCACAGTTCGCGGCTGCCCAGACCGAGCAGCAGCATCAGGGCGCTGGCAGCCAGCAGGAGCAGCAGGGCGCCCCGGTCGTTATTGCGCAAGGTCATGGCTGGCGCTGCGAGAAGATGAAGATCTGCAGATTGCCGCGACGATAATGCTTGCCGTCTACCGGCAGCAATTCGACTTCCTGCTCTTCCTGCGTACTGTTGACGCGCATGACCACCCCGACCGCGCCTTTCTTACGCGCTTCGGTCATCCACTGGCCGACACCGTCCATGGTGACCTTGCGTGCTGCCATGGCCGGGTCTTCGAGGCCGTATTTCAGTTCACCGATGGTGTTGAACAGATCCACTTGCGGCCGCTTCAGGCGCCATGCCAGCGCGGAGGCCGCTCCCAGGTCATTGCTCAGCAGGGACGCGGTTTCACTCAGTTCCTGTTGATGCTCGGCAATGAACTGGTCGGGCATCTTGCTGTTGACGATCTGCCCCGGCATGGCCGCCGGCAACAACGCCACCAGCAGCCCGATACCCAGCGCCGGCATGGCCCACAGCGTCACCGGGCGCAGCACTTGCAGGGCGTTAACGATGATCCAGCCCACCAGCACGATATAGGCCAGCGACAGGCTGAACATCTCGGTGTTTTCGTAGATTTCCTTGGTCGCTTGCAGATAAAGCAGCGCCACCAGCGCCGCGCTGGCGATGAGGGTGTTGATCACGCCGTTCAGGCGCAGGACGCGGCCACTGTTCTGATCCCGCCAGTTGACCACGGTCTTTCCCATCAACAGGGCGATCGGCAGCAGGCACGGCATGATGTAAGTCGGCAGCTTGCCGCTGCTCAGGCTGAAAAAGGCCAGTGGCAGAAGGAACCACAATGCAAGGTAGGCGGTTTTGGCTTCACGCTTTTCACGCCAGGTCTGCAGAAGTGTCGAAGGCAGCAGAACGGCCCACGGCAGGGTGGAGGCCAACAGCAACGGCAGGTAGAACCACCACGGGCGAGCGTGCTGCGCGGCATCGCCGGCGGCAAAGCGACGAATGTGTTCGTGCCAGAAGAAGAAGCGCCAGAAATCAGGTTCCCGATGATGAACGGCCAGTACCCACGGCAGGCTTACGAGGGTGCAGACCACCACCGCGACCAGTCCGTAACGCACCAGTTCGCCGAAACGGCGTTGCCAGATCATGTACGGCAGGGCGATCAGTACCGGCAGCAGCAGGGCCAGAAATCCTTTGGTCATCAGGCCCATGCCGCACGCGACACCGAGCAGCGCCCAGCCACCCAGGCGCGCCCGAGGCGTCTGGCTGTCGATGGCAAACCACACGGCGACCATGCTCAGGTTGACCCACAAGGTGAACTGCGGATCGAGGTTGGCGTACCCGGCCTGGCCGGCAATCAGCCCGAAGCTCATGTACAGCAGGGCGCTGGCGACGCTGATGCGCGGGTTGTTCCACAGTCGGCGCGCCATCAGATAGGTGAGCCAGACGCTGGCACCGGTACTCAGTGCCGACGCAATGCGCACACCGAACAGGTTTTCACCGAAAATCGCCTGGCCGATGGCAATCATCCAGTAGCCGGCAATCGGTTTTTCGAAATAGCGGATACCCATGAAATGCGGCGCGACCCAGTTGCCGCTGAGCAGCATTTCCTGGCTGATCTGTCCGTAGCGGGTTTCATCGGGGATCCACAGGCCGTGAGTCATCAACGGCAACAGGTAAAACACCACGAAGGCCAGAATCAGGCCGGGAATGGCCCAGCGTTCGAAGGTCGTGGTGGGGGAGAAATGACGGGCAGCGTGTCGCAGCGGGATGTTTTCAGACGTCATGACAAAGCCTTGGTACCGAACGAAGTTCTTGTGTCGATGGCCTGCCCGGCGCGTTCCTGAGCGGGCGGGGTCACCGTGTTGAATGAATGCAGGTGTGCGATCGAGCGACGGGCATTCCTGTATCCAGAGAACTGCCGAACCTCCAGGCTGGAGTTCTCGCACTATAGCCAAGCCTAAAAAAAACCGTTGTCCAGTAAATCGGGGGCGGATACATCTCTCATTACAAATTAATGAAATTCGTACTGGCTAGTTGAAAAAAAGTGCAACGTTGCCGCTCCGCCCCAACTAAAGCATTAATGACTATTGAGTTGAGACCAGGCATTCGCATTCATGATGCCCAATACTTTAAGTTCGCCTTTGTCATCAATGCGTGCAAACAGAGTACTGCCATATTCGGCGGCGACCGCGTGAGGAAAACCGGTCTGTTTTTCGAAATCACTGATGCATCCGCTGTGGGTGATCAGCACCAGATTGCGCCTGGCAACCTTGTGCGCCACCACATCGTTGCGCAGAGAGGAACCGCAGGACTCGAGCCAGATCTGGGCGGTAGCGTCCTGACCGAACATGGCTCGCGCTGTCTGTACGGTACGGGTCAACGGGCTGGTGAACACCTGCGCCTGCTGCATGCCCAGACTCATGAAGCCTTTGCCTACCTGCGCTGCAGAGTCGTTGCCCGCCTGAGTGATGCCGTCGGCCGGGCCCAGGCAAAGGTTGTCGGAACGGTCGCACCGCTCGGCATGACGCACCAGTGCCACGACTTCTCCAGCCTGCCAGGCCCTGGTCCAGTCAGCCCGGGCGGCCTTGCCGGCCTGGCCCAGATCGACGGGCGAGCGGGTCACCCAGACGAAGCCGCTGACCAGCGCAATAGCGACGACTACACCGATGCCGGTCAACAGTTTTCCAAGTCGCAGCGTACGGCGTTGTTTATATGTCGCTGTCAATTGCATCTGTCGCTCCACGGCATGCCCCTTGACGTCGCAGGCGAGATTGGCCGGCGATTTAACCAACTTTTATAGTTGTGTACTTGAATAAAGCCTGAACATTACGTTCGTGCACGTCGGGGGGCGGTGAAGAACATGTGAAAATTTCGCGAGAGTTGAAAGTGCGCAATTAATCCGGTGTTTGATAACCAGACTCAAATACCCTTTTTTTACCGGCCAGTCTTAACAAATGTTTATGTTTGCGGTGAAGCTGCGCAGGTTCGGTCAATGTGGCGGTGCTCGCCTGCTGTTGACCGCAAAGTCTGAATTCAGCCGTGGAGTCATCGACCCGAATGGATCTCAAGCAAAGCCTGACGAAACGGATCGTCATCGTGTTCGCTTTGATGAGCGCCCTGGTCGCCGGGGTGTTTGCACTGGGCATCGTTGCCGCCGTGCATGTGGTCGAGCACAGGCTGGCCACCAGCACCTTGAGCGGTGGTCTGCACCGCTTGCTGGCGATGGAGGACATCAATCGCTGGAGCCATCAGCCGGAAAAGAGCGAACTGTTTTTCTTCGAAGGCGGACCGGGCCCGATGGCCCTCATTCCTTCGCTGGCGGCACTGGCGCCCGGTTTTCAGGAGATCAGCTTCAATGGCGATGACTTCTTTGCCATGGTCGAGGTGGTCGGTGGACGCAAGTACGTGTTGTTGCGCGATCAGGAAAGCCTCGAACATCGCGAGCGGTTGTTGTTCATGGTGGTCACGGTCGGTTTTGTCCTGAGTGTTCTGCTGGCGCTGGTGCTTGGCCGCTTGCTGGCCCGGCGAGTCATGGCACCGGTCATTCGTCTGGCGCGTCAGGTGCGCCACCGCGATCAGTTGCTGGTGCTGGCGCCGCCGCTGCACCCGGACTACGCAGCAGACGAAGTGGGGGAGCTGGCGCTGTCGTTCGACCAGACCCTGGGGCGCCTGCGTGAAACCCTGAGTCGCGAAAAACTGTTCACCAGCGATGTCAGCCATGAGCTTCGCACGCCGTTGATGGTGCTTGGCGGCTCCTGCGAGTTGCTGCTGGCCAACCTGTCGCTGGACGCCCGCTCGACCGCGCAGGTCAACCGGATCGCCCGCGCCGCCCACGAGATGCGCCAACTGGTCGATACCTTTTTGATGCTGGCCCGGGCGGAGGATGATGCCGGCAATGATGTCTGCGTGACGCTCAAGGAAGTCGCGGACGCTCAATGTGAAATCTGGGGCCGGTTGATCCGCGAAAAGGGCCTGCAGTTTTTCTACGAAGTGGATCAGCCGTGCAAGGAGCGCTTCAACCTGACGTTCCTGCAATCGGTCATGGGCAACCTGTTGCGCAATGCCTGGCACTACACGGATCACGGGTTCGTCCGACTGACCCTGACGAGCAACGGTTTTGTAGTGGAAGACAGCGGCATCGGCATTCCGGAGGAACAGCGTCAGGCGGTGTTCCAGCCATTCGTGCGTGGTGATGAGGGCCGAGGTGAAGGCCTTGGCCTGGGGTTGTCGCTGGTGCAGCGGATCTGCAGGCGCCAGCACTGGCGGGTGCAGTTGAGCAGCGGCCAGTCCAGTGGCAGCCGTTTCAGCGTTGAATTGAAGCCGGCGACTCAGGACGGCGGGCAACTGCGCACATTGCCGGCGGCCTGACGGATCAGCGCGGCGAGGCGTTTGACGTTGTTCTGCTGAGCGTTCACCAGATCGTCGATGCTCGATCCGGACGGCGTCTGCAGAATCGAGCGGCAGGTGAGCAGGCCGCTGTCGCCTGCATCGGCCGGACGCAAGCGCCATTTCACGTCCATCAGCCCGTATTGCCCGGGAATCGAATCGAAACGCTGCACATCAATGCGCACTGACGTTCTGCGCGCAACGCCAGCGTTGCTCAGCTGATCCACCAGTGCGCTGCGCAGCTCATCGCCGAGGCTGGCGCCCCACCATTGGGTTTCCAGAATCGCCAGGCCGTTGTTGCCTTCGCGGATGACGATTTGCGGGCGGTCGACCTGGGGCGGCACGCTGATGCTTTCAATCGCGATGTCCTGCCCTGATCGGCCAGGCATCGGCTGTGCCGGGGTCAGGGTGTGGAAGCTGATCGGGTCGCTGCGACAGGCACCCAACAGCAGGCACGCAGCGAGCACGGTGAACTTCAGCGGTAAAGCCATGGCAAAGCTCCTGTGCTCAATTGCGCGGCGGGCCTTTGAGGTCCAGTGGCGCAGCGTTGTCGGGGCGACCGCGAATCAGCGATTCCGGATGGCGACCGAGGTAATCCGACAGTTCACGCAACGAGCGCGACATGCGCCCGAGCTCGTCGAGGGTCTGGGTGAGTTTCTCCCGCTGCGGCGAGTCCTCGGCCAGGGTCGAGCTGGCCGATTGCAGGGTCTTGCTGACGTCGGCCAGGGTGTTCTGGACGCCGGGCAAGGTCTTGGCGTTGAACTGGGTCAGGCTTTTACGCAGCTCGACGAGGTTGCCGTCGAGATTGCCGGCAATGCGCTCCACGGGCAGTTTGTTGAGCTTGTCGACCATGGCCTCGAGTTTTTCCTGCAGCTGTTCAAGGCTGCCGGGAATGGTCGGAATGACGATCGGACGGGCCGTCGTGTCAAACGCGACTTTTTCGGCCTTGGGGAAGAAGTCCAGAGCGATGTACAGCTGCCCCGTCAGGAGGTTGCCGCTGCGGGCCTGGGCGCGCAGACCGTTGTCGACGAAGGTGCCGATCAGGCGCACGGCGGCGGCTTCGTCTTCGGGGTTGTGGTTGAGCACCTGGAGCATCTTCTCGTGGGCCCGTCCGAGGCGTTGCGGGTAGATCACGATGCCGACGTTGACCGGGAAGCTGCGTTTCTTCTCGTCATAGTCCAGGTTGATACTCACCACCCGGCCGATTTCCATGCCGAGGAATTCAACCGGCGCATCGACCTTGAGACCGCGCATCGCTTGATCGAAACGCAGTCTCAGGTACTGCGGCTTGCCGGCAGGCGGGGCGAGGGCGGTCTGCTGGTCTTCGAACAGGTCGAAGGTCTTTTCTTCAGCGGCGGCGACATCGTTGGGGCTGTACTCCGGGGCGCGGAAGGCGACGCCGCCGATCAGCAAGGTCGACAGCGATTCGGTTTTCACCGCAAAGCCATTGGCGCCGACATTGACGTCAATGCCGCTGGCGTTCCAGAACCGGGTGTTCTCCGTGACGTAGGCATCGTTCGGCGCATGGATGAACACCTCGACATTGACACCCTTGCCATCGGCATCCAGGGCATAGGCCACGACCTGGCCGACCGGGATCTTGCGGTAATAGACCGGTGAGCCTATATCCAGCGACCCCAGGTCCTGGGTGTGCAGATTGAAGCGCTTGCCCGGTTCGCCATAAGTGATCGGTGGCGGGTTTTCCAGCCCCTTGAAGTGTTTGGCGCGCGAGTCGGACTGGCCGATATCGGCTCCGATGTAGTCGCCGGACAGCAGCGTATCGATACCTGAAACACCGCCAGCGCCGATACGGGGTCGCACCACCCAGAACTTCGAGTCTTCGCGGGTAAAGGTTTCGGCCTGTTTGGCCAGTTTGATCGTGGCGTTGACGCTTTTCTGGTCGTCGCTCAGCTCGACGTCCGAGACCTGGCCGATCACCACGTTACGGTATTTGACTTCGGTCTTGTTGGCGGTCAGACCGCTGCCGGTCTTGAAGGTCACGACGATGGTCGGGCCTTCCTGCATCAGGTTGTGCACCACCAGTGAAATGCCCACCAGCACCGCGACGATCGGCACGATCCACACCAGTGAAATGCTGAAACGCCGGGTCTTGACCGGGGCTTGGCCGGGTGCTCGCGGTTGATCGGCGGCTGACGACTCCATCCATGACCTCCAGAGTGTGTTGGGCACTGAGCGTCAGGAACGCAAAAGCACTTCATCAATATAGAAGTGCTTTGCGATAGAGCAAATCGGCGAGCCTCAGCCCAGCAGTTCCCGCAGGCGATACCAGAGCATGCCCAGCGCCAGCAGCGGCGAGCGCAACGCCGGACCGCCGGGGAAGGTCATGTGCGGCACGCCGCTGAACACGTCCATGCCTTGGCTGTGGCCGGTATGAATCGCTTCGCCCAACAGCCTGGCGCACCAGTGCGTGACGTTCAGGCCATGGCCGGAGTAACCCTGGGCGTAGAACACGTTCGGGTGCTGCTTGAGCCGTCCGACCTGCGGGAAGCGATTGGCAGTGATGCCGATCTTGCCACCCCATTGATAGTCGATGCGCACATCCGCCAGTTGCGGGAACACCTTGAGCATCTTCGGTCGCATGTAGGCTGCGATGTCCGCCGGATCCTTCCCGGAATAATGGCAGGCGCCGCCGAACAGCAAGCGCCCGTCCGCCGAGAGCCGGTAATAGTCGAGGCCGACTTTCTGATCGCAGAGCGCCAGATTCTGCGGGATCAGTTCGGCAGCACGCTCTTTGGACAGGGATTCGGTGGCGATGATGTAGCTGCCCGCCGGCAGGACCTTGCCGCTGAGCTGTTGCTCGAGTTCGTCCAGATGCGCGTTGCAACCGAGCACCAGACTGCCGGCACGCACCGTGCCCGAAGCGCAGCGCACTTGCACCGTGGCACCGTGGACGATTTCCAGCACCGGGCTTTGCTCGAAGATTCGCACCCCGAGCGACGCCGCCAGCCTCGCTTCGCCCTGGACCAGATCGAGCGGGTGCAGATGGCCTGAACCCATGTCGATCAGGCCTCCTTTGTAGACACCTGAATTGACGACTTGCCGGCGCATGTCTTCAGGGCTGACCAGTCGCGTTTCGTGGGCATAACCCGAGAGCGCGAGACTGTCTTGTTCGGCCTTGAACGCCTCGAACTGCGCCGTGGTGTTGGCCAGTTCGCAGAAGCCCCAGCGCAGGTCGCACTCGATGGCGTTGTCGCCGATGCGCCGGCGCACCAGCTCAACCGAATCGACGCCGGCCTGTTGCAGATAGCGCACGCCTTCTGTGCCGACATGACGGGCGAAGCCCTCGACCTCATGGCCGATGCCACGTATCAACTGGCCGCCATTGCGTCCGCTGGCGCCCCAGCCGATGCGTCGACCTTCGAGCAGCACCACCGAGAGGCCGCGCTGCGCCAGTTCGATGGCGGTGTTGACGCCGGTAAAACCGCCGCCGATCACGCAGACATCGGCGGTCAGGTCGGCTTCAAGCGCAGGGTAGTGCGTGCTCGCCCGGGCCGACGCGGCGTAGTAGGAGCGAGCATGTTCCTGGGTGTACTGATTCATTTGTTCGACTTCACTTTGCTCCAGGAACGGGTCATCAGACGCATGATCGACTGGGGCGGGGTGGTGGAAATGTAGAGTTTGTCGAGGACTTCCTGAGGCGGATACACCTCTGGATTGCTGACCAGTGCCACGTCCATGTACTGCTTGGCCGGCGGATTCGGGTTGGCGTAGCCGACCGAGGCGCTGATCTTGGCGATCACTTGCGGGTCGAGCAGGTAATTGATGAAAGCGTGGGCTTCTTTGGTGTTGCCGGCATCGGCGGGAATCGCCAGCAGGTCGAACCACAGGTTCGCGCCTTCCTTGGGGATCGCGTAGGCGATGTTCACGCCGTTCCTGGCTTCCTTGGCGCGGTTGGCGGCCTGGAACACGTCGCCGGAGTAACCGAAGGCCACGCAGATATCGCCGTTGGCCAGATCCGACACGTATTTCGAAGAGTGGAAATAGGTGATGTACGGGCGGATGCTCAGCAGTTTGGCTTCAGCTTTCTTGAAGTCTTCCGGGTTCTCGCTGCGTGGGTCCATGCCCATGTAATTGAGGATCGCCGGGAACACTTCATCCGCCGAGTCCATCATCGACACACCGCACTGGGTGAGCTTCTTCAGGTTCTCCGGTTCGAACAGCACGGCCCAGGAATCGATGTGATCGATGCCCAGCACCTGCTTGACCTTGTCGACGTTGTAGCCGATGCCATTGGTGCCCCACAGGTACGGCACCGAGTGTGCGTTGCCCGGGTCGTTTTTCTCGAGCAGGGCCAGCAGTTTCGGGTCGAGGTTCTTCCAGTTCGGCAGTTGCGAGCGGTCCAGTTTGAGGAACGCCCCTGCCTTCACCTGACGGGCCAGGAAGTGGTTGGACGGCACCACCACGTCGTAGCCGGTACGACCGGCGAGCAATTTGCCTTCGAGGGTTTCGTTGGAGTCGAAGACGTCGTAGATCACCTTGATCCCGCTGGATGACTGGAAGTCGGCGAGGGTAGTTTCGCCAATGTAATCGGTCCAGTTGTAGACGCTGACCTGCGGTTGGGCGAGGGCACCGGCACTGCATGCCAGGGCCAGAGCGGCGGGGATCACGGATTTCAACAGACGCATATCGACACCTCTTCGATTGATCGTTCCCACGCTCTGCGTGGGAATGCAGCCCGGGGCGCTCCGCGTCCCAAAGCGGACTCAGAACGTGGGAACGATCGTTGGGTTGGTTGTTTTTGTTTTGGTTAAACGCTCAACAACAGGAACTCACGCTCCCAGGAGCTGATCACGCGCTTGAAGTTTTCATGCTCGGCACGCTTCACCGCCACATAACCACGCACAAACTTGCTGCCCAGGTACTCGGCGACGGTGTCGCACTCTTCCATCTGGGTCAGGGCTTCTTCGATGGTGATCGGCAGACGCAAGTTGCGGCGCTCATAGGCGCGACCTTCGACGGCAGCGCTTGGCTCGATACCCTCGACCATGCCGATGTAGCCGCACAGCAGGCTCGCGGCGATGGCCAGGTACGGGTTGGCGTCGGCGCCCGGCAGGCGGTTTTCCACGCGCATTGCCTCAGGACCGGAGGTCGGAACCCGCAGGCCGACGGTGCGGTTTTCTTCGCCCCATTCGACATTGACCGGCGCCGAGGTGTCCGGCAGGAAGCGGCGGAACGAGTTCACGTTGGGCGCAAACATCGGCAGCACTTTCGGGATCAGCTTTTGCAGACCGCCGATGTGATGGCGGAACAGGTCGCTCATGGTGCCGTCGGCGTTGGCAAAAATCGGCTTGCCGGTGGCGATTTCCACCACGCTCTGATGCAGGTGCATGGCGCTGCCGGGTTCGTCGCCAATCGGTTTGGCCATGAAGGTCGCAGTGACGTTGTGCTTGAGTGCGGCTTCGCGCAGGGTGCGCTTGAACACGGTGATCTGGTCGGCCAGATCCAGCGCGTCGCCATGACGGAAGTTGATTTCCATCTGCGCCGGGCCGTCTTCGTGAATCAGCGTGTCCAGGTCCAGGCCTTGCAGTTCGCACCAGTCGTAGACATCTTCGAACAGCGGATCGAATTCGTTGGCCGCATCGATGGAGAACGACTGACGACCGCTTTCGGCACGCCCGGAACGGCCCAGCGGTGCCTTCAACGGCAAGTCCGGGTCTTCGCAGCGCTGGGTCAGGTAAAACTCCATTTCCGGCGCCACGATCGGCTTCCAGCCCTTGTCGGTGTACAGCTGCAGGACTTTCTTCAGCACGTTGCGCGGCGACAGTTCAATCGGGTTGCCGAACTTGTCGAAGGTGTCGTGGATCACGATGGCCGTTGGCTCGATGGCCCATGGCACCACGTACACCGCGTCGCTCACCGGTTTGCAGACCATGTCGATGTCGGCCGGGTCGAGCAGGTCGTAGTAGATGTCGTCGTCGACAAAATCCCCGGTTACCGTTTGCAGCAGCACACTTTCCGGCAGGCGCATGCCTCGCTCATGCAGGAACTTGTTGGTCGGTGCAATTTTGCCGCGGGCGATGCCGGTCAGGTCGCTGACCACGCATTCCACTTCGGTAATCTTGTGATCTTTCAGCCATGTGAACAGCTGATCGAAAGGGGCATTCATAAAGACCTCGTCGTTGGTTTTATTGACGCGGGGGAATCGCGATTTCATCTTTCGCAGGCTTCCCCTGTGGCGCGTTGACGACTATCTTGGGCGGGCCTTGCCGTTCCATCTATCCACTTTCAGCAGCACCAAAGCGCACCAAAAGAGTGCGCAAGGTCTCCCATGACGACGTGCAATCCGCTACAGGTTCAAGCTTTCAACACCGCCGATGTCGCCGAGCAGATCCGCGCGACACCGGGCTGGGTCCAGCAGTATCAACAGATGTCGCCGGGGCATTTCGCCGGGCGAATCCGCTATCTGGACCTGGAAGGCGTGGAGGTCTACGAAGAACAGATGAACACCCGGGTCGAGCAGAATTTCAGTGCGCCGCCGGGGTCTCTGGCGTTCTGCTTCGATCGCAGTGACAACGCGCTGTATCTGCTGAATGAAGAGAGTCGCAACATCTGGATCACCCCGGAGAACTACCAGGAAATCGCCGTGGTGTTCGGTCCCGAATTCGTCCGCCAGAACGGTCTGGACGTGGCTCGGCTGGAAGGTCTGTTCATGGCGCCGCTCAACGGCGCGCAGAATGCGCTGTTCAGCCGCTGGTTAAGCTCCACGCTCACGAAGTTGTCGCAAGCCCTTGATCAGCCAAGCAAAGAAGCGCTGACCCAGCAGTTGCTGGAGGACTGTCTGTTCATCCTCGATAACGCCTGTGTATGTCTGGACAGCGGTGGTTTGCAGCGCCGCGCCGAAGAGCGGACGACCATGAAACGGGTGGGGGAATGGGCGGCGGACTCGCCGGAAGAAACCCTCAATCTGCTGGAACTGGCCCAGGTCGCCGGGGTGTCGTTGCGGCAGTTGCAGCAAACGTTCAAGGCTTACACGGGAATGTCGCCGACACAGTGGTTGCGTTTGCGCCGGCTCAACAGCGCCCGCCGCGAATTGCTCAGTCGTTCAGCCGCCGAGACAACCGTGGCCGAGGTGGCAATGAACTGGTCGTTCTGGCATCTGGGGCGGTTTTCCAATAGTTATCGGGCGCTGTTCAATGAGTTGCCGAGTGAGACATTGAAGCGATCGTGCCGCTGACGGAAAGGGATTTCCCTCTCAGGCACCCTTTCTGAGCAACTGCCCGAGCGCTTCCAGTTCGCCTTTTTCCACATCGGAAACCAGTACGAACCGCATGTGGTTTGCCTGCCAGGAAACCACGTTGAAGCCGCGAATCGCCTGGCTCTGCAAGGGTTTGTCGGCCTCCGGCGTCGGCAGGATAAACACATTGATGATGTGTTTGGCCCGGCCGTAACTCAGAGCGGCGGTGGTCTGGTGTTGCAGGTAATCCAGCCGCCCGCCGAGCAGTGGGAAGCCCTGTGCCGCATAGTCCACGACCGGCGGCGAGAAATCGAGCTTGCCGGTGAACCAGGGTTTGACGGTATGGCGGTCGGAAGACACCACGTCGTTCAAGTGTTCGCCCATCAACGAGCGGACATGGCTGGAGACGGCTTCGTCCATCAACGGTTGTTCGCTGCCGGGCGTTGCCACGTAGAGCATCAGCGCCAGCGCCAGTGCTACTGCGGAAAATGCCGGGGCGAACCAGTTTTGCCAACGCCGACTCGGCGAGGCGGGCGTTTGCGCGGCCAACGCACTGGCGAGCAGTGATTCCGGTGCCGCGTAATAGGGCGCGTGGCGCTTCACACTGATCTTCAGCACCTTCGCCTCGGCATGCCGTCGGGAACACTCGCCGCAGGTGTTCAGATGCGCAGCCACTTGCGCAGCCACCTCCGGATCAAGTTCCTGATCCAGAAAACCGTGCAGTTGCGTGCGGCAAATCGCGCAATCGAGTTCATTCATGTTCGTGCCACTTCAGTAATTCGAGCTTGAGCATCGCACGGGCCCGGGCCAGCCTCGACATGACCGTGCCGATGGGAATATCGACCACCAGGGCGATGTCCTTGTAGGGCATGTCTTCGAGCTCCTTGAGCACGATGACCTCGCGAAAGACCGGCGGCAAGGCGCTCAATGCCCGCTGGATCAGTGCCGCGTTTTCCGTGTGAATGGCCAGCAGTTCCGGCGTCTGGTTGTGGCTCAAGGCGCCTTCGTGGTGACCGGTTTCGTCGTCGACAGGCACCCAGTGGCGCCCGGCCGAGGCCTTGAGCCAGGTGTAGCTTTCGTTGCGCACGATGGTCAGGAACCAGGCCTTGGCATTGCCGTCAGTGAAACGCTGCAAATACCGGAAGGCACGCAACGCGCTTTCCTGCACCACGTCTCGCGCAGCGCTGTCGCTGCCCGTGAGCCAGCGCGCGAGGTTGTAAGCCGCGTCCAGGTGCGGCGCAACCAGTTCCTCGAATCGATTCATAGTGATTTCCGCACCGTCACACCCCCTATAACCGTGATGCACCGTGTTTTATTCCCTGGAAAATTTGTGTTGCGGCGCGGAATAAACGTTCGTCCCGCAAGGTTCTTCCTGGTGTCAGCTACATGACTGTAGTCCGCCCTCGAGGACATACCGATGGACAATCAAACAAAACATCCACTGCGCACCGACGGCTTGCTGCATAACCCGGACCGGCGAACGCTGCTCAAATGCTCGGCATGGGCCGGGGCCGGTGTCCTCTGGGCCTTGAGCGGTGGCATTCCCAGAGCCTTTGCGATGGATGAAGCAGGTAACGTCACCGACCCCAAGGCGTTGGCCAGCACCTTTCATTTCGTGCAGATCAGTGACTCGCACATCGGCTTCAACAAGGACGCCAACCCGGAGCCGGTGAAAACCCTGCAAGTGGCAATCGACAAGGTCATCGCACTGCCGAAACGGCCGTCGCTGATCCTGCACACCGGCGACATCACCCACCTGTCCAAGGCCGAAGAATTTGACACCGCAGCGCAGGTACTCAAAGGCCTGCCGTCGACCGTGCATTACATCCCCGGCGAACACGACACCCTCGATGAGGGCGGCGGCAAGCTCTATTTGGAACGCTACGGCAAGGGCACCAAAGGCAATGGCTGGTACAGCTTCGATGACCACGGCGTGCATTTCATCGCGCTGGTCAATGTCTTCAACTTCCAGGCTGGCCATGAAGCCAGCCTCGGCGCCGATCAACTGGCGTGGCTGGCCGATGATCTGCGGGCAGTTTCGACCAGCACGCCGATCGTGGTGTTCACTCACATTCCGCTGTGGACGATCTATCAGCCCTGGGGCTGGGGCACCGAGGACGGCGATCAGGCGATTGCGATGCTGCGCAAATACGGCTCGGTCACGGTGTTGAACGGGCATATTCATCAGGTCATCCAGAAGGTCGAAGGCAACATCACCTTCCATACCGCCCGTGGCACGGCGTATCCGCAACCCGCACCGGGCGCGGCACCGTCGCCGGGGCCGATGACCGTGGCGGCCGATCAGTTGCGCAACTATCTGGGGATTACCGAAGTGCGGGCGACACAGGGCGATCATCCGCTGGCGTTGATCGATTCGACACTGGTCTAGGGGAGGGCAGCCAGATGAAAACGCGACTGTTGGCCGTGGTGTGCCTGATGTTGTCGATGCCGGTGTGGGCGCAGGAGGTGAAAGTCGATATCAAGGAGTTCATGTTCGGCCCCAAGGATCTGACCGTGGCCGTGGGCACCAAGGTGACGTGGGTCAATGACGACCAGATCCCGCACACGGTGGCTGAAACCCACAAGGTGTTCCGCTCGGGGGCGCTGGACACCCATGACAGTTTTTCCTGGGTGTTCAATACGCCGGGCGAGTTCGAGTATTTCTGCGTGCTGCATCCGCAGATGATCGGCAAGATTGTGGTCACTCAATAAACAGAAGGCGCGCCTCTTACAGGGGCGCGCCTTTTTTCAGCCGTTTTCAGAGCTGTACCCGACGCAGCCTGCCACTCAACGCAACGACTTTATTGTCTGGCGTGGGCAGGGGGCGCCCGGTCAACCCCATGCCTTCGCTCACCAGTACCGCGTCCTGCACCAGACACAGGTTGGACGGGGTATCCAGGTCACGGGCGAGCACGGTCACTTCGCCCGTTTGCAGATTGCAGCTCAACAGTCGCCCGCTGAATCGAGTGAATCCGCCATGCAGCGGTTCACCGTTCCAGTCAGGCGGTAACGGTTGTTGCAGACGGCTACAGAGCTCCAGCACCAACACATCGCCTTGCGGACACAGTGCCAGCCCGGTGGGCAATTGCAGGCCACGAATCAGCACTTCGATCCGGCCGGTGTCGGGCCAGACCCGAATCACCTGACCGGCCTGATCGTCAAAGTCGATGCCTTTGCGGGCGGGGTCGTTGTGCAACTCTCCGGAGAACAGGCTGATCAGCACGGCGTCTGTCGCCGGTTCGTGGATCAGCGTGACGGGAACGGCTTCCTGTCCCATGTCCAGATCGGGCAACTGGACCAGGACCTGTTCATCCTCGCCGCTACGGAATTCCACCAGTTGGTTGGTATCGGGTTTGACGGCCAGCCAACTGTGGCGGGTCGGGTGATAACACAGTGCATTGAGATTGCCCCGACTGTGAAACACCGGCTCGGGCGGGGTGTATTGCAGGTCCAGCAGTTTCGAGCCCGCGACATAATCGGTCTGGCTGACCAGACAGCGTCCTTCACCGCAGGCGATGTCCGACAGGCCCATGATTTCATCGCGCAGCATGCGGGCCTGCATGTTCATCGAGCGAAAACCCGGCGCCAGTGTTTCAGGGGCGAGATACGCGCCGGGCTTGAGCGGGTCCGGTCGCAGTCGGCTGATGCGGCCGCTGAACGTCTGGTCCGGCAGGCCTGATCCAGCCTCGACCAGCAGCAGGCTGCCATCGGCTTGCACGCAGACACCGCGCGGGTTCAACAGGCCTTCGGCGATGATAGTGCTGGGGCGCAGCGTCTCGCGGGGGCGCGCAGGAACATGAACAGTCATAGGTTTCTCTCCATGGGCTGAGGGATGCGATTACTGCGGTGGCTGCCAGGGTTCGCCCGTGAGATAAGCCCGCAACAGTGCCCGCTGACAAGGCGACATCGAGCGCACCACGGGCATGAACAGCGTGGTGCCTTTGTAGGCATCCGAAGTGCGGGCGAGGATCGGATTTTTCGCGCCCATGATCGCGTCGGGCTGGTTCAGCGGGATGTAGCGAGACATGGCCGGGAAGGCCAGGTAGTGAAAGCGCAGGACGTTTGGATACATCATTTCCCAGGTAATGGTGGTGCCTCTGGGGATGCCGAAGTCGGTCTGGGCGTATTTGCGGAAGTTGGTGAAATACGTGCCGCTATCCTGACCGTTAACGGTGTAGGTCAGGGCGACGAACCCTGCCAGGGGCGCCGCTGCGGGTTTTACGTTGACGGAGAACGTGACGGACAACTGACCGGGGCTCAGCGTCAGGGCTGGGGGGAAATAAAGGAAGTCGCAGTAGCGCTGTTGTGTGTAATACGGTCCCGAGGGCGCGGCGGTGAGATCGATTTCGGTTGTGCTGGTCACCGCAGCACCCAGATACCGGACCTGTAGCGTAATCGACAGGCCCTGCGGGTAGTCCTCGGTATAGACACTGCGTTGATCGGCGTAGACCCGATAGACCGACTCTGTTGCCTGCAAGGTAGTCCCGGCGACCTTGCCGGGGGCGCTGATGGCCAGTGCCGAGGATCTGACCGCCGACTGTTGGGCTGTATTGAGAGGCAGATCGACAATGCCGCCATACACGTAATAGTCGAGCAGGGGACTGCTGGTCGGATCGAGTGTGGCGAGGTTGGTGTCACCGGCTGCGAGGGTGACAGGACCGTAATTGCCGTTAGGTCCGATAGGGCTGGTGATGTCATCCCGGACGACCCTGAACGTCTCTTTAGGAATGATGTTGACCATGTCGACGCTCAGCATTGCCGCGCTGCTCAGGTCGGCATAGCCGGTGCCGCCCGTGCCCTGATTGACGATCTGACGGCCCGCCTGACAGTCCAGCGGCTCATTGGCGAACGCCGGCGCCAATGTACCGATGACCCGGCCGATGCTCGGGTTCGGGGTGTCTCTGCCGGCGGCATAATCGGCTTGCAACTGGGGCGTGGTCATCGTCGGGCACATTTCGAACATCACGAAGCGCAGGACGATACCGGTGGCACCCGGAGCCTGAATGATCGATCGCAAGCCACTGCTGTTCTGGTTCCAGCTGACAATACTGCTCAGCTGGAAGGTCAGCTGGAAGGTGCCGCTGATACGGCAAGAGCCAGGTGAATCCATCTCACTCGGCAGCGGCTGCAGCACCCGCATGCCGAGATCCAGGCTGCTGCAAACCGCATTGGCGTGAATCAGCAACTGGATATCGTTACTGCCACCGATTTGCAGGCCACCGACAAATATCTGGGTGGTGGTTGTCGAGGTCGGGTCGAGGTCCACCATCATCGGGCCCGACACCGGCCCTTGTCCGGTCACCGGGTCCACGGAACCCAGCAGATAGACCGGCTGGCCCACCATATCGCCAGTGGTACTGACGCTGCCCGGGCTGCCCTGAGAACTGATCAGCGCGTTTTGCATGTCGACGACATGCTGCCCGTAATGATTCCAGCCGCCGGCGGTGTAATAGTCCCCCGTGGGCGCATTGATCATGCTGGTCAACTGATCATCGCTGTAAGACTGGGCAGTCGGCGCGAGGGTCGAGGTGGTCAGGTCGAAGATCGGCCAATGCTTGATGCCGTTGTAGGGCATGGTCGGGGAGTTGTTCGGCAGGCTGACATCCGTGCGGATGCCGCCCCAGAAATTCAGTCGCGGGCCATTGAGGATGCTCATGATTTATTTCCCGTCCTTGATGGTTTTGCCGAGCGGCGAATGGGCGAATTTGAACAGATAGGAGTAATCGGACTTGTAGGGGCTCTTGACCGGTGTCGCCATGGAGTGACAGTTCATGCAACTGCTGTTGGGCTGGATGTAGCTTTCCATGGTCACGTTGGCCGAGAGTGCCGGCGTCGGCTGGCCCAGCGGGTTGCTCGGGTTATCCGGCATCAACGGGCGCTGGGTGGTGATGAGCTGGTAGTACTTCAATACGCTGTTTTGCAGCCCCGGGTCGGCCTGGTAACGGGCGTTGATCTGGTTTGTGATGTCAGCGATCGGCGTGACCCGGTTCAGCGGGTTCGGGGTCTGGAACGTGGTGCCGGGTTTGGGCACGCAGACCTGATGCGGGCCCTGAGTCTGCCAGTCGCAGGGTGACTGGTTGAGGGATGCGGCGGGCGCAGCGGCGTTGAAGTAGGAGTAGGCCGTGCCTGCGACAGGCTGGTCGACCCATTTGCCATTCACCAGTGCCTTGGGCGGAACGTTGTCGATCTGTTCGAACGTCGACCAGATCCACTGCGGATAACCGTTGGCCTTGGTGATGATGTGCAGGCCGACCAGCCCCAGAAACGCCTCGGTGACACCGTTCTTTTCGCCCTGATCATTGAAGGTCGCCACCCGGGCGAGCAGGGTCAGGTAACGGCTGGCGTTGTCATGGGCGGTGAGGATTCGCCAGCTCGACTTGATCTCGATGACGCCCCACGGAAACGTGATGTTGTTGGCTTTGGAGACGACATCGGCGTTGTAGAAGTTGTTGCCCACGATGTAGTTGTATGAAGTCTCGTTGGCCGAAATGTCGTAGTAGGTCGGGTTTTTCGCCTGATCGATCAGCCAGCCGCCGACCGCCTGATCGACGGCGTTGACCTGAGCGCTGTTTTTCAAAGAAGCGATGTTGATGATGTTGAAGCTTTTTGCGATCTGCGGGGAATTCCACGGCCCCGGATTGGCAGCGTTCGGCAGAAAGATTTCCCCGACGGTCTTGTAGGTCTGCCACACGGTATAGCCGGCTGCACCAGGCTGCTTGGTGCAGTCGGGATTGCCGCGCTGCCCGCTCTTTGCCGGCCAGCTCAGGGCGATGAACATCTGCCAGCTGTATTGATCGAACTGATCCTGCCCGGCCGTGGCGGCCGGTGCGGTACCGGGCGGCTGGCAGTTCAACTGGCTGGCCTGCACCGATGGCATGGCTTGTTCCCTGGCCAGCGCCGGCAGGCTGGCCAGACCCAGCAACATCACGGAAAAACAGAGTGTGGTTTTCATGGCGATCCTTCGTCGTTGATCACGGTTTACGCTGCATGAGCTTGTTCCACTGCGCCTTTTGGCCGTTGCTCTGCGACGTCGGCGGCTCGAACAACTGGCAGGGCGGCGGATTCGACGGGCACATGGCGGCAACCTGCGCCCAGGTCTGTTTCGGGTCCGGTTTGGCGATGCGGAAGTCGGTGTAGTTCTGGCTGACGATCGGTGCGTTGGCGACGCTGCTGTCACCGGAAAAGAAGAACGACTGCGGCTGCCGGTAGGGCGGTTGCCCCGACATTTTTTTGTAGAAGGCATAGCCGAACAGGATCGGACCTTGCGGCGAGTCGAGATCCAGGGCGTAGGCCTGCACGCTGCCATCGAGATTCTTGCTGCGCTCGGCGCTGTAGGGCAGGTGTTCGATGAAATCCTGCCGTGGCGGATGATTCATCGGTGAGAACATGCAGCAGGCCGGCATGTCTTTCGGGCGATCCTGCGGATAGGTCAGGAAGTACGCCTTGTTGCCCAGGGAGACGAACGAGCAGGTGTAGTTGTTGTTCTTGATCGGGAAGATCGGCAGGCAGTATTTCTCGTAGTGCTCCATCATCGCGCCGAAGCCGTCGCCGTCCGGCGGAATATAGGTCGTGTCGTAGTAGCTGGTCCCCCGGGAGACGGTGTAGTCCGCAGGCTTCAGGGTCGTTGGCGGGTTGCTGTAGGGCGGCGGGTTGTTTTCGTAGTTATGCATCACCCGGTACATGGTCCAGTTGCTGATCCAGAATGCCGGAAAGAACGGGTCGGAAGGCTCACCCGGATTGCGTTTGGCGATGCAGTTGCCGTTCTGTTCATTGCACCCCAGCGTGTTGTGTACGCCATTGGTGAAGTAGACGGCGCCGCCGTCCTGGGCGAATGCGGATGGACAGAACAACAGGATCAACAGCAACAGACGGTTCAAGAGGCTGACGTTCATGGGTCACTCCCTGGCAAGGCGCACTGCGGGTCTGAACGCCCGCAGTGGCTCATCTTTCCTGATGGATCAGAGGTCGTCGTAATCACTCATCTTCAGTGGCATGGGCGGGAAGTTGCGCTTGACCAGTTTCTGCGCCCACAACTCCAGCACCGCACGACGGCTTTGCGACAGGTCGCGGGTGATAGGCATCGCGAGGGTGCTTTCTTCCTGGTACTCCTTGCTGATCAGCCGGATCAACTGGTCGACCGCGCCTTCCACTCGCGTCCGGGAATTGAGCGGCATGAACTTGTTCATGATCGGGTACAGGTAATAGAACGTCTTGAGGACCCTTGGGTAGATGAAGTCATCCCAGATCGCTTCGGGCGCATTCTTGTTCTTGTAGATGTCGTTCCAGTAGTTGACGAAGTCCTGTTGCAGCTGCATGTCCAGAGGCAGGACGCGCAGCGGGGCGAGGAAGTCGGTCTGGGCGTCCGTGAGCGCGAAGCTGAAAGGAATGACCGGGTCGCTGGAGTCTTCCTTGACGACGAAGCGCAGCGTCGGGAAACCCGGGGCCACAGCCTTGAAACTCACCTGGGCGATGCCGTTGTCGTCGGTGGTGGTTGCGACGTAGGAGTAATCCACCGTCTGATTGTTATCCAGCGTTGCGCTGACGTACACGCCGGCGTCGAATTGCAGGCAAGGGGTCAGGGGGACCGTGATCGGTTTACTTGAGCCATTCATGAATGACTGATAACTGACCTCAACGCCCACCGGTTTGTCTTTGGCTTCCAGATTGACCAGTCGACGACCGCTGCCGGTGGCCAGGTAGTTCGCTACCGGCGCCGTGCCCTTGAACTGTGGCAGGTTGGCGGTGTTTTTGTTGCGGTCTGCGTTGTCGTAAAACAGCGTGAAGTCGGGGTTATTCAGGAACGTCAGGTAGTAGTCGCTGGTGGTCACGTTGTAAGGGTTGCCGTATTCCACCACCCAGAGTGTAGTGTTGGCAGCCGGTTGACCATTTTTCTGCACCATGATGTTCAGCGTCTTGCGATCGTTCACGTCGACGAAGGTGCCACTTTCTACCACCTCGGCGGTCCAGACTTGCTGAGTGGCGGCTTTCACGGGGCCTGATGACGTCTGTTGTTGCAGCTCCAGCGGGCCGGATTGCAAGGTGGTCGCTTGCGTGGCGCTGAGGGGGATATCCAGCAGGCCCGAGCGCTTGTCGAACGCCGACTGTCGATACTGCTCGAAACCGATGTCGACCACCGGCACGAAATTCCCGTTCTGCGATACGCCCAGCTTGTAGTCGCCGGCCTGGAACTTCTCGGCCGTCAGGACATCGGCGTTTTTGTCCAGCGGATAGAACGGAAACGTGTTGGCCAGATCCAGCGACAGCGTGTTGTTGGTGATCTGCGCCGAGGTCACACCCAGATTAGTGCTTGTCGGCTCAGACATGCCGGGGCGAGTGACCATGATCTTCTGGTCGGTGACCAGACGCGGGCCGGCGGGCGCCGTAGGGTATTCGTGGTCGAACCACAGACCCAGGGTCGCTACGGTACGGTTGTAGGCGGGGTTGAAGAAAATATCGGATACGTTGTCCAGCCCCTTCTGATACATCGCCGTCAAACGGGCCTGCGCCGATTTGTCATTGTCGCGGGTGTCGACGTACGGGAAGTCGTTGAACACACCGTTCCTGTCGTAACAGGTGAGGTACGTGGCGAACCTGAACATCAGGCCCTGAGCGTTTTGAGCCTCCATCTGTTGTTGAAGATTGCTCAGCAGGACGGAATTGCCGATGACCCATTCCAGATTGTCCCGGGGAAAGCAGGTCTGCCAGGTGGTGGTGACATACGCCAGACCACCGAAGTCGCCGGCCCAATTGAACGTCAGGAAGCGGTCGAGCATCCGGTATTCACGGTTCAACGTCAGGCCACAGGTGGCATCCCCGAGCTGCAGCTTGTCGAAGTACAGCGCTGTGAAGGTGTTCTGCCACGGGCTGATATCGACGAAGCGCGCGGCCGTCGGGCTCTGACTGCCAAAAGGATTGCCGAGCAACTGGAAGTCTCTGCCGACCAGTGCGTCCTGAGCAATGTAGGTGTTGGCCTGCAACTCGCCGCCAATAATGGTCGAGCGGGTACTCTGGTAACTCACGGTCCCGCAGGCGTTGTCGCCAAACAGGTCCCATTCGGCGGGTATGAACGGGAAGGTTTTTGGGCTTCCATTGGTCGGAACCTGCTGCACATAGGGCGGCAGATCATTCTGCTGCACGGGTGAAATGATCCAGGGCATCAGAGTGGTGGAAGCGTTCGCCTGGGTGATGTCGTAGTAGCGGGTAAACGGCCAGTTGATATCCATCTTCACCGCGTCATAGAGCGGCAGCACATCGTTGTTGTTGGCCGTCGGCGGGTTCCAGAACATATGGCCGTTGAGGTAGATCCGGGGGAAGTTCAATACGCTCATGTCGTGCTCCTTAGCGTTGCCACTGGGCGCGCTTCAGCGACCAGACAAAGTCCAGTTTTTTGTAGCCGTCGAAAGCGGACGGCGGCAGCGGGGTTGTCGGGTAGACGATGCCGCCATCCTTTTTGATGGCGAAATCGAAATAGCCCTTGTCGTTCGAATAGGCCGCAGTGCCATGGCAGGCCAGGCAGGACGAAGTGTTCTGGAATGCCGATTCCAGCTGCGAGTTGGCCAGTACCTGAGTGATGGGCTGGAACTCGACCCCGATCAGCTCGTACTTCGACAGCGTCGGGTTGTTGGCCTGGAAACTGACGTTCACCGGTTTCGCGGCCGGGGTCGGCCCGGTGGTGTTGGTCATCGGTTTCGGTGTGGGGTCGTTGGTCACCGTGTATCTGCTGTTGTTGACGTTTTCGAAGGTGGTCCAGACCCAGTTGGCGTCCAGCTTGTTGACCACATGCAGCCCGCTCAACGCCGCATAGCCGACCTGATAGCTGCCGTCGTCCTGCCGGTAATAAGCCTGGCCAATGTAGTAACCGTCGTTGGCCAGGGTTTGCCGATAGGTCGTGTCCGAGCCGATCCACAGCCACGCCGCCTTCAACTCCCACGCGGTGGCCGGGAAGTTCAGGTTGTCCGCCAGCGCGGCCTGACCGTTCATGTTGTAGACCTGACGCGCCACGATGTAGTCGAAGGTGTCTTCCCCCATCAACAGTTGAAAGCGCACCGGGTTGCCTCGCTGAGAGGCAGGCACTGCGCCGCCCATGTGCAGCGCCAGGCCATCGACCTGTTGCGTGGCATTGATGTTGTGGAAGGTCCGGTTCAAGTCCATCCCCAGCGTTCGGGCCTGTGTTATCACCTCGGTCGGAGGCGGCACGGGACTGGCGTAGGCGCCGGGCGCAGCGCCATCGGGCAGGTAGACCTGGTCCGAAGGCTTCATGGTTTCCCACACCCGGTTACTGGCCTGGGTGGGGCTGGACTGGTTCAGACAGACAAACCAGTTCCAGGCCATGGTTTCGGGACTCTGCTCGAACGCCGCCCGGGTCTTGGCAATGTCGGTTCCAAATTTCAGAAATTGATTGCAATCGAAACTGTTGGTGTCCTGTGCCTGAGCCAAACCGGCCAGTGCACTGAGAACGGTTATAGAAATGGCTCGCCGCATGGAAGCTCCTTGGCATTGGCCGAGTGGTGGTAGAGGTGCCCCAGAAAATGCTGAAGGAGCAGTTGTTTCACCGCCGTAGCCGCCAGGGTTTGCGGCAACGGCAGATCGCAATTGGTGATGAGCAGCGGGCCTGTTTCCTCGCGCTCGGGCAGGCGTCCGTGACTGCCAAGGACCAGTCCGGTGTCCAGCGGGATCAGGTCCATGTAGTAGCGAAAACCGAGTTTTTTTTGCAGCAGACGGCGCGCGACTCTCAATTTCGGGAAGCGAATGGCCGGGTCGATGAACAGCTCCAGCGGGTCGTAGCCCGGCTTGCGGTGGATGTCCACGGTGCGGGCAAAGTCCGGGGCCTTGCGATCGTCGAACCAGTAGTAGTAATCGAACCAGTAACCCGCTGCGGCCACGGCCACCAGCTCGCCGCTGCGCGGGTGATCCAGCGCAAAGGCTCGTTGCCCGGCCTTGTCCAGCACCTGCTCGATACCAGGCTGGCACTGCAGCAACGCTTTGACGCGGGGAATGTCCCGGGCGTTTTTCACATAGACATGGGCGATCTGATGATCGGCCACGGCAAAGGCTGCACTGGCGCCGGGGTCGAGCAATTCCCAGGTCAGCGACTGGCGTACTTCCAGCAAACCTTCCGAGCGCAGCACGCGGTTGATGGACACCGATTGGTTGACCGCTTCGATGCCGTATTCGGACAACAGCATCACCGCGGCGCCTTGCGCCTCGGCGAAGGTCAGCAGCCGGCCGACCTCATGGTCGATAGCCCGCACTTCATCGGCAATCGACGGATGCTCGGGCCCCACGCGCTGAAGGCTGTAGTCGAGGTGCGGCAGGTAGATCAATTGCAGATCGGGCCGGTCGAGCTGGAATTCGGCAATCGCGCAATCGACGATCCAGCGGCTCGACGCAATACCCGCCGCCGGCCCCCAGAAACTCGGAAAGGGAAACTCGCCGATTTGCCGTTCGATGGTGTCGTGCAACGAAGCCGGTGACGAATACAGACCGAACAGCTTGCGGCCATCGGCGGGGTAGTGCGGCCGCGGGGTGATGGCGGCGTCCACGTCGGCGTACATGTTGTACCACCAGAACAACTGGCTGCAGCGAAACCCGGGGATCTCGCGCTTGAGCGTTTCCCAGACCTTTTCGCCCTGAATCAATGCATTGGGCTGCAGCCAGAACCGCACTTCGGCCTGATCGCGAAAGTACCAGCCGTTGCCGACGATGCCGTGTTCGGACGGCGGCCGCCCGGTGAGAATCGAGGCCTGCACCGACGACGTGACGGCCGGGAACACCGGTTGCAGGCTGGCCATTTTGGCGTTTTTCAGCAGGGCATTGATGTTCGGGGTCGCGTCTCCCAGCAATGCTGGCGTCAGCCCGACCACGTTGATCAGCAGCAGCGGTTGGCGTGGTCGTTCAGAGGGCATCGGCGTACGTCTCCTGCGCTTGTGGTTGCAGCAGTTGCCGTTGGCGCAACTGCTCCTCGACCCATTTCAGTTCCGCAGCGATGCCCTGCAGTTGGGCGTGTTCGGTCGTCGGGCGCAATTGGGCGGGGAGGACGCCCCAGCTGTAGGTTTCCACCTCCAGCACAGGGCGAAACTCCCGATGGTCAGCGAGATAGTCGAAGGTCTGCGCCAGAGCTAACTGACTGCCACTCAGCTCGGGCAACACCAGCTGTTCGCTGAACAGCGGGATATGGAAATGAATACGTAACTCGGCATAGCGATCCGGGTGCTTCGCGCAATCGTCGAGAGCGGCGGGCAGATCGGCCCAGGCCACCAGGCGGTCCTGTGCGTCGCGCGCCTTCACTTGATGCAGGTAGGTGGTTTCGCAAAAGTCGCTCAAGGTCTTGAGGACTTGTTCGCGGCGGCTGTCGTCCGGGGAGGGCAGGCGACAGACCAAGGCATTGGACAGCTGGATCTTGCCGATCGGCACCCGCGCCTGACGCAGCCTGACCAGCGAGCGATAACAGTCTTCGAACATCACGGCCTGGTGGCAGACGTCAAAACACAGCGCCAGATAATCGTGGTGCGGATCCGTGGTTTGCCAGCGGCGGAAGAAGGCGATGGCCTGATCGGTGTTTTCCAGCACGCAGTCAGGTTCCATCTCCAGGCAGAACAGGATTTTCTTGCCGGTCTCCCGATGCAGTCTGGCCAGTGACGTCGTGAGCTCGCGCAGTTGAAACTCCGCACGTTGTTGCAGCGTCGGGCTCCAGGTGGCGGCGTACCCCAGCGGCACGGTGGAAATCACCCCTTGATGACAGTCCGCCGGCAACGCCTGCGCAAGGATCTGCGCCAGTTCGAGGCTGTACGCCAGGCGCTTCGGCTCGGCCCAACTGGGCAGGTACACGGCGGCTTTCACCGCACCCTCATGAAACTGCCCGTAGGGGAAACCGTTTAGCGAGGTCAGTCGCAATCCACTGCGTTGCAGCAGGCCGAGGAACTCCGTACGTGCGGATTTCTGCTGTAACCCGGTGGCGGCGAGGGCGCTGATCCACAGTCCGCTGGCTTGTTCTTTCAGCCCGCGTTGTGTGCGCACACCCTGAAAGTGCTGTTCGATGGAGGCCTTCAGCCTGGCCAGGTCATGGGTCGGGTGCACGTTGCTGCAATACCCGACCTGCGCGGCAGCCCAACCCATGCCGGCACTCATTTGATCACCGGCTCCTGCCCGCGCAGGGCAGAGTTGTCCTGCCATTGCCGGCGCTGATCGATGGGCAGCGGGGTGCTGATCAGGGTTTTGTCCAGTTGACCGCTCTGGGCGAAAAAATCCACCGGATTGTGGAACAGCACCTGTTCGACCTGAGCCTCGCTGAAGCCCGCCGCCAGCATCGCCTGACCGGTTTTCGGCACTTTGAGCGGGTCGCTGATGCCCCAGTCGGCGGCGCTGTTGACCACCATTTTCTCGGTGCCGTACTCCTGGAGCAGGGCCACCATGCGCTGTTCCGACATCTTGGTGTTGGGATAGATCGAGTGACCGCGCCAGCAGTCGCTGTCCAGCACCAGCGGCAATGTCAGTTCGTTGAGGTGGTCGATGATCACCAGATGTTCATTGATCCCCACTTCACGAATCACCGCCAGCGTGCGCTTGGTGCCGCCAATCTTGTCGCGGTGCGGCGTGTGCACCAGCACCGGCAGATTGAACTGTCTGGCCAGTTCCAGTTGCGCGGCGAGAAAGCGATCTTCCTCGGGCGTGATGTCGTCGTAGCCGATTTCGCCGACCGCGACGACGCCGTCCTTCACCAGATAGCGCGGCAAGATCTCCAGCACTTCATTGGCCACCGACAAGTCATTGGCCTCTTTGGGATTGAGGCCGATGGTGCAGAAGTGATGGATGCCGAACATGCTGGCGCGAAAGCGCTCCCAGCCCAGCAGGGTGTCGAAGTAATCAATGAAACTGCCGACACTGGTCCGGGCCTGGCCCTGCCAGAAGGCCGGCTCGATCACCCCGGTGATGCCGGCGGCGGCCATGTTCTGGTAGTCGTCGGTGGTGCGGCTGACCATGTGAATGTGCGGGTCGAAGTACTTGGGCATGGTGAATCCTCGTCAAGGGAAAAGAGACGTTGGGTATCAGTTCAGGTGGCTGCGCCATTCCGGCGGCAAACGTTGCTGTTGGTTCAGCTCGACCAGTCGCTGACGCTGCGCCGGGGTGAGCCGGTCGAAGGCAATCGCCAGGGGCAACCCGACGGACACCGCTCGGTCAGCCGCGAGTTGTTCTTCCAGCAGGTCGAGGGCCAGTTGATTGAGGGTGAGGCTGTGTCGCTGGCTCAGACCGGTCAGGCGTCGCACATCCAGCCCCATGCCCAGCGCCTTCAGCACCAGTTGGTGGAAGGCCCGTTCCGGGTAGTGACGTAACGGGTAGGGCGTATCGAGGGCGAGGGCGGCAAACACTTGGCTGTTGCTGGTGCGCCCGGCCTGCAACGCCAGTTCGACGCACACCCCGTGGCTGTCGAGCCAGTCGAAGGCTTTGAGGACGGCGATCTTCTCCTGATCGTCGCCCCACAGAAAAAGCTGGCGCAGCAAGGACAATTGTCCGTCCTTGGAGGACTGTTCAAGGACCTGTGCCAGCAATAAGGCGCGCGCCAGCTGGATCAGGCTCCAGTGGCTGTCCGGCAGTGCTCGGTCTCGCAGGTGACGCTTGCACTGGCCGCTCAGGAGCGATGCAGTATTGGCGTCCGGTTGCCGGGCCAATTGTTCCTGTGCCTGACGCCACCAGTGCAATTCGGTGTCGTCGAGTTGCCAGGTCAGGGTCTGATGGTGTTCGGCAAGGCAATCCTGGCGCATGCCGAGGGCCGCCATCGGCGGCGCAGTGACGTCCATGTTCATGTCGGTTTGATCCAGCGTTGGAAGTGTGGGAGCAGGAAAAACACCAGAACACACAGCAGGCTGCCCAATGGTTGATTGGCCACGGCCATCACCGACGCATCGAACAGTGGCAGCGCCGCGAGGCCGGCACCGATAAAGGCGCGGACCTTTCGATGCTGCGGGTTGGCAAGGTGCTGCCGGTAATGCCAGCCCAGCCAGCCGAGCCAGAGCAGCAGCACCGGCCAGAACCACAGGTTGCCGGCGTAGATCGCCAGGGCCAGCGGGCTCAACATCAAGAGCAGGGGCAAGCGACTGAGCAACAGGTTGTTGTGCTCATTGCGCGCCAGGTAAGTCAGCCCGCTGATATAGACGCCCAGCAACATCGCGCAGAGCCAGATCGGCTCCGGCGGCACCGCCAGACTGGCCGCCGCCGTGAGGTACAGCGCCGAGCGACAGGCGCCCATCAACCACACGCTGTGGGCGTACTTTTTGTGCAGCACGTTGTAGCCAATGATGCAGCCCACCAACAGCGTGACGCTGGCCAGCAGCCAATGCGGCTGATCGATCAGTTGGCTCAGGCCCAGTACCGAGGCTGCTGCCAGTGTCAGCAACAACACAGTGGCGAGGCGCACTTGCTGGCGGCTGACCAGACCCAAAGTGATGGGCCGAGGATTGTGGTGTTGCTGATCCCAGTCGGCATCCAGCAGATCGTTCAGCAACATGCCGGCCAGATACAGCAGCGACAGGGTGAACAGCAGGAGAATCCACACCAGCCACGAGGGCGGCGCCAGTGCACCGGCGCTGCTGGCCAGCAGGGCGGCGGCCAGAGTGTTGGTCCACACCGTGGGCAGGTTGGAGACTCGGCCGAGGGTCAGCCAGGTCTTGAGGTTTTGCGGTGTCTGACTCATTTTGCGAAGCCCTCGCTCAGGTCGGGTACCGGCGTGCTGCGCACGGACAGCTTCTGCAGCGCCCGCTCCATCCGCGCGTCGTCGATTTCATGCAGGTCCACCGACTGGCCGATTCCGCTGAGCATCGGTATCGAGAGTTGTCCGCCGAGGTGTTGGCGGAACTCCTCCAGTCCGAGCAATACAAGCAGGCGACCTTGTGCATCTTTGAGGGTCAGTTCCGGTGGGCACAGGTTGAAGCCGAGCCGGGTCAACAGGCTCATCACCCGTTCACAGTTGACATCGCTCAACAGCCCGAGGGCATTGGCGTAGAGCCCGTCGAGGGCTATGCCCACCGCAACGGCTTCGCCATGGCGCAACCGGTGGTGACTGAGATTCTCCAGTTTGTGTGCGGCCCAGTGCCCGTAATCCAGCGGCCGTCCGTTGCCGCGCTCGAAGGGATCGCCGGCGCCGGTGATGTGCGCCAGGTGCAGTTCGGCGCAGCGGCGAATTGCATAGCGACTGGCCGGATGATCGAAACGGGCGAGGGCGTCGGCCTGTTGCTCCATCCATTCGAAGAATGTCCGGTCCTTGATCAGCGCAACTTTTACCGCTTCGGCGAGCCCGGCGATCTGGTCGCGGCGGGTCAGACTGGTCAGCAACTGGAAGTCATTGATCACGGCCGTGGCGGGGTAAAAGGCGCCGAGCAGGTTTTTCTGGCCGAAGGCGTTGATGCCGTTTTTCACTCCGATGCCGGCGTCGTTCTGGGCCAGCACCGTGCTTGGGACACGGATCAGGCGGATGCCGCGATGGAAGGTGGCGCAGGCGTAGCCCACGGAATCCAGCACCGCGCCACCGCCAAGGGCCAGTGCGTAACAATGCCGGTCCAGCCCGTGTTTCAGCATGTCGGCGTAGAGCTGCTGCAGCACCTGTGAATCCTTGCTCAGTTCACCGGCCGGAACGGCAATCGGCGGTGCCTGCAAATGCAAGTCCGCTGCATGGGCGGCAAAGTAGCCATCGATCTGATCCAGCAGGTGCGGCGCGCTTTTCAGTAGCTGCTCATCGGCGAACACCATCACCGTCACCCGACCGTTTTGCCGGGCGGTGAGTTGTTGATGCAGGCAGGGGTTGGAAGAATCGAAGAGGTGATCGGTGAACACCACCGGGTAGTCGTAACTGACCTCGAAACGCCCATGCAGCACTTGCCCGACGTCGTGTTTGCGCAAGGTTTTGAAGAGGCTGTAGCCAGCGATGAACAGCCCCGGCAACACCATGCTGGCGAGAATCGTCACCAGCAGCGCGTTCTCTTCGACGAGGAATGTACCGATGGCGCTGTAAGCCAGTGCCAGCCCGGCGTTGGCCAGGGTAGTGACCAGCAGAAATACCCGCAGCGGATAACGTTGCATGCCGGCGGCCACCACCGAGGTTTCCGCCAATACCGGCACGCCGCGCAGGCAGATCAATGACAGCGTGCCCAGTCGATAGGCCATTTGCCCAGGCTTGCGCTGATGCAATCCAAGGCGACTGGACAGCATCCGGAAATAACCGGCACCCAATGCGTAACCCAATCCGGCGCCCAGACACAGGCCAATGAAGATCACCAGATAACCACCGACGCTGCCGAGCGTGGCCACGGCCAGTAGCGCGACCACACTTGAAGGCACGGGCAATACAACGTCCAGCGCCAACAGGGCGATCAGCAAAAGCGCCAGGTTGAGTTGCTGGGTGGGGGAAGTCGGCAGGTACAGGTCGAGATGATTGAGGAAGTCCTGGATCTGCCGTTCGAATAACAGGAAGCTGGCAATCACCAGTGCTGCAAAGCAAAACAGTGACAGCCAGAAATGTCCGGCCGATGCATTTTTCGAGAGCGCACGATACCAACGGCTGTGCTTCATCAAGCATCCCTCTTGATTGTGATGACTGAGTTCCGTTCAGCAACTAAAGCAGCGTCTTACTTGTTTCAGAAGAATGAATGCTCCCGCCGGGAGGGCTGTTCTTATTATTCGGTGGATCGTGCCAGTGAGGATATTCATGAACCTAGACGGTTGTTGTGGTTTTGCAAGTCGATGGGATCGTGGTGTTTTTCAGAAAGTGTTTAGTAGGCATGAGAGTGTCGCAAGGTGCTGGATTTCGTTCGTGTATTTACATAGTGTTTTCAACATGATGAGCGCTTTTGTTGAAGTGATTTAAATGCTGATTAAACAGTCGGATGAGTAATTTTTTTCAACCCGGTTTGTTAGCAAGCTACTTAGATGCTGGCGATGTGGCATTATTTTGTTATTTAAGTTATTGCGACTGGCTATAAGCGTTCTTGATAGTTGAGTGTTTTACTTGGTTAGTTGGCCTTTAAACTAGCAAGTTCACATTGAAAGAAAGATCCGGATGGAGGGTTGTGGGCGGCAGCTGTTTTCAATAGGTGTTACTGGGCTACCTTTCTGCACCTTTTCCGGTCTCGCAATGAGCCATCAGGTAGCAAATCGCGATCTTCGTGCCGGCAAATCTGATGGTTGTGCACGGCATCTTTTTTCCTTAATTCATTCAAATCAAACGCTTGGTGCATTGCTTCAGGTTTTGGCACGCATTCTGCTTTTGTGTATCCGTGGATTATTGGATACAAAAAGACAAAAGGTGCCGCCATGCAATTCGCTCCCGCCTTCGACCAGCGCCAACCGATGACCGCCGAGGAGGAGGCCTACAACTTTCTTCTGGAAGGCATCTGCGGCGGTCGTTACCGCAAAGGTGACCGGCTGATCGCCGAGGACATCGCCACTGAAATCGGCATGAGCCGGATGCCCGTGCGCGAAGCCTTTCGACGTCTGGATGCTCAGGGGCTGGTGACGCTGCGGCCCAATCGCGGTGCGATTGTCAGCGGTCTGGATGTCGAGCAAATGCACGAAGTCTTCGAGATGCGCAGCGCCCTGGAGGGACTGGCGATCCGGGTGGCGGTGCCGAAGATCAATGAGCGTCAGTTGCTGGCGCTGGAACGACTGCTCGATGAAATGGATGACTACCGCGACGAGAGTGCGGCTTGGGTCAGCCGTCACCGCAAGTTCCATGAGTATCTGTGCAGTCTCAGTGGACGGCCTCGTCTGGTAAAGCAGATCAGTGCGCTCTATGCGCTGATCGAAGCCCCGATGCGCCTTTGGCTGCAGCACGTGGAAAAGCCGCTGAGTGCACGCCAGGAACACGTGGTGATCCTCGATGCGATACGCGCCGGTGATGCCGCCAAGGCAGAAGCGGTGGTGCGCGAACACATCGAAGGCACGGTGCCTGAGTTGATCAAGTTTCTGCAATCGGAACGATAACCACAGAGCGGGCAATGAACCCGCCAATGTTGTGACTTTGAGAACTGCCCCGTTACTAACCGAACTGGAGTGTCTGGTCATGCATACGTCTCGGCTGTTGTTGGCTGCAATTTCCCTGGGGCTCTGTACACAGTGGGCGGTTGCCGCCCCCGCCGTACCGGAGCGTTTGCTCAAGGTCGACAAACTGACCTATTGCTCGGGCATGGATTCGCCGCCCCTTGTTTCCTTCGATGAAGCGCAAAAGCCAAAGGGCCTGACCGTCGATCTGGGCCTGGAGGTCGCCAAACGTCTGGGGGACAAGAAGGTCGAGTGGCGGGTGATTCCGTTTTCCGGATTGCTGCCGGCCTTGCTGGCCAAGCAGTGCGACATGATCGTCGACCAGTTGTTCGACAAGCCCGAGCGCCGCGAGGTGATCGACATCGTCAACTACATGTACTCCAGTCAGGCGGTGGTGGTGCCCAAGGGCAATCCGAAGGGGCTCAAGACCCTGGCTGATCTGAGCGGACACAAGATCGCGGTACTCAACGGGTCGACCATCAAGACCTTGCTCGATACCGAGAATGAAAGCCTGGCCAAGGCCGGCAAGCCGCCGATGAAACTGGTGGTCTACAACTCCGACACCGATGCATTCCAGGCCCTGCGGATCAGTCAGGTCGACGCTTACGGCACCACGGTGGAAACCGCCGGTTATTACGCCGCCATGGCCCCGGACCTGTTTGAGGAAGGCGTTCCGGCCTTCAGTCGGATCCTCACCGGCCTGGGTATTCGAAAGGATGATCCGCAATTGAGTGCTGCGGTCCAGCAGGTGATCGCCGACATGCGCAGCGATGGCAGCTACAACCAGTTCCTGAGTAAATGGCATGTCTCCAGCGACACGCTTGATTGAGGTAGGCGTTGATGAACTTCAATTGGGATGTGTTCTGGCAGTACCTGTTGCAGCCCAGCGGGGTCTATCTTACCGGGCTCTGGCTGACTTGCCTGATCAGTGTGCTGGCCATGTTGCTGGGTTGTGTTCTGGGGTTGGCCGCGGCGTTGCTGCGATTGTCGAAGAATCCTTTGCTGCATCTGCCGGTGCGCTTTTATGTGTGGCTGATGCGCGGGACGCCATTGCTGGTGCAGATCGTCTTTCTTTACACGGCACTGGCGGCGGGCGGGATTTTCCGCTTCGAAGACATTGAACTGTTCGGGCTGATGATCCCTGGCAATATCCAGGCCGCGATCATTGCGTTGGGCCTCAACGAAGGTGCGTACATGGCCGAGATCATCCGTGCCGGTATCGGCGCCGTCGACAAGGGACAGTACGAGGCCGGGCGTTCCCTGGGCATGACCTTCGCCAAGCTGATGCGTCGTATCGTCTTGCCGCAGGCGTTTCGGGTCATCGTTCCGCCACTGGGCAACGAGTTCAACGTGATGCTCAAAAATACGACCCTGGTCAGCGTGATCGGCGTGCAGGAGTTGTTGCTCAGCACGCAAATGGTCACCTCGGCGACCTTTCGGGTGTTCGAGTTGTACCTCGTGGTGGCGATCTATTTCCTGTTGCTCACGACGCTGTGGGGCTTTTTTCAGCGCTGGCTGGAGACCCGTTTCGGCCAGTCGGATCGACCTTCGTCGCCGCCGCCGGCATCCAGCCGGATGTTCGGCCGCAGCACGCTGAAATTGCTGAGGGGACGTTAATCATGGCGCACCAGAGTGACGAGCTGATCATCGAAGCGCTGAACATTCACAAGTCGTTCGGCGACCTCGAGATTCTCAAAGGGATTTCCCTGCAAGTGCGACGTGGTGAAGTGGTGGTGCTGATCGGCGCATCGGGGTCGGGCAAAACCACGTTTATCCGCTGCATCAATTTGCTGGAAGACATTCAGTCGGGACAGATCCGGGTCAACGGGCAGTCCATGGGCTATCGCACGAAGGCCGATGGCAGTCTGGTGCGGGACTCGGAGCGCAACATCGCCCGTCAGCGGCGGGACATCGGCATGGTGTTCCAGCGCTTCAATCTTTTTCCGCACATGACCGCGCTGGAAAATATCATCGAAGCACCGATTCAAGTGCTGGGTGTGCCGCGCAAAGCGGCGGAGAAACAGGCGAGGGCGCTGCTCAAGCGTGTCGGGCTGGCGGAGAAGGCCGACCATTATCCGTCGATGCTTTCCGGTGGCCAACAGCAACGGGTGGCCATTGCCCGGGCCCTGGCCATGAAACCCCAGGCCATGTTGTTCGACGAGCCCACCAGCGCCCTTGACCCGGAAACGGTTGGCGAGGTCCTGCAAGTGATGAAAGAACTGGCCGAGGAGGGCATGACGATGGTGGTGGTCACCCATGAGATGGGCTTTGCCCGTGAAGTCGCCGACCGGGTGGTGGTGCTCGATCAAGGTGAACTGATCGAGCAGGGACCGCCAGAACAGATCTTCAGTCACCCCACCCACCCCCGTACCCAAGCCTTTCTCAGTCGCGTGCTGTGAGATTCACAAGGATATTGACGATGTGTTGATCAAGCATGTTTGCAGCCGTGTGCTGCGCTGCCGTGGTGCCCATGATTCAGGCTGCCGACGAGGTGGTCAAAGTCGACAACGGGTCCGACTTGATTGCCCCCGACACCCTGAAAAACTTCGAAAACTTGCTTTGAAGAGCTTTTGCCATGCTGAAATTTTCTGCTCATGAGTATCCGTATCCGTCGCAACGTCAAAGCGTGTTTGCCCGTCGTGGCATGGTGGCGGCGTCTCAGCCTCTGGCCGCTCAGGCCGGCATCGAGATGATGCAAAAAGGCGGCAATGCGATCGATGCTGCCATCGCCACGGCTGCCGCGCTGACCGTGGTCGAGCCAACAGGGTGCGGGATTGGCGGGGACGCTTTTGCTCTGGTCTGGTTCAAGGATCAGCTACATGGACTCAATGCCAACGGCCATGCACCGGCTGCTTTGAGTATCGAAGCAGTCAAGGCCGCCGGCCATGAACAAATGCCGCTGTATGGCTGGACGCCGGTGACGGTACCCGGCTGCCCGTCGGCCTGGGCCGAGCTTTCTCAACGCTTTGGGGTCTTGCCGTTTGCTGATTTGCTGCAACCGGCGATCAGCCTTGCGCGGGATGGTTTTCCGTTGTCGCCAGTGGTTGCCCATCAGTGGCAGGTTGCTCTGGATGAGTTCAGCCCTCATCGCGACGAGGTGCTGGACGCCTGGTTCGATACTTTCCTGATTGATGGCCGCGCACCGAGGGCAGGGGAGCTGTTTCGCAATCCAGCGCAAGCGCGGACGCTTGAAGCGTTGGCGCAGAGCCGCTGTGAAAGCTTGTATCGCGGCGCGCTCGCCCAACAGTTGGATGCTCATTCAAGGGCGACTGGCGGGTATTTGCGAGCCGAGGATCTGGCGCATTACCGCGCGCAGTGGGTGGAGCCGATTCACGTCAATTATCGTGGTGTGGATGTCTGGGAAATCCCACCGAGCGGCCAGGGTCTGGTCGCGTTGATGGCGCTGAAGATTCTCGAGGGTTTTGAGTTTGATCATCGTGACAGCCAGCAGACCTGGCATCATCAGTTGGAGGCGATGAAACTGGCCTACAGCGATGGTTTGCACTACATCACCGATCCACTGCACATGCGCGTGGCGGTGGCCGATCTGTTGAGTGATGACTACAGCGCCCGACGCCGTGGGCAGATCGGCGATAAAGCTCAGCCACCCCGGCCTGGCGATCCGCATGCCAGCGGCACCGTGTATCTGGCGACGGCCGATGGACAGGGCAACATGGTTTCGTTTATCCAGAGCAATTACCACGGGTTTGGCTCGGGTGTGGTGCTGCCTGACAGCGGCATTGCGCTGCAGAACAGGGGGCAGGAATTCAGTCTTGATCCGCAACACTCCAACTGTCTGGCTCCGGGCAAGAAGACGTTTCATACGATTATTCCGGGGTTTCTGACCAAGGACGGTAAGGCACTTGGGCCGTTTGGCGTGATGGGCGGGTACATGCAACCTCAGGGGCATGTGCAGATGGTCATGAACCTGGTGGATTTCGGATTGAATCCGCAGTCGGCGCTGGACGCTCCACGCTGGCAATGGCTGGGAGGGATGAAGGTGGGGATTGAGCAGGGGGCTTCGAGGGATTTGGCCAATGCCCTGGCGCGACGTGGGCATGAGGTGCAGATCGCCTGTGATCTGACCGATTATGGACGAGGGCAGATCATTCTTCGTGATCCGGTCAGTGGTGTGCTTTGTGGCGGGACTGAGCCGAGGGCGGATTCGCATATTGCAGCGTGGTAAGGCAAAGAGTGTAAATGTAGCGAACGTCTTCGAATATGTCGGAATTGTAGGTTAACTACACTAAATGAGTCTTTAGTTGAGCTAAGCAAAAACTGTGCTCAGTCAATGGAGAAGGTCATCAAATGAACGCCAAAGACGTGATTTCCGTCCTGGACCTCGAAGCTCACGTCGAGGGCGGCTATTTCCGCAGGACATTTCAGGCAGATCATCGAGACATGCTCGAAACCCGGAGCGGTCCACGTTATTTGATGACGTCCATTTATTACCTGTTGACCGAAGACTCACCGGTCGGCCAGTTTCATTTCAACCAGTCGGACATCCTGCATTTTTTCCATCTGGGCGACGCCATCGAGTACAGCCTGATTCATGCTGACGGTTCGTTGCAGACGTTGGTGATGGGCAGCGATGTTCTGGCAGGACATCATTTGCAACTGCACGTACCGGGCGGAATCTGGAAAGCCTCCAGACTGCTGAACGGCTCGAATGGCTTTGGTTTGATCAGCGAAGCCGTCTCACCAGGGTTTGATTTCGCGGACATGGAAATGGGAAATCGACAGAAACTTATGGCCCAATATCCACAACACCGAGCGCTGATTGAAAAGCTGACGCGTGACGAGGATTGAGAGCCGTACATTTGAATAGCGAGATCATCAGGCATCCATAGCCTTGGGGCGTTGCTGCAGATTGAAATCGTGTGTGCAACCGGGCTGGTCGCGTAATATTTTGTTACGTGTAATGTATATTATGTTAAACGATGGGTCATGTTAGAAATGTTCATGAGGCTCATAAGACACTGATTCGACAAACCCGCTTCTGGCGTTCACTCTCTCAACGGACCATGTCCTTCGTGTTCATGGCGAGTCATTCAATGAGGTTGGTCACGCCGCGCCACGGCTGCGGCGCACCTGCGAGCGATCCAGGACGTCAAAGGCGTTGCATATGCATCAAATGGAACAGGCGCTGCTACCGTGTTTTTCAAGGTAGCGCTGATGTTCTTCATCCGCCTTTTGAAATTCACCCAGTGGCAGGATCACCGTAGCCACTGGCTTGCCCAACTGGCCACTGGCATCCAACTGCTGCCTGGCGACAAGCGCCAGTCGGGCCTGCTCGGCACTGTTGAAGAACAGCGCGGAACGGTATTTCGCCCCGACGTCCGCACCCTGTCGGTCGACTGACGTGGGATCGTGCAGTGTCCAGAAGTGTTCGACCAGACGGCTGTAGGAAATGAGTCGGGGATCGAAGTCGACTTGCACGACTTCGATCAGGGTGGCGTCGCTCAGGTCTGACCGCGCAAACCCGACGCGTGTGTCGAGCACACCCGGCAATGCCCGGAATGAGGCTTCCGCCCCCCAGAAACAGCCGGCACCAAATGTCGCCTGCTCTGGCAGAACGGCGCCTGGAACATCACTCATGCGCGGCCTCCTCCCCCTTTAGATATTGCAGGTGCAAATGCAACTGGGCGATATGCTCCGGGCCGATCCCACAGCATCCGCCGACAATGCTGGCCCCTGCGGCAACCCATGACTTCGACCAGTCCAGGTAGGACTCGGGGCCCAGATCGCGCCGGATGTCCAACAAATCGCTATTGGCCTCGGCTTTGGCACTGACAGGGGGAAAAGCATTGGCATAAACCCCCAGTTCGACAGGATGATCCAGGTTTTCAATCACAGCGCGTGCCTCAATCAAGGCCGCGGCCATCACTTCCGGCTGGCTGCAATTGAAGAGCACCGCCTTGGCCCCCAGCTCAGCCGCCACGCGAACCGCATCGGCAACGGCCTCGTTTGAGCGTAATCGCGGCTCCCGACCCTCTTCGTCCAACAGCGTGAATGACACCCAGAGTGGCGCGGGATCCGTTCCGAGGGCTTCGACCACCGCCCGCACTTCAGCAATGGAGCTTTGCGTTTCGGCCAGCCACACATCGACGTGCGCCTGCAATCCGGCAATCAGTTCGCGGTGGATCGCTACTGAACGCTGATGATCGAACAGATCCGGCCGGTACGACCCCAACGCCGGCGGCAACGACCCGGCCACGGTGACCGCATCGGAACTTTCGTCGGCGGCCTGCCGCGCCAGCCGTCCGGCGCGCTCAGCCAGCGCTCTTCCCTGCTTGGCAAATCGCTCGTCGCCAATATGAAAAGGCACCACCGCATAGCTATTGGTGGTGATGATCCGAGCGCCCGCTGTCACGAACGCCTGATGCGCCTGCAGCACATACTCGGGCGCTTCGATCAGCGCGAGGGCCGACCATTCCGGTTGACGGAACGGCGCGCCGATTCGCTTCAACTCGCGTCCCATGCCACCATCGAGTACACGTACGTTCGCTTTGGTCATTGGGCTGAACTCACTTGCGGCGCCTGCGATACAAACCACTGGTCAACAGTAGAAGGGTTGGCTTGGACCCAAGCCTTGGCGGCGACGTCTGCTGGCTGTTTTTCCTTTTCGATCTTCTGGATCAGTCCGTTCAACTGTGCCGGGTCGATGGCGAAATTGTGCAGAAACTCGGCAATTTTCGGCGCGCGCTTTTGCAGTGCGGAGGAAGCCAGGACGTACACCTTGGCATCCGGGAAGGCGCAGGTGATGTGGCTCTTGTTCAGCCAGTCGGGATCGACGGTCGGGCTGACGAATTTCCAGCAGCCATCCGCCTTGTAGAGAGGATCTTCTTTTTTGTTGTCCTGGGCGTAGCCATCGAACGCGGGTTCTTCCAGGCGACGCAGATCATAGGCCGAGAAAATCCAGTCAGGGGTGTAGGCGTAGAACACCACGCCGCGTTGCGCCTTGTAAGCCGAGGCCAGTTTGGCGTAGGTCACCGAGGCTTCCGTCGACACGGATTCGAATTTATCGGCGAAGCCGTAATCCTTGGCCTTGATCTGGCCGATATACGTCGACTCCCAGCCCGCCGGCCCCACCAGCAGTTCGGCCTTGCCGCCGCCCACTGGCTCGAAGAGCTTGGCCACTTCCGGTTTTTTCAGGTCGTAGATCGATTTGACGCCGTACTTGTCTTGCAGATAACCGGGAATGTAGAAGCCTTGTTCGCCGGTATAAGGATGAGCATTGGGTACCAGTGAGCGGGTGCCTCCCGTGACGTACTTGGCCCAAGCCGCGGACTGATTGGGCAGCCAGATGTCAGTCAGCACATCCACAGAACCGTCGCCCTTGGCCGCCGCACTGAACAGCACCGGAACGTCCCCGGCCAGATACGACACATCACCGTCCAGACGGGTTTTGATCACCTCACCCAGAATGTGTTGAATGGCGATGGCTCCCGTCCAGTTCTGCTCGCCAATGACAATTTTGTCCTTGGCCATCACGCTGGCCGGCACGATCAGGGAAGCCAGCACTGCGGCCGTACTCAGGTTACGCAATAGATGTTTTGTCACGATAAGTCTCACAGTTCAGTTATGCAGATGGTCTTGCTTGCGCAAGCTCGATTGAATGATTCGATCGGGAATCAATGCACAAAGCACGATCGCCACGCCGGCCAGCACGCCCTCGCCGCCCTTGATATTGCGCAACGCCGTCATGACGTCGTAACCCAACCCTCCAGCGCCGATCAGGGCAGCAACCACCACCATCGACAGGCTCATGACAATGGTCTGATTGATCCCCAGCAACAGGGATCGTCGCGCCAGCGGCAGTTGCACCTTCACCAGGGTTTGCCAGGGGTTTGCTCCATGGGCGATTGCCGCTTCCACGGCATCCTTCGGGACTTCCTGAATGCCCAGGGACGTCAGACGAATCATCGGTGCCAGGGCGAAAATCACCGTCGCAATGACCGCCGGGGTCTTGCCCACGGAGAAGAACGCCACAGCGGGAATCAGATAGACAAAGGTCGGCAGGGTCTGCATGACATCCAGCAAGGGCGTGAGCAGCCTGCGGGCAAACGGCCGCTTCGCCAGCAGAATGCCGGTGGGTACGCCGATCACCAGTGCGATCAATACCGAAGAACCAACCAGCGCCAGGGTGGCAATCGTCCGCTCCCAAAACCCGAACAGGCCGATATACAACAACGCTGCGCTGCTGGTGAGCGCCAGGGCCAGGCCCGCCGAGCGCCAGGCCAGCAATATCAGCGCCAGCGCGCAAACCGGCCAGGGCAGCCAACCGAGCAGGGTTTCGATCCCTTCAATGACCGTGCGAACCGCAACGATCACGCCGACAAAAGCGCTCTCGAATGTCACCTGTGACCAACCAATAAAATCATCCAGGCTCTGTGCAGTCAGTAACAGCGCCTGGCGGCTGGCCGGGAACTGCAAGAACGCCTGTGTGGTATCGGGCGTCAACACCCGCCAGATCACCAATGCCTGACTGACCAGCAGCACCGCCAGCGGCAACGCCCAACTCGAAACGGCGCGCCGCACCGGTTGACGGCCCAGCGAATACGCGGTGAAACGACTGGCCGCCAGCACGGCCAATCCCACCACGACCGATATCCAGGATGCGCTCGCAATGCCTTGCACCGCAGTGGCCAGGGCCGCGAGTTCTGCGGCGAACCCGAGCCAGAACAACCCGCCTCTGCCCCGCGCCGCCAGGGCTGCCGGCCCGAGCAACAGGGCTTGCCAGCCGCGCAAGCCCGGCTGAACCGGTTGCTCCTTCGGTGCCGTTTCGGGAACCTGACGTACCGCGCCACCGGCATCGTGCAATACCGGTGCGGCTGCAAGGCAATCGCGGAAAAAATCCGCGACCTCAGCATCGGCCGGCGTCTCGAGCAGCTGTTTCGGGGTGCCCGACTGCACCAGACGCCCCTGGCGCAATACCGCTATCCGGTCAGCGAGACGTACCGCTTCGGCAGGATCGTGAGTGACCAGCAACGTGGTGATCCCGCGCTCGCGTACCAGCGCCAGAAAGTGGCTTTGCAGGTCTCGCCGGATGGTCGGATCCAGTGCGCTGAAAGGCTCGTCCATCAGGAGAATATCCGGATCAGTCACCAATGCTCGCGCGAGACCGACCCGTTGCTGCATACCGCCGGACAACTCGTGAGGATAATGCTCGCCCCATCCCTCCAGGCCCATCGCCTGTAACTGTCGGGTGGCCGCTGCGTGCCGGACGGCCTCGGATTCGCCGCGCAACTCCAGAGGCAGCGCAACGTTGTCCAGCACTGTGCGATGGGGCAAAAGACCAAAATGCTGGAACACCATGCCGATTCGCCGCGAGCGCAAATCCCGCAACGCTTTGTGGCTCAAGCCGCTGATAGCCTGACCTTCAATCAAGACCTCACCGCTGGTAGGTTCGATCAAACGATTGATATGGCGAAGCAAGGTCGATTTGCCGCTGCCGGAGGTGCCCATCAGGCACAGCACTTCGCCGCGCCGAACCTTCAAGCTGACATCGTTGACAGCCGGCAACGGCGACCCGCCTTTGCGCACATAAGCTTTAGTGACGCCTCGCAGTTCGAGGACAACATCGCCCTCCTCGGCGCTATCGTCGATGGGTGGAGCCAATCGTTCAGGCAAGTCGATCTGTACCGTTGCCAAAGAGGTTTGAATAAGTGTCACGAGGGCTCCGGGCAACGAACCGCTGACGGCCAGATATATGGTCGTTCAGGGTAGAAAAAATGGACAGGAGCCTCAGGCAATGACCGCGGACAAGGTCGGCCTGAGGCAAAAAAAACGCCGCAAGCGAGGCGCTGCACGTCTCCTTTGCTAAAAGCTAAACGATCTTAAAAAGATTAAATAAATATCTTTTTGGAATTAGCTTAGGCTTTCCCGCCCGGTTTTTCCGGCTGCGGTCTCTGCAGCGATTTGATCCTTCCGAGAGCCACTCGAAACGAGTCTTTTGCAGTCACGTCAGAACGCTGATTTTCTGGCTCTACCGCCCACGATGTTTGACTGTCACGGCATAACCTCTCACGCTGACAAGGCAGTGCTGCCACAGGAAATCCCGGGTAGCTCGGTAACCCTTCAACCTGACGTGGAGCGGCAACGCTTGGAATTGAGACAGCTGCGCTATTTCGTAAAAATCATCGAACACGGCAGTCTGGGACGCGCCGCTCTTGAGCTGGATGTCGGCGTGTCAGCCCTCAGCCAACAGATCGCGAAACTGGAAAGTGAGCTGTCGACGCGCCTGCTTAATCGCACCACGACCGGCGTCACGCCGACCAGTTCCGGCACGGCGTTCCTGCACCACGCCCAGTTGTGCCTGCGACAGGCCGAAAACGCGATACTGGCCGCCCACCGTGGGCGAATGAGTGGCTATGTCACTGTCGGCATGGCCCCCACCACCGCCACTGTGCTTGCGCTGCCGTTGATCAACGCGATGCGCGAGCGCTACCCGGATATTCAATTGCACCTGGTCGAAATGCTGTCCGGGCACCTGGCCACGCAGCTCAATGCCCGCCAGATCGATCTGGCCATTGTGTTTCAACTCGAAGGTGGCAAGCGCTGGAGCGTGACGCCGCTGCTCGACGAAAAGCTGTTTGTCATCAGCTCACCGCAACTGCCCCACGCACCACAGGGCAGCCGTGTGCAACTGGCGGATCTGGGGCAACTTCCCCTGGTGATGCCGACTGCACAACACGGTTTGCGATCTACCCTGACGGTGGCGTTCGAACGTTCGGGGTTGGCGCCCAACATCATCATGGAAGTGGACGGTCTGGCCGTGTTGATGAACGCTGTACGCGCCGGCCATGCGGCGACCATCCAGCCCGGCGCGGCAGCTGCGCTCAGCGGTGAGTCGGGATTGTCAGTGGTGGAAATTTCCGATGTGCATGTCGGTCGACGAAACCTGCTGGCGACACTGCCCGATGACGAACTGTCTCCCGCGGCCCTCGCGGCGCGACGGGTCATCACCGATGTCGCTCGGCAGTTGGTCATGGATCGCCAATGGCCGGGGGCCTCGTGGATCGAGGATCCCGCGCCCTGAGCCTCGCGCGTTTCAATGCCGGCGCTTTGCGCGCCAAAGCCTTTACGAAAACTGAACACCCCGACTCGTTTCGCGCCTTTCGAGGACAGGACGACCGCTCTACCTTTCCCCACTCGCGAGGAGTACTTCGTTCATGCCTCCTTGCGATTGAGGAGTAATGATGATCGATGTATTAGTGATCGGCGGTGGTAATGCCGCCCTGTGTGCCGCGTTGATGGCCCGCGAGGCCGGGGCCAGCGTCATGCTGCTGGAAGGCGCACCGAAAATCTGGCGCGGCGGCAATTCGCAACACACCCGCAACCTGCGTTGTATGCACGACGCACCGCAAGACGTATTGGTCGATGCCTATCCCGAAGAGGAATATTGGCAGGATCTGCTGAAAGTCACCGGTGGGATGACCAACGAAAAGCTCGCACGCCTGGTCATCCGCGCTTCGTCGAACTGCCGTGACTGGATGCGCTCCCATGGTGTGCATTTCCAACCGTCGCTGTCGGGCGCCTTGCATGTGGCGCGTACCAATGCGTTTTTCATGGGCGGCGGCAAAGCGCTGGTCAATGCGTACTTTCGCAGTGCCGAGCGGCTGGGCGTCAAGATCCGCTACGACGCTCAAGTCACTGATATCGAGTTGAACGGTAAAGCGTTCGTCGCCGCGCATATTGGTGAACGGGAAGTCGAAGGCCGGCATTTCCCCGCCGAGCGCATTGAAGCCAAATCCTGCGTTCTGGCGGCTGGCGGTTTCGAATCCAATCGCCAATGGCTCCGCGAAGCCTGGGGGCAGAACGAGCGCGGAGAATGGCCTTCCGACAACTTTCTGATCCGCGGGACGCGCTTCAATACCGGCGTACTGCTGCGGCGCATGCAGAGCCTGGGGGCCGATTTTATCGGTGACCCGACTCAAGCGCACATGGTCGCCATCGACGCCCGGGCCCCGCTGTATGACGGGGGTATCTGCACCCGCATCGATTGCGTCTCGCTGGGCGTGGTCGTCAATCGCGATGGCGAACGCTTCTATGACGAGGGTGAAGATTTCTGGCCCAAGCGCTATGCGATCTGGGGTCGCCTCGTGGCCGGACAACCCGGACAACAGGCCTATTCGATCATCGACCAGCAAGCACTCGGCCGTTTCATGCCTCCGGTGTTTCCGGGCACCAAAGCCGACTCGCTGCAAGAGCTGGCCCGGCGGTTGAAGCTGCCCGTTGCGCCGTTCGTCAAAACCATCGAGCAATACAACGCCGCCTGCCGCGTCGGTACGTTTGACCACACCGCGCTGGACGATTGCCACACCGAAGGTCTGATCCCCGCCAAAACCCACTGGGCCCGTCCCTTGGTCAAGCCCCCCTTCTGCGCCTACCCGCTCAAGCCAGGCGTGACCTTCACGTATCTGGGGCTGGCGACCGACGAAACCGCAGCCGTTCACTTCGATGGTCAGGCGAGCCCCAACCTGTTTGTCGCCGGAGAAATGATGGCGGGCAACGTATTGGGCAAGGGCTATACCGCCGGCATCGGCATGGCCATCGGTACTGCCTTCGGTCGCATCGCCGGTGCGCAGGCCGCCGCAGCGGCTGGCTTGCCGACCCCTTCAATCACGGAGCCCCACCATGCAGCTGTTTGATCCCGAGGCACCGGGCCATCTGATTCCCGTACTCAACCTTGATGAAAGTGAAGTTCAGCGACAACTGACCGTTTGCAACGCCTGCCGTTATTGCGAAGGCTTCTGTGCTGTATTCCCTGCCATGACCAGACGCCTGGAGTTTGCCCAGGCAGATATCCACTACCTGGCGAACCTTTGTCATAACTGCGGGGCGTGCCTGCATGCCTGCCAGTATGCGGCCCCTCACGAATTCGAAATCAATGTGCCCAAGGCCATGGCCAAAGTCCGCCTCGACACTTATGCCGAGTACGCCTGGCCACGGGTGCTGGGCAAGTTGTACCAGCGCAACGGGCTGACGCTTGCGCTGGCCTCAGGTGCGGGATTGGCATTGTTTCTCTGCCTGACATTGATGGTGATGGGCAATCTGTTTACTGCCATGCCCGGCGGGAATTTCTACGGGATTTTCCCTCATGACACCCTGGCATTGATGTTTGGTGCGGTGTTCGGTTTCGCGATCCTTGCATTGACGATTGGCGTGCGGCGTTTCTGGCGCAACGTATCACCGCCAGCGGCACCCCGGCCGCAAACGTCAGCGGCTGCGCTGGAAGCCGCGGCCAACGTCGCCCGGCTCAAATATCTGGACGGCGGGCATGGCGAGGGCTGCAACAACGCCGATGACCGGTTCACCCTGTGGCGGCGGCGCTTTCACCATTTCACCTTCTACGGCTTCATGCTGTGTTTTGCCGCCACCGGTGTGGCCACGCTTTACCATTTTCTGCTGGGCTGGTCGGCGCCTTATCGCGTCTTGAGTCTGCCGGTGATGCTGGGCATCGCAGGCGGCGTCGGCCTGCTAATAGGCCCGGCAGGCCTGTTGTGGTTGAACCTGCGTCGCCACCCCGAGCACGGCGACGAAAAGCAGAAACCCATGGATCGCGGTTTTATCGCGTTGCTGTTCCTGGTCAGTGCCAGCGGCCTGGCGCTCCTGGCCGTTCGCGAAAGCGTTGCCCTGGGCTTGATGCTGGCGATCCATCTCGGTCTGGTCATGGCGTTTTTCCTGACCATGCCCTACAGCAAATTCGCTCATGGCATTTTCCGCAGCGCCGCGCTGCTCAAGTACGCCATCGAAAAACGCCAACCCAACCCGATCAATGCCGCAAACGACTGATCGGCGACGCATTCCAAAAACAATATTGATCACCACGGTAGCCATGATGAAAACAACAACACGAGACAGCCGATCCCAAGGGTCGAAACTGGGCGCCATCCTGCGGGTCACCAGCGGCAACTTTCTCGAACAGTTCGATTTCTTTCTGTTCGGGTTCTATGCAACGTACATCTCGCAGACTTTCTTTCCTGCCACCAGTGAGTTCGCCTCGTTGATGATGACCTTCGCGGTGTTCGGCTCGGGTTTTCTGATGCGCCCGCTGGGCGCCATCGTGCTGGGCGCCTATATCGACAAGGTGGGCCGGCGCAAGGGACTGATCGTGACGCTGTCGATCATGGCTGCGGGTACGGTCTTGATTGCCCTGGTGCCGGGTTACGCCAGCATCGGCATCGCCGCGCCGATACTGGTGCTGCTCGGGCGACTGTTGCAGGGATTTTCTGCAGGAGCGGAAATGGGCGGTGTTTCCGTGTACCTGGCTGAAATCGCCACGCCGGGCCGTCGAGGATTCTTCACCAGTTGGCAATCGGCCAGTCAACAAGTGGCGATCATTCTGGCGGCGGCGTTGGGTTATGCCATCAACTCAGCCATGGAGGCAGCCGAGGTCGCAGCCTGGGGCTGGCGTATCCCGTTTTTCATTGGCTGCCTGATTATCCCGTTCATCTTCGTCATTCGCCGTTCGCTACAGGAAACCGATGCCTTCAAGGCGCGCAGCCACCACCCGAGCGCCGGTGAAGTCTTTCGCTCGATGCGCGACAACTGGCGTACGGTACTGGCCGGCGGCCTGCTGGCATCGATGACGACCACCACGTTCTATCTCATCACCGTCTACACACCGACGTTCGGTCGCACCGTGCTGAACCTGAGCACCACCGACAGTCTGGTGGTCACGCTCTTCGTCGGCCTCAGCAATTTCATCTGGTTGCCCATCGGAGGCACGTTCTCCGATCGTATCGGTCGTCGCCCCTTGCTGCTGGCAGTCACTGTGCTGTGCATTTTCAGCGCTTATCCCGCCATGCACTGGCTGGCCGCGGCGGCAAGTTTCGAGCGACTGCTGGCCGTGCTGCTGTACTTCTCTTTTTTCTTTGGCATTTACAACGGCGCGATGGTGGCGGCATTGACCGAGGTCATGCCGCAAAACGTGCGAGTGGTAGGATTTTCACTGGCATTCAGTTTGGCGACGGCGCTGTTTGGTGGTTTTACCCCCGCCGTATCGACAATTCTGGTACAGGCAACAGGTGACAAGGCCTCGCCGGCGTACTGGCTGATGTTTGCCGCCGTGTGTGGATTCACAGCGACAACGATCCTGTATCGCAGACCCAAAGCCGTGCCTGTCAACGCTTGATCGACTCATCGACGGGCTGACGTCCAGCAGCAGACTCAGCCCGGTTTTGATGGAGTGTTCCGCGCCCGTGCAGGCGTTACCTCAGAGTCTCCTCACTGAGTGAGCGAACATCAAACGGCACGACCTTCATCCCTCTCCAAAGCCGCAAACCCGCGCTGCAGATCTTCAATCAAGTCGGCGACACTCCAGACCGACGTGCAAGCGCAACACCGGATTCAACAAGCGATCCGCCGCACTGCCGCGATCCCCGGTATCGGCCACGGTGATCAGACTTTCAAAACCGCCCCAGGAAGCCCCCAATCCGAACAGTTGCAGCGCATCGATGAAGCGTTCCACGTACGCGACGTCCGTTTCACACAATTCAAAGGACAGCAGGCCATTGCTGCCAATGAAGTCCCGGCGCCACAAGGCATGGCCGGGATGATCGTGCAAGGCCGGATGGAACACCTGCTTCACCTGCGGGTGTGCCTGTAACCAGTGAGCGACTTCCAGAGCCTGACGCTCATGCACTTGCAGTCGTGACGCGAGCGTTCGAGCGCCACGCAGCACCAGATACGCATCGTCAGGGCTGACGGTCGTTCCAAAGCTGTCGCTCATGGCCGCCAGTGCGGGCCATGCGTCTTCGGTCGTGCAGACGCTGCCCATGACCACGTCACTGTGGCCGCTCAGGTATTTGGTCAGTGCCATGATCGAGATATCTGCACCGAGCGCCAAGGGACGGTACAGGTAACCGGAGCCCCAGGTATTGTCGACAGCCAGCAGGATACCTCGCGGTTTGCACAGGGCAGCCATGGCCGGCAAGTCGCACAGTTCATACAACAACGAGCCAGGCACTTCGGTGTAGACCATTCGGGTATTGGCTTGCAGCCGGACCTCCAGGTCACGGCCGTCGGCCGCGAAATAGCTGACTTCAATGCCGAAGGGCTGAAGAAACTCTCGTGCCAGGCGTCGCACCGGCGCGTATACCGCGTCGGTGATCAGCACATGGTCACCGGGTCGCAGATAAGCAAGAAACGTCTGTGCGATCGCTGCCAACCCGGTACCGTACAAGCGCGTGCGATACCCACCCTCCAGCTCGGTGACCAGGTCTTCGAGGGCGAACGCCGTCGGATTGCCTCGCGCGCCAAAACTCAGCACCCGCTCGCTATCACGACGAGCACGGGCGTCACGCATTTGCGCCAGGTTGTCGAACAACACCGTGCTCAATCGAGTCACCGGCACATTGACTGCGCGGCCACCGGCCCCCTGGGCCAGTGCCGAATGCACCAGCCGCGTACGCACGTGCGACAGCGTGCTGCTCACACCACCTGCCAGCACATAGGCTTCATGCCCCGCCTGACGCAGCCAGCTCGCGACAATCCGGGCGCGGACACCATCGCTGTCGATCAGCACCAGTCGCGCCTGGCGCACGCCGATATACAGATCGCACGCATTCGCTACTCACCTCAGGTCAATGAAGCAGACGTGCAGGTGATACGATATTGGGCGCCGCTGCTACTCGACTGAGCAATTCCAGCCGGGCAACCTCGAATTTCTTCCATATCACCCGATCGGCAAACTTGGGTAGCGAGATGGCTTCTCCAGAATCAAAATCCTCTAGCGCGGCATCCACAATGGCCACTGCGCTTTGATATTGGATTTGCTGTGAACCTGCATACAAAATTGCTTGAACTCGTACTGCAACTTTATTGAAATGCTGCCGCAGCGCGTGGGAGAGCGAGAGTAAAAAAGCGCTGTTCGCCGACTCAATGGCAGCACCGGAACTCGCCTCGAACACGGGCACCAGATTGATTACCGTTCCGGTGCCCCTCTTTACGAAACCATTTGCCAATGCGTAGAACAAGCGTACGGGAGCAGTGATCCCCAAGGCGATTGTGGCCCCTATCTCATTTTCCTCAGTGATGTCGTGATGGTTGATGAGCAATGTGATACTGGCGTCCTGGCTTAACAAGGCCTCGATGCGGACAACTTCGGCGGACACTGCCAAATCAGCATTCAGCACTTCCACCGATCGTCCGCTGGAGTCAGTGAGCGCTGCAGCAAGCGTCAATAATTGCGGCCGATCCACCGCAATTAAAATCAAGTCGTAGCCCCGCTGAGTCAGTCGGTGGGCGAAAGCTATGCCTATTGCTGTACCAGCGCCGGTTATAACGGCCGTGCCTTTATGAGTCATGCGGTTTGCTCCAAAGGCGGTGCATGAAGTAGGGCCAGAGTAGTGAACGCCCGTATGTCGGTAAAGGCCGTAAAACCATCATTTTCGGCCTTGGTCTGGTCAAGTTCATGGCCGAAATATTGGCGTTCCGAAGTTTCTCGTACCTCAGTATCGGCCTTACTGAATTTATCCGGCGTAAAACGCTACCCCCCTCTAAATCGCGGTTCTGCTTGCAGTCCCGCGATTTTCGCGCATGCTTACGTTTCGCCTGTCACCAGACATCCATGCCTCAAGCCAGTGTTCAACTGGGCGAACGGGAGTTTTTATGCAAAGTGTGGCGTTAATCGTACGGCCCGATTTTCAGGTGATGAGCCTTGCCGCGCTTTCAGCTTTCGAGTTTGCCAACCTGGCCGCGGGTGAAAAACTCTACGACATCAGTGTGCTATCCGAGCATGGTGGCTTGGTCGCCAGCTCCCTGTTCACGTCGGTTGATACTCAGCAGTTCAACAAGACTGATTTCGATACCGTCTTGATCAGCGGTGCAATGGATCGCAGTTCGGCGTCGGACGGTATTCACTCCTTTCTGGTTGAAGCCAATGCACATTCACGGCGGGTAGGCGCTTTGTGCGTCGGTGCTTTCGCGCTTGCCGAGTCCGGATTGCTCGATGGCCGCCGAGCAACAGTGCACTGGGCTCGCGCCAAGGAAATGCGCGACAGATTCCCTGCAATCAAGGTCGAAGAAGATCGCATCTTCATCATCGATGGCAAGATCTGGACCTCGGCAGGCATGACTGCTGCGCTCGATTTAACCATCGGTATGGTCGAGAAGGATTACGGTGCCGCGCTGGCCCGGACCGTCTCGCAGCGGCTGGTGCTATACCATCGCCGCGCGGGTGGGCAGTCCCAGCATTCGGCGATGCTGGAACTGAGTCCGAGCTCCGACCGCATTCAGCAAGCGCTGGACTTTGCTCGAAAAAACCTGCACCGCGACCTTTCAGTAGAAGACCTGGCGGATGCGGCGTGCCTGAGTCCTCGGCAATTCAGTCGAAGCTTTCGCGAGCAGACCGGAAGCTCCCCCGCCAAGGCCATCGAAAATCTGCGCCTGGAGGCCGCCCGGTTGATGATCGAACAGGGGCGCCTGACGCTTGAAGCGGTGGCCTCGGAGACCGGATTTGGCGACCGCGAACGTATGCGCCGGGCGTTCTTGCGCGTATATGGCCAATCCCCGCAATCGTTGCGCCGCACCTTCGGTTCTAACGCCGACGTATAAGCTTCTATTTTTTCGCAGCAGAATAGCGGCGGCCATTGGCCGCCGTTATTCATTCTTGGAACGCTACTTTTTGAGTATGTAGATCATTTAATGTGAAGGATGAAGTTGCGGTGCAGGTCGGCGGCCAGATGTATAGGCGAAAGCCAAGGCCGTTGCTGCGCAGAGGGCACTGACAAAGCCAAGGTTAGCCAATGAGCTGTAGTGCAATGTCAGAGAACCGAGACCCGGCAGGATGACTGCGCGCGGGCCTCTTCGGTCTACCGCCCGGCCGCTGATGGCCAGGCCGATTGCGGCTGAAACACCCCAGCCAAATAGCACGAAACCACATAAAAAAGCCCCCGCTAGGGGGCTTCGTTTGGTATCTGCGCTAAAGCAACTCGAGCTTGGCGAAAGATGTTACGCAATCGCTTCTTCTTTATAGAACTCGTAGTCGGTGTAACCCACCTCGGTACCGCCAAAAAAGGTCGGACGGTCATAAGCGTTCAGTGGCAGATTGTGACGCAGGCGCTCCGGCAAGTCCGGGTTGGCGATGAAGTGGCGACCGAAGGCCACCAGATCGGCGTCGCCAGCCTGAATGATGGCCTCGGCGGATTCGCCGTTAAAGCCACCGGCAGCAATGATCACGCCTTTGTAGTGTTTGCGCATCAGTTGGGCTGCGACCGGTGCCGGGTCGGCATTCTCGTCCTCGATGTTGCCCAGGATGCGCGGCTCGATCAGGTGCAGGTAAGCCAGGTTCAGCGGCGCCAATTGTTGCGCGACGTAGGTGAACAGACCTTCTGGATCGCTGTCCCCCATGTCACCCCAGGTGCCGCTCGGGCCGACACGTACCGCCACGCGATCACTGCCCCACACCGAAATCAGCGCGTTGGTCACTTCCAGCAGGAAGCGTGCGCGGTTCTCGAACGAGCCGCCGTAAATGTCGGTGCGCTTGTTGCTGTTGTCCTGCAGGAACTGGTCGATCAAATAGCCGTTGGCGCCATGCAGTTCCACGCCGTCAAAACCGGCTTTCACGCCGCGCTCGGCAGCGCTGCGGAAGCTTTCTACCAGGTCTGCGATCTCTTTGAGGGTCAGGGCGCGGTTCGGGGTATTGGGTACCCAACCTTCGGTAGTGTAAGCAACGCCGCCGTGCAGCACTTCCGACGGGCCGACGGGGATGCTGTTTGCAGGCTGCACGTCGGCATTGGATTGGCGACCCGCATGATAAAGCTGCAGAAAGATCTTGCCGCCTTTAGCGTGCACGGCGTCAGTGACGTGTTTCCAGCCCACGATCTGGCTGTCGTCGAACAGGCCTGGTGCGCCGAGATAGCCGTTGCCGTTTGGTGCGGCGATGGTGGCTTCACCGATTAGGAAACCGCCTTCGGAAGTGCGCTGAGCGTAGTACTCGGCCATCAGGGCGCCAGGACGAGCGCCATCTTCGGCACGCATGCGGGTCAGTGGCGCCAATACAATGCGGTGGGCGAAGGTGAACCGCCCGACTTTAACTGGGGAATGAAGTTTGGACATGGTTGCCTCGATTGAAGTGTATGTGTAAAGCCTTTGGATATCTGCCCGGGTCGATCGCCATGTGGGCTTTCGGGGTTGGGGCGCTTGGCATCAGTAAAGGTGATTTTCTGGAGTGAATAAATGGGCCGCGTTTCCCATCACTTCGGACTTTTTGGCTGTAATGCTGGCGATCATGGAGGTCGAACTGTCGATGTCCGGATAACGGCGCCCGCACTCATGCAAACGCCGCAAGGTGCTCACTGGGCGTAGAGTGCCAATAGCTGACCATTGAACTCAGTGACAAAGGCGTGTTCATCCGCCCCCGCATTAGCGCGCAATGGCTTGGCCCGCTCGACCAAAATCTCCACCGCGTCTGTGCCCAGCACCGCTATCGTCTCGGCAATAAACTCATCCAATGGCATCGCCAGTTCCGCTTCGGAGCTATCCATCAGCTCAGTACGTACCCATGGCGGCGCGATTTCCAGCACCTTGACCGAGGTATCGCGCAGCATGAAGCGCTGAGACAGTGCATAAGAATGCAGCGCGGCCTTGGTGGCGCTGTACACCGCCGTCAGCGCCATGGGCACGAAACCGAGTACTGAAGAGGTGTACGCCACATAGGCGTCATCGGCCTTCTTGAGGTGCTCGATCAGCGCCGAAGTCATGCGGATGGGGCCCATCAGATTGGTGGTAACGGTCGACACCAGCAATTCGTCATCCACTTGGCCGGCCGCAGTGTCCGGCAACATGATCCCGGCGTTATTGATCAGCACATTGAGCTGCGGGAATTCGTCGATCAACTGTTTCGCCACCGCGGTAATACTGGCTGGATCGGTGATATCCAATTCGACCGCGTGCATGCCCGGGTTGGCCGCAACGACGGCTTCCAGATGGCCCTTGCGCCGACCTGAGATAATTACCTGGTTTCCCAGCTTGTGCAGTGCTTCGGCCAGCCCACGGCCGATGCCAGAGCCGCCGCCGGTTATAAAGATGGTGTTTTGAGTGAGTTTCATGGGTGAGTCCTCTGAGGTTACAGAAATGCAAAGCGTGAACAATGGAGGGGACATATCGGTTACTTGGCGGCGCGAATGACCAGGTCGGCGACAGCCGCAGGTTTGGAAATCATTGAGCAATGGCCCGCATCGACATGGTCGCTGACGGCGCCAATCTTCTTCACCATCAGCTCTTGAAGTGCCGGTGCTATGGCGTTATCAAGGGTCGCCACCAGATACCAGCTGGGCTTGTACTGCCAGGCGGCTTGAGTGAGTGGTGCTGTGAGTGCCGCTACAGCGGTCGGACGCTGGTTTTCAAACAGCTGATGCTTCTCCTGCGCACTCACATCCTGAGCAAAGCCTTCATGGACACCCTCGTAAGTGAGGCTCGACGAGCCCGCCTGATCTATGCGGATCTCGGCACTCATCAGCGACGGCTCGGCCAATGCGGTCAGCCCCAAAGCTGATTCGCCAACGTCAGGGGTAAAGGCGTTGATATAGACGAGGCCCGCCACCTTGGCGTGAACACCTGCCTCGCTGATGACCGCACCGCCATAGGAATGGCCCACCAGCAACACCGGTCCTGGAGCCGCGGCGATTGCCTGGGACACAACGTCGGCATCTGCTGCCAGTGACGTCAGCGGCAGGTTGACCGTGGTCGTGCTCAGGCCGGCAGCTTCGATCAAGGCGCGCGATTTGTTCCAGCTGGTGCTGTCGGCCCAGGCACCGTGTACAAGAATGACGTGTTCGATAGTGCTCATGCCTTCTCCTGATTTCGGGTAGACGGGCGGGTTGCCCGTGCTGTGAATTCAGGGCCTATGCTAGGCGCGAGCTAAGAAGCAGATGGGTCGAAATACCGACGTTTCGGGACATCTCACTGACTGCAGGATTGGCAGACTCTGCAGAGAGTGCAGCCAGCATTAAGGCAACTTTCTGCACAGTGATCACCCTTGGTTTGAATGATCACCTGCAGGTGGTTTTGTCTCTTGTCGATTGGGCCATCAGTTCAGGTTCATGAAGGTTACCGGCACCCATGAATAGCCTGTGTCTTCCTTGCGCAGGCGCCCAAAGCCAGGGAACGGCATATGAGCACCACCGACCAGGGTTTTGTCCTCTGCCAACTTCACGAAAAGGTCTTCGCGGGTCTTGATTGCGGTCGGTCCGTCAGCGTCGAACGCGATACCCACTTCGGGATGTGGCATTTGCACAGAGACGACGTGGGCAACGTCGCCCCAGATCAGCAGCGATTGGCTCTTGGACGAAACCCTGTAGCCTACATGCCCTGGCGTATGCCCCGGGATGGCAACGGGAGTAATGCCCGACACGATTTCATCCATGCCCTGCAATGGCTTCCATTTGCCAGCCGCCAGATAAGGCGCAGCAGCAGCCTGGGCAATCTGGAAGAATATTTTTGCGCCCTCCGGCGCTTTTTCCGCAATGTCCTTCGACAGCCAGAAGTCACTCTCGGTCTTCATCATGGAAATCTGTGCCTTCGAGAACACGCGCTGGCCTTTGGCGTCGTAGATTCCGCCAATGTGGTCGGCGTGCATATGGGTCAGCAACACCAGGTCGATTTGTGCGGGTTTGTAGCCAGCAGCCTTCAGGTTGTCAGTGAGCTTGCCAAGTGACGGCCCTCCCCAATGGCCTCCGGTGCCCGTGTCGATGAGGATGAGTTTTGAACCCGTATTGATGAGATAGCCCGTTACCGAACCGGACACCTTTTGCGGATCATCGAAAAACGATCGCAGCAGCAGCGACTGGATGAGAGCCGGGTCGCCGCTGAGTAGCGATGAATCAATACTGATGCCGCCATCGAAGAGCGCGGTGACCTCGAAATCGCCCATCATCATGCGATAGAAGCCCGGGACTTGCTTGTGTTGCATAGGCGCTGCGGCCTGAACCGGCTCGACTGATAAAAGTCCTCCGCTGATAGCCAGCGTTACTGCAAAGACGGCGCGAGAAGCTAGCGTGGAGAATTTCATTCCCATTCCTTTTCGTTGGTAGAGGAGCACTGCAAAGGGACGAAGCCAACCGGCAACTCCCACTAGCGACCTACGGTACTGGCTGTTGATCTTAGTTCAGCATTCGAGAGGTCGTATTAAAAACGCGGCCAACGCCAACGCCTCGCTCCCTATTACTTCCCTTTCCAATTTCCCCGCCCGCCTCTACTCTGCCTTAACCCTTTCCCAGCACCGAGCACACCTCAAATGATGGACAGCCTCAGCGGCATCACGGCCTTCATTCAAGTCGCCGAAACCCGCAGCTTTACCGAAGCCGGTCGCTTGCTGGAGATCTCCTCCTCCGCCGTCGGCAAGAGCGTGGCGCGCATGGAAGAACGCCTGGGGGTGCGGCTGTTCCATCGCAGCACCCGCAGTGTCACCCTGACCACCGAAGGCGAGCTGTTCCTGGACCGTTGCAAGCGTATCCTCAGTGAAGTGGAAGCGGCAGAAATGGAATTGCTGGAACTGTCCGCCACCCCGCGCGGCAAGGTGCGCATCAGCGTGCCGATCCAGAACGTGTTGATCATGCCGGTACTGGCCGGGTTCATGCGTGCCTACCCGGACATCGAGCTGGACGTGGACATGTCCGACCGCATGGTGGACGTGATCGAGGAAGGGTTCGACGCAGTGATCCGCACGGGCGCACCGCAGGATTCGCGGCTGATGGCGCGCAAGCTGGGGGGTTATCAATTGCAGTTGGTGGCATCGCCAGCGTATCTGGAGCGTCATGGCGATCCGACACACCCGGACGATTTGATCCGCCACGTGTGCCTGCTGCACAAGTTTCCGGCCACCGGGATGATTGAGCGTTGGCCGCTGCGCGTCGACGATACGCACATCGAGCCGAACCTGACGCGAGCATTGACCTGCACCACGATGGACCCGCTGACGTACCTGGCGATCGATGGGGTGGGGATTGCCTGCCTACCGGATTTTTCAATCCGCCAGCCGTTGGCCGATGGCAGGCTGAAAGTGGTGTTGGCGGACTACACCGACCACACTGGCAACCTGTGGATGCTCTGGCCTGCGTCGAAGCAGACCGCACCAAGGTTGCGAGTGTTGATCGATTTTTTCAAAGACAACATCTTGAAGGCTTGAATCAGCGTTGCAGTGCCTCGGCAATCGGCGCTTTGCCGAGACCGAAACTGAGCATCACCGCCAAACCGAACACGCCGATGGCGGCGCCCAGCCACAACGCTGAAGACACACCGGCGTGATCAACCATCAAGCCGCCAAACAGCGAACCCGAAGCAATCGCCACCTGAAACGTGGTCACCAACATGGCGGAACTGGCTTCCGGCAATTGCGGCGACGTCAGTTGCATCCAACTGCTCACGCCCAGCGGAATTGCGCCGTAGGCAACACCCCACACCAGCACCGCCAACGTCACGCCCCACCCCTGCACCCCGGGCAAGGCCAATTGCGCAATCACCATCAGCAACACCACGGCGCCCAGCGACGCACGCAAGTGCGTGGTGATGCTCCCGGCCATGGCGAAGTTGGCCAACATGCCGACCAGGCCAAAGCCCAACAGAATCGAAGTGATCGCACTCGGCGAGAAACCCGCATCATGCCCAAGGAACGGCGCGATATAGGTGTACGCCGTAAAATGCGCCGCCACTACCGTACCGAGCAACAGCATGCTGCGGCGGGCATTGCTGCGTGACACAAATGCCACGAGCGCGCGCCACTTCAAGCCTTCACTGGAAGGCAATGACGGCAAGGTCAACGCTTGCGCAATCAGCGCCAGCAATGCGAGCCCTGCGGTCACTGCAAACGACATCCGCCACGAAAACAGCGTGCTGACAAACGTACCAAACGGCACACCGAACACCGTCGCCAAGGTAATCCCGGCAAAGATCAGTGCCGTCGCTTTCGCCGTTTTTGACTCACTGACCAACCGCCCGGCAGCCGCAATCGCCACCGCCCAGAACCCCCCCAGCGCCACCCCCAACAAGCCGCGCCCCAACAACATGATCGGCAATGACGGTGCCACCGCCGAAACGACGTTGGACGCCAACAGCAACAGGGTCAACAGCAGCAACAGGTGTCGCCGATTCATCCGCCCGGCACCGAGCATGATCGCCGGCGCCGACACTGCCGCTACCATGCCCGGCACGGTCACCATCAACCCGGCAACACCATCGGTGATGCCCAGGCTATTGGCAATTTGCGGCAGGACGCCGACCGGCAGATATTCGGTGGTGACAAAGGCAAAAGCGCCCAGGGCCACCGCGTACACCGACAGCCAGTCGCGCCAGGAGGACGGCTCCGCTGGCGCGAGCGCAGCGGTGGCCGGTGATGCAGACAGATCGTTCATGGCAAAGCTCCACAGTAATGAGTGGCGCCATGCTAGGTATCTGATCACTGCGGAAAAACAGTGCGCAGCTCCGATCACTGCGGATCAATCGTTCCGCAATCGGACAGGCATGCCGCCATTAGCGCCTTTCCTGTCCGCAGTGTTCGGCCCTTTGGCCGGTTTTTCCGCGGGGCTTCGCTCCCTAGACTTCACCTCGTCAGCCAAACCCTACGAGGACATTCCCATGACAACTGCACACTCCCCTATTCGCGTCGGCATCATCGGCGTTGGCAACTGGGCTCGCCACGGCCATCTGCGCGTGCTTAATCTGCTGCCGCAATATCACCTGCAAACGGTGTACAGCGAACGCCGTGAACGCGCCGAAGCCGCGGCCAGCGAGTACGCCATCAGCCAGGTCGCCGACTCGGTCGACGCGTTAGTCAACAACCCTGAAGTCGATCTGGTCGTGGTGCTCAACACCGCCCCGCAACACGAAAAAACCGTGCGCGCCGCCATCGCTGCCCGCAAAGACGTCTACTGCGAATGGCCGTTGACCACCACCACCGCAGACTCCGAACACTTGCTGCACCTGGCCAAAGACGCCGGCGTGCGTCACATCGTCGGCCTGCAACGCCGCCACGCGCCGCACAACCGCTACCTGCAAGACCTGCTGCAACAAGGCTACGTCGGCAAGGTGCGCTCCGTGCGGATGCACGTCAGCATGAATTACTTCCAGGCCCAGCGCCCCAACGCCCTGCGCTGGACCGCCCCCGAGGAAAACTACTCCAGCGTCATTGCCATCTACGCCGGACACTTCCTCGACATGCTCTTCACCGCCACCGGCTGGCCAATAAGTGTCTCGGGGTTGATGGTCAACCAGTTCCCGAAAGTGACGATCAAGGAAACCGGCGAAGTGCTGGACAGTACCGCCCCCGATCAGCTCGTACTCAGCGGCATGCTCGAAGACGGCGGCGTCATTTCGATCCACATCGAAGGCGGCAAACGCAACGGCTCGGGTGTGCAGATCGACATCACCGGCGACCAGGGGGATCTGAAAATCACCAACCGTTCGGCATTTGGCGATGTCGGCGACGACTATGTCGTCGAGGGCGCGCATGGCGATAACCTGACGCTGGAAGTGTTGCCCGTGCCTGAGAGTTATCAGCGCCTGCCGACCTCCTCATTGCCGTCAGCCGTGCTTGAACTGGCAGAGCTCTATCACGTGTATGCGCAGGATGTTGCCGAAGGCACCCATGCGGCGGCGACGTTCAACGATGCATTGCGCCTGCACCAGTTGCTGGATGCGGCAAAGAGCGGGACTCAAACTCCCCTGAAACGGATCGTGTGATGACTCATGCTTGTGAAATCCCTCGATATTGAACTATCGAGCATGAAACCTCGTTGGCGCCTCGGGGTGGACACATGCCCGCCCCGAGGCGCCATTTAATCTCAGGGGCCATTAATGGATCGTCGCAGCCCGCCCTTTTACTCAATTGAATCCGGGAAACGTGCGCCGAACATCGGTAGGCCGCTGGCAGAACTGACTGTGGACTCTTCCTTTCGAAAAAAGGGCCCTTGAAGGGCCCTTCCGTACTCAAATTGAAATCACCTGGTCAGCAAAGATTCGAACCTTGCATTTGGGTCACCTCAGATAAAGAGACTCACTTCATCGTCGGCATAGAGAACTCGACCCCCTCCCGAATTCCCGAAGACGGCCAGCGCTGGGTGACCGTTTTACGCTTGCTATAGAAGCGAACCGCATCCGGGCCGTAGGCATGCAAATCGCCGAACAACGAGCGTTTCCAGCCGCCAAAGCTATGATAGGCCACAGGTACTGGAAGCGGTACGTTGACGCCGACCATGCCGACCTTGATGTTGTCAGTGAAGTATCGGGCGGCTTCACCATCGCGAGTGAAGATACAGGTGCCATTACCGTATTCATGAGCATCGATCAGTTGCATCGCCTCTTGCATGCTCTGCGCACGCACGATCAACAGTACCGGCCCGAAGATCTCTTCCTCGTAGCAGCGCATGCCGGGTTTGACTTGATCGATCAATGTCCCCCCAACAAAAAACCCGTTCTCGCAAGCTGGTACCTGAATATTTCGACCATCCACCACGACCTCTGCGCCCTCCTCTTCTGCGCTGTCGATGTATCCGATCACTTTTTGCTGATGTTGGCGAGTGATCAGAGGGCCGAAGTCGTTGCTCTTGTCTTGATAGGCGCCGACCTTGAGACGGGTCATCGCTTCGCGCATTTTACTGATCAAGGCATCGGCTGTTGCATCACCTACTGTGACCGCTACAGACAGAGCCATGCATCGTTCCCCTGATGATCCAAATGCAGCCCCCACCAACTGGTTGACCGCATTATCGATGTCCGCATCTGGCATGACGATGGCGTGGTTTTTTGCTCCACCCAATGCCTGGCAACGTTTGCCATTTGCCGCAGCCGTCCGGTAGATGTACTCAGCGATTGGTGTAGAGCCTACAAAACTTACCGCCTGAACACGATGGTCGTGGAGCAAGGTATCAACGGCCTCCTTGTCACCATTAACCACGCTCATGACGCCATTCGGCAAACCAGCTTCCTGCAACAGTTGGGCGATGAACAGGGTCGAACTTGGATCGCGCTCGGAGGGTTTCAGGATGAAGCAGTTACCGCAGGCTATCGCCATAGGAAACATCCACAGCGGCACCATCGCCGGGAAGTTGAATGGCGTGATTCCAGCAACGACACCCAGTGGTTGGAACTCACTCCAGGAATCGATATTGGGGCCAACATTTTTGCTGTGTTCCCCTTTGAGCAACTCGGGCACACCACACACATATTCAACATTTTCGATGCCCCGCTGAAGCTCGCCCATGGCATCGTGGACAATTTTCCCGTGCTCTTCACCAATCATTTGGCAGATACGTTCGGCATTCTGCTCAAGCAGTTCTTTGAAGCGAAACATCACCCGCGCGCGCTTGATAGGTGGCGTGTTGCGCCACTCAGGAAAAGCCGCTTCAGCGGCAGCAATGGCTTTTTCGACCGTTAGTTTCGAGGCCAGCGCAACCTGTTTGGTGACTTCGCCCGTCGCAGGATTGAACACGTCCTGAGTGCGCTCAGTGTCAGTGACAATCTGGCCGTTGATCAGATGACCTACAGTAATCATGTGAGTGTTCCTTATTTTATGTACGCGGCAGTTACCGCTGAAGTGATGAAGAGGCGTGGTTATCGTTTTGGCTACCAGAGGTTTCGGTAGAGCTCGATCATCTCGTCAACCGAAGGCACCCGAGGATTGTTGCCCGGTGAACCGGATGCGAGGGCTTGCTCAGCCATAATTGGCATCAGCTCGAAGAAGCGTGCGCGACTGATGCCAAAGCCTTCAGGTGTAGGAACTTGCAGCTCGTCATTGAGGGCTTGCAGTTCGACGAGCAACTTAGCGTTGGCGCTATCGTCGCTGTCCTCAACGGTCGCGACGCCAATGGCCCGCGCGCAATCGGCGTAACGTTTTGGGGCGCCTGGGATGGAGAAAGCTGTTACGCCTGGCAGCAGCATCGCGTTGGAAAGTCCGTGTGGCACATGGAAAAAAGCTCCAATCGGGCGGCTCATACCATGCACCAGGGCAACCGAGGCTGCCGAAAACGCAACGCCGGCCAACGTAGATCCCAGCATCAGCGCCTCGCGCGCTGCAATGTCCTGGCCTGCGTGATAGGCCCGGCGCAAGTTCGGGCCAATCAGGCGCATCGCGGCCAGCGCCTGACTGTCACTGTAGAGGTTGGCCTTGAGGCTGACATAGGCCTCAATGGCGTGGGTTAGCGCGTCGATACCGGTGTCAGCCGTGACACGAGCTGGCAGGGAGAGCGTCAGGGTGTAGTCGACCAATGCCGCCACTGGCATAAACCCTATGCCTGCGCAGAGCATTTTTTCGTCGTTCTGTTCATCAGTAATGATGGTGAAACGGGTAACTTCCGAGCCGGTACCCGCTGTGGTCGGTACTGCAATAATCGGCAAGCCTTGTTCGCTCACCTGCCGTGGAAATTTATAGTCACGCATCTCGCCACCGAACTTGGCGAGAATGCCAATGGCTTTGGCACTGTCGATTGGACTGCCACCACCCAATGCAATGATGCTGTCATAGTCGCCCGATCTGGCATGTTCAACACCGGCACGGATCGAATCGACCGTTGGCTCAGGAACAGTGTCGGCGAAAACGTCGGCGCTCAAACCTTTGCTTGCAAGTACATCCTGGATACGACCGGCGTAACCGAGTTGCACCATCATTTTGTCAGTGATGATCAATGGGCGATGGCAACCCAGGCTGGCGAGCACATCTGGAATGGCCTCGCTGGCCTTGGCGCCCACCTGCAGGATGCGCGGCAGAACTATTTGATTCGACATGTTGCCTCCGAAAGTTTCCCTGTGAGGGCGTCGACTCCAGGAGAGTGCCGCCCCCTATTTTTCTTGTGATGGAAGTCGCCGAGGTAAATGGGTATTTGTGAAACTTCTTACCCCTGACCTCTGACGGGAATGTCAGCTGGGCAAATACTCTTGGCTCCAGCTGTCGCTGATAACGCTGCGGGTCATGAGAGCGTCAACTTCACTTTCGCTGTAACCGAGTTCACCCAAGACAGATCTGGTTGAAGCGCCAAATTTTTCTGCTGGTGAAAGGCTGCGGATCGCCGCATGACGCGGGCGTATGGCAAAGGGATCGAGCTGAGTCACGCAGCGCCCACTCGGATGATCGGCATAGACACTGAACGAGTAGCTCCCGTTGTCCGTGCCCGGGTAGTTGTCAGCAGGTCGGCTGTAGCGATTGCGGAGATTGTCGATGTTATCCGGGACAGCAGCGGCGACTCCGGCTTCCTGCAAACGACGTTGCCAGGTTTCTCCCGCCGCCTTGGCCAGAGCTGCACTGAGGAAAGCCGCGTGGTCACCTGCCGCAGAAAGGCCGGTTAAGCCTTGAACTGCATCCAGTCTCACCAGATCCGCTGAATCTGCATCGAGGTATAGCCAACCGTCAGCCGTTCGATAGAAACGCGACAGATCGCTATAACCCAACACCTCACGACCCGCCGGCTCATCAAAAGGGGCGCGCCCCGAGTAGTCGTAACAGAAAGGAATTTGAACCAGGTTGCCCAAGGCAGCCAGTGACGTCCGAGCTCGGCTGACCTTGCCTGTTCTGGACTTTTGATACAACGCTGTGGCCACGCCAAGCGCAGCAGCGAAACCGCACATCACATCAATGGTGCCAACATGAGCATGTTCTTCCGGGGTCTGCATACCGCCACCAAACCGCAGCATGATGCCGGTCGTGGCCTGGATGAGATCGTCGTAACCCAAGTAGTCAGTTCGAGGGCCACGGCGCGGGCCGCCGAAGCAGTCCAACTGGCAGAAAATCACCTCAGGATTCACCGCCTTCAGGCTGGCTTCATCTAACCCTAAAGGCGCCAGTTGGCGATCAGGCGCATTCATGACAATCACATCCACTGACTTCACCAGCCTGTCGAATACCTCACGCCCCTCCTCTTGATTGAGGTCGACCAACACGCTTTGCTTACCGCGCGCCGAAGACATACCGAACACCACGGTGTTCCATGGATCGTAATTTGGCTTGGTGGGGTCAAGCTTGATGACATCAGCCCCGAATCGCCCGAGGAATGAGGTCGAGTGCGGGCCGGCAATCACGTTGGTCAGGTCGAGGATACGAACACCGTCCAGCCATCCTTTTGAGCATGGCTGATTTGCAACCGGCAATTGCTCGCGAGTGCCTTCATTCAAGGTGGCCAATGCCTCCTCGATACTGACTTCTCGTCGTGAGAGCGGAGACAACATCAACTCTGCACTGTCTTCCAGCCAGGCTATAGCACCAGGCTGTTTCATCAGCCCGTATTGATGATCAGTGACGTCCACCACTAGACCTGCAGTGTTTGCATGCTCATCGTGCAACCACTCTTGAGTTGAACGATGGGGAGCGCCAGGAAACTGCCCTTCACCGAAGATTTTTTCCCATTCGGCAGCCGTCTTGGTCAGGAAGACTTCCTTCATGCGCGCCGAGATGGCCTTGGCCCAATGAGCGGGTAACGGATAAACACCGAGTGAGGCATCACCTTCCCATTGCGCAAATGGCAGGTAGGGATCTTCAACTTTGGGAAGGCCTGCAGCGAGCATTTCCTCGTACAAACCCATTGCCTGCAGGCAGCGTTTGGCATGCGAGCGATGTGAAGGGCAAACTGCGTAGAATTTGCGTCCGTCCGCACATTCATAGGTACGGTAGAAGGGGTCGAGATACTCCTGCAAATCCTCATAACTGAGGTTCATCGGCAGGTTCTCGGCTCGCCGACGTTCAATCTCTTTTTCACGCAAGGTTTTGTAGCGCGCTGGATAGCCGTCGATCTTGATTGAGTTGTAAGAAAGTCCCTCCATGACCGCCGAAGCGAGCGGCACTTCGATTTCATCCCCCATGCCAGTGCGTTGCCTGGATTGCAATGCCAGCACCACAGCCGAGACAGCGAGCATGGTGCCGTAAGCGGATGCGAGCGGCAGTGGCGAAAAGCTCGGGTTAATGCCCATCAATACCCGATTCTGCCCCATATCAGTGAAAACCCCTGAGGCTGAAGCAATAATTGCCTCAGTGGCTCGCCATTGGCTTCGCAGCTCATCATTGGTGGCAAAACCCGGGATGGACAAGGTAATCAGCTGCGGGTGTTCACGACGCAACTCGGAGAAATCCAGTCCCAGGTTTTTCATCACGCCAGGACGGAAGTTCTCAATCACGATGTCGGCTTTAGCGATCATCTGCCTCGCGTGGCGCAACCCCTCAGGAGACTTCAAGTCCAAGCGCAAGCACTGCTTGTTTCGGTTGAGGACGGCATTCGCCGGGCTATCCCAGAGTGGGCCAGCAGGTGGATCGATATGAATGACCGTGGCCCCGAGATCACCCAGGATCATCGCGACAGCGGGGCCGGCAATGTATTGGCCAAAATCGATAACGTTCACACCGCAAAGGGGTAGCTGACTGAGGTTTGTCATGTTTCACCCATTATTTTTATTGTCCTGCTTCTTCACGCTTTCACGCAGGGTTTCGGTTTTCAGAGGCCGTCTGCATAGGCACAAAGCGTTTCAGGCCTGGCCCATTGAGTTGGCGATCTGGAAGTTACTTTCGAGAAAAGTCGGGGACTGCGAAAGCAATAAAAAAAAGCCCTTTGGGGTCATTTTTTTTATGCGACAGGAGTAGGATTTATGGATAACGCTAGAAGACGTACGCTGGCTCGCCCCATTGCCAGGCATTTTCCCACCAGAGAGTTTTGAGCCATGAAGAAGCGACTACCTCCGCTCAACTGGTTGCGCGCGTTCGAATCAGCCGCTCGTCACCTCAGCTTCACGGAGGCGGCGGTAGAACTAAGCCTCACTCAGGCAGCCGTCAGTCAGCAGATCAAAGCGCTGGAATCGCAACTCGGCGCAGCGTTGTTCAAGCGTCTGCCTAGAGGTCTGGAACTGACGGAGCCTGGCTTAGCCTTTCTACCCGTTGTCCATGAATCGGTGGAGCGTCTGGCAGCAGCGACCGATGAAATATTCGGTCAAGGGCACCGGAAGGTACTCACGGTGCGCAGTAGTCTGGTTTTCTTTACTCACTGGCTGGCGGGTCGTCTGCCGCGATTTCGTGAACAGCATCCAGATGTCAATTTGCGCATCACCAGCAACATCTGGATGGGCGAAACCGATCTCGAATCCGATCTGGAAATTCGCTATGGCAGTGGGAAATGGACTGGTCTGAAGAGTGAACGTCTGACCTGGGATTTGTTGTTCCCTGTGTGCGCCCCTGATTTGCCCACACTGCAAAAACCTTTGAAAACCCCAAAAGACATTCGTCATCACGAACTTCTGCATGTCTTGGGTTATGAGGAGGGATGGGGCTATTGGTTGAAAAAGGCCAAGGCCGAGGACATTGACTCATCTCAAGGACTGCAGTTCGACACGCTTATTTCCGCACTGAAAATGGCGGAGCTTGGTCAAGGCGTTGCCTTGGCGCGATCATCACTCGTCGAACAGTATCTTGAATCAGGACAACTCATTGCCCCTTTAACTGCAAAATTCAAAACCTCAGAAGCGTTTTACTTGGTGTATTCCCCGCACAAAATCGTCAATCCCCAAGCAGCAGCTTTCGCAAATTGGCTAATGGAAGAAGCGTCCGACGCGCGTAGCGAAGAATGAGGAAGTGATTTTGAATCCCTGAACGCCCTTCACCTCACCCATCAATAGATAATTTTTGTGCGCCCATAAAAAAAATCGCCCCATTGGGCTTTTTTTTATTGCTTTTACCTTCGGATTTTTTTGCCGAGAGTAAAGCCCTGATCGTCTCTTCGGTTGCTCACGCACCCCCGTGCAAAGAGCTCGTGACGGTTTCCCACAAAAATAAAAACGAGGGGTCTCACGCATGAAAAGCGCAACGTTTCTTTTGCTATCCGGCATCGTGTCCTGCAGCGCTTACGCAGAAAACACTCTCACGGTTGTGTCCTATGGCGGCAACCTGACTAATGCCCAGATCCAAGCCGCACACAAACCCTTCACTGCTGCCACGGGTACCCGGGTGATTTCGGAGGACTATTCCGGGGGCATCGCGCAAATCAAGACTCAGGTCGACAGCAAAAAGGTCACTTGGGACGTAGTTGACGCTGAAATACCGAACGTCATTCGTGCCTGTAACAACGGCCTGCTCGAACGAATTGACCCCGCCACCCTGGCTCCTGCACCGGATGGAACACCTGCTGCAAAGGATTTTCTGCCAGGGGCTCTAACAGAATGCGGCGTGGCGAGTTACGTCTGGTCGACAGTCATGGCCTACAACACCAAAGCCTTCAAGGGCGAACAGCCCCATACCCTGAAAGACTTTTTCGACACCAAGCGCTTCCCAGGCAAGCGAGCACTGCGTAAAGCACCTCAAGTCAATCTTGAATGGGCGCTGATGGCCGACGGTGTGCCCCGTGAAAAGGTGTACGAAATGCTTGGGACTGAAGATGGCCTGGATCGAGCTTTTGCCAAGCTCGACACAATCAAAAAGGACACCATCTGGTGGGAAGCCGGGGCGCAAGCCCCACAACTGCTAGCCGATGGCGAGGTCAGCATGATCTCGGCTTATAGCGGGCGTATCGTGATTGCTCAGCAGAAAGAGCAGCAGCCGTTCAAAATCGTGTGGGACGGTCAGATGTATGACATGGAGGCTTGGGTAGTGCCTGCCGGCAACCCGAAAAAAGATCTGGCGATGGATTTTTTGAAGTTTGCCACTCAGAGCTCGGTACTGGCTGACCAAAGCAACTATATCGCTTACGGCCCGACACGACTCTCGGCGCAAGCCCTGGTAGACCCGAAGGTCAAACCCAACTTGCCAACCAGCCCTGAAAACTTTGCCAGCGCGCTACAGGTGGACTCCCAGTGGTGGGGAGACCATGCAGACGAATTGAACGAGCGCTTCAACGCTTGGCTGTCAAAGTAACCAAAAACTCAACCACAACCTTGCTGCTACACACCTGACACACCCCTTTGATGGGCCCGGGCGACTTTTCGTGCCCGGCTCCTCTACAGCACCAATAACAAGAGATATCTCCCATGCGTACTGAATCATTCGTTAGCTTTCGAAATGTGCAGAAGAGTTATGACGGCGAACATCTGGTCGTCAAAAACTTCAACCTCGAAATCGAACAGGGTGAGTTCGTCACCATGCTTGGTCCATCAGGTTCCGGCAAGACGACATGTTTGATGATGTTGGCAGGATTCGAGACTGTGACTCATGGGCAAATCTGCATTGATGAAAAACCGGTAAATGACATAGCTCCGCAAAAACGCGGTATCGGCATGGTGTTTCAGAACTATGCCCTCTTCCCTCACATGACCATTGAGGAAAACCTGGCTTTCCCGCTGAGGGTGCGCAAATTGCCCCGGCAAGACATCGAAGACCGGGTGCGTAAATCACTTGACCTGGTGGCCTTGGGACAATTCGCAAAGCGAATGCCGGCTCAGTTGTCTGGCGGTCAGAAACAGCGTGTTGCACTAGCTCGTGCATTGATCTTCGAGCCACGTTTGGTACTGATGGATGAACCCCTTGGAGCGCTGGATAAACAGCTCCGTGAACAAATGCAATATGAAATCAAGCGCCTGTCAAAACAGCTCGGCATCACAGTTGTGTACGTCACTCACGATCAGACTGAAGCCCTCACGATGTCGGATCGCATTGCAGTCTTTAACGATGGAATTGTCCAGCAACTGGCCAATCCGTCCGACCTTTACGAAAAACCGCAGACCGCCTTTGTCGCGAGTTTCATCGGCGAGAACAACCGGCTGAAGGGGCAGATTATCGAGCGCCAGGAACGTTACTGCCAGGTGCGTGTTGGTGAGCACCTCGTCAAGGCGCTGGCCGTCAATATCCACCCTGTCAGCTCGACCACCACACTGTCGATTCGTCCTGAGCGCGTGCAGATTGGCGCACGTCCAGGTGAGTACGACAACCATATGCCGGCCCGCATTGAGGAGATCATTTATCACGGTGATCACTTGCGAGCGCGCTTGAAACTGGCAGGCAACGACGAGTTCATCGTCAAGATGGTCAACACCGCAGGACACGCTGCTCCCCAAGCCGGTACTTGCATTGATGTGGGTTGGTCAGCCGACGACTGTCGGGCGCTGGACGCCTGAGGCCCTACAACGACTTTACTGTTTTGCCGGAGCACCCAGATGAACAACTCATATACCGTCAGCCCCATGCTAGAGACAGTCAGCGAAACCCTGCCTCAAGGAGATCTGAAGTCCAGTCTTGACCGGGCAGAACGTCTAAACAAGACCAAATCACTGCTATTGGTCGTCCCATTGCTGGCATTCATTACGGTATTTTTCTTGCTGCCTATCGGCGCGATGTTGTTGCGCAGCATTCAGAACCCGACACTTTCCACGGCGATGCCACAGACCGCAGCCGCTTTAGCCAACTGGGAGGGCACAGCCTTGCCAGACGAGCAACTGTTCGCCACCGTGGGTCATGAGATCCTCGCCCTGCAAGAGGCCCGACAATTGGACAGTGTCGGCTCCGATCTCAATAGAGTGATGGGTGACGCCAAGAGCCTGATGGCCCGCACTGCACGTGGCCTGGCCAGCAAGGTCGTCGTGCCAGGTGCGTTTAACACCACAATGACCGGCATCGACAAGCGCTGGGGGCAGATCGGCACCTGGATGCAGTTGAAGAAAATGGCGCCAGCCTACTCCGCAACCAACTATCTCGCGGCCTTGGACTTGCGTTATGACGACCAAGGTAAGGTCGTTCAACAACCTGAGAGCCGACGCATCTACGTCAGCATTCTGATCAAGACCTTGATGGTCGCACTGGGTATCACGGCGCTGTGCATGATCCTGGGTTACCCGCTGGCCTACATGCTCGCCACCCTTCCAGCAAAAACCAGCAACCTGTTGATGGTCATGGTGCTGTTGCCGTTCTGGACATCACTTCTGGTACGCACCAGCGCCTGGATGGTGATCTTGCAATCCAACGGTGTGCTGAACAGCACGTTGAACAGCATGGGATTGATCAACCAGCCACTCGAACTCATGTACAACATGTTCGGAACGGTCATTGCTATGACCCACATCCTTCTGCCGTTCATGGTGCTGCCGATGTTCAGCGTCATGAAAAGCATCGACACAACCTATACCCGTGCAGCGCACTCCATGGGCGCCAGTTCGTTCCGTACCTTTGTGCAGATCTATTTTCCCTTGTCTCTGCCTGGATTGAGCGCTGGAGGCATCCTGGTGTTCATTCTGGCCACGGGGTACTACATCACTCCGGCGTTGGTGGGTGGGCGTACCGGACAAGTCATCAGTAATTTCATTGCCTACCACATGCAGACTTCCCTGAACTGGGGACTGGCCGCCGCCATCGCGTCCATCCTCCTGATGATTGTCCTGGTGCTGTACTGGATTTATGACCGGGTCGTGGGCATCAACAATATGAAACTGGGGTAATCAAGATGAGTCTTCCAAGCTATACCAGCCCGATGGGCAGAGTCTGGTTTTTCAGCGTTCGAAGCTTTGCGGTATTGGTGCTGTTGTTTCTGATTCTGCCAATATTGGTAGTGGTGCCTTTGTCATTTAACGTCGAGCCCTACTTCAGCTTTACCAGCGGCATGCTCAGCCTTGATCCAGCGGCCTTTTCAATGCGTTGGTACCACATGCTTCTCGAGGATCCACTGTGGGTGCTGTCGTTCAAGAACAGTCTGCTGATCGCCTTCTGCGCAACGGTGATTTCAACGGCACTCGGGACGTTGGCAGCACTCGGCTTGTGTCGCGCTAATCTGCCTTGCAAGGGACTGCTGATGGGTACCTTGATTTCGCCGATGATCGTACCGGTGATCATCTCTTCTGCCGGCATGTACTTTTTCTACAGCGCACTGGGCATCGGGCAAAACCACCTTGGCATCATTCTGGGCCATGCGGTACTCGGCACGCCATTCGTCATCATCACAGTGACGGCGACATTGGTGGGTTTCGACCACTCGTTGACCAGAGCAGCGACAAGCCTTGGAGCTTCTTCCACCTATACATTTTTCCGCGTGACCTTCCCAATTATTCGTCCGGGGATCATGTCCGGCGCGCTCTTTGCGATGGTGACCTCATTCGATGAGGCGGTGCTGGTGCAATTTCTTGGCGGGGTTGAGCAACGCACCATACCGCGCCAGATGTGGTCAGGCATGCGCGAACAGATCAGCCCAACCATCCTGGCGGCGGCCACGTTACTGATTCTCGGCTCAGTGGCATTGCTGGTCGCTGTTGAACTGATGCGTCGACGCTCGTTGCGCTTGCGAGGCATAAAAGAATGAATGCCCCCTAAGTCCTGAGGCACGGGACACTCCGATAGAGCTACTGTCTACAAATACGTGAAGCTTTTGCGTGAGGCTGCGTGATACTGCAAATTATCCGCAGCTGTCCTTACCCAGGGCGAATCAAGCAGCATCTGGTGACTGACGAGAATTCGTTCAGTATGACCGTTCTGAAGGATCTCTTCGGCTTGACGACCGCCCTGAGTCAAGCTCACCACGCTAGTGGCGATACTCAATTGCCTGCGCAGAAGTACCGAGGCGGCACTTGGTCGTTTGGGAAGGTCTTTACCTTAATCTTTTTGATACCGCCTGAACTGCCGTCGACCCGGTCGACGCCCTGTTCCTCGATCCAGCCACCGTGCTCCAGAAACAATGCAGGAGTGTTGCCGCTCTCGGCGCAGTAAGTGCTGCGCACGAGTAGCGGACGCTCCCCCCACATCAGCTTCGCCTTGTTGATGATTTCGCTAACGGCTACGGACCCAAACCTGCAGATTGAGTAGGCAAGTATCCGGCTCGCATAGCCTGTAAAGATGTCGTCGCAAGTGCCGATAACTCGAAAGAATACTGAATGGCCGTGCGTCGATTTTGGCGATGAGCAAGGAACAGGAAATGATGTTTTCTCGTCAGAACGCATTCAAAGCAACAGATGTGAGCCTTTGCGCTCTGGTGTTCCTGGCGGGTGTCGCCGTCACGGTCTTGGTACTGATTCTTTTCGTTGGGTCGGAGCAGCGCACCGTCAACGTTGCGTTCCAACTGGAGGTCGACGAACGATTCAGTCGCCTGCAACGACGCTTCAATACGCAGGTCTTGAAGCTGGACGTTGTGAAGCATTTCTTTATCAATGCCGACGATGTCACTGAAAAGGAGTTTCTGGGATTCGTCACGCCTCTAGTTGGAGAGGACGAAGCCTATAGCTGGGTACCGAGGATTCTCGAGAAGGATCTACAGTCGTTTCGCGCCAAGGCGCTCCTCAACGGTACAAGTGATTTTTCATATCATGAAATTGATCCAGTCACCGGCGAAAAAATTCCCCTCTCCAGCAGGCCGGAACACTGGATATTGCTCTACCTGTTGAAGCGCGATGACGTGAAGATCGTTCCTGGCATGGATGTCATGGCTCGTCCGGGTCGCCAGGCCTTGATGAGCAAGGCGCGAGAAACAAATCAAATAGTCGTGTCGGAACCATTGAAAATGACTAATGGGCAGTCCGGGATTTTCTTCGTCGCCCCCGTATTCCAGAACTACCTTGAGGTTCCAGCCAAGGATGATGGTTTGCAGGGTTTCGTTGTCTCCACCGTCCGCCTGGCGTCTTTGATGGAACAGGGCATTCCATTACCCAGTCTGCAACGGCTGAACGTGAGACTTTCACTGATCGACACGCAGCATCAAGGGGAAACCATTTATCAGAGCCAGGCCCCTGCTGCCCCTTCAGAGCTGTACACACAACGGCTGTTGAAAGTGGCTGATCAGAATTACCTGATCCAGTTTCGACCCAGCTCGACTTTTCTCGCCGCCAACAGCAACGCCCTGTCCGTCAGTTTGATTGCATTATTCGGAGTAGGATTGACGCTGCTGCTGACCTTGATGGTGTACTTGCTGATCACACAGCGCGCCCGCGCCCTCTCGCTGGTGGATGAGCGCACGCAAGACTTGCGTTTATTGAACATTACCGACCACCTGACCGGTGTCTATAACCGCCGGCATTTCGAAGATTTGATGGAGCGCCTGCTCATCGAGGCTGACAAGCACGACAAGCCTCTATCGCTGATCCTGTTCGACGTCGATCACTTCAAATGCATCAATGACCACTGGGGGCATCAGTGTGGGGATAACGTTCTCAAGTCGTTGTGCGCACGAATACGTTCGGCAACACGCAAAACCGACTTGCTGTGCAGAACGGGCGGAGAAGAGTTCGCATTGATCTGCCCGGACAGCGAATCGAACGATACGAGCCTGCTGGCAGAAAAGCTAAGAGTGCTGATAAGCACCCTCCCATTTGAAGAGGCAGGAAAGGTCACTTGTAGCTTCGGCGTTGCAACGTGGGCGCCATCGGAATCGTTTGACGACTTCATTCGGCGTGCCGATAGCGCCATGTACAAAGCTAAATCAAGTGGTCGTGATCAGGTCCAACTGGCGAATCCGTAGCAAACTGGCTATTGAGTTGTCAGGACAAAAGGTTGTCATTCCCCGCCACAAAAAGACATTGACTGAGCGGCTTCAGGCGTTAGCTATCGGCTCTGAAAGTGTCTGGCCAAGTCATCTACCCAGCTGCACAAAAAGCCAAGACAGGGTGCGCACTTAAATCAAGTGCGCACCAGTTGTAGCCTTTTACCCGACCCAACTGACGGCGGTTTTGGGAATCACTTCTGACTCGTCGAGTTTGGAGGCGAACATGCTCACCGCCTCGACGGCGTCGCTGGTGCCGCTACGAATCTGCAGGATCACCGAGCCAGCCTGATCGGCCAGACCGACGCCGCGTTGTGCACTCTCTTGAGTTGCGTTCATGCTGGCGACGGCATCACGGGTTTCAGAAAGGATCTTGCCGATCATTTCGGCAATTTCCGCAGTCGACCGGCTGGTGCGCCCCGCCAGTTGCCGAACTTCGTCGGCCACTACCGCAAAGCCTCGGCCCTGATCGCCCGCTCGGGCCGCTTCAATGGCGGCGTTAAGGGCGAGCAGATTGGTTTGATCAGCGATACCGCGAATAGTATTGACGATGGCCGTGATCTGTTCGGAACGGTCGCCCAACTGACCAACCAGCCTCGCCGACGCGCCAATGTTTTCGGCAATCTGGCGCATCTCTCGAGCTGTTTCCTGAATGACTTGGGCGCCCTGTTCGGCGACTTTCTCGGTCTCGGCGGAAATATGGTACGCCCGGGAAGCGCCGCGTGAATCCTCTTCAAAGCGCTCGATGCGCTCGGTGATATCACTGGCGAACTTGACGATCTTCGTCAATTTGCCAGTAGCGTCATACACCGGGTTATAAGTCGCTTCCAGCCAGACCACTCGTCCGTGTTTGCCGATACGTTTGAACTGACCACTGAAAAACTCACCTGCATTCAATCGACGCCAGAAGTCGCTGTAGTCGCTTCCATTTATCAGGCTTGCCTCGCAAAAGAGCCGGTGGTGCTTACCCTTGAGCTCGTTTAGGGTATAGCCCATGGTGTGTAGAAAATTGTCGTTGGCCGAGAGGATATTGCCACTGAGGTCAAACTCAATCACGGCCATGGCGCGATCCAGTGCGGCAAGCTTGCCCCGATTCAGCGCTTCTTGAACGACTTTTTCAGTCACGTCCAGGGCATACTTGACGATCGTAATAACTTGGCCTCGCTCGTCGATCACAGGGTTGTAACTGGCTTCAAGCCAGACATTCTGTCCCTTCGAGTTGATTCGCTGGAAAGTACCCGACACGAACTTGCCAGCCCGCAGTTGCGACCAAAACTGGCTGTACTCCGCACTGTTAGTTAGCGCAGAGGAGCAGAATTCCCGATGCGATTTCATGAGCAATTGCTCAGCGCTATAGCCCATGGTGGCGAGAAAATTATCGTTGGCTCGCAACACCTTGCCGTCCAGGTCAAACTCGACTACCGCCATGGAGCGGCCCAGTGCTTCGATCAATCCCTTATAGCCCAAGACTTCGGCCTTCCTGGCCTGTAGTTCATCTTTAAGTGATTTATTGAACATGGACTTACCCTCGCAGTGACCGTCAACGGATTCGACTTAAGTAGTATCGGCGGGCAATCTGGCAAATGAATGGTGCTATACATAACTATGATTTGACGTCAATAAATTGCTTATTTTGTATAAGCGCTCATGCCGCACACCGATGAAACCGGTTGCCACTTATGCGGCAGCAACTGATCAATTTCACTCACCCGCTGCGTCGGCAGGCGCGTGCCGCCAGCCAGACGCCAATCCCATCGTGCACCAGCACTTTGACTCGGGTCGCACGGCGATTGGCAAACAGATGGACGCAGTGCGGCTTCGCCGCACCGAACACGCTGCATGGAAATACCCGCTTAAAAGGCTGGAACGGGTGCCCACTTAAATTGAAGTGCACACCATGTCCTGGCTTTGCGGGGTCGGGTAGATGACTTGGCCGGACGCATGCCTCTGAAAAGCCCGATCGCACAGAGACAACGTCAGCCCCTGAGATACAGCAGATTATCCCTTGCCGATTTCAAGAACGGCATATTTCGGCTGGGCACTTTTGCTAGCTTATTCAAACCACAGGGCACCGCCTGTACCGGTGCCCCGGCGTTGCTCTGACCTCCCTCCGTCCCTGCTGTTAACAGCCCCCATCAGTCTTCTAAGGAGCTAGTTGGATGACAACACAATCTTCGAATACCCACCCCGTGGATTCGCCTACGTCTCAACAGTTTTATATCAATGGTGGCTGGTGCTCGCCGGCAACGCCTGCCAGTTTGCCCGTGGTCAGTCCGGCGACTGAAAGCGTAGTTGCAGAGGTCGCCAGCGGATCGGCCGAAGACGTTGATCGGGCCGTCGCTGCGGCGCGTGCAGCGTTTCCTCGCTGGTCTGCGACCTCCGCCGAAGTGCGCGCGGATTTTCTTGGCAAAATTTACGACCTGATCCTTGAGCGAAAAGAGTCGCTTGCGCAGGCGCTTTCTCTGGAAATGGGCGCTGCCATCGGCTTCGCCCGAGCGATGCAAGTGCCCCTGGCGGCCGAACACGTTCGGATTGCCCGTGACCTGTTGTCCACCTATCGCTTCCAGACGGTTGAAGGCGGCACCGCGATCGAACGCGAACCCATCGGCGTCTGCGGTCTCATCACCCCCTGGAATTGGCCGCTTTATCAAATCACCGCCAAGGTGGCTCCAGCGATTGCGGCCGGATGCACGGTGGTGCTGAAGCCCAGCGAACTGTCACCGTTGAGCGCCCTTCTTTTCGCCCAATTGGTGCATGACGCCGGCCTGCCACCGGGTGTCTTCAATCTGGTAAATGGCACGGGTTCCGAGGTCGGCGGCGCCATGGCTGCGCACCCGGATATCGATATGATTTCGATCACCGGTTCAAACCGTGCAGGTGCCCTGGTCGCACAGGCGGCCGCCCCTACGGTGAAACGCGTCACCCAGGAACTGGGCGGCAAATCACCCAACGTGCTGCTGCCCGATGCCGACTTCGCCAACGTCGTGCCATTGGGCGTGATGACAGCGTTTCGCAACGTCGGGCAATCCTGCAGCGCCCCGACCAGAATGATCGTACCAAGGGACCGGCTGGCGGAAGTCGAGGCACTGGCCGCCGCAACCGCCAACGCGATCATCGTGGGGGATCCGCAATCGGAAGAGACGGTACTCGGTCCGATAGCCAATGAGGCCCAGTTCAAGCGTGTGCAAACCATGATCGAATCGGGCCTGAGTGAAGGGGCCAAACTCCTGTGCGGCGGTCCAGGACGCGTGCCTGGTCATGAAACCGGCTTCTATGCCCGACCGACTGTATTTTCCGAGGTCGATTCGAGCATGCGCATTGCCCAGGAGGAAATCTTCGGGCCAGTGCTGTGCATCATTGCCTATGAAACGCTCGATGAGGCTGTCGCGATCGCCAACGATACGGTGTACGGACTGAGCGCCCACGTTCAATCCCGCAACCTTGATCATGCACGTGCCGTTGCCTCACGCATCCGCGCTGGACAAGTGCTGCTCAACCACCCTGCCTGGAATCCCATGGCACCGTTCGGTGGCTACAAACGATCCGGCAATGGTCGTGAATTTGGTGTCTACGGCTTTGAGGAGTATCTGGAAACCAAAGCCATCGTTGGCTTTGGTGGCTAGCAAATAATGGGGGGACAGTCAGCTGTCCCCCTGTTTGCGCCTGATGGATGTATGGAACTTCAGTGCCGCAACAACTTGCGCAACGGCACGCCGTCCTTGAGCACCGGGGATTTGATGACGATGTAGCTGAAGTACTTGGAAATGCCGATGTTTTTATCCAGCAGGCTTTCAATCACTTCCTGATAATGCTGAATACTGCGCGTCATGAAGCGCACCAGATAATCGTAGCCGCCACTGATCAAATGGCATTCGAGCACTTCATCCACCAGCCGGATATTCGACTCGAATTTGGCGAAGTCTTCGCGCTTGTGGTCACTCAGGGTGATTTCGGTGAAGACCGTTACCGATTCGGTGATCTTCGCCAGGTTCAAGTGTGCCTTGTAGCTGGAAATGTAACCGGCCGATTCCAGCCGTTTGACCCGTTGCAGGCAGGGGCTGGCCGACAATCCCACGGCATCGGCCAGACTCACATTGGTCATGCGCCCGTCCTTCTGCAACTCAACCAGGATACTGATGTCGATGCGGTCCAGTTTGACTAAACCTTCCATTGCGAACCTCTTGACTGCCATTTGTAGGACAATCTACTAGCAAAATCAGCGCCGTAAACACATCTGATGCTGTGCGACCAGGTCAGCCATGCTGTTGATGCAATAATCCGCAGCGCATGGGGTCGGTTGTTTCACCCGTTCGCGACCGATCAGACACACATCGGTCAGTGCCTGACCGCGGGCGGCGGGTCGGGTGACCCGCAGAATGTGTACCGGCTTCAGCTCGTTGGCATTCAACCAGTCCTCGTCCCGCAGCGGATCGCTGGCCAGCGAAATAAAGTCATCAGCCACAATCCCCAGGTGCTCGCACAACACGGCGCGATCCTCGGCATCCCGGTCGCCCACGACCAACAGGCGATAAAACTTGCGTAGGTACAGCATCGCTCCGGGCGCGTCTTCGAACAATGACCAGTTGGCAGCAGAACGCGCGAAACTCATGCCCTCCTCCCAACTGGCTTTCAAGCTCCAGCGCTCGGCCAGTTGGCGATGGGCAAAACACAGCAATCCGCTGAAGCCCAGTTCGTCAAAGCGGGGATAGAGCGCCTGCACCACCTCGCGAAATTCGCCCAGCACCTGTTCCTTGTCCGGGCGCCCGCCCCGGCTGTCGAGCAACGGCTGCAGCGCTGCCCAGACCCCCGAATCACGGTCAACCAGGACTTCGTCGCAATCGATGAGCAGTGCTCGATAATCAGTCAGCCCCATGGTGTACACAGCCTCCGATGATGCGTTTCATCAATCCATGCGCCAAAAAGGTTCAGCGACGCTGGCCAGCGACCGCGCCGCTGAACCCGGCGGACATCAGTTCAATACCCGTGCCAACGCCGCCTGCAGAATCTGCAAGGCTTCATCGATCTGCGCTTCGGTCGTCACCAGTGGCGCGAGGAAGCGCAGGACGTTGCGATAGACGCCGCACTTGATCACCAGCAAGCCACCTTTGCGCGCTTCATCGATCACACGCTGGTTCAGATCCGCGTCCGGTGAGCGCGCTTCATCGTTCTTGATCAGCTCGATGGCCAACATGAACCCGGTGCCGCGTACGTCACCGATCTGCGGGTGACGGCGCTGCAACTGCAGCAAACCTTCACGCAGACGCTTGCCCAATGCATCGCCGCGTTCGAGCAGTTTTTCTTCTTCATAAGCGTCGATCACCGCCAAGGCCGCTGCGCAGGACAGTGCGTTGCCGCCGTAGGTGCCGCCGAGGCCCCCGGGCAGTGGCGAATCCATGATGTCGGCTTTGCCGACCACGCCCGATAACGGCAGCCCCCCGGCCAGACTCTTGGCGACGGTGACCAGGTCAGGCTGGATGCCGGCGTGCTGGAAACCGAACCACTTGCCGGTGCGGCCGAATCCGGTCTGGATTTCATCGAGGATCAGCACGATGCCGTGCTTGTGGGTCAACTCGCGCAATGCCTGGAGGAATGGCGCCGGTGCCGCAAGGAAGCCACCGTCGCCCTGCACGGGTTCAATGATGATCGCCGCAACCCGCTCCGGCGCAACCTGAGTGGCAAGCAACTCGTCCAGCGCCTTGAGCGCCATCTCACTGGTGACGCCGCGATAGGCATTTGGATATGGGGTGTGAAACACCTCCGGCGCGAAGGGCCCGAAGTTCTGTTTGTAGGGCTGGCTCATGCCGGTCAGCGTGGTGCCGAGCAAGGTGCGTCCATGGAAACCGCCGCGGAAGGAGATCACAGCAGAGCGGTTGGTGTGAGCACGGGCGATTTTCACCGCGTTCTCCACGGCTTCGGCGCCGGAGGTGAAGAACGCCGCTTTGTATTGCTCCTCGCCGCCTATCATTTCGCACAAGCGCTGGGCGAGATCCAGATACGGCTTGTAGGCCACCACCTGAAAGCAGGCGTGCGAGACTTTTTGCAATTGGGCCTGCACCGCTGCAACCACTTTGGGATGGTTATGGCCGATGTTCAGCACGCCGATGCCGCCGACGAAGTCCAGATAACGCTGGCCGTCTACGTCCCACAATTCAGCCCCTTGGGCGCGATCAATCACCAGCGGATGAGCGGTGACCAGTCCGCGTGGCACGAACTGATCACGCTGACGGAGTAAATGAGGTGTTTGGTCGACTTGGCTGTTCATGGCATTTCCCTTCGTGAGTCCGGCAGCCCGGAGTGAATGCAGGAGGTGGTTACACAGGGTCTTAAGATTAAGACTTGTGCGGAACGAACTACGCCGAACTTGGCCCCTGAGAAATCCGGATCGACTGTTTTCACCCTGCCAAACGGCAGATTCCTTCAGGCCGCCGAATCTGCCGGCCGCGTGCATATATGACATGACGCACAGTGTTCGCAGCGCTGCTTTCGACAGATCCTGCTCTGGCGTTGGGCGATGATGGGAGCACTTTCAACCCTCTCAGGAATTGACCATGGCCCTGCTCTACAAAGCTGACCCCGTGCGCGGCGAACAGTGGAAAGCACTGTTCGCCGAACATGCCCCGGACATCGAATGGCGCGCCTGGCCGGACATCGGCGATCCCGCAGACATCAAATACCTGGCGGCGTGGCAGGCGCCGGAGGATCTGCAGACGGTGTTGCCGAATCTGCAGGTGTTGTTTGCGTTGTCGGCCGGAGTCGATCAGTTGGACCTGAGCCGTATCCCGGCGAGTCTTCCAGTGGTGCGCCTGCTCGATCCCGGGATCACCCAGGGCATGTGCGAGTACGCCAGTTTTGCCGTGCTCAGCTTGCACCGGGATATGTTGCGCTATCGCCAGCAGCAGATGGCGCGCTGTTGGCAGGCGCACCTGCTGCAGCCGGCGCATCAACGTCGGGTGGGGGTGATGGGCCTCGGTACTCAGGCGCAGCAGATTCTCGCCACCTTGCAGCCCCTGGGCTTTGCCCTCAAGGGGTGGGCGCGCAGTGCGCATCGGATTGCCGGCGTCGAGTGCTTTGCCGGTCGCGAGCAACTGCCGGCGTTTCTGAGCCAGTGCGACATTGTGATGTGCGTATTGCCGCTGACCGAGCAGACCCGTGGCATTCTCGACCGCGAGTTGTTTCGCCAATTGCCGCATGGCGCGGCACTGATCAACATGGGGCGCGGTGGGCATCTGGTGGAAGAGGACTTGCTCGAAGCGCTGGACAGCGGGCAACTCAGCGGCGCGGTGCTGGATGTGGTGCAGAACGAACCGGCACCGGCGGATCATCCCTTCTGGGGCCATCCGCAGATTCTGCTGACGCCGCATATCGCGGCGATGACCCAGCCGGAAAGCGCATTTGCTGTCCTGCTGGAGAACATCCGCTGCTTCGAACGCGGCGAGCCCATGAGCGGTCAGATCGACCGCAACAAAGGTTACTGATTCACACCCTCTGCACGAGCGAGCAGGCTCACTCATGCAGAGGATGACGATGCTTCAGAGGAACTCGGCGATGGCCCTGCCGACATCCTGGGTCGAGCCCTTCCCGCCCAGATCCGGGGTGATCGGTCCCTCGGCGATCACCCGCTCGATCGCCTGCAAGATCCCGTCGTGTGCTGCGCGATAACGCTCGTCACCGTTGCCCAGGAAATCGAGCATCAGCGCCCCTGACCAGATCATCGCAATCGGGTTGGCGATGTTCTGCCCATAGATGTCCGGCGCCGAACCATGCACTGGCTCGAACAGTGACGGAAAACGTCGCTGCGGATCCAGGTTGGCCGACGGCGCGATGCCGATGGTTCCGGCACACGCCGGCCCCAGGTCGGAGAGGATGTCGCCGAACAGGTTCGACGCCACCACCACATCGAACCGATCCGGTTGCAGAACGAACCGCGCGCACAAGATATCGATGTGCTGCTTGTCCCACGTCACCTGCGGGTACTGCGCGGCCATCAGCGCGGTGCGCTCGTCCCAGTACGGCATGCTGATCGAAATGCCGTTGGACTTGGTCGCTGCGGTCAGGCGCTTGCGTGGCCGGGTCTGGGCCAGGTCGAAGGCAAACTTGAGAATCCGGTCGACACCTCGGCGGGTGAAAACCGATTCCTGCAGCACAAACTCATGCTCGGTGCCTTCGAACATCTTGCCGCCGACCGATGAATACTCGCCTTCGGTGTTCTCGCGAATCACCACGAAATCGATGTCCCCCGGTTCGCGCCCGGCCAACGGGCATGGCACCCCGGGGAACAGGCGCACCGGGCGGATATTCACGTACTGGTCGAAGTCGCGGCGGAATTTCAGCAGCGACCCCCACAGGGAAATGTGGTCCGGCACTTTCTCCGGCCAGCCCACGGCGCCGAAGTAAATCGCGTCGAAACCCTTGAGCTGTTCGAACCAGTCCTCGGGCATCATCTGCCCGTGTTCCAGGTAATAATCGCAATGCGCCCAGTCGAGCACTTCAATGCTCAAGTCCAGCTGCCATTTCTTCGCGGCCTGCTCCAGAACCCGCAGCCCCTCGGGCAGCACTTCCTTGCCAATCCCGTCGCCGGCAATCGCGGCGATCTTGAAGACCTTGCTCATCAGTTGTGGCTCCCCGTTGTTGTGAAGTTACAAGCCGCCGATGTGGAAGGCTTTGACTTCAAGGTATTCGTCGAGACCGTATTTGCTGCCTTCACGGCCCAGGCCCGATTGTTTGATGCCGCCGAACGGCGCGACTTCCATGGAGATGATTCCGGTGTTGAGGCCGACCATGCCGAATTCCAGCGCTTCGCCGAAACGCCATGAGCGACGCAAGTCTTGAGTGAAGTAATAAGCGCCAAGGCCAAACGGTGTGGCATTGGCCAGCGCCAAGGCTTCGGCTTCGTCGGTGAACCGCATCAGCGGCGCGACCGGGCCGAAGGTTTCTTCGTTGGCCAGGAGCATGCCGGCGTGGGCATCGCCAAGCACCGTCGGTTGCACAAATTGACTGTCGCCCTGCGGAACGCCGCCGCAGAGCAACTGCGCGCCCTGACTCAAGGCATCATCGATGTGGCGGGCCACCTTGCTCACGGCCGCCTTGTTGATCAGCGGGCCGATGGTCACGTTGTCCTGCAGGCCATTGCCGACCTTGAGTTTGCCGACCTCCTCGACCAGACGCTGGGCAAAACGCTGGTAAATGCCGTCCTGCACCAGAATCCGGTTGGCACAGACGCAGGTCTGCCCGGCGTTGCGAAACTTGCTCAGCATGATCCCGGTAATCGCCTGCTCAAGATCGGCATCGTCAAACACAATGAACGGTGCGTTGCCGCCGAGCTCCAGGCTCAATCGCTTGATGTGTTCGGCACTCTGGCGCATCAGCAAACGGCCCACCGCCGTGGAACCGGTGAAGGAAATCTTGCGCACCGTCGGGTTGCCGGTCAGCTCTTCGCCAATCCCGGCGGGCATGCCGGTCAGCACATTGAACACCCCGGCCGGAATGCCGACGCGCTCAGCCAACACCGCCAATGCGAGCGCCGACAGCGGCGTCAGATCCGACGGTTTGACGATGATCGGGCACCCCGCCGCCAGGGCCGGAGCACACTTGCGGGTAATCATTGCGTTGGGGAAATTCCACGGCGTGATCGCCGCGCAGACACCCACCGGTTGCTTGAGGGTCAACAGTCGGCGGTCACCGCTGGGCGCCGGCATGGTTTCGCCGTAAATCCGCCGCGCCTCTTCGGCAAACCATTTGACGAAACCCGCGCCGTAGCGGATTTCACCTTTGGCCTCATTCAGCGGCTTGCCTTGTTCGCAGGTCATGATCAGCGCCAGATCGTCGAGGTTGTCGATCATCGCCTGATACCAACGCTCCAACAGCGCCGCACGTTCGGCGGCCGGGCGTGCCCGCCAGGCGGGCCAGGCCCGTTCGGCGGCGTCGATGGCGCGACGGGTTTCCACGCCTTGCATGGCGGGCACGCGGCCGATCAATTCGCCGCTGGCCGGGTCGATGACATCCAGGGTCGCGCCGTCATCGGCGCCGATCCACTGGCCGTTCACATAAGCGAGTTCTGCGAGAAGACCGGGGTCTTTCAAACGATTCTTGAGCATGGTCGAGTCCTGATCCGAGACAGATTCCAGTCTAGGGAGACTCGGCGGATGAGGATGCTGAAAGCGCTTGACGGACAGTGTCGGCTGCTGAAATTGGCGGTGGAACAGCAGAACTGCTGTTTTCTATCGTTTCAGCGAACCGAGCAAGCCCTCCAGAAAGCGCTCCCCTGCCTCCATCTGGCTGTTCTCGATAAACTCGTCGGGCTTGTGCGCCTGCTCGATCGAACCTGGCCCGCAGACAACCACCGGGACATCCAGACGCTGCTTGAACAATCCGCCTTCCGTACCGAACGAAACCTTGGACGTCGTGGTATCCGGCGCCGCGAAATTTTTCAGGAACCGTACCGCTTCGACGCTCGGGTGGGTGTCCAGTCCGGGATAGACGTTGACCGTTTCAATCTCGATGGCCGCCACGCTCGAAAGCTTCTTCGCCTCGCGCACGATCAACTCGGCACGCTCCTGCATCTGGGCGAGAATCTGTTCCAGATCATCCGCCGGCAAATTGCGCACTTCAAAATCCACCGTGCACAGATTCGGCACGATATTCAGCGCCCGGCCACCGCCGATCTGGCCGACGTGCACGGTGGTGTAAGGCACGTCGTAATCGGCATCCCGGGCGCCCTGCTCCTGCAGTTGACGCTGTGATTCACGCAACGCTGCAATGAAATCGCAGGCCACGTGGATCGCGTTGACCGAGCGCGGCGCCAGCGAAGAATGCGCCTCCAGCCCCCGACAATAGGTACGGTACGAGCCCTTGCCCTTGTGCCCCAGCACAAACTGCATGTTGGTCGGTTCGCCGATCAGGCACAGGAACGGCCGCACCGGCGCCAGGTGCAGCACATCGAGCAAACGTCGCACGCCGACGCAGCCGATTTCCTCGTCGTGTGACAGCGCCAGCTGCAGCGGGCGGCTGAGGGAATATTCAGCGGCGTCAAGCATCGAGTCGATGGCCAGCGCGATAAAGCCTTTCATGTCGCAACTGCCGCGCCCGTAAACCCGCCCGTTCTGCTCCGTCACCTGAAACGGTGGAACAGTCCACGCCTGCCCCGCAGCTGGCACCACGTCCGTGTGGCCGGACAGCAGAATGCCCGGTTGGTCTTTCGGGCCGGTGCTGGCAAACAGGTTGGCCTTCTTGCCGCTTTCGTCCTTGACGATCAGCGACTCGATGCCCTTGCTCAGCAGCAGCTCGCGAACGTACTCGATCAACGCCATGTTCGATTCCGAGGACACGGTATCGAACGCAATCAATCGTTTGAGAATCTCCAGTACACGGGGTTTCATGAGGCTTTGCTCCGTTGTTCGGCCAAGGGGGCGAACCGGCGTATGGAAAAGGGTTCGATCAGCGTGGAGGTGCTGCCGGTGCTGATCAACTCAGCCATGACATCTCCGACGCCCGGCCCCAACTGGAAGCCATGGCCACAGAAGCCGAATGCGTAATACAGCCCCTCGACCGTGCCGCTTGGCCCCATGATCGGCAGCGAGTCCGGCAGATAGCTTTCGATGCCGCTCCAGACCCGAATGATGTTCAGATTGCCGACACCCGGCAGCAGTCGGCGCATTTGCCGGATCTGGTTGAGGATGCTGCGTGGCTCGACATAGGCACGGCGATTGACCATGTCCGGTTTGCTGCGATAGCCGCCGCCAATGATGATGTTGCCGCGTGGAATCTGCCGGAAATAAATGACTTCCTCAGGGATTTTGGTGAACACGCCAATCACCGTCGGCAAGGCGTACGGCACCGGTTCCGTCACCGCCATCTGCGGGCCGTGGGTGTCCAGCGGTACCGGTTCGCCGAACTGCGCGGACAGTTTCTCTCCCCAGGCGCCTGCGGTGATCAGCAGTTGTGCGGCGCGATATTGCCGGCCATCGGTAGTGGTGACGCAGAACTCGCCTGCGGTTTTCTGCACTTCGGCCACTTCGGTCTGTTCTTCGATACGCGCACCGATCCGCCGCGCCGCCCGGGCGAATGCCGGCGCTGCCAGACGCGGATTGGCGTGACCGTCGTGCGGTGCGTAGGAGCCCCCCTTCACGTCCGGCCCCAGAAACGGAAAGCGCCGATGCAGTTCAGCGCCGCGATAGATCTGCAGATCCAGTTGCGCCGCTTCCGGCGCCGCGGCATACGCTTCGAGCTCGGCAATTTCGTCTTCGCGGTAACACACGCGCATGTGGCCGCTGGCGATGAACTCCAGATCGTCGTCAATCAGCTCCGGCAAGCGCTTCCATAGCGCAAACGAACGGTTGGCCAATTCCAGTTGCCCCAGATAACGGCCCTGACGCCGCACGTTGCCGAAGTTGACGCCGCTGGCGTATTGGCCAATCTGGTCGCGCTCGAGCAGGGTTACGGAGTGCCCGCGCTGGCGCAGAAAAAACGCTGACGCCGCGCCCATGATGCCGCCGCCGATAATCAATACATCACTTTTGTGCGGGTTCATGACGGTTCCTCGATGATCACCATCGGCAGCGGTTTGACGGGGGCCTGACCGCGCTGGCGGCCGACCTGTTGCACACTGACGCCGGCTGCGGCGGCGATCACTTCGGCGCCGGCCTGCGAGCAGTAGCGGCCCTGGCAACGGCCCATGCCGACCCGGCTGAAGGCCTTGGCCCGATTGACTTCGCACGCGCCCTTTTCTCTGACCGTACGGCGCAGTTCGCCCGCGCTGATCATCTCGCAGCGACAGACGATCGCCGAATCCGGCAAGGCCCCGGCCTGTTCGGCGGGCCAGGGAAATGCCTGCGCCAGACCGAGGCGGAACTGATCCATCACCGCCAATGCGCGCCGTTGCTCTGCGCGTAATACGGCATCCACCGGTTTTTGCTGATCCTCCAGCAGCGCCATCGCCACCAGACGCCCGGCATGTTCAGCGGCATCGGCACCGCGAATCCTGGCGCCGTCGCCGGCGGCATACACACCGCTGACCGAAGTGCGGCCTTCTTCATCAAGCGCCAGCCACCATTGGCCGGACGCTTCATCAAAACGCATGCGACATCCGGCCAGATCGGCCAGCTGGGTTTCCGGACGCAAGTGATACCCCAGGGCCACGGCATCGCAGTCGATGTCCAGGGTTTCGCCTTTGGCTGAGCGCACGCGCACACCACTGACGCCGCCGGTGGCATCTCCCGATATCAGCTCCGGCTTGATCCCCAGATGCACTGGTATCTTCGCCTGATACAACTGCGCCAACAGTTTCATCCCGGTGAGCAACACCCCGGGCCGCGCGAGCATCTTCGGCAGCGCGACGATGCGTTTGCTCAGTGGCGATGTATCAAGCACCGCAGCGACGTTGGCGCCGGCCTTCACATACTGGCTGGCCACCAGATACAGCAGCGGACCGCTGCCCATGAACACCACGCGATGGCCGATGGAAACCGCCTGCGACTTGAGCGCGATCTGCGCCCCGCCGAGGCTGTAGGTGCCCGCCAGCTGCCAGCCCTCAATGGGCATCAAACGGTCCGTGGCGCCGGTGCAGAGGATCAGCGCGTCGTAGTCCACCGTCGTATGGTGCCCCTGACTGACGCAGGACAATTGCCTGGGCACCAGATTCCACACCAACGTGTCGGGGCGGTAATCGATGTGTGGGCGCAAGCGCTCGAAACTCTCGTGCAGGTCACGCGCCTTGGCCGCTTCAGTGCCGTACAGCGCGCGGTAGTCGCGGGTGAAGCCTTCGGGTTGACGCCGATAGATCTGGCCGCCGTCGCGGCGATTTTCATCGATCAGGACCGGTTTGAAGCCGGCCTTCACCAACGTCTCGGCGCAGCGAATCCCCGCAGGGCCGGCGCCGACGATAACTACCCGTGCAGTGGCCATGTCGCCTCCGGTTGTGTGGTGACGAGATCCAGTCCTTCACGGACTTCACTGGAGCACGCACGCAGACGCTCGCCGCTGCGCGTCCACACCCAGCAATCCTGGCAGGCGCCCATCAGACAGAACCCGGCACGTCGACCGGAATCGAATTCCGACTGGCGCAACGCATTGCCCTGAGTGAGCAATGCGACCATCAATGTGTCGCCCTGCAACGCCCTGATGGGCACGCCATCCACGGTCAAGCTGACGGTCGCCCGACCCTGCTCGGCCAGTCTCACAAAACGAGCGCTCATGCATAGGCTCCCTGATTCAAGGTGGTCACGTCCCGCTGGGTTTTCAGCAGTTCGACGCTGTCGTGGTGGCAGAGAATTTCACTGCCACCGTCGATGATTCGGCGGTTGGGTGCCGTACGGTTACACAGGCCATCGACGCGCACCGGGCAGCGATTGAGGAAGGTGCACAGCTCGGCGACGTTGGCTTTTGGCCCGATGGGCGGCAGTTCGCCGCAGGTGGTCCCGCAGGTTTCCAGCCAGCCCTGGCGCAGCTCCGGCACCGAGTGAATCAACAGATCGGTGTAGGGATGGAACGGTGCCTGCGCAAACGACTGGCGGCTGCCGACTTGAACCTTGTGGCCGCTGTACATCACCACCACGTCATCGCACAGGGCGCGTACGGTGGAGATGTCATGACTGATGAACAGGTAGGACACGCCGAGTTGCTCACGCAAATCGCGGAGCAATTCAAGAATCGCTGCACCGACCACGGTGTCCAGCGCCGAGGTGACTTCATCGCAGAGGATCAGATCGGGTTTGGCCGCCAATGCCCGCGCCAGGTTCACCCGCTGCTTCTGCCCGCCGGACAACTCGCTTGGACGACGCTCGGCCAGGGCTCGCGGCAGGCGCACCAGGTCCAGCAACTCGTCGATACGTTCGCGCAACGCCGCGCCTTTGAGGTTGAAATACATCTTCAGCGGCCGACTCAGAATCGTGCTGATGCTGTGCATCGGATTGAGCGCCGTGTCGGCGTTCTGGAACACCATCTGGATCCGCCGGAACTGCTCGTCGCTGCGTTCGGACAGACAACCGCCCAGCGGTTGCCCGTCAAAGGTCAGCCCGCCCAATGCCGGCGTGAGCAAGCCGGCCACCACGCGGGCCAGCGTTGACTTGCCCGAACCCGACTCGCCGATCACGCCAATCGCCTGGCCCCGGCGCACGGTCAGATCAATGTCTTCCAGGACACGTATGGCCGGCATGCCCTGGGTGTTCTTGTTGCCGTAACCGGCGGTCAGGCCGCGAATGGTCAGCAGCGGGGTTTCTTCGGCAATCCCACCCGGTGGGCGGATCGTCGTGTCGGGCCGCGCGGCTGCCAGCAAACTGCGGGTGTATTCATGACTCGGGCCTTTGAGCAGCGCCGCCGTGGCGCTTTGTTCGAATATCTGACCGCCATTGAGCACGACGATCTGATCAGCCATTTGCGCCACTACAGCCAAGTCATGGGACACATACACCGCTGTTGCGCCACGGTCACGCACCACGCGTTTGAACGCCCGCAACACATCGATCTGGGTCGTCACATCGAGCGCCGTGGTCGGTTCGTCGAGGATGACCAGCAACGGATCACTGATCAGCGCCATTGCCGCCATCACTCGCTGCAGTTGCCCGCCGGACACCTGATGCGGGTAACGCTGGCCGATATGATCCGGGTCCGGCAGGGCCAGATCGCGAAACAGTTCAATGGCCTTGGCCTCAAGGGCGGCGCGGGTGCCAAGGCCGTGAATCAAGGCGCCCTCCACCACTTGGTCGATCAGTTTCTTCGCCGGGTTGAACGCCGCCGCAGCGCTCTGCGCGATATACGACACCCGATTGCCGCGCAGGCCCTGCAATTGCTGCTCGCTCAGCGCAAGCATGTTGTGCTCGCCGACCTGTACCACGCCACCGGACAACCGACAGCCCCGTCGGGCATAACCCAACAGCGCGAGGGCAATGGTGGTCTTGCCCGAGCCCGATTCGCCGATCAACGCCAGCACTTCACCTTGTTCCAGGGCAAAGCTCACGCCTTTGACGATTTCGGTTTCACCGTGCTCGCCGCAAGCGACCACGCGCAGGTCTTCAACTCGAATCAATTGGGTCATTTCAATGGCCTCCCGTGCGGCGACTGCGTCGCGACGACAATCTGTCGATAAACAGATTCACGCCGATGGTCAGGGTGCCGATGGCCAACGCCGGGATGACGATGGCCGGAGCGCCCTGATTGAGGCCGCCGATGTTTTCCCGCACCAGCGAACCGAGGTCGGCATCCGGCGGTTGCACGCCCAGCCCGAGAAAACTCATGCCGCTGAGCAGCAGCACGATGAAACCGAACCGCAGGCCCAGGTCAGTGAGCACCGGGTTGAGCATGTTCGGCAGGATCTCCACGCAAGCGATATACAAGCGGCGCTCGCCACGGGTCCGGGCGACCTGCACATACTCCAGCGCTTCGATGTTCACTGCCATGCTGCGGGCGATACGGAACGCGCCCGGAGCAAAGCTCAACACCGCCGTGCTGATCAACAGGGTCACTGAAGAGCCGAACGCCGAGACCATGATCAACGCGAGCATTTTGCTCGGGATCGAGATAAAGGCGTCCATCAAGCGGCTGATCACTTCGTCCAGCCACTTTGGCGACACCACCGACAGCAGCGCGCAACCGGTGCCCAGCGCACTGGCCAGCACCGCCGCAATCAACGCCAGGCCCACGGTAAAGCGTGCGCCGACGAGCACCCGGCTGAGCATGTCGCGGCCCAGATAATCAGTGCCGAACGGGTACACCGCGCTGATGTTGTCGAACACGTTACCCGAGACCACCTCGCCGACCGGATGCGGCGCCAGCCACGGGCCGAACAACGCAACCAGCAGCCAGATAACGCAGATGGAAGCGCCGATGAGTCCCAGCCACGCGGGCCCGTGAGACACCTTGCCGGCTGACAGATCGGGGGCTGCGGGCGTCGATTTCACAATGAGATTGTTCATTGGTTTCTCAGCCTCGGATTGGACAGAATCGCGCACAGGTCGGCAATCAGCACCAGACCCAGATAAGCCGTACAGAACAACATGGTGCAGGCCTGCACCAGTGCCATGTCACGGTTGGTCACGGCATCGACCATCAGGCTGGCGATGCCGGGATAGTTGAAGATGGTTTCGACAATCACCACCCCGCCGAGCAGATACGACAGGCTCAGCGCAATCGCGTTGGCAATCGGCCCGATGGCATTGGGCAACGCGTGACGCAGTACGATGCGGATCGGACTGACGCCCTTGAGCCGGGCCATCTCCACGTAGGGGCTGTCGAGCTGGTCGATCACTGCGGCGCGTGTCATCCGCGCCATTTGCGCAACGATCACGCAGCACAGCGTCATCACCGGCAAGGCGTAGGTGCGCATGAATTGCCACGGTGAAGTGATGTCGCTGGCATAGGACAGCGCCGACAGCCAGCCCAGGTTTACCGCAAAGATCAACACCGCGAGGGTCGCCACCAGAAACTCCGGCACCGCGACCATGGCCAGGGTGGTGAAACTCAGGACACTGTCGATCCGTCCGCCCCGCCCCATCGCCGAGCCGATGCCGAGAACCAGCGCCACCGGCACCGACACCAGCGCCGTGGCGGCCGCCAGCATCAGGGTGTTGGGCACGCGCCCGGCCATCAGCTCACCGACCGGCATTGCGTTGGATACCGACACGCCCATATCGCCACTGAGCAGGCTCATCAACCAGTGCAGGTAACGCACCACACCAGGTTGATCGAGCCCCAGTTTCAGGCGCAGTGCCGCCACCTGTTCCGGGGTGGCGAACTGGCCAAGGGATTGTTGCGCCGCGTCTCCCGGCAGTACCGCCGTGATCGCGAACACGACCATCGATACGATCAACAAAGTCACGATCGCGGCGCCCAGCCGCCGTCCGATCAACCACAGTGTGTTGCTATTCATCGCCTACCCTCCTGCACCTGGCTTGCCGTTCATTTCGACGGCTCTGTTCAAGCGTCCAGCCAGACCTGCTCGGCGAACATGTAACCCATAAAACCGCCGAGCGGGTTGCTGCCGTAGCCCTTGATCCGTTGATCGACGCCGTCGATGTTGCTGATGAACACCGGTATGCCGATGCCACAGTGGTCGTGCACCAGGGTCTGCATGTCCGCGTACATCTTGCCGCGCTTGGCATCGTCGGTTTCGCCGCGGGCGAGCATCAGCAACTGATCGAACTGCTCGTTCTTCCAGCCGGACTCGTTCCACGGCGCCTTCGACTGGAAGAACTGCGAGAACATCACGTCGGCGTTCGGCCGTGGGTTGATGTTGCCGAAGCTGATCGGGTGCTTCATCCAGTGGTTGGACCAGTAGCCGTCGCTCGGCAGGCGCTTGACGTCGAGCTTGAGCCCGGCCTGCTTGGCCGACTGCTGCAACAGCACGGCGATATCCACGGAACCCGTTGCGGCAGGCGACGCAAACAGCTCCATGCTGATGTTTTCCATGCCCGCTTTTTTCAGCAGGAACTTGGCTTTTTCCGGGTCGTAGACCGTTTGCGGCAGGTCGCTGTTGTAGTAGCGCGAGCCGGGCGCGATCGGATGGTCGTTGCCGACCACGGCAAAGCCGCGGAATACCGCCGACTTGATCTGTTCGCGATCGAGCAGGTACTTCATCGCCTGGGTGAAATCGGCGTTCTGGCCGGGCATCTGATCCTGACGGATGATCAAATCAGTGTAGTTGCCCGACGGCGCATCAACGACCCGGTGCCTGGCGCTGGCCTTGATCCGGTCGGTGGAGCGCGGGTTGACCTCGTTGATCATGTGCACGTCGCCGGACAGCAGCGCGTTGACCCGCGACGGCTCGTCGCCAATGGCGATGAATTCGATTTCGTCGAGGTACGGCAGGCCAGGCTTCCAGTAACCGGTGTTGCGTGCGGCAACCGAACGTACACCCGGTTTGAACTCCTTGACCTTGAACGGTCCGGTGCCAATGCCCTGGTTGAAGTCGGTGGTGCCTTCGGGAACGATCAGCAGATGCGAGACGGCCAGAATCGACGGCAATTCGGCGTTTGGCGCAGTCAGGCGAATCTGTACTTCGTTGGCGCCGGTGGCCTTGATTTCGGCGAACTGCTCCATCAGCGGCATGACTTTGGAGCCGGTCAGCGGATCCTTGTGTCGTGACAGCGAGAACACCACGTCGGCCGCGCTGAGGGTTTTGCCGTTGTGAAAAGTCACGTCTTTGCGCAGGGTGATCGTCCACAGGGTCGCGTCGGTGTTGTCGATGCGCTCGGCCAGTTCCAGTTGCGGCACCAGGTGCGCGTCGAAACGAGTCAGGCCGTTGTAGAACATGTAGTGCCGCACATAGTCGGTGGACAGCGCGCCTTTGGCCGGATCGAGGGTGTCGGCGGTGGAACTGGACATGCCGGCGACGCGTATCCGCCCACCCTGCTTGCCTTTGCCCGGCGTCGCCGTATCGTCAGCCAACAGCTTGCCGGCGGCACCGAACAGGCTGCCGGCGCCGGCAGCCGCTACGCCGGCCACGCCGAGCATTTGTAACGCGTGACGGCGTGACATGCCGCGATTTAGGCCTTCGAACACCCGCAGGCTTTCTTCGCCTGAGATCAACGGTGAATCGTTCTTGTGATCAGTCATTTCAGTGCTACCTGTCGAAATCAAGAAGGCTCAAGTGTTCCGGTTGACCGGAACGTCCTGGAAACGCAAACGACGGTGAAGCCACAACATCAACTCAGTGCAAATAGTCCTGAAAGCGATAGTAGGCGCCCACCAAAGGCAGGAACCACGGCTTGCCGAAATGCCCGGGGATCGCCGGCCAGTCGAGTTCACGCCAGGGGTTGGCCTCGGCATTGCCGGCCATCACGTCGGCCATGACCTGCCCCATGTGCACCGACATCTGCACGCCGTGGCCGCTGTAGCCCATCGAGTGGAACACGCCGCCGTGCTGGCCGGCTCGCGGCAAACGGTCGGAGGTCATGTCTACCAGGCCGCCCCAGCAGTAATCGATCCTGGTGCCGGCCAGTTGCGGGAACATCTGGATCATTGCCGCCTGCAGCACCTTGCCGCTCTTGGCATCGTTGACACTGTCAGACATGGCAAACCGCGCACGCCCGCCAAACAGCAAGCGGTTGTCCGGGGTCAGGCGGAAGTAGTTACCGATCATTCGGCTGGTGACATAAGCGCGGCGTCCCGGCAGCAGCTGATCGATCAGCGCCTGAGGCAGAACCTCGGTGGCAATCACGAAACTGCCCACCGGCACAATCCGCCGCCGATACCAGCCCAGACCACCGTGCTGACAGGCGCCGGTCGCCAGCAGAACCTGCCCGGCGTGCAGCGAACCCTTGCTGGTGTTGACCTGATAACCGCCGGCACGGGCTTTCCAGTCGAGCACCGAGGTGCCCTGATGAATCAGTGCGCCGTGACGCACCGCCGCTTCTGCCAGACCGACGCCGAAACGGCCGACGTGCATCTGCACGCCATTGCGCTGCAGCAGGCCGCCATGGAACTGCGCAGAGTTGACTTCGGTGCGGGTCTGTTCGGCAGACAGCAATTCAACATCGGCATCGACTTCGTTGCGAATCAGCTCGCAGGTGCGGGCCAACCCTTCGTAGTGCAGCGGTTTTGCCGCCAGTTTCAGCTTGCCGTTACGCAACAGGTCACAGGCGATCTGCTCCTGCTCAACCAGCGACACAACGCTTTGCACGGCACTTTCGTAAGCCTTGTAATAGGCTTTCGCCCGATCGGCACCGAGACTGGCGCTGAGGCTGGCGTAATCCTGCGCCACCCCCGTGTTGCACTGCCCGCCATTGCGTCCCGAAGCCTCGCCGATCACCCGCCCGGCTTCCAGCACCACCACACTGGCGCCCTTGAGCGCCAGGGCCCGGGCCGCCGCCAGCCCGGTGAAACCACCACCGACGATGGCTACATCGACTTGCCCGGGCAAACCGCCGAGCTGTGCGCCGGTGAAGGCCGGTGCGCTGTCGAGCCAGTAGGATTCACTGCCCATGTTCAATCCCGCCTTTGCCAATGAGGATGTCGTTACAGGCCGACCAGCCCGGCCAGACCGCCGATGTCCGGGATCTGGTGGTAGCTGTAGAAGGCATTGCCCGGTACTTCGTGGCCGCGGGCGACGAAGGCCTTGTTCTTGATCTTCATGTCGTGGGCCGGCATCAGGTCGTAACGGAAGCTGGAGGACACATGCAAGATGTCTTCCGGGCCGCAGTTGAGGTTGTCGAGCATGTACTCGAACGCCGCCAGACGTGGTTTGTAGGCTTGTGCCTGTTCGGCCGTGAAGACCTTGTGAAAAGGTGCGCCGAGTTTTTCGACGTTGGACATGATCTGGCTGTTGCTGGCGTTGGAGAAAATCACCAGGGGAATCTTGTCGGCGATTTTCGACAGGCCGGCCGGTACGTCCGGGTGCGGGCCCCAGGTCGGAACAGCGTCGTAATACAGCTGGCCTTCTTCGCGGTATTCGATTCCCCAGCGCTTGCAGGTACGCGCCAGAGCGGTCTTGAGAATCTCGTCATACGGCATCCAGTCGCCCATGACCTGGTCCAGGCGATAGGCCGAGAAATCCTTGACGAACTGATCCATCTGCTCCGCGGGTACGCGATCAGCGAAGAGTTCGCGGGTCATCGTGCCCATGTGGAAATTGGTCAGCGTTCCGTAGCAGTCGAAGGTAATGAATTTGGGGCGAAGAAAGCTCATTGAGTGCGTTCCTGAAGTTCGTTGAGGTCAATGGCGCTACAAGCATTTGCCTGGATTGCGCAGTAGCGATGCAACGCTGCAGCACACCGTCATTACAACACCGTGAAATCAGCAGATGGCGTTAAAAGCGACCTCCGTTCGATACAAATCACCGTTTTGCTCACGCTGCTCAGCAGACTTTGCGGTGCGCTCCAGCCTTGGGCAAAGCCCCGGTTTATGCGCTCTTATGGACCTGTATCAGCCGCTGTGGATTTCGGATATCGACTTTGCCCGCAGAAACTGCGCCCCCTCGCAGGAGCGTGTCGGTTGCTGCGGCACACGTCGGTCCGGTTCTGAATTGAAGTGATGGAAGGCACATCCTGCGCCTTGAACGACAAGGCTCGGTACAAGCCTTTTATAGGGTAAAAAAGCCCAAGCATTTGCTGCCGACACAAGGCCGCAATTAAGTAGTAAGTGTGGTCTTCGGGACTGTGCTTCGCGGAATCTGCCGAATATTCCCTCCCCCCTTGTCAGGCTTTCATCCAGATGGGATACAGGCGTCATCTCGCCGGAAAAACCGGTGTAAGCGCACACTCTTTATCGGAGAATCGCCATGTCTACCCCGCGTCCGTCCTACGTCTATCGGCCGATGACTGCCGACGACCTGCCCAAGGCCCATGCACTGTCCGTGCAATTGAAGTGGCCCCATCGACTCGACGACTGGGCCATGCTGCAAAGGGTCAGCAAGGGTTTTGTCGTACTTGATGGCGAGCGTTTGATCGGCACCGCGTTCGCCTGCCCGCAAGGTGATTTCACGACTATTGGCCTGGTCATTGTCAGTGACGATTACCAAGGCCAGGGCATCGGGCGAAAGCTCATGGAACACGCGCTGCAGGCTTGCCAGTCAAGCACGGCGATATTGAATGCAACCGTGGCCGGCGCACCGCTGTATGCGAGCCAGGGTTTTGTCGAGTTTGGCCGAATTCAGCAGCATCAGGGCCAGGTGCAAGCTCCCCTGCCCGGGCCATTGGCAGACGGTGAAGAATGCCGCCCACTGCGCGAAGCGGATCATGCGCGGGTGCTGGAACTGGCCAATGCCGGGAGCGGACTGGATCGGCAGGCGGTGCTCACCGATCTGTTCGCTGTCGTCGAGCATTCGGTGGGCATCGTGCGCGACGGTCAGTTGCGCGCCTTCGCCCTGCTGCGCCCGTTCGGTCGCGGTCGTTGCATCGGCCCGTTGATCGCCGAAAACCTTGAGCAGGCCCAACACCTGATCGCGACATTGCTGGCCAAGGTACCGGACGCCTTCGTGCGCATTGACATTCCAGCGGATTGCGGCCTGGCCGATTGGCTGGAAGCCGCCGGCCTGAAAAAGGTCGACACCGTGGCACAAATGTCCCGCGGTCCGGCACCGCAAGCAAGCAACGGCGTTCGGCAGTTTGCCCTGGTCACTCAAGCCATTGGCTGATCATCGGGTTTGAACTCGTCCCTGCCCAAAAAAACTCTCAATAACTGGAGCGTCACCCGTATGTTCGAACCTTGCATCATGCTGTTGGCTCGCGCCGATGGCAGTCGCGTCGACACCTCTTTCAAACAGCAATCCTTGAACGCTGCCGACCCCTTCTCGACCGGACGTCAGATCGCCTGGTCAGGGAGCGACGGTGCGTCTGCCGGCATCGTCGAAGCAGGCGAAAGCCTTGATATCAAGGACTTCCCGCACACCGAGGTGATCGTGGTTCATGCAGGGCACGTGACGTTGAAAACCCGGGAGCGGACACTGGTACTGGCCGTCGGCGCCAGCGCGGTCATCGGCCGGGGCACGGACGTGCGGATCGAAGCACAGACCGGCACCCGGTGGGCGTTTTGCGCCATGGCCACCCAAGGCGCGACGCCTGGCCTGACCTTGCTCGACCCGCTGGCGCACCTGTCTCCCTCCGCCGCGCCGGAACAACAGATTCTGATCGGTCCAACACCGCAATGCCGGTCACGTAATGCCTTCGAAGATGCCACAACCGATCTGCGTGTCGGCGTGTGGGACTCGACGCCCTACGAACGTCACGGTCGCCCGCACAAGCTCAATGAGCTGATGTATCTGATCGAAGGAACCGTAACGTTGCAGACGCCCGAGGGTTTGAGCGTGACCGTCAATACCGGCGACAGCGTGTTTGTTGCGCGGGGTGCGCCGTGCGCCTGGAAAAGCACGTGCTATGTGCGCAAAGTGTATGCGGTTAAATAGCGTCAGCCAGAAATAACAGTGTTATCACACCCGTTCCAGCCAAGTCAGAGCGCCCCTTTTCAGGGGCGCCTGCGTTGTTATTCGCCAGAACGTTCTCTCTGGAATTGGTCGAAACGAAGATATCTGCGCCCTGACCTACAACTGACCGACATTGCGCGCAGCGACTGCCACGGTCGCCGGTGAATCGGAAAGCTTGACGAAGCTCCGAGTCGCGCCATCCAGTGCATCGATGCAACCCGCCTCGATGTCATAGACCCAGCCATGCAAATTCAAACGTCCTTGCTCAAGCGCAAGCGCCACCGATGGATGAGTCCGCAAGTTCGCCAGTTGTGCGATCACGTTTTCACGAACCAGGCCATCGAGCTTGGCACGCGGCGTATCGAACTCATGCGCAGCATTGATCGCTTTCGCGGCGTCCGAATGGCGAAGCCAGTTTGCAACGGCCGGAAGGTGATCCAGACATGTGCAACGTGAAATCGCGCCCATCGCTCCGCAATCCGAGTGGCCGCAGATCACGATGTCCCTTACACCGAGCACTGCAACCGCATATTCCACGGTGGCCGAAACACCGCCCGGTTCAGGACCGTACGACGGCACAATGTTGCCGGCGTTGCGGATCACGAACAGCTCACCCGGTTCGCGCTGTGTGAGAAGTTCAGGTACTACACGACTGTCCGAGCATGTTACGAACAACGCCTTCGGGTTTTGCTCTGTCGCGAGCTGCCTGAAAAGCTCGACGCGTTGTGGATACACCTCGCGTTGAAAACGCAGAAAGCCATCAATAATGTCACGCATGGGGTCCTCCAAAGCCTAATTTCAGATGCCGAGACGAGCATTCGACATGCCTTTGCACCTCACTGAGTCGTCATTATCGCAGACGCCGCATGCGTTGATAGCATGCGGATTGCGCAGGAGCAGTGTAAAAGCATCCGCCTCAGCCGCCTCCCCCTCCAGCATCGGCTCCGACACACAGACCTTGCATTGCCCCTTGGCGAGGTCTGCCCGTCACTCCTTGGTCAGATCAACCAACGGCGTCTGCCGCACTTCAGTCTCCCGCCCACCCTGAATCTCGCTCACCTGCTTCAAGGCCTTATCGACAGCCAGCTTATCCACCAACAAGCTGTAGCTGATGCGGAACTGCTTGTGTTCCTTCGGCCCAATTGTGGGTACCAGGTTCAGTGGCCGTTGATAACGGCGGTTGTAGGAAAAACTCGTCCCCGGCTCCAGCCCCGTGACGTACCCCTGGCCTTGGGTATCGGTGTTTTTCCACAGGGAAAACACCGGCAGTGTCTGAGTATTGAAGCCGACCGAAACGCCCAGGCTGCCGGCCTTGTTATGCAACACGGTCAGCGTATCGCCCTTGGCATCGGCATACGGCACTACGTTGTAAACCGTTTCATCGTAGTCCCTGGTCGGTGCGCGGTAGGTTTGCCATTCGGGCAGATCGCCCTTGGCCTTGTCGTTGAACGGTGACACCTGTTTCACCGGCGCGGCAAAGCGAGCGCCTTGCTCCAGGAACGGGGTGCTGAAGTTACTGTGATACAGCGCCTGGTATTCCTTCGGATAGTCGCCGTTGTTGGTGAGCGTGTCGTTGAGCGCGAACACTACGCTGCCGGGTTCGGTGACCAGTTCGGTGGCGACGGAGAAGTCGACCTTCTTGAACGCCTGCTCTTTCAGTTCACCGCGCAGGGTGATGGCGTACGGTGGAGTTTCATCGATGTGCAGGGTGACTTTGTTCGCTGGAATGTTGGCGGCCCGACCGTGCAGGGTCAGCAGTTCGCCGTTGTCGACGCCGGGGTGGCCGACCCATTCGTATCCGCAGCGGGTGACCAGTTCATTGAAACCTTCCAGCCAGCCCAGACCGCCGCGGCCATTGAGTTCGATGAAGGACGGATTGACCACTTCCTTGACCGGCGAATCCCAGCCCATGCGCACATTGCCGACCGAAGCCTGCAAGACGTTCATTCCCCGTGTCGGCACTACCGAGAGTTTCATCGTGCCGTTATCGATGTCGACGATGCTGACGCCTTCCTGCCGACCGCCATGCAAGGTGCGCAGGGTAACGCTGAAGGGTTTGTCGGTTTTCAGGCCGAGTTGCTGGCTGGTGATCTGCCAGTTCTGGGCGGCTTTGTCGGTGTCGAGCAGAACGTAATCCCAGGCCATGGCGTGGGAGGCAGCGGACAGTGTGCTGAGGGCAACGACGAGTTTGAGCGGGGTCATGGCAGTAGCCTTTTTTGGAGTTGTGCCATTTTTATAAACGCGATGAAACGTTTCAGCAAGCTTGAAAAGTGCCACAACACCGGTAATACCAACAAAGACTTGGGCCAAATCGCAATATCGAGTCGATCCAATGCCGCAAATCCGCCGCTTCAATGGGCGCTGGCCCGTCGCCAATCACGCGCTCGATTTAGCTGTTTACACACTGCATTCAAAATTAGTGATTTAACTAGGTAGTTACCTACCGATATAATGCCCGCCTCATTTCAACGGGACATTCAACGTGAAGCAGAGTCAACGCCTCTCGGGCATATCAACATTCATTCTGGTCGGGCTCGGGGTGATCATCGCCCTGCTCGGCCTGGCACTGGCCGCTGGCGGTGTGAAATTGGTCAGCCTGGGAGGCTCCTGGTACTTCCTGGTGGGTGGTCTGGTGATGGCCGTCTCCGGTCTGCTGATCGCGCGGCGCAAGCCTGCCGGTGCCTGGCTGTTCGCGGCGTTTCTGGTTGGAACCGCCATCTGGGCCGTGATCGATGCAGGGCTGGTGTTCTGGCCGGTGTTCTCGCGCCTGTTCATGTTCAGCGCCGTGGGTCTGGTGGTTGCGCTGGTCTATCCGCTGCTCAAACGCGCCAATGGTGACGTTGCAGGTCGCGGCGCTTACGGCGTTGCGGCTGTTCTGGCGGTTGGACTCGCGGTAGCTGCCGGCAACATGTTCGTCGCGCACCCGACCGTCGCCCCTACCGGCACTGGCCCGGGCCTGACGCCGGTCGAGCCGGAAAAGGCGCAGAAAGACTGGGCCCACTACGGTAATACCGAGGGTGGCAGCCGCTTCGCTGCGCTGGACCAGATCAACCGCAGCAACGTCGACAAGTTGAAAGTCGCGTGGACCTACCACACCGGCGACATCGCCGAGAGCGACGGCAATGGCGCCGAAGACCAGCTCACCCCGCTGCAGATCGGCAACAAGGTGTTTATCTGCACCCCGCACAACAACCTGATTGCGCTGGATGCCGACACCGGTAAAGAACTCTGGAAAAACGCGATCAACGCCAAGTCCAAAGTCTGGCAGCGTTGCCGTGGCATGGCCTACTTCGATGCCAGCGCAGCCGTCGCCAAACCGGCCAGCTCGCCGGTAACCGACACGCCGGCCGCTCCCGTCGCCAACTGCACGCGCCGTCTGCTGACCAACACCATCGACGCCCGTCTGATCGCAGTCGATGCCGACACCGGCGAGTTCTGCCAGGGTTTCGGCAACAACGGCCAGGTTGATCTGAAGGCCGGTCTGGGTGATGTCCCGGACAGCTACTATCAACTGTCCTCCGCGCCGCTGATGGCTGGCACGACCGTGGTCGTTGGCGGTCGCGTGGCGGATAACGTGCAGACCGACATGCCGGGCGGCGTGATCCGTGGCTTCGACGTGATGACCGGCGCCATGCGCTGGGCGTTCGACCCGGGCAACCCGCAGGATAAAAAGGCACCTGCCGACGGCAAGACCTATGTTCGCAGCACGCCGAACAGCTGGGCACCAATGTCTTACGACCCGGCAACCAACACCGTATTCCTGCCGATGGGCAGTTCTTCCACCGACATCTACGGCGTGGAACGCAGCAAACTCGATCACACCTACGGCGCGTCGATCCTGGCGCTGGACGCCAACAGCGGCGAAGAAAAGTGGGTGTACCAGACCGTGCACAACGACCTCTGGGACTTCGACCTGCCGATGCAACCAAGCCTGATCGACTTCACCAAGGACGGCAAAACCGTGCCGGCGCTGGTGATCGGCACCAAGGCCGGGCAGATCTACGTGCTGGATCGCGCCACCGGCAAACCGTTGACCGAAGTGAAAGAAGTGCCGGTCAAGGCAGCCAATATCCCCAACGAGCCGTACTCGCCGACCCAGCCAAAATCGGTGGGCATGCCGCAGATCGGTGCCCAGCACCTGACCGAGTCGGACATGTGGGGCGCTACGCCGTACGACCAGTTGCTGTGCCGGATCGACTTCAAGTCGATGCGTTACGACGGTCTGTACACCGCGCCAGGCACTGACAAATCCCTGAGCTTCCCGGGGTCGCTGGGTGGCATGAACTGGGGCAGCATCTCCACTGACCCGGTGCACGGTTTCATCTTCGTCAACGACATGCGTCTGGGCCTGTGGATTCAGATGATTCCGTCGCAGAACAAGGCTCAGGCCTCTTCCGGTGGCGAAGCGCTGAACACCGGAATGGGCGCGGTGCCACTGAAAGGCACGCCTTACGCCGTGAACAAGAACCGCTTCCTGTCGGTCGCCGGCATTCCGTGCCAGGCCCCGCCGTTCGGTACGCTGACGGCTATCGACATGAAAACCCAGAAAGTCGCCTGGCAGGTTCCGGTCGGCACCGTTGAAGACACCGGCCCGCTCGGCATCCGCATGCACCTGCCGATCAAGATCGGTCTGCCAACCCTCGGCGGCACGCTGTCGACCCAGGGCGGCCTGATCTTCATCGCCGGCACCCAGGATTTCTACCTGCGCGCTTACAACAGCAACAACGGTGAAGAAATCTGGAAAGCCCGCCTGCCGGTCGGCAGCCAGGGCGGCCCGATGACGTATGTGTCGCCGAAAACCGGCAAGCAGTACGTGGTCATCACCGCCGGTGGCGCCCGTCAGTCGACCGATCGTGGCGACTACGTAATGGCTTACGCCCTGCCGTAAGCCACTGCGCCCTCCTTCACGTTCTTGTGCGCGACACCTTCGGGTGTCGCGTCGTTTCATGTCCCCAACTCTGGATTTCAGCAATGTCATTCGTTGTTCGTTTTTCCCACACCGGCATCTTCACCGGCGTGCTGTTCGGTATCACCTGTAGCGCCGCCCTGCCCGCTTTCGCGGACACCGATTCGAACGTCTTCACCCGCAATACCCTGACCGGCGACTGGGGTGGCCTGCGCCACCAGCTCGACGAAGATGGCGTCAAGTTCACCGGCGATTACACCGGCGAAACCGCCTACAACGCCGACGGCGGCAAACACCGCTCAGCCCGTTACTCACAGAACATCAAGCTCGGCGCGCAATTTGATCTGAGCAAAGTCTATGGCGTGGACAACGCCGGCAAGGTCCAGCTGACCATCAACGACCGGCGTGGCAACAGCGCCTCGCAAGATCTGGTCGGCAACCGTCTGCCGATCCAGGAAAACTACGGCGGCCTCTACACGCGTCTGACTGAACTGAGTTACGAGCGCACGCTGTTCACACCGGCGCTGAACGTCAAACTCGGCTACATGGCCATGGGCAACGACCTCGGCGGCCTCGACAGCGGCATTCTCTGCAACTTCATGAACGCCGGCTTCTGCGGCCATCCGCTGAACATGTCCGGCGGCAGCGGCTGGACCAACTATCCCAACGCGCACTTGGGCGTGCGGGTGAAATACGACCTGTCGCCGGAATGGCAACTGCGCGTCGCCGCGTTCAACGTCGATCCCGAAAGCAACGGCAACTCCAGCCGCGCCTGGCACCTGGGGCCGAAACACACCACCGGCACCGTGGTGCCTGTCGAACTGGTCTACAAACACGCGGGCACGCTGCCCGGCGAGTACAAGCTCGGTTATTACTACGACAGCTCCGACGTGAAACGCATCGGCAGTGACAAGGAAGTGTCCGGTCGCGGCGGCCATTACCTGCTCATTGATCAGGCGGTGTGGAGTTCGCCAACGTCGGAGGGCCGCAGCCTGCACGCTTTCGGTCAATACTCGGCGGCCAGCGAAGCGGCTTCGCCGTTCAGCAAGTGGTATGGCGCCGGGGTGGTCCTGTACAAACCGTTCGAAGGCCGCCCGCGTGACACCGTCGCACTGGGCTACGGTCGCGCCGTGCAAAACCCGCGCAGTCGCGACGTGCAACAAGACGCCGCGCTGGCCAACGGCACACCGCTCTCCAATATCGACGGCGCTGAACAGCTGATCGAACTCGGTTACGGCTACCAGGCCACGCCATGGCTGACCCTGCGACCGAACCTGCAGTACATCATCGAGCCGGGCGCGTTTTCCGGGCAGGACATCGATAGTGCACTGGTGGTGGGTCTACAGGTGAAAGCGGCGCTGTGACACCGACGTATACATTTGTGATGCTCAAGTACGGTCAGGCTTGCCCAGTTTTTTGAATTTCTCATTCAGGTAGGCCCACAGTACCGTTTCATAGCTTTCGGGTTGCGCGCCTTTTCCTTTGGGGCCAGTCGCGCGGCCCGTACCAAACAGCAGTTGTCCGATGCTCAGGCCCAATTGCCGATAGCTTTCGAATTGCGACTCGTTGAAAAACTGATTGATGGTCGGCTCATTCGGAAACGTTGGATGAGTGATCGAATAGAACCTTACATCGTCGTTTATACGTCGAATCATGTTTGGTTTGATGACGAGCAGTACACAAATCAGCCTGCGAGGCTCCGAGTCGATATCTCGATCGTAAACATTGAACAATAATGCACATTGGTCATCCACAAGGCTGCCGGGCTTTATCTCGTTGCCCTTCTTGCCCCCCGTAAGGAAGTCTTCGTAGCACCCGAAAACGTTTTCCAGCGATTGAAAGCGCTTGTCGCGTTGAAAGTCGTCGTCTGCCTCTATTTCCAGCTTCAGATCCAGACGTGCCAGACGAATGAGGTTAGCGATGTCTTCAAACTGGTAATCCGGATCTGCGCCGCAGTCGCACAGGACAATCAGGTCCAGACGCCGCTCGCGTCGCAGCAACTCGTAAGCACCGGTGTTTTCGAAGTGCCCACCGTCCGACAGATAAAGGTAATCTCGATGATGTCCATAAAATCTGGCCGTCAGTTCATTAAATAGATAACACGGAGTCGGTAAGCATCTGACTAGAAATGGGTCGAGGCGATTCAACTTCTGCTCTGGGCCGGCGTTTTCTTCAATGAAATTGGCAGGCCACCAGGTCCCCAGCCGCACGTTGGCCAGCCCGCACAGCAGCGAAGTGCCTAGCGAAGTTGTTCGCCCCAAGCCTGTAGAGAACGCAGCTCCCGATGTAGCTATCCAGTGGCCGACGGTCAATGCCTGGTCGGCCTCACTGCTTTTCACCTGTTTCTTTGCACGCGTACGTGGGGTGCCATCCAGAATGAACTTGTAGCTGCTGACGGCTTTCGCCAACTCTGCGCCAATATCCATCCGTGGACGGTAAGTGCTGGGGGCGATGCACAACGGCAGACCTTTGCGGTCGCGCTGAACCAGTTGCCCCGTCGGATCGACGGTGAGGTTCACGGTGACGTTGATCAAATGTAGCGGAGCCAGCGATTGGTCCCCGTAATAGTCTTCCAGTGAAAGATCGTCTCCCGGCAACGCGTCGCTGACACTCAACTTGTCGACCCGCTCTTTCAACAGACCCGACCACTTGAATCGATACCCGTTCGAGGCGCCAAGATAAGCTCTGGTCAATCTCGCCGAGTACAAAGCCTGCAACGAAGACAGATTCAAGAAGCCGAAAAAAGATCCACCGATAGCCGTCAGTATCGCGGTAATGCACAGGATAAAAACTGTCCCGTCCCAGTTGAGTTGTTCCGGCAGAGCAACAGGATCCAGCAGCCACTGCAGCAATACACCCCAGGACAGTACCACCAGACAGAACATGGCGGATCCAAGCACCATGCTCAGCAAAGGCAACGGTAAGTTGAACACTGACTGTTTTTTCGTGCGTTCACCCATCAATCCGCTCACTGCCTGTGTCACCCAGACAATAGCGGCAAGGACGCCGGCGGGTGTCAGCGTCAGCAATGCATGGCCACTCGACCACAGTTCGTAGAGTTTTTGTGACAGTTCAAGAGCTGCAGCGAGAAAACACAGTACCAGCATCGTGATAATTGACCGCGACAGGCTTTTGGTAATCATCACTCTGAAACCACGTACCGTCCGCTGGCCAGGGCCGGGACGATATGCTGACAATATGCTCCAAAACACCGCCAGGACCAGAACGGGAAGCACCAGGTACCCGAGGCCGACCACGTGGTGAAGCGAGTTGTCCTGAAGTTTGGTCAGCAGCGCAAGCAGCGCGAATATCAGTACCACGCAGATGAACATGGCCTGATTGAGAAGCTCGGGCTCGTCGTTATCCACATTTTTTTTCGAATAGAACAGCCAGAAACCCAAGGCCTGAGGCGCTACGAAAAGCAATAGAAAGCCCAACGGCATCCACCAGAGCGCAGTACTCCAGTCAGGTAGATTCACATCAGGAAATGTCCGCACCAGATACGGTTGCACAATGCCGTTGGCAAACATCTCCAGCAGCGTCAGAAGCACCAACATAGTCAGGATCGGCATACCGATCACGAAATGCACCGAGAGCCAATTGCGCATCGCCAATGCAAAGCCGTAAAACATGTCCCCGGAGCCGGAAGGCGTCAGGTAACGGCCATTTTCTCTGAGCCACGCCGTCGGGCCTTCGCCAACATGACGCTCTGGCTTGTCGTATCGCAGGTTGGTGTGAATGCGCCCCGGTGGTTCGAAGCGCAAAACCTTGTATGCATTTCTGGCGGCTTCGCGGATCCCCTCTACGGAGGGAGCAGCATCTGGCTGATCGATATTGCCCTCCCTCATATTTGCCTTTTCGAGGTAGGGACGAAGCCTTCCGCCCTGGAACAGGCTGCAAAAGAACCCGCCGAAATATCCCCCACCACTGACACTGGAAAGATAGTCAAAGTGAGGCAACAGGAAATTCCCGATATTGTCTTCAGAGGGGTTCTGCACTTTATTGCCAGGTGCATGAGCACGAGCCATGGCCTGAGTCACGCCCAGGCAGAAAGTGGCACTGCGAATTCCCCCACCTGACAAGGCTAGCCCCCAGATCGTGCTTCGAGTACCCGTGGCCGGTATATCTTGTACATCCAGACTTAATCCTTTACGTCGCAACTGGATGCGTTCCACTTCCGACGCGTACTGCTTTGCAGCAGCGTTGATTGAAGCGTCTTCCAAATCGCCATCGCTGCTTGCCATCGCAGGCTCCTTCCTGAGGGCTATCAGGGCGTATTGCACTCCTCTGGATTTAAGCTGTTTTGTAGCGAAGTGCCAGTATCTCTTGCGGTTGCGAATCAGCAGAGATTCGACGTGAGATCGGTAAGCCACCGCAGAAGCGTCGCCGCTGTCAGCGCAACGTCATCTGCGCGCGCTGACATATGTCTGACTCAAATCGCCGGCCCAACCGTAGAGCACGCCTTTGACGTTCTCCGCGGTCATCACCTGTTTGTCGTTTTCCAGCGGCACGCCCATGCCCTTGCGAACGACTTTCGCCACCACCTCGCCGGTGGATCCATCCTCGATCGACACTTCCGTGGCGATCTCACTGTCCTGATCACGAATGCCCGCAGCCGTACTCACTCCGGCCGCAACCAGCGTGATCGGCAGCCATTCGTAGTACCGCAGGCTCTGGGTGCTGGCGGCGACTTGCGTGATGGCTGGCCGCACAACCAGCGTGTTCGGGCCGGGCCCGGATGCCAGCGGCAGCGTTTTGCCCAGTTCCTGCCTGAGGGCTGCGTCGTAGTAGCGGGTCACACCTGACAAGGTGCTCTGCGGAATCCGCCCCGTGGGCTGGACCTGCGGATAGAACTGGCTCGGCGCCAGGTAAATCCGTGTGTAACGCCCCTTCGCCAACGCCGGGCTGACCCAACTCAGAATCGTCTGTCCCGACGGCGTCTGCTGCTCCTTCAACATGCTGTAGTCGTTGAGAAACCCGGAATACAGTTCAGGCTCGACTTTTTTACTGCTGCAGGCCGACAGGCTCAAAGTCGCTGCAAACAACAACGCCAGCGAATGACTGTTTCTCATCAATGCGCTTCCCCAGCGGTCTGAACCTGGCCGAACGGGGTATTTTCAGAACACTCGATGCGCAACTGGCCATGGGTCATGATCCAGTGAATGAATTCGGCCGTGGGAATCGTGTGGATGTATTCCACCCAATGGCTGTCGGCCGGGCTGAAGCGCTCGAAGTAGCGGCGCATGACGAGTTGGCTTTGATCCGGAGCTATCCCCAGGCAGGTTTCCTGGAAAAAGATCGGCGCGTTGAGAACGCTGCTTGTGGTGCGCTGGGTCAGGATCAATGGGCGCACGGCGCCATGACTCTGAGTGGAATAAGCGCTTTTCATATCCTTCATATGAACCCCCTTGGATGGAATGCCGGCAGAGTGCCCGAGGTTTTTTGCCCGACGATGTCCGGCTGATGTCCGTTCTGAAGGAATGTTGCTCGATTGAAATAAATGACCCTGGCCACGAAATGGTTTTAGATGCCCTCTTTTTGGGTACATGGGTCCTGCAAACGTGAGCAGATTGCTGATCGTCGACGACGACGTGGAAATTCTGTCCCTGCTGAAGAAGTTTTTCGTTCAGCACGCCTACGAGGTCGATGTGGCACCGGATGGCCAGGCCATGTGGGCCGCCATCGAACACGCGCGACCGGACACGATCATTCTCGACTTGATGCTGCCGGGTGAAGGCGGTTTGAGCCTGTGCCAGAAAATCCGTGCGCAGAGGGGGATCCCGATCATCATGCTGACGGCCATGGCTGAACTGAGCGACCGGATTGTCGGTCTGGAACTGGGGGCCGATGATTACCTGACCAAACCCTTCGCACCCCAGGAATTGCTGGCCCGGGTGCGCGCCCTGCAACGTCGCGCCGGCGAACAAAGTCATCCCGCCAGCGAACCGACCCGTCCGGTCATGACCTTCGCCGGTTGGCACCTGGACATCACGTGTCGCGAACTGCGCTCGCCCGACGGTGTGATGATCCCGATGTCCGGTGGAGAATTCGACCTGCTGCTGGTTTTTCTCGAGCATCCTCAACGCATCCTGACCCGTGAACAACTGATCGACCTGACCCACGGCAAGGGCCACGATGCGTTTGATCGCAGCATCGACGTGCAGGTCAGCCGGCTGCGACGCAAGATCGAACCGGACAGCAAACGCCCGGACCTGATCCGTACCGTGCGCAACGGCGGTTATATGTTCACGGTCAAGGTCAGCCGCTCATGATCGGTCGAATCCTGCCGCGCGACACCCTCAGTCGCCGGATCGCCCTGACGATCATTGCGGCCATGCTCGCCTCGCTGATTCTCAATGCCCTGTTCGTGCAGGTGGCAGGCACCTGGGCCCGTCCCCCCATCGAACGCACCGGATTACTGGAGCGGATTGCGGCGAGCACTCGCGTGATCGAGGCGGCACCCGCTCAATTACGCCCGCAACTGGCAAACGCGGCCAGCAGTTCAACGCTTGAGGTGTTATGGAGTGCGCAACGCAGCCAGTTCAATCTGCCCGGGGACGGCGAATCGGTCGAGACCGGCAAGGTTCCTGCGCTGCGGCAATTGCTCGGCGATGACCGGGAAATCGAAGTATTCAACCCCGACGACTGGCCACCAGGCAGTGCGCAGGCTCATTACGTCGCCCTCGTGCCTCTGGCCGATGGCAGCTGGCTGACATTCACGCCACCGGAACGCAGCTGGGGACTGAGCCTGGATGCCCGGATCGCGGTCATCATCGCGTTGGGCCTGGTCGCCACGTTGCTGGTCGCCTGGATTGCCACGCGCCAACTGGCCAATCCGCTGCAGCGTTTTGCTGGCGCCGCGAGGCGGTTTGGCAAAGATTTGAACGCGCCCCCCATCGATATCGAAGGCCCCCACGAGATCCGTCAGGCGATCATCGCCTTCAACACGATGCAGGCGCAGATCCAGCACTTCATCGGTGAGCGCACCCACATGCTTGCCTCGATTTCCCATGACTTGCGCGCGCCATTGACCCGGATGCGCCTGCGCAGTGAGTTCATGGAAGACCTGGACAATCAGCAGAAAATGATTCGCGACATCGAAGAAATGCAATCGATGATCAACGCCGCGCTGGCGTTTTTCCGTGAAGGCACACGGCTTGAACAACCGACGGCGTTCGATCTGTCCGAGCTGCTGCAAACCATCCTCGACGACTACCGCGACCAGAACGTCCTCATCGACTTCAACGGCCCGGCCCATCTGGTCTATGACGGCCGGCCGCTGAGCCTGAAGCGGGTGATCGTCAACCTGCTGGAAAACGCCGTGAAATACGCCGAGCGCCCGCACATCGCGCTGAGTCGCAACACACGCTCCATCTGCATCGAAATCTGCGACGAGGGCCCGGGCATTCCCGAGGACGCGCTGAAACGGGTGTTCGACCCGTTCTTGCGCCTCGAAACCTCGCGCAACCGTGAAACCGGCGGCGTCGGGCTCGGTCTCTCGGCGGCCCGGGCGATCGTGCGTGAACAGGGTGGCGAACTGACCTTGAGCAATCGCAAGGGCTCGGGGCTGGTGGCGAGGGTCGAGTTGCCTGTTGTCGATTGACACAGCACACCCGCTCAATCATTCAGAGGCAACCGGCACCACAATCCGGCGACATTCCATTTACGCCGGTCACTGACACATGAAAGGATTTCCGCCCTCGGGCATCACACTCGCCTTGCTGCTCGGTGGTGCCGTCAACACAGCCCTGGCCAGCGGTTTTCTGGATGACGCCAAAGGCGAAGTGCTCAGCCGCAACTTCTTTCTGAGCAACGACTACCGCTCGCCCTCGCCCAGCGGCAAGAACTACAAACAGGAATGGGCTCAAGGCTTTATCGGCACCTTCTCATCCGGTTTCACCGAAGGAACAGTCGGTTTTGGCCTCGATGCCCACGCCTTTTATGGCTTGAAACTGGACGGTGGCCGGGGACATTCCGGCACCGGCCTGTTGCCGGTGGACAGCGAAGGTCGCAGCGAAAGCGATTATTCCAGCGCAGGCGGTGCACTCAAGTTGAAGGCCTCGCGCACCACCCTCGCCTTCGGCGAAATGACCGTCGAGACGCCGGTGTTCGACACCTCGGACAAACGCCTGCAACCGGAGTACGCCACCGGGTTTCTGCTCAACAGCCGTGAAATCGACAACGTCAATCTGGTGGCCGGGCATTTCACCGCGTTCAAGAACCAGGACAGCTCTTCCGGCCAAGGCGATTTTCAGGGCTACGACGCCAGTACAAAGGCCGGCGGAATCAGCTTCATCGGCGCAGACCTGTTCAGTGAAAGCCCTGTAGGTGGCGCGCTATACGCGTCCGACTTGAGCGAAACCTGGCACCAGTACTACGCCAACCTGCATTTCAAACAGTCCGGCGTGCTGCTCGATGCCAACGTCTACCACACCCGCGACACCGGGCAGGCACTGGCCGGTGAAATCGACAACACCGCGTTCAGTCTCTCGGGCAAATACGCCTTCGGCCCGCACGCGGTGATGCTTGGCTGGCAACGGATCAACGGTGACACACCGTTCGATTTCGTCGGCGGCGACTCGATCTACCTCGCCAACTCGATCAAATACGCCGACTTCAACGGCGCCCACGAGCGCTCATGGCAAGCCCGCTACGATCTGGATCTCGGTGCGTTCGGCATTCCCGGCCTGAATTTCATGACCCGCTACGTCTCCGGCAGCCACATCGACGGTACCCACGCGCCCAAGGGCGGCGCCTACAATCCGTTCGACCCGGACAGCGGTCAATACCAACCACAGCAAGGGGATGGCGGCAAACACTGGGAGCGCGACATCGATCTGCGCTACATCGTCCAGTCCGGTGCCGCCAAGGATCTTTCCGTTCAGCTGTCCCACGTCTCGCACCGGGCCAACAGTGCTCAGGCGGGGGATGACATTGACCGGATCTATGTGGTGATTCAGTACCCGCTCGGTTTATGAGAACGGAGATGAACACCCATGCTATTGAGTCGAGGAACCCGCTACGCTGCCTGCATTGAAAACGGCATATTTTTTAAGCTCAGCCTGAGTCAAGTTATGTATATCCGTCGAATCAACATCCAGGCTAAAACTCAGAAGACTTTGGTGAATCTCTGGTTGATCGGAATGCCCCAACATGTCGCGGTAGCCCCAAGTGGAAACGTACGGCCAAAATTCATTGACCTTGAAATGACAAACGCACAAATCAAATGTAACGCCTGAGCGATGAACGCCAATACTGAAATCGCTTCCCAGCGCAACTCTTGTTTTCCCCATCAGCAGAAGATAAGGACAGGCGGACAGGCACTGTACGTTAGAGATACCGATTCCACCCTCAAGCTTGTAGCGCTCGGCCATGCATGTATTGAAGTGCCGGGATTTTATCCAGTTGCCTATGTCTTGTGCGATGCCAGCACTGCCACCGGGACTACTGAAGCATACGGTATCGAATGTCGCGGTTTCAGCCAGGTGATCGATTGCTTTCGCCGTGCCATCATCAATGGCGCCAATAATTATCAAGACATTTTTCTTGCAGTCCGTACTTTCCTTGTTACAGGCCTCGCCGATCATGGCTTTTTTTATAACCATCGATTTATCGGCAACTTCAACAGTGTCGTTTGGAAATAGCCAATGCCATGCCTTCGGACCGCCTGTACAAACAAGCCATACGGACATAAACAAAATTAAAACCTTGATCAGGGCAAGCCCGATGGACACTGATATTTTTCTAAGCAAAACCGTCTTCCCTAAATCATTCTATAAATGCCGCTATCGAACCTGATTCGGCAAAACACCGTACGAGTTGAATTCGCAGTTGGCCGCACGAAACTTGCCGAGCAAATGATGTCACATCGCCCTTATTCTGTGAATGTCACACTCCGCGCCCATGAGTGCACAGGCTTCAACGAAAAGCCCATCCAAGAGAAAAGTATGGCGGAAGGCAGCCGGAGTCGAACCTGCCCGGGAACGGATGCCGTCCCCAACCGGGTTTGAAGCCCGGCCGCGCCACCGGGCGCGATTGCCTTCCTTGAACTCAATCCGCGCCGGGGTTGGCCAGCGCGTTGTCGTAGCGGATCTGCCGGCCCTCGCCGAGACGCCGGGTCAGGCCGAGGCGGTCGAAGAATTCGAGGATCTGGATACTGCGTTTGCGTCCCAAGCCTAGCGCATCGCGGAACGCCGTGACTTGAATCGGCGGATTTTCTTCACCCAGACGCAACAACACCGCCGCCATCTGCCGCAAGGTGATGTCGGTGAAGAACAAGTCCCGCACCACTTGATGCATCACGCCCAGCCGCGCCAGTTTGCGCAGCAGCAGCCTGACGGTCGCGTCGTCCTTCTCCACGGCTTTGGCTACGTCGCGCACCCACGGCGGATCGAAACCGGCCTGTTCGAACAGCGGCTGCAACACCAGCCACAGGGCTTCGTCGTCGGCATTCAGGCGCACCTGATGATCCAGCAAATGCAACCACGGGCCGCTGGCGGTGAGCGAGCCGGCGCTGCGCAGTTCTTCCAGCAGGCTGATGAACGTCGAATGCTCGATATTCAATCCACTGAAACGCCGCAGACGATCACGGTCCGGGCCCATCTGGTCGGGCTCCAGCTCATGGAATCGCGCCAGTTGCTCCAGCAACGTGAATTTCAGGATGCCCCAGTGCTGGGCATTGAACAGCCTCGTTCCCTGGCGGGTTTCGATCAGGCGGACGTTGTCCGGCAGCAACCAGCCTTCACGCGGTCGGTTGAACTGACGCTCCAGTCGCTGCGGATCAATGCCGCTGTCGCTGTATTCCAGCAACGTCGGCAACGCTTGTTCAAGATCACTGCTGATTGCCAGTGCCCGCAATTGCGCCAGACGCCCGGGGCTGCGCCGTTGCCGGGCCGGGGCAAACGGATCGAGCAATTGACCGCCGCCGAGCGTGCGCTGGGCGCTGGCATCACGCAGGACCAATCGATCCCCCTTTACGCCGTGTACCGGGACATTGGTCAACAGTTGCGCGAACATGCGCTCGCCCGGAAGCAGTCGTGGTCCTTCGAGCAACGCCACCCGGGCGATCACGTCTTGCGTGCCGAGATGCAGGTGCACAGGCTGAAAGTGTTCGAAGGTGCGCGTCTCATCGGGCAGCAACTGGAAGTCGATGTCCAGGCGTTGGGTCGGTGCGAACAGTGTTTCGGCGAGCAGCCATTGTCCGCGATGTATTTGCCCAAGCTCCAGGCGATCACCGCTGATGTTCAGGGCCACACGTTGACCAGCAAACGCCAGTTCTGCAGGTTGATTCTGGGCATGCAGCCCTCTCACCCGCACCGTTTTGCCCGAAGGCCCGAGGATCAGTCTGTCGCCCACCGCGATCATTCCCGACAGCGCTGTGCCCGTCACCACAATCCCGGCACCGGCGACACTGAACGCCCGGTCGATGGCCAGACGAAACCCGCCCTCGCGACTGCGTTTCAACACTTCACGTTGCGCCTGTAGCAACGCTTGCCGCAGGTCATCGACGCCCTCACCCGTCATGCTTGAGACCGCGAGCATCGGCGCACCTGCAAACGGACCGGGGGCCAGCAGATTTTCGATTTGCTGGCGCACCTTTGCCACCCTGCCCGCCTCGACCCGATCACACTTGGTGATCGCCACCAGCGCCCGGGGAATTCCCAACAGCTGGGCAATCGCCAGATGCTCGCGGGTCTGCGGCATCACGCCGTCATCCGCCGCCACAACGAGCAGCACCAGATCAATGCCTTGGGCGCCGGCGAGCATGTTGTGGGTGAATTTCTCGTGGCCGGGCACGTCGATGAACCCGGTCAGCCCCGCGCCGGGCACCAGTTCGGCGTAGAGATAACCGAGGTCGATGGTCATGCCCCGCTCACGCTCCTGCGGACGACGGTCGCCGGTTTGCCCGGTCAGAGCCTGGAGCAGCGAGGTCTTGCCGTGGTCGATGTGCCCGGCGGTGCCGACGATCATGGCTGCAACTGCGCGAGTTGCGCGAGCCACGCCGGCTCATCGTCGAGTTGCCGCAGATCCAGCCACAGTGCGTCATCGTCGAGGCGTCCGAGCACCGGAATCGGCAACTCGCGCAATGCGCTTTGCAGAATCAGCAGCCTGCGTCCGCGTAGGCGTTTCGACACTTGAGGGCGGGCACACAATGCCGCACTTGGCAGCCGCGCCACCGGCTGGCTGCCGCTGCCGATCATGCCCAGTGTTTTCTGCGCCGTGACCGTCCAGGTTTCACCGAGCACCTTGGCCAATGCCGGTTGCAGGCGTTCGGTCTGGGCCAGAATCTCATCTTGCGGGCGGGTCAACAGACGCAGAGTCGGCAAGCGCTCGGCCAGGCGATCCGGATCGCGATAGAGCCCGAGCACCGCTTCCAGCGCGGCCAGTGTCATCTTGTCGACCCGCAAAGCCCTTTTCAGCGGGTTTTTCTTGATCTTCGCGATCAGTTCCTTGCGCCCGACAATCACCCCCGCCTGCGGTCCGCCGAGCAGTTTGTCGCCGCTGAAGGTGACGATGTCAGCGCCATCGAGCAGTGCCTGACGCACCGTCGGCTCCGCCGGCAGGCCCCAGCGGGTCAGGTCCAGCAGGCTGCCGCTGCCGAGGTCCTCGAGCAACGGCAAACCATGGCGATGGGCCAATTCCGCCAGTTCGGCCGTTGGCACGCGAGCGGTAAACCCTTCGATGCTGTAGTTGCTCGCATGGACACGCATGATCAGGCCGCTGCGAGGGCTGATCGCTGCTTCGTAATCACGGGCATGGGTACGATTGGTGGTACCGACCTCATGCAGACGCACACCGGCCCGGGCCATGATGTCGGGAATGCGGAACGCACCGCCGATCTCGATCAATTCGCCACGGGAGATGATGCCTTCCTTGCGAGCACCAATACTGTTGAGCGTCAGCAGCACGGCGGCGGCATTGTTGTTGACCACGGTGACGGCTTCGGCGCCGGTCAGCTCCCGGATCAGACCTTCAATCAGGTCATCACGGTCACCACGCTTGCCGCTGGCCAGATCGAATTCGAGGTTCAAGGGATAACGGGCCGCCAGTTGCACGGCGGCGATGGCTTCTTCCGGCAACAGCGCACGGCCCAGATTGGTGTGCAGCACGGTGCCGGTCAGGTTGAACACCCGCCGCACCTGACTGCGCTGCTGCAGCGCCAGACGTTCGGCAATCCTGCCGGCAAGTGCTTCAGGGCTGATCTCGACAGCGCAGAGCTGCCCCGCCACAACCGACTCACGCAAGTCATCGAGCAACTGACGCAAAGCCGCCAGCAGCGCCTCGCGCCCGTGCCGCTCGGCCACGGGTTGAAAGGCGTTGTGACGCAACAGACTGTCGATGGAAGGCAAACGCTGGGCAACACTGGCAGGCATCAGGCGCTCCGGATAAAAAGCCGTTGCGCCAGAGTGTAGACGCTCGGTTCATTCGTCTCCGGGCGCCAGCAGCAGATTCGGTGCCAGTCGCTGATAGCCGTCCTGGGCCAGGCGCATGTCCAGCAGCAGACTGCTCAAGTCCGCCGACAAGGCTTCGGCCTCGGCATCATTTTCCAGGTACAGCAATTTCAGATAGCTGTTGCATCCGGGACAGACCTCGGCCCTCAGCGGCGCCTGACTGGCGGCGTGGCGATCGTCTTCCAGACTCAGATATTCCAGCCCCTTGCTCTGCTCGCAATACACGCACTTGACCCGCACCACGTGCCATTCGCAAGCGCACAGCGAGCACACCAGATAACGCAAACCGTTGTGCTTGCCACGGTGGCGGATCACACCGGCCATGGCCGGCGAACCACAGGCCGGGCACTGGCCGAGGCTGTTGCCGGGCGCCAGTTGCAGGTTCGGTGCGCTGAGCAGCCAGTGGCTCCAGGCCGTTTGCAGAGCCGCTCCGAGAAACGGCACCAGCGCCGCCGGCACCAGCGAATACTGGCCGCTGACCAGCGCCACGGCCCAGGCGCGCAACTGTCCGGGGCTGGCAATGCGCAAGTTTGTCAGCGCTTCGGCGACGGCTGTTTGTTGTGGCGCGTTGTAGCGTTGCAGCAAGGCCTCGAGATAGGTCTGCCAGACGTCCTCGCGGATCAACGTATCGGCGGCGAACGGCGGCATGCCGTGTTGCCGGCAGACCTCAAGGCGTTGCTCATCAATCGGGGTGTTTGAGGGGGGATCGTCAAGGACTTGCTGCTGCACGCGGCACAGTCCCGCGACCAGGCGCAGGTAGTCGGCGAGCGGATGCCCGATAGCCAAATGTTCCAGACGCTCGGCGCGCAGCGTGAACAGGTTGTGCGGCGGCAAGTGCAGAAACGGCGGCGCACTGGCCGCCGCTTCGATTTCCCCGGGTTCAAGAATGGTTGGCAAGTGTCAGCCCTTTTTGGTGACCGGTCGCTCTGGCGGATCCCTGGATTCCACTTCGCGATACCAGAGTGCGTGGTGTTTTTTCGCCCAGGCGCGGCTGACCCAACCGTGCAGCATCGCGTCCACCGAGCCCTTGATCCAGATCCCGGCATAGATGTGCACGATGATGCTCAGGATCAGCACGAACCCGGCCAATGCATGCAACAACATCGCCCAGCGAATCGTCGTGATACCGAAGTAATGACTGAAGTACGCGCGCCAGATCACCAGCCCCGTGAACAACAGCCCCAGCATGCACAGCAGTAAAGTCCAGAACAGCATCTTCTGCCCGGCGTTGTACTTGCCCACCGGCGGCACAGTCTCCTCATCGTTGACCAGCACCCGGTCGATGCGCCGCAGCCACTTCCAGTCGTTGTCGATAAAGAAGTTCGAACGCCAGAAACGCAACACCAGGCCAAGGAACAACACGAACATCAGCACGCCCATGAACGGGTGCAGGATCCGCGTCCACGGCCCGCCGCCGAACAGGTGGGTCAGCCAGAACATCGACGGATGAAACAGCGCCAGTCCCGACAGCCCCGCCATGAAGAACAGAATCGCCACCAGCCAGTGATTGGTACGCTGGTTGGCGGTGTAGCGCAGGATCGTCTTGTTGCTCATGGCCGGTCCTCCCCGCGTGGATCGAAGGTGTGAACCGCCGGGTCGACCACGTGGACCGAGGTGTCGGGCGGTTCCGGATGGTCATCCTCTTCGGTGCGGTTCGGGCCGATCCGCACGTAATGGAAGAACCCGGCCAGCACCGCCGCGCCCATGGCCAGCAGACCCAACGGCTTGCTGATGCCTTTCCACAGGCCCACCAGCGGACTGATCTCGGGGTTGTCCGGCAGGCCTGCGTAGATTTTCGGGGTATCCGCGTGGTGCAGCACGTACATGACATGAGTGCCGCCGACACCTTCCGGGTCGTACAGACCGGCGTTGTCGAAACCACGGCTTTTCAGGTCGACGATACGTTCGGCGGCGTGGGTCTTCATGTCGTCCTTGGTGCCGAACACGATGGCCCCGGTCGGGCAGGTTTTCACGCAGGCCGGCTCCAGCCCCACTGCCACCCGGTCCGAACACAGCGTGCATTTGTAGGCCTTGTGGTCCTTCTGCGAAATGCGCGGAATGTTGAACGGGCAGCCGGTGATGCAATAACCGCAACCGATGCAGTGATCCTGATCGAAGTCGACGATGCCGTTGGCGTGCTTGATGATCGCGCCGGGGCTGGGGCACGCCGCCAGACAACCGGGCTCGGCGCAGTGCATGCAGCCGTCCTTGCGGATCAGCCATTCGAGGTTGCCGGCGTCGGTTTCATGCTCGGTGAAGCGCATCAGCGTCCATGACTCTGCGCTCAAATCCTGCGGATTGTCGTAGGTGCCGTGGTTGTGGCCGACCTCGTCGCGCAGCTCGTTCCACTCCGAGCACGCGACCTGACAAGCCTTGCAGCCGATGCATTTGGTGGTGTCGATCAGCTTGGCGACTTCCTCCTGATTGCGCACCGAGGGGGCCGGTGTGGTGGTGGCCGAGCGGGCAATGATGTCTTGGCTGGCCATTTAAAGATTCTCCATCAGAGCTTCTCCACGTTGACCAGGAATGACTTGGATTCCGGGGTCTGTGTATTGCCATCGCCGAGGAACGGCACCAGGGTGTTGGTCAGGTAACCGTGGCGCGTCAGGCCGGTGAAGCCCCAATGCAGGGGAATGCCGATCTGGTGCACCACCTGGTTGTTGACCTGCAACGGCCGGATTCTTTTGGTCACCACCGCCACCGCTTCAATGAACCCGCGCTTGCAGCTGACCCGCACCCGGTCGCCGGCAACGATGCCCTTCTCCTTGGCCAGCACTTCACCGATTTCCACGAACTGCTCCGGTTGGGCAATCGCGTTCAACCGGCAGTGTTTGCTCCAGAAGTGGAAATGCTCGGTCAACCGATAGCTGGTGGCGGCGTACGGGTAATCCTTGGCCACGCCGAGGCTGTCCCACACCGAATCGAAGATCCTGGCCGCCGGGTTGCTGGTGGCTTTCTTGTTTTCGGGGTGCAGCGGGTTGATGCCGATCGGCGTTTCGAACGGCTCGTAGTGCTCGGGGAATGGCCCTTCGTTCATCTTGTCGACGGCGAAGAACCGCGCCACGCCTTCGGGGTTCATGATGAACGGGTTCATCCCGGCTTCCGGCGGCACGTCGGCTTTGTAGTCCGGCACGTCGGTGCCGCCCCAGGCCTTGCCGTTCCACCAGACCAGGCGTTTTTTCGGATCCCACGGTTTGCCCTGCATGTCCGCCGAAGCGCGGTTGTAGAGAATCCGCCGGTTGGCCGGCCAGGCCCACGCCCAGCCCTGATGCTGATGCATGCCGTAAGGATCATTGTTGTCGCGCCGGGCCATCTGGTTGCCGGCCTCGGTCCAGCTGCCGCAGAAGATCCAGCAGCCGGAGGCGGTGCTGCCGTCATCCTTGAGCTGGGCAAATGCGGCCAGTTGCGAATTGCCCTTGATCGCCGCGCCCGTGGCGTCGGTGAAATCGGTGGTGGCGTAGCCGTTGATCTCCTTGGCGATTTCTTCCGGCGACGGTTCTTGCGCAATCTTGTACGGCCAGGAGAGTTTGAGGATCGGATCGGGATAAGCCCCGCCCTCGGTCTGATACCGCTGACGCAGGCGCATGAACAGTTCGGTCATGATCCGCACATCGGTGCGTGACTCGCCCGGGCCGTCGGCGCCCTTCCAGTGCCATTGCAGCCAGCGGCTGCTGTTGACCAGCGAGCCGTCCTCTTCGGCAAAACAGGTGGTCGGCAGGCGGATGACTTCGGTCTGGATGTCGGCACTTTTCACATCGTTGTACGGCCCGACATTTTCCCAGAACTGTGAGGTTTCGGTGGCCAGCGGATCCATCACCACCAGCCATTTCAGTTTGGCCAGCGCCGCCATCACCCGATTCTTGTCCGGCAACGCAGCAATCGGGTTGAAGCCCTGGCACATGTAGCCGTTGACCTTGCCCTGCCCCATCAGGTCGAACACCTTGAGGATGTCGTAGTTGGGGATGTCGAGTTTCGGCAGGTAGTTGTAGGCCCACTGGTTTTCGGCGGTCGCGTTGGCGCCGTACCAGGCTTTCATCAGGCTGACGTGGAACTTGCTGTAGTTCTGCCAGTAAGACAACTGCCCCGGCCGCAACGGCAATTGCGTGCGTTTCTTGATGTAGGCGTTGTAGTCCTGCTCGGCGTCCGTCGGCAGGGTCAGGTAACCCGGCAACGAGTTCGACAGCAACCCGAGGTCAGTCAGGCCCTGAATGTTCGAGTGCCCGCGCAAGGCGTTGACCCCGCCACCGGGCATGCCGACGTTGCCCAGCAACAATTGCACCATCGCCGCGCTGCGGATGATCTGTGAGCCGATCGAATGTTGGGTCCACCCCAGTGCGTAAAGGATCGTCATGGTCTTGCCCGGCGTCGAGCAAGTGGCGATTTCCTCCCAGATTTTCTTCATCGCATCGACCGGCATGCCGCAGATCTGGCTCGCCAGGTCGATGTTGTAGCGGCTGTAATGCTGCTTCATCAGCTGATAGACGCAGCGCGGGTCCTGCAGGGTCGGGTCAACTTTGGCAAAGCCGTCATCGCCCAGCTCATAACCCCAGGAAGACTTGTCGGTGTAGCTGCGTTTGGCCGCGTCGTAACCGGTGAACAGCCCGTCCTCGAAGCCGAATCCGGCTTTGACGATGAACGACACGTCGGTGTAGTTGCGCACGTATTCGTGCTGAATCTTGTCCTCGGTCAGCAGGTAATTGATCAGCCCGCCCATGAACGCGATGTCGCTGCCGGTGCGAATCGGCGCGTAGTAATCGGCCACGGATGCGGTCCGGGTGAATCTCGGGTCGACCACAATCAGCCGCGCCGCGTTGTGTGCCTTGGCTTCCGTTACCCATTTGAAGCCGCACGGATGCGCTTCAGCGGAGTTGCCGCCCATCACCAGGATCAGATTCGCGTTGGCGATATCGGTCCAGGTGTTGGTCATGGCTCCACGGCCGTACGTCGGGGCAAGACTTGCCACCGTCGGGCCGTGTCAGACACGCGCCTGGTTATCAAACCCCAGCATGCCGAGACTGCGAACCACCTTGTGGGTGATGTAGCCCGCTTCGTTGGACGCCGCGGACGCTGCAAGGAACCCGGTGGTCAGCCAGCGGTTCACCGTCTGCCCCTGGGCGTTCTTCTCGACGAAATTGGCGTCGCGGTCGGCCTTCATCAGGTCGGCGACACGGTCGAGCGCTTCATCCCAGGTGATCCGGGTCCATTCGCTGCTGCCGGGCTTGCGCACCTGCGGGTACTGCAAGCGGCCCGGGCTGTGAATGAAGTCCAGCAGGCCGGCGCCTTTCGGGCACAGGGTGCCGCGGTTGACCGGGTGGTCGGCGTCGCCCTCGATATGGATGATGTTTTGCGCAACGTTCTTCGCGGCATCGCCCTGGCTGTACATGATCAAGCCGCAACCGACCGAGCAATACGGGCAGGTGTTGCGGGTTTCATGGGTGTGGGCAAGCTTGAAGTGGCGCACCTGCTCGGCGAAGGCCTGCGTCGGGGCCATGCCCAACGCGCCCAGGCTAGAGCCTGCAAGGCCGATACCGGCGACCTTGAAGAACTGACGACGGCTGAGATCCATCGTGCACTCCTGATCAGGTGGAACCCGGTACGTGAGCCGGGTTTTTTCTGGACAATCGCGGTGGCGGCACACAAGTGCCGACTTTTTCACTGTAGACAACGTCCCCGCTGCCTGTGTGAAAACCGACCGTCGGCCATCCTGGGGTCACAAGTTCGCACCCGCAGGAGATGGGGCTTATCATGGCGGCCACGACCCATCTCCGCTCTTAGAGACCGCGCATGACTTTCGATTTTGATCAGGTATTCGACCGCCACGACACCGGCAGCACCAAGTGGAGCCGCTTCGCGGCCGATGTGTTGCCGATGTGGGTCGCTGACATGGATTTCGCGGCACCACCGGTGGTCATCGAGGCGCTGCAGCAGCGTCTGCTGCACCCCTTGGTCGGCTACAGCGTCGCCCAGGACAACCTGCGCGAGGCCATTGTTGCCGACCTCTGGAACAAATTCGCCTGGCGGGTCAAACCGCAAGAGCTGATCTTCCTGCCGGGCGTCGAGTCGGGTTTCAACATGGCGCTCAAGGCGCTGGTGCAGCCACAGCAGAATGTCGTGGTGCAAACCCCGAATTACCCGCCGCTGCGACACGCGCCGGGCCATTGGGGCCTGAACAAGGTCGAGCTGGAATTCGACGCCAAGGCCGACGGCACCTACGCCACGCCGCTGGATGCCTTGCGTGAATCCCTCACCGGTGGCGGCGCCCTGCTGCTGAGCAACCCGCACAACCCGATCGGCAAGGTCTTCGGCCGTGAAGAACTGCAAGCGGTGGCCGACATCTGCGTGGCGCAGGACGCCTGGATCATCTCCGACGAAATCCACGCCGAACTGTGCTACGACGGTCGCGTGCACATTCCGACCGCGTCCCTGGGCCCGGACATCGCCCGGCGCACCATCACCCTGATGTCGGCGAGCAAGGCCTACAACATTGCCGGCCTCAAAACCTCGTTCATGATCATTCAGGACAGCGCCCTGCGCGAGCGCGTCAATCACGCCCGCTGCGGCATGGTCGACAGCGTCAACCCGCTGGGCATGGAAGCCACTCGCGTGGCCTACAGCGAGGCCGGGCCGTGGCTGAAGGAACTCAAGCAATATCTGCAAGCCAACCGTGACTGGTTGGTGGAAGCGGTTCGCAGCCGCCTGCCCGGGGTGAAGATCAACGTGCCGCAGGGGACTTATCTGGCGTGGCTCGATTGCTCGGCCCTGGGCCTGGACAATCCGCAGCAGTTCTTCCTCGAACAGGCTCGCGTGGGACTCAGCCCGGGCATCGATTTCGGTGACCATAGCCAGCAATTCGTGCGCCTGAACTTCGGTTGCCCGCGTTCGCTGCTGGAGGAAGGCATTGCGCGGATGGAGCGTGGCCTGACTCAACGCCAGGCCTGAGCCTGACTGACGGCATCGTCAATCCAATCGAACTCATGGCAAATGCGCCGGGTCAACCACCCATACCCGCCCTGAGCTTCGGAGATTGACGATGACCGACTATCCAAAACCCCCATTCCCGAAACAGCCACAAACGGTGCCCGGCTCTCAACGCCAGATGGAGCCGTACCCCGATTGCGGCGAAAAAAGTTACCGCGGCTCCGGTCGCCTCGCCGGCAAGATCGCCCTGATCACCGGCGCCGACAGCGGCATCGGCCGCGCCGTGGCCATCGCCTTTGCCCGTGAAGGCGCGGACGTGGCCATCGCCTATCTCAACGAACACGAAGATGCACGGGAAACCGCACGCTGGGTCGAACAGGCCGGACGTCAATGCCTGTTGCTGCCCGGCGACATCGCGCAGAAAACCCACTGCCATGCACTGGTGGACCAGACGGTGGAACGCTTCGGACGCATCGACGTACTGGTCAACAACGCAGCATTTCAGATGACTCACGAAACGTTCGAAGAGATTCCCGATGATGAATGGGTGATGACCTTCGACGTCAACATCACGGCGATTTTCCGACTGTGTCAGGCCGCGATCAAACACATGCGCCCCGGCGCATCTATCATCAACACCAGTTCGGTCAACTCGGACATGCCCAAGCCCACCCTGCTCGCCTATGCCACCACCAAAGGGGCGATCGCCAATTTCACCGGCGGTCTGGCGCAAATGCTCGGCCCGCGGGAAATCCGTGTGAACTGCGTGGCGCCGGGGCCGATCTGGACGCCGCTGATCGTCTCGACCATGCCGGACGAACAAGTGCAGCATTTCGGTGAACAGACCCCGCTCGGTCGCCCGGGTCAACCGGTAGAAGTCGCGCCGATCTACGTGTTGCTGGCATCGGATGAAGCCAGCTACATCACGGGTCAGCGTTACGGGGTCACGGGTGGCAAGCCGATGCTGTGATTCCTTCACGTCACGCCGGCGCCGAGGCGGAGCAACGACTGTCAGGACGGGCCGCGGACCATGACATTCATTATCTGGGTAGCAGTGCTCGGCGCCGTCCTGCTGACGCTGGCGTTGACCTCGTCGTACCTGCGCTGGATGCCGGTAACGACGTCAGCGGTGTGCCTGCTGCTCGGCGTCGGCATCGGCCCGAGCGGGCTCGATCTGCTGAAGCTGCCGCTGGAGCACGCCGCGTCCTGGATGGAGCACCTGACTGAAGTCGCGGTGCTGTTTTCACTGTTCGTCTGCGGCTTGAAGTTGCGCCTGCCGTTACGCGACAAGCGTTGGCGAATCGCTTTCGGCCTCGCCGGCCCGGTCATGGTGCTGACGATCATTGGCGTCTGTCTGCTCCTGCACTACGGTCTGAAAATGTCGTGGGGACCGTCGTTGCTGATCGGCGCGATTCTGGCGCCCACCGACCCGGTGCTGGCGGCGCTGGTGCAGGTCAACGATGCGCGGGATGTCGACAGTGTGCGCTTTGGACTGTCCGGCGAGGCTGGCCTGAACGACGGAGTGGCCTTTCCCTTTGTGATCCTCGGGCTGTTGCTGTTGCTGCTGCAAGGCGAGGGCCTGGCCGCCGAGTGGAGCAACTGGGTCTTGCGCGATCTGCTCTGGGCAGTCCCCGTCGGCTTGCTGACGGGTTACTGGATGGGGCGCGGCATTGGCCGCGCCACCCTCGCCTTGCAGACGCGCAATGAAGACAGCACCGTCAGCCCGAACGACTACCTGGCACTGGCCTTGATTGCACTTGCCTTTGTGGTGGCCGAGTCCGTGGGGGGCTACGGCTTTCTGTCGGTGTTTACCGCCGGGCTGGGCCTGCGTCAGGAGGAAGTGAAGTCCACCGGCGTCCATCAGCCGCCGGCCGAACATCTGGTGCAACCGGTGGTCGGCCATCAGAATGTCGAACCGCAGCACGCGGTGCACGGTGACACCGAGCGGCTGCAAAGCAGTCAGGTGGCTGCCGGGATCATGATGGGCGACATGCTCGCTTTCGGTGGTCTGGTGGAACGGGCCATGGAAGTGTTTCTGGTGACCCTGCTCGGCGTAGTGCTGGTCACTCACTGGGACTGGCGGGCATTGTGGGTCGGTGGCGTGTTGTTCTGTCTCATTCGGCCAGCCTGTGTGGCACTGATGCCATGGGGATCACTGCTGATGTGGCGTCAGCGGATGCTGATCGGCTGGTTCGGCATTCGTGGCATCGGCAGCATGTTCTATCTGTTCTACGCCCTGAACCATGGCCTGGGTAACACCGTAGGCGCACAGTGTACCGATCTCACCCTTTCGGTCGTGGCCCTGAGCATTTTGCTGCACGGCATCAGCACCCAGCCGCTCCTGGCTCGCTACGAGCAACAAAAAAAGCAAAAAAACTGATTTTTTCTCCCGGCGCTATCGCCGAAAAACATCGAACTTTTTTCTTGAAATAAATGGATCCGCGTCTGACCGCCGCCGGTCACAGCTTTAACCTCCCGCCGAATCCGTCCGGCGAGATTCGGCAAACTCGGTTCCCCGCGGCTGGACGCCCGGCACAAGGAATCAGGAAGAATAAGGTTAACGGTCATGAAAGAATGTTCGACATCGGCACAAATCAAGGCTTGCAGAACCCTGGCGCTGGAGCGCAACCGGCAGTTGTTCGAAGAGGCCCAGGCGCTCAATCGGGCGGCCCACGAATTGCTCGAAGGCGAGCACCTGGATATCGAACAATTCGAGCGGTATCGACTCCTGCGCCGCAAGGCCGATTTGAAATTCCAGGATGCCATCGAGCACCTGTGCGTCTTGAACGAGGATTTCCCGCCCATTCCCATGTCGCAGCAGAACTCCCGGGGATTGCGCCGCGAGCTCGAAGCCAGCGCCTGACCTCAAAAACGCAAAAGCCCGGCCTTGATGGCCGGGCTTTTGCGTTTGGGGTCGCTCAATTTCCAGGATTGGTGACCTGTATGAAAACGGCATAGCTGCCGAGCAGGACCCAGAACGTGGCGAAAATCCACGGTGTGCGAAGGGAAAAAAGCAGGGATTTACAGTAACCCTTGTGACTGGACTCCATTTCACTGAACAACGGCGATTCGTCATAGGCCAGACCCATCAACGGCTCGCTGCGCAGCAACTCACTCTGTTTGAAATGCCAGTGGTCGATGATGTCGTAGGCCGCCCGGATTCCAGGCCAGGCATTGAGTGAACTGAGTAGCCCGAGTAATGCCAGAAAGGGCGGCACCACCAACGTAAACAGCTTGCCCCACTCCGGATTGAGGTTGGCCATGCAGGAGGCGAAGGCAATCACCAGAAACGATTGCGCCGCCAGATACGCGTCGGTGCGGTTGGCCAGAATGCTGGTTTCGTACTGGATTTCCCGTCGGTAGAAATCCAGGCGCTCCTTGGGCGAGCCGAACATCTTTGCATTGTGTTCGGTCAGGGTCTCTTCGGCGGTCGGATGGGTCAGTATGCGTGGCACGGGATGGACGCTCCGAAAGACAAAGCGTTTGGAGCCGGCCAGCCCCGAACAAGTTCAGCCGGATCCTGACCCGGCTCACTTCATCGACTGAGCGATGATCTCCACCAGATGCATCTGATTGAAAGGTTTCGACAGTCGCGGCAACTCGGCCGCGAAGCCTTCGAGACGCTCGGCATAGCCCGTGGCAAGAATGATCGGCAGATCCGGCTTGAGCAAACGCACCGCATGCGCCAGTTGCGCACCGTTCATTTTCGGCATGGCCATGTCTGTAATCACCAGATCGATCACTTCCCCCTGATCGAACAATTCCAGCGCTTGCACGCCCGAAGCCGCACCGATGACCCGATGTCCCAGATCTTCCAGCAACAGGCTGGTGCTGGTTCGCACCAGACTGTCGTCGTCCACCACCAGAACGCTGAGTCGCGGCACTGCCGCTGTGGGCGGCTTCGGGCTCAGAGGCTTGGCCGCCATCCCGTCGACGGCGACCGGCAGCCAGAGTTCGGCGCAAGTCCCGTGCCCCTTCATGCTTTTGAGCACAAAACGGCCGCCCAACTGCTCGATGAAACCGTGCACCATCGACAGTCCCAGCCCTGTGCCCTTGCCCAGACCTTTGGTGGTAAAGAACGGATCGGTCGCCGAGGCCAGTGTCGCGTCATCCATGCCTTCACCGGTATCGGTCACGCTGAGGCAGACATAACGCCCTGCCGCCAGCGTTGACTGGTTCTGCTGCAGAACCACTCGCGGCTCGGCGCCGATGACCACGCTGCCGCCCTCGGGCATCGCATCCCGTGCGTTGGTGGCCAGGTTGAGGACCGCCAGTTCGAGCTGGTTGGTGTCGGCCAGCACCGCTTCAAGTTCGTCGGGAAACTGCGTTTCGATGCGAATTCCCGGGCCCAGCGAACTGCGAAGCAGGCCAGTGATGCCTTGCACCAGTTTCGCAATCTCCACGGGTTCGGTCTTGAGTTCCTGACGCCGGGCGAAGGCCAGCATGCGCTGGGTCAGGGACACACCGCGCAGCGCGCCTTGCGTGGCATTTTCCAGCAGACGGCTGACCTTGGGGTCGTCACCCACGCGTTTGCGCACGATCTCCAGATTGCCGAGGATCACCGTCAGCAGATTGTTGAAATCATGGGCGATGCCGCCGCTGAGTTGGCCGATGGCCTGCATCTTCTGCGCCTGGAACAGCGCTTCGCGGGTCTGCTCCAGTGCCAGTTGTGCCTGGTGGGCTTCGGTGACGTCGCGGGTGATCTTGGCAAAACCGAGCAACGTGCCGGTCTCACCGCGAATCGCATCGACCACCACATGCGCCAGAAACCGCGTGCCGTCCTTGCGCAGGCGCCAGCTCCTGTTCTCGAAGCGCCCTTCGCGCACGGCGGTTTCCAGCGCTCGCTGCGGCTCACCGATCTCACGGTCTTCCGGGGTGTAGAACATCGAGAAATGCTTGCCGATCACTTCGTCCGGCGCATAGCCCTTGATCCGTTGCGCACCGGGGTTCCAGTTGGTCACGCGGCCTTCCGGGCTGAGCATGTAGATCGCGTAGTCGGTCACGCCCTGCACCAGCAGGCGGAACTGCTGTTCGCTTTGCTTGAGGGTTTCCTCGGCCATCTTGCGGTCGGTGAGGTCACGGGTGATTTTCGCAAAACCGAGTAGTTGCCCGTCCGGACTGTAAATCGGGTCGATCACCACGTGGCACCAGAAGTGCGTACCGTCCTTGCGCACCCGCCAGCCTTCGCCTTCGAACCGTCCTTCGCGGATCGCCGTTTCAAGTGCCCGTTGCGGCATGCCGACAGCACGGTCTTCATCGGTGTAGAAGCGCGAAAAATGCTCGCCGAGAATCTCGGCTTCTTCATACCCCTTGAAACGTTTGGCCCCGGAGTTCCAGCTGGTGATGATGCCGGCCGGATCGATCATGTAGATCGCATAATCGACCACGGCATCGATCAGCAGGCGAAAGCGCATTTCTTCGATCGCAGCGGACGTCTTGTTCTCGCTCATCAGGCTTGGCTCAAAGCAGATTCTCAATAACAGGAGTATGCGTCAAACCGGCGGATAGGAAAGCGGCATCTGCATGATCGAGTTGCCACCAGCGCGGCAACAGTTGCTGGATGCGGCTTTCGGCGAAGCGATCGTCGATCAGCATGACCACGCCACGATCCTGCTGGGTGCGGATCACCCTACCGGCGGCCTGCACCACTTTCTGCACGCCGGGGAACAGGTAGGTGTAGTCGTAACCGGCGCCGAAAATCGCCGCCATGCGCCGTTTCAGCTGTTCGTTGACCGGGTTGAGCTGCGCCAGCCCCAGCGTGGCGACGAAGGCGCCGATCAACCGGGCACCGGGCAGATCGATGCCTTCGCCGAACGCACCGCCGAGTACCGCGAACCCGATGCCCTGGCTGTGCGCCGTGAACTGATCGAGAAACGCCTGCCGCTGCCCTTCGGCCATACCCCGCGATTGCTGCCAGAGCGTGATCTGTGGATGCCGTTCGGTGAGCAATTGCGCGACTTGTTGCAGGTAGTCGAAGCTGCTGAAGAACGCCAGATAATTGCCCGGACGCTCGCCGAACTGGCGAGCGATCAGTTCGACAATCGGCTCCAGCGAAGCCTGGCGATGGGTGAAACGGGTGGAGATCTGGCTGACGATCCGCACCTGCAACTGTTCGGCGTTGAACGGTGATTCAACGTCGATACACACCGTGTCGGCCGGTGTCCCGAGCAGGTCGGCATAATAATGGCGAGGGCTGAGGGTGGCTGAAAACAGCACGCAACTGCGGGCCGCTTTCAGCCGTGGACCAAGCAGCGCTGCCGGCACCACGTTGCGCAGGCACAGCTGCGACAGCGGGCGTTTGCGGTCGAGGTCGCGCTTGCTGATGTCGAACAGGTAATGCGCATCGAACAATTCCGCGACCCGGCCGAATTGCAGCATCTCGAAGTAGGCATTCTGCAAACCGCTGTCCAGCCCTTGCGGATGGTCGTTGAGGTAATCGCCAATGCTTGCGCTGCACGACGTGATCGCCTGCAGCAGTTTTTCCGGCGCCTTGTCGTAGGCCTGATACGGCGCCAGTTGCGCGTTGTGCAGGGCGTTCCATTCACGGTTGACCCGCTGCAAAGGTTTTTTCAAAGCCTCGGGTGCGGTTTTGCGCACGTTGTTGAATATCCCCTGATCGAGGGTGGCGCTGTACATCTGCCGTCCGCGCTCGATCAGGTTGTGCGCCTCGTCCACCAGCACCGCGACTTTCCATTGATTGAGCTGGGCAAGGCCGAACAGCATCGCGGTGAAATCGAAGTAGTAGTTGTAGTCCGCGACCACCACATCGGCCCAGCGCGCCATTTCCTGGCTCAGGTAGTAGGGGCACACCGAGTGTTGCGCGGCGACGTCACGGATTGCAGCCTGATCCTGCAACTTCAATTGACTGGCGGCTTCGCGCGCCGCCGGCAGTCGATCGTAGAAACCTTGCGCCAACGGACAGGATTCACCGTGACAGGCCTTGTCGGGATGCTCGCAAGCCTTGTCCCGCGCGACCATTTCCAGCACCCGCAGCGGCAGGGTTGCGTCGTGATCGAACAGCACTTGCGCCGAATCCAGCGCCAGTTTGCGCCCCGGTGTCTTGGCGGTGAGGAAATACACCTTGTCCAGCTGCTGCGGCGCCAGGGCCTTGAGCATCGGGAACAGCGTGCCGAGGGTCTTGCCGATGCCTGTGGGCGCCTGGGCCATCAGGCAGCGACCGGTGCTGACAGCCTTGAACACCGACTCGGCAAGATGTCGCTGGCCGGGACGGAAACTGTCATGGGGAAAGCGCAGTTGCTGCGCCGCCTGATTACGCGCTTCACGGTAGGCCATTTCCTGCTCGGCCCATGCCAGGAACAAGCCGCACTGCTGTTCGAAAAAAATGCGCAACGCTTCGGCGCTGAAGTCTTCGACCAGACAGGTTTCCTTTTCGCTGACGATATCGAAATACACCAGCGCCAGGTTGATCCGTTCCAGTTCCAGCTTGCGGCACATCAGCCAGCCATAGATCTTCGCCTGCGCCCAGTGCAGTGCGCGGTGGTTGGCCGGTTGTTTGCTCAGGTCGCCAAGGTAGGTTTTGACTTCCTCCAGGCAGTTCTGCGCCGGATCGTAGCCATCTGCCCGGCCCTTGACCTTCAAGGTACGAAATTCGCCCTCCAGCGCCACTTCGCTTTGATAGGCGTCATTGCGCCGGGAGGCGACGGTGCGGTGGCCGGCAATGCCTTCCAGTGCGGTGGGTGACGGTGTGAATCGCAGGTCCAGGTCACCGCTCTTGGCGGTGAATTCACACAGGGCCCGTACCGCGATGCTGTAGCTCAAGCGCCCTGCTCCGCCCATTGCACGTAACACACGGCCACCGGCATCTGGTGCGCGTGGCAGAACTCCAGCCAGCGCAGCTGGTTATCCTGCAAACGGTCGCCGGGGCCTTTGACTTCGATCATCCGGTAGGTCTTGTGCTGCGGCCAGAACTGGATCAGGTCCGGCATGCCGGCGCGGTTGGCCTTGATGTCGAGCAGCAGGCGATTGAACCAGTGCTTGAGGTGTTCGGCCGGCAGGCAGGTCAGTGCCTGCTCCAGCAGTTCCTCATTGAGGGCCCCCCAGAACACGAACGGCGACTGAATGCCCCACTTGGCGACAAATCGGCTGCGGATGGTGTCGGTGTAGCGGCCGTCGTCAAGTTCGGCCAGGCAGGACTCGAACAACCCGGCGCGGCGAGCGTGGAAATCCTCATGGAGCAAGTCCGCCGGCCCGCGCTGGAACGGGTTGAAAAACGCGCCTGGCAGCGGTGCGAAAATCGCTGGCCAGCACAACAGGCCGAACAGTGAATTGATCAGGCTGTTTTCCACGTAGTGCACGGGGCCTGCGTCTTCATGCAGGTGTGCCTGCACGTGATATTCCACCGACAGCGTCGGTTCGAGCCGTGGCAGATGCAGGTCCAGTCGTTCTACAGGTTTTGGCGCGACACGCTTGAGTATCGGGCCGCCAAGTTTGCGCCGCAGGCGTGGCAGCATGCGTTGCAGCCCCTGCTGTTCGGCGGCGCTTTGCGGTGCCTGTTCGGCCACCGCACCCAGCTCCAGCGCCAGCGCATATTCGCCGCAACGCTCCAGCACCCGGATCATCCGCAATCGCGCGCCGGGATAGGTGCAGTCACGATAAAGACTCAGGGCCAGCGCAAACGCTGCGATGCGTTCGCAATGCTGGCCGATCTGGAACAGCAGCTTGCCGAGCCGACGCTGCAACCACGGGTTATCGAACTGCAGCGTGTTCAACTGCCTGGCAATCGGCTCGATCGCCTCACCCGCCTCGAAGCGCTGCTGGCAATCGTGCAGGAACAGGCAGGCATCAACATCCGCGCGGCTGCGCAGGCCACGGGAGTCGGCGCTGAATTCGACCTTTTCATAGGTGAAGATCCCGAGGTCGGCGAGGACGAACTCCGACCAGTCCTGATACAGGTTGCCGAAGAACATCAGGCGAAACCGGTCGCACAGGTCCATCAGTGTCAGGCTGAACAGTCGGTCTGTCAGTTGCGGGCACCAGTCACGCCACGGGCGTACCTCGGGAAACTGTTCATGCAGGATCGGCAGCCAGTCGACTTTCCTGCCCTTCGGGTCGTCGATGGCCGGGCCGAAGGCTTGTACAACTTCAGCCTTGAGCAGCAGATCGAACAGCTCCGGCATCGACAACAGCGCCTGCTCGTTCAGCCAGCCATGATCCAGCAACGGTTGCGCGGCTGACGCAATGTCACCGATTTCCGGATAATCGAGCTTGCCCGCCCGAAAATGTACGCCCTTGCGCATCACCATTCGCACCAGCAACCCCTGTGACCCGCGTGGCAGCGATGTGAAGTCGCGGATGAACGCGTGTTCCGTGTCGCTCATCACGTCGGCATAGCGAAGCTCAAGCCATTCAAGCACTTGTCGAAAGTTGTTGAGGTAATAGAACGGATCGTCGAGGGGGCTGGAAGTCACGATGATAACGGGCCATGGCAAGCGAATACTGGTTATGCGTACAGATACCAGTTCCGCCCCGCCGGGTGCAAACGGAAAAGGATCAATGGCATCCGCGCTTGAGGTTTTTTCGCCAGTCCATCGAACTTTTACAGGCGATCTGGCACCAACCGCGTAAGAGGACCGACACCGGTCGAATTGAATGAGGAAATACCGGTTATGAATTTCAAGACGTTGTTTATGCCGATGACCGTCGTAGCGCTGATGGCACTGGCCGGGTGCTCCACCCCGACGGTGGTGACCTTGCAGAATGGCACGCAGTATCTGACCAAGGACATGCCGAAAACCAAGTCCGAGGACGGCTTTTATGAATTCCGGGATATTTCCGGTGCGAAGATCCGGGTCAAGGCCGACGAAGTGGCCACGGTGCGCAAGGAAGACTGATTGCAACAGCGGAGCTGCCCTTGCGGCAGCTCCCTGAAAGCCGCGATTACTGCGGCAGGGTCATGCCTGGAATGCTGTTGTCACAACTGAAGTAGCGTTCACCTCGACGGGCCAGTTCTGCCTGTAGTCGCTGGCAACGCTCGCGTTCCTGCTGTGCCATCCGGTCGATACTGAGGTTGCCGGTGGTTTCCGGTTGCTTGCCGTCGCCCAGACGGATCGTCACGAAGGGTTGTTCCGGCTGGAGCTGAAAACGGCTTTTTTCTTCGACCGGCTCGGTGTTCTCGGTGGGGGCCGGTTTCGGCAAATCATCGGAACTGACGCCGTAGCGGCTCAGAATCGAGCTGTGAGGCAGATCGGCCCAGGCGTTGGCCGACAGCAGCGCCAACCCGACGATACCGATATACCTCTTGAAACCTTTCACGTTTGAATCTCCTGTACTCATTGGCGGCTTGCCCATACATGACGAGTGCGCATGCGATGGCTTTAGTCCGCATTTCCTGTTGTTGCAGGGCTTTGAGTCAGGTAGTGGCCAATGAGTCACTTTTAATAGGGAGAGGGAAGGAATTCCCTCTCCACCATTACCCTCAGGCGATCACGATGCCATCGGCGCTGAGACTGCTCAGCGAAACCCCGACCAGCGTCACCGAGTCACCGCCGAACTTGAGCAGCGTATCCTGCCCCACCGCCGTGGCATGGGCGCGGAAGTCATCGCCCGGCAACACGCCCTGCACGCCGAGGAACACCAGTTTGTCGTTGCCGGTGAATCCCACCACCCGGTCCTGACCGAACGCACCGCTGAACAGGAACGTATCCGCCCCGCCGCCCGACTCCATCAGGTCATTGCCGGCACCGCCGACGAATACGTCATTGCCCGCGCCGCCGATCAAGTGATCGTTGCCGTCCAGACCGAACAGCCAGTCACCGCCGGTGTGGGCCTTGAGGCTATCGGAGCCACTGGTGCCCTTGACGCTCGACTCGTACTGGGTGACGTTGTTGCCGACCTTCAGGCCATCGGCGGTCACGCTGTGGGTCACGTCGTCCTTGAACAGCCCCCAAAGGAAACCCGGCTCCTTGGTGACGATGCTGCCGATGTCGCGAGTAATGCTGATGCCGCCGTTGGCATCGCGGATGTACAGGTTGCCGGCGCCGTCGTTGGCGAAGTCGAAGGTATTGACTGACTTCTGCAACTCCAGGGTGTTGTTGCCCGAGCCGCCGAGCAGGATGTTGTAGCCCCCGCCATCGCGGAACGTATCGTTGCCGGCACGGCCCTCCAGATAATCGTTGCCGCTGCCGCCCTGGATCAGGTCATTGCCGTCGCTGCCGATGATGAAGGTACTGCCCTTGTGGGGCTCGGCGTTGCGGTTGAGGTCCTGCACCCAGGTGTTGGCCCGTGCCGGATCCGACAGGTTGGCGACGATGATCGTCGAGTCTCGACTGGTGAGGTCGTAGAACTTCGATTCGATCACACGGTTCATGCCGTCGCCGTAAGCGGTCGGCAGGTGCGAGATCCAGGTCGGAACGTTGACGATCGAGAACGGCAGCACGTTCCAAACGTTCGAGGCGTAGTGGTCGTTGAAGCTGACGATGTTGTCGGTCGCCGACACTTTCGACGCGTCGTGGACGCCCAGCGATGCCCCGGTGAACGTCGAGCCGTCGAGTGCACGGAACACCGGGTCGTTTTCATAGCCGACGTTGAGCACCTTGTCAGTGCTGCTCTGGGTCGGCGAGGCGTAGGCAATGTAATTGGAGTCCTGGAAGAACCCGCCCCACTTGCTGCCGCTCAAGTCCGCCATGCTGTTGACGGCCAGTCCGCCGAGGCTGTGGCCGCTGACCAGCACGTCCTTGCCGGTGAGCCCGTTGGCCTTGGCGAAGGCCACCACGTTGTTCATCAGGTTGCCGAAGGCTTCGCCGACGTAGTTTTTGGCGTAATCCTTGGGGCCGAAAGCGGCGAGCAGGTCATTGATGGCGTCGGCGATGGAGTCGCCGATCAGGATTTCCCGCGGGCCGCTGGTGCCGCGAAACGCGATGCCGATTTCCGTGAGATGGCCCTGGGCGTCGTACTTGCCGAGGACTTCCACCTGAGCGCTGGTATAACCGGGTTTTTCGCCGAAGAAGGTTCCGCGAACGTCGGTCTTGCCGTCATAGCTCAGTTGCGAAGCGGTGATGGGTGTCCAACCGGCCTTTTTTACGGCGTCGAGGGCGAGTTTTTCCGAGTCGGGGTTCCACGGTACGCCGGGAATCACCCCTTGCGAATCGGTCCCGCCAATCAGCGCGCTGACCAGTGTGGCCGGCAGGCCGAGGCCGAAACCGTTGTGTTGGTAGCCAACCGCGAAACCGTTGTCGAGGTTGTGATAGGAGTACAGCGTGATGGCCATGGCGTCACTGAACAACGCCTTGGAATCCGCTGTGCTGAAGTTCTTGTAGTCATACACACCCATTGCTGTTGCCTCTCTCATTGTTGGAATTATTCAGAGATAGCTCACAACCAGAACGCCCCTCCCGAGGCGTTCCGGAGCATTTCATTTACAACACTTGTGTCATGCAATCCCAATGGGAACCGTCGCAAGCCGCGGTGGTTCCCACACGGAATCAGGCGAACACGAAACTCGAATCCGACAGATTAGCCACACCCACCCCGATCAGGGTCACGGCATAGTCGCCAATCTTCAGCACGGTATCGGCGCCGGACTGCGCAGCATGTTGCTTGTAGTCGTAGCCCTGCCCTGCGCCCTGAACGCCCATGAACACCAGTTTGTCGCTGCCCTGGTAGCCATGGATCGAGTCAAAGCCGAACGCGCCGCTGAACAGGAAAGTGTTGCTGCCACCCACCGCATTCATCACGTCATTGCCGGCGCCGCCGACGAAGGTCACATGGGCCTTGTCGCTGAACAGGTGGTCGTCGCCGCCCAGGCCGAACAGCCAGTCGCCGTCAGCGGTAGCCTTCAGCGTGTCGCCGAGTGCGCCGCCATTGAGCGAATGGTTGTACTGGGTCAGCTCGGCACCGTTGGCCAGGCCTTTGCCGGTGACGGTCCAGGTGATTTCCTTGCTGCTCCACATCGAACCGGACTCTTTGCTCACCAGCGCGCCGATGTCGCGCGTCATGCTGATGCCGCCGTAGGCGTCGCGCACGTACAGCGTGCTGTCGCCGTCGTTGGCAAAACTGAAGTTCTGCAACGGTTTCTGCAGGTCGAAGGTGTTGTGGCCCTGACCGCCCAACAGAATGTTGAAGCCCCCGTCATCGCGGAACAGGTCGTCGCCGGCGCGGCCTTCCAGGAAGTCGTTGCCCGCCCCGCCCTTGAGCCAGTCGTTGCTGTCGGTGCCGATGATGAAGGTGCTGCCGGTGTGTGGCTCACCGCTGCGACCCAGATCCTCGACCCAGGTCTTGCCCCGGGACGAGACCTCCAGATTGGACACGATGATGGTCGAGTCCTGACTGGTGAGATTGTAGAACCTGGAGTCGATCACCCGGTTCAGGCCGTCGGCGTAGCCCAGGGAACTGTGAGCCGACCAGTTCAACGGGTTGACGATACTGAACGGCACCAGGTTCTGCGCGGTGGACGCGTAGTTGTCGTTGAAGTTGACGATGTTGTCAGTGGTCGAGTCGTGCGGCTTGTCGTGTTTGCCCATCGACGCCGTGCTGAACGTGGTGCCGTCGAGCACACGAAATACCGGGTCATTCTCGAAGCCGATGTTCAGCACGTTGGTGCCGGTGCTGCTCTGGGTCGGCGAGGCGAAGGAAATGTAGTTGGCGTCCTTGAAGAAACCACCCCAGTCGCTCGCGCTCAGTTGCGCCACGCTGTTGACTCCGAGCCCGCCGAGGCTGTGGCCGCTGATCAGCACGTCCTTGGCGGCGATGCCATGGGCCGTGGCAAACGCCGCTACTGACTTGAGCAGGTTGTCGAAAGCATTCTTCGCGTAATTTTTGGCGTAATCCACCGGCCCGATGGCGGCCAGCAGATTGTTCTTCATGTCGCCGAAGGTGTCGCTGTAGCCCAGGCCGCCTGTGCCGCGAAAGGCCACCCCGATGCCGATCAGCTTGCCCGCGGCGTCGTACTTGCCGAGCACTTCGGCTTCGGCGCTGGTAAAGCCGTCCTTCTCGCCGAAGAACGTGCCCTTCGCATCGCTCTTGCCTTGATAACCCAGTGCCGTGGCGCCAAGTGGCGCCCACCCGGTGCCGGGCAAAGGCTGCCCGGTCGGTGTGTAGGCATACAGCGTCAGCGCGATGGCATCGCTGTACAACGCTTTGCCATCGGCTTTCTTGTAATCAAACAATCCCATGTCGTGCTCTCTCTTCCTTTAAAAAGCGGCAGTTCTTTTCCGAACTGCCGCTACACCTTAGAACTGCCAGTCCAGCGTCAGGCCCACACCGTGGTCCTTCTCGTTCGAACCGATCAGTCCGTTGTAGTCCAGGTTGACCCGGACATCGCGATTGAGCGCCAGCCCGGCGCGTACGCCGACCACCGCTGCATCTCGATCCATCGACACACTTTGCACGGTGAACGCACTGTTGCCATTGACGAAGGCCAAGTGGCTGTCGGAATCCACGCTGCTCAGGTTGTGCTGCCAGCCCAGTGTCGCGCCCAGCTCCAGCTGATGTTTGTCCGACAGGGCAAATGTACGCTTGGCGCGAACGCCGAGGGTCGACAATACGGCGTCGCGGTTGTCTTCACGGCCCTTGAGTGCGGCGGCATCACCCTTTTCGGTAAAGCTGTCACTGTTCAGGTGCACGTAAGCCAGATTGGCGAACGGCTCCAGGTTCATCGGCTGCAGACCAAGATCGTAGGCGGCTTCTGTGAACAGTTGTGCGGTGGTCGCATCGCGCTTGGTCTTCTGCTTGCCGCTGACGCCGGCGAATTGCAGGTCACGTTTGACGTCGATGCGATGCCAGCTGTAAGCCGCTCCGGCGGTCAGGCGCAGGGCGTCGATCTGATGCCCCAGGTACGTACCCAGGTGATAGCTGTCAATGGACGCCGACGAGTGCGTTCCGCCGCCCATGTTCAAAGAACTGTCGCTATAACCGGTAACGAAACCCAGACGGGTATCTTCAGTAATCAGGCCATCGACACCGAGCAACAGTCCGCCAATGGAGCTGTTGGCGTTGGCATTTTCATGGCCGCCGTCGCTCTTGCCCCAGGCACCGAGCACCTTCATCCAGGCGTTGCTGCGATCATCGGTCGGCGCGCCGGCGTCGAACAGATCACGCTCGCGCAGGCGTTCGCCCACGGCATCGCGCAGGTAACGGCTGTCGTTGATCAGCAAAGTGCCAATGGCCGGGTGAATCTCGCCGGACAGTTGCTGGAAAGCGTCCTGCGCCACAGCGGCAGTCGGCGACAGCAGCAGGGTTTCGAACAGCGCATTGCCCGCGCCCAGACGTTCGGCGGCGGCACCGACGGCACGCTGATTCGGGGTCAGGCCGACGCTGGCGAACGAAGCACCGTTACGCCCGATATCCAGTTGCACACCGTTTGCCGAGTAATCGAGAGTGCCGCCAAGGAACGCATAGCTGGGCAGGACCTGACCGAAACGGCCCTGGATGCCACCCGCTGCCTGCAGGATGTTGAACTGGCTGCCGAGCAGGGATTTCACCTCGCCGGTGGTCAGCAAGGTCGGACTGTTTTCCAGTGACAGCGCAACGGTCGCGCCCTCGATGGTGGCAGTACCGCCGGCCACGACGCGGTCGCTGCTGGTCGGGGACACTTCCACCGCATAGGTCGAACCCGGTGCGAAGGTCACGTCACCGGCCACGTTCAAGGTCCCGATGGAATTGCCCGGCGCCACAGTGCCGCCGCTGTTGGCAGTCAGCGCGGCGATCCGGCCGTTACCGCCGAGGATGCCGCCGTCATTGACCGTCACCGCCGATTGCAGCGAGCCGTTGATCGCCAGTCGCCCCTGATTGACCAGCGTCGGACCGGTGTAGGTGTTGGCGCCGGTCATCACCAGGGTGCCAATCCCTTGCTTGGTCAGACCGCCATGGCCGGAAATGTCGTTGCGCCAGGTGTCGAGCCCGCAGGTGATGTCGTTACACACGCGTTCGGTGGGTTTGCCCGCATCGATGATCGCGCCGATTCCCGGCAGATCCGCCACGAACTGACCGGAGCCGTAGGCGCCCTGGATGCGGAACTCTTCGGGAATGTCCTGTTCAGTGACGAACATCGCCGGGCCGTCAATGGCCTTGCGCAGGTTGATCATGCCCCAGCCGTACAGGGCGTCGATGCCCGGTGCGCCGAGGTCGGTGGCGGTGGTACGCAATACGCTGGCAACCTGGTCCCCGGACATGTACGGGAAGCGCTCCATCAACACCGCCATGGAGCCGGCCACGTGTGGCGCGGCCATCGAGGTGCCGTTGTAGTTTTTGTAGCCGGTCGTCAGGTTGTCGGCGTTGGTGCCTTCGATGATCGAGCTGTAGATTTTCGTACCCGGTGCCGAGACGCAGAAACTGGCGGTGTAGCCGCAGCGCGAAGAGAACGTACTCATGATGTACGGGTTGGCGCTGGCCAGATCCGGGTTGTTCTGCAATGCGGCGACGGTGATCCAGTTAGGCGCGATGTCCGGCACGAAGTAACCGAGGCCGGCGATGGCGTCCGGGTTGTTCAGGTTGTAGTCGTTGCCGGCTGCGAAAATTGTCACGATTCCGCTGCGAGCGGCGGCGATCGCGCCGTCATACGCGCCACCGGGTTTGGTGCCGAGCAGCGTGCGGATCTCGTTGAACTGCAATTGCGCGTCGTTGACGGTGAAATGCGGATAAGCAGGGTCGCGGCCGCCGCGGTCGAATCGGTCAGTGATGCCGATACCCCAACTGTTGTTGATGATCCGTGCACCGCTGGCGACCAGGGCATCCCAACCGGCCTTGTACACCGCGCCGTCGTTGCCGCGCACAATGCCGTCTTCCGGCCCCGGATCGCCGTTATCGGCACTGATGATCTGCGCCCCGAACGCTACGCCGTGCATTGGCCCGCCGTCACGGCTACCTGCGGCGATGCCACCAACGTGGGTGCCGTGTGCACCGAGCTTGCCGTCGGAACCGATCGAGGGCGAACCGTCATAACGGAACGCGTCCCCGGCTTTGACCGGGATGTACGGGTCGGTGTATTCGCGGATACCGCTGGTGACCAGGGTGACGACTTTGTTGGTCCCGGAAAACTCCGGGTGCGCGGCATATACCGGCTGGTCGAAAATCCCCAGTTTCACGTTTTTGCCGGTGTAGCCGGCGGCGTAGGCGTAGTCCGCGCCGATCGCGCCCAGGCCCCAGTCCGCCTTGAACTCGGCGCTGCGCCAACTGGCCGGGTCCCCTGCCCGACCGCTCTCCACGTAGGGCGCAGCCTGTGCGCTGCCCCAGGTGGCCATGGCGCAGAGCAAGGCACAGTTGAGGGTTTTCAGGCGAAAGCAGCCACCCGATTGCGCGGGGGTGTTGTTATTTTTCATCCAGCGACCTTCCTTAGTGATGTTGCAAAAAATCCGTCTATTGAAGTGATCGTCTGATCGTTCTCACGCGGGAGCATGGGAACGATCAGTCACGATCAGTCAGAACTGCCAGTTCAGGCTCAGGCCCACGCCGTGCTGTTTCTCGCGGCTGGCCAGTTGTCCGTTGTAATCCAGGTTCACCCGCACGTCGCGGCTCAGGGCCAGGCTGGCCTGTACGCCGACCAGCGCGGCGTCGCGCACCAGCGCTGAGCTTTCAACGCTGTACGGCGCGCTGCCGCTGGCGAAACGCAAATGTTGTTCGGATTCGATGTCGCCAAGGCTGTGCTGCCAGCCGAGGCGACCGCTGAGATCGAGCTTTTGCGAGCCTGACAGGTTGATCGTCTTGATCGCCCTGATGCCGAGGGTGCCGAGCACCGCATCGCGCTGGTCGCCATTGCTTTTCAGCGCGGCAGCGTCGCCTTTCTCGGTGAAACCGTCGCTGTCCAGGTGTACGTAGGCCAGATTGGCGAACGGCTCCAGAGCCAGCGGTTGCAGATTCATTCGATACGCCGCCTCGCCGAACACCTGAGTGGTGGCGGCGTCGACCTTGGCCTTCTGCTTGGCGCTCACGTCGCCGTATTGCAGGTCGCGCTTTACGTCCGCGCGATGCCAGCTGTAGGCCACGCCGGTGCTCAGACGCCAGTCACCGATAGCGTGGCCGGCGTAGGCACCGAGGTGATAGCTGTCGACCTTGGCCGAAGAATGCGTGCCGGAGCCCATGCTCAACGAACTGTCGCTGTAACCGGTGACCAGACCAACGCGAGTCTGCTCGTCCAGCGCGCCGTCGACCCCTGCCAGCAGGCCGCCAATCGAGGTGCTGTAGCCGGCGGTGTCGTGTCGCGAATCGGTTGTCCCCCAGGCACCGAGGGCCTTGATCCAGCCATTGCTCTGCGAGGTGTTCGCGTCATGCAGGCGTTCACCCAGCGCATCGCGCAACTGGCGGCTGTCGTTGATCAGTACCGAACCGAGGGCCGGGTAGATTTCCCCGCTCAGTTGCTGGAACGCTTGCCGTGCATCGTGGGTGGTAGCCGACAGCAACAGGCTTTCGTAGACGGCATTGCCTGCGCCCATCCCCTCGACCGCGCTGGCCACAGCCCGCTGGTTCGGGGTCTGGCCGACACTGGCAAAAGATGTCGCGTTGCGTTCGACACTCAGCGTGATCCCGGTACCGGTGGACGCGAGGCTGCCACCGATAAACAGGTAGTCCGGCACCACAGCGCCGAACTGGCCCTGAATGCCACCGGCGGCTTGCAGAACGTCGTACTGATGACCGAGCAGGCTTTTCGCTTCGGCGGTACTGAGCAAGGTCGGGCTGTTTTCCAGAGACAGGCTGACCGTGGCACCGCTGATGGTCGCCGTGCCGCCGGCGACGATGCGGTCACTGGCCGTCGGTGACAATTCCACCGCATAAGTCGAACCTGGTGTGAAGGTCACGTCGCCGGCGACGTTCAAGGTGCCGATGGAATTGCCCGGTGCCACACGACTGCCGTTATTGGCGATCAACGCGCCAACCCGTCCGGAACCACCGAGGGTGCCGCTGTCATTGACTGTGACCGCAGAGGTCAGCGAGCCGTTAACGGTCAGCAGGCCGCCATTGACCGTGGTCGGACCGCGATAGGTGCTGTCACCGGTCAACAGCAGGCGGCCGGCGCCGGACTTGATCAGACTGCCCTGATACACCCGATTGGCGGCGGCCGCATCCCGGGCCGTGCCGATGGCGTAATCGGTTTGATCCTGCTGACTCGCGCCCGCCGGAACACCGTTCTGCCAACCTTTGGCTTGCAGGGTTTGCTGCCACGCACTGTGTTCGGCGAGGTCTTCGCGCTGACGCTGGATCAGGGCCTTGTCGGAAATGTCATTGCTCCACACATCGCTCTGCCCGGCCGCCAGACGCGCCTCGAACGCGCCGAGCAATTGCCCCGGCCCGCCCATCGCCCGTTTCAGGTTGGCCACGCCCCAGCCGACTCGTTCGGTCGGCGCATCAGTCACCGAACCATCCAGTTGGGTGGCGGTGGTCAGCAGCACTTCCAGCGCCTGCTGATTGCTCATGTACGGGTAGCGCTCCATCACCAGCGCCAGGGCCCCGGTGGCGTGCGGCGCGGCCATCGAGGTACCGGACTTGATCGCGTAGCCACCGTCGGGAATGGTGCTGTCGATCTTCGCGCCCGGTGTGGTGATGCACCAGTATTTGGCGAGGCCGCACTGGTTGTATTTTTGCTGATTGCTCTGGTCCAGCCCCGATACCGCCAGCCAGTGGCCTTCCAGGTCCGGCTGAAAATACGGCAGCGCCGAACGCACGCTGGCGTTGGGATAACCGCTGTTACCGGCGCTGAACACATTGATCACGCCGCGGCGCGAAACATCGGCGGCGGCATCGAGCCAGGTACCCTTGTTCCAGTGCTGGGCGTAAGCGGCATGCAGATCTGCAAGGGTTCGATAACTGACATCCGGTGGCTGACTGCCCCAGCTGTTGTTGATGGCCCGCACGCCGGCATCGGCCAGGGCGTCGTACGCCGCTTTGAAGTAGCGCGGATCGGGATTGGGGCCGAACAGGAAACTGTCGTTCTTGTTGGTGTTGCCAACAAAGATCTGCGCATTGAACGCCACGCCGTGCATGCCAATGCCATCACGCGAGGCACCCATGGTGCCGACCACATGGGTGCCGTGGGAGTCATTGTTCGGATTGAGCGTGCCGTTGACGCTGAACAGCGAGCCATCGACATAGCTGCCGCGGCTCAACACCGGATGATAACGGTCGCCGGCGAACTCGGGATGGGCGGCGTCGAAACCGGAATCCAGCGCACCGACCTTCACGCCTTTGCCGGTAATACCGGCGGCGTAGGCCTGATCGGCCTGCATCCGGCCTAGGCCCCAGTCGCGCAGGAACTCGGCGGATCGCCAACTGGCGGCGTCGCCCGGCTTGCCAGACTCAAGGTACTGCGCCTGGGCCTGGCTGACAGAAATTGCGAGCAACAGCGTGCCGACCGATGCCGGCTTGAAGCGTACGTCCATGTTCACCACTCGTTTTTGTTGTTTTGTGTAAAAGTTACGGCGTTATTGCGTCCGTGGGCCCTGCCCGAATGCTTCGTCCACCCGCGCCAGATCCTGCTCGCTCAAGGTGCCCGCGTAGTAATGCAGCTTGGTCCAGGCCATCAGGTAGTCGTAGCGTGCCTGGGCCAGATCGCGGCGGGTGGTAAATAGTTGTTGTTCGGCGTTCAGGGCGTCCAGATTGGTCCGCTCGCCGCCCAGAATGCTTTGTTTGGTCGAGACCACCAGTGCTTCGGCCGACGCAAGCGCCTTCTGATAGGCACGCAGCTTGTTGACGCCGGACAGGCAGGCACTGAACTGACGGCGCAGTTCGATGAGCGTCTCGCGGGTCTTGCCATCCAGTTCGTATTCGGCCTGTTCCATATTGCGACTGGCCTGACGGGTCGAGGCCGACACACCGCCACCGGCGTACAACGGCACGCTGACTTCGAAACCGATTGTGTTGGTCTCGTAGCGCTGGTTGTAGGTGTTGCCGCTTTCCGACTCGTTCTGGCGCATCGCGGCGTAGGCATTCACTTTCGGCAGATGCCCTGCACGATTGCGTTCGACCTCGTAACGGGCCACTTCCACGGCCTGGCGTTGCGACGCCAGATTCGGGTTGTTGCTGATCGCCAGTTCATGCCAGGTGTCGTAGTTGGCCGGTATCAGGGCGAACGTCTGGAAGTTCTGATCCAGGGGCGCCAGGTCAGTGATGTCCACCGCCGGCACGCCCACCAGTGCGCCGAGCTCGCGCAAGGCAGCATCCTGTTCGTTACGCGCCTCGATCTCTTCGGCGGTCGCCAGCTCATAGCGGGATTCGGCTTCGAGAATGTCGGTTCGCGTGCCCTCACCCTGCTTGAACATGTGCTCGTTCTGCTGGAACTGCTGCTCGTAGGCCTTTTTCTTGGCTTGGGCGATGTCGATCTGATCCTGGGCGAACAGGGCCTTGGTGTAGTTGTCCAGGACGCGAACCAGCAGCTCCTGACTCTTGCCGCGAAAGTTCTCGTCGGCAAACAGCGACTGCGCCACGCCTTTGCGATAGGCCGCGTAGGCTTCGTAGTCGAGCAATGGCTGCTGCAGCGTCAGGGTCGAGCCGTAACTGTTGTAGTTGCGTTCCTCGGTACGGTTTCGGGCACGCTCGTCGAGGGAAGTGGCCTTCGATGTGTTGTGGCCCTTGTTGTAGTTGTAACCCAGTTTTGGCAACAACCCGGCGCGGCCAATGGCCCGATTTTCAAGGCCTGCATCACGTTCCTTGATCGCGCCGAGAAACACCGGGTCGTTGCGTAAGGCCTGCTCGTAGATTTCGAACGGCCCCATGGCTGCCACTGCACTGTTGCCCGCGAGCAGCGCGAACGCTGCCGCCAGCATGGAAAGCTTATTCATACAGCCGAACATCCTTATTCTTCAGTCAATGCGGAGCCGGCCCGGTCGAGCAACGGTTTGAACAGATAGTTGAGGAGTGAACGTTCGCCCGTGCGCACGAACATTTCCGCCGGCATGCCCGGCTTGATGACCAGGCCATTGAGCTTCTCCATGGCCTGATCGCTGACGCTGCTGCGCAACACGTAATACGGCGCGCCGGTTTTCTCATCGACCATCTGGTCGGCGGAAATCAGGCTGACTTCGCCGGGAACCCGCGGCGTCTTGCTCTGGTTGAACGCGGTGAAGAGGATGTCCACCGGCAGGTGCGTGCCGACCTTGTCGATCAGGTTGATCGGCAAGTGCCCTTCCACTTCCAGACGAGTGCCTTGCGGGACGATTTCCAGCAGGGTTTCGCCCTGACGCACCACGGCGCCTTCGGTGTGCACGCCAAGATTGACGGCGATGCCGTCCGAGGTGGCGAGGATTTCGCTGTGTTGCAGGTCGAATCCGGCGGAGGTCAGTTGCTCGGACAGGGTGACGCTTTTCAGTTGCGCATCCGCCAGCTGGCTGCGGACTTCTTTCTGGTATTCCTCGCCGTGCTGTTGCAGTTTCAGGCGCGACTCGAGAATGCCCTGCTCCACGCGGCCGCTTTCGCCGGTGTTTTCCGCCAGTTGCTGCTGCACCTGCGACAGCTGACGCTGGTATTCCATCAAACGGTTGCGCGGGATGTAGCCGTTGTCCGCCAGCGGTTGCAGGTTGCTCAACTGCTGTTGCAGGGAAGAGGCCTGGGCATTGAGATCGGTACGGGCGCGGCGCATGCCGGCCAGCTGCGCAGTAGCGCCTTCGATGCTGGCACGCAGCGCAGCCTGCTCGCGGGAGAACGCTTCACGGCGGCTGCTGAACAGTTGCCGCTGGCCTTCCAGCACCAAAGCCAGACGCGGGTCGGCGTTGTCGCTCAGCTCTGGCGGAAACGTCACCTGCTTGAGGTTGTCGCGCTCGGCCTGCCAGCGTGCCAGGCTGGCCCAGGCCATGCGGTACTGGGCCTGCAGCGATTGCACGTCGGCGGCAACCTGAGTCTGGTCGAGGCGGAACAAGGGCTGGCCCTGCTTCACGATCTCGCCTTCGCGCACCAGGATCCGGCTGACCACACCGCTGCTCATCGACTGCACGGCCTTGCGTTTACCGGATACCACCACCGTGCCTTGCACCGGAATCCCCTGATCCAGCGGCGCCAGTGCCGCCCAGGCAAAGAAACTGCCGGCGCCGGCCAGCGCCAGAATCCAGCCCATCCGGGCGAAGAACTTTGCGTCGCGCTCCGGGCGTTCGGTGATGTAGGCGTGTTCCATGTGCGCTTCGTTTTCTGTGTTCATGCTCGCGCTGCTCATACACCCGAGTTCCTTGTCGAGGGCTGGTACTGCCGGCTCATGCTGAGTCCGCCCGGTGCCTGCGCGGTTTTTTCTGTTTGTTGTGGCTGTTGTGGCGGGTTGCCGGACAGCGCCTTGAGTACGTCATGGCTCGGACCGAAGGCTTGCAGACGGCCCTCGTTGAGCACCAGCAGCTTGTCGGCCTGGGCCAGCACCGAAGACCGGTGCGTCACCAGCACCACCGTGGTGCCCTGGGCCTTGAGTTGCACGATGGCACTGGACAATGCCGCTTCGCCGACGGTGTCGAGGTTGGAGTTCGGCTCATCCAGCACCACCAGACTTGGCGTGCCGTAAATCGCACGCGCCAGTGCCACACGCTGTTTCTGGCCCCCGGACAGACCGCTGCCGTCCTCGCCCAGTTGCGTGTCGTAGCCTTGCGGCATGCGCAGGATCATTTCGTGGACCCCAGCCTGTTGTGCGGCGGCCACGACTTTCTGCGGATCGGTTTCGCTGAAGCGCGCAATGTTCTCGGCGATGGTGCCGCTGAACAGTTCGATATCCTGCGGCAGGTAGCCGATAAACGGACCGAGTTGGTCGCGGTTCCAGCGATGGATGTCGGCACCGTCCAGGCGCACTGTCCCGCCAAGGGTCGGCCATACACCGACCAGCACCCGCGCCAGCGTCGACTTGCCGGAGCCGGAGGCACCCAGCACGCCCAGCACTTCACCGGCCGCCAGATTGAAATTGATCATGTGCAAGGTCGCGGCACGTTGCCCGGGCGGGCCGGCACTGACCTGTTCAAAGGTGATCTGGCCTTTCGGCGCCGGCAGTGCCATGGGGTCGTCGCTCGGCGGAAATGCCTGCAACAGTGAATCGAGACGGCGGTAGGCCAGCTTCGCCCCGCTCCACTGTTTCCACACGGCGATCAACTGGTCGATCGGGCTGAGCACCCGGCCCATGAGAATGGAGCCGGCGATCATCATCCCGGCGGTCATGTCGCCCTTGATCACCAGCAAGGCACCCAGGCCCAGCACCAGAGATTGCAGGCACAGACGCAAGGTCTTGCTCAGGGAGCTGATGACCGCGCCGGTGTCACTGGCCTGGTTTTGCAGGCCGAGAAAGCGCGAATGCACCTGGAACCAGCGCTTGCGCAAGGAACCGAGCATGCCCATCGCCTGAATGGTTTCGGCGTTGTGCAGATGGCTGGTGGCCAACTGGCTGGACTTCTGCGAGAAACCGGCGGCTTCGCCCAGCGGCTTTTTGGTCATGTATTCGTTGAGGCACGCCAGGGCGATCAGCAGCAGCGCGCCGGCGGTGGCCAGCACACCGAGCCAGACGTTGAACAGATAAATCACGAACAGATAGACCGGGAACCACGGCGCATCGAAGAACGCGAACAGCGCCGGCCCGGTGACGAACTGGCGAATGTGGGTCAGGTCGCCGAGGGACTGACCGGCGTTGCCTTCCCCCTTGAACAGGTTGCGCTCGAACGCGGCCTGATAGACCCGCAGGTTGAAGCGGCGCTCCAGCTGGCTGCCGATGCGGATCACGATGAAGCTGCGCACCACCTCCAGCAGGCCGATGAACGCGAAGAACCCCACGACCATCAGAGACAACATCGCCAGAGTGGTTTCGTTTTGCGAAGACAGCACTCGGTCATAGACCTGGAGCATATATATCGAGGGCACCAGCATCAGCACGTTGATCAGTGCGGTAAAGCATCCGACGCTGATCAGAATGCTTTTATAGTCACCCAGTGCCTTGAATAAGGGTGCGGTGGCTGGGGCCTTCGCCATCTTCATTGATTATTCCTGAAATGATATTCCCCGCCGTACTTGGCGAGTCTTCTATTAATTAGCCCACGCTCGGAGCGGGACATACACCGACAGCATCCGCTTACACTTCAACAACAACTTTCGCGACCAAGTACCACGGCAGAGTTATTGAAGGCAGGCTTATAACTGTAACGGGGTGCCTTATATTTAAACTGCGTGTCGGTTCCGATAATCAAGGCTGCTTTGCAACTCGCTCCAGGGTAATCACCAGACCCGACTTCAAAGCACTCAGATAAAGCCCATCACGTTGTCGGCTGAAAAACTGGATTCTTGAGCCCTCTTTACCGGTGATGGAGAGCCCGTCGGGATCGGGAAACCAGCCGATGGCACTGTCTTGCAGCCACGCGCTCAGACAATCGGCGCCCTTGCCCAGGGTCTGATTGGCCTCAAGGTCGACCTGGCAGGTGTTCGACGGTTTGTCCTGCATCGCTTGCGCTTCGGGGGTGTCACTGCGGGCGCTCAGTGTCGCCTGCCACGGCCCGGCAAATACCGATGGGTCTTCGAGTCTCAGGCTGCTTGCCATGGTTGTTTCTCCAGAAATCATCATCAGCATCGGCAACAAGTACGCCGCCGCATTGCGGGTAAAAGCGAATTGGATCATAGGAAATTTCACTCCGGCACGTAGCCTTGCTTACCGGCCAAGACGATGCAAGCAAAGAAAGCGGCGCATGCGCGCCGCTTTCCCGGCTCACATCACGCCACGATGTCGCTGATCGCTGCCTGGCCAACGGTGCTGACCTGGAAGTCCGCCACGCCGTGCCCGGAGAAATCCACCGACAACAGGCTGTTGCCGCCCGAGGAAGTCAGGATGGCATCGCCCGCCGCGCCGGTGAAGGCGCTGACGAAGTGCAGGCCCGAACCATTGGTGATCGCGCTCAGGTCGATTTTGTCCAGACCGCTGACAAAATCGAGGATCTGATCGATCGCACCCGGCTTGGAATCGGAACTGGCCGCGAACAGGAAAGTGTCCGAACCCGAACCGCCCCACAGCTTGTCGGCACCGCCGCCGCCCCAGATGATGTCGTTGCCGGCACCGCCCTTGAGCTCGTTCGCGGCACTGTTGCCGATGATCAGGTCGTTGCCCGAACCGCCGATGGCGTTCTCGATGGTGACGCCCTTGGCGATGGAGACGTTGCCCACCAGGCCGCCAACGTCGGAGAACGAGGCTTCATTGAGGTTGATCTTCTGGTTCTGGGTGAAACCCGAGAAGTCGAAGGTGTCCTTGCCGCCCGCATCCCACACCGAGAACACCAGCTTGTCCGTCGACGAAGTCGCGCTGAGGAAGTCGCGGCCGGCGTTGGAGTTGAAGCCGTAGGTGGTGTCACCGGTACGGGTGGTCAGGTTGGCGCCGTAGAGCTTCTGGATCGCTGCGATGTCATCCATCAGCGGGCCGGAGGCATAGGCTTCGACGCCGCCCTTGCTGAAGTTCTGGCTGGTGTTGCTTTCACTCCAGTAACTCATGAGGCTGTAGCCGCGGGTGTCTTGCCCGTAGGAAGCGTCATTGTAGGTCGGGTTGCCCGTGCCGGCGTTGTAGTCGCCCGGGTGGGACAGGCCCAGGGTGTGGCCGATTTCGTGGGTCAGCGTCTGACGCCCGTAGTTGTTCACACCTGGAGTTTTGTTGACGTCGTATCCACTGCCGGTCAGGTACCAGGACTGACCGTCATAGCCTGGCTCGGTGCCTGGCAGGAACGCGAATGCCGCTGCGCCTTCCTGACCGCCGCTGTAGTTGCCGAAGGTCATGTGGCCGTCGCCACCTCTGGCCGCTTCGGTAAACGTCACGTTGGCGACATCGGCCCAGGATTGCATGGCGAGCACCGCCTGGGCTTTTTGCAGGGAACTGAACTGACTGAAACCGGTAACGCCCAGGCCACCGAAGTTGGCGGTCTTGGAGGTCAGAAAGGTGTAAGTCAGTTCGATCTTGCCGCTACCGTCGAGGTCGTGCCAGGAGGCACCATCTCGCAGCAGTTGGGTGGCGGCTTGATCCACCGAGAAGGAGGGTTTGCCATTGACCGTGAGGTTGCCGCCACGATCGTACTGATGGCTGAAGCTATTGATCTGGTTATACGCCGAGCTTGGCGCAGCCAGGGGGGCCGCGTTCAGCTGGAAAGCCTGTTCGGCGGTATCAATAGCATTCGCTTTTACTTTCGACATAAACACACTTCCTTGTTTAGCAATGGAACAGTTTTTGTCCGATAGCGACAACCTCTGGCGAGATTGTCCTATCACTCGCCCAATGAAGGCATCAGAAACCTGACACAATTTGAAATCTGTCGTCTAGCGTTTTTTCGAGATCAAATTGAAGTCTTCCGGAAAAGTCCCGTAAACAAAGCGCGTGCCGCTGGAAGAATGTTGCAAGTGTGGTGAGTTTGCCTAATTGTCTGACGATTTCTTATTTAAATATTAAATATCGGTAAGTTGCTTTTTTTGTTGGATACGTCTCACTTTCCCGCACTTTATTAGTGCGGTGCCAGCGAAGTGATATCAACCCATTAAATAGACGTTGCCAGCTATCGGAGCGGGATAACCCGCTCCGACAGATTGTCAGCTTCCGGTGCGGATCTTGTTCCACACCCGCGTGCGGATCCGGTCGATGTTCAGCGGCATGGCTTCCAGCGCGAACAGCTTGCCCATCATTTCCGGGCTGGGATAAACCTTGGTGTCGTTCTTGATGGCCGGGTCGATCAGGCTGTCGGCCTGTTCATTGCCGTTGGCGTAATGTAAGTAGTTGCTGATGCCGGCCATGACGTCGGGCTGCAGCAGGTAATTCATGAAGGCGTACCCGGCCTTGGCATCCGGGGCATCGGCGGGCATGGCGACCATGTCGAACCAGATCGCGGCGCCCTCCCTGGGGATCGCATAGCCAATGTCGACGCCATTCTTCGCTTCTTTGGCGCGGTTCTCCGCTTGCAGGATGTCGCCGGAGAAGCCGACCGCCATACAGATATCGCCATTGGCCAGATCGCTGGTGTACTTCGAGGAATGGAAGTAACTGACATACGGCCGCACTTTCATCAGCAGTGCTTCGGCCTTCTTGTAGTCTTCGGGATTCTTGCTGTGGTGCGGCAATCCCAGGTAATTCAGCGCAGCCGGCAGCAATTCCGGGCCATTGTCGAGGATCGCCACGCCGCACTTCTGCAGTTTCTGCATGTTCTCGGGCTTGAAGATCAGGTCCCAGGAATCCACGGGCGCGTTATCGCCCAGTACGGCCTTGACCTTGGCGATGTTGTAACCGATGCCTGTACTGCCCCACAGATAAGGGAAGCCGTGTTCATTGCCCGGATCGTTGGTCTGCAAGGCCTTGAGCAATACCGGATTGAGGTTTTTCCAGTTGGGCAACTGGCTCTTGTCCAGTTTCATCAGCGCCCCGCCCTGGATCTGCCGCGCCATGAAGTGGTTGGACGGAAACACCACGTCATAACCGGATTTACCGGTCATCAATTTGCCGTCCAGGGTTTCGTTGCTGTCATAGACATCGTAAGTGATGCCAATGCCGGTGGCCTTTTCGAAGTTTTTCGCGGTGTCCGGCGCAATGTAGTCGGACCAGTTGTAGACCTTGACCGTGTCCGCGGCCTGAGCGAGGGACACGGCGAGCATCAAGGGGGCGAGAGCGAGGGTCTTTCGGATCATGGATCGATTCCTGTATTGGCTGTTGTTGTTGGCAGGCAATCAAAAGGATCAAAACGTCAGAAAATCAGGACATAGGTCTTGCGCACGGTCTCCTGGATGTCCCAGATCCCGAGCGTGTTGGCTGGCAACATCAGTGCGTCGCCACCTTGTATGTGCAGGGTTTCGCCGCCATCGTCCGGGGTGAACGTGCAGCGGCCGGAAATGAAGTGGCAGAACTCCTGGGCGGTGATCTGCCGCCGCCAGCGTCCGGGCGTACATTCCCAGACGCCGGTTTCGACGCCGTCGTTGCGCTCGATGCTGGTGGTCGAGGCAATCGCCACCGGCGTGCCGAGCGGCACGGCCACCGGATTGGACTCGTCCAGTTGCAACGTGGGGGTGTTCTTGAATTGGGTGATGCTCATGGCGTTACCTGTCTGGTAGTAAACAACGTTCAGTGCATGAAACCTTCCATGAACCCGGCCACCCGGCTGGCAAGCTTGCGCCGCCAAGGCGCCGTCGCCGGGTTGGCCAAGGTCTGGTCTTCGTGGACGAAGCTTTTGATGATCGCGTTGTAGCCGAGCCAGCGGCACGGCTCCGGCTCCCACGCTCGCAACGCGTGGATTCCACCGTCGGGGAGAACCCATGGCTGACGGGTCAGTTCGGTATCGCGCTCGAGGATCAGATCGGCCAGGGTGCGTCCGCCGAGGTTGCTGGCCCCCACGCCTTCCCCGCCATAACCGCCGGACAGCGCGATGCCGTTGGCCCGGTCACACAGCATGTGCGGTTTGAAATGCCGGGACATGCCGAGGTTGCCGCCCCAGGCGTGGGTGATCTGTACGTTTTTCAGTTGCGGGAACAGTTCGCCGAACAGGTAGCGACGCAGTTCGACTTCGTCGCGGGTCAGGTCGAAGTTATGCCGCAGTTGGCCGGCGAACTGATAACCGCCACGGGCGCCGAAGATCAGGCGGTTGTCGGCGCTACGCTGGCCGTAAGTGACCTGACGGCTGAACTCGCTGAAAGCCTGGCCCCGATTGAGGCCGATTTCATCCCAGGTCGCAGCGGGCAACAGCTCGGTGGCGACGATCAGGCTTTGCACCGGTAATTGATAACGGCCCAGCGGTGGCAGTGTGACGGAATAACCTTCGATGGCCGGGACGATCCAGCGACTGCGCACGCTGGCCTTGTCGGTGCGCAGGCTGCCGGCCTGCCAATGGGTTACCGGGCTGTTTTCGTAGATTTTCACGCCCATGCCCTGAACGGTCCGGGCCAGGCCGCGCACCAGTTTTGCCGGCTGAATAGTCGCCACATGCGGGGCGAAGATGGCGCCGTAGGGTTTGGCAATGCGCAACTGCCGCGCCAGTTGCTCCGGGCTTAGCCAGCGGTAATCGTCGTCGGTCAGGCCCTGAGCGTGGAGCTTTTTCAGGTAGTCGCGCAGATTGGCTTCCTGCTCGGGATAGCGCGCGGCGCAGTACAGCACCCCTCCTTTGCGGTAATCGCAGTCGATACCTTCGCGTTCGAGGACAATTTCCACTTCATCGGGAATGCTGTGCAACAGGTCGAATGAAGCGCGGCGTTGTTGTGGCGACAACCCTGCCAGCAGGCGATCCTCGCCCAGCAGATTGCCCATCAACCAGCCGCCGTTGCGACCGGACGCGCCGAACCCGGCGGTTTGAGCTTCGATGATGGCGATGTTCAGGCTCGGCGCCTGTTGTTTCAGGTAGTACGCAGTCCACAGTCCGGTGTAACCGGCGCCGATGATCCCCACGTCGACGTCCAGGTCCTGCTCCAGTGCCGGCCGCGCGCTGAGCGGCTCGTCGAGTTGATCCATCCACAAACTGATAGTGCGCCACGCCGGCATGCAAGACTCCGCCAATCCAGATTTCGATGGCGTCGATCCTAGTGGCTGACCTCAAGGACTGTCTTGCGCGCGTGTCCGCAAAGAAATTTGTTTGGCGTAGGCCTTGGGCGACTGCCCGGTGTGCTGGCGAAAACAGCTGTAGAACGCCGACAGCGAGTTGAATCCGGCAGCGAACGCCAGTTCATCAATGCGCAGCGGCGGCGCGGCGTTATCCAGCGCTTGCAGCAAATGCTGGAGTCGTGCCTGGTTGACGTAGCGATAGAAGCTTTGCCCCAGCACCTGATTCAGCAGATAGGAAATCTGATTGCGGCTGTAACCGCACTCCTTCGCCACGCGTTGCAGGTCCAGCTCGGGATCGAGGTACGGCTGCTGACGCTGGAAATACTGCTGCAGGTCTTCGGCCATGAAACTCAACTGGCGTGGCGACAGGCCCAGTCGGCTCGCCGCCGGACGCTGACTCGGCGTCGAGGTACTGGAGCCCTGCTCGCGCACCAGTGAAGCGTATTCGTTGACCCGCCAGATTTTGGCGTCCTTGACGGTAATCGCTTCGCTGGAACGGAACGACACCAGACCATTGCCGCCACGCAGGGTCACTTCGTATTGGATGAACGCCGTGTTGCCGTCGATGCGGATCCGGTCGCAATGCTCCAGCGCTTCGTCGGATTCACGGGGCATGCTGACGCGAACGTACTCACGCAACTCGTCGAGGCCGAGCGCGCGGTTCTGGAAAAAATCGTTGTACTGAATGTCCGGATGGTACAGCGCCATGACGCCATCCAGATCCCGGTGTTTCCAGCACAGGTGATAGCGCATGACCGTTTCGGCCGTGGCCGGGGTCTGCTGCGGGCCGTCATCATCGGCGTGCATAAGTGACTCTTGGCAAAAGAACCGAGCTTGCCCAACTTCGCGTGCGTCATCAACCAAGCGGCGCATAGTGGCATTTTGGCGACATTTTCATCAGCCGTGACTTACATCAAAAAAATCCCTGCAATCGCCAAACGGCCTGAAAAATCTCACAGGTTTTTCACATCCAGGTGCTACTTTTAAGGACAGTCACCGGTTGAGCCAATGAAGGCTCTTCCCACCTACCATGAGCAAACGGAAGCGCTCGATGAAGAAGGCGGGCAATACATGAACAAAGGGTCAAGCAAAGTCACGTTCCCCAATGCCTGCCAGCTGATGCGCTGGCATTTTCATCCTATGGGTTTCGAGGCCACGATGGACGCGCCGGGCAGCATGATTGCCCGCCTGTTCGACCGGGCCAGCGGCGAAACCATGATCGCCATTGCCGGCATTCCCTGTGCCACGGTGATGAATGCGGCGGATGTCGAGCGAATAATCGAAGCCGTTGAGGATGAGCTGGAGGCCTTCATACCTCCGGACTCCCTCAAGAGTTACGCATAACCTAATGATTTAAAACAAAAAAAGCCCGCCGAGTGCGGGCTTTTTCATGGGCAATCGATTCAAGCGGTTTTCTTTTCCGATCGGTGATCGACGAAGAACGGCTTGCCCTTGGCGACCCGGTCCGACGCACGCGGCATGTTCACCGCTTGGGCATCCTGCGGCTCGACGTACCAGTAGCAATGGCTCACGGCACGGGTGATGCCGACGTAGGCCAGACGCAGGATTTCGTCCTTCTGCGCCGTGTCGTAAGGCTCGTTGTCACCGGCCTTGCCCAGTCCGGCCATGCGGTAGACCTGATTCTTGTAGGGCGAACTGGTGAGGTGCTGGCAGTCACCGAGCAAGAACACCGCATCGGCCTGCAAGCCTTTGGCGCTGTGATAGGTCAGCTGTTTCAAGCGTCGAGACTCGTACGGCAAGCTCGAATCAACATTAACTACTGACTGAATATGCTGTTCTATCAACGACTTATCGCTACTTTTTCGATAAAGCATCAGGATCGAATCACCGTTCCTGTAATGCTCCGCCAGGCGCTGGCCGAGTGCCTGATCATCGCGCTCCAGCACGTTGACCGGTTGCAAAGGCTTCTCTTCGCCACTGGCTTTTGCTTTCTTGCCCGGGATCGCCGGTGCGGCACGGACAATGTGTTCGGCGGCATCGATGATGTGCTGATGGCTGCGGTAGTTGTCGCTGAGCATCACCCGCGTGGTACTGGGCGAGGGAAATTCCTTGTTGAACTCCATGAAGTAGCTTGGCGAACTGCCGCGCCAGCCATAGATCGACTGCCAGTCATCCCCCACACACAACAATGATGAACGCTGCGCCCCACGTCCGACGTGCATGGCCGGGCCACGGCTGCGGATCTCCGCAAGGCTGGCGCGGATCCACGAGACGATCTGCGGTGAAACGTCCTGAAACTCGTCGATCATCAGGTGTGACATGGGGCGCAGCAGTTCATCGCTCAGTAGCTTGAGGTTTTCCGGCGAGTGCTCGCTGAACAGTGCGAACATGCGGTTGTAGGTCATGATCGGCGGTTTCTGATCGAGCAAGTGATCTTCCAGCGCACGCCAGAACAGGCTTAGCGCCTCGAAGAAAAACCGGTCAGGATCATCCTTGGCGAAACTCATGCGACCAACGGCGTCCGGTACGTCCAGCCCCAGGTTCTCGATAAACCCGGCGGCGGCGACAAAACAGTCGAGCAACGGGGCAGACACGAGTTCGCCCTTGACCTTGTAATCGAACCCCGGACCGGCACTCGCATCGCCGGCCAGGGAAGCCAGAACTCGTCGCGAAGATTCGTAACTGTCTAGCCATATCAATGGCTTACGACAGAAAGCTTGAAACAGGGTGCGCTTCACTGCCCACTCTGCACGGACCGTCAGCCTGGCATCGGGACGACAGACTTGCGGGTTTTCCTTCGGGTCGAACCCCAGGATGACCCAGGCATCGAGACTTGGAATGTAGCCATGACAATGGAAGGTCGAGCCGTTGATCTCGAACGCCTGGCGGTTCGGCTCGACACCTTTTATCGGCCAGGCACCGGCACGAAACCACAGGTCTTCAATCACGTCGCACAGTTCTTCGTCGCGCCTGGCGGCAAGCTCGGTCACTGCCATGCGTTTTTGCACGTCGGGGTGATCGCGCTCCAGCTCCTTGAGCTGCAAGGCATGCCGGGACAACGGCTGGACCAGCTGGCGAAAGCGCTCGTTATCCGTGTAGAGGCGGTAATAGCAGGCATTGAGCTGCTGGCGCTGGGCGTCGTTGATCCGCAGATCGAACGGGTTGCTGTCGACGTCGTCTTCGGCACCCTGCGGCCGGTGGCTGAGATTCTCGAATGCCTGCAAGCGCTCGAACCCTGGCAGGCTGCGCACCATCGGCAGAATCCGCGAGTGAAAGGTGCGCACCAGATCCCGGGCGGTTTTCTGGCTGATGGCCTGTCCCCACAAGGCGAACAGTTCGATCAGTTTATTGATGAAGTCCTTGCGCGACTCCCGGGTGAAGGTCACCACGGTCATCGAGTCCAGCTCAAAGCCCAGATAGTGCGTCAGCAGCAGAATACGCAGCACCAGCGTGGTCGACTTGCCAGCCCCGGCGCCAGCGACTACCGACGTTGACGGCGTATCGCTGAAAATCATTTTCCATTGCGCAACGCTCGGCTGGGCACGGGCCGGCAGCAAACGGGCGACGTCAGCCTTCATACGCGTCTTCAGCTCGGCCGTCAGTGGCAGGCGCCAGTCATCGAACAGGTGGTTGTCGATGCCCGGCGCACGGTGCTCAGTGCTGCGGCTGTCGCGGATCAACAGGACCTGTCGGCCCTCTTCCAGCCCTTCAGCCTTGCCTTCCTTGTAGCCGTAATCGAACCCCGCGGTGTGCCCGCTGCGAAAGCCGTCGGCCTGACCGTGCAGCCACGATGCCCGATGCTGGGCGCGTAATTGCGTCAGACCATGCCCGAGGAAACGCGCCGCCAGGCGTTTGAACCACGGCATCTCGGCCAGGGGACGAAGTTCGGGAGGAAGATCGGGGGTATTTTGCGCCACGCTGACGGACTCCAGAGGCTGAGGCTGTTGAGGGCTATGGTGTCTGCATTTGCCGTTGAGTTCTAGCGAAATGCTTACAGGTCATTGAGTTAGGCGATGAACTGAAGGCTGCATGAGAGCGTTTCGAGATTTATAACATCAGTTAATTCGATGGGAATGCGGCACTTTTTACGCTTTTTCTCGATTATTGGTTGATTGATGATGCTCGCCATCAATCACCGGTCTCGCTTCGTGGCTGCGGCCGAAACGCCCCATGACGAACCTTTTGAGGAGAAGATCATGCTTGAACTCAGACCCTTCAGCTCGCTGGGCGGCGCCCATCACGGCTGGCTGGATGCCCATCACCATTTTTCGTTCGCCGAGTACTACGATCCGCAGCGCATGAGCTGGGGCAATCTGCGGGTATGGAACGATGACATCATCGCCCCGGGAACCGGCTTCCCCACTCACCCGCACCGGGACATGGAAATCATCACTTACGTGCGCGAAGGTGCGATCACCCACCAGGACAACCTGGGCAACAAGGGCCGCACTGAAGCCGGCGACGTTCAGGTAATGAGCGCCGGCACCGGCATCGCCCATAGCGAATACAACCTGGAAGCGACCGCCACCAAAATCTTCCAGATCTGGATTCTGCCGACCGAAACCGGTGCACCGCCTTCCTGGGGCGCCAAACCGTTCCCCAAAGGTGAGCGCGAAGGTTTCGTGACGCTCGCCAGCGGCAAGGACGGTGACGATGAAAGTCTGCGGATTCGCGCCAACGCACGTTTGGTGGCGGCCACTATCAAGGCCGGGGAAACCGCTGAATATCGACTCGACGAGGGGCGTCGCGCCTACCTTGTACCGGCCACCGGCGTGATTGAAGTCAACGGCTTGCGTGCACAAGCTCGAGACGGTGTGGCGGTGAGCCATGAATCGGTATTGAGCGTCACAGCGATTGAAGACTGTGAAATCGTGCTGGTGGATCTGGCCTGATCGGCTAAATGACGGGCAAAAAAAGGGCGACCTCTGAGATCGCCCTTTTCTATTCAGCACTGATCACTGGGTGGAAATTGCACCATCGACCAGCGTTTGCGCTTCGGCCACCAGTTGCTTGAGGTGGTCATTGCCAATGAAGCTTTCGGCGTAGATCTTGTAGATGTCTTCGGTACCCGACGGACGTGCAGCGAACCAGCCATTCTCGGTCATGACTTTCAGACCGCCGATGGCCTGATCGTTGCCCGGGGCCTTGCTGAGAATGCTCTGAATCTTTTCGCCGGCCAGTTCGGTGGAAGTCACCTGCTCCGGCGACAACTTGCTCAGCAGGGCTTTCTGCTCCGGGTTGGCCTTGGCGTCTACACGCACCGAGAATGGTTCGCCCAGCTCATCGGTCAGCGCACGATAGGCCTGGCTTGGATCGCGGCCGGTACGGGCGGTCATTTCAGCCGCCAGAAGCGCCGGGATCAGACCATCCTTGTCGGTGCTCCAGACGCCACCGTCCTTACGCAGGAACGAGGCGCCGGCGCTTTCTTCACCGCCGAAACCCAGTGAGCCGTCGAACAGACCATCGGCAAACCACTTGAAGCCGACCGGCACTTCGTACAGGCGGCGGCCCAGGCGCTTGGCCACGCGATCGATCAGGCCACTGCTGACCACGGTTTTACCCACGGCAGCATCGGCGCGCCATTGCGGGCGGTTCTGGAACAGGTAGTCGATCGACACCGCCAGGTAATTGTTCGGCGCCAACAGACCGCCGGACGGCGTAACGATGCCGTGACGGTCGTGATCAGGATCGCAGGCGAACGCGACATCGAAGCGCTCCTTGAGACCGATCAGGCCCTGCATGGCGTGGCTCGACGATGGGTCCATGCGGATCTGGCCATCCCAGTCGACAGTCATGAAGCGGAACGTCGAATCGACTTCCTTGTTCACCACGTCGAGGTCAAGACGATAGTGCTCGGCGATGGCGGACCAGTAGCGCACCCCTGCTCCGCCCAGAGGATCGACGCCCATACGCAGTTTGGCACCGCGGATGGCATCGAAATCGATGACATTGATCAGGTCGGCCACGTAGGTGTTGACGTAATCGTGACGATGCGTGGTCGGGGCTTTAAGCGCCTGCTCGTAGCCGATGCGTTTAACGCCTGCCAGCTTGTTGGCCAGCAGTTCGTTGGCCTTGGCTTCGATCCACTTGGTGATGTGGGTGTCGGCCGGACCGCCATTGGTTGGGTTGTATTTGTAGCCACCGCTTTGTGGCGGGTTGTGCGACGGCGTGATCACGATACCGTCAGCAAGGCCGGTGGTGCGGCCGCGGTTGTAGCAAAGAATGGCGTGGGACACGGCCGGCGTCGGGGTGTATTCGTCGCCTTCGGCGATCATCACGGTCACGCCGTTGGCTGCCAGCACTTCCAGGGCACTGGCTCCGGCCGGCGTAGACAGCGCGTGAGTATCGATGCCGACGAACAGCGGGCCGGTGATGCCCTGGGCTTCGCGATACAGACAGATCGCCTGGCTGATCGCCAGAACGTGCCACTCGTTGAAACTCAGGTCGAAGGAGCTGCCCCGATGCCCGGAAGTGCCAAATGCCACGCGCTGGGTGGAAATCGAAGCGTCAGGCTGCCCGGTGTAATACGCCGTTACCAGTCGCGGGATATCGACCAACAGTTCTGCCGGTGCCGGTTTGCCCGCAAAAGGACTGAGTGTCATGCAAAACCTCTGAAATAGAGTGGTTCAGGAAATTACAGCGGAGTTTACTGGCAGTTTGACCGTAGTGCGATGGTATCTATCCCGTGCATCCCCGATGTTTTTTAACAGCTCAGTCACCGGGGGCCAGCCGCAATGCATCGCCAAGCAGACCGACGACCCCGGCCAGCTCAGGCCCGCTGCTGCCGATTGCACTCAGGCGCATGTGCTGCCCATGCATGCCCTGGGTACTGAACAGCTCCCCCGGCGCGATCAACACGTGTTGTTTGAGCAGGCGCTGAAACACCGCCCCCATCACCACCCGACGGGACGAGCGCACCCAGATCGTCGCCCCACCCTGCGGCTCGTCGATGTGCAATGCATCGCCCAGCCCGTCTCGCAGCAGCTCGATCAACTGCGTTCGGCGCTCCTTGAGCAGACGCTTGAGCACCGGCAAGTGTTGATCGACACGACCGCTTGCATACAGGCGGGCAATGGCTTTCTGGCGAATCGGCGAGAGACGGAACGAACGCAGCAGGAAGTGCCGTTGCAGATCGGCCCGCCACTGGCGAGCAAGTACAAAGCCGTAAGGGGCTTCGACACCGATCACCTTTTCAAAAGTCGAGAAAACCAGCAGGCGATCGGGGTCCAGCAGATCACGCAGAGGTCGCCGATCACTGTCATCTCTCAGCTCGCTGTAGCTGTCGTTTTCCAGCACCCAGATGCCGTGGCGCGTGAGCAGGCTCGCAATAGCCTCGAGATTATCCTGAGGAGCCAGACTGCCGTGGGGCATGTTCAATTGCGACGACAGCAAGACCAGCCGTACTGGCTCGGTTTCCAGCAACAATGCCAATTGCTGTGGATCGAACACCCCGCCGGGCTGCACCGGCAGCTCGATGATCCGCACATCCGCAGACTGAAGCAGACGCAATATCACCCAGTCACAGGGCGACTCCACCACCACGGTAGCGTGGCGCAGCTCAAGGACAGCGATCAGGATCTCGAGGACCCCTCTTGCGTCGGCGCCTATATAGACATCTTCGGCATGCCAGCAATGGGTCGGTGAAGAGGTATAACGTGCAGCAAGCAACGTGCGCAACTCCAGTTCGCCACAGGGCTGAACCACGGCCTGAGGTTGCCGGGGGTACTGGCGCATCAGCTCCCGCTCAAGCGTCAGCAGCGGACCATCCAGCGGTTGTACCGATGCCGGGTCATCTGCGCTGAGCACGCGCATCCCCGAACATCTGGCATTGACATAGACGGTTTCCAGCAGGTCGCTGCCCCGACCGGGCGGCATGACCGTACTGGCTGCTCTTGCGAAATAACCGGACTTGGCAACGGAGTAAACCCGACCTTCCTTTTCCAGCAAGGCATAGGCGTACTGAATGGTTGAAATCGAGACGCCCAGCCGTTCGGCCAATTGCCTCAGGGATGGCAATCGAATCGCACCTTCGCCGCCAGGCTCTTCGATCAACTGGGTGAGGTATCGATAGACGGCCTGGTAGGCGAAGTCGGTTTCACGTGCGGCATTCATGAGCGGGCATCCGCCGGCATGTTTTCGCCTTCAGGCAATACACTCACGCTCAACCTTCCGCGGAGCGGTCGCCCACGGCAACCTCGACGTCGGAGAGCTCCGGAGCCCGCCTGACCTGCTCATCCATGGGAATGGAATCCATGGCATACAACCGGCTGATCAGGTGTACGGGCAACCCGCTGACTTCGGTCATCCATTGCAGAACCTGCTCCGGCGCATGCAGCCCTTGCATCGCCCGGTGCAGATCCGGCATGGCGATCAGCATGCCCGGATGGCAAGTGCGCAGAAAACGTTCCAGGCCGGCACCGCCTTCGATAAACGGCGCAAACAACAGACAAACGAGTTGCGATTCACTGATTCCGACATTTCTGTGCAGTGCGGCCATCGCCACCGATCGGTGTTCGGTCAGATCGGACAGGTTGCCGAATGACGCCAGAAACCGCTCGCAAATCTGTTCGGGAACGTTCCTGCGGCGCATCGAAGCCAGACAACGCTGCACATACTCCGAGACGCCCGCCTCGTAGCTGCGCCCTTCGACATGACAGACTTGCAGGCCGTGCAGGTAGGCAGCGATTACAGGGTCTGTCGACTCGTCGGTGCCCGTTTCGATCTGCAGTTCATTGGCCTGGAAACCAAGAAAATCGCTGAGCAACGGCCACCGCTCGTCCATCTTGCCCACCACGATATCGTCGATGCCGATGTAACTGGTGCGCCGACAGGCTTCGAACTGGCCAAGCGGGCGCCAGGGCTGCAGGTCGGCTTCCGGGTAGAGTTCCCGATAGTAATCGCCGCCCATGCCATCGAGCAGGCTGAACAATTCATCGAAACCGTTGCCCCGCTTTGGCAGTGCACCGATGCCGGCTTTGCGAGCCGCCCGGTCGAGGCCATGCAGAAAAGCCTCCTGACTGCGTGCAGAGTCACTGCTGAGCAGTGCATCGACGCCGTTGTTCCATCGAGCGACCTGGCCGAAAAACTCGCCCGTTGCCAGGTAGTTGTCGTCCCATAGATAAAGCTCTTCATTCCAGCACCGACGATGGCCGACCATCAGCAAATTGATGCAGCTTGCCTCGCGCCCCACCTCCGAGACGGGTGCCTGGTGATTGAAGGGCAACACCTCTCGATGATCGACCATCAACAGTTCGACCCTGGGATCATCATAAAGAAACAGTGCACTGAAGCTGCGATGCATGTTGTGCAGTGCCGACGCGGGTACGGCACCTCCGCGCAGCGTCGCAACCCGCAGCTGAAAGGTGCCCGGAGCGCGCCCGGCGATGCTCAATTGGGCAGCGCGCATAAGGGCCAGGCTGTAACAACAGTCTCGGGTTCCGGATTGAGTCACCAGCACCTTGAATTCGCCGATACGATCCATGCCCCCGGCCGCTACCGCCAGCCGCTGAATCAACAACTGCAATGCCGTGCGCTCGGCACGGGAAAAGAAACTCAGCAATCGCTGCAATACTTGCTGGTAGACATAATTCATTGCCTGATCATGGATCGTGCTCATCAGTACTTCACCCGATATCAAAGGTTTCATATTGCGCAGCCAAGAACATCGGACGCGCAATCATTCTTCATTAATTAATAGACGCTAAAATGCTAACACTTAAAGTTTTGTAGTTATTTGAAACAGTTGCACTTGAAATAATTCACGCCCGCGACACGATTGGCGCAACCCCCTGTCTTTACGGAGGTTTCCCTGGCTTCAAGTTTTCTTAGGAAAATTCTTACAATGACCTGCGCACGATGAGCACAGGAAAAAAAGAAGGGATTACATAGCCGCCCTACAGCAATTAAACAGAAACCGGAACATCGATCTTCAACAGCCGTTTGGTATTGCACAAAGCAAATAGAATGCACAGACATCGCTCATTCCTTGAGATGAAAGTAGTCATTCAATTATCAGGGTCTGGAGGGCGATTAGAAGATACAGATCACGAGTAAAAACCAGTTCAGTTGCTGAACGTCCCCAGGCATCGCGCCCAGGGTTTCTCATGGTCTGAAGGAAAGAACGCACAAGAGTCCGTGGGCCACGGACTCTAAAGGTAAAGGTCAGGCAGGTTCGACTTGCAGCGCAACGCGCTCACGGCAAGGGCATTCATCCATGTAACGATGCGCTTCGACAAACTCGTTGAACGGGAAGACTCGCGTCTTGAGCGGCACCAGCACGCGATCGGCCGTCAACTGATTGATGTCGCGCAGGGCACGTTGCAGCGCGACGTGATCCTGGACGATGCCCAGCTCCGGCTTCCCGGTGAAGTTGCCGATGCAATGCACGAAGAACTGGATGTTCTTCTGGAACGCTGCGCAGGCCGGGAATGGCGTCTGGTTGCCACCCTGCAGGCCATACAGCACCAAGCTGCCACGAGGTGCCAGCACATCGCCCAGCAGTGACATCTGTGGGCCGCCGAGACCGTCGAACACGACGTTGACGCCGCGGTTGTCGGTAATCTTGTTGACCCGCATCAACAGGTCTTCTTCTTCGGTGACGATCACTTTCTCGGCACCCAGAGACAGCAGGTATTCGCGCTCTTCTGCGGTTTTTGTAGCGGCAATCACTCGCACGCCCAGCGCCTTGCCCAACTGGACAAAGGACGGGCCGGCGCAATGACTGGCGTCAGTGACCAGGGCAAACTGTCCGGGTTTGACGCGTGCCAGATCGACGTAACCGAAGTACGCGATCAACAGCGGCGTGTAATGCACGCTGGCTTCGATCGGGTTCAGCACGTCCGGATAACGGGTCAGCGCGGTACGTGGCAGAACGATCAGTTCGCCGTAGACCGGATAGTCGTTGGGACTTTCCGCCGGGAAACTGGCTACCTTGTCACCGACGATGAGATCTTCGACACCGTCGCCGATCGCCGTGACCACACCGGCCATCTCATGACCCAGGCCGGACGGCAGGCGTGCCTGGGACGATGCCAGATTCTGACGCCAGAGTGTGTCGTACCAGCTGATGCCGATTGCCTCGACACGCACCTGCACTTCGCCAGGACCTGGCTGAGCGGCCGCATGCTCTTCGCATTTGAGCACCTCGGCCGGACCAAACTTGTGAAAACGGATCGTGCGGGACATCGCAAACCTCGTCAAAGTAACCTCTAATGCCCTGAACTCTATCTGGGCTTTCCAGCCAAGACCATCAGTGGCTATTAATAGTCGACATGCCTGTCATTGATTCCGCAGTATGGCCAGCATTGAGAAAATCCATGAAAAAACTGCCACTGCCTTCTCAGTAAAGCTGAATTACCCGGTGCAGACTACCAGCCTTTCCCCGTAAGATTCATGCCGGCCATTGTTCTCATATGGCTGCCCTCGTCAAGCTTGATGACTCTGCCAGGACTCCAGATGAATCGTAATGACCTGCGTCGTGTCGACCTGAACCTGTTGATCGTATTCGAAACACTGATGCACGAACGCAGCGTGACCCGCGCTGCGGAAAAACTGTTTCTCGGCCAGCCGGCGATCAGCGCGGCGCTCTCGCGCCTGCGTGGTCTGTTCGATGATCCGCTGTTTGTACGCACCGGGCGCAGCATGGAACCATCCGCTCGGGCGGTGGAAATCTTTGCCCTGCTCTCCCCGGCCCTGGATTCGATTTCGACTGCCGTGAGCCGCGCGGCCGAATTCGACCCGGCCACCAGCACGTCGGTTTTCCGCATCGGCCTGTCGGACGACGTCGAATTCGCGTTGCTGCCCATGCTGCTCAAGCGCCTGCGCGCCGAGGCGCCGGGCATTGTGCTGGTGGTGCGACGCGTCAACTACATCCTGATGCCTGGCCTGCTCGCCTCCGGCGAAATCTCCATCGGCGTCAGCTACACCACCGACCTTCCGGCCAACGCCAAACGCAAGGTCTTGCGCCGCAGCCAGCCGAAACTGCTGCGCGCCGACACCGTACCCGGGCCGTTGAGCCTGGACGACTACTGCGCCCGCCCCCATGCGCTGGTGTCGTTCGCCGGCGACCTCAGTGGCTTTATTGATGAGGAGTTGGAAAAACTCGGACGCAAACGCCACGTGGTACTGGCCGTACCGCAGTTCAATGGCTTGAGCACGTTGCTGGCCGGAACCGATATCGTCGCGACCGTGCCGGATTACACGGCTGATGCGCTGACGTCTGCGGGTGGCGTTCGGGCGGAAGATCCGCCGTTGCCGACGCGCACGTTCGAACTGCATATGGCCTGGCGCGGGTCGCAGGATAACGATCCGGGGGAGCGGTGGTTGAGGTCGCGGATTCAGATGTTTTTCGGCGATCCGGACAGCCTCTGAGCAACCTTTCCGAAACCGCTTTGCTGTCGTCAGCAAAGCGGTTCAAAAACTCAAACACAAGCCCCGGATCAAGCCACGCGATTGACCGACAGACAGTAGATCAACAGCGCCAGCGCCGCCAGCGTGCCACCCACGATCCCCACATAAGCAAAGCCGAGCTGGCTGCCCACCCAGCTCCCCATCAGGGCCCCGCCACCAATACCGATGTTGTAGATCCCTGAAAACAGCGCCATCGCCACATCGGTCGCGTCGGGTGCCAGCACCAGGACCCTGGACTGCAGCGCCAGGCCGAATCCCATGATTGCCATTCCCCAGAACACGCTCAGTGCGCACAGGTACGAAACGCTACCGCTCAAAGGCAACAGCAGCACCAGGCACAACGCAAGCAACGAAACGGCGACGATCAGAAAACGCGGCGGGCTGTAGCGGTGCAGCCAGCTGAACAGCAGGGACCCGAAAATACCCGCGCCGCCGAATAACAGCAGGATCAGCGTGACCGTCTCGCCACTCATGCCCGCCACGACCTGCACGAAAGGTTCGATGTAGCTGTAGGCGGTGAAATGCGCCGTCACGACCATGGCCGTCAGGACGTAGATCGCCATGAGCGCAGGTCGCTTCAATAAAATGGGCAGACTTTTGAGCGAGCCTGAGTTCTGGCTCGGCAGCAACGGCAAGACCCTGGCCAGCCAGAACACCAGCGTAGCGGCCAGCACTGCGATCACGATAAAAGTGGTCCGCCAGCCCATCGCCTCGCCCAATATCCGGCCAAGGGGAATGCCGAGCACCATCGCCAGTGAAGTGCCGGTTGCCAGCAGGCCCAACGCTTGAACCTGCTTGCCCGGCGGCGCCAGGCGCACAGCCAGTGAAGCGGTGACGGACCAGAACAGCGCATGCGACAACGCCACGCCAATCCGGCTTACCAGCAGGACAGCGAAGCTGGTCGCCAGACTCGACAGGATGTGACTGAGGATGAATATCCCGAACAGTACGATCAACAGCTTGCGCCGCTCGACATTGCGCGTCAGCAGCATGATCGGAAGTGACGTCAGCGACACCACCCATGCATAAATGGTCAACATCAGGCCGACCTGAGCCGATGTCATGTCGAAACTGCTGCCAATCGAACTCAACAGACCGACAGGAACAAACTCGGTGGTGTTGAAGACGAACGCAGCCAGTGCCAGCGCAATGACCGCATACCAATTGCCGCTGGTGGTCGTCGTAGAATTGCTCATTTGAAAGTCGTGCCCATCTGTCGGTTTTGCGTACACCAATTGCCGGAAAGCCTCAGACGACAGGTGGTTCGATGGCGACTTTACTATAAAGAAACGGCGACTTGTCCGTTGGTGGCGAAACTCTTGGCGCGAGCGCCTCGCTGTTCTTTCTGCAATGCGCGTTATCGGTCGGAGCTGGTGATCCGGACGCCCCTCGCAAGCTCGTCATTTCGGTGCACATCGTGAGTGCTGGCAAAGTGCCTAATGACAAATTCGGCAATAAAGTTTAACGTGTCGCCGCCCCGATACATGGCAGTTCGGGTATACGCACTCAGTTAAGGAAAACGATGGCAATGGTCTATTGTCGTGCTTGCGCCAAGGAGCTTCACGAATCGGCGCTCACCTGCCCCCAATGCGGGGCTCCCCAGCAGGCCTCGGTGCCGCAAACTCAAGCCGAAGCTCCCTGGCTCGCCATCGTTTCATTGATCATCGGAATTATCAGCGCACTCACTTTGTTCGATGATTCCGAATGGGACAGAGACGCGATTGTCGGTGTGGGAGTTCTCAGCATTGCTGGTCTCCTTTGCGGCATCGTCTGCATCAACCAAAAACATCCAGGAAGAAACCTCGCGATTGCCGGCATTATTTTGTCAGGCCTTACCGCGTTCGTTTTGTCCTGCCTATCGATTGAATAATTTTAGGGAAAAAAATATGAGCATGGTTTTCTGCCGCGGTTGCGCCAAGGAAATTAGCAGCCTCGCCGTGGCTTGCCCACAGTGCGGAGCGCCTCAGGCGACCCAACAGTCCTTTGCAAGCGGCCCCGCCATCACGACGGGCAACCCCTATATGGAAGCGTTGAAGAACTACGCCGAGTTCAAGGGGCGCGCCACCCGTCGCGAGTACTGGATGTTCATCCTGATCAACATGGGTATCTGCATTGTCATCGGTGTTCTCGATGCAATCCTCAATACCAAGGGCGTCCTTTACAACCTGTACAGCCTGGCGATGTTGCTGCCAAGCATCGCGGTCGGTGCACGCCGCATGCACGACACCGACCGCAGTGGCTGGTGGTTGCTGTTGCCGATCGTCAACCTGGTGTTTCTGGTGCAGGACAGCCAGCCAGGTCCGAACCGTTTCGGGCCGAACCGCAAAGGCATCAACTGAGTCACCCGCTACACGCTGATCGAGACGGCCTCCATGGCCGTCTCTTTCTATCTGCCGCAAAGAATGCCTGTCGATTTCATCCTTGCAGGTCGCGCAACACAGATTTGTCATCGACCATATTGATAGCCCCCTAACGAAAGGTGCATGCTAGAGGGCTTCGCTCGGTCTTATATCATTCCGAATGATAGTTACCTTCGTGTCATTCGATTCGTTTGCTATCTACCTGCCGAGCATCATCCGCCCATCTTCAATACATTGGCGGATGCATCCATGGAACAATCACTCAAACATTTGCGCTTCCCGTTGGCTCTGTTGGCCGTGATGGTGATGAGCGCCTGCGGCAAGACTCCAGAAACCGCCGCCGCCATGCCTGCTGCCAAAGTCAGCGTGGCCAAGGTGCTGGAACAACCCGTCAACGAGTGGGACGAATTCACCGGGCGCCTCGAGGCGCCGGAAACCGTTGAAATCCGTCCACGGGTCTCCGGCCAGATCGACGAAGTCGCCTTCACCGAAGGTGCACTGGTGAAGAAAGGCGACCTGTTGTTCCAGATCGACCCGCGTCCGTTCCAGGCTGAGGTTCGCCGTCTTGAAGCACTGGTCGCCCAGGCCCGCGCCAACGCCACCCGCAGTGAAAACGAAGCTGGCCGTGGCGAACGCCTGCGTGCCAGCAACGCGATTTCCGCCGAACTGGCCGACTCGCGCACCAGCGCTGCACAAGAAGCACGTGCCGCTGTCGGCGCCCTTCAAGCGCAACTGGATCTGGCCAAACTGAACCTGAGCTTCACCCGTGTAACCGCACCGATCAGTGGCCGTGTCAGCCGTGCCGAGATCACCGCCGGTAACCTGGTGACCGCCGACACCACCCCGCTGACCAGCGTGGTTTCCACCGACAAGGTCTACGCCTACTTCGACGCCGACGAGCGTGTGTTCCTCAAATACACCCAACTCGCCCGCCAGGGTCAGCGTGGCGCGACCACCCCGGTGTACATGGGCCTGTCCAACGAAGACGGCAACCCGCACCTGGGCCAGATGAACTTCGTCGACAACCAGGTCAACCCGAAAACCGGCACCATCCGTGGTCGCGCCGTCTTCGACAACAGCGACGGCACCTATACCCCGGGCCTGTATGCGCGTCTGAAACTGGTCGGCAGTGGCACCTACAACGCCATGCTGATCAACGACGAAGCGGTCGGTACCGACCTCGGCAAGAAGTTTGTGCTGGTGATGGATGGCGACAACAAGACCGCCTACCGCGCCGTCGAACTCGGTCCGAAGATCGAAGGCCTGCGTATCGTGCGCAGCGGCCTGAACAAGGACGACACGATCATCGTCAAGGGTCTGCAACGGGTTCGTCCTGGCTCCCCGGTTTCGCCTGAAGTGATTCCGATGGCCAGCGAGCAAACCATTGCCGCTCTCGCTCAACAACGACAAGCGCTGGAAGCCAGCAACCTGCCCAAAGTCGCACCAGCCAAAGGCGCGCCGGGTTCGGTTGTGAAATTGGCTGCTACGACCCCACGCGGTTAAGGGACGACAACTCCGATGAATTTTTCCCAATTCTTCATTTCACGGCCGATCTTCGCAGCGGTGCTGTCGCTGTTGATCCTGATTGCCGGTGCGATTTCGCTGTTCCAGTTGCCGATCAGCGAATACCCGGAAGTCGTGCCGCCCACCGTGGTGGTACGTGCCAACTTCCCGGGCGCCAACCCAAAAGTCATCGGTGAAACCGTGGCGGCTCCGCTGGAGCAGGCCATCACCGGCGTCGAGAACATGCTGTACATGTCCTCGCAATCCACCGCTGACGGCAAGATCACCCTGACCATCACCTTCGCCCTGGGTACCGACCTGGACAACGCGCAGGTGCAGGTGCAGAACCGCGTGACCCGGACCGAACCGAAGCTTCCGGAAGAAGTCACGCGCATCGGTATCACCGTCGACAAGGCCTCGCCCGACCTGACCATGGTTGTGCACTTGACCTCGCCGGACAAACGCTACGACATGCTGTACCTGTCCAACTACGCGATCCTCAATATCAAGGATGAGCTCGCTCGCCTCGGTGGTGTCGGTGACGTGCAGCTGTTCGGTATGGGCGACTATTCGCTGCGTGTATGGCTGGATCCGAACAAGACCGCCTCGCGCAATCTGACTGCCACAGATGTAGTGACCGCCATTCGTGAGCAGAACCGTCAGGTGGCCGCCGGCCAATTGGGCGCCCCTCCTGCGCCAACTGCGCAAAGCTTCCAGCTGTCGGTCAACACTCAGGGCCGTCTGGTCTCCGAGGAAGAGTTCGAGAACATCATCATTCGCGCAGGCGACAACGGTGAAATCACTCGCCTGAAGGATATCGCCCGCGTTGAACTGGGTTCCAGCCAGTACGCCCTGCGCTCGTTGCTGAACAACCAGCCAGCCGTAGCGATCCCGATCTTCCAGCGTCCGGGGTCCAACGCCATCGAAATCTCGAACGAAGTTCGCGGCAAGATGGAAGAACTGAAGAAAAGCTTCCCGCAAGGCATGGACTACAGCATCGTCTATGACCCGACAATCTTCGTGCGCGGCTCCATCGAGGCGGTGGTTCACACCCTCTTCGAAGCACTGATCCTCGTGGTTCTGGTGGTGATCCTGTTCCTGCAGACCTGGCGCGCGTCGATCATTCCGTTGGTGGCGGTGCCGGTATCGTTGATCGGTACGTTTGCGGTGATGCACCTGTTCGGCTTCTCGCTCAACGCACTGTCGCTGTTCGGCCTGGTACTGGCGATCGGTATCGTGGTGGACGACGCCATCGTGGTGGTGGAGAACGTCGAGCGGAACATTGAACTGGGGCTCAACCCCTTCGATGCAACCAAAAAGGCCATGGGTGAAGTAACGGGCCCGATCATTGCCACGGCGCTGGTGCTGTGTGCGGTGTTCGTACCGGCGGCATTCATCTCGGGTCTGACCGGCCAGTTCTACAAGCAGTTCGCGTTGACCATTGCGATCTCGACCGTGATCTCGGCCTTCAACTCGCTGACCCTGTCGCCAGCGCTGGCCGCTGTGTTGCTCAAAGGTCACGACGCGCCGAAAGACCGCTTCTCGCGAGTGCTGGACAAGATTTTCGGTGGCTGGCTGTTCCGTCCGTTCAACCGTTTCTTCGACCGTGCCAGTCATGGCTACGTCGGAACCGTGCGCCGGGTTATCCGTGGCAGCGGCATCGCCCTCTTCCTGTACGCAGGCCTGATGGTGCTGACCTTCTTCGGGTTCTCCAGCACCCCAACCGGTTTCGTACCCGGCCAGGACAAGCAATACCTGGTGGCCTTCGCACAACTGCCGGACGCCGCGAGCCTGGACCGCACCGAAGACGTGATCAAACGCATGTCCGACCTGGCACTGAAACAGCCGGGCGTGGAAAGCGCCGTAGCGTTCCCGGGCCTGTCGATCAACGGCTTCACCAACAGCCCGAACGCCGGCATCGTGTTCGTGACCCTCAAACCGTTCGACGAGCGTAAAGACCCGAGCATGTCCGCCGGTGCGATTGCCGGTGCCTTGAACGGCCAGTACGCCGGGATCCAGGAAGCCTACATGGCGATCTTCCCGCCGCCACCAGTACAAGGTCTGGGCACCATCGGTGGTTTCCGCCTGCAAATCGAAGACCGGGGCAACCTGGGCTACGAAGAGCTGTACAAGGAAACCATGAACATCATTGCCAAGAGCCATAACGTTCCGGAACTGGCCAACCTGTTCACCAGCTACACCGTGAACGTGCCGCAGGTCGATGCTGCCATCGACCGCGAAAAAGCCAAGACCCACGGCGTGGCCGTCAGCGACATCTTCGACACCCTGCAGATCTACCTGGGTTCGCTGTATGCCAACGACTTCAACCGCTTCGGGCGCACCTATCAGGTCAACGTTCAGGCCGAACAGCAGTTCCGCCTCGAATCCGACCAGATCGGCCAGCTAAAAGTACGCAACAACAAAGGCGAAATGATCCCGCTGGCGACCTTCATCAAGGTCAGCGACACCTCGGGCCCGGATCGCGTGATGCACTACAACGGCTTCATCACCGCTGAAATCAACGGTGCAGCAGCACCCGGCTACAGTTCCGGCCAGGCCGAAAAAGCCATCGAGAAACTGCTCAAGGATGAACTTCCGAACGGCATGACCTACGAGTGGACCGACCTGACCTACCAGCAGATTCTGTCCGGCAACACTGCGTTGTTCGTGTTCCCGCTCTGTGTACTGCTGGCGTTCCTGGTGCTCGCCGCTCAATACGAAAGCTGGAGCCTGCCACTGGCGGTGATCCTGATCGTGCCGATGACCCTGCTGTCGGCCATCACGGGTGTGATCATTTCTGGCGGTGACAACAACATCTTCACCCAGATCGGTTTGATCGTATTGGTGGGTCTGGCCTGTAAGAACGCGATTCTGATCGTCGAATTCGCCAAGGACAAACAGCAGGAAGGTCTCGACCCGCTGGCCGCTGTACTGGAAGCCTGCCGTCTGCGTCTGCGGCCGATCCTGATGACCTCGTTCGCGTTCATCATGGGTGTGGTGCCACTGGTGTTCTCCAGCGGTGCCGGTGCCGAGATGCGTCACGCCATGGGTGTGGCGGTGTTCTCCGGGATGCTCGGGGTGACCTTCTTCGGTCTGCTGCTGACGCCGGTGTTCTATGTACTGATCCGCAACTTCGTGGAACGCGGTGAAGCCCGCAAAGCGGCCAAGGCGCAGAATCTTCAAAAGCCACTGGAGGCGCACCAATGAGTCTGAAAGTCTTCCTGCCGAGCCTGCTGGTGCTGGCCCTGAGCGCCTGCGCAGTCGGCCCCGACTACAAGACCCCAGCCACGGAGGCGGCCAACATCACGGCCGCCACCGACGGCGCCGCCGGCCAGAAGAACTTTGACCGTTCGAAGTTCGAAGGCATCTGGTGGCAGCAGTTCGACGATCCGACCCTCAACCAGTTGGTGACTCAATCGCTGCAAGGCAACCGTCAATTGCGCGTGGCGTTCGCCCGCTGGAAAGCCGCCCGGGCGATCCGTGACGACGTCAGCAATGACGCGATGCCGACCATCACCAGCCGCGCCAGCAGCGATCTGGCCAAGGGGCAGATTCCCGGCCAGACCACCAAGCGGGTCAACAGCGAACGCTACGACCTGGGTCTGGACATGGCCTGGGAGGTCGATCTGTTTGGCCGCATCCAGCGCAACCTGGAAGCCAGTGAAGCCGATCAGCAGGCTGCCGAAGCCGATCTGTACCAACTGCAAGTCACCATGATTGCCGAACTGGTGGACGCTTACGGTCAACTGCGCGGTGCACAACTGCGGGAAAAGATCGCCGTGGCCAACCTGGAAAACCAGCAGGAGTCGCGCAAGATCACCATCAGCCTGCGTGACGCCGGCGTGGGCGATCAGCTTGATGTCGAGCGTGCCGATGCCCGTCTGGCCTCGGTCGAAGCCAGCGTGCCGCAATTGCAGGCGGAGCAGGTTCGGCAGAAAAACCGCATCGCCACCCTGCTGGGTGAACGTCCGGACAAGCTGACCGTCGACCTGAGCCCGAAAGACTTGCCAGCCATCGCCAAGGCATTGCCGATCGGTGATCCGGGCGAGCTGCTGCAACGTCGTCCGGACATCCTCAGCGCCGAACGCAAACTGGCTTCGGCCACTGCGCGTATCGGTGTGGCCAAGGCCGACCTGTTCCCACGGGTCAGCCTCAGCGGTTTCCTGGGTTGGACCGCCGGGCGTGGCTCGCAGATCGGTTCCTCGGCGGCCAACGCCTGGGCACTGGGCCCGAGCATCACCTGGGCGGCGTTCGACCTTGGCAGCGTGCGGGCCCGCCTGCGCGGCGCCGATGCCGATGCCGAAGGCGCACTGGCGACCTACGAGCAACAAGTGCTGCTGGCCCTGGAAGAGTCGGAGAATGCCTTCAGCGATTACGGCAAACGTCAGCAACGCCTGATCTCGCTGATCCGCCAGAGCGAATCAAGCCGCAAGGCTGCCGATCTGGCTGAAATCCGCTATCGCGAAGGCACCACGGATTTCCTCGTGCTGCTCGACGCCCAGCGTGAGCGCCTGAACGCCGAAGACAGCCAGGCCCAGGCCGAAGTGGATCTGTATCGCGGCATCGTCGCGATCTACAAGGCCCTCGGTGGCGGCTGGCAACCGGAAACGGTCGCCAGCAAGTAACAGGTTTTTAAAGAGCTCCTTTGGTTGGCCGCAACCAACCAATTTTTTGCCCCGCGTATCATTCGGTCGCGGGGCTTTTTTGTACCCGTCTTTCGTGGTTTTCCAGAACGGTGACGGTGGCTGTAGTGCCTGCCCTGAGCCGGTCCTTGCCCGCATAGTCGGAGTCGATGCCGATACGCACCGGCACCCGTTGCGCCAGTTTGACCCAGGTGTAGCTGGGGTTGATGTTGGCCAGCAATCGACTACCCGGCGCGTTCTCCCGGTCGGCGATGGCGAATGCGATGCTTTGTACGGTGCCGCCGAATTTCTCTCCACTCATCAATTCGATCCGAACCCTGTCACCCTCCTCGATCCGTGGCAATTTGGTCTCTTCGAAGTAACCACTGACGTAGAACGAGTCGCTGTCCACCAGTGCCAGCAATGCGCCGCCGGCCACCGCGTAGTCGCCCTGCCGGGTCAACAGGTTGGTGACGTAGCCGCTGACCGGCGATTCGACACGGGTACGCTGCAAATCCAGTTCCGCCTGGGTCAGTGCCGCAATCGCCAATTGCACGTTGGCCTCAGCCAATCCCAGATTGGCCTGGTTACGCAGCAGGTCAGCCTGGGCCACAGCCACATCGGTGCTGGACTTTTCCCACTCTTCACCGGAAATCGCAAAGCCCTGTTTGAGTGTGCGTCTGCGTCGTTCCTCACTCTCGCGCTGTTTGAGCAAGGCCTCGCTGGCCACGATGGACGCCCGGGACTGGCCCAGGGTGGCCTTGGCCACCTCGACCGAACGCCTGGCATGTTCAACCGCCAGACTGTAGCGGGCCGGATCGATCTCGAGCAGCAGTTGCCCCTTTTCAACGTGCTGGTTGTCCTGCACCGCCAGACTGACGATGCGACCCGAAACATCCGCCGACAGTGTCACCACATCTGCCCTCACCCGCGCATCCCGCGTCCAGGGAGCCCGGGTGTAATGCTCCCAGGCGAACCAGCCGAGCACGATGGCCAGCAGCACCACTGCCAATGTCGTCAATCGGGTGAGCAACGTCTTCAAGGCATCAGGCTCCCATCAGCAGAATCAAAGTGGCACAAACGCAGGCGTACAGCGCGCCTTCGAACAACGCTTCGTGCCAGACCAGACGCAGCACGCCGAGGCGACGCAATACCCAGTCCAGCAATAGAAAGACCGGTACGGCGAGGATCAGCGCTTGGGCGATTGGTGGCAGGTAAACCCCACCGATCTCGAAATCAATGGGCAAGGCTCGGTTCTCCTTCAGGGGCGTTGTGTTGCAGATACTCGCCATGGCGCTCAAGAAACGACACGACGATCAGCAACGCCACACGCATGCGGAACACAGACCACAGATGTTCATGGGTCGCGGCATGCAGATCATCCAGTTCGTCGCCCAGTGCATGCAGCGTCGTCAACAAGGGTTTCAGGTCGGTGTCCGCCCGACCGGCGACGAACCGCCCGGTCTGGCGCAAGGCTGCCGTCAGTCGTTGACCGAAGGCCTCCGAAAGCAAAGCGTTGTTTTGCATCTGCTGCCTCAGTTGGTGAATCGCAACGCCGAGTGCCACGCAGGCGAGGCTGATTTCATAACGTCTCTGCATGTCCGGATCATTGGCTGCGGGCAATAGCCCCAACATGGTCGTCAGACGATCGACCATACGGCTTTCAAAAGCGAACTGCTGCTCGTCGGTGACGGGCGATTGGGTGAATTGATACACCTGTTCCCGTGCTTCGTTGTAGAAGCGACGGATTCGAAGCACCGGGCGGAACGGAAAAATCCACGCATAGACGATCAGGGCCAGCATCGCCGCACTGACGTAAGCGCCGGCAAACTCGAACCATTGAATGGCGGTGTTCTGACCGGTACCAACGTTCTGCGGCCCGAGCATCAGGAAACTCGACAAACCCAGCCCCATTCCGATACCTGCGGTGGTCGGACTGGCCAGCCCGACCGCAATCACATACAGCAGCGGCGCAAGCAGCAAGGCCAGCCATTCAAAGTCGCTGACCGCCGGCACCAGCATGAACTGGTACAGCGCCGAAACCACCAATGCCAGCCCCAGTCCGCGGGCGTAACTCTGCGCGGCTATCAAGGGGCGCGGGAACGTCGCCATCAGCGAACACAGAATCCCGACCAGAATCATTCCGCCACGTGCGCCATCCCAGGCTGTTTCGATCCAGATCAACCCGGCGATCAACAAGGCGCTGAAGGCACGAATGGCATTCATGGTTGCCAGGGTGAAATCCAGATGCAACGGGCTGGCTTGACCACGAAACATGCAACTGGCCTCCCGCCCCTCCTGTATGGCTTCGCTCAGTTCGAGAATCTGCTCGATCTGCTGCAACAGCCGCGCCTGCTCCCAACGCAATGCCCAGGCCAGCGAGCGCAGGGTCGCACTCATTTCTTCCGTCTGCTGTTCGGCCCTGTAGGCCAGTTCCTCGAACTGCTGCTGCAGAATAACCAACCGATGTCTTGTTTTTTCCGGCAATGAACGCCCGTATCGGGCCAGTTCATCGAGAAACGCCAGCTCATCGGCGCGCAATCGCTGAACCTCCAACGGCAAGTCGCCCTCCCATCGCTCGGTGAGCAACTGGCGTTGATGACGCAGGGCGGTCAGACGTGAGGTCAGCAACATCAGTTGATTGCCCAGCAGCAGCACCAGATTGTTGGCGCTGCGCAAGCGTGGGGCGTCGAAATACAGGTGTCGCCGCAGGCCCTCCAGTGCGCTGATTTCTCCGAGCAACTGCATTTGCCGGCGCTGGAATTCGGCTTCGCTTTCTTCAGTGCGGATCACCGCAGCGGCATGGGTAGCGACCAGTTTGATCACCTGATCGACTTTCGCGAAGTAGTTGCGCGAAACCGCCTCCGGACGGGCCGTCAGCAAGCTGACGATACACACGCAGGCCACGGCCAGCAGCGTTTCGGTCACCCTCGTGACCGCCAGCAGGAATGTACCGTCCTGATCCGGGATCGCCAGCAGCGCCACCACCACGGCGGTATAGCCACTCAGCACAAAGGCCTGTGAACTGGTGTAACGCAACAGCGTGCCGCCGGCCGTGCACAGGGCCAGCCACAACGCGAGGGTTGTAATGAACGGCAACGGCGCCTGGGGAAAGATCGCCATGATCAATACCGCCACCGCCGCGCCGAGGGTGGTGCCGATGACTTGCCCGAAACTGCGGGCCAATGCCATCCCGGCCAGCGGCTGGCTGATGATGACCACAGCCATGATCGACCACTTGGGCTGATCCAGATCGAACAGAAACGCCAGGTACAGGGTCAGCAACCCCGCCGCAATGGTGCGCAGGGCGAACAGCAACACCGTCTGACCAGGATGGATCACTGCCTTGAAGTAACCGAACAGGGCTTGCATGGACACGCTCATCGAAGGAACTTCATCAATCGTAGTCAATGCTTCGAGAGCTGGATGATTTCCGCAGCCGACAGATCTTGTAGGCCGATTCAACATCCGTGGTGGGCCATATCAGGCTCAGTGTTTGACTCACGGCGTCGGCTGACCGAAGCTTGCCCCCTCTGCGTCAATAGAAAGTTTCGGATACCTGCATGCCTCAGTCCCGCCGCTACTTGCTCATCAGTCTTGGCCTCGTGGTCATCCTCGTGGTTGCGTGGCTCTCCCTGCGCAACACCGCTCCGGTGGTGCCGGAGGCGATCAGGCACGGTTACAGCGAAGCGCTTTCCGCCGCCCGTGCCGGGCAACCGGGCGCCGCACGCCTGCTGTATCAGCAACTGGGGCGCCCCGACCTGTCGGTCAGGCGCCGCGTCTGGCTGCATGCCGAACTGCCCAACTACCCAAGCCCTCAAGCCTTGAAGCTGGCAGATGCCGATCTGCAGAACACGTCCCCCGAAGTTCGCATGGCGGCGATCAGGAGTGTGACCGGCCTGGTACCGGGTGGGCAACGCAGCCTTCTGCTGGGCCCGTTGCTCGACGATGAAGATCAAACCGTACGATTTGCCGCGATCAACGCCTTGCTCGGCTTGTCGCCGGATCAACTGGGCCTGTATTTCGCGCCGTTGCAGCAAGGTATCGACAGTTGGGAACAGGCCCTGCAAAGCCAGCCGGAAAGCGCCGACAACTTCGTCCAGCTGGCGCGTCTGCACCTGCACAATGCCGAGCTCAAACAGGCGCAGGAAGATCTCGATCAGACCCTGCGCCTGGACCCCGGCAACCTGCCGGCGCTGGTGATGCAGATTGAAGTGCTAGACCGCCAGGGCCAGAGCGATGCCGCCCGCCAGCTATTGGCCAGACAGCTGAAGGCCCAGCCTGACTCCGCCTATCTGCAACATGCATTGGGTCTGTGGCTGCTGCATCACGATCAACGCGAGTTTGCGCTGCTCGGTCTGTCCAAGGCGGTGGAGCTGGAGCCTGATAACAAGGACTATCGCTACGACCTCGCCACCACACTGCACACCGCCGAGGAACTTGAAGCGGCGCAGAAACAATTGCAGGAAATCGTTCAGCGCCACCCCGCCAATCGCAAGGCCCGGGTGCTGCTGATCAATTACTGGAAGGAAAGCGGTCAGTTGCAGAACGTGCAGATTCTGCTGGCACAGCTCGAACAGATGAACCCGGACGACCCGGCCTTGCAGCAGGGTCTTTGAACGCCTCCAGAAGGTTGCCGGCAAGAAATTCGGAACCGCCATCCCGGCCCGGGGTCAAGTGAACAGGCAGCCCTTGATGGCGTACACCGCCAGCTGCCGCGTTTCCCCTAGTCATGAGAGGGCATTTTTTGTCTACATCGAACGCGTTGATCAGTGCCAAAGCCGCCACCGGCATCGAAGGGCTGGACGATATCCTGGCCGGTGGCTTGTCTCGCAGTCATGTCTTTCTGCTGGAGGGCGAGCCCGGTACCGGTAAAACCACGGTTGCATTGCATTTTCTTCTCGCCGGCGCGCGCGCCGGGGAACGCTCGTTGTACATCACGCTGTCGGAAACTGAGCGGGAGTTGCGCCAGGGCGCGCTGTCCCACGGCTGGGAACTGGACGAGCACATTCACATTTTCGAACTGACTCCGCCGGAAAGCCTGCTCAATGCCGAACATCAGCAGAGCCTGCTGTATTCCTCGGATCTTGAACTGGGCGAAGCCACCCGACAGATTTTTGAAGTGGTCGAGCGCTTCAAACCGACCCGGGTGGTGCTCGACAGCCTCTCCGAGATTCGCCTGCTGGCACAAAGCTCCTTGCGTTATCGTCGACAGATCCTGGCGATCAAGCATTATTTCGTGCGCTATGACGCAACGGTACTGCTGCTGGACGACCTGACCACCGAGTCCCTCGACAAGACCGTCCACAGCGTGGCCCACGGCGTGATCCGTCTCGAAGAACTGACCCCCAACTACGGCGCCGAACGCCGGCGTGTCAGGGTGGTCAAGTATCGAGGCCAGAAATATCGCGGTGGCTTTCACGACTTCACCATCATGGGCGATGGCGTGCATGTGTTCCCGCGCCTGGTCGCAGCGGAGCATCGTAACGATTACCCGCGCCTGCAACTGAGCAGCGGGATCAACCAAATGGACGCGCTGCTGGGGGGCGGAGTCGAGACCGGTTCCAGCACGCTGATCCTCGGCCCTGCAGGTACCGGCAAATCATTGATCTCGATGATTTTCGCCGCAGCGGCAGTCACTCGTGGCGAAAAAGCCGCGCTGTTCATTTTCGATGAAGAACTGGGCCTGCTGTTCGAGCGCATGAAAAACATCGGCATCGACCTCAAGGCCCTGCAAGCCACCGGCAATCTGCTGATCGAACAAGTCGATGCCGCCGAACTGTCTCCCGGGGAGTTCTCTCATCGGGTGCGTCGCTGCGTCGATGACGGTGACATCAAGACCGTCGTGATCGACAGCATCAACGGTTATCAGGCCGCCATGCCGGAAGAGAACGCGCTGGTCCTGCACATGCACGAGCTGTTGCTGTACCTGAATCGCAAGGGCGCCGCGACCTTCATGACCGTGGCCCAGCATGGGCTGGTCGGCGACATGCAGGCGCCGGTGGACATCACGTACCTGGCCGACACGGTGATCCTGTTGCGCTACTTCGAAGCCCTCGGCAAAGTCCGTCGGGCCATTTCGATCATCAAGAAACGCACCGGCAGTCATGAATCGACCATTCGTGAATACCGCATTTCTACCCAGGGCATGACCATCGGCGAACCACTGGAAGCCTTCCAGGGTGTGCTGCGCGGTGTGCCCTCATACTTCGGCGCGAGCAATCCGCTGCTCAAGGAAGACAACTTGTGACCGTCACCGTGCCGCTGTCGGAACGGGCGCTGATTCTGGCGCCCCTGGGTCGTGACAGCCAGATTGCGCTGATGATCCTCAACGAGGCCGGGTATGGTGGCCTGATCACCCCGGATCTGGCCAACTTGTGCAGCGAACTGGAACCCGGCGCGGGTTTGCTGTTGATCGCCGCCGAAGCCCTGCGCGGTCCGGAGCTGGAAACCCTGTTGCGGTATCTTGAGCAACAGCCTGCCTGGTCCGACCTGCCGATCGTATTGCTGACCCATCATGGTGGATCCGAACAGGGTCCGTCTTCGCAGCTCAGTGATTTGCTGGGCAACGTGACCTTTCTCGAGCGCCCGTTTCATCCGGCGACGCTGGTCAGCATGATTACTGCCGCCCTGCGCGGGCGACGACGACAGTACGAGGCCCGCGACCGCCTGATTGATCTGAGCGAAAGCGAACGGCGCCTGCAGTCAACCCTCGAAACCCTTGAGCAACAGGTTGAAGAACGCACGGCGCAATTGCGACATAACGAAGAAGCCCTGCGCCAGTCGCAGAAAATGGAAGCGGTCGGCCAGCTTACCGGCGGTATCGCCCACGACTTCAATAACATGCTGACCGGCATCATCGGCAGCCTGGAGTTGTTGCGCCGACGCCTGGCTCGCGGGCGCCTGGAAGATCTCGACAGCCTGATCGATCTGGGCGTGACCTCCGCCAACCGGGCGGCCGGCCTGACCCACCGTCTGCTGGCGTTTTCCCGGCGGCAGTCGCTGGATTCCAAAGCCGTGCAGATGAATGATCTGGTGAAGTCGATGGGCGAGCTGCTGCAGCGCAGCCTCAACGAAAGCATCCAGCTGGACATGCGCCTGCACGAACAATTGTGGGTGGCGGAAGCCGACCCCAATCAACTCGAAAGCGCCCTGCTCAATCTGGTGATCAACGCACGCGACGCCATGCCCGACGGCGGTCATCTGGTGGTCGAGACAGGCAATCAGGTGCTGGATCGCGAATTCACCGCGACCTACAACAACCTTTCACCCGGCGACTATGTCGTGTTGAGCGTCACCGACAACGGCTGCGGAATGCCGCAGAGCGTGATCAGCCGCGCATTCGATCCGTTTTTCACCACTAAACCCATCGGTCAGGGCACCGGGCTGGGCCTGTCGATGATTTATGGCTTCAGCAAGCAATCCGGTGGCCATGTCTCGATCGATAGCGAAATCGACAAAGGCACTACGGTCAAACTCTATCTGCCGCGCTTCCAGGGTGAGTCCCTGCCCCACGTCCCAGTGGGCATGGAGCAGGCGCCGGATGCCGTGGAAGGCGAAACGGTGTTGATCGTCGAAGACGACCCGGCCGTGCGCGTGCTGGTCAGCGCGGTATTGAGTGAACTGGGTTACGGATTTGTCGAAGCCAGCGACGCCGACGGCGCGGTGCCCATCCTGGATTCGGCGCAGCGCATTGATCTGCTGATCAGTGATGTCGGCCTGCCGGGCATGAATGGCCGGCAACTGGCGGAAATCGGCCGACAATACCGTCCAGAGTTGAAAGTCCTGTTCATCACCGGTTACGCCGAGCACGCGGCGGTACGCGGCGGGTTTCTTGATCCGGGCATGCAGATGATCACCAAGCCGTTCACTTTCGATCTGTTGACGGCGAAGGTGCGGGAGATGATCAAGAGCTGAGGCGGTTGACGCCTCAGGCCAGCAACTCCTGAATCTTCTCCTGCAACACGTCCAGGTCGAACGGTTTTTCCAGGATCGGTGCCCGGCGGGTGATCGGGCTGCCGGTCTCGCGGATTTCCTGCGGATAGCCGCTGATGAAGATCACTTTCAGATCAGGGCGCAACTTGACGGCGGGCTCGGCGATCTGCACGCCGGAGATCCCGCCAGGCAGGCGAAAATCAGTAATCAACATGTCCAGATGCGGCTTGCTCGCCAGAATCTCGAACGCCTGCTCGCCGTTTTCGGCCTGCAATACGCGATAGCCCTGCCCCGACAGATAGTCCGTCAGCACCATCAGGATCACCGGTTCGTCCTCGACGACGAGTACTACATCTTGTGCATCTACGCTCATGGGAAGCCTTTGTTCGGTCAATAGCTGCTGATACGACCGTGTGGTCACTCAGAGGTTGCGTTTGTTTTGCCGTTTTCCTGGAGCGGCAGACAAACGCGAAACAGGGCGCCCTCGTTGATCTTGCTTTCGACGACGATGGAGCCGCCATGGGCGGCGACGATCTGCTCGGAAATGAACAGACCCAGCCCGAGTCCGGCCACCACCGTCTTGGCGGAAACCCGTTCGAACTGTTGAAAAATGCGTTTCTGGTTCTCTTCACTGATGCCGATGCCCTGGTCCTGGACTTCGACCCGGGCCTCATAGCCTTCGCGATAGACCCGTACCTGGATCGGGCTTTTACCGCCGTAACGCAATGCATTGGTCAGCAGGTTCGACACGACCTGCTCGATGCGGAACTCGTCCCACTGCCCTTCCACCGGCTCGGTAGCGGTGAAACTGACCTCAGTCTCGGCGGCTTCGATCTGCTGGGCAAAGTTTTGCAGCAGATTGCCCACCAGTTGCGCGAGATCGAAGCGGCTCGGTCGGATCGACAGCTTGCCGGTGCGGATCCGCGAGACGTCGAGCATGTCCTCGATCAGCCGGATCAGGCTTTTGATCTGACGCTCGTCGCGGTCGACCATGGCGTGCATCTTGTCGAGGGTAAACGCGGCGGCATTGTCCCGGGCCAGATGCATCTTGCGCAGTTGGGTTTCGAGGATAAGGCCGTTGAGCGGTGTGCGCACTTCGTGGGCGACGATCGACATGAAATCGTCGCGCATGCGCACCGCCTGCTCCAGTTCGCCCTGAGTGCTTTGCAGTTGCTGCAACAGTGCTTCCTGCTCGCGACGGCTCTGCTCCAGGGCTTCGACCTGTTGTTTCATCGCCTTGCTCTGGCGGTACAGGTCGACGAAGACGTTGACCTTGCTCTTCACCGCGTGGATATCCAGCGGCTTGTGCAGGAAGTCCACCGCGCCGCTTTCATAACCCTTGAACGCGTAGTTGAGTTCACGGCCGGCGGCGCTGACAAAAATGATCGGGATATTCTTGGTCTTCTCGGTGCCGCGCATCAGCTCGGCCAGCTCGAAGCCGTTCATGCCGGGCATCTGCACGTCGAGAATGGCCATGGCGAATTCGTGTTGCAGCAGCAGCGACAGCGCTTCGTCCGCCGACAGCGCCTTGTAGACGGTGCGGTCTTCGCGCTTGATCAGCGCTTCGAGGGCCAGAAGGTTCTCGGGCAGATCGTCGACGATCAGCAGTTTTGCCTGGATATTACTCAGCATGCGATTCGTTCCAGCTCGACAAGCAGACGGCCGATGCCGTGTATGGGAAGGATGTAGTCCGGTTGATGCGTCTTCAGCGCCGCACGAGGCATGGTGGCGACCTGCGCCTCGTCGGGGTCCTGCACGATGGTCAGCCCGCCCAGGCGTTTGACTTGCGCCAGCCCCCGCGCGCCATCGTGGTTGGCGCCGGTCAGCAACACGGCGGCCAGCGACGGCCCGTAAGCGTCGGCAGCGGACTCGAACAGGAAGTCGATCGAAGGCCGTGAATGATGCAAACGGTCTTCAAGGCTCAGCGACAGACTGAAATCCTGCTCCACCGACAGGTGATAACCCGGCGTCGCGAAGTACACGGTGCCGGGGGTGATGTCCTGTTTATCGATGGCTTCCGCCACCGGCAGCGCCAGCCGTCGGGCGAAGACCTCGGCGAGCTGGCTGCGACGCTCTTCCGGCAAATGCAGGACGATGATGATCGGCAGCCCGAACCCGGCGCGCAGCGAGCCAAGCATGCTCAGCAAGGCCTCGACGCCACCTGCGGAAGCCCCGACCACAATCGCCTCGATCCGAGGCAAGTCCGCTGCACTGTTCATGATTTGCGGTAGATCCGTTCTTGTTTCACCAGCGGTTCGAACTGGTTGGAATACCCGGAAAAATCCAGGGTTTCCTTGCTGCCCAGCACCAGAAATCCACGATGGCACAACGATTCATGGAATAGCCCGAACGCTCGATCCTGAAGCTTTTTGTTGAAGTAAATCAACACGTTACGACATGAAATTAATTGAGTTTCGGAGAATACACTATCGGTCGCCAGGCTGTGATCGGCGAAGGTCACGTTCTCGCACAGGCTCTTGTCGAAAATGGCGTAGCCATAGGCAGCAGTGTAGTAGTCGGCGAACGAGCGCTGACCACCGGCCTGCTGATAGTTGGCGGTGTAGGCGCGCACGTTTTCCATCGAAAAGATCCCCTGCTTGGCTTTGTCCAGCGAGCGCGGGTTGATGTCGGTGGCGTAGATGATCGTGCGGTCCAGCAGGCCCTCTTCGCGCAGCAGGATCGCCATCGAGTAGACCTCCTCGCCAGTGCTGCAACCGGCGATCCAGATCTTGATCGACGGATAGGTCTTGAGCAGCGGCACCACCTCCTGGCGGATCGCCAGGAAGTGCGACGGATCGCGGAACATCTCGCTGACCGGGATCGTCAGCAATTGCAGCAACTGCATGAACGCCGTCGGGTCGTGCAGGACTTTCTCCTGCAAGGCCGAGATGGTCGCGCATTCGAACTGGCTCAGCGCATGTTGCACCCGACGCTTGATCGAAGCGCCGGAGTAATCGCGAAAGTCGTAGCTGTACTTGAGATAAATCGCCTCGATCAGCAACCGCAGTTCGATTTCACTGTTCCGTTCAACGGAATTACTACGTTCCACTAAATGCGTTCCATCTTCGGTAACCACACGCGAATCAGCGAGAACAGGCGATCCAGGTCAATGGGCTTGGCCAGGTAATCATTGGCGCCCGCCTGCAGGCAGCGCTCCTGATCGTCCTTCATGGCCTTGGCCGTCACCGCGATGATCGGCAGCTTGCGCCAGCGCGGATCCTTGCGGATTTCCATGGTGGCTTCAAAACCATCCATTTCCGGCATCATCACGTCCATCAGCACCAGGTCGATGTCCTCGACTTCATTCAGTTTTTCAATCGCTTCACGACCGTTTCGGCCGATCACCACGACTGCACCTTTGGTTTCCAGGGCGCTGGTCAGGGCGAAGATGTTGCGCACATCGTCGTCCACCAGCAGCACTTTGCGTCCCTCGAAGACCTTGTCGCGGCTGCGGGCGGTCTTGAGCATCTTCTGCCGTTCATGGGACAACTGCGATTCGACTTTGTGCAGAAAGAGTGTGACCTCATCCAGCAAACGTTCCGGCGAGCGTGCGCCCTTGATGATGATCGAGCGCGAATACTTGCGCAGCTCCGCCTCTTCATCGCGGGTCAGATTACGCCCGGTGTATACGATCACCGGCGGGAACGAACAGATGTCCTCGGTGGACATGCGTTTGAGCAGGTCGTTGCCGAGCATGTCCGGCAGCTTCAGGTCGATGACCATGCAATCGAAGATCGTCGTGCGCAGCAGCTCCAGCGCGTCTTGCGCCAGGCCGACGGCAGTGATTTCGATGTCGTCGTCGCCGATCAGCCGCGCGATACTTTCCCGTTGCAGATCGTCGTCCTCGACCAACAGCACGCGTTTGACCTTCTGGGTCAGTTTGGCCTCGAGACGGGCGAACACGTCCTTGAGTTCTTCGCGGGTGGTCGGTTTGACCGCGTAACCAATGGCGCCCATGTGCATCGCCGCTTCGACGCGGTCTTCCACGGAAATGACGTGCACCGGGATGTGTCGGGTTTCGGCGTGTTCTTTCAGGCGTTGCAGGACGGTCAGACCCGAATGATCCGGCAGGCGCATGTCCAGCAGGATCGCGTCCGGCACAAACTCTCTCGCAAGGTCATAGCCTTCATCGGCGCCGTGGGCGACCAGGCACTGATAGCCCAGTTCGTGGGCCAGATCGTAGAGGATGTGGGCGAAATTCGGCTCATCTTCCACCACCAGAATGCAGCGGGTATTGAACGGCGCCTTGTTGCGGTCATCGTTGAAGCGCGGGATGTCGATGGTCGCCAAAGGCGAAACCGCTGCGACCGGCGCGATGACCGGAGCAGGGACCGGCGGACTTAAAGTCAATGGCACAACCGGCATGTCACCCGGCCCGCGGTATTGCTGCGGCAACACCAAGGTGAAAGCACTGCCCTGCCCCGGTGCGCTGCTGACGCTGATCGAACCGCCCAGCAGTGTCGCCAGATCCCGGGAAATCGACAGGCCCAGGCCAGTGCCGCCGTATTTGCGGTTGGTGGTGCCGTCGGCCTGGCGGAAGGCTTCGAAAATGCTTTCCTGCTGATCCGCCGCGATTCCGATCCCCGAGTCGCGCACGATGAAGGCGATGCGATCGTCCGGCTGGCCGGCGATGGTCAGGCTGACGGTGCCCTGCTCGGTGAATTTCACCGCGTTGGACAGCAGGTTCTTGATTACCTGTTCCAGACGCTGGCGGTCGGTGAACAAGGTGATCGGCGCATCGGGCTGCAACTCGACGGTGAACGTCAGTTTCTTGTCCGCCGCCAGCGGTTCGAACACGCTGCGCAACCCGTCGGCCAGGCGCGCCACGCTGGTGTTCTCCGGCAAGACTTCGAGTTTGCCGGCCTCCACCTTGGAAATGTCGAGAATGTCGTTGATCAGGTTGAGCAGGTCGTTGCCGGCAGAATAGATCGACTCGGCGAACTTGACCTGTTCAGCGGTGAGGTTGTCCTGCGGGTTTTCCGCCAGCAGCTTGGCCAGGATCAGCGAACTGTTCAGCGGCGTGCGCAGTTCGTGAGACATGTTGGCCAGGAACTCGGACTTGTACTTGCTCGAGCGCTGCAATTCTTCGGCGCGTTCTTCGAGTTGTACCTGGGCCTGATTGAGTTCGGTGTTCTTCTGATCCATGGCGTCGCGCTGCTCGGCCAGGGTCAGGGCCTGTTCGGCCAGTTGCTCGTTGGTCTGTTCCAGCTCGACTTGCTGGGTTTCCAGATGCGCCTGGGACTCCTTGAGAATCCGCGACTGTTCTTCGAGCTCTTCGTTGGCGGTTTTCAGCTCTTCCTGCTGCACCTGCAACTCTTCATTGAGTTGCTGGGTTTCGGCCAGCACTTCCTGCAGACGCTGGCGATAACGCGCCGCTTCGATGGACGTGCCGATGTTGCCGGCGATCAGTTCCAGCAGCGCCACATCACGGTCGGTGAGCGGACGCAGGAAACCCAGTTCGATCACGCCGTTGACCCGTTCGTCATCACTGGTCGGCACCACCAGCACACTGTGCGGCAGACCTTCACCCAGACCGGAACTGACCTTGAAGTAGTCGGACGGTACCGAGTCGAGACGAATCAGCCGAGCCTGCTGGGCGACCTGCCCGACAAGACCTTCATTGCTGGAGATCAATTGATCCTGTTGTTCCTGTTCGCGAGAAAAACCGTAAGTTGCCACGCGTTTGAGGCCGCCATGTTCTTCGCGCACATACAGCGCGGCCACTGCGGTGCCGAGGTACTGAGCACAGAACTGCAGAATGTTGCGTCCCAGCAGATTGACCGTCAGTTGCCCCAGCACTTGCTCGGCAAGCTGGGTCTGGCCGTTGCGCAACCAGGCTTGCTGTTCCAGGCGTTTGGCGCTGGCCTCTTGCGCCGCCAGGGTCGCGCCGTAGCTTTGTGACAGGTTGAGCAGATCGCGCCGGCCGACGTAGGCCAGCAGGCCACTGATGCCGGCCACAAACAGCAAGTAAAGGCTGATGCTCCAGATCGTGGTGCGGCGCACATCCTCGTTACGTGAAGCCCGCAACAACTGTTCGGTTTCAATCACATCTTCGAACTGTTTACGTATTTCGTCGGTCAGGCGCTTGCCCTTCCCCGTTTTGACTGCCGACTTGTAATCACCGCTGGAGCGTTGCAGATCGATCATCGATTGCGCATACGTCGCCCACTCGGTTTGCAGCGCCTGAAGACGACGCAGGCGGTCGGTTTGAGCCGGGTTGTCCGCAGTCAGTTCAAGCAAGGTATTGAGTGCCACGGCGATGCGCGGCTTGGCCGTTTCGTACGGATCGAGAAAATGCTCGTCGCCGCTGAGCAGATAGCCGCGCATTCCCGTTTCCAGGTCCACGGTGAGTTTTACTGCTTCGTTGGCGTTATTGATCACCCGGTCGGTGTGCTCCACCCACTGGATCACCGACAACAGATAAGTAATCAGTGAAACAAAGAACACGGCACTGACGACGCCGACGCCCAACGGCAAACTGACGTTGCGGGTCAGGAGTTTGCGAAACCGTTGCTCATCAACCGAAGACGGAGAGGACATGTGGCAGCCTTGTCGAACTGTTGAAAAACAGGGAGTTTGCCCCAAAACGGCGGCATGGATCCATTTTTCTCACAGAGATAGCACCGTTTTCCCACATTTGCCTGCGCCGAATCCCAAGCCAGCGGTTATCCTTGCCCAACCGTTTGCGCCTACTCTTTTTTTGTATTCATTCGGGAACTTGTGGCCATGCGCCACTTACTCATGCAAGAGCCCGGCATTTTTGATCGACCGGCGCCCCTGCCCCCCATTTTTTGAGAGCCGCCATTATGTCCAGCCCCGTGTCCACCATCCTTGTAGTAGAAGACGACGCCATCGTGCGCATGCTGATCGTCGACGTGCTGGAGGAATTGGAATTCAAGGTTCTGGAGGCGGATGGCAGCGAACAGGCGCTGGCAATTCTCGAGGATGTGAATCAGCACATCGACCTGATGATGACCGACGTCGGCCTGCCGAATATGGATGGCCGTCAACTGGCCACCGAAGCCCGCAACATTCGCCCCGCACTGCCGATTCTGTTTGCCAGCGGTTATGCCGAGACTATTGAAGTACCGGCGGACATGCACGTGATTGGCAAGCCGTTTTCCATTGATCAATTGCGCGACAAGGTGAAAGCGGTTCTTGGGCAATCCTGAACGCCGAACCGGGAACTTGCACTCCAGGCACCCTCTTCGGGCAGACTTGCAACCTGCCCTGACCAACTTTGAAACCAACTGCAGCTATCCACCAACTAAAGCGCGCATTTACTCTGACGTCGCCCCGTAGTTGAAGATTTGTTGCATCCCCAACATTTGCACAAACAGCGAGGTCACTACCAATAAACAATTAAAGGATAACTTGTTAATGCAACTTTCACAGGACGGAAGTCTGCTCAGCACCGACAATCCGGCATTGGATTCGGGTTATATTGTCGAACGCCAAAAACTTGATCTCGCAGAGAAGTCCAATATCGTATTGGCGCTTTCCGATCTGATCGGGGACCGCGCAAGTGCCGAAATCATTGATCTGCACTTCATTACGGTGCCCCGAACATCGAATAGCGCTTTTGATAACGCCCAGGAATTTGCCCGCGTCGCTCTTGCGAAGATGCTGGAGACCGAGGACTTTCTTTTTCTCGCCGAAAAACATGCACTGGCCGGCGACACGATTGTCTGCATCAATGAACAGGCTCGACTCAGCGTCTCGGCGGGTGGCACCTGGATCGACTTGACGGGTGACAATGTCATCAGTGCAGATCTGCAAGATGAAATCCTCATGGTCGGAGAGTGTGCAGTACGCACCGGTGGTTACGTATTTTCCACCGAGGTCTTCGGCCTTGAGCAATGGCTTAACTTCCATCAATACACCCTCCCGACAACCGTCGCCGAAACACGCAGTCTGATTGCCTGGCTCGAATTCCAACTGCCGACCAGTCCGGTAACGGGGGATTACCACGAATTGCTGTTGGCGCCGGTTGAGTCGCCCTTCCATCTTTCAGCGACCGAGCGTCAAACGATCAAACAGATCGCCAAGGACACGACAAAGGGTCGAGTCAGCCTCCTGCAACATATCGCTACCCCGGATTTCAAGGCACTTGAGGTTGCGTCGAGTCGCGAACGTGCCGGCATTCATCTGGACCAGTTGCTGCAGACACCGAGTGCCTGGGCGTTGGGAATCCTTCTGCATGACCGGCTCGGCTGGCATCTGGACCAAGGCAACCATGAAGCGGCTTTGCGACAGATCAAATGCATGGTTGCAACAGCGCTGATTCTGGATCTCGGACTTGAGGTCGAGCGACACGCAAAAGTCATTGTCGGTTTTCAGCTGTATCACCCGGACAATGTCTCGAAAACTGCACCGCAGGTGGTTGAAGCGTTGGAATGGCAACTCACTCGCGAACTGCAACTGGATCCGCTCTACGCACCATTGGCCGCACACCTTCTGCTGGCCTGCGCTGCGCCACAGTTGCTTGTGCAGCAGGCTCCCGCCGAACTGACGATCGGTAAACCCGGCTGGGTGATCGTGTCCCAGGCCGTTGCGCTGGTCGAACTCACGGCGCCAGGCGCATCGCGCCTGATGACCTATGACCGGATCAAGGCGTTTTCCGAACTGACTCCTGTCAGTGCTGCCCAACGCACGCTGCATGAGTTGGCGACCATTACGCCCATCATCCAATGGGCAATGCTCAACGGCATATTGCCCGGTACTACCGAAGATGATGACGTAAACGCCTTTACAACCGCCGCCAACCGTTTCAGCCAATATGCGCAAGCGTTGAACGAAGTCGAAACCGGTATTGCGATAGTTCCGCCTGATCGACGGCAACTTGCGCTTCAAGAGCTCAAACGCGTCTTGCCAGATGGCAGTTACTTGGAGCAACCGGCATTCAAGGCTAACTTCGATGTTGCGCTTGACGAGCGCAGTGCACTGGAATGGCTGGCGCTTATTGTTCCTCCCACCGAATGGAGTGTGAAAGACACTTCTGCTGTAGGGAGGCTGCGTGTCTCGATTCTAGACCTTTACATGTCGGGTGATCTGGTGGTCAACGGCAAACTGACCGACAAGTTTGAAAGCGCCAGATACTTCAACCCGCCACGGAATGCCTTTGCCCGACTCGGTGAACTGAAACCGATCGATGCCTTATTTGAAAAATCATTCGAGCAATACCATCTGACGCTAAAGAAAAGTCAGGCCTCCATTCTCAAAATGGCAGTGTCCAACTTGCCCGAACGTGACAGGACAATGATCGCCAATGGTTTTATTACGTTATATACCGTCAGGGAATCGGTAAATCCGCTCAACCCGTTTGAAGAAACTCAGCGACACCGTGAAGCGGCCAAGGGGCGCTACGGCCTGATTATCGGATGCCAGCACGAAAAGGCGTTTCGCTGTTATGAGCTGTTTACCCTCAGAGGGTTGTGTCGTGAACGCCCGGAGCTGGCCGCCCTGTTGCGGTCCAGGGGTACACTGTTCGAAGAGCCTTCGCTGGCGTATGACGGCCAGGACACGGACTTCCAGCCCAAGAACCCTGCACAGCGATGGCCGATCGACTTTAATGCCTACCTGAAGGGCGACGCGCCGAAACATGGAGTCTGGTCCGAAGTGGTCGTGGAAAAACTCTGGAACTTCGTCCTTGCCTCAGATGAAGTCCAGCCAGTCCCACTGTTTTTTTCCCGTGCCTTGGACGCCCTGGCCGAAGGCGTTCTGGGCAATCACCCGGTCGCGACGCGCGACGAACTGTACTCATCGCTGTATCAACAGACTGAACTGCAAAGGATTCGCGCTAAAAACGCTCAGATCAATGAAGCTGTGATCAATGTGATCGTGCCGTTCAAAAAATGTATTGAAGACATCCGCTCAGGCGATGCGCCCCGGGTATCCGAAGGCATCGGTGGTTGCATTCTTGACGGCCTGGCGTTGCTGGGGCTGGTGGTCGGCTTTGGCGCCACGATTGTCGGCATCGCGGGCAAGACAACCTCGACAACCGCCAAGGCTCTGAGCATCGCCAAAGCGGCTGCCCACCTCTCGGTATCGTTCCTGAATCCCCTGGATGGCTTACCGACGCTGGCTTTACAAGGCGGGCGCCTGGCCAAGCGAGGCGTTCTGCTTTTGAGCAAACACGGGCTCAACGTGGTGGAAACCGCCACGGGCCAACTGCGTAAACTGACGGGGAGCGCGCAGTCCTACGACCTGGTCAGGGCCGCGCAAAAAAACGACTTGTTTCAAGGCACCTGGAAAGCGGCGGATAACCTGGAGGATACGATCAACCTGCTGGCACTCCAGCGCAACAACGACTGGTATGCGCTGAACCTGAGAGTCGGTGGCGCTTGGGGGCCGAAGCTGAGAAACCTGAAGGTGTCGCCTCTGGCGCCGCTTCGCCGGTTCTTCGGCCTTGCCAAACCTTTTGACTATTCTCGGGCAATCGTGAAGAGGGCAATGCCTTTTGCGAAGCGCAAAATCGATAACGCATTGAGTCTGTTGGCGCAGACACCAAACGACGACACGCGCTGGGTGATTAAACATATATTCGGTAGCGATACCGATGATGTCCTGCAACATGTGGCGATGAATCTCAAATCGATGCGTCAGGATCTGGATTCGGTCACCGTCGCCAACATGTCCTTCAGAAAGGGTTCGGATGCCTATGCAGCACTGCGACCGGCAGCGTACAAACGCTGGCAGGCCCGTGTACAGGCGGGTACGCATCGACAGAAGCCAGTCCCGACGTTTCTGGATATCTTCCCCGAAGGACTGGATGACTATTACCGCATGTCGAAATATGACGACAGCCGCGTGGCCGATATCGTGATTCACGAACTGGCGCACGGCGCCCCCGACACCCTGGATCTTTACTACGGAATAGTGAAAGAGAGGGCCACCGGCCCCGCCGAGTTTGACGTGGCCGGTTTGCTCCAGCTAGGAAGTGCCACCGATACGAAGGCGCTGCACCCCAGGAATCTTTCCAACCTGCAGCATAAGAGCGCATACGCACAAGGGCTCGAAGCATTCGATTCCATTTCCAGTACGTTGCCCGAAGTGGTTCGAAAACACCCCGCACTCTTTAATGCCGACTCCTATTCATTGGCAGTTTCCATGCTCGATCAGGCAAGCACTCACCGAGAAGCCTTCCTGATCAATCTCGCGAAGATCAACAAGGGTGTGAAAAACACTTCCGATCTCGGTTTCATCAAGGGTTCATTACGGGTCAACCTGGCCAAGGCCTCGAACTGAGAAAAAGCGGATCGGCGAGCGCGCGCATTGTGTTTTAATTCGCGCGCATTTTTTTCGTCTCTTCGTCCCAGGAATCGTTTCTCATGAGTCAGCCCGCAACCAAAGTCCTCGTCATTGGTTACGTCTGGCCGGAACCCCGTTCCTCCGCTGCGAGCGGGCATGTGATGCAGATTCTCGAAACATTCCTGCAGCAAGGCTGGCAAATCACCTTTGCCAGCCCGGCCGGCACCGGTGAACATCGCGCCGACCTCAGCGCGCTGGGCATCCGCGAAGTCCCGATTGAGCTGAACAACAGCAGTTTCGACGTTTTCATCAGCGAATTGGCACCGGATATCGTGCTGTTTGACCAGTTCATGATCGAAGAACAGTTCGGCTGGCGCGTGGAAAAACACTGTCCCGACGCCTTGCGTGTTCTGGAGACTTCAGACCTGCAAAGCCTGCGACATGCCCGACACCAGCGATTGAAAGATCGGTTGAAACTCAGCGATGACACCAACGATTTCCAACAATTGTTCGCCCCCGCGCTCGCCGAAGAATTTGAACTGATGGCCGAGACGGATCTGGCCAGGCGCGAGATCGCCGCGCTGTATCGTTGTGATCTGAACCTGATGATTTCACAAGTGGAAATTGAGTTGCTGGTGCAGCAGTTCAAATTGCCGCCCCAGCTGATGCATTGGTGCCCCTTGATGGTCGAGCCGCCGAGCACGCCAGCGAAACCCTTTGAGGATCGCGCGCACTTCCTCAGCATCGGCAATTTCCGCCACGCTCCGAACTGGGATGCCGTCCTGTGGCTGAAATCGACAGTCTGGCCGCTGATTCGCAAGCAACTTCCGAAAGCGCAATTGCATATCTACGGTGCGTATACGCCGCCGAAGGCGACAGCCCTGCACAATGCGGCCGAGGGTTTCCACATCATGAATTGGGCAGAGGATGCATTGCAGGTCATGTCCGATGCCCGGGTTTGCCTGGCACCGCTGCGTTTCGGCGCAGGCATCAAGGGCAAACTGGTCGATGCAATGCTCTGCGCAACCCCGAGTGTCACCACGCCGGTCGGAGCCGAAGGGATGCAGGCGGATCATCCCTGGCCGGGCGCTGTCACCGGCACGGCCCAAACATTCGCCGAAGCGGCGGTCCGGCTGTATAACGACCGGGACCTCTGGCAAACCGCACAGGCGCAGGGGCAAGCCCTGCTGGTCGACCGATACCTGCAAACGGTTCACGGGCCCGCACTTATCGAGAAAATTAAGTATTGCCGCGAAAATCTGTCGCAACTCAGAAGGAACAACTTCACCGGCAGCATGTTGCGCCACCATTCACACAAGAGCACCCAATATATGGCTCAGTGGATTGAAGCCAAGAACCAGAACAGATAACTTGGCTGGACAACTATACAAACAATACCCAACAACTTGCATTACTCCTTGCATGGCCAACTAACAAGTTAGGCATTATAAACATCCTGCACGTACGGCCTTGACTGTTTTATCGGGCCGTACTTTATAAAAACTTATGCAGGATGCACTGATGAGCACTAATAACTGGATGGGCTCGACACCCGCCATTGATACACTGTCGATCTTCGAACTGACATTGCCCGGCACCCACAATGCCGGCAGTGACTGGCGCGCCTCGTATCCGTTCTTCGGCCCTCCGCGCCACTGGCTCGCCTGCCAGCATGACTCCTTTCTTGCCCAGCTCAATCACGGTTCCAGGGCGCTGGATATTCGTCTGACCCATAACGGCGGCGGCAAAGGTCCGGAAAAATTCGTCGCCCACCATAACGGCTTCCAAAACTCTCGAACCCTGGCGAACCTGATCGCCGACGTCAATAAGTTCCTGGACAACAACCCGGATGAATTCATTATTCTGGACTTTCACAGTCTGGACGGCGCCGACTTCGATTACGACGACTTCAATAAGATCATGATCCATTACCTGGGCCATCGTCTTGTCCCACGCAACAATTTCTACCTGAGCCTGCGTGAACTCAAGCAAGTCAGTGCGCAACAACGTGTGTTCGCGGCTGCCACGTCACATTGGCAACTGGACTACAAAATATTCCACACTTTCATCAATCACCGATGGTCGGGAAACAACATTACCAGTCCCGATGATTTGAGGCAGTACATTGGCAGCGTCCTGCAAAACTCGACAGACAACAGACGTCTCTGGTCGCTGTCCGCCACCAGTTACACCGCGTTTGGTGGCCCGGTCGACATTCATGACGAATTGAACGAGTGGTTCGATCTGGATAAAAGCGACTGGGCACTGAAGTGCAACATCATCAACGTCGACTTCATGGAAGAGTCGGACCTGGTGGAGTTCTGCCGAATTGCCAGCTTGATGAAGGCCCGACAGCGCGCGCTTTGAGCCGCACTGAAAACTGGCGTAACCCACGCGCAAAGAGGCATGATCGCCGGGCGATAACAAGAAAAGCGCCTTGCCATGACCCGAACCGCCCGCGTGACCGACCCCTCCTACGAGCTGATGGATGACCACAACGGGTTGTCCATCATCTATCGCCAGCACGGTTTCCCCTGCCCGCTGGTGCGCTGGCATTTTCACAAGGAGTACGAGCTGCACCTGATCGTCGCCAGTTCCGGCAAAGTGTTCATCGGCGACTACATCGGCAATTTCTACCCGCAGACGCTGTTCCTGACCGGCCCCAATCTGCCGCACAATTGGATCAGCCAGGTGGCCGAAGACGAAGTCGTCGAGAAACGCGACATGCTGGTCAACTTCACCGATGAGTTGTTCGAAAGCGGTCATCAGGTGTTCGCTGAACTCAAGACCCTGGCACCACTGCTTGAGCGCGCGCAGTACGGCATCGAGTTCCGCTCACCGCAGACGATTAGTCAGGCCATGACCCTGATGCAACGCATCGCCGATTCCAACGGCATCACCCGTCTCGGGCACTTTTTCATCCTGATGGAATTGCTCGCTGCCTGCGACGACTACCAACTGCTGTCCGGCGCAACCACCCCGCAACTGGCCGATGAGCACAACATCGACCGCACCAACCGCGCAGTCGATTACATCTTCGCCCACTACGCTCGCGAACTGCCGCTGGAGGAAGTCGCCGAGCACCTGGGCATGAAACCCACCTATTTCAGCCGCGTGTTCAAGCAGGCCACCGGGCGCAATTTCATCGAATTCGTCAATCGCCTGCGCATCAGTAAATCCTGTGAACTGCTGGCGGATGGCGACAAACCGGTGACCGAGGTGTGTTTCGAGTCGGGCTTCAACAATATTTCCAATTTCAACCGGCGCTTTCAGCAGCTCAAAGGCATGACGCCTTCGCATTATCGGCGGCTGGTGGTGCAACGCCTGACCGAGCAAAACCACGGCTGATCGCCGAAAACCTGTACGGATTGATGGCTGTCGCCCTTCTGAAACGCCCTTACCTGCGCTTATCGCGCCAATCCAGAGTGCAAAAAAGTATCGATTCAAGTGCTAGGGATGATTTGTCAGCCCTGCGTCAGAAGGCTGTAATCAGTGCACATTCTTCCCCCGCCGGAAGAACACAAAAACAATAACTGTCCTTCTGCTCCCGCCGGGTGCAGAAAAGGAGTGCACGATGCAACCCACTGCAAAAGCTCTGCTTGCCCTCACCTGCATGACCCTCAGCAGCGTCAGCCTTGGCGCCCAGACCCTGACCATCGCCACCGTCAACAACAGCGACATGATCCGCATGCAAAAGCTCTCGAAAACCTTCGAGACCGAGCATCCGGACATCAAGCTGAACTGGGTGGTGCTGGAAGAAAACGTCCTGCGTCAGCGGCTGACCACCGACATCGCCACCCAGGGTGGCCAGTTCGACGTGCTGACCATCGGCATGTACGAAGCCGCACTCTGGGGCGCCAAGGGCTGGCTGGAGCCAATGAAGGATCTGCCGGCCAGTTATGCCCTCGACGATGTGTTCCCGTCGGTGCGTGAAGGGCTGTCGGTCAAGGGTTCGCTGTACGCGCTGCCGTTCTACGCCGAAAGCTCCATCACCTATTACCGCACCGACCTGTTCAAGGATGCTGGCCTGACCATGCCGGAGCGTCCGACCTGGGAGCAGATCGCAGGCTTCGCCGAAAAACTCACCCTCAAGGACAAGGAACAATACGGCATCTGCCTGCGCGGCAAGGCCGGTTGGGGCGAGAACATGGCGCTGATCACCACCGTGGCCAACGCTTACGGCGCGCGCTGGTTCGATGAGCAGTGGAAACCGGAATTCAATGGCCCGGAATGGAAGAACGCGCTGAATTTCTACGTCGACACCATGAAGAAATCCGGCCCGCCGGGAGCCTCCAGCAACGGCTTCAACGAAAACCTGGCGCTGTTCAACAGCGGCAAGTGCGCGATCTGGGTCGATGCCAGCGTCGCCGGCTCGTTCGTCACCGACAAGACCCAGAGCAAGGTCGCCGATCATGTCGGCTTCACCTTTGCGCCGCATCAGGTCACCGACAAAGGCTCGGCGTGGCTGTATTCGTGGGCACTGGCGATTCCGACCAGCTCCAAGGCCAAAGATGCTGCCAAAGCATTCAGCGCCTGGGCCACCTCCAAGGAATACGGCGAACTGGTCGCCAAGACCGACGGCATCGCCAACGTACCGCCGGGCACTCGCGCCTCGACCTACAGTGACGCCTATATGAGCGCCGCACCGTTTGCCAAGGTCACGCTGGAATCGCTGAAAGCCGCTGACCCGAGCAAACCGACCCTCAAACCGGTGCCTTACATCGGCATTCAACTGGTGACCATTCCTGAATTCCAGGGTGTCGGTACCCAGGTCGGCAAGCTGTTCTCCGCCGCATTGATCGGCCAGACCACCGTCGATCAGGCGCTGACCGCCGCGCAACAAACCACCGAACGCGAGATGAAGCGCGCGGGTTATCCGAAGTAGTCCTGCGCATTTCCATGTGGGAGCGAGCCTGCTCGCGATAGCGGTAATCCGGTCTCAATAAATGTGGCGGATGGACCACCCTCATCGCGAGCAGGCTCGCTCCCACAGTGGATCGAGTCTGCCTTTTAAAACGGTTGTGATCACCATGAATACTTCAACTGCCAAAGCCCACATCGACCTGTCGCAGCCCCGGCGCAAAAACCGCGTGGCCAATCCCGGCTGGTTTCTGGTCAGTCCTTCGGTGGCCCTGTTGCTGCTGTGGATGATCGTTCCGCTGGGCATGACCGTCTATTTCTCGATGATCCGCTACAACCTGCTCGACCCGGGCATCAACGAATTTGTCGGGCTGGATAACTTCACCTACTTTCTCACCGATTCCGGGTTCCTGCCCGGAGCCACCAACACCTTGCTGCTGGTGGGCAGCGTGCTGCTGATCAGCGTGGTGTTCGGTGTGTTGATCAGCGCATTGCTGGAGGCCAGCGAATTCTTCGGCCGCGGCATCGTGCGGGTGATGCTGATTTCGCCGTTCTTCATCATGCCCACGGTCGGTGCGCTGATCTGGAAAAACCTGATCTTCCATCCGGTGTCCGGGATCCTGGCCTACATCTGGAAACTGTTCGGCGCGCAGCCGGTGGACTGGCTGGCCCACTACCCGCTGCTGTCGATCATCATCATTGTCTCGTGGCAATGGCTGCCCTTCGCGATCCTGATCCTGATGACCGCCATGCAGTCCCTCGACCAGGAACAGAAAGAAGCCGCCCGCCTCGACGGCGCAGGCCCCGTCGCGATCTTCTGGCACCTGACCCTGCCGCATCTGGCGCGGCCGATTGCCGTGGTCGTGATGATTGAAACCATCTTCCTGCTGTCGGTGTTCGCCGAAATCTTCACCACCACCAACGGCGGCCCCGGCTACGCCTCGACCAACCTCGCCTACCTGATCTACAACCAGGCGCTGGTGCAGTTCGACGTCGGCATGGCCTCGGCCGGCGGCCTGATCGCCGTGGTCATCGCCAACATCGCCGCGATCATTCTGGTGCGGATGATCGGCAAAAACCTGACTGACAAAGCCTGAGGCCTGCCATGACTCTTCAACAATCCCGCCGGCTGCAAAGCCTGCTGCTCGGCACGCTGGCCTGGGCCATCGCGATCATCATTTTCTTCCCGATCTTCTGGATGGTGCTGACCAGTTTCAAGACCGAAATCGACGCCTTCGCCACGCCGCCGCAGTTCATCTTCACGCCGACGCTGGAGAACTACCTGCACATCAATGAGCGCAGCGACTACTTCAGTTTCGCCTGGAACTCGGTGGTGATTTCCTTCAGCGCCACGGCTCTGTGCCTGCTGATTGCGGTGCCGGCGGCCTACTCGATGGCGTTCTACGAAACCCAGCGCACCAAAGGCACGCTGCTGTGGATGCTCTCCACCAAGATGCTGCCGCCGGTGGGCGTGCTGATGCCGATCTACCTGCTGGCCAAGAGTTTCGGCCTGCTCGACACGCGCATCGCGCTGATCGTGATCTACACGCTGATCAACCTGCCGATCGTGGTCTGGATGGTTTACACCTACTTCAAGGACATCCCCAAAGACATCCTCGAAGCCGCCCGCCTCGACGGCGCCACCCTCGCCCAGGAAATGCTCCGCGTGCTGCTGCCGATCGCCAAGGGCGGCCTGGCGTCGACCGTGCTGCTGTCGCTGATCCTGTGCTGGAACGAGGCGTTCTGGTCGCTGAACCTGACCTCGTCCAAAGCCGCGCCGCTGACCGCGTTGATCGCCTCCTACTCGAGCCCCGAAGGCTTGTTCTGGGCCAAGTTGTCGGCCGTCTCGACGCTGGCTTGCGCGCCGATTCTGATCTTCGGCTGGATCAGCCAGAAACAACTGGTGCGCGGTCTGTCGTTCGGCGCCGTCAAATAAGAATTCGCAAAAGGAGCGCCACCATGGCCAACCTGAAAATCAAGAATCTGCAAAAAGGCTTCGAAGGTTTTTCCATCATCAAGGGCATCGACCTTGAGGTGAACGACAAGGAATTCGTGGTATTCGTCGGTCCGTCGGGCTGCGGCAAATCGACCCTGCTGCGACTGATCGCCGGCCTTGAAGAAGTCAGCGGCGGCACCATCGAGCTGGACGGGCGTGACATCACCGAAGTCAGCCCGGCCAAGCGCGATCTGGCGATGGTGTTCCAGACCTACGCGCTGTACCCGCACATGACCGTGAAGAAAAACATGTCGTTCGCCCTCGACCTGGCCGGCGTACCGAAAGCCGAAGTCGAGAAGAAAGTCGGCGAAGCGGCGCGCATTCTCGAACTGGGCCCGATGCTGGAACGCAAGCCGAAGCAACTGTCCGGCGGCCAGCGTCAGCGCGTGGCCATCGGCCGGGCGATCGTGCGCAACCCGAAAATCTTCCTGTTCGACGAGCCGCTGTCCAACCTCGACGCCGCCCTGCGGGTGCAAATGCGCCTGGAACTGCTGCGCCTGCACAAGGACCTCAAAGCAACCATGATCTACGTGACCCACGATCAGGTCGAAGCCATGACCATGGCCGACAAGGTCGTGGTGCTCAATGGCGGCAAGATCGAACAGGTCGGCTCGCCGCTGGAGCTGTATCACCACCCCGCCAACCTGTTCGTCGCCGGGTTCCTCGGCACGCCGAAAATGGGCTTCCTCAAGGGCAAGATCGCCCGGCTCGATGGTGCAAGCTGCGAAGTCTCGCTGGACGCCGGCACGCGCATCATCCTGCCGTTCAACGCGTCGAATCTGAGCGTCGGCAGCGCCGTGACCCTGGGCATTCGTCCGGAACATCTGGAACTGGCGCAACCGGGCGACTGCACCCTGCAAGTCACCGCCGACGTCAGCGAGCGCCTGGGCAGCGACACCTTCTGCCACGTCAAGACCAACGCCGGCGAAGCCCTGACCATGCGCGTACGCGGTGACCTGGCGAGCCGCTACGGCGAACAACTGAACCTGCACCTGGACGCCGCCCATTGCCATCTGTTCGATGCCGACGGCGTGGCGCTGACTCGCCCGCTGCGCGCAGCCGCCTGATTTCGAGACTGACCCGATGAAACTGAACAAGCAAAACCTCAACCGCCTCGCCGCCGAAGTGAAACTGCCGGCCTACAGCCTCAGCGACACCCGCCAGGGCATTGCACACGTTGGCGTCGGTGGTTTCCATCGCGCGCATCAGGCGTATTACACCGATGCGCTGATGAACACCGGCGAAGCACTGGACTGGGCGATCTGCGGCGTCGGCCTGCGCGCCGAAGACCGCCGCGCCCGGGACGACCTCAAGGAGCAGGATTACCTGTTCACCCTGTTCGAACTCGGCGACAGCGACGACACCGAAGTCCGCGTCATCGGTGCGATCCGCGACATGCTGCTGGCCGAGGACAGCGCCCAGGTGCTGATCGACAAACTCGCCGACCCGCAGATCCGCATCGTTTCGCTCACCATCACCGAGGGCGGTTATTGCATCGATGACAGCAACGGCGAGTTCATGGCGCACCTGCCGCAGATTCAGCACGACCTGACGAACCCACAACAGCCGAAAACCGTGTTCGGTTTCCTCTGCGCGGCACTGGCCAAGCGGCGGGCGGCGGGTATTCCGGCGTTTACCGTGATGTCCTGCGATAACCTGCCGCACAACGGCGCCGTCACCCGCAAGGCGCTGCTGGCGTTTACCGCGCTGCTGGATCCGGACTTGCGTGACTGGATTGGCGCCAACGTCAGTTTCCCCAACGCCATGGTCGACCGCATCACCCCAATGACCAGCACCGCGCATCGCCTGCAACTGGCGGACAAACACGCCGTCGACGACGCCTGGCCGGTGGTCTGCGAGCCGTTTGTGCAATGGGTATTGGAAGACAAGTTCGTCAACGGCCGCCCGGCCTGGGAAAAGGTCGGTGTGCAGTTCACCGACGATGTTTCGCCTTACGAAGAGATGAAGATCAAACTGCTCAACGGCAGCCATCTGGCGCTGACGTATCTGGGCTTTTTGAAGGGTTACCGCTTCGTCCACGAGACCATGAACGACCCACTGTTCGTGCGCTACATGCGTGCCTACGTGGACCTGGACGTGACGCCGCAACTGGCGCCGGTGCCGGGCATCGACCTGACCGAGTACAAGAACACGCTGGTGGCACGGTTCTCCAATCAGGCGATTGCCGATCAGCTGGAACGGGTGTGTTCGGATGGTTCTTCGAAGTTTCCCAAGTTCACCATTCCGACGATCAATCGGTTGATTGCCGATGGGCGGGAAACCAGACGCGCAGCGTTGGTAGTGGCAGCCTGGGCGCTTTACTTGAAGGGCGTGGATGAGAATGGTGACACTTATTCGATTCCGGATCCTCGGGCGGCGTTTTGTCAGGCATTGGTGGCGGAGGATGCTTTGATCACTGAGCGGTTGTTGGGGGTTGAAGAAATCTTCGGTACGGTGATACCGCGCTCGAAGGAGTTTGTGACGGCGTTTGAGTGGTGCCTGAACAGCTTGCGCGAAGAAGGCGTGACGCGGACTCTCGAGCGTATTCTGACCTGAACAGCCCCTCACCCCAGCCCTCTCCCAGAGGGAGAGGGAGCCGGCCGAGGTGTTTATCCGAGGTACATCGACCTGAAAGTCCGGAGTCGAACTCAGGAATTGAAAAGCACCGAGATCTGCTCCCTTTCCCTTAGGGAAAGGGAACTGACCGAGGTGCTCTTTCGAGATACATCGACCTGAACGTTTTGAGTCGAACTCAGGAATTGAAAGGCTCCACAATCTGCTCTCTTTCCCCCTCTCCCCTCTGGGGAGAGGGTTGGGGTGAGGGGGTGGCTTTAGAAGTCGCCAAAAAACCAACAGGTTCACACCATGCACAACCAACAACTCTTCCTCGGCATCGACTGCGGCACCCAAGGCACCAAAGCCATCATCCTCGACGCTGTCAGCGGTCAGGTTCTTGGCCAGGGGGCCGCCGCCCACACGATGATCAGCGGCGCCAACGGCCGTCGCGAACAAGACACCCACCAGTGGCTGGAAGCCTTCGCCCTCGCCACCCGCCGCGCCTTGCTGGTCGCAAATGTCGACGGTCAGGCGATTCTTGGCATCGGTGTTTCCGGCCAGCAACACGGGCTGGTGCTGCTCGACGATCAAGGTCAGGTCCTGCGCCCGGCCAAGCTCTGGTGCGACACCGAAACCACGGCTGAAAACGACCGTCTGCTGGCTCATTTGGGCGGCGAAAACGGTTCGCTGGAACGCCTCGGCGTGGTCATCGCGCCGGGCTACACCGTGTCGAAACTGTTGTGGACCAAGGAACAGCATCCAGACGCGTTTTCCCGAATCGCACGGATTCTGTTGCCCCACGACTACCTTAATTTCTGGCTCACCGGCCGTGCGTGCAGCGAATACGGCGATGCATCCGGCACCGGCTATTTCAACGTACGCACCCGCCAATGGGATTTGCAGCTGCTGCGCGACATCGATGCCAGCGGTCGTCTGCAATCCGCGCTGCCGGAGCTGATCGACGCCCATCAAGCAGTCGGCACGATCCTGCCCGCAATCGCCGAACAGCTGGGCATCAACCCGAACGCGGTGGTCTCCAGCGGTGGCGGCGACAACATGATGGGCGCCATCGGTACCGGCAATATTCAGCCGGGCGCGATCACCATGAGCCTCGGCTCTTCCGGCACGGTGTACGCCTACGCCGAGGCACCGAAGGTCAGCCCGGACGCTTCGGTCGCGACCTTCTGCTCGTCCAGCGGCGGCTGGCTGCCGTTGATCTGCACCATGAACCTGACCAACGCCACCGGGGCGATCCGCGAACTGTTCAACCTCGATCTCGATGCCTTCAACGCTTTGGTGGCCCAGGCCCCGATCGGCGCTGACGGCGTGAGCATGTTGCCGTTCCTCAACGGCGAACGCGTGCCTCCCCTGCCCCACGCCACCGGCAGCCTGCACGGCCTGACGATCGATAACCTGACCCGGGCCAATCTGTGCCGCGCTGCGGTCGAAGGCACCACCTTCGGCCTGCGTTATGGACTGGATCTGCTGCGCCAGAATGGTTTACAAAGCCGCAGCATTTGCCTGATCGGCGGTGGCTCGAAAAGTGCGGTGTGGCGGCAGATCGTCGCCGACATCATGAACACCCCAGTGATCTGCACCGAGCAGAGCGAAGCCGCCGCCCTCGGCGCGGCGATTCAGGCGGCGTGGTGCAAGTCGTGGTCGAACGGCCACGAAGACACCCTGGCCGACCTGTGCGAGCGCTGTGTGAAGCTCGACCTGAACAGTGAAACCCTGCCGGTTGCCGCGAATGTCGCGGCCTTCCAGCAGGCCTATGAACGCTATCGACTGCATGTCGCAACCTTATAAAGAGCAAACAACTATGTACCTGGTGTGTGGCGAAGCGCTGTTCGATTTCTTCAGCGAAGACGATGCCGGCGGACAGGCATCGAAAGTCAATTTCAAGGCCATTGCCGGTGGCTCGCCGTTCAACGTGGCGGTGGGTTTGCGCCGTTTGGGTGTGGACTCGGCGCTGTTCGCCGGGTTGTCCACCGACTACCTCGGCCGACGTTTGCATCAAGTCCTGCAGGATGAAGGCGTCCGTCCGGATTACCTGGTGGATTTCGCCGCGCCGACCACCCTGGCGATGGTCGCGGTGGGCGCCAATGGCTCGCCACACTACAGCTTCCGTGGCGAAGGTTGCGCCGACCGGCAGTTGAGTCAGGCACATCTGCCGACGCTGGGCCCGCAAGTACGCGGCCTGCACTTCGGTTCCTTCTCGCTGGTGGTGCAACCGGTGGCCGATACCCTGCTCGCGCTGATTCAGCGTGAAAGCGGCAAACGCCTGATCAGCCTCGACCCGAACGTGCGCCTCAACCCCGAGCCGAACATCGACCTGTGGCGCGAGCGGATCGCCACGCTGGTGCAACTGGCGGATCTGATCAAGGTCAGCGACGAGGACTTGAGCCTGTTGTATCCCGAGCAGGATCCGCAACGCGTCATTGAAGGCTGGCTGCAGCATCGCTGTCAGGTGGTTTTCCTGACCCGTGGCGGTGAAGGCGCGACCGTGTTCAGCCGTGCTTACGGTTCATGGTCGGTGCCGGCCTCTTCAGTGAAGATCGCCGATACCGTCGGCGCGGGGGATACTTTCCAGGCCGCGTTGATCACCTGGCTGACCGAGCATGAGCTGGATTCGGTGGAGGGTGTTCAGCACCTCGGCCGCGAACAAATCGACGCCATGCTCAGGTTTGCCGTACAGGCCGCCGCCCTTACATGCAGCAAAACAGGTCCGGATTTGCCTTATCGCCACCAGTTGACCTGACCGCGTAGACTGGCGCCCTTTTTTGCACGACGGGATGACGGCTTTTGAATTCGGGGCGCACGGTTGGACTGTTGGTACTGGCGACACTGTTGAGCGGTTGCGGAACATCGCCGCCGCGTTCGCCGGAAAACCTCTGCGAGATTTTTCGGGAAAAGAGTGATTGGTACGACGCGGCGCAAGTCACGCAAAAGCGCTGGGGCGTACCGATCCAGGTGCCGTTCGCGATCATGTATCAGGAGTCCGGCTACCGCTACGACGCCAAGACGCCGCGCAAATACCTGCTGTGGGTGATCCCGTGGGGCCGCGTCACGACAGCGTCGGGCTATGCGCAGGCCAAGGATGAAGTCTGGTCCGACTACCAGAAAAGCACCGGCCGCCACGGCGCCGATCGCGAAGACTTCGACGACGCCATCGACTTCGTCGGCTGGTACATGGACAAGACCACTTCGATCAACGGCGTGTACAAGTACGACGCCTACAACCAGTACCTCAACTACCACGAAGGCTGGGGCGGTTTTCGCCAGAAGACTTATGCCAGCAAAGCGTGGCTGCCGCCGGTGGCGCGCAAGGTGCAGAACCGCTCGGACATGTACGGCCAGCAATACGCGGCGTGCAAGGATGATCTGAATCGCGGGTTCTGGAGCCGGTTCTGGCATTGGCTATAGCGAAGACGGCAAAGACGCCTTCGCGAGCAGGCTCGCTCCCACATTGATATCTGCGTCGGACACATATCCTGGGTCCGCTGAAGATCCCCGTGGGAGCGAGCCTGCTCGCGAAAGCAATTGAACAGGCTCTGCAGTTCTAACGGTTACAACACCGAAAAGTTGTAACTCACAATCAACCGGGTCTCATCCACATCCCGGGCAAACTTCTCGTAGTTGGTGCGGTACGTCGCATTGCGCAAACGCAGGCTGACGTCCTTGAACGTCCCGGTCTGGATCACATACTTCAGCTCGCTGTCACGCTCCCACTCTTTGCCTTCCTGATCACTGCCCGGCACCTTGATGTGGTCACCGTTCACGTAACGGGTCAGGAAGCTCAGGCCGTTGATGCCGATAGCCTTGAAGTCATAGTCATAACGCAGCTGCCAGGAACGTTCCTGGGCGGCGGCGAAGTCGTTGACCTGCACGTAGTTCACCAGGTACGGGTTGCTGCCATCCAGGTACGGCATCGAATTGTCGCCGTTCATGCGCTGCCACCCGGCACTGAAGGTGTGACCGCTGATGCCGTATGACAGCATGCCGCTCAAGGCGCGGTTGTCGATGGAGCCCGCTTTCGCATCACCGCTGTCGGCGCTTTTCAGCAAACGCAGATCGGCTTTCAGCACGCCGTCACCCAGCGGCTGATTGGCCAACAGACCCACGAAGTGCTGGCGATAGATGTCCTCCAGTTCGGCGTAGTGATACTGCGCCGTCAGACGATCGTTGATCTTGTAGTCGAAGCCGTACATGTCGAAATGATCGGCGGTGGTGTTACAGGCGTAGCGCTTGTTCTTGCAGTGCACGCGAATGTCCTGGGAATCGGTCGAGTCCCGGGCGGTGTACTTGTCCAGACGTGCAGCCATGAAGGTCAGGTCCTTCACTTCCTTTGAAGTCAGCATCGCGCCGTTGAACATGGTCGGCAGCAGACGGCCGTCGTTGTACTTGAGCAACGGCAAGTCCGGCAGCAATGCGCCGTATTTCAACACCGTGTCCGAAACTTTCACCTTGGCGGTCAGGCCCATTTTTGCGTACTGGCCTTTCGAGCCACGCGGGTTATCGCCGCTGGAAGGCAGCAGGCCGCTGTTGCTGCGGTCGGGGCTGGAATCGAGCTGGAAGCCCGCCATGCCCAGTGCATCGATCCCGAAACCGACGGTGCCTTCGGTGTAGCCCGATTGCAGATTGAGAATGAAGCCCTGCGCCGACTCTTCGCGCTTGGACGCGCCCTGATCACTGGAGGTGTGCCCATCACGGAAATCGCGGTTGAAGTACACCGTGCGCGACTCGATCTTCGCGGTGGTGTCTTCGAAAAAACCGCTGGCCTGGACCTGTGCGGTAAAACCGGCACACAGCACAAAGGCTCCGAAGCCAAGCGACTGGCGCGGGGTGATGAGGGGAAATGGGGGACGCATTGAAAACTCCAACAGAACAACGATTGCGCGGGGGCGCAAACAAACTGAAATAGCTCCCGTCCCGGAACAATGAAGAACCGGGAGGCAGTGAACACGCGGGGGTGAACGGCAATGATGGCAGATGGCTTTGACGTGCTACAGGCGACTTTAGTCTGAAACTGACTGGTTGTTCTTGAATGCTGATGGTGGCGATTGCACGGAGTCTCTTGCGGGCAAGTGCCCGTTTCACGGGGGACACAACCGGCCTAAGGGTTTTCCCTATGGCTTGAGGCCTGTGCTTCTACGGCATTTGCGCCTTGAACGAGGCGGTTTAATCCTGCACCATCCGCCCACGCTAATCCAAAGGACGGAAAACAAGGCATGCTGGACGCCAATGCTACCCACATTACCCTCACGCTCGAAGGCGCTTCGGCCGATCTGCAAGTCCTCAGTTTCACCGGTCGCGAAGCCCTCAACGAGCCGTTCCGTTTCGACCTCGAACTGGTCAGCGCCCGTCCCGACCTCAACCTTGAAGAACTCCTGCACAAGCCCGGCTGCCTGACCTTCGGCGCCACTGGCGAGGGCAAGATTCATGGTCTGGTGTATCGCATCGAGCAAGGCGACTCCGGCAAGACCCTGACCCGCTACAGCCTGAGCCTGGTGCCGCAACTGGCCTACCTGCGGCACAACCATGACCAGCAGATTTTCCAGCAGCTGACGGTGCCGAAGATCATTGCCCAGGTGCTGGAAGATCGCGGGATCCTGGCAGACGCCTACAGCTTCCAGCTCGGCGCCGAGTATCCGGAGCGTGAGTACTGCGTGCAGTACGACGAATCCGACCTGCATTTCATCCAGCGTCTGTGCGAAGAGGAAGGCATTCACTTCCACTTCCAGCACAGCAGCAGCGGCCACAAACTGGTGTTCGGCGATGACCAGACCGTGTTCCGCAAACTGAAACCGGTGAACTACCAGCAAGACTCCGGCATGACCGCCGACAAACCGGTGATCAAGCGCTTCAACCTGCGCCTGGAAACCCGCACCAGCCGCGTCAGCCGCCGCGACTACGATTTCGAAAAACCGAAGATCCTGCCCGAAGGTGCCGTCAAATCCGAATTCATGCCGGACTTGGAAGACTACGACTACCCGGGCCGCTTCACCACGCGCGAGCGCGGCAAATTCCTCTCGACCCGAGCGCTTGAACGCCATCGCAGCGACTACAAACTCGCCGAAGGCAAAGGTGATGAGCCGACCCTGACCAGCGGCCACTTTCTGACCCTGGCCGAGCATCCCCGCGCCGAATGGAACGACCTGTGGTTGCTGCTGGAAATCTTCCACGAAGGCAAACAGCCGCAAGTGCTGGGCGAAAACGTCACCAGCGACGTCACCGACAACAAGAGCGATTTCCACCAGGGCTATCGCAACTCGTTCGTGGCCACCCCGTGGGACGCCCACTACCGCCCTGCCCTCGAACACCCGAAACCGAAAGTCCTCGGCAGCCAGACCGCCATCGTCACCGGCCCCGCCGGCGAAGAAATCCACTGCGACCAGTACGGCCGCGTGAAAGTGCAATTCCACTGGGACCGCGACGGCCAGGCCGACGACAAGACCACCTGCTGGCTGCGCGTCGCCAGCGGCTGGGCCGGCGCAGCCTACGGCGGCATCGCCATCCCACGGATCGGCATGGAAGTGCTGGTGACCTTCCTCGAAGGCGATCCCGACCAGCCATTGGTGACCGGCTGCCTGTACCACAAGGAAAACGTCGTCCCTTACGACCTGCCGGCGAACAAGACCCGCAGCACCTTCAAGACCCTGAGTTCACCGGGCGGCAAGGGCTACAACGAGTTCCGCATCGAAGACAAGAAAGGCGCGGAACAGATCTACATCCACGCCCAGCGCGACTGGGACGAGAACATCGAGCACGACCAGAAAATCCGCGTTGGCAATGAACGGCATGACACGGTCGAAGCCAATGTTTTAAGTGAATTCAAGGTTGAAGAGCACCGCATCACTCATATGGATCGCAAGAGTGAAATGCGCGCCAACGATCACCTGACCGTGGGCGTGACTCAGCACCTCAAGGTCGGCACGGCGCAACTGGTCGAAGCGGGAACCGAGATCCACTACTACGCCGGCCAGAAAGTCGTGATCGAAGGTGCGATGGAACTGACCGCCAAGGCTGGCGGCAGCTTCGTCAAAGCCGATGCCGGCGGCGTGACCATCAGCGGCGCCGAAGTGAAGATCAACACCGGCGGCGCCCCGGGCGTGGGTACACCGGCAGCACCGTTGTTGCCCGGGCCGATGAAGGTGGTGGATGCGGATAAGGCCGGGAAAGCACCGCTGCCCGCTCGCCTGAACGAATCAGGCATCACACCGCTGTGCGGAAAACAGAGTAACGGCGCTTGCAGCCGTAAGGATTGCACATGCATGTAAAAGCGCTGAGTGCTTTGCTGGAAGAGCCTCGCTACAACTTCTCGGACCTGCCGGCAGCGAACCCATCGCTGTGTTTCATCATCGACCAGGGGCTTCAGCCACAAGCCATGAGCCGGCTCTACCGGGTGGGTGAGCCCGTAGTTTGCGAAGGGCTGTTTTTCCGAACGGAATTCGTCGAGATACCCGATGGCCCCTTGTGGCTGGTCGCCTCCCGAGGCAGCAAACTGGCTGCAGAAGCTGCAAAACTCTGTGAAGAACACTTTTCGGGAATTGCGATCTCGACACCTGACCCGGAAAAAGCCCTGGCTCATGCACGCTGGCTGCTCAAAGCCAACGACGGTTCCGGAGGGCAAAGTTTGCTGAGTTACCACAAGCCGAGCCTGTGGGCAGCACTGGCCTACACCGCCGAAAAGACTTTCGATCAGTTGTTGGGTTGCTGGTCGGCCGTTTACGCCCCCGCGCCAGGAAACTTTGGCCAGCAACGTGGTCCATGGTTAGCCTGGGTGGCTAACGCGGAATCGACATGGTCGGGTGACCACGCGGCATTCAACCTTCCGATGGCGGCCGCGCAAGTTCAGGCGCGCCTTGGATGGGTGTATTGGGTGGATGAAGAGTACGAGGCGTTTGGCGAGCCCGGCGAGGATCGTTTGAACGATATCGCAGACAATCTCGATCTGCTGCTCAACAACAACATTTATGACGGCGACCACCTGCTCAAACTGGGTCATGCCGTAAACGGTCCACTGTTTGAAACACAGCCTGAGATCATGGCGATCCTGCAATCAAAGGATGAGTCGTTTATCAAAGTAGATCGGCTCCTGGAATCAGCCGCCGTCGCCCAACGTTAACGGCGACGCGACAACAGAACGGAATCACCATGGAAATCACGAATCACGCCGTCATGCCCGGCGAAACCCTGGGCCAGATTGCCTCGCGCTACAACAGCACCGTGGCGCAACTGCGCCAACTCAATCCCTTCATTACCAATCCGGACAACGTCAAGGTCGGATGGAATCTGAGCGTACCGAAAAGCGCCCAAGCCGCGTCAGCCAAACCGGCCGCTGAGGCACCCGCTGCGTCTCAAGCGCCTGCCCAGGCATCTCCCGATGCGTCAGCTCAGTGCACGGCTGAGGACCTGGTTGAACTGGACCCCGTCAAGGACGCTCCAGACAAAGCCTCGAAGACCTTCAAGCCGCATGCCCCTCCTTGCAGCAAAACCTTTGCCAGCGCCATTTATGCAACAGAGGAACAAGAGTTCTGGCTGCTGCCCGAGCGTGCAGTGTCTGCCATTAAAGAATCGATGCTCACTCTCGAGAAAATGATTGCGCCGAACAAGGCCCGCGATGCGCGCCTCAACGGGCTGCAAGAGTCAGGTCTGCTCGAGTACTTCCTCGAACCCAAGTTGAGCAACTTCCTCACAGGCGCAAAGCGTGCCCGCATGGAAGAGTTCGAAGCGATGGGCGATGAGATCGAAATTGATCCCGCCACTGCCAAAAAGAGACAGAACGAAGCCAATCGAAACAAACCCGGGTCCGCTCCTGCACAACCTCCTCAGGAGGACACTCCAGAGTCCCGCTTGGATCGCTTGAATGCGGACAACGCTGTTCAGCAAAGTATCCACAAAGAAATCATCGACTTTCACAAACGGCGGGCTGAGTGGCGTGCGCTAAAAAAAGAAGCAGTAGCGGCTGCAAAGCTTGAAGGCTACTCCTATGAAAGCGGGACGTTGTACTCCAAGGATGCAATTGAAGCCCGCGCCCGCGTGCAAGCGTATCTCGAAGCCCGGAAAAAGCTATTCGCCAATAAAGACTTCAAGCAGGTGTCACTCGAAGATGTCGCCAAGGCCCTCGCTGAGAAGAAAAAAAGTTACGAGAACATCTGCACCGGCATGACCGACTGCACCGCCGACCTATTCGCTTACGTTTACACGTTGCACAAGAACGCCGACGCGCTGAATTACCACGATTACACCGAATCCATTATCAGAGTTTCAGAATACGGTATCGCGCTTCCCGAGTTCGCGCTGATCAGTGACGGCCTGCCATCGGGCATTGCGCAATTCAAGTTGTACATGGACACCGAGAAGAAACAGGCGGAAATAACCGCACAGCTCCAGGAAAAATACAAACGCTGGATCGAAGCCACCGGGCAAAATGCCCAGGCGCCGGCGGGCCTGGTTGATGTCGAGCGAGCCGAGTGGGATCGCCTGCAGAAAATCAAGGACGACCTGCAGGCAACAGCCCAGCGGAATGTGATCGCCGCCAAACCGGGACGCCATCTGATCTGGGAACCGGAAGAGTTCCAGCCCAAACCCGTCGACCGCATGGTTAAACCCGGTTTTCCTTTGCGTGAAGTCAGCCTCTCGGATGCCAAGGGCACGCCCTTGGGCTGGTTCAGTATGACGAACCTGAAAGACTTCAAGAAAATCATCAAGGAAGATGGAAAAAAAGCCCTCCTGTCCCCCAAGAAGATCGGCGAAAGCTTACCGACCGATGCCACAGAAGACTCGGATAAAAACAGTGAATCCAGCTCGTTCCGCCAATGGCTTCTTGCGCAGGGTGCGATCAAGTTCAATGATCAGGTAGGTGACTGTTTTGATGAAAAAGGCTGGTTCAAGGCCAATGACTTTTACGCTTATCTGAAAAAGCAGGGCTACAAAGTCACTGAGCTGGAGAACAGTGCAACATTGACCAGTTGGGGGAAACACCTTCAGCAACTGGTCTTCAAGAAAAGTGTGCGCGGCAAAATCCGACTGTTCGATAACAGCCCTCAGGCTCAATTCGTACGCTGCCTGACCCCTCCCCAGCCAAGCATTCACGGTGAAGTGAAGCTGGAAGGTCCAAAAATGAGCGCCGCCGAAGGCTTTCAGATGTCGGCCAACATGGGTTTGAGCCTCGACCTAGCCCGCGGCGAAGTGCAGTTGATGAAGGTCGACATGCCCGCCAAGGAAAGCGCCAAAGACATCACCCTGGATTACCTTCTGGACGGCAAAGCCCAGCAGATGAGTTTTGGCCGGTTTTCCTTTCACTTTGGTGTAAAGGCCTGGGGCTACGCTGGCGCGTCGCTGTTGCTGGCCGGTACCGTCGAGTTGAACCCCATCCTCGGCAACGTCAAATACGGAGCATCCCTCAGCCCCGTCAAACGCGCACAGCGCGAAGACGCCTCGGCCAAAGAAGAACGTGCAGATCACGATGCGGCCAAGAAGGCCAAGGCCGACAGCGGTGACAACAGCCCTACCCCCGACCTTGAACACAAATCAACGTCCGGTACCTATGTCGATACCAAAAGCACAGACCAGGTACTCACCGGCAAAAAAGCCAATGTGCAAATTGAAAACGGGGCAAAGGCCACCTTCAACGTTTTCGGAGGTCTGCAAGCGGCCATCGAACTCACCGGCGCATTGAACTGGGCCCCACCCAAAGACCTCGTCGCACTGCGCACAGCACCCACCATGGGTATCGGCAGTGACAAAGACGCGAAAAAAACCAACCCATGGCTGACCCTCGCCAAGCTGAGTGGGTCTGTAGGGGTTGCGTTGGGTGCGGGATTCCAGGGAACCGCGCAGATATCCCTCGATAACGGGCGCTTTATTCTCAACCTGAAAGCGGCAGTGGTACTGGGGCCTGGTGCTAACGGCAGCTTTAAGTTCGAGATTGGGTATGAGGCGGTGGTTGACATCATCAACTTGTATCGCAAGGAACTGCATAAAACCAAAGGCCGTAAAGTCGAGTGGATGGACCCAGAAGCGAGTGAATATGCGTCAGCGCTCAATGCATTGGGCGCCGCAGGGTTGAATGTGGCGATGGCGTACATGATGCGTTGGGATGTTGTGATGAGTTTGTATGAAGCGTTGACTCGGAGTGGCAAGGGGGGGCCGATTGCGGATGCGATAATAGAATACGGAGACGAGAAAGCTCTCGAGGAGTGGTGTATTAATGCTATCCCAGACGCTCTTGGACCATTACTTAGAACTCTGATCAGCCCTCCAGAAGCGTTTACTATCACTTCTGCCGCAACAAATGACAATGACACAGGTAATGAAAAAAGAACTTACAACCAAAATGAAGCTCATGTACTTCAACAAAAAGCTGTTGAGCGAGTTTTGGATTGGATACTCAATAACGCCAAGAAAACAAACACCATCGACAAAGCACAAAAGCAATTCGAACTTGCATGTATGTCTATGAATGAGTTTGGTACAAAAGACACAGACGCCGAGCAGAGCTACTGCAAAAACAGATTTGCCCTAGATAGCTTCATGGCGGAGAGTGTACTCAGCTATTTTGACGAAGCAGGAAATGATGCACGCAGGGATTACAAAGCTCACGTAAGTACACTAGGCGCCAACATGGCAGATTATTGTCAAAAAAATTACATACCCAGACCGAGCTACTCCCCAAGCGGTGCAACTCCTTATTTGAAGAGCTACTAATGAGCGGCAATAATAAAATGAGATTACAAAATTTTTTACTATTTTTTACCATAAGCTTCATTTCATCGCTATCAAATAACATCGTCTGCGCCAGCACTCAGTCGACCACAATGCAAAGCGAGCCGAAAGGCGTTGCATTATATAATCAGCTAAAAATAGATGCAGCCATTGAACAACTAACAAGCGAAGCGGCGAGCGGCAATACAGAATCTCAATACTACTTGGCTGAAGCAATTCGAAAAAAAAATCGCTACATGGCACCAGAAGCACAACAATGGTATGAGACTGCAGCAGAAAAAAACAATGTTTATGCGATGATACAACTTGGTCGATTCAAAAATGATTTCTGCCAGAAAATAGGCAACTGCCCCCCAAGTAAAAAAACTCAAGCAGAGTGGTTAATAAACGCAAAAAAAATAACCCAGCCAAAAGCAATGAATGGAGACCCCGAATCTTTATACTTAATGTATGAAATCACTTTGGATCGTGCGTGGCTAGAAAAATCCGCAACCGCAGGTTTCGCACTTGCACAATATTGGATGGCAGTAAGCGAGCGACAAGGCGAAGGTTTCTTTTTGATCCCCGGAAAACGTGACGCATCTGTTAAAAAATGGCTATTGCTTTCCTCTGAAGGCGGTTACCCCAAAGCAATGATGGATTATCTGGAAATACTACACAAAGAAGGCGATACAGAGAGCATTCGTCATTGGCTTGAGTTGGCGGCTGAAACAGGTTACCAAGCAGCCGTAAGTAGTTATGGCGCTTATATTTCGCACACACCGGACAAAGTTGGCTATCCAATGGATATTGTCAAAGGTTATGCGCTTTATTCTCTACTCAAAGAACTTGATGGAGGTGGAGGAATAAAAAGGTTCGTCGAAAAGAAACTTGACAGCATTGCTGAAAAGATGACACCAGAACAAATTGAGAAATCAAAAGTTGTGGCAGAACAGTGGAAAGCCACTCACCCGCCGCTCTCCTTTTTCCCTGACAAGCTTGGAAACTAATCCGACGTTCTCCTACGGAGTTCGGGAAGTCGCGTATAGAAAAAGCGGAAGGTGTGAAGTGCATTGATGCCTCACTCCTTCCGCTTTTTAGTTACAGCATCAAACCGGCGCCTGCCAGTTCAACATTTTCTGCTGCGCAACCTGCAGCAAATCATTGCCGTCCTGTGCCAGTAGGTACAGCGCATGGGTGATGTGGGGGATGTCCTGGACATCGGCGTGTTTGAAGCACAGGCAATGCAGGGTTTCGAGCAGGTCGGCGGCGGCGCGTACGCGCTGGACGGCGGCTTCGAAAATGTCTTGGGGGTTGGCTTCGGTGTCGATGACCAGCGGTGCGCTGTCGGTGACGCCGCTGTTGAGCGGGAGATAGCGGGCGGAGCTTAATTTCAGGATTGGCATTGGAATTACTCAAGGCAGCTTGAAAGTAACCGCCAGCACCGTGACCAAACGATGGGGAGGCGGACTGTGTACAGGCTTGGTCAACCGAGAACCACCTGACTCGGCTCGCCCGAAGGCGACCCTGCACACAGCCGCCACAGCAATGCACTCCACGGACACGAATGTCCGTCGGGCGAATAATGGCACACATGCACAGGTGATTACGTTAGGTGACCAAACCTAAGTCGCTGATTTTGCAGCGACGCCAAACCATAACCGCCCCGCTCCAGCCACCGGAAGCAGACAAGGCACCGGTTCCTGTAGGAAGGCGCCGAGAATCCCCCGAGAAACAATCCCCCTTCAGACAGCCGGCATTCAGCCGGGTTAACCCTCGCTTAACGCCGTGGTCAAAGACTCTACTCATCCGCACGTTCTCAGCTGATGCTGACGCCCAGTGCGGCAGGTCTGGCGTGTTTCACGCCGGGCTTTCTTTCCGTCGCACGGAGTCCCTCCATGAACATTCGTCCGTTCCTGCTCACCACCGCCCTCGCCTGCACCGCGTTTGCCGGGCTGGCCCAGGCCAATGACACGTCCACCAACGCCAAGGCTGTGCCTTACGAATACGGCATGCCGCTGCACGTCAGCAAAGTGATCTCGATGACCGAGCCGCAGACGCAGCAATGCAAGGTCATTACCGCCGACATGAAGTACCTCGACAACGCCGGCAAACCCGAGGAAATCAGTTACCGGAAAATGTCTGACGCCTGCAACTTCCAGAACTGACAGAAAGCTCTGATTTGCGCCTTTGCGGTAGGCGAGCACGGGTCTCGAGGGGTATGCTCGGGGCCCCTCCCACTGCCGCAAGGATTCGCCATGCAGTTGTCGTTTCGCACGTTGTCGACCATCACCTTTAGTCTGTGTTTCTTGCTGGCACTGGCCTGGGGCCTGGCGCCGCAAGTACTGCTTTCGATCTGGAGCATTGAATACTCCGAGGCAGCAGGATTTGTCGCACGACGCATGGCGGTGCTGTTCGCGGCGTTGGGAGTGATGTTTTATCTGGTGCGCAACGCGCCGGTATCGATCGCGCGCAATGCAATGAACAACGGTTTTATCGTCGGCTGTTTTGGTCTGGCGGTGCTGGGGTTCGCTGAATGGCTCAACGGCCACGCCGGCCCCGGGATTCTGCTCGCGGTGCTGGTCGAGTTCGCGCTGGGCCTTGGCTTCTTGCAGGCCCGGCGCGTGACGGTCGAACTGGGTGAAACGGTGCGTTAAACGACCTTCGATCGCGGGGCATAGGGCTGACTTGTCGCGTTTTGCGCCAGATCAGAACGCAACCCGGCAATCAGGCCATTGATTTCGCGACAGCTGTTCAAGTGACTGGCATCGATGCCACTCACCTGCAACTCAACCTGGTCGGTCTGGTGATCGCCATAGACCTTGACGGTCATCGACAGATCCGGGGACAGCGTGCACTGGCAGCGCTTCGGCAGAAAGCTGCTTTCAATGATGTTGCGGAGTTCCAAGGCAGACAGAAACATGGCGAAACCTCTCCTTACTGTGAGACTGCCAATCAAGTATTCACGTCGACCGTTGCCACGGCTTCCCACGGGTGTATCCCCGCTGAATCCTTGGGTGTGACAAGCGGCTGTGATGCGAAATGCCCATTGGAGTGTAGGCGCCCGAACTCGGTGCGCCGCACCAAATCGACGCATAAAACGTGCCTTTCATCGGGTCGCATTCACCTCCTTGCAAATCAATGGCTTGGCAAAAAGACAGGCAACTGGCCAGTTGCAAAATGCAAGATTCGATTGTGCAGGCACTGCAATTTGCAAGCGGCTGGCGGTTTGCATTCATCGCCTGTGACAGTGAGAATGCCCGTCAACCAACGTACACCCGCCAGGAGGCTTCAATGGGAAATTTCACTGTTTACGCGACCGCCGGCCTGATGCTCGCCAGCCTGTCCACCCTCGCCCACGCCGCCAAACTTGAAGACACCGCGCCTTATCCGAAGGCCGAAGCGGGCTTCACGCGCCAGGTGATCCATCTGCCGCAACAGGCCCAGGAAGAAAACTTCAAAGTCGAAATTTTTGCCGGCAAGACCCTCGAGGTGGACTGCAACCGCCAGCGTCTGGGCGGCACCCTTGAAGAGAAGAACCTGGAAGGCTGGGGCTATCCGTTCTACCGCCTGGAAAAAGTCAGCGGCCCGATGAGCACGCTGATGGCTTGTCCGCCCGGCACCCAGAAAAAACGCGCGTTCGTACCGGTGATCGGTGACGGCTTCACCGTTCGCTACAACAGCAAACTGCCGATCGTGGTTTACGCACCGCAGGACGTTGAAGTGCGTTTCCGTATCTGGTCGGCTTCCGACAAGATTGGCATGGCCATTCCCGAATAATCTCAAGCCACAACACCACACGCCGCCGCTCGCTCGGCGACGTGACGCAAGCTGTCAAAGTTGATATTGGCGCCGGAATCGATGGCGATCAGCGTCTGATTCCGTGCGCCGGTCTGCGCCACGTACTTTTTGATGCCCGCAACCGCCAACGCGCCGGAAGGCTCGGTGATTGAGCGGGTATCGTCGTAGATGTTTTTGATCGCCGCGCAGAGTTCGTCGTTGCTGACGGTGATCACTTCATCCACGCAGAAGCGACAGACCTCGAATCCATAGGCGCCGATCTGCGCCACGGCCACGCCATCGGCGAAAGTGCCCACGTTGGGCAGCACCACTCGCTCATCCGCTTGCATGGCAGCCTTCAGGCAGGCCGAGTGCTCCGACTCGACACCGATGATCCGCACCTCCGGCCGCAGGTATTTCACATACGCCGCGATGCCGGCGATCAATCCGCCGCCGCCCACGGGGACGAAAATTGCGTCCAGAGCGCCCTGGTGTTCGCGCAGGATTTCCATTGCGACTGTGCCCTGACCGGCAATCACATCAGGATCGTCGAACGGCGAGACGAACGTTCGCCCGGTCTGCTCGGCCAGTTGCAGCGCGTGGGCCAGGGCAAAGGGGAAGCTTTCGCCATGCAATAGCGCCTCGGCTCCGCGACTACTGACGCCCAGCACTTTCAACTCAGGCGTGGTTGCCGGCATCACTATGGTCGCGGCAATGCCCAGTTCCCTTGCCGCCAGCGCCACGCCTTGCGCATGATTGCCCGCCGACGCCGTGATTACCCCGCGCGCCTTTTGCTCATCACTCAGCTGCACCAGTTTGTTGTAGGCACCACGGATCTTGAAGGAGAACGTCGGTTGCAGGTCTTCGCGCTTGAGCAGGATCCTGTTGCCCAGTGTTCCGGACAGGGCCGGCGCAGGTTGCAGCGGCGTACGCACCGCCAGTTCATACACCGGCGCGGCGAGGATCTTTTTCACGTACTGTTCAAGCAAGGCTTGCTGGTCGGGGCTGTGGCGCATGGTCGTCTCCTGACTTTTATTCAGAACCCCGGAGACAGAAAGTAAAAACCCGCCTCTAGGGCGGGTTGGGTGCTGCAGTCGTGAGCTAGCCCGCCAAATGAGGAATGGCGGTAATAATGCTTGGCTGGCAGCGCAGTACGGTGGAAGTCATGGGCTCGAAATTAGCCCGGGCGCTGCGGGCAAGTCAATGGTGAATTTTGCAGCGAGTCTGTAGGCTGGCCTTTCGCTCATCTGCCCAAGGAAGGAATACCTGATGTCCATCGCCCTGCCCCTCACCGCTTTGATCGCGTTCAGCGGCTACACCGTTAGCGTGATGCTGCAAGCCGAACAATCGCTGATCGACTTCGGCATCAACCTGATGTCGCGGCCGGACACCGCGCAAGTGGTGATCGATCTCTATCTGCTGGCAACCATGGCCGGCGTCTGGATGTACAAGGACACGCGCAAGCGTGGGCAATCGGGGTGGTCAGTGGTGCCGTATCTGTTGCTGACGGCGGTGTTTGTTTCGGTCGGGCCGTTGTTGTATCTGGTGGTCCGGGGCCTGCAGGATCGCAAGCGTTCGGCCCCGGTCATTTCGCCAGACGCCTGAGCCCGAACAGCATCCCGCCCGCCCCCAGCAACATCGCCGCCAGGAACAACGGGTACGACACCCACCACGGCGTGCCGGCCGTCATCATGCTGAATTCCGACATGCCGCCAATGCTGGCAATCAGGTTGAGCGGCAGGAACACCACGTTGATCAGCGTCAGCTTGCGCAGCAGGTTGTTCATGCTGTTGTTCATCAGGTTGCCCCGGGCATCAATCAGCCCGGAAAACACCGTGGAGTAAATTTCCGCCTGCTTGTAGCACTGGTTGTTTTCGATGATCAGGTCGTCGATCAGGCCGAGAACGTCGCTGTCGAAATGTTGTTTCTGCGCGTGATTGCGCAGCCGCGTCAGTACCGCGCCGTTGCTGTGCAGGGCGTTGATGTAATAGATCAGGCTTTCGCTGAGGTTGAACATCTGCACCAGATGCTGGTTTTGCATCGAGGCGTTGAATTTTTGCTGCAACTCCCGGGCGACCAGTTTGATCACCTTCAGATGCCCGAGGTAGTGATGGATGTTGTTGAACAACAGGTCCAGCAACACATCCAGCGGCGCATTCAGTGGCCGGCCCGTGCCGAGCCCGTGCAGCGGGGTGTCGTCGGTGGCGATCACCAGCAACTGGCTCGGTGAAAACAGCAAACCGCAGGACGACACCTCGAACGCCAGGCTGCCACCGCCGGAATAGTTCTCGGGGCGTTTCCAGATCAGGAACAGATGATCCGGGTGAAACTCGATCCGCGACACCTCGTCCGGGTCCAGCGCCGAGGCCAGCGCGTGTTCATCGAGCTTGAAATGACTGTGCAACAAGTCACGCTCGGCGGCGTCAGGATTGCTGAACAGCATCACCTCGGCGTCCAGCCGTTCGACACGCTGCAGGGCGCCCTGGCTCAGTGCAAAGCTGTTGATCATCGGCCGGTCACCAGGCCTGGCCACGGCGTTTGAGCTCGAGACGGCGCACGAACTCTTCCAGTACCAACGAATACAGATCGTCCTGTAAGTAAGCGTCTTCGATGCCGGCGTCGAGGTTCGGGTTGTCGTTGACCTCGATCACCACCACTTTGTCGCCGGCCTGTTTCAGGTCGACGCCGTACAAACCGTCGCCGATCAGGTTGGCGGTCTTCACCGCCAGCTCCACTACGGCACGCGGCGCTTCGTGGATCGCCAACGTGCGACATTCGCCGTTGACGTCCTGGCCCTTGGCCTTGTGGTTGTAGATCTGCCAGTGACCCTTGGACATGAAGTACTGGCAGGCAAAGATCGGTTTGCGGTTGAGCACGCCGATGCGCCAGTCGTACTCGGTGTAGAAAAATTCCTGGGCCAGCAACAGCACCGAGTGTTCGAAGAGTTCGGCGGTGGCTTCGAGCAAAGCCTCCTGGCTCTCGACCTTGATCACACCACGGGAGAAACAGCCATCCGGGATCTTCAGCACCAACGGAAAACCGAGGCGTTCGCCGACCCGTTCGAAGTCTTCGGGTCGCTCCTTGTAGAGAATTTCCGTGGCGGGCATGCCCAGTTGATGGCTGTTGAGCAGGTCAGTGAGATAGACCTTGTTGGTGCAGCGCAGGATCGACGTCGGGTCGTCCATCACCACCAGCCCTTCGCTCTCGGCTTTCTTGGCGAAGCGGTAGGTGTGGTTGTCGACGCTGGTGGTCTCGCGGATCAGCAAGCCGTCGTACTCGGCCAGTCGTGCGTAGTCCTTGCGTTCGATCAGCTCGACATCGATGCCCATGCCTTTGCCGACTCGCACGAAGTTTTCCAGTGCGCGGGCATTGGACGGTGGCAAGGCTTCTTGCGGATCGTGCAGGATTGCCAGGTCATAACGCGCCACTTGCGGCGAACGCGGTACACGCCAGATCTTGCGGCTGAAACCGTCCAGCGCATTGGCGAACTGATCTTCCTGATCGTCGCGCAACTTGTGCAGGGCACCGGACTTTATGCCTTCGATGTGCCAGCCGTTAGTTCGACGGAATTCAACTAACAGAATCGGACATGGGAACACTTCAAACAATTGCCGGGCCAGATCCTGTAACGGTTCGATATGCGTTCTGCCGAAATAAAGTGTCAGCGTAAAACCTTCAGTGTCGTTGTAGAGATGATGACTGAGGGCTTTTTCCAGGGTTTTATCCAGGTCGTCCAGCGCCAGACCGTAAAGCGATTTTCGGGTCAGTTCGCTGATGGTGCGTACCGACGGAATCACCTTGTGCCCTCGGGCTTCAGCCAGCAGCGAGCAATAGTAGCCGTGCCCAAGATACTTGTAGCTGCGGCACAGGTTGATCACCTGCACCCGTTTTCCCGGCTCGCTGTCGGGCGGTTGTTCGAGATATTCCTGGGCCGTCAGGATGTCTTCGCTGGGAAAGTACGAGGCCCAGTCCTCCTTGCGTTCGACGATGATCATCACTTGACTGGAAGTTCTGACCTGCGGTTTTAAATAAGTTGCCGGTGGCAAACTTTGAATGGATACTTCGCGCCAATGACCCTGTACCGCTGACATAGAAATTGATCCGTTGGAGAACAAGACCTTTTCTATTAAGCACGAACTTTTTCGAAAGTCCCGTTTCGTTACGCAACTTTTACGGCGGTCATATGAACACTGTTTTTCGATTGGCGACAGTTGATGATTTACCGGCGCTGCTGGCACTGGAAATGCACTGTTTCACCACGGACCGGCTCACCCGCCGCAGCTTTCAATGGATGATCACCCGCGCCCACGGCCAATTGTGGGTGGCCGAACGCGGAGGTCAACTGCTGGGTTATGCGCTGGTGCTGTTTCATCGGGGCACGTCACTTGCGCGGTTGTATTCCATCGCCATTTCCCCCGATGCCCGGGGTGCAGGCCTGGGCAAGCAATTGCTGCAGCGCATCGAGGCCTGTGCCCTTGAGCACGACTGCGTTTACCTGCGGCTGGAGGTGCGCACTGACAACCCCGCCGCCATCGCGCTGTACGAACGCAGTGGCTATCGGCGCTTTGCGCTGATTCACGACTACTACGAAGACCATGCGGACGCGTTGCGTCTGGAAAAGCGCATTCTGCAACACCACGACTCACGCAGCATCAAGGTGCCCTATTACCGGCAGACCACCGATTTCACCTGCGGTCCGGCCTGCTTGCTGATGGCAATGGGTGCCTTGCAGGCAGCTCGTGTGCTGGAGCGTCGCGAAGAATTGCAGGTCTGGCGCGAAGCAACCACGGTGTTCATGACCGCCGGCCATGGTGGCTGCAGCCCTCAAGGGCTGGCTTTGGCTGCATGGCGCAGAGGGTTTTGCGTGCGTTTGCAGCTGAGCATGACCGGGCCGCTGTTTCTCGACGGCGTGCGTGACATGCATAAAAAAGACGTCATGCGCCTGGTGCATGACGAGTTCATGGCACAGCTGAACGACACCGATGTCGATCAAATCATCGGCACGACACTGGATTTGCCCCGCTTGCTCAACGCCGGCGGGCAACCTTTGGTGCTGATCAGCAGCTATCGTCTGACTCGCTCCAAGTCACCGCACTGGGTGATCGTCACCGACTGCGACGAAGACTTCGTTTATCTGCATGACCCGGATGTCGACCACAGCCAGCATCGCCAGCCCATGGACTGCCAGCATGTGCCGGTCAGCCATGGGGAGTTCGAAAAAATGTGTCGGTTCGGCCGGGGCAAGCTGCGGGCAGCAGTGGTGCTCTACGCCCGCTCACCTGTATGACGCGTTCATTTGAGTCCGACCTTGTACAGCGCACCATCGGACTCGTCCGTCAGCACATAAAGGTAACCATCCGGCCCTTGCCGGACGTCGCGGATCCGTCGCTTCAGGTCACCCAGCAGACGTTCTTCATGCACCACCTTGTCGCCATCGAACTGCAGGCGGATCAGCTCCTGCGTGACAAGCGCGCCGATGAACACGTTGTGCTGCCAGGGTTTGAAGCGGTCGCCATCGTAGAACGCCATACCGCTGACACCCGGTGATTTTTCCCAGACATGATGCGGTGCGACGGTGCCTTCGGCGGTTTTACCCTGGGCTTCCGGAATAGGCTGCATCGAGTAGTTGATGCCGTGGGTTGCCAGCGGCCAGCCATAGTTTTTTCCGCGTTCGATGATGTTCACCTCGTCGCCGCCGCGAGGACCGTGTTCGTTTTCCCACAAAGTGCCGGTCCATGGATTGAGCGCTGCCCCCTGCGGGTTGCGATGGCCATAGGACCAGATCTCCGGGCGGACACCGGACTGACCGACAAACGGATTGTCATCCGGCACCTTGCCGTCCGGATAGATCCGCACGACTTTGCCCTGCAGCTTGTCCAGATCCTGTGCGGTCGGGCGGTCGTTGTTTTCGCCGAGGGTGATGAACAGATAACCATCACGGTCGAACACTAGGCGCGAGCCAAAGTGATTGCCGACCGACAATTTCGGTTCCTGACGGAAGATCACGTTGAAATCCTTCAGGGTTTTCAGGTCGTCCGACAGACGCCCGCGCCCTACCGCCGTGCCAGCCTTGTCACCGGCACCACCGCCCTCAGCGTAAGACAGGTACACCAGCCGATCCTGTTTGAAGTCCGGCGACAGCACCACATCCAGCAATCCGCCCTGCCCCTTGGCCCAGACCTTGGGAACGCCATCGATCGGCGCCGACAGCTTGCCGTCAGCCCCGACCACCCGCAGGTTGCCCGGACGTTCTGTCACCAGCATGCCCTGACGATCCGGCAGGAACGCCAGGGCCCACGGATGCTCAAGACCCTGCGTAATGGTGGTGACTTCAAGGGTGCCCTGTTCGCTTTGCAGCGCTTTGGGAGCGTCGGCGGATACCGGGCCGCAGATCACTGCGCTGGCACACAAGCCGGCTAAAAGGGTTTTACGCAACATGCACGATTCCTTTTGTTCGTTTGAAGGGCTGACAGAAACGGTTCTGCCATTCAACGGTTGCTGTCGCCGTCACGGGCGGGTGGATTGGGAATGAATTTCGGCGGTGTGCTCGGCACCGAGCGCAATGGCTGACCATTGCCGATGCCGCCGTTCTCGACGGTAGGCTGGCGCGGCACTGGCGCCGTATTCGGCCCGCGGATCACCGGATTGGCAGGCTGGGTGCCCTGCATGCTGTTGGGATTGGCCCGGTGAATCGGGCTGTTGTAGGGATTGCTGCTGTTGCCGGTCGGACTTTGCGCCAGCCGCAGAGTATCGGCGTGAACCAGCCCGCCAGTGAGGGCCAGCAATGTGATGCCAAACAGAAAACGGTTCATGAACGGCCTCTCTCGATGCGCTGGGGTCAGAGCCTTCGAGTCCACGCTACGCCGAGGGTTCGGATTTGTTAACCCGTCACCGCCAAACAAGATGTAACACGGCTTGACCTGCCGTTTACCGCCGACCCCGCAAACAACAGAAACTTTTGCGCTGGCAAACAGGTCACCCGAACATCACTCGGAGAACAGCACCATGGCTCGGGCAATCTGGAAAGGCGCAATCAGTTTTGGTCTGGTGCACATCCCTGTGGCGCTGGTCTCGGCCACCTCGTCGCAGGGCGTGGACTTTGACTGGCTGGACAGCCGCAGCATGGACCCGGTGGGCTATAAACGGGTCAACAAGGTCACCGGCAAGGAAGTCACCAAGGACCACATTGTCAAAGGCGTGCAATTCGAAAAAGGCCGGTATGTGGTGCTCAGCGAGGAGGAGATTCGCTCGGCGCACCCGGTTTCGACCCAGACCATCGATATTTTTTCCTTCGTCGACAGCGCGCAGATCCCGCTGCAGAACATCGACACGCCCTACTACCTGGCGCCCGACAAGCGCGGCGGCAAGGTCTACGCCCTGCTGCGCGAAACCCTGAACAAAACCCACAAGGTCGCCCTCGCCCGGGTGGTTTTACACACACGTCAGTATCTGGCGGCGTTAATGCCTCTGGAGTCTGCGCTGGTATTGGTGAAACTGCGCTGGCCGCAGGAAGTACGCAGCCTGGACGAACTGGCGCTGGGCAGCGAAGTGACCAAACCCCAGTTGGCCAAAGCCGAACTGGACATGGCCAAACGGCTTGTTGAAGACATGAGCGCCGACTGGAATCCCGAGGATTACCGCGACGAGTTCGAGGACAAGATCATGGCCCTGGTGGACAAGAAGGCCCATGAAGGCAAGATCGAGGACGTTGAGACCGTTGACGGCGAAGAAGAGCGCAAGTCTGCGGATGTGATCGATCTGACGGAACTGCTCAAGCGCAGTCTGGGTGGCAAGGCTGCTGCCAAACCCAAGGCCAAGGCTGCCAGCAAGACAACGACGGCCAAAAAAACCAGAAAGGCCTCGTAAATGAAATCGGGCGACTGTCTTTCAACAGTCGCCCGATCTATCAGATCAGAATGAAGATCGCCAGCAGACCACCAAAGATCGCCCACTTTTCCAGGTAGTAACGCGCGCGATTGCGCTTTTTCAGCTCTTTGCCACGCAGGCGGATCTTGTAGATTTTGGTAAACAAGCGGTTGATACCGCCGGTGCGGTCGCCCGCATCGTTCGGCGCACCCGCCGCCGCCATCACGGTACGGCTGAACCAGCCATTGAATGCGGCGGCCCAGCGATACTTCATCGGGCGTTCGACGTCGCAGAACAGAATGATGCGGTTCTGGTCGGTGGTGTTTTCCGCGTAGTGAATGTAGGTCTCGTCGAACATCACCGCTTCACCGTCGCGCCAGTGATAGTTCTCGCCATCGACATTGATGTAGCAACCGGCGTTGTTCGGCGTTTCCAGCCCCAGGTGATAACGGTAGGAACCGGCATACGGGTCACGGTGACGCACCAGTTTAGAACCCGGTGGCAGTTCGGCGAACATCGCCGCCTTGATCGAACCGATGCTCTGCACCAGCTCAGTGGTACGCGGGCACAGTTGCAGCGCCGACGGATGGCTGTCGCCGTACCATTTCAGGTAGAAACGCTTCCAACCGGTCTTGAAGAAGGAGTTGAAACCGACATCGTCGTACTGGTTGGAGCGCTTGATCGCACCGGCTCGCAGCAGATTCTGACCTTCCTCGCGGATTTCTTCCCAATGGGCCTGCAACGGGCTCAGATCGGGAAAGTCCTTCGGGTCGAGGTAGGGTTTGTTCGGTTTCTTCGAAAACAGATAAAGGAAGCAGTTGATCGGCGCGAGAAACGTCGAGTGGTCGCTCAACTGACGGCCCAGTTTGTGACGCACACGACCGCGCAGGTGTACGTATGCAATGGAAATGACATAAATAGCAGCAATGATGAGTTTCACGGAAATCGTCACACGTCAAAAATGAACAAACTGCGCGCCTGCCGGCCATTGGCTCAGGGTCTGATGCAGTGGCATGAATACAAATACTGTCCCGGTGGCACTTCCTTGAGCCCTTGCCGATAGCGGCTATTGGGTGATCGGATGGCATTTTAGCCATACTTTGTAACCAATGGTGAACCTCATCTGTGAAAAACTGTCCGCTGATTCGGCCAAACGGCAGCCGTTGCGATCACGCGCGCGCCAGCCATGCCAGTGACATCAGCATTACGGCAGATTGAGTTCGACGAAAAGAAGTGGCGGCAGCGCGCCAGACGTGGTGCTGAAGGCAGCTTGAGGCGTTGATTTCCTGGAACCGAAGAAATCAGAAGAGCACTGCAGAGTTTGTCTCTGAATGCGCGTGTGCTTGGCAGGACGATTCAGGATCGGAACAGATGGGAACCCGGCCACAACAAACGAATGGCTCGGGGGACTGGAGCAGAGTGCCGCAAATGCTGAAGCGAGATACGGATGATCCGCCAGGCCAGAGGTTTAATGAAACCAATCGACCTGGCGAATCGTGAACCGCGTTTATTTGGAGGTGGAAAGGCTGGCCTTGCTCAATCCCTTGGTATTGTGATCGCCTGGCGTTGTAGCCGAGATCGCCGTCGCCTTCGACAAGCCCCGTGTCGCTTTAGAATGTGCAACACCTGAAGTCGCTGTACCGTGTCCACGGTCAGCGTTGTGGTCACGTCCCGTGTGCTGACCACTCACGCCGTGATCCCGAACGGCCCTGCCTTCATGATCCGCCTCCTGGCCTTCGGCACGACCATTATTGGAAGCGCTGGCTGAGTGCCCGGCGCCGCCGACACCACCACCGTGACTGCCGCCACCGCCACCCGCACCACCGTTACCACCACCATGACCACCGCCATCCTTGGCATAGGCAGAAGCCATGACGGACAGTCCGGCAGGCAGTAACGGCGCCGCAGCAAACATCATTACGCACGACATGACGGCAACGAGGTTTTTACTTTTGAAACGCATGATGGCATCCACAAGGGTTGATTTTACTGCCATCTAGGACGCACTCGGGGACATCGAGTTCAACCACGAGCGATAAAACAAGGTAGCGATACCTCACATATAAAGTGGGTGAGAACATGTCGCTATTGCTACCCGTGAAGTGGTCAGGAAACATCCGAACCCGGCGGGCTGCTCCTCAGTGAAAAAAATCCCTTGTTGAAACCTGGACGAAATTGCAGGTATTAGCGCTTGCGCGGAGTGACCGAAGGACGCGACGCCGCCGGCCGGGCCGCAGGTTCGTTATCGTCCGCCATACAACTGCCGCATTACTTATGCGACAATGCGCGCAATGTCTGGCATGAATCCCGCCTTTATTGCCCAACAGCTTGGACGCTGCGTCCAGAGGCTGCTCTCGCCCCACGCCCGCTGGCTCGACGCTGACGGTGACCGTGCCCGGGAAGAAAAAGCTCCAAAATGCCCCAGAAGTGGCCCAAGCGCCAAATGTGCGGCTCGCAACCCATTGATAGGTAAAGCAATTGATCTCCACAGCTAATATCACGATGCAGTTCGGCGCAAAGCCGCTGTTCGAAAACGTTTCGGTGAAATTCAACAACGGCAACCGTTATGGCCTGATCGGCGCCAACGGATGCGGCAAGTCGACGTTCATGAAAATCCTCGGCGGCGATCTGGAGCCGTCTGCCGGCCAGGTGATGCTCGAGCCGAACGTGCGCCTGGGTAAGCTGCGTCAGGATCAGTTCGCCTACGAAGAGTTCACCGTGATCGACACTGTGATCATGGGTCACGAAGAGCTGTGGAAGGTCAAGGCCGAGCGCGATCGTATCTATTCGCTGCCGGAAATGAGCGAAGAAGACGGGATGGCCGTGGCCGAGCTGGAAACCGAGTTCGCCGAAATGGACGGCTACACCGCTGAATCCCGCGCCGGTGAATTGCTGCTGGGCCTGGGTATTCCGCTGGAACAGCATTTCGGTCCGATGTCCGAAGTCGCGCCGGGCTGGAAGCTGCGTGTTCTGCTGGCTCAGGCACTGTTCTCCGATCCGGAAGTGCTGCTGCTCGACGAACCGACTAACCACCTGGACATCAACACCATTCGCTGGCTGGAATCGATCCTCACCGTGCGTAACAGCACCATGATCATCATTTCCCACGACCGTCACTTCCTGAACAGCGTCTGCACCCACATGGCCGACCTGGACTACGGCGAGCTGCGTCTGTTCCCGGGCAACTACGACGAGTACATGACCGCAGCGACCCAGTCCCGCGAGCAACTGCTGTCGGACAACGCCAAGAAGAAAGCCCAGATTGCCGAACTGCAGACGTTCGTCAGCCGCTTCTCGGCCAACGCCTCGAAAGCCAAGCAGGCCACTTCCCGCGCCAAGCAGATCGACAAGATCCAGCTGGCCGAGGTCAAGCCATCGAGCCGCGTGAGCCCGTTCATCCGTTTCGAACAGACCAAGAAGCTGCACCGCCAGGCCGTGACCATCGAGCAGATGTCCAAGGGCTTCGACGGCAAGACCCTGTTCAAGAACTTCAGCTTCACCGTTGAAGCCGGCGAACGCGTCGCGATCATCGGCCCGAACGGTATCGGCAAGACCACCCTGCTGCGCACCCTGATGGGCGAACTGACCCCGGACGCCGGTTCCGTGAAGTGGACCGAAAGCGCGGAACTGGGCTACTACGCTCAGGACCACGCCCACGACTTCGAAGACGACGTGAGCCTGTTCGACTGGATGGGTCAGTGGACTCAGGGCGAGCAAGTGATTCGTGGCACCCTGGGCCGCATGCTGTTCTCCAACGACGAGATCCTCAAGTCGGTGAAGGTCATCTCCGGTGGTGAGCAAGGTCGCATGCTGTTCGGCAAGCTGATCCTGCAAAAGCCGAACGTACTGGTGATGGACGAACCGACCAACCACCTGGACATGGAATCGATCGAGGCGCTGAACCTGGCGCTGGAAAACTACCCGGGCACGCTGATCTTCGTCAGCCACGACCGTGAGTTCGTATCGTCCCTGGCCACGCGCATCATCGAGCTGAGCCCGAACGGCGTGACCGACTTCAGCGGCACCTACGACGATTACCTGCGCAGCCAGGGCGTCGTGTTCTGATAGCGGCCTAGAGTCGAAAGCCCCGCCCCATGGCGGGGCTTTTTATTGCGTTCGGGAAAGATAGTTAGCCTGCTTTCTTTTATTTCACCGCCAAGCCATGATGCGGACTCTCCCACCGCCGCCCGCGAACGAGCCCTCATGTCTGCACAGCAACAGCCACCGCAAAGCTCCATGGCGATCACCCTGCAGATCGTCTCCATCGTTTTCTACACCTTTATCGCCTTCCTCTGCATCGGCCTGCCGATTGCCGTGTTGCCAGGCTATGTGCACGAACAACTGGGCTTCAGTGCCGTCATCGCGGGTCTGGTGATCGGATCGCAATACCTGGCAACCCTGCTCAGCCGGCCGATGGCCGGGCGCATGTCGGACACCGTCGGGACCAAACGGGCGATCGTTTATGGCTTGTCGGGAATCGTGCTCAGCGGTTTGCTGACGCTCGTTTCCACGCTGCTGCAGGACGTCCCGCTGGCGAGCCTGATCATTCTGATTGCCGGGCGTCTGCTGCTCGGCATCGCGCAGGGCCTGATCGGTGTTGGCACCATCAGTTGGTGCATGGGCCAGGTCGGTGCAGAGCACACCGCCCGCTCCATCGGCTGGAACGGCATCGCCTCTTACGGCGCCATTGCCATCGGAGCGCCGCTGGGTGTGCTGATGGTGGCCGACTACGGGTTTACCAGCCTCGGTATCGCGCTGTCGGTACTGGCCGCCGGCGCCCTGCTGCTGATCCGCAACAAACCCTCCGTACCGGTGGTGCGCGGCGAGCGGTTGCCGTTCTGGGCGGTATTCGGTCGGATTGCGCCGTTCGGTGCCAGTTTGAGCCTGGCCTCGATCGGTTACGGCACCCTGACCACGTTCATCACCCTTTATTACCTCAATCGCGGCTGGACCGGCGCGGCCTATTGCCTGACGGTGTTCGGCGTGTGCTTCATCCTGTCGCGGCTTCTGTTCATTGGCGCCATCGCCCGATTCGGCGGCTTTGCTTCGGCCATCGCCTGCATGAGCATCGAAACCGTCGGGCTGTTGTTGCTGTGGCTCGCCCCCTCGACTGGTTACGCACTGATCGGCGCGGGGATGGCAGGGTTCGGGCTGTCGCTGGTGTACCCGGCGCTGGGTGTTGAAGCCATCCAGCAGGTGCCCAACTCCAGCCGTGGTGCCGGGTTGAGTGCTTTCGCAGTGTTTTTCGATCTGGCATTGGCGGTCGCCGGGCCGTTGATGGGCGCGGTGGCGCTGAATCTGGGGTATTCGAGGATATTCCTGGTCGCAGCACTGCTGTCCGTGACCGGACTGGCGCTGACCTTGTGGCTCAAGCGTCGGGCAATGGCCTGACGCTTACTGATCCGCCGTCTGCATCCCCGCCCGGGAAGGCTTGCCCAGTGCATGGGAGAAGAACCGCCCGGCTTCGGAAATCAGGTTGCGGTGAATGTCTTCACGATCCACCCCGTCAGCATCGGTGCACAGCGCCGGCATCGCACGGATCTGCTCTTCATTGCACGGCGCCATGAACACAAAGTGTCCCGCACCGGCCAGCAACTTGAAGTCTGGCGCAGTCGGCAGTTTGCGCGCCAGGGCGGCGGCGTTCTTGTCGAACGCCACCAGTTTGTCGCCATCGCCGCTGTACAGGAGAACCGGCACATGCACGTCGGCCAGGGTGTGCCGACCAAATTTCAGGCTCAGCGGCGCCATCAACAGCAAGGCGTGGACTCTCGGGTCGGCCACCGGTTGCAGGTCATCGCGATCGACGATCAGTTCGCCCTGGGTGTTGCAGGCGTCGCGATCATCCGGACGTTCCTGGCAGTAACGACGCAGGCGATCAAGGTCAGGCTGCGCGCCGGAGAGAATCAACGCGGTCTCGCCCCCCGCCGAGTAGCCGATGACGCCCACTTGGTCGGCGTTGACGAACGGCGCCAGCATGCGGTCGCCAAGGGTGGCGGTAATGGCTTCGGAAATCTGGATCGGCCGGCCATAAAGATTGCTCAAGGTGCCGAGGCGGCTGTGATCCCTGGAGTTGTCACCGGGATGAATCACCGCCACCACCACAAAGCCCTTGCGGGCCAGGGATGTAGCCAGATCGTGCAAGGCCAGCGGTGTGCCGGTGTTGCCGTGGGACAGCATCAGCATCGGAAAGCGGCCGAGGGCGATCCTGGTGTCTTCGCCGGCTTCGACCGAATAGCCCTCGATCAGGCTCATGTGCTCGCGGTCGCTGGAGGGATAGAACGCGATGGCACGCATGGGTTGCAGGTCGAGCGGATCGAGGAACGTCATCTCGTGATAACCGACGCTCCAGCGTGGGTACTGGCCGGGGGCTGCGTGCACTGAATTCAGGCTGCCGAGCAGGCAAATCAGTAACGTTGCACAAAGACGCATCATGGGATGCCCCACCCTGTTGTTACTCAATCGAAAGATCCGTTGTGTTCGACGCCCGAAACTCCGAGGTTCGGTGATCCGGCGCGGCGCTGCACTCAGACGTTGATCGTAAGACTGCATAACCCGGGCCAGATTACGTAACAGTCAGACACAAAAAACTCCGTATCTGGCCCTTGCAGAACCAGAATACAGAGTTTTTTGGGTGTTGCCTGAACGAGAGCTGTTCTTTACGAAAGCCTTACGCAGCGGCGAACAGTTGCTCGCTGATGCGGGCGTGGGCCGCGCTCATAGCGTTGTTGCGCACTTCTTCACCGTAGGCCAGGCCTTCGGCACGGACGATTTCGATGTCGGTGATGCCGAGGAAGCCGAAGACCAGTTTCAGGTAGTCTTCGTGAGCCACGCCCGAGGCCTGACCGGCGTGGATGCCGCCCGAAGTCGATACGATGATCACTTTCTTGCCACCGCACAGACCTTCAGGGCCGGCTTCGGTGTAGCGGAAAGTCTGGCCGGCGACGGCGATGCGGTCGATCCAGGCCTTGAGCTGGGTTGGCACGGTGAAGTTGTACATCGGCGCGGCAACGACAATGGCGTCAGCCGCGATGAATTCGGCCAGGGTGTTGGCGCTCAGTTCGGCTTCGTGCTGTTGTGCAGCGTTGCGCAGTTCAGCGGCGGTGCCGGCGGCCACCAGAGTGGTCGACGAGAAGTGGCTGATGGCGTCGGCGGCCAGGTCGCGGTAGGTCACGACAGCGCTTGGCTCGGCGGCTTGCCAGGCTTTCACGACTTCGGTGCTCAGCTGACGGGAAGCGGAGTTGTCGCCCAGAATGCTTGAATCGATGTGCAGCAGTTTCATAGTGGAATCTCCTGGAAAGAATCGCCGGTGGCGACGGAATGGAGACAATCCTACCTACGAAACCAATAGCTGATTAGACGGCAACAATGCGATAGTTCGTCCCACCGATAGAACAGTTGGATTCGCCCCATATGCAAGACCTCAACGATCTCTACTATTTCGCCAAAGTGGTCGAGGCCGGCGGATTCGCTGCTGCCGGCCGCTTGCTCGGCATTCCCAAGTCGCGCCTGTCGCGGCGCATTGCCGAACTGGAAGAACGCCTCGGTGCGCGCCTGCTGCAACGCACTACCCGGCAATTGAAGCTGACTGCGGTTGGCGAGCGCTATTTGCGTCACTGCCAGGCGATGCTGCTGGAAGCGGAAATGGCCGATGAAACGGTGGCCAGCATGTCCAGCGAGCCCCGTGGCCGTTTGCGGGTTTCGAGTCCGACGGGGCTGGCCCATGAAATGCTGCCGGTGGTGATCAGCAACTTCCTCGGCAAATACCCGCAGGTGCAACTGGAAGTCACCTTGATCAATCGTCGCGTGGATCTGATCACCGAAGGCATCGACGTGGCCCTGCGCGTGCGCGAACACGGCGACGAAGAGCCGATGCTGGTGACCCGCCGTCTGCGCCAGGCACAGATGGTGGTGGTCGCCAGTCCTTCCTTTATACAGGGCGTGGAAATCAATCATCCGCAGGACCTCAAAGCCCTGCCGGTGCTTGGCGCGCTGGAAGCCGATCGCATGGTGCATGTGCGCCTGCTCGATCAGCACGGCAAGAGTTGCGATCTGGCGCTGGAAGCCCGGCTGGGCATCGACGACTTCATCGTACGCAAGGCCTGCGTGCTGGCCGGCCAGGGTTTCACCCTGCTGCCGATGATGTATTGCGAAGCGGAACTGAACAACGGCACGCTGGTGCAATTGCTGCCGGACTGGTCGTTGCCCGGCGGCTGGCTGCAAGCCGTATACCCGCATCGACGCGGGGTGATGCCGGCGGTGCGTGCCTGGATCGATCATTTGGTGGAATCGTTCAATGCCTGTGGAGAACGGCTGTTATGAAACAAGGAAAGATGAGCGAAGCGGACGTTGCGGATTTCTGCCTGACATTGCCGGGCGCCCGGGAAGACTACAAATGGGGCGGTGTGCGGGTGTTTTCGATTGCCGGCAACAAGATGTTCGCCTTGCAGGGGCTGCGCGGTGAGTCGCTGGCGTTCAAGGTCGACAAGGACCTGTTTCTCGGTCATTGCGACCGGCCGGGCATTCACCCGGCGCCTTATCTGGCGCGGGCACAATGGATCATCATGCACCCGCCCTACCCCTTGGGCGCCGAGGAACTGCAAGGGTTGCTGCAACGTTCTCACCAGTTGGTGGTGAGCAAATTGCCGAAGAAAACCCGGGTCGGGTTGCTGCTGTAGCTCTACCCCAACGCCAGCAGGTTCGAACCGAGGAACAACTGATCGATCCAGAACACCTGGTGCAGCGCAACGATCACCCAGAACAAAATCTGAAACGACACCTTGCGCGTCTTGTGCCGCAAGACCTGCTGGGCGATCAACGCGCCCGGCCAGCCACCCGCCAGTTCCACGGCGTGCAGGATGTTTTCCGGAGTGCGCCAGGCATCGGCGCGGGCCTTGCGCTTGTCGGCCCAGTACAGGAAGAACGCCAGCACGCTGACAATCCCGTAGGCCGCCAGCGGCACGCGAGAGATCCCGCGCAACCACATCGACAGCGAGCCGAACAGCGGCAACGCGCAGACGATCAGCAGCACGAACAGCTTCAACTTGAGGTGCTGGATGCGGCCGCCGGACGAGCCGCGATCCGGACGACGTACGCGGGAATCACTCATGCCCTGGCCGCCGCCCAATCCACCCAGCCGAACTGCCAGGTCGCCAGAATCAACAGACCGAACACGATCCGGTACCAGGCGAATGCCGCGTAACTGTGGCTGGCAATGAATTTCAGCAAGCCACGCACCGCGATCATGGCGAATATGAACGCCGTGACGAAACCGATGGCGAACACCGGAAAGTCGGCCGGCACGAACAGGTGGCGATACTTGTAGCCCGAATACACCGCCGCACCGACCATGGTCGGCATCGCCAGAAAGAACGAAAACTCGGTGGCGGTCTTGCGCGACAGGCCAAACAACAGGCCACCGATAATGGTCGAGCCGGAGCGCGAGGTGCCGGGGATCATCGCCAGGCACTGGGCGAAGCCGATCTTCAGCGCATCCGTCCAGCGAATTTCGTCGACCGTTTCAGCGTGAACTTCATGCTGACGCTGCTCGGCCCACAACATCACGATCCCGCCCACCACCAGCGCCGCGGCCACGGTGATCGGGTTGAACAGGTATTTGTGAATCAGATCGGCAAAGATCACGCCGAGCACCACGGCGGGCAGGAAGGCGATCAGCAGGTTGGCGGTAAAGCGCCGGGCGCTCGGCTGAGTCGGCAAGCCGATGACCACGTCGAGAATCTTGCGTCGAAATTCCCAGACCACTGCGAGAATCGCGCCGAGCTGAATGATGATGTTGAACGCCATCGCTCGCTCGCCTCCGAAATCGAGCAAGTCGGCAACAATGATCTGGTGTCCGGTACTGGAAATGGGCAAAAACTCCGTCAGCCCTTCTACAACTCCAAGAATCAGTGCCTGCAAGGCGGTCCAAAGGTCCATCAATCCCCCAAAGAGCGATGCGCTCAGGCATGCCCCGATAGTATTTTTTTACGTTCACTGCGTTCAGCGTAGCTGTTTGTCGCTGTACCGATTCCGCGCGCCAAGGATCCACACGAAACGGTCAAAATTCCGTGAAATGGCAACTTGGATTCAGGTTTTCACGCACGGGGCCGAAATCCTATCAGACAAGCCGTAATAGCGCTGCCGCGCTCTACGACTTGGGTCGCGTATGCCCGGGCGCGGAAACGTGCTTGGATGCTGGCGGTGATTTATTACAAGAAAAAAAACCGGAGTGACAGCGTTATGAACAGCTTGCGCAGTGTGTCGATCAGCCGACGCTTGTGGCTCATCTTGATTGTGGCGGTGGTCATGCTGCTGACCCTGGGCCTGTTGATGCTCAAGCAGATCCACGATGACCTGTATCACGCCAAGGCCCAGAAAACCCAGCATGTGGTGCAGACCGCCAGTGGATTGCTGGCCTACTACCAAGGCCTGGAAGCGGCGGGGACCCTGACCCGCGACGCCGCCCAGAAACAGGCGCTGACCGCGATTCGCGGCCTGCGCTACGATCAGAACGACTACTTCTGGATCAACGACCTCACACCCGTGATGGTCATGCACCCGACCAATCCCAAGCTTGAAGGCCAGAACCTCTCGGCGATTCGCGATCCGGACGGTTTTGCGGTGTTCAACGAAATGGTTGCCATTGCCAGGGCCAAGGGCGCCGGCATGGTCGATTACCGTTGGCCGAAACCCGGTGCCAGCGAGCCGGTGGCCAAGACCTCCTACGTGAAACTGTTCGAGCCATGGGGCTGGGTGCTGGGGTCCGGCGTCTACGTCGACGATGTGCAGGCCGAGTTTCAGGGCCAGGTGATCAAGGCGTCCGTTGTAGGGCTGGTCATCGCACTGATCATGGGCGTGCTGGTGATCCTGATTGCCCGCAGCATTGTCCGCCCCTTGCAGGAAACCGTGAACGCCATGGCCAACATCGCCAGCGGCGAAAGCGACCTGACCCGCAGCCTCGATACCCATGGCCAGGACGAAGTCACGCAACTGGCGCATCACTTCAATGCCTTCACCGCCAAGCTGCGCCGGGTCATCGGCGATTTGCAGGTGTCCGCCAGCGCGCTGGGCGAGTCGTCGCGGGAGCTGGGCAACGACGCAACCCAGGCCCAGCAGCGCAGCCAGCAACAGTCGCAGCAGATGGAGCTGGTGGCGACCGCCATCAACGAAGTCACCTACGGCGTGCAGGATGTGGCGAAGAACGCCGAACACGCCGCCAGCGAAATGCGTGACGCAGAAGCCCAGGCTCAACAGGGCCAGGTCAACATCGACGGCAGCTTGCAACAGATCGACAAGCTCTCCGGCACCATCGATCAGGCCGTCGAAGTCATCCGCACGCTGGCGACCGAAAGCACGCAGATCGGCAGCGTGCTGGAAGTGATCCGCTCGATTGCCGAGCAGACTAACCTGCTCGCCCTCAACGCCGCGATTGAAGCAGCCCGTGCCGGTGAACAGGGTCGCGGGTTTGCGGTGGTAGCTGACGAAGTGCGTTTGCTCGCGCAACGCACGCAGAAATCCACGGCGGAAATCCAGTCGATGATCGAGCGTCTGCAAAACCATTCAGAGGCCGCCGTGAAGGTGATCGGCGACAGCAGCAAGGCTTCGCAATTGACTATCGAGCAGGCGGGACTGGCCGGGGCGAGTCTCAATGCCATCGGCCAGGCGTTGCGCAACCTCAACGGTCTGAACGCCTCGATCGCCAGCGCGACCCTGCAACAGGCGCACGTGGTCGAGGACATCAACCAGAACGTTACTCAGGCGGCGGGCCTGTCTCACAGCACGGCGCTGGCGGCCGAGCAGTCAAGCCTGGCCAGCGTGCGACTCGGTCAGTTGAGCGAGCAATTGAACGGATTGCTGCGTCAATTCCGTGTCTGATCTCAGTCACCGGTGGGCGCTCACGCCCACCGGTTTTTGGGTACAATCCGCCCCCTCTTTTATCCCCTCCAAGGATCTTGCATGTCCGGGCTCGAACTGTTTGCCGCCGCCCTCGGTGTAATCGCCGTCTGGCTGACGGTCAAACAGAACCCGTGGTGCTGGCCGATCGGGCTGGTCATGGTGCTGCTCTACAGCTGGGTCTTCTTTGAAGTGAAGCTGTATTCGGACATGTTGCTGCAGGTAGTCTACGCCGCGCTGCAAGTCTATGGCTGGTGGCAATGGACCCGCGTCGGAACGCTGCACGACGGACGTGAGGTCAGCCGGCTCGATTCCCGTTCGATTCTGCAAGGGCTGGCCATCGGCGCCGTCGGCAGCCTTTTGCTGGGCGCGGCCATGGCGCACTGGACGGACGCGGCGCAACCCTGGCTCGACGCGGCGCTGACCGCTTTCAGCCTGGTCGCGCAATTCTGGATGGCCCACAAGCGCCTGCAATGCTGGGCGCTGTGGTTCGTGCTGGACGTGATCTTCGTCGGGCTGTTTCTCTACAAGGCGCTGTATCTCACGGCGGCGCTGTACGCCCTGTTCACCCTGATCGCGGTGCAAGGCTGGCGGGAATGGCGCGCCGATCCGGCGTTGCGCACATGAAAGTCGTGGTTCTGACCGGGCCGGAATCCACCGGCAAGAGCTGGCTGGCGGCCGGACTGCAGCGACAGTTCGGCGGTCTGCGGGTCGACGAGTACGTGCGCTGGTTCCTCGAGCAGAATCCCCGTGATACTTGCCTTGCCGACATTCCCGAGATCGCTCGCGGCCAGTTGCGATGGGAAGACGAGGCGCGAGCGCAACAGCCGAGCCTGCTGATTCTCGATACGCATCTTTTGAGCAACATCCTCTGGAGCCAGACGCTGTTCGGCGACTGTCCCGACTGGCTGGAACCGGAACTGCTGGCGCGTCATTACGACCTGCACCTGCTGCTGTCTGCGCAACAGATCGACTGGACAGACGACGGTCAACGTTGCCAGCCAGCGCTCAGCGAACGTCTGGCCTTCTACGACGCCACCAAAACCTGGCTGGAACAGCACCGGCAACCTTTGCAGATCATTCAGGGTGACTGGGCCGAGCGCCAGGCTCAAGCCTTCGACGCCGTACGAAACCTGCTGGCAGGTTGACCCGGGTCCGGGTTGCCTGCCCCGTGCATTTTCCCCGATTCGGGGTAAAAGTGTCCGATCCTGAAACACTCCTTCCTCTGCAAAGCCCCCGTCTCAACGGCCTTCATCGCTTTGTCATGCGACTTGTTACATCGCTGAAACACCCTTCTGCAAACCCTTGTCCCAGAGCATCGCAATGGCTTTGCCCCGCAGAAACGGCAGGGACCTGTTTCAGCGCTGAAACAGCATTTGTATCAGCGCTGCACACTCGTCAGCCAACCCATTGAAAACCCGGAAGATTTAAAAACCGGCACAGCTTTCGCTCTCTCCTTCACAACGCTGACTCGGGCCAGCCCACTGAAGAAGGAATTGCCGCCGTGGGAAACATCAACAAAGCCTTCACTTGCCTTCTGCTGATCGGATCAGCCGCCAGCACTTTCCTCAGTGTCCACGTTCAGGCTGAAGGCAATGGCGTGATCGTGCTCAATCGCAACGTGCAGCCGATTCCGATCGGACGCAGCGCGTTCGGCAAAGACCCCTACCCGACCACTGTCAATGCCAACCCGTCCGCGCGCATCGACCAGGCAATGACCAGCACCGAACTCAATGACGGTGACTTTGCCAGTGTAGCCAGTGGCTCATCTATCCGCAGCAACATATCCGTAGGGTCCAGCCTGCCGGGCACCAACGTTCTGACCAATCCAAACGGTCTGCCCGGCATGAGCGCCGGCCATGGCGGCGGCGGTGGCGGGACGATTTCCAACACCATCAACCGCTCGCTCAGCAGTGGTCTGGCTCCGCTGACCCGCATGGCCGGAGGCCAATGAAATGAATCGTTCCCTGCTCCTTTTGGCGTTGCTCGGCTGCACCAGCGTGATGGCCGATCCAGGCGCCGTGGACAGCGCCAACATTCAGAACTCCGGCGCGCAGTACAACGGCAACTTCAACGTCAACCAGGCCGCCGGCGATCAACAGCAACAGACCAACGTCAAGTCGATTGCCATCGGCACGTCGGCCAGCGCCACCACCATCATTCACCAGAAACTCGACACCCCCGCCGACCGCTCGATCAATGCGAGCTCCACTATCGGCGGTACCTCATTCAGTAACGGCAACGGCGCACTGGGCGTGAACCAGGGTTCCGGGGCCAACAACCAGATGGCCAACGCCATGCGGATCAGCATCAGTGCTGCACCGCAGAGCGTTGACGATAGCGCCCTTTCCCAACAGAACGTGGCGTTGTTACCGAGCTCAGGAGCAACTGGCATCCCCGGCAGTCGCCAGGTCACGACAAGTGATCAGGCCTTCACCGGCAGTCGCGGGGTAATCCAGGTGAACCAGAGTGCCGGGGTGGGGAACCGAATGGCTAACACCCTGAGCATCCGGGTCGCTGACTGACCCAAACAAGAAGCAGTGCAATTAGAAAGTACCAACACTTAACCAACTAATAAGCACGACGGAGAAACACCATGAAACCTACAATGGCTCTCAAACCACTGGTTTTCGCACTCGCCGCAGTGATGGCAATCGCAGCTCAGGCAGGCGGCCGTGATGAACATCACGGTCATCATCACGGACCCAAAGGCCCAACCCTGGAAGAACTGCTGCAAATCACCGCCGGTGCAGGCGCTGCAGTCATCGACCAGCAAACCAGCGACGGCAATGTGGTGTTGAATCAAGGCACCAACAACAATGCCAACGCCAGCAACGCTGTCAACGGCGCCAACGGCAACATCGGCATGAACAACGCCGCAGGCGATGGCAACCAACAAGACAACGCCGCCGCTCTGGCCACTGCTGACGAAAGCTTCATCTTCGGCGCTGCGGTTTCCGCCTCCAGTGCAACTCAAATGAACACCGGCAACACCGTTGCGAACTACTCCAGCACAGCCAATGCCAGCCTCAACAACGTCGGCAACGGTGGCTCGGGTAACATCGGCGTGAACAACGCTGCCGGCGACTTCAACCAACAGAAAAACAACCTGGCAATTGCTGTATCCGGTGGTCGTGTAGCTAACGCCGCTGCTGCCGCCAACCAAACCTCGACGGGTCTGGGCGTCGCCAACAACGGCACTCAAACCTACAAAAAAGATACCCTCACTGGCACTGTCAACGCCGCCGGCGCATTCGTGGCCGCAGGCACCGCAGTCACCAAAGACGATGATCACGGTCACGGTGGCTATGGCAACAACGACAGGGGCCATGGCAAAGATCAGAAATCTGATTTCGTTGCCGTGGGTGTCTTCGGTCTGGCTGGCGTGACCACTCAACAAGTGTTGACTCCAGACGGCTGGAAAAACCCAGTCACCAACACCGCCAGCATGACCAACGTAGGCAACAACTGGTCCGGCAACGGCGGCTTCAACAACGCTGCTGGCGTTGGCAACCAACAAAGCAACTCGCTGTCCATCGCTGCAGGTTGCAAAGCCTGCATGTAATCGCGATCGAAACGAAAGCCCCGGAAACGGGGCTTTTCCTCAGTCCGCAAAGGCGTATCGATCATGCGTAAGACTGCCCTCCTCGCTCTGCTTTGCTTCTGTGGCCTGACCCAGGCTGCTCAGATTCCCGTTGCTGCCCTGCCCGGCGGCACGCTCGTCTACAAAAACGTGCAAAGCATCCGTGAGCGCAAGTTTGCCGACATCGTCGAACAAAAAACCGATTTCAGCTGCGGCGCCGCCGCGCTGGCAACGGTACTGCGCCAGGCTTATTGGCTCGACGTCGATGAAGAGCACATCATCAAAGGCATGCTGGTCAATTCCGACCAGGACCTTGTCCGTACGCAAGGTTTCTCCATGCTCGACATGAAGCGCTACATAGAAAGCATCGGCATGCGTGCCAGGGGCTACAAGATCCCACCGGAAAAACTCGATGCGGTCACTATCCCGGTGGTGGTACTGATGGAAATTCGCGGCTACAAGCATTTCGTGGTGCTGCAGCGGGCGGACAAGGATTGGGTCTACATCGGAGACCCCGTTTTAGGACACAAACGCTACAGCCATGATGACTTTGTCAAAGGTTGGAACGGCATTGTCTTTGCCATCGTCGGCCCCGGATACGACAAAACCAATGCATTACGCAGTCCTCCGGCACCGCTGACCGCCAAGAACAAGCTGGATAACTTCAACCCCGTCAAAGATGCTGAATTGATGGACTTCGGGTTCATACAGAGCGACTTCTTTTAATCGCCGATTATAAAGAGTGGGGCTGGATGTCCCGGGAGCAGCAGATGAAAACCTCATACTGGCTGGCCGCCGCCTGCCTGGCAGCGAGCGCGTCAGGCTATGCCAATGCAGGGTTCAAACCCATCGAAATCCAGGATTCGGAGCTGTCACAGCTTCGCGGTCGCTACGTCATGCCGGGCCGGATCATCAGCTTCGGTGTCGTCATGAGCAGTACCTGGCGCAACGCCAGTGGAGATCTGATCGGGGCCTCGGCCACGATGCAATTGCAGGCCGCTTCGGTAAAACCTGAATTCTACGTCTCGACCATCAAGGAACACGGCAATGGCAGTACACCGGAACTGGGGACTGGCTCGGTCGTGGGTGGCGCGGGACTCAACTCCAGCCAGGGCGTGACGCAGAGTGTGCGCGCCGCTGGCGACGGCAACTCCGCCTACAACAACGTTGCGATCAACGTCAAAGAAGCCAGTCAGGCACCTGCCCTGATGCCCGCCCAGGGCCAGGCCTTGATGGCCGGCCAGACCATTTCGGGCAGCAACGGTGCCGGCAGCGTCGCGGTTTCAGCCACAAACGGCGGTGTGCAAATGGCCATTCAGGCCTCCGGCAATCAGGGTACAGCCTTGCAACAGGTCGCCCAGGGCGGACTGCTGCAAAATACCCGCTTGCTGGGTAACGCGAACGTAGTCAACAACCTGACACAACTCAACGTTGTCCTTAACAATAACGGTATGAGTGCCGGCGCACTGGACTGCAACCTGACTCAACTCAGAGCACTACGCAATATCGGATATTGAACTACGCTGAGTCTCGATCATTGGGCTTAAAGGGACGGCTTATTCATGTATCGATCAGTATCACTGCGTGCCGCTGTATGTTTGAGTACTCTTCTACCCGCGGCGATGCTGCAAGCAGCACCCGATGCCGATGTAGAAGCCCTGAAACAGGAACTTCTGGAGCTTAAGCAACGATACGAAGTACAACAAAAAGCCTTGGCGGTGCTCGAACAGCGAGTCCGCCAGGTCGAAGAGCAACCCGCTTCTCCACCCCCAAAACGCCTGGCCAAATCGCCTTCGGACATGAAAGGCAACCGGGTCGCCACCGGCACCGGGGCTGCAGCAGCGTCGGGGGGCGCCGCCGGGGGCAGTGGCGCATCCTATGGCCAATCGTTGGCCGACGATTCACAACCGGCACAGAGTGTGTCCAACCTGTACGACGAAGCCAGCGGTTTCTTCGGGGGCGGCAAATTCAGCTTCGAAACCGGTATCACCTATTCGCGTTATGACACGCGCCAGCTGATTCTCAACGGTTTCCTGGCTCTGGACTCGATTTTTCTCGGCAACATCAACCTCGACCGGATCAAGGCCGACACCTGGACGCTGGACCTGACAGGCCGCTACAACTTCGACAACCGCTGGCAATTCGACCTGAACGTGCCAGTGGTCTACCGGGAATCGACCTATCAGTCCGGCGGCGGCAACGGCGGCGCCTCCAACGTCACCACCGAACAGGACGTCAGCCGCGACCCGACCATCGGCGACGTCAACTTCGGCATTGCGTACAAGTTCCTGGACGAATCGGTCAACACCCCGGACGCCGTGGTCTCCTTGCGGGTCAAGGCGCCAACCGGCAAGGATCCGTTCGGCATCAAGCTGCGCAAGACCGACGACAACAGCAACCTGTTCGTTCCCGACACCTTGCCGACCGGCAACGGCGTCTGGTCGATCACACCGGGCATCTCGCTGGTCAAGACGTTTGACCCGGCCGTGCTGTTCGGCAGTCTGTCCTACACCCACAACTTCGAGGAGTCGTTCGACGACATCAGCTCCACCGTCAACCAGAAAAACCCGGGCAAGGTACGCATCGGCGACAGCTTCCAGATTGGCGCCGGGGTTGCCTTCGCACTGAACGAGAAGATGAGTATGTCGTTCTCCGTATCCGACCTTGTGCAACGCAAGAGCAAGCTGAAACAGGATGGCGGGGATTGGCAATCGGTGGTGTCCAGCGACGCCAACGCCGGTTACTTCAACGTCGGCATGACCATCGCGGCCACCGACAATCTGACCATCGTACCCAACCTGTCCATCGGCATGACCGACGATGCCCCGGACTTCTCCTTCAGCCTGAAATTCCCGTACTACTTCTAACCCGCCACACAATGAAAAGGCCCGCTGCGACTTGCATCGCAACGGGCCTTTTCAGCTTCTTCCCCGAAGAAGCACCGCGCCCTAGCGGATCTGGTGTTTATGCAGCAATCGATAGAAAGTCGGCCGTGAAACCCCCAGCACTTTGGCGGCCACACTGAGGTTGTCGCTGTGCCGGTTCAGCACATCGCACAATGCCTGGCGTTCGGCGCGGGTCTTGTAGTCTTCGAGAGTACCCATCGGGGTGGCAATCGATTGCTGGCTGATCAGGCCCAGGTCACGGGCTTCGATCTGTCGTCCTTCGGCCAGCACCAGGCCCCGGCGTACACGGTTGGCCAGTTCCCGGACATTGCCCGGCCAGTCGTGCTTGCCCATTGCAATCAAGGCATCTTCACTGAAACTGCGCGGCCGGCGCCCGGTTTCGTGGCTGTAGAAGTGGGAAAAATGGTTGGCCAGCATCGACAGATCGCCATGGCGCTCACGCAAAGGCGCGGTGACGACTTGCAGCACATTCAGCCGGTAGTACAAATCCTCACGAAAGCGCTTCTTCTCGATCGCCGCTTCAAGGTCGACGTGGGTGGCCGCCAGCACGCGCACATCCACCGGGATCGGCTGGCTGCCGCCCACCCGTTCGATGTGTTTTTCCTGGAGAAAGCGCAGCAGATTGGCTTGCAGCTCCAGCGGCAGATCGCCGATTTCATCGAGAAACAATGTCCCGCCGTTGGCCGCCTCGATACGCCCGACCTTGCGCTGGTGGGCACCGGTAAACGCGCCTTTTTCGTGGCCGAACAGCTCGGACTGAATCAAATGCTCGGGGATTGCCCCGCAGTTGATGGCCACGAACGGTTTGTTGTGCCGTTGCGATTGTCGATGCAGGGTTCGGGCGACCAGTTCTTTACCGGTGCCGCTCTCGCCGCGAATCAGTACCGGCGACTCGGTGGGCGCCAGTTTACTGAGCAGCTTGCGCAGTTCGCGAATCGGTTTGCTGTCGCCGAGCAGTTCGTGTTCCGGCTGGTCGACATGAATCGTGCCCTGGCCGCGCAGGCGCGCCATGCCGAACGCCCGGCCCAGTGTGACCTGCACCCGCGACACGTCGAAGGGCAAGGTATGAAAGTCGAAAAACCATTCACAAACGAAGTCCCCGACGTTCTGCAGGCGCAACACTTCCTGATTCAGTACGGCGATCCACTCGGTGCCGCTACGGCTGATCAATTCCTTGACCGCTTCGGGTCGCTCCAGGTGAAAAGGCTGCAAACGCAGCAAGCCGACATCGCAACTGCGGTCGGCGGCATTTTCCAGGCTGCAACTGTCAACATCCCAGCCGACCGAACGTAGACCGGGCAGTAATCGGTGACAGTCGTCACAAGGGTCGACTACCAATAAACGTCGTAACGCAGGCGCTTCGCTCATGACTGTTCCTTGGCGCCAAATTATAGGAAATGATTGTAAAAACAGTCATTTGGCAGACCTGGCTGTAACATTAGCAAGAATTTGACGGCGCCTTGTATCAATTGCTTATAGGCGTACAAGCGAAGCAGTTATAAGAGCCCGTTTTATTAGTCAGCTATCGACTCGAATCTTTCACCCAGCTTTCAAAAAACGCCGTAACAGAGATTGTATGAAAGAAAGTCGAAATTTCTTTAAATCCGGTGTGACCTGTCAGCGGGTTGCGTGCATCAGTACAAGTAACTCGCCGAACGGTAAGCCCAACCGACGGCACATCACTTGATTGGGCACTATAGAGAGAAGACCCCATGACCGCCCCGCTCCGTATCAACGAAGCTCTTTTGATTGCCAACCACGCCTTCAAACCTTTCCAGTGCGTGGCCTGGGCTCCACAAGACGGCAATGGCGAACTGAGCCTGACCGTCATCGACCGCACCAATTCGCAGATTGGCCGCACCTGCATCCCAAGCAGCGCCTACTCCGATCCTGCGCAACTCGAATACCTGCTGCAACAAGCCCGTGCCGAACTGAGCGACGAAGGTTACGCACTGCAGTCCTGGTCGATGCCACACTGATCCGAGGGCAATGCGGATGACTTTCCAGTCATCCGCCCTCTTCTTCAAGTTGCTGAATCCTTTTTAACTTCAGCCACTTTGTATAACTTTCCTCAGTACTTTCGCGCCTGAATGCTTGGCAGGCTTGCGACTGGTTCAAAAAGTCACTGTTCTGGCACAGTGCGACCCTCCACCTGTTAGTTCTGTCAGTTGTACTTGCGCTTGTTCAGGGATTGAATGTTTCGCCATGCCGTTATCGCCCCTCCTCATGAATACGGGTCGACTCGCAAGGAGAAACATGCATGTCAATCCAAACCGCTATTGCGCTGCCGACGCTGACGAACAATGCCGGACAACTCGACAAGTCGTTTGCCAACAACGGCGTGACTCAGGTTTATTTTGCCGGCAGCACATCCAGCCTGACCCAGCATGTAGCTCTTGACCCGCGAGGTCGTATCCTGATTGCCGCCAAGGTCGGCACGCCTCAAGGCAGCCGTTTCGGCCTGGCCCGTCTGCTGGATGATGGCTCTGCGGATCTAGGCTTCGGCTTTCAGGGCAGCGTGATCGGCCAGTTCGCCTCTGGTTTTGAAGCCACGGGCAGCAAGGTTCAGGTCTTGTCCGACGGGCGAATCCTGCTGGCCGGCCTGCATTACGAGTCCGAACATCGCACCTTGCCCGCCCTCGCCCTGTTCGATGCGCAGGGCCGACGCGCCCCGGAGTTCGGCGACAACGGCCGGAAAATAGTGTGTTTGCCCGGCGATCTGTCCATGGGCACTCGCGACACCTGGCTGCCACCCGGCGTCCCGGGGGCAGAAGCCTGCGATTTCGCAGTCCAGGATGACGGGCATATCCTGCTTATTGCCAATCACCACTGCTCACTGGCGGACCACGTCGGCATGCTGATCCGCGTCACCCCCGATGGCCTTCTGGACAAGACCTTCAATGGCCGGGGCTTTGTGATGGTTCGGCACTTGTTGCTCAACACCTGGCTGGGCGGCCTGTTGTTGCAGAAAGACGGACGCATCGTGGTGGCCGGCGCCATCGACTTCCCCCAGCAAGGCCTGCTCGCACGCTACCTGCCGGACGGGCGGCTCGACGAACGCTTTGCGCTGGACGGTTTCCTGGCCTTCAAGGCTCAAGGGCACAGCGCGCTGGTCAACCAGGTCATCGAATCCTCGGATCACCTGCATTGCTTTGGCAGCAGCCGCGACCCGATCCGCTGCCTGGCGCTGTCTGTCCACATCAACGGCCGCCCCGACCTGCATTGCCACAACGGCCAATCCACCCTGCTGGACATCGGCCCCAGCGGCTGCCAGTGGAGCGCCGCACAGCGCATGCCGGACGGTCGACTCATCGCGGCAGGCGCCACGATTGGCGGGGTCGAGGCCGACTTCATCGTCGCGCGCTATCTGGCCGACGGGCGCCTCGACCAAAGCTTCGGAGCGGGCCGCGGCTGGTTGCGCACGCGACTGGGCCGCAGCCTCGATACCGCCACGTCGCTGGCGCTGCGACCGGAAGGAGGCATTCTGGTGGGCGGCTATTCGCTGGATGGCAATTACCGCGCCGTAGTGGCGCGCTATCTGAACCCATGAACAGAAACTTCCTGCACTTGATCTTGCTCAACGCTTGCGGCACCTTGCGCGCTTCTTAAAGCAAGGAGCAACCGATGTCCGGTTCGATGGCTCAGGCGTTCGCGCACAATTTTCTCGGGCATTCGCCCCGCTGGTACAAGGCGTGCATCGTCGGGTTCCTGATTCTCAATGCCGTGGTGCTGTGGTCGGCAGGCCCGGTGGCCGCTGGCTGGCTGTTGGTGATCGAATTCATTTTCACCCTGGCCATGGCGCTCAAATGCTATCCGCTGATGCCTGGCGGTTTGTTGCTGATCGAAGCCCTGCTGTTGAAGATGACAACACCCCAGGCACTGTACGAAGAGTTGCAGCACAACTTTCCGGTGATTCTGCTGCTGATGTTCATGGTCGCCGGCATCTACTTCATGAAGGATCTGCTGCTGTTTCTGTTCTCGCGCCTGCTGCTTGGCGTGCGTTCGAAGATGCTGCTGGCGTTGATGTTCTGCTTTTTGTCGGCGTTTCTTTCGGCCTTTCTCGACGCATTGACCGTGACCGCCGTGATCATCAGCGCGGCCGTCGGCTTCTATTCGGTCTACCACCGGGTCGCCTCCGGCAACGATCCGCGCCAGGACAGTGAGTTCAGCGACGATCAACATTTGCCCAAGCTGCATCACGAGGATCTGGAGCAGTTCCGTGCCTTCCTGCGCAGCCTGCTGATGCATGGTGCTGTCGGGACTGCATTGGGCGGCGTCTGCACGCTGGTCGGCGAGCCACAGAACCTGCTGATCGGCCATGAAATGGGTTGGCACTTCGCCGAATTTTTCCTCAAGGTTGCGCCGGTTTCCCTGCCGGTACTGGTGGCCGGTCTGTTGACCTGCATGCTGCTGGAGAAACTGCGCGTGTTCGGCTACGGCACCTTGCTGCCGGACAACGTCCGCGCCGTTCTCGCCGATTACGCCACCGAAGACGATGCCGAACGCACGCCTCGCCAGCGTGCCGCGCTGCTGGTACAGGGCGCTGCCGCCTTGATCCTGATTGCCGGGCTGGCATTTCATATCGCTGAAGTGGGCCTGATCGGCCTCATGGTGATTGTCCTGATTACCGCTTTCAGCGGCATCACTGACGAGCATCGGCTGGGTAGCGCGTTCAAGGACGCCATGCCGTTCACTGCGCTGTTGGTGGTGTTTTTTGCCGTGGTGGCGGTAATCCATGATCAACAGTTGTTCGCGCCGTTGATCCAGTGGGTGCTGGCATTGCCCGCCGAGCAGCAACCGGGGATGTTGTTCATCGCCAATGGTCTGTTGTCGGCCATCAGTGACAACGTGTTTGTGGCGACGATCTACATCACCGAGGTCAAACAGGCATTCCTGTCCGGCCACATGAGCCGTGAACACTTCGAGACGCTGGCCATTGCCATCAACACCGGCACCAACCTACCAAGCGTAGCGACACCCAATGGTCAGGCTGCATTTCTGTTTCTGCTGACGTCGGCGATTGCGCCGCTGGTGCGGCTGTCGTACGGGCGAATGGTGTGGATGGCGTTGCCCTACACCGTGGTGATGGGATTGCTGGGCTGGTATGCCGTGAGTTACTGGCTGTAAAAACAACAACGGGAGCCCTGGGGCTCCCGTTTTTTTTAAGCATCGATCAACGCGACAGTATGTGCTGCTCGATGACTTGCGCCACACCGTCCTCGGTGTTTGGCCCGGTCACCACATCGGCCTGACGCTTCACTGCGTCTTCTGCCTGGCCCATGGCAATCGACAGGCCGGCGACATGAAACATTGCCGGGTCGTTGCCGCCGTCGCCGATCGCTGCCGTCTGGGCAAGCGGCACGCCCAGGTGTTCGGCCAGAGTCACCAGTGCGGCGCCCTTGTTGGCTTCCAGCGCCGTCACGTCCAGATACACCGGCTGCGAACGCGAGACCTGCGCCATTCCCTCGACCGTAGGCAGCAAACGCGCCTCCAGTTCGATCAACAGGCCGGTGTTGTTGCTGGTCGCCACAATCTTGTCGATGCGCTCCAGGTACGGCTCGAAACTGTCGACCACCACCGGCGGATAACCCAGGCCATGCTGCTCGCGCGGGACCATCGGCCCGTGCGGATCCTTGAGCAGCCAGTCGCCGCCACTGAACACCCAGATTTCGACCTCCGGCTGATCGGCAAACAGTGCCAGTGCCGTCAGCGCCGCTGTGGCCGGCAGGTAGTGAGCGACCAGAATGCTGCCGTCCGGGTTGACGATCGTGCCGCCGTTGAATGCCGCAGTCGGCAGATCGACGCCCAAGGCTTCGATCTGCTGCAACATGGCCTTGGGCGGGCGCCCGGTAGCGAGGCTGAACAGCACGCCCGCTTCGCGCAACGAGCGAACCGCATCAATGGTGCGCTGACTGAGGCTGTGATCGGGCAGCAACAACGTGCCGTCCATGTCGCTCAGCAGAAAACGGATCGGCTCTCTCATCCGAGACCATGCCAGACGCGACCATCGCGAGTCAGCAGATCATCGGCGGCCTGAGGCCCGTCTTCGCCAGCGGCGTATCTCTGTACGCTCGCGTCCTGTTGCCAGGCGTCGAGAAACGGCTGCACCGCACGCCAGCCGTTCTCGATGTTGTCGGCACGCTGGAACAGCGTCTGGTCACCGGTCAGGCAGTCATAGATCAGGGTTTCGTAGCCGGTGGAAGGCTGCATTTCGAAAAAGTCCTTGTAGGCGAAACCCAGTTCGATGTTGGCCATGTTCAGCGCCGGCCCGGGCCGTTTGGCCAGCAGGTCGAACCACATGCCTTCGTTGGGCTGGATCTGGATACGCAGATAGGTCGGCTGCAACTCATCGACCTCCGTGTCACGGAACTGCGCATACGGCGCCGGTTTGAAACAGATGACGATCTCGGTGTCGCGCACGCTCATGCGCTTGCCGGTGCGCAGGTAGAACGGCACGCCGACCCAGCGCCAGTTGTCAATCATCACCTTCAGCGCCACGTAAGTTTCGGTGGTGCTGTCGGGTGACACGTTGGCTTCTTCGCGATAACCGGCCACCGGTTTGCCTGCGACTTCACCGGCGCTGTACTGGCCGCGCACCGAGTTGGCCCGCGCCTCTTCGGTGGTCCATGGACGAATCGCGCCGACCACCTTGGCCTTCTCGCCCCGCACCGCATCGGCGCCGAACGCGGCCGGCGGCTCCATTGCGACCATGGCCAGCAACTGGAACAGGTGATTGGGCACCATGTCCCGCAGGGCGCCGGTGTGCTCGTAGAAACTGCCACGGGTTTCGACGCCGACGGTTTCGGCGGCGGTGATCTGCACGTGGTCGATGTAGTGGTTGTTCCAGAACGCCTCGAACAGGCTGTTGGAGAACCGGCTGACCAGGATGTTCTGTACGGTTTCCTTGCCCAGATAGTGATCGATCCGGTAGATCTGCTTTTCCGACATGACCTTGAGCAGGCAGGCGTTCAACGCCTCGGCGGTTTGCAGGTCGGAGCCGAACGGCTTTTCGATCACCACCCTTCTGAACGCTTCGGGGGTTTCTTCCAGCAGTTTTGCGGCGCCGAGTCGGCGCACCACTTCGCTGAAGAAACGCGGCGCGGTGGCCAGGTAGAACACCGCATTGCCAGTGCCACTGTCGGCGATTTTCGCCGCCAGCGCAGAATAAGTGCTGTCGTCCAGGAAATCGCCCTGGACGTAGCTGATACCTTTGGCGAGCTTGGCCCACAAGGCTGGATCAAGCATCTGATCGCCCTTGCCGACCTTCGCTGCCACTTCGGTGCGGATGAAGTCTTCAAGCTTTTGGGCGAAGGCTTCATCCGTGATGGCGTTGTGATCAACGCCCACGATCCGCAGATTTTCGTCAAGCAAGCCGTCGCGGCTGAGGTTGTACAGCGCCGGCATCAGCAAGCGCTTGACCAGGTCGCCGTGGGCACCGAACAAAAACAGCGTGGTCGGTGGTGCGGGTTCTGCCTTGGATTTTCTGCGGATCGTATGGGTCATTTCTTCGCAGTCTCTACGTGGCCGCCGAAGCCGAAGCGCTGGGCCGAGAGGATCTTGTCACCGAACGTGCCCTGGCCGCGGGAGCGGTAGCGCGAGAACAGCGAGTTGGACAGCACCGGTACCGGCACCTTTTGTTCCATGGCCGCTTCGATGGTCCATTGACCTTCACCGCTGTCGGCCACGGAGCCGGAGAAACCGTCGAGTTTCGGGTCGACCGCCAGGGCATCGGCGGTGAGGTCGAGCAGCCACGACGACACCACGCTGCCACGACGCCAGACTTCGGCGATGTCGGCCACGTTCAGGTCGAAACGCTGGTCTGGCGGCAGAAGCTCGCTGGACTTGGTCTTGAGGATGTCGAAGCCCTCGGCGAAGGCCGCCATCATGCCGTACTCGATACCGTTGTGAATCATCTTCACGAAGTGACCGGCACCGGCGGGACCTGCGTGGATGTAGCCGTGTTCTGCACGCTGGTCATCGGATTTGCGATCCTTGGTGCGCGGGATGTCGCCCATGCCCGGCGCCAGAGCGGCGAACAGCGGATCCAGACGCTTAACGGTGTCGGCATCGCCGCCGATCATCATGCAGTAGCCGCGCTCCAGGCCCCAGACACCGCCAGAGGTACCGACGTCGATGTAGTGCAGGCCCTTCTCGGCCAGCGTCTTGGCCCGGCGGATGTCATCCTTATAGTTGGTGTTGCCGCCGTCGATGATGGTATCGCCGGCCTCGAGCAGATTGCTCAGCGTTTCGATGGTGTCTTCAGTCGGTGCGCCGGCCGGCAGCATGACCCAGACGGCACGCGGCTTGGCCAGGCCCGCGACCAGCGCAGGCAGATCGGCGACGCCGGTAGAGCCCTCGGCGGCCAGGGTGTCGACAAAGGCGGTATTGCGGTCGTAAACAACGGTGGTGTGACCGTTGAGCATCAGACGCCGTGCAATATTGCCGCCCATGCGGCCCAGTCCAATAATCCCGAGTTGCATGTGCTGATGCTCCTTACTACAAATAAAAGTGTGTCAAAGGTTATAGCCCAACGCTCTCAAGGAGGTTAGTCCAGAGCGTCGGTGTGAAGTTTCCGGGCATTGTGCCCGATCCAGACTGATAACGTCGGGAAACGTGGCGAAGACACAACGACCATGAAAAATAAAAAAGTTCCATTCACGAGCAAAAGAAACCAGAATCGGCGCCGATAGCAGGTCAAGGCTCGAAACCGGGGCTGATCTGCAGTTGAGACACGCCATTTGCGAGGTGAGCAATGGGCACAGTACACACAGCAATGCCGCCACAAACCCTCTACGTCACGATCCGCCGCGATGAACTTCGTCAGCTGAAGGACGAACGCGACCAGCTTAAACAAGAGTTGGCGCAACTGCGCCTGATGACCCAAGGCGTCGAGCCACAGCCTCTGCCACGCGTCCAGCGCTCACCCCACGCCTGACCGCCCGCCTGATCGGGAACCGCTGCCCTGCTGTTCCCGACATGATCCGCCCTCTGCCATTTGCAGCAACTAACGAAGTTTTCACATTCGCTTGTTGATACTCCGGCCCATTCTGCCGTGCGTGTCCGCGCGCGGCTTCCGTTCGTCGGTTTCATGCTCCCGAGTTCATGAAACGTCCCGGCGGTGGCAATGGTGACTGAGTTGGAGTGCTGAATGGCATTGTTTAAACGCAGCAAGACTGCTGCGGCAGGTTTTGACTGGGCCGGTTTCATCTGGCTGTTTGTATTCTTCTGGTACTTCTCCGGAATCACTCAACTGCTGATCCAGCTGACGGGCACCTCCGGCTTCACCGGATTCCGTCAAGCGTTCGTGATGAGCGCCGTCTGGCTGGCGCCGATGCTGCTGTTTCCCAAGCGCACCCGTCTGCTCGCCGCCGTGATCGGCGTGGTGTTGTGGGCCTGTTCGATGGCCAGTCTGGGTTACTTCTTCATCTATCAGCAGGAGTTCTCCCAGAGCGTCATCTTCATCATGTTCGAGTCGAACGTGTCGGAAGCCGGCGAGTACATCACCCAATACTTCGCCTGGTGGATGATCCCCGCGTTCCTCGCTCACACCGCCTTCGCCTACTTCCTGTGGACTCGCCTGCGCCCGGTCTACATGCCTCGCGGCCGGGCCTTCGTGGCGGCCATGGCGATTCTGATCGCAGTGGTCGGCTATCCGCTGGTCAAGCAGACCCAGCGCACCGGCAGCTTCGCCGGCGGTTTCGAGAAGTTCGAAACCCGCATCGAACCGGCCGTGCCATGGCAGATGGCTGTGGCCTATCACCGCTACCTCGAAACCCTCGGCGAAATGCAGGGCATGCTCCACAGCGCGAGCAAGATTCCGCCCCTGCATAACCTCAAGGACTCCGGTGCCAATCAGCCCGCAACACTGGTGCTGGTGATCGGCGAGTCCACCAACCGTCAGCGCATGAGCCTCTACGGCTATCAGCGCAAGACCACACCGGAGCTGGACAAGCTCAAGGATCAACTGTCGGTCTTCGATAACGTCGTCACCCCGCGCCCGTACACCATTGAGGCGCTGCAACAGGTGCTGACCTTCGCCGACGAAGAAAACCCGGATCTGTACCTGTCCACACCATCGCTGGTCAGCATGATGAAACAGGCGGGCTACAAGACCTTCTGGATCACCAACCAGCAGACCATGACCAAGCGCAACACTATGCTCACGACCTTCTCCGAACAGGCCGACGAGCAGGTGTACCTGAACAACAACCGCAACCAGAACGCCGCGCAATACGATGGCGACGTGATCGAGCCGTTCAACAAGGCTCTGACCGATCCGGCACCGCGCAAGCTGATCGTCGTGCATCTGCTCGGCACGCACATGAGCTACCAGTACCGTTATCCGCCGAGCTTCGACAAGTTCCAGGACCGCAACGGCGTTCCGGCCGGCGTGCGTGACGATCAGGTACCGACCTACAACAGCTACGACAACGCAGTGCTGTACAACGATTTTGTGGTCTCGAGCCTGATCAAGGACTACGCCAAGTCCGATCCGAACGGTTTCCTGCTGTACCTCTCCGACCACGGTGAAGACGTGTTCGACTCGGCGGGCCACACCACCCTGGGTCGTAACGAAAACAAACCGACCGCGCCGATGTACACCATTCCGTTCATGGCATGGGCGTCGCCGAAGTGGCGCGAAAACCACGACTGGAGTTTTGCCGCGGATCTGAGCCGGCCTTACAGCAGCGCGCACCTGATCCACACCTGGGCGGACCTGGCGGGTTTGAGTTTCGATGAACTGGACCGCAGCAAAAGCGTGGTCAGCGACAGCTTCAAGCAGCGTCCGCTGCTGATCGGCAACCCTTACGAGCGCGAACAGCGCGCCTTGATCGACTTCAGCCTGATGAAGCCGAAAAAGCCCGAGGACGCACCGAAAGAAGTGGTCAAGCAGTAACCTGGAAAGGGCCGGAAACGGCCCTTTTTTCATGCCCTCGCAACACCTGGAAATGACAATATTTCTCGCTTGTCACTAAATCGCCCTCTCCCCCTTCGTCTTTGAACCAAAGGAAATTTTCCCCCGAAGACAAGGAGTCGGCTGCGATGTTCGCGCCCATCACCCGTTCCATGACCCTCACCCTGGGCCTGTGCAGCGCAGCACTGAGCCCCGACCTGCTGGCTGAAACCGAGGCTGAAAAACAGCCGCAGAGCGCCGCCTCGGCACTGGAACTGGCCTCCACCAGCGTCACCGCCGAAAGTCTCGGCAGCACCACCGAAGACACTGCGTCCTACACCACCGGCGCCATGAACACGGCGACGCGATTGAACCTGTCGATCAAGGAAACCCCGCAATCGGTGTCAGTGGTCACCCGTCAGCAAATGGACGATTTCAAGCTCGGCACGTTATCCGAGGCCATGAGCCAGACCACCGGCGTGGTGGTCCAGCACAACGACTCGGACCGGGTCAGCTATTCGGCACGCGGCTACCCGATCAACAACTTCCAGATCGACGGGATGCTCAACACCTTCAGCCGGATGAAGTCCGACGCCGACACGATTATCTACGACCGGATCGAAGTGGTTCGCGGCGCCACCGGCCTGACCACCGGTGCCGGTGATCCTTCGGCGACGATCAACATGGTGCGCAAGCGCCCCACCGCGCAATTGCAGGCGCTGGCCGGGGTCAGCGGCGGCAGTTACGACGATTACTACAGCTACGTGGATGTGGGCGGGCCGCTTGCCTTCGACGGCCGTCTGCGCGGGCGCAGCGTGCTGGCTTATCGCGACAGCCAGTCGTTTCGCGACAAATATGCCCTGCAACGGGAAGTCGGCTACGGCATTCTCGAAGCCGACCTGACGGAGTCGACGGTACTGGCAGTCGGTTATGACTATCAGGACAAGCAGGTGCAAGGCAGCTCCTGGGGCACGGTGCCCTACTGGAACGCCGACGGCAGCAGGGCCGGCCTGGGTCGTTCGACCAACATGGCGACGTCCTGGAGTTCCTGGCCGATCAAGGACAAGACGGCCTTCGCCACTCTCGATCAGGCACTGGCCGGTGGCTGGCATCTGAAAGCGGCCTACACCCATCGCCAGAGCGATACCGACGGCAAGGTCTACTACGGCGGCGCGGGGTTCCCTGCGCACGACCGCAGCGGGATGACGGCCTACACGTCGCACATGATCGGCACGCAGAAAATGAAGACGTATGACTTCAATGTCTCGGGGCCCTATACCTTGCTCGGTCGCGAACACGAGTTGATGTTCGGTTACGGCGAAGCCGATCGCAGCGAACGCAACCCTTACACGATCGCAGGCGTGGTGCCGCCAGGTTACGGGCAGATTCGCGACTGGAAATACATGGGTGATATCGCCAAATTTCCGGACACTGTCACCGGCCTGACCGGTTCCACCTCAAGCACCCGGCAGAAGGCCGGTTACCTGGCCACGCGCCTGAGCTTCACCGATGACCTGCATGCGGTACTCGGCAGCCGCTACGGCAGCTGGAAATCCTCGACCTCCTCCACCGCGTTCGATGACCACCTGCAAGTGAGCGGTATCGACGCCAGCCGTCAGCAACACAACGACATGTGGACGCCCTACGCGGGTCTGCTCTACGACCTGACGCCCGAATACACCGTGTATGTCAGCTACACCGACATCTTCAACCCGCAGGAATACCGCGACGCCAACCGCAAGTTCATCGAGCCGGTGGTCGGCAGCAATTATGAAGTGGGCCTCAAGGGCAGCCTGCTCGACGAGCGCCTGAACCTGGCCACCGCCGTGTTCTGGAGCAAGCAGGACAATGTCGCCGAGCTGGACGACTCGGTCGCGCCGGATCCGGTGACGGGCGAAGAGTTCTACAAGTCCGGCGGCAAGGGCAACAAGGTCAACGGTTTCGAAGCCGAAGTCTCGGGCGAGGTCCTCGATGGCTGGAACATGACCGCCGGCTACACCTACACCCACGCGGTCAACGGCGAAAAAAATCGCGCCAATACCAACCAGCCGCTGAACATGCTGCGTCTGTCCACGGCCTATCGCCTGCCGGGCGACTGGCACGCCCTGACCGTGGGTGGCGCGGTGAACTGGCAGAGCGATGTCTATGGCAGTTCGAACCGACCGGTCGGCCGTGGCACCGATGGCCGGATCATCACCGAGCGAGCGCGGATCAGTCAGGGGGCGTACACCGTGGTCAAGCTGATGTCGCGCTATGAATTCGACAAACACTTGTCGGCATCGCTGAACGTCGACAACCTGTTCGACAAGAAGTATTACGACAACGTCGGCTTCTACAACGGCGTTTACTGGGGTGATCCGCGCACCGTAACGCTGAGCCTCGACTGGAAACTTTGAAGCCCTTCCCTGCGGCCTGCACGCGCCATCGGCGCGTGCAGCATTCGTCTGCCACACCTCGGAAACAATCAGTAAAACCTGCACGAAACGCGCGTTAACCCCAGGTTAATACCCGTGGCTGAAAGTGCGCCCCGAAGCACGGATTCATGGACGAACGGCTCCGACATTTTTTCGTAGGAGACAACCATGAAAACCACGACTGCACTCCTGGCCGGTCTGATCACACTTGCATCCGCCAGCGCTTTCGCCGAAGGCGGTGCCGAGCGGATGCGGTATCACTGGGAAAACTTCCCGGTCCACACCGCCCAAAGCCAGCAGGCTGACACCAAAACCAGCGAACTTCGGGTCCCGGACGACCAGACCGCACAGGTCACCGAACATTACCGTCCGTGAGACAAAAGTTTACCGATGGACCTGCGACGGCTGCGTTCTGGCTTCGCAGATGACAGTTGGGCGCCCTTCAGGGCGCCTTTTTTATGCCTGCAATTCTTTGATCCAGAACAGCATGCGCCCGTGACTCGGGTCAAACATGCCCGGCGCAAAGCCGAATTTGGTGTAGGAGCCCTGAGCGACGGCGTTACCTTCGAGCACCTCCAGGGTGATTTTGCAGCAGCCGCGCTGCCGGGCGATTTCCTCGACCTTGCGCAGCATTTTCTGGCTCAGTCCCAGACCACGAAACTTTGTCACCACCGACACGTCGTGGACGTTGACCAGCGGTTTGCAGGCGAAGGTCGAAAAGCCCTCGAAGCAGTTCACCAGCCCGGCCGGTTCTCCACCGACAAAGGCCAGGACGCTGAACGCGTGGGGCCGTTTGGCCAGTTCTGCGGGCAATTGCTGCAACAGTTCAGGGGCAATGGGATGGCCGCCGCCCATCGGGTCTTCGGCGTAATGATTGAGCACCACACCGATGGCCTCGGCATGCAGCGGGTTGGTGTAACTGGCTTGAAGTACAAGAATCTCTGCGGAATCCATTTCCATCCTCGATCGCACGGGGCCCCGGTGCGTTTGATACGCACTGATAGGCTCGGCGACCTTAGCGCGAGGCAGGCCCGGCCACAACCCGACGTTTTCAGTGGCCCCAGATGAGTGCTTCGGTCCAGCCCAGTTCGGCGAAATCCTCGGCCCGCAGACCGGACTCGCCAGCACAGAAAAACTCGTCCAGTTGCGGCGGTTTCACCGGTGTGCCGCTGAGCATGGCGTGGACCTGACCACGATGGTGGATCTGATGTTCGAACAGGTGCGAAATCATCCGCAGGCGACTGTCGTGTTGCGGCGTTTCACGGGCGATGGTGACGATGCGCCCCAGATCGGCATCGCGCAGTTGCTCGCAGTAGGCGATCAAGCGGCGGTCGACATGGCCCTGTTCGCGGCGCAAGGCCTGCGCTTCGGTGAAAGGCTCGTGCGCATTGAAGAACACGTAGCAATCGGGATGCGGCTCATCACCCCGCAACTCGCGCTCCAGTGCATCGACGTAAAACCAGTCGCAGGTGAGGATGTGGTTGAGGGTCAGGCGGATGCTCGGGAAGAAACTCACCCGTGGCGCTGCCAGCTGCGCGTCATCGAGCTGGGTCCAGGCCTTTGGCCAGTCGATGGTTGGCCCAGGCATTCTGATAGGCCATGGTCAGCAAATGGTGGGACAGTGGCTGAGTCATGTCGCGCCCTCCGTGCATCAAGTGTCGGCAAAGCGTTGCAGCTGCATCTCCTGCAAACGGCTGAGGGTCCGGCGGAACGGGAATTCCAGGTAGCCCTCGGTGTACAGCGCGTCCATCGGCACATCGGCCTCGATGTACAGCGGCACCTTGCGGTCGTAGCACTCGTCGACCAGGGCAATGAAACGCCGTACGCCGTCATCGTGCACCGACAGTTGCGGCAACTCGCGGTCGCCGGCCAACACCCGCGCCGCGCCATCCTCGGTGCCACGGGCAATGCGCCCTTCGCGCTTTTGTGCGCTCAGGTTCGGCACCTCGCTCAACAGAATAGCCCGGTAGGTGTCGCACAGCGCGATGAAGTCCATGGCCGCGAACGGTTGCTCGCACAGATCGGCATAACGGCACCACAACACCGACTCGCTGGCCTTCACCACATTCAAGGCACGGTAGCCGACCGGAACCGGTTCCGAGCTGGCGCTCTGCCCGGCCGCCAGCGCGTCAAACACCCCGGCCAGCGCGCAATCCTGCTCCGGCGCCGCCACCCAATAACGTTGCTCGATGGCGCCCGGATGCAAACGATGATCCTCGGCGCCGTTCACCGCGACCACCTGCATATGCTGCTTGATTGCGGTGATCGCCGGCAGGAAGCGGTCGCGGTTGAAGCCGTCGGCATACAGTTGATCCGGCGGCAGATTGGAGGTGCAGACCACCACCATGCCTTCGTCGAACATCACCTGGAACAGGCGCCCGAGAATGATCGCGTCACCGATGTCATTGACGAACAGCTCATCGAAACACAACACCCGCACTTCGGCCGCCAGTTCCCGAGCCAGAGCCCGCAACGGGTCGGCGATACCCGTCAGTTGAAACGAGCGCTGATGGACCCAGCCCATGAAGTGATGAAAGTGCTGACGCCGCGCCGGCACCCGCAGGCTTTGATGGAACTGGTCCATCAGCCAGGTCTTGCCGCGCCCGACCGGGCCCCACAGGTAAACGCCGGTGACCGAACGGGCACCGGCGTGCAGGGCTTCATGGCATTTTTGCAACGCCCAGACCGCGTGCTCCTGGGCTTCATCCTGGATGAAGCCCTTGTGCTCGACGGCATGTTGCCAGGCGCTTAAAGGGGAGTCGAAAGTCATGCGCGGCAGTATGCCACGATGGCTACACGGAAATATCCAGCCGTGCGATTTTGCCCTGCTCGTTGAGGCGGAAGGTGTAGCGCAGTTCCAGCGGGCTGCCGGGAAACGTCCCGGAAATCAGCCCTTGCACCAGCACCTTGCCGGTGCGCTGCTGAACGCCGAGCACTTCGACCCGCGGCTGATAGCGCTGCGCAGTATCTTGCATCCACTGCGCGATGGCCTGCGGGCCGACCTGATGATGACCTTCATCGAACACGTGGGCATCCTCGGCAAAAAAACTGCCGACCCGGGACGTATCCCGAGCATTGGCGGCGTTGATGTACTCAACGATGGCCGGAGCGAGTATCGAGGTGGGATGGAACATGAGTGCAACTCCTTGTTTTCGATTCTGTCGCCATCCTAGAACAGCCCTGCGTCAGTTTTTGTCAGGAGTGAAACGCCCGCTTTCGTCCAGTTGCATCTGCCGCTGCCAGGTGCGCAGCAGGTCACTGCGACGTCCCGGATAACGCTCGCCCTGCAGACTGGCGGCGGAGATCCGGTCGGTTCTGAAGGTGCGATACGCGCTGCGCAACTCGCACCACGCCACGATAATCCGCACCTCGTTGAGAAACCCCAGCGCCAGGGGCCAGATCAAGCGCTGGCTCGGCACCTGTTGTGCGTCGGCATAATCGATGTGCAGCTTGGCCTGATCGCGGATCGCCTGACGGAACACATTCAACGGCACCGCGTTCTGCGGGAACCCGTAACCCGGCGGCCCGGGCATCACCGTCGGATTGCGCAGCGCTTCCTGGGCCTGCGGGTCCAGCACCGCCGCAATTTTCGCCAACGCGTCGGCAGCGGCTTTGCTCAGGACCTCGTCGCCACGCTGATCGACATAACGCAGGCCCAGCACAATGGCTTCGGTCTCATCGGCGTTGAGCATCAGCGGCGGCAGAAACAGACCGCTGCGCAACACGTAACCGATGCCCGCCTCGCCATGGATCGGCGCACCGAGTGCGGTCAGTTCGGCGATGTCGCGATAGAGGGTGCGTTCGGAGATTTCCAGCTCGCAGGCCAGCGTCGCCGCGGTCACCGGGCGCTTCTTGCCACGCAGCACTTGCAGCAGGGTCAACAGACGAGTGGTGCGCGACACGGTGTGAGGCTCCGGGCAGAAATTTGCCGGAGCTTAGCAGAGCCTGGTGTCAGAAATTGTCAGGAGCTTTCACCAGGCTCAGAGCTGATCACGCGTCGACTTTGTGCCTGGCCGCGTACAGGCACAGCATCTCCATGGCCAGGGTCGCCGCCGCCAGCGACGTCACGTCCGCATGGTCATAGGCCGGCGCCACTTCCACCACGTCCATGCCCACCAGATGGATCCCGCGCAATCCGCCAAGGATTTCCAGCGCCTGCACCGTGCTCAACCCGCCGCAGACCGGCGTCCCCGTGCCCGGAGCAAAGGCCGGATCCAGACAATCGATGTCAAACGTCAGGTACACCGGGTTGTCCCCGACCCGCGCCCGAATGGCCTCGACAATCGCTTCGCAGCCGCGGCGATGCACCTGCCGCGCGTCCAGCACCTGAAAGCCCTGGTGATCGTCATTGGTGGTGCGCAAACCGATCTGCACCGAACGCGCCGGATCCACCAGCCCTTCCCGCGCCGCGTGCCAGAACATGGTGCCGTGATCGACCCGCTTGCCGCCCTCGTCCGGCCAGGTGTCGCTGTGGGCATCGAAGTGGATCAGCGACAATGTGCCGTGCTTGCGGGCGTGAGCCTTGAGCAGCGGATAGCTGATGAAGTGATCGCCGCCGAATGTCAGCATCGCGCTGCCGGAGCTGAGGATGTGCTCGGCGTGGGCCTCGATGCTTTCGGGGATGGTGTGCGGCGAGCCGTAATCGAAGTCGCAGTCTCCGTAGTCGATCACCGCCAGATGATCGAACGGGTCGAACGCCCACGGCCAGTGCCGTTCCCAGGCAATCCCGGTGGATGCAGCACGAATCCCGCGAGGCCCGAAACGGGCGCCTGGACGGTTGCTGGTGGCGGTGTCGAACGGCACGCCGCTGACCGCCACGTCCACGCCGCGCAAGTCGCGGCTGTAGCGCCGGCGCATGAAACTGGTGATCCCGGCGTAGGTGCTTTCGGCAGCAGTGCCGAAAAGGCTGTTACGGGTCAGGGCCTGATCGTTTTGCGTTGGCACGTCCATCGGTGTGCTCCTGTTGTTAGGGAAGGCTATTGGCGGCTACGGAAAGTGGTCCACAGGCGTGTGCGCTGGCGCATGTCCTTGAGGCTCATGCTGTGGTCGGCGTACAGACGCTCGCGCACTTCGGGTTTCGGGAAAATGTCCGGATCGTTGCGCACCGCTTCATCCACCAGCGGCGTGGCGGCCTGGTTGGCGGTGGCAAAGAACAGCGTATTGGTCAGGGCCGCCACGGATTCGGGGCGCAACATGAACTCGATGAAGGCGCGTGCGGCTTCCGGATGCGGCGCGTCTTTGGGGATGGCGAGGTTGTCCTGCCATACCAGCGTGCCTTCCTTGGGAATCCGGTAAGCCACTTCAAACGGCTTGTTGGCCTTGCGTGCCTGATCGGCGGCCATGCTCGCATCGCCGCTGTAGGTCAGCGCCAGGCACACGCTGCCGTTGGCCAGATCATTGATCTGCCGGCCCGTGGCGACGTAGAGCACCGAGGGCTGCAACTGCTGCAACAACGCTTCGGCGGCGGCCAGATCGTTCTTGTCGGTGCTGTAGGGATCTTTACCGAGATAGTGCAGCGCCAGGCCAATCACTTCCTGCGGCGAATCGAGAATCGCGATCCCGCAATCCTTGAGTTTGCTGGCGTATTCGGGCTTGAACAGCAGATCGAGACTGTTGAGCGGCACATCCGGCAGCCGCTGCTTGACCGCTTCGACGTTCATGCCCAGGCCGAGGGTGCCCCAGGTGTACGGCACGCCGTAGCGGTTACCGGGATCGACCGCCGCCAGTTTTTCCAGCAGATCCGGATCGAGATTGGCGTAACCCTTGAGCCCTTCGTGGGGGATTTCCTTGAGCGCTCCTGCGGCCAGACCACGGGCCAGCACGCTGGACGAAGGCACCACCACGTCATAACCGCTGCCGCCGGTAAGCAATTTGGTTTCCAGCACCTCGGAGGTATCGAAGGTGTCGTAGCGCACGTGGATGCCGGTTTCCTTTTCGAAGCGCTGCAGGGTTTGGGGCGCCACGTAATCGGCCCAGCTGTAGAGATTGAGGGTTTTCTCTTCGGCCTGGGCGGCGATGGAGACGGAAAGCAACAGCGCGGGCAAACACAGCTTGAAAAAGGGAGCCATGACGAACACCTGACCGGAGGAAGTGGTGGCAGGATGCGCCGTCGGATACATTGGAAAAATATCAAGTTTGTTAACCTGACTTTATGCTGGACTAATGTGATGCTCGGTCAACTCCACGATGTCGATTTGCAGCTGCTGCGCCTGTTTCTCGGGGTGGTCGAGTCCAATGGTTTCAGTGCCGCTCAGGGTGAACTGGGGTTGAGCCAGTCGAGCATCAGCCAGCAAATGGCCAAGCTGGAAACCCGTCTCGGCTATCGGGTGTGCAACCGTGGCAAGGGTGGTTTCAGCCTCACACCCAAAGGCGAACAACTGCTGATCGCTGCGCGAGGCCTGTTCGATTCGATCGAGACTTTTCGTCATCAATCCAATGGCGTGGCCGGACGCCTGATCGGCGAAGTACGCCTGGGCCTGTCGGAAGCGGTCGATCAATCGGTGCTGCAACGGGTGGCGGATGCGATCCGGCGGTTTCGCGAGCGGGACGAATCGGTACGGATCGAGCTGATCAGCGCCATGCCCGGCGAAATGGAGCGCCTGCTCCTGCAACAGCGGCTGGACCTGGCCATCGGTTACTTCTCCCAGGTGCAGAACGCGTTCGACTACCGCGAACTGTTCAGCGAAACCCAGCATCTTTATTGCGCGCCCGGGCATCCACTGTTTAACGACGATGCGCCCGACGACGCGGCGTTAAAGGCGTGCGACCGGGTCGATCACCCCTACAGGTTTCTGCGCAGTGACGAGCCGTTCCAGGGCAAGGTCTGCTCGGCACGTTCGGAACAGGTCGAAGGCACCCTCGCCTTCATACTGTCCGGCAAACACATCGGCTACCTGCCCGACCATTACGCCCGCCAGTGGCAGGACAAGGGTCTGCTGCGGCCGGTGCGCGAAGGGGAATTGAGTTTTGACGTGGCGTTCCATCTGGCCCGGCATCGGGCGCAGGTGCCGGGAGATGCACAAAGGGCTTTTGAAGAAGATCTGCTCTCAGCCTTTGGTCGAACCTGACCTTTTGGGCAGTTTTAATGCGTTGCCCTCGCCCCTCGCTTGCGGCATCCTGCGCACCCATTTTCCGACCCGGCCCCGCATTGCGGCACGCAAACCACCATGACCGCCTCTGAAAAAGCCCCGCGCAACAACGATCTCATCTACGGCCTCAACGACCGTCCGCACTTCACCGCAACGGTGTTTGCCGCGCTGCAGCACGTGCTGGCCAGCTTCGTCGGCATCATCACCCCGACCCTGATCATGGGCGGCGCCCTCGGCCTGCAAAGCGAAATCCCGTACCTGATCAGCATGGCGCTGTTCGTCTCGGGCCTCGGCACCTTCGTTCAGGCCAAGCGCTTCGGCCCGGTCGGTTCGGGGCTGCTGTGCCTGCAAGGCACCAGTTTTTCCTTTATCAGCGTGATTCTCAGCGCCGGTTTCATGGTCAAGGCCCGGGGCGGCGGCACCGATGAAATCCTGTCGACGATCTTCGGCGTGTGCTTCTTCGCCGCGTTCATCGAAGTGGTACTGAGCCAGTTCATCGGCAAGTTGCGCATGCTGATCACCCCGGTGGTGACCGGCACCATCATCACGTTGATGGGCCTGTCGCTGATCAAGGTGGCGATGACCGACATTGCCGGCGGCTTCGGCGCGGCGGATCTGGGCGCGGCCAGCCATGTGTTCCTGGCGGCGCTGGTGCTGGGCACCATTGTGGTGTTGAACCGCGTTGATGTGCCGTTCCTGCGCCTGGGCGCGATCGTCATCGGCCTGACCCTCGGCTACGTGGTGGCGTGGCTGATGGGCACCGTGGACTTCGCCAACCTCCCCGAAGTGCCGGTGGTCAGCGTACCGGTGCCGTTCAAGTACGGTTTCAACTTCGACTGGGTGGCGTTCGTGCCGGTGGCGGTGATTTTCCTGGTGTCGCCGCTCGAAGCTGCCGGTGACCTGACCGCCAACTCGATGATTTCCCGGCAACCGGTCAAGGGCCCGTTGTACATCCGCCGGATCAAGTCCGGGCTGTTGGCCGACGGTCTCAACTCCGCGATGGCGGCGGTGTTCAACAGCATGCCGATGGTGACCTTCGCCCAGAACAACGGGGTGATTCAGCTCACCGGCGTGGCCAGTCGTTACGTGGCGTTCTTCATTGCCGGCCTGCTGGTGCTGCTGGGTCTGTTTCCGATGATCGGCGCGGTGCTGCAACTGATGCCGAAGCCGGTACTTGGCGGCGCTGAGCTGGTGATGTTCGGCACCGTGGCCGTGGCCGGGATCAAGATCCTCGCCGAGGCCGGCCTGCATCGGCGCAACATGCTGATCGTGGCAATTTCCGTCGGCATGGGCCTGGGCATCGCTGCCGTGCCGGAAGTGCTGCGCGAACTGCCGCAGGCGTTGCGCAATATTTTCGAATCGCCGATCACCGTGGGCGCACTGTGTGCGATCGTGCTGAATATCTTCCTGCCGGAAGAGTTCATCGAACTGGAAGAAGATGACTTCGACCCGGAAGCCTCTATCCTTCAGGTCATGGAAAACCCCGACCTGCCGGCCAAAGCTGAACCCGCCGCGCCAGCCGCTGTCGCACAGTTGAACCGCTGATCCTGTCCGCTCGATGAAAAAAGGGCTGATACCGGCAACGGTTCAGCCCTTTTTCAATGAGAGAGCATCAATGCGTCGTATCCAAGCCGTCATCCTGTCCCTGCTTCTGCTCTCCCTCAGCGCCTGTGCGCTGTTTCCCAACCGCGACCCGGTGAACATCAACGTGGTCGGCCTCGAACCGCTGCCGAGCCAGGATCTGGAAGTGCGCTTCGCGATCAAGCTGCGCGTGCAGAACCCCAACGAAACGCCCATCGACTACAACGGCATCGCGCTGGATCTGGAGGTCAACGGCCACTCCCTGGCGTCGGGTGTGAGCGATCAGACCGGCTCGATTCCACGGTTTTCCGAAACCATCGTCAGCGTGCCGGTGAGCATTTCCGCGTTCTCGGTGCTGCGCCAGACCCTGGGCCTGAGCCAGACGCAAACCCTCGACAACCTGCCCTATGTGCTGCGCGGCAAACTGGCGGGCGGGTTGTTTGGCACGATGCGCTTTGTCGACACCGGCAAGCTGAGTCTGCCCAGGGCCAGTGCCGCCACCTGGTAAAGATGCGTTAGGCTGCACGGCCCACTGTCAGAACATGGAAGTCGTGGTTTATGGAAGACACGCCCACGCTGTACACCGAACGGCTGATGTTGCGCCCGCTTGAACTCGCGGATGCCGAGGCCATCCAGCAGCAATTTCCCCACTGGGAAGTGGTGCGTTATCTGAACGTCTTCGTGCCCTGGCCGTATCCGGACGACGGCGCCCTCACCTACCTGCGTGACATTGCGCTGCCTGCTATTGCGGCAGGCAAAGAGTGGCACTGGACGATTCGCCTCAGATCGGCGCCAGAGCAATTGATCGGCAACATCAGCCTGATGGACGAGCCGGACAACCATCGCGGGTTCTGGCTCGCACCGGCCTGGCAGGGCCAGGGTTTGATGACCGAAGCCAGCGAAGCCGTGACCCGGTACTGGTTTGAAACCCTCGATCAACCGTTGATGCGCGTACCGAAAGCCGCCCCGAACCTTGGCTCGCGAAAGCTTTCGCAGCGTAGCGGCATGCGCTTGATTCGCACCGACGAGGATGACTTCGTCGGCGGCCGCTTCCCGCGGGAGATCTGGGAAATCACCCGCGAAGAATGGCGGCGCCGACAAACCGTCAAACCGTGAAACGCACGCCTGGTTTGGCGCGCTCGTCGACACTCAGCTCGAACACGTCCGGCCGGGCATAGTGGCCGACCACGTCGTAGTCGTAGCGGGCCCGCACCAGTTCATCGGTATCGATCTCGGCGGTGAGCAAGCCAGCCTCGTCGCGCAACGGCCCGGCCAGCACATCGCCCATCGGCCCGACGATCACACTGCCACCGGCAATCAGTGGTCGATCCCCGGGCCAGTTGGCGATCTCCACGCCCAGTTCGTTCGGCGAGGCCTGCACCTGACAGGCGCTGACCACGAAGCAGCGCCCTTCATGGGCGATATGGCGCATGCTGACCTGCCACATCTCGCGCTCATCCACGGTCGGCGCGCACCAGACTTCAATGCCCTTGGCGTACATCGCCGTGCGCAGCAGCGGCATCATGTTTTCCCAGCAGATGACTGCGCCGAGCTTGCCGACCTGAGTGTCGAGCACCGGCAGCGTCGAACCGTCGCCCTTGCCCCAGATCAGCCGTTCGGTGCCGGTGGGCATGAGTTTGCGGTGTTTGGCCACCAGGCCTGCCTGCGGGTCGAAATACAGCGCGGTGCAATGCAAGGTGCTGCCGACCCGCTCGATAACGCCGATCACAAGGTTGGCCCCGGTACGCGCCGACAGCCCGGCCAGTGCTTCAGTTTCAGCGCCCGGCACATCGATGGCGTTGGCGAAGTAACGGGCGTAGGCCTCGCGGCCTTCCGGCAAGCGATAACCCAGCTGCGTGCCAAAGCCCTCGCCCTTCGGGTAACCACCGAGCAAGGCTTCGGGCATTACCACCAGCGCGGCGCCGGATTCGATGATTGCGCCTTCCCAGCTCAGGATCTGTTCCAGTGTTTCACCCTTGCCACCGGGCAAGGCGCCGATCTGCAGGGCGGCAACGATTGATTTTGGCATGGCGGTCACTCCGTGAAGTTCAGGTGTTGCTCATTCTCCGGCGCCACGAGATCATGAATAAAGCCCGACTCACTGTTGAATGATATGAACCAAATGAATATCGCAGACATCGATCTCAACTTGCTGAAAGTCTTCGAAGCGCTGCATGAAGAATCCAGTGCGAGCCGTGCGGCGTTACGTCTGGGCGTGACCCAGTCGGCGGTCAGCGCAGCGTTACGGCGGTTGCGCGAGGTGTACGGCGATCAATTGTTCGTGCGCACCGGTCGGGGCCTGGCGCCCACCCTCAAGGCCAATCAGTTGAAACCGGTGGTCAGCGATGCGCTGAACAAGTGCCGGCAGAGCCTGGCGATGGTCGACCCGGCGGCCAATCAGTACGACGGGCGCTCGGTCAGCGTCGGGCTGTCGGATGATTTCGAGATTGCTTATGGGCGCCGCCTGATCGAAGAGATCGGCCGACGCGCGCCGAAGCTGCGTCTGATCTTCCGCCAGACCCACAGCCAGATCGTCGCCCGGGCCCTGATGGAGCGCAGCATCGACCTGGCGATCACCGCCGGCGGGTTCGCCGAGCGGCTACTCAGCCGTCAGGTGCTGGGCGAAGGGGGTTACGCGTGTCTGGTGGACCCGGCGAGCCTTGAGCCCGGCCAGCAGCAGATCGGTCTGGAAGAGTTTGTCGCCCGGGAACACATTCTGGTGTCGTCGGGTGGTTTTATCGGAATCACCGATGAAGGGTTGGCAGCGCTGGGGCTGACTCGCCGGGTCTGCGCCTCGACCACGCACTTTGCGGCGTTGCCGCATCTGCTCAGGGGCAGTACGGCCGTGGCGACCATCCCGGCCCATGCGGCGCAGGCCATTGCATCGCTGAGCGGGCTGGCACTGCTGCCCTGCCCGCTGGCGCTGCCACGCTATCCGGTCGAACTGGGCTGGCGCACCAATACCCAGATCGATCCCGTGGTGCTGAAGGTTCGCGAAGCGATTGTTGCCAGTTTCAAGACCGAATGATTACTTGTTGGCCGCCATCAGCCGATTGACTTCACTGCGCACCATGTTGGCAAACTCCGGCGGCGACATGCCGTCCAGTTCAGCGCGTACGAACTCGGCCCATTTGCCCTTGCGCTTGGAGCGCTCGCCGAACAACCGCGCGGCTTCGCCCTTGGCTTTGCCCAGATTGTTCTGCCAGAGTTCGAACAGTCGGGATTTCTCGTCTTCCAGCGCAGCGCGCTCTGCGAGGGATTTGTCGGCCAGATTGAAACTCATGGGGAAATACCTGTTGCGTGAAAATGGCGACATCTTACACGCTGGAGGGAAATCTCCGGCGCTGGTTTTTCCTTCGCGGAGAAATTCGCTGCAACTTTTCAAACAGCGCCATACTCCATTGTTCACTGTCCATTCACCTGCAAGGAGTCACCCAATGGCCCGCAAAAGCGCCGTTCAAGCCGCTGAAGACCAAATCAAGGATCAAGCGTTCAGCGAACTTCAGGCTCTGATCGAAGAGTCGGACAAACTGCTCAAAAGCAGTGCTTCACTGGTCGGCGAGGAAGCGGAAACCCTGCGCGGACAAATCGCCCTGAAACTGCAGCAGGCGCTGGATTCCGTCTCCAGCGTGCGTGACCGTACGAAACCGGCGGTGGATGCCACCGAAAACTACATCGGTGGCCATCCGTGGCAGACCGTCGCCATCTCGGCCGGTTTCGGTCTGGTGGTCGGTCTGCTGCTCGGCCGCCGCTGAGCGCAACGAAAGAAAGGCGAGCCCTGCGGCTCGCCTTATTCATGTCCGGCAAATGTCACTCGCCCGCCAGTTCCCGCAACTGAGCCAGGGTTTGCTCATCCAGCACGATGCCCTCAGCCAATGATTTGGCCCGCTGCAAATGCCGCCGGTCACCCGGCAAACGCTTGAGCCCTACCCCATGCATCTGCCTGACCAGTTCCTGGCTGCGTTCGGCAAAGCTCTGCCCGGAAGTCTTGCTCGGGTCGATCACGATCAGCAACTGACCGGTCCACGGAGTCTTGGCCCCGGGATGATTCTTCCAGTCGAATTCGAACGAGAAGTTGCCACCCGTCAGCGCAGCGGCGAGCAGTTCAACCATCATCGACAGCGCCGAGCCCTTGTGCCCGCCAAACGGCAGCAACGCGCCGCCTTCGAGAATCGCTTTCGGGTCGCAGGTCGGCTGGCCGAGACTATCCACGCCCATGCCCGCCGGCAGTTTTTCGCCCTTGCGCGCGGCAATCTGCACGTCGCCGTGAGCGATGGCGCTGGTGGCCAGGTCGAACACGATCGGCGCACCGTCGGCCCGTGGCGCGGCGAAGGCGATCGGGTTGGTGCCGAACAGGGGTCGGTCGGCGCCGTGCGGCACCACGCAGGTCATGCTGTTGACTACGCTCAGCGCCACCAGGCCTTCGTCGGCAAACGGCTCGACGTCCGGCCACAGCGCGGCAAAGTGGTGGGAGTTGCGAATGGCCAATATCGCGATCCCGGCACTGCGGGCCTTTTCCACCAGCAATGGACGTGCCGCCGCCAGGGCGGGTTGGGCAAAACCGTTGCCGGCATCGACGCTGACAAACCCTGAAGCCACATCCTCGACTTTCGGCACGGCCTGGCCGTCGACCCAGCCACTGTCGAGGGTCGAGACATAACCGGGAATCCGGAAAACGCCATGGCTGTGGGCGCCGTCCCGCTCGGCGTTGGCACAGTTGTATGCCAGGGCCCTGGCGACCTCGTGCGAGGTGCCGTGACGGATGAAGATTGTTTCCAGCAGTTGAGTCAACTCGTCCAGAGACACCCTGGACGAGACCGCATGATCGTTTGGCGCAGACATCTGAAGCTCCAGAATGATTATTGGAGGGAACAACAGCGTACGAACTGACGCATCCGGATTAACCACGGGCAGCCGGTGGCCTGTCAACCCTGCAATGCATGCAGCCATGGTTACCGTGCAATACCCCGGTACCACCTTCATCTGTCTGCCTGCTTTTACTTTCCGGTCTCGAACCTCACTGCACTTTCATTTTTTCGAGACTTGACGATGACCGTACCCACTGGCGCATTACTGTTCCCCGAAGCGCTCGACAACCCGGGGCTGTGGCCCGAGCTGGGCAGAACCCATGGCCTGGCGGAAAAGGATTTCAGATGGCTGGCCAACGTCAGGCTGGCGTCCGATGCCTTGCGGCGCCAGCAACGGCCGCCCATGCTGGCCGAACGCATTCTGCTCAATCCTGACGGACAGAACCCGGTGCCACTGCCCGGCGCATTCGTTCTGAGTGATATACCGTACGAAAAGGGCCAGATTCTCTACACCCCCTATGACGGCATCCGCAAACACCACAGTCGCGCGAACCTGACGGCTCAACTTGAAGAACGCCTCAGAGAGGCCGACGATCAGGACACGTTGCTGGCGTTTGTGCCCTTGACCCAAATTCGAAGGCTGCAAAATGCCAAGCGTGTTTCGGTGACGTTTTCGATCATTGAAGGTGATGTATTCGAGGATCGTGATGCCACCCTGAGCCAGGGTTCGCTGCTCAATGCCCAGGCCATGCTGGACGAACTCAAAAAACTGCCGACCCTTACGCAATTGCTCGACAGCGTGCTGGATGAACTGCTCATGCCTCACTTCGGAGCATTGCAACAAAGCCGCACCCGCGTCAGCGTTTACACAATCAGCGAAAAAGAAGGCAATCAAGAGCCCATCGGGAATACCCGCAAGGCACAGTCCATGACTCTGAGCGAGGCGGTGCTGACTCACTACCGCCATCAGCGCTGGCCGAGTATTCGGCTTGCGGAGTTTTCCCACCCCGCCAGGACACCAGGCCCCCACGATCAGGAACAATGGAGAACCGCCGCCATCCAGGCGTCGGGCATGCTGCCGGCCCTGCTGTTTCGCCAGCTGGAACATTACTGGAATGCCGCTGCAGTCTTCGGGTCAACGCGCCGCACATTCCTGGCCCGGGTGCTGGAGGACCAGGCCCGCGTCGACTGGATGCTCAAGCGTGAAGCCGGAGTCCTCGAGGCAAAGCAGTTCAACACGCTGCATCAGTTGATCCGGCCGACTGTCGACGGCGGCCCCGGCCCCCTCGCTGAAACCGTACGTCTCTGGGAGAACCCGGCCAACCATGTGGAGCTGGCAGGTTCGCTCATGATCAGTAGTGGGTCTGATGCTTTTCTCTACACGCCTTCTCAAGGGTTGCAGCAGCTCGAGGACTATCGGGATCTGAAAGCGACCCTGCAAAGCAAATTCATCACCAAAGGCCACGAAGACGAACTCTATGCGCTGCTGAGCCTGGAGGAGCGCAGCCGCTTTCTGGGTTTCGATCAGCCTCAGGTTTCGGGGGACCGGGTAGCCGGCGAGGTGTTCGGGTTCCTGAGCGAGTCGATCATCACCAAACAACGACAGAACCTCGAGTATGCCCTGCAAGTGTTTCGCCTCGCCGACGGAACGGTGAACCTTCACGCGCTGTTCGACAAAAGCCTGGATATCCGCTCGATGATTCACCAGCGCTTGCAACGACTCGATGTGCAGGGACGCTGGAGCACACAACCGCTCTGGTCCGGCAGTCAGCAGCCTTCGCTGCTCCTGGCCGACAAGGCCCGCGCAGCCATCAAGACGTTCCATGCCGTCGAGTCTCCTCTTCTGGAGAAACTCGCGAAGCAGCCCATGACAACCCGCGATGTCCAGCGCGACTGGTTTGAAAATATCAAAGCGGATCTGGCGCACGCCTGGTTCGTCGGCGTGAATGGCGAAGCCCGGCTCAGGGCGTCGAGCGGCAGTCTGCCTGCGTGGGCCCGGGCCGTCGTCGAAACCGTCATCGATGCCGATCGGCCGAGCCGTACGGAACGTCAGGGAGTCGGAGGCTTTCGACCCGATGCCTACGCCCTGACGCTTGAGGCTCCCGACGGCAGGACAGTCTGGCGCCTGGCCCATTGTGTGTTCATGACCGAGCGCGGAGGCCTCGACGCCCATCATTCCGGGCGTACCGTGCTATGGACGCCAGCGCTGGGACTTGAGGTGTTCGATAACGTAGCCCGCGCCCGACAAGCACTGCGCCGGCGATTGCTCGACAACGTTGAAAGACTGTCACTGCTGGAAAACATCTCGCCCGCACAGTATCAACCGCATCAGCTCTATACCTTGGGACAGTTTCAGATCATCAATCGCAATGTGTTGCATGAGCGCATGCAGTCGGGGATCGAGCACTATCTGGCGTGCTGCGAACAAGTGCGTCAACGCATGGATGAAGGGGCGAAACGGGAAAAGGCACTTGCAGTACTGCGCCAGATACCGCCCGGAACCAACCTGCGTCTGGCGATTGAGCATGCCCGAGCCATCGAGAATCAACAGACTTTTCCAGCCTGGCTCAGCACGGCTCCGGTCCGTGATCAGAAACGACACATCGAGCTGCTGGAGCGGTGGAACCGCAATGTCATTGATGACAAGGATTACCTGACTGGCGTTACGCCGCTGGCCGATCATGTCGAACAAGCATTGAAGACTTCGCTCGACCTGCGTTTTCCGGGCGAGCATCTCGATCCCCGGCAGATCGAGATCATCCCCGATCTGGCATTGGCCGGCCCGCCCCTCGATCTGGTCGAGTTTGCCCTGAATCACGTCAACGTACTCCAGGGCACGGGGTACCGGGTGGTTTCGAAAACCGCCGAAACCTTGCCTCCCGGACTGGATCGCAACGCCGTCGATCAATTGTTGTTGTCGCTGGAGATTCCGGCTACCTACGGTCAAAAAGTGATGGCCGCCCTCTCGACGGATACGGTCGAAAGTCGTGAGCGCAAGCAGCGCTTTTTCCACCAGGTGCCCTGGCAACTGATGCAACACGCCCATGCGTTGAAACTGCAGCAGCACCTGTCTGCTGGCGCCTATACGCAAGTCTGCCAGGGACTGGACATGCCCGATGGCTACGCCCGAGCCACCGTTTCTGGTGCGCACGTCGTCGTCAGTCCGCTTTCGCTGATCAAGACCCCGGGGGCAAGTGCCGAGACCGCAGCAGGGCTTTATGTTTTTGCTCCGGGTCAGAATCACGTGGGGCCGCTGGTCCTTTACGCACCGTATGCTGAACAGGTGTTTCAGGAGTTCAAGAACGAAGAGGCGCTGATCGCCGCACTGAATACACCGGGGTCTCTACAGAATTTGCTGCTTCGGCGCTTGCCTGCCGGACGACGAGCCATCTTTCGCAATCTGCTGGCCGCCACGGCGGGTCAGACCAGCGAGATGACGCTGGCGAGCCGCCCGATCGAAGGCAACCTGTTGGAGCAGTTGTACAGCGATAACCTCAAGCTCTTGCAACAGCAGCTTGAATCACAGGTCGAGCGCGAAGCGCAGTCCGATTGGGATACGGCCAAAACGCTGTTCAGCGGTGGAATCAGGCTGGTGTCGAATACGCTGCAAGGCAAACTGGCCATCGTGCCGTTTCTCTGGCGCGCCTACGAAAACTTCAAGGATTCGGCCGAAGCCTTGCAGAACCATCACTGGAAACAGGCGTTGAAATCCTTTATTGCCGGTGGCGTGCAGATGGTCCAGATGGCGCTGTTGCCGCAAATATCGGCCGGGGCCGAGGTTGCCGAGCTGGAAGCCGACGAGCTTGCGGGGTCCGATATTGGCGACGTCGAACCGGCCTCGCCGATGCGCACCCTGATGCAGTCATCAGAAGTCATCGACGTTCAACTCAAGGATCTTGCCTATGATTCGGCGGCGGGCACCTACCGGCAACCGGCCAGCCATCGAGATTATGCAGCCATCGATGGCAAGGTCTATCAGGTCACGAAGAGTGACGCGTCCTGGCAACTGGCAGGTGCAGGAAAATACAGCCCACTGTTTCAGAAAAAAGGGCTGGCCATGGTTGGTGTGCCGGCTCACCAGAGCGTTCACTACGGCCAGGCTTTCAGGAAACTGGCCGGCCGGCCCAGCCTCTCGAACCTGCGCCACTCAATGTTGAACGTCGAGGCGCGCGGGATGGATGAGATCCGCCTGAAGTACCCGGAAAAGGCCAGAGTGCTGGTGAACGCCATCGATCTCGCCCGACGCTACGCTTTCTACTGCCTGCATAACCTGACTCTCCTGCGCCACGGCACTGAGAATCTTCGGGTGAGCCGTTTTCTTGAAAGCTTCTTTGATGTCCCTGCCATCGACACCGCAATGCTTGCCAAGATCAACAATGCGATCCTGCCGATCTGTCGGGCATTGGTGGATCCCGCCGACGAGTTGCTGGATACCGACCGTTTCGTCGTCGGCTCGAACAGGCTCATGAACGACGTGATTGCGTTCGTGCTGGACGGTGACGCAAAAAAAATAGTGCATTTCACCGAACACTTTTTCGATCAGCAACTGGATCAGTACAAGATCTACCTGATGGAGCCGTTCGATATCGATGCCCATGCACAGGCATCAACGCTGATTCACGAATTTTCCCATCAGTTCAGCAAGGCGCTGGACATTGCTTCATTAAGAGCCCGGGAGCCGTTCAGCGACCTGATCTCGACCCTCACCGCTTCCGGAGCCCTGCTGTTTCAGGAACTGGTGTTCGATCAGGTATCGGCCTTGTCACTGAATACCCCTCGGGCTCAACTGTTCGCGGAATGGAATACCACACTCAAGTCCTGGGTCAGCATCGACAACATCCCCGAAATGCAGCTCATCAGTGACGAAGTTCTAAGGTTGACGGGCAGCCGAACCATTGAGGAGGCGCGCAACGCCTTCCTCGATCCGCAGAGGCCGGACGTGCGAATCGACGTCATCCTGCGCAATGCCGACTCCATCGCCCGCCTGATCTGTGAAATCGGCAGACAGCTGGATCCGGTTCAGTCTCCTTGAAACAGGCAGAGCGCGGGCTCGATGCCCGCGCATTCCTTGAGGGCGACCGCAAATGCGAAGAGTGCGCTTTTGATCAATTTTTCACTCGATTCATGAATACTGTTCTCAATACATCCTGTTTTGAGGAGGTATGACGGGGAAACCGGCCCCCATTGATGGGAAATCGCCATGACGGCGGTTCTCGCCACCTTCCCGTCAAGGTTAGAATGCAGTAAATCAGGACGAGTCAATGACCCAGAACACCCTATCCGAAGCTGAATACGATGCGATCACCGATGCCGCTGCGCATTGGTGCATGCGCCTGCACGCCGTCGACTGCACCGCCGAGGAACGGCGGGCGTTCGAACAATGGCGCAATGCGCACCCGCTTCATGCCTTCGAATACGAGGCCATGCTGGAAATCTGGGAGGTTGCCGAACATTTGCCGCGCCCCGAACCGGCGGCGGTCATATCGATCAGCCAACCACCCCGCTCCTGGCGCCAATACGCGGCAGCAGCCTGCGTTTGCGCGCTGGCGCTGCCACTGACAGCCTGGGCCGGCTGGAACCTTGGCTGGCTGCCCGACAGCTATCAGCACTTCGCAGCCACCGACACGGTTCGCCATGTCACCCTTGGCGATGGCAGTCAGGTCGAGTTGAACCTCAACACCGATCTGACCTTCAGCAACTACAAGAACGAGCGTCGCGTCACGCTGAAAAAGGGTGAAGCCTTCTTTGAAGTCAGCCATGACCTGAGCCACCCGTTCATCGTCAAGGCGGCCGAAGGCAGGATTCGCGTCACCGGTACCCGTTTCAACGTCTGGATGTATGAAGACCAGGTCAAAGTGAACCTGGTCGAAGGTTCGGTGCTGGTCACCAGCAACACGCAGCTGTCGGGTGACGGTCTGCGCCTGGGCCCTGCGATGCAGGCGCGCTACAAGCATGGCGACGACATGCCGCAAATCAGCCAGACCTATGCGAGCGACACCTCATTGGCCTGGCGCAACGGCAAACTGGTGCTCGACAACCTGGCACTGAGCGAAGCCCTGCCGCTGATCAACCGTTATCTGGACAAACCGCTGATGCTGGCCGATAGCGCCACAGGCTCGATCCGGGTCGGCGGCATCTATAACGTCAAGGAGCTGAACAGCTTCGCCAACTCGATGCCCAAGGTCCTGCCGGTGTTCATCACCCGCAACCAGGAAGGCAATCCGGTGATCAATCCGATGCCTCAACAGCCACCAAAAAGCTGAGGCCGCTCCTGTGAGGGAGCGGCCTTCAGTGGTTGATGCAACATCGTGACGACTGATTACTGCGCCGCCACGTTCCCCGTTTTATCCGGTTCTTCACGCACGCTTTGCACCTGATACTGCGGATCCGCCTTGATCTGCTGCTCGGTGAACGGCAAGGCGCTCCACTGTTTTTTCGAGAAAGCCTCGGTCTGGTCTCTGGAATATTTCGACGCCGGATCGCTGGACAATGAAAACGCAAGCAGCCCCTGAGCGTGCGGCCCCGTGTCGTCGAACGTTACCACTTGCAGGTAACTGGTGCCGCTGACCACTTCCAGTTTGCCGTCTTCACGCGCAACGCTCTGGATCGCGTTATAGATACCCAACGTGCCCGGCCCGCCATGGATCGGCGTCTGCTGGCCGCCGCTGCTGGCCACCTGAACATCGCCCCAGCGGGTTTGCGCTGTCAGCCCCATCTTGTCGGCCGACTCGGCTGACGCCAGCATTGCCTCGCGCAGCGCGCCGGCCACTTCGGGCTTTTCGACCGCCAGACCGCGCGGAGTGTGTTGCGCGTCTTTCGGGTCGAACGGTACGCGCCAGACATCCGGCGACTCCTGCAAGGCTTGCATGATGGACTGGAAATGCACCAGTCCGATTCCCGAATCCAGGTTGGCTCGACCGTCCCATGCCTTGAGACTGGCGCACACGGGCTTCAATGCCACTTCGGCCGCGCCAGGCGTACCACAGAACTGCAACAGATCCGGCAGCACCTGGCCGGCCAGGTACACCTGATCGTCCATCACCATGTGCTGCAGATCCTGCACCGACACCGGCCCTTTTTTGCCCAGGCTCGCCAGACGATCCAATGCAAACCGCGAACGCAGGCCCAGTGGCTGGTCCTGCTGGCTGATCAGCGGAGAAAAACCGGTCAGCGGTTGTGCCGGGTTGGCCAGCCACGCCGAATCGTTGGAATGCTGGACAAAGTCCTTGCGCAGCAGTTGCGGCAATTGGCTGGCTGCAAAGATTCCCTTCTGTGCCGCTTGTGGATCGATGCCCCAGGCGCAGTCACTGTTGGAGCCGTCGAGCACGATCATTTGCAGACCGATACGCGGGTCGCTGCATCTGGCGAGTTTGTCGGCACTGACGTTCGGCACCACCGACAGGTTCATGTAAAGCGTCTGGCCTTTGTCATCCACTGCCAGGGTATTGACCCACGGGATGCCCTGAATCCTGTGTACCGAATCCTGCAACTCCTTGAGGCTGGCGGCGTGGTTCATCGCGTACCACTGCGTCAGCACGCGGTCGTTGTCGAGGTTGGCATCGCGCAGGCTGTAGGCGTATTGATTGTCCCAGTCGAGCTTGCCCGGCCACTGCACGATCGGACCGAATTGCGAGCTGTAGATGTCCCGCGAGACCGGCACGACCTGGCCATCGGCCTGTTTGACCTGAACGGTGACGGTCTGCTTGCTCAATGGCAGGGATTTCCCGTCCAGCAGGTAGCGGGTCGGATCCTGCGGATCAAGTTGCAGGCGATACAGGGTGAAGTGTTTGGACGCGTCGACGGTATGGGTCCAGGCCAGATGCTGGTTGAAGCCGATATTGATCATCGGCAGCCCCGGCAACGCCGCGCCCATCACATCCAGTTTGCCGGGAATGGTCAGGTGCATCTGATAGAAACGCATGCCGCCGACCCACGGAAAATGCGGGTTCGCCAGCAGCATTCCACGGCCATTGAATGAGCGCTCGCTACCCACCGCCACCGCGTTGCTGCCCCGGTCCAGGGCAAAACGTTGCAGGCGTGTGGCAGCCAGTCGATAGGCCCGAACATCCTGTCCGACCTGAGCGCTGGCCTGCGGTGGCGCGGCGCCTGCCAGTGCTTCGGCGAACTGTCCGACGCCGCCCTCCACCAGCAGCCGGCGTGTCAGCTTCACCAGGTCTTGGGCGGTCATATCCCGCACCCACTCGCCCTGACACTGTTGTGGCAGCCCCTGCTGGCGACGCTCGGCCAGATAGCGGTTGTAGCCGGCGGCATAACCTTGCACCAGATCACGCACCTCGACCGGCTGTGCCTGCCAGAAGGCATTGACCGCCTGCGGGGTGTTGAGCCATTGGAAGAACACATCGCTGACGCGGTTCTCGCGCTCTTCGACCGTGAACTGCTCGGGTCCGAAATAACGTGAACGCTCGCCGTTGACTGTCACGATCTCGTTGGCCAGCAGGCACAGATTGTCCTGTGCATAGGCGTAACCGATGCCGAACCCGAGGCCACGCTCGTTCTGCGCACGGATATGCGGTACGCCAAATCCTGTGCGCCGAATGTCGGCCCCGGCCTGGGTGGCAGGACTGAACGCCTGCGCCGACAGGCTCAGCCCGAGAAACATGCCGGCAAGGGTCAGCCCGGTTAACTGCCTGGAAATAATCACGCTCGCTCCTGATCGAAATGCCTGAGAGCGGATCCTCGCGTATCGAACCTTTGAGGGGCGGCGGATCCGTTCTGGAAAACACCCACGCGTCCACGCGCAATGAGCCTGACCGGTAAACGAAACACATGAAAAAAAATTTAGCGGATTTACCGTCCGCTCAAAGCCTTGATCACGCGGAAAAGACGAATCAACGACAAATTTTCTACATTTTTCGCTTCATGATTTGTCGGGCTGATACGTCTTGATTAGAGAGAGCACCAGAAACCCTTCCTGATCAGGCTCTGAAAAGGAGTAATCGCATGTACAACCTGCAACTACCATCGGACGGTAGCCAGGCACCACAAGGAGCTTCCATGGGTTCGCACGCCGGCGTACTCGGACAACGGGCCGAACGCCACGGCAATGAACGTATTCGTCTGCTGCTCAAGAGCTTCGGCCTGCGCACCAGTCTGATTCGCCTGAAAGTCATCGACGCCTTGCTGATCGCCGCCGAAAGCGACCGGAGTCTGGGCGTGCGCGGTGTCCACAGCCAATTGCTGGACCTGGGCATTCCGCTGTCGTTTCTCAGTGTGCGCGAAGTGTTGAAGCGCCTGTGCGCCGAAGGCGTGATCACCTTCAACGCCGACAAGAGCTACAGCCTGCATCCACAGGCTGCCGCCGTCCTCAACAGCCACTGAATGCCTTCTTGAGCGCCGTCAGGGTTTGACCTTGCGGCGCATCACGCCGTTGATCACCACCACGACCACCGCCACACCGATGGCGATGTACTGGAACATTTTTTCGCTGAGCATCCCGGCGTTCTGCATCCACGACAGGCCAAGCATGATTGCCAACACGCAGAGAGCGATCAGAATCGAGTATTTCAAACGTTGCGACTGGGTCATTACGGGTTCCTGAAAACTTGGAAATGTATCGGGTTTGTATCGGCGCTGATGCCATGCGCATACCGACTCACGGGGATGCGCCGCTGCAAACGAGGTCTCATGTTACAGCCGATAGAGCTTTGGCTCCATGCGGCGTCAACCATGAGGACTTTTGAAATGCTGCGTCGAATCACCTGGCTGATTCCAGTTCTGGCACTGCTCACACTGAGCGGCTGCATCATTTTCCCCCACGGCGGCTGGCATGGCGATCATCGCTACTATGGTGGAGGCCCTGGTTACTACCAGCATCGGTAAATCCGACCTTTGAAGAGCACCGACTAAGCTCTCTTGAAATGAAACATTTAATTGAATACCCATAAAAAATGCCCACGAGGATGTGGGCATTTTCCGTATATATCCCGGATCAAAATGTCGGATGTTTCGCAATCCCGAGTAAGTAATCCGTCAACCGCAATACCCAGCAAACCTGCGACATACTGAGTAGTAGCTACGACGTAGGAACCTTGCTCCCCTCTCCCTACCCTTTGCGCTCCCTCTCTTGAAGGCATGGAAGCGTATGCAAAGAACCCTCATTGAACTCCCGCCGCTACAGATCCTTGGCTTTTGCCTGGCGATTTCACTGTTCGAAGGACTGACCTATATGGCCAGTGATCTGGTGATGCCTGCCATGCTCACGGTCACCCAGGACCTCGATGCCGACCCACGCCATATCCCCAATGCGTTCAATCTGTATCTGATCGGAGGCGTGTGCCTGCAATGGCTGATCGGGCCGCTGTCCGACCGGTTCGGCCGCCGCACGCTGCTGCTTGTCGGCTGCGCGCTGTTCGGGATGACCTGCGCAGCAGCGGTCGCGACACCCGGTATCGAAGTTTTCAACGCATTACGGCTGTTGCAAGGCACGGGCCTGGGATTCGTGGTGGCCGTCAGCTACCCCGCGCTTCAGGAAGTGTTCTGCGAGGCGGATGCCGTACGGCTCATGGCGCTGCTTGGCAACATCGCGTTGCTGTCGCCATTGCTCGGCCCGTTACTCGGCAGTCTGTTGCTGGAATGGCTGAGCTGGCGCGAGCTGTTTCTGGGTCTGAGTCTGGCCGCCGCCATCGCGTGGCTCGGGCTCTATGCCTGCATGCCTGAAACCGTCGGGATCGTCCGGCACGATGGCAGGCAGCAGGCGCCGGTTCCACTGTCCTGGCACCAGACTCGCCTTCGATACGCGGAGCTGTTGCGCACCCCGAAGTTCCTCGGTGCAAGCCTTGCACTCGGGCTGATGAGCCTGCCATTGATCGTCTGGATCGGTCTTTCTCCCCTGTTGTTGATCCAGCTGCTGGGGCTGTCGACTCAAGAGTACGCCTTATGGCAGATCCCGATCTTCGCGGCGGTCATCGCCGGCAATCTGATCCTTGACCGTTTGCTGGCATCTCGCGAACTGCCGCAGCTGATTCGTCTGGCGCTCTGGCCGTTCTGCCTGGGACTGCTGATTCTGCTGGCCGGCGCGCTGACCGGCGCCACCCTTGGCCTGTTGATCTGCGGTCTGGTGCTGTACGCCGTGGGACTGGGCATGAGCAATGCCGCGCTCTATCGGTTGGCGCTGTTTTCCAGCGATGACAGCAAAGGCCTGGTGTCGGCGGCGATCGGCATGATCTCGATTGCAGTGATGGGCGCCGGCGGCTCGATCATCGCCGCGATCGGCGGGGGCTCCCGCCTTGAATCCTTCGCCTTGTGGGCCGCGCTGGGTGGTCTGCTGAGCCTTCCATTCCTGTACCGGTTTCTTCGGGCCTCCCGCCAGGAAACCGTCTCCTCGACACATCCATAAGGACATCCCATGTTCCATTTCCCTCACAGCGACGCGCTCTGTGCGTTGACGCAACCCTATTGCGCGCAATCCATGCCAGCGGGGTTGTTCGACCAGGCCATGGCCGAAATCTGCCGGTTTCACTGTGACCACACGCCCGGTTACGAACACTGGTTGAACGCCAACGGCCTCACCGTGGCCGACGTGGACAGCCTCGACGACTGGTCGCAACTGCCCCCGGTCTTCGCCAGTTACTTCAAACAGCAGCAACTGCTCAGCCCGACCGGTGCAGACGCTCTGGAGCTGACATCGTCAGGCACCAGCGGCCAGAAAAGCCGCATGCGCTATGACAAGCGCAGCCTTGAGGCCGCCCAGTTCATGGTCGAACGGATCTTTAACCACTATGGCTGGGACAACCCGCAGACACCGTGCAATTACTTGCTCCTGAGCTACGAGCCCGAGTCCGGCAGCCGCCTGGGTACGTCCTTCACCGATCAGTTTCTGTGCCGGTTCGCGCCCGTCAATCGCGTGGCCTATGCACTGCGCCACACAGGCGGCGGTCATGAGTTCGACGGCTTTGGCGTGATCGCGGCGTTGCAGTCCTTCGCCGATGAAGGCTTGCCGGTGCGGATCTTCGGCTTCCCTGCCGTTCTTTGGCAGACCCTGCAACGGATGCGGGTCACCGGGGTGGCTGATCTGCAACTGGCAGAAGGCTCGCTGGCACTGTTTGGCGGCGGCTGGAAGACCCATGCGGCGCAAGAGATCCCCCGTCAGCAATTGTACGAACGTATCCACGGCCAATTGGGCATCAAGATGTCCCGCTGCCGTGACGGTTACGGCGCGGTCGAGCATCCGGTGCCGTATCTCGAGTGCGCTCACCATCGTTTCCATGTTCCGGTCTATTCGAAGGTCTTCGTGCGCAATCCATCTGACTTCACGGTTCAGCCTTACGGCCGTCAGGGTTTGCTGAGTTTTGTCTCGCCTTACATTTCGTCGAGCCCGGCCCATGCCGTGGTCATGAGCGATCTCGCCACCCTGCATCCGGGTACCAGCTGTAGCTGCGGTCTGGCCACCGACTGGTTCGAACTGCATGGCCGCGCCGCGACCACGGCCGGCAGAAGCTGCGCCATGGCCGCCTCTGAACTGCTGGGGAAGCACTGACATGTACCTGATCAACGGACAGCTCCACACCGACTGCACCTTCGACGCCGCACTGCAACAGCTTGACCTGGATTTGCCACAACGGTTGGCCAAGGCGCTGGACACGGCGATCGTCCTTGACGCAGCGGCCACCTTTGCCGCACGCCTGCAGAACCCGGACCTGGCATTGCCCCTCGACGCTGAACAACGCCAGTCGCTGATCGAGTTCTGCCAACCGGATGCGCTGCGGCAAAAGCTTTTGCGCGAACTCGGCGAACAACCGGGCAGCCTGCGCCGCTTCGATTATCGTCAGCCGCGCTTCGAGCGCTGGAGCCCGCTGGGCCTGGTGGTTCACATCACCCCCGGCAATGCGCCGCTGCTGGCGTTTTGCGCCGTGATCGAAAGCCTGCTGGCCGGCAACGTCAACTGGTTGCGTCCCAGCAGCAGCGATCAGGGCCTGACGGCGCGATTGCTCCACGCTTTGACGCAGTGTGATGCGACCGGCCAGATCGCGGGGCATGTCGCGGTCGTTCCGGCAACCACCGCCCGGATCGGCCAACTCTGCCAACGCGCAAACGGCGTCTCGGCGTGGGGAGGCGAATCGGCGCTGCAAGCCATCCGCCAGCAACTGGCACCCGAATGTCGCTGGATCGATTGGGGCCACCGTATCAGCTTCATCTACCTGACACCGGCAGCGGTCACGCCGGTGGCCCTGGACGCCGTGGCCGATGAAGTCTGTCGCCTTGACCAGCAGGCCTGCTCCAGCCCGCAATGGCTGCTGGTGGACAGTGACGACGAAAGCACCCTGCGTTCCATCGGCGAAGGCCTGGCCGAGGCGTTCGAACGCCGCGCCCGACACTGGCCGGCCCTGTTGCCTTCGGTTCAGGAAGCCTCGGAAATCACCACCCGCACGGCGATGGCACGCCTGGCTTACAGCTTTGCCGGGGCCACCGGTCATGTCTGGCAGGCACCGGACTGGCGGGTCATCTGGACCCACGACCCGCAACTTGGCCCCTCCCCCCTGTTTCGTAGCCTGTTGCTCAAACCACTGCCACGCACGCAGCTCACGGACACACTGTTGCCTTGGCGAAACGTGCTGCAAAGCGCCGGTCTGATCTGCACTGAGCACGACACCGCCGAGCTGGCCCAGACGCTGATTGCCGCAGGCGTCACACGAGTCACCCCGGTACACGCGATTCACGACGGCTACGAAGGCGAACCCCACGATGGCGTTTATGCCTTGCAACGCTTGAGCCGACGCGTGTCGGTCAGCCTGCCGGGCACCACGCTGGCAACCCGCGCCACGCTCGACCCTGTGCCGACATTTCTCGGCGAGGCCGACTGGCCGATCATGAGCAAAGACGTCTTTGTCACCCGCCCGATCCACCCGGCGGCCCGGTTGTACTTCCGTTCCGGCGGCAGCAGCGGCACTCCTGCGCTGTCCGGCTACAGCTACCGGGATTTCGATCGGCAGATGCGCGCCAGCGCCGACGGCTTGTTCGCGGCCGGTCTCGACCCGAACCGGGACCGGGTGATGAACCTGTTCTTCAGCGGCGGGCTGTACGGTGGCTTCTTCAGTTTTTCCAAAGTGCTGGAACTGCTGGGTGTCACACACCTGCCGATGGGCGCACCGGCCGATGACGACTATCGCGACATCGCGCAGTTGATCATCGATCAGCGCGTCACCGTACTGGTTGGCATGCCCAGTACTCTGCATCGTTTGTTTCTCAACGAGCAGGCACGGCTGCGGGACTATGGCGGGATCGAAAAGGTATTTCTCGGTGGCGAACACCCTGGCGAACAAAGCCTTGCGCTGATGCGCGACTGTGGCGTCAGGCTCATCCGTTCGGCCGTTTACGGCAGTGTCGATGCCGGGCCGCTCGGCCACGCCTGCCCGGCCACCGGCGATGGCGTGTTCCATTTGATGAGTGATATCCAGCATCTGGAAATTGTCGAATTCGACGCCGATCGACCAGTGACCGGTAGTGAAACCGGACGCCTGGTATTCACCTCCATCGAACGGGAGGGTCAGGACGTCCAGCGCTACGACGTCGGTGACAGCGGCCGCTGGCTACCCGGCAATTGTGACTGCGGCCTGCCCACTCCGCGCTTCGAACTGTTGCAGCGGCACGGCAGACTCGTGCGCATCGGTACGGACTTCATCTGCCTGTCGCAACTGGCAGAGCACCTGCAGAGCGATTTTCAGTTGATCCTCGAACATGCTCCGGACGGCCTGGAACGCATGCGGTTTCGCAGCCCACGGCAACCCGATGATGTGCAGCATCGCCTGTCGGGCTATCCGACGCTGGCCACGCTCATCCAGACAGGCCTGCTGACGGTAGAGGTGGAAGTCTGCAGCAGCACCGAATTCACCCGCAACAAACACAGCGGCAAGACGCCGCTGCTGATCGACAATCGGGGCATTGGTCCCGGCGCAAACAGGCAAGGAGCCAATGATGAACACACGATTTGAACTGGAAGAACTGGTGACGTTTGCGCGACAGCATTCAGACTTTTATGCACGCCATTTTGCCGGGCTTCCCCGGCAGATCCCATCGCTGGAAAAACTACCGGTGATTGACCCCGTTCAATACTGGAAAGGCAGTCATGACCTCGACCAATGGCCTGTCCTGACCGCGCCGCTGAATGACGCGCTGATCTTCAAAACGGGAGGAAGCACCAGTGCCGGGAAGTTTTCACTGTTCCGGCGCGAGGAGTGGCGAACACTGGTGACGGACTTCGGTCGCAGCCTCGACGCGCAGTTGAGCACCGGGGACCGGGTCGCCAACCTGTTTTTTGTCGGGGATCTGTATGCCAGTTTTATCTTCACTCACGATGCGCTGACGCATATGGAAATCGAGGTCGTCGAGTTTCCGTTCACCGGCCATGTCGCCTCGGGCGCCCTGGCCGATGCGATTGCCCGGCACCGGATCAACGTGCTGGCAGGTGTGCCCGCCCATCTGCTGACCTTCGCAGCCTGGCTCGAGCAACAAGGTCAAGTCCTCGAAGGCGTCACCACCCTGCTCTACGCCGGCGAAAGCCTGTTTGACGCACAGTTGCAACGACTCAGGCAGGTGCTTCCCAATGCCCGTGCAGCCTCTATCGGCTACGCCAGCGTGGACGCCGGGTTCATCGGAGCCAGCCATCGTGACTGCGACCTGGGAGAACATCGGGTCCCCGAACGCCACGCTGTGCTGGAAATTCTCGATGAGCAGACCGGCGAAGTGATCGAGGAATGCGACCGTGTCGGACGCCTGGTGATAACCAACCTGACACGCCGGTTGATGCCTTTGATCCGCTACCCGGTCGGCGACCGGGCCTGCTGGCGAGAGCCGAGCGGGACATCCCGGCGCAAGTTCGCGCTGATGGGTCGTTGCGCCGACAGCCAGCGAATACGGGTGGGTATTCTGACCCTGCTGCCGCAGGCGATCGGCGAGACCGTGCGGCGGGTCACCGGGAGCGATGATTGGCAACTGGTGATCGAGCAGGATGAGGCGATGGATATCCTGCGCCTGCACTGGGCACCGAACGCCATGACTCCGGCAATGGCTGAAACCGACCTGACGCTGCACCGTGCATTGATCGAAGACTATCCGTTGATCGAGCAACTGAGCGCCGATTACTTGCTGGCGTTGCGGGTTCGCTGCTGCACGGTTCAGGAACTGGTACGTCATCCACGCTCCGGTAAACGTCAGCGCGTGCTGGACCGGCGCGACTATAACGCCTCTGGCAAGGAGCGTTGCTGATGGAATCGATTACGCTGCGAGGTTACCGCGCCAGTGACGCCGCCGCCGTGAGTCGTCTGTTCAGAAAGATCTATGGCGATTATTACGCCCAGCCGCATGTCTATCTGCCCCGCATGATCAGTCAGAACCATGCCGACGGCCACTGGCACTCGTTGGTGGCGGTGACGAACGATCAGGTGGCGGGACATGCCACGTTGATTCTCGACCAGGGATCGACCGTCGCCGAACTGGCGCTGAGCGTGGTCGATGAACAGTTCCGTGGTCGGAACGTCGCTACGCGCCTGAGCCGACATTTGCTGATCCATGCGCAGGCGCTCGGTTATCAGGGGGTCACGATCAAGCAGATGACCCATCACCCCTACACGCAGAAAATGGCCACCAGTCTTGGTTTTCACAACACCGGTCTCCTGCCCGATCATGCTCCGTCGCCCTTTGGCGCGGCCGGGACGGAATCGCTCGTTTTGGGTTACGCCCCCGTCGATGGCTATCGGCGCCCGCTGCCGGCGTTGACCTGGCCGCAGGAATGCCGTGAGTTCATGCAGCAGATGTGCGAGGTGTTCGGAACGCGGTTGAACGTTTCGCCCTGGATCGGCGCGCCGGCGCAGCTGAAACAGCAATGGGGGCGTTATGACGGGGTCTTCAGTGAAGTCGACGACAGTTTGCTCAAGCAATTGCAGCAACTGCCCGCCCATTGGCTGATATCGATCAGGCTCAGGCTCGCACAGGGTTTCGACAATGCCTGGCGCCGGCTTTCGGCGATCGGGTTCGTGTTCACTGGAATGGCGCCCGATGGCCGGGGTGAGGGATGGCTGGCGCTGTTTCATCGCGGATTCCAACCCAGGCCCCTGACCCTGCATTGCCCACAGATGCAGCGCTTGCATGACGACATGCAGCACCGGCAACTGACCGCTCCATAAAATGAAAAGGCCCGCTCCGTTCCCGGGCGGGCCTTTTTTCATGCCTTGGCTTTGACACCTTGATCGGTTGGAGGCTTGCGTTCCCCACCCTGACCGTAAGTCTTCAGGTTCTGCAGCACATAGATGGCTTTCTTGTACTCGGGGATCAACGTATTCGCGTACTTGTTACCCTTGAGATTGTTGTTCTGGATGGTTTCCAGCTGCGTCGCGAAATACTCCAGCGCATTGAACTTGGCGTCCGGATCCTTCTGTACGCCGAAGCGATCAAACTTGTCGCCGGCGTTGAGCAACGTCATGGACGTGATCTCGGAAATCAGGCCCCGGCTACGCAACATTGCACTCAGGCTGCCCAACTGCTTGGCTGAAACACTGGTGGGATCGAAACCCTTGATGTTCTTGTGCAGCCCCTGCTTGTCCATCTCCGCCGTATTGATCGCGGTGGGGTCGTTACCGACCAGCGCCAGCATCTGCTTGACCTTCAGGCTTTGAGAAACCGGTTTGCTTGAACTTGCGGTATCTCGAACCAGCAAACCCGCCTTGGGTTGCCAGGCGCCGGTATAACCAACGGTCATGAGCGTGCTCCTTGCGAAAAGAACATGAAAAATATCCTTGTGGAACGTCTTGAATTGCCCGGAGTATCGGCCGGCAAACGAATGCCACCAACCCATTTTTCACTTTTTTACAATTTATGTACATTTCCGATACAAATGAATGCAAGCCCCAGATTTACTGATCCGAAGCCCTTTTCACGGCTTCAATAAAATCGACTTTTTACTCTAACAAACGGGCTGGTTAGTGTGAATGTGTCGAGCCTGTTACTGGCCGATCAACGTTCCGGGATTCTTTTAGTACGCCAGTACCTAAAGCTTCCTCGCGTCGCGACGATATGTAAGGGATACCCCTACTGTTTTGCTCCCATCCCCTAATAAGAACGTTGCTCAAGGACCGGTCTCCATGCCCGCATTCCGTACCATTCAGGCTCGCTATACGTTGTTTCTGGTTCTGTTCATCCTGTTGCTGTCGGTCCTGACCGTGGTGGGCATCAGCCAACTGGTCGCCCCCAAACTGCGCCATACCGAAGAGCAAGTCGTGCTCAACCGCATCGCCGAGGTCGCCCAGCAGATCCAGGGCGAACTGAACAAGGTTCAGTCGCAGCAACGCAGCATCACCCAGACCATTCCCCTGCTCGACAGCGCCGCCATCGATACCGTGCTGCCGGGGCTGGTGGATCAGTACGGCGAATTGAAGGTGTTCGGCGGTGGTATCTGGCCGTTGCCCGGTCAGCGTGAGGCGGGACGCAACAAGTTCAGTACCTTCTGGCACCGTGACAGCTCCGGCAAGCTCGCCGTGAACACCTTCTGGAACAGCGACGCGGCCCCCAACTACTACGACCAGAGCTGGTACAAGGGCGGCATGCAGACCCCGCGCGGGCAATGCGCCTGGGCCGCTGCCTATAAAGATGATGCGAGCGCCGAGCCGCGCACCAACTGCGCCATGGCCATCCAGAAAAACGGCAGCGCCTGGGGCGTATCGACCATCGATGTGACCCTGGGCTTCTTCAACGACCTGGTGGCGCGCAAGGAAAAAGACCTCAATGCCGAAATGCTGATCGTCGAGGCCGACGGCAAGATCATCAGCAACAGCTCGCGTATCAGCGGCCCGATCGTGTTGAAGAACATCAGCGAACTGGCCGCCGGTTCTACCTTCGCCAGCCAGGTCAAGGCTGGCCTGCAGAATCGCGATCAGGCGCAGCGTGTCGAATTCGACAACAACGGTGAAGCCAGCACCTTCTTCATGCGCCCGATCGAAGGCACACCGTGGTTCCTCGCCACTGCACTGCCGACCAAAATGCTCACCGCGCAACGTGACGACGTACTCAGCAGCCTCAGCCTGTTGCAGATTCCGCTGGTGATCCTGCTGGTGCTGCTGCAGGTCTACGCCATTCGCCAACTGGTTTCGCGCATGAAAGCGCTCAAGGCCAACATCGATTCGCTGTCCAGCGGCGATGCCGACCTGACCCGCCGCATCACCATCCGTGCCGAAGACGAACTCGGTGCCATTGGCCATTCGGTCAACACCTTCATCGCCTATCTGCAAAACATGATCGGCGAGGTCACCCAGGCTACCGGCGCCATGGCTTCAAGCCTCGACAACCTGCAGCGCACCTCGGCACACACCAGCCAGATCCTGCTGCGCCACGCCTCGGAAACCGACCAGACCGTTACCGCTATCAACGAGATGAGCTCCACTGCCGAAAGCGTCGCGCAAAACGCTGCCGAAACCGCGGCGTTTACCCAACGGGCCAACGAAAATGCCGACCGCTCTCGGGTCGTGGTGGGCGAAGCCACCAGCAGCGTCGTCGCGCTGATCGATGAAGTGGCCAGTGCGACGCACAAAGTCGAAAACATGCAGCAGGACGCCCAGCGCATTACCGAGATTCTGGGGGTGATCGGTGCGATCGCCGGGCAGACCAACCTGCTGGCGCTCAACGCCGCCATCGAGGCTGCCCGCGCCGGCGAACAGGGGCGCGGTTTCGCCGTGGTCGCCGATGAGGTACGTGCCCTCGCTGCCCGGACCCAGGCCAGTACCTCGGAAATCAACGAAATGCTGACCCGCCTGACCCAGGGCGTAAGTTCCTCGGTCAGCGCCATGGAAAACACCCAGGCCAGTTGCCAGTCCGCTGCCGACGCCACCGCCCGGGTCACCAGCGGGCTCGACGACATGGCCGGCTCCGTCAGCCATATCAACAGCCTCAGTGCCCAGATCGCCACGGCCGCCGAACAGCAAAGCGCCGTCACCGAAGAAATCAATCGCAGCATGGTGCAGATCCGCCACATGGTGGATGAGCTGGTGCAAAGCGGCCAGGCCAGTGAAACCAATACCCGCCAGCTCCTGGAGGCCAACGGTCGGGTGAGCGCAATCATGGGCCGGTTCAAGGTCAGCTGACGGATTTGTCATCTCGCACTCAGGAGGCTGTCAGCTTTGACCTACGATCATGCTGACAGCCTGCCTTGTATCAACTGGAAACACTCCGTTGATGCCGGGTCGGAAAAACCGGTCAAAATGCGTTCTTTTTGACCGTCACCCGAGTCGAGAACCCTGCATGAAAAACCCTCTGCGTCTGGCCGCCCTGAGCGCCCTGCTCCTTTCCTCCCTGGCGCAAGCCGCCGACCTCATCCCGATCGAAGTCCATCGCGACGCCAACTGCGGTTGCTGCAAGAAGTGGATCAGCCACCTGGAGGCGAATGGCTTCAAGGTCGAGGATCACGTCGAGGCGGACATGAGCTCCTTCAAGCAACAACACGGCGTACCGCCACGCCTGGCCTCGTGCCATACGGCGATCATCAACGGCAAATTCGTCGAAGGCCATGTGCCCGCCGAACAGGTGCTGGCGCTGAGCAAGCGTGACGACCTGCTGGGCGTAGCCGCACCGGGCATGCCGATGGGCTCGCCGGGCATGGAGATGGACGGCATGAGCGATGCCTATCAGGTGATCGGCCTCAAGAAGGACGGTGCCGATGTGGTGGTGGCGGATTACCCGGCCCATTGATGACGGCGGGTTATCTCGGGCTGTTCCTGGCCGCGTTTGGCGCGGCGACGCTGCTGCCGCTGCAATCGGAAGCCGTGCTGGTCGGGCTGCTGGTCAGCGATCGTTACTGGCTGTGGGGGCTGTTGGCTGTGGCGACACTGGGCAATGTCCTCGGTTCGCTGGTCAACTGGTGGCTGGGGCGCGGGCTGGAACGGTTTCAGGACCGCCGCTGGTTTCCGGTCGGCCCGAAGCACATGGCCCGCGCCCGTGTTCACTATCAGCGTTATGGTCACTGGTCGCTGCTGCTCAGCTGGCTGCCGGTCATCGGCGATCCCCTGACGCTGATCGCCGGGGTCATGCGTGAACCCCTCGGGCGCTTTCTGCTGATCGTCACCCTCGCCAAAGGCGCTCGCTACGGGCTGCTGGCGATGCTCACCCTCGGCTGGCTCGGTTGAACGTTCTGCGGTAGACGTTGCCTGTGTTTAACGTCGCCCTAATCCGGCCGTTCCAGCATCGGCCGATTTCCTGTGGAGTTGTCCCATGTCTGTGTCGCTGACCCGCTGGCTGCCCGGCCTGTTGCTGACCGCTGCCCTGCCCCTTTTCGCCCATGCCGAAGGCCCGCAGTACGGCCCGCAATTGCAAGGTTTCGAGTATCCCTACACCCTCAAGCACTTTGCCTTTCAGTCCCAGGGCCAGTCTCTGCAGATGGGTTACATGGACGTCGCCGCCCACGGCAAGGCCAACGGGCGCACCGTGGTGCTGATGCACGGCAAGAATTTTTGCGGCGCGACCTGGGACAGTTCGATCAAGGCCCTGAGCGAGGCCGGTTACCGGGTGGTCGCCCCGGACCAGATCGGTTTCTGCACTTCCAGCAAACCCGAACATTATCAATACAGCTTCCAGCAACTGGCGGCCAATACCCAGCAAATGCTCAAGGCGCTGGGCATTCAGAAAGCCACCCTGCTCGGCCACTCCACCGGCGGCATGCTCGCCACCCGATACGCCCTGCAATACCCGGATCAGGTCGAGCAACTGGCGCTGGTCAACCCGATCGGCCTGGAGGACTGGAAAGCCCTCGGCGTGCCGTGGCGCAGCGTCGATCAGTGGTATCAGCGCGAACTGAAAGTCACCGCCCAGGGTATTCGCGACTACGAGCGCAGCACCTATTACGACGGTCGCTGGAAGCCGGAATTCGACCGCTGGGTGGACATGCTTGCCGGCCTGAGCAACGGGCCGGGCAAGACTCAGGTCGCATGGAACTCGGCGCTGATCTACGACATGATCTTTACCCAGCCGGTGTACTACGAGTTCAAGGATCTGAAAATGCCGACCCTGTTGCTGATCGGCACGTCTGACACAACGGCCATCGGCAAGGACATCGCACCGCCCGAAGTGAAGGCGAAAATCGGTCACTACGAGGTGCTGGGCAAGCAGGTCGCGAAGCTGATCCCGCAATCCACACTGGTGGAATTCCCCGGCCTGGGCCACGCGCCGCAAATGGAAGAACCGACGCAGTTCCACCAGGCGCTGCTCGACTGGCTGAACAAAACCAATCCCGTTCGTTGAGGAGTCAAGGCTGATGGCGGTGCAGATTGCAGTAATCGATGACTGGCAGGACGTGGCGCGGGACGTGGTCGACTGGTCGGTGCTGGACAGTCTCGGTGAAGTGACCTTTGTCCATGAGTACCCGGCGGACAACGCGACACTGGCCGAACGACTGGGCCGGTTCGAGGTGATTTGCGTGATGCGCGAACGCACGCGCTTCGATGAGGACCTGCTCAAGCGTTTGCCGAACCTGAAACTGCTGGTCACGGGCGGCATGCGCAACGCAGCGCTGGACATGCCGGCCGCGGCCCGACTCGGAATCAGGGTCTGCGGCACCGACAGCTACAAACACGCCGCACCGGAACTGACCTGGGCGTTGATCATGGCCGCCACCCGCAATCTGGTGAACGAGGCCAATGCCCTGCGTGCCGGACAATGGCAGCAAGGTCTGGGCGGCGATCTGCACGGCAAGACCCTCGGTATTCTGGGGCTCGGCAGTATCGGCCAACGGGTCGCGCAGTTCGGGCAGGTGTTCGGCATGCGCGTCATTGCGTGGAGCGAAAACCTTACCGCCGAGCGCGCCGAACAGGCCGGCGTCACTTATGTCAGCAAGCAGCAATTGTTCGAACAGGCCGACGTGCTGTCGGTGCATCTGGTGCTCAGCGACCGCAGCCGTGGTCTGGTCGATGCCCAGGCGCTGGGCTGGATGAAGCCGACCGCCCTGCTGGTCAACACGGCACGCGGGCCCATTGTCGACGAAGCCGAGCTGATCAAGGCCTTGCAGAAACAACGCATCGCCGGGGCGGCTCTGGATGTATTCGATCAGGAGCCGTTGCCGGCACTGCACCCGTTTCGCACGCTGGACAATGTACTGGCCACGCCTCATGTCGGGTACGTCAGCCGACAGAACTATCAGCAGTTCTTTTCGCAGATGATCGAGGACATTCAGGCCTGGTCGGCGGGAGATCCGCTTCGCCTGCTGAACTGACCTTCGTCCCATTCGCGGGCAACCCCTGCCCGCGAAGCAGCACCCACTGACCGCACGCCAACATTCCTGCACGCACCGCAACAGTGCGCGCACACTTTTCTCGCGCCCGAAAACGTGACTGACTGGTCACCAATTTGCATCATCGATGCCGCCAGACATGCACTTCGTCGGGGCGCGTCTCGTCCCCAAGCCACGGTTTTTGCGACCTCGCAACAGATTGTCGAACAATTCGTCCGATTGCCCTGGCCCGCTCTAGGATCTGGCCTAGACTGGTTTTCGCGAGGCGAAACCGACCGGTCACAACGCGGAAATTTTGTCGAAACTTTTGCTGATCGCGACGGGTCATCTGAAAGACAGGGCCAAAGCGACTGGTTCATTCCTTGCAACGGCCCCTTCACCCATTCTGCTTGCGCGTGTTGGGTAGCGTTCGCTCACCGATGCGTGGCGCGTTTGCGCCCGGCCACAGGACCTGGCCGTGGACATCGCTTGTTCAAGACAAGAATCAGATCAAAAAAGACGGGAGATTCATATGATCAGTGCGGCATTGGAAATTCAGGGAGAACGGGCTCATCAGCCGATGGGTGAATCGAGCACCGTAAGCGTTCCCGGCAGCCGGTCGATCAACGTCCCGAGCACCAAGACGCTGACGCCAGTGGCCAGTCAGAACCCCAACAAGAAGAAAGTGTTGTTCGTGACCTCGGAAATCGCCGATCTGGTTAAGACCGGCGGTCTGGGAGACGTTTCTGCCGCCCTGCCCCGCGCCATGGCGCATCTGCATGATGTCCGGGTGTTGATCCCCGGTTATCCGCAAGTGATGAACAGCGAGAATCCGATCCACATCATCGGTGAACTGGGTGGCCACGCCGCGCTGCCGCCTTGCAAGATCGGGCGCATGGACATGCCTGACGGTCTGGTCATTTATGTGTTGATCTGCCCTGAACTGTATGCCCGCGACGGCGGCCCTTACGGTGCCAACAACGGTCGCGACTGGCCGGACAACCACATCCGTTTCGCCCGACTGGGTCTGGCCGCCGCCGATATCGCCGCCAACCTCGCGCAAATCCACTGGTGCCCGGATCTGGTGCACGCCCACGACTGGCCGGCCGGGCTGGCGCCTGCCTATATGCACTGGCGCGGGCAACGCACGCCGACCCTGTTCACCATTCACAACCTCGCTTATCAAGGCGTGACCAGCCTGGGCTCGTGCCCGGAACTCGGGATCCCCGCCCATGCCCTGCAACAGGAAGGCATGGAGTTCTACGGCAAAATGTCGTTCCTCAAGGCCGGCATGGCCTATTCGAGCCACATCACCACGGTCAGCGCCACCTACGCGCAGGAAATCACCACCCCGGATTTCGGCTGCGGTCTCGACGGTTTTCTCGCCGCCAAGACCCAGCAAGGCTTGCTCAGCGGCATCCCCAACGGTATCGACGAGAGCTGGGACGCCGCCACCGACCCACATCTGTTCGCGCCGTTTGCCATCGGCGACTGGGAAGGCAAAGCCGTCAACGCCGCCCACGTGCGCGAACTGTTTGGCCTGCAAGACTCCAAAGGCCCGCTGTTTGCCGTGGTCTCGCGTCTGGTCTATCAAAAAGGCCTGGACCTGACCGAAGCCGTGTCGGAATACATCGTCCAGAACGGTGGCCAGATCGCGATCATCGGCCGTGGCGAGCCGGAAGAAGAACAGGCCATGCGCGAACTGGCGCTGCGCTTCCCCGGCCAGATCGGCGTGCGCATCGGCTTCAACGAAACCGACGCCCGACGCATGTTCGCCGGCAGCGATTTTCTGCTGATGCCTTCGCGATACGAGCCTTGCGGTCTGAGTCAGATGTACGCCCAACGCTTCGGCTCACTGCCGGTAGCGCGCAACACTGGCGGGCTGGCCGACACCATCGAAAACGGTGTCACCGGTTTTCTCTTCAACGAATCGACAGCGGACAGCTACCGCGAAGCCCTGAGCCGCGCGTTCAAGGTCTTTGCCTTCCCCGAACTGCTCAACGCCATGCGTTGCCGGGCGATGGCGGCACCGTTCAACTGGTGCAAGGCCGTCGAACCCTACGCCGAACTCTACGAACAACTGGTGGCCAAGGCGCTGGGCAAAACGCACCACAAATAACCAGGGAGGTTTTCAACGATGCCGTCACGGACACCTGAAAGCTGGCCCCACGGCGCGATCATGCTGGATGCCGACCACACACAATTCGCGCTGTGGGCGCCGGATGCATTTTACGTCAGCGTCGAGCTGGACAACGGCCAGTCCCTGCCCATGCTGCCCCAAGGCGAGGGCTGGTTTGTCATCAAGACCCGCTGCCCTGCCGGCAGCCGCTACCGTTTCAACATTGATGGCGAACTGGAGGTGCCCGACCCGGCCTCCAGGGCGCAGGACGGTGATATCGACCGTCACAGCGTGGTGGTCGATCCCCACGCCTATCCATGGCAACACGTAACGTGGCGAGGTCGGCCGTGGAATGAAGCGGTGATCTACGAGTTGCATGTGGGTGCGCTAGGCGGATTCGATGAGGTCGAAAAGGATCTGGCCCGACTGGCCGCGCTGGGCATCACCGCTATCGAACTGATGCCGATCGCACAATTCCCCGGCTATCGCAACTGGGGGTATGACGGCGTACTGCATTTTGCGCCACAAGCCTCCTATGGCACTCCGGAACAACTCAAGCATCTGATCGACAGCGCCCATGGCCACGGTCTGGCGGTGATTCTCGACGTGGTCTACAACCATTTCGGTCCGGACGGCAACTACCTGCACCGCTACGCCAAGGGCTTTTTCCGCGAAGACAAACACACCCCGTGGGGCGCGGCCATCGACTTCCGCCGTCGTGAAGTACGGGACTTCTTCGTCGAAAACGCACTGATGTGGCTGCTGGAATACCGTTTCGACGGTTTGCGCCTGGATGCCGTCCATGCAATAGAAAGTCAGGACTTCCTGCCCGAACTGGCGCAGCGTGTCCGCCAGCAGGTCGACCCTGCCCGTCATGTATGGTTGACCGTCGAGAACGAACTCAACCAATCGAGCCTGCTGGAAGAAAATTACGACGCCCAATGGAATGACGACGGCCATAACGCTTTGCATGTGTTATTGACGGGCGAAACCGATGCCTACTACGCCGACTACGCTCTGCAACCGACCGAACAACTGGCCCGCTGCCTGAGCCAGGGCTTCGTGTTTCAGGGGCATATCACCCGCCACGGCGAACCACGGGGCGAACCCAGCGAGCATCTGCCGTCCACTGCCTTCGTACTGTTCCTGCAAAACCATGACCAGATCGGCAACCGTGCCTTCGGCGAGCGCCTGCATCAGTTGGCCGATCCACGCGCGCTTGAAGCCGCGACGGTGCTGCTGTTGCTGTCGCCGATGATCCCGCTGATGTTCATGGGCGATGAATATGCCGCCGAGCAACCGTTTCTGTTCTTCACCAGCCACCACGGCGAACTGGCGAAACAGGTACGAGAAGGCCGTCGCAACGAGTTCGCTGCATTCAGTGCGTTCACCGACCCGCATAAGCGCGAACGGATACCCGACCCCAACGCCGAATCGACCTTCCACGCCTCGCGGCCAACGCGGTCCGGTAATGGCACACCGCGCCAGCAGGCAACGAATGAGCTCTATCGTCACCTGCTGCAATTGCGTCACCGCTACATCATCCCGAACCTGTCCGGCACCCAGGCCCTTGGCGCGCAAATGTTGGGCCGTGGCGCCGTCAGCGCACGCTGGCGACTGGGTGATGGCAGCGAGCTGCGAATCGACCTGAACCTCAGCGACACGCCAGTGGTCAACCTTCCACAGACCGAATCGGTGTGGCTGTTTCGCCAGCCATCCGACGCCGGCCTGTCGGATGAGGGGCAACTGCCCCCGTATTGCGCGCTCGTCAGCCTCACGGCCGCAACCCCTTTGCTACCCCTGGATGGAGAGCGCCTATGAGCGATGCGCAACTGGAAATTCTCGCCAGCCGAGCCGGCCTTGCCGTCGACTGGATCGACGCCAACGGGCGAGCGCAAAAAGTCGCCCCGGCGGTGCTGCGCAATGTGCTGATCGGCCTCGGTCACCCGGCCGGAACGGCCCAGGAAATCGACGCCAGCCTGCTCGAACTGCAACAGGTACAGGAAAATCGCCAGCTACCGCCGCTGCTCACTGCCGATGTCGGCGTGGGCGTGGATCTGGCCCGCTATTTCGAACCCGAAACCCCATGCGAGATTCACCTTGAGGACGGCTCGCGACTGAGCCTCAAGCTGGATGCCCGGGCCGTGCTGCCCGGCGAGATTCCGGTCGGCTACCAGCAAGTGCACATCGCCGATCAGCAATTCACTCTCGCCGTGGCACCGCAGCGCTGCTTCAGCGTGGGTGACGCGGTGGACAACCCGATCCCTCGCGTGTGGGGGCTGAGCGTGCAGCTTTATGGCTTGCGCCGCCCCGGCGATGGCGGTTTCGGCGACACTCAGGCCCTGGAAGAACTGGCCCGGGTGGCCGGCGAGCGCGGCGCCGATGCCTTGGCGATCAGCCCGCTGCACGCGATGTTCAGCGCCGATACCGGGCGCTACAGCCCTTACTCGCCGTCCAGTCGGCTGTTTCTCAATCCGCTCTACGCGGCGCCGGGTGCCATTCTCGGTGAGCGTGCGCTGCGCGATGCGATTGAGGCGGCCGGCCTGGCCGATCAATTCAAGCAACTTGAAGAGCTGCCCCTGACCGACTGGCCGAAAGCGGCCGATGCCAAGCTGAAACTGCTGCAAGCCCTGTATGACGGTTTCATCAGCGGCGAACATCCGCTGCATGCCGATTTCTCCAGTTTCCGCGATGCCGGCGGAGAAGCGCTGGAAAACCACTGCCGCTTCGAAGCTATTCAAGAAATGCGCGCCGCCCGTGGCGAAAGTCTCGACTGGCGCCAATGGCCGGAACACTGGCACGACCCGCGCGGCGCCGCACTCGGCGCGTTTGCCGAAGAATACGCCGAGCGCATCAGTTATTTCGCGTTCTGCCAATGGCTGATCCACCGTTGTCTGGAGCGCGCCCAGACCGCCGCCCGTAGCGCCGGCATGGGCATCGGTCTGATTGCCGACCTGGCCGTGGGTGCCGACGGCGCCGGCAGCCAGGCCTGGAGTTTTCAGGATGAACTGTTGGCGTCGCTGACCGTCGGTGCACCACCGGATATCCTCAATCGCTCCGGCCAGGGTTGGGGTATCTCGGCGTTCTCCCCGGAAGGTCTGGTACGCAATGGCTTTCGAGCCTTCATCGACATGCTGCGCGCCAACTTCGCTCATGCGGGTGGTTTGCGCATCGACCATGTCATGGGCCTGCAACGGCTGTGGGTGATTCCCAACGGTTCAGCGCCGGCGGACGGCGCGTATCTGTATTACCCGGTGGACGACCTGCTGCGCTTGCTGACCCTCGAATCCCACCGCCATCAGGCGATTGTGCTGGGCGAAGACCTCGGCACCGTGCCCGATGGCCTGCGGGAAAAGCTGATCGCCCGGGCCATGCTTGGCATGCGCGTGCTGTTGTTCGAACAGGACAACACCCATTTCAAACCGATCCTCGACTGGCCGGACAACGCTTTGGCCACCACCAGCACCCACGATCTGCCGACGCTCAATGGCTGGTGGCATGGCCGGGATATCGACTGGAATTCGCGACTCGGGCTGATCGACGCCAACGGCGAAATCGATTGGCGCCGCTACCGCGAACGCGAGCGTGAAGGCCTGCGCGGCGCCTTGAGTCAGGACCCGCAAAACTTTCGCGAGGAATCCCACGAGGCCGATCAGGTAGTCGACGCCGCTGTGCGTTTCCTCGGCCACACCCGCGCGCCGCTGGTGCTGCTGCCACTGGAAGACGCGCTGGGCCTGGACGAACAGGCCAACCTGCCCGGCACCATCGACACTCATCCGAACTGGTCGCGACGCTTGCCCGGCAACAGCGAAACGCTGCTCGATGGCGTCGATGCTGCGCGACGCCTCGAGCTGCTGGCCTGTGCCCGCCTGCAAGCCGCCGAGCGTGACCAATGAGTGCAGTACAAAACCAGACCTTGAGAGCCACGGTGCGCCTGCAGTTTCACAAGGGCTTCACCCTCGATGAGGCGGTGCCGCTGGTGCCGTACTTTGCCCGGCTCGGCATCAGCCATATTTACGCCTCGCCGCTGCTCGCTGCCCGCGCCGGCTCCATGCACGGCTACGACGTGGTCGACCCGACCCGGGTCAATCCCGAACTGGGTGGCGAACCGGCGCTGCGCCGACTGGTCGCGGCCTTGCGCGAACACGACATGGGGCTGATCCTCGACATCGTCTCCAATCACATGGCAGTGGGCGGCGGTGACAATCCGTGGTGGCTCGATCTGCTGGAATGGGGCCGGCTCAGTCCCTATGGCGAGTTCTTCGACATTCAATGGCACTCGCCCGACCCGTTGATGGAAGGCCAGTTGTTGCTGCCTTTCCTCGGCACCGATTACGGCATTGCGTTGCAGGACGGCACACTGCCGCTGGTGTTCAACGCCGAGTCCGGCACCTTCCACGTCGAGCATTACGAGCATCACTTCCCGATCTGCCCCGGCGATTACGGCGAACTGCTCAAGCCCGATGAGCCGGCAAACGAAGCCCTCAAGTCGCTGGCGGAACGCTTCAGCAGCCTCAGCTACCAGACCGATGCCCGCTCGCTGTCAATATCGCTCAAGGAAGAACTCCAGCAACTGGCCAGCGACCCGCACATCCTGCAAGCCATTGAGCACCATCTCACGCGCTACGACTCCAAGACCGAAGACGGCTTCCAGCGCCTGCATCAATTGCTGGAGCGGCAAAGCTATCGCCTGGCGAGCTGGCGCACGGCGGCGGACGACATCAACTGGCGGCGCTTCTTCGACATCAACGAACTCGGCGGCCTGCGGGTCGAGCGGCCTGCGGTATTCGAAGCGACCCACGGCAAGATCTTCCAGTTGATCGAAGAAGGCCTGATCGACGGTTTACGCATCGACCATGTCGACGGCCTCGCTGATCCACGGGGTTACTGCCGCAAGTTACGGCGACGCCTCGATTTTCTGGCACCCGGGCGACACTTGCCGATCTACGTCGAGAAAATTCTCGGGGCTGGCGAAACCCTGCACGCCGACTGGGCGGTGGATGGCAGCACCGGTTACGAATTCATGAATCAGCTGTCGCTGCTGCAACACGACCCGGCCGGTGAACACGTGCTGGGCGACCTGTGGCACCGCCGCACCGAGCGCCCCGCCGCGTTCATCGACGAAGCACGACTGGCACGTCAGCAGATTCTCAATGGTTCGCTGGCCAGCGACTGCGAAAGCGTTGCCCAGGCGCTGCTGCAAGTGGCGCGGGACGACCTGATGACCCGTGACCTCACGCTCGGTTCGATCCGCCGGGTGTTGCAGGCGCTGATCGTGCACTTCCCGGTGTATCGCACCTACATCAGTGCGATGGGTCGTACGACGCAGGACGACGTGTTTTTCCAGCAAGCCATGGACGGTGCGCGTCAGGCACTGAGCGAAAGCGACTGGCCGGTGCTTGAGTCTGTGGCCGGCTGGCTCGGCGGCCAGCCATGGCGGCGCAAACCCCGTGGGCGTTCGCGCAAGCTCCTGCGCCACGCCTGCGTGCGCTTTCAGCAACTCACCTCGCCCGCTGCCGCCAAGGCCGTGGAAGACACCGCGCTGTATCGCTCGGCAGTGCTGCTGTCGCGCAATGACGTGGGTTACAACACCGAACAGTTCAGCGCCCCGGTCAGCGACTTTCATGCGACAAACCAGCAACGCCTGGCGACATTCCCCGACAACCTGCTGGCCACCGCCACCCACGACCACAAACGCGGCGAAGACACTCGCGCACGGTTGGCCGTGCTCAGCGAGCGCAGCCACTGGTATGCCGAACAGGTCGAGCTGTGGCGCGCCCTCGCCCGGCCGCTGCGCAATGACGATCAGATGCCGTCGGCCGCTGACGAATTGATCCTCTATCAAGCGTTGCTCGGCAGTTGGCCGCTGCAATTGCGCGGCGATGACCACGGCGGATTCGCTGAGTACGCCAGACGCATCTGGCAATGGCAGCAAAAGGCTCTGCGCGAAGCCAAGTTGCAAAGCAGTTGGAGTGCGCCGAACGAGGCTTACGAAAACGCCGCCCAGTCATTTACCGAGCGGCTGTTGCTGGCGCCCGAAGGCGAGCTGCTGCGCGGGGCGCTGGCCAAGAGCGCCAACAGCATCGCCGCTGCCGGCGCCCTCAACAGTCTGGCGCAAACCTTGCTGCACATGACGGTGCCGGGGGTGCCGGATCTGTATCAGGGCAATGAACGCTGGGACTTCAGCCTGGTGGATCCGGACAACCGTCGGCCAGTGGACTATGCCGCCAGGCAGCAGGCGCTACAGGCACCAGGGCCGGTTCAGGAACTGCTGGTGAACTGGCGCGACGGACGAGTCAAGCAAGCATTGATCGCCGAGGTGCTGCGCCTGCGCGCCGACTATGCCCAGTTGTTTCGTCAGGGTTCGTACCAGGCCCTCGAGGTGCTGGGCAGCCAGGCGCACAACGTGCTCGCGTTTGCCCGCGAGCACGAGGGGCAACGGGCCATCGTCATCGTGCCGATCCGTTGCGCAACCCTGCTGGAAAACGGTGCCGTGCCGCAGGTCGATGCGCTGCGCTGGGGCGATACGCGGGTTGAATTACCGTTCGCCGCCTCCGACGAAAATCTGAAGGGACTTTTTTCGAGCACCGCAGTCACAAAAAACAGGGAGCTGGAGGTCAGCGCTGCGCTGGGGGACTTCCCGGTCAATCTGTTTATCCAACACTTCTAGAAGCATGAGTTCAGTTCAGGAGCATTGCGATGAGTACCGACGATAAACGCATCCGCGAATTCGCCTATCAGATCTGGGAATCCGAAGGTAAACCCGAGGGACAGGACGCCCGCCACTGGGAGATGGCGCGCAAACTGGCCGAAGCCGAGGCATTGGCGCCCAAGAAATCGCCGAAAGCCGCCGGCAGTAAAACCGCTGGCAAGACCGCCACCAGCAAAGCCGTCGATGGCAAGGCACCCGCTGCCAAACCCAAGGCCACGACGACCAAGGCCAAGCCTGCCGGTGTCGCCAAAGTGATTCCCCCGGGCGAAAAAGCCACCGAGAAAAAGCCCCGCGCGCCGCGCAAGCCGCCTGCGGTCTGACGCTCCCCGAACCATTGATTTGAGTAACCGTGTGGCGAGTTCGCTCGCCACCGAGGGCTGACTCGTCCTCGAAAAAAACCACCCCCCGATTTTTTTGCAGGAGCACCTATGACCCGTCCAAAGAAAGCCGAGCCCACCGCGCACCCCGAACCCTCGCGAATCCGTGAAGGTCTGCCCTTCCCGCTCGGCGCAACCTGGGATGGTCTGGGGGTGAACTTTGCGCTGTTTTCCGCCAACGCCACCCGGGTCGAACTGTGCATTTTCGACGATGCCGGCGAGGTCGAACTCGAACGCATCGAGCTGCCGGAATACACCGACGAGATTTACCACGGCTACCTGCCCGATGCGCATCCGGGGCTGATCTACGGCTACCGGGTCTACGGTCCGTACGACCCGGCCAACGGACATCGCTTCAATCACAACAAGTTGCTGATCGACCCGTACGCAAAGCAGTTGGTGGGCGAGTTGAAATGGTCCGAAGCGCTGTTCGGCTACACCATCGGCCACCCGGATGCCGACCTCAGTTTCGATGAACGCGACAGCGCGCCCTACGTGCCCAAATGCAAAGTCATCGACCCGGCGCACACCTGGGGCAACGACCATCGCGTCAGCGTGCCGTGGGACAAGACGATCATTTACGAGACCCACGTGCGCGGCATCAGCATGCGCCACCCGTCGGTGCCGGAAAATGTGCGTGGGACGTTTGCCGGGCTGATGGTCGACGACGTGCTCGAACACATCCGCAAACTGGGTGTATCGACCGTCGAACTGTTGCCAATCCACGCTTTCGTCAACGACCAGCACCTGCTGCACAAAGGCATGACCAATTACTGGGGCTACAACAGCATTGCGTTCTTCGCCCCGGACCCGCGCTACCTGGCCAGCGGCAAGATTGCAGAATTCAAGGAGATGGTCGCGCACCTGCACGAAGCCAATCTCGAAGTGATCCTCGACGTGGTCTACAACCACACTGCCGAAGGCAACGAACAAGGCCCGACCCTGTCGATGCGCGGGATCGACAACGCCTCGTACTATCGATTGATGCCGGACGACAAGCGCTTTTACATCAACGATTCCGGTACCGGCAACACTCTGGACCTGAGCCATCCGTGTGTGCTGCAAATGGTCACCGACTCGCTGCGCTATTGGGCCAGCGAAATGCACGTCGACGGCTTCCGTTTCGACCTCGCAACCATTCTCGGTCGCTATCACGACGGTTTCGATGAACGTCACAGTTTCCTGGTTGCTTGCCGTCAGGATCCGGTACTGCGTCAGGTGAAAATGATCGCCGAGCCTTGGGATTGTGGTCCGGGCGGTTATCAGGTTGGTAACTTCCCGCCAGGCTGGGTCGAATGGAACGACAAGTTCCGCGACACCGTGCGCGCCTTCTGGAAAGGTGACGACGGCCAGCTCGCCGACTTCGCCAGCCGCATGACGGCCTCCGGGGAAATGTTCAACCAGCGTGGCCGCCGGCCTTACTCATCGGTGAATTTCGTCACCGCCCACGACGGTTTCACCCTCAACGATCTGGTGTCCTACAACGACAAGCACAACGAGGCCAACGACGAAAACAATCAGGACGGCAGCAACAACAACCTGTCCTGGAACCACGGCGTCGAAGGCCCCACCGACGATCCGGAAATCAATGCGCTGCGCCACCGGCAGATGCGCAACTTCTTCGCCACGCTGCTTTTGGCCCAAGGCACGCCGATGCTGGTGGCCGGCGACGAATTCGCCCGCACCCAGGATGGCAATAACAACGCCTACTGCCAGGACAGCGAGATTGGCTGGGTCAACTGGGACCTGAGCGAAGACGGCAAGGCGCTGCTGAAATTCGTCAAGCGCCTGATCAAGTTGCGCCTGGCGTATCCGATCCTGCGCCGCGGGCGTTTTCTGGTCGGCGAATACAACGAAGATATCGGGGTCAAGGACGTGACCTGGCTGGCACCGGACGCCACGGAGATGACCACCGAGCACTGGCACGATGCGCACAACCGTTGTCTCGGCATGCTGCTCGATGGCCGTGCCCAGGAAACCGGCATCCGCCGCAAGGGCGCCGACGCGACGTTGCTGCTGGTGGTCAACGCCCATCACGACATCGTCAACTTCACTTTGCCGGAAGTGCCTGAGGGCAGTTTCTGGACCTGCATGGTCGACACCAATCAACCTTCGATTCGTGGCCAGGAACGCTTCGAATTCGGCCACGAGTACTCGGTCACCGGGCGCTCGCTGTTGTTGTTCGAGCTGCAACGGGAAGAGGAAGACTGACATGGAGCTGTCTGACTATCTGGCACTGCGTACTCTGGACTATGGCGATACCGCCGCCCTTGGACGCTGCCTGCGGGAGATGGTCGAGGCGGGACTGGATCGTCTGCCGTTGCCCGGCAGCGGTCGCACGCTGGAACGCTGGCAACGGCTGGCCGAGGTCGGCGGCCATGATTTGGGGTTGTGCAAACTCTACGAAGGCCATACCGATGCGCTGGCCATCATCGAACAACTGGGCGGTTCACCAACCCCCGGCAGCACGTGGGGCATGTGGGCCGCCGAACCACCGCAGGCACGGGTCCGGGTCACGCCTTCGGGGCATATGGTGCGATTGCACGGGCGCAAGGCGTGGTGTTCCGGTGCGGCAGTGCTCAGCCATGCGCTGCTCACCGCCTGGGATGACGACGATCGCCAGCAACTGGTAGCGGTGGCGCTCGATCAACCGGGTGTGACCGTCACCGACCAAGGCTGGCAAGCCATCGGCATGGCGGCCACCGGCAGCGTCGAGGTGCTGTTCGACAATGTCGAGGCGCAGGCCATCGGCAACCCCGGGGACTACCTGCAACGACCGGGGTTCTGGCACGGCGGCATCGGCATCGCCGCCTGCTGGTACGGTGCCGCGCGGGAAATTGCCGAACGCCTGCACCGGCATTGCGCCAGACGCGAAGAGCCCTACGCACTGGCCAGTCTGGGTGCGGTCGACGCCGCGTTGCAGGCCGCTGCCCAGGTCCTGCGCGTCAGTGCGCTGGACATTGACTGTCACCCTCAGGCCAACGCCGAATTGCTGGCGCGGCGGGTCCGTGCGGTGGTCGAGCAAGCTGCCGAACAGATCATCCATGATACCGGGCACGCGCTGGGGGCCGGGCCGTTTTGCAAGGATCGACATTTCGCGCAACTGATCGCCGACCTCCCGGTGTATCTGCGCCAGAGCCATGCCGAACGCGACCTCGCCTCACTCGGCCAACTGATCGCCCTGCAACCGGCTGAGGCATGGGCGTTATGAAAAACAATCCGATCGTCGGCAAGGGCACGAGTCTGGAGCAATGGCAAGCGTCCCGTCAGTTGGCGGCGCTGGACAGCATCGACATTCTTGATCTCGTACCACCGGGCTCGCGGGCCGTGGTCATCGCGCCTCATCCAGATGACGAAGTGCTGGGCTGCGGCGGTCTCCTGCAACGGCTCGCCGCTGCAGGGCGTGTGCTGCAACTGATTTCGGTCACGGACGGCAGCGCCAGTCATCCCGGATCTGCACGCTGGCCCGTGGAACGCTTGAGCGTGGTACGTCCGCAGGAATCCGCCGAGGCCTTGCGCCGCCTCGGCCTGCCGATGCATCAGTTGCAATGGCTTCGCGGCGGCTTCCCCGACACCCAAGTGGCGGCCCGCGAGTCTTCACTCTGCGACTATCTGACAGGCTATCTGCAAGCCGGCGACGTGGTCTTCACCACTTGGCGCGAGGACGGCCACAGCGACCACGAAGCCGTCGGCCGTGCCAGCGTCGAAGCGGCCCGGCACGTGGGGGCGATTTGCCACGAACTGCCGGTCTGGACCTGGCACTGGGCAGACCCGGAAGACGCCAAAGTGCCTTGGGAGCGGGCGCGAAAAATCGCCCTGACAAAAATGCAGGTGGCGCGCAAACGTCATGCCGTGCACGCCTTCGCCAGTCAGCTGGAAGGCGATCCCGACGCGTGCCTGGCGCCGGTTCTCCCGCCGCATGTGCTCGACCGACTGCTGCAACCGTTTGAAGTGGTGTTTCTGTGAGCGTCGAGGATCGTTACTTCGAGGGGTTGTTCGCCGACAACAATGACCCTTGGGGCTTTCGTCAGCGCTGGTACGAGCAACGCAAACGTCTGGCCACCCTGGCAGCCCTGCCCCGGCCGCGCTATCGGGCAATCTTCGAACCGGGTTGCGCCAACGGCGAACTGAGCGCAGCCCTGGCCGAGCGCTGCGACCGGCTGTTGTGCTGCGACACCAGTGGCGCGGCGGTGAATCTGGCACGCACCCGGTTGAGCCTGTACGAACATACCGAAGTCCGGCAATGTCGTCTGCCGGGGGACTGGCCCGATGAGCAGTTCGACCTGATCGTTTTCAGCGAAATCGGCTATTACCTGGATCGGCAGGATCTGACCGTCGTGATCCGCCGGATCAATGACTCCCTGACCGCCGACGGGCAGTTGCTGGCCTGTCATTGGCGGCCGGCCATCGAGGGCTGCCCGCTCAATGCGCGCCAGGTGCACGACCTGATCCACGAACAGTTGCACCTGCCGCGACTGGTGCTGCATCAGGAAGCGGATTTCCTGCTGGAAGTGTGGAGTCGCGATCCCCGTTCCGTGGCCACGCTGGAGGGCCTGCGATGATCGGTATCCTGATCCCTGCGCACAACGAGGAGGAACGGCTCGATGACTGCCTGCGGGCGGCCCTGCGCGCTGCCGCCCATACCCTGCTGGGTGGCGAGCCGGTCGAGGTGCTGGTGGTGCTCGACAGTTGCACCGACCGCTCGGCAGAGGTCGTCAGTCAGTACCCGGTCCTGACGCTGAGCATCGACGCGCGCAATGTGGGCAAGGCGCGAGCCTGCGGCGCACAACACCTGCTTGAGCGCGGTGCGCGCTGGATCTCCTGTTCGGACGCGGACAGTCGTGTCGCCGACGACTGGCTGGTGGCACAGCTTGGACTGGGGGTCGACGCGGTATGCGGCACCGTGACGGTCGAGCACTGGCAGGATTCCCTGGATGACGCGGCGCAGATTCATTATCACCGCCACTACCAGGCCCGCGATGGGCACCGGCACATCCATGGCGCCAACCTGGGAGTCAGCGCGCAGGCCTACCGGCGCGCCGGCGGGTTCGAGCCCCTGGCCTGCGACGAAGACGTGCAACTGGTGCGTCAACTGGAACGTTGCGGGGCCAGCATCGCCTGGAGTCATCGGCCGCAAGTCGTCACCAGCGCCCGTCTCGACAGTCGCGCACGCGGTGGCTTCGGCGACTATCTGCGACAGCTGGCACAGACTGAATAAAAAAAAGCGGATCAGATTGATCGGCGGCGCGACGAATCGCCGGTCTTGAGCAATACTCTGCATCGCGGCAATCCAGGGTTCGGAGCGCTGCCGGGTTATCAACCAGCCTTCAAGGGTCAAGCACGCGTGGCCGTGCGCGACGGAAGGCCCGACACCACAAGGATGTCCTGCCCCATGAAACCGTTATCCCTCAATGAAAGCGGCCTGCCTGCACAAATCTGGAACAGGGCGGCGCAACTCGACAACATTCCCGTCATCAGCACCCATAATCTGGTCCCGGCCGGCGCCCGCGCCGTGGTCATCGCCCCTCACCCCGGCGACGAAGTGGTCACCTGCGGCGGCCTGCTGCAACTGCTGTGCAGCCTGGGTCATCCCCTGCAATTGCTGTCGATCACCGATGGCAGCGCCAGCCATCCCGGTTCGCGTCAGTGGTCGGAGAAACGCCTGAGCGTATTTCGCCCTCAGGAAAGCGTCGAGGCCTTGCGTCGCCTGGGCTTGCCGATGCACAGCCTGAAATGGGTCCGCGGCGGCTTCACCGACAATGCCCTGCTCGACCAGGAAGCCCTGTTGACCGGGTTCATCTCCCGTTACCTGCGCCCCGGCGACGTGGTGTTCAGCACCTGGCGCGAAGACGGCACCGACGATCATGAAGTGGTCGGCCGGGCCAGCGCCGAGGCTGCCCGCCAGGTCGGCGCGGCCTACCACGATGTGCCGGTCTGGGCCTGGCACTGGCCGGAGCGCGATCAGGCACAGATTCCCTGGCACCGCGCACGCAAGCTGCGCCTCGACACCTGGACCGTCGCGCGCAAGAGCCACGCCACTCATGCCTACGCCAGTCAGCTCAATGGCGAACCGGCGATCGGCATTGCGCCGCTGTTGCCCAAGGCTATTCTGGAGCGCATGCGTTTGCCCTATGAGATCGTTTTCGTAGAGTGATCAACGGCCGCGGGCACCTCACTCAAAGTGAACTGCCCGCCCTCCCGGCCAGTCGCATGAACAGGCAGTCATGATTCAGAGGAGTGACCGTGTCCAGCGACCCCAAGCGTCATGCCATCGACGCACAACCCTTGAACCCCTCCGTCATCCATCGCCTGCGCGTGCTGACGGTCAATACACACAAGGGTTTCACCGCACTCAATCGGCGTTTCATTCTTCCCGAGCTGCGTGAGGCCGTGCGCAGTACCCGTGCCGACCTGGTGTTCCTTCAGGAAGTGGTAGGCGAGCACGAGCGGCATTCCAGTCGCTACAACGATTGGCCGCAGACCTCGCAGTACGAATTCCTCGCCGACAGCATGTGGAGCGATTTTGCCTACGGCCGTAATGCGGTCTATCCCGACGGGCATCATGGCAACGCCCTGTTGTCGAAATATCCGATCCGCGAATATCGCAATCTCGACGTCTCGATCACCGGCCCGGAACGACGCGGGTTGTTGCACTGCATACTGGATGTGCCGGGACATGCCGAAGTGCATGCCATCTGCGTGCACCTGAGCCTGCTCGAAAGCCATCGGCAATTGCAGTTGCAGCTGCTCTGTCAGTTGCTCGAATCCCTGCCAGACGATGCGCCAGTGATCATCGCCGGCGATTTCAACGACTGGCAAATGCAGGGCAACGTCGCCCTCGCCCGTCGCGACTACCTGCATGAAGCCTTCGAACATCATCACGGCCGGCCGGCCAAGACCTACCCCGCACGCTTTCCGCTGTTGCGACTGGACCGGGTCTACCTGCGCAATGCCAGCAGTCACGATCCACAGATTCTCGGCAGCAAACCCTGGACGCATCTCTCCGATCACCTGCCGCTGGCCGTCGAGGTGCATTTGTAAGCGCACTATTGACAGCCCGGTGGCGTTTCGATGGAGCGGGCACGTCAAAGCGCCCCCGTGACAGACCGACTGTCGGCTGCTGTCGGCCTCACTCGAACGGCTGAGGCAGCGATTCACCCTACAAACAAGAGCTTATATAAATACGTGAAAACAAAAGCTTGCGACTTCCGCTTGAGATCGACCACTTATCGTTCATTTTCTTGACGCAGTGTCAGCGGTCTTCTTAGCTCTACCTTACTACCCCCGGAAACACTACCCGGGGCGAGCCTCCGGAGATTCGTGAAAACGAGCGCCCCAAGGTTCGCCTCGCTCCATTCGGTCGCCCCTCATTCGGGTAGGAGAGACGCCAAGGCGAGACACCGCATGCGATAGCAAGGCAGACGTTCATGAAAACCTCACTCACTTCACAAGAGATCAAAATCACCTTCTGCACCGTTTCAAGCTCCCTCCTGCTGTGTTCGTCCATGGAGGCGCAGGCCGGCCCTGCGGCGGACGAAACCTCGCCCTGGTATCGGCAGGACGTCACCGTCCTGACCCTGCCTGAAACCATCATCACCCCCGATCCGCCGCGTACAAGCCCGCGCCCCGACCTGCGCGGCTCGAACCTGATTACCGAGGATCCGGCACCCTCGGCCTGGGATCAGCTTTACGGACAACCTGATCATCAGGCACAACCCGATGCCTTCGGCCCGGGATTTACGGCTTCCGGTTCAACAGCAATCAAAGGGCCACCGGTCTTGACTCTGCAAGGCAGCGGCGGGCCGACCCAGCGGTTCGGGTTGATCGGTGGCACCACGCGGATTCTGGCAAATGGCAGCGGGCTGATCGTCAACAGCGCTCTCGCCGACCCGACCACCGATATCCTCAACCTGCAAGGCCAGAGCCTCGGCGCCTATTACAGCCTGACCGGGTCCGAAGGCTGGCACGTCGACCTGTCAGCCAGCGGTGGCCGGGTCAGCGGGTTCAGTCGCAATGAACAAGGCTCGCGCCTGGCCACCGAAGGCAGCGCGCTGACGTTCTCCGTGGAAGGCGGCTTCCCGATCGGCCTGGGCGAAAACTGGGTGGTTGAACCGCAGGCGCAATTGATCAATCAGCGAATTACCCTCGACACGCCTTACGCCGGCTCAGGCCATGCATCGTCCAGCGATCTTTCGTCCTGGAGCGGCCGGGTCGGAGCGCGCCTCAAAGGCAGTTACGACCTCAGCGGCCTGCCCGTGGAACCCTACGTGCGCACCAACCTCTGGCACACGGTGTACACCGGCAACACGGTGACCCTCGATCAAGTGGACAAGATCAGCAGCAGTCGCAAGTCATCGACGGTGGAATTGGGCTTGGGTCTGGTGGCAAAGGTCACGCCGACCGTGAGCCTGTACGTCAGCGCCGACTACAGCAGTGATGTGGATGACAATGATCTGAACGGGTTGATCGGCAGTCTGGGGGTGCGGATGCGCTGGTGATATCCGGATCATGAAGGACCTTGTGGGAGCTGCGGATCGACGATTCGACTGGCCAGCCGAATCGCCGAACCGCAGCGGGGTTAACGGTGTCTGGCCTACCCCTCCGGCTTGAGGATCAACACCGCCAGCGGCGGCAGGTTCAGCTCCAGCGACAACGCCTGGCCGTGGCTGGGCACCTCTTCGGCATACGCCCCGCCACCGTTGCCATAGTTGGAACCCGCATAGGTGTCTGCATCACTGTTGAGCAGCTCCTTCCAGCGCCCGGAAAACGGCACACCCACCCGATACGACTGACGCGGCACCGGCGTGAAGTTGGCCACCACCAGCACCGGCGTCCCCGCCTTGCTCCAGCGCAGCCACGCATAGACGCTGTTGATCGCATCGTCACCGATCAACCACTGGAACCCTTGCGGTGCATCGTCCTGCTCATGCAGCGCCGGTTCTTCGCGGTACAAGCGATTCAGGTCGCCAACCAGTTTCTGCACGCCTTTGTGCTCGGAATACTGCAGCAGATACCAATCCAGCTGCTGATCGTGATTCCACTCGCGCCACTGGCCGAACTCGCAGCCCATGAACAACAGTTTCTTGCCCGGATGGGTCCACATGAAGCTCAGATAGGCGCGCAGGTTGGCGAACTTCTGCCAGCGGTCACCGGGCATCTTGTCGATCAGCGAGTGCTTGCCGTGTACCACTTCATCGTGGGAGATCGGCAGGATGAAACGCTCGGACCAGGCGTACACCAGACCGAAACTCAACTCGTTGTGATGATGGGCGCGGTACACCGGATCCTGCTGGATGTAATGCAGCGAATCGTGCATCCAGCCCATGTTCCACTTGTAGGCAAAACCGAGCCCGCCCTGTTGGGTACTCTGGCTGACACCCGGCCACGCCGTGGACTCCTCGGCAATCACCAGCGCTCCCGGTGCCTCCAGCGCCACCACATCGTTCAGGTGACGAAGGAAGTCGATGGCCTCCAGGTTCTCCCGGCCACCATGACGATTGGGCACCCACTCGCCGGCCTTGCGCGAATAGTCGCGGTAGAGCATCGACGCCACTGCATCGACCCGCAGGCCATCGACGTGGAAATGCTTCAGCCAGTGCAGTGCCGACGCCAGCATGTAGCCATGCACTTCGGTGCGGCCCAGGTTGTAGATCAGCGTGTCCCAGTCCTGATGAAAGCCTTCCAGCGGGTTGCCGTATTCGTACAGCGCGGTGCCGTCGAACTGCGCCAGACCATGGGTATCGGTCGGAAAATGCGCCGGCACCCAGTCGAGAATCACCCCGATGTCAGCCTGATGGCAGGCGTTGATGAACGCCGCGAATTCGTCCGGCGTGCCGTAACGAGCGCTCGGCGCGAATTGCGACAGCAGCTGATAGCCCCAGGAACCACCGAACGGGTGCTCCATGATCGGCATCAGTTCGATGTGGGTAAAGCCCAGTTCCTTGACATAGGGAATCAGTCGCTCGGCCAGCTCCGGCCAGGTGTACTGACGGGCAACTTCTCCCAGATCGTCCAGCTCGCATTGCCAGGATCCGGCATGCAGCTCATAGATCGACAGCGGCGCATTGTGTTGCTGGCGCTCGCGGCGGCCGGTCATCCAGTCCTGATCCTGCCAGTCGATCTGCAACGGCGAGGCGACTTTGGACGCGGTGTCCGGCGGCAGGCTGGTGGCCAGCGCCATCGGATCGGCCTTCAGCGGCAGGATGCCGTGGGCGCCGAGGATTTCGTACTTGTACAGCTCCCCCGCTTGCAGGCGCGGAATGAACAGCTCCCAGACCCCGGACGGATGCCGCAGACGCATCGGATGCCGGCGCCCGTCCCAGACGTTGAAGTCGCCGACCACCGACACCCGCCGGGCATTCGGTGCCCACACGGCAAACCGCACGCCATCGACGCCCTCGACGGTTTTCAACTGTGCGCCGAGGCAACTGCTGAGGTCGCGATGATTGCCTTCGGCGAACAGATACAAGTCCATTTCACCGAGCAACTGGCCAAAGCTGTAGGGATCTTCGGCGACCTGTTCGCCACCGGCCCAGCGGGTGCGCAACAGGTAAGGCCGTACGCCCTCGAAATGCCCGACGAACAGCCCCGGCGTTTCGGTGGCGTCCAGCGGACCAAGCTCTTCGCCAGAGTTTTTGTCCAGCACCGAAACGCTCAACGCGCCGGGCAGATACGCCCGGATAAACTGCCCCCCGGCGCCATCGCCGTGGGGGCCAAGAATGGAAAACGGGTCTTGATGTTCTGCGCGCACCAATGCATCGATATCTTTTGCAGTGGGCAGCAATCTTTCTTTAGCGTGACCCTGTTCCCTGTTCGAGAAACTCATGACTACTCTCCATCAAGATCGGAAAAGGGTTCCAGCCCCGTCAATAACCCATACAGGCCGTGCAACGGCACGGGCAGCCAGGTGGGGCGATTTTCGGCTTCATAGGCCACTTCGTAGGCCGCTTTCTCCAGACCGAACAACGCCAGTGCGGCGTCGGCACCTTCAGGATCTTGCCAGGCATGATCAAGACTAGCTGCCGCTTGGCGATATGCCTGGAGAAATGCTTCCCGGGCTTCACGCAGGTAACGCTCCGTGACCCGCCGACGCGCGGCTTCGGCCTCGGGGCTGTTGTCGACGTTGTGCACATTCAGGGCCATGGCGGCGGCATAGTCGAAGGAACGCAGCACCCCGCTGACATCCTTGTACGGACTGTGCTTGCCTCGGCGTTCAGCCAATGGCCGCGCCGGTTCGCCTTCGAAGTCGATCAGGTAAGCGTCGCCCTTGATCACCAGCACCTGCCCCAAATGCAGGTCGCCATGCACACGAATCCGCAGGCCGCCAACGGACTGCTTCGCCAGTTCCTGCACATGGGCCAGGATGGTTTTCTTGTGGTCGAGCAAGCGACTGACCAGCTTCTGATCCGTCGCGTCGAGTTCACCCTGATGTTGCTTGAGCAGCTTCAGCGCGTGCTCGACCTGAGCCGCGACATCCTTGCCGGTCGCCTGCGCGTCCTTGGTCGAACTGACTTGCGGTGCGAAGTCCTTGTTGTCGCTCGGCGCTGCCAGCACCTGATGCATTTCCCCCAGACGCTGGCCGAGCATGCCGGCGAAATCCTTCAACTCACCCAAGGCATTGTAGTGTTGCGCCTGTTCGGAAACGGCGTCGGCCAGTTCATCGCGCAGCGCCCGTTCGAGGTTGTTCTGTGTCCATTCCCAGGCGTCGCCCTGATTGCTCAAGTAGCCCTGCGCAATCATCAGCAGATTGTCTTCGCCCTTCCCGTCGCGGCGAATCACCGAGCCGAGCAGCGGTGAGATATTGGCAAATCCGGCCGCGGTCAGGTAAGCGCTCATTTCCAGTTCCGGGTGTACGCCAGAAGCGACTTTGCGGATCAGCTTGAGCACCAGACTGTTGCCGATCACCACCGAACTGTTGGATTGCTCGGCGGACAGATAGCGCACTTCGGATTCCGCGCCGAGACCGAGTTTTTCCAGCTCAGGCGTTGCCTCGAAACGGATCTCGCCATCGCTGGATTCCAGTACCGTCCCGGACTGCATGCCTTGCAGCACTGCGCGAATAAACGCTTCAAGACTGAACGCATCGGTAATCAGCCCGACCTGACGCACCCGACGCACCCGCGCCAGGGCTAATTGCTGCGGCAACGCCGGCCCGACCTGATCTTCGGAAATAAAGCCGAACGGCAGTTGATAGCGACTGGTCTGCCCGCCGCTCTGCACTTCGATTTCGCTGAGCAGCACCGGATGCTGCGCATCGCCGAAGCGCACGCCGTAGGACAGCTTCACGTGTTCGATGGTAGCGTCCTTGCCGGCGAACCAGCGGCGATTCTGCAGCCAGTTCGGCAGGATGCCCTGTTCGAGGGTGGCTCGTGATGGCGCTTCGAGCAGTTCTTCCATGCGTTTTTTCAGCACCAGCGTGGTGAAGTCCGGCAGACTCTGCGCGGGCTCGACGTGCCAGCTCGGCATCTGGTTTTCCGCCGCCAGGCCGAACCAGTAGAAGCCGTAAGGCGCCAGGGTCAGCAGAAAGTTGAGCTGGCCGATGGGCGGAAATGCGTTACCACCGAGCATCTCCACCGGCACCATGCCGACGTAGGCCGACAAGTCCAGCTCCACCGCCTGGGCACTGCGCGAGACGTTGGCCACGCACAGGATGATTTCGTGTTTGCCATCCGGGCCGGTGTATTCGCGGGTGTAGGCCAGCACGCGACGGTTGGCCGGCGAGAGCATTTTCAGCGTGCCACGACCGAATGCCTTGGATTGCTTGCGCACGGCCAGCAGACGGCGAGTCCAGTTCAGCAGTGAATGCGGATCGCCGGCCTGGGTTTCGACGTTGACCGACTGATAGCCGTATTGCGGGTCCATGATCGGCGGCAGGACCAGACTGGCCGGATCGGCGCGGGAGAACCCGCCGTTGCGGTCGATCGACCATTGCATCGGCGTGCGCACACCGTCGCGGTCGCCGAGGTAGATGTTGTCACCCATGCCGATCTCATCGCCGTAATACAGGGTGGGCGTGCCGGGCATCGACAGCAGCAGACTGTTGAGCAGCTCGATGCGGCGGCGGTCGCGCTCCATCAGCGGCGCCAGACGTCGGCGGATGCCGAGGTTGATCCGTGCGCGGCGATCGGCGGCGTAGTAATTCCAGAGGTAGTCGCGTTCCTTGTCGGTGACCATCTCCAGCGTCAGTTCATCGTGGTTGCGCAGGAAGATCGCCCATTGGCAATTGGCCGGGATCTCCGGAGTCTGGCGCAGGATATCGGTGATCGGGAAGCGATCTTCCTGGGCCAGCGCCATGTACATGCGCGGCATCAGCGGGAAGTGGAACGCCATGTGGCATTCGTCGCCATTGACGCCCTCGGCGTCGGTATCGCCGAAGTACAACTGAGTATCTTCCGGCCATTGGTTGGCCTCGGCCAGCAGCATGCGATCCGGGTAATTGGCGTCGATCTCGGCGCGGATCTGCTTGAGGACGTCGTGGGTCTCCGGCAGGTTTTCGTTGTTGGTGCCGTCGCGCTCGATCAGGTACGGAATGGCATCCAGGCGCAGGCCGTCAATGCCCATGTCCAGCCAGTAGCGCATCACCGACAGCACGGCTTTCATGACTTGCGGGTTGTCGAAATTCAGATCGGGCTGGTGCGAATAGAAACGGTGCCAGAAGTACTGCCCGGCCACCGGGTCCCAGGTCCAGTTGGACTTTTCGGTGTCGAGAAAAATGATCCGCGTGCCGTCGTATTTCTGATCGTCATCCGACCATACATAGAAGTCGCGAGCGGCCGAACCGGGTTTGGCCTTGCGGGCCCGCTGGAACCACGGGTGCTGGTCGGAAGTGTGGTTGATGACCAGCTCGGTGATGACCCGCAAACCACGCTTGTGGGCCTCGGCGATGAACCGCCTGGCGTCAGCCATCGTCCCGTAATCGCTGTGCACACCCCGGTATTCAGCGATGTCGTAGCCATCATCGCGCCGTGGCGACGGGTAGAACGGCAGCAGCCAGATGGTGTTGACGCCGAGGTCGGCGATGTAATCGAGTTTGGCGATCAGGCCGGGAAAGTCGCCGATTCCGTCGTTATTCGAATCGAAAAAGGATTTGACGTGAACTTGATAGATGACCGCGTCCTTGTACCAGAGCGGGTCCTTGATGAAGGTGGCAGCCTTGGGTTTCTTCGCCATATGAAACTCCTGTTGAATTCTGTTGAGGCGCCCACGATCAGGAAGCAGTAATGCGCCAGATTCCAAACGGCTGATACGCCGGGTCGATCCGCATGAACTGGTACTTGCCGTGCCAGTCCCAGCGATGGCCGTTCATCAAATCTTCGCCGTGGGTGGTGGCATCGTCCGCCAGGCCCATTTCCCACAGCGGCAGCTCGAAATTCGCCTCCTGCACGTTATGCGGATCGAGGCTGACGGCCACCAGAATGAAATTGCTGCCGTCCGCGCTGCGCTTGCCGAAATACAGAATGTTGTCGTTCCAGGCGTTGTAGACCTTCAGGCCCAGATGGCTGTGCAACGCCGGGTTCTGCCGGCGGATGCGGTTGAGCTGGGCGATCTCGGCAATGATGTTGCCGGGCTGGTTGAAGTCGCGGACGCGGATTTCGTACTTCTCCGAATCGAGGTATTCCTCCTTGCCCGGCACCGGTGCCGATTCGCACAGTTCAAACCCCGAATACATGCCCCACAGGCCCGAACCCATGGTCGCCAGCACCGCACGGATGAGAAACCCGGGACGCCCCGACTCATGCAGGAACGCCGGGTTGATGTCCGGGGTGTTGACGAAGAAATTCGGCCGGTAGCACTCGCGCCACGGTGATTCATTGAGTTCGGTGAAGTAAGTCGCCAGTTCGGCCTTGGTGTTGCGCCAGGTGAAATAGGTGTAGCTCTGGGTGTAACCGACCTTGCCCAGTCGCGCCATCATCGCCGGCGTGGTGAACGCTTCAGCGAGGAAGATCACCTCCGGGTGCAGTGTGCGCACATCGGCAATCAGCCATTGCCAGAACGGCAGCGGCTTGGTGTGCGGATTGTCGACGCGGAAGATCTTCACGCCCTCCTGCACCCAGCCGACCACGATGTCGCGCAGCTCGACCCACAGGCTCGGAATCGCTTCCGGCGCATAGAAGTCGACGTTGACGATGTCCTGGTATTTCTTCGGCGGGTTCTCCGCGTATTTGATCGTGCCGTCCGGCCGCCAGTTGAACCAACCCGGATGCTGCTTGAGCCAAGGGTGGTCCTGGGAACACTGGATCGCAAAGTCGAGGGCGATTTCCAGACCGTGCTCGGCAGCGGCGGCCACCAGCCGGCGGAAATCCTCACGGGTGCCGAGCTGCGAGTGAATCGCTTCATGCCCGCCCTCTTCACTGCCGATCGCATACGGGCTGCCGGGGTCGTCGGGGCCGGCGGTCAGGGAATTGTTGCGGCCCTTGCGGTGGCTGCGACCAATCGGGTGGATCGGCGTGAAATACAACACGTCGAAACCCATATCCTGAATCATCGGCAGACGCGCGTGTACGTCATTGAAGGTGCCGTGGCGGGCGGGATCGTCGGTGATCGAGCGGGGAAACAACTCGTACCAACTGGCGAACTCGGCGAGTTCACGCTCCACGTCCACCGGGAATTCACTGCTGATGCTCAAATAAGGGCGGTGATCGGCCTCGGCCATCAACTGCGCACTTTGCGGGTGCAGAAACAGCGCGACCTGCTCGGTTTCGAGCAGGCCGGACAATTCGTGGTGCAAGGCTGCCAGTTGTTCGCTCAACTGACCTTCGCTGCGTTCGGCAGCTTGCTGCACCATGGTGCGTCCTTCTTGCAGCTCGAGGCTGACCGGAACGGCGGCGGTGTGTTTCTTCTCCAGCTCGTATTGAAAACTGGCGAACTGGTCGATCCAGGCTTCGATCAGGAACAAGTACCGGCCCATGCGCTGCGGCTGGAACACTCCGCGCCAGCCGTTGTTACCCTGATCGCTCATGACTTCGGTTTGCCAGGTTTCATCGCCCTCTTCGCGCCAGCGGATACGCACCGCCAGTTTGTCGTGGCCGTCGGCGAACACCTTGCTGGTGACCACGATCTTGCGGCCTGCGATTGCCTTGACGGCAAACTGTCCGCCGTCGAGGGTCGGCGCGGTGTTTTCTATGACGATACGCGGCAGCAGCAAGGCCTGCGACAGCGGTATATGCGGGTTGTAGCTCTGTTCTGAGGGTTTTTCAGCAGTCATTGAGCATCTCTCCTTAACGCCCCAAGGACGCTCGTTTGCCTGTTTGGCGGTCACGGCCGGACCTGCGCCCGATGATGAACTCTCTCAGGTTCCGAGCGACTCACGCCGGGAAAAGTTCACAGGGATTTGCCCCGCCACAAAATCGGATCGATTTCGCAGTGAAGTGGTCAATCCACTTAAGCACTTCCCACGCCAAGTGCCACACGGAGGTTCACCCGATGACTATCCCGATTCCAGCCGAAACACCCGATCCGAACATCGACAAACCGACCCTGCCCGAGTCCGAGCCGCAACCGATTCCCGAACAGGAACCGCCTGGCTCCACGCCACCGCCCAAGGAAGAACCGCCGACGACCATGCCGCCGGTAATCGTCTGATCAGCGCGGGTCGTTGTGGTCTTTCTCGATGCAGTCTTTCTCGATGTGATCGTTTTCGAAGACTCTGACGATCCGTGGCATGACACTGAAGATCCCCCAAGCGAGCAATGTACTGAGCAGCGCCGTCGCCTCGCGGCCCAGACCGGCCGCGACGCCGATGGCGGCGGTCATCCACAGGCCGGCAGCGGTGGTCAGCCCTTTGACGTGCCCTTCATCGCCTTCGTGATTTTTCAGAATGGTGCCGGCCCCGAGAAAGCCGATACCGGCAATCACGCCTTGTACCACCCGGCTCATCGCGTCGGCCTGTGATCCGGACAATTGCGGCACCAGTACAAACAGCGCCGCGCCGAGGGCCACGAGCATGTGCGTCCGCACCCCGGCGGCCTTGCCCTTGTGTTCACGCTCGAACCCGAGAATCCCGCCCAATATTGCCGCCATCAGCAGACGCACGGTGATCCGGGTCAGTTGCGACGCATCGCCGATATCGGCGAATTCCGCTTGCAGGGTTTCCCACACTTCATGCCACCAGGCGTTCATCGTGCAGTCCTTTTAATGCGTTGATAGTGGATGGACAGCGCCGACCATTAATCGGTTGCGTCGAACGATCTGCAGAACCTCGCACCCTAACGTTTCAGACTCCCGTGAAAAAAGGACAACGCCATGCCCCTTCGTATCGATGAAAGCAATCCGGAATCGAAAGTCTGTTTTTTCACCGTTGAAAATGGTGAGGAAATCCGGATCTGCGACACGCTGGAAGTCAGGACAGATAGTGAAAAAGCCATGTCGTTCGTCGAAGTGGAAGGACGGCGCATCTACGTCACCGAAGCCGAAGCAGACGCCTTGACCGTCGCAGGCGCCAGGGACGGACGCAAACACCTGAAGGCTGACGACAGTGATTCGGTGATTTGACTGACCTCGGTCAAGAACTGGCGCAGACGTCTGGGATAGGCCTCTGCGCCTTGGCCTGCGGGCTGCTTCAAGTTGTCGCAGGCGTGGGTGCAAATCCCATCTGATACGCTTTTTATTGAAATACCTGAGTCTGTTATGCAAACAGATCGGCGCTCATAGTTCACTGGCCTGATGGAGGCTGATGAGCGAACGACCATGAGCGAACGAATTCCCGTCCGAACCGTAGAAGCATCTCCCCAGATAAAAAAAGTACCGGCGCGCCCAATGAAGGCGAAACACGCCACCAGCGACAACCAGATTTTCACCCGCAGCTTCACCGGCCTGTTCCGCACCTTGCGCATGAGCGGCGCGGGGTTTCTGTTCCTGCTGTTCTTCGGCACCGTGTGGCTGAACTGGGGTGGGCGTCAGGCGGTGCTCTGGGACCTTTCCGAAAGCAAATTCCACATCTTTGGCGCGACCTTCTGGCCACAGGATTTCATTCTGCTGTCGGCGCTGCTGATCATTGCCGCGTTCGGCCTGTTCGCCATTACCGTGTTCGCCGGCCGGGTCTGGTGCGGTTACACCTGCCCGCAGAGTTCGTGGACGTGGATTTTCATGTGGTGCGAGAAGATCACCGAGGGTGAGCGCAACCAGCGCATCAAGCTGCAAGCCGCGCCCTGGAGCCTCAACAAACTGGCGCGGCGTGCGGCCAAGCATACGTTGTGGCTAGCGATCAGCGTGCTTACCGGCCTGACCTTCGTCGGCTACTTCACCCCGATCCGCCCGTTGGCCGAAGAACTGCTGACCCTGCAGATCGGCGGGGTCAGCCTGTTCTGGGTGCTGTTCTTCACCGCCGCCACCTACATCAACGCCGGTTGGCTGCGCGAAGCCGTGTGCATGCACATGTGCCCGTATGCGCGGTTCCAGAGCGTGATGTTCGACAAGGACACACTGACGATTTCCTACGACGCAGCTCGCGGCGAAAACCGCGGCCCGCGCAAACGCGAGGTGAAACCGGCCGAAGCCGGCCTCGGCGATTGCATCGACTGCCAGTTGTGCGTGCAGGTCTGCCCGACCGGCATCGACATCCGTGACGGCCTGCAAATGGAATGCATCGGTTGCGCGGCGTGCATCGACGCCTGCGACTCGATCATGGACAAGATGAATTACGCCCGTGGCCTGATTCGCTACACCTCCGAGCGCGAGTTGCAGGGCGGCAAGACGCACTTGCTGCGCCCGAGATTGATTGGCTACGTCGCGGTGCTGGTGGTGATGATCGGCGCCCTCGCCCTGGCACTGGTCGAACGGCCGATGGTGTCGCTGGACGTGACCAAGGACCGGGGCCTGTTCCGTGAAAACGGTCAGGGCCAGATCGAAAACATCTACACCCTCAAGGTCATCAACAAGACCCAGCAACGCCAGGATTACAAGCTGACGCTGTTGGACGGCGACGGCTTCCAGCTGCAAGGCAAGACCGAGCTGAGCCTGGCGCCGGGCGAGATCGTCGATGTACCGGTGTCGGTGGCGATGACCACGGAACGTGCGGCCAGCAGCTCGCAGACCTTGAGCTTCAAGATTGCCGACAGCGATGAGCCCGCGATTTATAGCGTGGCGAAGAGCCGGTTTGTTGCGCCGATGAATCGGTGAGGCTTTAAGATGGCGGCGGTTTCGGGGGGGGGGGGGTGTAGTGTGTCAGTGCGATTGGCCCTCACCCCAGCCCTCTCCCGGAGGGAGAGGGAGCCGGCTGCGATGTCTCGCGCTACACATCGACCTGAAAAACCGGGTCGATTATGGATTCACAGCAGAACGTTCAGGTCGGCGTAACTCTGAAGCATCCCGCAATCAGTCCCCTCTCCCACCGGGAGAGGGCTAGGGTGAGGGGCTTTTCCCTGACACTCTACACATTCAACCAGCACCAAGGCCCCCGATGAAACGCTACGAAAAATTCGCCGATGACATCGCTGAACTGATCCGCTCCGGCGTCCTCGGCCCCGGCCAGCGGGTGCCGTCGGTGCGCTACGCGAGCCAGACCTACGGCGTCAGCCCGTCCACGGTGTTCCAGGCCTACTACCTGCTGGAACGTCGCGGCCTGATCCGCGCCCGCCCGCGCTCGGGTTACTTCGTCAACACCCATGCCCCGAGCCCGTTCTCGGAGCCGGTGATCAGCAGCCAGGTCAACGAGTCCACCGAGGTCGACGTCAGCGAACTGGTGTTCTCGGTGCTGGAATCGATCAAGGACCCGAGCACCGTGCCGTTCGGCTCGGCCTTCCCCAGCCCCGAACTGTTCCCGCTGCAACGTCTGTCACGCTCGCTGGCCAGCGCCGCACGGGAGATGGACCCGCGGATGGTGGTCACCGACATGTCGCCGGGTAACCCGCAACTGCGCCGGCAGATCGCCCTGCGCTACATGGTCGGCGGCCTGATGCTGCCGATGGAAGAATTGCTGATCACCAACGGCGCCCTCGAAGCGCTGAACCTGTGCCTGCAGGCGGTGACAGAACCCGGCGATCTGGTGGCCATCGAAGCCCCGGCGTTCTATGCCAGCCTGCAAGTGCTGGAGCGGCTGAAACTCAAGGCGGTGGAAATCCCCGTACACCCGCGCGACGGTATCGACCTCGGCGTGCTGGCCCAGACCCTGGAACGACACCCGATCAAGGCCTGCTGGTGCATGACCAGTTTCCAGAACCCGATGGGCGCGACCATGCCCGAGGCCAAGAAACAGGAACTGGTGGAACTGCTGAAACAGCATCAAGTGCCGCTGATCGAAGACGACGTCTACGCCGAACTCTATTACGGCCAGCAGGCACCCAAACCGGCCAAGGCCTTCGACACCGAGGGTCTGGTGATGCATTGCGGTTCATTTGCCAAGAGCCTGGCCCCCGGCTACCGCATCGGCTGGGTCGCCGCCGGACGCTACGCACAGAAAATCGAACGCCTGAAACTGATGACTTCGTTGTGCGCTTCGATGCCGGCGCAAGCAGCCATCGCCGACTACCTGCAACATGGTGGCTATGACCGCCACCTGCGCAAACTGCGCTACGCCCTGGAAGAACAGCAAAGCGCCATGCTCGCGGCCATCGCCCGCTACTTCCCGGCGCAGACCCGCGTGAGCCAACCCGCCGGCGGGTATTTCCTGTGGCTGGAACTGCCGCCGCAAATGGACTCATTGAAGTTGTTTCAAATGGCGTTGGCGCAAGGGATCAGCATTGCGCCGGGGCCGATTTTCTCGCCGACTCAACGATTCAGGAATTGCATCCGGTTGAATTACGGCAGCCCGTGGACCGAGAGTTCAGAGAAGGCGATGGAGACGCTGGGGCGGATTGTGCGGTCGTTCTGAGCGATTGTTGCTACGAGTATCGCCTTCGCGCTTCGAAGAATGTTGCACTTGCGAAATCAATGTCGCGGTAAACACCAGCACCCCTACGCAATTTCATTCGCATACAGCTACAAATATTTACGACGAACGGCAGTTTATTCGATAAATACCTGTCATTTCTGACAGGTGCCAGTATTGATTTGGCCTGTTTTAATAAAGATGCACTTTAAATACGGGAGCTTTGAAAATGTCTGGCAAAAAAACTCTACATGAAAGCAACTTCGATGATGGTGAACGAAATGGCTGGGGAGAAGTTGATCATGTAAAATTTTGTGATTTGGTACCTGATGAACGGACTGGCAAAGGTATGTGTCTAGTCACCAAACAAGCGATTTCTCATCCTTCGTTTGAATGCCCAAACAGAACATTTCAGGATCTTATGGGCAAGAAATTTACCATTTCTTTCGACATTAGGGTTTATGACCCTCCTGAAGCGTTTGTTTTGCTTATGGTGGACGCCGGTGTAAATAACATTTCCGCTGTGACAGACCCTGTGCCGAATGGCGAGTGGCAACGCTATTCATTTGATATGGATCTGACGAAGACTTCGGCTGGATTCCTTGATATTGAAGCTGTCTACAGGGATGGTCAAAAGCCGACCTCCCGCTTATATGTCGACAATATTTTGATTGTGTCCAATGATTAATATGCCCCTGATTGCCTAGTCCTGAAACAGGTGTAAACCTTATTCAGGAATAGACAGATGGCTTAAAAAGAGCGCCCCCATAACCGGGGCCTTTCACTTTGTGATATGCGCAAAAACAATACGGGAGGTACTTGATCACAAAGAGACCGGAACTTCCCATATATATTCGAGTTTTTAACGGCCGCCGCCAAGATCGACGAAAGTTCCGGTGGCATACGAAGCCTTGTCCGACAGCAACCAGACAATCGCCTCCGCCACCTCATCCGGCCGCCCGCCACGGGCCATCGGAATGGCCGATTCCAGCTTGCTGACCCGATCCGGATCGCCGCTCAACGCGTGGAAATCGGTGTAGATGTACCCCGGACGCACCGCGTTGACCCGAATCCCCTCGCCCGCCACTTCCTTGGACAGGCCGATGGTGAACGTGTCGAGGGCACCCTTGGACGCGGCATAGTCGACGTACTCGTTCGGCGAGCCCAGGCGTGCGGCGACCGAGGAGACGTTGACGATGCTGCCACCCTGCCCGCCGTGTCTGGGCGACATGCGCAGGATCGCGTGCTTGGCGCAGAGGATCGGCGCCAGGACGTTGGTTTTCATGATTTTGAGGATGCGGAATTCCGACATTTCCTCGACCCGGGATTTATGCCCGACAGTGCCGGCGTTGTTCACCAGTGCGGTGACCCGGCCCAGCTCGGTGTCGACCCGGTGAAACAGGCCGATCACTTCGTCTTCAATGCTGACGTCGGCGCGTACCGCGATGGCCGTGGCGCCACGCGCGCGTACCTGATCGAGTACGTGGTGGGCCGCCTGCTCGTCAGACTGATAATTGATGCAGATCCGATAGCCTTGCTCGGCAGCCAACAGCGCGGTGGCGGCTCCGATTCCGCGCCCGCCACCGGTGATCACTATGACTTTATCCATGCTGGCCTTCCCCCCGATGTACACGTAACAGTCGGGGCAAGAATAACCGTCATTGCAGGGTTTTGCATGGCCTGTGTCAGCCGTTCAGCTCGCCGCCAATTGTTTGCCGCGTGCGATGTCCTGCAGGAAGCGGTCGGCCGGCATCGGGTGGCCGAGCAGGTAACCCTGCAGCGAATCGCAGCCCAGTTGCGTCAGGAAGTCTTGCTGCACACCGGTCTCCACGCCCTCGGCGACAATGCGCAAACCCAGTGCCTGACCGAGCGCGACGATCGCCGAAACGATGGCCGCGTCATCGCTGTCGTGCTCCAGGTCGCGGACGAATCCACGGTCGATCTTCAGCTCGTTGGCCGGCAGGCGCTTGAGGTACATCAGACTCGAGTAGCCAGTGCCGAAGTCGTCGATGGACAGGTCGACGCCCATGTCCGACAGTTCCTGCAACACTGTCATGCTCGCGTCGGCGTCGCTCATGGCGGTGGTCTCGGTGATTTCCAGGGTCAGGCTGTTGGCCGGCAAATGGTGCGTGGCCAGGGCCTTGGCCACGCTGCGCACCAATCCGGCGTGACAGAACTGCAACGCCGACAGATTCACCGCGATCCGCCAGTCGGTGTAGCCCAGCACATACCACTCGCGCATCTGCCGGCAGGCTTCATTGAGTACCCATTCGCCAATCGGAATGATCAGCCCGGTCTTCTCCGCGAGATCGATGAACTTGTCCGGCATCAGCATGCCGTGAACCGGATGTTCCCAGCGCAACAGTGCTTCGGCACCGACCGGGTGGCCATCGGCGGCATGGAACTTGGGTTGGTAATGCAGGCTGAACTGGCTGTGTTCCAACGCCGCGCGCAGATCCTGCAGCAGTTGCAGTTGCTTGCGGGCGTTGCTGTTCATCGAGGCGTCGAAGAAGCTGTAGCCGTTCTTGCCGCCGCCCTTGGCGTGGTACATCGCAGCGTCAGCGTTCATCAGCAGTTCCTGGGCGCTCTGGCCATTGCCCGGATACAGGGCGATGCCGACGCTGGCGGAAATCTGCAGGTCATGTTCGGCGACCCGGAACGACTGCGCGATCAGGCCCACCTGACGTGCTGCCAGACCCAGCGCGTCGTTAGGCTCGGCCAGGCGCACCAGCAGCACAAACTCATCGCCGCCAATCCGCGCCAGCGTGTCGAGGCTGCGCAAATCTTCACGCAGGCGCACCGCCACTTCGCGCAGCAACTGGTCGCCCATGTGGTGACCGAAAGCGTCGTTGACAGGTTTGAAGCCGTCCAGATCGATGAACATCAGCGCAAAACAGCCGCCCTGCTCGTTGACCTTTTTCATCGCCTGATTGATCCGGTCGTCCAGCAACATCCGGTTCGGCAGCCCGGTCAGGGTGTCGTGCAAAGCCAACTGGGTGAGTTCGCGGTTCGCCACGGTCAATGAATGGGCCAGATCAGCGGTGCGGGCTTCGAGGCGCGCGTCGAGAATCGAGGTCAGCAGCGCGATGGCCAGCACCGCCAGCGTGGTGATCAGCACCAGGTTGTCCAGGCCATTGCCATTCAGACCGCTGAGCACCGCGCCGCAGAAACTGCCTTCGGGAAACCGCGCCGCCGCCATACCGGTGTAGTGCATGCCGACAATCGCCACGCCCATGACAATCGCCGCCCCGGCACGGAACAGCCGCACATAGGGCGAATGCTGACGCAGGCGAAAGGCGATCCACAGCGCTGCCGCCGACGCGCCGACGGCGATCAGCAGCGAGGCGCCAAACAGTGTCGGATCGTAGTCGATGCCCGGTTGCATGCGCATCGCGGCCATGCCGGTGTAATGCATCGCGCTGATGCCGGCGCCCATGATCAACGCGCCAAAGGCCAGTTGCCAGGCCGGCAGTTTCGGCTGGCTGACCAGCCACAGGGCAAAACCGCAGGAAAGCACGGCGATCAGCAATGAAAGCGCCGTGATCGAAATGTCGTAACCGAGGCTGATCGGCAGCGTGAACGCCAGCATTCCGATGAAGTGCATCGACCAGACGCCGACGCCCATGGCAAACGCCCCGCCGGCCGTCCATAAATGCACGGCGCGTCCCTTGGCGGTGGCAATGCGCCCGGTGAGATCGAGCGCGGTGTAGGAAGCGAGGATCGCCACACACAGCGAAATGAAAACCAGGGTGAAGGAATAGCTACCGATGAGCATGAGAATTCTCGTGACCACCCCACCGTACTGCTTCCGTTCTCGGCGGGGCCAAATGCGCCGATTGTACTGATTGCGAAAAAGAATTCACTGACAAAGTAATCAAATGGCCATCAACCCGATGAAACGCTTGTTTGATCGTCTGACAAGGCTCTAATTCAGGGTCTTGAGAAGATCGTCCGCCTCGCCGGCAGATCATTCCCACGCGGAACGATCATGGCCTCACGTCAGTGGTTATCAGTGGTTTCCAGCTGTCCGTCCCAGCCACCGCCCAGCGCCGCGATCAACTGCACGCTGGCAATCAAACGGCTCTGCAGGATATTCAGGACAGTGCGCTCGTTGCTCAACGCCGTGGCCTGCACGGTCACCACATCGAGATAAGCAATCACCCCAGCCTTGTACTGGTTTTCGGTCAGACGCAGGGAATCCCGTGCCGCATCGAGGGCTTCCTGGCGCACGGCCGCTTCGTCTTCGTATACCTTCAACTGCACCAGGTAATTTTCCACCTCGCGGAAGCCGTCGAGCACGGTCTGGCGGTATTTGGCCACGGTCTGGTCATACACGGCTTCGGTACGGTCGACTTCCGCCGAGCGTCGGCCACCGTCGAACAGCGGCAGACTCATTTTCGGCCCAACCGACCAGAAACGGTTCGGCAGACTGATCAGATCCCGCGAAGTACTGCTGCTGTAGCCGCCGCTCATGCTCAGGGTGAAGTCCGGGTAGTACGCGGCCTTGGCTACGCCAATATTGGCATTCGCTGCAATTACCGAGCGTTCCGCCGAGGCGATGTCCGGGCGCCGTTCCAGCAGTTGCGACGGCAGGCTCAACGGAATCTGCGGCAGCTTCGGAATGTCCTGGGTTTCGGCGAGCTTGAACTGCGCCGGCGGCTGGCCGGTCAGTACCGCAATGGCATTTTCGAACTGCGCCCGCTGCCAGATCAGGTCCACCAGATCGCCCTGGGTGGATTTGAGTTGCGTCTGTGCCTGCGCCACGGCATCACGCCCGGAGATTCCGGCGTTGTACTGGTTCTGGGTCATTTTCAGCGAACGTTCGTAGGCTTCCACCGTCGACTCGAGCAAACGCTTCTGCTGATCGATCACACGCAACTGCAGGTAGTTCTGCACCAGTTCCGACTGCTGGCTCAGGCGCATCGCCGCCAGATCGGCGAAGCTGGCCTGCGCGCTGGCCTCGTCGGCCTCCAGCCCCCGGCGCAACTTGCCCCAGACATCGGCTTCCCAACTGACGCCCAACTGGGCGTTGTAGGTATCACGAATACCGCTGGACAAACTGCTCAGGCTCGAACTGCTGCTGCCGGTGCCCTGGCTGGAGCGGGTCTTGCCCAGGCTCAGGTCGAGCGTCGGGTAAAACGCTCCACGGGCATCGCGCACCAAGGCCTGGGCCTGACGGTACTGCGCCTCGGACTGGGCGACGGTCTGGTTGGAACGGTTGAGATTTTCCACCAGCTCATTGAGCTGACGGTCGCCATACAACTCCCACCAGGCGCCCCGGGCCAGGGAATCCGAGGGACTGGCCTGACGCCAGCCCTTGGCCTCTTTGTACTGGGCGACTTCGGCGGTCTGCGGGCGCTGGTAGTCCGGGCCGACGGCGCACGCACTGAGCATCGCCACGCACAGTGACAGGCTCAGCAGACGCGAACCGCGGACACTGGCCAGTTGGATAAGCGAACGGTCATTCATAGCGGAGTTTCCAGTGCGGCATCGGTACGTACGCCACGCCACTTGTTGAAGCGGTGACGGGCCTTGTCGAGATAGAGGTAAACCACAGGTGTGGTGTAAAGGGTCAGAATCTGGCTGAAAATCAGACCACCGATAATGGTCAGGCCCAGTGGCTGGCGCATTTCCGCGCCTTCGGCACGGCTGAGCAACAACGGCAACGCGCCGAGGATCGCCGCCAGCGTGGTCATCAGGATCGGCCGCAGGCGTTGCAGACAGGCACTGCGAATCGATTCCAATGGCGCCATGCCCTGATGACGCTCCAGTTGCAGCGCCAGGTCGATCATCAGGATCGCGTTCTTCTTCACCACACCGATCAGCAGGAACAACCCGAGCAGCGAAATCAGGCTGAACTCGCCGCCCAGCACGTAGATCGACAACAGCGCGCCAACCCCGGCCGACGGCAGTGTCGACAGGATCGTCAGCGGATGAATGTAGCTTTCATACAACACGCCCAGCACCAGATACACCGCCAGCAGCGCACCGAGGATCATGAACGGCTGGCTCTTCTGGGTGGCCGCGAAGGCGTCGGCGGTGCCGGCCATTTTCGCGATCACGTCTTCCGGCAGGCCGACCTTGGCGATCGCCCGCTCGATGGCCGCACTGCCCTTCTCTACCGTCACGCCTTCGGCCATGTCGAACGCGATGCTTTCGGAGGCGAACTGGCCTTCGTGACTGACCCGGTCGTCTTCCAGGCTGCTTTCGTAGTGGGCAATGGTCGACAACGGAATCCGCGCGCCATCGGCAGTGATCACCTGCACCTGATTGAGCGTGACCGGGTCCTGGGCGTATTTCGGATTGACCTCCATCACCACCTGATACTGGTTGAGACTGTCGTAGATCGTCGAAATCTGCCGCTGGCTGTAAGCGTTGTTGAGCACGGCGGTGACCATGTTCATGTCCACGCCCAGGCGTTTGGCCTGATCGCGGTCGACGATCAGCGTCACCTGCTGCGCACCGCGCCCTTCACGGGCGTCGATGGCGGTCAGTTCCGGCAAGGCGCGCAATGCGGTGACCACTTTCGGGTACCACTCGCGCAGGGCCCCAAGATCGCCGCTTTGCAGGATGTAGCTGTATTGCGAGGTGGTCTGCTCACGGCCACCGCCGAACTGCAGGTCCTGGTCGGCCATCAGCATCAATTGCGCGCCGGGCACCTTGGGCATTTCCTTGCGCAGGCGCTCGATGACTTTCTGCGCCGAGATATTGCGCTCCTTGATCGGCTTCAGGCGCACCAGCATGAACGCGTTATTGGTTCCGTTGGTGCCACCGATGAAACCGGCAACGCTCTCGACCGCTTCGTCCTTGAGCACGGCGCGGCGGAAGGTTTCCATTTTCGGCTGCATCACGCTGAACGACAGGCCGTCGTCACCGCGCACGAAACCGATCAACTGGCCGGTGTCCTGTTGCGGCAGGAAGGTCTTGGGCACCACTACATACAACGCGACGTTCACGCCGACCGTGATGATCAGGCTCAACAGTGTCAGACGTCGGTGACGCAACACCCAGTCGAGGCTGGTGGCGTATTTGCCGACCATCCAGTCGTTGGTGCGCCGGCTCCAGCGTTGCAGACGGTTTTCCTGGCCCGGCGTGTGCGGCATGAGCCAGCGGGCACAGAGCATCGGTGTCAGGGTCAGGGAAACCACCAGCGACACCACGATGGCGGCGGCCAGGGTGATGGAGAATTCACGGAACAGGCTCTCGATGATCCCGCCCATGAACAGGATCGACAGGAACACCGCCACCAGCGACACGTTCATCGACAGCAGGGTGAACCCGACTTCCTTGGCCCCCAGATACGCGGCCTTCATCGGCTTGACGCCTTCGTCGATGTGCCGGGAAATGTTTTCCAGCACCACGATGGCATCGTCCACCACCAGCCCGGTGGCGAGAATCAGCGCCATCAGCGACAGGTTGTTCAGCGAGAATCCGTAGAGGTACATCACGGCAAAAGTGCCGACCAGCGACACCGGCACCGCCAGAGTCGGGATCAGCGAAGCACGGAAATTGCCGAGGAACAGGAACACCACCAGGATCACCAGCGCCACGGCGATCAGCAAGGTCATCTCTGCTTCGTGCAGCGTGGCCTTGATCACCGGCGAACGATCCATCGCCAGATTCAGCTTCACGCTGGCCGGCAACACGGCCTGTAATGCCGGCAACTGCGCCTTGATCTCGTTGACCGTCTCGATGATGTTGGCGCCGGCCTGCCGGTTGATCACCAGCAACACCGCCGCATCGTCATTGAAGAAACCGCTGTTGTAGCGGTCTTCCACGCCATCGCTGACCTTGGCCACGTCCTTCAGACGAAGCGCGGCACCGCCGTTGTAGTGGATGATCAGCGACTCGTAGTCCTTGGCCTTCTCCAGTTGATCGTTGGCCTGAATCTGCCACAGGCGCTGGTCGTCCTCGACCGAGCCCTTCGGCCGGCGCACGTTGGCGCCGGCGATGGTCTTGCGCACATCGTCCAGCGCCACGCCGTACTGGTTCAGGGCCTGGGGCTCGAGTTCGATGCGTACCGCCGGCAGGGAGCTGCCGCCGATCTGCACCTCGCCCACGCCCTGCACCTGGGACAGGCTCTGGGACAGGATGGTCGAGGCCAGGTCGTAGAGCTGACCTTTTTCCAGCACATCCGAGGTCAGCGACAACACCATGATCGGCGCCTGTGACGGGTTGACCTTCTTGTAGGTCGGCATGCTGCGCATCCCGCTTGGCAGCAGGTTGCGCGAAGCGTTGATTGCCGCCTGCACTTCCCGCGCCGCGCCATTGATGTCGCGGTCGAGGTCGAATTGCAGAATGACCCGTGTCGAACCCTGGCTGGAACGGCTGCTCATGGTATTGACGCCGGCGATGGCGCCGAACGAACGCTCCAGCGGCGTAGCAACCGTGGACGCCATGACTTCCGGGCTCGCGCCGGGCAGACTCGCCTGCACCACGATCACCGGGAAGTCCATTTGTGGCAGCGGCGACACCGGCAGCAGGCCGAAGCTCACACCGCCCAGCAGCATGATCGCCAGGCTCAGGAGCATGGTCGCCACCGGGCGCTTGATGAAGGGACCGGACAGGTTCATGGCTGTTCTACCGGCTCCACGGTCGAAGGCGCACGGCCAAAACGCCGGCCGAGACGATCGAAATACAGGTAGATCACTGGTGTCGTGAACAGCGTCAGGATCTGGCTCACCAGCAATCCGCCGACCATCACCAGACCCAGCGGCTGACGCAATTCAGCACCCGAACCGGTGGCCAGCATCAACGGCACCGCGCCGAACAACGCGGCCAGCGTGGTCATCAGGATCGGCCGGAACCGCAGCAGCGCCGCCTGATAGATCGCCTGCTCCGGCGCCATGCCTTGAGTACGCTCGGCGTCGAGGGCGAAGTCGATCATCATGATCGCGTTCTTCTTGACGATACCGATCAGCAGGATGATGCCGATGATCGCGATCATGCCCAGGTCATTGCCGCTGAGCAGCAGCGCCAGCAACGCACCGACCGCCGCCGAAGGCAAGGTCGACAGAATCGTGATGGGGTGGATGTAGCTCTCGTAGAGCACGCCGAGCACGATGTACATGGTCACCACCGCCGCCAGAATCAGCAGCAAGGTGCTCGACAGCGAGGCCTGAAACGCTTCGGCTGCACCCTGGAACTGGGTCTGCACGCCGATCGGCATGCCGATGTCTTTCTGCACCTGCTCGATGATGTCCACCGCATGCCCCAGCGCCACGCCGTGGGCAAGGTTGAAGGACATCATCACCGCCGGGAACTGGCCGATGTGAGTGATCGCCAATTGCGCCTGACGCTCCTCGACATGGGCCAGGCTCGACAACCGCACCTGACCGCCATCGGTGGTCTTGACGTGAATCTGATCCAGCGCCTGGGGGCCGATCTTCTCCCCGGCCTGAGCCTGCAGCACCACGCGATACTGGCTGGCCTGGGTGTAAATGGTCGAGATCTGCCGCTGGCCAAAGGCGTCGTACAACGCATCGGTGATGTTCGCCACCGACACGCCAAGGCGCGAGGCTGCATCGCGGTCGATCACCAGGAACACCTGCAAACCCTTGTCCTGCAAATCACTGGCGACATCGGTCAGCTCCGGACGCTGGGCCAATGCCTCGACCAGCCGGCCGCTCCACAGGCTGAGCAGTTCGGCGTCCGGCGACGACATGCTGAACTGGTACTGGGTGCGGCTGACGCGGTCTTCGATGGTCAGGTCCTGCACCGGCTGCATGAACAGGCGGATGCCGACAAGCTTGTCCAGCTGCGGTTGCAGGCGGGCAATCACTTCGGTCGCCGTCAGATCACGCTGGCCATGGGGTTTGAGGTTGATCAGCAGGCGACCGCTGTTGAGCGTGGCGTTGTCGCCGTCGACGCCGATGTAGGACGACAGGCTTTCCACCGCCGGGTCTTCGAGAATCACCTTGGCCAACGCCTGTTGACGCTCGCCCATGGCTGCAAAGGAAATCGACTGCGGCGCCTCGGAGATGCCCTGGATCACCCCGGTGTCCTGCACCGGGAAGAAGCCCTTGGGCACCACCATATAAAGGAACACGGTCAGCGCCAGGGTGCCGATGGCCACCAGCAGTGTCAGCGGCTGGTGCTTGAGCACCCACTGCAACTTGCGCCCGTAAGCGGCAATCATCCAGTCGATGAACGCACCGCTGGCTCGGTAGAAACGGCCCTGTTCATGTTCTTGCGGCTCACGCTTGAGCAGGCGCGCGCACATCATCGGCGTCAGGGTCAGCGAGACCACCAGGGAAATCAGGATCGCCACCGCCAGGGTAATGGCGAATTCGCGGAACAACCGCCCCACTACGTCGGCCATGAACAGCAGTGGAATCAGCACCGCGATCAACGACAGGGTCAGGGAAATCAGGGTGAAGCCGATCTGCTTCGCGCCCTTGAGCGCGGCCTGCATCGGGCTGTCACCCTCTTCAATGAAACGGGCGATGTTCTCCAGCATCACGATGGCATCATCGACCACGAAACCGGTGGCGATGGTCAGTGCCATCAGGGTCAGGTTGTTGACCGAGAATCCGGCCAGGTACATCACGCCAAACGTACCGATCAGCGACAGCGGAACCGCTACTGACGGAATGATGGTCGCACTGGCGCGACGCAGGAACAGGAACGTCACCATCACCACCAGCGCGATGGCGATCAGCAGCTCGTGCTGCACGTCGGTGACCGAGGCGCGGATGGTCTGGGTGCGGTCGGTCAGCACGGTCACTTCGAGGCCCGCCGGCAGGTTGTCGGTGATGCTCGGCAGCAGCGCCTTGATCCGGTCGACCACCTCGATCACGTTGGCGCCCGGCTGGCGCTGGATATTCAGCAACACTGCCTGATTCTGGTTGGCCCACGCCGCCAGACGCTCGTTTTCGGCGCCGTCGACGATCTGCGCGACATCCTTGAGCCGCAGCGGTGCGCCGTTCTTGTAGGCCAGGATCAGGTTGGCGTAGTCCTTGGGCGAAGTCAGCTGGTCGTTGGCATCGAGCATCGACACCCGCGTCGGGCCGTCGAAGTTACCCTTGGGCTGGTTGACGTTGGACGCACCGATCAGCGTGCGCACGTCCGACAGGTTCAGGCCGTTGGCCGCCAGTGCCTCCGGATTGACCTTGATCCGCACCGCCTGACGCTGACCGCCGGCGATGCTGACCATGCCGACGCCGCTGATCTGGGCGATCTTCTGCGCCATGCGCGTGTCGACCAGATCGTTGAGCTTGGGCAGCAGCATGGTTTTCGAGGTAATCGCCAGGGTCAGCACCGGGGTGTCCGCCGGATTGACCTTGTTGTACACCGGCGGCGCCGGCAGATCGGTCGGCAACAGGTTGGTTGCGGCGTTGATCGCCGCCTGCACCTGCTGTTCGGCGACGTCCATGTTGATGTCGAGGCTGAAACGCAGGGTCAGCACCGAGGCTCCGCCGGAACTGGTCGAAGCCATTTGCGTCAGGCCCGGCATTTGCCCGAACTGACGTTCAAGCGGCGCGGTGACGGCGCTGGTCATCACGTCCGGACTGGCGCCCGGGTACAACGTCATGACCCGGATGGTCGGGTAATCCACCTGCGGCAAGGCCGAAACCGGCAGCAAGCGATAGGCGATCAGACCGGCCAGTACGATGGCCAGCATGCTCAGCGTGGTGGCGACCGGGCGGAGGATGAACAGACGCGAAATGTTCATGCGCCCTTCTTGGCCTTGTCGGTGACGGCAGCATCAGGAGCGCTGGCGGCGGACTTGCCTTGCAGGTGTCCGGTCGGCGTGGTCGGCACATCCTGACTGTCGTTGACCACTTCCACTTCACTGCCTTCCTTCAAGCGGTCTGTGCCTTCCAGCACCACGCGGTCGCCGGCGGCCAGGCCTTCGGTGATCACGGTGTTCTGCCCCTCGCTGGCGCCGATCTTCAACTGGCGGATGGTCACTTTCCTGTCGCCGTCCAGCGCGTAGACGAAGGTGCCGTTGGTACCGAACTGGATCGCGGCCGATGGCGCCAGCAGCACGCCCTTGAGGGTGTCGGCCAGCAGGTGAACGTTGACGAACTGGTTGGGGAACAGCGATTGATCGCGGTTTTCGTAGCGCGCCTTGAACTTCAGGGTGCCGGTCGTCACGTCGATCTGGTTGTCGAGGCTTTGCAGCACGCCTGTGGCTTGCAGTTTGGTATCGCCACGGTCCCAGGCTTCAGCGGGCAGTTTGGCGCCGCTGCGGTAGCGGGCGAGCACGGTTTCCAGGCTGTTTTCCGGCAGGGTGAACGCTACGCTGATCGGCTGGGTCTGGGTAATGACGGCGAGGAACGTGGTGTCATTCGCGGCCACCAGGTTGCCGACGTCGAGTTGGCGCAGACCGACGCGACCGGCAATCGGCGCGCGGATCTTGGTGAATTCGAGGTTGAGCTTGGCGTCGTTGACCGCCGCCTGGTTGGTTTTCACGGTGCCGAGGTATTGGCCGACCAGTGCTTCAGCGGTGTCCAGGGTCTGCTTGGCGATGCTGTCTTCCTTGTAAAGACCGCGATAGCGCTCGACATCGACCTGGGCGTTTTTCAATTGCGCCTGATTCTGCAGCAAGGTGCCTTCAGCCTGAAGCAAGGCGTTCTGGTACGGACGCGGGTCGATCTCCGCCAGCAGGTCGCCAGCCTTGACCATCTGCCCCTCTTCGAAATAGATCTTCACCAGTTCGCCGCCGACCCGGCTGCGCACGTTGATGGTGTTCAGCGCGGTCACGGTGCCCAGCGCCTTGTAGTACAGCGGGAAATCACCGGTGACCACTGGCGCCACGCGCACCGGGATCGGACCCGCCGCCCCGCCGAAGCCCGGACGCATCATCCCCGAACGCCCGGTGTGGCCGGCTTGCGCCTTCTCGCCGCCCTCCTTGTGGGCCGATCCGGCAGGCCAGAATTTCCAGCACAGGCCGGCGATGACCAGCAGGACCAGCAGACTGAGCAGCCAGCGACGAGAGTTTCGGGAAGACGATTGCATGGAGTGATTAACCATTGGGCGCGTGGGCTTCTTTTACGGAAGGCTGAACGATAAGCACTGGTGGGGGTAAAGCAAAGCAGCTTTACCGGCAATTTACCTTCAACTTACGTTTCAAGGTGTGAGCCAAAACACTGATACACAAATGAAAACGGCCTGGACAGGGCCAGGCCGTTAACAATTGTAAAGCGCTTGTTTCAGAACACTTATTTCAATACAGCCAGCGCTGCATCGTAGTTCGGCTCTTCAGCGATTTCCTTGACCAGCTCGCTGTGCAGCACGTTGTCGTTTTCGTCCAGCACAACCACCGCACGGGCGGTCAGGCCTTTCAGCGGGCCGTCAGCGATGGCCACGCCGTAGTTCTCGATGAACTCGGCGCCACGCAGGGTCGACAGGTTCTGTACGTTTTCCAGACCTTCGGCGCCGCAGAAGCGGGCCTGGGCGAATGGCAGGTCAGCCGAGATGCACAACACCACGGTGTTGGCCAGCTCGTTGGCCTGGGCGTTGAACTTGCGCACGGAAGTGGCGCAAGTCGGGGTGTCGACGCTTGGGAAGATGTTCAGCACTTTGCGCTTGCCGGCGAAGTCTTTCAGGGTGACGTCGGACAGATTGCCGGCTACCAGGGAAAAGGCTGGCGCCTTGGAACCGGCTTGTGGCAGTTGGCCGTTGACTTGAACCGGGTTGCCTTTGAGAGTGACTTGAGCCATGAACGGAGTCCTTCTTAACGTTGTTGGGAAAGCATGCAAGAGGCGGAAGTTAACCACGAAATTGTCCGACGACCTATGCCTGAACCGAAATTGGTCGGTGTAGAGCGTACCGCCCTCACCCGCCGCCACCGTCTGCATCTTTTATTTAACGGGCTGTCGATTCAAGCCCTGGCCGTTCGACAAAGCAGTGAATCCCTCACTTTCCAGCGGAGAAACACCATGCGCTTCATGATCATTGTCAAAGCCAGCCAGGATTCCGAAGCCGGCGTGATGCCAAGCGAGCAATTGCTCACCGATATGGGCAACTACAACGAGGAACTGGCCAAGGCCGGCATCCTGGTCTCGGCCGATGGCCTGCATCCAAGCAGCAAGGGTGCCCGCGTACGTTTCAGCGGGGAAACACGCAGCGTGATCGACGGCCCTTTCGCCGAAACCAAGGAGCTGATCGCCGGTTACTGGATCTGGGACGTGAAATCGAAGGAAGAAGCCATCGAATGGGTCAAGCGCTGCCCTAATCCCATGCCGGGCACCGAGGCCGAAATCGAGATTCGCCAGATATTCTGCCCGGAAGATTTTGGCGCCGAATTCACTCCGCAACTGCGCGAGCAGGAAGAACGGATTCGCGAACAGGCCAAAAAGCACTGACAGTCCACTCTGCTCCCGACCGGCCTCCACGACTCCCGCCGTGGAGGCAATCGGGCCCGCCTTATCTCGACTTCATTTTCAGATAGGACTGGTGCATGTCCGACGCCCAGCCATCGATCACGGCTTTAACGTCATCGGCCTTCATTACCTGAGAATCGTTTTCCAGAGGTTTACCGGTGCCCTTGCGCACGACCTGCGCCACCACCTTGTTGTTGCCGCCATCGATGAACACTGCTTCGGTGGCCAGGGTGGTTTCCTGATCGCGACTGCCGCTGGCAGTGGTGACCGCTGCCGCCACCAAGGCAATCGGGATCACTTCATAGGCACGCAGGCCTTCGGTCTTGCTGTTGACGGCAGTGATGGCCGCGCGCACAACGATCACACCCGGGCCGGGCCCGCTGGCCAACGGCAGAGACTTGCCCACTTCACGCTTGAGCGCCTGATCATAGTAAGCAGTGATGCCGTTGAGGGTCTGTTGCGGGATTTTTGCCGTTGGCTGAGGCTTGGGATACAGCTGGGTCGGTTCGATGTAGACGCTGGTGAACTTGTTGATATCGAGTTTGGGATCGACCCAGCGCATCACCTCGGCACCGGACGGTGACTTGGCCTCCTTGAGCTGGCTGTAGTCCTTGAGGAAGCCTGAATACTCATCCGGAGCGACGGTTTTGCTGGAGCAACCCACCACGCCAAGCGAGGCAATGCATAGGGTGCTCATCATTAAGGCTAGCTTCATGCTGTAACTCCTGTCAGAAGGCCTGATTTATTGCATGGGGAGTTACAGGTATAGCTAAAACCACAGGCTTTGCGCTTTGCCGGACGGGAAATGAATCCCGCCCCCGGACTGAAGCACGATAGAACCCGATTCAGATCAGATTCACCAGGTCGACGTTTCCCCGCTGCGCAACGCCATCTCCCGCCGGCTGTTGAGCCGCATCGCCTTGATCAGCGACACGGTGCCCACCAGCAACAGCGCCGCGCCGAACAGGAAATCGATGTTGTACAGCTGGAAATCCTGCACCGGCCCCACCAGCACTGTGCGCACCACGCCGATTCCCACCAGCGTGGCCAGGAAGTCGATCCCCGGCTCGTCGCGGTAGAACACCAGCAACAACGGCAGGCACAACACCAGCAACATCAGCAGCACCACCACCTTGAACGAACCTTTGCGCTCGACGCTGAACGCGCACTCGTGGTGGCCGTAGGCTTTGTAGTCTTCGTCGCGGACCACCGAATTTTTCTCGTTGATGTAGTCGGCGCGGTTGTACTTCTGGATCGGCGTGAAGGTGTTGGACATCTCCATCAGCGTGGTGATGTTCTTGAAGCGCAGGTCGATGCGCTCGTTACCCTTGAGGTAATACAGCACCGGTTTGTAGCCGTAGCGATAGGTGTCGAAAGGGAACTCGGTGACCCGGCCCTGAACACCGATCGGGCGCGATTCGAGCTGGGCGAAAGCGCTTTTGTCGGTCGAAGCGAGGTTGCGGCTCAGGGGCAGGACTTTCACTTGCTCAAGGAAGATCGGCGTGACGCCGTACGTCCACTGCAACGGTTCCAGGCGCAGACGCAGTTCGTTGCGACCCAGGTCATAGCGGTTGAAGGTGCGCTCGGACACCACCACCGCACCGCTGAGCATGAACTCGCCGCGCAGGTTATTGGTGATGCGCAGGGTCAGTTGATCCTTGCCCAGCAGCGCCGCTTCCGTGTTCGGCGGCGTGCCGCACCATGCGGTGCTTTCGCCGACACCGCCAAGCTGGCCGCCGCGGTTTTCGTTGAACACATAGATGTAACCGGCCCACAGCGTCAGCATCAACAGCAACGCGGTGAGGCCCAGAATTTTCTTGCCAACACTCACAACAGCAGACTCCCTTCCTGATTTGCTCAGCCGATAATCCGACGGCGAAAAGGACTCTACCAAAATGCCACCATCGCCCCAAGTTAAAAAACTGGAGCGAAGGGCGGCGGACGATTATTTCGGCTTGTAATGAGAAACCTTCGAACGGAAAACTGATTTTTCACTCTGCAGAACTCCGTAATCGACTGTCAGGTTCCCACGAGGCAGGTCGGATTCCGGGATAAGAATATTAATGGGATGCCCTATCTGCTCTTTAGATACCTGAACATCTAAGGCAAGCCCTTCTCCTGCGTCAGAAATAGCAAAAACTATGACTTCGTGTTCTGTAGCTATTTTTATCGCCGGGACAGAGAAGTGGAGACCGTCCTGATTTTCTTTCAGGACAGCGGCAGGAAGTGCCGAAAACAATATTCTTTTCGATTTGATAGACATAAAAAACTCCTTACGCTCGTTTATTTGAATACAAGACCTTGATGGCAACCCGTATTGAAGGACGCTTTGCCGGCATTAATTAAAATTCGATACGAGTGTCTGTTCCACTGTAAGAAATAACAGTTTTTTATAACAATTACCGACACTGGAAACCAAAACCCAACCCAAAATGCATAAGAGACAAGGCCGTTCCCGATTTGTTTGGAGACCCTCTCCGCTATAGTTTCACCAAATGCAACTGAATCATCCGCAAAGCACCCACAACATATAAGGGATTTACGGCTATCATTTTCAAGTCTGATAGTACTTTCTCCACCTCATTTCTGGCCGCCATACCGCATGCAACAAGAGGATCCATGATCACCATAAAGGACCTCCACAGCAGGCTTTTTCGATTGGCGTCACTGAAAAAAGGCTGGTCGAATGCCCAGTGATCTACAGCGACACCGTCCAACCCATGAACGTAAGACCACAATGGCTCAATACAGTCAAAGCGCATCCCCATTTTCTTAGTCAACTCCTGCCCCCACTCGTTGGCCTTATTCAAAGAGTCATGCGCTGGATAACTGACGAACGGAAATCCGGGCTCTTCAAGCAAAATAGACCCACCCGCGCGGCAAACGGACAACATATTTGCGAATGCACTATTCCAGTCTGGAATATGCATAAGTACGTACCGAGCATACAAAACATCAACTTGCTGCCTGTCTTGCCAGGTATCCATCAGATTCAAGTTTTCGAACCTGACATTGGATAAATTGCCAGCCTTGAGAAGTTGATCGCAGATATGCAATTGCGAACCCGAAGAGTCCCCTCCTATTACCTGCATCGAAGGATACTCCCTCCCTAGCCAGCACGACATCTGGCCATGACCGCAACCAATATCCAACACGGTTTTGGCATCAGGCGGTAATTGGCTACGCAAGAATCTGACGCTGCCTTGTTCGTAAATATCGGAAAGTATTGCCAAGCGCTCTTGCTCAGCTGCACCTTCCCCCATCAAATAAACCTGACGTTGCTCACCCATACTTACCTCGACTGAAGTAAAACCTATTCGTGACGTTTCATTAAACAGACTGAAACATGCGAAGGACAAAGTGTGAACGCATAAGTTTCTTCTGTCGGGCCTGCGCTTTCATCAGCTTTTACGTCAAAGTTCTTCGCCAACATTGAAATGGCCATCAGCGCTTCATGCATCGCAAGTTGATGTCCCGGACAGTGTCGAGGTCCGATGCCAAACGGAGTGCACGCTTTCTTATTGTCCTGCTCATATGCTTGACTATCGAGCCATCGTTCCGGGAGAAACTCTCCGGCGTGGATGAAGTGCCGTGTATCCTGGCCCGGGTAACCGATTAACAAAAAAACAGGTGTGCCTTTCAAGACTTCTACACCCTGAATTTCCACATCTTCATTTGGTTCAAGTGTTAGTAACGGAAAAACCGGCTTGAGGCGCATAGTTTCCTGAATTATTGCGTGCGCGTAAGGCAGCTTATCCAGCTGATCTATCGTAGGAATTACGGCGGTACTGTTTAGCACTCGGCCCACTTCCATTTGCAACTTTTCCTGAACTACGGGGTGTCTGGCAATAAAATAGACGGCCCAGGCAATCGTATTAGCCGTTGTGTCCTCCCCTGCTAATAAAAAGGTCAGAACGTTGCCGATAATCTCGCCATCAGATAGTAATTCACTACCTGCGCTGTTTTGGTGGGCAACCAGTTTTTCGATCATATTTACTGGCGGCAATGGAGGCGACGAACCATTTTCCATACGTTCGCGTGCGCTCTTGATGAAACCGCTCACCAAGTGATTGATCCTCGTCAGCGCCACGTTGAACTCGCGATCAGACTTCAGCGTTATATATCGCCAATAAGGAAACACCGCTGCTTGACGGCGAGCGGCTGTTTGCAGAAACGAAGATAGCGCGCCCTGTAACTCTCCAGCAGACTCTTCCAGCGTGTTAAGTTCATAACCAAAAGCAAATCCAGTCACTACATCAACGGTATAACTCATAGCTTCCTGACGCATATCAACCGAACTACCATCAACCGCAAAATTTAACCAGCGTTGTTGTAAGCGTCGGGTTGTAGCGTCGATCGCCTCCCACGCATTTTTTATGTGCAACAAATTGAACGTCGGTGTGATCAGCCTTCGATGTCGGCGCCACTTATCCCCCTCGGCTACAAAAACCCCATCCGCTCCCACTTCAAGCCCTAGCTCTTCCATCTTTACCCAGCGTCTGAATTTCCCCGGCCGCTCGTGAAGCACTTCAGCCATAACGTCAGGCTCAGTCACAACGAGAATACATTTAGATCCAATTTTAAAGGTATAAAACCCACCAAGTTCTCTTGCCCAGTCACACAAGACCTGATAAATGCGTGACGGCTTGATCTGTAGAATATTCCCGAGCAAGGGAATGCCAGCCGGCGACGGAAGTTTTTTGATCGATAACATTACGCCCTCACTGACTCTACTGGTGTGACGCTCGATATAAGTGTTCCAAACCTTTAATTAATTTCTCCTGCGTCGTTATCGAACAGCACCCCGTCACCACGCCTTGCAAATAGTTAGAATCCTCAACAAGTGGCCAAAATTTGTTATATCGACCCACTCGATAACCATTAACTTGGCGATAGACATGGAGCGCATATTTCTGCCGATAGCGTAAAATTATTTCTTCCCAGCTAATCAACCCACTCAATAAAAATAATCGTTCGAGCAACGGCAATCGAATACACCTCATCGATGCATAACCAATGACTATATCCAGCAACCTTGGAATATCACAATCGACGAGCTTCACAGATTTACGTTGATAACGGCACACCTGAAGATCCGGATTAGATTCAAGCGCTAGCGACTCAGCAATGGCCCTCAGTTCACCGGGGTGTTGTTTTATATAGAAAGAAATTGCGAAACACAGTACGTCAACCAGTTCGAGTTGCATCTGGAAATAGTCTGTTTCAGTTTTAGCCCACCACTTCCAATCGTAAAATTCGAGGGCCTCGACTGCTTCGACGATAAGGGCACGACAACACGCATAATTTGCCTGCCTCCAATTTGGATCCACGCTCTCATTCAATAAATTCTGTTGCGACACAATCCAAAATGCCTGCTCATAGCGAAGCTTTTCCATCATGCTCCTCCGTCGCGAACAGAAACGTTGATAGTTGCATCTGAATCCTTGGTTCAGATTAGAGCGCAATAAATCGGAATCGCACACTGTCATATATGACAGGTGACAATTTCCAGACCAAGTGTTAAGGATCAGCGCCTTCGAAACAACGGCCGCGGCTCGATCACCGAGCGCCCGTACAACACGCTCATTCCCGCCAGTCCCTTGAGCGCATCCTCGGCGGATTTGTCCTCGCGCACCGCGAAGCTGTCGAAACCGCACTGGCGCATGTGGCTCAACTGATCGCGCAGCACATCGCCAATGGCCCGCAACTCGCCTTTCCAGCCGAAACGACTGCGCAACAGGTAGGCCTGGCTGTAAGCGCGGCCGTCGCGAAAGCTCGGGAAGTCGAGGGCGATCAGCGGCAGCGATGCCAGCCACGGCAACAGGCTTTCAACGCCGTCGTCCGGGCCCAGCCAGACCGCATGGCGCGAGGGGGATTCGAGCCAGTGGGCCAGCGGCAGAATCAACATTTCAGTGCTGTCAGCCGTTTCAGGCGAGCGGATCAGCGTCCACGGATCATCCAGCACAATCCGCGCCCCGCTCTCCTCCATCCGCAGCAGATTGTTCATGCCGATACCTCCAGGGCTTTCGGGTAAACCCGTTCCTTGAATGGCTCCAGCCCGATGCGCGCCACGGTATCGACGAACAGCTCTTCCGCCTCGCGATAACGCACGAAAGTGCCAATGATCCGCTCGATCACCTGTGGCACCTCGTCGGCGCTGAACGACGGGCCGATGACTTTGCCCAGTGCGCTGTTTTTGCCCTGGGCGCCGCCGAGGGTGATCTGGTACCACTCGCTGCCGTTTTTATCGACGCCCAGGATCCCGATGTTGCCGATGTGATGATGGCCGCAGGCGTTCATGCAGCCGGAGATGTTCAGGCTGATGTCGCCCAGATCATGCAGGTAATCGAGGTTGTCGAAACGCGCCTGAATCGCCTGGGCGATCGGGATCGACTTGGCATTGGCCAGCGCACAGAAATCGCCGCCGGGGCAGGCAATGATGTCGGTCAGCAGGCCGACGTTGGCGGCACCCAACCCCTGCTCTTTCGCCAATTGCCACAGCGCGAACAGCTCGGACTTGGGCACATCCGGCAGTACGATGTTCTGCTCGTGGGCAATACGGATTTCACCGAAGCCGAAACGTTCGGACCAGTCGGCCACCGCCAGCATCTGCAAACCGGTCACATCCCCCGGCGGCGAGGCCAGGCCCGGCTTGGTCGACAGCACCACGCTGGTGTAGCCCGGTATCTTGTGCGGTTGCACGTTGCGCGCGACCCAGCGGGCGAACGCCGGGTTGTCGGCCAGGTGCGTGCCGAAATCCAGATCGGTACCCGCCAGCGTGCGATAGTTCGGCGGCACAAAAGCACTGGCGACGCGCTGGTATTCATCCTCGGTCAGTTGCGCCGGGCCGTCCTTGATGTGTTGCCATTCTTCTTCGACTTCTTTGGCAAACGCTTCAATTCCCAGCGCCTTGACCAGAATCTTGATCCGCGCCTTGTACTTGTTGTCGCGCCGGCCGTGGCGGTTGTAGACCCGCAACACCGCCTCGACGTAGGACAGCAAGTGCTGCCAAGGCAGGCCGTCGCGGATCTGCAGACCGAGGATCGGCGTACGCCCCAGCCCCCCGCCGACAATCACTCGCAGCAACATCTGCCCGTCATGACCGGGGTAAAGGTACAGGCCGATGTCATGCATCATGATCGCCGCGCGATCCTGCTTCGCCGAGCAGATGGCGATCTTGAACTTGCGCGGCAGGAACAGAAATTCCGGGTTGATCGTCGACCATTGCCGCAGGATCTCGGCCAGAGGACGCGGGTCGATCAGCTCGTCCGCCGCCACTCCGGCGAAGGCTTCGGTGGTGATGTTGCGTACACAGTTGCCCGAGGTCTGGATCGCATGCATGTTGACCTGCGCCAGACGTTCGAGAATGTCCGGCACTTCGTGCAGTTCGATCCAGTTGAACTGCATGTTCTGCCGGGTGGTGAAGTGGCCATAGCCACGATCGTAGTCACTGGCAATGCTCGCCAGGGTGCGCATTTGTTCGGCACTGAGGGTGCCGTAGGGAATCGCCACCCGCAGCATGTAGGCGTGTTTTTGCATGTACAGGCCGTTTTGCAGGCGCAGCGGCAGAAATTCTTCTTCGCTCAACTCCCCGGCCATGAAGCGCTCGACCTGATCGCGAAACTGCGCAACGCGCTCGAACACCAGCGCCCGGTCGTAATCATCGTATTGATACATGCAGCGGCTACCTCATCAGTTTTGATCACGGTCAAAACTGTGGGAGCGGGCTTGCTCGCGAATGCGGAGTGTCAGGCAACTGACTTGTTGGCTGACACTCCGCATTCGCGAGCAAGCCCGCTCCCACAGGATTTTTTACGACTATGGACGAGCGGCGCAGCACGCAACAGATTCACCTGAACGCATAAAAACCGTATCAGGCCGCGGCAGATGGCCGCAGGCAGCGCCTGGATCTGATCCGCATAAATGAACATTTCCTGAGCCTGTTTTGTTTCCGGTGGGGTTTCTACAGTGCAGCTCGTGCCAGACCGGGTGGCCTGGCAAGACTTTGCAACCGTGGATGAACTGACCATGAGCACAGCAACAATCGGACAGGCTTATAACTACAAGGTCGTCCGCCAATTCGTCATCGCGACTGTTTTCTGGGGTGTCGTGGGCATGGCGATGGGGGTATGGATCGCCTCGCAACTGGTATGGCCGGACATGAATCTGGACCTGCCGTGGACCACCTTCGGCCGCTTGCGACCGTTGCACACCAGCCTGGTGATTTTCGGTTTCGCCGGCAGCGCGCAATTCGCCGCCAGTTACTACGCGGTACAGCGTACCTGCCAGGTGCGGCTGTACTCGGACAAACTCGCCGCGTTCACCTTCTGGGGCTGGCAATCGGTGATCGTGATCATGCTGGTCACCTTGCCGATGGGCTACACCACCACCAAGGAATACGCCGAGATCGAGTTTTCCGGCGCAGTGTGGATGGCGGTGGTCTGGGTTGCATACGCCATCGTGTTCTTCACCACGGTGGTGCAGCGCAAAACCAAGCACATCTACGTCGGCAACTGGTTCTTCGGCGCGTTCATCCTGGTGATTGCCATGCTGCACGTGGTCAATCACCTGTCGATTCCGGTGGACTGGTTCAAGTCCTATCCGGTGTATTCCGGCGCCACCGACGCGATGGTGCAGTGGTGGTACGGGCACAACGCGGTGGGGTTCTTCCTGACCACCGGGTTCCTCGGGATGATGTATTACTTCGTGCCCAAGCAAGTGAATCGGCCGGTGTACTCGTACCGGTTGTCGATCGTGCACTTCTGGGCGCTGATCACCCTGTACATCTGGGCCGGCCCGCACCATTTGCACTACACCGCACTGCCGGACTGGGCGCAGTCGCTGGGCATGGCGATGTCGCTGATCCTGCTGGCCCCGAGCTGGGGCGGGATGATCAACGGGATGATGACCCTCTCGGGCGCCTGGCATCAGTTGCGCACTGACCCGATCCTGCGCTTCCTCGTCCTGTCGCTGGCGTTCTACGGCATGTCGACCTTCGAAGGCCCGATGATGGCGATCAAGACCGTCAACGCCCTCTCCCACTACACCGACTGGACCATCGGCCACGTGCATGCCGGTGCATTGGGCTGGGTGGCGATGATCACCTTCGGCGCCACCTATCACATGGTGCCCAAAGTGTTCGGCCGCGAACGGATGCACAGTACGCCGTTGATCAACCTGCACTTCTGGCTGGCGACCATTGGCACGGTGTTGTACATCGCGTCGATGTGGGTCAACGGGATTACCCAGGGCCTGATGTGGCGGGCGATCAACGAGGACGGCACGTTGACCTACTCGTTCGTTGAAGCGCTGCAGGCCAGCCATCCGGGGTTTGTCGTACGGTTTGCCGGCGGGGTGTTCTTCCTGACGGGCATGTTGCTGATGGCCTACAACGTATGGCGCACGGTGCGGGTGGCGGATGTTGCGATTGCCCACCGTGAAGCGCAGATCGCCTGATCAAGGGAGCTGGTCATGTTCGATATTGTCTTGAATGTATTGGGCGTGCTGTTTCTGTGGCTGTCAGTGGAGTACTGCCTGCGCCACGAAACGGCTGAAAGCCTGGATGATGCGAGTCTGACGCCGTTTGCCGATGATCCGGAGGTGGCGCGGCGAGTTGAGATGGCTACCGGCAAAACCGTGAAAGCGGTGGCGCCGGAGGTGGCGCAGCCGGGGTGGGTCAATCTTGAGATGTGAAGTGTGTCAGGGGCAGCCCCCCTCACCCTAGCCCTCTCCCGGAGGGAGAGGGGACTGACCGAGTTGTTTACTCGAAATACATCGACCTGAAATATCGAAGGTGAATGCAATATCAACAACGACGAAGATCTGCTCCCTTTCCCCCTCGCCCCCTTGGGGGAGAGGGCTGGGGTGAGGGGGTAAGCTTTTGATCTTAGGTGCGGTCTCGGGGAATCAGGCTCTGCAATTGCTGCGCGAGAAAATTCGCATCGAAAACAAAGGTATCCGGGTCTTTCAACCCGTTGGTCTTACGCCACTGCCACTCCCCGCCCGGCAACCCCACCAACGAAACACTCCCGTACCGCGCCGCCGTCAGCCCCATCACCGCCAGCGAAATCTGCCCGCCGCTGCCCATCACATCCGGCACGAACTCCACCGGTTTGCCGGCAATCACGATGCTCAGTTTTTCAGTCTTGAAGGTTGAGGTCTCAACCGGAATGCTCGGCCCGAACGCCACATAAGCCTCCCGACCCACCTCCAGCAAACCCGGCGCCTGCACCGGCTCCAGCCATTGCTGAATCTGCCCGAACAATTCGGTAATCCGTGAGGCCCAGGTCGCCGATTGCGTCTCGAACAGTTGCTTCTTGTGCGCTTCGCTGTCGGCATAGTGGCGAAGCATTTCGCCCAGCTGCTGTACGTCGTCCATTGCGGTGTTCCTTCAAGGAAGCAGTGCTGCGGACGTCGAGCATGGCAGATGCCGAGGACGACCGTGCAAGTCATTTGCCTGCACGATCGTCACTTCGGCCATGGACTGACAAAAGGTCAGCGCTTGCGCAACCGCGCCATGCTCAGGGTGTCGACCCATTGCCCGTCACGCACCGCATAATCGCGGAACAGGCCTTCGGTTTCGAAGCCGAACTTGCGATAGAGACCAATGGCCGCCTCGTTGTCGGCGTACACCGAAAGCTCGACCCGGTGCAGGTTCATCCAGTTGTCCGCAATCTCCAGCGCCGCCGCCAACAACGTCGAACCGACACCCTTGCCCTGCCACGCCACCGCGACGGCCATGCCGACACTGCCGGCATGGCTGCGGCGAATCCGCGAAAAGGCCTCCAGCCCGAGATGCCCGATCACCGCACCTTGATGCAGCGCCACCAGCTTCACCATCCGTTCGTTTTCGGGCATCAGCCGTTGGCGCCAGATCTCGGCAGACTGAAACGGCATCTGCAACACCTGCCGGGTCACGGCCGGGTCGTTGTAAAGCGCGGTGACGCCTTCGACGTGGGACTCGCTGAAGCGTTCGAGGTGAATGGCGGGGTTGTGCTCAGGCATGATAGATCCCTCCTGGATCAGTGCGTGGCCGGTCACTGTAAACCGGCGCAACTGATCCTGGCGAGACTTACTCGAACCACTCCTGCCGCTCATTGAATGTGCGTTGAATCAACTCCACCAAGGTCTGCACCTCCCCAACATTCTGCGACTCACTGTTCACCGCCAACCACGCCTGCAACCGCATCGCCTCCCCAAACAACCCCGGCAACGCCACCAGCCCGCGATCAAACCGGCTCATGTACATCGGCAGCAACCCGATGCACGCGCTGCAACGAATCATCTCCAGCATCAGCTCGTAAGACTGCATCTGCACCACCCCGGCCAACCGCTGTTCGACCAGCTCATTCCACGGCCGGAAGCTGTCGATCTGCCGGTCATGCTGCCATTGCACCAGCATGAAATCGGCGAGGTCATCCGGACTTTCTGGCCGTGCAGTGACACGGGAATAGCGTTTGGCGATGTGCGGCTGGTATTCCAGTTGCGCGAGGCGTTGCGGTTCGCTGGTGGCGAAGGTCGGGCCGGGATGCGGGTTGTCGCCGTGGGCGAGCCAGAGCACGATGTCGGCGCTGACCGCATGCAGGGCCAGTTCGCTGTCGAGGGCGATGATTTCCAGGCGCACGCTGGCGTTGCGGCGCAACAGTGCGATGAGGTCGCGGCCGAGGATGTCGTGCAGGATCGATTCGGCGACGGCCAGTCTTATCAGGGGTTGCTCGATCACCGGAAGTTTGCGCTCGTGAGCCAGGGCGATCAGTTGCGCCTGCAATTGCTGGCCTTCGCGGGTCAGGCTCAAGGCGCTGCCCTGAAAGCTGAACAGCGCGCATTGCAGTTGCTGTTCGAGCTGCGCCAGTTGTTTGCGCAGCAAGGTCGAGCGCACGTTGAGGCTGCGGGCGGCTTGCATGAAGCAACCGCAACGGGCGCTGACCAGAAAGTATTGCGCGACGTCGCCGTCGAGGGTCGCGGCTTGCGCCAGCCAGGGTTCTTCCTTGTCCTGTGGCCAGCGGAAATCGGCGCTGCTCTGTCGTGCTGCGGGTTCGGTGAATGACATCGATGACTCCCTGTCGATCTTTGTTTTGGTGTGCAGCGCTTAGGGTTTGGTCTCCAGCACCTTATTGAGCTCGGCCCCGTCAATGCTCAGCGTCGCGGTGTTGAGCATGCCGTCCAGATAGGCCTGGGCGATCTGTTCCTGACGCTGTGCCCGCAAGGCCTGGGTCAGTTGATCGCGCAACTCGTCGAGGGTCGCGGTACGGGCCGGTTGTTGTTCGGTGAGTTTGATCACGTGGAAACCGGCGCTGCTTTGCACGGGATCGGAGACCGCGCCAACCTTGAGTCGCGCCACCGCACCACGCACTTCCGGCACCAGTTGCTGCAACGGTTGAAGGCCGGTATCGCCCCCGCGTTCGGCAGTCAGGCGATCCTGAGAAAACTCCTTGGCCAGTGCTGCAAAGTCCGCCGGGGTTGCCTGGGCTTTCTTGCTCAACTCCGTTGCCTGCTTGCGCACGGCCTCAAGGTTCTGCGGCTCATTCACCCCAAGGAAAATCTGGCTGACCCGATACAGTGCCGGCGTCTGCCAGTTGGCCTTGCCCGCGTCATACGCCTGCTGCAACTCGGCAGCGCTCGGGTAGTCGGCCGGCACCTGGCTCACGGACTGCAAATAATCGCGGAACACGATCTGTTCGGTGGCGGCGCGGGTCTGCCGAAGCACGTCCGGACGCTGCGCCCAGCCTTGGGCATCGGCCTGTTCGAGCACGGCTTTTTCGGCCAGGCGTGAACGAATCCAGCGCTCCAGCGCCTCACGATTACCGCGCAGTTGCTCGCGGGTCTGTGGCGGTACGGCGGCCAGCAGCGCCTGCAATTCCTCCGGCGACACCTGCTGATTGCCCAACCGCGCCACCGCAGGCCCACTGTTCGCCGCAATGACCGGCGCCGGTTGCTGGGCGGCGACCGGGTCATTGCCCGGCCGCACCACCAGCGCCACAGCCACCACCAACAGCGCCACCGCAGCGGCGCTGATTACCATGGCAGGTTTGGTCACAGCGCGACTTCCTCTTGCTCAACCTTTGGAGCCTGGGCGGCAGCAGCGTTCTGGGTGAAATCACGCAGGTACACGATGAATTCCTGAAGCAGGCGATCCCACAATTCCAGGTTGCCGCGCAGGTAATCGCTGCTCACGCCCGCGGCCAACACCACGTCCATTTCCATCACCAGAAACTCGCCCTGCAACGACAACCGGGCAAACCGGCGGGTTGCGTTCCACTGCTCGGCCACACCGGCCGGCAACTCACCCTGTACGCGCAAGGCGCAGCTGAAGGTGAAGTCGACATAGCTGCCCTGCTCCGCCACCGCCGGGTTGCCGAAACGCACGGCGTAACCGATGCCCTGACTGGCGCTGAGCAACTGGACGATGCCGTTCTGTTCGGTCTGGTTGACGCGGTAACCGGCGGCTTGCAGCACTTCGGTCAGGGATTGCGGGGAGACATGGGAGATCAATTGAGTCATGACTTCTTCCTTGTTTATGAGTCTTTTAATCAGTGCGCAATCGCGGCTTGCGGCGCATCGAATTGAGTCTTGTACAGTTCATCGCCAAAGCCCTGAGCCAGTTCATCGAACTTGACCCGGGCGCTGCCGGCGAAGGGCTGGCGGATCTTCATCACCTCGGCCACATCGATGTTTTCGTAGGCGGCGAGAATCTGCTTGGCCACGCCGTACATCTGCTGATTCTTGACCGAACATTGCTGCACTTGTGTGTCACGTTCAGTCAATTGCGCTTGAAGCTTAGACCGTTCTGCCTCTTTGGCACGGGCCATGACCAACAGCTCGTCGTAGGCTTTCTTGAATTTGCCGGTCTGCTCGTTACTGGCCGCCACCTGCGCCTGAGCCTGGCTGTGCAGGCTTTGCTGCTGCCCGGCCAACTGCTCGGCCAGGACTTTGGCCTTGGCCAGTTCGGCGGTCAATTGCTTGATTTGCGCCTGGGCTGCCTTGGCTTCGTTCTGCGCCGCCAGTTGCGCGGCGCTGGCCTGGGCCTGCTGGCTTTGCAGGGTTTGCAGCTGCTGAGTGGTGCTGCGCAACTGGGTGCGCAGACGCTCCTCCATGCCTTCGGCACTGGCCCCGCTGGCGACCAGCAATCCAAGTCCGAGCAAAAAGTACCGAGTGTTCATATCCCTCTCCCGGCGCCTTAGAAGCGCGTGTTGATCTCGAGCTGCAAGACGTCGATGTCGAACGGCGCGCCATACACCGCTTCGGTGCTCATCCAGCGACCGGTGGCGTAGACGTTCTTCGCCAGACCGTAGTTGCCACCGAGTATGTAGCCCTTGGCGTTAGTGCCGCCGAGGTGGAACGACGAGTCGTTGAAGCCGTCCGGCAAGGCGTCAGGCTGGATGTACTTGTAGCCGGCGAACAGGTTCCAGTCGCCCTGCTTCTTCAGGTCCAGCGCATTGCCGAGGGTGAACTGCACCATCCACGCGTTGGCACCGCTTTCGATGTTGCCGTTGCTGTCGAGGTTGTTGACCAGTTGCCCGGCCGAACGCTTGCGCATGTCGCCTTCGTCGTAGCCGAGGTTGTGGATGTAGTTGCCCTGGCTGCGCAGTTTGAAGTCTTCCGGCAGGTCGGCGTCCCACACCACGTTGAGGTCCAGCAGGTTGAACTCGGAAGCGAGGCCAACGAATTGCGGCTGCGGTGTGGTCGTCGGGTTAAGCGGGTTCGGCGTGATGTCGCGCAGCAGGAACACACTGTTGCCCTTCTGCATGAACGCCGCACGCGTGCCGTCGCTGTCACAGCCCGGTGCGCCAGCCCAGGGTTCGCAGGGGCTGGAGCGCTCACCCTGGATGTCCTGGAAGCGGTAATAGGCCAATGCGCCTTTCAAGCGGTTGTTGCTGTTGATCGCCCACTTGGCGCCGACCTGTGCGCCGTACAGCCATTTGTTGTCGCTTTCTTCCTTGTCGAAGCCGTTGCTGGTGGTGGTGTCGTTGGTGTAATCCACCGGGAACGCGCCGACGGTACCGAACACACCCCAGTCGCGGCTCAGCTTGTGGTCGAAAATCGCCGCCACGCCATCGAAGTTCAGGTCGTTGGAATACAGCATGTCGGTAGACATGAACGGGTTGGCGAAGCGGCCACCGGTCAGGGTCAGTTCATCCGACGGTTTCCAGGTCAGGTAACCCTGATCGAGCCAGATGTCTTTCTTGGCAAAACCGCCGCCGAGGTTTTGGGTGGTCGACACCGGGTTGTTGTCCGAGCCGGTGCCGATGCGGATGCCGGCGGTCCATTGCGGCGAAATGTCCGCTTTCATGCCTAGCCGCGCGCGCAGGCGAAACAGGTTGGTGCGGTCTTCACGGGTGTTGAGCAACGGCGGCAACGCGGTGCTGCTGTTGGGGTTCACGTCGTACGGGCCGTTGTTGTTGAGCCTGGCGAAGTCGACGATTTCGTTGCTGTTGCTGCCCGAGTAGTAGCGCGATTCGTCACGCAGACGGATGTCGCCGTCAAAGCTGATGCGTGACGCCCAGTCCGGGAAGGTGTTGGGCGCAGCCCAGTTTTCCTGCTTGGCGGTGGCCATGACTTCGGCCTTGACCTGATCACGAATCTGATCGCGCACCGCGGCCGGCACGTATTGCACCCGCACATCGCCCGGTGCGGCGACCGGCCCGGCGGCCACAGCGGTGGACGCCGCAGCCTGCTTGGCCTGGGCCGCTTCGTTCTGGGCCTGGGCGATCAGTGCGTCGGCCTTGTCCTGTTTCAGAATGCCCTGCTCGACCAGCAAGCGGATCAGATTGATCGTGGCGTTCTCCGAGGGCGCTGGCGCTGCCGCGGCCTGACCGACCAGGGTCGCAATGACCATGCCGACCGCCAGGGACAATCGATTCACGTTGGAAATCATCTGCACACAACTCCTTTTCATACAGCTTTATGAATTCGGTTAACCCGGACGCCGCCCTTGCAGGGACATGCGCACAGGCAAGGTGATGGAGGCCGGCGGCCGTTCGCTCAAAGCAGGCGCATTGCGCAGCGCGGCGAGCACTTGCGTATCGATTTCGGAATTGCCGCTGGACTTGACCAGCTCGACCCGGGTGATCTCGCCGACGCTGCTCAGCCACACATCGGCCTGCAGCGAAAACGCGAGGTTGCGCAGGTCGGGGTTTTCCCGAAGCAGCTTCTGGAAGGTGAACGCGAGGAACTGGCTGTACGTGCCGTTTCCCAGTCGCCCACCGCCGGACCCGGCCATGCCGCCGCCCTTGCCCGCGCCGATGTTGAAGGCGTCGCTGCCGCTCTGGGCGTCGCCGTCAATCTGCATCGGGTTGGCCAGGTCGTCCGCCGGCGATGGCGGCGCTTCTTCCTCGGGTTTCACTTCCTGTGGCTCGGGTGTCGGCTCCGGCTCGACGACTTTTTCTTCCACCGGGGTTTCCGGCTCCGGCGGTTTTTCCGGCGGCGGAGGTGGTGGTGGCGGCAACGGAATGATCGTCGGCACCTTCGGCGCTTCCCGGCGGATGCCGCTCATGTCGTTGGCCCACTGCCACAACAGGAATGCTGCAATGGCGCCCAGCAGCAGTCCGGCGCCCCACTTCACGTAACGCAGTGGCGACTTCTTCACCGGCAAAGGCTCGATTGGCATCTGTGCAGTCATGACTCAGCCCTGCGTCGGTTTGCCGGTCACCAGACCGACCTGGGACAGTTCGAGCCGGCGCAACAGATCCAGCACTTCGATAACCTTCTGGTACTGCACCGTGGCGTCGCCGCGCACGATCACCGGAAAGTCCGGGTTCTGCGCCTTCTCGATGCGCAGGCGCTCTTCCAGTTCAGGCAACGTCACCGGGTAGGCGTCGAGGAACACCTGGCCGCCGTCGTTGACCGAAATCGCCTTGGTCTTGGCCTCGGACAGCGACACGGCGGCGCTGGCCTTGGGCAGGTTGATCTGGATCCCGGAGACCTGCGCGGTGGCGGTGAGGATGAACATCACCAGCACCACCATCAGCACGTCCACCAGTGGCGTGATGTTGATGCTGTCCACTGCGGCATCTTCGTCATCGTCGTGGGAGGAATTTGCGGACGCCATGTCAGAGCTCCTCAGGCCGGTACGGAGTGGTTGGCGTGATGGCCGCGCTGATGCGCCGCTTCACTGGACTGGCCTTCGCCGTGCATCTCCGCCAGCCGGGTGATGAACTCGTCGACGAACACGCGCATGTCGGCGCTGACTTCCTTGTTGCGGGTGATCAGGCGGTTGTAGCCAAACAGCGCCGGGATCGCGACGAACAGACCCATGGCGGTGGCCAGCAACGCGGCCGCCATACCCGGCGCGATGGCGTTGATGTTGACGTCGCCGGCCATGGCCGTGCCGAGGAACACCACCATGATCCCCAGCACGGTGCCGAGCAGACCGATATATGGGCCGCCAGCGATGGCGTTGGACAGGGTCGAGAGTTTCGAGCTCAGTTGCTGGTTTTCCCGGGTGCGCACGCCGTCCATCGAGCAGCGGATCGCTTCGATGGTCGCCGCTGAAACCGACGAGGTGTCGGCGCCCTGCTCGCGGCGGGTGCGGATCTCTTTCACTGCCACTTGATACAGACGCCACAGCGGCGAGTGCTGCAAACGCTGGGCGAGTTGCGTGTCGTCGGCGAACATTTCCAGGCGGGTGCCGACCTTGGCGAATTGCACGCGGAAGTCTTCGTTGGCGGCGGTGACGCGGCTGAGGGTGCGGTTCTTGCGCAGCATGATGATCCACGACTGGAACATCATCAGCACCAGCACCGCGATGATCACCCAGGCGTCCACCGGCACCGCGTTGAGCAGGAAGCCGAGGCTGCCGAAACCGAAGCCGGACTGTTCCTCATCGACGCCATAGGCGACCAGTTTCGACTCGGCGCCTTGCGAGGTGGCGTCGGCCAGCAACAGCGGCGCCGGACGGGCGACTTTCGACAGGCGCAGTTCGTCGATGGCGCCCACGAACGGCTGGAAAGGACCGTCGTGCAGATCCGCGCCGATAGCCATGACCGAGTTGAACGCCGGCATCGCCTGGGCCAGTGCCGCGCCTTCGCGACCGTTGATGTACAGCGTCACTTTTGCGCCTTCGGCGGTCAGGGCGACGTGCTGCCATTGGCCCGGATTCAGCGGCTGGGTGGCGACGGCGCGCTGGCCGTCGATCTCCACGAACGGCACGCCCTGATTCACACCGACCAGCAGGCTGTTGGCGCCTTCGCGGCGGGCCAGAATCAGTTGTTCGCCGTTGGCCTGATCCAGTCGCAGCCAGGCACTGAAGGTGAACGCGCTGCCGGCGTTGTGCTGCAACGACGGACTGGCCGGCAACAGCAACGGCTGACCGCTGAACTGCAAGGCCCGCCCTACTACGCCCTCAATGGCGGCGCCGGTCGCGCTCTGCGCGGTGTTGCCGTAGGCAGTGGTGTCTTTGGCCGGGGTGCCGGTGGCGCCGTCGAAGTGATAGAGCGCGGTGTAATTCGGATCGAACGTCAGTTGGCCATTGCCGGTGGCCGGGGCCTTCTGGTTGCCGTAATACATCCAGATGTCCTGACGCTGACCGCCCTCGACATTCGGCACGTCGACCCAGATCAGCGCCATGCCCATCAGCGCGTCGAAGCTTTCGATCTGGTGGTTGAGCACGGTCTTGTCATCGGCGGCGACGAAGCGCAGGTCCGAGCCGTCCTCCTTCACGCCGTCGAAGGTGAAGTTGCCGGTGTGCAGGCGCACCAGCAGCGCGGTGCGGCCGAGCGCCTGATTGATCGCGGCGCCTTGCGGCGTGGTGTCGACGGCGATCTGTTTGCGGTAGTGCCAGTCGTCCTGCCACCAGGCCTGGGCCGTGGCCGGGAGCACGAAGCCCAGGCAGATCAACAACGAAAGGAAAAGGCGCTGCATGGAAGTGCTCCTTGTTAGAAAGTGGCCTGAAGGTTGAAGTGCAGGCGCGATTCCTGTTTCGAGGTGTTCGGCCCTTCGAGTAACGGGTAGCCCCAGTCGAGGCTGCCGGACAGCCATTTGCTCAGGCTGGCGCGGGTGCCGAGGCCGACACTGGCCAGGGCGTAACTGGCGTCCTGGTCCGGCAGTTCGTCGCGCAGGTACAGTTGCGCGCCTTCGGCAAAGGCGTAGAAACGCCAGTCCTGCATCCAGGTGCCGGTGTACTTGGCCAGCGACGGTGTACGGACTTCCTGACTGAACAACACACCGTCATCACCGGTGCGCTCGGCGGCCAGATAACCGCGTACCGAAGTCGCGCCGCCGGCAGAGAATTGTTCGTTGGAGACCAGCGGCCCCGACGCCAGCTGGAACGCGGCTTTGCTCGCGCTCTGCCAGTCGCTGTCGAAGGTCCAGGTGAAACTGGTGTCGCCCTTGAGCACGGCGAAACTCGGTTTGGCGCGGTAGCGCTTGTAGTCGAACTCTTCGTCGGAGCTGCCGTAACCGAAGAGGCTGCGGGTGGCCGCGACCAGGCTCAGCCCCAGGCCTAACTGGCTTTTTTCGCTGTAGCGAAAGCCGTTGTAAGCGAAGGTGAACGGCGCGTACTTGAGCGGCACCTGGTCGCTCTCGCCGGACAGGGTCAGGCGTTCGTCGAAGTCCTTGAAGTCGATGCCGGCCGACAGCGAGTTCGACCAGTTGCCACTGGACGGGATCGTGTAGATCGCCGCTACGCCATAGGAATGGCCCTTGCCGAGCACATTGCTGCCGCCAATGGTGGCGACATTGCTGTCGGACTGGTAACCGGAGAACTGCACGCTCCAGCGGTCGGTCAATGGCGCAGTGTACGAGCCGGACCAAACCTTGGCGTTGTCGGTGTCCTGCGGCGCGGTGAAGTAAGTCAGGTTGATGCTGTGGCCGAGTTGCCAGAGGTTGTTGTAGCCGAGGCTGGTGACGGCACGGAGTTTTTCGGTGTCGGCGCTGTAGTCGTTGTTCAGCCCCACGCTGGCGGTCCATGGGTTCTGGTCTTCGACCTGCAAGTCCACGTCCATGGTGCCGGGGCGCTGACCTTCGCGAACCAGCGGCATCACCTGCCGGCCCGGGGTCTTGTTGAGCTGCGCCAGTTCACCCTGAACCTTGGCGAAGTCCGGCACCTCGCCTTCCTTCAGCGCCGGAACGTTGTCGCGGATGTCCAGCGGCGAATAGTGTTTGGCGCCGACCACCCGCACCCGGCCGACCTTGGTTTCGCTGACTTGCAGGTAGACGATGCCATCAGCCACCGCCTGCTCCGGCAATTCGACGAACACCGATTGGTAGCCGCGTTCCTGATAGGCCTTCTGCAACGCATCGCGGGCGCCTTCAATGTCGCTCAAGGCTTTTTGCGGGCCGAGGAACGGGTACACCGCTTCCTCGATCGCCCGCGCATCGAGCACGGTATTGCCACGCACAAAGTATTCGTTGACGTCCACCAGACGCTGCGCCGCTGCGTTTTCGGCCTCATCGGCGAACACCGGCTGCACGCCGGCCGTCACCAGCAGCCAGCCCCACAGCGCCAGCCGTGACGTGAAAATCTGCTCCACACTACCCCCTGAAATTCGCGATGAACCTGTTGGCGTCTCTGTTGCGTCAATTGCTGGTCGCTGTTAATTGCTGACTTGCGGAGCGCAGGCGTGCTTGCCCAGCCAGGTGTGCAGCAGCGCGAAGTTCAACGAGAACTCGGGCATTTGCAGCAGCGCGCCGCAGAACACTTCGCCGATGATTTTCTGGATGAGCTGCACCGCACGCGGCTCGTTGAGCAGCGTGGCGATGTCGCGACTGAGGACGTTGAAGCTCCAGACTTTCTGGTTCAGGCCGAGGCCGACGAACCAGCGGAACAGCAGGTTGTAATTGAGCTGTTCATAGAGCTGCTGCTCGCTGGGCACCGAATACAGCAGTTGCAGGAGCAGAATATGCATGACCGTCTGCGCCGGGATCAGCATGCCGGGTTGGGCATTGAGGTCGTGCAGGAGGTCGCCGTGAGCGTCGAACAGGTCATCGATCTGCGGGCGCAACAGCACCAGCGAATGACCCGACGGAATGTAGCTGGAGACCTCTTTCAAGGCACCCTGCCAGTCATCCTGCGACACGATCCAGACCCACGGCGCGCCGTAGCGATACACCGAAACCGGCTTCTTGCGCGCGGCTTCGACGATCTTCGACAGGCGTTGATCGAGTTCCTGCATGCCCACTTTCGAGTAGCGTTCCATAGTCCCCATTGCCTCACTCCCGGCGTCCCGCCTCGGCTTGTGAAAAGCGCCCAAAGGGCCCCTCAAGCGCGTTACATAGGCATGACCGGACTGGCGATGTGCTACCGAACTTTTGTCATGAAAGCTTCATGTTCGAAAGAGGATGGATGGCGACTATCGCCATACAAAAAATGCGTTATGCAGGCCGCCCGATTAATCGGCCTGCATAACGCATTTGATATTGACTAAAAAACGTTATCAAGTCTGTGGATTCAAATCAAAATTGAAAGCAACGTGAACCCTGATTAACTCCGGAACAATAATACCTATTGGACCGCTATTGTAAAACAACTTCATTTCCATACTAAAAGCACCATGTGCAGCGGCCGGGTTACGCATAACAACCGCACCTCCCCCGTTAATGGGGGCGTATTTGAAAAAGTACATATCCGAATGCTGCTGAAACATAGCATTCAATAGAGCATCAAAAGCATAGTGCCCAGAGTATCCTGGACAGCTGAAAAAAAGATCCTGCTTGGGTTCCATATTACCGCCACGACCTTCACGCGCGGTAACACTGATACTATTGCCACTCAGTTCAAACGTTTTATGGTCGACCCTGAAATCCTGCTGATCGTCAATTTTTATCACGATATAATCATTTGCAGGTGGAGTAACTGTTTCTGTGTTCATTTTGACATCCCTGATAAATAGACAAGCCCTCTGTTGAATAAAGAGGGGACTCATGACTTTGCCTTTTTAAAATACCCCAAAGGCCTCGCGCGTCTACTGTCATATCTGACAGTAGACGCGCGAGGTACTTGTGAATTAAGTGATACGTTATTTTTGAGTTTCAGAAATAAACCGGCCACACATCTACAATTTTGCCCCCTCGCACTGCCAACAGATCACCGAATTGCAGTAATACCGCCTCTGTCTGGGTTGGTCGTAGAAAGACCTGATCGTCTGCGTTCAGCCCCACAGCATTTGAGCCATTTACCATCTCCTGATTCGAACTGCGCCCGTACACGCCGTTGCTCTGCAATCCCGGCGGCGATTCGAACTCGGCCATCCAGTTGCCGCCGTAGATGAAGAAGGTCTGGCGCTGGTTGGTGTCCCACCACGAGAACAGCTTGGACTTGTTGTCCAGCGCCGGGATGTTCACTGGGCCGGTGCTTTTTAGAACGGGCGTGGCGATGTAGACCGCGGGCACATGCTCGCTCAGCGACGGCAGGTCATAGTGCGTCGGTTTGAGCATCGCCGTCCCCACCGACACTTCGCTGCTGAGATTTTCGTTTTCATGCATGCGGTAACTCGGACTCCCCGCAGTGTTCAGGCACAGGCCGTCATGCCACAACGCCGGGTACTGTTGCCGGGTGAAGTCGACACAACGCTGATAAATCACCATCACTTTGGCAAACAGTTCGTCGGGCGAGCCGAGAATCCCCGGCACGCCCATGCCCACGAACGGGTCGTAGCCCATGAACCCGGCAAACTCCAGGTGCTGCGGGTTGGCGGCGATCAGCGCGAGCATCTGCCCGAGCACGTTAAGGTCACTGACGCCGCCCCGGTGCAGGCCGACGTCCAGCTCGATATTGATCCGCATCCGCGTGCCCAATCCCTGAGCCAGTGCAAAGTATTGCTGCAGACGTTCGGGGCCGTCGAGCAGCCATTGCAGTTGTTTCGCGGGATCGAACGGACCTTTGTGGGTTTGATAGAACAGCTCTGCCGAGCGCACCGGCAGTGGCTTGCCGAGCAGGATGTCCGACTGCGGGAAGGTGACCGCATCGTGGTTGAGAAATGGCTGATGAAACGACATCAGTCGCTGCGTCCCGGCGCGCTGGCCGATGTAGCTGAGCAGGCCCGGTGACGGCAGAGATTTTTCCACCAGCCGCAGTTGCTTGCCGCCACGTTTGACCGAGCGCATGACCACATCAATGTTGTGATCGAGGCGATCCAGGTCGATCAGCAACACCGGCCGCATCGGGCCTTTGGTCTTGAGTTCATTGTTCAGCGCCCGGAAATAGTCACTGTAAGGCCCGCCGCGATCCCCCGGTCGCAGCCATGCGCCAACCCCCACCAGCAAAGCGCCAACACCCAAAGTCCCGAGCACGAAATTACGTCGATTGACCGCCATCAGCTCACCCCCAGAATCGACGACAGATGCCCGTTGAGAAACTTGCCGCTCGGATCCAGCGCCTGGCGTACCTGAATGAATTCCTGCCAGCGCGGATAGAGCGTTTGCAGCGTGCGGGCGTTGAGCGTGTGCAACTTGCCCCAGTGCGGGCGGCCGTTGTACTTCCAGAAGATCGGCTCGACGGCGGCGAAGAAGTTGTGATGGTCCATCTGGTAATACTGGTGGACCGAGATCGAACAGCTGTCGCGGCCCTCGAACATGCTCAGCGGAATATCGTCGGCCTTGACGTAGCGGTACTCGATGGGAAACCAGGTGCGCAGGTCCTTGTCACGGATCAGTTTGAGAATCTCACGCAGGCACGCCGGGCCATGTTCGGCGGGCACCGAATATTCCATCTCGTTGAAGCGCACGGTGCGCACGTTGGCGTAGATGTCGAACGAGTCGCCGATCCGATCCTCGAAACTCGCCAGATGCCGCAGGCTGTTGAGCAGCGAACTGCGCAGGCTCGGGAAGTCGCTGCCGTATTTGTCGATCTTCTCGATCAGGGTCACGAACTCGTTGCCGCCCTCCTCTTCGGGCGGGATCGGCGGCGTGGCTGGATCGGTGGTCTCGTTGAGCGCGATCGACAAGGCATAGTCGGAATGGGTGACAACGAGCATTTCCCAGTGCTGGTTTTCGCTTGTGTTCTTGTCCAGGTCTTCCAGCAGCTCTTCGGTTTTGGCGATCCACTGGGTTTCTCGCAGGCGATAGGCTGGGCGGTTTTGCAGGCGAATTTTCGTCGTCACGCCCAACGCGCCGAGGGATACCCGGGCGGCGTTGAATACTTCGGAATGGCGTTGGCTGTCGCAGTCCAACACCTCACCGCTTGCCGTCACCAGTTGCATCCCGCAGACGTAAGCCGAGTAGGACTGGAAAGTTTTGCCGGTACCGTGGGTCGAGGTGGAAATCGCCCCGGCGAGGGTTTGATAGTCGATGTCGGCCATGTTTTGCAGAGCCTGGCCGATGTCCTTGAGCGGCGTGCCCATGCGCGACATCGGCGTGCCGGCGGCGAATTCGGCTTGCAGGGTTTTCGGGTCATGATCGAGCAGACCGTTGAAGTAGCTCAGCGACAGCAGCGTGCCGTCGGTGGGCACCAACGCGCTGAAGGAATGCGCCGAGCCGACCGGGCGAATTTTGCCGGGGGCCTGTTGGATGACTGCGGTCAATTCATCCAGATTCTTCGGTGCCACCCGCGCCGCCGGCAGGCAACTTTGCCCGCCCGACCAGTTGCGCCAGGGAATCAGCCGCGGTGCGCGCATCAACTGGCCCAGCGCCGGATTGGAAGCCAGCGCGCTGAACGCCCCGACGATGCTTGCCCGTTGCAACAACTGCCGGCGTGTCAGATCTATCGGCATGCCAGGATCCTTATTGTGGGAGCGGCTGGTCGGCCATGAAGCCGATCAACTGAAGGAATTGTTCTTCCGAACACTCGACGCACTGGCCCATCGGCGGCATGCCGTTGTAGCCATTGATGGCGTGGTCGAGCAGCGTATCGGTGCCCTGCCGGATGCGCGGTTCCCAGGCCTTGCGGTCACCGGTCAGCGGCGCATTCGCGGCGGGGTTGGCGTGGCAGAGCTGGCAGCTGTTGGCGTAGATCTGCGCCAGCGCCGGGTCGGACGGCATGGCGCTACGGGCGATGCCGGATGAGGTCGGGGGTTTGGCATCTTCGCCGCAACCGGCCAGTGCAACGGCCAGCATCAGCAGCCAGGTGAATCGGAATGCCCGCATAAAGATCCTCGCGTGAGGTGCTGCTTATTGTTGTGATCACACCATAAGGCAGCGAGGGCGGCGGGTTGAGGGCATTGCGGGACAGTGAGGGGGGCATCCGGGGCCAGTCAGGGCTCATGCCCGCGTGACATTCCCGTGACATTTGCGGGTTTAAATTTCAGTGAATTCAGGCGTATAACCTGTAAAGCCTTTTCCAATCGGCCCGCCGACATCTTCTACGGGGTAGCGACATGACCACAGCAAACATCCTTGGCAATCTGTTCCCTTCTGTCAGCGACATCCCGGAAAAATACCGCCTCGACGGTCAGATCGAGCAACGCGAATATCTGGTCGACGGCGAGTTGCGCCGCTGGGACGGCCCGCTCGCCACCGTGCGCAGTCCGGTCTATCTGCACGGCGACAACGGCGACGAACAAGTGATCCTCGGCAGTACGCCGCTGCTGGACGCCGACACCGCCCTCACCGCCCTCGACGCCGCCGTGCGTGCCTACGACCGTGGCCAGGGCCTCTGGCCGACCCTGCGCGTGGCCGAGCGCATCCAGCACGTCGAAGCCTTCCTCGGGCGCATGCGCCAACAGCGCGACGCCGTGGTGAAACTGCTGATGTGGGAAATCGGCAAGAACCTCAAGGACTCGGAGAAAGAGTTCGACCGCACCTGCGACTACATCGTCGATACCATCAACGCACTGAAAGAACTCGACCGCCGCTCCAGCCGCTTCGAGCTGGAACAGGACACCCTCGGCCAGATCCGCCGCGTACCGCTCGGCGTGGCGCTGTGCATGGGGCCTTACAACTATCCGCTGAACGAAACCTTCACCACGCTGATTCCAGCGCTGATCATGGGCAACACCGTGGTGTTCAAACCGGCCAAGCTCGGCGTGTTGCTGATCCGTCCGCTGCTTGAAGCCTTCCGCGACAGCTTCCCCACCGGCGTGATCAACGTGATCTACGGCAGCGGTCGCGAGACCGTCAGCGCGCTGATGGCCAGCGGCAAGATCGACATCTTCGCCTTCATCGGCACCAACAAGGCCGCCAGCGACCTGAAAAAACTGCACCCGAAACCGCACCGCCTGCGTGCAGCATTGGGGCTGGATGCGAAGAACCCCGGCATCGTCCTGCCCGAGGTGGATCTGGATAACGCGGTCAGCGAAGCGGTCACCGGTTCGCTGTCGTTCAACGGCCAGCGCTGCACTGCGTTGAAGATCCTTTTTGTGCATGAAGACGTGGTCGAAAGCTTCATCGAGAAATTCAACGCGAAACTGGCCAGCCTCAAACCGGGCATGCCGTGGGACAGCGGGGTTTCGCTGACGCCGCTGCCGGAATCGGGCAAGGTCGATTATCTGCACAGTCTGGTGGCTGACGCGCACAGCAAAGGCGCCCAGGTGGTCAACCCGAATGGCGGTGAAGCACGGGCCTCGTTCTTCTACCCGGCGGTGCTGTACCCGGTGACGCCGCAGATGCGTGTCTATCAGGAAGAGCAATTTGGCCCGGTGGTGCCAATCGTGCCGTACCGTCATCTCGATACCGTGATCGACTATGTTCTGGAGTCGGACTTCGGCCAGCAACTGAGCATCTTCGGCACCAATCCGGTGGCGGTCGGCCGACTGGTCGACACCTTCGCCAACCAGGTCGGGCGGATCAACCTGAATGCCCAGTGCCAGCGGGGCCCGGACACCTACCCGTTCAACGGGCGCAAGAACTCCGCCGAAGGCACGCTGTCGGTACACGATGCGCTGCGGGTGTTTTCGATCCGCACCCTGGTGGCGACCAAGTTCCAGGAGCCCAACAAGGACCTGATCAGCGAGATTATTCGCGGGCGGGATTCGAACTTCATCGCCACCGATTACATCTTCTGAGGAGGAATAAACGCTGAGCACTTTCAGCCCCCACCGCTGGCCGCCGTTGTTGCGGCGGATCCTGCGGCCGCTGCTGGACCCGTACCGTCGCTACCGGCACGCACGGTTGATTCACGCGGTGCGGGTGGCGCTGGGGTTGCTGGCGACAATCCTGCTGACCACCGGCATCAACCTGCCCCACGGCGAATGGGCGTCGGTGACCATGCTCGTGGTCATCGGCGGCTTGCAGCACCACGGCAACATCGGCAAGAAAGCAGCCGAACGTGCCACCGGCACCTTGATCGGCGCCGGCGTCGGTCTGTTGCTGGTGGCGCAACAGGCGTGGCTGGGCATGCCGTGGCTGACCTATTTTGCAATGGCGGTGGTGTGCGGATTCTTCTCGTATCACGCCATCGGCAAGGGCGGCTACACCGCCCTGCTCTCGGCCATCACCGTTTTCATTGTCGCCGGGCATGGCGACAATCCGATCACTGACGGGCTGTGGCGCGGGGTCGATATCCTGATCGGTATCGCCCTGGCCCTGGCCTTTTCCTTCGCCCTGCCGCTGTATGCGGTGTATTCGTGGCGCTACAACCTGGCCGATGCCCTGCGCGATTGCGCCACGGTGTACGGGCGGATCATCAGCGGTGAACCGGTTTCGGCCGATGAACATCTGAAACTGATGGGCCGGTTGAACACCGTGATGGTGCAACTGCGCTCGTTGATGCCGTCAGTGTCCAAGGAAGTGAAGGTTTCGATGACCGAACTGGACGCGATCCAGCGCAACCTGCGCATGTGCATCAGCACGCTTGAAATCCTCGGCAATACCCGACCGGACAGCAACGATCCTGAAGCGATGGCCCACTTGCAATCGGCCTTGAAGGCCGAGCACCGGCAGATCCGTGTGCAACTGATCGGCATGGCCCGGGCCTTGAAAACCGGTGCGACCCAGCGCCTTGGGCGCCCGCTGGAATTGCCGGACGCCAGCCTCGACGCGCCGGTCTACAGCCCGCTCGACGGTTACCGTCTGCTGACCCGGCAATTGGCGTCCAACATCGGCGAGATGCGCCAGCGCCTGGCGAAAACCGCACCGCGCTGGAACATCTGAGCGTTACTGCGCCGCCAGACGCCGCGACTTGAAGCCCCAGCCCTGTTGCATCCCGGCGGCGGCCAGGAGGATCGCCGCCACGCCGATCCATTGCAGGGTCTGCAGTTGATGGCCGAAGGCGAACCAGTCGACGAAAATCGCCGCAATCGGATAGATGAACGACAGTGCGCCGGTCAGTGCCGTCGGCAGTTTCTGGATCGCGCCGTAGAGCAATACATACATCAGACCGGTGTGAACGATGCCCAGCGTCACCAGGCTGGCCCAGGCAATGGGCGCCTGCGGCAGCGCTGAAAAATGTGCGAACGGCGCGAGCAGCAGCACGCCGGTGCAGACCTGGATCAACGCAATCAAGTGCGGGGGAGTGCCGGTCAGGTGCTTGATGATCAACGCGGCAATGGCGTACAGAAACGCCGCCCCCAGCGCCAGCGCGATCCCCATCAGGTAATCATTGCCGCCCTCGCCCTGCCCGCCATGGGCACTGACGATGGCCAGCATTCCCATAAATGAAATCCCCAGCCAGAACAGCTTTTGCAGGGTGATTTTCTCGCCGAGAAACAGGGTGGCCAGTCCCACCAGCATGAACGGCTGCACGTTGTACACCGCCGTGCCAATGGCGATCGAAGCCCGGGAATACGAGGCGAACAACAGCACCCAGTTGCCAACAATCGCCATGCCGCTGAGCACCGCCAACAGGAACGTGGTGCGGGTCAGAATGCCCGGGCGCAAGAAACCGAAAGCGGCGCAAATCAGCAGCAAAGTGCCGGAACCGAATACACAGCGCCAGAACACCACATCGAGTACCGGTTGACCGGACACCAGCACGAACCAGCCGATCGTCCCGGATATCAGCATGGCAGCGGTCATTTCGAATGAGCCGCGCCGGATTGTTTTTTCCATCATCAATCTCCTTAATGTGTGGCAAAAGTATGCCAAGCGAGATCGGGGCTTCTCCAGCGCAAAAGGCAGGCTAAACTCGATTTCTGCCTTTTTTATCAAGGGTGGTTTTCGCCATTCACCTAATGCGGGAGTTTTTTTTGCATGACCGACGATATCGACCAGATTCTGATCGGAGCCTTGATGGAAGACTCCCGACGCTCGCTCAAGGCCCTGGCACAGATCAGCGGATTGTCGTCACCGAGCGTGGCCGAGCGCTTGCGCCGGCTGGAGGAGCGCGGCGTGCTCAAGGGCTACACCGTGGAGATCGACCCGAAATGCTTCGGCTACCAGTTGCAGGCCATCGTCCGGGTGCGCCCGTTACCGGGGCAATTGCAGGAGGTGGAACGGCAGATCCTGTCGATTCCCGAGTTCACCGAGTGCGACAAGGTCACCGGCGAGGACTGCTTCATTGCCCGTCTGCATGTGCGGTCGATGGAGCAACTGGACACCCTGCTCGACCGCCTCAATACCCTGGCCGAGACCAATACGGCCATCGTCAAGAAAACACCGGTCAAGCGACGGTTGCCGCCGATGGCCTGAATACTTTTCAAGCATGTACGGTGTAAATTGTGGTTTTTCCGGCTAAGGAACGGCGATATGAAAACGCAGGCAATGATGCTGGCAACACTGATGCTCGCCGGGTGCGGGACGGTGCAGACCGTGGCGTTCAGCGACAGGGTCTCCGTGAATCAACTGAAGAACCAGAAAACCTACTGTGGTGCCGTCCCGCGCATCTACAGCGGCGCGACTTACGATTTTTGCATGCTGCACGCAGAAAAACCGGATGACGTCGATGCGTTCAACTACAAGAACGCTTCTCCCGGCCTGCTGGTCGATGCGGCGGTCTCGGGGGTGCTCGATACCTTGCTGCTGCCCTACACGATCTACAAGCAACACACCGATGGCAGCATGATCATCAATTGATCGTCTGATCACGTTTTTGCAGGCAACAAAAAACCCGCTTTCGCGGGTTTTTCGTTAACGCCGATTCAGTCGATCAGTCGTCGCGGCTCATGATGCCGAAGATCTGCAACAAGCTGATGAACAGGTTGTAGATCGATACATACAGGCTGATGGTCGCCATGATGTAGTTGCGCTCGCCGCCGTGGATGATGGCGCTGGTCTGGAACAGAATGCACACCGACGAGAACAGTACGAAACCTGCGCTGATCGCCAGTTGCAGGCCGCTGATCTGGAAGAACATGCTCGCCAGCGTCGCACCCAGCAACACGAAGAAACCGGCGGTGATGAAGCCACCGAGGAAGCTCATGTCCTTGCGGGTGATCAGCACGTAGGCCGACAGGCCACCGAACACCAGTGCCGTCATCGCGAACGCGGAGCTGACCACTTCAGCACCGCCCTGCATGCCCAGGTAACGGTTGAGGATCGGGCCGAGCAGGAACCCCATGAAACCGGTCAGGGCAAACGCCGACACCAGGCCCCAGGCCGAATCACGAAGCTTGTTGGTGAGGAAGAACAGACCGTAAAAGCCGATCAGCACCACGAAAATGTTCGGGTAACCGACGCGCATCTGCTGGGCCACGAAAGCCATCACACCGCTGAATGCGAGGGTGAGTGCCAGTAGGCCATAAGTGTTGCGCAGGACGCGGCTAACCTCTAGCTGCTCAGCCTGCACGCTGTTGTGAACTGCGTAATCCTGTTCGCGCATGGCGACACTCCTGTTGGTTTGAAACGTTCAGTCGCAAAGATCATAACAGACGCTCTGTAACAAGCCATGCACAGAGTTTGACAGTGTGTTTCATTCAGGTATTATGGCGCCCGCAACGCAACGGAGGTGTGGCCGAGTGGTTTAAGGCAACGGTCTTGAAAACCGTCGACTGTAACAGGTCCATGAGTTCGAATCCCATCGCCTCCGCCATCTTATTTACGACAAAGCCCTGATTATTCAGGGCTTTGTCGTTTCTAGGGTTTGAGATTTCCGCCACGCTAGCTGAAGCGTTACAAAACTTTTTGGTACGCGTTACAAAACTTTCTGTTTTTTCCCCGTCTCCGGCGTCCTGCCAAACGTAAAACACTCTTCATGTAACACGGTGCTACGCTGGGTTCTTTCATGGAGGAAACCCAATGCCGAACTCAGATCTGCTCCCTTCTCTGCTCTTCAAGATCAACGAAAACCAACTCGCCCTCGAAGCCGCCATCATGGAGTTGTCGAACTGGGTCGAGGAGCGCGGATCTGCTGATGTCGCCGAGAACGTCCGTGGCGCGCTATGAGCAATCGACAAGAATGAAGAGTTCATCAAGATGACTCTGGCTGTGTTGATGACCCCCGAGTGACCGCTTTCGACCCATTGCTGACGCTTTGCAGTCTCCAGGAAGGCCAGTGCGATTCACTTGTCGGCAAGCAGCCATTAGCAGCGTTTATGCTGGTTCGAAAAAATCCTACCTCTCGTATCTACCGGGCGTAGCTGATATGGCAGGTCACTGCCTGGGTGGCAAGACACAATGCTGCCCCGCACGCACACATCCAGTACCATACAATCTGCGGAGTTGTGCCAAGTTGACTCAACCTGGACAGCGTCGGCTGCCCAAATGATGAAATCTAATGTTGAGTTGCAGGAATGCGTTCTAATGACTGGAAAAAATCGCTTCCACGAAACCTATACGCGAGCGGCAGGGGCAGTGGCTTATGTTGCCATCATCGACGAAAAGGGCGATGAAGGCATAGGCTCGGCTTTCCACATCGGCGATGGTGTTTTTGTCACCGCACGGCACGTGGTTGACGGCGTTACAATCAAAGAGATCGCAACCACTAAGTCAGCGCACCTAAGAGAAGGCGCAGAAGACAAAATGGTGCCTCCTCGGCTCCTAACGATCGTTGACGGCCCGTATTTTGGTCGTGATGACCTTGATCTCGCGGTTTTTAAAGTTGACCTGGGTTCTACACCTTTACCATCAATCACGGTCAGCGATCACACCGACTACTCTTTGAGTGAGAACGACTTAGTTCTCTCAGATGTCCTCATAGTAGGTTATCCCCCGATCCCATTTACAACGGTACCCTGCCAAGTGGTCACTCTCGGTCAAATTAACGCCGTGGTGCGGGTATGGCATTCAACCGTTCTTCACTTCATTGCCTCAGCGATGGCGCGTGGTGGGTTCAGTGGGGGGGTGGCACTTGATCAATCTGGAGTGGCGCTAGCGCTCGTCACGGAAAGCTTGGGACAAGGTCATATGCCCGTGGAGACAGGTTACATGAGTTTACTATCGATTGAGCCAGCGGTGGATTTAGCGGCCGAGAAGTTCGGATTTAGTACTCATGGAAGCTATCCTGGCCGTTACAGTGACGCGTTATTCGCTGCCAAATTCTCGAACCCCTCTGGTAGATCGCTCAGCTCCTTCATCTATGACGCAAGCATCTACATCTACGATGACGACCGAGACGTATACGTAGAAATTAACTGTTCGGATGAGGCGTTGCTCTCCGAGGCCGTGTCTACATTCGATGCACTCACGCCCCTATATCTCGAGGAAACCGAAGGTAGTCCGGGTTTTTACATGCCTAAAGAAAATCCCCCAGCGGAGCTTTTGATAAAAGCCGGCGAGGCGGTCGCCCACATATTTGAAAGCGCTGGCTACAAGACAGTGGCTGTGGAACGCAGCCAGTGGCAACTTAAATCCAAGCAATAGAGACTCAGGGCGAGCGACCGGCCGCTATCCCAGCCTGACTTCATTGATGCGGTTAGCGCTCGATGTCGGTGTGCGCATAGCCGATGTGCTGGCTGAACGGCTGCAATTGGCCGAAAGTAGTCGCACAGCCACAGCTCGTCGCCTCGCCCTCGCCCACCTGCCGCGCCTCGATTACCGTGCATGCATACAGCATCTGTACAGCTAATCCCGATCCATGAATTTCGACCAAGCGAAAAACCTTCGGCTCCAGCGATGGCGCGCACATCTCGACGACCAGGACTTCCGCATGCAAAACCCCGAGGGTCACCGGGAAACTCTTCATGAGATGGGAGCCACGCTCCGCGATGAAGGCCTGATTGAACAGTTTGAGCAGTTCGACATGAACGAAATGGCAGACGCCGCGTACTGGCACGCCGTCGAGGAGCTGCAGAACTCACGGGCCGTTACCGCGGCGCATCAACCTATGACGTCGTGCAGATCGAACGGAAAGCTGCTTGGCACTATCAGCCGGTCGATATTAAACTTCGCAGACGATTAGCCGCACCGCGAAATCAGACCACTATTTTTTAGACGCCAAGGAATTTGTATAGGAATCTTGATTAGTTATTTCGGTAACTTTTTCAATTTCAGCCCTAATTACTTTCCCTGATCTTGTTTTAGTAAGTAACTGAAGCATAACTACTTTACGACCCCATTCAGCAGCCTGGATCACATCCAGAATTTTGTCCGTGACAAATGATCCATCCTTAGGCAGCGTGGCAGAAATTTCGGACTTACCAATTACATCGTAGAGTTTGAATCGATATTCATTTAGGTGAGAGTGATCAACACCCTTAATCATAAAGACTGACACTGAGCGATCCTCAGTCGAAACATTTCTCGGCGAATGGCTTAACTCGCCAACAACAGTTCCTGGTACTTTTCTGCCTTGGATTTTAATGTATTCCGAGTCAGTCGTTCCCGCTACAAACTTGTCGTATGTTCCAGCCATATGGTCAGTAATGGCTTGAATTTCTGGAATTTTATCTAAAACCTTGTCATATATTGCTGCTGTTCGGGCGGCTTGTACTGTGTCCATTTCTTTGTACAACGTCAGGGTCTTAATACGCTCATCCCTTTCCGCCTGATTATCGAGCTTCTCCAACTCAGCTAATCTTACTTCTTTCTGGCTTTCGACGTAATGATTAAACCCCCACCCCCCAACTGCCAAGGCGCCTATCGCAAGAAAAGCAATCAGCTTATGCCTAGATTCCATATTCTTAAAACCCTCTGCAATCCCAGATGCAATCGCCCCAGCTTGTTCTTCAAGAAAAGCATTGAATCCTGAACTGCCTTCCTTCACCTCTACAAGAATTTTTAAATCTTCTCGATCCGCATTTGTCAATCGACGACTTGAATCAGCATAGCGCACAAGAGCAAATGACTTGTGAATAGTTTTCTGAAAATCAAGAAATGACTCCATCAATTCTGGAGTGATTGTGGAGTGATACCGATCACCCTTAACATGCATTTCGAATCTAGGCCAATTTACAAACTGTACCTCAGGAACTTCAAAATCAGGGTCGTCTAGCAGTTTTTGGAGCAGATCTAATGCTGCTTCGTCATTCTTGATTTTCAGCTTTGCCATACAATGCGATCCCTGCCGGAAAAAGTGTGGCAATTTAACACTATCATTTCTCGGCTGCACGCTCTTGCCAACGAGTTAATCGAAAATACTATAGCTCGTCGATATGCGGTTGCATTTCCTCAACCGATCAACGCATCGATTCCCTAACGTATGCTTGGCAGGCAGCTAGCGCGATCATTCCTTGGTCACCGGCATTGGTGATGGCGACAATTCGTTGAGCATGCGCTGGGTCAAGTCGGGCGCGCGTTCCTCCATGAACCACGCCGCCGGCTTCGGTACTGATTGGCACTGAACAGCCACCGGCTGGATCCGCGGCGTCGAGGAGGACTGACAGCCGCAAATCAGAAGTGGCAAGGCGATCGCGCAGGCGATCTTGGTCACGTTGGGCATCACTCAATTTCCTGAAGTGAGTTTTCTCACTGGCCGCCAGCCGCTGCTCAAGCGCCAGACGCTTATACTGCTCCGCCTGCCGGCACTCCCCACAATCAAGCTCAACCACGGTGTAACCAACGGTGTACAAGCCGTCCCGTTGACGCCATAGCAAAGAGGCCTCATCCACTGCCTGCTTACGATCCTTGGCCTGCAGCTCCACAGTTTCGAAACACTTGCTCTCAACGGTTTGACGCTGAAAGACCGCGAGAAAGCGTTCATCCTTGAGCCCCCGCGACTCGCGGCTGTCATCTGCAATGCGAGCAGGCAAAAAACGATCAGGGATAAACACTGTGTGCGTGGTCTGGCTCATTGGTGCGCCTCATTGACGAAAAAGCCCGCAAGGACGCGGGTTGTGAAAAATGGACTGATCGTGATAACAGCTCTGGTTGGGAGGCATCACTCCGACGCCCTCATAAAAAGGACTTAGAAATGCAACTCGATATCTACCGCGATCAGGCGCTTGAGAAACTTCTGATCGTGGAGCGCGGCACAGACATCAATCAGCTCACAGGCATAAAGCAGGGCTTTCTAAAGGGCTTGGATCGGCCCAACCAAATCGATAGCGACTTCGACAAACTTCCCACCGGCATCAAGCCGGATGAAGTTCTTCAAGCCGTAAATCAACACGGTTTCTTCGCTTCCACGCTCGTAACTCACGCCCGGGAGATCGATCCGTCCAATTGACATAGAGCAGTAACGCCGGCGACGAGCGCGGAAACAGTCATCTCTGTTGCCGCCTTGAACTCAGTCGCTGGCGTCTGACTTACTACCCCTTAAGATCTTTGCGTAGATCCGCCACGTCCTGCATAAGCTGCCCCAGATCCTTGTCCTTGCGTGCCTCTGCCCACCTGAACCACGCGCGGACCAATACCCATGCAGGCAAACCACACACAAAGATCAAGCCGCCGATAGCAATGAGCCCCACGTCGTCGTTTGCCCAGTCGCCAATACCCAACCAGCGCACAACGAAGGCACCACCACAAATGCTGGAGACTGTGGTGCTGATCATCGCGACGCAGAACTCACGCACCGTCTTCGGGAGTGTCATCGCCATTACGACAACTGCGGCGAGCACAGCAATGAAGCCAAAGGCGCCCAACTTGTACAGTGCAATACCACCAGCGGCGGTGAGTGGACCAGGCTCGGACATATTGGTGACTCTCATAGACCACTCCCGGCCGAGGCCTGGTGGTGTAGGGAATAGATCCGGCTCCAGCAGCACTCCCAGCTCGAAGCAATGGGTGTGGTGGAGCCGAATACGAAAAAGCCCCGGCAAATGCCAGGGCTCTGTGATGTTTTCAATGTGGCTTTAGCTTTCTTTGTCGGCCTTCTTGCCGAACGCCGTCGCAATATTTTCTGCGGCGCCTTTGTCATTCAAGACCTTATAGCCTGCATAAAGAATGCCTACTGCGGCTACAGCTACCACCGCTAACTCAGCAACTGGATTATCAATTTTTACGGGACCAGCCTCGATGAGATTGCTCACGCCGCCAAGACCGCCACCGCCAAACAAATCTTTCATAGCCACCTCAACATTGGATGATAGCCATATCATATCACTCAGAACGAAAAAGCCCCGGAAAATGCCGAGGCTCTGTGAACTACAGAAAGCAAAAAGCCCATCTCGCAGATGGGCTTTGCACGCGGAAAAACCGCAAAGTAACTGAAATCTATAACTTGTCCCCGGCCCTGTCAACGCCATTTTTGATTTCAATACTCTGCCAACTTACGCTCCACATCAAACGTAGTCCTCGAAATCTTTGTCACGTAGCAAGGAACGTCTAACCTTTTTCCTGCCTCGATAGCTTTTCTTTTTGTTAGATCATCGGCTAAATGCCCAACGATAATTTCCTTGATGGCCTCGAATGGTATTTTGAACAGATGAATAGGATAAGGTTCTTTGTGTATTTTTTTATCAGAAAGGCTGAAAGTTGAAAGCAATCGCTCTTCTTCCTCATAACTCCAATCAGGGGACTTGGTAAGGAAAACATCAAAGCCATCTAGTTCATTCTTTTTTTCAGGCATTATTATTCTTGTTTCAGAATAATTAACAGCCGTCAATTTGTGCATGTGCCCTTTACTGGTCTTCTTCCCTTCGAAATATTTATGTTTGCGATCAAAACCGACGCAAAAACCTCTATAGGTTTTCGTATAATGCGACCACATCAGACAGCTATTCCAGCGTCTTGATAGCGATAGTATCCCTAGAGCCCCGTTAGCGATAGCAAGATTTACGTCTGTAGCAAACTCTTCAAAAAAGAAAGGATTATCTTTGAATTTTGACTCCATAAACTGGAGCCCCTCAATAACTCTTTTTATCTTCTGGTCTTGTATAAACTGTGAATCACCAATTCTAGGTTTACCAGCCTGAACTAGGCTTCTTTTAGTTTTTTCAAATTGAATTATTGGATCAACTTCTGGAAACGCTGGAAGACATTCATAAGGATCGTTAAGGTCACCAGGCGGAGTGAAGCGAATCAGACCATTTTCCAAAAAATCAATATAGGAGCTGCCCATATATTTGTATACAAATGACATAATCACCCACCCATGTAATTAGGGGATTTTAATCATGATTTCCACAAGACGCCAAGAAAACTAAAACGACACCTGTTTGATCTACCTACCCATCACTATCACGCGGCCAAGCGATGGAAATCCAACGCACCGTCGACCCAGGCGACGCCGGCCTTCCAGAGTTGGCGAGTCTTCTCTTCACCAAAGCCCAGTTTTTTTCCCACATCGACCAAAGCTTTGTCCCGGGCGGTGTAGTACTTCATCAACACGCTGCCGCATTCCGGGTAGCGCTTCAGCAGACGGCCCATCAAACCGTCAATCATCAGTGCGTCGTCGTCGGTGATCATCGGCGAGTGCAACGTGTTCTCGCGGGAAGCACAACACGACACACCGGAGCCCAGCACAACCCAGCGTCCCCAATGCTCCAGCAGATCCTCAGCAGTGCGCTCGGTGAAGTTCTTCGTTCTCGCCATGATTAGTCCCCCTTGAAGGCCGAGCCACCAGGCCCGCGAGTGTTGGTTTGCTGGTACAGATCTGCCATGGTCAATGGTTCACGCGGCATCGTTGCGATGTGGCGTTCCAGCCGGATGAGCATGCCGAGCTGAACGATCAGTTCATCCACTGGCAGCGGCTCCAGGGTTTCGGTGTGCACCATGCCGGAAGCGTGGCAACCGATGCAGTCGAGCTGATGAAACACGCCCTGGATCACCCCTTTCCCGGCACAGGATGGGCAGTCGGTGAGCGGGATCTGGCGGCGCACAAAGGCGGGGCCGTGTGTTCTTTTATCCATTTTAAACCTCGCCTATGGTTGTTTCTTCAATGGCCTTGCAGGCCTTATGTTCTGTGGCTTGCAGCGGATTACCGGAATCTTCAAATCTAAAGCCGGTCAATCCGTGAATCGCCGTAAAGCCTTTCTGATCTAGATGCGCGTGCCACTGCTCGAGGGCATCACGCTTGCGGCTCATCACGTCCGACTGGATGTAAACCTTCACGTTGTGGCCCATCGCGTGGTTGATCAGCAGCTCACCAATCAGGTGGTCGACGCCGAGGTCTGCCCAACCGGTGCGAGCCACCTTGCGCAGGTCGTGGCTGGTCCACTCGCCCTGCCCCAACCGACGAAACACTGCGCAACCTTGAGCCTCGCCCAGCGCCTTGCCGTTGCGCGCAGGGAATAGGCTCTGGCCCTCATAGCCTCGGGCGAACTGGCCTTCGCGGTACCGGGTCAGCAGCGTGCACACTTGCTCGGTCAGGGGCAGGTGATCGGACGAATCTCATTCGCCTCAATACGCCCGTCGTCATGAAGGGTGATTTCGATGCTTCTGCCGGCTCGAACCATTTGCGAGATCGCGCTCTGGTTCACTCCGAGAAGCACGCAACAGAAATTGCTCAGGTCGAAATGCACCCACTGATGCAACAGCGCGTCGATGTTCTGCGCGTCCTGATGATTCGTACCCAGGCAGCACGCGAGACGTTTGCGCGACTAGCAGGCCTAGTGATGCCGGAGAAGCACGTACGCTTCCAGGTGAGGACAGTCGGCAAGGCCTTCCATGTCGTCAATCTGTCCACCGGCAAGACCGCGGCGTTTCGCTGGACCTACAAGGCGGCGCTCGACATGGCGATTCAGTTCGAAGCAAAAGCCAACCGGCCAGCAGGAGGTCAGCAGTGATCGGCGTACCGCAACCTAACCCCCGAGACTGCATTGTCGCGAGCCTGAACGAGCAGCTGGATCAGTTTTTTGGCGCCGGCGGCAAGGCCCAGCAAATCCCCAGTGGCGTCACTGGCGATCCAAAGCTCGCATCCACACCGCACCACGACCGTCTGCGAGCCGAGCGCAACAAGATCGCCCCGAAGGTTCGCGAACTGGCCGAAGCCGGCAAGACCATCAGCGAGACGGCCAAGACACTGCACATGCACGTCAAGCGGGTTGCGCTGATCGCCAGCGAGAACGGATTCAAGTTCAACTCATGAAACGCATCACTAACCGGGCGACGACGCGCCGCCGACAGACTTGGCTGGGCTTGCCGGCCAGCGGAATTGAAGAGGTTGGCCATGGCCAAGAATGTACAAGAAAGATCGGCGAAGGCTGCGCTGAAGCGGATCGAATTCGACGAGAAGGAGTTGCGGCACCGTTGCCGGCTTGGTACGCGACAGACGCTGGAAGAACTCATGGCCTGGAACGAAGACACCGAGCAGGCCTCTGTGATTGAAGGCTGTCTGCGCTACGTGCACTCGCTCGGGCCTGAAGGTGCGCGAGAAGCATTGAAAGCGCGCCACAAAATCGTGATTAGCGAAAACGTGGCGCGTGAGTTTCGAAATCAAAGCCTAGATGAGCTGAGAAGAGATCCGGGTGATGAGATTGTTGATTCAAACTCAGTCCCGATACCCGCGCCCTGACCTTTCTATGTATGCAAGGGTCATGTCAATCTCTTTAATCACGGCACCGACATGTTCATTTTGCGAGTTGCTCCATGAGTTCTTAAGCCGGCTCAGAAGCCTATACGTCGCCGGGAAATAAGCCGGGTAATGTCTCAGCTCAAAGACAGCAGCTACCTGCCTATCGATATATGTCGCAGTTTCCACCAGGTTCTGAATCATCACATGGTAATTCTTGAACTGGCGATCTTTTTCCTCCGCGCGCTTGATAACTATGTATTGAAAAGCTCCCCAAACTACAGGAATAGCCGTTACAAATGCGGCTCCGATTGTTACCCAATCACTTATTTTTAGATCCATTCGCAGCTGTTCCTAAAATACAAAGCCACTGTAATACCCCAATCCAAACCAAATTGCCACCACCGGTCACGGAGGGCGGCGCCTGACTGGAGATAATCCATGACCAACGATCGCCATGCCCATCGGTCTCTGTACATGCTCGTCAAAGATCGCAGCAGCATCCGCTGCAAAAACAGCGTCAACCCGTAGCGTGAACACTAGGTTTTCAAAGAGCGAACCAGCTTCGACGAAGCTTAGGTGATGACGTTATCCATCAGAGAAGATGTGGGTTCATAGCAATAAACCCATCAACAGATCTTTTGTACTCATCATAAGATTTGAACTGTCGCGTACTATTGGTATTACCAAGTAAAAAGTCGTAGAACATTTCATCACCCGTACAACTTTCTACGGTGGCGGCGGGATTTAAATCCTTGAATTTTTTCAGAGCAGCGATAAGATCTTCAACATAGTCAGGAGATATCGAGTTTCTATGCCCATAAGTTTGGGATGAGTAATCACGAGGTAACCTACGACCAATACGTGCAACTTCCCGCGATAGATCCTGCATCATATCTAACATTACCTGATCGGGAGTACCTACTGTCTGATCGACAGACGCGACTTTAAAACTTCCAAAATTTTTGAGAAATGTCGAGTGATGTGGATCGTCGATGGACGCTTGGTAGGTGGCACTTATTTTCTCAGCCAACAATTTCTTGAACGTAACTATGCGTGAAAAACGCAAATCTCTTGGATATAATAGATGCTCAATCACACCAGTATCAAAAGAAAAATCAGTTTTATCATCCTTTATTAAAATAGTTGGCTTATCAAACGCCAACCTCATGCCTAACTCGAACATAACATTAGCATTTTTACAGCTAACATCACAGACAACAATATCTGATGAATAGATATTCTGGACAATGCGCTTTTGAATAACACCAACATCATCTTGTTCACTTACAAGCTTCGCCACAAATGTGACGTCTTCAATGCTACTTACTGCATCACAGATAATATTTTTAACTTCAACCCAGTGTTCCGCGTTACATCCATCCATTGCCGAAATGGGCATGACTAATCCACAAGTCAATGGTGACTTCTCCGGGATATCATCATTTTTTTTCGCCATTTCGACACTCCTATTAAGCAACTCCATGGCGGCCTAATGCCACCATTCAGATCCATAGATAACCTAATTTTCTTCACTACGCCAGCTGGCAAGGATTCCTCATGTCCGCACAACTGATCGACGAAAAGAAACTTGAGCGCGCGATCCGCAAGATCAAGCACTGCCTGGCACTGGCCCAGAGCGCCAACGAGAACGAGGCTGCAACTGCGCTTCGGCAGGCACAGGCGCTGATGCGCGAGTACCGGCTGTCCTGGTCATGAGGAAGGACGATGTCGAAGGAAAATACTTGGGTGTGCAGCAGAACAAGACACGCAAAAAGCTGCGTATCCAGATGACTGACGGTGATGAGCCAAACAGCCTAGGCCTGTTGATCGGGAAAATGGCCGAGCGCAATACTCAGCACATTTGCAGCTATTTGATCGTGAGCGCACGCGGCAAGCGGATGACCGCGAAGATGCTTCGCGATCGATGGCCTCGACGTCGGCGATGCGAGCCTACTCTTGGGGCACACCAAAGGAGACATTACCGAGCGCGTCTATCGACGAATTGGCGCCATTGCCAAGCCATCGAAATAGCCCCAAAAACCGTTACAAAACTCAAAATCCGCCCCTTGTAGAATGCGGGCTGTAGAGGTGTCGAAAAATAAACGTATCGTAACGAAAATCGGCTACAAGCCCCGGTTTCATTGGCTTTGAATATCGGTCTTGAAAACCGTCGACTGTAACAGGTCCATGAGTTCGAATCCCATCGCCTCCGCCATTTTTGATACGACAAAGCCCTGATTATTCAGGGCTTTGTCGTTTCTGGAACTCGCGTTTTTTGGACCTCCCTTTCTGGATCGTTTCCGCATCTTTTCAGCTATTTCCGCAACCCTCCCGTTCCATTCCAGCGTTCCAGCCTGGATCAAGAAACTCAGAACTCATCCACAATGGGTATTCGGTGACGTCCGTAGGCAGCTTACGGCCAGAAGCGGATCAGCGTGAATGTCTGCCACGGCCAATACGCACGTTCGGATAAACGACAAAACTGTCAGTGATCCTGCCAGACGTGACCAGTCAAAAGATGAGTAGTAAGGGGGCAAAGAGGCACGACAAAGCGGGCCTCGATTTCAAGCTTTTATACCTGTGTCGGATTTATTTTTTCAGTTTGCCCCTTATGGTCAGGACGGATCTTGAACCAGATCGAGTACATCGCGGGCAGGAACACCAGCGTCATGATGGTGCCGACGAGCGTGCCGCCAATCAGGGTATAGGCCAGCGTCCCCCAGAACACCGAGTGTGTCAGGGGAATAAACGCCAGGATTGCCGCCAGGGCCGTCAACAGTACCGGTCGTGCACGTTGCACCGTGGCTTCGACGACAGCGTGAAACGGATCCAGCCCTTCTTGCGCGTTGTGATGAATCTGACCGATCAGAATCAGCGTATTGCGCATCAGGATCCCCGACAGTGCAATCAAACCGACCAGCGCATTGATGCCAAACGGCTGACTGAAGATGAGCAGTGTCGGCACCACACCAATCAACCCTAACGGCGAGGTAAGGAACACCATGATCATCGCCGAGATCGAACGGACCTGCACAATGATGATGACCAGGGTCATGGCAATCATGATCGGCAACAACGGCAGGATCGCCTTGCCGGCCTTGCCGGACTCTTCGATCGCGCCCGCCTGCTCGATCCGGTAACCGGAAGGCAGCTTCTCGATGATCGGCTGCAGTTGCTTCAGCAGCGCACTGGAAACATCCGGTGGCTGCAAGTCCTCGGCAATGTCGCCGCGCACGGTGATGGTCGGGGTGCGATCACGCCGGCGCAGGATCGAATCCTCCATGCGCACATCGACCTCGCCTATCTGCGACAAGGGGATTCGCTGTCCCGACGCACCGACTAAAGTGAAGCCTTCGATTTGTTGCGGATCGAGCCGTATATCCCCCGCTGCCCGCCCCATGACCTGCACTGAACGAATATCTTCACGCACCGCCGTGATCGGTACTCCGCTGAGCAGAAATTGCAATTGCTGTGCAACCGCAGTCGATGTCAGCCCCACTGCCTGCAGACGGTCCTGATCCAGGTTGAAATGCAACGACGGAGTCAGCGGCCCCCAATCAGTGTTCACGGTTCTCATCATCGGGCTGTCTTGCATCACGCCCCGCACCTGCTCGGCGATCACGCGCAACTTGGCCGGATCAGGCCCCATCACCCGGTAAGCCACTGGAAATGGCGAATAAGGACCAAACACAATCTGCGATGCCCTGAGGCGCGCCTCAGGGGCAAGCCCTTGAGCGACCGCGTCACGAAAACGCAATTTGAGGGTTTCCCGTGCCTCCTGACTGTCGGTCAGCACCACGATCTTGGCGAACGAAGGATCGGGCAGTTCCGGCGCCATCGCCAGAAAGAAACGCGGCGCCCCTTGGCCAATATAAGCCGTGACGATTTTTGCCTCGTCTTGCTGGCGCAGCCAGGCTTCGACTTTGGCAGCCGTGGCGCTGGTCTGCTCGATGGAAGTGCCGTAGGGCATTTGCACCTCGATCATGACTTCGGGACGGTCAGAGGTCGGGAAGAATTGTTTCTTCACCAGCCCCATGCCCGCCGCCGCCACGAAAAACAGCGCGGTAACCATGCCCGCGACCCACCATTTGCGCGCGATGACCCGGGTCAGAACCCGGCGGAAGCGGTTGTATCGCGGCGTGTTGTAGATGGCCGCGTGTCCACCCTCGACGGCCTTGATGTCCGGCAACAGTTTCACGCCCAGATAAGGGGTAAACGCCACGGCCACGACCCACGAAGCGATGAGAGCGATGCCCACGATCCAGAACATGTTGCTGGTGTATTCGCCGGCGGTTGACTGAGCGAAACCGTTCGGCAAAAAACCGATCGCCGTCACCAGGGTTCCGGACAGCATCGGCGCCGCCGTGTGGCTCCAGGCATAGGCAGACGCCTTGATGCGATCGTAGCCCTCCTCCATTTTCACCACCATCATTTCAATGGCAATGATCGCGTCATCGACCAGCAGTCCCAGCGCCAGGATCAACGACCCGAGGGTAATACGGTCGAAATTTTTGCCGGTGGCTGCCATCACCACAAACACGATCGCCAGGGTCAAAGGTACGGCGGCGGCGACCACCACGCCGACACGCCAGCCCATGCTGAGAAAGCAAACGAGCATGACCACCAGCAGCGCGACGAAGAATTTGACCATGAACTCGCCGACGGCAGAGTCGATGTTCACAGCCTGGTCGGTGACCTTCGAGAGACTCATGCCCAGTGGCATTTCCTCATTGATCCTTGCGGTCTCGGCTTCCAGCGCCTTGCCCAGATCAAGACCATTCCAGCCCTCGCGCATCACTACGCCGAGCAACAGCGCATCTTCGCCGTTATTGCGCACCAGAAAGGTGGCCGGGTCTTCATAACCGCGTTCGACCGTCGCCACATCAGACAGCTTGAGTGTCCGCCCTTGCACGACCACAGGGGTGTCGCGGATTTTCTGCAGTTTGTCGAACGCACCATCGAGACGCAGAAAAATCTGTGGCCCGCTGGTTTCGATTGATCCGGACGGGGTCAGCGCGTTCTGACTGTTCAGCGCGGCGAAGATGTCCTGCGGTGACAAGCCCAGGGTCGCCAACCGGTCATGAGAGAACGAAACAAATATCCGTTCGGCTTGTTCGCCGATGATGTTGACCTTCTTCACCCCCGGCACATGCAACAGACGCTGGCGCATCGACTCAGCATCGCGGACCAGCAAGCGCTGGGGCTCGCCTTTGGCTTTCAGGGCGAACAGCGCAAAGGTCACGTCCGAATACTCATCATTGACCATTGGCCCGATGACGCCCGCCGGCAACTTGATGGCTTCATCTTCGAGTTTTTTACGCGCCTGATAGAACTCCTCCTGCACTTGCGCAGGGGGCGTGCTATCGAGCAACGAGACCATCGTGAAAGCGAGCCCCGGCCGCGTATAGGTTTCCGAGCGGTCGTACCATTTGAGCTCTTGCAGGCGTTTTTCCAGGGGTTCTGCGACCTGATCCTGCATCTCTTGTGCGGTCGCCCCCGGCCACGCCGTGATGACGGTCAACTGCTTGACTGTAAAAGGAGGGTCTTCGGCACGCCCCAACTGGAAGAACGCCAGGATGCCGGCAACGGCAATCAGGAAAATCAGAAAGACTGTAATCGCCCGCTCGCGAACGGCGATGGCGGAAATGTTGAATAGTCCTTCGCTCATGGACGACTCCCGGCAACGGTGGCCGCATCAGGCACAGGCATTCTTACTGACTCACCTTCGCGCAACAGATGAGCGCCCAGCGCAACGATTTGCTCGCCAACGCGAAGGTCGCCGGCCACTCGGGCCGATTCGTCGCTCAACCCCAGCACCTGAACCGGTCGCCAGGTCGCGGTTGGCGGGGTGCCGCCGATAACCCACACTCCAGGGCCTTTACCGGCGTCGTAAAGCGCGGCAATGGGCACTTGCAACGACGCGGCAGGTGTCGAGCCCTCCGCTATTCTGAGAGTGACTGTCGAACCTATCGGTGCATTGGCCAGCGCGCCTTCCAGTACATAGCGGGCCTCGAACGTACGCGTCGTGCGGTCCGCCGAATCCGAAAGCAACCTCAGTTTCGCGGTAACAGCCCCCGAAACGTCGCCGTAGCGCGTGGCTTGAGCGGTGGATCCTGCTGCGGGACGCAACGTCTCGGGCAAGTGCACGATGGCCTCGCGTTGCCCTGCCCGCGCCAGTCGAACCACCGGTTGTCCCGGGCTGACGACTTGTCCGGGTTCGGCGAGTGTTTCCACCACAACGCCATCGGCATCGGCGACCAGCACCGCATAACCGGAAGCGTTGCGTGCAACGTCCGCTTGTGCTTCAGCGGCGCTTAGTTGCGCCTTGGCGGTATCTGCGGCGGCTTTGATCTGATCGTAGGCCGATGCGGAAATGGCGCCGGCGCTGACCAGGGTGCGATAGCGGGATTCGTCATCGGCTGTCTGCCTGGCGCGAGCCCGTGCGGCGATGACCGTCTCCTGCTGCGCGCGCGCCTGCAACCCCAAGTCGATGGGATCAAGCCGCATCAACGGCTGACCGCGCTTGACGGTCTGCCCCGTATCAACCAGACGCTCAAGCACCTTGCCCGATACGCGAAAGCCCAGGTCGCCCTGAATGCGCGCCGTCACCACCCCCGTAAAAGATCGGGAACCGTCGGCCGCTGCCTGAACGGCGGTGGCCCGAACCAAAGGCGCTTGAGTACGCGGGTCGACTACGGAGGAAGAATCACCGCACGCTACCAGGGCGAGTGGCAACAGGCATGCGGCGATGGGGAAAATTCGGAGCCGGCGCATAGGTTCCCTTACTAGAAATAGGATGGTCATCATATTCTCAACCCTGTGACCAATATCATCAACAGTCACTGAATATGAAGTATCCGACGCTTCGGCTTTATCAAGCTTGCCTAAAATACCCGTTTAATCGGCCAATACGTTCAATCGCCCTTGATTGACACGTTGTGACCAATACGTATTATGGTCACAAACCTCGTTAAGGAACGCCGATGCCTCCCCTCCGTACGATTACTCTTTTGGTTACCGCCAGCTTCGTGGCAGGTTGTGCGGTGGGTCCGGATTACCGTCGTCCAGACGCCCCGCTTTCGGACCATTACTTGGGGCAGCCCGCTGTCGAACCGCGATCCGGATTGACACCGGACGGTCTCGCCGCCTGGTGGAAAAACTTTAATGATCCGCTGCTGACCGACTTCATCAACCAGGCACTGCAGCAGAATCTGGATCTGGCACAAGCGTCGGCGCGCGTCACCCAGGCAAGGGCCGGCCTGGGAGCCGCAAACGCAGCACTGCTGCCCTCGGCAAACATCAACGCACAGGCGGCACGCGCTTATCAGTCCGTCGAGACGCCACTGGGCCAGGTGTTGAATTCAACACCTGGCTATGACCGTTATGGCAATTCTTACGAGGCCAACCTCGAGGCGGGCTGGGAAGTCGATGTCTTTGGTGGGCTACGCCGTGGACGTGAGGCAGCACTGGCCGAGTACCAGGCCTCAGCAGCGGGCTTCACCGCTACACGGCTGGCGATCGCCGCGCAAACGGCCGATATCTACATCACCCTGCGCGGATTACAGGCACGGCTGGATATTGCAAACCGGCAAGTCGACACCCGACACGCGTTGCTGGAGAAAGTCCGGTTGCTTTACGGCAAGGGCCTGGCCGCGGAGTACCAGGTGCGTCAGGCCGAGGGTGAATTGTCGCAAGTCCAGGCGACCGTTCCGGTACTGCAAAGCGGTCTGGAAGCAGCCATGAATGCGATGGACGTGCTGCTCGGCACGCCTCCCGGCTCTCACCGCACGCAACTGGCACGTGAGGGCGAAATTCCCGATGTGCCGTCGTTGACTGCGCTGGGCACACCGGCAGATCTGCTGCGGCGCAGACCGGATCTGATCGTGGCCGAACGCCGTCTTGCGGCCTCCAACGCGCGCATCGGTGAAGCCATTGCCGAGTACTACCCGAAATTTTCACTCAGCGCCTTGCTCGGCAGCGCGACAGCCGTATCCGGTGGCAATCTTTTCACCGGCGGCGCAAGCCAGTCGGCCGGTGTGCTGGGTTTGCGCTGGAGGCTATTCGACTTCGCACGCATCAACGCCCAGATCGATCAGGCCAAAGGTCAGGAATCTGAAGCATTGGCGGTCTATCGCCAGTCGGTACTGCGCGCCACCGAAGATGTAGAGAACGCGCTGTCCTCACTGGTGAACCGGCAAGCCCAGACCACTACCCTTACCGGCGGCGAAGCGGCGCTGACTCAAGCTCGCCAGTCCTCGTTCACCGCCTATGAAAGAGGCACCGCCAGCCTGATCGATGTCCTGCACGCCGACGAAACATTGTTGCAGGCCTCCGACGCCAGAGCGCAGGCGCGGACGGAATCGGCCCGTGCGGCGGTGGCAGTATTCAAGTCGCTCGGTGGAGGATGGCAACCCGTTGAGCCGGGTTCTGTAGCGGCGCGCTGAGCAGCAACCCCAGATCGTTTCAAGAGTCGGGAGACACGTGTACTCCCGATCCGCATTTGGCTTGATAGCGCTCAACTAGAAGCGGTAACTGACCGACGTTCCGAACCCGCTGGCACTGTTCTTGTACTTGGCACTGTAGGCACCTCTCGCTGCCGAGGTGTCGTTGACCTCCACGCTTTCCTCCCAAAGATAGGAATACGCGAGATCGATCGTGACATTGTCCACGGGTGTCCAGCCGGCGCCGATGCTGACAACCTTACGGTCGCCCGTCGGAATGCGCGGCCCCCGATTGGTGTTGTTGGCGGGTGACTGATCGACCGAAAACCCGCCACGCAGCACCCATTGGCTGTTCAATTGATAGGCCGCACCGATCGCGTGAGCCCAGGTGTCATGCCAGTTCTGCTCTTCGCTGATCGTCCCCAATTGACCGCTGAGCAAGGGCGGCAAGCCGCTGTTCTCAATCGTCAGCTCCTTGAAGCGGCTCCAGCGCGTCCAGGTACTGCCCACATAAAGCGTCCAGTCGTTGTTGAATTGATGCGTCAGCGAAAAGTCCACTGACTCAGGCGTGTCGACATCCAGCGATGCGTCGTAACTACGGCCGCTGACGCCCAGTACGCTGAAGATGCCATCGGTGACCTTGGTTTTGGCGTCCAGGTGGTAACTGACTTTGGAGTGATACGTCAGGCCCAGGCGGGTCTGTTCGGTCGCCTGCACCAGCACGCCAGCATTGAAGCCCAGTGCGGTGTCATCGCCAGTGCTTTTGAGCTTGCCGTCATTGCGCCCCGGGCTGAGTGGATTGGGCACCATGCCCGATATCTCTCCGCCGATACGGTTGATGGTCGGCCCGAACCCGATCGATACCTTTTCGTTAAACGCGTAACTGATGGTCGGCTGGAAGGTCAGCGTGGTGACTTCACTTTTGTTGGCGTAATAGCGTCCGGCAAATCCACTGCCGTAGTCGGTGATCAGCCCGAAAGGCACATAGAACCCGACACCGAATGCCCAATGTTCATCGATCGGTTTGACGTAATACCCCATTGGTACTGTGGTGGTGGGCACCATGTCGCCGTCTTCCTTTCCCCCAAACGTACTGCGTGTCTGGCTGATGTCCGATTTGGCGAACAGCGTCGCCGCCCCCACGCTCACCTGCTCTCGTTTAAGCCGCGCCATGCCTGCCGGATTGCCGTAGATCGTACTGGCGTCTTCGGCTGAAGAAGATCGCCCGGCAAAACCGGACCCCATCCCGCTGATGCTTTGTTCGTTGAGGGCAAAACCACCGGCCAACACATTGGAGGACACCAGCGCAACGGCCAGGCCGAGGGGGTTCTTGAGCATTATTTTTTTCATTATCTGGACTCTATGGGATCACTGAAAAACAACATCGAGAAAGACAGCGAAGCCATACTATCCAAGTGACCATTTCAGTCAATGGTCACATGAAGCAGAATTCAAAGCCGTACCGGCACGCATGTGCCGGTAACAGGAAATCCGGTTGGGGGATGTCGCGCTCTGGCTCAGCTCACCTGAACTGGTGATCCGAGTTGGCTCAGGGCATCAGGCTACGCAGAATGAGGTTGGAGGTCAGCGTGGGCGCTACCTCGATAAAATCCAGATTGTGCTGCAGCAGCAACGGGTTGACGAAGGGGCGCAAGGCCAGATGAATCGCCTCGACGGTCTCGTCCAGTGGGGTCTTGCGCTCGAACTCTCCGAGCTCCCGCCCTTCACGCACGATGTCGAAGATAAAGCGCTTGATCTGGTCTTCATACATCTGGGCACTGGGCCAGCGCTCCCCGGCGGAAAATGCAGCGATGTCGTAGAGCTTGCGATCATTGAAGAACAGGTCCACACCCGTTGCTATCACGGTTTTCACCAGGCGGCGGAAACGCTCGGTCGGCGAAATCGCCTCTGCGTTAACAGCCTGTTCTACCGCTGCAACGATTTGGCCCAGACAGTTTGAGCAGATCGCTTCGCCGATCGCTTGTTTGGAATCAAAGAACTTATAGATGTACGCCTTGGAAAAACCGATGGCCCTGGCCAGATCGGAAACCGTGGTTTTGCCATAGCCGTATTGGCTGAAGTGTTCATTGGCTGCCGCGACAATCTGATCACGAATGTCGTGATCGACTGGGCCACGAGGGCCGGGCGAAGATAGGGATGGCTGATTCATGGGCGTAGCTTACTCACCCTCTCGAGGACTTACAAATCGTGACCAATGAAACATATAGTCACGAATCGAACATTCGCATACCCTCAGCTCTGTGGCAGCGGCACACGACGGTCCTGCAAAGACTCGACAGATCGAGCAATACGCCTACGGCAGCCACCTTGATGTCGCCAAGGTCATCTCTGAAGACCCGGTGCCGGATGTTTGCGCAGTCGTACCGACGCACATGACCTACCAGGATTTCAATCGATAAGCTCTTTGGCCGTGGCTGCCAGCAGACTGCCAACCCGATCCTTCAACGTGTCGATAAAGCGCGTGATTTTTGCATCGACGAACTGCCGGGAGGTATAGACGGCGTAAACGTTGCGCTCATAGGTGTGGTAGTCAGGCAGAACCCGCACAAGCTTCCCGGAACGCAAATCCTCGATGGCCGTGAACCCGGCCAGCAAACCAATCCCCGCCCCCTCTCGAATGGCATGTGCCATCGCATCCATATCGTTGACGCTGAAACTTGGCCCTGTCGGGACAAACGTCGCGTCCCCCGCCTTGCTCCTGAGCTGCCACTCATCCCGCACATAATCCACGGTGCCCAACAGCAGACACTGGTGATCACGCAAGTCTTCAGGCGTCTCGGGAGCCGCATGTCGGGCCAGGTAGTCAGGTGACGCCACCAGCACACAATGGCTGACACCGATCTTTTGGCTGACGTACGCCGAATCGGGTAGCGCTCGAGCAATCAGAATCGAGACATCCAGTTGGTCTTCCAACAGGTTCGGCATGCGTTGCGAGAGCAATAAATCCACCGTCACCTCCGGGAATTGCCGGCGGTACTCCAGCACCGCCCCCGTGACCAGATGCCGAGCCAGCCCGGGGACGCAATGCACACGCATTGTTCCCCGAGGCTCCATCGCGGCATTGCTGGCTTCGGCTTCGGCACTCTCCAGATCAGCCAGAATTTTCGTGCAGCGCTCATAGAATCGTCGCCCCGCATCGGTGACCGAGAGGCGTCGGGTCGAGCGTTGCAACAGGCGCGCATCGAGCACGTTTTCAAGCGCGGAGACAGCACGCGATACGTTACCCACCGTTGAGTCCAGATGATTGGCCACGGCCGTGAAACTGCCCATCTCGACAACCTTTATGTACACCGACATGTTCGAAAGCTTATCCATCGCGACCTTCCTGTAGATCTGACGCTCACCGTGACAACCCGCTTTTTTCCGGATGCTACACGTTCGGCCCGCGGCTCGATATTACCTCTGCCGACAACAATGATTCCCTTTGGCCCGTCTAAATCGATGGGCTCTCCTTCCATAGACTGGGTTGTACAGGCCGCCCGATCAGGCGCCGGGTTTCATACGAATCTCTGACAACCAACTGAAGGACACAGCATGAAGACTTCCTACGATCCGCTTTATCTTTTCATCGGTGGTGAATGGATCGGTGCCGAAGGGCGCGATACTGCCGCCGTCGTCAATCCGGCAACCGGTCGGGAAATCGGACGCGTCCCTCTCGCCACCGCAGACGACCTTGATCACGCCCTTGAAATGACTCGCCTGTGCTTCGAGCAATGGCGTCAGACTGTGCCTGACAAACGCGCCAAGATCCTCAAGCGTGCCGCTGATCTGATCCTCGAACGTGCGCCGCAGATTGCCGCGCAGATGACCTTGGAGGAAGGCAAGCCGCTGAATGAAAGCCTGGATGAAGTGACCCGCGCGGCGGAGTATTTCGAATGGTTCGCCGAAAGCGCCCGGCGTATCGATGGCCGTGTGGTCCCGTCCAATCGTCCAGGCGTATTGCAACTGGTCAAACGCCAGGCCATCGGCCCGGTGGCCGCATTCACACCGTGGAATTTCCCGGCCATCACCCCGGCACGCAAGCTCTCGGCAGCACTGGCCGCCGGTTGCAGCGTCATTCTCAAACCAGGTGAAGAAAGCCCCTCCACAGCGCTGGCCCTGGCGCGTGCACTCGACGATGCAGGATTGCCCAAGGGTGTGTTGCAAGTGGTCTTTGGCGTACCGGATCAAGTGTCCAGCCATCTGATCGCTTCGCCGATCATTCGCAAAGTGACCTTCACCGGTTCGGTGCCGATCGGGCGCCTGCTGTCTGCACGCGCTGCCGAAGGCGTGAAACCCATCACCCTTGAACTGGGTGGGCACGGACCGGTGCTGGTCTTCGAGGATGCCGACATTGAAAAAGCTGCCGTTGAGGGCGTCGCCAACCGGTTTCGCGGCACCGGGCAGGTATGTATTTCATCCACCCGGTTTCTGATCCAGCGTGGCGCCTATCAAGCCTTTGTCGATCAGTTTGTCGCTACGACCCAAGCGCTAAGGATCGGTGACGGTCTGCATCCGGACACACAAGTCGGACCGTTGGCCAACCCAAGACAGCTGGCCAAGATGGAAGAGCTGGTCGCCGATGCCGTTGAGAAAGGTGCACGGGTATTGGTCGGTGGTGAAGCCTTGTCAGGCGAAGGCTACTTCTTCCAGCCCACCGTTCTGGCGGATGTGCCGATGAACGCCCGCGTCATGCACGAAGAACCCTTCGGCCCCATTGCCGTACTGATGCCGTTCGATGAACTGGCCGATGGACTGAAAGAAGCCAACCGCCTGCCCTACGGACTCTCCGCTTACGCGTTCACCTCCAGCGCGCGCACGGCCATTGACGTTGCCGACGGATTGGAGGCCGGGATGATCGGGATCAACCAATATCGCATCGTCGCGACCGAGCTCCCGTTCGGCGGCATGAAAGAAAGCGGTCACGGCTCCGAAGGCGGCATTGAAGGCATCGAGCACTATCTCACCCACAAATTCATCAGCCAGGTTTAAGGAACTCGCCCATGTCCAAGCTCAACTTCAAAAGTCCTCGGGAAGCCGCGCGCGCGTTCACGCCAAAGCTGTCGCAATTCGTCGACTCAACGCTTTATCCGCACATCTGGAGCGATCCGGCGCTGTCTCCGCGCGACCGTAGCCTGATCACCGTGGCGGCATTGATTGCCGGTGGTCACTCGGAGGAGTTGCCTGCTCACTTACGCCGAGCGGCTGGCAACGGTGTGACCCAAGACGAACTGGCGGCGGCGATCACGCACCTGGCGTTCTATGTAGGCTTCCCTGGCGCCATCACCGCATCGGCTATCGCCAACGCCACGTTCAACGAAACGGAGAACAACTGAATGAAAGCCATCAACATCAAAGCGTTTGGTGCGCCAGACGTCCTGGAACTCGTAGAGGTTGCCAATCCTGAAGTCCGTCCGGACGACCTGCTGGTGCGTGTCTATGCCGCCGGGGTCAACCGTGCGGACCTGACTCACCGGACCGGTGGATACGGGCATCCGAATTTTGGCGACTCGCTGATCATCGGCCTGGAAATCGCCGGCGAAGTGATCGGCAAAGGGAGCTCGGTGACGGGGTTCGAGGTGGGAGATCGAGTCATGGGCGTGGTCGGCGGCGGTGCCTACGCCGAGTTGGCGCGCATCGATTACCGCATGGCCATGCACATCCCCGCGCAGTTTGACTATGTACAAGCGGCGGCCATTCCCGAGGTCTTCGTCACGGCCCATGAAGCAATGATGCACCTGGCTCGGCTCAAGGCTGGCGATTCAGTGTTGATTCATGCGGCAGCCGGCGGCGTCGGCTCTGCCGCTGTGCAGTTGGCTTACGCCACCGGTGCCACGGTGTATGCGACGACCGATCGCAGCAAGTTGGCGCGTGTCGAGCATTTGGGCGCTGATGTGGCGATCGACTACAAGACGCAGGATTTCGCTGAGGTGATCACCGACAAAACCCAGGGTCGCGGTGTCGATGTGATCATCGACTTTATCGGTGAGCCCTACTTCGCCCGCAACATCGCGTCCCTTGCACACGGCGGTCGCCTGATTCAGGTGGGCATCCTTGGCGGAGGCGGCAACATGACGGTGGCGCTGGAGGACATTCTTTACCGCCACTTGCAAATCATCGGCACGGTCATGAAGTCCCGCACGCAACCGGAGAAGCACGCCATGATCAAGCGTTTCCGCGAGCACTGGCTTGATCGCTTCGAGGGTGCCGGCAGCCTTGAGCCAGTCGTCGATAGCACGTTTGCGTTATCACGGGCTGCAGATGCTCACCGTCGAATGGAGTCTTCTGAAAACGTCGGAAAAATCATTCTGACGATGCAGCCCGAAGACCTGCTTTGAGCCTGGCCATGATCCATCTGTGCCATAAGCCGGGGATCGCCAGACTGCCCGTTACGCCTCGCTGCTCCGTGCCTGCTGGTTAGTATTGAGAACCGCCCTGCGGTCAAACTCGGCCGTGCGGCTGTTGTCCTCTTATCCGGGGCCAATGACGAAAATGGCATACTCCCCTGAAACTGATCATTTCGGAGACCACTATGCTTCGCGTGTTTGAACGCAGGCTCGACCCTTTCCCACCCGACGAGGCACCGCCACCGCCCGCAGGCCTGTTGCGTTTTCTGTGGGCCTGCACCCGGGGTGCCCGGGGTTATGTCCTTGCGCTGGCGCTGCTCAGTGCCGGCGTGTCGATCTACGAGGCCTGGCTGTTTTCGTTTCTCGGGCAAGTCGTGGACCTGCTCTCGGCCTGGCAGGCCGGTGGCGCCCAGAGTGCGCAGGAGCGTCGGGTGTTGTGGGGCATCGCCATTGTGTTGCTGACCAGCATCGGTCTGGTGGCGTTGCGCACGATGGTGCAGCACCAGATATTGGCGATCAATCTACCACTGCGGCTGCGCTGGGACTTCCATCGCCTGATGCTGCGACAAAGCCTTTCGTTCTTCTCGGACGAATTCTCCGGCCGGGTCACGACCAAAGTGATGCAGACCGCGCTGGCGGTGCGCGAAGTGCTGTTCACCGTCATCGAAATTGCCCCCGGCATCGGTGTTTACTTCATTGCGATCATCGCACTGGCCGGTGGTTTTGCCCTGAAACTCATGCTGCCCTTTCTTGCCTGGGTCGCGCTGTTCGGGTTGGCGATGCTGTATTTCGTGCCGCGTCTGGGACAGGTCGGGCAGGAACAGGCCCATGCACGCTCCTCGATGACGGGGCGGATTTCCGACGCTTACACCAACATCACCACGGTGAAATTGTTCTCGCACTCCAACCGTGAAGCGCATTTCGCGCGCGCAGCGATGGAGGATTTCAAGCACACCGGTTTTCGCCAGATGCGTCTGGTCAGCCAGTTCGAGATCGTCAATCAGGCACTGGTGGTCGGGCTGATTCTTGGCGCCGGTGGTTATGCGCTCTGGCTCTGGCACCAGGGCCAGGTCGGCGCGGGTGCGGTGGCGGCAATCACCGCCATGGCGTTGCGGATCAATGGCATGTCCCACTGGATCATGTGGCAGATGACGTCGCTGTTCGAAAACATCGGCACCGTGCAGGACGGCATGGAAACCCTGACCCGGGGCCCGAAAGTGCAGGACGCGCCGAACGCCGGCGTGCTGGTGCCTTCCGGCGGCGCCGTGACCTTCGACAACGTGCACTTCAACTACAACGGTGAGCGCCAGGTGCTCGACGGCTTGAGCCTGCACATCCGCGCCGGGGAAAAAATCGGTCTGGTGGGTCGTTCCGGTGCCGGCAAATCAACGCTGATCAACCTGCTGCTGCGCTTCTATGACGTGGACAGCGGTACGATTCGCATCGACGGGCAAAACATCGCGCAAGTAACCCAGGACAGTCTGCGCAGCGCCATCGGCATGGTCACGCAGGACACGTCGCTGCTGCACCGCTCGATTCGCGACAACATCGCCTACGGTCGCCCGGACGCCACCGATGCGCAGGTCCGCAGCGCGGCGATCAGCGCCCAGGCAGACGGTTTCATCAGCCAATTGAGCGACCGCCAGGGACACACCGGATACGACACGCTGGTGGGCGAACGCGGCATCAAGCTGTCCGGCGGTCAGCGGCAACGTATCGCCATCGCCCGGGTGATGCTCAAGAACGCGCCGATCCTGCTGCTCGACGAGGCCACCAGTGCCCTGGACTCCGAAGTCGAAGTCGCCATCCAGGAAAGCCTCGATGACATGATGCAGGGCAAGACCGTCATCGCCATCGCCCATCGTTTGTCGACGATTGCGGCCATGGACCGACTGATCGTCATGGACGAGGGCCGCATCATCGAACAAGGCACCCACGCCGAGCTGCTGGAACGAAACGGCACTTACGCACGCCTCTGGCAACATCAAAGCGGTGGGTTTCTGGGTGAAGAACAAGGGCTGGACGAAGCAATGGATCGGGCGTAAGCCCTCCTGCTTCCCTTCCCTGCAGAACGCTGCTGAAAGCCCTCGACTTGCCTGCGGCGCGAGCCGCGACCGGTTGATCGTCACCTGCGACCGGCGCGGCGTTTTTCTCTCAGTTGATTTTAATCAAACACGCCTGCGCGTTTCTCGCCGAGATTAATCCTCGAGGTCCGCATGACCGCGTCCGCGGCCAATGCCGACCATCCTGTCTCGTGGAGGCGCGTCATGGCTACTCAACTGCAAGACGTTCAACCGGGCGCTACCCCCGCCCAGCATTCGCCACTGACCGGCAGTTTGCGCAAGAGCGAGCCCAGGCGCCTGACGCTGAGCCTGCTGGTGGCGCTGGTGGTGGGTTCGATGATCGGCAGTGGCATTTTCAGCCTGCCGCAGAACATGGCCGCCAGCGCCGGGGCCGGGGCGATCCTGATCGGCTGGCTGATCACCGGGGTCGGCATGCTGTCCCTGGCTCTGGTCTATCAGAGTTTGTCCAACCGCCAGCCGGCACTGGATAACGGTGTGTTCGCCTACGCCCGGGCACTGGGCGGTGACTTTCTCAGTTTCAACTCTGCCTGGAGCTACTGGATCAGTGCCTGGATCGGCAACGTCAGCTACCTGGTGATTCTGTTTGCCGCGCTGAGTTACTTCTTTCCGGCATTTGGCGACGGCAATAACAAGGCGGCGATTGCCGGTGCGTCGGTCGTGCTCTGGTCGTTGCACTGGATGATCCTGCGGGGCATGCGCACGGCGGCCCGTGCCAACGCCCTGAGCACCGCGGCCAAGATTGTGCCGCTGCTGTTGTTCATCGGTTTTGTGATTGCGGCGTTCCGGCGCGACACGTTCACCATGGACTTCTGGGGCGCACCGGCGCTGGGCAGCACCCTCGACCAGGTCAAAAGCACGATGCTGGTGACGGTCTGGGTGTTTATCGGCATCGAAGGCGCCAATGTGTTTTCTGCCCGCGCCGCAGAACGCGCCGATGTCGGACGCGCCACGGTCATCGGTTTTGTCATCACCCTGTTGCTGCTGATTGCGGTATCCCTGTTGTCACTGGGCATTCTCAAACAACCGGAACTGGCCGCCCTGAAAAACCCTTCGATGGCCGGCGTACTGCAGGCCGCCGCAGGGCCATGGGGTGCCGTGCTGATCAGCATCGGCCTGATTGTTTCGGTCGGTGGCGCCCTGCTCGCCTGGACGCTTCTGGCAGCCGAATCGGTGTTCACACCGGCGAAGGAAAAGGTCATGCCACTGTCGCTCGGCGTGGAGTCCACCCGTGGCGTACCGGTCCACGCCTTGTGGCTGACCAACGGATGCATCCAGCTGTTTCTGCTGCTGACGCTGTATTCGAGCGCCAGTTACCTGGCACTGATTTCCCTTGCCACCTCGATGATCCTGCTGCCCTACCTGCTCAGCAGTCTGTATGCACTGAAAATGACCTGGCAGGGCGAAACCTACGCCGGTCATCGCGCCCTGCAAGTGCGAGACCTGGCCATCGCGCTGGTCGCCACGCTGTATTGCGTCTGGCTGCTGTACGCCGCCGGCCCCAAATACATGCTGCTCAGCGCCTTGCTCTACGCCCCCGGCTCACTGATCTACCTGGGCACGCTGAAATCCCGTGAGGGGCAGCCCCTTGGCGGTCCCGAGACAGGTCTGCTGATCATCATCTGGGCCGCAGCGGCCTACGCCGGCTGGATGCTGTGGTCCGGGACGTTGACGTTGTAAGGAGTTCGTTCAGTCCGCGCGGTTCGCCGACAGGACGTCCGGCGCTGCGCCTTCCATCCGAGAGGAGTACCGAAAATGAGCAATTCCGTGAAAAAAATGCAGGAACATGCGGACGCAAAATCGAACCAGGTGCCCGTGACGACCGATCTCTGGCACCCATTGGAGAAGCTGCGGCAACAGGTTGACCACCTGTTCGAGGACTTTAACCGCGGGTCATTGATGTCGCCCTTCAGTCGTGGCCTGTTCGATGTCGAGCCGTTCTTCTCGCGTGACTTGTTCTCCCGCAGCATGCCCGCGGTGGACATCACCGAAAAGGATAAAAGCTTCGAGATCACCGCCGAACTGCCCGGCATGGATCAGAAGAACATCGAGATCAAACTGTCCAACGGCAGCCTGATCATCAAGGGCGAGAAGAAGGAGGACAAGGAAGAAAAACGCAAGGGCTATCACTTGAGCGAGCGTCACTACGGTTCCTTCGAGCGGGTGTTCAACCTGCCCAAAGGGGTCGACGCCGAAAAGATCGATGCGCACTTCAGCAAAGGCGTATTGAGCATCTCGCTGCCGAAAAAACCCGAAGCGATGAAAGCGGACAAGGTCGTGCCGATCAAGGGCGAATGAATCCGCAGACGTATGCCCCTTGCCGGGAAACCGGCAAGGGGCTTTTTCTTGGGCCTCAGCCTCTGAAAATCTCGAACGGCTCGATCGGAAATACACAGGCACCCTTAGAAGTATCCAGCGCCCTGCCCCCGTTTCTGTGACATTTTTCAATGAATGGCCAACTGGGTATGGCGGATGGAGCCCCCTCATCACACCCATGATTGACGGTCTGTCGCCCGCCACACGGGCATTTCGTGGAACACGACGACCTGATGCCCTGCGAGCAGCCGGTCATCGAGCAGCTCAATGGCATGCTGGCCGAGCAGTTCGATGCGTTGATATGGATCGAGCAAACCCAGCCGTTGACAGCGCTTCCACTGCCCAAAGGTCAGCCCCTCGACCCGGGAGAGGAAACCTTTCCGTTTGGCGTATGAAATCAGCGAGGCGGCCATTGCGGTCGCCTCGCTGCTCAACCGGCTGATTCCCGCCGCCACGCCTGTTGCAACAACTCGATCACCTCGGCATCGGTGGTTTGCCGGAAATCCGCATACCAGTAACCGATGGACATCATCCATTGCGGTGTTACCGGACAGATCACCTCGTCCACTTCGAAACGCAAAGCCTCGACCGTTTCCGGCGGCGCAACCGGCACGGCCACGACGATGCGCGCCGGAGCCTGCAAGCGCACGGCCTGGATCGCCGCCCTCATTGAAGCACCGGTCGCCAGACCATCATCAATCAGGATCACCACCTGATCCTTGAGTGCCACCGTCGGGCGCGTGCCCCGATACGCCTGTTCGCGGCGCCGCAATTCGCGGCGTTCCTGCTCGACCACAGCGTCGAATGCGGCAGGGCTGATCGAGTGCACGCGCAGGGTCTGTTCATCGCGGATCTGAATGCCGCCACTGGCAATGGCCCCCATGGCAAATTCCGGTCGGGAAGGAATGCCCAGCTTGCGCACCAACATCAGGTCCAGGCGCACGTCCAGGGCCGTCGCCACCTCATACGCCACCGGAACCCCGCCACGGGGCAAGGCAAGCACAATCACATCCGCTCGATGTGCGTACTTGAGCAGTGGCTCCACCAAACGCCGGCCTGCTGCCGAGCGATCCTGTAACAGGGTGTCCAGCGAAGGATCTGCACTCATGGGAACCTCCTCAGGCGATGGTGCCTGTCGTTGTATGTGGCCGATGCCCGCACGTTCGCCGTCTTTGGCGCAATGCCGCTCGGCGTGTCAGCCAACCCAGTGAATGTCCGGTGCCTGATGGGCAACCGGTGCCGGCGCGTGTTTCGGGTGGCCAACGATGATCGGTGCCACCGCGACCCATGCCTGCGCCAGCTTCAGCGCCTGCTTGCCCTGCGGGGTATTGAGATACCGCTGGGCAAAGCCGATCCAGCAAGTGCCGAGCCCTTCTGCACAGGCACTGAGCATCAGATTCTGGGCCGCCAGTGCACAGTCTTCGACCACCCATTGCCCGGGAGCGTCAGCCGAGATCAGAATCAGCACCGGTGCGTGATAGAAGATCTGGAAGTGCTCGTCGTTGAGCAACGCATGAAACCGCTCCGATTGCGTTCCGCGATCCAGTGTTTCAAGCATGCAGGCCTTCGCCTCGCGTGAAATTCGGTCCAGCAATGCCTGGTCGCGCACCACCGTGAATCGCCAGGGTTGCCGGTTCATTGCGCTGGGTGCGAGAGAAGCGGCATGGATCAGGCGCACGATGACCTCTTCGTCGACAGCCTGCGTCGTGTACTCCCGTGTCGAGTGCCGGCCAGAGATGGCCTGGTCGATATTCATGAGGCGTTCCTCCTTCAGGGGCCGGTGACGGTCGTACTACACCGCCAGTACGTTGCAGGGGACCTGGTACAGAATGTGTTCGGTGGTGCTGCCCAGCAGCTTGTCCAGACCGTGAAACTGCACGCGGCCCATGACGATTACATCCACCTGATGCTCGTCTGCGAACTCGCTGAGCGCCGCAACAGGATGCCCCACCACAAAATGCCGGCGATCGGCCGGTACGCCATGCCGGTTGGCCCAGTCCAGGTAGGTCTTTTCAAACTCCCGGCGCAGGCCTTTGGTCAGCTCGGCGACTTTGAGGCCGTCACCCAGTTCTGCCAGGTATTCCTGCGAAACGTCATAGGCGTACAACAGGTGCAATTCGGCATCACACTGGATGGCCAGGGCGGTGGCCTGCTGGATGATGCGCTCGTTCAACCGGTTGTTTTCCGGGCCGCTCGCCGAGGCATCGACCGCGGCCACGACCTTGCGCGGCAACGCATGGGCCGCGCCGCCCAGCAGGTACAGGGGCACCGGGCAGTGGCGTAACAGATACCAGTCCAGCGGTGTGAAGAACGCACGTTTGAGCAAGGACTCGTGTTGCACTTCCTTGATCAGCAGATCGGGATTGAGCTCTGTGACGTGATCGAGGATCCCCTGTTTCATGTCGTCCGCCCACGCCACTTCGCACGTCACCGTTACGCCTTTGCCAGACAGTTTTTCCGCCTGATACTTCAACCAGTCGCGATGGTCCTGCAGATAGGTTTCCCGGGCCTGTTCCCGGTTGCCTTCTTCCAGCAACCACAGAATGTCCAGCGACTTCACGAGGGCGACGATATGCAATGCCGCCCCACTGACCCTGGCCAGCGCTCCGGCATGGGTAATTGCCGGGGAACCGCGCAGCACCGGGTTGATGACCAACAACAGGCGTTGATATTGGCTCATGATTCATCTCCTGAAAGGCAGGCCGCACAGCAACAGAAGGTTCGGACGAAGAGGCCTTTACGAGGCTGGCTCCCCGTCACGCCAGCGTGCGCCGCACACAAGTCCGGCGCTTGATAAATATCAAACGCGGCGGTGCTCACGAGCTGCCATCTGCAGAAGTCAACCGATGACCGCACCGCCCCCCGCGCAGCGCTGTGGTGATCGTTGGCGGTGATAGAACACACGCTTCGCGCCTTCGGCGCATATCGTGTACAGCAGACTGATCGCCAGCACTGATGCCAGGATCGGCAACGGCAAGGGCGCCAACCCCAGCGAAGCGGCCATCGGACTGTACGGCAGTCCGATGGCCAGCAGCCCCACCGCCAAGGCACTGACCATCAGTAGCGTCGCCGGGCGACTGCGATAGAACGGTTTGTAGGTGCGCACAATGAAAATCGTCAGCAGCTGGGTCAGCAGCGACTCCACGAACCAGCCGCTGCGAAAAACCTCGGGCACCATCTGTGACAGCAGGTACAAAGCCGCGAACGTCATGAGGTCGAACAACGAGCTCACCAGCCCGAAGACCACCATGAAATTGCGGATCTGATTGATGTCCCAGCGATGCGGGGTACTTTGCCATTCCCGGTCAACGTTATCGCTGGCGATACCCATGGAGGGGATGTCCGCCAGGAAGTTGTTGAGCAGGATCTGCTTGGCGAGCAGCGGCAGAAAGGGCAACGCCAGCGATGCGAGGGCCATGCTGATCATGTTGCCGAAGTTGGCGCTGGAAACGATGGAAATGTACTTCAAGGTGTTGGCAAACGTGTGCCGCCCCTCTTCGATGCCCTCACGCAGCACGTCCAGATCATGTTCCAGCAGCACGAAGTCGGCGGCCTGCTTGGCCACGTCGGCAGCGTTGTCCACGGAGATCCCGATGTCCGCCACTTGCAGCGCCGGGGCATCGTTGATTCCGTCGCCCATGTACCCCACCACATGACCGGTCTTCTGCAGAGCGCGGATGATGCGCTCCTTCTGATTGGGGTCGACTTCGGCGAACAGGGTCGTGCGCGCTGCCAGGTGCATCAGCGCCTCATCCTTCATCGCCGCCAGCTCGGCGCCGGTCATGATGCGCTCCACAGGCAGACCGACAGCCCGGCCGACATGCCGCACCACCAGGTGGTTGTCGCCGCTGATGATTTTCACCTGCACGCCGAGCCTGTCGAGGGTGGCGATGGTTTCCGTGACTCCTGGTTCCGGCGGATCAAAGAACAACAGGAAACCGCGAAAGCTCATGTCTCGCTCATCCTCGCGGCCATAGTGCATCTGTTCCGGCAGCTCACGTGTGGCAAGTCCCAGGACGCGGAAGCCCTGCTCGCTCCACTCGCCGAAGCGTTGCGCGATCAGTGCCCGTTCAGCGCTGTCCAGTGCCAGGCTCTGGCCCCCACGCCGCACATGGGTACAGACTTGCAACACGTTGTCCAACGCTCCCTTGGTGATCATCAAGCGTGGAGCCGGCGACCTCTGGCTGACCACCACACTCAGGCGCTTGCGCACGAAGTCATAAGGGATTTCATCGATTTTCCGCACCCCGTCGTCCGTCCCCAGGTCTTTGCCCGCCAGGGTGATGGCATCGTCCATGGCATTGCGCATGCCGGTCTGCAGGCTCGCGTTGAGCACTGCCAGTTGCAGAACGCTCGGTGCCGCGATGCCTTCGACATCCATCGCTGCGTCCAGAACCACCACCCCACGGGTCAGGGTGCCGGTCTTGTCGGTACACAGAATGTCGATGGTCCCGAGATTTTCAATGGCATTGAGGTGACGCACGATCACGCCCTTGCCGGCCATGCGCTGCGCACCTTTGGCCAGGGTGATACTGAGGATCGCCGGCAACAGTTCCGGCGACAGTCCGATGGACAGAGCAATCGCAAACATCAGCGTGTCGAGAGGTGGACGATGCAGCAGGATGTTGATGCCGAACACCACGATGGTGATCACCAGCATCACGCGCAGCAGCAGGCCGCCAAAGTGCCGCAGGCCTCGCTCGAACTCCGTTTCCGGAGGGCGTAACGCCAGGGTTCTGGCGATATGACCGATCTCACTGTCCTGGCCGTAGCGGGTCACCAGGACTTCAGCCGAACCGCTGCGCACCGAGGTGCCCATGAACACACAGTTGTGACGCTGCGCGAGGGTGGCTTCCGGGGCGCAGTCCCCCGGTGCTTTCTCCACCGGGTAGGTTTCGCCGGTCAGCAGGCTCTCGCCGATGAAACAATCGAGTGCCTGCAGGATACGACCGTCGGCCGCGATCAGGCTGCCGGCGCTGAGCACCAGAATGTCCCCGGGCACCACATCGCTGGCGGCCACATCCAGCAAGTGACCTTCTCGCCGCACGGTCGCGCGCAAGGCAATCTTGCTGCGCAACTGCTCAACCGCCCGGCTGGCACGATTCTCGTACCAGGCACTGAGCACCGCGCTGATCAGCACAATGCACCCGACGATTGCCGCATCCAGCCAGTCCCCCACCCACACGGCAATACCGGCGCCGGCGATCAGAATCAATACCAACGGCGTGCGCATCTGCTCCAGTACCAGCCTGCCCAGTCCTTTGGGTCGATCCTTGATCGGGGTGGGGGCTCGACGCCGTCGTGCCCTGGCTTGAGCGTGACTCAATCCTGCCGGCCCACTGTGCAAGGTACTGAACAATTGACTGACCGCCGGACTCCAGTAATCCGTGTTGGCCGCAGGGCCGTGCCCGTGGGCGGAGGAATGCCATTCCCGGTGCGCCAGCCAAAGACCGGGAAGCATCGGCAACCAGAACGTCAGGCCGCGAAACAGCAAGGTCGCGGAAAGCGCCACCGCTACATCGATACCGGCCCAGTGCATGGTGACGACGGCAGCCGCCTCGAACGCCCCAAGGCCTCCCGGCACGATGCCGATACTGCGCAAGACGCTGGCGAGCATGAAGCCTGCAAACAGGCCCAGAGGCGGTGCCGAAACACCCAGCGAGCGCACCAGAACCCACAGGGTTGTGCTGTCCAGAAGGATGATTGCCAGTTCCAGCAAGGTGATGCGCAACAGCAGAAGGTGGTTGCGCACCAGGCGCCGGTCCGCGCCGGTCAGCAAGGCAAGGCTTCTGGCAACGATCGCCAACCGTTGGCCGGGCACATGTGTCGTCAGTCGTGCATTACCCGCCAGACCCGGAGTGACAATCGCCAGCAGCAGGCTGAATGCGACGAAGATCACGCAGGTGGTCAGCACGGCCGTCGTGCCGTGCCCCTGAACAATGATGACCGGCAACGCCAGGCCCACTGACAAGGCATAGGCCAGAAAATACCCCGACAGGTCCAGTACCAGACACGCCAGCACCACCGGCCTGACAAAGCCCAGACGAACAAACGAGGCCACGACAGCGAACGCCCCGCTGATTCCGGAGGATGGCAGCGCCTGGTCGACAAACAGCTTCATCACGCTGAGCTTGCCCGCGACCCACAGGGACAGGTCCTGGCCTGCGGCCTTGAGCACTACGCGAAACACCTGGCCCTGGGCAACGTATGTCAGGGCCTGCAGAACGAAAGCAACGATGAGCCATTGCGGCTGCGCCTGCGTCAGCAAGCGGCTGAAGGACTCGACATCGGTAAAATGCAGAGCAACCGCTACCACCGTCGCAAACATCGCGGCGCCCAGCAGCCAGGTCAGCCACAGGGCCGACCGGCTGTAATGCCGGTCAAGTTCCAGTGCAGGCCGCCGGTGGATCTCTGAAACGGGCGGTTTTAACGCCATGCCGTGCCCCTGCGCATTCATTCGCGTAACGGTTTCGTCTGCCCGTCAGGCCTTGTCTGGCGTATCACCGACAGCGGCCAGTTCGACGCTGTCGCGGTACTCCGGCACCGACACCGACCAGCCCAGCTCCAGACTGATGCGCCGGCGCAGTACGTCCGATGCATTGGGTTCGCCGTGTACCACGAAGGTGTGTTTCGGCGGGCGCTTGAAGCCGCGCAGCCATTGCATGATTTCATCGGCATCGGCATGCGCCGACAGGGTCTGCATCGGCACCACCTCGGCACGGATCGGGACCTCCTGGCCGTGAATGCGCACCGAAGGGGCTCCTGCCACGATCTGTGCACCACGGGTACCACCCGCCTGAAAGCCCGGCATCAGCAGCGAGTTCGACGGGTTCGGTGCCAACGCCTTGAGGTGGTGCAGCACCCGCCCGCCCGTGGCCATGCCGCTGGCAGCGATGATCACCGCCGGCGTGCGCTGCCTGTCCAGTTCGATCGACTCGTCGGTCGAACGCACAAAATGCGTCCCGCTGCACATCCCTTCGCAGCTTTGCGGCGACAACCGGTGTTCGCTGCGAAAGCGCTGGTACAAACGCGTGACATCCGTAGCCATCGGGCTGTTGAGATAGATCGGCAGATCGGGGATCGCATGCTGCTGCTTGAGGCGGTACAAGTGGTACATCAACAATTGCGCCCGGCCCACCGCAAATGAAGGCACCAGGGTAATACCGTGACGCAGCGCCGTGCGATTGATCACGTCGGCCAACTGGTGCTCCGGGTCCTCGTCTGGATGCTTGCGATCACCGTAGGTCGATTCCACCAGCAGATAATCCGCCTGCTCGATGGTTTCAGGGGCAAACATCAACGGGTCTTCAGGGCGCCCGAGATCGCCGGAACACACCAGTGTCACCCCGTCAGCGACCACTTCCACGGTGCTGGCCCCCAGAATATGACCGGCCCCGCGCAACAGGACGCTCAGGCCAGGGACGATTTCGACCCGATGGTGCCACTCGATCGGGTGCAACAGTTTCAACGTCTGCTCGGCGTCCTGCTCGGTGTACAGCGGCAATGCCGGCGAGTGTTTGGAGAAACCGTGCCGATTGGCGAAACCGGCCTCCTCTTCCTGTAGGCGGCCGCTGTCAAGCAAGAGGATTTTCACCAGCTCACAGGTCGCCTCTGTCGCATAGATCGGCCCGCGATAGCCGTTGCGCACCAGTACCGGCAGGTAGCCGCTGTGATCGAGATGGGCATGGGTCAGGACAATCGCATCCAGATCCTGCACAGGTAACTGAAAAGGGTCCCGGTTGTGCAGACGCAATTGCTTGTAGCCCTGAAACAGGCCGCAGTCGATCAATACATGCCGATCCCTGTGATCCAGCAGATACTTGCTACCGGTGACGGTGCCGGCCGCACCCAGAAAAGTGATTCGCATGGCCAATTCCCCAGCCTCGACAAGAGCGTCATTGATCGCTCTTTTTGCCTCGCTGCCCTTTGATTTTTATCAACTGCTCCCCTGACTGGCGCTGCCATCAGTCGAAACCGGACGTGGGTTTGACGATCATCAGGCTGCACGGTGCCCGGTTCGTCAACGTTTCGACCGTACTGCCGACAGAACCATCGACATCGCGGTGATAGGCCGAACCCAGCACCAGCATGTCGAAAGCGTTCTGGCGGGCGAACAGTTCAATCACCTTGTGGGGAATGCCGGTCAGTTGATGCCGGCACGGTTTGCCGATGGCGTAGCGTTCGGCAAGCGCATCGAATGCCTCTTGCTGGGTATCGGTGATCGCCTCGCACAAGCTGTGGTCCAGACTCAATGTCGGCACACTCATCGCAGCGTCCCCCAGCACCGACCAGTTACAGACATTCAACAGGTGCAACGTCGCCCCGGTTGCGTCCGCCAGGGTGGTAGCCAGGTCGAGAATCCGGTCGTTGAGGCCCTGGGTCAGCTCTTCCAGATGAGAAAGGTCGACGGCTGCCAGTATTTTCGCAGGCACGGAGTTCGAGTTTTCGCTCACCAGGTGCAGATGAGCCGGGCAATCGCGCAGCAATACCCAGTCCAGCGGCCGGTGAAAGGCACGCTCGAGTGCCGGCACATAGTGCATGTCTTTGATCACCAGATCGGCATGGAAGTCATTGATGTATTCGAGCACATGGGCGGGCGTGGTCCTGGCCCACACCACTTCGGTGCTGACGGGCAGTCGGGCGCTGCGCTGAAACCGCGCTTGCTGTTCCAGCCACTGCCGATGCACTTGCAGGTAGCCCTCCCGCGCCTGCGCCATCGCATTCGGGTCAAAGAGCCCCGCCACCGCCAGCGCCTGGACATAATCGAATGCCACGATGTGCAAAAGCGCTCCGGTCGCCCTGGCCAGCGCCTGAGCCCGCTCGAAGGCCGGTGAACGGTTCATCTCGGGGGGAGCAATCAACAAAATACGTTTGAGCTTGAGCATCACTTTCTCCGGCAATGCATGGCCGGTCCCTGCCAGCCTCACGTCCCTGTTCCGACTCACGGATGATCTCGATTACTTGCGCGCCGCTTTTTCGGCTATGCGTCTTGCGCGCTCATACGCCTCTTGCGCCGCTCGCTGCGCCTGCTCTGCCTTGAGCAACGCCTCATCGGCCCGAAGCCTGGCGGTTGCGGCATTGTCCTCGGCGGACTCCAGTCGAGCGTCGAATTCTTCGGTCTGGCGATGACCGCAACCGCCAGTCGCCGCCACCAGCACACCGAGCACGACAATGACCAAGCGCCTGTTCATGGTTTTCTCCTCGATGGATCAATGCTCAAGACCGTGTTGGTTTGAGTATCTGGCGTTGGCCGCCGCCGGCTCTGATCTTTGTCAAACAAATCGCTCGCTTGCGGCCGCTGCGGCCCGAACAGCCATTGTTGATATTCCTCAACGAAATTTTGTCGCTCAGGCGTAGAAAAAAAACACCGGGCACCTGTTCCCTGCCCTCTCACATCGCCACGAGGAGACCGTCATGAACGACTTGAGCCTGCGCAAATGCATTCTGGAGGAACTCGAATTCCAGCCTGAAATCGACGCTGCCAACATTGGTGTGTCCGTGGAGGATGGCGTGGTCACGTTGACGGGGCATGTCAAAAGCTACGCTCAGAAAGTCAGCGCAGAACGTGCGGTAAAACGGGTCAGGGGCGTACGTGCGCTGGCCGAAGAAATCGAAGTCAGGCTTGAGAGAAATGCCGGCACCGCAGACGACACCATCGCCAGCCGCGCGTTGAAAATCATCCACTGGAGTTCCGACGTACCCGAGGGCGATATCAAGGTCATTGTGCAGGGCGGGCGGATCACGCTGGAAGGCGAAGTCGACTGGCAATACCAGAAGGAAACCGTCGAGCGCTCGGTACGCAAGCTCACGGGCGTCACCGCCGTGAACAATTGCCTGACCCTGCGTCCGCGACTGGACGTCTTCGATATCCAGCAACGCATCGAAGCCGCGCTCAAACGCAATGCCGAAGTCGAAGCCAAGGACATTCGCGTCAAGGTCGAAGGCGATGTGGTGACGCTTGAAGGCCGGGTTCACCTGTGGCGTGAACGGCAGATCGCCGAGCGCGCCGCCTGGTCGGTGCCCGGCGTCAGTCGGGTCGAGGACCATCTGCTGCTGGCATAAACCTCCTCGTCGAGCCATGACCATGAAAAACAATCACCCGTGGAACCTGTCGTATTTCCTGATCGCTTTTGTGGTGCTGGCCCTTGTGCAGTTTCTGTTCGCCGAACGCCATGCCGTGCAAAGCATTCCGTACAGTCAGTTCCTGCAGTTGGTGAACGAGCAAAAGGTCAGTGATCTGCGGGTCGAGAAAGACCAGATCAGCGGCAAGTTGCGCGACCCCATCGATGGCCGTGAACTGTTCACCACGGTGCGGGTGGATTCGACGCTGGCCACGGACCTGGTGCATTCGGGGGTGACGTTCAGCGGCGTCAATGAGAACACCCTGCTCAGCGGGCTGCTGGGCTGGTTGTTGCCACTGATCCTGATCATGGTGGTCTGGCACTTTGCGTTGCGCGGTTTCGCTGAAAAACAGGGGCTGGGCGGCCTGATGAATATCGGAAAATCCCGGGCCAAAGTGTTTGTCGAGCGGGATACCGGCGTCACCTTCGCCGACGTTGCCGGGATCGAGGAAGCCAAGCTCGAACTGATGGAGATCGTTTCGTTCCTGAAGGACAAGGCCCGTTATGCCCGCCTCGGCGCGCACGTTCCCAAGGGTACGCTGCTGGTCGGTCCACCCGGTACCGGCAAGACGCTGGTGGCCAAAGCCATTGCCGGCGAGGCTGGCGTACCGTTTTTCTCGATCTCCGGTTCTGAGTTCGTGGAGATGTTCGTCGGCGTCGGTGCCGCGCGGGTCCACGATCTGTTCGAGCAGGCACGCCAGGCCGCGCCGTGCATCATCTTCATCGATGAACTGGATGCGCTGGGCAAGATGCGCGGCGCCGGTGCGTTCGGTGGCAATGACGAAAAGGAGCAGACCCTCAATCAACTGCTCTCGGAGCTGGATGGTTTCGATCCTCGGGAAGGCGTGGTGCTTCTGGCTGCAACCAATCGGCCGGAGGTTCTCGATCCGGCGCTGTTGCGCGCAGGGCGAATCGACCGGCAAGTGCTGATCGACCGCCCGGACCGCAAGGGCCGACAGGCGATTCTCAAGGTACACCTGCAGAAAATCACCGTGGCACCGAACATCGATAGCGAGCGTATCGCCGACATCACCACCGGTTTCACCGGCGCGGATCTGGCAAACCTGGTGAACGAGGCGGCCATTGTCGCGACGCGGCGCGGCGCCGACCAGGTCGACATCGTCGACTTCACCGCCGCCGTGGAACGGCTGATTGCCGGCGTCGAGCGCAAAAGCAGTGTGCTGCGCCCTGAAGAACGCCGGGTAGTGGCTTATCACGAAATGGGCCACGCGCTGGCCGCCAGCCATTTGCCGGCCATGGATCCGGTACACAAAGTCTCGATCGTGCCACGCGCTATCGGCTCACTCGGGTATACCCTGCAGCGACCGACCGAAGACCGCTTTCTGATCAGTTGCCAGATGCTCAAGGACCGCATGGTCGTGCTGATGGCAGGACGGGCTGCGGAATTCCTCGTGATCGGGGAGATTTCCACCGGCGCCGCCGATGACCTGACCCACGCCACGGACATCGCCCGGCAGTTGGTCACCCGCTTTGGCATGAGCCGCGAACTCGGCCAGGCCGTTCTGGAGCGGCGCAACGCGACCTGGCTCGGCGAACGCGTGCCGGGGCCCGGCGAAAAAGACTATTCGGAACAGACCGCGCGGGAAATCGACTTGGCCATTCGCGCCCTGCTGGACGAAGCCTGGCAGCGCGCCAAAGCGCTGCTCGAAAGGTTGCGGCCCGACCTGGATGCCGGCGCCCGCCTCTTGCTGCAAAAGGAAACCCTGACCCCCGAGGAATTCGCCCCGCTACGACCCCTGCAGCCGGTTGCGCAACCTGTGCGGACCGACACGGCACCGTCCTGAACCGGGAGGCTGGTCAATGCTGGCAGTCACGCTGATCAACACGCTGGTGGTGATCGTCGCCGTAGTCATTCACTACGAATGCTTGCTGCGTCTGAACGATTGGTTGCCGCGCCTGAAACTGTGGCGCCGATTCAGGATTGTCGTCGGCGTGTTTGGCAGCCTGCTGGCCCATGCCATCGAAGTCTGGGCATTTGCCCTGGCGTACTACCTGATGGCGCATTCCGGTAAATGGGGCTATCTGACAGGCAACTTCGACGGCACCTTCATGGACTGCGTGTACTTCTCCTTCACCACCTACACGACCATCGGTTTCGGTGACATTTCCCCGGTCGGCCACCTCAAATACCTGACCGGCCTGGAGGCGCTGACCGGTCTGGTCCTCATTACCTGGACCGCCTCGTTTCTGTTCCTCGAAATGCAGAAATACTGGAAGAGCAAGTAGCCGCTCACGGGGATGACGCAGGCGTCCACTGCCAGTTACGCACCTCGGGCAGGTCCTCGCCATGCTCGATGAGATAGAGCTTGTGCCGCTCCATTTGCGACCAGTAGCGCGCCCGTGCTTCATGTACCTGGTCCTGCAACCGCGGCACGCGCTCGAACACATCGAGCATCAACCGATAGCGATCCAGACTGTTGATCACGGCCATGTCGAACGGGGTGGTGGTCGCGCCCTCCTCCTTGAAGCCACGGACATGGAAATTGTCATGACTGGCACGTTTATAGAGCAACCGGTGAACCAGTGCCGGGTAACCGTGAAAGGCGAAGATCACCGGTTTGTCGACGGTAAACAACGTGTCGAATGCACTGTCCGACAAGCCGTGAGGATGCTGATACGACGGTTGCAGCACCATCAGGTCCACGACATTGATCACCCGCACCCGCAGGTCCGGCACGCAGTCGCGCAACAGGGTCACCGCGGCCAGGGTTTCCAGGGTCGGTACGTCTCCGGCGCAGGCCATGACCACGTCCGGTGCCTGGTCGTCGCGGCAGGCCCAGGCCCAGCGACCGATACCGGCCTGGCAATGGCGTTGCGCCGCGTCGATGTCCAGCCACTGCCATTCCGGTTGTTTGCCGGCCACGATGACGTTGATGTAATGGCGGCTGCGCAGGCAATGGTCGGCCACCGACAGCAGGCAATTGGCGTCCGGCGGCAGGTAGATCCGCGCGATGTCGGACTTTTTGTTCGCCAGCAGATCGATGAACCCCGGGTCCTGATGCGAAAAACCGTTGTGGTCCTGGCGCCACACATGGGAGGTGAGCAGATAGTTGAGCGACGCCACCGGCTTGCGCCACGGTACTTCGGCAGCGGTCTTGAGCCACTTGGCGTGCTGGTTGACCATCGAATCGACAATATGGATGAACGCCTCGTAGCAGGACAGCAAGCCGTGGCGGCCGGTCAGCAGATAACCCTCCAGCCAGCCCTCGCACACCTGCTCGCTGAGTATTTCCATGACCCGGCCATCGGCACTCAGGTTCAAATCGTCAGGCTCCAGCGGATCAAGCCAGGTCTTGCCGGTGACTTCGTACACCGCATCGAGACGATTGGAGGCGGTTTCATCAGGGCCGAACAAGCGAAAATTGCGGGTCGCCAGGCTGTTCTTCATCACCTCGCGCAGGTACGTCCCCAGTACCCGCGTGGCCTCGGCACGTACACTGCCGGGGGTGTCGAGCGGTACGGCGAAGTCGGCAAACCGGGGCAGATCCAGTGGCCGCAGCAACAGCCCGCCATTCCCGTGGGGATTGGCGCTCATGCGCCGATGGCCCGTGGGCGCGAGCGCCGCGATCTCCGGCATCAGCGTCCCCTGGGCGTCAAACAGCTCTTCGGGACGATAACTGCTCAACCACGCTTCCAGCTGTTGCAGGTGAACCGGCTGGCTGAAGTCGGCCAGCGGCACCTGATGCGCACGCCAGGTGCCTTCGACGCGGTGACCATCGACAAACTGTGGCCCGGTCCAGCCCTTGGGCGTGCGCAATACCAGCACCGGCCAGACGGGCCGGTGCGCCACGGCATGGGCCGGCCGCCGACGCGCGTCACGCTGGATCCGGCGAATCTTCAGCAGCATCGTATCCAGGGTCTGCGCCAGCACCTGATGCACCTGCATCGGATCATCGCCTTCGACGAAGTACGGATCGTAGCCATAGCCGCGCATCAGCGCCGACAGTTCGTCCTCGGGGATTCGGGACAGCACCGTGGGGTTGGCGATCTTGTAGCCATTGAGGTGCAGGATCGGCAGCACCGCCCCGTCACGCACCGGGTTGAGAAACTTGTTTGAATGCCAACTGGCGGCCAGCGTACCGGTTTCAGCCTCGCCGTCGCCGATCACGCACGCGACGATCAGATCAGGGTTGTCGAACGCTGCACCATAGGCGTGCGCCAGGCTGTAACCGAGTTCACCGCCTTCGTGAATGGAACCGGGAATCTGCGCCGACACATGGCTGGAGAGGCCATACGGCCAGGAAAACTGCCGAAACAGACGCAACAGGCCATTGGCATTGCGCTCGATCGTCGGACAGACCTCGGTGTAAGTGCCTTCCAGATACGTCTGCGCCACCACCGCCGGCCCGCCATGACCGGGGCCGGCAACGAACAGCATGTTCAGGTCATAGGTGGTGATCAACCGGTTGAGATGGGTGTAGATCAGGTTCAGCCCCGGTGTCGTCCCCCAGTGTCCCAACAAACGCGGCTTGATATGGCTGCGACGCAGCGGCATCGCGAGCAACGGGTTGTCCTTGAGGTAAATCTGCCCGACGGCCAGGTAATTACTCGCCCGCCAGTAAGCGTCCAGACCTTCCACTTGCTCTGCACTGAGAAACTCGCTCATGAGATTGCCCGCCGTGGCCGTTCAACAACTGTTCATCGATTCTGGAGACCTGAAACCCGCAAGACTTGATCTAGATCAAGCGTCGCCCTCTGCGAAAACGGTCATTGGGTCACCTGTCCGCAAGCGCTGTAGATGATGGGTGACATATTCCATTGGTCGTTTTTTACCTTTGCCGACGCCGGTTTGAGTGCCGACGAGAGCCTGGCGACTATGCTTACAACACAACGTGATGGGGATCACATTCATGCCCGATACCAAACCACTGCAATTTCGTCAGCTCAAGTCTGCCTGCTCCAACTGCAGTGTGTTGGAACTGTGTTTGCCGATCGGCCTGTCCGGGCAAGAGGTAGAGCGGCTGGATGCGCTGATCGTGCAGCGTTTCAAGGTCAGGAAAGGCGCGGCACTTTATCGCGAGGGTGATCCGCTGCGATCCCTGTATGCCGTTCGCCTGGGGTCATTCAAGACCAACGTGCTGTCCGTCGACGGGCGCGAACAGGTCACCGGCTTTCAAATACCGGGAGAAATGCTCGGCCTGGACGCCATCAGCACTGACACCCACGCCTGCAACGCCTTTGCGCTGGAAGACAGCGAAGTCTGCCCGATCCATTTCACCCATCTGGAAAAACTGGCACAGCAACTGCCCTCGCTGCAGCACAACCTGACCAAGCTGCTGAGCCGGGAAATCGTGCGCGACCACGACATGCTCATGTTGCTCGGTACGATGAACTCCGACGAACGCCTCGCGGCCTTCCTGCTGAACCTGTCGCAACGCTTGAACCAGCGCGGCTACTCGGCGAAAAACTTCGTACTGAAAATGCGCCGCGAGGAAATTGGCTCGTACCTAGGATTGCGCCTGGAAACCATCTGCCGGGGCATCGCGCACCTGCGCGATCAGGGCCTGGTGGAAATCTCCGGGCGCGATGTGAAAATCCACAATCTGGAAGGGCTCAAACAGATGATCGCCGGTTGCCATCGCCCTACCTTGTGCTGATCCCGTCAAGTCTGGAGCCTGCCTGTGCGCGCCATGGTTCTGCACTCGCCCGGACAGCCGCTGCAACGGGAAGAACGTCCGGTCCCGGTGCCCGGCGCACGGCAACTGCTGATCAAAGTCCTGGCCTGCGGTGTGTGCCGTACTGATTTGCACCTGCTCGACGGCGAACTGCCGCAAGCTGTATTGCCACGGGTGCCGGGGCACGAAATCGTCGGTGAAGTCACCGCCGTGGGCGGCGACGTCGCCCCGGAGTGGATAGGGCGACGGGTGGGTGTTCCCTGGCTGGGCTGGACCTGTGGCGAATGCTCGTTCTGTCGCTCGGGCCGGGAAAACCTCTGCGATCAGGCGCAGTTCACCGGCTGCCAACTGGACGGCGGTTACGCCGAGTACACCGTTGCCGACTCGCGATTCTGCTTCCCGATTCCCGATAGGCTGAGCGACCAACAGGCCGCGCCACTGCTGTGTGCCGGGCTGATCGGCTTTCGTGCGTTGCAAATGGCCCGTGACGCCCGACACCTGGGGCTGTACGGGTTTGGCGCGGCAGCCCACCTGGCGATCCAGATCGCCCGGGGTCGCCACCAACAGGTGTACGCCTTCACCCGGCCCGAGGATCACGAAAGCCAGGCCTATGCCCGCACGCTGGGGGCCGTATGGGCCGGTGGTTCGGATCAACTGCCGCCCCATCCGCTGGATGCCGGCCTGATTTTCGCCCCGGTCGGTGCGCTGGTGCCTATGGCGCTCTCGGCAACGGTCAAGGGAGGCTGCGTGATCTGCGCCGGTATCCACATGAGCGACATTCCCGCCTTCCCCTATCGCCTGCTCTGGGGCGAACGCAGCCTGCGCTCGGTAGCCAACCTGACCCGTGAGGACGGCACCGCGTTTTTCGCCGAGCTGCAACACACGCCGGTGCACTGCGACATCACCCGGTTTGCGCTGGATGACGCCAATCAGGCCCTGGCCTGTTTGCGCAGCGGCCGGTTCAACGGCGCCATCGTGCTCACCCCCTGATGCTTTGCCGCACCGCGAGAATACTGCCCGGCACGCTGTACAGCGCCCGCTCGGTGTTGCTGCCGATCAAGCGATCGATACCCACCCGGTGCACGGTGCCCATCACCACCACATCGGCCTGATACTGTTCGACAAACTCACTGATCACCGGCACCGGCAACCCCATGACAAAGTGCCGGCGCTCCGGGGGCACGCCATAACGATCGGCCAGACTGACGAAAGCCATGTGCAACGCCTGGCGCAACTCTTCGGCAAAATCCACGCCCCAGCCGCCACCGACCAGCGGCGCGTCGCCGTTGAACGCAGCCGACAAATCGTAGGCATACAGCAGGTGCAGCGGCGCATCGCACTGCAAGGCCAGGGCATTGGCAGTTTGAATGATGGTGTCGTTCAGGCCGCTGATCTGCGTGGCCGGATCAAACGGATCGACCGCGGCCACCACACGGTGCGGCACCCCGTAACGCGCCTGATTCACCAGGTGCACCGGCACCGCGCACTCGCGCAGCAAGTGGCAATCGAGCGGCGTGATGAACACGCGCTTGAGCGCCGGTTCCAGGGTGACGTCCTTGATCAGCAGATCCGGCTTGAGGTCTTCGACGGCGCGCAGGATGTCCGCCAGCGGGTGCGTGGTGAACACGACCTCGACGGTGGCCTCGATGCCCAGGTCGCCCAGACGCTGCTCTTCATCCGCGACCCAGCGGCGATAGCGACGCAAATAGCGCTGGTAGCTGGCGTCGTCGGTTTTCTCTTCCCACACATGCACCACCGGCACGGGATCGGCAAACGCTCGCACATGCAATACCGCGCCACACGTCTTGGCCAGCGCCACGGCGCGTGTCATCGCCGCAGACGGATGCAGGTTCGGGTCGGCGATCAGTAATAAACGTTGATATTGGCCCATCACACACCTCGGTTCGGACATATCCACCCATGCCAATGAGCCAAGACTGCGCCTGCCATACCCATGGCCGGGTTGATTTACATCAGAAAGGCGCCAATCAGCGCCACACATCGACGGTCTCTGATCCAGATCAGATTCCGGTCGCGCCAGCGGCGTAGAAAGGACTCAACCGCGAGGTGCATCACCCCGCGCCAACCTGAGAAAAAGCGCCAGGAGGACCACCCCATGCTCACTGTCAAAGACCACAACGAACGCGCTGCTGCGGCCTATGCCGCGGTGTCCGGGCAATACTGGATCGAAGCACTCAAGGATGGTCGCCACATTCTGATCCGCCCATTGGCGCAAAAGGATCGCGAGCGCGAATACGCCTTCATCAAGCGGCTCTCTCCCGAATCACGGCACATGCGTTTTCTCGCGCAGATCAACGAGCCGGGCAAGGCGATGCTCGACCAGTTGATGGACACCGATAACAAAAAGCGCATGGCTTACATCGCTCTGGTGCACGAAAACGGCCAACTCATCGAAATCGGCGTCAGCCGCTATGCCGCCACTGACGAACACGAATGTGAATGCGCCGTGACCGTCGCCGATGAATGGCAGCACCTGGGGCTGGGGACCTTGTTGATGGAACACCTGATCAAGGCTGCCCGCCGCAACGGTTTTCATCGGATGTATTCGGTGGACGCGTCCAGCAATGCACCCATGCGCGACCTGGCCAGAGAGCTGGGTTTCGAGACGCACCATGACCCCGAAAGCAGCAGTCAGGTGATCCACAGTCTCCACCTGTAAAAAATCACCCCGCGATGTTCAGGCCAACGGTTCATCGCGGGGTGATCCAGCTTCAGCTCTGCGACTGCCCGCCCGGCTTGATCGCAAACACACTGCAGGGTGCGCGATGCAGGAGTTGCTCGGCGGTCGTGCCCAATAACTTGTTCAAGCCATTGTGCTGCACGGTGCCCATGACGATCACGTCCGTGTCATGTTGGCTGGCGAACTCACAAATGTTCGGCACTGGCGCGCCCTCGATGAAATGGCGCCGCTGCACCTCAACCCCGTGACGCTCCGCCAGCGCGGCGAAGGCTTCATGTTGAGCCGTACCCAAGGATTCATAGAGCCCGGTCGCCAGGGGCAAGGCGCCCACACCCATGTCCGTTGCGTACACCGCAGCCCAGTCATACACATGGACCAGATCCAGGTCGGCGCCACACTGTTCGGCCAGCTTCACCGCCGCATCGATGATTTGATCGTTGAACACCAGATCCTGCTCCTCGCTGCGCAGCACATCGACGATGACCATGATATGGCGCGGCCGAGGGTGGCGGTCATTGGTCACCAGATGCACCGGCACCGGACAATCGCGCAGCAACTGCCAGTCCAGCGGGGTGAAGAACACGCGCTTGAGGGCCGACTCTTCCTGCGCATCCTTGATGATCAGCGCCAACGACTGTTCATGGACGAAATGCAGGATTTCCTCATAAGGGCGCTGCACCCAGAGCACTTCGCTGGTGACCTCGATACCATGCTTGCCCAAGTGTGCAGCCTGCTCCGCGAGCCAATCGCGATGGCGCTGCAGATAACTTTCCCGGGCCACGCTGATTTCTTCGGCGGCAAACAGCCCCGCCACTGCCAGCGCCTGCAAGTAATCGAACGCGACAATATGCAACGGCAACTGCATGACCTGCGCCAGTGCGCCGGCGCGTTCGAACGCCGGTGTGCGCGTCATGGCGGGGGGAGCGACCAACAATAAACGCTGAGTCTGTGACATGGGACACCTCGGCATGCAGCCATCTGAAAGAACACCGGTACAGATTGAGCCATGCAGCCGCAAGCCATTTGATCTTTGTCAGCTTTGGCTGTTCTGCCGGGCAAACCCGTAGATTCCAGACACGCTTCAATGCAGCAAGGTGCCCGCCCACATGGCCAGCGTCAGCAAAAGCTGGCCGGGAATGACATACGCAGCAAACCGCCAGCCGCCGCTGACCCAGGCCACCAGGCACTTGCTCAACGAATTGCTGCTGAAGGCAATCAGCGCCGGCGGGACGATGGCATCGACGGGCAACAGCCCGGCCCTGGCCAGAGACGCGATGGACGCGATGGACGAATGCGCGTCGGCAAAACCGCTGAAGGCTGCGGTCAGCATCACCCCGACCTGGCCAAGGTAGTTGAGCATTACCGATGAAACGAGCGTGATGGCGGTCATGGTCAACGTCACGACCACGGCGAGCCTGAGATTGAACGCCCCCCCGCCCTCAAGGGGTTCCTCGGCACCTCCTTGCGACCCGGGAAACATCAGGCATGCGCCATACAACGCGGTGGTCGCCAGCCCGCAGCCCAGCGGTACCCACAGGCTGCGCAACAGCGAGGGGTCCACGGTACCGACAATCAGCGCCATCTGAATCACCGTGGCCAGGTTGGACACGATGGCGGCCGCCGCGAAGGTTCGCACCTGCCCGGGCGCCCTGGCGACGCGCTGCCCCATGGACGCGATGGTGACGGTACTGGAAACAAAACCGGAGGCAATGGCACTGATGGCATAGCCATAACGACTGCCCAGAATTCGCACGGCGATGTGCCCGATGGCCCCCACCAGCATCAGCAATACCGTCAGTGTGCAGAGGGTCCGCAGGTTGATCGCGTGATAAGGCCCGATGTAGCGGTCCGGCGCCAGCGGCAGGATGACCAGTGCCGCCACCAGCAGGACCAGACCGTCGCGCATTTCGGTCTCGGTCAACTGGCTGTTGGCAAAGTCATGCAGTTTTTCCCGGTACGCCAGCAACCCCGCCACCACCACGCCTGTCGCCACCGCCAACCCTGTAGCAGAACCGCACCAGGCGCCGAGCAACAATACCGTGAGCAATGCCACTTCGCTGGTGACGCCCGGGTCGTCGCTCAGGCTTCGCCAATACGCCACGGTGATCAGCGCGGTCAGGCCGAGCGCCACAATCCCCAGCAGCAACGCGCCACCGACCTGCATCGCCACATACCCCAGCAACGCGGTGATGGCGAAAGTCCGCATGCCTGCAAAATCGCGGGTACTGTCGGTACCTTTGTGCCGCTCGCGCTCCAGTCCGATGAGCATACCGATGCCCAGCGCGGCCGCTGCGCCCGCCAGGTCGAGGGATTCATTCACGCTCTGCCCGCCTCTGTTGGCCGCTACCAGTCAACGCTTGCCGCCAACGGCCGTGCGGCGTCCATCGGGTCGCCAGCCTTGCACCGCCGGCTGCGGCCAGGGGTGCGGTGCGTCGATCCGGGCCTGGAGCTGGTCGACGAATGCCCGGGCCTGCTCCAGGCTGTTGAAGCGCACTTGCAGCCGATCCATGTGCACGATCCAGCCATCGGGGCTGCGTCTCTGGATAATCTCGATTTTCATGGACGTCTCCGCAAACCGGACATTCAAGGCGTGATCGCGACTTTCATCACGCCGTCGCGCTGATGGGCAAACAGCTCATAGGCGGCCTCGATGTCGTCGAGTTTGAAACGATGTGTGACCAGCGGCGACAGATCCACCGCCCCGCTCTGCACCACCGCCATCAACCGGCGCATGCGTTCCTTGCCGCCCGGACACAGGGTGGACACGATGCTGTAATCGCCGAGGCCGGCGGCAAAGGCGTCGAGCGGAATGCGCAGGTCGCTGGAATACACCCCGAGGCTGGACAACCGCCCGCCGGGCCGCAGCACCCGCAACGCCGATTCGAAAGTGCCCTGGGTGCCCAGGGCCTCGAGGGACACATCGACGCCACGCCCGTCGGTCAGCGCCATGATCTGCTCGACCACGTTGCCTTCCTTGAAGTTGATCACGTCGGTTGCCCCCAGCCGACGAGCGACATCCATTCGCTGCGGCACGGCGTCAACGCCAATGATTCGCGTAGCGCCCTTGAGGCGCGCGCCTGCCACGGCGCACAGGCCGATAGGCCCCAGCGCGAACACCGCGACGGTATCGCCAATATTGATCTCGCCGCGCTCGGCCCCGGAAAATCCGGTGGACATGATGTCCGGGCACATCAGCACCTGCTCGTCCGTCAGGCCCTCGGGAATCGGACACAGATTGGCCAGCGCGTCCGGCACCAGCACGTACTCGGCCTGGCAGCCGTCAAGCGTGTTGCCGAACTTCCAGCCGCCGATGGCCTTGAAGCCGTGCCGGGTGTCCGGGCCGTCCTGGGAGCCGCAGCCGCACAGGCAGGCGTAACTTTGCCCACTCGGCGTGATTGCCCCGGCAATCACCCGTTGCCCTTCGACGAAACCGCGCACCTGCGAACCCAACCGCTCGATGATGCCCACCGGTTCATGGCCGATCGTCAGCCCTTTGGCCACGGGGTACTCACCGCGCAGGATATGCACGTCGGTGCCACAGATGGTCGTGGTGGTGATGCGGATCAGAGCGTCCAGCGGGCCGACCTCGGGGATCGGCTTGTCTTCGAGCACGATACGGTTCTTTTCAACGAAAACTGCAGCTTTCATGGTCGCCATTGTCGATCCTCCGGGCCAGCCGTGAACGTGGGGTCAGCATTGAAAGCAGACTGCGCCCGAGGGACACGGCAAAGATTGATAATGGTCAACAATCGGTGGATCAGTCCGCCCCTGACCGCCGATCCGGCCAGATCGGCGGCCACTCACCGGGTTGACAAAAATCAAGGCTCTCCCCACCAGCGTCGGCAGGATAGGCACTAAGCGGTACAGCCCGAGTGCGCGGTCGCTCTCGAGTCCAGACGTTCCTGCATTTGCCTACGGGAGATCTGCCATGTCTGAGCAATCACGCTTCATGCTCGTCGTCTCACCCCTGATGGAAAACAGCCCGGCGTTCGACCGTGCGGCGGCACTGGCCAAAGCCGCGGATGCCGCGCTGCACATCGTGGCATTCGATTATCTGGAGGGCCTGGCAACTGCCGGTCTGGTCAATGAACAGGCGCTGGAACAGATGCGCGTGGGCTATGTCGAGCGGCATCGGCAATGGCTGGAGGATCAGGCCCGCCCTTTGCGCAAACTCGGCGTGCGCGTGACGACGGAAGTCGTGTGGGTGGCAAACCCGCTTAAGGAGATCCTCATTCACCTCAAGGAGCAGCCGATGGCGGCCATGATCAAGGCGCTGGAGCACGAATCAGCGTTGTCGCGCCTGATGTTCACCCCCCTTGACGTCCATCTGCTGCGCGAATGCCCGGTGCCGCTGCACTTCGTCAGCCACGTACTGCACGCTCTGCCGCGCCGTATCGTCGCGGCGGTCGATCCGTTCCATCGCGATGACCGCTATGTGGGGCTCAATGACCGGATTCTGCGCGAAGCGGCCAAACTGGCGAGCATCTGCAACGCTCAACTCGACGTCATCTATGCCCACGACCTGTCCTCGATAGGCGCAGCAGAATTCGGCTTCGATAACGCCTCGGCGTTCTTTTCCTCGAATGCCGCCAAAAAGCTGTTCGATGCCCAGGGTGAGGCCTTCCGTGATCTGGCTGAACGCAATGACATTCCCGCCGAGAATCAACACATGATCCTCGGCGACCCGGCCAAGGTGCTGTCCAGTTATGCCGATGCGTACGACGTCGATCTCATCGTCATGGGTCGTGTGGCCCACCGGGGAATCGGCCGGCTGGTCGGCAGCACCGTCGAGCACCTGCTCTACAAAATGCCATGCAGCGTGTGGGTGGTAGCCCCGGAAAGCCAGGAGGGATGAGCCCTCGCCGTTGCACGCAGTGCAGTCCTCAACGTTCGGGACTGCACTGCGACCCGGACGCCCGCAGTCGTACATGGTTGGGACATGCCGCTCAATGCGATCAACCCACGCGTGGGCGTCGGAATTCTGCTGACGCGCTCTCAGCGATGAGGCTGAACTGCATTGCTACACAGCGATACATAACCCCCCGTTGCACGACACATCCCCGGTACATGCCAATGCAAAAGTGTGGGCCATCGGAGCCTTACCTCCGACTCCACCACTCACACAGGCAGGCATTCTCATGATCAATCAAATCGACACCGTGCTGTACACCGGCAAGACCCGCACCACCGGCGGACGCGATGGCGCCTCGCGCAGTTCCGACGGCAACCTGGACGTCAAACTGTCGCCACCGGGCTCCAATGGCAGCGGCACCAACCCGGAGCAACTGCTGGCAGCCGGCTGGTCGGCCTGCTTCATCGGCGCCATGGGCAAGGCGGCAGCTGCGCTGAAGATCAGGCTGCCGGCCGACGTGGCGGTGGAAACCGAAATCGATCTGGGCAAGACCGGCGACGCGTTTTTCCTGCAGGCACGCTTGAATGTCAGCCTGCCGGGGCTGGAACCTTCAGTCGCCCAGTCGCTGGTGGAGGCCGCGCACCAGACCTGCCCTTACTCCAAGGCCACGCGCGGCAACATCGACGTGACCCTGCGCCTGATCTGAATCCCGATCCTCCCTATACGCCCGAGGCACTGCCTCGGGCGTTTTGTTTGACTGGGACAGAAGAACTCGCCTGCCCATGCTGACGCGTGGTCACCAGCCCGATAAAGGAAATCGCCAGCGCCAGGCCAATGGTCGAAGTTACTTCCAGACGATGCTCCGGCGTCAGCATCATCACCGCGAGGGCGGCGCAGATGAAGGCCATCACCAGATACGTGAGCCACGGAAACAGCCACATGCGCAAGGTCAGCTCGACATTCTGCCGAAGCAGCATCCGGCGCATACGCAGTTGAGAAACCGCGATCACCAGGTACACCAGCAGCGCAATGGCACCGGAACTGGCGAGCAGGAATTGAAACAGGCCGGCGGGCATGAAGTAGCTGAGCAGTGTCACCCCGGCGCCGATGACGCTGCTGGCAATCACCGCCGCCCTCGGCACGCCTGCGCCGGAAGTCACTTTCAAGGCCTGCGGTGCATCGCCGCGAAGCCCCAGTGAAAACAGCATGCGCGAAGCGATATAGATCGACGAGTTCATGCAACTGGCCACGGCGATCAGCACCACCACATCGACCATGAATTTGGCGTGGGGAACGTTCATCAGTTCCAGTGCGCGCTGATAGGAACCGACGGACGCCAAAAGCGGATCGTTCCACGGCACCACGGAAATCACCACGAAGATCGACAGCAGATAAAACACGCCGATGCGCCAGATCACCGAACGCGTGGCTTTGGCGATGTTCTGTGCCGGGTTGTCCGATTCGGCAGCGGCGATGGTCACCGCCTCGGTGCCGATGAAACTGAACATGATGGTGATGAACGCGCCGACCACCGCCGACAAACCATTGGGAGCGAACCCGCCATGTTCCTCCATCAAGCGGCTGAGGCCGCTGACTTCACGCTCGGGAATCCAGCCCATCAGCACGGCAAAACCCACACCGATGAAACCGATGATCGCCACGACCTTGGCCATGGCGAACCAGAATTCGAACTCGCCGTATTTGGCGACACTGAACAGGTTGGTGATCACCAGCAGGATGATCGACACCAGCGCAAACAACCACGCATCGACGTGGGGAAACCACTGATTCAAGACATGCCCGGCGGCCAGCGCCTCGATGGGAATGACCAGCACCCAGAACCACCAGTAGAGCCAGCCGATGGTGAAGCCGGCCCAGCGACCGATGGCCTGATCGGCATAGGTGGAAAACGATCCGGTATCCGGTCGGGCCACCGCCATTTCCCCCAGCATGCGCATGACCAGCACCACCAACAGGCCGGAAAACAGATACGCCAACAAAACCGCCGGCCCCGCCGCTGCGATGGCGTGTCCGGAACCCACGAACAACCCCGCGCCGATGATTCCCGCAATTGACAACATGGTCACGTGGCGAGGCTTGAATCCCTGCGCCAACTGACCGCTCGATTCCTTCGAATTCAGGCTGTTCATTGTTTTCTTGTTCTCTGATGGACGCTTCACCTTACGTGGCTGAAGTTGAACGCAAATAGCTCGTGTGCGGCATGCCGATGCCTGATTTCGACATGCCCGGTTGACCGTCAGCGGGAAAAACGAGCCTTAGAACTGCTCACGAACGCGGAGCCGATACCGGGCCTGCCGTAGCACAATCGAAGCGACCGAGGATGAACATACGTTCACCAAAAACATCGTCGGATGCGTCTAGTCTGGGGGTTCCAACATAGTGACTACAGGAGTAACCCACCATGTTCTCGCACGAAAGCATCCCGCTGATCATCCTCTTCATCATCCTGCTGCTTGGCGTGCTGACGGCCGTTCTGCATCCGGTGCATGCGTTTTTCAGTTGGCTCAAGAGGCGCAAGCAAAGGGCATCTGCCGGGGTTGTGAAAGAGGTGGATGTGCGCTGAAGTTCTTTCAGTCTGAGTCGGGCGGCATCAGCCTGCATTGAATCCGCCGACAACAAAAAAGCCTGCCACATTGGCAGGCTTTTTCAGTATCCCGGTGGTTATTGCTTGAGAATCAACAACGGCTCACCCTTCTTGACGATGTAAGTCGCCAGTTCCGACCCCTTGTCATTGCCGACGTTCTTCGCGATGTGCGCCACGCCTTCGGGGATGAACAGGGAATCGCCGGCCCTGAGCGTCACCGGCGCACGGCCTTCGAGCTGGTATTCGAAGGTGCCGCTGATGACGTAGGCGACTTCAACGCCCGGATGGGCGTGGCGTGGCGAGGTGATGCCCGGTTCGAAATCGACCCGCACCTGAATCACTTCGCGATCTGCAGCGCCCAGGTCCTGATGGACCAGGTCCGTGCGGCTCAGGCCCTGTTGCCAGTTCTTGGCGGGAGCAGCAGGCAGGGTGTCGGCGGCGTGTGCGAGGCCGGTCATTGAAACCAGTACGGCGGCTGCGGTCATCAGGAGTGTGCGGCGCATGGTGTTGCCCTCTCGGAAGTAGTGAAGTGACGCCTCTACTTTGAAGAGGGCGTGTACCGGGAATGTGTCCCGATACCGGCGCTTGTTGGCTCACTGTGTACGAGGGCGGGATTGATACACGCTCATACAACTCTCACCACCTGCGACAGCCATTGCCTGAAGGCGACGATTTTTTTTGAGTCGGCATATTCGTGGGGGGTGACGAAGTAAAAGCCCGAGTCGGACTTGAGCCGCAGATCGAACGGCGCCACCAGCCTCCCCGCGCGCAAATCGTCCTCGACGTAGGTCGAACGACCGATGCACACGCCCTGCCCGTCAATCGCCGCCTGCACCGCCATCATGGCCAGATCGAAGGTCAGACGCGGGCCTTTGGCCGAGGGTGGCGGTTGACCTGCAGCGTTCAGCCAGGCGCTCCAGTCATCGGCAGTCTGCCCGCTGACGTGCAACAAGGTGTGCTGGGCCAGATCGGCCGGCGCTTTGATCGGATCCGGTCCGGCGAGCAGGCGCGGGCTGCACACCGGGAAAATCTCGTCGGCCATCAGCCAGTCGGCGCGCAATCCCGGCCAGTTTCCGTTGCCGTAGCGGATCGCCGCATCGATACCCCCCTTGCGAAAGTCCACCAGCTCGGTGGATGCACTGATGCGCACATCGATTTCGGGAAACGCCTCGCGAAAGGACGGCAGGCGCGGCAACAGCCATTTGGACGCCACCGACACCAGCGTACTGATCGTCAGGACGCTTTGATTGTTCGCCTCCAGCAAGCGCTCGGTCGAGTGGCGCAGTTCCATGAACGCCGAACGAATACCCGGCAAATAAACATTGCCCTCCTCGGTCAACGCCAATCCGTCCTTCAAACGCATGAACAGGCGAACGCCGAGTTCATCTTCAAGGCGACGGATCTGATGGCTGATTGCGGTTTGGGTGACATTCAGCTCTTCAGCAGCGCGGGTGAAGCTCATGTGGCGGGCCGCGCATTCGAAGGCTCGCAATCCGTTGAGCGACGGTAGTCGAATGAGCATAGGGGTCTCTTCAATCCATGAGATTTTGTCATACGCTAGCACCGCAGATGTCCTTTGCGAAGCGCCGCCACAATGCCGGATTCTGGGCTCTCATTTGAAGGAGATCCCATGAAACTGTACTTCGCCCCCATGACCTGCTCGCTGGCCCCGCATATTGTGCTTCGAGAACTGGCGCTGCCGTTCGAACTGATCCGGGTCAACAACCAGACCAAGCGCACCGCCGACGGCCGGGACTTGCACGAGATCAATCCGAAAGGCTACGTGGCGGCGCTGATGCTCGATAACGGCGAGGTACTGACCGAAGGCCCGGCCATTTTGCAGTACCTCGCCGACCTTTTGCCCAGTCAAACGCTGGCCCCGGCCAATGGCACCTGGGAGCGCTCGCGTTTGCAGGAATACCTGAATTTCATCAGTTCGGAAATTCATGGGGGCAGCGCGCCGCTGTTCAGCCGCGAAATCCCGGAATCCACCAAAACGATCTTCAAACACAAGCTCTTCAAACGACTGGATTACCTGAACCGCCTCCTCACAACGCAACCGTATCTGATGCCGGCGTTCGGCGTCGCGGATGCCTATCTGTTCACGGTGTTGAAGTGGTTGCCGACGTTCAGCATCGCCGTCGAAGACTGGCCGGCGCTGGCGAACTACATGACGCGCATCGCCGAGCGGCCCGGTGTGAAGGCTGCGATAGCGGAAGAGGAAGCCACGCAACCGGTCTGAACGCCCGGTTGCGTGGTCGCTGTCCGGGGCCAGATTCGGCGCGGCGCAGCGGCAGATCAAAGGTGCATTTCGGGATGTGACAGTTGTCGGATGCCCCAACGCGCCTATATTGAAGAAGGTTCAGCCCTCCTTCCCTCGAGCGCCCCATGGCCACGACTGATCACCTGATCATCTGCGAGCATTGCGATTGCGTGTACGAAAAAGCCACGCTCGCCCGCTACCAGAAATCCCTCTGCGCCCGCTGTGGCGGCGTGCTCCAGCGCCACAACAACCTGAGCGTGGAGCAACGTCTGGCCCTGAGTTTCACTGCCGCCATGCTATGGCTGTTCGCCAATTTCTATCCGGTGATGAGCATCAGCATGAAGGGCCTGAAAAACAGCGCGACCCTGTGGGATTCGGTGCTGGCCCTGAGTCAGGGGCCGATTACTTTCATGGCCATGGTCGCGGCGATCTCGATCATCATCGCCCCGGCCTTTCAATTGGTTTTGCTCATCTGGGTATTGAGCTTCGCCCTCGCCTCGCGCCGCTGCCCGGCCTTCAAAGTGTGCATGCGCTGGCTGGAAACGTTACGGCCGTGGAGCATGCTTGAGGTTTGCCTGCTCGGCGCCATGGTCGCGGTGTTCAAACTGGCGGGCATGCTCGATGTGATCCCCGGCATCGGCCTGTTCGCCCTCGCTGTATTGAGCCTGTTGCTGATCCGCATTGCCGGGCGCGACATACGTGATTTGTGGGACATCCTGTGAAACGACCACCGACCGCCAGCGAACTCAATCTCTGCCTGTGCCACAGCTGCGGACTGGCCTGCGACATGACCGACGAGCCGCACCAATGCCCACGCTGCGACGCACCGCTGCACCGGCGCAAGACCAACTCGCTGGCCCGCACCTGGGCCTACATGTTCGCCGCCCTGGCGCTTTACGTACCGGCGAATCTGCTGCCGGTAATGAACACCACCCTGCTCGGCAACGGCGCCGACAGCACCATCATGAGTGGCGTGCTGGAGTTCTGGGACCACGGCGCGTGGGACATTGCGCTGATCATCTTCATCGCCAGCATTGCGGTGCCGGGAGTGAAATTCGTCGCGTTGACGCTGCTGCTGGTCACCGTGCAACGGGACAGTCACTGGGCGCGCCGGGAACGTTCGAAGCTGTATCGATTCGTCGAGCTGATCGGCTATTGGTCAATGCTCGACGTGCTGGTGGTCGCGCTGGTGGCGGCGCTGGTGAAGTTCCAGGCGCTGGGAGATATCGAGCCGCGACCGGGAATCCTGTTTTTTGGCCTGGTCGTGGTATTCACCATGCTCTCGGCCATGAGCTTCGATCCGCGCCTGATCTGGGACAAGGCACCGACCGAAGAAACGGATGAAACAGACGAGCCCCGGCACTCGAATGAACAAGTGCCGGGGCATTGACTGACGCCAGTCAGATCTGCGCGGTGCCGCCGTCGACGAACAATTCGATGCCGTTGACGAAGCTGCTGTCATCCGAAGCGAGGAACAACGCTGCCTTGGCAATCTCGCTCGGCTCCCCCAGACGCCCGATCGGCACCACCGACGCCAACTGGTCGAACAGCCCCTGAGCGTGCTCCGCCGGCACCAGCCCTGCCAGACCTGGCGTGCGCACCGGACCGGGGCTGATGGCGTTGACGCGGATGCGCCGTGGTTTCAGGTCCAGCAGCCACGAGCGGGCGAAGTTGCGCACGGCGGCTTTACTCGCGCTGTAGACACTGAAGTTTTCCGTGCCCTGCACCGAAGTGGTCGATGAGGTCAGCAGGATCGATGCGCCATCGCGCAGCAGCGGCAACGCCTTTTGCACCGTGAACAACGTGCCTTTCACGTTGGCGCCGAAAATGCGGTCGAAGTGTTCTTCGGTAATCGAACCCAGCGGCAGCATGTCGCCGCCACCGGCATTGGCGAACAGGATGTCGAGGTGGCCGGCCTTCTCGGCGATTTCGCGGTAGATGCGATCCAGATCGTCCAGTTTTGCCACGTCGCCCTGAATACCGATGGCCCGTGGGCCGATGGCGGCGACGGCTTTGTCCAGCTCGGCCTGACGCCGGCCGGTGATGAATACCGTGGCGCCCTGGGCGACGAATTCCTGCGCCGAGGCCAGGCCGATGCCGGTGGTGCCGCCAGTGATCAGGGCGATTTTGCCTTCAAGTCTGTTGCTCATGATGAATCTCCAGTAGCCGTTTTCGAGGAAGGTGACGGGTCGCAGGTGAGCCGTTGGAAGCGACTTTAGGCCGATGGATTGATTTGAAAAATCCGCAAAATCGGTTTTGTTTGTACACAGACATGCACAATACTCAGCCCTGTCTTCGATCCTTGAGTGCAGCCTGATGAATCAGTTACTGGCGATCCGCGTCTTTGCCCGCGTCGTGGAAAGCGGCTCGTTCACTAAAGCCGCCGACTCGTTGAACCAGCCGAAAACCACGGTCAGCAAACTGATCGGGCAACTGGAAAGCCACCTCGGCGTGCGCCTGCTGCAACGCACCACCCGGCGCCTGACCGTGACGGCCGACGGCGCGTCCTACTACCAATTGACCCAGCAACTGCTGCATCAACTGGACGACATCGATCAGGGTTTCAGTCAGGCCCAGGGGCTGCCGCGTGGCCGGATTCGCGTGGACATCGGCGGCTCCACCGCGACCATGCTGGTGATTCCCGAACTGCCGAAGTTCTTCGAGCGCTACCCGGACATTCAGGTCGATCTGGGCGTCAGCGACCGCCCGGTGGACTTGATCAGCGAGCGGGTCGACTGCGTCATTCGCGGCGGCCCGCTGACCGAACAGGCCCTCGCCGTGCGCCGCCTCGGCGAAGTGTCCTGGACCACCTGCGCCACGCCTGATTATTTGCAGCGCCACGGCACGCCGATGCACCCGCTGGAGCTGGCCCGACATCAGATGATCGCTTACCGCTCGGCCTCCACCGGGCGTATCCTGCCGTCGAACTTCCAGCGCAACGGCGAACGCCATCAGATCGAAGGCAAAGGCCTGGTCAGCGTCAACGAAAGCAACGCGCATCTGGCGGCCGGTCTGGCGGGGCTGGGGATCATTCACACATTCAGCTACACAGTCAGGGCGGCCATCGAGCGCGGCGAACTGGTGCCGATCCTCACCGACTGGCGTCCGCCGGCGTACCCGTTCCACCTGCTGTATCCGCCGAACCGGCACCTGAGCAACCGCGTGCGGGTGTTCATCGACTGGCTGGTGGAACGCTTCGCGCAGGTGGACTGAGCCTCGCTGTCGCGCCGATTCGTCTAACCTGACGTTGCAGCCGACGACGTTTTTCCGCAGGCTACGCACCGATCCTGACGCCCATGAAACGGAGATTCCCATGCTCAAACGCACCCTGGCACTGACTGCCGGTCTGGCCCTGTCCTTTTCCACCCTGCTGGCCCAGGCCGCCGACGTGTTGAAAGTCAGCGCAATTCCCGACGAGGCCCCGACCGAACTGCTGCGCAAGTTCGAACCGCTGGGGGCTTATCTGGAGCAGCAATTGGGCATGAAGGTGCAGTTCGTTCCCGTGGCCGATTACCCGGCGGTGGTCGAAGCGCTGGCCACCGACCGCCTCGACATGGCATGGCTGGGCGGTTTCACCTTCGTCCAGGCACGGCTGAAAACCGATGCCACCACTCCGGTGATCCCGTTGGTGCAGCGTGAGCAGGACGCGCAATTCACCAGCAAATTCATCACCGCCGACCCGAACGTGAAAAGCCTCGCCGACCTCAAGGGCAAGACCTTCGCCTTTGGCTCCGTGTCGTCAACCTCCGGCAGCCTGATGCCGCGCTACTTCATGCTCAAGGACGGCATCAAACCGGAAACCTATTTCAGCCGCGTCGGCTACTCCGGTGCCCACGACGCCACCGTTGCCTGGGTCCAGGCCGGCAAGGTCGATGCCGGTGTGCTGAACGCCAGCGTCTGGCAGAAACTGGTGGACGCCGGCAAGGTCGACACCAACAAGGTCAAGGTCTTCGCCACCACCCCGGCCTACTTCGATTACAACTGGACCGTGCGCGGCACCCTCGACCCGGCGCTGGCGGCGAAAATCAAAAAAGCCTTCCTCGCCCTCGACCCGGCCAACCCCGAGCAGAAGAAAATCCTCGACCTGCAAGCTGCCAGCCGCTTCATCGAAACCAGCCCGGACAACTACAAAGGCATCGAGGAAGCCGCCCGCGCCGCCGAACTGCTGAAATGACCCTGAGCCTCAAGCAAGTCTTTCTGCACCACGCCAACGGCGTCGAAGCCCTGCGTGGTGTGGATTTGCAGATCAACAGCGGCGAGCAGGTGGCGATCATCGGCCCGTCCGGCGCCGGTAAATCCAGCCTGCTCAACCTGCTGGCCACCGCGATTCGGCCCAGCAGCGGCGACATCGAAGTGCTGGGCCAGCGGGCCTGGCACTTGTCCGCCCGCCAGCGCCAACGCCTGCGCGCAAAAATCGGCCTGGTGCATCAGGCACCGCCCCTGCCGCCCCGGCAACGGGTGGTGACGGCGGTGCTGGCCGGCAAACTCGGGCAATGGAGCCTGGGCAAAAGCCTCGTCAATCTGCTGCATCCGCTGGACATCCCCGGCGCCCGCGCCGCTCTGGCTCGGCTGGATCTGGCAGAAAAACTCTTCAGCCAATGCCAGCAACTGTCCGGCGGCCAATTGCAGCGGGTCGGCATCGCTCGCGTGCTGTATCAGGCGCCGGAGGTGTTGCTGGCCGATGAACCGGTGTCGGCCATGGACCCGGTCCTCGCCGGGCACACCCTGACGGTCCTGTCGCGCCACGCCCGGGAGCACAACGTCACGCTGGTGGCGAGCCTGCACGCCGTGGAACTGGCACTCGCCCACTTCCCGCGCATCATCGGCTTGCGTGAGGGGCAGATCCTGTTCGATTGCCCGTCCGATCAAGTCAGCCACGACATGCTCGACACCCTGTACGCCAACGAACAACTGCATTCCCCGGCACCGGCCATGACGCCACTGATTGTGCAGATTCCACGATGCTGACTGCCGACACCCGCGACCCCGCCGCGTTGCCACGGTTGCTGCTGACACTGCTGGCGATTGCCTTGCTGTGGCCGGGCATTCAGCTCAGCGAACTCGACCTCGGCGTATTGCTGCACGCCGACAGCCAGAGCGAAATGGGCCGCTTCGTCTCGACCTTCTGGCCGCCGGCCCATGATCGAGACTTTCTGCAACTGCTGCTCAAGGCCACCCTGCAAACCCTGGCCATCGCGACGGCCGGCATGGCGTTGGCACTGGTATTGGCAGTACCGGCCGGCCTGCTCGCCAGCCGCGCCTTGTCGTTGTCCGCCGCTTCCCACGGTGGCCGCCCGAGCCTGTTGGGCCGACTGCTGCGCTGGCCGGTGCGCGGGCTGCTGATCTTCCTGCGCAGCGTGCCGGAAATCGTCTGGGCGCTGCTGTTCGTGCGCGCCGTCGGCCTCGGCCCGGCGGCGGGCGTGCTGGCGATCGCGATCACCTACAGCGGCATGCTCGGCAAGGTCTACGCGGAAATCTTCGAATCCACCGACCAACGCCCGGCCCACGCCTTGCTCCAGGCCGGCAGCGGACGCCTCGCGAGCTTCGCCTACGGCGTACTGCCCAACGTCGCGGCGGAACTGCTCTCCTACACCGTGTACCGCTGGGAATGCGCCATCCGCGCCTCAGTGGTGATGGGCTTCGTCGGCGCCGGCGGCCTCGGCCAGCAGATCGACCTGTCGATCCGCATGTTCGCCGGAGGCGAAGTCGCCAGCATGCTCCTGACCTTCCTGCTGCTCGTCCTCGGCGCCGACCAACTCAGCCGCCTGCTGCGCTGGAGGCTGACATGAAGCGCCTGATCAACCCGCTGCTGATTCTCGCCATCATCGCCGCTGTCATCGCCTCATTCGCCTACCTCGGCCTCGACCTGGAAGAACTCGGCAGCGCCACCAGCCTGAAACAAATGGGCTCGTATGTGGGCCGCTTCCTGAGCCCTGACTTCAGCGCCGGTTACCTCAACGCCATCCTCCACGGCGCCATGGAAACCCTGGCCATGTCCGCCCTCGGCACCCTCCTCGCCGCGGTCCTGGGACTGTTATTGGCACTCCCCGCCGCCGGCCGCTTCGGCTGGTTTTTTCAGAGCGCCGCCCGCTTGCTGCTCAACGGTTTGCGCGCCATCCCCGAACTCGTCTGGGCTGCACTCATGGTCTTCGCCGCCGGCCTTGGGCCCAATGCCGGCACCCTCGCCCTCGCCCTGCACACCACGGGCGTACTGGGGCGCTTGTTTGCGGAAGCGCTGGAAAACACGCCACCGGAACCGGCGGAGGCGATTCGGTTGCAGGGCGGGAATCCGGTTTTGGCGTTTTGTTACGGGACGCTGCCGAACCTCGCGCCGCAATTGCTGGCGTACTGTTTGTATCGGTGGGAGAACAATATCCGGATGGCCAGCGTGTTGGGGTTTGTCGGGGCTGGGGGGTTGGGGCAGATGTTGTATGTGAGCTTGAGTCTGTTTCAGGAGGCGCAGGCGGGGACGGTGATTTTGGCGATGTTGGTGCTTGTGTTGGGGGTGGATTGGTTGAGTGGTTGGGGTCGGGGACGTTGGGTTAAGGCGTAAGTTGGATAGTAATGCCGAGTAAAAGCAGGCGTTCGCCAGGGTCCGCTTTCGGCCAATAGCGGACGCTCAGCTACAATAATTGTTTGTCCTGATCTATGGTCAGTAACGAGCACCGTGATCGTTCAGTGTAGTCGCGCTCAGACCCGTAATCTGTGGACCAAGATAACTCTGCCGACGTGCAGTTAAAAATAGTGGTGCAGGCATAGCACGAGTACAGACTAAATCACGGGCCGACAAATCGACATCGTCCAATTAGATGTCTGTATAAGAAGATGTGCGCCTATGCTAGGGCGGCTCATTATTAAGCTTTTATAACCAGATAGAGCGGTATAATAAAGGGGTGTTGCGAAATGACAGGGATTAGGTATTTTCGTTGTTATCAAGACGCTTATAAAATTGCATTAGAAATGCTAAGGCAGATAGACGAGCTTGACGAGCCAGTTCTTCTCGCCATGCTTGAAAGATTAAACTCGATAATAGTTCCACTCATGGAGGAAGTCGATCCCGAATGGGCTCACTGTGGTTCCTTGAAACGTCACTTAGGATTCATGAAGTACTATCTTGATCGCGATAACAAATCAGGTTGCCTTAGCGACATAAGAGATATTGTTTTTGCGGAGCTGCCCGAACTGGGTGATTATATAATTGACAATGGTTTCAGCGAGGGTCATCTAGATATGCGCTTATGTCAAGCTACATCAAGGCTCTTTGAAATAAATGATTATGCTTCTGTCGTGCGAGCAACCTTCCCCGTACTCTCCTCCAGACTTCGTAGAATTTTTGGAGTCGAAGATGGAAGTGATGGTGAAAATTTAGTCAATATTATCTTTGGGCAGGGAGGAGGGTTAAATCCAGCGGCATTATCTCGCGAAGAAAAAACTGCCTATCGAAACTTGATCGCAGGCTTCTATGCAGTTTATAGAAATAAATTCAACCATGAAGACTCCTCGCCAACTTTTGTGCAAGCGAATGGTGTGGTAGAAATGGCGAACTCATTGATTATCGATCTAGAGTTGGTTGCCGAAGCTTCAATGCGAGCAAATTCAGAGTAAGGCTATTTTGGTGTTTACTTATCGCAGCCAATATTTCACTTTCGGCGCGCAGCGTGCAAAGTGAATCGGCCCTGGTTTCATATTTACCTTCGATTGACTTTTTTCGGGCAAAAAGTAATAAAAGGCTAGCGTCCGCCTCTGGCCGCTAGCTACTCCCATTTTCCGTCGCTATTGCGTAGCTCAACCAGAATAGGGTTCCATCCACAGATCAAGGATGGAGACCCTCATGTACCTGGCTGAACTCACCATAAAAAACTTCCGCAAGCTGCGTGACGCCAAGCTGAAATTTCAGCCTGGACTGAATGTTCTCGTCGGCCCCAACAACGTGGGCAAAAGCGCCGTTGTAGACGCCCTTCGGACTCTCTTGGCCGGGCATGAGGAGCCGTATCCACGTCTCGATGTCGCTGACCGCCATAGACCTAAAGCAGGCGAACAAGAAGGCGACATCAGCTTCCATTTCATCTTCAAGGGTCTCAGTCACGACGACGAAGCCGATTTCATCGCAGCTCTGCAGCCCAGTGCTGACAACACCATGGAAGCGCACATCCACGTCAGGTACACCGATGCCGATCAGACCGGCCGCTTCCGGGTGAAACGGTGGTGCGGGAATCACCAAGACATCCCGCTCACCTCGGACATGATGGAAAATCTGCGCGGCGTCTATCTGCAACCTCTTCGTGACGCCGCCCAAGGGCTGCGTCCAAGTCGCAATAGCCAGTTGGCTCGCCTACTTCACCTCCTGACCGATGATGAAGGGCGAGAGGAGATCAACACTGCGTTGAAAGAGCTAGATGAGCAGCTGCAGCAGAACGAGGCGATCAAAAGTACCCATGCAGCGATCTCAACGCGGCACGGCTCCATGATGGGTGAGCAGCTGGCGCAGGTACTGGCTGTCGGGCTCAGCGCAACCGATTTCCAGCGCCTCTCGGCTCGCCTCTCCCTGACTGCTCAGTCCATGGAAATTGAGCAAAACGGCCTTGGCTTCAACAATCTGATTTTCATGGCTGTAGTGCTCAGTGAGCTGGCTAAGAATCCTGAAGCTGCGTACCGAAGTTTGATAGTAGAGGAGCCGGAAGCCCACCTCCACCCGCAACTGCAACGCGTTCTTCTGAGTTACCTGGCCGGCATTCCGACCAAAGAAGGTGAAAAGCCGGTGCAATTGTTCGTCACCAGCCACTCGCCGAACTTCGCCAGCAATTCGAAGCTTGAGTCCTTGGTGTGCTTAATCGAAAACGAAGCCGGCGTGGAGACCTTCTTTCCACGAGATGTCCAGTTCGCGAAAGGCAAGCGGGAAAAACTGGAGCGCTACTTGGACGTGACCCGAGCTGAGCTGTTCTTCGCCCGCCGCGTTATTTTCGTAGAGGGGGCCGCAGAGCTCATGCTGGTCGACGCGCTCGCGAAGATCTTGGGATTCGACTTGAGGGAATATGGCGTCAGTCTCATCAGCGTAGAGGGGCTAAATTTCGACTCGTTCCTGCCGCTGTTTGGAGAGAAAGGGCTGCGGATCCCGGTGTCGGTCATCACCGATGCGGACCCGTTCGAAGAAGAAGTGGTACCTGAACTCGCCGAGGGTGAGCGACCTGCCGAGGAAATTCAGGAGGATCTGCTCGCTGAGGCAGCCTACCTCGACGAAGCAGATGCAGAAAACGGGGATGAAGCCGAAAAGCGGGCCGACGAAGCTGCCGAGCCGAAGAAAAAGAAAAGGCTAATAGCTGTATACCCTGCGCTCGGCGAAAATGTTCGGATATCGAGCAACACTCTGAAAATGAAGGAATCCGAAGATCAGTTTGTGAAGGTGTACCACGGAGTTAAGACCCTTGAATACGACTTGGCGTTACAGGGGGAAAATCGAGACGCAATGCTGAAAGCATTGGCTGAACTTCATCCTAGGATCTCTGTGGCGCTGCGGAAAATCGTAGACGGCACGCCGGACAACACTGCCAAAGCCAAGGCGCTGTTTTGCGGGATGTTCGAGCGCAAAGACACCAATTGCGATGTGCAGAAGGGAAGCTTCGGCCAAGCGCTTGCTGAACAGATTTCTTTAACGCCCGGATTCAAGGTCCCTGAATACCTCGCGCAAGCGATCCAGCATGTTTGCCAGGGAGCGGACAAGACATGAAGCTATCCGATGAGCAGAAAGCTGTAATCGAAGCGCCCTTAGAACCGATGGCAGTCACTGCTTGCGCCGGCAGTGGCAAAACAGCCACCGCTATTCGGCGGCTGATCGCCATTAGGCAAAAATTGGCCGATCACCGCGGCCGCGTCGTGCTGTTGTCGTTTTCCAATGTGGCCGTGAATACCTTCAACAAGGGCTACGCAGAGCTCGCTTCGGATCTGCCGGACGGAGCTAATCGCAAGCGCGTAGAAGTGGACACGCTAGACGGATTTTTCACCCAGCATGTTCTGCGCCCCCATGCCTACCGCACCATGGGCGCCACGCGGACCCCCTATCTTGTATCTGGTTCGGAGCCGTTCTTAAGTAGCTTCCAGTACTGGAAGAGCAAAACCGAGCGCCCAATCCCGATCAAGGATGTGCAGGTGAGCGTAGAGAATCGAAAGCTGGTCTTCTTTGTTGACACCAAAGGGGTTGTGGAACCGCTTGATCACGGAAAGGCCAAAGAAGTCATCGAAAAGCTGGGGCGCACTGGCGCATATACCCATGATCTAGGGCGCTATTGGGTAATTCGAACGCTACTTCATCAACCGGCCATTCTCAAGGCATTGGCCACCCGCTATCCGCATGTTCTGGTCGACGAATCACAGGATTTGGGCACGATGCACAAAGTAACCTTGGAAATACTCATCAAGGCGGGTGTGCAGGTTTCGCTGATCGGTGACGTTAACCAGGGCATCTTTGCCTTCGCCGGCGCTGATGGTATGTTTTTGAAAACCTACGCCGACCGCTCGGGAGTTAAAGATTACAAGCTCACCCGCAACTACCGCTCCCTCCCCCCTATCATCGATATTGCGAACCGCCTATGCGGCCGAACCGATGAGCCAGACAGGCAACCCGGGAAGGGTGGAGCATTTTTCGTAGGGTACAAGGATACCGAGTACCTTAAGCTGATCCGCTCTTTCCAAGTTCGTCTTGGCGAGCTGGGCATACCGGCAGCAGACGCAGTCATTCTCAGCAGGAACACGGATCGCGCCGCCAAGCTTGCAGGTACAAAAGCCGCCCCAGGACAGGGAGTTGTGAGCATTTTTGCAGGGGCTGCATTGGCCCGCGATCAGCAGCACCGCTATCAGGAGGCTTTCCGTCTGGTATGCAGGGCGGTAGTGGAGCTTATCGACGAAGCACCGCCTGGACTCAGCTCGGCGCTGCAGGGTTCGCCTCATGAAGTCTGGATGATGAAACTAAGACGGTTGCTATGGACGTTTACACGCAATGCAGAGACGGGGCTCCCGCCTTCTTCGCTCCAAGCCAAAGCAGAATGGCATCCGAAATTGGTCGCAAATCTGCGCGCCTTGCTTACCCAAATGGATCAACTATTCGGGCTGAAAACAGTCGCTACGTTCGGAAATAAGATGGCCAAGAAGCGCTTGGAGGACATTGCGCTCAGCGGTGCCAAAGCTAATGACCAAGAACCTCATGGCTTAAGAGTTGAAACTATTCACCAGGTAAAAGGCGAATCCATCGACGCAGTGCTCTACGTGGCGACGAAGGCTAACATCACAGCATTGCTGTCCGGCACGGGTACGGAAGACGGCCGGATCGGTTACGTGGCACTGACAAGAGCGAAAAACCTCTTTTGGCTTGCCGTCCCCCACAGCTGCTTGGGTGAAATGCGCACAGACTTGATCCACGCTGGCTTCATCGAGGCTGCAACACATTAGTATTGGGCTAACTAGGCTCCATCGAACATGTGTATATACACTCGCGTGACCAGTCACTTGAATTAGATTTGGCCTGTATTTCGTATGGCTTAGGGAAACAGTAGCCATCCATGATCGGCAGCTAACGACCCAAAATTACCCTTCACTAGGGGCCGCAATCGGCCCGAAGCGGCCGTTCGTGACGGTCTACCATTCAATGAGCCCCCTTCGCAGGGACCTGAAATGATGTATAAACTGCCAGTCTTACCTCGCGACCATTAGATGTACCAGAAGCTCAGGATGGAGGCAGCTTTTGAAAAGAAGAGTTGATGATGCTATGGCAGAGCTCGCATCTGCATATGGCGGAATAGAGAAATTTCACGCCGAACAAAAGACAATATCAGATGAGGCAGAAAAAGCTTGGAATTCGGACGTCATTAGCATAGGTCGAGTCCTCAGATCTCATCTTTACGTTGAATACTATCTAAACAACTATCTTGAGAAAAAACTCAATATCACAAGAGACCAAATAAAAGAACTTACTTTTCATAAAAAAAATCAAAAGCTTAAGAAAGGGAAAAGCGAACTAAAAGATCTCACAGCCTCCATAGGGAGAATAAATCATGTTAGAAATAGAATGTCGCACAACCTTAGCGCAACGATCAATAGCGAAGATGCTGATTACTTCAGATCAGTTGAGAGATTCAAGCCTTACTACTTTATAATAAAGGCCTCCATAGATGAAAGCGATCCTGTTAAAGTGTATGAGGTGTACTGCCAATTTGTTGCCCAAAAGATCATGGAGGCATTAAACCCAAAGCAGCACTTTCTCGACAACGTGATGAAAGCCCTTTCAAAAGACGCAGTAGATGTTTATCGAGGGCGACTGCCACCGCGCAATGAAGTAGAACGTTCTGAATGAACAGCATTTTTTGGGCGCCTGCCGCTCATGCGTACCTCTCCAGTGAAAATCTGAAGGATCAAGTTGGTCACTAGGCGAGCTTTCAAAGAAAGAAAGTTGAAAGCATTACGTTACTTTTCGAGCATTAATGGGCAGCTTATAGAAAACACAATAAGTCTCGGAAAAAATCGGGCTGATACGCTTCACTTGAAAGTATTGAGACATATTGTTGACGGCGACTTCACTCCCAGGGTTGACCAGACCAACTGGGGGCGGAAAATCCGCGATGGGGGGGGGTGACGGTTTAAAGAGCAATGACTACTTTTAGCCGGTAGCGGTCGCTTGCCAATGTCCGCTTCTGGCCGATAGCGGACGCTCGCAACGAGCAACGCGGTCTTGAATCGCACCTTGATAGGTGAGCTGGCTCACGTTCCTCATGTCGATTATCAGCGGTTTACACAGCCACGTTTAAAGTCACCCGCCGTAACCTCCCCAAGGCTACAACGCCTTGCGTCATTGCCTACGACTACGCCAGAATCCGCCGGCTTGTGCGTCTACGACGCGGGTCTTATCGTTTCCCCCGTCACCGAAAAATCAGTGACGGGGTTTGGTAGCCCCGGATTATCGTAGGTTGCATAAGCATCATGATGTGCAGTGTCTGAAAGGCTCCGCGTCATGGTGGTCATGCACAGGGCGTCTTCGGGCGCGCCGGTTCCTACGTCCCGGTCTACCAACCTGAGCATGGCCGCCACCCATCGTTTGGTAGCGAGAGTGTCGGCTCCCATTTGACGATGTAGGAGTTTCACCATGATCAAACCAACACCCAACCCGCCCGAAACCGACCCAACCTCCCCCTACGAATCCCCCAACTCAAAAAAACTCCACGACGCCGCCGAGCGTGCGCTGGATCACTACCTCTTCCCCGCCGCCGGGGTCATGTCGTCCTGCAACGAGCCCGAGCGGATGTACCTGGCCAATCCGAAGTTCAACACCGAATGTTTGCTGGCCAATGCCAGCGAAACCCTGAGTTCTGCGAGCGAGATGCTCAGTAACTTCGCCGCCCTGCTCGATCCCTCGAACCGCAAGACGGCGCTGGGTATTGCGCAGGTGGTGATGATTGCCGAGCTGGCGGTGAATCAAGCGCTGGATCACGTCGAAGTGGCGTAACCGGTTGGCTCCTGTAGAAGCAGTCGATGGCTGCTTCTACAGCGCCATTCGTTGAGTGTTTTTGTTGCAGGAACGGATGCGATTTCGGCGGGTATGCGATACCTTGCGGCCACGAAACCGGCTTGTATTCATGGAGGAAACATTGCGAATTTACATTGCAGGGGCTTCGTGTGCGGGCGTGGCCACGCTGGGTCGAAACAGCGTTGACTCGATGTCGCCGAATGTCATTCGTGCGTTGCCGCAAGCATGAAGCTAAAACCGCTCCTCATCAGCCTCCTCTGCTGCATCAGCCCCCTGTCCCACGCAACCGACGTCCCGATCAAAGAACACATGCCCTTTGTAAATGCCCGAAAGGCCTTGATCAAAAACGGCTGGAAGCCGAACCCGACCTACACAGGTGAATACGGGGTCGAAAACATCCTCCAGAGAAAAGGCTTCACTGAAATCGAGTCGTGCACGGTTGGTCTTCAATTCTGCAGTTTCAACTACGTCAGGAACGGCGTCTGCCTGGGTGTGGCGACTGTAGGGGAAGAGGTCAAAGACATGAAGGTCTATTCCTGGAGCTTCAAATGTCCTGAGCAGGATTGAGATCCCTTTTTACTGGTCACGCCCCAAGCGGACATCTAAATACCTGCACTTGTATATTCCCGACAGACAGATCTTCACCACTAACGCGCTGAATCAGGAAGGCACACGTTTATGGATCAGAAAAATGGCCAGGCTGGCAATGTCGACTGGGTCATCCGCAGTGTTCAACCTGGAGGGATCGAGCGAATCGAAGCGTGGTTTGGCAGCCACGGCTACGATCCGCATCGCCATGACACCTATTCGATCGGTCGAACGTTGGCAGGCGTGCAGAGCTTTCACTACAAAGGGTCGCTGCGCCACGGTGTTCCCGGCAACACGCTCGTGCTTCACCCCGACGAACTCCACGATGGTATGGCCGGCACCGATGCAGGCTTTCGTTACCGTATGGCCTACGTTGATCCCGCACTAATCCAGAACATCCTGGGGGGAGAACCCTTGCCCTTTATCGCGGGGGGAATTTCGAGCGATCCGCGTCTGTTCCATGCCAGTGCAGCTTTCATGCAAGCAATGGATCATCCACTGGAGACACTGGAGGAACAGGACGCGCTATTTGACTTGGCAATGGCGTTGCGTGCCGTCGGTGGCAAGCCACGCGGGCGCAAGCGTCTGGATTACTGTGCAGCCGAGCGCGCCAGAGCGTTCATCCTGGAACATCTGCATTCATGCATTACGCTGGAGATGCTGGAGCGTGCCAGTGGGCGCGAACGCTGGAGCCTGTCACGCGACTTCAGAACGCTTTACGGTACGAGCCCTTACCGATTCGTCACCCTGCGCCGCCTGGATCGGTTCCGCGCATTGGTGCTTGAAGGTTTCACTCTGGTGGATGCCGCCCTCGTCGCGGGTTTCCACGATCAAAGTCATATGACGCGACACTTCACTCGCTGCTACGGAATACCACCCATGCGCTGGCTGGAACGATTGCGGGCCGCACGCTGACTTGCAGGATCGTACAAGAGTGCCCTGCTCCATGCGCTATAGGCTGGCGACTTCAACCACAGAGGATCCGTCATGTCAGTGCACCGTCATCACCAATCATCAGTTCCTGTAAACCTGATACGTAAGGCTTCGCTCATCGAACAGCAATGGAGCCCCAGGGTTGTTGCAGAGATGAATGACTACCAGTTCAAGGTTGTGCGAATAGAAGGCGAATTCATCTGGCACTCACATCCTGAGACCGACGAAGCATTTATTGTCTTGGAGGGCACCCTGCGCATAGACCTGCCGGAAGGCTGCGTCTATGTGAATCCGGGTGAACTCTATGTGGTACCCCGTGGCGTTGAACATCGGACGGCTGCTAAAGGTGAAGCAAAACTGATGATGATCGAGCCACGAGGTATTTTGAACACCGGACATGAAGATGACGAAAGAACGGCCTTGAATGACGTCTGGATATAATCCAACGCACATCCCGCCATGTGAATGGAAGGCCGCAGGTCGTGCAGGTTTTGACGGGGAGCTCGCTTTTTTTCACAGCGACTCCCCATCGTCCAATTGCTTGAGCAACCACTCGCCGCGCTGCCAAAGCGCCTGTTGTCTGGATTCCGGCATGCGGTCGAGGTTTTTGTAGATGATACTCATGCGTTGGTTGCCGCGCAGTCGGTCGCCATGACGCATTAGAAAGTGCCAGTAGAGCGAGTTGAACGGGCAAGCGTCGTCTGTGGTGCTTTCGCTCACTTTGTAGGCGCAGCCACGGCAATAGTCGGACATGCGTTTGATGTATTGGCCGCTCGCACAATAGGGTTTGGAACCGAGATAGCCGCCATCGGCGTGCATGACCATGCCCAGCGTATTGGGTAGTTCCACCCAGTCGAAGGCGTCCATGTAGATCGCCAGATACCACTCGCATATTTCACTCGGTGCGATACCGGCGAGCAGTGCGAAGTTGCCGGTCACCATCAATCGTTGGATGTGGTGCGCGTAGGCATGTTCCAGGCTCTGGCTGATGGCTTGGCGCATGCAGTTCATCTGCGTTTTACCTGTCCAGTAGAACTCTGGAAGCGACCGCGTATTACCAAAGGCATTTCCCTGGGCATAGTCCGGCATCTTCAGCCAGTAGACCCCTCGGACATACTCACGCCAACCGATCAGTTGTCGAATAAAGCCTTCGGCGGCGTTGAGTGCAATGCTGCCGGACCAATAGGCAGATTCCACATCACTGCAAAGCTGGCGAAGATCCAGCAAGCCGATATTAAGTGCCGCGCTTATACGAGCATGAAACAGAAACGGCTCATCGCTGGCCATGGCGTCTTGATAGTCGCCGAAGGCTGCCAGGCCCCAATCGAGAAAGTAATCCCACAGGGCCTGAGCTTCGGCGTGGGTGACCGGATAGTCGAACGTGTCGAGGGCGCCATAGTGACCGGAGAAGTGTTTGGCAACTAACGCCAGCACATCCCGGGTGATTGCGTCTGGCGTAAAACGGGCTGGCGCAGGCGGCCTGACGCCCTTGGGCAAGGCTTTGCGGTTTTGCGCGTCAAAGTTCCAGGCGCCTCCGACCGGGGTGCCGTCGCCATTGAGTAACAACTTGCTCTTGCGGCGCATCTCTCGATAAAAATACTCCATGCGCAGCTGTTTTTTGCCCTGCGCCCAGTGAGCGAAATCGGCACGTGAGCAAAGAAAGCGACGATCGGAATGCCACTTGATCGCCAAGCCACAGTCCCTGATTGAATGCTCCAACCGCCAGTCACCGCACTCCGTGATGTGCAGTTCATCCGGTTGCAGGCGTGACTGCCAGCGGCGTAATTCGCTCGGCACGGAGCCGGTATTTTCCGGATCATCGAGCGTTACGTACTGCACCCTGATTCCCCTCTGCTGCAACGCTTCGGCGAAATGACGCATAGCGCTGAAAATCAGGACGATCTTTTGCGGATGATGAGGAACATGGCTGGCCTCTTCCATCACCTCGACCAGAAGCACCGTATCGCGCTCTTGATCCAGCCCCTGCAGAGAAGCGAGGTCGAAAGATAATTGGTCGCCCAGGACGAGGCACAATCGGCGAGTCGTATTCATCAATCAGGTTCCAGTTGATGGGGGCGTACAGGCCCAATGACTGCGTAGATGTGATCCACGGAATGGCTTTCAAGAAGTGAGGGCTTGAATTCTTATACAAGAAATCAGAAATGTACAATTTTATTGCAGAGTATCGACTGCGACACGCCAAGCGCTTCACCAAAACCAATACGGCAAATACTTCGGCGTAGGCTCGATCATGAGTTCCAGGTGGTAGGTGATGGGGTTGAAGAAGAACATATCCAGTATCAGAAACGCCCCTACCCCAAACGACAGTGTCATGAACTCACGGTAGCGATGCCCGGCGAAGTACTCGCGCCTGGCATGGTAAAAGCTCAACAGCGCAAACAGCCCTGAGCCTGCACCCAGGTAGTTGGGCTGCAATGGGACTTGGGCGAAGTTGTTGTATACCAGCACCGACAACAGCAGGCCCAAACCCAACACTGGCAACTTGAGACAAAACTGCATCAAGCCGTTTTTGGCGCGTACGAATGTCGCTTCATGGCTGACAAAGAGGTAGGCCGCCAACAGGGAAATGGCCGGTGTGATTGCCAGTATGTAGCGTGCTTTCTTGGAGCTTGGGATCGTGAACAGTACGAGCAGTACCAACAGCCACCCCGTTAAATAGAGCAGCAGGTCGATGTCTTTATCGCGGGTCGAGCGGAAGAACAGTTTGTACTTCTTCAGCATCACGTTGATGGCGTAAAACACCGTAATGCCATAGGTAAACAAGCCTGCGGAGAAGTAGAAGTAATAGCGCGGCGCGTGGTCGGAACCGAAGCGTCCGATGCCCTGCATGTTCAGCACTTCTTCCAGGAACGATGCCCCCCCTTGCGCGTAGGCTGCCCATGCCAGCAGCACAACGCCAACGGCCAGAATCAGGCCCGATAAAAATGAAAACAGCAGCAACATGCGCCATTGGCGGCTCAGAACGTAGTAAGCGCCAATCACACTTGCCGGCCCGATCAAACCGATCGGCCCACGAAACGCAAAGCCCAGCGCCAGGCCCACGAACAGAAACGCCAGGCGCCGCGGGTCTTTTTTCATTTCGGCCGAATAGGCCACGTAGAAGCACATCACCGTAAACAGCGCCGGATAGATATCCAGAGCCAGCGAGTTCACGCCATCGAGAAAGGCCCAGGTCAACAGGCTGAAAAGTACGCCGTAGGCGCCCCACTTCTTGCTGTGCAGCGCCCCCAACCGATAGGTGAACACCAGCATCAGCGACGCGGCCACACAGGACGGAAATCCCATTGAAAGAATGGACACGCGGCCGAACGGCAAGGAAACCAGATAGACCAACAAGGTATTGAGGACGGTGTAGTCGGGATAAGGCTTGAGGTCGTCGGCAATGGGGAACAGCGTGACGCCGTGCAGCAACATGTACTCGGCAAAGTCGACAAAACGTGTGGTGTAGTTGAGAACGGCCGGTTTGTACTGCAACACCATGAACACGGCCAGTGTCATGAAGAAAATGCTCAGGCATGGATTTCTTGCAATCAATCCTTTCAACATGCCTGCCCGCCAAGTGCGCTCTACAACAAGCGGGGCATCATATCGATCCATCGTTAACCCTTTAGTGAAGTTGTTCTTTTTGGCCAGAATCCTGAAGTTCCGATAACGCAGATATTGAAGTTATGTTTTCCGGAAAGTTGAATTTGAGCCTAGCCCACGGCAGGGACTATTCAAGCATGACGCGCCCCAACACTCCCTGAACAAGACGGATGAAAGTCAATAAAAAGCCCGGCCAGACACCTTCGTCATTGACGAAGAGTATCCAGCCGGGCTTTTGGCTGTTCAGTTACTGGTTATTGACGGTGATGTAGGGGTCCCAGGTGTGGTCCGGGCCAATCTGGTTAAGGTCACGGTCGTACAAGGCAAACTCGATGGTGTACCAGAGCTTGCCTGGATTCAGAGCAGTGGCTTGCCACATGGAATACGTTACATCGGTTTTGGAAATACCGCCGGGAGCCCCCTTGTTCAGATAGATCACCACACCCGGTACGTTGAAAGAGACCGGTGGCGAGATGGTGCCTTTGTAATCGCCGCCCTGATGAGGATCGCCGGGCTGGACGTTCTTGATCTGGGCGATGCGGTCGAAGTTGCGCGACAGCGTAGTGGCACGCCAGCGGATGTTGTCGCCGGTTTTGACATCGATCCACAACTCGTTGCCGCCTTCGCCGGTGTTGCCACTGGCATGGGGATCGACGGCATCGCGCGTTACCAGCATGGAAATCGCACCGCCGACGTCACCGGGATGGGCAAGCAGGTAATCGGCATCGATATTGACGAGCACGTCGTAAGTATTGGTCGCACTGGACATTTTGCTGCTCCTTGTTGGAATGGCAGAAACGACCGCGCCCGTAAAGGCTGTCCGGCTCATCCGGTCCCTGGATGCGGTCTGCGGAGAACGATAGGAGATGGCTTTGTGATGTCAACGTGCGATCAGTTGACGCGGGGAAAACGCAGCGAAACACGCCGTGACCAAAGTGTTGATCCAGGGCTGCCCGGGTCGATCCCCTCATCGACTACAAGGCAATTTCTGACAGATTGAACTGCAGAAGACGTACAGACTTTGCTGGCGTTTGCCGGGCAGCAGTCCCCTTCAGCCTTCATCAGCCTTTTTTGTCGCTGCCTTTTATGTTTTCAATCAGGTCAACCACATAGTCCTGGTTGAAACCCGCGACAAATGACCAGAACAGCAATTTGGCGTAGGCCGCGTACCCTTCTGCATGTTGGCAAAAGATGTCATTGAAGATTTGCTTCAGACATTGTGGATCCTCATCCGGAACGATCACCGGAAACAGATCGCCCCGGATAACGCCGGAAAGGAACAAGAGGTACAACAGCCCCGCCAGTATCCCGCCTATGAACGAAGGCAGGATCAGCGCGAACCATGATCGGGAGAGGTTTTCGATTTCCGGGTCGGTGAGTATCGACAGTCGTCGGTGAAACCCTACATAGCCTCCAACGTTCCCGGCGATACAAACGATAAAAGGCACTTTGTAGTCGGGCAGACTGTAAGTGACGGCAATCGCCAGCACCAACAGGGCGATGAAAATCCAGAATATGCGCTTCCAGATAACGTTGAGGTCTTCCTGACGATTCATGATCAGCTCCCTGATCCTGGCCGTGTACTGATTTTCTAGACGATAGACGAATCCTGTCGCGCACAGGGGGGATCAAACCGGAAAATGCCTCGAAGGCCCGCTTCCGAAGCCAGGTGCACCCTCGCGGGAGGCCCGATAAAGCAGTCGATACGCCGTCACCAATTGATCCTGATTGAACGCCAGATTGCGGCCGCTGGGGTTGGGCAGGATCCACACATTTGCTCCGCCGAACGTCCTGTCCTGCGCGCCCCATCCAAACGTTTTTTTCCCGGACAAACCGGCATAGGCAGCCTTGCCGAGAAACGCCACATAACGCGGCGCATAACGTTTGATCTTGCGCTCAAAGTCCCCCGCCGCTGCGGTGAATTCCTGCGCCGACAGTTGATCCGCCCGTGCCGTCGGCCGCTCGACCACGGCCGTCAGCCCGCAGTGAAACTGCAGGATCGAGCGATCGTCCTGCGGGCTGAGCTCGTGGGGCGTGAAACCGGCCAGGTGCAAGGTGCGCCAGAAGCGGTTGCTGCGTCCGGCGAAGTGATGTCCCTGCTCTGCCGCCAATAACCCCGGATTGATTCCGCAGAACACCACGGACAGGCCTTCGGTCAGGATGTCCTCAAGCCCGTTCAACCGCAGATCACCTTCACCGCATCGCGCGCCTGACCCGCCAGTTCTTCGCGGGATTTACCGGCGCGGGCGCGGATCGAGATGCTGTGCAGCAGCGATGATGCGAGCATGGCCCGCGCCGCTGCATCGACATCGCCGGTCAGTTCACCGGATTCGATCGCCCGTTGCAGACGGGCTTCAAGATCGGCATCGAGCTGGCTAAGGCGGCGGGACAGCACGTTACGGATTTCCGGGTCTTCGACCGCTTCGGTGGTGGCTGTGCCGATGGCGAAACAGCCGCGTGGCTGGCCGTCGCCGGAAAAGTAGATCGCCAGTTGCCCTTCGTAAAATGCGATGAGTGCCTGTTCCAGGGTCAGGCTGCTGTCGTTCAGCGCGGCCTGCATGGCGGCGTGGGCGGAGGCCCAGTATTGGTCGAGCGCCTTGATGTAGAGCGCGTGTTTGTCGCCGAACGCGGCGTACAGGCTGGGGCGGTTCATGCCGGCGGCGCTGGCGATGCTATCCAGTGAAGCGCCGGAATAGCCGGTGTTCCAGAACACGCCAAGGGCCTGCTGCAGCGCGGTTTGCGGGTCATAGGCCCGTGGCCGGCCACGGCCTTTTCCTTCTGTCGGTTTATTTTGTGCCATGTCGTACAAATTCCTTGCGAGGAAATGAAGTCGCTCATATTCTTACACCATCGCACAAAATTAAGGAATCAGAAATTCCTTGATCGGCAGGTTTGTTGTAACAGCGCTCGAACCGGGTCCGGCGACGACGAAAACAGCGGCACGGAGTGATCCTCCCCCGCCGCGAATGGATTTGATGACTCACGCATTCAATGCCGTCCAGGCGCCCAGCCTTTTGGAGAGCCGTTCATGACTCAGCAATTCGATCTCACCGCAGAACAAGCCCGCGCGCACCCCGTCGACGCGCCGCCGAAAATACCGCTCAAGCAGAGACTGCGCCCGGTCTTCATGTGGGGCCTCCCCGCGCTTTGCGCCGCGATTGGCTACGGCCAGTACGTGGCCAACGAGCCCTTCGTCTCCACCGATAACGCCTACGCCCGCGTGGCCAAGGCCTCGATCAACGCGCGGATTTCCGGGCAAGTGGTCGAGATCGCCGTGGACGACAACCAGCCAGTACGCAAAGGCCAGGTGCTGTTTCGCATCGACCCCAAGCCGTTGCAGATCGCCGTCGACCGGGCCGAAGCGCAACTGGCCAACGCACGCCTGCGCATCGACGGGCTCAAGGCCAGTTATCGCCAGCAGCAAGCCGAGCTGCAATCGGCGAAAGCCTCGGCGGATTACGACCAGAAGGAGTTCGCCCGCAAGAAAGCCTTGATCGCCACCGAATTCGTGTCGAAGGCGCTTTTCGAGCGCGCCGAAACTGACCTGAAAGTCTCGCGCCAACGCATCGCGTCCATCGAGCAACAGATCGCCAACACCGTCGTCGCGTTGAACGGCAACCCGGACATCGCCCTCGACAATCACCCGACCGTGCGCGAAGCCAAGGCTCAGCTCGATGAAGCGCAGTTGTATCTGTCCTACGCCACGGTGACGGCGCCGGACGACGGCATCGTCGCCAAGGTCGATGATTTGCAGGTGGGCAACTACGTCAACAACGGCGCGCCGGCGTTTGCGCTGATTTCCGACCGGGAAATCTGGGTCGAGGCCAACTTTCGCGAGACCCAGTTGACGCACATGCGCCCCGGTCAGACCGCGACCGTCACCCTCGATACCTACCCGGATCGCCCGCTCAAGGCGCACGTGATCAGCATGAGCCCCGGCGCCGGTGCGGACTTCGCGCTGCTGCCGCCGGAGAACGCCACCGGCAACTGGGTGAAAGTGGTGCAGCGGGTGCCGGTGCGTCTGGAACTGGACGAGGCCGACTCTGCCCTGCCGCTGTTCTCCGGCACCAGCGCCACGGTCAAAGTCGACACCGGGCATCGCTCGCCCTGGTGGCATCCGCTCAAGTCGTTGTTGTCTGCGGGTAATTCGTGATGAACAGCTCAACAGCCGATGCGCGGGCACTGCGGTTTGTCGTCCTGCTCGCCACCTATATGCAGTCAGCCAACCTGCCGTTGCCGAACGCCGCGCTGCGCTTGATTCAGGGCAGTCTGTCGATGACCGACGATCAGGCCGGGTGGATTTTCACGTCTTATCTGGCCGCGAGCGCGATCACGATGCCGGTCGCGCAATGGCTGGCCGGACGCTTCGGTTTGAAGCGGGTTTACCAGACCTCACTGCTGCTGTTCGCCCTGGGTCTGTGGCTCGGCACATTGGCCGGCACGCCGCTTGAATTCATCGCTGCCCGCATCCTGCAAGGTCTGGCCAGCGGCGTGATTGCGCCGTTGTCGATGGCCATCGCCCTGGAGACATTGCCAGCAGAAAAGCGCCCTGCGTTCGGGCCGAAATGGACGGCACTGGTGCTGTTCGGCATCGTCAGCGGCCCGAGCATTGGCGGTCTGATCTGCGAGTATTTCGACTGGCGGCCGATGTTCTACCTCAGCCTGCCGCTGACGGCGTACATCTTCATGGTGGTGACTTTGTTGCTCGCCGAGAAGAAAGCGGACCCGCGCCCGACGTTCGACTTTTTCGGTTTCGCCAGCTTCACCGCCGGCATGATCGGCCTGCAGATGCTGCTTGATCGCGGCGAACGGCTGGACTGGTTCGACTCGCCGGAAATCTGGATCGAAGCACTGACCTGCGCACTCGGCCTGTACCTGTTCGTCGTCCATACGCTGACCCGCAAGACGCACTTCCTCAGCAAAGGCTTGTTCGGCGACCGCAACTTCATGCTCTCGACTGTGATGTTCTTCGCCTTGGGCTTTGTGCTGTTGTCGACCATGGCCCTGACCTCGCCGATGCTCGATGAAATCCTCGGTTATCCGCCGGACACCACCGGGTTGCTGACCGTCCCCCGTGGCATCGGACTGGTGGGGGCGTTTCTGCTGATGATGCGCGCGCCGGCGTGGATCGATACCCGGTTATTCGTCGCGGCCGGCATCGCGCTGGTGGTGTACGCCAACTGGCTGATGCTCGGTTACTCGCCGCTGATGGACTGGACGCCCGTGGCGGTCAACGGGTTTATCCAGGGCGTCGGTCTCGGCATCCTGATGCCGGCGCTCAGCAAGACCGCGTTCAGCACCATCGACCCCAAGCTGCGCCCGGAAGCCACCGGTTTCTTCAACCTGATGCGGGTCTACGGCAGCACCCTCGGCGTGGCCGTGGTGCAGATCTTTTTCTTCAACAACACCCAGACGGTGCACTCGGCGCTGGTCAGTCAGCTGACGCCTTATCGCGTGGCCCTGCCGACGTCGTTGCCGGCGCTCGAAGGCCTCAACCATCTGGTCACCCACCAGGCGGCGTTCGTCGCGGTGATGGGCCAATTCAAGATTCTGATGCTGGCGATGCTCGTCGTGAGTCCGCTGGTGATGTTCCTGCGCAAGCCTGTTGCGGCCAACTGATGACGTGGAGTCTGAACCATGAAAGCTTCTATGCGCTTCACCCCGCTGGCGATGCTGGTGATGTTGTCCGCCTGCACCGTCGGCCCTGATTTTCAGCGGCCTGCCGAGAGCCCGTCGCAGCATTACGATCAAGCGGCCGAACAGCATTTCGCCATGGGCCAGCGGATCAACGGCGACTGGTGGGCGGCATTCCGTTCGCCAAAACTCGATCAAGTGGTACGCCGCGCCATCGACGGCAACCTCGAACTGGCGGCAGCCGATGCCACCCTTCGCCAGGCCGCCGCTTCGGTCGCGGCGGCGGAAGGTGCCTTGTATCCGCAGGTGGATTTCGCTGCTTCTGCCGGGCGCCAGCGCACCCACAATGGGCCTGAGCCGGTGGTCTCCAATTTCTACGGGATCGGGCCACGGGTCGCGTTCGATCTGGACGTCTTTGGTGGCAACAAACGCGCGGTCGAGCAGCAACAAGCGCTGACCGATCTGCAAAAACATCGCTACGAAGCAGCCTGGCTGACCTTGACCGGCGACGTTGCCAGTCAGGCACTCGTGCTGGCGTCGGCCAACGCGCAGATCCAGGCCGTGGAAACCCTGCTGGCCAACGACGCGAAAAACCTCGATCTGGTGCGCAGGGCTCAAACGAGCGGCACCACCACCCAAATCGACGTGTCGCTGGCCGAAACCCGCCTTGCACAGGATCGCACGCTGTTGCCGCCCCTCGCCCAACAGCGCGATGCGGCCCGTCACGCATTGTCGATTCTGACCGGCAAAGGCCCGGCGGACTGGATCGCGCCGGACTTCAGCCTCGATGAGTTCGCCTTGCCGTCGAACATCCCGGTCAGCCTGCCATCGGCCATGGCTCGTACCCGGCCGGACATTCTCCAGGCTGAATCCGAACTGCACATCGCCAGCGCGGCGGTGGGCGTCGCGACTGCCAATCTCTACCCGCATGTCGAGCTGTCAGCCTCGCTGATGCAAGCCGCGTCGGGTAATGGCGGCGCCGCACTCTGGGGATTTGCCGCCGGTCTGACGGCGCCGATCTTCAATGGCGGCACGCTCAAGGCTGAGCGCGAAGGCGCCGTCGAGGGCTACAACGCGTCGCTCGCCCGCTATCAACAGACGGTGATTCAGTCCTTCGGCCAGGTCGCGGACACCTTGCAGGCGCTCAACCACGGCGCCGAACAAAACCTGGCGCAGGACGACGCCTTGCGTGCCGCCGACACCAGCCTGCGCCTCAATCGCCAGGCCTACGCCCAAGGCGAAACCAGCCTGCTGCAAGTGCTGGAAGCCGAACGCGCCTATCAACAGGCGCTGCTCGGGCAGATTCAGGTGAAGACCGCGCGTTATCTCGACTCGGTGCGCCTGTTCGTTGCGCTGGGTGGCAACTCGGTGGGTGTGCTCGATCAGAAGCTCGCCGCCCGCAAAACCTCAACACTTCTTTAACGGCAGATACCGGAGACGCAACATGACCTACGAAGCTTTCCACGATGAACTTCGCGACACCCGCATGCCGTTGAACAACGGCGCAGGCTCGATGCCGGCCGTGGGATTCGGCACGCTGTTTCGCGACTTGAGCACCACCACCGAAGCGGTCAAATGCGCGCTGGAAGTGGGCTTCCGCCACTTCGACTGCGCCGAGCGCTATCGCAACGAAACGCAGATTGGCGAGGCTTTTGCGCAAGTGTTTTCGGTGGGCGAGATCCGCCGCGAAGACGTGTTCATCACCACCAAGCTGTGGAACACCAACCATCGCCCCGAGCGAGTGAAACCGGCGTTCGAAGCCAGTTGCCAGCGGTTACAGGTCGACTACCTCGACTGCTACCTGATCCACACGCCGTTTGCCTTTCAGCCCGGTGACGATCAGGATCCGCGGGATGTATTCGGGCACGTGATCTACGATGGCGAAACCCGTTTGATCGACACTTGGCGTGCACTCGAAGCGCTGGTGGATGAAGGCCGCTGCAAATCCATCGGCCTTTCCGACATCACCCTCGATGCGCTGAAGGACATTGTCGCCGCCGCGCGGATCAAACCGGCGGTGGTGCAGATCGAATCCCATCCGTACCTGCCCGAGTGGGAGATGCTGGAATTCTGCAAGGAACACGGCATCATCCTGCTCGCCTTCGCCCCACTGGGGCATGGCATGGAGCCGAATGTGCTCGAGGATTCCGTACTCACCGGGATTGCCCGGCACGTACGCAAAACCCCGGCGCAAGTGGCCCTGGCCTGGGCGGTGCAGCGGGGTACGGCATTCCTGACGACCTCGGCCAACCCGAGCCGGATTCAGGAAAACTTCGATATCGCGACCTTGCCGCATCGGGCGATGCGCGAGATCAAGGAAGAGATCACGACGCGAATCCGCTTCAACTCGGTGGTCGAGACGGGCGTACCCGGTTTTATCCCCCGCAAAAAGTGACACATGGCAAAGGGGCGGCCTCCTGCGAGGCCGCCCCTATACTCTTTCCACCTGACTGTTGAGACGACACCGATGGACGTCTTCCAAAGCATGCGCTTCTTCATCGCCGTCGCCCAAAGCGGCAGCTTCACCGCCGCTGCCGAGCTGCTGGACACCAACACCACCAACGTCTCCAAAGCCATCTCGGCTCTCGAAGCACGCCTGCACACCCGGCTGATCAACCGCACCACCCGCCGTCTGGCCCTGACCGAAGCCGGTGTGCGCTATCTGGAACGCTGCGAAAAAATCCTCGATGACGTGCGCGAAGCCGATGAAGAAGCCGGCACCGCCCAGACCCTGCCCGTCGGCCGTTTGAAGATTCACACCATGTCGGCCATCGGCAACCACTACGTGATCGACGCCATCGCTCGCTATCGTGACATCCACCCCACGGTGATGTTCGACCTGACCCTGACCAACCGCGTCCCGGATCTGCTCGAAGAGGGCTTCGACATGTCCATCGTGCTGGCCCGTGATCTGCCGGATTCCGGCTTCGTCGCGCAACGCCTGGGCATCACCTACAGCGTCCTCTGCGCATCGCCTGCCTACGTGGCAAAGCGCGGCCTGCCGCAAACACCCGGCGAACTCTGCGAACACGAGTGTCTGCGCATCGTCAACACGGTGATGCCGGTAGAAAACTGGACGTTCGAAGGCCCCGAAGGCATGGAAACCATCACCATTCCCGTGTCGCCCTTTCACATCAACACCGCCGACGGCATGACCATCGCGATCAGAAAAGGCATGGGCATCGGCATTCAGCCGATTGCTTCGGCCGTGGACGGTTTGAGGGCGGGAACACTGGTGAGGATATTGCCGGAGTACCGGCTGGAGGAGTTGAACCTGTTTGCAATCTATCCGTCGCGCAAGTTCGTCGATGCGAAGATCAAGACCTGGGTGGAGTTTCTGAAGCAGTCGATCCCGCAATTGCTGGCATCGGATGAAGACGTCGTTGGAACGAAAGCATTCTGAGCGTGGCTGGCATGGAGTGTCGACCCTCCATCCCTTGCACCGGGCTCAACTGGAACAGCCAGTGCCCATCACTTGATATTGCAGAACGTGGCGCTCGCCATGGGAGTCTTCGTAGGTCATCTGCACCGGCACCGGGGCGCATTCGTTGGCCGGTTCAGTGATGGAAATGACGTGTTCGATGTCCAGATTTGTCGAAGAGCTGTAGGTCTCGACCGGGAGATTCGCCGCGTCCGCGTTATCGGCGTAAGCGTGTGCACCGAAGCTGCCAAGCATTAAGACCAGCGCGATTTTCTTGAGGCTCATGATGTTCACCGTCTCGTTGAGGACCGTGTTTGTTCACGGATTGGAGACGATGCTAAGGGTTGGAGTGGTGCTGAAAAATCGGCTGGCTGGACAAACACTGTTGCTGGATTTCGTATGAATCAGCGTTACGAATGATGTTGGCGAATCAGTACTTAAACACCAACGTTTAAACATCTGAAATTCGATACTTGAGCCTACAAACCCTTGCGCAAGTACCTACAAATTTGCCAGAAAGCGCCGGCTTTCAGAGTTCGCCCTCAAACCGTATGCTTTTTCCGTCACTGCCCATCGACTGAACGCAGAAGACATTCAGGATCGAAGGTTATCCCTTGATCGACTCAAAGAGTGAACGGTTGACGCCATCGTCATCGCTCCCTAATCTGCCCACATCCCGCCCAAGGCAGTAAGCCGTCCTAATCATCCAGGACGTGCCAAACCCTTGGGCGTTTTTGTTTTCAGGAAGAACGCATGCCCACAGCAGTTTTGGTTGACGGCGCCTACTTCATCAAGCGATTTCGAAGGATCGAGCCCCACAATGCATTCAATGCTGAACGGGCCGCTGATCTCGTCCACCGATGGGCGACGGCGCATCTGATAACCAGGATGCCATCTCGCCCAAACTGCCCGGCTTCAAGGCTGCAACAGCCCTCCAGAAAAGACCTTTACAGAATATTCTTTTACGACTGCCCTCCTCTGGACACCAAGCAACACAACCCCATCACAAAAAAACTCGTCGATTTCTCCAAATCAAGAGAAGCCGTGTTTCGAAAAGAGCTGCACATTCGGTTGCGAAGCAAACGAAAACTGGCATTGCGTCTGGGACACCTTTCCAAAGATGTGAAATGGACAATCAAACCTTCGAGGATTGCCGAGCTACTTAAGGGAAAAATCCAGATAGCAGACCTCACCGAAACCGACGTCAGCATCGAGACCCGACAAAAAGGTGTTGATATGAGAATTGGTGTCGATGTCGCATCACTTTCTTTCAAACAACAGGTCGATCAAATCGTCCTGATTGCAGGTGATGCGGATTTTGTACCTGCGGCGAAGATGGCTCGGCGCGAAGGTGTTGATTTCATACTCGACCCGATGTGGCAGAGCATTCCAGATAGCTTGATGGAGCATATAGATGGACTGCGTTCAACATGCCCCAAGCCCGCGCTTCGACCGGTATCAAACGATAACACTGCAGCTTTGAGTTCATCCGAGTGATCCATCCTCTGGCGGGTGGCCAAGGCGATGAAGCTGTTGTGAGAAGGGGTCAGCGGCGGGCGCTTCCTCCCTCAGCCAATAACCCGCGCCAGCGGCGCCCACATATCCCCGGTGTCGCCGAAACCGTGCAACAGCACCCGAAACCACTCAAGCGATTCGCAGGTTTATTACGCAGTGAATGCCGTTCAGCACACCTGAGACCACCGAGCCCAATCATTGACTGCATCAATAACAACCATTAATTCAATGAAGTTCTCATATCGAATCCAAAGCGTAGGATCTGCTCCATACCAACCCATTGCACACGGAGTACAGAACCATGAAACGCCAAACTATCCTCGGCATCGCCTTCTCGCTCTTCGCCCTGAATGCTTTTGCGGCGACCGAGACTGACCCACTGTTCAGCGATGCTGTTGCCTCTGCGACCCAAACCGATCCACTGTTCAGTGACGCCGTCGCCGCGACTGAAACCGATCCGCTTTTCAGCGATGCGGTAGCCGCAACCGAAACCGATCCGCTTTTCAGTGATGCGGTAGCCGAAGGTGGTTCTGACCGTCTGATCGAAAGTCGTAACGCCTGAATGCAGGGTTTTACCGCAGTACCCGACGAAAGCCCGGCCTTATCCGCCGGGCTTTTTCATGCCTGAGTGGAAAATAGATCTGTCCCCAAAATAGTCCTATTGGGGACAGATTTATTTTTCAATCGAACGCACCATTGAGCACTTCATAAATCAGCCCGGTAGCCAGCGCGACCAGAATCAGATCGGTGCCGACCTGCTGCCATTCGTAGCCATCGTAGTGCGGCAGTCTGCCGACCAGTCGACCATCGAGCTTCTTCGCAATACCGGGCGGCAGCGGCTTGCCGCGGGCCAGGTTCTTCTGGATGCCAGGCGGCAACGCGGGCCCCGGGGTCCAGTAGCCGCGATACCCGTCAACAATCCCGATCACCCCGGCGTGGTCGATACTCGGGCCATGCCCCTGATAACCGCCTCCGCCTTTTTTCCCCTGATTGCCATGATCCTGGCTGTTATGCGGATTGCCTTTGCCCTGCCCCTTTCCGTTGCCTGGATCGGCCAGCGCGGTCACCGAACTGCTAAGCAGCGCAATACAGGTTGTGGTCGCAATCAATGTGCGTAAACCGGACATGGGTCGCTCCTTGAATGAATGGGTGTGTGTGGATTCTAGTCAGTTTTTTTTACAGGTATGGAGAGATGGCCCTGTCATCGCGGTTTGTGACGATTTTCGATGCGTGCAGCTTTCGGTGCTCCCCGATTCGCGCTTACCATGCGCCCGACTCGTATTATCGCGGGGAAGAAGTCTGGCGCCGCCCCGACTTCAACGAAAAGGAATTCACCCCATGTTCGAACGGAACAAACTGGTTCCAGAATTGATGGTCACGCATCTGCAGGCCAGCCTCGCGTTTTGGGTCTCCTGCCTGGGCTTCAACATCGCTTATCAACGCCCGGAAGATGGCTTCGCCTACCTCGACCTGAATGGCGCTCAAGTCATGCTCGAGCAGGTTGATCCGGATGCAGGCCAATGGCTGACGGCGGAACTGAGCAAGCCCTTCGGAAGAGGCGTCAATCTGCAGATCGACGTTGAGGCGGTTGCCCCCATCATCGAAAGACTGGGCACCGCTCAGGTCCCACTCTATAAAACCTGCAAAGACACCTGGTACCGCGCTGACGCTGTCGAAGTCGGCCAGCGTGAATTTCTCGTTCAGGATCCGGACGGTTATCTCGTAAGACTGGTAGAACGTCTGGGCGAACGCCCTGTTTGCCCGATTTGATCAAGGAAGATAAAAACAATGAAAAACGCTTTCCGCATTCTGCTACTGATCTGCCTTTCGGCCGGCGCAAACGCTGATGAAAACCCCATCGGTTTCCGCTCCGCCACGCTGGCGGACGCGCGCAACGAGCGCCCGCTGGACATGGTCGTCTGGTATCCCGCCAAGACCACCGCTCCCGCACAATTGATTGCCGACGACGCGGTGTTCGTCGGGACGTCGGCGGTGCGCGAGGCGCCGCCAACAGCCGGCGATCATCCATTGCTGGTGCTCTCGCACGGTTTCAGGGGCAACTGGAGCAATCAGGCGTGGCTCGCCAGCGCGCTGGCCCGTCAGGGTTACATCGTCGCGGCGGTCAATCACCCCGGCACCACGACTCATGACCGCAGTCCGAAAGCCGCTGCACAATTGTGGCAACGCCCTGCCGACATCAGCCGTGTGATCGATGCGGTCACGGCCCAACCGGAGCAATTTGGCTCCGTCTCGAAGCAGCGAATCGCAGTCGCCGGCCATTCCCTTGGCGGCTGGACCGCTCTGGAAATCGCCGGCACACGCTTCGACCCTGAACGCTTCGCCGAGGACTGCGCGGTCCATCAAAAACTCGCCAGCTGCTCGGTCTACAAGACGATCAATGTCGCCGACACACCGCAAGCGAAGAGCCGGATCAGTGCAGACTTGAGCGATAAACGCGTCAGCGCCATCGTGTCACTGGACCTGGGCCTGTCACGCGGGATGACCGACGCCAGCCTCGCCGCGCTGGCGGTTCCGACACTGGTGATCGGCGCAGGCGTGCCGTCCGAAGAACTTCCCGCTCAACTGGAATCGGCAAATCTCGCCAAGCGCCTGCCTTCGGCTACCTCGCAGTATGTCGAGATCAGCGACGCCAGCCATTTCAGCTTCATGTCCCTGTGCAAGCCCGGCGCCGTGGCGCTGCTCGAAGAGGACTCGCCAGGCGACGGCATCATTTGCGGGGACGGCGGCGCTCGTTCCCGTGAGGTGATCCAGCAACAGGTGGTGGCGTTGATCGACGGGTTTCTGAGCCGGTCGGCGCAGAACTGATCACCGTGACGCTAGACGACGGCGCAATCGTCGAGGCTTTTGTCTACGCTCCGCGGTAGCCAACCAAACCGAGGACGCCTGTGGCTGACCGCGAGCAACTCCACCAAAATGGCTACGTCCTGCTGCGCCGAGCGATTCTGCCGGAATGGCTGGAGACACTTCGCGCTGCATTCGATGCGGGCGTGAAGCCTTCAAACCAATGGCCCGTGCCCCGCGGCATCGACTGGCGCCATTCGCAGCTGGACACTGACCCGGTTGTTCAGGCCCTCTGCCGATTGCCACCATTGCTGGCGGTGGTGGGCGAGTTGATCGGCGAACGCTTCTTCCTCTCTCAGGTCGAGGGCCGCGAACCGCTCATCAATGGCGGCCACCAACAGCTGCACCGCGACTTGTCGGCGCAACGCCCCGGCGACACTGTCAACGCGCTGGTGTATCTCGACGACTACGGCCCGGAAAACGGTGCAACCCGCATCGTCCCTAGCAGCCATCGCCCTGCTCTGAGCGAGCCCCCGTTCGATTTAAATGACGAGTCCCGATCCGTGCAACTGACGGGCAGCGCGGGCGACATCCTGATCTTCGATGCCGACCTGATCCACGCCGGCAGCCTGAACTCCAGCGGTGCACGCCGGCGCACCCTGTTGATCACCTGGTTTTCCGAAGCGCTCTACTCAACGCATCTGGAAACGGTGGGCCTGCGCAACATACAAATGGACACGACTGAGCGGTTCGATCCGGCTGATTTTGCATTCGGGATCGTGACATCATCCATTTGACTTGTTTGCTTCAGGCAACTATATAGTTGCCTGAAGCAAACATATGGGTATCACGCCATGTCCACGATCACCGACCGCGCCGACAGCGTCCGGCAGTTCAACCGCTTCTACACCCATCAGATCGGCGTGTTGCAGGAACACTTGCTGCAAAGCGACTACTCGCTCACCGAGCTGCGCATCCTCTACGAACTCGCGTCCCGGGGCGATCTGACCAGCACCGACCTGCGCCAGATGCTCGGCCTCGACGCGGGCTACATGAGCCGCCTCATCAGCGGCTTCGACAAAAAAGGCCTGATCCAGAAAGTCCCCTGCGCCACCGACGCACGCGCCAGTCAGTTGCACATCACCGACCTCGGCCGCGAAATCCTCGCCCCGCTGGAACAGGCATCGCGACAAGAAGTCATCACCCTGCTCGAACGCCTGTCCGAACCGCAGCAACTGCAATTGATCGCGTCGATGAAGCAGATCCAGACGCTACTCGAGGGCGGCAAGTCGACGACCTACCTGCTGCGCGACCCGCAACCCGGTGACATGGGTCTGGTGGTGCATCAGCAGACCGCAATCTACAGCCGCGAGTACGGCTGGAATTCAGAGTTCGAAGCGCTGGTGTCAGAGGTCGTCGCCAAATACCTGCGCGAATTCGACCCCACGGGCGAGCGCTGCTGGATCGCGGAAAAGGACGGCAAGGTGGTGGGCTCAGTGTTCGTCATCCGCCACGACGAAACCACCGCCAAATTGCGCATGCTCTACGTGGATGCCAGTGCGCGGGGCCTGGGGATCGGCAATCGGCTGGTCGAGGAATGCCTGCGTTTTGCCCGGGATGTCGGCTACAAAAAGATGATTCTGTGGACCACCAGCAATCTGGTGGATGCCCGCCGGTTGTATCAGCGGGCGGGGTTTGAGCTGGTTGAGGAAGAGCCGATTCACAGCTTCGGCAAGGAACTGGTGAGTCAGACGTGGGCGATTGAGTTGTGAGGTCTACGCCCAGTCGTTGTCAGGCAGGACGGGGCACAAACCACGGGGGATTGCGCCCGGAACGGCTCAGTGCGGACTGGCCGTCGGACGAACCACAATCTCACTCACGTCCACATCATCAGGCTGCTCGATGGCATAGGCGAGCGCCCGCGCAATGGCGTCTGCATTGAGCGCCACACGCCGGAAGGCTTTCATTTCCTCGCGGGCCACATCATCCGAAATCGTATCCGCCAACTCGGACTCGACGACCCCCGGGCACACCACGGTGACCCGGATCTTGTCCGTTTCCTGGCGCAGGCCATCCGAGATAGCCCTGACCGCAAATTTGGTCGCACAGTACACCGCCGCTGTCGGAGAAACCGCGAGTCCACCAATGGACGAGATATTGATGACCTGACCAAAACCCTGCGCCTGCATGTCCGGCAAGACAGCGGCAATACCGTGCAGTACGCCACGAACGTTGACATCGAGCATCTGGTTCCACTCGTTGACCTTCAACGAGGCCAGGGGAGACAACGGCATCACGCCCGCGTTGTTGATGATCACATCGACCTTGCCATGTTGCGTCTTGGCGAATGCCACGAAGGCGTGCATCGATTGCAGATCCGTAACGTCCAGTGCGCAGGCACTTGCGGAACCACCTCCGGCCTGGATCTCGCTGACCAGTTTGTCCAAACGCTCGGTACGGCGGGCACCGAGGACCACATGCGCGCCTTTGGCGGCGATCAACCTGGCTGCCGCTTCGCCAATACCACTGCTTGCACCGGTAATCAGGACGACTTTGTTTTGAATGTTCGACATATCCGTAGCTCCTGCTGTCTGCATTGAGGTTCAGCACCGACCGCTCAAGACGCGTTCGTTGCTGCGGGGTACGTCGAAAAGATTAAGGGCGCGGGCCTCGTCGGCGCGTGCCGAAACCTGCGCAACTTTTGCCTATTCGTGTCTGTGTGCATCGCCTGCAAATTTGTAGCGTAGGGGCGCTCAGGCCCCACGGAACTCGCTGGGCGTTACGCCCACTTCACGCCGGAATACTTGAGAGAAGTGGCTGGGGCTTGAGTAGCCGACCTCCAGCCCGACGTCGATGACGCTGAGGCGGGTTTCCAATAGCAGGTGCCTCGCACGAACCATGCGCAAGCGAATGAAGTACTGCGACGGCGAAAGCCCCGTCGCACGCTTGAACAGGCGACTGAAGTGGTACTCGCTCAGCTCGGCAAGACCGGCCAGTGTTGCCAGGCTGAATTCAGCGCTCAGATGCGCGTTCATGGCGTCGGTGACTTTGCGCAGCTTGTAGGCTTGCAAGGCGTTGACTCGACGCCCGGGCTGGCTTTCAGCGAGATAGCTGCGCACCAGATGCACGGCCAGCGCCTGCGCCAGAGAACGGGCGAAAAGCGCGCTGGGCGAGCGTTCCAGAAGCAGTTCGGTGCGCAATTGCTCCATGACAAACGCGACGCGCGCGTCCCGTGCCCCTGAAACATCGCGAAAACGCAAAGGCCCGGCGTGCTGACCCGACAGCTCTCGAGACGCTTGCTCGATCAGCGGCAGCCCGAGATAAAGATGCATGACTTCGAAGGTATCGCCTCCGTGCGTCTGCCAGCGCATTTCATACGGCTCATCGGAACTGGTGAGGAAAAAATCGCCGGCACTGACCTGCGCAGCTTCCCACTCGCCCCCCAATGTGCGCTCCTCTACCGTCGCCGCCCCGGCTAGAACCAGAACGAGCAGCGGTTCCACCACTGCAGGCACGAGAATGGGCTCAGTAACGCTGCGGTGGGTGAACAGCTGAATCACAACGTCCGTGATTTCCGGGCGCGAGGGTAACGCCTGTGGTTCGCCTGGCAGGAACTCACCCATCGACTTACCGGTGATGCGCAAGTCTCGAGAAGATGTCGACATCGGTTCCTGGGAGGTGCGCCCGGTATTTGCCATGAACTTGTCCTTTTCAGATTCGGCTGTGCAACGCCAGACAGGACTCGGATGCTTGCCCGCACGCCGCGTCACGCAGACCGGTCGATGATATCGGGCTTTTCCCGTTGGTTGAATCGAGCGCCGAACCTCCCTCACTGACATTCAGCGCAAAACCCCGACAGCGTGGGCAATCTCACGAAAGCCGCGTTCGCCTCGCTGCGAGACAGTAGGCCCGTCGCCGATGACAGCGCCTCCCCGGCGCCAACACGGCTTGTCCCTACTTGATCAAATCGCTGGAGAACATCATGACCGACTTCAAGAACAGCACCCCAAACGAAGTGGCCGGTAAAGTCGCGCTGGTCACTGGCGCGGCCAGTGGTATCGGCAAGGCCATCGCACTGTTGCTGCATGCCCGCGGCGCCCAGGTCATTGCTGAAGACATAAACCCTGAGGTGGAAGCACTGGCCCGCCCCGGCCTGGTCCCCCTGGTGGCCGACATCACTCAGGACGGGGCAGCCGAACGCGCGGTCGCCCTGGCCGTCGAGCAATTCGGACGGCTGGACATTCTGGTCAACAACGCCGGCATCATCATCAACAAACTGGTCATCGACATGACCCGCGAAGACTGGGAACGCATTCAGGCGGTCAACGCCACGGCGGCCTTTTTGCATAGCCGGGAGGCGGTCAAAGCGATGATGCCCAACAAGTCCGGATCGATCGTCAACATCGCGTCCTACGCCTCCTATTTCGCCTTCCCCACCATTGCCGCCTACACCGCCTCCAAAGGCGCGCTGGCCCAACTGACGCGCACCCTGGCACTTGAGGTCATTGGCCACGGCATCCGCGTCAATGCAGTCGGTGTCGGCGATGTGGTGACCAACATTCTCAACAATGTGGTCGATGATGGCCCTGCCTTTCTCGCCCAACATGGCGAAGCCGCGCCGATCGGCCGCGCCGCCCAACCGGAAGAAATCGCCGAAGTGGTCGCGTTCATCGCCTCGGATCGGGCCAGCTTCATGGTCGGTTCGGTGGTCATGGCTGACGGCGGGATGACCGTCACGGCCGGCTGAGCCGCCGCACAAACGCGCCGCACGACATGCCCGACCAGCCCGAGAGGATCAGGCAAATCTGCGGCAGTTTCGTCCTAACACCGCTGAGCTCGGCTACGTAATCTGAAAGCACGCAACGGATGCAGACACAGGCCACGGCAGGCCGCTCAGATGAACAACGTCAATGAGGACTGAACAATGAAAAACGCAAAACGGCTTTCCCTTTCACTGGTGATCGGCGCGATGGTGGCCTGCGCGATCAACATTTCCTCGACCAGCCTGTACCTGGCCGCTGACGGTGCGGATCGAACTCCCGGCATGCGCGTAAGTGAAGGTGGCAGTGACCGCACACCGGGTTTTCGCGTTGCCGAAGACGGCTCTGACCGCACGGCTTTGGGTCGTATCTGCTGAGCCGGACAATCGCGGAGAAAAGTGATGAAAGATGCCAAAAAAACCACTCAGGACCATCGTTACGCAGGCATGTGGGTCACCGCGGATGGATTGATCCGTCATGAGCTTCTGACGACTGGTCGTTACGACGAGGCCCGTGGTAAAAACAAGAGCGCCTATCAGGGCCGCTACCAACTGGTCGGTGATTACATCCAGTACTGGGACGACACCGGCTTCACCGCGGATGGCCACTTTCATGACGACGTGTTGTATCACGCCGGAATGATCCTCTATCGGCAATGAGTACTTTGATGATGTCGGGTGAATATCGTCTGCCCGGGCAGTTCCGGACAGACGCTCATGAACACTTGTGAGAGCCTTGAAATGGAACAAAGCGATGCTTTCATCCTTCAGAACACGGCCATCTACCGTGACGAACTGGTTCGCCTGCTGACGCAACGGTTTACCACACCCGGGATCTATGAGACCGCCATAGCCCCCCTGCATGTGATTCGTTTCGATGCGCCTTCGGAGCTGATCCATACCGTGCACAAACCGGCACTTTGCCTGATCGTGCAAGGACAAAAGGAAATCGGCCTGGGTGACGACCACTACCTGTACGACCCCCTCAGCTACCTGGTGGTGTCGGTCACCCTTCCGGTGTCCGGCCGCGTACTGATGGCCAGCCCGGAGGCGCCCTACCTGTGTATCCGGTTTGATTTCGAGGCCACGGAAATCGCTCAGGTCATCGCCGACGCTCCGCCGGCGGGCGTACCGGACGAGCCGGAGCTTGGCCTCTTTCTTGAGAAAGTCGATGTACCCCTGCTGGAAACAATGCTGCGGCTGGTCCGGCTGCTGGAAACACCGAAAGACATCGGCATGCTGGCACCGCTCGCCCTTCGCGAGTTGTATTACCGCCTCCTGCGGGGTGCGCATGGACGTCGTCTGTACGAGCTTGCCCTCGGCGACTCGCAAACACGGCGAGTAACACGGGCCATCGATTGGTTGAACAACCACTACACCCAACCCTTGCGCATCGAAGAACTCGCCCGGGTCGCCAATTTGGGCAACTCAACATTGCATCATCGCTTCAAGGCCGTGACCGCCATGAGTCCGCTGCAGTATCAGAAACAACTGCGCCTGCAGGAAGCCCGCCGCCTGTTGCTTGGCGAGGGGCTGGATGTGGCAAGCGCCTGTTATCGAGTGGGCTACGAAAGTCCTTCGCAATTCAGCCGGGAATACAGTCGCCAGTTCGGATGCCCGCCCTCCAGAGATGCAAGCCGGGTTCGGCATCCTGCGTGATCGCCTGGCCGGCGGCCTACGGCTGATTTTGAGTCCTCGCGGCCAGAAATATCTCTTCGAAATCACTGTCGGTCAGCGGTCGGAGGCTTAAGTTTCTCCCGGACAAAACGGGTTGCCAGTTGAAGTCGTGCCCTGGGGCTGATTGCCTCCTCGGTTTACCGTTTCTCTGAAGCGTGTTGGCGCAAGACAAATATGGATGCGCCAGGCGTATCCACAGGAAAAGCCCGGCATTAAGCCGGGCTTTTGATTGCACCGCAGGTTCGTCTGTCTATTTGTTCAGGCCGCCATATTCGACCCGTTGAGGCTTTTCTTCAGTGAAGCTTTCATCACTTCCATTTCCTTGCCCAACGCCTCGAGCTTCGCATTGCCCAAAAGCTTTTTGGCCTGGGGAAACATCTCGGTTTCCTCTTCCTCGATATGATGTTCCAGAAGCTCTTTGACCACCTTCACGCGGCCGGCGAATTCGGGTGTAGAAGGATCGGTGGATTTCAGGTCAGGCAATACCAGTGAATCCACGGTGCGATGCTCTTCTTTCGCCTCGTAGTACATTTCATCCTGTTCCTTACCGCCTGCTTCCTTGAAAGCCGGATACAGAATCTGTTCCTCGAGCTGGGTATGAATGGTAATTTCCAGTTCAAGCTTTTCGAGCAACTCCGCACGCTTTTTTAATGCGCGATCAGTGGATTCACTGAGTTGATTCAGAATGCCCTTAACTTTTTCGTGGTCAGTTTTCAGAAGGTCGATGGCGTTCATTTGAGGCCTCTGTCACGGATTATTGTTCGCCGATCCAGGTCGGCAATTTTCGCGTAATTCCAGACAGACCTCGCATATTGTGTGCCAGCCCCTCAGATTTTAGAGGTCATTAAACATCAACGGGTTGCGCAAGGTGATGGCCAAATATAGGCATGCACTCTGCATGAATGGGGGCTGAGGTTCTTGCAAATAGCGGAAGCAGCCCCGCCCCTCATCGTTTCAAGCTGCCGGTCACGCTGGCGATTTCGACCCCGCCTCATCTCCCTGCTGGATCCCCCCGCCTGAAACCGCTACCGTTCCCCATCCAGAACAGGAAACCCAAGCGCCATGTCCATCGCCGACAACCTCCTGGCCTTCACCCTCGCCGCCACACTGCTGACCCTGACACCCGGCCTCGACACCGCGCTGGTCCTGCGCACCGCCACCGTCGAAGGCAAGCAACAGGCCTTGCGCGCGGCGTTGGGCATCAATGCCGGTTGTCTGTTGTGGGGCGCGGCGGTGGCATTTGGGTTGGGGGCATTGATTGCGGTGTCGGAGCTGGCCTACAACCTGTTGAAGTACTGCGGTGCGGCGTATCTGGCGTGGCTGGGGTTGAACATGCTGCTGCGCCCTCGCCGCTCGCTGGCACCCGCCGAAGTCAATGGCAAGCCGAGGGGCAGCTGGTTCTTGAAGGGCATGCTGGGCAACGTGCTCAATCCAAAGGTGGGGATTTTCTACGTGTCGTTTCTGCCGCAGTTTATTCCTCAAGGGCAGCCGCTGGTGCCGTGGACGTTCGGACTGGTGAGCATTCATGTGATGCTCGGGTTGATCTGGTCGCTGGTGCTGATCGGCGCAACACAGCCACTGTCCGGGTTTCTGCGACGGGAGAAAGTGATTCGCTGGATGGATCGCACCACCGGGATGATTTTCGTGCTGTTTGCGGCGCGGTTGGCTTTCAGCAAGCGCTGAATCGCCCGAACTTACAGTCAAAAAACAAAAGGGGGATTTTGAATGCTTATTCAAAATCCCCCTCTTCGTTCAATGGCTGAAAGCACGGTACTTCACAGCCATCGCGTCAATTTTGTCAGTGCACACGCTTACCAACGACTTCACCGGTCGCCGCATCTTCCAGCCAAACCTCCAGCCGGTTGAGACCCACATATTGCGAGCGGGCGATGATCTTTTGACCGGGTTTGCCTTCGAACTCCAGATCGGCGAACAGGAAGTGCAGCGGCAGATTGTATTCCAGTTGAATCGTGTATTTCCCCGGGATCAGCACTGCACGCTGGGGGGAATCATTCTTGTAGTAGTAAGTGGAAAACGGAATATTCCCCACTTTCTTGTCGTTGATTCTAATGATGTTCAGGTTTGGCTCGCCGTCCCCCCAGGAGCGCTGGGGCCTTCCTGCATAGGTATCGGTTTCGATGACGGTGTAACGGGATTCGTCGCTCGGCTCACCGGACTTTACGTTCGAATACGCAGGCATTTCTGCACAACCCTGCAGGCACAGCAGCAGGACGAGCGTCGGTATCGCAATCTTGATCATGGGTAAATCTGCATTGATTGAAAATAAAAAACTGAGGCGCTGAAAGGCAATCAAGCCAAAGCGTTGCTGGTTTCGCCGCGTAAATAAGCAATGAAGCCAGCCCAATCGTGCTGCTGGTATTTTTCCAGCATGCGTTTGGGCAGTTTTATCTGAGACAGGCGCCAATCAATGGATTGCGCCCACTCGGATTCGGCCAGAATTTGCTGGCCCGTGAAGTAGCGAACTTCATCGGCGGTGGTGTTGTAGATCAGAAAGATCCGCTCGGGGTTCATGCTGACCGCTGCGCGACTGAGTCCCCGCTGGTTGTTCCAGTTCACGCCGCTTTTGACTTGCACTTCGAAGTATCGGCCGTTGTGCCCGACGATTCCGTCAATGCCTTTATCGTCGACCAGGGATGGGAAAACGTCGAAGCCGGCTTCCAGTAGATAACCCCAGATGGCGAACTCATTGCGTTTGCCGATGGCCAGTTTGTTCTTCATGCCTTGTATCCTTGCACGCTGTCCGAGGAGGCTGTTTGCCAGCCTCACCTCCATGAAGGCCACATGCTATCACTCGCCTCAGAAAAATTCAGACCTTGCTCGGCACATACGGAAATCCGTATATTCGGATTTCCACATATATAACGGCACTCCCATGCTTGACCCTACCTCCGTTTTCAAATGCCTCGCCGACGAAACCCGCGCCCGGGCCACGCTGCTGATCACCCGTGAGGGTGAGTTATGTGTCTGTGAACTGGTCTGCGCGCTGGACGACAGTCAGCCGAAAATCTCCCGTCATCTCGCGCAGCTGCGCACCTGTGGTCTGTTGCTGGATCGTCGCCAGGGCCAGTGGGTTTACTACCGGCTCAACCCTGACCTGCCCACCTGGATCCGCACCCTGCTTGAAACCACATTGGCCGCCAACACCGCCTGGCTGGAAGCAAACAGCGCGCGTCTGGCCACCATGGGCGACCGCCCGCTCAATACATCTGCCTGCTGCTGAGGACCGATCATGCGCGTTCTATTCATGTGTACCGCCAACAGCTGCCGCAGCATTCTGTCCGAAGCGATGTTCAATCACCTGGCACCCCAAGGTTTCGAAGCGGTCAGCGCCGGCAGTTTTCCCAAGGGCCAGGTGCTGCCGCGCAGCCTGACCACGTTGCAGGAAGCCGGCATTTCCACCGCCGGGTTGAGCAGCAAGGGCAACGACGCCTTCGAAGACAACCCGCCGGACATCGTCATCACCGTGTGCGACAAGGCCGCCGGTGAAGCCTGCCCGGTGTACTTCGGCCCGGCCCTGAAAGCCCATTGGGGACTGGAGGATCCGTCGGAAATCCGCGGCGACGAGGCTGCCATCCACGCAGCCTTTCACGCCACCCTCGCCCGGATCGAAACCCGCTGCCGCGCCTTCCTCGCCCTGCCCTTCGCCGAACTTGACCGCGATGCCCTCAAGCGTGAGCTCGACCGCATCAGCACGCTGTAACCGGAGCCGACATGACCGACCTGCCCAATCTCGACACAACACTGATTCAGAAAGCCGCCCGCGGCGACGCGCACAAACCGCGCATCCTGTTGCTCTACGGCTCGACCCGCCCGCGTTCTTTCAGCCGTTTACTGGTGGAAGAAGCCGCACGACTGCTGGAGCACTTTGGTGCGGAGACACGAATCTTCAATCCTTCGGGTCTGCCGCTGCCGGACGACGCGCCAAGCGATCACCCGAAAGTCCAGGAACTGCTGGAACTGATGCAATGGTCCGAAGGCCAGGTCTGGTGTTCGCCCGAACGTCACGGCGCGATGTCGGCGGTGTTCAAGGCGCAGATCGACTGGGTGCCGCTGGCCCTCGGTGCGGTGCGTCCGACCCAGGGCAAGACCCTGGCGGTGATGCAGGTCTGCGGAGGTTCGCAATCGTTCAACGCGGTCAATCAACTGCGCGTGCTGGGCCGCTGGATGCGCATGTTCACCATCCCCAATCAGTCCTCCGTGCCCAAGGCGTATCTGGAATTCGACGAAGGCAACCGCATGAAACCCTCGGCGTTGTACGACCGGGTGGTCGACGTGATGGAAGAGCTGGTGAAATTCACGCTGTTGCTGCGTGATCGCCCGGACCTGGTGGATCGCTATTCCGAGCGCAAGGAATCGGCGGAGGAATTGATGCAGCGGGTCAATCAGCGGTCGATCTGAATAACCGCAACACCGCGAACGGTGGCCCGTCGCCCGGGTCACCGAAACTTTTCCGCGCCCTCCGGCCCCATCACCTAACCTCAATGTTTGTGTGATCAACCGGACTCGCCCATTCTCATGCGTAATGCATTGAAGTTATTGATGTTCATCACCCTGACGCTGCTCTGTCCGGGTGTCTCGATGGTGTCGGCCGCCGACCTGCCCGGCACGCCCGATGTCGGCGCCCCGCTCCCCGGCGTCACCCAGAATGATCTGCAAGCGTTGCAGCAACGCCTTGACGGCCTCAAGCAGCAGATTTCGTCCGCCAACAATTACAACCAGCTCGAAGGCCCCCAGGATCGGGTGCAGGCGTTCATTCTGGACATCGACCGGTTGTCGACCTCGCTGTTGCCACAACAGGCGCAGCTGACGGTACAACTGGGCGTGCTGGGCGCAGCGCCGACGGAAACGGTAGCCGCCGAACAGGCCGATATCGCCGAACAGCGGGCGGCGCTGATCGAGCAGAAGAACAAGGTCGATACCGCACTGAAAAATCTGGCCACGCTCAAGCAGAACGCCACGGACCTGATCACCCAGATCGCCGGCATTCGCCGCACGTTGCTGGAAAGCGAACTGACCCTGCGCACCGACAGCGTGCTCAGCCCTGATTTCTGGTCGCCGATGATCGATCCCGATCCTGCCGATCGCCAACGCTTGCAGATGTTCGTTGACCAGATCAAGGAAACCGGTACCGAGGCCTGGCAGCCGGAGCAACGGTTCTACACCGGCGTGCTGGTGGTGCTGTCCTTCATTGTCTGGACCCTGGGCCGACGTCTCGCCGACCGTTGGCTGGCGTGGGTGTGCATCCATCGCATGCCCGAAGGCCGGTTGCGCCGCAGCTCGCTGGCCTTCGCCTCGGCGCTGGCGACACTGGCGACCACCGCGATAGCCCTGGAACTGCTGTATTACGCCTGTACCCGGCATGTGCCGCTGCCACCAATGCTGGCGACGTTCTCCGACGAGTTCCAGAAAGTCGTGTACGCCTGCGTGATGATTACCGGCCTGAGCCGGGCGTTGCTGTCGACCGAGCACCCGTCGTGGCGGCTGCCGGTGATTGCCGAGCCGGTGGCCCTCACGCTCAAGCCTTTCGCCAGAATCCTCGCCGCGACGCTGCTGGTGCTGGTGACGGCGGTGCAGGTCGGCAATGCGTCCGGTATGAGCAGCCAGATCGTGATCACCGGCCGCGGCGTGATCGCATTGGTGGTGTTGGGCATCATCACGGTGCTGCTGATGCGCGTCGGCGAGGTGCGCAAGGAGTTGGCGGCGACAGGAGATGCGCAGGCGACGGGCAATACCCTCGCCGGGGTGATTTACACCGTGACCACGCTGGCGATGGTCATTTCACTCGGCACGTTGTTGACAGGCTACGTATCGCTGGCGCGGTTCATCACCTATGAACTGGTGTGGGCGTTTATCGTGCTCTCCGGTTTCTACCTGCTGATGCAGTTGCTCAAGGACAGTTGCGAATACTTCTTCTCGCCCCGCCACTCCAGCGGCAAGGCCTTGAAGCAGCTGCTGGGTGTCGGCGACCGGCGACTTGAGCAGGCCTCGACCCTGCTGGCCGGCGTGGGCCGGGCGGCGTTGCTGTTGCTGGCTGTGATCACGCTGTTCGTCGGCGGCATCGGCACCACGCTGGGTCAATTGGCAAACAACATCGGCACCATTCTCGGCGGTGCCGGCCTGCGCAAGCTGAACATCGTCCCCGGTCATTTGCTCAACGCGGTGCTGGCCCTGTTGATCGGTATCTACCTGATCCGCGCCCTGCGCCGCTGGCTCGACAACGAGTTCCTGCCCAAGACCGACATGGACCCGGGCATGTGCGCGTCACTCAGCACGCTGTTTTCCAACATCGGCTACGCCGTGGTGATTCTGTTGACGCTGTCGTCGCTGGGCGTGCAATGGACCAACCTGGCGTGGATCGTCAGCGCCCTGTCGGTGGGCATCGGTTTCGGTCTGCAGGAGATCGTGAAGAACTTCGTTTCCGGGCTGATCCTGCTGACCGAACGCCCGGTCAAGGTCGGCGACCTGATCAGCATCAGCGGCGTCGAGGGCGACATCCGCCGGATCAACGTGCGTGCCACCGAGATCCAGCTCAGCGACCGCTCCATCGTGATCGTGCCCAACTCGCAACTGATTTCGCAGAACCTGCGCAACGTCACCCTCGGCGGCAGCGCCCAGGGCGTGGCGACGCTGGAACTGATGTTCCCGCTGGACATCGACCCCGAGCAAGTCAAAAGCCTGCTGCTCGACACCTACAAAGAGCACGAAACCATCCTCGGCAAACCGGCGCCGTTCGTGCGTTTCAGCAAACTGTCACCCGATGGCATCACGCTGACCGTGACGGGTTATGTGGACAGCCCAAGGATTGTCGGCAAGACCAAGAGTGATCTGTTGTTCGAGATACTCAAGCGGCTGGGGGCGGCGGGGATCGAATTGGCCAAGCCACCGCAGTCGGGCGGTTGAGGCCTTTGAGCCCAATGAGCCGATACCCTCTATAGTCAAATCGCGCACCTCATGGGGATTCGTCAGAAGTTTGCTGTTGGCCGTGTTCGATCAGAACGCCAGTTCCCCTGACAACCCAAGTGAAAATGGAGAAAGTCATGGCCTTGGTCGATCCGCGGAACAACGAATACGACGTGAACAAACTTGGCACTGCCAGCATCGTCGGGCACGTAAGCACTGACAGTGCTCGAATCTGGATTCGCGTCTATAAGGCAGGAGAATGGGCGCTGGTCTGGTCCGAAAAGGCGTTGGTCGGGGACCTGTTCACGCTTGACGACAAACCCATTGAACTGTTCCTCAAAAACCAGGGGGGCGACCCGAAAAACATACTGTCGTACAAGTTCAGTGAAGACTCGGACCTGACCAACACCTTTGACATAGCCAATCTGAAACCGAACACCACCTACTACTATTACTTGATGAGTCAGAAGCCAACGTCCAAGAGCATGTGGCGCAGAACAGAAATCGGATATCAAAAGCTCTACTCCTTTACCACCATGGCGCAATCCATGCCTGACTTCAGCTTTGGATTCTATAGCTGCCATGACCCGTTCAACGCCAATAACAGCAATGGTGCGTGGCCATTGTTTCTCAGCAGGGCCAATAACGCGAAAGTCAGATTTGTCATTGGCGGTGGCGACCAGGTCTATGTGGACTGCCAGGAAAACAAATACTTTCCAGACATCTGGGAATGGCTGCAGAACAACAAGGACGATCTGATCACGGCATTCACAAAAGACGGAAAACTGCTCACCGCTGGTCTTGATGCCTACCTTCTGAGCCTTTACCGCTGGTATTACCGTGTGTACTGGAATTTCCCTCAAATGCAGGAGATCTTTTCGAAAACGCCTCAATACATGATTTGGGATGACCATGAAATCATGGATGGCTGGGGATCGCGAACCAACAAGGAGCGTCTGGAAATTCTTTCAAGGTACTTCAAGAAAGACGACCCAGACATTGACCAGCAACTTATAAACTCGATGTGGAATGCCGCAAGAACAGCCTATTTTGAATATGGCCACAGTCACAACCCTCCCACCAACATTGTCAGGTCGTTATTGAAAACACCCGAAAAATGCGTCTGGGACTATAACTTCATGAAGGGGACAACCCCCTTCTATGTGCTCGACCTGCGCGGGCATCATGATGTTGAAAGGGCCAAAAACAGGCTGCTTGGAGATGATCAGGTTGACCGCTTTCTAGGCTGGCTGGATACGCCGCCCGTCAAAAAATCAAAAATCGTGTTTGTGGTCAGTTCCGTTCCAGTCGTTCACTGGCGATCCATCGTCCTGACGGCAGGGTCCTTGATTAACAGTCTCAAGGACGACTTCATGGATGAATGGGATCATCCCTCCAACCATGTTGAAAGAAACCTTCTGCTGGAAAAGATATTCGCCGCCTTCGATGCCGAAGGCCGGACCCTGGTGTTTTTAAGCGGCGATGTGCATTGTGCTGCCGCCTTCAGGTTGCAGCACCAGATCTATCGCAGGGCCAACGTTTATCAGATTACCTCGAGTGCCATTTCGCGAATGCCCGCCGGGCAGACTGTTTCTGGCGCCATAGCCAAATCCGGTACGCTGAGTGGTAATGACAATGTCCAGTTCGAGCACCTGTTCAGCCATTCGGAAGACAAGAACTTCGCCATTTTCCACGTGAAAAACAGTGATTCGATCACCGTCGATCTGTGCTGGCCTGGCGGCACCGAAGGCGAAGCCGTCATCAAGACCCTCGAGTTGAAATAGACCACAAAAGGGGCCAGCCGAAACGGTTGCTTTGATTCAGGAAGGACTAGTGCTCTGGGCACTCGGCTCGATTTCGGTACACGTCGTCGCCTCGCTCGCAATGACTGCGGCGGGGCTGTTTTCCTATCAATTGATTGGCACGCGTCAAGGAGACAAAACCGTACGATGCGGGTGCTTTGTATCTGCCGCGTTAACCTGCATCACTCTTCAGTGGAAAGGCTCGGCGCCTGGCTGGCTTCAGCTTCCATCTTCAAGCGGTCAGCCTTGCTGATGTACTTGGGTTTGTTGCTTTTCGGCGCCAGTTTGGCGTTGGCCTTTCTGGATTTTTCCTTGAAGAGTTGTTGCAGTTTCTTCTGACGGTTCATGGTGTCTTGCCTGGCTTGAAAGTGGATGAATGATATCAGCGTTGGGTCTGTCTCACCCCAGCACGTCATTGATCCAGCGCACCTGCCGCACCAGATCCTGCACCTTGTGCTCGCACACCCCGTGCCTCGCCCGCCCGAAGTGGTTCAGGGTCTGCTGCTTGTGTCGCAACCGGTGCTGCCACTTTGTGACAAACGCAGGGCTGCGCGCCTGCAATTGATGCGGGCCGAAGTACAGTTCTTCGTCGGTGTAGGTCACCGGGTCGCCGCGTTCGGCGACGATGATTTCGTAGTCGAAGCGATTTTCCCGCAGGACTTCTTCGCAGAGGATCCGGTAGTCGTTGTCCATCAGCCATTGCCGCAGGGGTTGCTCGCCGCCGTTGGGTTGCAGAATCAGGCGTTCGTGACCGCTGAGGCGCACCTTGCCGGCCTCGAGGATGTCGCGGATGGTCTCGCCGCCCATGCCACAAATGCTGATCGCGGTGATTGCGTCTTGGGGCTCGATGGCCGTCAGGCCATCGGCCAGGCGCACGGTGATCTTTTGACTCAGATCGCTCTCACGCACAGTGCGCTCGGCCGAGCGAAACGGCGTCAACGCCATCTCCCCCGCCACCGCCGCCTCGATGGCGCCGCGACGCATCAACGCCACCGGCAGGTAGCCGTGATCCGAGCCGATATCGGCCAGACGCGCACCGGCGGGTACGTGCGCCGCCACCCGCTCCAGGCGCATGGACAATGTCTGTTCGTTCAACCGCAACCCCTTTCACTCTGAACGCCCGGCGCTGGTGGCCGGATCGGGGCGCGATTCTGGGGGGCAACGGCGGAGATTTCAAATCCGTGTGGTCGGATTCGTCGCTCGGCCCCGGATCAACGCACTCGACACGTCAACCACGCGCCCCAGAACAGACTGCTGAAAAACCGGGTGGCCTCGCCGAACCCGGCTTCATGCAACAGCTTTTGAACCGCCGCTTCGGAATGCGGAGGATCGGCGCCCTGAAGAATTTTCCCCAGTTTGGCCTTCACCTCATCGGCGCTGGCCCCGTTCTGGCGCCAACGCTGTCCCCACGCTTCCAGTAGCAACGGTTGGCTGGCATACGCGTAGTGATTGCCGGCCACGATCAGCGGAGCCCCCGGCTTCAAACGAGCCCGAATGGATTGCAGAAGCGCTCGCTTGGCCTCATCGCCTTCCAGATGATGCAGAACCCCGATCACCGTGGCGGCGTCGTATGACTCATCGGCAGGCAAATCATCGACCGGCCCGAGATGCAGATCCATTCGCGCCAGCAAGTCGTGTGTCCGCAACCGCTCGGTCGCAGCCGCCAACATCGGCTCGGAAGGATCAACCGCCATGAATCGCCAGCCAGGCTCCAGACCTCCCATGGCGATGATTTCCTGAGCTGTCCCGCCGGCGCCCACCGCCAGAATCCGCGCCGAACCGGCATTACCGAGGCTGGCCGCCAGCATGCACGCGGCAAGGTCATGGCAAGCGTCATAACCCGCCAGCGCAATTCGGCTTTGCTTGCCGTATTCATTGGCGCGGGAGGTGTCAAATTTTCCAGTAGAGCAAGATTTCAAGGCAGTTCTCCGTGTCCTTGAATCACCCTACGTCACGAGCATCGATAATAGAAATTCATTGATTTTATGCGGTGCATTCCTGTCAGGAATGCGCAATGCATCCCCTGCGCCGTGCACGAGCGAAATGTCAGTTACGCCTGCGACCGAAAAATCAGTAAAGTGGCCACCCTGCACCCGGACAACGACAGAAAGGATCATTGCGTGACATCTCCAAAGGACTGGTGGGACCGGCTGAGGAACAAACCCGTGACCAAGCCCACATGGGCGGAGTATCGGCGCAACGAAGCACTGGAACTGCTCGCAAATGCCAATGGCAGCGCTACATGGATTGAACTCAGCACTCACCACAACGGCTTCGTCCGGGAAGTTGCGGTGAGAGAACTCAGTCGCGATTGCTCCCCGCAGGCGCTTGTAGCCCTGATAGAACGGCTCAACGATTGGGTGCCACAGATTCGCGATCTGGCGTTGTCCGGGATGAACAACTACCTGAGTCCCGCTCAGGCGCCTGCTTTGCTGTATGCGCTGAACTCGATCATGGCGCTGGTGGCGCGGCAGCGGGTTGACCATGCCCCCACCTACACCGCCGTACGCACTGTTCTTCAATCACCGGAAATCCGCGATGAAGTCTTCGCAGACTTTCTCGCGCGACAAGGCAAAGCCGCGCGCTACCTGTTCATGTTGCTGCTGGAAACGGATTTCGACTCGCAAAGACTCATGCGTAGCGCCTTGGCTCATAGAGAGCTGACCGTAAGACTGGCTGCCGTGTCGGTCTGTCAGGATCTACCGCCAGCGCAGGCCTCGCCTTTACTGCTTGAGGCCCTGTCGCGGCCGGGTGCCAAGGTTCGTGTCAACATACTCCGCGCGCTCCTTCACTTGTCCGATGATCCAGGCCAACTGTTGCCGATGGCTTTGCTCGATCCTTCGCCCTCGATTCGCAGCCTGGCGCGTTGGGCTGCGCCACGTTACGGGATCGATGCAACTAAGGTACTGACACAGCGACTCAGCCAGGATTTCCCCACCCGCAAACGCGAATGGCTTGGCGTACTGGGTCTGGCAGCCGAGCTTGAAATCGGGCTCCAGAAGCATTGGCTGACTGAAGCGCTGAGCTCCATCTACCCCTCCGTGCGGCAGGCTGCTGTTCGCGTGCTGGGCGATGAAGATCTGCCGCTGATGCTCGGGGCGTTGAGTGATCCTTCGGAAAAAGTGTACCTCGCAGCCTACGCGCTATCAGACAAGCAGCCCTGGGCCGTGCTGAATACCGGGGTCGCCGCGAAACTGGATTACGAATGGCATGACCTGCCCCCGCAACGCAGCCGGGCGATCTTGCGTTTGATGTCGAGTTGGCAGCAGGTCGCCTATCTGCTGAAACGGCTGGAAGCAGAACCCGTGGTCGAGACATTCTGGCTGCGGCAGGTGGATCTCTGGTGCGATCGCCAGTATCAAGTTGTCGACCCGATCACCTCAAAAGACCAGCGCAACGCGTTGGTACAACGGCTCAGAGCGCTGGCCGCCAGCCGCCTTATCCAGAGTGACAGGGTTGCGCTGTTTACCAACTGAAGTCTGAACCTAGACCAACACCGCCAACCAAGCCGACAGCAACAACAAAAACGCCAAACCCGCATTCATCCGCCGAAATGCCCGTGGCGATCCAAAGAACCGCGCGCTGCCCACGCCCAGCAGCGCCCACGCCGTCATGCACGGCAGGCAGACCATTAGAAACACCGCCGACAACAGCAGCATCCGCACGCTCTCGTCGCCATTGCCGCCAAACACGCTGACCACCGCCACCGCCATCATCCACACCTTGGGGTTGATCAATTGCAGGCCCACGGCGCCGAATACGCTGAAGCCGTCATCCGCCGCTGTCGCCGAGTCCAGCGACGGCGGTGTGCTGTGAAAGATCTGCCACGCCAGCCAGCTCAGCCACAGCACCCCGGCCCAGGCCATCGTCTGCTGCACCCGTGGATAGCGCAGCAGCGTTTCGCCGACGCCGAGCCCGACCACCAGCACCACCAGTGCCGCCGACAGACAGGCACCGAAGATGATCGGCAGCGTGGCCGTCAGACCGCGTCGCGAACTGTGGCTCATCACCAGAATATTGGTCGGCCCCGGGGTGATCGAGGCGACGAAGGAAAACAGCAGAAAGGGCAACAACGATTCCATGGCATGGACTCCGGATCAGAACAGGAGTCCATGGTCGCGGTTGCATGGGGTTCAGTCTGGAAGGTTTGAGCAGCGTTTGCGGTAGTCGGCTGGCGTCAGGTGATAGGCCCGACGAAACCAGCGACCCAAGTGACTTTGATCGGCAAAGCCCAGCGCACTGGCGACGTCGGCAGGCGTTTCGCCTCGCGCCAGCAATTGCCGGGCCCGAGCCAGTCGCAACTGGATCAAGTAACCATGGGGCGCCAGCCCGAAGGCCGACTTGAAGGCCCGGGTCAGCCGAAAACGATCCACCCCGCAGGCCCGGGCCAGATCATCCAGTCCGATGTCTTCGAAGGCGTGGGCATGCAAATAGTCCCGCGCCACCTGCGCCACGCGGGGCAAGCGTGGATCGAACGCCTGACGCTTGCGCCAGTCGAGGTGGGACGTCAGAGCACCCAGCAAGTGGTCGACAGCGCTCTGCCGGACGATGCGCAGGTCGCCGTGATGCAGGGACTGAAAGGCCTGATTGATGGAAGTGGCCAGACGCGGATCCTGGCTCAGGGTATCGGTGAACCCGAGCTGGCTGTTGTCCGGCGCATGCTCGAACAGCACACGCAATTCGCGCTCCAGCCAATGCGGATCGAGATAGAGCATGGAATAGGTGAAGCCCTCCTCCGTCGGCGCGTGCCCGTCGTGGATCTCTCCCGGTTCCAGCATGAAAATCTTGCCCGGCGTACTCAGATGGCGCACCCGCCGGCAATGAAATTGCTGCACGCCCTGCTCGGTGACGCCCACCAGAAAGCTGTCATGCCAGTGCGGATCGTAGGCATGTCCCTGAAAGTGGGCACGAATCGACTCGATCCCGGTGTCGGCATCCTGGGACAGCTCGATCCAGTTGCGTTTGTCCACGCAAGGCTCCGAAGGCAGTGTTGGTCGTTGAGGACGTCTACGTTACCGCGACTTTGCCGATGGGTTTAGAACATTTGTGCACGTGAACCAGGCAGACCACCCAGCAAATTTAATGAACCCTGAGTGCCACGGCCCGCCTAAGCCAGAGACCATCAGGAGGCAGCTCATGCAAATTGAAACCACGTGGATCGTACTGGCCGTCGTTCTTTTGCTCATCGAATTGTGGGCGATCAACCGGGTGCGCAAGAGTGAGGGGAAAGCCAGCAACAAAGGCGTCTGGATCGTATTGATCGTGTTCGTGCCGCTGTTCGGGCTGATCGCCTGGGCGCTGGCCGGGCCCAAGCACGTCACGCAGGCCTGAAACCCAAGGCAGCAAGAGCCCCGAACATTCGGGGCTTTTTGTTGGCCGCAGGTTTGTATCGCAGTGTGTACGAACGCCTCCCGGATACATGCCCGCGCATCAGCCAACGAAAACGGAAACAGCGCAGATACGTGGCCAGTCTTTAATGGGCTCCAGATTCGAAGGGTTCAGCCAACGCCCTGCCCTCACCGATTACCAAGGAGACTTGCCATGAAGCCTGCACTGCACACCGCCGTCCACACTGGAAAAAACCGTCGCCGCCTGCTGGGCCTGTCGATTCTAGCCACCGCGCTGCTGCAATTCGGCGCCTTCGCCCAGGCACAAACCGCAGCCCCCGCGCCGGTCAAGACCGCAGCCGCCAGCGTCAAGGCCGATCTGCCCTTCGGCCCGCTGAAACACGTGAAGGCTGGCCTGCTGGACGTGGCCTACGCCGAAACCGGCCCGGCCAATGGCCCGGTGGTAATTCTGCTGCACGGCTGGCCGTATGACATTCACAGCTACGACGACGTCGCGCCGCTGCTGGCGGCCAAGGGTTATCGGGTGTTGATGCCATACGCTCGGGGTTATGGCGACACGCATTTCCTGTCCGACAAGACCGTGCGTAATGGTCAGCCGGCGGCGCTGGCCAGTGACGTGATCGATTTCATGGATGCGCTGAAGATCAAACAAGCCGTGCTCGGCGGCTACGACTGGGGCGCGCGTTCGGCGGACATCGTTTCGGCGCTGTGGCCGGAGCGGGTCAAGGCGCTGGTGTCGGTCAGCGGTTACCTGATCGGCAATCAGGCCGCCGGCAAGAATCCGCTGCCGCCCAAGGCCGAGCTGCAATGGTGGTATCAGTTCTACTTCGCCACCGACCGCGGTGAGGCCGGTTACGCCAAGAACACCCATGATTTCGCCAAGCTGATCTGGCAACTGGCGTCACCGAAATGGGCCTTCGACGATGCCACCTTCGACCGCAGCGCCAAGGCGTTGCAGAACCCGGATCACGTCGCGATCACCGTATTCAACTACCGCTGGCGCCTGGGCCTGGTGCAGGGTGAAAGCCAGTACGATGCGCTGGAACAGAAACTCGCCACCGCACCGTCGATCAGCGTGCCGACCATTACCATGGAAGGCGATGCCAACGGCGCACCGCACCCGGCACCCGAGGACTACGCCAAACGTTTTACCGGCAAATACCAGTTCCGCCTGATCAACGGCGGCATCGGCCACAACCTGCCGCAGGAAGACCCGAAAGCCTTCGCTCAGGCGATCATCGACGCCGATCACCTCTGAAGCAGCACGCCGAACGGCTCGTCATTTGACGAGCCGTTTTTCTTTGGACGGCCGATAACCGAAATAGGCGCTGTAGCACTTGCTGAAATGACTCGGCGACACGAATCCGCACGCCACCAGCACGTCCACCTGGGACAGCTCGGTGTGTTGCAGCAGACGCCGGGCCTCGGTGATGCGCAGCTCCATGTAATAACGCTGCGGCGTGGTGCCCAGTTGTTCCTTGAACAGCCGTTCCAGCTGACGCCGGGAACGCCCGGCATAGACCGCCAGTTGCTCCAGCTCCAAGGGCTCTTCAAGGTTGGCATCCATCAGCTTCACCACTTCACGCAGCGGCGCGCTGACGCAGAGGTTCTCGGTCGGTTTGATCCGTCGGTAACGCGATTCCTCGAACGCCAGAATGTCTTCGATGCCTTCGACCAGCGCCTTGTCGTGCAGGCCCTTGATCCAGTCCAGGGCCATGTGGAAAGCGCCGGACGGACTGGATGCGGTCAACCGGTCGCGGTCGATCACGTAAGGTTCGCTGCTGACCTGGGTCGCCTTGGAAATCTCCGCCAGCGCCGGCCGATGCTCCGGGTGAATCGCACAGCGGTAGCCTTCCAGCACCCCTGCCCGACCCAGGAACCACGCGCCGTTCCACAACCCGGCCAGTATCACACCAGCCTCTGCGGCCATTTTCAGCAGATTGATAAACTCGTCGCTCGCCTTCAGTTCCGTGCGGTAACCGCCGCAGATCACCAGCAGATCCAGCTCCTGCAACACGCTGGTTTCCAGACGCGAGTCCGGGCGGATCACCAGCCCCAGATCGCTGATCACTTCGCCGTCGCTGAGGCCGAAAGTTCGCGTGGAAAACAGTCCGGGGCGCAGCAGATTGGCGGTGACAAGGGTGTCCAGCGCCTGGGTGAAGGCCGGCAGGGAAAAATGCTCCAGCAGCACGAACCCGGTGCGGGTCATGCGTCCCGGCCCGCTGGCGGGCTCGTTCAGGTAGCGAAGGTTCTTGCCCTTCATGCCACCGCTGAATTGGCGTCGTTCGATCAAGGTGTGGTCCATCGGTTTCATTGTTGTAGCGCCATGCTAACCGCCGGGGCGGCAAAATACTCGGGAATGAACGCAATTCGCCCCAACCGGTACGCGCGTACCGATCGGGGCGAAAAAGGCCTGCGAAAAACCGCGATGAATCAGGACGCGTCGATCCAGATGGTTTTCAGCTCGGTGTACTGGTCATGGGCCCAGATCGACTTGTCACGCCCACCGAAACCCGATTCCTTGTAGCCGCCGAAAGGCGTTGAAGCATCGCCCTCGCCGAAGCAGTTCACGGTGACGATACCGGCGCGGATCCCACGCGAGAGTTTCAGCGCATGGCGCAGGCTGCCGGTGTACGCCGACGCGGCCAGACCGTAAGCCGTGTCGTTGGCCAGGCTGATCGCTTCGTCGACGGAGGTGAACGTGGTCACGCTCAGCACCGGGCCGAAGATTTCTTCCTGGAACAGACGGCTGTCACGGCTGACGCCATCGACGATGGTCGGCTCGACGAAGATGTTGTCGGCCGTGTTGCCCCCCGCCAGCACCGAAAGATTCTCATCCCGGGCATGGTCGAGGTACGAACGGACCTTCTCGAAATGCGCCTTGCTGATCATCGAGCCCAGACGGTTTTCCGGGTCCAGCGGATCGCCCATTTTCCAGTCGGCCAGGTGCACCTGCACGCGCTGGAGCAATTCGTCCTTGATGTCCGAATGCACGATCAGCCGCGACGAGGCCGAACAGTTTTCGCCCATGTTCCAGAACGCGCCGTTGACCACGTGCTGGGCGACCAGATCGACGTCTTCGACATCGTTCATCACCACCGCCGGGTTCTTGCCGCCGCACTCCAGCACGATGCGTTTCAGGTTGGATTCGCTGGAATACTTGAGGAACAACCGCCCGGTATCAGTCGAACCGGTGAAGCTGACCATCGCAACGTCCGGGTGTCGGCCCAGCGGTTCGCCCGCCTCCTTGCCGCCGCCGGGCACCACGTTGAACACACCGGCCGGAATCCCCGCCTGGTGCGCCAGCTCGGCTACGCGCAGGGTGCTCAGGGTGGTTTCCTTCGCCGGTTTGACCACAATCGAGCAACCAGCGGCCAGCGACGGGCCGATCTTCCACGCGAGCATCAGCAGCGGGAAATTCCATGGCAACACCAGACCGACCACGCCGATCGGCTCACGCACCACCATGGTCACCGCGCCGTTACCGGTCGGTGCGGTCGAGTCGTAGATCTTGTCGATCAGCTCGGCGTGCCAGCGCAGGGTATGAATCGTTTCGGGCACGTCGATGTTCTGGCATTCGCGGATCGGTTTGCCGCTGTCTAGGCTTTCCAGCACCGCCAGTTCATGGGAGTGGTCTTCCAGCAACTGGGCGAATCGCAGCAACACCGACTTGCGTGCCGACGGCGCCAGCCCTTGCCAGCGTCCGTCCTCGAACGCCTCCTTGGCTGCGGCGACAGCGGCGTCCACGTCCTGGGCACCGCACGCAGTAATCTCGGTCAACACCGCTTCAGTGGCCGGGTTGGTCGTGGTGAACGTCTTGCCGGACAGCGCGCTGCGAAACTCGCCGTTGATGAACGCCTGATTGCGAAACTCGAGCCTCGCCGCCAGTTCGCGGTATTGCGCTTGACTCAGAAGATCGGCCATTTCAAACCTCCGCGACGATGCGCGCCACATTCTGCTTGAGGGTCTTGATCACGCTTTCCAGCACTTCCTTCTCGGACGCTTCGAGCGGCTGCATCGGCTTGCGCACACCGCCGGCCCGCAGGCCGACCAGTTCGCTGCCGTGCTTGATCGACTGAACGAACTTGCCGCTTTCCAGCACGTCCATCAGCGGCAACAGCGCCGACATGATCCGCCGGCCCTTGTCGAAGTTCTTCTCCAGAACGCAGGCTTCGTACAGCGCAATGTGCTCGGCCGGAATGAAGTTCGAACCGGCGCAGACCCAGCTGCGCGCGCCCCACGCGAAGAACTCCAGGGCCATGTCGTCCCAGCCGCAGGACAGCTGGATCGAAGGGTGCGAATGTGCCAGACGATGCAATTGAGCGGTGTCGCCGGAGCTTTCCTTGATCGCGACGATATTCTTGCAACCGGCAATCGCCTCGAAGAATTCCGGGCCCATCGCTACGCCCATCCGCGCCGGGTAGTTGTAGAGCATGATCGGCAGGCCGGCGGCCTTTTCCACGGCCAGCACGTGTTCGGCGATTTCCTTTTGCGTCGGCAAGGCATAGGGCGGCGAGCCCACCAGAATCGCGTCGGCCTCGATCGACTTGGCGTGCTCGGCGAAGGCCACCGCATCTTCGGTGCGGATCCCGCCCGTGCCGATCACCAGCGGGATGCGGCCGTTGATCACTTCCTTGGCGCGCTCGGCCACTTTCAGCCGCTCGGCGGTGGTGTGGGCGTAGTACTCGCCGGTCGAACCACCGATGACGATGCCGTGAACCCGCGACTCGATCAGATATTCGACCACTTCGGCAAACGCCGAATAGTCGATCTGGCCATCGGCGGACAAAGGCGTAATGGCAGGGGTAAAGATGCCGTCAAAGTTCATAGGTTTTTCTCCAGTGATTGCAGTGTTCAATTCGTTGGCCCGACGCCGTTAAGGCTCGGGCAAGGTTCAGTTCAGCGAGGCAGCCTGTTGCAGGTTGAGCGATCGGGTTTCCGGCGCGAGCACCCACGACAGCACCAGGCCGACCAGGGTGACGGCCGCTGCGATGTACATAGTCTGGGCGATGCCCAGCGTGCTCAGGGAAACCGGCACCAGATAAGTCCCCGCTGCGGCGCCGATGCGCGACAGAGAGGTGCCGACACCGACCGCGAAGGCGCGGATTTCCGTGGGGAACAGTTCATTGGGGTACACCAGCGTCAGCACCTGGGCGCCACCGATGAACAAGGCGTAAACGGCAAAGAAGGCGAGCACCAGCGCATTGGGCCCGGCATGACCGACGGCCAGCCCGAGCAGCGCAAGGCCCGAGCAGAGAAAGCTGTAGATCAACAGATTGCGTCGGCCGACACGGTTGATGATCCGGGTCGAAATCACGCAGCCGATGACAAAGAACAAGGTAATCGCCACCGATCCCAGGGATGACCAGTCGCCCTGCAGATTGAGTGCGGCCAGCACCTTCGGCGCAAAGGCATACACGGCGAACAGCGGCACCACCGAACAGGTCCAGAACACCACGACAAACAGCATGCGTTTGCCGTAGCCGGAGTGCAGCAGGTTGAAGATCGTCAGCTTCTCGCCCACCCGGTGCTCGGGGAGATTGGCCAGGGAGAAGTCGTTGCCGTAGACCTGTTTGATGATCGCTTCGGCTTCAGCGGCGCGGCCCTTGCTCAGCAGCCAGCGCGGCGATTCGGGTGTGCCGATGCGCACCAGAAACAGCATGGCGCCGATGATCGCCGCGCTGGCCAGCACCAGCCGCCAGGCATCGGAGCCCCACAGCTTGAACATCAGCTCGCCCACGACATACGCCGTTGCAGCCCCGGCGAACCACATGATTGTCAGCGTCGCCAGACGCGGGCCGCGATATTTGCGCGGCATGAACTCGACCAGCAGCGAAGTCGCCACCGGGTACTCGATGCCCACCGCCACTCCCAGCAGCAGCCGCAGAAAAAACAGCGCCACCGCCGAATCGACCCACAGCTGCGCCAGCGAGGCCACGATGAACAGGGTCGGCCCGACAAACAGCAGACGTTTGCGCCCCAGCACATCGGTCAGCCAGCCGCCGAGAAAACCGCCGAAGAAAATGCCGATCAGCGCCGAGGCGGCGATCATGCCTTCCCAGAAATCGTCCAGTGCCAGAGACCTGGACATGTGCACCAGCGCCACACCGATGATGCTCAGAACATACCCGTCGACAAAGGAGCCACCGGCCGAACGGATCGTCAGCAGACGATGAAAACCATTGAGCGGTACGTCCTCGATTGATACAGCAACGTTGTTCATTTCTTGTCCTTGTATTCAGTGCATCGCTACTTCAGTTCATCGCGCAGTTCGGGCGATGAGCGTTCAACTTTCGCGGCCGGCGCGGTATTGCCCCCACTTCAGGTTCATGTTCACGCCCAACGAGAGAAACGGTTCGGGCGGGTTGCCCGTCGGCCCCGGGGCCTGCAACAGAAAATCGATCAAGCCGTCGCGCTCCCCGGCCAGCCAGTCGGCCAGCAACTTGCCGGTGACCGTGCCACGGGTGACGCCCAGGCCATTGCAGCCCAGCGCGCCGTAAACGTTCGGCGCCAGTTCGCCGAAGAAGCCGTTGTGGTTCCTCGACATGGCCAGCGCCCCGCCCCAGGTGTATTCGAACTTCACCCCCGGCAGCATCGGGAAGCGCTGATCGAATGACGCGCGGTGCCGGCGCACGAAGCGCTCGTTGTATTTGCTGTTGCTGCGGCCATCGGGGTTGAAGCTGAAGCTGTTGCGGATCAGCAAACGGTTGTCGGGCGTGCGCCGCACCGTAGTGCCGAACGGGTCGGCCGGAATCGCGCCCCAGAACGGTTTGCCACCGAGACGCGCCTGCTCTTCATCGGTCAGCGGGCGGGTGATGCTGGCGTAGGTGTAGATCGGCAACATGCGGCCCTGCAGAAAACCGAAGCGCATGCCGAACGAGTTGTTGGCCAGGATCAGTTTGTCGGCGGTGATGCTGCCGTGAGCGTGCTTGAGCAAAGTCTTGGCGCCGTATTCCACTTCCAGAATCGGCGTGCGCTCGTAGAGGGTGACGTTGGCCGGCAAACTGTCCGCCAGGCCCTTCACCAGCGCCGACGGCTGAACCAGCACCGCGCCGGGGGTGAACAACGCCTTGCGGTAGAAACGGGTGCCCAGATGCTCGGGCAATTCTTCGGCCTCGATCATCTGATACGGCTGACCGAGCTTGTCGAGACCCCGGCGATAAGCTTCCAGCACCGCGATGCCGCGTTCTTCCACGGCGGCCTGATACTTGCCGCAGGCTTTCATCTGGCAATCGATACCGAACTGATCGACCAGATTGCGCAGGATCGACTGGCCCTCCAGGTTCAGCTTCAGACTGATCCGGGCCAGATCGATATCACCGATATAGTCCTCGGCCCCGATGTCATGGGGCAGATCGATCGCAAAACCGGCATTGCGACCGGACGGCCCCAACCCTACTTCCTGCGCTTCGATCAGCACCACTTCATCGTCCGGGAAGTTCAGCGCGAGCTGGCGTGCCGCCGCCAGCCCGGTGAAGCCGGCACCCACGACGACCCAACGCGCCGAACGGTGGCCGCGATGGCCAGGCTCGGGACTGCGCGGCCGGCTCAGGTGGAACCAGCCACAGCTGTCATCATCGGCGGGCAGCGAACTGACTTTCATAGTGTTGAACCGTTTATTGTTGAAATGACAAATCGAACCCGACACGAAGCAAACGCGCGGAATCGCGTTGAATGAAAACAGCCATCAAAGTTGCGTTACTTGAATCTACTCAATCGCTCAGAAGTTGGCGGCGAGCGCATATCGCCCGGCACCGTAATCGTTCGCGTAGTAGTAATCCCGGAAGGTCATGGGCGGCAGTCCGAACAGATCCTTGAAGCGTTTATAGAAGTGCGGATAGCTGACAAACCCGGTTGCCAACGCCACATCCGTCAATGAACGATCACTTTGCACAATCAACTGCCGGGCCCGGGTCAGCCGCAACTCCAGGTAATAGCGGTTGGGAGCGGCATTCAGATACCTCGCGAATCGTCTTTCCAGTTGGCGGCGGGAAACACCGACGTGACTGGCGATCTCGTCAATTTCCAGCGGCTCCTCGATGTGTTGTTCCATCAGCGAAAGCGCCATGTTCAACGGCTTGGGAATGGCTGCCGGCCGGACATCTTCGGTGCGCAGCGTTTCCCGGCTTTTCGGCTGGTGCACTCGTCTGATCTCACCCACCAATGACGCATCGCTGCGCGAACCCAGTTCCTGCATCAGCGCCAGTGTCATGTCCAGCGCCGAGCAGGCATTGGCGCACGTCCCGCGACGCTGGCCAAAGGCGAAGTCCCGAGTGCACGCCTTCAATTGCGGGAAATACTCGCCGATCAGTGCGCGACTATCGCCATGGCAGGCGAACTCCTGCCCCTCCAGCAATCCCGCATCCGCCAGGTAGAACGCAGCGTTCCAGCAACCCGCCACGACGCCTTTGGCGCAAGCCACTTTTTTCAGAACCCGACGCAACATCGGGCTGGACGACAGCCGGACCCGCTGACCACCCACAACGATCACCGCATCCTGATTGAAGCCTTCCGCCGCCAGCCGTTGCGAGGAAATCGGCACGCCGACATCACTGTCGACCAGACCGCCTTGCAACGAATAAGTCGAAATCCTGTAAACCGTATCGCCGTTGATCAGGTTGCCGGTGGCCAGCGCGTCCATGGCTGTCGAAAGGGTCGTCAGCGAGAAGTGATCGAGCAGGATGAACGCCACCCGCACGACGCGTTCATGCTCGACCAGATCCGTGGTCTGGCGAAACCCGATGTTCTGCAGTTTCAATGTGCTTTGGAAAGTGTCCATGCTGCGCCACCCGATACCGTCATTTGACAAGGAACAACCCGCTTACTTGGCCGCCGCCCGCGCATCATTCAGCCAACCGTCATAACTTTGCTGGTGGGCCTTGATCCACTCGGCGGCGTGGCGCTTGATGTCGGCCAGGGACTTCTCGCCCTGCTGCATCTTCAGGTTCTGCGCGCTTTCGTCGGCGGTGCTGATGCTGACTTCGGAGAGGAACTTGCGGGCCACCGGGTTCTTCTCGGCGAACTCCTTGTTCATGACAACGTTGACCGTATCCACCGGGAAGCCGAGGTTCTTGCCTTCATAGAAGGTGTCCTTGCTTTCCTTGCCGTCAGGCAGATCGGTGTATGGCACCGGCAGCCAGACCACGTCGCGCCCTTCGACCAGCACGCTGGAAATCCACTGTGGCACCCAGGTGAAGAACAGCACGGGTTTGCCTTGCTGGTAGCGGGCGATGGTGTCGGCCATCAGCGCGAAGTACGAGCCGCGGTTGTCGACGACGGTCGGCTCCAGGCCGTAAGCCTTCATGTGGTGCTCGACCATGACTTCGCAGCCCCAGCCCGGGTTGCAACCGGTCAGGTCGGCCTTGCCGTCACCGTTGCTGTCGAACAGCTTGGCGATCTCCGGTTTCTTCAAATCCGACAGATCCTTGATGTGATAGGCGTCTGCGGTTTTCTTGTCGATCAGGTAACCCTGTAGCACGCCTTTCATGATCTGCCCGACCTTGACCATCACGTCATCGCCGCCGGCCTTTTCATAAAAGGCTTCGTGCAGGTGCTCCCACTCATGCACGGTGAAATCCGCGTCGCCGTAGGACAGCGCCAGGAACATCGCCGGGTAATCGGTCTCTTTGGGCTGCTTGACGTCGTAGCCCAACTCCTTGAGCCCGGCCACGACCACTTCACCGCGAAAACGCTCTTCGGCGATGGTCGGGAAAATCGGAGTGATCGACACACCGGCGCCAGGTTTGCTGGCGTCCGCCGCGAACGCTGCTGAACACAGGATCGTGCCCATGACTGAAGCAACCACACCCGCCACAACGCTTTTCTTGAGATTTGCCAGTTTCATGTTTCACCACGCTTTGGAGTTTTAATCGGTGAGCAGAAAGGTTCAGTTAATAACCGCACGAGCAACGTTCTTCTTTTTCTTCAACTTCATGACCAGGCCGACCGGCCCGCTCTCATACCAGCGCTGCCCGGTGGCCAGATCGGCGCTGCGTTCACCCATGGCCTGGGTCAGGCGATCGAGGAACACCGCCAGCAACACCAGCCCTGCTCCGCCGACACTGGCCAGGCCCATATCGAGGCGACCGATGCCGCTGAGCACCATCAGCCCCAGCCCGCCGACCGAAATCATCGAGGCGACCACCACCATCGACAGCGACAGCATCAAGGTCTGGTTCAAGCCGGCCATCATGGTTGGCGCGGCCAGCGGCAATTGAACCTTCATCAGCATCTGCATCGGTGTGCAGCCAAAGGCCCGCGCCGCCTCGACCTTGTCCGCCGGCACCTGACGAATGCCGAGGTTGGTCAGCCGCACCAGCGGCGCGACGGAGAAGATGATCGTGACAATCACACCCGGCACGTTGCCGATGCCGAACAGCATCACCACCGGCACCAGGTAGACGAACGCCGGCAGGGTCTGCATGGCATCGAGCACCGGGCGGATGACCATTTCGGTGCGGTCGCTGCGGGCACAGAGAATGCCCAGCGGAATCCCGATCACCGCGCAGAACAACAGCGAGGTCAGCACCAGTGCCAGGGTGACCATGGCGTCGTTCCACACGCCGATCAGCCCGAGCCCGGTCAGGGTTGCCACGCTGAAGATCGCGATGCGTTTGCCGCCGATCTGCCAGCTGATCAGCCCGGCGATGATGATGAACACCGTCGGCGGCAGCGAAAGCAGCCCCCACTGGACGCCGTCGAGCACCTGATCGACCGGCCAGCGAATCGAGCGGAAGACATCCCGAAAGTTATGCACCAGGTATTTAAGGGCGGTTTCAACCCACGACCCCAGCGGAATATTCAAACTCTGGAAGGGATCCAGAAAGTTAAAGTCGGACATGACGCTACCTCGCACTTGCGTACTGCGTGATCATTCTTGTTTAACAGAAGCTCAGCTATTACCCAGGCAACTTAAAAGATGCCCCTGCGAGATCGAACCTTTATAAAGTCCAACTTCATCGACTACCGGCATTGGCGTAGATGAAGCCGCAACAAGGTGAAATATCTCGCGCAAGGAAGCGTCGGCCTTTATCGGAGTTTGGCGACCCGGTTCATAAACAATGCCCGAATCGGTTTGTGCGATATCGCCGGCGCGCAATATCCGGCTGGTGTCGAAACCGTTGAAGAAGTCCCGTACATACTTGTTCACCGGATTGCACAGCAGCTCACGGGGGGTGCCGATCTGCACCACGCGCCCGCCCTCCATGATCGCGATGCGGTGACCGATGCGAACGGCTTCTTCAATGTCGTGGGAGATGAAAATGATGGTGCGATCCTGCTCGGCCTGAAGCTTGATCAGCTCGCCCTGCATCTCGCTGCGGATCATCGGATCAAGCGCGGAGAACGCTTCGTCCATCAGCAGGATGGCCGGGTCATTAGCCAAGGCGCGGGCCAGGCCGACTCGCTGTTGCATGCCGCCGGAGAGCTGGTGAGGAAAGCACATTTCCTGCCCGGAAAGCCCGACTTGCTCAAGGGCGCCCATGGCCCGGCAGTAGCGTTCCTTTTCGCTGACACCGCTGATTTCCAGGCCGAAGCTGACGTTGTCGATGACGCTCATGTGCGGCATCAGGGCAAACGACTGGAAGACCATGCCCATGTCTTTGCGGCGCACCTGCAACAAGTCCTTGTCGCCCAGGCCGGTGATTTCCCGGCCATTCAGAAAGATGCTGCCGGAGGTCGGCTCGATCAGGCGATTGAACAGTCGGACCATGGTCGATTTGCCCGAACCGGACAAACCCATGATGACAAAGATCTCGCCGCGTTTGACCGAGAAGTTGGCATCGAATACACCGATGGCCTGCCCGGTCTTTTTGAAAACTTCCGCTTTCGATGCGCCTTCTTCGATCAACTTCATGGCCAGTGCTGGCTGAGTACCGAAGACTTTATAAACATTCTTTACGCAAATTATTTCGTCGGAGCGAGTCATACCTTGCCTCCATCGCGTAGTGCATATTCGGGTTCAAACAATATGCAATCGAGCGAAACTGGTTTTGAGCGGCAGCGGTAATAGTTATATGTCGTCACGACGGGTTTCCTTTTATTATTTTTGGGACCCCAGGAACGAGGGACGTTTCAAATTTATTAGCATCCCCCTGCTTAATCCAACGACATTTACAGGGACATGTTGATAACGTCGGGTTATGGATCTTGCGAGCGTCGATGTGACGGGCCAGACATCGCTCATCCGCGACCGGGACTATCCTTGCAGCGACGCTGGCGTATCCCTACCCGCAGGCTTCCGCTACCCTCGTCGCGCTTCGCCCGCAAGCCGCAATATCAGGAGGCTGTACGAATGACCAAGCATGTCGATCCCGACACCATCTTGCTGAAGATGCCGTCCTTAAGGGCTGTGAAGGCATTTGTCGCGGCCGCGAAGTACCAGAGTTTCACCCGTGCCGCCGAAGCATTGTGTGTTTCCCAGGCCGCGATCAGCCGGCAGATCCGCGAGCTGGAAAGCTATCTGGGGGCGCAGTTGTTCACCCGCGTCGGGCGGGCCGTCGAACTCACGTCGGCGGGCGCGCTGTTCTTCGATGCCGCGCAGCTGTCGTTCGTCAACATCGCCCAGGCCGCCGAGCGCATTCGCAGCAGCCAGTCCGGCAAGAAAGTGCTGACCATCTGCTGTTCCCCGGCGTTCTCTGCATTGTGGCTGTCGAATCATCTGCCCGAGTTTTTCGCCCAGAGCGAAGGCATCGAGCTGAACCTGATCACCACCCAGAACTTCCTGACCATGGAGCCCGGTGTCCAGCCCGACGTGTTCATCACCAAGATTTCGCGTGTCCGCGAAGGCTACCGCAGCTACCCGCTGTGCCATGACCTGATCTACCCGGTGTGCACGCCGCAGTATCTGGAGAAGCATCCGGAAATCTCGACCATCGAGGGTGTGCGCGATTCGGCCCTGCTCAATCTCAGCCCCTATGGGCGCTCGCAAGTGGCCGAGCATGTCGACTGGGGCGTGTGGCTGGCATTTCAGGCCATCGATATCGATGATCGTCCGGCAACCAGTCCGCAGATTTTCAATGCCAATGACTACAACCTGCTGATCAGCATGGTGCTCACCCATCAAGGCATCGCGCTGGGCTGGAATCATCTGGTGGCACCGCTGGTGCAACAGGGATTGCTGGTGCGCCCGATTGAACAGGAAGTCCAGCTGCGCAACAGTTGGCACTACCTGGCCTGCCGGGAAAATGCGGACAACGAAGACGCATTGCGCCGGTTTCGCGAATGGATCCTGTCGAAGTTTCCCCGCCGCTAGCCATCGATTTGGTTATCAATTGCCCGACGAAAATGTCGTTGGAGCCACACAACCTTCCTGACTCATTGTGGAGCGGCGCCGGTCGGGATCTGGCCGGTTCCCCTCACAGGAAGGAATTGTTGAATGTCACTCTACGAATTCTGCCGCGACTTTGACTTCATCCAGGCCCCGGCCAAGACCCGGGAGATTTTGCAAAACAGCCTGCTGGATATCGTCGGCGTCATGGCCGGTGCTGCGTCCAATGACACAAGTGTGGCGCTGCGCCGTTTTGCTGTTTCCCACTATCCCACCGGCGAATACGGCAGTCGTCTGCTGTTCGACGGTCAGCGCGTGAGCCTGCTGGGCGCGGGTTGGGCTGGCGGCTTTTCCGCCGACAGCCTCGATGCCCACGAAGGCCACTTCCGATCCAAGGGGCACGCTGGCGCGACCGTGGTGCCGGCCCTGCTCGCCCTCGCCGATGCGCTGCATCACCAAGGCAAGGAAGTCAGCGGACATGAGCTGTTGAGCGCGCTGTGCCTCGGCTATGAAACCGGACTTCGCGCCGGAACAGCGCTGATGGCAACCTCCCCGACGTACCACGCATCCGGCGGCTTTTCGGCGATTGGCGTGGTCTGCGCCGGCGCCCGCTTGCTCGGTTTTGACGAGCCGACCTTTCGCAATGCCTTGGGCATCGCCGAATACTTCAGCGCCCGTTGCCCGATGATGCGCCTGATCGCGTTTCCGACCATGTTGCGTGACGCCCACGGCAGCGGCGCCTTTGTCGGTTTGAATGCGCTGCTGATGGCCAAGGAAGGCGTGACCGGTGCGCCAGCGGAAACCGTCGAGGACGCCTCGGTCGCCGAGCACTGGCTCGACCTCGGTCAGCGCTGGGAAATCGACAGCCAGTATTTCAAACCCTGGCCGGTGTGCCGTTGGGCGCAACCGGCGCTGACCGCGATGCTGCAACTGCAACAGGAGAACGCCGGGCTCAACGCTGACGCGATCGAAACGATCCGCGTCGAGACTTTCTACGAATCGATGTGCCTGCAAGGTCACACCCCGGCGGATGCCGATCAGGCGCAATACGCCCTGGCCTTTCCGCTGGCGGCGCTGATCGTCAGGGGCAAACTCGGCCCGGACGAAGTCACCGGCGAATCCATACACGCCGCCGACATCCGCGCCTTGAGCGCACGCATCGAGATCGTTGAAGCCGCCGATATTTCGGCGCGATTCCCCAATGAAATCCTCTCGCGCGTCACCGTCACCCTGAAAAACGGCAACGTGCTCGTCAGCCCGATCACCGCCGCGCGCGGCGATCCCGAAACGGCCCTGAGTCGCGAAGAACTGGAGCAGAAGTTCGACCTGTTCGCCTCAAGCCTCGGCCATGAACGCAGCCTCGCGGTGAAACAGGCGATTCGCAATCTGGACCAGTCTGCGTCGGCCATCGCCACGCTTGAGCCGATCTTCAGACTCCCTCACCCATAACCGCAACGCATCGATTACCCGCAGGAAATGTCGTTTGTGACGGCTTTCCCGGCACAGATAGGCTGGACCTGTTCCGGCCCTACGCGCATGACGAGGAAAACAATGAACAATAAAGACACCGTGTTTGACCTGATCGCCCAGCGCAAACCCTGGCACTCGCTGCCGGGCGTCCTCTACAAGGATGAAAACGTCTATCGCCAGGATCTCGAGCAGATCTGGCACAAGGACTGGATATTCGCCGGGCACACCTTCGAAATTTCCAAACCCGGCCAGTACTTCACCCTGCAGATCGGTGATTACCCGGTCGCCGTGGTGCGCGGCAAGGATGGCGAGATCCGGGCGTTTCATAACGCCTGCCGCCATCGCGGCGCCAAGATCTGCGAACACGAACACGGCAAGGTCGCGAAAATGGTCTGCCCTTATCACAAGTGGACCTACGAGCTGGACGGCAACTTGCTGTACGCCGGCAACATGGGCCAGGATTTCGACAAGGCCCAGTACAACCTGAAGTCCGTGCATTGCGAGATCGTGCACAGCTACATCTATGTCTGCGTCGCCACCAAGGCGCCGGACTTCGAAGGTTTTCGCAAAGCCGTCAGCCCGTTCATCGCCCCGCATTATCTGGACAACTGCAAAGTGGCGTTCGAGTCGACCATCATCGAACAAGGCAACTGGAAGCTGGTGTTCGAGAACAACCGCGAGTGCTACCACTGCGACGGTTCCCACCCGGAGTTGTTGAAATCCTTCGTCGACAACCTGTCGGTGGGCGGCCTCAGCGGCGAAGACGACCCACAGTTGTCGGCGTACTGGAACACCTGCGAGCAGGCCGGTTTGCCGAGCCGTCTGGTGATGGACATCAACGGTCAGTACCGCATGACCCGCATTCCGCTGTCGTCCGGGGCCGTCAGCTACACCATGGACGGCAAGCCGGCAGTGAACGGGCGTCTGGACAAAACCGCCGAGCCGGACATCGGCGCCCTGCTCTATTTCCATTACCCGTCCACCTGGAACCACTTCCTCGGCGACCATGCCCTGAGCTTCCGCGTATTACCGATCAGCGCCACACAAACCATGGTCACCACCAAATGGCTGGTGCCGGACACGGCAGTGGAAGGCGTGGACTACGACCTCGAACGCCTGACCAAAGTCTGGATCGCCACCAACGATCAGGACCGCACGCTGGTCGAGGGCACCCAGCGCGGCGTGACCTCCCCGTCCTATGAACCGGGGCCGTACTCGGAAACGGCGGAAACCGGCGTCTGCCAGTTCGATGACTGGTATTGCGCCACGATGATGGACCGGCTCAAGGGGCCGATTCCGTTGAAGTCCGTGGGCTGACGGGCATGCGCGGCAACGCCGTTTTTTCAGGAGAACTGACGTTGCCGCGTCGCTTGCCAGCAGATCAGCGAACCCACGGTCACCAGCACCGCGCCCTGCCAGAACTGCATCTGCAAACTGACACCCAGCCACAGCGCGGCGAACGCTGACGACAAAACCGGCGCGCCATAGGATGCGGTCGCCAGCAAAGTCAGGTTGCCGCGCAGGATGCCGATATTCCACAACGCATAACCGCCGGCCATGGCGATGCCGGTGGCGATCAGTTCGAGGGAATTGCCCACTGTGAATGCAGAAATCCGTTCACTGCTGAAGCCCCACTTCACCCACAAAACAATCGCCGTCAGCACGAAAAACAGCACTACCAGACTCTGCCCGTTGGCGTAGCGGCGCGTGACGTTGCAATACAGCGCAAACGTGATCGCGCAGGCCAGCGCCAGGCTGTAACTCAGCGGGTTGGAATTGACGTTGGCAATGATCCCCGGCAACGACAGGCCCTGACCGCTGACCACCCAGAGAATGCCAAACAGTGCGAGCGCACTGCCGGGAACGATGAACCAGCGGGTTTTCTGCCCGTTCATGAAAATTGCCAGCACCACGGTCAGGCATGGCCAAAGGTAATTGACCACACCCAGTTCGATCGCCTGTTGCCGGTCACTGGCAAACCCCAGCGCCAAAGACAGGCACACCTCATACGCAACGAACAACCCACTGCCGAGCAGGAGATAGAGTGTTGACGTGGAACGAAGACGCGGTCGCCCGAGAAACATCACCAGCAGGATCGCCCCCAGGGTGTAAATCATCGCGGCCCCGCCCAGAGGGCCGAAATGTTCACTGACGCCCCTGATCAAACCGGCGGCGGTGCTCCACAACACAATCGCCAACAGCCCGCACGCCGTGGCGGCACGCTCGCCTCTTATTTGCATCATTGCCTCTGGATCAAAATCGCGATTCGACCGCACAGGCTAACGAGGGAAACCGGATCGATACAGCGACTTTTCATCCGGGCAATGAATGCGCTGGGGTTATCGATCAAGCTCGGGACGCTCCGCGTCCCTTCCAACGGCGGACGCAGAGCGTCCATGGAGGCATTCCCACGCGGAGCGTGGGAACGATCGGCGTGATCAGTGCTGAAACGGACGAGCCTGCGTCCCAACGTCGCAGGTCCGGCACCTTGGCAAACGCCCCACAAGGCTTAAAATCGCGCCTCCTCTTGCAGTCGCCCGAACGGCGCCTGCCCGCAGCCATGACAACCCTCAGGTTTGAACAGCCGGCGACTTTCACGAAGTCAGCCTGGCTCAATCGTCCTGCCCGTTCGGCGGTCGTTTGTCTTCAACACACTTCGGCTTGGCACTCGCATGCGCAGAGGCGCACGTTCCGCTGTTCGATCACTTGAGGTTTTTATGACACCGCGTTTGCTGGCCATGGCGCTGGCGCCCCTGCTCGGGCTGTTCATTGTTGCCCTGGGCAACGGCTTTCTGTCTTCTTTGACCACTCTGCGCCTGGGCGCGGCCGGCGAATCGGCGACGATGATCGGCATCGTGTCCTCGGCCTACTTCATCGGCCTGACCTTGGGCGCGATTTTCAATGACCGGCTGATCCTGCGCATCGGCCACATCCGCGCCTACAGCAGCTTCGCCTCGCTGATCGCCGCGACCATCCTGCTGCAAGGGCTGTTTTATGACACTTGGGGCTGGGTCGTTCTGCGCCTGATCAACGGCTGGGCCACGGTCGGCGTGTTTCTGGTGATCGAGAGCTGGCTGCTGCTGGCCGGTGACGCGAAGATTCGCGGGCGCCTGCTGGCGCTGTACATGATCGTCCTCTACGGCGCCGGCGTGCTGGGTCAGGCGTTTTTGGGGAAAATCACCGGGCTGGGCGACACGGCGCCGTTCATGGTCGCCGGCATACTCGCGACCCTGTCGGTGCTGCCGATCGTGATCCTGCCGCGGGTTTCGCCGCTGCTGGAACAGGTCGAACCGCTCAAGCCACGGGCACTGCTCGGCGTATCGCCCACCGGGCTGGTCGGCTGCTTCGGCTCCGGCGTGACCATCGCGGCGATCTACACCCTGCTGCCGCTGTACCTGCAACGCATCGGCCTGAACGTCGGCGAAGTCGGCAGCATGATGGCCTGGACGATCCTCGGCGCAATGCTCCTGCAATACCCGGTCGGGCGCTGGTCCGACCGCAAGGATCGCCTGCAAGTGCTGACCGTGCTGTGCGCCGCGTGCACCGTGCTGTCGCTGGTGATCGTGCTGGTGCCGCTGTCCTCGGCCATGCTCGCAGCGATGCTGTTTCTGCTGGGTGGCGGCGTGTTCGCGCTGTACCCGGTTGCGGTCAGCCACGCCGCCGACCGTGCGCCGGTCGAAACCCTGGTGCCGATGATTCAAGGCATGCTGCTGATCAACTCGCTGGGCTCGGCGATGAGCCCGCTGCTGATCTCGCCGGCAATGAACGCCCACGGCGAAACCGGCCTGTTCTGGGCCTTCGCGCTGGTCAACCTGGCCATGGTGACGTTCTTCTTCTGGCGTCGCGGCAAGCGTCCGGTGCCGGCCAATCCGGCGCCGTTTGCGGCGGCTGCGACCTTCTCGCCGACTGGCGCCGAGCTGCGGGTGACCGAAGACTTGCGTCAGGCAGCGCAGGACCATCCGCCGATGGTCGATGCGTTGAGTGGCGAAGCGGCACCACCAACGGCATCGCGCTACGAAGCCAGTTGAGTTTCTGGCAGGCATAAAAAAACCGGTGACTTGCGTCACCGGTTTTTTATTGCCTCTGAATCAGTGCGGTGCCCGAGGAATGGTCTTCATCAGGTCTTCAGGGCTGATATGCCCTACCACACTGCCCGGCTGCGGCAGATTCAGGATGTGGCTCTTCATCTTGCCGATCACGTGCATCTCGCACGGTTTGCAGTCGAACTTCAGGGTCAGCACTTCGTCGCCGTGAATCAGCTGCATCGGCGCAACTTTGGTTTTCACGCCGGTCACGCCTTTGGCCTGTTTCGGGCACAGGTTGAAGGAGAACCGCAGGCAGTGCTTGGTGATCATCACCGGCACTTCGCCCGCCTCTTCGTGGGCCTCGTACGCCGCGTCGATCAGCTTCACGCCGTGACGGTGGTAGAAGTCGCGAGCCTTCTGGTTATAGACGTTGGCCAGGAACGACAGATGCGCTTCCGGGTACACCGGCGGAGGCGTGGTCTCGGCCTTGCGCGAACCGCGCGGGTGAGCGGCAACGCGGGCGGCGGTCAGCGCTTCGATCACTTCACGGCGCAACGACTTGAGCTGCGAGTTCGGGATGAAGAACGCTTGCGGCGCATCCAGCTTGATCGAGGTCGCGTGGTACTCGGTGGTGCCGAGCTGACCGAGCAGGTCGTGCAGAGTCTCCAGCGCCTGTTCCGGTTTGTTGGCGACACCGAACGGGCCTTCCAGCGCGACGCTGGCGCTGATGCCCTCTTCGCTGGTCACGGTCAGTTCCAGACGCTCTTCGCGAAGCTTCGCCAGCCAGCTCACGCCGATACGACGCTCGGCGGAGGTCTTGAGCAAGGCCTGCTGCCAGTTGTGGTCGAGGTTGCGGTTCAGCGGGTGGTTCGGGCGCAGCTTGTACAGGCCTTCCGGCATCTCGTTCGGCTCGACGCGGTAGCGATAGCGCTTCTCGCCTTCTTCCTCGAACTCGCCCTTGGCTTCGGCGATGTTGGCGCGGAACCCCACCACTTCGCGCTTGACCAGCACATTGAGGCCGTCGCCGTTGGACAGTGGCTCGTGGGTGATGACCTGCATGTCACGCTTGCCGACTTTCTCGACCGTGCCCACCGCCAGACCGGTGAAGGTCGGCGAATCGAACGCGCCGATGTCGATCTTGCGCTCGCTGACGAAGTAGTCGGTGCTGCCACGGTGGAAGGTCTTTTCCGGGTCCGGCATGAAGAAATGCGCGGTGCGGCCGCTGGAGGCGCGGGCCAGGTCCGGGCGGTCTTCGAGCACGTCGTCGAGGCGCTGGCGGTAATAGGCGGTGATGTTCTTCACATAGCCCATGTCCTTGTAGCGACCTTCGATCTTGAACGAACGCACACCGGCCTCGACCAGTGCGCGGATGTTGGCGCTCTGGTTGTTGTCCTTCATCGACAGCAGGTGTTTTTCGTAGGCGATCACGCCACCCTTTTCGTCTTTCAGGGTGTACGGCAGACGGCAGGCCTGGGAGCAGTCGCCCCGGTTGGCACTGCGCCCGGTCTGCGCGTGGGAAATATTGCATTGACCGGAAAACGCCACGCACAACGCGCCGTGGATGAAGAACTCGATGGCGGCATCGGTTTCATCGGCGATTGCGCGGATTTCCTTGAGGTTCAGTTCACGGGCCAGTACCAGTTGCGAAAAACCGGCCTGATCGAGGAACTTGGCCCGCTCAAGGGTGCGGATGTCGGTCTGGGTGCTGGCGTGCAGCTCGATGGGTGGAATGTCCAGCTCCATCACGCCCAGGTCCTGGACGATCAGCGCATCGACGCCGGCGTCGTACAACTGATGGATCAGCTTGCGCGCCGGCTCCAGTTCGTTGTCGTGCAGGATGGTGTTGATGGTGGTGAAGATGCGCGCGTGATAGCGACGGGCAAATTCCACCAGTTCGGCGATTTCGCTCACCTCGTTGCACGCGTTATGACGCGCACCGAAGCTCGGGCCGCCGATGTACACCGCGTCGGCGCCATGCAGGATGGCCTCGCGGGCAATGGCCACGTCACGGGCGGGGCTGAGCAGTTCCAGGTGATGTTTGGGCAAGGACATATGTTTTTTTAGTCAGGCTGTCACGGTTGAGGCGCGCATTGTAGCCGCGAAACGCGTGGGCGGCACGTCTGTGCTGCCGGGTGGCTGCTATAAATCCGGCTACAGAATCTTGCGCCGTTACCTACAACTACACCGGAATGCGCCGACTGGAGAGTTTAGAGCGAGTTCCTTACCGTTCCTGACCACAGAAAAGAACTGATCGATTTATCGAGTGCGTACTGGTTTGCGGTACCCCCGTTCGAGCAGTTGCTTACACATAAAGGGTCGCAAGTGAACTGGATCAGTTACTACTTAAAAACTTTCAAGATCATATCGAAGAACTATCGAGGATTCGTGACGGGTTTCATCGGGGTCTCCACGATATTCATTGCATGCAGCTCCTTGAGTTCGGCCCTCCCCATTTTGTTGAAAAATGCAGCCAACGCTATTAATGAAATACAGAGCGCACAGACTCAATTCCTTGTTTTTGCCAGTGCCTATGCAATCCTGTGGACAGCATCACAGATTCTCTCCAATGTTCGCGGGGTATTTTCAGCGTGGATATTGGCCAAATGCGATGCAACCCTTTACGAAGAAATAGTTTCCAGGGTTTTTAGATACTCCCATCGAAAGCAGCAGACCCTTGACCCTGGATACATTGTCGCCGATATAAACAGATCAGCAGGCAGTTTCAGCATGGTCACCATAGGCATCTTTTGGACAATCGTTCCCATCGCGCTTGAAATGATTATTGCCATGAGCGTTCTTTTTACGACCATGGGTTATTTCTATGCAATCCTGTTTTTTGTTTTTTGCATTGGTTTGATTTTGATAGCCGTCCACGTAGCCAAATCAAGCTCACATATTCACAAGTCCATATTTGAGGCTGACAATGAGCTTTCCAGCTACACCATTCAAAGGCTCGGAAGAATTTATGACATAAGGCTCAACAACAGCCTCCCCAAAGAACTTCTTTCGGGGCGATCCTTCTTCGACAAATACGTGAAGACAATCAGAAAAGCAAATCTTCACATGGGAATGCGCCTCGGCTTGCAGGGGCTGGCGATCGGCACCACACTAACCTTTTTTGTCATACTTTCGGGGATGAGCGACCCTACTCGCCTTACCGCCGGTGACTTTGTCATGATTGTGGGCTACATCACCATGTTCACCATGCAGTTACATATATTGGCCGGAACGTTAATCAATCTTCAGGCAAATCTCGTATCCTTGATACATTGGAATAAAATACATCGAAGAGAATATCAATAAACCGTATTACCCCAAAAAGTACAAAGACACACATCTATTCTCCCTGCATGGTGTATCACTCACCAAAGACAACAAAATCATCCTAAGCAGCGTCAGTTATAAATTTGGTCCAGGCATACACATAATATCTGGCCGATCCGGCACTGGAAAAACGACACTCATAAACACCCTGCTAGGATTTGAAGACAGCTATAAAGGTACAGCCCACTATAAAGGACACCCCATAGATGAATCATTAAGTGAGTACATACTGTCCGAAGTTTCTGTTGTACCACAGAATCCGGTGCTATTACCCGGAACGCTAAAAGACAATCTGCTTTATGGAACTGAAAGTGCCAGCCCACAAAAATTGGCTTTGATTCTTGAACTTTTAGGATTCTCTAGAGACAACGCTGACATTGAAGCTTTGCTATCCACCGCCATAGACATTTCAGGAGGAGGACTTAGCGGCGGAGAACGACAAAGAATTGCCATAGGGCGAGCGATTTTAAGAGAGAAAACAACAATAATCCTGGATGAACCCACCTCGGCACTGGACAGAATAACGGCCAAAAGAATTATGGACTGGCTGATTGCCAACATCCCTTGTTTGATTATTGTTACTCACGATGAGCTTCTGAAGAAAAAATACGGAGTTGCCATAGAACTTTAGAGCATCTATTTAATTCGCAAAAACTGAATCTCAAATCTGAATTTCAAATGGCGGCCCGAGTCGTTTGATTGATACTCAATGCCGCCATGCTGTTATCTGAAATAGCCGCTGACGCGTAAATCAGGCCTTGGCAGCCATCGCAGTCACTTCCACCTTCATCCCTTCAACCGCCAGCGCCGCCACACCCACCGCCGCTCGCACCGGCCAAGGCTTGGCGAAGTAGCGCTTGTACACCTCGTTGAACGCAGCGCGATCAGCCATGTCGGTCAGGTAAATGGTCAGGTGCAGCACGCGATCCATCGAACTGCCGGCCTTCTCCAGCGCTACTTTCAGCGCCTGCAACGTGCATTCGCTTTGCGCAGTGACATCGCCCAGTTCCAGGCTGCCATCGGCACGGGTCGGAATCTGGGTCGACATCAGGATGCCGTTGAATTCGGTCACGTCCGAAGAGATCGAGTCTGCATCCGGATCCGGGGTGTAGGTGATGTCTTGGTTGGCCATGGGAAAGTCCTTCGCTGGCAGTGAGGACGGCGCCATCGCGCGCCGTTTCGGGCGGCCAGTTTACAGACCCGGTCGCCGGTGGGAAGTCCCGACACGGTGTGTCAGCCCTGCACCAGTATCCGCCGCAGTTCCAGCGCATTGCCGAGTGCCGCGCCACTGGCGGTGTTGTCGAAGATGCACCAGGTGTCGGCACCATCGGCAGCCGCTACCTGCAAATCGCCGGCGAGCGTTTCCAGATACGCCGAATCATAGGGGCTGTGATAAATCCGTGGCGAACCGTGCAGCCGCCAGTAGCGCACGCCCGGCCAGCCGCACGGAGCCGTGTCGGTGCTGATTCGCGAGGGATCGACCACCGCTTGCGCGATGCGATACGCCATCAACAACAGTTCGGCGGCGGCCCAGGATCCGTGGCGCGGCTCCATCACCACGGCCCCGGAATAACGCTGGCGCAAGCCGATAAAAAACGCCTCGGCAACCGTTTCGTCAAACACCAGCGACGGTGGCAACTGCAGCAGCAGGCAACCCAGGCGATCACCGAGTCCCGAACACTGCTCGAGAAAGGCGTCAAGCTCAGGTTCAAAGTCCCGCAGACGTCGCTCATGGCTGATCGACTTCGGCATCTTCACGCAAAAGCGAAATCCGTCCGCCACCGACTCTGCCCATCGGACGTAGGTTTGGCGTTTGTGCGGACGGTAGAAGGAGCTGTTGATTTCCACGCCATTGAGCAGCGCGGAATAACGTTGCAAGTGAGTGCCCTGCTCCGGAAAGGCCGGCCAGTGCTGCCGGGCCAGGCTCCAGCCGGCGCAGCCAATGAAAACCGACGGCGTACTCAAAACAGCACCCTGCCCGCTTCACGCATGAAGATTTCCACGGTTTTCGGCCCGATACCGTCGAAGGCTTGCAAACGCTTTTCGAAGTCTTGGCGGTCAGCGCTTGCCTCGACCATGTTCATCACACGACCGGCGTACTCGTCATTCAGTTTGGCGGCCAGGGCCAGCAAGCGTTCGGCGGTGGTTTCGTCGTAGCGCACGTAATGCGCTTGGCCGAGCATCCGCACCAGTTCGCGGTGGGTGCAATCGGCGAGTTTGCGCGGGGTATCGCGCTGGTGCTGTTCAACGATCACTCGGTAGGCTTCGGCGGCGATGTCGGCCTGGATTCTTTTGCCCATCACGAAACTGGCGAGCAGCCATTTGAACAGGGCTGATTCGTTCAGCGGATGCAGATCGATGTGCAAGTCTTCGGCGTTGATGGTTTTGGTCATGTAGCTTTTGAGCAAGAGTCGCGTGACGCGTGCGGCGCTGGCGACGAATGGTTTCGAAGCGTAAAGCTTCAGGCTTTTCCTTGTCGTGTGATGATCGATAAACATGTTTGGATCACGCCGTTTAAAGGCATGTCTGAATGCTTCCAGATGCCTACAAATCCTTGCGCCAGAGCCTACGGCTACGCCAGAATCCGCCGGCTTGTGCGCCCTGGGGTCGGCCGGTAACTTGGATCGGGTCACTGATTCGCAGTGATCGGGTTTAGCAGCCCGGCTCATCTACCACGGTTGCACATCTCACCTTGTCAGGTTTTCGCCTGCATTTTGCGGTGGCTGTGCGCATGGCACCTTCGGGTGCGCCGGGTTTGGTGATGACCGGTCTGCTAACTTGCGCACAGCTGCCACCTTTCGTTTAGCAGCGAGACGGTTGCAGCCTCAATGAGGTACATCACCATGTTCAAAGTAACTCCGAATCCCCCGGTCACCGAACCGGCCAGCATCACCGACCCAACTTCCCCCTACGAATGCCCTGATTCGAAGAAATTCAACGAAGCTGCCAACCGCGCCCTCGACTACCACCTCGGCCCGATGACAGCCCACATGATGGCCGCGCCCTACTCCCCCAACCGCCTCTACCAGACCAACCCGGCCAGCAGCAACGAATCCCTGCTGGTCGACGCCGCCGAAACCCTCGGCTCGGCCAACGTCATGCTCAACAACTTCGCCGACCTCCTCCAGGGCCCCCACCGCAAGACTGCGCAAGGTATTGCGCAGGTGGTGATGTTGGCGGAACTGGCGGTGAATCAGGTTCTGGATAAGGTCGTACCGACCGAGTAATACCTAGCGGCGGGGTCTCCCCCGCCGTCACTGAGTTGTTTGATAACTCTTCGCAACTGGATATCCCCCCAAACCCAATTATGCTCAATAGAACCTCGCCCAATCCGCGAGGCCGTCAGTCTGTCCGCGCTCCCCCCCACCCGGTGAAGCGCAACACCCCCAGGCCACGGGTACAGCAACACTGATAGGTGCTCCGGCCTACAAAAACAAGCACAACGGAGAACACCCATGGCCGTACTCGACAGCATGTCCACCGGCAGTGCCCCGCACCACAGCGTCAGCCGTGAGGAGCGCAAGGTCATCTTCGCCTCGTCCCTCGGCACGGTGTTCGAGTGGTACGACTTTTACCTTTACGGCTCTCTCGCCGCGATCATCGCCAAGCACTTCTTTGCCGGGGTCAACGAGACCACCTCGTTCATCTTCGCCCTGCTCGCCTTCGCCGCCGGTTTTGCGGTGCGGCCGTTTGGGGCGGTGGTGTTCGGGCGGCTGGGGGACATGATCGGGCGCAAGCACACGTTTCTGATCACGATTGTGATCATGGGTGTGTCGACGGCGATTGTGGGTTTCCTGCCCGGTTACGCGACCATCGGAGTCGCGGCGCCGATCATTCTGATTACCCTGCGCCTGCTGCAAGGTCTGGCGCTGGGCGGTGAATACGGCGGCGCGGCGACCTATGTCGCCGAGCACGCGCCGAAGGGCAAACGCGGGTATTTCACCTCGTGGATTCAGACCACCGCGACGCTGGGGCTGTTTCTGTCGCTGCTGGTGATTCTGGCTTGCCGCACGGCGCTGGGCACCGAGGCGTTCGAGGCCTGGGGCTGGCGGATTCCGTTCCTGCTGTCGATCCTGCTGCTGGCGGTCTCGGTATACATCCGGCTGCAACTGAACGAGTCGCCGGTGTTCAAGAAAATGAAGGAAGAAGGCAAATCCTCGAAAGCCCCGCTGACCGAGTCTTTTGCCCGTTGGGACAACCTGAAAATCGTGATCATGGCCCTGCTCGGTGGCACCGCCGGCCAAGCGGTGGTCTGGTACACCGGGCAGTTCTACGCGCTGTTTTTCCTCCTGCAAACACTGAAGATCGACCCGCAGACCGCCAACCTGCTGATCGCCGGTTCGCTGCTGATCGGTACACCGTTCTTCGTGATTTTCGGCAGCCTGTCCGACCGCATCGGGCGCAAGGGCATCATCATGGCCGGGTGCATTCTGGCGGCGGTGACCTACTTCCCGATCTTCCATGCGCTGACCCAGTACGGTAACCCTGATGTCTTCGTCGCTCAGGAGAAGAACCCGGTCAAAGTGGTCGCCAGCCCTGACCAGTGCTCGTTCCAGTTCGACCCGGTGGGCAAGGCCAAATTCACCAGCTCCTGCGACCTGGCGAAAACCCTCCTGGCCAAACGGGCGATCCCGTACGAAAACGTGGTGGCGGAACCGGGCACTGTGGCTCAGGTGCGCATTGGTGACAAAGTCATCGAAAGTTTCGAAGGCACCGCCCTGCCGGCCGCCGACTTCAAAACCCGCAACGACGCCTTTACCGCCAGCCTCAGCACCGCGTTGAAAGAGGCCGGCTACCCGGAAAAGGCTGACCCGGCCAAGACCAATTACCCGATGGTTCTGGTCCTGCTGACCGTACTGGTGATCTACGTGACCATGGTTTACGGCCCGATTGCGGCGTGGCTGGTCGAGCTGTTCCCGGCGCGCATTCGCTACACCTCGATGTCGCTGCCCTACCACATCGGCAACGGCTGGTTTGGCGGGTTCCTGCCGACCGTGGCGTTTGCGATGGTCGCGGCCACCGGGGATATCTACTACGGCTTGTGGTACCCGATTGTCATCGCGGTAATGACGGCGATTCTCGGGATCTTCTTCATGCCGGAAACCAAGGATCGCGACATCCATCACACCTGAAACCGGGGCGGCCCTCTTTCATCGAGAGAGGGCCGTCAACGCACGTTGCGATACAGCATCAACCGTGCGCTTTCGTGCAGCCCCCGCGTCAGCTCGACCAGTCGTTGAAACTCCTCAGGATGCGCATCAGCCACATTCTCCAGCGGTGTCGCCGATTTCAAGTCATGCAGCGTCGGCGCGCTGCCGTCGTGTTGCATTTGCAGCAGATGGTCCTTGGTCACCCCGCCAATCAGCGGAAACGTCCCCTCGCGCAACACCAGCGGCACTACACGCTCGCCTTCGGGTGCCGGTTGCTGCAGGTCGCGCCCCATGGCGCGGTTCTCGAAAGCCACGCCAGCCATGCCCGCCACCGTCGGCAACAGATCGGCAAGCCCCACCGCTTCTTCGATCACCTTGGGTTTGAGCAGGCCCGGCGCATGAATCAACATCGGTACATGGTTGCTCTCCAGCCCCAGTTGTTCGAAGGCTGGCGGCATGTGCGGGATGCGGCTGATGCGGGTGTTGTGGTCACCGAAGAACACGAAAATCGTGTTGTCGTAATAGCCGCCGGCCTTGGCCAGTTCCATCAGGCGACCGATGTTGAAATCCAGCAGCCGCACGGCGTTGTATTGCTCGACGCTGCGTGAACCGGCGTTTTGCACCTGTTCCAGCGACAGGTTGCTGACCTCGAAGCCGTCGTTGTCTCTGGGAATGGTGAAAGGCCGGTGATTGCCCGACGTTTGCACGTAGGCGAAGAACGGTTTGTCCTTGGGCAGTGCGCGCAGGATCTCATCGCCTTCCTTGAACAGGTCCAGATCGGAAATCCCCCACACATCCACACGTGGCGCACGCCAATCGCGCTCCTCATAAAGACGCACGCCGTCGATGCTTTGCTGGATCAGCGCATTGATGTTGGCCCAACCGGCGTTGCCGCCGATCATGTAGAGCTTCTGGTAATCGGTGAACGCATTGATCAGCGTGTGCTGGTTGGTGATCAGCGGATGACGGGTGGCGGTCTCCTGCCGGGTGACGTCGGGAACGCCGGTGATGCTCGCCCACACGGTTTTTGCAGTGCCGGTGACCGGGACGTAGAAGTGTTTGAAGAACCAGCTCTCACCTGCCAGACGATCAAGGTTGGGCGTGGGGTTTAACGGGTTGCCATACGCGCCCACCGCGCTGGTGCCCAGGGATTCGAGCATGACGAACATCACGTTCGGTGCCCGCTCGGCCGCGACGCTGTAGGGCTGTACGGCTTGCCGGCGCTCGAATGCAAGGCTTTGCGCATCCGCTCGATCCACTCCCAGATACCTGGAAATGACCGGGTAATGCGCCCGCACCTGCGCCTCGTCGAATTGCGCCTGGCCGGCCTTGAGCGTGTCGTAGAGGAACAGCACCGGATTCAGGCCCACGGCGGCGATCTGTCCGTTGCCGGAAAAGAACGCATCGCTCCAACGCAGCGGCACCGGATTTTCCAGGTTGAGTTTGTCGACCCGGCCCAACAGCGCCAGCAGCACAGCCACCAATCCGAGCCCCGCGCCCACGGCGACTGAGCTGCGGCGGATCACTTGAGGTTCACGGGCCAGCGTCAACCGTTCCAGCCGCACGAAACCGTAAAACCACAGCGCCAGAACCGCGAGCCAACCCAGCGCAATCCACAGCACCGGATAGGTTTCCCGGACCATCTGCTGCGAGATCTGCGCATCGTCCAGATAACGCAGCACCGTGGCGTTGATCCGCACGCCGAGGTAGGCGTAATGGCCAAAATCGATGATGTAGACCAGTCCGATCACCCCCAACGCCAGCAGCAGATAAACCCGGGCCACGCCGCGCAGTAACGGCACTGTGGTCAGGTTCCAGCGCGGCAGCCACGCCAGCACCGCCAATGGCAGCACCAGCAACAGCGCCAGCCTCAAGTCGAAACGAAACCCGATGCCCAGGGTTTGCAACCATTGCGGGTCGGCAAACAATTGCGCGACATCCACCCCGGAAAACCCGATCAAGAACACCAGCCGCAGCAAGGCAAACAGCAGAAACGCCAAACCTGTCGCGCCCACGCCATAGCGCAGGCGGCGCGATTGCAACCACCCCATCATTTACCTCTGTGTCGTTCGTTCGGATTGCAGGTGTTGCCACGCTGCTTTGGCGAGAAATGCGAAACCGGCAATCAGGCAATAACCCGCCAGCAAAGGGTCGATCAGGTAATCCCAATAGTTTTCCGAAGGTTTGAGGCGCAGCGCGAACGCCAGAGTTGCCAGCGCCAGCATCGCCACGCCGAGCGTATTGCGCAGTCGCAAGAGCACCAGTGTCGCCAGCCCGACAACCACAATCATCGGTCGGGGATTGAAGCCCCAACGGTAAGGATCGACATACGTCAGGCCCATCGTCGCCGGGTACAGCAGCACCGTCAGCACTACGAACAACCCCAAAACCTGCGCCCGTGTCAGCGGTTTGAATGGGTGAACCACACCGAGGCGCAACAACGCGGCCCAGCCAAGAAACACCAGAGTGGTGATCGCCAGGTCATCGGTAAAACTGCGCACATATGCCGCCAGCGGCAGGCCATTGAGCGGAATGAAGCTGACCAGCGCCAACGACGGCAACAGCCACGGACGCCAGCGCCGGGTAAATTGCAGGGAGCCCAGCAGGACAAAACCGAGCAGAATGAAACTCAAATGGGCTTGCCAGAGAAACAGCATCACAGGCGCTCCGCCAGCCAGGCATCGTTGAAGCTGACATGTTTGATGAAGGTGTTGTTCCAGGAATACACCAGGTGATAGAGGCCATCGCTGCCACGGCTGAAGTACGGGTATTCGTACTCGAACTCACAGCCTTCGGGTTTGCACACGCGGTAGTCGAGGTTGCTCAGAAAGCGTTGCTCCAGCGGCAGACGCTGCGCCCCGCTCGATGCCCGAAAGCCTTCGCCGATGATTGCCTTGTAGGCCTCGGGCGAAAACGGCTGGCCGAGGGGATCGGGGGACTGGTCGAGTTCGATCACGTTGCGCCAGTCGTTGAGATTCGCATCGGTGCCGTACAGGCTGAGCTTGAAGCGACCGTCGCGCAGGTCATTGAGCGCCACCAGCAAACCGTCATCGGCGGTGCCCACCGCCGCCAGCGACGAGTTGGGGTTGGCCGGCTCCAGCGGATACGGCTCGCTCCAGGTCTGCCCGGCGTCTTCGGTACGGCTGGCCAGCACCTTGTGATGGGTTTCACCGGCATAACGCAGCATCGCCACGGCGCGGCGTTCGTCCTGCGGCACGATGGTCGGTTGCAGCGAATGCTTGCCGCGACTGATGCGGAATTTATCGATCACCGCGCCGTCCGCACTCAGGTACAGGTACTCGGCGAACTTGCCCATGAACTCGTGATACACCGGCAGGCCAATCGAGCCGTCGGCATGGAACACCGGCGCGGCGCGCACCAGGGTGCTGATGTTGAAGAACGGCGAGGTGATCAGCTGTCGCGGCGCCGTCCAGTTGCGCCCCAGGTCATCGGAGACCATCACGTTGATCGCGCTGGTAGCCCAGCCGCCGACGGACACCGACACGTAGAACATCCACAAGCGCTGGTCAGGCGCCAGGGCGATCACCGGGTTGCCAAGCTTGCGGATATAGCGCTGGGTGCCCGCGACGGTGGATTCGCGGGTGGCCAGCACCTGTTCGGCGCCCCACTCTGCGGTCTTGGCGTTGAAGCGCGCGGTGCGGATCTGCACATCGGCGGCGCCCTCCCGGGAGCCGGCAAACCACACAGCCATCAGGTCGCCGCCGGGCAGCGCGGTGACCGAAGACGAGTGCACGAAATCATCCAGTTCCGAGGACACGAAACGGCTGCTGTACATCGGCTCGGCCGGATTTGCCGAAGCCTGAGCGACAGGCGCTTCAACCGCAAACGGCGCCAGCACGTGCTCCGGGTGACTGCGCCACGCGGCGATAAAAATCAGGCTCACGGCGAGCGCGGCGACAACGAATTTCAAACGAAAGGACAAGGCACGCATAGGCAGCTCATGGCAGTTACGAGATGGCAAACCATCGAAAGAACCTCCCTGTCACGGGCCCGGATCGTCCGGCAAGCGACGCCGGCGCCCGGTGAGCATCGACAACGGCAGGTTGTCGCGCACCTGAACACTTTCAAACAGCGCGGCCGCGATGTGCACGATGACCAGCGCCAGCAAAACATCGGCGGCCGTTTCGTGGACTTGCAGCGGCCAGTCGGCGCCCCACAGGGCGTCGATTTCTTCCATGGCCCAGCCACTGACGCCGACAGTCAGCATCGCCAGCAGCATCGCAAGCATCACCAGCGCGCCGATCGGCGAATGCCCGAGACGATGTTCGGGGCGCCCGGCGATCAGCGACCGGGCATGGGCCGCGAGCCGTGACGGCGTCGGCCAGAAGTCCGACCAACGCGCACTGCGCGGCCCGACGAATCCCCACACCAGACGCACCAACAGCCAGCCCATGGCGTAATAACCGAGCCAGACATGCCAGTCGTCGCCGGCCTCATTGAAGAAGTAGTTGGCGGCAAAGACCCCGGCGATGGACAGGTGAAACACCCGTACCACCGGGTCCCAGAGGCGCAGGGACTCGCGTGGCATCAGCCCTTGATCTCGGTTTTCACCGCTTTGCCGCTGACCGGGTCGTGGTAGATCTCGACCTTGCGTTTGTCCTTGTCGAAGCCGTAGATCTCGTAGCAGTTGCCGTCGGTGACCTTGAACTTGCTGATTTCATACCCCTGGGATTTCAGCTGTTCCTGAAACGCTTTCTGGTCCTGCCACTGCGAACGTTCGGCCGTGGTGCATTGCGGGCCGGCGACGGCCAGGGGGCTGGCGACAATCAGGGACAACAGCACAAGTTTGCGCATGGAAGCACTCTCGCTGGATGGGAAAGGCTTCACTGTGCAAAACCAAGCTTAGCGAAAGCTTAGTTGGCAACGAGCCGTTACATCTTCGCCGCCACAAGGGCTGCCACGGCAACAAGGCGAGCGGCATGATGCCGCCGATCACACGCCCGCTTTCCTACAGAGAAAATGCCATGCGCCTACTTCTGGTTGAAGATGACCGTGCCCTCGGTCAGGGCATCCGCGTCGCCCTGAGCAACGAGGGTTACACCCTTGACTGGCTGCAGGACGGCGTCAGTGCGCTGCACGCGTTGCGCAGCGAAAGCTTCGATCTGTTGTTGCTCGACCTCGGCCTGCCAAGGCTCGACGGGCTGACGCTGCTGCAACAATTGCGGGCCACGCAGCATGATTTGCCGGTGCTGATCCTCACCGCCCGCGACGGCACCGCCGAACGCATCGCCGGGCTGGATGCCGGCGCCGACGACTATCTGGTCAAGCCATTCGATGTCGACGAACTCAAGGCGCGTATCCGCGCTTTGCTGCGACGCAGTCAGGGGCGTGCGCAACCGGTGCTGGAACACGCCGGCGTCTGCCTCGACCCGAGCAGCCAGCAAGTCACCTGGCAAGGCAGCACGGTGGTGGTCACACCGATGGAATATCAGCTGTTGCACCAACTGATGGCCCGTCCCGGCAAGGTTGTTACCCGCGAACGCCTGTCGCGCACGCTGTACGGCTGGCAGGAACGGGTCGAAAGCAACACGCTGGAAGTGCTGATCCATAACCTGCGCAAGAAACTTTCGACCGAACTGATCCGCACCGTGCGCGGCGTGGGTTACGTCGTGGAGCTCAAGCCATGAACTCGATACGCGCACGGATTCTGCTACCGGTGCTGATTCTGGTATTGCTCGGCGATGTGCTGATCAGTTGGGCGGTGTTGCGCTACAGCCATCATGAGGTCGAAGAAATCTACGACGCCCAACTGGCGCAGAGTGCGCGTTTGCTGCAAGCCGTGCTCGCGCAACGCGCACCCGGTGACAACGATTGGGAGCGTCTGCACCAGGCCTTCGATGAAGCAATGAGTCGGGTCGGCGATGGCGAGGCGGCGCATCCCTACGAGACGCGGCTGACCTTTCAGGTCTGGCGCAATGACGGTCAGTTGCTGATGCGCTCGGCCGAAGCCCCGATTCTGGATGCACCACCCGCCACCCTCGGCGCCCATGACTTGTTGGAGAACGGCCGCGACTGGTGCGCCTTTCTGCTCAAGGACCCGCGACAGGACTTGTTGATCTGGGTCGGCGAACGCGACGACATCCGCCAGGACCTGATCACCCGCATCGTCGGCCATACCCTGTGGCCGAGCCTGATCGGCGTGCCGCTGCTGACTATCCTGATCTGGCTGGCCATCGGCTGGGGCTTGCAGCCGTTGCGCGCCATGGCCCGGTCGATTCGCGGCCGCGACACCGACACCCTGAAACCGCTGCACCTGAGCCCCCTGCCCCAGGACCTGGAGCCGATGCAGACTGCGCTCAACCGCTTGCTGCAACAGATCGACAACCTGCTGGCCCGGGAGCGACGCTTTATCGCCGACGCCGCTCACGAGCTGCGTACGCCACTGGCGATCCTGCGGATTCATGCACAGAACGCGCAGTTGGCGGGCACCGCGCAACAACGCGAAGAAGCACTGGAGTTTTTGGTCAGTGCCGTGGACCGCGCCACGCGCATCGCCAGCCAATTGCTGACCATGGCGCGCATCGAACCGCGTCTGGCATCCCCGGAGAACACCCATGTCGAACTGACCGCCCTGGTGCGCGAGGAACTGGCTGAACTGACACCGCTGGCCCTGGAAAAAGACGTCGACCTGATCCTCGACAGCGACCATCACTGCCCGGTCGATACCGATCCGGTGGCGTTGGCCATCGCTCTGCAAAATCTGGTAACCAATGCGCTGAACTTCGCCCCGCGCGGCAGCGAGGTGCGGATTCAGGTGCAGCCACAGGCCTGCGGTTCAGTGTCGATCAGCGTCGAAGATGCCGGCCCTGGCATCGATGAGCAGCAATATGCGCGGTTGTTCGAACGTTTCTACAGCGAGGGCCACGCCAATGGCGCGGGTCTGGGGCTGGCCATCGTGCAGATGATCGTCAGCAAGATCGGCAGCACCTTGCAGCTGTACAACCGGCCTGAAGGCGGGTTGTGCGCCGAGCTGCGAATCCCTGCAGGATCAACCGAACCTGCGCCGGGCATTTAACGGAATTTTCATGTTTGCCTGCCCATGATCCGGGCCTTCGTTGGGGAGTAACCTGCTTCCGAGCCCCTCGGAAGCGTTCGTATCAACATATTCGGCAACATGCCGTGGTGCGAACACCTTCTGGTTGGTGAGACCGACGACACATCCATACCGAAAGTCGGGCGTGTGGTTGTGTCGTTGACTCATGGCCCGACTGGAAGTATTGCCCGTGAATCCTGTTTCCCTGATTTTCCTCGCACTCGCCATGTCCACGGATGCCTTCGCGGCCGCCATCGGCGTGATGCTGGGCCGGGTGCTCGGCACCGTGGTCGGCACCGTGGTCGGCAAGCGTGCGGAAATCGTCGGTGGCGTGGTGCTGATGATCGTCGGTGCGACGATTCTCCACGAGCACCTTTCGGCCTGATCCCGGGTACCTTTTCCTGAGCCGTTCGACGAAATCACCTTCGTCCTTCGCACCGCCGGCAAGATCGTTGTCAACCCTGAATCCGTTGGATTGAGCGAAGTGGGGCTGACCACTATCTGCAGCGAAATCTGACTGAATATGGCAAATCTGCGAAAAGCGTAATGGCGGCGCGATTTGTCCGGCCGGCGCGCGTTCTGTCCGTCAGGCAGGCTAAATCCCTGTCGAACTTTGACGTTTTTTTTGCAAGAGGCAGGGTAAAGTGCCCTCTCCGGCCATCCTGGAAGCAGTCAATGAACCTCCAAAGCCCTCAAGACGCCGACGATGAAATCCTCAATCAGGCGGCGCACTGGTGCCTGCGCCTGCAAGACGAAACCTGTACACCTGACGAGCGCCAGGCCTTCCAGCAATGGATTCAGAGCAGCCCGCGCCATGCCTTCGAGTACGCAAAGATGCTTGAGGTCTGGGAGTTGAGCGATCAATTGCCCGACGAGCACGACGCATCGAAAAAACGCAAAGCCACGAGCCTGCCCTGCAGCTTTGAAGAGTTTCAACGCAATCTGGCGCAGCGCAATTAGCATCGTGCGGGTATCGACGCCAACAGCGGCAGGCGTCACTCGAGGCAACGCCTTGTCCTTGATTCAGGGTTAGAATCCCCCGGTTTGGCTAACCCGTTTAAGGATGATCCCGGCATGTCCCCTCTCGACACCTCCCTGCAAGACTCCGCCGCCCCCGACGGCGTCTGCTTCGGCTGCGGCAGTCGCAACCCGCACGGCTTGCACATCAAGAGCTTCTGGCATGAGGACGGCGTGCACGTCATGGCCGAGCACGTGCCCGAAGCCAAATACTGCGGCTGGCCGGAGCTGGTCTACGGCGGCCTGATCGCGATGCTGGTGGATTGCCATTCCAACTGGACCGCAATGGCTTACCACTACCGGGCGGAAAACCGTGAAGCCGAGAGCCTGCCACGCATCAACTGCGTCACCGGCAACCTCGGCATCAAGTTCATCAAGCCGACGCCGATGGGCGTGCCGCTGACGTTGAAGGCAAAAGTCGAGGGTGAAGTCGGGCGCAAGAGCCGGGTGATCTGCGAGGTGTACGCCGGGGATGTGCTGACGGCGGTGGGTGACTCAGTGTTCGTTCGGGTGGATACCGAGCAGTTGGCGGCGGCCGCGCACGGTCGCTGAAATCCGTCATTGAAGGAAAACACGATGCCCGATCGCGAAATCATCATCCCCGAATCCATGAAACCCATCGTCGAACGCGCCGGTTACGCCCCGGCGGTTCTGGTCGGCGACACACTTTATTGCGCCGGCCAGGTGGGCAGGACGGCAGAGTTGAAAGTCATCGAAGATCCCGAGCAGCAATTCATCCGTGCCTGGGAAAACCTCGACGAAGTGTTGAAGGCCGGCGGCTGCACCTTCGACGATGTAGTGGAGATGACCACCTATCACGTCGACATGAGCCGGCACATGCCAGTGTTTCGCGAGGTGAAGAATCGCGTTTTCCCCAAAGGCTTCTGCGCCTGGACCTGCGTCGGCGTCAGCGAACTGGCCCATCCGGGGCTGCTGGTGGAAATCAAATGCGTGGCCGTGCGCAGGCGGGCTATACCTGTGTAGTGCCTTTCACCACTACCGCGAGGCGTTGAACCATGGACTTGACCCTCTACTACCATCCGTTGTCGTCCTACTGCCACAAAGCCCTGATTGCCCTGTACGAACACGGCGTCGCCTTCGAAAAACGCTTGATCGACCTCTCCAACGAAGCCGAACGGGCCGAGCTGCAGGCGCTTTGGCCGCTGGTCAAATTCCCGGTGCTGCGTGATCACGCCCGCCAGCGCACAGTGCCGGAATCGAGCGTGATCATCGAGTACCTGGATCATCAACCGGGGCAGTCAAAGCGGCTGATTCCCGAAGACTGGGAGACCGCGCTGGACGTGCGTCTGTGGGACCGTTTCTGCGACCATTACGTGATGACGCCGATGCAACAGATCGTCGCCGACCGCATCCAGTCCGCCCAGGGCGACCTGAGCAGTCAGCGGGCAATGCTGGCCACGGCGTACGGCATGCTCGAACAACAACTGGCCGACCGCGAATGGATCGCCAGCGCGGATTTCAGCCTGGCCGATTGCTCCGCCGCACCGGCCCTGTTCTACGCCAGCACGCTGGTGCCGTTTGCCGCCGATCACCCTCGCCTGAGCGCCTATTTCGAGCGGCTGGTTCAGCGCCCTTCCTTCAGGCAGGTGATCGACGAAGCCAAACCGTGGTTTGACTTCTATCCCTTTGCCGAAGCCCTGCCTCAACGTTTCCGCTGAGGCATAGCCTTGCGTGCTCAGGTCTGGGGATCGCGCTGGTCAGCCAGTTGCTCAGCCGCAAGGCCCGGGCCGACGGCCTGTTGCAGCCTTTGGTGGATGACACCATTCGCGGCCCGAACTGGGCGCTGCTGACCCACCGCGACAGCGAAAACGATCCGATGGCCCGCAGTTTTATCGAGTGGTTGCTGGCGAATCTGGGCGATCCATGACCGGTGCGTGGCGGGCCATCACCTCGGCGATCCAGTCGATGAACACCCGCAACTTGCGGCTGATGTGGCGGTTCGGCGGGTACGCGACGTAAAGCGGCATCGGATCGAGGCACCAGTCTTCGAACAGCGGCACCAGCTCCCCGTTGGCCTCTCGGGCCCTGGACATGTACTTGGGCAACCACAACACGCCCAGTCCCGCGAGGCCCGCCGCCAGGTAAGCATTGCCGTCATCCACCGCCAGCACGTGGCGGCCCTTGATCTGCAAGTCTTCGTGTTCGTTGTGCAGGGCGTACGGCACCGGTTTGCCGGTGCGCGCCCAGAGGAAACCGACTACCCGGTGATGGGAATCTTCCAGCTCACGGGGGTGCACCGGGGTGCCGGCACGGGCCAGATAGCTCGGCGCGGCATACACGCCGAGCTGAAGATCCGCCACCTTCCGGGCCATCAGTGACTGATCCCGCAGCTCGCCCCCGCGCACCACGCAATCGACGTTTTCATCAATGATGTCGACGATCCGATCGCTGACGCCCATGTCGATCTGGATCTGCGGGTAACGCGCGTAGAACTCCGGCAGCGCCGGCACCAGAATCAGATTGGCCAAAGGGCTAGGCACATCGACCCGCAAGCGGCCCTTGGGCTGCGCTGCCGCGCCGGGAAGACTTGTTTCCGCATCGTCCATGTCCGCCAGCAACTTGATCACCCGCTCGTAATAGGCCGCGCCGTCCGCCGTGACGTTGACCTTGCGCGTGGTGCGGTTGAGCAACTTGACCCGCAGCCGTGCCTCCAGTTGCTGGATGAGCTGGGTCACGGTGGTCTTGCTCATGTGCAGGGTCTCGGCGGCCTTGGTGAAACTGCCCGCCTCCACCACCCGGGCGAAGGCTTGCATCGCGTCAAAACGGTCCATATTCCCCCCCTGAAAGCGGCTCGATTGTTTGGTATTTACAAACAGTGATCGCCAAGGTTGCGCGTTTATCGCGCCGAAACAAGTCCCTAGAGTTTCTCCATCAGAAGTTTTCACCCCATTGAAGGAGACACCCCATGACTTATGCCCAGCCAAAACGCGACGTGGTTTTCCCGCCCGGACGCCATGCGCTTTACGAGCGCAATCGTTATTCCCCGGCGGTTCGTTCCAACGGTTTTCTGTTTGTCTCAGGCCAGGTCGGCAGCCTTGAGGATGGCTCACCGGAACCGGATCTGAAACAACAGGTGCGCCTGGCCTTCACCAACCTCAATGCGATTCTCGGCGCAGCCGGCGGCAGCTTCGATGACGTGGTGGACGTGACGGTGTTCATGGTCGACCCGCAATCGACCTTCGAAACCATCTGGGAAGTGGTGCCGGAGTTCTGGGGCGAGGCGCCGCATCCGACCATTACGGCGGTCGGCGTGACGTGGCTGTATGGGTTTCAGTTCGAGATCAAGGTGATTGCCAAAGTGCCGGAGGAAACGCAGGCGAAAATCTGAGGCAATTGCTCACAATCCGTGTTCAACGGCTTCACTGAAGTGCTCTTGATGGCGTTTCGGCGATCAATGACTCTGTCCGAACGTTGTTTTTACACGGACAGAACAGAGCCGACACCATGCCCAGCCCGAGAACGCTGTACCAGAAGCACATCGACAGTCACACCGTCTGCACCCTCGACGATCAGGGCCACGTGCTGCTCTACATCGACCGTCAGGTCGCCAACGAATACACCAGCCCGCAAGCCTTCAGCGGTTTGCGCGACGCCGGGCGCACGGTGTGGCGGCCTGCGGCGACGCTGGCGGTGGTCGATCATGTGAACCCCACGGCGCCGATGCGCATTGCGACCATGCCTGACGCCGGGGGCGCGCGTCAGGTGTCGTACTTCGAAGAAAACTGCCGCGACTTCGGCATCGAGCTGTTCGATGTGCTGGACAAACGCCAGGGCATCGAACACGTCGTGGCGCCGGAACAGGGGTTCATTCTGCCGGGCATGGTGGTCGCGGCCGGCGACAGCCACACCACCACTTACGGCGCACTGGGTGCCTTCGGTTTCGGCATTGGCACCTCGGAAATCGAACACCTGCTGGCGACGCAGACCCTGGTCTACAAGCGCCTGAAAACCATGCGGGTGACGGTGAACGGCAAGCTCGGTGCGGGCATCACGTCGAAAGACATCATCATGGCCCTGATCGAAAGAATCGGTGCTTCGGGAGCAACCGGTTATGCCATCGAATTCACCGGCCCGGCGATCAGCGAGCTCAGCGTCGAAGCGCGCATGACCATCTGCAACATGGCCGTGGAGGCCGGCGCCCGTGGGGCGTTCATGGCGCCGGACGACAAGGTTTTCGCCTATCTGCAACTCAAGCCACGTGCGCCGAAAGGCGAACTCTGGGCGCTGGCGGTCGAGCGCTGGAAAGGCCTGCACAGCGACCAGGGTGCGGTGTTCGACAGTGAAGTCAGCCTGGATGTCTCGGCTCTGGAACCGATGGTCACTTGGGGCACCAGCCCGGATCAGGCCTCCCCGGTCGGCGGACGAGTGCCGGACCCGGCCAGCCAGCCCGATCCGATTTTGCGTCAGGGCCTGCAACGCGCCCTCGATTACATGGGCCTGACACCCGGCACGCCGTTGAGCGAAGTGGTGATCAGCCACGCCTTCATTGGGTCCTGCACCAATGCGCGGATCGAAGACTTGCGAGATGTGGCGCGTGTGGTGCGCGGCAGACACGTGGCGCCCCACGTACGGGCGATGATCGTGCCCGGCTCGACGCGGGTTCGCGATCAGGCGGAAGACGAAGGGCTGGCGCAGATCTTTCGCGACGCCGGTTTCGAATGGCGGCAATCCGGCTGCTCGATGTGTCTGGCGATGAACGACGACGTCCTCGCACCGGGGGATCGCTGCGCGTCCAGCACCAATCGCAACTTCGAAGGTCGTCAGGGCGCGGGTGCGCGCACCCACCTGATGAGCCCGGCAATGGTCGCCGCAGCCGCCATCGCCGGCCACTTGACTGACGTGCGCGCCTTCGCGCCGGGAGTTTGAGCCATGCAAGCGTTCACCACTATCAGCGGCAGCGCCGCGCCGTTTCTGGCGGCCAACATCGACACCGACGTGATCATGCCCAAGCAGTTCCTCAAGGGCATTGATCGTCAGGGGCTGGATCGGGGGCTGTTCTTCGATCTGCGCTTTCTGGCCTCGGGCGAGCCCAATCCCGGGTTCGTGCTCAATCAGCCCGCCTGGCAGGACGCAGCATTTCTGGTGACCGGTCCCAACTTCGGCTGCGGTTCCAGCCGTGAGCACGCGGTGTGGGGCCTGAAGCAGGTCGGAATCCGGGCGCTGATCGGCACCACGTTTGCCGGGATTTTCTACGACAACTGTCAGCGCAACGGCGTGTTGGCGATTCAGCTCGATGCCGCGCAGTTCAAACAGGTCGCCGAAGTCATCAGCGTTCAGGCGACCGCGTATATCCGCGTGAACCTGCCCGAGCAAACCATCGAACTGGCGGACGGAACACTGATCGGGTTCGAGATTGATGAGCTGCGCAAACAGTCACTGCTGCTGGGGCTGGACGCCATCGGCACGACGCTGCAACGGACCGAGCAGATTCGCGCCTTTGAAGCGCGTCATCTGGCGGAAAATCCCTGGTTGGGCTGAAAGCAAAAAACCGGGTGGATCACTGAACCACCCGGTTTTTCATTCAACAGACAAGTCGCGAAAATACTCTTCGAGAAACTCTACACACACCCGCAACTTGGCCGACTCGCTGAGCCGCGTCGGGTACACCGCCCAGACGTTGGCGCTCTGGGTGTAATCCGCCAGTACCTGCACCAACCGCCCCTGTTCGAGCATCGGTTTGACGTCCCACATCGAGCGCAACAGAATCCCGCCGCCACTGAGGGCCCACTCCATCACGATTTCGCCGCTGTTGGAGGACAACGGGCCGCTGACCCGCACCGATTCCTGCTGCCCGTCCTTGGTGAGCTCCCAAATGCCGAACGCATTGTTGCGTTCCTTCAGCACCAGGCAATCATGGTCTTTCAGATCCTCGAGCGAATGCGGCGTACCCCGGCGCTCAAGGTACTGCGGCGTGGCGCAAAGCACCCGTCGATTACTGACCAGTTTGCGCGCCAGGTGCTGGCCCGGCAGATCATCGCCGACAAGGATTTCCAGATCGAAGCCCTCGCCCACCAGATCGACCACGCGGTCGAACACGTCCAGGCGAATATCGAGCTTCGGGCAAGTCCGGGATAACTGGCTGATCGCCGGTGCGACGTGATTGCGACCGAAGCCGAAGCTGCTGCAAATGTGCAGCGACCCGGCTGGCTGGTGGCGGGCCTGGGCCATTTCGCCGAGAAAGTCATCGAAATCCCCCAGCAGCTTTTCCGCCCAGATGCGAACCCGTTCGCCATCGTCGGTCAGCGCGATGCGCCGGGTGGTGCGGTGCAACAGTTTTGTCGAGAGCGTGGTTTCGAGCATCGCGATGCGTTTGCTGACGTAGGCCGGCGAATAGCCCAACTCGTCGGCGGCGCTGGCAAAGCTGTTCTTGCGGATGACCGTCAGGAATACCTTGAGGTCTTCGGGCAAGGGAAACTGGTCACGATTCGTGTTCATACAGCGCGCTCACCCACTGCTTGCTTCATGATTGGCGCAGGATAGCAGCGGCCATGACCGTTCGGCGCTTTTTCTGGCAGCCGCGAACAAACAGGGCTAGGGTTTCGTGGCTGGCGATATGCTGGCCACTTGGCAAACATCTTTCGATGAGCGCCATCAGCAGCACTGGAAGATAAATCAGGGATGGTTTTTTGTGCTTGCGGGTTAATGCACTCTTGATGAGTGAGCGACCTATCCCTGTGTTTCGTTGCTTTCTATCAAGGACAGAAAGATGACCAACGTACAGGCGAACTTTTCCCCTTTGCCGCTCCGGCAAACCTCATTACTGCCGCCCGATGCCAGGCCTGACGGTTTTGGCTGACGACGCCTGCGCGTGAGTCGGGACAGCCCCCTCACTCCCGCGCCACTCAACTGATCACTTCACCGGATCCGGACGGATCAGGCATTACCTCGCCAGTGATTCCTGGCGCTGGCTGTCGCCTGCCTGTCAGGGAAGGCGCCCCTTGCCTGAAGGGGACGTTTGGCAACCACCACGAGGAGACCCTCGATATGACTGGCTCAAAACACAACATGCCGCCTTACGGCGTCGCTATCCAGAGCGCCATCACTGGAGGCGATCTGCAACAGATGAAGACTTTGTTGAAGCAGCGCGATTCGACGAAGCCGGAAGCGAAGGAGCTGCAAACCGCGTACGAAAAACTGGCCAAGGAAGTTTCCCGCCTGGAAAAACACTAAGGCCATTTCCCACATTGCAATGGAGGCAATTCACATGTCTGGTTCAGTTCAGCAACAAAATGTCGGCTTGTTCCCGGTGAGCTACCGGATCGGTACGGGTCAGCCGGGGGCGCAGAGTCTTGCGCTGAACCTGCTGGTGTCCACGCCACAGCATGAAGTCAGTGGCACCTCCGCCATCACTCAGGCAACCAACCCACCACTGGACATCGATTCGGATGTCTGGGGCGAATACACCTACCTGACGGTCATGAAGCCCGGTGTCAGTAAAATCCTGATTACCGCCGAGGGCAATGAAGGCGGCCCCGGCTCCAACTCCATCGTGAACTTCAAGATTCAACTGGTGGTCGGCACCGACTGGCGTGAAGGCGTGGCCAATTACGAGTATTTCGACGGACAACGCTGGCACGAACTGAACAACGTGCCGGCGCATCTGGTCGAGGTGCCCTCGAATGTCTTCCAGCCGTTCCATCCCGGTCCGGTGATTCTTCCGCATCCGCCGATCCTGCCGCTGTATGCCGCGCCGATCCAGAGCGCCATCGCCAGTGGCGACCTGGCCCAGATGAAAAACCTGGCGAAGCTCGCCCAGCAGCAACTGGATCAGCAACCCCAACTGCAGAAGGCACTGGACGCCGCCAAAAGCGAAATCAGCAAGCTGCAGGCCCGCTGATTCGACCACTGAGTCCGCCATTCACTTAAGGGAGTAAGCACCATGTCGATTGGACTTTTTCATACCCGCCTCATCGCCAGTAATTCACTGCTTGGCGCACCGGTCCTGACCCTCGACCTCGTGGTCGATACCGTGCGTAAAAAAGTCAGCGGCGCTGCGAGCGTCTTTCAAAGCACCTGGCCACCGGTCAACTTCCATGCACGGGTCTGGGGCGATTATTCCGAGGCACGGCTGACCCCATCGACCGAGAATTACATCATTCTCACCCTCGATGGCAGCCCGAGCGGTCCGCTGAGTCAGATTGCGCAGACCTTCAGCCTCAAGGGCATCCTCAACGACTGGACCAGCGGCTTTGTCGATTACCGTTACAACGAGGGAGGTCAGTGGCATTACGTGAGGCACGTTGCTGTGCATCAGGCGCCGACCATCGAGCCGCAACCGCAAGAGCGTCACTTCCAGCCGCTGTATGCCGTGGCCGTGCAGCAAGCGCAAACCAGTGGCGATCTGGTGCAGCTGAAAACCGTGGTGCAACAGGGCGAACAGCAACTGGCCCACCATGGCGCATTGCGCAGTGCCCTTGAGCAACTGAACGCGGAGATTGCCCGACTGGAAGCACGCTAAAAGCGCACGAACCGGGCGAGGTCACCGCTGGCCTCGCCCGGTCTTGCAGCGAATCGAGATCAGTCCAATCGTGCCGCGCACAGGACCGTGCGCAAGGATCTCCCATGACAGACATCCGCCCTGCCCGCTACCTCAGTGACACCGACCTCAAACGCTACGTGCCGGTGCATGTGGTCTGGGAAATTACCCTGGCCTGCGACCTCAAATGCCTGCATTGCGGCTCGCGCGCGGGGCATCGACGCCCCGATGAACTGAACACCCGTGAATGCCTCGAGGTGATCGACTCCCTCGCCGCCCTCGGCACCCGCGAGATCACCCTGATCGGCGGCGAAGCCTATTTGCGCAAGGACTGGACGCAACTGATCCAGGCCATCCACGACCACGGCATGTACTGCGCGATCCAGACCGGCGGGCGCAACCTGACGCCGGCGAAGATGCAGGCAGCGGTTGATGCGGGCCTCAACGGGGTCGGGATTTCTCTGGACGGGCTCGCACCGTTGCACGACAAAGTGCGTAACGTGCCCGGTTCGTTCGACAAGGCGGTCGACACCCTGCGCCGGGCCAAGGCGTGCGGGCTGGCGGTGAGCGTCAACACTCAGATCGGCGCGGCGACCCTGCCCGATTTGCCGCAGCTGATGGACACGATCATTGAACTGGGCGCCACCCATTGGCAGATCCAGATCACCGTGGCCATGGGCAATGCGGTGGATCACCCGGAACTGCTGCTGCAACCCTATCAATTGCTGGAAGTGATGCCGCTGCTCGCGCGCCTGTACCGCGAAGGCGTGGATCGCGGCCTGCTGATGAACGTCGGCAACAACATCGGCTACTACGGTCCTTACGAACATTTGTGGCGTGGGTTCGGTGACGAACGCGTGCACTGGAGCGGCTGCGCGGCCGGTCAGACTGTGTTGGCGCTTGAGGCGGACGGCACAGTGAAAGGCTGCCCGTCGCTGGCCACCGTCGGGTTTTCCGGCGGCAATGTGCGCAACATGAGCCTGCACGACATCTGGCACTACAGCGAAGGCATCCACTTCGGCCGTTTGCGCTCGGTCGACGATCTTTGGGGTTATTGCCGCAGTTGCTATTACAACGACGTCTGCCGGGGCGGCTGCACCTGGACATCGCACTCGCTGCTGGGCAAACCCGGCAACAATCCTTACTGCCACTACCGAACCCTGGAATTGCAGAAACAGGGTTTGCGCGAGCGCATCGTCAAAGTCGAGGACGCCGCCCAGCGCTCGTTTGCGGTCGGACGTTTTGACCTGATCACCGAACGCATCGACACCGACGAAAAAGTCAGCAGCGTCAGCGACAGCGGACAAGTGATCAAACTGGCGTGGGTCAATCAGGGCCAAAAATCGCCGGAAGAAGGACGCATCCCCGTGCAACTGGCGCTGTGCCGCAGCTGCCTGCAGTACATTCATCCCCACGAATCGATCTGCCCGCACTGCCACGCCGACGTCGCGGCCGCCGAGGCCAGGCACCAGACGGACCGCGCCCGTCAGCAGGCGATCATGAACACGTTGACGGGGTTGCTGGGGGTGGCGCCGAGTACCCTGGTGTGAAATCGGGTCCAGGCGCCCGCAGGATTCGGGCGCCTGGACCGCTCAGGCATCTTGAAAATCCGGCCGTTTCAAACACCTCGGAAAATAAGTAGCTGTTTTCCATGAAATTTATTTGCCTCGGGGGTTCCCAGAACGCAAGAGCGCTGGTAAAGTGCCGCCCACTGTTGCAGAGGTCCTCCCGGGACTGAACACAATAGCTACAGGGGCGTCGCCAAGCGGTAAGGCAGCAGGTTTTGATCCTGCCATGCGTTGGTTCGAATCCAGCCGCCCCTGCCATTTTTTCCTCGTTTCACCCTCCTCCGCTTCACCTCTGCCTCGACGGCAAATCACTTTTTCGAATTCAACGTAATCGCCGAACGCACCAGCGCTTTCAGTGCCTTTGCATCTATTTTGTCGTTTTCGTGAACATCAATCGCCCGCCGGGTGTTGCCCTCCAGACTGGCATTGAACAGCCCCGTCGGATCCTCCAGTACCGCGCCTTTGGCAAACGTCATTTTCACCACGGCCTTGTAGGTTTCCCCGGTGCAGATGATGCCGTTGTGTGACCAGACCGGAACGCCCCGCCACTTCCACTCCTCAACAACCTCAGGATCGGCCTCGTGAATGATCGCGCGGATCTCGGCCAGCTTCTGGCCGCGCCAGTCGTTCAGTTCCTTGATTCTCGCGTCGATCAGCACAGAGGGATCCTCGGTCGCCGCGCCGCTGCTGTCCTTCTTCATCTCCTTGTTCTCCCGAAAAAGCCTTATTCGCTATCCAGCGTAGCGCCGACTGCACCAAACGCCGGGCAAAAAAAAGCCCCGCAATATGCGGGGCAAAGAAATTGGTTGGTTGCGGCCAACCAAAGGAGCATCGTCAAAAGCGTTAACCGTCAGCCGTCACAGGCACTCCTGGGCAGCCCGTTCAAAACTCGACGGCAGGAAACTCGAAGCCAGCAAGTGGCGTTCATATAAAAAGACCTTGCCGCCATCCTGTGCCTTGTAGGCTTCCAGCACATTGTCCGCCGCCACCTTGCTCGGCACCACGATCCGGTAGCTGCGCTGGGTCTGCGACACGGTCGGGTTCAGCGCACTGCCCTGCAGTTTCGGCACGACGCATTCGGCGTACTGGGCAGGCGTCTTGTGCGTCTGCAGGGTCAGCGTCGGGTCGTTCGGCGCAGAGGCGCAGGCGGTCAGCAGTAAAGTGGCAGAAGCCATGGCAGGGATAAAAAAGGCACGCATGGATAAAATCCTGAAAATAAAAGGTTCGGTTCTCAAGCAACGTTCAGCGTCACGGCCGCTGACGTCGCGATTTTTGATCTGGGTGCTCAGCCTGCACTCACCAGGGCTTTGAGCGAGTCATCGAACTGCTTCAAGGCGCTGAATTGCAGGTCGCGTTGTTTTTCGATCTGGGCTGCAATCTCGGGTGCTGCCTTGTTGTGTACCCACACCGAAGGCAGTTGCGTCTCCACCGCGCCTTCGGCCTTGCCGATGTATTGCAGGTTGGCGTCGTAGAAGCGTGCGGCGAAGCGCGCTTCGACCTGGCTGTTGCGCTGAGTCAGCAGACGGTTGTGGGTGTCGAGCATCACCACCACGTCGGGATGAGCCTGCACCAGCGCATCGAGGCTGTCGTAGACCGTCACCGAGAGAAACTGCTGTTGCAGCGAACTCATCAACCAGTCGATGGCCAGTTCCGGATCGGAGCTGTTGACGAAGGCGTCGCGGATCCGCGCATCGAGTGCGTCCTTGGCACCGTTGACCGCCACATCGTGGTAACGCTCGAGGTATTGCAGGTTTTCGAGGGTGTTTTCGCTGTACAGCACACCGACGGTTTGCGAGTGCTGCAGCGCGGCGCTGCTGCCGGCGACGGGCAGAAAATGGCACGATTTGGCGTCGTCTGCGTAAGCCGGGGCTACGGTGGCGGCCACCCCGCCCATCAGCAGGGCGACCAAAGCCAGTCGGGTCAAAGTCTTCATCGCGCAAATTCCTTGAGCTGCGTTTCGATGGAGGCGATTTTCCGCCTGTCGGCCACAAAGCAGAACTTGCGTTTCTTGATGATCACTATTACTTGAACCAATAGTTGCGGTGCGTGCAGACTGCTGCACACTCGATCACAACGAAAACAAATGAGGATTTTCCGTGCGAACCTTTGATTTGATCCGCGATGCCGTCCTGCCCGAATTCCGCGACCGGGTGGCCGAATACCTTGTCGAATACGAAACCGTGCTGGGCCGGTCAGCGGATGATTCGGAGTCGGTACGGGCCGTGGCCAATCAGTTGCGCGGCTATCTGCGCGGCCTCAACACCACGCGAGTGTTGGGCATGGCGGACTGGGAAGAGCTCGACCGGCGCGTGCTGGACACTTGGCTAGCGCCCGCTTGATGACACGCTAGACTCTTCAGGCTGCGCCCGCAGCGCCAGACCTGGAGGTGTCCCATGAGCAATAACACCGAACCCACGACATTCACCGGCTGGGCCGCCACCTCGGCCGGCGCGCCGCTGGAGCGCTTCAGTTACGACCCCGGCCCGCTGGGAGATGAAGAGGTCGAAGTCGCCGTGGAATATTGCGGCGTCTGTCACTCCGACCAGTCGCTGATCGACAACGACTGGGGCATCAGCCAATACCCGTTCATTCCCGGCCATGAAGTGGTCGGCCGCATCGTGCGCACAGGCCCGCAGGTACGTGGTCTGGAAGTCGGCCAGCGCGTGGGGATCGGCTGGTACAAGGGCAGCTGCATGCATTGCTCGTCCTGCATCGGCGGTTCCCATCACCTGTGCGCCACCGCAAAACCGACGATCATCGGCAGCCATGGCGGTTTCGCCGATCGCCTTCGCACCCACTGGGCCTGGGCGCTGAAACTTCCGGACAATCTCGACCCGGCCCTCGCTGGCCCGCTGTTCTGCGCCGGTTCCACGGTCTTCAATCCGTTGGTGGAATTCGACATCAAGCCGACCGACCGGGTCGGCGTGGTGGGCATCGGCGGCCTCGGTCACCTGGCGCTGCGTTTTCTCAATGCCTGGGGTTGCGACGTTACTGCCTTCACCTCCTCTCTGAGCAAACAGGACGAAGCCAAACGCCTCGGCGCCCACAAGGTCGTCGCCTCGACCGACAGCGAAGCGCTGAAAGCGATTGCCGGCACTCTCGACTTCCTGCTGATCACCGCCAACGCCAACCTCGACTGGACGGCCATGCTCGCCACCCTGCGCGGCAAAGGCCGGCTGCACTTCGTCGGCATCGTGCCCGACGCGATTCCGGTGCACGTGTTCAACCTGATCCCTCAACAGAAATCCCTGTCAGCCTCACCAGTCGGCTCGCCTGCCACGACGGCGACCATGCTGGAGTTCTGCGCGCGGCATAAGATCCTGCCGCAGGTCGAGGAATTTCCGATGAGCAAGGTCAATGAAGCTGTCGATCACCTGCGCAGCGGCAAGGCGCGGTATCGGATTGTGTTGAACGCCAGCAAATGAAGGATTGGCGCGTCGGCTGACGTCGAACGCGCCTTCCCGCTCTCGTAAAAATCCTGGCCTGAGGTTCGCTGGTGCCCCCAAGGGAACGTCAGATGCTCGGCAACAGGAATGCCAATAGCAACAACGCACTGATAGCGACCAGACTCACGGCCATGCTCAGCCACTTGGATCCGCCATACAGAGCCTTCATGCCAAGCTCGCCATTACGCCCGGCGAGCCTCATGGCTACGCCTATACCAAGCAATGTCACGAGCACTCCGGTTTGATGCTGTTCAACGTATTGATTCAAGAGCATCGCAAGGTCACCTTGAGCCTTCCACTGCCACAAGCCATACACAACGACAGCGCTGTAGAGACTCAGCCACAGCCCCCACGCTGCTGTCGTGACCACGAAGTACTTCAGCGGTGGATTGCTCAGATTGGGACGCCATCTGCGTATGAACGAAATAGCCCCGAAGTGATAGCTCCAGCGCAGGCCGGCCAGGGCATAGACCAATACTGCGGAAAAAACGAACGCAAACCAGAAATAGCGTCCCTCGGTATTGTGCAGCATGAGCAGCAAGTCGGCCGCTGGCCTGGAAGGATCGGACTTGTTCATTTCACGCCAGAACACCCACTGGTAAACCGACCGGATAGTCGCCGCAGCCACGCCGGCCACCAACAGGGGCGCTCCCCAAAGGCCTGGCAGTTTTGCATAGATCGGCTGAGCCTCATGAGGCACTCTCACAAATGCCAAGGGTTTGATAAACATTGGGCCCAGCATCAGCAAAACGTAGGCAGTGGCTTTGGCTCCGCGTAGAAGGCGCCAAGCTCGACGAAGTAAGGGGGGCATTAAGAACGTCTCTGGATTTCAAAGCACAGACGCTATCCGTCACCTGCGCGAAGACCAACCTAAAATTCGATTTGCCAAATTCGCAGAAAAGAAGCCGAGCGTGTATCGCCCCCCCTTACTGCCGATGACAAAGAAAAATCGGCGAACCGATCAAATAACCAGAAAGCATTAATAAATAAACAATCAGTATTTATTGTTATAAAAATCTCGGCGTACTCTCACCTCATCCCGTCATTGAACATAGTGAAGTGCGCCATGAAACCGACTGACAACCTGATCGACTTCGCCGTCTACCGCAAACGCCGCCACGCCCAGCAACAGGCCCGGCTGATGTGGGAAATCTATGCGCGCAATGCCGGCTATCAGGCTTACCAGTGGGTGCAGGCCGCTTGTTCCGGCGAGACGCGTCAAGCGTGAACGCGCGTGAACCCTCGCGCTTTTTGGCGAGCGCCGATGAACCTGTGCTGGACCTGAACAACCTCGACTCCCTGGAAGAAGACCCGATCTGTGAACGTGTCGCGCAGAACCTGCAACGCCTTCGCAGCAAGCGGCATCTGTCGCTCGATGCCCTCGCCCGCCAATGCGGCGTGAGTCGGGCGATGCTGGCGCAGATCGAATCCGGGCGCAGCGTGCCGTCGATCAAGGTGCTGTGCAAAATCGCCAAGGGTTTGAAGGTATCGGTGGCGGCGTTTCTCGAACATCGCGCGTTTGAAGGCGTGGCCGTGTTGTCGGCGAGCCAGAGCAAGCGACTGGTCAGCGCCAGTGGCGCCTTTGTCAGCCGCGCGCTGTTTCCCTTTGATGTGGCGCGCCAGTCGGAATTCTATGAGCTGCGCCTGAGCCCGCTGGGCGAGGATCAATCCGAAGGCCACGGCCCGGGCGTGCAGGAAAACCTGGTGGTGGCCCAGGGTGTGCTGGAGATCAGCGTCAACGATGAGCGTTATCTGCTGTCGACGGGCGACTCGATTCTGTTTTACGCCGACCAGCCCCACCGGTATCGCAACCCTGCCGACAGTGAAGCGGTGGCATATCTGGTGGTGACCTACCCCGAACGCCTGGACTGACAAACAGACAACAAAAAGCCCGACCGGGAATCTCCCGGTCGGGCTTTTTCATACCTGAAGACTTAGCAGGTGCAGCACATCATCGGCATGCCGTTGCAGCTCATCATCATCGGCATGCCGCAGTCGTTCATCATCTTCATCATCAGGACGCAGCAGTTTTTCATCATGTCCATGTTCATGCCCGGCATCGGCATGATTTTGCACATCATGCAGTCGGCCATCATGGTGCATTCCATCACGCACTTCATCGATGGCATCGGCATGCCCATCATCGGCATCGGCATCATCATGTTCATCATCGGCATGGCCATAGCCGCCGCAGACATGCACATCATGCTCATGTTGCCGCAATGCATCATCATCGGCATGCCGCAGTCCATCATCATCTGCATCATTTCAGCGCTGTTCTTGAACATGGCCATGTCCATGCCAGCGGCCGGCATCATCTTGCACATCATGCCGTCATCCATCATGTCGCAACTCATGGTCGCCATCATCATCGGCATGCCCGTCATCGGCATTATCGGCATGTTGGCGTTCATCGGCATTTGCATCTGCATGGCGTTCATCATGGTGTAGCTCCCTGAGGATTAAGAACTGGATGAGAAGTTGATGGAGCGGATTCTAAGGACTGGAAAATCTGCAACAAGCTGTCCATCAAGCAGCAAAAAGTGCTGTTCAAACACGTCAAGTGCAGCGTTCCGTGCGACTTGAAGCGTCGTAGCAGCAGAGTAGACGCCATGACAGATCCGGCAAATGCTGTAGCAGGTTTTTGAATGTCATGGATATGCGATCCAACACCAAGCAAATAACTTAAAGAAATAATCGTTCTAACCAGCGAACATTATTTTTACTTTGTTTGCTTATTCCATTAGTTCAGTGACGTCCCACTTTTTAATCTTTTATTGCTATTAACCGTCCCCTCTATAATTCGGGACAGTTCTTAACAATAAGGACGTTCCATGCCGCAACGTTTACTACTGGCAGCACTGTTCCTGGCGGTCGCCGGGTGTGCCAGCCCTCCTCCGGTTTCCGTGCATACCAAGGATCCCGCCAGCTCGACCCTGCAAGGCGATGCCACGCGGCCGGCGCAGGCGCAGTGGGTGCGCACCGAGTTGTATTTCTCGGTGGGGCCGCTGGAGGGCAAGGAAAGTGTGGTGAGCCCGGCGCGCTGGCGCGAGTTTCTCGATCAGGAAGTGACGACGCGGTTCCCGGACGGGTTCAGCGTGTTCGATGCGTATGGGCAGTGGAAAGACCATGACGCAAAAGTGCCCGAGCGGCTGGCGACCAAGGTGATTGTGATCCTGCACGAAAGCGGGCCGAAGCGTGAGAGTGACATCGAGGCGATTCGTTTGGCTTACAAGCGGATTACGGGGGATTTGTCGGTGTTGCGGTTGTCGCAGCCGGCGGCGGTGTCCTTCTGATCCGAGGTATTTTGCAGAGCCTGCCGAGGTGTCGACACCAGGAGGCTCAACCCTGTCAGCAACAGCGCCCCCACCACCAACACCCCAATCCCCAGAAAAGCGCCAAAACCAACCACCGTCACGCTGGAATACAACATGTAAACGCACAACCCAAAAAACAGCAGCGGCAAAACCGGATAAAGCGGCACCCTCACCGGCCGGGGCACCTCGGGAAAACGCCTGCGCAGAATAATCAAAGCCACGCTGCTCAAGCTCAGAAACAACCAGTACACCGGCGTCAGATACTCAACCATGGTGTTGAAGCCACTCTGAGTAAAACTGCCAAACAACACCAACAACAACGCCACCGCGCCCTCCGCCAGCAATGCCTTTCGCGGTACACCGTCACGCTCGTCCCATTCGCCAAAGCGGCGCAATTGCGGAACATCGCGGGCGGCGGCGTAGGTGGTGCGGGCGCCGACCAGCAAGGTCGAGTTGATGGTGGCGATGGCCGCGATGCCAACCATCAGCAGGATCAGCAAAACGCCAGGGGCACCGAAGGCGCGGTTCAACAGTTCCACCGCCGGCGCGTTGCTCGCCGCCAGGCCTTCGAATCCCAGCCCTTGGACGAACGCCCAGTTCAGCGCCAGATAGATCGCCATCAGCACCGTCAGCGCACCGAGCATGGCGATGAAAATACCGCGTCGACCATCGCGCACTTCGGCGGACAATGTCGCCGCATCGCTCCAGCCGCCGAAGGCCAGAAACACAAAGATCATCGCCGCTGAAAATCCCGCCGCGCCAGTGTGTTCGGGCACCACCGGATCGCTGGGCAGCGCGGGTTCGATCCCTTGCCACGCCAGCCAGACCCCGGCGCTGGCAATGCTCAGGAACCCGAGAGCAAGCAGCCCGACCAGCACCGTCTGAGTCATGAAACCAATGTGCTTGCCCGTCAGATTCAGCAGTACCAACGCAGCGATGATCGCACCGGCAAACAGCCCCGCCCCGTAATGCCCCAACGGCACGACTGCGTTGAAGTAGTCGGCAAACATGAACGCCGACAACGCGATCCACCCGGTGTGCATCACCGAGAATCGCGACCAGGCAAACAGGAACCCCATGCGCTCGCCGTAAGCGGTGCGCAGGAAATGATAGTCACCGCCCGGATGCGGAAATGCGGTGGCCATCTCGGCAAAGCACAAGGCCCCGGCCATCGACGCCAGCCCGCCGAGCACCCAGACCCAATAGAAATGTTCCGGCCCGACGTTCAAGGCAACGGTCGGCGCGGTTTTGAGAATGTCGGTGGTGATCACCATGCCCAGCGTGATCAGCAACGCCTGGAACACCGGCAGATGGCGTTGGGGGCCGTGGGTTTTGCTCATGGTTCGTCCTGCATGCTTCAATCCTGCATAGGGATCCGCCATCCATGGCGGCAAAACTCAGAAGCCGTAAGTAGCGGTGGCGTAGTAGTACGCGCCGTTGGTGCCGATCGGCGAGAGCACGTCATACGGCAGGTTGCCGCCGTAGTTGATGGCCGAGCCGGAGCGTTCCGGGTAGTTGTCGGTCAGGTTGTTGCCGCCCAGCGCGATGCTGAATTTCGGGGTGAATTTGTAGGTCACCTCGGCGTCCAGTTGCCACACCGCGCCATAGGTTTGCTCAGGCTGCGAGTCGCCGAAATCGAACACCCGAGTGGTCTCGCCCTGGCGAGTCAGACGCCCGAGCAGGCCCCAGTGTTCGCTGGTCCAGTTGGCGGAAAACACGAAACGATCCTTGGGCGCGGCGTCGGTCAGGGTGTTGCGTTCCTCGACGCCGACCAGCGCGTCATTGCCGATCCCTAAGGCGGTCAGCTGCGACGGCGTGCCCTTGGTGCTGGTGACCTTGGTGTGGTTGTAGGTGTATGCGGTGGTCAGGCCCAATTGCCCGTCGTAGAGCGGCTGATGGTAGTTGAGCACCAGTTCGGCGCCGTCGGTGCTGGTGTCAGCGGCGTTGGTGAAGAAGTTGACGTCATGCACGCCCGGCACGCCGAAGTTGTCATTGATGTAGCTTTCCAGCGCGTCGCTGCCGATTCGCTGCGACAGGGTGATGCGGTCCTTGACGTCGATGCGGAACACGTCGAGCGACGCATCGAAGCGTTCGTTCAACTGGAAAGTCAGGCCAAGGCTGAAGTTCTTCGAGGTTTCCGGATCGAGTTTTTCCGCGCCCAGGGCACGGGCAATCGGATCGTTGACCGACAGCACGCGGATGTCGGTGAGCGTGCCGCCGTCGCCGAAGTTGCTCGTGGTGTTCTGGAAGCCGCTCTGGGCCAGCGACGGCGCGCGGAAGTTGTTCGACACCGCACCGCGCAACGCCCATTGATCGGTCAATTTGTAGCGACCGCTGAGCTTGCCGGTGAGTTTGCTGCCGGCGTCGTCGTAATGTTCCCAGCGAGTGGCGGCGTCGACGAAGAAACGGTCGGTGAGATCACCGGACAATTCGGCGTAGGTGCCGAACACGTTGCGATCCAGATCAGACTCTTCACTCGGGCGCAGGCCGTTGGCGCCATCGGCCCCGGAACCAATATAGGAAGCCTCGTCCCCGGCAAAGGTCAGGTAGTTTTCGTAGCGATATTCACCGCCCACCGCCAGCACGAACGAGCGGCCACCGAGGCGCAATTCGCGGCTGAAATCGAGGTTGGTGGTGGTCTGGCGCAACTCATAGTCGCCGGTGTCGAAGCGGGTCGGCGAGTCCGCGCCGAGGCTGACGTTGAGGGTGCGACGGGTCGCCGATTCAAAGCGGTTGCGCCCGTGGGTGACGCTGCTGTCGAAATCCCAGTCGTCGCCGATCAGGCCCTTGTAGCCGGCGGTGGCGGAGATGTCGGTGTTGTCGCCCAGCGATTGCGGCAGGTAGCCGTTGGGGTAGAACTGCGGCTGCTCGGACGGATAGCGATAGAACTCGGCGCCGGTGGTGTGGCGTTCGTTGTAGGTGCCGAAGCTGTAGGCCTTGCCGCCGGCCAGCGGCAATTCGCCGTTGAACCAGGCGTTGACGTCCCGCGCCACGCCGTCGCCCATCACGTAGTTGCGCTGGCCCGGGGTGTCGGCGAAACCGTCGTAGCCAGCGCGGTTGGTCGGGTTGCGATCCTTGTACTCGGTACCGCCGCGAATGAAGCCGCCCTCCTCGCCCAGCCGCGTGCCGATCTTGGCGGTGGTCACGCTGTTCTGGCCGTCGGTGGTGGTTTTGCCGATGGCGTCTTGGTGGGTGTGGTAGGCGCCGTAGCTGGTGGAGACTTCGCCGCCTTCGGGGGCGTCGTCGAGGATGATGTTGATCACCCCGGCAATCGCGTCCGAGCCATACTGCGCACCGGCGCCGTCACGCAGCACTTCGATGCGTTTGATCGCGCTGATCGGGATCGAGTTGAAGTCCACCGGCGCCGTGCCGCGACCGATTTTCGATGAGTCGTTGACCACCGCCGAGGTGTGGCGGCGCTTGCCGTTGACCAGCACCAGCACCTGATCCGGGCTCATCCCGCGCAGCTGCGCAGCGCGCACGTGATCAGCGCCGCCGGAGTTGGACTGACGCGGAAAACTGAACGACGGCAACAGCGTCTGCAACGCCTGGCCCAGCTCGCCGCCACTGGCGCCGGCGGTCTTCAGGTCCTCGGCGGTCAACACATCCACCGGCACCGGCGAATCCAGCACCGTGCGTGCTGTGCCCCGGGTGCCGGTGACCAGCACGGTGCCCAGCCGTGTGTCATCGTCGACGCGCGCGGAAGTCTCTTCGGCTTGCGCAGGAAGTTGCCAGATTGCACTGACAACAGCGATGGCGAGTAATGAACGCGAACGGTGAATCATGCGACAGCTCCTTGAATCGCAGTTAATAACCGGCCGCTGCCGAATCATGAAGTGTCGGCAATCAGTGCACGGCAATTTCTGCTGTAGTTTTGATATTCAGAAAGGCAGCCAAGTGTGTTGAGTAACTATCGGCTGTTAGAGCGCAAGAACCCCAAAGTTAGTAGAACCCCCTGTTTACCGATCCTAGACGAGCGGTCGCACGCCGCAAAAGAACCAATAACGCTTAGGTTATGCCCGACGAACGGAGTGTTGCCTGAGCAACACTTGTGTTTGCGCAACAACATGAACACCCAACTAACCAACAACTAATCACGCACAAAAACGCACTCCACGTTATTGTAGAGAGCGTTATTAATTTGTGTTTTTTCGGTGCGGAGTTAGATGCCGTCAGTCGAAGTCCTTTTCCCGCCAGGCATCTTCGGCAATGTCCAGCGCGTCGCCGCTGAAGCGCTGCTCAATGAACGGATCGGCGTGCAAATGAAAGCCGTTGCGCTCCCAGAATCCCGGTTGTTCCTGATCGGTGAACTCGAGCCCGCGCAGCCATTTCGCGCTCTTCCAGAAATACCGCCCCGCCACTACCAGACGCAACGGCCAGCCATGTTGCGCGGTCAGCGGCTGACCGTCGTAATGGGTGGCCAGCAGGCTGTCCGGGTGCAGCAGGTCATCGAGACGCAGGTTGGTCTGGTAATCGTGATCGGCGTGGGCCATGACGAAGGACGATGTCGGCCGGATGTCCAGGGCCTGCAACAGATCTTGCAGGTGCACGCCGCTCCAGCGGGTGTCGAATTTCGACCAGCGTGTCACGCAATGAATGTCGCATTGCAACGAGCGTTGCGGCAGCGCTTGCAGATCGGCGTAGGTCAGCTCGACCGGGGTCGCCAAGGTGCCGAACAGGCGCAACGACCACGTCGTCAGGTCATAGGCCGGCACCTCACCTTCGTGCAGGATTGGAAACCGCTCCGTCAGCACCTGCCCTGGCGGGAGGCGTTCGCCCAGCACCACATCGGCTTTCGGCGAACGGCTCTTGCGCAGGCGCGCAGCCTTGTCGTGCATGTCGGCTCCTCAGTTCGCCACAGGAATCCACGGCGCCCGCGCCACATTGGCGGAATCACCGAAGGACGGCAGTTTCTGCCCCAGGTCGCGCACGTTCTTCACGTCCAGATCCAGCAGTTGCTGGCGGGTGATCAGGGTCGGAGGAACCAGCACCTTGTGCCCCGGATTTTCCCCGGCGATCAGCATCGCCAGGCTGCGCACGCTGATCGCGCCGGCCACTTGCGGATTGACCGCAGCGGTGGCGGCCCAGGCGCTGTCCGGTTCTTTCATGATCTGGATGTCGGCAGTGGAAATGTCGGCGCTGTAGATCTTCACCTTGCGGCTCAGACCGGCCTCGTCCACCGCGATTTTCGCGCCTTTGGCGAACTCATCGAATGGCGCGAAAATCACGCTGATCCCCGGATTGGCCCGCAGCACGGCGCTGGCCTGATCCGCCACCGAGTTGGCAATCGGCGGATTGAGCGTGCCGAAGCGCGCCTTCTCGATGATCCCCGGATTGCTCGCCTTGACCTGACTCCAGATCTCGTCGCGGCGTTCCATCGGTGTGAAACCGCTGATGTAGACGTACCCGGCGTCGAAACGGGTGCCGTTGTCCTTGACTGCCTGATCGAGTGCCAACCGCGCCAGCGCGTGGTGGTCCTGCTCGACCTGGGTCACCTGTGGTGTGTTCAGGTCGACGTCGAACGCGACGACCTTGATGCCTTTGGCGAGGGCCCGATCAATTGGCCCTTTGAGGGTTTCCGCCAGCCCCAGCTGGACGATGATCCCGTCGACACCGAGGTCGGCGGCCTGATCAATCATCTCGCCCTGACTGGCTGCCTGCTGCCGGGCGTCGAACACCCGCAGGTTGGCGCCCAGCGCTTCGGTCTGTTTCTCGACGCCGCGCAGATAGGCTTCAGGGAAATCCCCGGAAAACAGATAGCCCACCAGCGCGATCTGTACCTGACCTTTATCAAACGGCGCCGGTGCGCCGGGCAAGGCTTTGGCCTGCGCATTGAGCGCCAGCGCCGAGAGCAACGCCCCGGCGAGGCAATGACGTGCAAACTGCTTGATTGAACCGTGCATGGATCTTTCCTTGAAGCATCAATAAAACGGCTCAGCGCGCCCGATGCGCGAGGCCGAAGGTGAACATCAGGGCCAGCACCAGCACCAGTCCCTTGACGAAATCCTGCGCGTAATACGGTGCGTTGAGCATGGTCAGGCCGTTGAGCAACGAAGCCACCAGCAGCGCACCGACCAGCGTGCCGAACGCGTTGGGCTTCTTCGCGCCGAGCACAGCAAAACCGATCAGTGCGGCGCCGAGTGCATCCAGCACCAGACCGTTGCCGGAGCTGACATCGCCGCGCCCCAACCGCGCCGCCAACAACAATCCGCCGAGCGACGCCAGCAACGCCGAGAGCACGTAAGCGAGCAACTTGAAGCGCTGCACCGGCGCACCGGCCAGACGCGCCGCCTGCTCGTTGCCGCCAATCGCATAGAACAATCGACCGATGCGTGTACGCTCGAGAAACAGCCACACCGCCACCGCGACAACCGCCGTGATCAACACCGGAATCGGCACGACGTCCCACAGCCGCCCGCGCCCAAGCGCCAGAAACAGCGCACTGAACGCGCCTTCGGCTTCGTCGCCATTGGGCAGGGTCATGCCCACCGCAATCGAGCGTCCGCCCGTGGGAATCAGTTGCACGCCGATCACCAGGAACATGCTGCCGAGCGTCGCGAGAATGTCCGGCACACGCATCTTCACGATCAGCCAGCCGTTGAGCAGTCCCACCAGCGCGCCACCCGCGAGACTGATCAGCATCGCCGGCACCGCGCCCCAACCGAGCACCACCATCACGTAACTGGCGATCATCAGGCTCATGGCGGCCACCGCGCCGATCGACAGATCCAGTCCGCCGACAGCCATGGTCAGCGTCACGCCCAAGGCCAGCAGCGCAACAATCGACACCGACTGCAAGATGCTGAACAGGTTGCCGACCCGCAGGAACGCCGGTTCCGCCACACTGAAAAACACCACGATCAACGCCAGCACCCACAGCAGGCCGTAGCGGATCAGCGCTTGCACGAAGCGCTCGGACGACGCCGGGGCGGATGACAACAGGGAACTCGAATCAGGCACTCGCTCTACTCCTTGGCGCGGCGGGAACATTAGAATTTTGCGGGTCGCTGCCGGCCAGCGCGGCGACCAGGGTGGCGCGATCCAGCCCGGCACGCGGGTACTCGGCCACCACCGCGTGATCGCGCACCAACAGAATCCGGTCGGCGATCTCCAGTGCTTCATCGACGTCCGAGCAAATCACCAACGTGGCGCGGCCAGCGGCGCTGTCGCGCAGCAGTTGGCCGATCTCGCGCCGGGCACGCACATCGACGCCCTGAAACGGCTCGTCGAGGATCAGCACCCTGCCCTCGCCGAGCAGCCAGCGACCGAGCACGACTTTCTGCTGATTGCCGCCGGACAACGCGCTCATCGGCACATCGATGCCGGCGGTCTTGATTCCCAGTGCCGAGACTTGCGCCTCGACCGCTGCTGCTTCGGCACGGTTGCGGATGAAACCGCCACGGGTGAAGCGTTCGAGGAACGGCAGGGTCAGGGTTCGGCGCAATGAAAAATCCGGCACCAGTGATTGGCTGGCGCGGTCTTCGGCGGCGAAGAACACACCGCTCTGGATTGCCTGGCGGGGCGAGCCCGGTTGCCAGTCGGTGCCGTCCAGTTGCAGTGATCCGGACAACGGTTTGCGCAGCCCGAACAGCACTGCGGCGATCTCGCTTTTGCCGGCGCCTAGCAATCCGGTCAGCACCACCACTTCGTTTTCGTGCAGGGTCAGATCAAGGGCCTGGGTGCGCGGCAGGACTTTCACGTTGCGCAGTTTCAGCACTTCGTGCCCCGCCGCTCGCGGCGTGTAGACGTGAGCTTCCAGCGCCTGACCGAGCATCGCTTCCAATGCCTCGGGCAATTGCCTGGCACTGAACTCACCCGCCAGTTGCCCGTCACGCAACACCACGGCGCGGTCGGCCACTCGCTGCAGATCGGACAAACGATGGGAGATGTACAGAATCGCCACGCCACGACTGCGCAAGGTGTCGATCAGCCCGAACAGACGCTGCGCTTCGGCATCCGACAGGGCCGCCGTGGGCTCGTCGAGAATCAGCAGTCGCGGTTGCAGGGCGAAGGCGCGGGCCAGCACCACCAGTTGCCGCTCGGCCTGGCCGAGGTGCTCGATCGGTTGCTCCAGTGGCAGCACCAGTCCGAGGCCGGCGGCAATGTTCGCGGCGCGTTCCAGCAGGCGTTTGCGATTGAGCCAAAAGTCGGCGTCGGGGTGGCACAGTTCATCGAGCAGCAGGTTTTCCGCCACGCTCAATCCGGGCGCGATGCCTTCATTGATCTGCTGATGAACCGCAACGATGCCGAAGCGGCGCGCCGACAGCGGCGAACTGAAATGCCGGGGCTGGCCATCGATCCGGATCTCTCCGCCATCGTGGGCCTGGCTGCCGGCGAGGATCTTCACCAGCGTCGACTTGCCCGCACCGTTGGCGCCGAGCAGCGCCACTACTTCGGCAGGAAAAATATCCAGGCTGACCCGGTCCAGCGCCCGGTTCGAGCCAAAGGTCTTGCTCAGTTCACGTACACGAATCAGTGGTTCGGACACCACGGCGACAGGCGCACCCATAAAATTCCTTAACGTCGATGAGCCAGCGATCGCACCAGCCGATCGCCCAGGCTCTGCACGCCCTGAACGAGGATGACCAGCACCACGACGGTGGCGACCATCACTTCGTTGTTGAACCGTTGATAGCCGTAGCGGATCGCCAGATCGCCCAGTCCGCCGCCACCGATCACGCCGGCCATGGAGGAAAAACCGATCAGCATCACCAGCGTCAGGGTGACGCCCGCCAGCAACGCCGGTAGCGCTTCGGGCAACAACACTTTGAAAATCACATGACGGATGTCGCCACCCATGGCGAGGATCGCTTCGATCCGGCCCTTTTCAACTTCGTCCAGGGCGTTTTCGACGATCCGCGCAAAAAACGGAAAGGCGCCGATGGTGATCGGTACGACGGCGGCGGTGCTGCCCAGGGTGGTGCCGACCACCAGCCGGGTCAGCGGGATCAGGGCAATCAGCATCACCACGAACGGCAGCGAACGCCCCAGATTGATGAGCGCGCCCAAGGCTTGACTGAGCCTCGGCAACGGGTACAACCCCTGACGACGACTGATGAACAGCAACACCCCCAGCGGCAAACCAATCAGCAACGTAAACAGCCCGGCGAGCAGCACCATGTAAAGGGTTTCGCCGGTGGCGTTGAGCACCAGTTGCAGGATTTCGTTCCAGTCGACGGTGCGGTTCATGAGTGGGCCGCCCGTACGCCGTATTGCCGCAGAAAACTCAGGCCCGGCGCGTCGTGCCCCAGCGGCAAGCCGCAACTGGGTCGTAGCGAAGCGCCAAGGGCCGACTTTGGATCGGCGAGCAAACGAGCGACCGGCCCCGCCTCCACCAGTTTTCCGTTGGCCATGGACGCGGCGTGATCGCAGATCGACTTGACCACGTCCAGTTCGTGGGTGATCAGCACGACAGTCAAACCAAGCTGCCGATTGATGTCGCGCAACAGCTCCAGAATCGACGCCGTGGTTTCTGGGTCGAGGGCGCTGGTGGCTTCGTCCGACAGCAGATACGCCGGCCGTGCCGCCAATGCCCGGGCGATGCCCACCCGCTGCTTTTGGCCACCGGACAGTTGCGATGGAAAGGCTTCGGCCTTGTCGCCCAGGCCCACCAGATCCAGCAGCTCGCGAACCCGTTCATGGCGTTGTGGTTTGGCGATTTTGGCGATTTCCAGCGGCACAGCGACGTTGTCGAACACGTTGCGCGAATGCAGAAGATTGAACCCCTGGAAGATCATGCCGATGCGCTGACGCTGGCGGCGCAGTTCGCTGTCGGACAGCGTGGTGAGATCCTCGCCATCCAGCAGAATCCGCCCCGAGTCCGGGCGTTCGAGCAAATTGAGGCAACGCAGCAACGTCGACTTGCCCGCACCGCTACGCCCGAGAATCCCGTAGATCGCGCCATCGGGAATGCTCAGCGATACCTGATCCAGCGCCGGGGTCGACGCTGACGGATAGGTCTTGCTCAACTGCTCGACGACGATCATGGCGTGGCATCCGCCACCGGGATCACCGACCCCTTGAAGTTCTCGGCGATGTACTTGGCGACTTGCGGCGAAGTCAGGTCCTTGGCCAGCTGCTGAATGCGCGGATCGTTTTCCAGTTTCGGTGTGGTCACCAGAATGTTGGCGTAAGGATTGTGCTCGGCCTTCTCCAGCCCCAGCGCATCCTTGGCCGGCACCAGACCCGCTTCCAGCGCGTAGTTGCCGTTGATCACCGCCAGATCCACGTCGTCCAGTGCGCGGGGCAGTTGCGGCGATTCGATTTCGAGGATCTTCAGCTGTTTCGGGTTTTCGACGATGTCCTTGGGCGTTGCCTGATCCGCCGCCGGGTCGTTGAAACCGGGCTTGAGCTTGATCAGGCCGTTGTCCTGCAACAGGTACAACGCACGACTCAGGTTGGTGACGTTGTTCGGCACTGCAACCGTGCCTTTGTCCGGCACCTGGGCGAAGGTTTTGTGGCGATGGGAATAAATCCCCAACGGTTCGATATGCACCGTCGCGGCCACCGCCAGTTTTTCGCCGAGGGCCTTTTCCTGGGATTGCAGGTACGGCAGATGCTGGAAGTAGTTGGCGTCCACATCACCGTGCACCAGCAGCTCGTTGGAGTTCACGCCCTGCGGGATTTCGATCACCTTGAGGTTCAGTTGGGGATCGATTTTCTGAATGTAGGCCAGGATCTGTGCGTGGGGCACCGGGTCGGCGGCAACACGCAACGGTTCCAGCGCCTGAGCGCCAAACGAAGTCACCAGCGCGCCGAGGACGGCCAGGGTCAAGCCTGCTTTTTTCAACATGGGAAGAGTCCTTTTGCGAGTGATGGATCAGGCGTTGGCGGTCTTGCGCAGCGGTGTCTGGGTATTCGACGCATCGGCGTAAAAGCGCTGCGCGACATCGGGATGGGAGCGCAGTCGGCCCTTGAGGTAATTCCAGCCGACATCGCGGAACAACGGATTGAGCGGATCGCTCGCCGGGCCCCGCGCCTCGCGCAGCAACGCCGTCGGCAAGGGATAAAGCGGCACCACTGCATCCAGTTGCGCGCCAAGGAAAAACGCGATGGACAAGCGCTCGCTTCCCACCGGTGGCGAGACCACCCGATGCACCGTGGCACGCAGATAACCGTTGGTGGCCAGCTCCAGCAACTCGCCGATGTTCACCACAAGAGTGTTGTCCCGAGGCAGCGCATCGATCCAGCGCCCCTCTTCGATTTCCACTTGCAGTCCGGCCTGCTGGTCTTGCAGCAGAAAGCTGAGAAAACCCGAATCCTTGTGCGCGCCGACGCCCTGATTGCTCGCCGTCGAGGACTGCCCCGGATAGCGCATCAGCTTGATGTGTTCGTTGGGTTTGTCGCCGTACAACCGGTCGAAGGCGTCTTCCGGCAGCGCGAGTGCCTGGGCAAACGCACGCAAGAGGCGCAAAGACATTTGGGTCATCGCTTGCTGCCAGTCGAGCAACAGCGGCTTGAGTTGCGGCAATGCTTCGGGCCATTGATTGGGCCCTTGCAGACGCGCCCACAACGGACTGTCGGCGCTCAACGGCAAGACCTCGCGCTCGGCGCCCAGATCGAACTGTTCACGCTGATCGGGCTGCCCGCGAGTAATCTCGGACGCGGCGCGGTTGTAGCCGCGAAAATGCGGCGAATTGATCATGCCGACGGCTGTTTTCTCGCTGTCAGGCAAGGCGAAGAACTGGCGTGCGTAGTCCTGCACTTGCTCGAGCAGGCCGGCGTCGATGCCATGGCCGGTCAGGTAGAAAAAACCCACATCGCGGGCAGCATGGCGGAGGTCATCAAGAAAGGCCTGGCGTTGCGACGGCGTACCGTCGAGCAGGGACAGGTCGAGGATGGGTAATGCGGTGATATCTGAGGTGTGCGGCATGATTCACTCCCGTGTGAATCAAACCTGAAGAGCCTGTGATCGATTCAGCGTGTGCCGTCATGGCAATCGGGGTCTGTCGGTTTGATGCTTTTGATTCGTCTATGAAACAAAACTAAACGATATTAAAAACACCGAACAAATATCTTTTTTGCATTAGCTTAGTTCGGTCTATCGAGCAGCTCGACTGACCTCAGGACCGACCACGGCAATCGGCTTGCCGTTACCGTCGGCCCTGAATCAGCTGACGGCTACAGACCGACGCGCTTCAACCCTTCGCGCATGCCCTGATCCGCCTGCTCGCACCACTGCTTGAGCGTGAGGTTCGGTGGCAGGTTGCTTTCCAGGCTCTTGTATTCCCCCTCCGTGAACACTTCGCCCTTGCGGCCAAACTGTTCGTTCTTGTCGCCGTCACGCTTGTCGAAATCACCCGGCATGTTGCTAACGAATGCAGCCATCTTGTTGGCGTTCTCGGTGCTGTCCGCTTTCAGGAACCCCTTGTCGACACAGCTTTTGATCAGGCCTGACATGTTGCGACCGTTGTCGTATATCCCTTTCAAAGTGGCGGCGTCTTGCCCTTCGGCGTAGGCAAGCGTGCTGGTGCCAAACGTGGCTGCCATGGCGAGAATCAAAGAAGCGGTCTTCATATTTATTCCTTTAAATGTTGGAGAGTTTTGAGCTCTTTTTGAGGTGAAGCATGTTTTGGGTGAAGCATGTCTTGTTCAAATAACGCGCCGAAAAGGCCGCGTCATGGAGACGGCAATTACAAATATCGATTTAGCTGACAACGGCCCCTTTGGGCCCGCTGGCAATCAGCGCCGCCCCACAGGCTGTTTTCATACCGTCCAGCGCAATGGGTGTGCCATCAACGGTGTAGGTGCTGCTGCCCTCGGCAATCGGGAAAATCCCCTTGCACAAAGGGCAACTGACCTTGTGACCGACCCCGGCAATCGGCTTGCCGTTGAGGTTGGTTTGGGAGAAGGCTTCGAGGACCTTGCCACCGTGGGTGGTGGAGTCGCCGAGGCGGATTGCGTCTTTCATGTTGTCACTCCTTTGACCTGACTTCTGGCATGCCAAATGGGGCCGTCGAACCCATCAAACGTGAAAACGGCGGGCCTTGAGTCGTATCAGGGGAAGTAGCTTTCGATCTCCGGATACTCATCCAGGAACTCATCACTTCGAATAAAGGCGTCAAGATCCGGGGACTTCTTCGCAGCCGCGACAATCGCCTTGATCTTCTCTGCGTTGTCCGAGTTCACGACACGACCGATCAGAATAAGAGGCCATTCCTTGCCACTTGCCTGTCTTTGCAACGTTGAGAAGTTCACCGCAAGCCTTTCAGCAAAAACGCCCGCTTCAGCATGATCAAGAACACCCACCACGCGCTCTTGCACACCGTAGTCGTCTTCATCGCAAAAGGTCGACAGTAGTGCATCAATGGTTTTTGCATCGAGTTCGTCGCGGACACTGCTCACGAGCGCCGAGAACTCACGAGCATCTTCCGGGTTCTCGTAGCGATCCAATGAAACCAGTTTATCTCGCCACACTTTGAACGCTTGATCATTCATGGTTTCTCTCACTTATCCAGAAATTTACGGCACTTGGCATACGCCAGCATTTCTTGCATTGCTTCATTGTACTTTCTGGGTTGTCCGACCTGAGTGGCTACACGGCGCACATCTCTGATCTCCATCGCCATTGCACCTCTCATGTCTCCCACTTCGATTTTTGACTGAACCTGAGCTCGATAGGCTTTTCCGGGATTACCCTGGTGGCCGTGACTCATTGTTTGGCTATGGTCATAGGGCTCCATTTGTATTGCTGGCCCCTGGCTTCTCTTAATCGGACTGGTGCTGTCTGCCGGCATGTGATGCGACTCGATCCCCGAGGCCGTGGTGCCTCCGTAAGATCCACCTCTGAATGGCCCGGTTCCTTCAGGGTTGCCTTTCTTCAGATCGGCACACGGACATCTTGCCAAGCCTAGCGGGTCAATCCAGCCCAGTGGACTCGGCGCGTATACAAAGAGGTTCAACCCACCGTCATAACCGATGGGATCTTTGCTGATGAAGCGTCCAATCAACGGATCGTAATAACGATAACGATTGTAATGCAGCCCCGTTTCATGATCGTGATATTGCCCCTGGAAGCGAATCGGGTTGCCAATACCCTGTTGCTGCGCCATTGGCGAACGCTGCTCAGACACGCTCCCCCATGCCTTGTACTGAGCGCTCCAGGCTATTTCGCCATTCTGGTCGGTCAACTCCAGAGGCGCCCCCATTCGGTCGCATTGATACCAACTCAACACGTCGATTGGCAGTGCCACAGGTACGTGATTCCACACCGGGTCGTCCTCCAATTGATACTCGCCGCTGAAGTCAGGCTGCCCCATCAGAATGATTGGTTGGTGTCGCAAAGCTTGCGCAACCGGAATGTAAGTACCCGGCTCATAGATGTAATGCACTGTGCGTCCGGGATCACCATCCAGCAGAGCCGGACTGCTCTCCCAGGCCAGCGTATCGCCGTCCCAGCCATACAATGTGAAACCACAACCCGACTCTCGCTGCTTGCGGACAAACTCATTGTCGTTCCACTGTGAGCCGGCTTCAGGCCGTCGCTTGAAATGCGCAGTCGAGTTCTTGTAAAGGCGGCGTCCCAATACATCGTAGGCATACTCGACTTCCAGTCGGGCATCATCAAAGTGAACCAAACGGTCGAACAAATCCCAGCGCATTCTGGCGATACTGCCGTTGTGCCAACGCTGTATCAGATTGCCTCGATCATCGTATTCATAGTGGGTACCCGAGTACTCGCGCAGCAGGTTATCCACCCGCTTGCTACGCATCGGGTCCTGATCCAGAGGTCGGCGCATCTGTTCAACCGGCTCATCAAGCAAGTTACCGGCAGGATCAAAGGCGAAAGTTTCCACACCCTGTCGACTCGCCGCCTTGATCAGGCGCCCCACCGGATCGTACTGATACGTCAGCGGCCCGCGTCGCGTGTCGTTGAGAAGGATCAGTTGGCCCGCAGGATCATATTGATATTCACGCTTGAGCAACGTGCGCTTGTCATCGCTGCGACCCAACAATTGCTCCTGCAACTGCCCAGCCGGGTCCCACTTCTGCGTCTGCAATAAATGGTTGCCCTGATGACGGGCGATTTCGCGATGCAGATCATCACGCTCCCAGGCCAGCAACTCGTGGTCATCCACTTTCAATCCCAGCAAGTGCCCGCTGCCGTAGGTCATCCAACTGACTCTTTGGCCATCCGGACGCACAGTCGCTACCCGCTGATTCAGGGCATCGTATTCATGTTGCCAGACTGCGATCCGAGGCTGCTCCAGACTCAGATAATGCTGATGTTCACGCAGCAGGTTGCCCGCCGGATCGTGGAACCACTGCAAGCGACTGTGATCATTTTCAGCCAGTGTCATATTGCCGTTGCCATCGTAGGCAAATGTTTCACTTTGTACCTGTTCGCCCAGACTCGCACGGCGCTCTATCAGGCGGCCCATCAGGTCGAATTGGAAAGCCACTCGCCGCTCGCCATCAAGCTTGCTACTCAAACGACCTGATTCAGTGTCGTACTGGTAGCGCGTAATATGGCCGTCGAAACCTGTTTCCTCCAATAACCGCCCCATCGGATCGTAGTGAAAATGGGCGCTACGCTCATTTTCGTTCTCCAAAGCGGTCAAACGACCGAGACGGTCCCAGCGATAGCGCAATGTTTGCTCAGCCGCATCCACTCGCTCGGCGATAAGGCCGGCGGCGCTGTAGTTCCAGGTGGTGCAGCGGTTCAGGCCGTCGACATGGGCCAACAGTCGCCCTTCGGCATCGCGACTGAAACGCTCCTCAGACTTGTCCGGATGCCTGATCAACACCAGTTGACCTGCCACATACTCATACTCGGTGCTTTGCCCTGCCGCATCGGTAAAGCAAATCAACTGACCCAGGCCGTTGTACTCCCAGGTACTGGTTTTGCCGGAACAATCGGTGTACCCGGTCAACTGACCGGCATCGTTGTATTCGAATTTCTTCTCTGCTCCGTTAGCATCCTTGACGGTCTCCGGATAGCCGGCAGATGTGTAGGTGTACTCCGTCTTGTTACCCAGAGGATCGACAGCTTCCACAAGATTGCCGCTGTCGTCATAAGCTCTGGTCCACTGTCCGCCCTCTGCATCACTAACCTTGATCAGTTGGTCCAGATCATCGTATGCGTAATGCACTACGGTGTTATCGGCACGGATGTGTTCGAGAAGATTGCCACGCTCGTCGTAGCTGAACCGATCAACGCTTCCATCGGTGTGGACATGTCGCACGACATTTTTGGCCTCATCGCGGAACAACCATTCCGAACGCTCATCCGGATGACGGATACGGTACGTGTAGCCAAGAATGTCGTAGTAGTGCCAGGTCTCATTGCCGTGAGCGTCAGTGACGTAGGTCAGACGAATGTTTTCGTCCCACTCAAGTCGAGTATCGAAGCTTCCATCATCCGCCCATTCACGAATCGCTTTGGCATCGGAGCCGTCCCCCTGCCATTGCAAATTCATGCCCCGCCCGGTCCGGTCGGTGTATCGCGTGATCAGATGGCTGCGGAATTCATAATTCCAGGCATAACCGTTTTCATCCCGTGCCTGAACCAGATCGCCCAACGCATCATAGTGATAGGCACACAGTTGGCGCTGAGGAATGCCATCGGCGATCTCCCACAAACCTGTCAGACGTCCGTGGTCATCGATCAGTGTTCCGAGTTGTAGATGAACCTTTGTAACGTCCCCCTGATAGGTGAGCAGGTCAGAGAGCACCGGTTCATTACCATGCATGTGCTCATAGTGCAGCATGATTCCAGCACCGCTGCGCAGCTCGATGCCGGCGAGCAGAAAGCGTGCCCCACGACGCACGTAGGTCTCCTTTCTCTCGACACCGCGGCACAGCAGCAATTGATTTTCACCTGAGCGAATCAGAGTCAGGTTTTCAATCGGGTCATGATGGGCATCGCCGACTTTGGGCAACGCATACTCATGACTTCGGCCATCGGCCGCATGAAAGACCAACCCGTCATCCACATAATCGAAACGAGTGGTGAACTCGTTGATCCAGCGAGCACCTAGGCTGCCTTTGTCGTAGGCCTCCAGATTCGAGTAATAAGTACGGTTCCAGACGACGGGAAACGGGCCCGGCAAACGGAAATCCGTGTGGGTGATGGTTTCCGTGCCGCGTGCAAAGCTGATGTTTCTTTTCGTGCCTGTCGGGACGCGATTCTTGCAATCACTGGCATCAGAACGGGCTCGAACCTGGCTTTGCTGCAACTCCAGTTGGCCTTTGCCGGCGCGTTGTTCTGCCTTGCTCGTGGCCCCCGGTTTGACACTGGCGGCCTGACCATGAGAGCGACGTTTGCGCCAAGTTACTACCGAGCCCGCCAACATCTGCAACAGCCAGCCGATGGAATGCTGAACGCCCGGGTCACCAAGCTTTTTCATCTGGGATTGCAGCTCCACCCCCAGCGTGCGAAGCATCGATGTGTTGCTCAGTACCAGAGCCTTGGCTTTCTCCGGCAGCAAGTTCTTGGCGGCACTGTTGGCAACGCCTTTGCCTGCAGCCTTGTAGGCACTGAAAGCGGCACCGAAAATGTTGCTGATAGCCGCCTTGGGGTCATGCAACAACTGACCGCGCGCCGCCGTGATTTTCGAACCGGCCGCATTGAGGTCTCCCTTCGCATCGAGCTTGCCATTGACCACCTTTTCCAGGCCCTTGGCGATCTCGTTCACCGCGCTTTGACCCAGTTTTCCAGCGTCGTCGAGAATGCCCGCCAGTTTGGGTTGTGCCTGTTTGACGAAGTCATCGATGGTGCCGACGATGGTCGCGTTCAGATGCCCGATCAACACTTCAATCAGAGAGTCCCCCAGCAGCATCTTGGCGCTGTTACGCAGCTCCTGACGCACCAACCCCAGGGTCGGGCGTAGTGTCATGCGCGCAGAAGCCATGGTCGGTGGCGCAGGCAATACACCAATCAGGTTGATACCCAGGCTGACCCAATCCAGCACTTGACGCTGTTTGCTTTTGGCCAGGGTGACGATGTCTCCAAGGGCATCAACCAACGCCATGATGTTGCCCACGACAGGAAGAGCACCCGCGACGTTCTTGACCCGATCGAGTGTGACGACACCGCCGCTGATGGACTGCAACCAGGCATCGAATTTGGCAGCGCCGCGTCCGACATCCTGAATATCGATCGTGTTGAGTGGCACCACCGCGACTTGCGGCTCACGCGTTTTCGCACCATCGGATCCAGTCGTCATGACAACACCTCTCCCGCCAGCAGGCCCGGGGTTTTCAAGGAAGCTTTTGGCAGGGCTGGAGCCGGAAGCGTTGGCAACTTGCCCGCTTTGCTCGCCGCCCCGAGAATCCCCGACGCACTCGGCATCGCCGCACTCGCCAGTTTCGGCAGTCCGGCCACCCCGCCCTGCACTGCCCCTTTCACCTGCTGCGCCGTTTGCATCGCACCTTGCGCGGTCTGCATTGCACCCATCCCTGTCTGTGCCAATTCCTTGCCCTTTTCCAACATGTCCCAGTTCTTGCTCGGCAACGCCTGCGCCACCATGGCTTGCACTTGGCTCGGAATGTCTTCCGCACCCGGCGGATTCAACGGCCATTCCGGCTTGCCGATGTAGCTGCCTTCACTCCAGGTGTCCGCCGGATCCTTGCCGAACAGCACCCGCGCTGGCCCCGGTGCGGCGCCGG